>Ga0209958_1000014_pt1 | contig 807950 bp, 832 predicted proteins | sample ThiBio_inoc_plan_FD_183942 | JGI IMG/M metagenome (GOLD analysis project Ga0209958, IMG submission 183942) | Wastewater bioreactor microbial communities from Cape Town, South Africa - Thiocy_inoc_plan (SPAdes) | ecosystem: Engineered > Bioremediation > Thiocyanate > Unclassified | place: South...
ACCGTTATACGCAACAATCGTAATGGCCGCCAAAATCGCAATAACCACTACTACAATAAGGAGCTCAACAATCGTAAAACCAGTGCGTGATGCCCGTCGCGCCATAAGTACTTTAAGTATAAGGTATCGGCCACAAGTAATGCAAACCTACTTAAAGATAGCGGGTGCTGCCAAACGGAATCTTCGTACTCACATAAATACCCGTTTGAAGCGTATTCGCCGAGTGCACCGTGCGATCCCCAAATCGCTTGTTTAGCCCGTCTACTGCATCAACCATTTGTCGCTCGCGCGTAATCTCATCGGCAAACAAACTTACTTGGGAAGTCTCGAGTTCGGTTAACTCATAACAATGCACTCCTATCTCGCGAATACCGTCGGGTGCCTGCTGGAATAACTTCAGCGCCTGCGTGTAAATGGCTGCATCACTATAAAAGGGGAGGGGAGATAGGGTAGAGGAGTGCCAGTAGCCTCGCTCGAATGTTTTTGCATAGATATACACTCCCCTGGCCGCTTTTTTCTGGGTACGCATACGGCTGCCGACCGACTCGCATAAATGATGGAGCCTCTGCGCTATTTCTTCGTGCGTTAAGTCAAATCGCTCTAATACGTACTGGCGCCCGACCCGGCCTAGTTGCGTTTGCACGTCATCCACTTCAAACCCACGCAGACGTTTATACCACCACTCGCCCACAACACTTTTGAACACAATCCGCTTCAATGTGACCGGATCGGCATCAAAAAACTGTAGGGGAGTGTAGATACCTACGCTATTAAGGCGATGCTCATTACGGCTCGCAATTCCAGTTAAATCAACCAGCTTTAACTCCCCTAGCACTTCTTTAATATTTTGCGACGTTATCACATCAAGTCCATCTGGCTTATGTAAGCCTGCCGCCGTTTTTGCCAAGAATCGATTAGTCGAAATGCCAATATTGCAGCGCATCCACACCCCAATCTCTTCCTTTAATCGCCGCTTAATCTCGTGTCCAATTTCCACTAAATCACGCCCCGCAATGTCGTGACTTGTCTGATGGAAATCAATGACCCCCTCGTCGATACTCTTCATCGTCACATGCGCCGAATAGTCGCGCATGATATCGAGTAACTTATGGTACACGTAGCGATACTTCGACGGGTCACTTTCGAGTGCGACAATATCAGGGCAAAGAATTCTCGCCTCTTTTAATTTCATGCCCACTTTCACACCCTTCGCCTTAGCCTCATAGCTCGCCGTCACAATTGCCGTATGCTCGGTGCGACGATTCACAATTGCCACCGGCTTACCGCGAAGCAATGGGCGCGCCTGCTGCTCAACGGTCGCAAAACAACTATTTAAGTCGATGTGCATAATAAGCGGACGTTCGGTGTTGAACTCATCATGTTCAGGAATCCTATTCATAGTGATCCGCCTCCATCGTCAGATGCCACGTCAGTCGCTCGCTATCAAATACCAGTCGATAATCAGTGCCGCCATCCGTCACATCAAACGCATGCATTGTCTTAAGGCCATGGGGTAGGGGATGGCGGAGTCCGAGTTCGGTCACATTCACTTCTCGCCCACTCGCCCGCTTAAACTTAATGGGCTGGCATGGGTGATGACCGCCCTTAAAGACCGCGATTACCTGTACTGGTTCGTTTAAGAAAGTTTCGTCATTCATAATTCAATAATTCTCGTTTAAGTTATTCGAGAAACGTGATTTGAATTGTTCGCCCGTACTTCCCTGCCCGTTTCTAGCTGGGATGTCCGAAGACGATGAATGACCTAGCGCGAGGGACGCTTAGCCTACGGCCAGTGAGTATCGCGTGGTTAATAGTATTATATCACTTAAAAGCGCACGCGATTTGTAATCACATGGTGGACACGTGTGGGAAATTCGCGCTTCACCCAGCTTCGCGCATCTCGTGTTTGATTTTGCGTTGAGTGCTCGTCAAACGGCACCGCAACTTCCATCGCATCAGCCGCAACGCCGAGTTTACCTAAAATGCCCATCGCACGAATAGTCATATCGGGATGTGCAAGTTCGAGCGGATTATAAAGCCCGCGGCGACGCATAATTTCAACGGAGTCTTTTTTGACATCAATCGTTGGGTAAAAGTTAGATTTTGGCCAGAGCGTATGAATAGCCGACTGGTTAATTGCAAAAAGCTGCGCATAGCGCTGTCGAAGTGAGAAGGAAACCTCCCACTGCAAAATCTGCTCAACGCTACTCGACCTGTCGCGAAGAATATCCGCAGCCGCATCTGCGAGGGCGCGATTTGAATCCCCTTCGTCAAAACCAATTTCCGCCAAGTGCTGAAACATCGCCTCATCCGAGCCAAGGTCGCGTCGCTTCTCGACAATCTCGCTCATCATGTCATCGTCTTCAAACATATTACGTCCGAATGCCTGCACAAGAAGCGCATCGTTTTGACCAAATCCGGTCTGAGACTCATCAGGCGTGTAAGAGCCTGTGCGGAAATTAATGTACGAACCAACAGCCCGTGCACGATCGCCAAGCGAAACCATACCACGCTTCGTTGCGAAAAGCTGCTTAGCCACATCTTCATCTGTCAGTGCATCAATACCTTGGTATCTCCCATGATATTGAGCCAAGATATCTTCGCGTACGTGCGGCTCAACTTGGTGCAAAGAAAGAATCGTCGCATCTCGATTTGAGGCCATAAAGGATTCGAGCGCAAACTTTACCGATGCATTACCTACAAGGCGCGCCTTTTCATATTGGCGCGCAGAAGGATCGAGGCGCTGCAGTTGCTCGGGAGTGTCGCGACGAGCAAGCGCTTCGGGCTGCTTCAAGGAAAGCGCAAACTCAAATACATCAGCGGGGATCTTCGCTTTATTACTCACTTGTCCACGGACTTGCGCCACACGCTCGATGTAGTTCATTTCAGTGAGTTATTATACAACTTTTTGTTAATTTTTCAATACTATTTTGGGTGTATACTAGAGGTAGGAGGTATCCATGCGAACCATTCAAGGAATTAACGACGAAATTCGAAAAAACCAAGATAGTATCGATGCTGAAACACGCGCCGCACAGACCGAGCGCGACAAAGCGGACACCTACAGAATAAACGCCGACGTCGCTCAAGCTCAGGCCCATGCAGATGCTGCAATAAAACACGAGCAAAAGGCCCTTCAACTTCAATCGACTATTGCGCAGCTTATGAACGAACAGCAGCAGCTTCAATCACAACTTGCAAACCTGGATCAACAAAAAAATCAGGTTGTCATCGATAAAGATGCCGAGCTTTCTCAAATCGACTCGCAAATTGATAAAATTCGCGGTGGCGCCTAAGTCTTCCTAGCCTCTAGAAAAAACCTCGCATATCTGGTAGAATCAACTTTGTACTTTACGCAAGTATACGCGCGGCAGCGTAGCTCAGTTGGTTAGAGCGCGAGACTCATAAGCTCGAGGTCACTGGTTCAATCCCAGTCGCTGCTACCAAGAAAAACCCCTCACAAGACCGTGGGGGTTTTTTCTTGGCTAAAAATAAATAGGGGAGTGGCATTCTCCCCTATCTGGACTTCCCTCTTATGGGCTTACAGAGACATATATTCTTAAAGGCCGGTCATCGATGCGCGGCGTGATACAAAATCACGTAATTCTTCGTTGGTTCGTGGACGATTCCAGCTTGCAAGCTGCAATACTTCGCTAATTGTGACAGGTTCGATTGTTGATTGGGTGGTTTCCATTGTAGTGGGTTGCCTTTTTTTGTTTTTGTTGCTTTATGTACTTACTCTAGCATAAGCTTAATGAAATGTCAATACCCGCGCGTCAGAAAAAGCTATAACCCTTTTGACGTCCCTGTTACGCTTATGGTATAACATACTGTAGAGGATCTCTAAAAAATAGAAATATATGGACATAATCACTTCGCTCGCGATTGTCGGCTTTGCCGCACTTATCCACGCTAGCTTTCAACTCAGCGTCAGTGTCCTTACACTGCTCAGTGGTCACGCTATTGGGTCAAAAAAGTCCCACGCGCGCCTTGTCCGCCTGACCACAAGCTATACTACCGGCGCCGGCGTCATGACGCTCCTACTCCTCTCTTTTGTTTCACTCGCCTTTATTCACTGGTTTGGGACCGAAGTACCCCTACTGGTATGGGCGCTGGTATGCGGCCTGGTGTTTGGGATTGGTATTGCCGTTTGGCTTTTCTATTACCGCCGCAACGCCAAAGGAACCGAACTTTGGATTCCCCGCGCCTTTGCAAAATTTCTTACCGAACGTAGCAAGAAGACTCAACAAGGCGCCGAAGCCTTTAGCCTTGGCCTCACGAGCGTGATTTCTGAACTGATCTTTATCATCCCTACCGTCGCCATTGCCGCCCTCGTCCTGATTGGGCTTCCACCAGAATGGCAGCTTGTGGGCATTGCCATCTACACCGCCGTGTCGCTGCTTGGCCTTCTCATTGTATGGTCGCTCATCGGAAGTGGTCGCTCACTTGCGCGCATTCAAAAATGGCGTACCGACAACAAGCGTTTCTTGCAGTTCAGTTCTGGTGGCGCACTTATCGTCCTTGGCTTTTTCGTCTATGTCAGTAAAATTATGGCGACAGTCTTAGGGGTTCAATAATGAATATGGGTGGGCCAATTACACACGTGGTGAAAAATAGTCACCACCGTCACCCGGAACCTTTCGACCGCGAAAAGCTCCATAAAAGCATTGTCGCTGCCTGCCTTTCATCCGGTGCACCCGCAGGCCACGCCGAAAGTATGGCACGCCGTGTGGTTGGTGAAGTTGAGGCTTGGGTTGAAAGCCGTCCTGAAGTAACTAGTAACGATATTCGCCGAGTGGCATCTCAAGGATTGCGTACGTACCACCCCGACGCAAGCTTCCTCTACGAACATCATCGATCAACATTATAAGGAGCACACGTGGCTAAAGCGAAACATTCATTCGACTATGACCTGATTGTAATCGGGAGCGGCGCCGGCGGTAGTGCGGCGGCAACTATTGCAGCGCGCGAAGGAAAGCGCGTCGCAATTATTGAAGAAGATACTTTTGGTGGCGATTCACCAAACTGGAGTGACATTCCAACAAAAGCACTGCTTCATGCGGCCCGTATCTACGACGAAGCTCGACACGGTAATCGCTTCGGTCTGCGCACCTCAACCCTTGGCTACAACTACCCTTCTATTCGCAACTGGAAAAACCTCGTTGTTGAGCGAACCGGCGCAGCCAACAACCGCCGTTTCTATGAAAACCATGGAATTAGCGCCTACAGTGGCAAGGCTCACTTCTTAACCCCTCATGAAATTACCGTCAACCGACGCCACCTTTCTGCGGCGCACTTTTTGATCGCGACTGGGTCTTCATGGATTGCACCGAAGGTTCAAGGTCTTGGAGAAATTGAATACTTCACACCGCGCACTATCCTAGAAACGCTTCGCCCGCCAAAAAGCCTGTTTATTATTGGCGGTGGTCAGTACGGCATCGAGATTGCCCAACTTATGGCCACATTTGGTACTAAAATATATATTGCCGAGCAAGCGAGTCGCCTCCTTCCACATGAAGACAAAGAAGCTGGTGAGCTTATTGAACGTATTCTTACCGAGCAAAAAGGCGCAACCATTCTTACGCACACTCGAGTTCTTTCAGTTGAAAAGGAAGGCCTTGGTAAGCGTATCCTGATCAACCGCGGTGGAGTCGAAAAACACATTAAGGCTGACGAAATCCTCGTTGCAGCTGGTCGCCTTCCTAATGTCGACCTTGGCCTCGAGAATGCTTCAGTAAAATACACCCCTAAGGGTATCGAAGTAAACGAACACCTACAGACAAGTGTGAAGCACATTTACGCTACTGGTGATGTGCTTGGTCGCGATAGCCACACTCATACGGCCCTACTTGAAAGCCGCATCGCTGCGCATAATATGTTCGCACGCGTAAAGGCAGTGCCCGATTACACGGCAACACCGAATGTCATTTTTATCTCACCTGAAGTTGCCCATGTAGGACTTTCCGAAGACGACTGTCGTCGCCGCGACCTTTCAGTGAATAAATCAATTGCGCCGCTTAATATTGTGGCTCGCAGCAATACTGCCGATTTCCGCGATGGCTTCGTGAAGCTTATTGCCGACAAAAAAGGCGTGATTCTCGGTGGCACCATTGTCGCACCAAACGCCGCCGACATGATTCATGAAATTGGCCTCGCCGTAAAACACGGGCTTACCGCCCAACAACTTGCCGACACACCGCATGCCTTCCTGTCCTGGAGCGAGGCGATACGCGTCGCTGCACAAAAACTTTCAGCATAAGCTCTAAAGGGGTTGAAAAAGCCACTCGTATCTGTTAATATAGATTTTGTACCGCGGGGTGGAGCAGCCCGGTTAGCTCGTGTGGCTCATAACCACAAGGTCGCAGGTTCAAATCCTGCCCCCGCTACCAAGAAAGATCCTGAAGAAATTCAGGGCCTTTTTTGTTTTACTAATAAGCTAACGGGGGCCGCCCTTAGCGCGAGTCTCTTATTCTTCACTATTCGTATCGATACTTCGGCTATACCCACCGAATAGGAAGTTCAACCACTGTTCCATATTACTCGTTTTATCTTGTGAAGCGACCTGCGCGCTTGAACCCGACGTCTTCGCATCAGACTTCTTCGCAGCTTCTGAATTTTCTGGCAAGATTAGTACTTTTTCACCTGGCATTACGAGCCCGAGTGATTCGCGTGCGGCAAGTTCTTTGTACTCATTAGTCTGATAATATCGCTGCTGAAGTTCAAGGCTATCTTTTTGAAGCTCTGCGAGTTGTAGCTGACGGCGCTTGTAGTCTACCTCTTTTTGAAGCCCATAATTTCGCTGCATCACCTGAAGCGACCCCCACGCCCATCCAAGCGCAATTAAGAACGCCGTCATAATTACGAGGTTATTAAACGTCAGGTACTTGTGGCGTACATGGTAGATGAATTTGCGTATGTTGATCTTTTGCATAGGCATCAAGCTTATGGCTTGCTAGTGGTATTATACCACTCACCTCTCTAGCCCGACAGATACACCTGAGGTATAATATCGAAAGCGGGGCTGTAGCTCATCGGTCAGAGCAGGCGGCTCATAACCACTTGGTAGATGGTTCAACTCCATCCAGCCCCACCAGAAATTATCGCCAATTTAAAACACCGTCATTCAGACGGTGTTTTTAGGTGCAATTTACAGGGTGAAAGCCCATTTGAAAATTGCGAAGGTGACGCCGAGAAGGACAAAGAAAAGTCCTAACCCGATTGGCGAGCCCCAGCTGAACCAAGAACCCCAAGCACGCCAGTGACTCCAGTGTTCTTTCGAAGCCTCTTTCCAATCTTGGTATTCTTGTAGCGCACGTTGCTGGTGCAGCTTTCGTTTTTCTTCTCGATCAGCCATTGTGATCCCCTATGTTAATGATATCGACAGCCCGGGTCGATTATTTGCTATAGTTATCCCATGAGAACTATCCAAAGAGACATCGCAGGTGCACTTTTATTTTCAAACGACGGACGTGTATTAATTGGCAAAAATGTCAAAGGTGGCGTCTATGAAGACCTCTGGGTTGTCCCTGGCGGCGGCATTGATGAGGGCGAAACCAAAGAAGATGCCGTCAAGCGTGAAATCCTTGAAGAAGTAGGTATTGATATTAGCGACGCCGTTATTGAGCCGGTGGACCTTCCGCAAACAGGAACTGCAGAAAAAACACTCCGCGATACTGGCGAGCGCGTACTTGTTGCAATGACGTTCTACAACTTTACAGTAAAGTTCGATAAGCCAGCACAAGAGATTCCAATTATTCTTGAGGATGACTTCGGTCACGCCGAATGGGTCGCGATTGAAAAGCTCTCAGAGCTCTCGTACTCGCCTTCTGTAAAAAATCTTCTGAAATCCCTCGAGCTCATTTAGCAACAAAATAGCCAATTATTGAAGTTTGCGCAAATTGAATTTATTATATGTCTTAGGATAACCTTAGATAAGTTATGTTATGGCGAGCATTACCGTAACAAAGGTGGCCGTATTATCAATCGGAAAGCTTTTTGGCACCGTTAACCTGATTATTGCACTTGCGGTAGGTATTATCGCAACAGTCGCAGGACTTGTGGCTTACTTCACTGCTGGCGACTACGGATTCTTCGAGGGTCTTCTTGGCGCAATCGGCATCTCACTTGCCGCGCTTCTCCTCTACCCACTCGTGATGTTTGCATTCGGCTGGCTTTACGGCGTGCTTGCAGCATTCATCTTCAACGTAGTTGCTGGAGTGAGCGGTGGTGTTGAACTTACTACCAAGACAACTCCAGCGCAGAAGTAATCGCGCTTCACTAAAAAGGGCCGCTCAGTGCGGCCTTTTTAGTATCCTCGGTTTTTTATCTCTTCGGCGGCTCGTTCGTGTGCCAAGAATTCATTCATCGCAATCTGGCGGGCATGAGGATTTGCGATCGCTTCAATTGCGGCAATCTTCGCCGCACGATTCGCTTCTTTAATCTCGGCAACACGCGCGTGGTTTAGAGCCGCCTGCTTCTGTTCGGCTTCGTCATTATATGCCCTACGGATCGCTCCGCTTGGGTCAACTTCATTCCAGGCAATTGTATCGTCGACACCTTGGTCACGACGCCTTTCGACTTTATCACTCGCTTCATCATAACGGCGCTCGGCTTCTGAAACAGTGACGGGCGGCGCAACTTCAACAGGCAGCTCCACAAGTGACGCGGCCGCCTCGGCTGCGTATTCGGCGACAGCGTCAACCGCTTGCTCGTCGGTTACGATGTGCTCAAGACTGTCAAAATCAGCACCCGAAATCACGTCCCCGTCTTCGTTCTCTAACGCTATCGATGGGTCGTATCGTTCTGTCATATTATTCCCAGCGGAACACCTTAAAGGCAATAAGGTAAATTACGACCATCCATGCGCCAATCAGACCAATTTGCGGCAAGATGTTAATAAAATGTGCACCTTCAGTAGTAATAAGTCGGATACCGTCAATCACGGGGGTAAGTGGCAAGAATGTCGTAATATTTTGCAGCCATTCCGGCATGAGGAATCGAGGAAAGAATGTACCCGATAGGAACATCATTGGGAACACGACAATATTTGCCAGTGGTGCGACCTGACGCTCGTTCTTTGCCCAACCACCAAGTGCAAGACCGATACCAAGAATCATCGCGATACTAAATATGATAAATATCGCGAGCTCTAACCAATTACCCACTACCTGCAAATGGAACACTGCAATCGCAACTGCAAACATGACCGCAATTGCCACTAGGCCGATAATCGCCTGGCCAATCATGGTTGATACAAAGTACTGCCACACGCGGAGCGGTGTGGTACTAAGGCGACGTAAGATGCCCATTTTCTTAAGTTCCGGGAACACGTTAATAGGTCCGAAGATACCCATACCAATAATGGCAAAACCGAGAAGCCCCGCGAAGGTGTAGTCGAAGGCCGAAAGGCTATTTTCGTTCAGCTCTTCACCCGCCACCGTAAACGGCGTCACTGTTGGCACAAGCTTATTATTAATAACCTGGAACTGGCTCTGCAGGATTGAGGTCAGTGCAACACCTGACTGCGTATTGTTTTGCGTGTATAGCACCTTTACTTCACCGCTTGGATAGGTCGTTCCCTCTTGAATTGCACCAAAATCATCAGGTAGAATAATCGTCGCATCAAGCTCGGATCGACTCATTTTTTCTTTGGCTTCATCGAGCGAGGTGACTTCTTGATTCACCTTGATAGTATCGCTCTCATCGAGGTTTTTCTCGAAGTCTTTGGCGAATGCGGTGCTTGATTGGTTCACCAGCGCTACATTGAATGACACGCTCGAGTTGCTGCCGTTCAAACTTCCGAATACGAATAGGAAGATAAGTGGGAATCCAATGGTGAAGAAAATAGCCGTGCGGTCGCGAAAGAACCGCTTCGTGTTAATGCGAACAAACGTAAAGACTGTAAACCAACTGCGCTTAAAGTTTTTCATTACGCACCATCCCTTATTGCTTTACCAGTAAGGTCGATGAAGACGTCTTCAAGACTCGCCTGCTGCACTTCTTGCTTCTTTTTGAAGCCACGCGCCAAAAGCTGCTTAATCAGGTTCTTTGGCGTATCAATCGCGACGATTTTACCGTTGTCCATAATAGCAATGCGATCACACAAAATTTCAGCTTCGTCCATATAGTGGGTAGTCATGATGACACTAATTCCCCTGTCGCGCACTTGCTCGATAAGGTCCCATAGATGGCGACGAGCTTGTGGGTCGAGCCCAGTTGTTGGTTCGTCGAGGAAGAATACTTTCGGACCGTGCACGAGTGCGGTAGTAATGCTAAGGCGCTGCTTTTGACCACCCGACAAATCTTCAACGTAGCTTTTGGCTTTTTCTTCAAGGTCGACATCGCGAAGGAACTTCATCGCGTCAACAGGCTCGCCATATGCTGCGGCAAACATTTCAATCACTTCCGTTAAACGGGTTTTGTCTTGGAAGGCTGGGGTTTGCGGCTGCACGCCAATGAGATATTTAATAGCCTGAGGGTCTTTTTTGACGTCGATACCATCGATTTTTACGACACCGCTATCGATCGGACGTAGTGTCTCCATCATTTCGAGTGTCGTAGTCTTTCCCGCCCCGTTTGGACCAAGAATACCGAAAATTTCACCCTTCTTAACAGTAAAGCTGATACCATCTACAGCCTGTTTGTCACCGTAGCGCTTCTTAAGATCTTTCACTTCTACCATGTGAGTCATACGTCTATTCTACCCCTGTTTTACCCCAAGGGCAATACATTTGCCCATCACTACATGTAGCGTATTTTTTACACCAAAAACCACTAGCATTAGCGTGTCAAAGAGTCTAAAATGAAGCACAGATTCGCGCCCTCACTGGAGGGTTGAGTACACTCGTAGGGGGTAGTATTCCTTGTCCGTTGGCGCGCGTAATCGCTCTTGGACAAGGTACCCCTTTGCAATCCCAACCTCACCGGTTATCTCTAGCCGCGAGGTTAGACTGAACAAAGGAAAGACACATGACAATCACGGTTTACACCAAGCCCAGCTGCGTGCAGTGCAATGCGACGTATCGCGCGCTGGACGCCAAAGGCATCGATTACGAGATTCGGGACCTCTCCAAGGACCCTGCAGCGCTCGAGGCCGTCAAGGCGCTCGGCTACCTGCAGGCGCCGGTCGTCGTCACCGACGAGGACCACTGGTCGGGTTTCCGCCCGGACAAGATCGACGAACTCGCAAAGCGCCTCGGGCTCGACTCGAAGAACGAGCCCGCACTCGTCGAAGCCGTCGCCTGAGCACTCGCTCACCCTCATGTCCACCTCAACCCAAGAGCACAAGACTCCGTCGGATTCGTCCGCCGGAGTCGCTCTGCTTTTGTCTTGAAATGAATATCCCCATAAACAAGAAACACCCCCGGGGAAGGGGGGTGTTCTGGCACCTGTTTGTTTGACCTAAGTATAGAGTCAAACCGCTTATGGTGCAATAGCGTTTTTGTAGTAGAAACTACTTCTTCTTAGAAACAGTAAGGAAACCGTTACGTGGGTTTTCCTTAACTACACGGTCCGCAGGGAGTTCTACTGGAGTACCCTTGTCGTTCTTTGCAACCTTTGCGAAGAAGAAAATGGTTTGTGGCTTGCCACCACGAAGTGTAACTTCGGTGCTGTGCAAGTAGTAAGTAACGCCCTTTGAATTTGTGTGACTGTAAGCCATGGTTGAGTATATACCTCCTATTAGTGCTATACAGGTGTAAGCGTACAACCTCACTAGGGGTGGTGTCAACATTAAATTCGTTTATAGTGTCGGCGAAGCATAAGCTGAAGGATGCCAATGCTCACGAGGCGGATGATGATAAGCAGCAAAATCACCGCAAATGCGAGCGTTGCCCAACCAGCAAAATCAGGACTCCATACAGGTGACGAGAACGAGTGAATATACGCCTCTTGGCGAGGCTTACTCGTATCGGTAGCAGGATCCCTTGCGGCCGGATACTTCTCGAGTTCACTAGTGGTACATTGCAAATACGCGTAGGAATATCGACTGAACTTTGGCGCACAGACCTCTTGGGCTTTTTGATAAATATTTCCATTCGGATTTGCGTCCCCGTACTGCGTCTCTTGCCACGTCTGAAGGTCACGGTTATAGCTTTGCTCAAGATAGACGCCGCGGCCTAAATCCGTATTCATGTGCGCGGCTACGAATCGTTGTAAGTCATACAACCTGTCGATTAAAACTTCCTCGTCACCCTTTTGGTCGGCGGTAATCACCGCATCGCGGCGCTGCACCATTCCAATGCTATTTAAGCGCAGGAAAGTTGCCGCCACAAAGCCAACAATAATAAGCAGCACAATAAGCTGCCACGTCTTTACTCGTTGCAGGTCTTTGATACCCTTTTGAATTCGTCCCTTATCAGCCACGCGCGTCTCGTGATTCCCACCTATATAACTGCTCCCCATTGTATAGCATGAGCGCTATTTTTTATAGAGAGGGAAACGCGCAGTAAGCATCAATAGCGCAACAACGCCGCCAATGAAGAAGAAATTCCTCAGGGCATCTTCACCACTCATGATGAAAGTTGCGCACGCAAGCAAAAAAGCTGCCGCTGCCGCACCAAAGTTTGAAATAACTTCATTGACCCCGAGATATGTAATGCGCACACCCGAAAGATCGGCGTTATCAAACACCCCCCTTGTATAAGGGAGATTGTACGCCGTTGTTGCAAGCTCATTGGCAGCGTTCAATCCAGCAACAGTAACTGGCGATACAACAAACGGCCTCACAAAATGCGTGAGTGCATTCGCGACGGCACCAGCCTTCATAAGTTCGCCGCCCTTGCTCTTATCGATAATTTTTCCATATGTATACGAGGCAACGATTGCCGCAATAAAGACAACCGAAAGAAGCACCCCCATAGAAGCGTACACGTCGTTACTAGAGGCCGTTATGCCAAAAATGACCACTGCGACATATAGTGTCCAAACCGTACCCGATGTTACCGAATCGAATCCAACCGAGAACTGACCGGCTGAGTGTCTCAGTAAAAGCCGCCACGGGAAACCCTTAAACTGCAGCTTCTGCCCGACCTTCACCTGCTCACCCGTCTTGAATAATGGAGCCGCGGCAAGTGCGAATAAAATCGCCGCAATAATAATGACCACCTGCGGACCAAAAAGAAATGCAATGAATCCACCCACCAAGGGACTAAGTCCAGTCGTAATCTTTTCGAAAATATTCATGTAGGCGATTTCTTTGCCAGCGTGTTCAGTACTCTTCACTTTCGAAAAATCGATAAGATATGCGATTGAATACATAGCCGCCGACAACCCCTGGAGAACCGCCGTACCGACCAAAAGCCACGGACCGTACTGAGGGAGCAGCGCAAATAGAATCATCGCAGGGATATACAAAATATTTGAAACTAGAATTGCATGCTTCGGGCCGATCCATGCAACGAAACGTGCTGTCGGAAGCGCTATAAAAGATTTGAAAAGGAAGAATGCGGCCCAAAAAAAACCAATTTGAGCGATTATGTAGCCATTTTGATAGAGGTAAATGGACATAAATGAAGCGGCCATATACAGTGCAGCCATGCGAAGCATACGCGATACATACAATTCTGCGACCTCACTAAAAGTCGCATATCGCCAAAAATGACGACGCGCTATAAGAGTGTGGAAAAATTTTCGTACCATGTCTGTTTTAGTTGCCCACTTATTTGTTCCCCTTTATTACATCACACCCTACCCTTTACCACAAGTGATATGACGCCTATACTAGACCTATGAACATCTACTTTTCAGGCCTTGGTGGCGTCGGCATCGGGCCACTGAGCGAAATTGCGCTCGACGCAGGCCACCACGTGACCGGATCCGACCTTCAAGAAGGGCTTGTCACCGAACAGCTTCGCGCTCGTGGCGTAAAACTTGTGATCGGCCAGGATGGGTCGTATCTTCGCGAAACTCATGCAAAAACCCCTCTTGATTGGTTCGTCTATACTGCAGCGCTTCCTGCCGACCACCCCGAACTTCTTGCCGCCAAAGAACTCGGCATTCGTACTGGCAAGCGAGATGAATTTTTGGCTGAATTTTTAAAAGAACACAACCTCAAACTCCTCGCCATTTCGGGTACTCACGGAAAAACCACAACCACCGGCATGGCGGTGTGGACATTCAAGCAGCTCGGCATTCCGGTAAGCTACTCGGTTGGAACAACTCTTTCGTTTGGGCCAAGCGGTGCGTTTGACCCAAAAAGTGAGTATTTTGTTTACGAATGCGACGAGTACGACAAAAACCTTCTTCATTTCTCGCCTTTTCTTTCGCTGCTCACCTCTATCGATTACGACCACCCCGACTCATACCCGAGCGAGGCTGACTACAAGGCAACCTTCCGTCAGTACGTCTCACAGTCAACCCACACGATTGCCTGGAAACGCGACCTCGACTATATCGAACAACCAGCCACCGATAGTATCTGGTCGCTCAGTACCGATGAAACCGCCGCACTTCCGCTGACCGGCGAACACAACCGGCGCAATGGCACGCTTGTACTAAAAGCGCTCGAATACCTTGGCTATAACGACGCAGTGCGAAACGCACAAGTACTCGGAACCTTCCCGGGAACGGACCGTCGCTTCGAGCAACTTGCAAGCAACCTTTACAGTGACTACGGGCATCACCCAGAAGAAATCGAAGCAACGCTACAACTCGCACGCGAACTTTCTGACCATATCGTCCTTGTCTACCAGCCGCACCAAAACTGGCGTCAACACTTCATTCATAATCAATACTTGAACCAGTTTGAAGCCGCAGAGGCAGTCATTTGGCTTCCGACGTACTTAACCCGTGAAAATAAAGACCAACCCGTACTCACCCCTCAAGAACTTACCGCAAACCTTACCAACAAAGAAGCCGTTCGGTACGGCGAACTTAATGATGACCTATGGAGCGAAATTCAGGTTGCACGCGACAACGGCTACCTTGTACTGTGCATGGGCGCAGGTACAATCGATGGCTGGGTGCGCGAAAGGCTTCAATCATGACGAAAGTATATTTTGCCTGTTCGGTGCGCGGCGGTGGCGACACGTCTAATTATCTTGCGCTGCTTGAAACCATCAAAAACGCGGGCGGCGAAATCCTGAGCGAGATATTCGTAAACGACGCGATTCAACTCGGTGGCAGCCCCCTACCCGAACCCGAGATTTACGAGCGCGACATACTCATGATTCAAGAAGCTGATGTTGTGATTGCAGAGGTAACGAACCCTTCGCTTGGCGTCGGCTACGAGCTTGGATATGCGGAAAATATCGGCAAACCAATCATGTGCCTTTTCGACGGCGACTCGGGCGCAAAACTATCCGCAATGGTACGCGGCAACCCAACAAATATCATCGTCACCTATAGCGAAGATGCAATGCCCGACGAAGAAGTCGCCGAGTTTCTTGCCTACTACGACCAGTCGACAGAAAATTCTTCAAAGTAGAACGCGTCCTTAAAGAAAGTGCGCGTCATCACCTCTTCAACAGCAGGCGCTAACGCAAACTGGTGAAGTTTGTGTGGGCGAGCCCACACAAGATCATCACTTGTCTCGATATCGTCTTTATAAAAACGAAAGACGTGCGCCAGCGTTGTCGACACAAGATTTCCATGAGAACTGACGCGAATATAGCAATCGCCAGCGTGCTCTAATGCTTGACCCTGAAGGCCAAGTTTCTCAAATGCTTCACGCTGTGCCGCTTCAAGCACCGACGCGTCCTCGACGTGGAGTTTTCCGTAGGGAAGCGTCCAGGTATCAATATAGGGCTGCTTGGTTCGACGCTGCAGTAAAATATCGCCGTCTCCGTTTTGTACGACAAGCATCGTAATAATTTTGGGCTGCGTCCGAATTACTTTCTTTTCAACACTCACCCTATCAACATACGAGAGTCCGAGTGTACTGAGTGCATAACCGCCCTCAACCTTTTCAACCATCCCCTGCTTTACCAGGCTATTTAAGTGATACGTAAATAAGTTAGTATCGGTTTTCGGTGGGCGAAGATCGCGAAAGCGAGCGGCCTTTTGATACATAAGTACGTCAATAATGAATTTCTGGATGTGGTGATTTACAGATACGGACTCAATCATATTTGACTCAAATTAAACTTTCTAGATGTCTGCATGATACCACCATATACTAGCCTTGTCATCAGTTACTAAACAAGGAACCGCCGCCATGTCATTAGTCGAAAGTAAACTTACTGCAGAAAATGTTGAGCGAGCTCGCAATAACCCCGAGCTTGAAAAGCTCAACGAAACCGAGCATAAGCTCACACCATCCAACCCCGACCTTCTCGCCTCACTCTTTAAAGCTGACGCCCAGGCGATTGAGCAACTCTACCTCTCCACTCCAGATGATGAATTTAGCCTACGCGTTCGAGCCCAGCAGACACCCGAAGGAATTATCTACACGAGCACACAGAAAACTCGCGGAGAAATAGTTGGCGACGCCTTGCAGCGTGGTGAAGTTGAAACCGAGATTTCTAAAGAAGCATTCGATTACTACAAGGGGCGCAACCTTCCGAGCGTGCGCAAACTACGTGCCGAAGTCATGGAAGGTGTCCACGTTGATTTCTATGAAGACGAAGATGAGCCGGTTATCGTAGAAGTAGAACACAAAGACCCGGAAATCCGTGCGTATCTTTTAAAGGTGATGCAGGATATGGTGGGCGGTAGCCTAATTGACCGCTCCGACGATCCGGCACTCACTAATGAAGCAATAGCCTTCAAACACTATGAGCGCAAGAATGCACCAGAATCACTTGATGTATTTAGCGAACGCGTGCTTGCCGAAATGGTTGCCCACTACGTCACCGGCAAACAGCAGGTCGTTGTAGGGCTGACTGGTATGTCGGGTTCTGGAAAGACAACCGTTACTAAAGCGGTGCAAGAGCGCATCGTTGAACTATACGGAGAAGCGATGCGACCTATCGTTATTTCAACCGACGACTACCACTTCGGGAAAAAGAAACTCGAAGAGGTGTACGGCGCACCCTACACCGCATGGGACGCACCCGAGACCTACAACACCGCCGAGCTCGCGTTTGACCTCGAGCGCCTCGCCGAAGGGCTGCCGCTTGTGAAGCGCCATTTCAGCTTTCAGACTGAAGAACCCGAGTTTGAGGAGGAAGCGTTTGCACCATCGCCGTTCGTACTCATCGAAGGACTCTACGCAGGTAGCAAAGACTTAAAGGAAGTTCGCGACATTCATTTTGAGCTTCCAACTGGCATAGCTACAAGTGTGGGGCGTGACGTACGTAGGCTCGTCATCGATGGCCGCGCTAACCGCACCTTCCCTACCCCTCAAAGCCGTCTTCGTCACCAAATCGAAGTCGCGCTGCCAACCTACCTAGAACAACAAAAACCAGAGCGCCGTGGCTTCAGCGCGAGCGTCAGGCCAATGGGAGAGCGTGCCTACATGCTTGCGCTGCTAAGCGAACAGTAATCTATTCGCCAGAGGGTGCGCTAAACTCAAGCACCTCGGGATTAAGGGGGTCGCCGTTAAATGCGTCGACCGCCTTTGCCTTAGTAGCCTGCGCGTCGTAAAGCTTCATAAATTCTTGAATTGTGTCTTTATTCACCGCACCGGATGCACTGTAGGTATCGATTTCATCAGTTTTCTCGACCTTATCACTCACCGAGCGATAGCCTGGGCGGCTCAGGTCGAGCTGTGCCGCACCGGTACTGTTATAGATCACGACGCTAATGACTGTCATCACAAGCGCAATAACAACCGTAATAATCAAAAGGAGTGACAAACGGTGGCGATCCCAAAAAGAAAGCTCCGCCAGGGCAGCTTTTGTCGGCAATAGTGACGGTTTTTCTTCCACTAGGTCGACACCCTTTCATAGTTAAGCAGGAAGTCACTTACCGAAGAGCGGTAGTCATCAATAATTCGGTGGAGTCGTACGACGTCATCGTGGACTTTTGTGCGCAGCGTCCTTGCGTCTTCAAGTGCGGCATGGAATGTATTTGGCTGCGTCGTGCAATCAATCTTAATCGCTTCGGAAAGTTTCTGTTCATAGGCAATATAGTCAGCTCGGAATGTCGTCAGCGCTGAGCGATAGTTACTGGTTACCGTGGTCATCGCTTTGTTATCGAGGCGATTACCCGCAAGGCGATCGTTAAACGTGTCCATGAGTTTTGTTGCCATTGATTCGTACACCTGACCGCGGTTCACCCGAAGTAGTGCATCGCTGGCGTGGAGCTGGCTCAGACTATTCTTAATAGATACACAGTTCGCTTTGACACGCGCAGCTTGGTCGGGTGTAAGGTCTTCAGCATTTACGGAACTACCCGTCAAAGGAAGCAGTAGCCCTGCAGTCAGAAGGCTCGCAAGTGCAACGAAAAAAATACGACGCATATCCTTACTATTGTATCATTAAGCGCGGGTAACGAGCTTAGTCAGCGAGGTGAATCGCTTGGTCTTTTTCAACCACCAATCCATCACGAAGAAGGCCTGAAATAGCGAGCTCGAAGCGTTCGTCATCGAATGTTTCAACACGCAACGCATCTTGGGAAAGTGGACTCTTCGCGAGCACTTTAAGAATCGCGCCCCTCACTTCGCGCACACTCCCCTTTAACGCGGCCTGCTTACGATAGTGATGGCTTTTATCATTACGCCCCACACCCTGTCGCTTTAAATACGACCCATAATCCATAATTCCCCAATACCATTCGCGGGGGTGCTCTTTGTCGACCGTCTCTTCCACAATTTCACGAAGCTGTGCATCGGTCACTGACGTATCATCGTGGAAATAGTGATGAAAATATACCGTGCGCACATTCGTTTCAATAAATACCACCGGCTGGTTAAAGCTATACGCCTGAAGTGCGCCCGCCGTATTTACCCCTACACCTGGCAGCGACACAAGTTCTTTGAGTGTTTCGGGAAAGACGCCATCAAAATCACTCTCAATCTTTTTCGCCGCTTCATGCAAGAACTTTGCGCGTCGGTTGTATCCGAGCCCGCTCCAAAGCTGCAGCACTTCAGAAAGCGGCGCACTCGCAAGCGACGCAGTATCGGGAAATGCAGCAATAAAGGCCTCAAACTTAGGAATCACCCTATCAACCTGCGTTTGCTGCAACATAATTTCACTGACGAGTACGTAATAGGGGCGCGTGTCACCACGCCATGGCATATCACGGTACAGTTCACGCGCTTTTTCCCACACCAGTTCCTGAAATTCAGTCGTATTCACTCTCTCAAGTGTAGCGGAGTATACTAGATATATGAAGCTTACCAAATACCAACACGCCTGTTTCGTCGTTGAAAAAAACGGCCACACCCTTGTGGTTGACCCGGGCAATTTCTCACACGATTTTATTATCCCTTCGCACGTCGATGCGATTGTCATCACCCATGAACACCCGGACCACCTCGACGAATCTCGCATTCAATCTATCTTGCAGACAAATCCAAAAGCAACCATCATCGCACACGAAAGTATCGCCGGGCGCTACACCAACTACACCTCAATCGGCGCGAAGCTTGGTGAACCCTACACAATTGGCTCGTTTACACTACGGTTCTTCGGCGGTAGTCATGCATCGATCGCCGCGACTATCCCCGTTCCGCCAAATCTTGGGGTACTTATTGAAGATAGTCTCTACTACCCTGGTGACTCATTCTTCGTACCTGAAAACGTGCCTATTAAAACACTCGCCCTTCCAGCCAGTGCCCCATGGATGAAAATGAGTGAGGCCATGGACTTCTTGGCACGCATAAAACCTGAGTTTGCGTTTCCTACCCACGATGGAATCCTCTCCGAAGATGGTAAACAGCTGGCCGATCGACTTCTTGGCATGGTCGCGAGTGGTCAAAATACTACTTACAAACGCCTCGACGGCCAAGTGATTGAACTTTCATGACCACATGGAGTGAACAGCTCGCCGAGGGCGCAGCGTATCTTGCGGATGCCGATCCTATTTTAGGAGAGGTTATTCAACGTGCGCCACTCCCAAGCTTTTCGCCCCACAAAAACTATTATCAAGAATTAGTCGAAAGTATCATCTCTCAGCAACTCAGTGTCAAAGCGGCGGCGACAATCTTGAAACGTTTCCGTGAACTATTTAGCGCTGACTTTCCTTTACCCGAGGACATCCTCGCGCAAGATATTGAAGTATACCGTAGCGCAGGGTTATCTCGACAAAAAGCCAGTTACATTCGCGACCTTGCCGAAAAGGTGCTTGATGGTACGGTGAAGTTTGACCACCTCGATACCCTCTCAAACCAAGAGGTCATTGACGAACTTGTGCAAATTAAAGGCGTGGGCGTATGGACTATTCATATGTTCCTCATGTTCTGCATGGGACGGCTCGACGTGCTTCCGACAGGCGACCTTGGAATCCGTAATGGGATTCAAAAACTCTACGCTCTGCCCGAGCGACCAGGCGATACCGAGATTACTCACATCGCACAAGAAAATAACTGGCATCCATACGAAACGATTGCCAGTTGGTACATATGGCACTCGCTCGACAATAAGCCAGTACTATAAGCCAAGTTCTTGCATTTGCTCGGGGCTAATTCCAGTACCGGTAAGGCCGTTTAAGAAGTCCGGCGTGTTACCGTTTTGCATATCGGTAATAAACTGCGTCACCGCGGCAATCAAGAAAAGCCCATTAATAAGTACGACCACCCCGAGTGTAATTGCAAATATCAGCACAAGTTGAAACGCGAAGGCCTTATATTCGCGGTATTGAAGCATTTCACGCCCCTGTTTGTCGCGCATCGTACCGGCCATAATAAGCACGAGGTCAACAAGCACCCACATACCGAAGCCACCAAAAGTCACAAGCTTAAGAATGCCCGTTCCCCATTTCCCAAGATACATGCGATCAACACCAAAAGTGCCCCACATAAAACTAATGAAGAATACCGCTAAAAAGTGTCGCTGCTTTGGAAACTTTTTTGTTTTTGCGCCTTGCATACCACCCATTATACGCTTATGGTTTATGGGCGAGGCCAATATTCAAGAATAAACTGGCGGTAGTGGTCAGAAAGTGTCCCCATCTCCTCAACCTCGGCTTTTGTGCGCCATACGGCGTATTCAAACTTTGGGTCTGGCGGGAATGTTTCAAAGTCATTAGGAACAATAGCAGTATATGCCAAAATAATGCGACCGCTGCGGTACGAGTCTTTTAGCTGCGCACCCTCGACACTCACGCCAAGCTCTTCTTTGAGCTCACGCGCAAGTGCTTCGTCGGGCAATTCGTTTTTATCAATATGACCACCTGGAAGGCCATAAATATCGCGTTTCGGATAATACATTACAAGCACTCTCTGCAGGTCCGCACTAAAAAGTGCGACCTTCACAGAGATGTAGTGCTTGTCGTGAAACATTACGGTGCGAGTCGGTTAATGTCGCGTGGGAAGAGGGTTGCTTCCTTGACGTTACCAAGACCCAAAGTTTTTTGCACAAGGCGATCAACACCAAACCCGCATCCACCATGCTGTGGAAGCCCATACTTAAAGGCTTGGAGGTAATACTTAAAGCCTTCGTGTGATACATCGAGACCCTTCGCGGTCATTTGCTCGATCATCTTTTCATAGTTGTTTTCACGAAGTGGTACGGTCGCAATTTCGAGACCGCGGAAAAGGAGGTCACCCCACGCAACAGTACCGTCGTCTTTAAACTTGTGGTAGAACTTACCCGCTTCAGCTGGGAAATCAACCGCATACACGAGGTCACTGTTCAGGTTCTTGCGCGCATAGTCAGCAATCCAGCGCTCTTCGTCGGGAATAAGATCCTTCTCGGCAGTAGTGTCGGTCTTTGTCGCCTTGGTGTACATTTCGTGAATTTCAGCGATCGTGAAGCGAGGCACCTTGCCGTCTTCTGGAAGTGCGAGTGTCGGTGCGTTGAGCGTCTTGATGTCATCAGCATGCTCGTCATACACGCGGCGAAGCACGGTTTGTGTCATATCACCTACTAGATCGAGGACTTCGTCGTGATCTTTCACGAAGCCCATTTCAATGTCGAGCATCGTGAGCTCGGTCAAGTGGCGAGTCGTTGCACTCGGCTCTGCGCGGTAGCTATGGTTAATTTCGTAGACGCGCTCAAATGCACCCACCATAATTTGCTTATAGAATTGTGGGCTCTGAGCAAGCGTTGCGGTCTTGCCAAAATAATCGAGCTTGAACACTTCTGCGCCACCTTCAGTTGCCTCAGCGAGAAGCTTTGGAGTATCAATTTCAACAAATTCTTGGTCCGTGAGGTACTCACGAAGGTAGCGAGTGAGGCTCGCGCGGATCTTGAAGATTTTCTGTTCTTGAAGGTTACGAATGTTCAATACACGGTAGTCAAACAGCGTATCGAGGTTTTCAGATTTGTGTGAAATTGGCTTATCAATTTCAATTGGCGGCTCGTCGGTAACTGGTACAAGCACCTCAACTGTCACGTCGTGCAACTCAGTACCACCTGGCGCGCGCTCATCCGCTGCAACGGTACCCGTAAGTGAAAGAATGGTGCCAATTTGAAGCCCACGAAGCTTTTCGAGCTCGTCTTTGTTGTCAATTTTTGTCTGCGCAATGCCGCGGCGGTCGCGAAGCGTAATAAAGTTGAGGCCACCAAGTAGGCGCTTCTTGTGAAGCCAGCCTTCAATAGTGATTGTTTCGCCGATGTGGGCGCTTAATTCGTTAGTCAGAGTTCGAGTTGTACTCATCAATGGAGTCCTTGTTTAGGGTATGTAGATAGATGCGGACTTCGCGTGGGTCGTCTGCGAACGAGTTCGTCCTACTCGCCGCTGACCCGGATATTACTGTCGTTATTCGTTCGTCGCATCATATTGCCTATATTGTAACAGATGCAACAGATATGCACTAGAGGTCGACGCGGCCCTCGGCAGCATTGTTAGTCTTGCCTTCTCGCTCGGCAACCGCTCGAAGATCGGCGTGAATATCATCTTCATCGACAATCTTGCGCCCAATCAGCGACTCCATGACGTCTTCCAAGGTCAAAAGACCCACCGTTTCACGATTCTTGTTAATCACAATAAATAGGTGGTGACGGGTGCGGATAAAAGCAGAAAGTGCGTGCTCAAGTGTGTCATCTTCACGAATATAATAGACCTTCTTCTCCATCGCCTTTTCAGCTGTCGAAGAATGCCGTTCGTCGAGCGAGAGCAAATCCCGTAGGTGTAAGATGCCCACTACATGGTCGATATCTTCAGCAATGACAGGAAGCCGGCTATGGCCAAGTGCATGTAGCTCGTCGAGGACAAGCGGACCGAGGAACTCGCCTTTTTTAATAAAATCGATAACCGTCCTTGGGGTCATGACAGAATTAACGGTCTTTTCCGGAAATGCTAATGCAGCGACAAGTAGGGCGCGTTCGTTGTCGCCCACGACCTCTTTTGAACGTTCGATAAGTTCAGCGAGGTCTTCACGAGAATGCAACCTCGTAGGTGCTTCATAAATCGATACTCCCGGTTCGCGTAGGCTTTGGAAGATTCGCTCAAACTTTGCCGCCAGGTCAAGCAAGGTCGGCTCAACTTTTGCATAAAGCGTCTGGCCGCCCTTCGCGACGCTTTTAAATCGTGCAATCGCCGGATATACAACCGCAAGAATCAATGCCAGTACAATTCCTAGAAACCATCCGAACGCACCAATAAGAAATACCACCAAAAGCACCAATAATAGCGCTCGAATGCTTCGAAGGAGCGTCACAAGTGCTGCGTGGAGCTCATAGCGGTCGAGCTCCAACAAATATGCATCGGAACGCTTTGAGCGACGCTTCAGTTCCGCCAGACTGTACTGCGGCCTCACAGGGTGCATTGAAGCCACCAACACAAGACATATAAAAATAAAAATAGCTAAGATTGCAAGAAATATACCCATCGTAAGCAGTATTATATACCACCTAGCCGCCGACGTCTGCTACAATTAATATAGTAAATTTGTGGAGGAATCATGAACAAAATTGGCTGGATTATCTTTAGTGTGGTGGTTGTACTTGTACTCGGCGGACTCGTCGCGTGGACTCGTATCGCAAACCCACCTATTGACTTAACTGGTGTTGAAAATAATAGCGTCGTTGCTGCATCAGATCAAAACGGCAACATTGCAGACCATACAAAAGGAAGCGAAAATAACAAAATTCTGCTCATCGAATACGGTGACTACCAATGTCCTAGCTGTAGTGGTGCGTACCCTAATGTAAACACTCTTATGGAAGAATACGGCGATGACGTCACACTCGTGTTCCGCAACTTCCCTCTTACCGCAATTCACCCGAACGCCCGTGCTGCAGCAGCAGTTGCAGAGGCAGCCGGCCTTCAGGGTAAGTTCTGGGAAATGCATGACAAGCTGTATGTGAGCCAAAACGACTGGAGCGGCCTCGACGCGTCAAAGCGCACAACCGTCTTCAATAGCTACGCACAGGACCTTGGCCTGGACATGGATAAGTTCAACGCCGACGTAGCGGGTAAAGAAGCTGGTCAAAAGATTAACTTCGACATGGCCCTTGGAAAAAGCGTTGATGTCGCCGCGACTCCTACCTTCTTCCTAAACGGCAAGAAGCTTGACGACGCAACCTCTAGTGCAATTGTGCAAGGTGACTTAACCGCGATTAAGGCACAGCTCGACGAGCTCATCAAGAAATAAGGTTTTCTAGGAAAACTAAAAACACCCCGGTGCCTTGGGGTGTTTTATTTTTTTGCTTAGTGAAGTCGCTTACTAAATCCGATGGATTAGTGAGCGATAAAGATTCGCCATTCGGCGGGCACCACATCCACCGCGATCTTCTTGCGCCTAGAAGGCACAAATTCGATTGCTATTGGCATGTGATTATACACTCCTTGTACTATGTACAGCCCTACGCACTCCGACCTTTAATTATAAGTTTTGGCGTTGGACACATCATCTATAGTACCGAACTGGGTCGGAAAAGTCAAGAAATCGTCGTTTGACGCTTATGTATTTATAGTACCTTAAAAATAATAGCGCTTGCAATAAGTACAAGCGCTATTATTGTAGTAATTTACTCTACATCTCGCCAGGAGTGGCTTCCGGCTTTGCGGAGTGAAGTTTCTTCTCCTTTAAGGTGAATACCAGCACCGCAGCCATACCTATAAGGCTTGCCGCCACGATAAAGATACGCTGGAGGCTATCAGAGAATGCATGCGTCACGACGCTCGCAAACTCGTCTTGGCTTTCAGTAAATGCGGCTTTTGCCTTCTCGTCTGCAGGAGGTGGAAGTTGTGCAAACTGCTTCTCTGCACCCGCGGTGATTTCCTTCTTGATGTCAGGCATATTCAAAGTAAGAAGAGTATTTGGGTCATCGATTGCACCGAGCTTTTCTACCACTGCGCTATTCGAGAGTGTCTTGATATACGTCGTTTCTTGCATCGCTGGAACTTGCGTAAGGATACCTGCGGTCAGCATCGCACCAAAGACGGCCGTACCAATCACAGACCCAAGGCTACGGAATAGCTGGCTTGAACTGGTTGCAACGCCAAGGTCTTTTTGCTCGACCTCGTTTTGAATCGCAAGGTTAAGGACTGGCATCGCCACACCCATACCAAGACCAAGAATCACCATTACGAAGGCTTCGTAGCCATATGACATTTCCGGACTTAAGAATGTAAGTGCAATCATCGCAGCAGTTGCAGCCAGGAAGCCGACCTGCATGAAAATCTTGTAGCGACCTGTGCGCGCAATAATCTGACCAGACAGGATACTTGAGGTCATAATACCGGCAACCATCGGAAGGAGCATCAAGCCCGAGTCGGTTGGTGATGCACCAAACACTTGTTGGTTAAACTGCGTCAGGTAAAGGATTGAACCCATGAAAGCTGCACCGAACAATGTGGCGATAATCAGCACGGTGACGTAGTTGCGGTTTTTAAAGAACTTAAGCGGGAGGATCGGTTCTTTCGCCTTGTGCTCAACCCAGATGAATCCAGCCGTTGCAAGGGCGACGATGCTAAACATAATGATACGAAGCCCTGCAAGTGTTAAGCCGGTTGCACTCATGAGATCAGCAAAGATAGATTCGGTATTGTCGACGGCAAGAATCAATACCGCAAGCGCTACCGAAAGCAGTGCTGCACCCGCGTAGTCGATACGAATCTTCTTCGCGTGCTTCAAGGCTGGCGAGAAGATTGAAATAAGCACGAACGCGAGGATACCAATTGGCACATTAATAAAGAATGTCCAGCGCCAGTCAGTTGTCACACCCCAGAAGGCGTGTCCGTCAGTGAGCCAGCCGCCAAGCAGCGGACCAACGACCGATGCGAGTCCAAAGACCGCACCGATAAGCCCCTGCCAGCGACCACGTTCGCGGGCAGCGAAAAGGTCACCTACGATAGTAAAGGCGTTCGCGGTAATGATACCGCCACCAATACCCTGTACGGCGCGCCAGAGGATGAGCTCGTTAATATTACCGCTCACACCACTCATAAGTGATGCACCCACGAAGATAGCCACACCAATGAGCAGGATTTTCTTTCGCCCAAAGATGTCGGATAGCTTACCGGCAATCGGTACGGTAATGGTTGTTGTAATGAGGTACGCAGTCACAATCCAGCTAAGTGAGCTGAAGGCGTTGAATTCCTCAACGATCTTTCCAAGCGCAGTAGCGATAATGGTCTGGTCAAGCGCAACCAAGAAGAGGCTGGCCATAACCGAAACCATAATAATCAACTTACTACGCAAACTTAAATGATGATGCATAGAGTCCTTTCGGTTTATTTGTTGTTAAGAAGATCTTTATATTGCTCGATGTTATCAGTAAGGTGCGCTACCATTTCGCGCAGCTGTTCTTCTTTAAGAAAGCCTACCCAGTGTTTACTAGTAGAGCCAACCACATAGAGACGATCGCCGGTTTGAATGTTTAACGCTTCACGAGCATCAGCCGGTATTACTACCTGCCCTTTTGTGCCGACGGTTGCAGTTCCATAGAGTTTCTTATCATGCATTTCGCACCAATTATGCGCCGGTATGAAAAGTATGTCAAGTATGACGAGGGCTTAAGTCGAAGATTTGTTGGCCTTTTGCTTCCAACGAGGCAACTCTTGATAGTAGTCCAGATACATTTGAATAGAGGTAACAATGATAATCATAATAATTGGACCGTATACCACACCGAGCAGTCCATAGAGGGCAATACCCCCAAAGGCCGCCAACATCGTAAGGCCATTAGTGAGCGTAATCGACTTTGGAATAAACTTCGGACGAAGGAACGACTCGAGGTTGCTGACTGCGGAAATTACAATCAATGCGCCCACTGCAGGCCAGAAATCACCAAAGAGCATGTAGGCAAAGATTAATGGGTACGCCACGATTCCCGCACCAAGTGGAATAAGGTTAAATACCGTAAAGATAACCGTCATAAGAAGGTAGTAACCCCACCAGTCAAAGAAGAACGCCAGCGTCGCCGCTTCAAGGAGTGCGATAATCACCGACATCACCAGTTGACCCTTCGCCATTGCGTTCGCCATAAGGCCGACGCGCGCAAGGTACATACGCGTGACTTCAGGTTGGAATGGGCTCAGCGCCACAATACTGCTGGTGATCTTTTTGCCGTACACCAAGAATTCGTAAAACAGGAAGATATACATAATAGCGAGAATGATCATGAATGGAATGCTGCCGACGAATCCTGTCAAAAATCCGGTAATCGCGCTAAGAATACCCGGTAAAGTGTTCTTCAAGAAGTCAAGCACACCCTGCGCAGAAATAAGCTGCGCTTCACTTCCCCATTGGTTAGCAAAATCATTAATATTTTGAATTGCCACCTGCATTGCAGCTGGTAGTGACGTAAAGTTATCGCCAAATGTATTCGTAATGTCGACCACGAGCTTTCCTACTTGAAATGCGGTAAAAATACCCACCAAAATCACCGGGACGAGTACCACAACGAGTGAAAATAGGAACGTCAGTGTTGCAGCACCACCCGCCCGCATACGTCGCTCAAGACGCGTGTAAGTTCCGTAGAACAAAAATGCCATTAGTGCAGCGAGTGCAATCACGCCAAGATACGGCGAGACAAACCAAAGGCCCAAAGCAAGGGAGATAAGTGCAACAATTAACCAGTTTCGCGCAGTTAACGGGTGTGTTTCCATGCACCTAGTGTACCACCGATAGGTGCAAAACAATTACAATGCGACTACAATATGTACATGGCGACAGATATTATCTCAGCCCTCTTTATATTTATCTCGACACTCATTAGTATGTCGATACTTGGCCTGGCGGCAGGTTTTAGCCCTACGCTCTATGTGGCGCAGATCGCCATGACCGCCAAATCAAAGCACCCTGTCACCTACACTGCTTCAATTATGAGTGGCGTCCTGCTTGCAGTACTCGTACTGATCGTCCTTTTCCAGACCCTCCACCTTGATAAACTCTTAAGTTTTATCGACACCACAGTCAAAGCACTCACAGTGAGCGTTATCTTCAACGTGCTCGTAGGAGCTGGTTTCGTATGGGGCGGTATTTGGTATCTTAACCACCAACACGTCCCTGACATCAAACCCGCTAAAGTACGTAAAACTGGCGGCATCATTTCAATGTTCGGACTTGGGTTTGCGCGTACTTTTGTCAGCGTAAGCGGTGTAACTGCGGCGTATATCGCAGGTAACATTATCGCGAACGTCAGTATTGGGCTGCTCGAGCGGCTCATTTATACAGTGGTGTTCTTTGCCGCATCGGTTGTGCCGTTCTTTGGCATCATTATCTTCATGCGCAAAAACCCTCAACGCCTTACGAAGATGACCCAGCAACTTCGCGAACTTCTTGATAAAACAAACTACCGATTAATCGTCGGCGTGGGTGCGATTATCCTAGGTGGTTCAATTGTCATCTTCAACTTGATGATGGCACTTTTCTACTAACGAGCGCGCTCGAAGTGGCAGGTATAGCCACCAATATTCTTTTGCAGGTAATCCTGATGGTAGTCTTCGGCTGGCCAAAATGTCGTCAGCAGCTCGAGTTGCGTCACGATAGGCGCCTCCCAATACACTTGATTGCGCACAATTGCCGACTCAGCCTCGGTCTTTTCTTCTTCATTTTTGTAGAAAATCGCCGAACGATAGCTTGAGCCTACGTCATTCCCTTGGCGGTTCATTGTCGTTGGGTCATGGATCTGAAACAAGTAATCAAGAAGCCGTGCGACGCTCGTCTGCGAAGGGTCGTAGGTAACTTTAATCGCCTCGGCGTGACCTGGGTGATGTTCATAAGTTGGGTTTGAGTTTTCGCCGCCCGTGTAACCTACCTCGGTATCCACCACGCCTGGTTGCGTTCGAAATAATTCCTCAACGCCCCAGAAACATCCGCCTGCAAATACTAGTTCTTTCATACTCTTAGTATACGCCTCATTTCAGGGCGAGTATAATGAGAGTATGACCAAAGATGTGAAGAATCCAGATTTAAGCGACGAACAAAAGGCGGTACTTTTCGACAAGGCAACCGAAGCCCCATTTAGTGGTGCGCTCGTTTACACTTTCGATACTGGCGATTACGTATGCGCAAATTGCGGCAGCAAACTTTTCACATCTCACACTAAATTTGACGCTGGCTGCGGCTGGCCAAGTTTTGATCAAGCAGTCGAGGGTTCTATCATCACCGAAAAAGATACAACCCACGGCATGGTGCGTACCGAAATCATGTGCGCACAGTGTGGTGGACACCTTGGACACGTGTTTGATGATGGCCCAAAAGAGACCACTGGCCTTCGCTACTGCGTGAACTCACTCTCGCTTCAATTTACCCCTAAGAAATAGGCACCACGAACCGTCGGTTCCGCTTGTGCTTCACCCCTAAAAGGACTATAATTTCTCTATGACAAAAATGTCCGCAAAGCGACATTTAAAGGAGTTGCAGTGGCGGTTTATGCTGATCGCTCTGTTTTTCATTGTCGGTGCAGTATTGGCATATAACTACCGCGACATCATCCTTCCTATCTTCACCGCGCCCTTAAACGGCCAAAAGCTCATTTACCTCACCCCGGGTGGTGGATTTACCTTTGCACTCCTCATCTCTGTATACGCGGGGCTCGCAGTGGCCTTTCCGATACTGCTTCAGCAGCTCTACTCATTCCTCAGTCCCGCCCTACCAGAGAAAGCCCGCAGGAAATCAGCCATCATCCTCATTAGTTCACTTTTCCTGCTTGTTGCGGGTATCTTATTTGGCTACTTTGTCGCCGTACCAAGTGCGCTCACCTTCTTGTATGGGTTTGCGGATCAATACGTCACCTCAGCACTTACCGCTGACTCGTACACGAATTTTGTCGTTGCCTATACGATTGGTATTGGTATCGTCTTCCAGGTACCACTACTGCTACTACTCCTTCACACTATTAAGCCGCTGAAGCCGGGTGGACTTATGAAGTCTGAAAAGTGGGTCGTGCTTGGTGCGTTTATCGTTGCGGCTATCCTTACCCCTACCCCAGACCCTATCAACCAGACAATCATGGCGGGGCCTGTGATTGTGGTGTATCAACTTGGTGTAATTGCGGTGCTTATCTCAATTGCTTCGAACGCCCAAAAAATCAAGCGGCTACGGATTTGGAACAATTGGAGTCATCGCGGGCATCGCAGCATTTACCGCACTAGGTGCAGCGGCCCTCCTTGTCTGCGCGGGATACGCCCTGCGTCGCTAATATCACATACACTTCAACACAAAAGAGAGAGTCGCCGCTCTCTCTTTTGCGTTGTCACACCTAGGGCTATATCTGCCAACGCCACCCGCGAACCTCTGGCATATCCTCTCCATTGTCCACGATATACTGCGCATGCTCGATCAACTTTTTCTGCATATCCTGACGGAGCTGCTGTGCGCTTTCGCTCGTAAGCCCGGCCCTTTCAATGACGTCTAACACAAGGTGGAACCTGTCGAGTTCATTCTTCACCGTCATGTCGAAAGCTGTCGTAATCGTACCCTCTTCTTTGTATCCACGCACATGAAGGCGTTGATTCTTTCTTCGATACACAAGCCTGTGCACAAGCCACGGGTAGCCGTGAAACGCAAAGATGATAGGCGTATCGGTAGTAAAAATTTGATTGTAATCAATGTCACTCAATCCATGAGGATGTTCACTATCTGGCTGTAGCCTCATGAGGTCTACAACGTTCACTACGCGAATTTTTAACTCAGGAAGGCGCGCCCTTAGTATAGAAACGGCCGCCATTACCTCGAGCGTTGGCACGTCACCCGCTGCGGCCATCACCACATCAGGCTCGCTGTTTTCATCATTTGAAGCCCAGCGCCACACATCGACACCCTTCGTACAGTGTTCGATTGCTTCCTCAATAGATAACCACTGCGGCGATGGGTGTTTGCCCGTTACCACGAGGTTAATATAGCCGCGTGTCTTAAGTACGTGACCCATCACACTTAGTGTGGTGTTTGCATCCGGAGGCAAATAGACGCGCGCGACGTCTGGCTTTTTATTCACAATATGGTCAATGAACCCGGGGTCTTGATGCGTGAAGCCGTTGTGGTCTTGGCGCCACACGTGACTTGTGAGCAGATAATTTAACGAAGCAATCGGCTCGCGCCAGGTAAGCTCGTCGCTCATTTTCATCCACTTTGCGTGTTGGCTCACCATCGAGTCGATAATTCGAATGAATGCCTCGTAGCTATGCAAAATTCCATGACGACCCGTTAAAAGATAGCCCTCAAGCCAGCCTTGGGCCATATGCTCACTTAGCATCGAGTCGATCACCATACCTTCCTGTGCAAGATACTGATCGCCGTCATACGTACGGCCGTTCCACTGCCTATCGGTCGCTTCGAACACAGGCTCAAGCTTATTCGAGATCGTTTCATCAGGCGAGAATACCCTGAAGTTTCGCTTGCGCAGGTTGAGTGCGATGACATCACGTAGCCAGGGACCGAGTGCCTCTGTATTACCCGTTGAAGATTCACTCCTCACCGGCACATCTACGGCATATTCACGGAAATTAGGAAGTTCGAGTTCGCGCAGTAACTTACCCCCATTTGCATTGTCATTGGCGCTCATACGCAGTGCGCCACGAGGTGTCAACTTGGCAAGGTGCGGCAAGAGAGTTCCGTTTTCATCAAACAACTCTTCTGGACGGTAGCTTTTGAGCCATTCGGCAAGCTTCTGTACATTCGCTTCGTGCTTCGCATCAACTGGAAATGGCACCTGATGCGAGCGGAAGTTGTTCTCGCTCGGAAGACCATCAACCTCTTTTGGTCCAGTCCAGCCCTTTGGCGAGCGAAGCACAATCATAGGCCAACGAGGCCGCGTTGTATTGCCATGCTCACGTGCTTCGGTCTGAATATGCTTAATGTCATTAAACACGTCATCGAGCACTTCGGCCATGCGTACATGCATCACCTCGGGGTCGTCACCTTCAACAAAATAGGGATTCCACCCATACCCACGAAACAGCTGCTCAAGCTCATCATGTTCAATACGTGCGAGCACTGTAGGGTTACTGATCTTATATCCATTAAGGTGAAGGATTGGCAGAACGGCTCCGTCGGTCTTGGCGTTCAAGAATTTGTTTGAATGCCAGGCGGTCGCAATTGGGCCAGTCTCGGCCTCGCCATCACCAACCACACAGGCAGCAATAAGATCTGGGTTATCGAATGCCGCACCGAATGCATGACTTAACGAATAGCCAAGCTCACCACCTTCGTGCATTGACCCAGGAACCTGGGGTGATACGTGGCTGCTAAGTCCACCAGGCCAAGAAAACTTTCGAAATAGCGTCGCCATACCCTTCTCATTTTGAGGCATATCTGGATAGACTTCACTCCAGGTACCATCAAGATAGGCATTAGCCATGAGCGCCGGCCCTCCATGTCCTGGGCCAGAAATATATACGATACTTGCGTTTCTTTCGTTAATCACGCGGTTGAGGTGTGCATAGATGAAATTTTGACCCGGCGTCGTGCCCCAGTGGCCAAGTAGCATGCGCTTAATGTCGCCTAACTCTAGGTCGCGCTTTAAAAGCGGATTGTCGCGTAAATACATTTGACCCACAGATAAATAATTTGCAGCTCGCCAGTACGCGTCAATATTTCGCAGTAGTTCAGAAGATATCATTTATGCCCCCTTTTCTAATAATTCATATGCTTGTGTTGCGATTGAGTAGTCTTCTCGGGCTGGAATAACGTGTACGCCCACGCGTGCCCCATCGTCCGAAATAAGCCGAGCCGCCGCCGCGTTTCGCGACTCGTTGATACTCACACCAAGGTACTCGAGGCCACTTAAAATCCTCGCTCGCACCTCGGCCGATCGCTCACCAATACCCCCGGTGAAAATAATACTATCCACCCCACCCAGCAGTGCTGTGTAGGCGCCGATAGTCTTCTTTGCAGATCGGCAAAAAAGCTCAACCGCGAGCGCCGCATCTTCATCGTGATGCTGCGCCTCGAGCAACTCACGCATATTGGCCGTAGTGCCCGAAACCCCCAAGAGTCCCGATTGCCTCATGACAATGTCGCTCATCGCCTGCGCATCAAGATTTTCTTGCTGCATGATGTAAAAAAGCGCACCCGGATCAATATCACCCGTTCGAGTCCCCATCATAATGCCCGACATTGGCGTGAATCCCATCGACATGTCAACCGGAACACCCCCTCGAGTCGCGGTGATACTTGCGCCACTTCCTAGGTGCAGCATGATCACACGGCCCTGCGCAGCACTAGGGCCCTCGTGCTGCGTGAAGCTATCCAATAAATAGCTATACGAGAGGCCATGAAACCCATAACGCACCACGCCCTTCTCGGCATACCGCTTTGGCAGCGCAAAACGCTTTGTCTCGGTCGGTGCGTCTGCAAAAAAGGCAGTATCAAAACAGGCAATATGCGACGCATCTGGAAGTTGCGTGCGGAAATAATCAATACACGCGAGTACTGGCGGCATATGGTTTGGCGCCAGTTTGGTAATCGATCGAAGATACTCGACGGCCTCATCATCAAGTTCAGTCGCTTCGTTAAAACGCGCACCGCCGTGTACCACACGATATGCCACCGCGCCGATACTAAATGCTCGCTGGGCCACAAGCCAGTCAAAACAGGCTTTGATAGCCTGTGTGTGGTCGGCCGCATCGATTATGGTCGCCTCGACTTGACCCTGAGCCTTACCCGGAAGTAATTCAGCCGCGCTGGATCCAATATTTTCAACTGATACCGAAATCGCCGCGTCCAGCTCGGACTGCGCGGCATATACATCAATCTTCAAGCTCGAAGACCCTGCGTTCACCACGATCAGCACTTTATTTTCCATTACCCACCCAACCTTTACTCATTGTTACTAGTATACAGTGTGGAGTGAATATCCGCGCCCACTGCCTCTTCGATAGAGCTAAAACCGTCTCTTCGAAGGAGTTTCACGAGACCTCGCTGCACCTGAGCACCCAGTTGCGGCCCGTTATAAATCAACCCCGTGACGAGCGCAACAACTTTTGCGCCGCGTCGAATTTTTGCATATGCGTCCTCGGCAGTAAACACACCCCCTACGCCGATAATATCGAGTTTCTTGCCGTATTTTTTGTAGGTTTTTGCAATAAGGTCATTGCTTACTTTTTGTGTCGGAAGCCCACTCATACCACCGCGAACCCCTTCGGCCCTGCCATGCGCCAGTAGCTTCGGGTCTTTCACGAGGTTTGAAATAGTCACCCCAGCAACTGCGTGCCGTACAATAACCTGCAGCAGTCCATCAAACTGCTCCCATTTCATATTCACAGGCATCTTCACGAAGATTGGTTGCGCAAGCTTTAGTGCATCAACGCCGCGAAGTAACTCTTCGAGCAACCCAGGGCTTGTAAAGGGCTCTCCTCCATACGTGTTGGGGCATGAAATGTTAAGCTCTACTAGCTGCACGGCACTACTTTTTTTGATACGTCGCAGCGAGGTTAGATAATCTTCTACCGCCGCCTCGCTGCTTACCGTTTCTGGATTATTCGTTTTAGCAACAGAAAGAATTACCGGAAAGTTATCACCTTCAAAGTAAACTGCGTTGCGCTCAAGCGTTCTAAGCACATCACTCGAGCCTAAGTTCGCGAGCCCTACATGCACCGACAAGGACTTATCTTCCGGATGTCGATGAAACCAAGGTTTTGGATTACCCGCACAGGGCCGCGCAGTAACCGAGCCGACTGTCATAAATCCATAGCCAAGCGAGTGCATCACTCGCACTGTTTCGGCATTTTTATCAAATCCCGCCGACACTCCTACTGGAGATCGAAACCGAACTCCCGCAACGGTCTGCGCAAGCATCGGATGGCGAGTGGTAAACACCCTCGAAAACCCCCAGGTGAGGACATTCGAGCGCCCCACCGAGCTCGCCATTCGAAGCATCGCACTATGCACGTCATCTGGTGGAAATCGAAACAATACCGGTTTTACTATATTTTCATATATAAATGCTGTGCTCTGTTCCGCCATCATACGCATAGATGCTAGTCTATACCGGGTATTTGGCACTGTCTGTGACGCGCATCACATAAAGTTACCGAGTTCGTCTTGCGCCAGTAAGCCTTAGCGCTTCGAGAAAAGATTCTTAAGTGACAATGCGTTTTGGAATTCAAGTGCACCCTTTGGAAACACCCGAATCACAAGCCACAACACTAAGAACGCAGTGAGCGACATAATAGCGAGGCTCGTTAAAGATTCGAGGGGTGTAATGTTTCCAATTGTATTGCGAACGAGTGCAGTAGTTGGTGCGGTTATAGGGAAGTACGTTGCAAACTGTACCACTGGATTTGATGGGTCACTAATGACTACCCACATAAACCAGAATGGTACGAATGGAAGGATGTAAAACAGCGCAGAAAAGTTATTCGCTTGTTTTGCAGGAAGTAGCACCGCGGTCAGCGCCATACATGCTGCGAACAAGATAAACCCAACTACCAAGAATCCAAACCCAAACAGCACAACGATCGGATCTATAGGCACCTGTGAAAGATCAAAGTTTGGAGGAAGTTGAACGAAGTCCGTGGTTAGAGCGACGGTCAGCGCGATACCCGCAAGTCCCGCAAAGAACACCAACTGGGTCAATGTAATGAGGACGACGGCAATAAGCTTTCCGATAATCAATGTGCGTGGGCTAGCATACGTCAGCGCCATTTCCATCGAGCGATTCTCTTTTTCATCGGCAATACTTGTAAGAATGTAGCCGATCGAGAACATCAAAATAATTAAGAACATCGCTGTAATGACGCCCGGAATAATGAAGCGGGCAAACCCGACGCTTTCCGTTCCGTTTGCGTAGGTCGTGGTGACCGCTTCGGCGCCTTGCTGAGCAAGCACAATCTTTTCCTCTGACCCGATTGGAATTACGAGACTCGTTTTCAAAAGTGAATTCGCAACTTCACTCGCGGCCGAGCTAAACGAGAAGTCTACCCCAGATACATACACCTGGAATTGGCGAGAAGTAAGGAGGTCGCTTGGGTAGAAAATAAGCCCCTTACGATCACCTGCTTCAACTTCGTCGCGCAGCGCTTGGTATTCACTGGCTGGGTATTCTTTCTGTCCGCTTGCTTGAATGAGTTCGTCAGCGACCAACCCACTTTCGTCGATAATGGCAACGCCCTTGAGGTCGTTGGTCAGTTTTTCAATTGAAGTATTTTCAGACTTGCTCGCAAGCCCGATAAGAAGAAATACAACCAAGAAAATAAGCGGCATTGCAATCATGTAGGCCCAGAAGCCCTTTTGCTTCACAACAGTAAGATACTCGTGGCGTATAACAGTTCGTAGTTTCGACATTATGCGTCACCTTTCTTCTTTTTTGGCGTCTCATCATAAATCGAAACGAATACATCTTCGATTGATTTTGCACCAAATTCTTTTTTCACCGCCGCGACAGTTCCATACGCTTTCGCTTGACCGTCTTTAATAATAAAGAGCCGGTCAGCGAGGCGCTCGACCTCTTCCATAAGGTGCGTAATATAAATCACCGCCGCACCCTGTTCGCGGTGTGCTTCCACAATATCGAGCAGAAGTTTACGGTTCACTGGGTCAAGACCCTTGGTTGGCTCGTCGAGAATAAGCAGGTCTGGATTGCCCATCACCGCCACACCAAGCTGCACTTTTTGCTGCTGACCACCAGAAAGGCTTTTAAGCTTAAGGGTCGCCTTATCTTTTAAGCCAACAGCTTCCAAAAATGCGAGGCCTTCTTTACGTGCATCGGCGCGCGATAGGCCTTTCATTTCACCAAAGTAAGTTAGGTTTTCGATTGCCGACACGCGCGTATATAGGCCGCGCTCTTCAGGCAGATACCCAACGGTCATTGCATCTTTTGAACTGTAGCGGCGACCATTAACGAGAAGTTCGCCCTTAGTTGGCTCGTAAAGCCCAAGGAGCGACCTAATGGTACTTGTTTTACCCGACCCATTGGCGCCTAGAAAGGCGAATACTTCACCTGGCTTTACTTCAAAATTAAGATTATGGACGATCTCCTTGTCGCCTAATGTTAAGGAAAAGTTTTGCACGGAAACGGTTGATTTCATGGACCCCCTCAGCCTTTTTCGTTCTTTGTGGTCTTATTATAGCAGCTGGATTTGAGCCTTGTGATTTCGAAGATACGCGCGAAGAATTTTATACGTATCCATATCGAAGCCATTTATGAGACGCTCCATGTGCGTCGACCCATCTTCAAGCGCGGTTACGTACCCCTTAATTACCCATTGATCGACAATTAGTGCTTTCGTGGGGCTAATCGTCACCGCCAACTCACCTTTGAAAGGCCATGCTTCAATCCTAGAGCGCTCGAGTGCATATTCAACTCGTCGGTTATATAATTCGGCCGGCTCTTTTCCAATACACGCACCTTTGCAAAACCCTAGGTGATAGCGAAAACAGGCACCCACAGCCTTTTCGAGACCTACGAGTTTTGGACACAGCTGAAATGTTTTTGTCAGACTTTCAAGTTGGCCCTTTGCTTTCATGCGCGAAGTATACACCCCGTATATTTTATCGAGTTCAGTTTCATCACTTAAATCACGGCTCTCGATCTCTATTGTCGTGTAGCCATCCCCATTCTCTTGCTTCACGAGTACAGCTTGCTGGGTTTTGCGACGCAATAGACGGTTATGAATTGGCTGAAGTTCTTTTACTTTGGCCGACTCCAAAAGTAACGCTTCGATTTCGGTGTCGGTTTCAATAAATGATATCGAATGGCTACCGAGCGAAAGTTTCATCTCTTTTGCAATCTTCGTATCATTCGCAAAGTGAGACATTACTCGTGCGCGTAGGTTTACGCTTTTCCCTACGTACAGCGGCCTTCCCTCATCGTCTTCAAAAATATACACACCAGGTGTTTGTGGAATTCGCGCAAACTGCGCTTCGTCAATATTAGGTGGAAGCGTCTTGGTTTTTGTTTGCAAAAGATAGGAGGCTTGAAATGCATCAAATCCCTTCTCCTTGATTGCAAGTTTTGTAAAATCGTAAATTGCTTTGGCGTCGGCATAGGCACGGTGACGATCATCAACCGAAATCCCGTGGCGGGCGATAATTTTCTCAAGGCTATGACCTTTATTTTCCGGGTATAGTGCGCGCGACATACGAACTGTACAGAAAAGCTTTGGCCTGAAAGTATATCCGACTGCTTCGAGCTGCCGCTTCACAAATGAAAAGTCGAATCGCACGTTGTGCGCCACAAATATCGCACCATCAAGAATACGCGCAATCTCGCCCGCTACTTCGTCGAAATACGGTGCATCCACTAAGTCGTCATTTGTAATACCCGTCAAGCGTGTAATCCAATATGGAATTGGTGAACCTGGGTTAATAAGTGTCGTATACTCTTCAACCACCTCGCCTTCCTCAACCCGAATGAGGGCAATCTCAGTAATACGACCACGATCGCCGTTGCCGCCATTGGTTTCGATATCAACAAAAACTGCTGGGAGGTTAAACATTATACTTTCTTTAATTTACTTGACCGGTGGATAGTTTGAACTTTTAAGTAGTCGCGCAAGGTGCGCTGTATTTGCCGCAACCATTTTATTAGCAAGCGCGACCTTTTCGGGAACCTCATGAAGGTCAATATAATCAGTCGTATGCATCGCCTCACCATTCCAATAGGTTGCCGCGTTCGCAGCCCAAGTAAAGCCAACGTCATTCAGTGCCTGTAGGACGTCAGCGGTAATCTTATGTGCCCCGTCCTCGTTACCAACAATCGCAACCGCTGCAACTTTTGGATAGGTTTGATAGCGACCCTCGCCGTCCGTCTTACTTAACTCCGCATCAAGCCGCTCAATGGCGCGAAGGAGTTCACTCGACATTTGCCCAACCCAGGTTGGTGTGGCGACAATTAAAATATCCGATTCCATTATCTTAGTACGAATTTTTGGCCATTCGTCACCATTTTTCATGTCGATTTCCACCCCAGGCTTAATCACGTGATCCACGAGACGCACATACTCAAGCTCAACGTTATGCTTCTCAAATTCGGCGCCCAGATCATGGGCAAGCTTATCTGCCGAAGATGCTTCTGGCGATCGTTTGAGAGTCGTGACTAATGCGACCGCTTTCAAGGGAACATCACTATTCATTTTTTCCTCCGAATTAAAGCGGCTTACCGCCCGTTACACCAATAATCTCGCCCGATACATAACTTGACTCGTCACTGGCGAGAAAGACGTACACCGGCGCCAGCTCTACGGGTTGCCCTGGTCGCCCTAGTGGTGTGTCGTTACCAAACTCGACAAGCTTTTCTTGCGGCTGCCCATGACTCGGTTGAAGCGGCGTCCAAATTGGACCAGGGGCTACCCCATTTACACGAATGCCCTTCGGAGTGAGTTGCTGTGCAAGCCCTTTTGTGAAATTAGTAATTGCGCCTTTAGTTGCTGCGTAGTCTAAAAGTCCTGGTGAAGGTTGGGTTGCCTGGATTGATGTAGTATTGATAATCGTTGCGCCCGGCTTCAGGAACGTCAGCGCTTCTTGCACAATCCAAAACATTGCAAAAATATTTGTCGTAAATGTATCTGTCAGTTGTTTTGTGGTAAGCGAAGTAATATCTTCAACAAATACTTGCTTGCCTGCGTTATTCACGACAATATCCAAACCACCCAATGAGTCGGCCGCATCCTTTACCAATTGTCGTGCAAACGTCTCGTCACGAAGGTCCCCTTCAAAAGTAAACGCCTTCGTGCCCTCTGCTTCAATAAGTGCAACTACTTCTTCAGCGTCTTTCTTTTCTTCCGGTAAATACGCGATAGCTACATCAGCACCTTCACGCGCATAGGCAATTGCCACCGCACGACCAATACCACTGTCTCCGCCAGTAATTAACGCTTTGCGACCTTTGAGACGGCCACTTCCTTGATAACTTTTTTCGCCGTGATCGGCCTTTGGCATCAACTCACTTGTGAGTCCGGGCTCCGACTGCTCCTGTTTCGGAATGTCTCCCATGTCATGTTGCTTTCTTGGATCTTGTACGGTTCCATTAGGTTCCATCTTTCCTCCTGTCTGCAGCACTTCTGCTCTTCTTATTATACTCCTGTATAAGGTGTCTTACTAACTCAGCACCTTCAACACGCACTGCTCATCAACACTCAAATATTTTTTTGGTCGCATCTTCGCCATAGCCGCTTTTACCTTTGAAAGTGAGCTTCCGTCCTCGTAGGCAACAATCACACGAGGATCGATATATGAACTGCGAGCAATTGCGGGTGTATTCCCGAGCCTCTTCGCAACTCGCTTCACGACCGCCGTAACCGCCTTCTTACGAGCTGTTGCTGACGCGTCATCCCCTAGGTCATCTTGAAGGAGTGCACTGGTTGCAAGTAATGTGCCGCCCCATGTGCGAAAGTCTTTTGCCGTAAACTCCTCACCCATATAAGTCTTGATGTAAGCATTTACGTCAGCTGGATGAATATCGTGCATCCTCCCCTGTTCGTCTTTATAACGAAACAACTCATACCCAGGAAGTTCATCGAGCTGCTTAATAATTCGGGCAAGTGTACTGTCTTTAATTGTTTTTACATGTTCTTTGCCGCTTTTACCTACAAAATCGAACGTCACTTGTGTACTGGTAATTTCAGCATGTTTCGAGCGGAGCGTCGTAATGCCGTAGCTATGGTTTTGCTTGGCATATCGTTCATTACCTACCCGAAAATACGCCTCGTCAATTAGGCGTACAATACAGGCCAGTACTTTATCTTTATCAAGTCGACGACGTGACAAATCTTTTTCAACTTGGCGTCGTAGTACAGGAAGTTGTGTGGCAAAGCGCAAAATGCGATCAAACTTTAGCTTCTCCTGTTTAATGCGAAATGTGGGGCTATAGATAGATTGAAGCCGCCCCGCACTATCGTAGCCACGTGCCTGCACTTTTGCAGATTTAGCTGCGGCAATTTCTACATTCTTCCAAGCTGGTGGAATAGCAAGCTTGTTGATGCGATCAATTTCAGCTTCATCAGTAATGCGCTGACCGAGCTTAAAATAGTGGTAATTCTTCCCCACCTTTTTACGGGTAATTGGCGTACGCATAGAGTTATTGTACACTTTCACCAATAGTTAGAGGGGTATCGTAGCGAATCTTATACTTATACACCACAAGGTTTGGTGAGAAACGATGTTGTGACGAGCACATCATTTTTGAGAATAGTTTGGATACGCGCTGATACAAAACTGAGGATAAGCATTACCAAAAAATAGCTTTACAATGTGATTAATTTCGTAATATACTTAGGTATGGAAAACCCAATTGTTTTCGATACTCTCAATAAAATGGACCCTGCGTCCATCACCCCTGACCATGTCAGGGGTTTGTCTTTAGGGAGAGTAACAGAGGAGTTTGGGACAATCGGCCTCTATGCGCGTGCGGTCGATACCTTTGAGCAACATGGCCTGACGGATAACAACTTAGTGCAACTCGCCTTCCAACTTGGCCTCGCACTCCACGCAGATGACTACCGCACAAATGGTCACTACACCGATCACCTGATGCGCGTCACGCTTCATATGGTTGAAGACTTCGGTATTACCGACCCAAACCTTATCGCCGCCGGCCCACTTCATGACTCTTTCGAAGACCACCCACGCGATTTAGTGCTCGCACTTACAGGCGAAAAGCCAGCTACACGCGAAGAAGCGATGGTACTTGGACGACGCGCACTCGCAGCACTCACCAATGAAGAGGTGGTTTCGATTATCGAATCAGTCACGAACCCTCCCGTGCTTGAAGGACAGAATAAGCTTGACGTCTACACAGCCCATACCCGTGAGCTCGTGCTAGGCTCGCCAAAAGGTCGCGTCCTAAAGCTCGCCGACTTCATTGATAACGCGGGCGGCAACCATGCGACTATTGGCGATAAGCAACGCAAACTCGATGAAAAATACGTCCGCCAATTCCGCATCCACAAAATGGGACTCTTCTTGCCCAATAGCCTCATTGTTGGGGAGGAGCGTCAGCGGGCGCTCCATATGTTATCTAAGGGGCATATGCGGGCGCTGGGGCGGCTCGCCCTTCCTCCGGAAACAATAGCCGCGGCCAGCTAGAATGCATGCTCGTAAGGTGTTCGGTCAAGATATGGGCGACGGGCAATAAACCCATCAATTGATTGACTCAGACCCTCAATCATTCCACGGTCATACTTCTGGAAGGTCACGAACTCGCCAAAGGTATCAAACTCCTCGTCACTCACCGCAACAAGCCCACCCTCTGCGGTACGCGCAAGGAGCGTCTCACCCTCATATCCTACAATCATGACATCGCCCTCACTACGACGTCCCATAGACGGCGAACCTTGCTTGAGACGCCTCAGCACTTCCTCTTTTGAGCCTTCAATTAAGACTTCTTCAATATCGGCAAATGTATCATCGTCAGTGCCAGGTCCTAATTCAATCACATAGCTTTGCTCGCGAAGCCGAATAAGTTCGTTTACACCGCTAATAAACTCCGAGTCTTGAAGCCTTAATGGCTTCTCGACGCCCGCAAATATACCCGCTTCCTGGCACGCTGCAAAAAGCATCTTCCTGACGTAATACTCAGGGCATGCTTCAAGATTGTAGCGATATTCAAAATCGAGAAAATTGTCATACTCGAGCAGCTTTTCAAATGCAACAAAGTCTGCACGGCCGCTAATAAATTCAGCCTTCATCGCAGCCCTCTGGGCTATTCCCGCTTTTTGCATTGCAAATACCGCGCTTAAATCACCACCTACTGGGAATTGCATTTCCGCATAACGAAGCTCGAACAATGCAGGGTCGTTGGCGTGGAAGTTGCGAATGAGATCTTCCCGCTGCCCAGCCTTCGTATCGGGATTGTCATTCACTGCATACTCGAAGTGATCGAAGTGATATTTTACAAAGAAAGTCTCAAATGAAGGCGTCATGAGTAACTGGTATTCATCGTCCGACAAGTTATAGCGAGCTCGCAAGTCCTCGGCAAGCTCACCGAGAATCGTTTTATTGAGCGCCATAAGACAGTCTTTTTCAAGCTCAGAATACAGCGAAAGGCTCAGGAGTTTGTTTGCTAGTGTAAGTTCCTCTAAACTGAGGCCCTGCAGCACAGAATTGCGCCTAAGGCCTTCGTATACAAACTCATCATCGAGCTTGTTTACATCGATCACATAATCCCATACATCCTGGTATGCTTCGATAAATTCAGGAATGGATTCTTTGGCGAGTTGCCTAAATCGGTTAATGGAGTCGCTGTTTTCTTTCATAAAAATAGGCCAGAAATCCTCAACCACAAAGCTCCCAACAAGATGGTGCTTTTCTTCAGGACTCAGGTAAGACAAGAGTAGCCTCTCTTGAGTTGCTCTAGTAGGTGTCTGCTCAATACTCATGTTCAATGCTCCTTAACACTACACTAAACGTTACTTCTCACCTGCATCTTGTCTGTACAAATTTTGATTATGGTATCAATACTACCTCAGTTTAGCAAGCATAAGCCTTCTGATATAATTTGCTAAATTAAGGTGATTATTGTATTATTTTCACACATAAAAATATAACGAGATTTTGACCACCATGGCCAACCAAGAAGCGCTTCCAACTCCAGATTTTCGTGCTTATTTTGCACATAGCATGAAGCCTACTGAGTACGAGATAAAGTTTCGTGATGCGCTCAATGACCAACTCCCTTCCAATATTGTTGACGTGCATGTCCATGCATCAGAAGCGGATCATTTTGACATCACCCAAGCACAAAGTATCCTCGATAAATCTGCAAGCACCTTTCCCGAAACCACAATTGAGCAATCTCAACAAATCGACACACTTCTTCACCCTCACATGAATGTACGAAAGCTTCGCTTTGCACATGCCTTTCGAGGAATTAATCATCGTGCAGTAAATAGCTACCTTCTTGAAAATTCGCCCGAGCAAGACCGTGTTGCGCTTTTTGGTATTTCTGAAAATGACGAAGAGATAGAGTACACACGTGAAGAGCTTCGCTCAGGCCAATACTCTGGACTGAAAATGTATTACTGCTCGTCGTCTGAAGAAAAGACCGCGCTTTACGAATACTTCCCAAAGCCAGTACTTGAAGTTGCCGAGGCGGTGAATGTGCCAATTATTCTCCACCTTCCCAAAACAGTCTCTCGTTCAATGGATGAAATTCGCGCGATTGTAGAAGATTTTCCTAACCTGCGCATTATGCTGGCTCACATCGGAGTTACATGGACGTATCCAGCAAATTTCCCCGCAACAATGGCTGAAGTTGCAAATTACCCAAATGTATTCGTAGATACGTCGGGCGTCACAAACCCTTCTATTGTCGCCACCGCACTCGAACAACTTGGACCGGAGCGAGTATTATATGGCTCCGACGAACCTCTGAACCTGCTTCGTGAGTTTACTTACACAAACCCGGAGCTTGGCCCTCGACTCCTGACCGACTACCCATACCACTGGGTGCACCAAGATGAATACGAAGCGAATAAACACCTACTTCCGGAAAACCTTATGTACTGCGAATTGCAGCAAGTAGACGCCCTCCTCGTCGCAATTCGAAGCGTTGCATCCGCTCGTCATGCTGATGCCTATATTCAATCAATCTTCCACGATAACGGACAACGAGAGTTTGGTTTCTAGTGTGCGTCGTAGTAGCCTGGGCTACTAATTGTGCGACGAAGCACTTTATCGATATCTGTATACGCGCCCACGCCTTCCGTTAAGACCTCAGCCGGAGCGAGAGATTCTGCCCACCTATATACAACTGCTCGAGATATCGTTTGCAGTGAAGTGAGCGGTACGGAGTAAGGAATAAGCTCATCCCTCTTACTTACCAGCATTCCCGCCCAGCAAATTGCATCGAAATGATCGCGCTCAATCAGTGTTGCGGAAGGCTCAACGCGCCGAATCGCCAACACAGCTCGACCGAGTTCAGTAAATGAAAGCACCTCACCAGGAGAAATTGGGTCCGGCTCTCTTCCTAGCTGATCATGAAAATCAAAATAGAATTCAACAAACTGACGCTTTTTCTCATCGGCATCATCAACCGTGTTTTTGTGACATACAAAGATATCAACGTCACTTTCTGGGCGCGCCAGTCCCGCAGGAATGCTGCCCGTAATAAATGCGCCTTCAATATTCGATGCGCCGTATATATCATTGACCGCATCGCGAATTTGCAGCTTATGCGCATGTTCAATTCCGTATCCCATTAAATGAGTTCCTTTACGTCTAACAACTTCAGTGTCTTCTTTCGATCGAGTGCCCATAAAAATGTTGATAACCTCGGCCCTGTATTGGTTCCAATAAGGAGATTATACACATTGGTGAAAAATCGCTTCTGTCTCGCCTTCACTTCTTTTTCATTGAGATCTGGTTCTCGAGGAATATCATAAAGATTCTTTTCAATATCTTCAAGCGACGCACCACTTGTGTCTGGGTGCTGCAGATATTCGTGCAGCCTTTGAATTTGTGAAACCTCTTCACTCGACATACTCGCCCTATACGCAGTATTTACTTTCTTGCGTACCACGAGCGACTCTGTGTCGTTGTATTGCTCGAGCCAATGCCGTACCCGTGGGAGCCTTGTGTCTAACGAATGAATATCAAACTCAAGTCCGTGCGCCCTCAGTACCGCTTCGAGCTTCCGCTTGTTCCACTGCACAATCTGACCAAGGCCAAGAAGTTGCCTAAATGGTACCGGCGGACGTTCACTTACTCGTGTTACTCCAGACAAGCGAAGTGCGTCGGCCATGACACTGTCGATCTCTTGACTTCGATAACTCGCTTCTATGCTATCGAACTCATCATACTGCCTGAAGATATCCTTACCGAATGAAAGTTCAAATGATTGCCCGGGGGTCTTATGGGTATACAGCCATTTCAACATTTCGGGCGTGTAGATCTTTAAGATATCACCCACTGATGTCACGCTGCCGTGCAAACTCGACATCTTGCTATTAATTCCTTGAAGCCCTACAAACTTATACTCCTGAAGAACCGGCGGTTCTGCCAGGAATATCTCGCGTGCAATCCTACTTGAGACTTCGAAGCTTCCGCCCGGTGATGCATGGTCAGCACCAGCTGGCTCAAAACTCGTCGCAGCATGCTTCCAGCGCATCGCCCAGTCAACCTTCCAAGACAGCTTCACAATGTGATCCTTTGTAATATCGACTGACTCCGTTTTCCCTGTATCAAAACACTTATAAGTAAGTGTCGACTTGCCATCATACTTAAGAATACGTGTGTTATCTTTTCCCGTGAACCGCGAGTACAGCACAACTGGGTAATATTCTTCACGATACGTTTCATCATCGATACTTTTGGCAATTTTCGCCTGATCGGACATAGCATCCAGAAGAATGTCAGCAATCGCCTTGCGCTTTCGAAGACTTTCAATAATCAGCTCGTCATATGCACCTGACTCATATACTTCTGTTTGATAGATAAACTCAGGCTCAATGCCCAGCTCTTTCACGCTCTCTTCAAACTCTTTTTCAAACCTCTGCGCATATGACGCAAAGCCCGCATCTGGGCTTGGAACTTTGCTATATGGAAGTCCGATATACTGCTTGAAAGAGGGATCAACACTTTGCGGCACTTTACCGAAGCGGTCGAAGTCATCCCAATACAGCATAAGACGCACCTTTTTGCCCCTTCCTCTAATCGACTCCGCAACAACGTGGGAGGTAAGAAGGTCGCGGAAGTTTCCAAAATGCACGGTTCCAGAAGGGCTCACACCTGCCGCGCACACATACGCATCCCGGGGTGAGAATGTAGTAATAACTTTATTTGCAAGCCGCAGGCCCCAATGCTCTCGCTCTCGTATTTCAGGTATGTGCGCTTGCTTTGGCGCACGTTTTTTGCGAACCACATGTCCCGCGGCAAGTTTCGTACCCTTTGCAAGATACTCATGAAGTTCCTTCTGGGGCAATGTCGGCCGACTCACCACTACACCGTCTTTGCTAACGCAAGAAGCGCCTCGTCCATAACCACCATAGGGCTGCACACCTCGTTCAACACCAGGCTGGTGAAGATCGGTGTCATACAGGACGGTCGAAGCATCGTGAATATTTTTGCCCTTGTGGGTTACAAACTTTTCAATGTAATTACTTTTTCCGTAAATCGTAATATACATTGCATTCTTCGCGTACTGCTCGTCTTCAAAATAGAGTTTCAACTCGTCGTCATTCTCGTAGCGCTGCACGACAATAACGGGCGCAAATAGCTCTTCGAAATTAGCACCGTCTCGAAGTGGCTTTGTCACAATCGTCGGTTCAATCACGATAGTGCGCGTACGGATAACTCCGTCCGTCGAGCTATCAATATATTCACTGTTCTTCACAAGGAATTCTTCAACCGTTGTCAGCGTTTCAGGTCGACTAATAGGCCCGATGTCCGTTTCGGGAGACGCATACGCGCCTATCCGCAGCGCCGCAACCGACTCACGTAGCCTCGCAACGAGCTGGTCATATACTGATGCATGCACAAGAATCGAATTGGGCGCCGCGCAATCCTGACCCTGGTTGTAGGTGCGCACACTCAATATGCCTTCGAGTGCCTTTTTAAGGTTCGCTGATTCTGTCACCACGAGCGGGTTGTGTCCCGATCCATTCGCGATAAATAATGTCGATTTGTGGAAGCTGCGCCTCAATCTATCAGCATTTTCTGTCGTTCCAGTGAATATTACTGCATCAAATACAGGGAAATGTTTATTTGTTTCAACGTCAACCTTCGTCGCCGTGAAAATATCGAGGCATTCTTTACGAGGCATTCTCATGTATTCAATAACCGGAACTAGCCGTGCAATATCGAGGACGGAGATCATCTCTTCATAGAAGCCGGTCATTGTCTCTGGAGCCTTTACGCACACGCGTTCCGACATAAGCCCCGGAACAATCGCAAAACAGGCAAACGCATAAAGCGGCTGGTTGCTCGGCATGAATACCGCAACGGGACCGACTACTTTCTCGAAATAGTCGCGGTTCTCTTCCAAACTCGTAAAAAGATCGAGTGCGCGTTCAATCTCATCTTCTGCCGTCTTATAGGTTTCATATCCCGTAAGCACTTTAAGAAGCTCGCTCCTTTTTGCCGTAATTCTTTCTGCGATTTCTAGTGAGCGCTTGTGCACTTGGGTAAAATCGATTGGATCACCCTTCTGCACGAGCAAACTCCTCTTCGATTAATTTCATAGCATTCGCAAATAGTTCTTCGGGCGATGCGGGTGTGCGCACTTCAAAAGCAAGGGCATCAGTATATGCAAGGTTCTCGAATGGCCGCGGGTCATCGCTTTCAATCATCGCCTTTAGCCTATCGTCAACGGCGTATCCCAACCTTTCAACCCAATTCAGCTCTTCGCCAAACTGCTTCGAGTTTGCAATGCCAATACGGAACATATCTTTAAGCGCATCAAGATAGTGCCAACGATACGCAATCTTCTGATCTTCAACCGACAACTGGCTAATATCTGGCATTCTATCAAGCGGTGTCTCAGACGGTGAAAGCCAGTTTAGGCACCCGAAACTTACTAGCTGTCCATCAGTCGTGATGAGAGATTCCTCAAAGCTTGCAAGCCACGTAAGCTGCGTCAATTTTTTGAGTCGTTTTGCGTGTTCATTCTCAACCGGAAGTGCATGAGCAATAAACCCAGCTTTACTAATTTCTTCGAACTGGTCAGGCCAGGCGGCAAGCTGCAATGGATGGTGCAACAGGTCGTGAATATCAAATGCTAAAATATTTCGAGTCGTCATGCTTTCAAAAAAAAGCTTGCCTGTAATGCGATATGTCTCCGGTTGATCATCATCTTTAAAAATGATGTTGGTATATTCAAGTAAGTCATCGTGAAACATGCGCGGCGTTGCACCGTCCAGAAACACGGAGCGAATATGTTCTACAGCTTCGGCACTAATTTCTTCTGGGTACGGCATGTCTCCATTCGATACTCTATCGGCAAGAGTAAGGAGAAAGCTTGGGTTGCAATCATCTGCATTCACAAGACGATTACCAAGCGAACGAATCTCTCCTTTATTATTTTCAAAAAGTGGCTCATCTAGATACCGACTCGCAGGATGCGATTCAGGGTGAGGCGCAACATCGGTAATAATCCGTATTGGTACGCCATCCCATCGCATACCCGGCTTGTCGCCGCTAATAAAATAAAGCGTAGGCTCGGTAGAGTCGCCGCGCACTTCATAGCCTCTCCTTGAAGAACCGAGAGTTTCTTGTGGATTCGTATGAATATGCAACTGCTCGTGGGACATTTTCTATTCCTTGCTCCATCGACTACAAATGTAAACGAAATAATACCATTGTTACCTCTGTTTGTAAAGAATATCCCAGATTGCGAAATAACTATTGCTATAATGAAGCACATGAAACTTCTTTTCCTCTACGGACCGCCGGCATCAGGCAAGCTTACTATTGCAGAAAAGCTCTCTCAAACAACAGGGATTCCTCTTTTTCACAATCACCTCTCACGCAACCTCGTCAAAGACATCTATAGAGACGCTACTCGCCAACACTACGGACTTGTTGACCGCATTCGTTACGACGTACTCGATTACTGCTCCCAGCATGGTACCGATCTTATCTTCACGTATGTCTATGAGGGTGAAGAGGAAGACGATGAAGATATTCGAAAGTTTACCGAAATCATTACACGCAACCAAGGTACTATTACATTCATCGAACTCACTGCGAATCGTGAAGATCTCATCAAGCGGGCTAATAGCGAATCCCGTCGCAAACAAAAGAAGCTCATTGATCCAGCAAAAATGGCTCGTATTACCGAAAATATGAACAAGTATTCAATTTCTTTCGTCGATGCACTCAAGATTAATACCTCGGAACTTAATCCTGACGAAGCAGTGACCCTCATTAGGCAAAAAATAAAACTTTAAATTGCGCATTAGAATTGTTATGGTATAGTACCCCTATGACTGAGGTACACATCAATTCTACATATGCCGACCGCCAAGGTGGCAAAGCATTAGGTCTACATTTACTGCGTGACATGGGATACCAGGTGCCAGACTATTTCGTCGTTTCACACGATGACGACAGCACGAGCCCAGAGGCAATTGCTCGTTTTACACGCTTCGCAACACAAACCGGCCGCGTTGCCGTGCGAAGCTCCGCTAACATTGAAGACGGCGCTCACTACTCTTTCGCCGGTCAATTTGATAGCTACCTCGACGTACCTGCGGATGAAATCCCTGCCCGTATTGCAGATGTACGCGAATCTATTACATCTGACCATGTACGACAATATACCGAAGCAATGGGCCTCGCGGTTGATGACATTAAGATGAATGTGATCGTCCAACAATTCGAAGAGCCTAACGCAGGTGGCGTGTGGATGGGTACCGGCGCATCGGGCGGACGCCTTGAATGGGTCGATGGACGCGGCGATGCAGTTGTGAATGGCACTGCGGAGCCTTACTTCGAAAGCTATGGTCAAGATGGCACCATGCTTGCAAAGAATGCAGACCTTATTCTTGCCGATGACTCGGGTCGCTCTGTCGCTGAGGTATGTAAAGAAATTCAAGAAAAGCTCGGCTACAACGTCGACCTCGAATTTTGTATTACCAAGAACGGCGTACAATGGCTCCAACTTCGAAAAGTCACCAAAGATATTGAAACGCACTCAACACCAGAAGCTGAAGAAGTACTCGAAGCGCTCACTATTAACGGTGAGGCGGCAAGCCCTTACACCGCTTCGGGTACCGCATATCGTCTTGATCAGAAGGGTGGCATTGAATGGGGAATGGGAAAGATTCTTATTGCACGCGCAACCTCGCCTGCTGACATGATGTACATTATGACTGCCGAGGGAGTCGTCACTCGAATGGGCGGTATGTTGTCTCACTCAGCAGTTGTGTGTCGAGAGCTTGGAAAGGCCTGTGTCGTAGGTGTTGATATCGATAAGATAGATCATGGCAGCGCCGTTTCAATTGACGGCAAAGCCGGCAAAGTCTTCCTCTCATAATTACCTTGCCACTTATGGTTTGGATTATGTAACTTATCTGTTATTTTAGTGCTATGAGCGAAGTTGTAAGAGGTCAAGTAACTGCCGTAAGAGAATCTCGTAACGCAACCTTCTTAGATGTAGGCATTCCCGGCGACAAATCTACTCAAATTGTTGTGACCGGTGAAGTTGAGCGGCCTATAAAAATCGGCGACATTGTACGCGCCGAAGGTGAAACTGGTGAAACTGCCATTAGCGTTCGCCGTGGCCTTGGGCAAATCTCACTATTTGCCGAGGGTATAGAAACCGTCGCCGACAACCTTCGTCCCCGCTGGCCTGGCGCCGACACTCGAGAGCGACACGCCGCACAAGCGGAGTATGTCGACATGCTCCGTCGTCGCCACGCAACTCACAAAGGCATCCGCGATACACTCGATGCCGAAGGATACACTGCTGTTGATACGAGTATTCTTCAAAAAACAGCTTCTGGTGCCGCAGCACGCACCTTCGATACCGTTGCAAACTTCGACGGCCGCGAACGACACCTGCGCATTGCACCAGAAATTGACCTTAAGGTTGTCATGGCACTCTCTGGACTAGAACGCGTCTATGAACTTGGCCGCCTTTTCCGCAACGAAGGCACTGACACTCGTCACCATCCTGAATTTACCAACGTTGAAGCATACACCGCTTACCAAACACGCGAAGAAGCAATTGGCCTAACCGAACGAGTGTTAACCGACATCGCACGCGCACAAGGCACTGACTACGATTTCACAAATATTCCACGTACTTCAGTTGCCGAACTATTTGAAAAGCATGATGTAAACTTTGAAAGGATTCTTTCGCTTGTTGAATCCGATGACATCGGAGCACTTCGCGCCTATGCAAAAACCGTTGGTGTCGATGATGCAGATACTCGCGGTGCGAGTGGGATTATCGATGCAATTATGAAACGTCGTGTACGTCCAACTGTTGACGCACCACTTATTGTCGACGGCTATCTTTCAGACCAACTTCCTCTTGCTGCATCCCTCAAAAGTGATGACCGTTTTGCTGATGCATTCCAAGTCATGCTTAAAACTGCAGAAATGGTAAAGGCCTACCAGGAAGAGGTAGACCCAGAACTCCTTCGTGCAAAACTCATCCGCCAAGCTGGTGAAGATGTTGAAGATGCGTTCCGTAACGACACGCGGCTTATTGATGCCTGTGAAATGGGACTCCCACCTATGTACGGTATCGGCATCGGACTTGATAACTTTACGGCGACCATCACTGATCGCCCTACACGAAAAGTTATCCCAATGCCAATTGATTTGTAATAAGATAGGACCTCACTCTGTATGGGAAAACAATCACGCAATCCTCGCGCAAACCTTATCGATGGTCCAACCCAAGCCGCACTCCGTGAGCTCTACGGAACCATTGATACGCTCGCTGACGAAAATCCAGAAATCTCATTCCGCCAGCAAGGTGCAACGAATGTATACTCAGCTCGCCAAACCACCGAAGTCTTTGGCCCAGACATTAGCCGAGAGAGCCGCCAGCTGGTACGCGTTGCGCTTGAGCAAACCGGGTTATTCCTTTACTCGCGATTCAAGCCAAGTCGCCCAGAGCAACAAAGGGCTTTTCGAGACACTATTCAGGAAACACCTTTTGAGTACTCGATTACAACCATCACAGCTGCACAGCAGCACTTGAGCCTTCTCGCACTCTCTGTTATGAATGGCGCGGCACTCCCTATTCACAACCGCGTTCGTCACACTTTTCTTCATGCGCTCGATATAGACCCGGATGAAGATGGGCTTATTAAATCATCGAGTTTAATCGTAAATGAATTCGGCTCACGCACCATTTTGCCGGAGCTAAGTCTCGAAACGTCTTATATTTCTGAGGAGGAATATCGGTACCAAGAAATGGTCGATAGTCAGGTAATGGGTTCTGATGAAGCCGCAGAAAAACTTCTCTCGACGCCTCTCAATACACAACTTACTTCCGAAGATCCACTCATTCGAGCGCGCGCCACAGAAATTCTTGAAGCCCGCAAACAATTTGCAGAAGAACATGATCTTGGAGTGCTCACTCCTAGTGCGATGGATATTCGTGAATTACGATCGTATATTGCTGAGCTATTCGGCTAGTTTGTCGTTCGTCCACTAGGTGTCACGGGTGTTATCGTTCCCCCACCCGTCGTCACCACACACCCGTTCGCATCCACAGTACTACCAGTCGGCGTATTTGGACACTTATCGAGTGAGTCGACAACTCCGTCGCCGTCAGTATCAAGAGGAGCTTCTTCCTCAACTTCACAACCATTTTCATCAACCTCGGTGCCTGCTGGTGTATTTGCACATAGGTCCTTGTCGTCAGTCACGCCGTCTTTATCGGTGTCTTCTGGTGGTTTTGGTACGTCACAAGTTCCCGCAGGAATTGCACTCTTCTTGAAGTACTCTTGGTAGGTTCCGTCGGTACCCCCGCCCACTGCGCGTAGGCCGTTGCTCTTACAGACAGTAATCTTTTCGACGCCAGACGGAGCAACGAATGGCTCATTCTTTTGTCCCTTTAGTCCGGCGAGCATCACTGAACGCCAAATTGGACCGGCCATACTTGAGCCGCCGTTCTTCATGGCGGCATTATCATTATTTCCAACCCATACACCGACTGCGAGTTGCTTTGAGTAGCCGATTGTCCAGGCATCGCGCGCATTATCAGTCGTACCGGTCTTTACCGCGACGTCGTAGCCATTAGTGTTCAGGCTGCTGCCGAAGATTGGCGCACGGGCGCTTTCGTCATTGAGGATGTCAGAAATCAGGAAGGCAGCATCTTCGTCCACAACTTCACGACTGCTAGTGGTTTTTGCAGTATAAATATTCTTTTCAAACTTGTCATCAATCTTAGAAATAGTCGTAAGGTTATGATACTGTCCACCATCTGCAAGTGTTGCGTAGGCATTGGTCATTTCGGTGAGCCTTGCTTCGGCAGAACCAAGCGCGAGTGAAAGACCGTAATCAGTATTGTCGCTAATTGTACTGAGCCCAAAACGCTTGAGCGCCTCAACGGATTTATCAACACCAAGATCTTGCATCACTTCAACTGAAGGAATATTAAGCGACTGCGAGATTGCACTTCGCACCGTTACGTCACCACGGAACTTTTTATCGGCATTAAGCGGCGTGTACCCCCCGAAGTCCGTCTTTACGTCGTGCAAAATGGTCGCAGGAGTAATCACCCCACGATACAACGCTTCCGTGTAATAGAGTGGTTTAATGCTTGAACCTGGCTGGCGTGCGGTCGTGGCCATGTTTACCTTACCGAAATCTTCATTGTAATAATCGGCGCTTCCCACTAGGGCACGGATCTCACCTGTTAATGGATCAATGGCGACAACCGAAGCATTCGAACCGCCATTACGTTGAATAAAACCAATTTGCTTATCAACCGCGGCGTTGGCAGATTTTTGAAGCGATAAGTCGAGTGACGTAGTAACACGGAAGCCCGAACGCGTGACGCGCTCTTCGCCATACTCTTTATAAAGGTCGTTCAATACCATTTCCGCAAAGTGCGGCGCAGTGCTATTCACACCTTCGTCCTGCGGTGCATACGCAAGCACCTCGGCCTTCGCCGCATCGGCTTCTGCTTGGGTAATCACCTTATTGTCGACCATTCGACCAAGTACGGTTGCTTGACGCTCTTTGGCATACTCTGGGTTACCCGAAATTGGCGAGTAGGCCGATGGCGCTGGAAGCAGACCAATTAGCATCGCGCTTTCCGCGAGGTTCAGATCAGCGGCAGATTTACCAAAGTAGGTCTTCGCGGCATTGCCAATACCAAAGGCACCCTCACCGTAATAGACAGAGTTGAGGTACAGGTCGAGGATTTCATCTTTACTATACTTTTGCTCAATCGCAATTGAAACGGTAAGCTCTTGGTACTTACGGAAGATGGTTTGATTATCTGAAAGGAGTGTATTTTTCGCAAGCTGCTGGGTAAGTGTTGAGCCACCATACCCCGTGAGGTCACCGCTTGTCAGGTTGGCAAACAATGCACCAAGAATGCTAATCAGCGAGAAACCACCGTGTTCATAAAAGTTCTTATCTTCAGAAGAGATAAGGGCTTTTTCGGTGTAGTCAGAAATTTGGTCGAGCGGAAGCCTTGCGCCGCGGTCAGCCGTACCAAAGCTATAAAAGACCTCGTTATTCTTATCGAGCAGCACCACGCCCGTGTTGTTATAGTTCATCAGACGGTCAGGGTCGGAAATGGCATTCGCATAATAAATGTAGGTAACAATCGGCGTAATAATAAGAAATGCCAAGATTGGCGTCGCAATCACCAGGGCTTTCTTTGGCTTACTGAGCTTTTTAAACCAGCGCCAACGACCCACGAAGAAATTACCCACCTTACCGTAGTCTTTCGACGGCTTTACGGCCTTTGAGGGTTTGCTTGGCTTCTTTACTGCGGTCTTTTTGGTTGGACTGTAGTATTTGTTGCGGGTGTACTTTGACATAATGATCCTACTCTATTATAGGGTATTTGCTGAGTGTGCGCTGAATGAATTTGGTTATGCTTTCAAGAAATTATTACTACTTCTTGCCGATTTTCAAAAGTGCGAACAAACTCAGCACAAAAGCCGACACCGCAACGACGTACACCACTAATAGCGACGTACCGTCCGCAGATTCAGATTCAGCTTCAGCAGTTACAACGGTCGTTGAGTAAGGACCCTTATTCTCATCTTCACCGTGTCCATGCGCATCTGTACTTGGCGCTTGATCCCACGACACAACCGTACCATCTTGGTAGGTTTGGTAGGCCTTCCAGTGAATATCGCCTGCTTCAGACGGCAAGTGAGCCGAGAAAGTGAATTCATCGCGCATTTCAGCAGGGATGCTTCCGCCTGTCCAAGTAATTTCAGTCACTCGCTCACCAGATTTCTTAGTTTGAATTTCCCAGCCCGGTTTCACTGTTGGCGTGACGGAATCAATACTTTCAGGAATAACCACGCGAAGCCCAACGGTTGGAATGTCTTTTTCGTTTGGCACACTCGTGGTGAATGTTTGGTAAGCCCCCGTAACTGCCTCACCCGGCTTCACGACAACATGTGCAAATGTTGCTACCGGAGCGGCTGCAAAAAGAACCGATGCAAGGACACCCACTACTGCCAACTTAGCTACAAACTTCATTCCCTTTTCCCTCTCTTATTATTTCTATCGCCCAACACACTGATTACAATAGCGCTTACGGCTATAACTACTACGCCCACTATAGCAAGTATCTCAAGACTGTTGAATGTGTGGCTTTCCTCGGCTTTTATACCCCTTGAAACTCGCTGGCCATAATGAAGAAAGGACTTTTCACCGGTTTCTTTATTCACGACAGCGAGCCTAATATCGTAAAACCCTTGCGCGGGAAATACGTAGCTTGCGAGCACGACATTTTCTGACACTTCGAGCGGGAGCTTCACCTCTTCTTCTTTGGTGGATTTCACGGTCATCGTATACGAGAAGGCCGCACCGGAAAGTCCTGCTTCACCAAAATCAAAAGAAATAACGCTCTCTTCACCGGCAATTGGGTCATGGTCAGGTGTCGAGTGAAAAAGTGCTTTCACACCAGTTTTTTCATCTTCGACAAAGAAATGGGCAGAAGCCGAGTTGCTCGAACATACCGATACGAGCACGGCCGCCAAACTTATAAGCAAGAGCTTTTTTATCACTTATTTAGCTTAGCGCACTACTAGTTAAATCAAAAGTGCAGCGCGACCTTGAACACTTTGGTGCTACTTGAGCCTGTTGAGCACACCCCTATTTTTCACAATATTCTTGTAATCCCACTGGATGTCACGGGCTTTTTGAAGCCACTGAGCAATAAGTTCGGCGTTTACTTGGCTAACGTCTGTATACGTAACACCCGCTGCTTTGAATTTTTCTACATCACCTACTGGCTCAAAGGTCGGCTCATCAAAAGACCAGCCGCTCCAGAACATAAGTTGCACGCCGGCTTTTTTGACGCTATAACCAACAATTGGGTTATCTTGTAAAAACCAAACCGGTGCGCCGTGCCAGACTTTACTTTCGGCGTCTTGAAGATTTTCGTTTAACGTTGTTTCGAGGAGTTCGCAGATTTGCCGATACTCGTCGGGTTGCGAGGAGTTGTAGGTGGCGATTTCTTTGTTCATAAGGTTATGATAGCAGGATTTAGGGAACTATTCGCGGATTCGGGTTCGAATGTCTACTGAAGAATCGGAATCTACTTTAATTGAAGAGCGGGTGCGCGTGTGACCAGACGACGTATTGGATTGAGAAGAGATATTAATACTCGCCGAGCCTTCTTCTGTGGTGATTTCTTTCTTCACCGTGCCGTTTTCGGGGACTTGGACTGGGGTGCCGTTAACCTCTACGTTTACTTTTGGAGTTGCCTCGGTTTGCTGAGTGCTCTCGCTAGACGGGCTTGAGCCAGGGCTTGTGACACTCTCTGTTTCCATAAGTCCATTTTCTACTTTCATATCAATATCCATGGTTGACGCCTCGAGCACTGCCGTGCCGGTTACCGATTGATTCGCTTGCGCTCGATTGGATGTATAAAGCGCGAAGGAGACCGCGACAGCAATCAACACCAAGAGTACCGCTACGATGAGCGCTTTTTTCTTGAAGCTTAACGTGGCTATGTCGTGCATACACTCCCCCTTGTACCTACTTATCTTAGGATGGGCAGAAGTAAGCGTATAGGAGAATTCTCATATATAGAGCAGTTTGGGGTTAGCGAAATATTTCGCGATCAATGATGACCGAGTAGTCTGCGAGCTTTTGGGTAAGAGTAGCCCCGCCATATTTGCGCTCGGTGTCGTTTGGATCAACGAGTTGAATATGTTTGCCGTAACGAATGACTTTAAGTTGCATTGGACCACCACCCTTTTTCGCAAACTTACCGAGGCGGATTTGAAGGGTGTCGCCTATGTAGATTTGCTTGTTGGATTTGTCGTGGAAGTCGGTGGTGTTTTGCATAACTACTTTATTCTACGACTAAATACTTTGCGGAACACCGCGGCTGTATTAATAAGCCAGAGTGCTTGTTCATCCCAATCAGTCGTGCCTTCAATCGAACCAGGAATGCTTGTACGAATTCTCGTCGCGCGTTTTCCTTCAAGTCGCATCCATTCTAGTGGAAGACCGATGGCCGCTTCTATATCTGCTTGCTGTGCGCGCAAACGATCAAAAATCTTTTTATCATCATCGTGCGGAATATAAAGGTCGCAGGTAATCGTTTCGTTTGTCTTGTTAATTGTAAGTGACAAATGCGCCTTAGAACTTCCGATAGATACATCATGCCAGTGACGTGGCCGCGCCTTACGGTTTCCCAGAGTTGCCTTGTCATCAAGGTCATTTAAGTGTTCCCAGAATTTTTGCTGTAGCAACTTGTAATCCGACAAGGTTCGCTCACCCGCTTGCTTCACCAGCTTTGCCCAGTCGTTTGGCTTGGCAATAACATTAAAGCGTGGTGCTGGAGCGGAGTCACCTATTCGCCATGCCTCAATTTCAATGAGAAAGATATTTATCTTCTCGTCGGTATGCTCATTAAGCCAGTTAATCGCCTGCTCATGCTCTTGCCGCGCCGTCTTTACAATCCAGATGATAATTTCGGAATCGAGGCCAGAGCCATATGTAAAAAGCTTCCCAAGATGATCGTGATTCGACGCCTCGAGTTGGTTTTCAATAAGAATCTTACGCCCCGTACCGTCTTCTTCAGCGATAATATCCGCGCTGAAGCTACCGACGACACGCTCTGTTTGCGGCTCGATGATTTCGATGCCAATAGTCTCACTGAGAAGCGCGAGATTTTCAGGCAGTGAAAGCCAGGAAGAAAAATCGTATTCTTCGTGCTTCCAGATTTCGCGGAGGGGGACTTGTTGGAGAGTGCCTAGGTTCATAGTGCTATTATAGCAATGACTACTTTTTCTTTGACCAATCGTCCGCAAATAGCTCCGCCTGTTTTAGAACATTATCAGTGGCAAGCGCCTGCTCGTCTGGTGGGTAGCCATATTTATTAAGAAGCTTCTTTACCTCCACACGAAGCCTTGCTTGTGCGGCCGCGCGAATAGTCCAGTCAACACCAGTGTTAGCACGAACCCTTTCAACAAGGATGCGCGCCAGCTCTCGCAGTTGGTCGTCTTTCATAATCTCTTTTGCGCTACCATTTGCCAAAAGTGCATCATAAAATGCAATCTCATCCTCTTCGAGTCCTTCGGTTTCATTGTTTTCAAGCGACACTTTCATTTTAAGAGCAATATCGATCAACTCTTCAATAACCTGCGCAGCTTCAATAGTTCCATTTCGATAACTTACAAGTGCCGCCTCAAGCATAGTAGAGAAATCGTCAGATTTAATCGCATTTCGTCCAAACCGCACACGAATTTCATCTTTAAGAAGTTTTTGCAGCGCCTCAACAGCTAGATTCTTGCGCTCCATTCCCCGCACTTCTGCTAAGAATTCGTCAGAAAGCACCGATAGATTCGGCTTTTCTAGGCCAGCTGCGGCAAATACATCCACTACACCAACGGGTGCAATTGCCTTATCGACAATCTGCTTAAGCGCCATCTTATAGTCGCCATCTGTTGGGCCTCCGGTAGTTGAGCCTGCTATCTTATCAAGACGTGCTTTAATTGCCTGAAAGAAAGCAACCTGCTCGCGAATCGCTAATGCATCTACAGTCGGCATTGCTAGTGCAAATGCCTTGCTTAGTTCGGTGACATGCTGCTTGAGTCGCTTTTCGCCGTTCTCTAACGAAAGAATATGCTCCTGTGCGTCAAGAATAGTCTGCAACTTGCCCCTCGTATCAACTGTAAAGTAGCGCATATAGTCAAAACCATGAAACAAGTCACGAACAATTTCGAAACGACGCTTCATCTCTGCGATTGCCTCATTGATATCCAGGGTTGGCGCACCTTGGCCACCACTTTGGGTGTAGGTTTCCAGTGCATCACGTAGTGCGCCAGCCACACCAAGGTAGTCCACAACCAGGCCACCCTCTTTTCCTGGGTATACACGGTTTACGCGTGCGATTGCCTGCATAAGGTTATGACCTTTGAGCGGTTTATCCAGATACATCGTATGCATACTCGGCACATCAAATCCCGTTAGCCACATATCACACACAATTACAAGTTTAAGGTCAGACTGTGGATCTTTGATGCGCTTTTCGACTGTTTGAATACGCTGTTTGCCGCGGATGTGTTGCTGCAGGTGTGCCTCGTCACTAGCGCTGCCGGTCATAATAACCTTAATAGTACCCTTGTCATCGTCTTCGCTGTGCCACTCGGGTCTGATTTCAATAATTTTATTGTATAAATCGGCGGCAATATGGCGACTCATTGTCACGACCATACCCTTACCCTCCAGTGCTGTCAGGCGGTTTTCGAAATGCTCAACAATATCCGTTGCGATCAGCCGCAATCGCTCCCCATTACCAACAATTGCTTCCTTTTGAGCATATTCAGCTTTCAGCTTGTCTTGACGGTTCATATCTTCGCCCTCAAGCAGATCGTCAACTTCTTTATCAAGCCACTGCTTAGTGGTTTCATCCATACCCAGGTCGACGAGGCGGCTTTCGTAGTAAATCTGCACTGTCGCACCGTCTACTTCAGCCCGTTTGATGTCGTAAATATCGATATACTCACCAAATACCGCCGGCGTGCTCTTATCTTCAAATTCAATTGGTGTGCCGGTAAAGCCAATGTAGCTGGCTTGCGGCAATGCATCGCGCATGTACTTTGCGTTGCCATACACCATACTGCCATCGCTCTCACGAATTCGCGCTTTCAGCCCGTACTGGCTCCGGTGAGCTTCATCTGCCATTACTACAATATTTGTGCGTTCGCTGAGTGTTGGGAATGTATCGCCACCATCTTCCGGGAAGAACTTTTGGATAGTCGTAAAGATAACGCCGCCCGATTCCCTGTCGAGCAGCTCGCGCAAATGAGCGCGGTTCTCGGCCTGGACTGGGTCTTGGCGTAGCACATCTTTGCAGGCTGCAAACGTTCCGTATAGCTGGCCATCAAGGTCGTTTCGGTCGGTCACAACTAGAACGGTAGGGTTACCCATTGCCGGATTGCTGATAAGTTTACCGGTGTAGAACATCATACTCAGCGACTTACCAGACCCTTGTGTGTGCCATACGACACCGGCTTTATGATCACCATCTGGTTTTGCGGCGTCGATAGTACGCTGTACGGCTTTATTTACCGCCCAGTACTGGTGGTATGCAGCGACTTTTTTCACGAACTTAGCGTCATCTTTACCGTCGCGCTCAAACACGACGAAACTTCGGACCACATCCAGGAGCCGTTCGGGTGTGAGCATACCCTGCACCATCACCTCAAGTTCCGGTACGATTCCGTCGAGTTGCTCGCCATCAACTGTTTTCCAAGCCATGAATCGTTCGAATGGGGCGGTGATGGTGCCTACTCGCGCATCTAACCCATCGCTAATAATGCAGAGTTCGTTGAACCGGAAGAGGCTACTGATTTGCTTCTTGTAGGTTTGAATTTGATTAAAGGCGGCTTGAAGGTTCGCCTTGCTATCGACTGCGTTTTTAAGTTCAATAACTGCAAGTGGTAGCCCGTTTACATACAGCACGATGTCTGGTCGGCGGTTAATATCGCCTTGAATCACCGTCAGCTGGTTCACCGCCACGAAGTCGTTGTTTGCTGGATTGTCGAAATCAAACAACCATGCCTGAGTGGTGCGGATTGAACCATCGCTGTGGCGATATTCGATATTCACCCCATCGGTAAGTAGTAGGTGAAAGTCGTGGTTATTTACTACTAAATCCGGCGAGCTGGTACGCGCAACACGGCCGGCAACTTCGGCACGCTGTTCTGGCGATAATTCTGGGTTGAGCCGTGCGAGTGCAATGTCAAAACGGCGATTTAACACAACGTCGGTGTAGTCACGCTCCATTGTGCCGTCTGGGCCGATGGTCGGGCCGCTGACGATATCCCAGCCTGTACTGGCAAGGAGGTCGAGGGTTGCTTGTTCGATGTTGTCTTCGGTCATTGTTGTCCGTATTATAACTTATACTAACTCGGAATCTAACTCATCTTGCGGCCTTTGTTTGTATTCAATCAGTGCTGCTTGATAGCTCGTAGGGTCGGTGTTAAATAATACTTCACTTGGCCTCATGTTTTGGCCAAAAATCACCGGCCAATCCTCAGTATCATCAACGTACTCGTTAAACTCGCTATGATCCTCGAAGCGAAGACGGGAGTGTAGATGAGACTCTGTCTCAGAATGCCTATTCAAAAACAGTGCCGCAATCGAAAGTGCTTCACGAGCGATAAAGTGCGCCTCGTGTGCACCAAGTAAGTTTTCCGCGTAAGCATCCTGGCCATGAGACGTCGCGCCGTTACTGTTGCGGATTTGCCCGATAATTAACACCGTCTTAGCGCACGCTTCGTCGATTCGTATAGCTACGTCGCCATCGTTCGATAAGTTAATGCATGCTTTAGCTTGCTCGTATAATTCCGGAAATGTCGGCTGACCCCTATGGCCCGGCGCTACTTCCCCGTTGTGGTCGGTGATAATTGTGCGAAATACGCATTCCAGCAAAGCCTTTGCTTCGTCAACCACTGATCCAGATGTACCGGTTGCAAGTGAGTCGTGAAGAGCCCGTAGACGCTCGTCGAAGTGCGCCGCCGATCGTATGGTTAGACCACCCGCATAAAACGGGTCAATCTGTTCCATTTATTTTTATCTTTCCAGAAATCAATCGCGGAAGGAGGGTGTCGCGGAGGGTAGTGAGGGTTTGGATTTCTTCTGAATTCACACGTACTCTTTCAATCAGAGGCAATGCTTTGGCTTCAAAAGTCTTTAGAATATCCTCAGGCGGAAGGTTGACTTTTCTTTTTGCAATGTCATCTTTTGACAAACCCCGAATTACTGAACCCGAAGCGGCCAATTCCATTTCAGCGATAGCACGTATGGTTGAGAAATAGACATAGCTTACGGCGTGTTCAGTAGGTGTCATTGCAGCTACTCCACGCCCCAGACAATATTCCTCATAGCCAATACACACGTTGCCGATTGTTCCCCTAATGCAAAAGATAATGTCTCCAGATCGTGATATTCGAGTAGGCGAAGAGGTATAACGCTTCGGCGTAATGCTAGCACCCGTGAAGTCCGCTGCTCCGTTCAATAGCAATACTCCGTCGCCTACATTATTGTATGACTCACCTTTTGGAGATAAGCCCATCGTTAGCGTGAAGAGATGGTCTACAGTTCCAGCTTTCCACTCTTCCACCTCAGGATTATCAATAAAATAATGACGAAAGAGCGCTTGCCCCATTTGCTCGAGCTTTTCGTTCATTTTGCGATTTAGTTCGATTTTTTCATCAATCGTCCCGAGAACATCTACGATTTCCTTTTGTGTATCAATATCAGGGAGATCAACTGAAACGTTTTTCATTTGACCTATAAATAGGCATTTCTGCACAGCTCCCGTCGCCATTGAAATAAAGCTGCTTTTCAAACTGCGCATATAGTAGTAGAGATACTGAGGGTGGACGATCTCTACATTTGGCTTAAGAATTAACACGCTACGCTGAAACTCATATTCGGGAGTTTCATCTTTAATGATAGCAGTCTCACCAATAGTACCCACACTAGTCACCAGTACATCGTTCCTAGCTGTCTTTGTTCGCCTTCTTAAAGATTCAAGTGTCGGTCGGTCAATTTTGCGTTCTTTATCAGTAATAATGATCCTGTCCTTAACGTTCTTGGCACTTAATAAGTAGTAGTTGCCATTCTCGTTATCCTTGACCGTACTGTGAGTCCCGTCTGTAATCTGCAGACAAATATCTCCAAGCAAAACAGTCTGGGTCATTTCGCCACCCTACCAGTCTTTTTGGCAAGCTTAGTAAGCTTCGCTTGTTCATCTATTAGGGCCTGGGGATTTTTTACGTAATGATTTGCGTCTCTTTCGTGCTGTTCCTCGTCTAACGCAGTTATTACACCACACTGTCTGCATTTATGCATAAATGTCCCGGCTGGCTTGTAAAATAATGACCTCACCTCGAATTCCTTACCCTCAAGCCCTACTAGCTGAAAATGCGGGCAAGCATTTTGCAGTTTTTGCGAATTATTCTTATCGCGTCGCTCTAAGAGCTTATTGACATCTATACTGAAAGTAAATTTTATAGCTATCACAGACAGCACTATGGCAGTTAATCCTACGATGATTTGCCAAAATTCAAGCCCTGTATTTAGAACGCCATTCATATTTTAGCTCCAGATAAATAAACTTCTATCATTTCTCGTCACTCCCTTCCTCGCCGCGTTCGGCGGGCTGCGATATAAGCTCGCTGGTCAGGTTTTTGATTTCTTTTGGTTCGGTGCGTTTATCAGACATGGCTTAGGTCCCAAATATACATAGTTAGTAATATCGCAAAAAGTAGCATTCCTACTATAAACAAGAGCGTGCTAGTGCCACTGGTTGCGTTTGTAAGTCGTTTGAATCTAACCTTATCCATATCTTTATTTAGCGATGCCGTAAACGATGCTTTGAAGTTACGCGTCATAATCTTTTGCGAATCGGCGAGCATTCGTGAAAAAAATAAAAAGTTAAGTATTACGAATAATGCACTTAACATGAAACATGTTAGAGCTGCTATAGATAGCATGGGATACGGTACAAATATTTTTTGATTCAACGCCGCCATAGCTGCGAGTGCCGCAATAGAAAATGTCACCAATGATCGACTGTGCTCTATGGCTACTAGCGCCATGAGTTCTTGATTACGCATAAACGATGAGCGATAGTCGTTGACACGTTCGTTGATGAAAAATTTTGATAAACCGCTAATTACGCCTAGTAATTGCTTCATAGTTCAATTCTATCCAGGCTGGCCTTGATTTTTGCTTCTAGCTCGTGGCTACGAGCGAATTGCTCGTCTAGCTCGGCTGTCAGGCGTGCCATTTTCTCATCAAATGGTTCGTCGTCTTCTTCAACCTCTTCGCTGCCGACGTAACGACCAGGCGTAAGTACATAGTCATGCTCTTTGATCTCATCGAGCGTGGCGACTTTTGCAAAGCCAGCAACATCTTGATATTCGCCATTTTGTGTTTTAAAGTCGTGATACGCTTTTGCCACCCTGGCAATGTCTTCTTCAGTAAGCTCGCGGTTGCGGCGATTAATCATCTTACCAAGGTTTCGCCCATCAACAAATAGCGTCTTACCACTACGGTTCGTTCGGTCTCGCGATACAAACCACAAACATGCTGGAATACCGGTGTTAAAGAACAGCTGGCTTGGGAGCGTTACAATCGCGTCCACCATATCCGCCTCAAGCAATTTCTTGCGAATTTCACCCTCACCCGAACTTTGACTGCTCATACTACCATTTGCCAACACAAACCCAGCCGTACCTCGCGGGCTCAGGTGGTGGATCATATGTTGGATCCAGGCGTAGTTAGCGTTGCCCTTTGGTGGCACGCCATACTTCCAGCGAATATCGCCCGAAAGCAGCTCCTGCCCCCAGTCGCTGATATTGAATGGTGGGTTGGCAATGATGTAATCTGCCTTCAGGTCCGGGAATCTGTCTTCGTGGAAGCTATCACCGCGGCGAATATCCGCATCAATGCCGCGAATTGCCATGTTCATCTTTGCGAGGCGCCATGTAGTTTCGTTGAGCTCCTGACCATAAATGGCAATATCACCAAGTCGGCCCGAATGTTCCTCGACGAACTTCTCACTCTGCACAAACATGCCACCGCTACCACAGGCCGGGTCGTAGACGCGCCCACTGTACGGCTCGAGCATATCTACGAGGAGCTTTACAATCGAGCGTGGAGTATAGAATTCACCGCCGTGCTTCCCTTCGCTGTCGGCAAACATACCCATGAAATATTCATATACGCGACCAAGAAGATCTTTAGCATTATCTGACTTGAATGTTGTGTTAGTAAAGAGATCGATGAGCTCACCTAATCGACGCTTGTCGAGCGCTTCACGAGCATAATTTTTAGGAAGCACGCCTTTAAGCGAGGAATTATCACGCTCTACAGCATCCATCGCTTCGTCGATAAGCACGCCGATAGTCGGCTGCTTCGCACTCGCAACCAGCGTATCCCAACGCGCCTCTTTCGGCACCCAGAACACGTTGTCAGCCGTGTAGTAATCGCGGTCCTCGGGATCAAAACCATCCGCTATTGCTTTTTCACGCTGTACCTCAAATGCGTCTGAAATATATTTAAGGAAGATAAGGCCAAGCACGACATACTTGTAGTCCGATGAGCTAATATTCCCCCTGAGTTTATCTGCCGCGAGCCAAAGTTTCGATTGAATGTCTTGAATATCCATATTAGATTTAAGTATAATTTAATTTTTCAAATAAATCACCTCTCGAGCCGGACACTCAATCGGATCGAGCAAACACTAGAGTCATTTTGGCTCCGGCGGCTGGATAAATCCATTAATCTATGCGCCGCATAAATTCGGGCATAAGACTAATGAACGAACCGCGACCCAGCATCGCTTCGCGCTGCGGTCGCTGATTCCAATCGCAGCAACAAAAAACAAAAGAAATAACGCAAACCAAATGGCTTGCGTTATTTCTTTGGCTCCGCTTACAGGTCACGGACTTTAAAATAAAATAAATTACTAAACATTTCTCTTTTTGCTTAGTGCTTTTCCGATGAGGGGACCCAACAACAGACCGATAGGGATTCCTATTGCAACATTATCTAGTAGCGCCAGTCCAAAATCCAGCGCCTAGGCAGAGTCCTAATACGATACCCATTGCGAGGTTATTGCTTTCTTCGTTTGAGTTTTTTCTTATCGATGACCTTAGCGTATTATACGCAAATATCGTTTTGTAAAAGGGGTTGAATTATAGACATTTAATGTATATAATAGATGACATATGAGGTTATCGAAAACAGTCGAACAGGCGTGTTGCATACTATCTATTCTTGCCGAGCATCACGGTCAACCCGTGACAAACGTTGAGTTGAACGAGCGCATGAATGTATCGCAATCATACCTTACCAAAATAACTCGCAAATTGGTTATCGCGGGCATTATTACATCCGCACAGGGCGTCAAAGGTGGCTTTATACTCGCACGACCGATGACTTCTATTACACTTGGCGATGTCGTCAAAGCTACCGATGGCTCAGCGCCATTCTTTCGACCAACAAACCTTATAAAACAAGCTTTTCCTGCCCGAGAGTACATAACCCGCAAGGGCGTTAAACTATTGCACGACGCCTTTACGCAAGCTGAACAAAAATGGTTTGATGAGCTGAACCTTACGACAATGGAGCAACTAATTAGCAAAGCAAAGACTACACGATAATGACTAAACAAAACCGCACCACGAAGAAAACTCTGCGAGATACAGCACTCTACAACGAGTGGCGCCATCTTAAGACAAGCCGCATATTAATAGTATCGGTCATTGTAATGCTATTCATTCCTATCATGTACGGAGGTTTTTTCCTGGGCTCTATTTGGGATCCATATGGTAATACGAAAAATCTTCCCGTTGCGGTTGTCAACAATGATATAGGCGCAACCCTTGAAGACAAGAAAATTGCCGTGGGCGACGAGTTAGTTGATACGCTCAAAGACGAGGACTCGTTTAGATGGGATTTTGTATCTGAAGATGAGGCCGACAAGGGCCTGGATGACGGCAGCTACTATATGAAAATCGTCATCCCAAAGAACGCGTCGGAAAATGTTACAACTATTACTTCCGATACACCATCAAAAACAACCATCGCCTACACGACAACTCCATCAAGAAACTTTGTGGCTTCACTTTTAACAAACCAGGCAGCCCAAACAATCGCTCAAAGTGTTTCGACCAAAATCACAACCGCCTACGCTCAATCTATTCTTGAGCAAATCGGCGAACTGAAGACTGGCCTAAATACAGCCGCCGACGGTGCTGCTCAGTTGAGTAACGGTTCGGCACAGCTGCAGTCGGGCATCAGTATTTACACCGGTGGTGTTGCTAAGGTTCGTAATGGCACAGAGCAGCTCTCAGCCGGGCTACCTACAGCGTCACAAATTGCACAACTTTCAGATGGGGTTAAAAGCGTACAGTCGGGCGTAAATGCCCTAAACGATGCCGTGTCTACACCTAGTGGAGCTTTGGTTGCTCAGCAAACACTCGTGCAAAGTGATGCGGCCGCTCTGCAAGCGGCACTTGTGAACTATCAAACAGCCGCCTCAAGCGCCCAACCAAGCTTGGCTGCCTTGCAAACGGCGCTAGCGGCAGGCACTTCAACAGTGACCGTCAATTCGAGCGATATATCTGCAGCACTTCAGATAGTGAGTGCCTCGCAAACCATTACACAGAAGTCTGCGAGCCTACTCACAAACCTCAATACGCTCACCGCTATGCTCACTGCGCAGCAGGCTACCCTGAAAAGTTCGGTAGCAACCCTTAATACCGGTGTCAACACGCTTACCCCTGGCCTACTGAGCGCTGTCAATGGGTATACGACGCTGGCTTCGGGTAGCTCGCAACTTCTGGCTGGTACAAACCAGCTGACTGCTTCGTCAGCCGCACTGAACGACGGTGCCACCCAGATCAGCGATGGATCGGCAAGGCTTGCAAGCGCCCTAACAAGCGCCGCACAGCAGGTATCTGTTCAGCCGACAGGTGAGGCCACAGTCAAACAGCTCGCCCAACCAGTCGATACTCGTCACAGCGAAACCGCCCATGTGCCTAATTATGGCTACGCACTGTCGCCCTATGTTCTATCCCTCGGTCTTTATGTAGGTGCGTTGGTGTTTAACGTTATCTACCCGGTACGTCGCTTATACGCAAACCCTCGAAACTCTCGTTCATGGTGGTACGCCAAAATGTCCGTTGCCTTTGCCGTGGCAATTGGTCAGGCGCTCGTGCTTGATGCCATTATGGTGATAGGCCTTGGCCTCCACCCCGACCAGCCCGGCAAATTTATACTGCTGAGCATCGTTACGTCAATGACCTACATGTCAATTGTTTCATTCCTAGCAATTGCGCTCGATAACATCGGCCGCTTCCTTGCCATGTTACTACTGGTATTACAGCTTGGCGCGGCCGGTGGCGTCTTCCCCATTCTCCTTTCGTCTGGCTTCTTCCAGGCAGTGAACCCCTTGATGCCAATGACATATTCAATCTATAGTTTCCGAGAAGCAATTTCCTCGGGTCTTGGTGCTGGGGTCTATTGGTCCAACATACTTATATTGATTGCGATTGGTGTTGCCGCAAACCTTATGCTTATGACTGCACTCCGGATCCACGGAAACCGACGCTTCCAGCATGAATACATAGATACCTAGTAAACGCATGGGTGCTGTGCTGACGATTGCTACGGCCAATGCTTCATGTTATACCCATTGCACTATGGCATACAGAACTAACTGCTATTACTTCAGCAAATATTGCCGCAGCACTTCAGCTTCATTATTCGCACTATCCCGTGCGCCATATAGTAATGTTACCTTACCGTGCTTGCGCCAATTGCTAATGATTCCGGCAGCTTCGGGGTTTTGCTTTACTTCATCAATATACCGCTTGGTAAATGCCGCAAACTTGGCTGGGTCGTGCGCGAACCACTTGCGCAGGTCGGTGCTGGGTGCAATATCCTTAGCCCATTCGTCCAATGCGGCTCGCTCCTTACTCACGCCGCGCGGCCACAGCCGGTCTACCAGCACGCGGTAGCCGTCATTCGGATTGGCTGGTTCATATATCCGTTTTATAACAAACTGGGTCATACCTCTAGTTTCTTCCTACTTTTTCGATACATATGGATTATTTGTGACATAAAACCGCCGCAGCTCATGCACAGCCTTTGAAATGCCAATGCGCTTGCCGGTAGTAACTGCGCTATCCGGCAGTGCCGGCTTTTTAATTAATTGCACAGGCGGCTCGGCTAAATCATGGCCGCTGTAGCGCCGATCGATATCCAGCGCCGCGCATATTTTACCCGGGCCATTGGTTACATTCACACCCGCCATGCCCCGCCGCGCTTCAATAGCCTCTATTCCCTCCAACGGCTCGACCGCCCGTATCAGCACGCCCGAGCCATACCCTTCCGGCCCGCACACCACGTTGCAGCAATGGTGCATACCGTAAGTAAAGTATACGTACATATGCCCGGCGCTTTTAAACATCGCGTCATTGCGTCCCGTCCGCCCATTGAATGTATGGCTGGCTTCGTCTCCTTGGTCGTACGCCTCCGTCTCCACAATCCGCACACGAATCTCCCTACCCCCAATTTCTCTCACCAGCTCACAACCCAGCAACCGCCGTGCCGCTACCTCGGCCGGCACATTGAGCCATGCAAAGTCGTCTTTTCTCATTACTTTCATTATACGCTGTGTAATGGATGCGTGGTGAAGGCAACCCAATCCCACTACAACTTAGAGGCTATACAGAATCTAAAAGATATCTCGTCATTTACTAACAAAGGGAATCCAGTAGCACTCACACTACTGGATTCCCTAAAATATAATTTTGGCTCCGGCGGCTGGATAAATCCATTAATCTATGCGCCGCATAAATTCGGGCATTAGACTAATAAACGAACCGCGACCCAGCGCGAAGCAAGTTCGCACGGTCGCCGGCTCCAGTCGCAGCAACAAAAAAACAAAAGAAATAACGCAAACCAAATGGCTTGCGTTATTTCTTTGGCTCCGGCGGCTGGATTCGAACCAGCGACCTCGAAGTTAACAGCTTCTTGCGCTACCGCTGCGCCACGCCGGAATACTATTCCATAGTAGATGGAGCTTGGGTAATTATAGCGCTATTATCAGAGGTCGTCAAGCCCCTAGTCGCGTCGAGCAAACTAGCCAAAGGCACACGCAACACTTACCGCGCGGCTTCGATTTCTTTGGCAAGGGCGGCAATATTCCCCCAACTCGACCCATTGGTCATAATAATCAGCACGTAATCACCCTTCTTGCTATACACAATCGCGGCGTCGTGTAAAAGCCCGTCCATAAAGCCAACCTTGTCGGCGACGACAACGCCTGGTATACCCGTTGGGATTCCCGATACGTACACATTCCCCTTCATAGTCTCAATCCATCGGTCACGACTCGCCTGCTGACTCAAAATTTGTCCAGTATAGAGGAGGCTCAATAAGTGCGCTTCATCAGCCGCGGTTGACGTCAAATCCTTACCGCGCACAAAGTTAGTATGCGTCGCACCAATGGCGTGCGCGTCGGCCATTACTACTGGGTAGCTCACCTTCAAGAATAGCGCCACCGCACAATCATTATCAGAAAGCTTCAACATCTTATCAAAACAGGTCGACACGGTTTGGCCACCCGCGCTGCGATCAGTCCAGTGCATGGCACCCTTTTCAATCTGCAGCAGCACGCTATATGCCACAAACATCTTGTAGGTACTAGCGGTAATAAAGGTCTTCGTCGAGTTATATTCAGCATTTCGGCGCTCACCAGAAAGCTCCACCATCTTCACGCCGTACGAACCGCCGTGCGATGAGGCGAACTTCTTTATAACCGCTGAAAGTGTCGCGTTGCTTGGACTATATTCACGGGTGTATTCAATCGCCGGCGCGATACTATCAATCATTAACCTCGCGGTCTTCTGCGCGCCCTGTAGGTCCTTTTCAATCTCGCCAATCGTGCTCACATTATTAAGAGCCGAGCCGCTCTTACCGGTATCTTGTGATTTCTCGGCGTAATCAACTAGGTGAATTGTTGTCGTGCCCGCATCCCAAGTATATTTCTCACCGTACTTATCACTTAGCCACGCAGCGGCCTTTTCGTCGTTAATACCCGCAACCAACTTACCCTCGACTACCGAATATTCGATCCAAGGCTCAACCACCTTCTTTTCGATCTTCTGCTCTTTGTCCTCAACCATCAGCACCACACCGCCACCAAGCTGTTTCACAAGGCGGTCGTACTCAGCCTCCGCATCGGCGGTCGATACTTCTGGTGCAGTCGAGGTTCCCGTCAGGGTAATCTTGGCTAGGTCGAGCTGTGCGCCCACACCCCTAAACTCGCGGAGCATCTCATCTGGGTCACACGATCCGCCACGACTGGCTTCAACAGCTTGTAATTCATCGTCGATATAGGCAACCGTGCCATTGACCGGCTCAAACTCGCAGTCCTCACCAAAACGCTCATTCACAAACGAAACCAACGCCTCATCACTGCGCGCAACCTGCGGATTGCCCTTGCTCATAAAGAACTGGTACCAAAACAACGAGTATGGCACGAGGCGCATCGCGAATGGGTACGAGTAGGCATCGACGCGAGCCTCGTTATCAATGGTGTACCCTAGGTTGCCTAGTGTCGGTTGTACCGCCACCTCATCACTATCGCTAAAATATACCGGAACCTTTGTGGCTTCATAGGCTTCGTTTAACTTTGTGACAGCTTCATCTTTTGCCATATTACTCAGGTTCACCGAGCCCACATACGTATTAGGTAACAGGGAAGTCGTCGACCAAAAAAGCTGGACCAACACAATTGGCACAATCGCGAGCACAACCAAAGAGGCAATCACCCGCTTACGGGTACTAAACCCATGCCGGTGCACCGCACGCGCAACCCGCCCCGAATGGTGACGAGCCCATCGCATATGGCGACGGATCTCCGCGGTGTCAACTTTGCCCAATTTCATATTCACTTATTATAGCGCTCACGTTTGGAAAATGCTTACACTTGTTCGGTGTAGACAATCACCCGGTGGTCGTAGGTCTTTTCTTTCGGTAACCACTTCCCTGTACAGGTCATAAGATTCAGTGCCTTCGAGACATTCCCGTACGGCAGCAACACCCTCTTCATATCCACATCGGCTAAAGGCACAGTTTCAACCTTTACTACCTTGTAATTCAGCTTCTCGCCATCGCCCTTTTCGACTTGCATCTTGTCGCCCACCTTTAAGGTGTCGAGGTAGGCAAATAACCCTTGGCGCGTCGCACCCGAGGCGTGGCCATCAATAAACATCGCCCCCGTCTCGCCCGGCTTCACGCTGCCGTTATACCAGCCCGAGTCAAAGATATTCTTAGGCGCCTGAATACTATTGTCGGTGTTAATCGACATCGGCATCACACGGGCCGCAACCCCAAGCTTTTCGATATAGAGTGCGCGCGGCAGGCTCGGCGCAACTGTATAACTACTTAGTGCGCTCTTCGGGATCTCGCTCTCATCTTTACCCTCGTCGTCCTTAGACCAGCCGCTGGCGTCAGTTGAGGTAGCTGGCGCACTGGTAAGAAGCGACTGAGCACGGCTGTTCGTGAGCCAGGTGTCGTAGGCGATATAGCCAGTCAAAAGTAGCACGATCACCGCCAAGGCAATAAGGAAAAATTTCTTATGATCAAACTTCTTGCTACCGATCATCCCCTCGGGCACATTCTTCTTCGCAGCACGCTTAATAGATTTCACGTTCTTACGCTTCGCGCGCTTCGAAACCTTTGCTAGTGCCTCTTGGGGCACCTCTTCTTCAACAGCTGGTGCTACATAAACTGGCTCCTGAGGCTTAGGCTTCGCGGCAACGATATCGGTACCCGGCGCGTAGGCGTGGGCAACCACAGGAGCTGCAGGGGCAATAACCTCAACCGGGGCTTCTTCAAGCTTCGCAACCTTCACCACCCCGTCCATCGAACCTGGGCGTCGAACAGGCGGGCGCGAAACAGGGCGCTCCAAAGAACCTCGCTCGCGCGCTGGCGGACGAATCGCTCCTCGTTGACTACCTGGCGATGGGGTATTTTGCATCTTTTCCTATTTTAACCGAGTAAGCGGGCCTATCATAGACCCGCTTACGCTTATTAATTGTTAACTTATACTATTGGTTGCTTTTGCGGCGCATTGCAACTGCGATAAGAAGGCCGGCAGACACGACACCAAGTCCTGCAAGAAGAAGTGGGTTGGCTGCGATAAAGCGGTGCACACCAGTGTTAGGAGTGCTTGGGTCTGAACCGGTGTTTAGTGCGGTAAGTACCACGTCGTTTCCGTCGCCACCAACGTAGCTAATGCTGAAGGTTACGCCGCTGACGCTGAACTGTGCGCCTTCTGCGAGACCTTCGAAGGTTCCGCTGACCGCAGTTGAGCTTTGGTTGTCGATAATAGTGAACTTGTCACCGTTGGTGATGCTCCAGCCGCTGAAGAGTACAGTGCTGAGGGTTGCACCAGTTTGAAGTGTCACAGCGTTGCTTCCGCCGGTGTAATCTGCACCAACCGCAAGCTTGTCGTAGGTGTTCTTGTTAAGCAGTTCTGCTTGGTAGGTACCTGTAAGGTAAAGGGTTTCAAGAACAGTGAGGGTGCCTGGTGAGTTACCTGGGGCGATTGTTCCGAGTGGGTCGACGTAGATAGTGTTTGCAGTACCAGTACCCTTGAGTGTACCGCCGTCTTGGACACCAATGTTGTCGCGTGTACCGTTAAGGATTGCGGTCTGGTTGTTACCTACACTTACGTAGGTAGATGAGTCGCCATCAAGCGGAACAGTCTCAGTTGGTGCTTCAACTTGTCCCGCAGGAGTTGTGAGGCTACCTTGTGCGCCACCTGCAACTGCAAAGGTGTGTCCGTTTGCGGTGTACGGTGCGTTTACGGTGAAGTTATCAGAACCGTTGTAGGTAAAGTTGCTATTAAGTGTCACGCCACCAGTTGCGGTGAGGGTAATGCGTGGACCAGATCCACCCATACAACCGTAGTAGTTTTGGCCTACACCGAATGACCCAGTGCCACCAAAGGTAAATGGTTCAGCGATATTTGCGCTTGCATTTGCAACGGCATAGAGTTCACCAGAGCCTGATACAGTCGTGCCTGCCGAAGCAGAACCAAATGAACCGCTTCCAATAAACGCACGACCGGAAGTCACTGCAATTGCACCACTGTAACTGGCGTTCGATCCAGTTATGTTCACGCCAGTTGCGGTGAGGTTCAGTGCGCCAGAACCGCTAAGGTTACTCGTCACACTCACACCACAGTTCTGTGCACCAGAAACACCGAGAGAGTAACTTTGAAGGTTAATAGTTGCGCCGTTTACACCAAGGTTTACGCCATTTACCGTCGTGTTTCCGTTCAACACAAGGTTGTTTTGGATAGTTGGGGTAACATCCGCTGCGTTCGCACCAGAAATGGTGTTTGAAATCGCACCTGAAACAGTAAGTGGGTTACCCTGCAGGGTGTAGCCGTAGTAGCCAGATGCAGCACCCGTAAAGGTGATGCCTACAAGCGTAAGTCCAGAGATGTCGTTGTCGACAACTTCCTGCGCGCTAAGGCCTGCAACACTAAATGTCACTGCATCACCGTTAACTGGCGCGTTGCCGGTGTTCCAGTTTGCGCCGTCGCTAAATGACGAGCCATCGCCGCCACCTGTCCAGGTAAGCGTCGCCGCATAAGTTGGTATGACATGCACGAGTTGCGCCACAACTGCCGCAACAATAAACACAGGGGTGGCTAAGATATACTTAGCCCGTTCAGATATCCTCATTTTTGAATGTTCCTTGTTTTTGTTTTTGAACTTTTTACCCCTTTACTATACCCAGACCAGTAATGCTTAAGCAAGCCTTAATCGTTGTTTGATTTGCAACGATTAGCGTTTCACAACGGTCGCGAGTTTCGAGCGCATCGCTTCATACGCGCCGTCAAATCCGAGCACCTTCAGCGCACCAATAAGCACGTAGAGTTCGTCCATTAGTAGCGGGCTTGGCGATTGTTCGTACTGCGTAAATCGCTGATTCACCGCCTCTACAAGCCACTTCTCTTTTGCCGCTCCGCCACCCGTACTTGGCGTCGAACTCGGACCAGAGCCAACCTTATAATCCGTCGATACGACTTCAAGTGAGCGCGCCGAATTGTCGCGTTTGCGCAGATACCCACGCTCAATAAGACCATCGATATGCACCGCAACCGTCGATACCGACTTATACCCCATGCCGCTCATCACTTCACGGTAACTTGGCCCGTAGCCATGCTCTTTGATAAACCGATCAACATAGGTTAAGAGTTCTTTTTGCTTCTTGGTTGAACGCTCGGTCATGACTTTTTCGCCTTCTTTTTAGCCTGCACCTTTGCAGTAAGTGGAACTGCCAAAGCAAGCGCCGCAAGCCCCCACCAAATAATTGAGACCGTGTCGTCTACCCACACAGGTAAGAAGAAGGCCGCAATTGCCAGGCCAATACCTGAGGCAAATATCCCCAATGTCAGCCATTGTGCGCGGCGCAACCAAAGTCGCTTCAGTACAAGGTAATTAATGAGTAGGTAAATACCGAGGCCAAGCCAGCCAGTTTCGTGCGCCACGAATAGATACTGGCTTTCAATAATCACAGGGTCGTCCGTAAGCAGCGATGCCGATCCCGTACTGCCGATACCCGCCCCAAGCGGCTGTGCAATCATGCGGCGCGTGCCGTCAACGAGCGACTCAGCGTGCCCGTCGTTAGAGTTCACGTCATTGCCCTCGTGTGGATCCTCGTGCAAGATAACCTGCGACACGAACTGCGTATCCTTAAAGGCTACGATGCTACCGAGCAATACTATTCCCGCAATTCCGATTGAAAGCCAGATTGTTTTAGAGATCTTCTTGCCATATACAATCGCGATAACGATACCGAGCGCCGCCAAGGCTGCAAGCGCTGCGCTGCGCGAGTAACTCGCCCAAAGTGCCACGACCGCACCTGCCGCCAAGATGCCCGCAAGGATCTCTTCCCTACGCGTAAACTTTCGCGGACGCCTCAACCATGCCGCAAGCACCACCGCGAGCACAATCACCGCATAGACGCCCAGTGGATTTGGACCCCTCAGCGTGCTATTAATGCGCACATAGCTTTCATTTTCATCTACCGTTAGGTACGGCACGATGGTCGAGTCGTTGTAGCCAATGTACTTCAAAATGTCGTTTGGCAGCACCGTCACCTGCAAAATCGCAAAGCCAACCACCACCAACGCCCCGCCAAAGAAAACGCCCAAAAACAGGCGATACAGCTGCGGATAGAGTTTGATCGCCACATACACTAACACGAAGAACAGGAAGAAGCGCAGATTAATAAACATACCCGCAACGGTCGCCTCGAAGCCGTTATAGAACATTGGGATTGTGAGAAGGTTTAGCGCAGCAAAGAGTGCGATGTAATAAATAAGCTTATCTTGAATCAAGTTCCAGCGCTTTTTCTGGGTCAGCACGACGGCGCTTAGCGCCAGGGCAAGGCCAAGTAAAATCTCTTTCCACGATTTAATCACGAGGCTTTCATTAGGAAAGAGCGTCGAAAGTCCGACTGAAAATGGTGCATGAAGCACGACGCCACCAAAAATCACCAAAAGCGCCCCTACAAATAGCCAATCAAGAACGGAAAGTTTCTTGCCCATATCCACTAGTTTACCCCAGAAAATGGTACAATGGTACTACTTATGACTCGTCGTAATTCTAAGCTCTATAGCTTTATCCTGATGCTCGTTGACGCGCTTGTCCTGCTCATTGCTTTTGTCGCCGCCTACGTGGTGCGTACGCAAATTGACCACCGCCCACTTCTTCAACCTGTCTACGCACAGGATTACCTCGCTTCTGCACTCATTATCATTCCATTCTGGATCGCTATTTTTGCACTCGTCGGCCTCTATCAACCAAAAACGTACAACCGACGTCTCCTCGAATGGAGCAAGATTGCGATTGGCGTATTCATCGGTATTCTGCTGGTCATTGGCTGGGAGTATATTAGTGATCGCAACATCTTCCCTGCTCGACTCGTAGCTGCCTACGCCCTACTTGGCACATTCGTACTTATTGTATTCGAAAGGGAAGTCATGCGCCTGATTCGCACCCTTAGTTACCGCTATGGTCGAGGGGTTCGCCGCGTCCTTATTATCGGCTCTTCTGGTGCAACCAGCGACATCGCGGTAAGCCTCGCGAATACTCGCAAAAGTGGTCACGCAGTTGTGGCGATCGCAGGACCAAAAAAGATCCTCCCCGACACTTCGCATGCCCTACACTTCTCGACGCCCGAAGCGGCTTTGAAACAAATTAAAGAACTCGGCATCACCAGTATCATCCAGACCGACCTGTACGAGAATCCGGACCGCAACCAAACAATCTTAAGCGCCGCGCAGGCGAACCACATCGATTACAGCTTTATTCCAGCCGAATCTGAATTCTACTCAGGTAAAAACACGGTTGATGTATTCCTTGGCTACCCTATGATTACCGTCTACCAAACGCCGCTTGTGGGCTGGGGGTCAATTGTTAAGCGTATCTTCGACTTCGTACTTAGCCTTATCGGCAGTATTATTCTTCTTCCGTTCTTTCTGATTATTGTACTTATTATCAAGCTCACCGACCCAGGACCAGCCTTCTACGTGAGCAAGCGCCTCAGCCGTTTCTCACAACCAATTGGCCTCATTAAATTCCGCAGTATGGGCGCAAAATATGGAAGCAAAGACGCCGCCGAAGAGTTCCGTGAGATGGGTCGCGAAGACTTAGCCCTCGAATACGAGAAAAACCGCAAAGTCGAAAACGACCCACGCATTACTACATTTGGCCGATTCCTGCGCGCCTCATCAATCGACGAACTCCCACAAATCCTCAACGTCCTCAAGGGTGACATTAGCCTTGTCGGGCCTCGGCCAATCCTTCCACAAGAAGTGAAGATGGCGAAAGGCCGCACCGCCCTACTGCACAGTGTGAAGTCTGGTATGACCGGACTCTGGCAAGTGTCGGGTCGCAGCGAACTGAGCTTTGAAGACCGTATTGAACTTGAACTTTTCTATGCCCAAAACTGGACCTTCTGGCTCGATATTAAAATTCTCTTTAAGACTGTCTGGGTTGTACTTAAGGGTCGGGGAGCGAAGTAGCTGATGGCGAAAGCTCCAAAAGTAGCGATTGTGCACGACTGGCTCACTAACATGGGTGGTGCCGAGCCACTCGTACTTGAGATCCATAAACTCTTCCCTCACGCTCCTATTTATACTTCTGTATACGACGCCGAAAAAATGCAGGCCTTTAAAGATATCGATGTGCGCACCACGAAACTTCAAACCGCCCTACCCGCAAAGCTTCGCTACAAGCACATTCTTTGGCCGGTTATGCGTGCGCAGGCTTTTCGCGAGCTCGACCTATCGGAATTCGACATCATTATTAGCAGCTCAAGTGCCGAGGCGAAAGCTGTTCGCAAAACCCGTAAAGGTCAGGTGCACATTGCCTACATTCACACCCCGCCTCGTTACTATTGGAGTCACTACGAAGAGTTTAAAAACGAATTTAAGTTTGGTGCGCTCACACCACTTATTCGCCCGGTCATTCCTTTCTTTGTGAAAAAAATGCGCAAACGCGATCTTGAATCAGTTGATGATATCGACGTCTTCATTGCCAACTCTACTGTCACCCAGGAACGGATTAAAGAATATTATGGTAAACCAAGCACTGTTATTTATCCCCCGGTTGATGTGGCTCGATTTACACCGCCGCCAAAAGGGGAGCGAAGTGGCTATGTAGTATGGGGGAGGCATGTCCCCTATAAGCGTTTCGACCTGGCTATTGAAGCTGCAAATAGGTTAAAGGCTCCACTTACCATCGCAGGTTCCGGACCAGACACAGAGCGTCTTAAAAGCCTTGCAGGACCGACTGTAAAATTCGTGGGACGCGTGAGCGACGAAGCCCTCGTAAAGCTTGCCCAAAGTTCAAAAGCCTTCCTTTTTCCTAACGAAGAAGATTTTGGTATTTCAGCTGTTGAAGCGTTGGCTGCAGGTACACCCGTGATTGCGTATAAGAAAGGTGGTGCGCTCGATATCGTCCAAGATAGGGAAACGGGTGTATTCTTTGAAGAACAGACCGTGGAGAGCCTGGTAGAGGCAATGAAGCAATTTGAGACTTTGGAATTCTTGCCTGCGACTTTGCATCGTAAGGCAAAGCGATTCGATAAAGGCTTCTTTGCAACCAAGATGCGCAAAATCGTTGTAGACCACTCCCCTCGCGTGTGATTTGCATTATTTGCTTTTTTATTAAATAAGTATATAATAGTATAAACCACATCCGTGGTACCCCCTACACACCGAGAGGACCTCATGAAGCAATTCATGGAAGTGCTTGTGGTGGCACTGCCCATCATACTCAACGTCCTCTACTGGGTCGTTGTAGCAACAATTGTTGTGTATTCTGTCCTCGCATTTCGAGTCATCGATCGCTGGGGCGGCGTGCCGCGTCACCTTGAGTGGAAGATACTCTTTCACCAAGGGACGCTCGTCCTGATGGCGACCGTGGTGATGAGTAGCCTTGTGTGGTGGAACCCCCAACAGGTCCCCCTCCCTCTTGCCGCACTTCTTGTGCAGCTCGGGCTCTGGCCAATCGTCAACGTGTCACTCGTACACGAACGCCTCGAACGGGCCCGCCAGCTCGATCTCGTCGCGCGCCGCATGCACAATCGTTTCCGCCCCTAACCACGAGGAGGTTGTTTCAAAAAGAGACACCTCGTGGTGGGGCGTCTCTTTTTTTAGAGGGATATTATTAAGCTTGTGTGTAGGCAAACATCTTGAGCGTGCCGTCGGTCAGCGTTGCTGCGGTCGCAACTTGGTACGCAACACCGGCGTAAATTGCAGCTTCAAACTCCTCTTCCCCTACCGCAGCTTTCGCAAGTTCGACAACACGCCACGCATCCACCACAAAGGCCTGAGCAAGGTTCTTGTCGTCCTTGTCTGGGAATGATTCACGAAGTGTGTCCGCAAACGCACCTTGGCTAAAGGTCGTTCCCTCAACATAGTTCACAATAATGTAATCTTCATTGTGGTCACCGTCGAGGTGCTTGGTCACTGCGAGTGGCTTCTCTTCCCCTGCTGCTTCGGTTGCCGCAGCCTGCGTTGCAAGAATAGTCTTAAGACGACTTGCACCAGTGCTCCCCGCGAAGTACCCTTCGTCGTCGAGTGTCGCTTGCCAGTTTGCGAGCACGCGTTCAAGCACTTCTGGGTGGAACTCAAGACCCGCCGCTTTTACGAGTGCTTCGGTTGAGGCGGTAATTTGGTCACTGAACTTAAGTCCGTTTTCCAAAATGAGCGCAAACTTATCGTTCGCTCCACAGTCAGTTCCTTCACCGTGTTGGTGTGCACCAGAGTGAGCACCACAGTAAATTTCCTTTTCAGCAAGGTCAGAACCCACAAGTGCGAGGTCGTCATCAATTGAATCGCCACGTCGGCCAACCCCAAGGCGCATGGCCTGAGTAGTAATGTAGCCACCGCCCGCTACTTTCGCGCGTTCGTGGTTGCTGTTATCGGCAGGCTTCGTGTAAAAGTCCCCGTCCCCTGTCACGTAAAGTTCGAGCGTTTCACGCCCATCAATACAGCCGTCATCGCGCTCTTGTACCTCGACGATACCCTCACCAGAAATAATAAATTCCTGCGCCCTAGTATCGACTTCCGCCTCCAATTCACCACTTTCAAGCTGCTTCTTGCGGCTAATAGATGAATCTGGGTTGCCGTACCCCATTGGGGCGACTTCGATTACGGTTACTGGTTGTAGGTGTTCTTGTTCTATGATCATTTGTGACTCCATGGGGAATTACTATACTCCCCTGCGCCTATCGATTCCAGTCTATACAAACCATAAGCATAGGAGTACGCTTGTATGCAGTTGCCCATCCCCTCGAACAGGAGAACGACATGCAACGCATCGAAGAGCTCGCCGAAGAGCTCAAGAACGGTCAGATCTCCCTGCAGATCACGCTGGCCAACGGAGCGTCCGGCAACGGACAGAACCTCTACCAGGGCACCATCCTGGAGCTGTACCCCTCGGCTGAAGACGTCTTCACCGTCAAGTACACCATCGAGCGGTTCGGTTCCGGCAGCCTCGACGACCTCGAGAAGGTCAAGTGGCAGAAGTCGAACGGTCTCGCGACCTGGTCGATCCTGCGCGCGGACTACGAGCAATCCGACGACGGCGTCATCAGCTTCAACCAGCCGACGCTCCGGGGCTCCACGGCTCGCTTCGTCCCGCTCGCCGAAGACGCCCGCATCGCTGCCTGACCAGCAGCACCACCCAATCCCACCCCTGACTTTGAGGAGGCACTTGTTACCACAAGGAACGCCCCTTGGTCAGGGGCGTTTCATTTGTGAAGCAGTTGTATTATTTAATGACCGCAAGAATAGTCTCGAGGCGATTCACCGTGTCTTCCCACTTTGAAACATCAAGGCAATCAATGCCCATTTCTTTCACTGGGTAGTCGTTTCCGCCCTCGTAAAGCTTGTCGCCAAAGAACAAAATGTCCTCTTTTGAGATATCGAGCTCGTCAATAAGCTTTTGCATACCAAAGGCCTTATCAACGCCCACTTGGGTGACATCAACCGATGTCGTTCCGCCCACACGCACCTCTAAGTCGGGCAAATCTGGTGCCGCAAGGTCGCGAATCGCAAGCTTCTTCGCGCCATCCGGATCCCATGCGTACTTATCTTCTGGCAACGCCTTTTGGCCAAGCGCAGAAAAAGTAATTTGCGGACCACGATCTTCAATAACGTCACCGGCGGGGCTTTCTGGCCACAGGCCTAATTCGCGCGCCGAAGCCTCAAGTACTCTATAGGTGCGCTCCTTTTGCTCATCCGTAAGGTTTGCCGCGTACTGCTGTCTCCATTCTTCATCAAGCTCGTCAAAGCGGTAATACTGCGTGCCGCAGGTTGGCATAATGTGCAGTCGCGAAAGCTTGCGCGGCTCAACATGGAGCCTATCTACTACCTGCTGCCTGATTTGTTCGAATGCACCACCAGAGATCACACAGACATCAAATTCCTCAAGAATCTTGCCGAGAGTCTCTGACATATGGTCGGAAATTGGTGATTTAGTAATTGCGAGTGTGTCGTCGAGGTCGAAAGCAAGGAGTTTCTTCATTAACGATCGTGTCCCATCGCTTGGTTAATACGGGTTGATGAATCAGCCTTCTCGGTACCGCCTACGCCGAACACCATTTCAATGTTGTATTGTCGGCAGACGTCGCCCTCTGGGATTGCTTTCTCGGAATCTCGGTCGCCGCCGTTCGCAAACACAAGTTCATCGTCCGGATATTTTTGTGCAATCACTTCGAGCGATTTAATGACCGTTGGGTCTTCATCTACAGAAATAAGAACTTCGTCGACATCTCGAAGTGCACCAATGAGGCGCGCTCTGTTTTCAGCCGTAAGGATTACTTTACCCTTCTTCATTACTTGCTGTGCATCGTTATTCACGATCACAATTAGTTTGTCACCCAATTTCGCACCAGCTTCGATCATATCAAGGTGGCCGCCGTGTAGTGGGTTAAAGAACCCGGATTCGATTACAATTTTCATACGACTCATTATACAAGTTTTACGTCCTGTATACTTATAGGTAGCAATCTACAGAGAGGAAAATGGCATGAAAGGCATCATCTTAGCAGCAGGAAAAGGTACTCGACTCGGGCCAATTACGTTAGGGCTTGGCGAGCATGGCACTGGGGTGTCAAAGCCGCTCGTGCCGGTCTACGACAAGCCGACCATCTACTACCCTCTTGCAAATCTTATCTCTGCGGGAATTAAAGATATTCTTATTATTTGTGCGCCCGACAGTATTGATCAATTCCAAAAGAGCCTCGGTGACGGCAGCGACCTTGGCATCAATCTCGCCTACACGATTCAGCACGAACCAAAAGGAACTGCAGACGCACTGATTATTGGCGAGGAATTCATTGGCGATGATTCTATTGCTCTTATTTATGGCGACAATGTCATTCATAGCGAGCAATTTGGCCAAGCACTAAAAGCAGCAACCAATCCAAGTGGCGCAACAATCTTCGCCTATTCGGTGCAAAACCCCGAGAGCTTTGGGGTTGTCGAGTTTGATACCAATAACAAGGTCCTCTCTGTCGAAGAAAAACCTGCACAGCCAAAGTCGAACTACGCGATTATGGGCGTCTACTTCTACACCAACGAGGCGATTACACTTGCAAAGCAACTTGAAATCAGTGAACGCGGTGAGTACGAAATTACTGGCGTAAATGATGCATATCTTGAAGATGGTCGCCTTGATGGAGTGCCACTCGGACTAGATACTCACTGGTTCGATACAGGGAATCCAGACGCACTGAGCGACGCGAGTAGTTATGTGCGTGCGGTACAAAAAGAGACTGGCCGCCTTATTGGCAGCCCTGAACTTGCGGCTTTTGAAGCCGGGTTTATAGATAAGACCCAGCTTGCAAAGCTTGCCGAGCCGCTCATGAAATCAGAGTACGGCAAAACCCTCGCACGGTTCGCAGAATAAACAAAACTGGGGCCATAGCGCCCCGGTTTTGTTTATTTAGACGAGCTTTCTATTCAACCGTCACACTCTTAGCGAGGTTGCGCGGTTGGTCGACGTCATTTCCGCGTGCAATTGCGATGTAGTACGCAAGAAGCTGCGAGGCTACGTTGAAGACTAACGGTGTCAAAAGCTCCAACTTCGTCTTCACCCGTACCACCGCTTCGGCCGCAACACGCTTATCAGTGTCAGTAATTACGATTGCGTGCGCGCCGCGTGCGTTCATTTCAATCAGGTTACTCTGTGACTTTTCGTAAAGCCAGTTGTCCTGCAAGTAACAGACCTCAAAGAAGCGATCGTCAATCAGCGCAATTGGACCGTGCTTCAACTCACCCGCCGCATAGCCCTCTGCTTGAATGTAGCTCACTTCTTTCAGTTTCAAGGCACCCTCAAGCGCGATTGGGTACTGGGTGTCACGACCAACATACAGTGCGTGCTCATACTTCGCATACTTCTTGGCGAGCTTTTTGATTTCACCAGTCGAGTTTTCAAGTACCGATTCAATCTCACCAGGAAGAAGGTCGAGCTCCTTAATGTAGGTGTTAAGTTCTTTTGAGCTTGCGCCCTTTGCCTGCGCCACCATCAGCCCAAACATAGTAATTGCTGCAACCTGTGACGTGAATGCCTTGGTGCTCGCAACGCTAATCTCCGCACCAACGTGTACATACACACCGCCATCAACTTCACGAGCAATCGTACTTCCTACCGCGTTCACCACGCCAAGACACTTCACACCACGGCGCTTGAGCTCTTGAAGACACGCAAGTGTGTCGGCCGTCTCACCTGATTGCGACACAATCAATGCAACTGTATTATCCGGCACGTGGAATGAACGGTAGCGAAGCTCGCTGGCAATTTCTGAGCGAACCGCCACATCATCGGTAAACTGCTCAATAAAGTAGCCTGCCATCATACCTGCATAAAATGCCGTGCCACAGCCAATCACCATGATATTACGCACCTCACGAAGCTCGTCGTCAGTCATATTAAGGCCACCGAGCTTCACGCTATTTGTTTTAAGATTAATGCGCCCGCTTAGGGTTGAGCGAAGGCTCTTCGGCTGTTCGTAAATTTCTTTAAGAAGGAAGTGATCGAAGCCCTCTTTTTGAATCGCCTGAAGGTCAAGTTCAAGCTTTTCAACCTCAGCCTCAACCGCCTGGGTTTCAATGTCGTAAAGCTGAATCCCCTCACGCGTACAGACGCCAATCTCACCATCGTGGAGGTAAATTACTTGGTCAGTGTGACCCACAAGCGCCGACGCGTCACTAGCGATAAATACTTCACCCTCGGCCACGCCGACAATCAATGGACTACCCTTACGCGCAATAATAATTTCATCTGGGTTCTGCACACTAAAGAGTGCGATGCCGTAAGCACCAACCACCATCTTCAAAGCGCCGCTTACCGCTTCGAGAAGACTATCTGCGTCTTTGTAGAGGAAATCGATAAGTGCGGTTAAGACTTCACTGTCGGTGTCACTCTTAAAGATGTAATCATGCTTGGTAAGCATATGCTTAAGGTCTTGGTAGTTTTCAATGATACCGTTATGCACAAGATAGATATCACCAACGTGGTGAGGGTGCGCATTGCGCTTGCTTGGTTCCCCGTGTGTCGCCCATCGGGTATGTCCAATACCGACAGAATCTTTTGTCGTATGGGTAAGTGCCTTACCCTCAAGCTCAGCAACCTTCCCCTTTGCGCGAAGTAATGTCGCCTTTGATTTCTCGTCAATTGTCACAATACCCGCGCTGTCGTAGCCGCGATATTCAAGTCGCTTTAATCCACTAAGTAGGATAGGCTGCGCCTCTTTTTGACCAATGTAACCAACAATTCCGCACATGAAACAAATTTCCTTTCTGGGACTAGACGTAGGAGCCCAATACTTCTCATTAAAGCGCAATCATTATATAAAATCTAGGAAATTTGTATAAAAACTAAAATTACAACGTTTATATAGGTAGTCTTATATGTACTCCACTTTAGTGCGGTATAATAAAAAATATGAATATCCTCGTTACAGGTGGCGCCGGATACATCGGCACCCATACACTTATTGAGCTTATTAAAAATGGCCACAGTCCAGTTGTGGTCGATAATCTTTCGAACAGTAACGCCGAATCAATTCGTCGCGTTGAAGCGATCGTAGGCACAAGCATTCCTTTTCACAAGATTGATGTGCAAGACAAGGAAGAATTAGAGAAGGTATTCTCTCGCAACACTTTCGACGCAATCGTCCACTTCGCTGGCCTTAAATCTGTTGGGCAATCAGTGAGTCACCCGCTCGAGTATTACTCAAACAATATCGACTCCACCCTCGTACTACTCGACGTTGCTCAAGATTACGGTGTGAAGAAATTTATCTTTAGCTCATCAGCAACCGTCTACGGCACTCCCGAGGAACTACCACTTAAAGAAACAAATCGAACTGGCTTTGGCATCACAAACCCGTACGGACAAACTAAGTTCATGCTCGAACAAATCTTGGCTGACGTTGCTATTGCAAACCCGGACTTCGAAGTTACACTTCTCCGCTACTTCAATCCAGTAGGCGCCGATTCGAGTGGAACAATCGGCGAAGATCCTAATGATATTCCTAACAATCTCCTCCCCTACGTTTCACAGGTGGCTGTCGGTAAGCTCGAAAAAGTAAGTGTCTTTGGTGATGACTACGATACGCCAGACGGTACTGGTGTTCGCGACTACATTCACGTAGTCGACCTTGCTAAGGGGCATGTCGCAGCACTTAATCACTCAAAACCAGGTACCGAAGTCTACAATCTATGTACTGGTACCGGTACTTCTGTATTAGAGCTTATTACAGCGTTTGGAAGGGTAGCGGGTAAAGAAATCCCCTACGAGATCGTACCACGTCGCCCTGGTGATGTAGGTGCATGTTACGCGAGCCCCGAGAAAGCCAACAAGGAACTTGGTTGGTTTGCAGAGAAATCAATCGAAGAGGCTTGTGAAGATTCTTGGCGATGGCAATCGCAAAATCCAAGCGGTTACGCTTGATAGTTCACCCCGCTCTTCAGGTTGTCAATCTATAGTGCTAATGCTATAGTATGTATAGAGTTTGATTTTATGAAAATACAAAAGAGCAAGAATAAAAAACGACTACCCCTAGTGATAATCCTTTCTCTATTGCTCTTGATTGCAATTCCAGCAAGTGTATATGCATATGTTCAATTCAAAGACGGTAAATCGAACACTCCTAAAGTTTTACATGAATCTGACAAAGAACAGTCACAAAATCTCAAAGATAATCCAGACGATAAACAGCAATCCCAAAATACCGACAAACCGTCTACACCCGAAACAGTAGATGAAAGTACTGGCAAGCAACAGGTTCAACTAGAAGCCTCGTCTGACAAATCCAACAATACTGTATACATTCGCGGTGGTATTAATTACCCAGTAAGCGGTGGTCGCTGCTTCGCAACACTTACCGGCCCTACCGGCCAAACAGTTACCAAGGAAACCAGCTTGCTGCAAGGTCCGGCATCGACCGACTGTCAGACTATTTCAATACCTGTCTCAGAGCTTACCGCTGGTACTTGGTCATTTAAACTGCAATATGAATCAGATAAATACATAGGAGCTTCTAACAGTGTTACGTTCTCTATTTAATCGCCGATTCCTTAAAGCAATAGCTGTATTGGTAGTTGCCTTTGCGATTGTAGTAACATCGACACCTTCAGCAAGCGCTGCACCTATTACAGACTTCAAGCCTGGCCGTATTATTGATGATGACATTTTCTACAATAAGAGTTCGATGTCTGTTAGTGATATCCAAAATTTCCTTGATACCCTCATCCCTAACTGTGACGTATGGGGTACTCAAAAATCTGGCTATGGCAACCTCACAAATGCACAATACGCACAACAGATAAAGGGATGGGCTGGGCCTCCTTATGTTTGTATTAATAAATATTATGAAAACCCTACCACGCATGAAACATCGTACGAGAAAGGTGGAGGCGCCTTCGCTGGCGGCATTAGCGCTGCGCAAATTATCTATAATGCGGCTCAAACTTACAATATTAACCCACAGGTACTTCTTGTTATGCTCAAGAAAGAATCTGCCGGCCCCCTCACTGCCGATAACTGGCCTCTAAAATCACAGTACAATTACTCAATGGGATACGCATGCCCCGACAGCGGTCCTAATAATTCAGCAAACTGTAACAGTAATTACGCAGGGCTTTATAATCAAGTAACCCTCTCGGCTTGGCAATTAAACTACTACAAAGAGCACCCAAATAACTACCGCTACCGTATCGGATTGAATAATATTCAATTCTCACCCGATATTAACTGTGGAACAAAGCAAGTATATATAGAAAATATCGCGACACTAAGTTTATACATCTACACTCCGTACACACCGAATGATGCAAGTCTGGCTACATACCCGGGCACCGCTCCCTGTGGTGCGTATGGAAACCGTAATTTCTATGCATATTTCAAAGAGTGGTTTAGCATCACTTCCTACAATGGCAAAGTTATTAGAAGCGACGCTGCAGGTTCAGGTGTATACCTCATAGAAAATGGTATTAAACGAGCATTTAATAGCGTAGAAGCTATGTATAGTCACATGTACACATGGAACAATGTCATTACCGTGTCCGATTCTGTGGTGACGACTATACCAACAGGACCAACTCTTGGCATAAACATCGCCGCCTACACAGGTAAACTTATTAGAAGCAGTGCCACAACTTCTGGCGTCTACCTCGTAGATAGTACAAGTAAGCGACCGTTTGATAGCGCCCAAGCTTTCAACAGCTACGGATATGATTGGAATAAAATCGTCACTGTATCTGGCACGGTAATGGCAGATATACCAGACGGCACGCCACTAGGAGTAAACCTTTCCTCTTACAATGGCAAGGTTATCAGGAGTGATATAGCAGGTTCTGGCGTGTATCTTATAGAGAACGGCATTAAGCGAGCATTTAATAGCGTTGACGCTCTGTATAGCCATATGTACACATGGAACAATGTCAGTACTGTACCCGATTCTGTTATAACAAGTATCCCGACCGGTCCAGATCTTGGCATTAACATCGCCGCTTACACAGGAAAACTCATCAAGGGCGGTTCAACCGGCTCTGGCGTCTACCTTGTAGATAGTACAAGTAAGCGACCGTTTGATAGCGCGCAGGCTTTCAATAGCTATGGCTATGACTGGAACAAGATTGTTACCGTATCTGACATTGTCATGACAGGTATACCAGATGGCACACTGTTGGGTGTTCGCTAAACTACCCCCGACGCCCCATTCTAATTATCTTTCTTGCCGCCTTCTCTGCCATAAATAAAAAGCCATCATTTTTAACACTCTGTAAGTATCGCAGTACCGTGTTACTAGTAACAGAATCCTGACCCGCCCTATAATCTTTGTCAGAAATGTGTCGTATTAGCATCAGGGCTTTATCCGCATAAAGTGCCTTTGCGTCATCTTGTACATGTGAACCACTGCCATACCGTTGCTCAAATGCAAGTATTTCGGATTGTACGCGCGTAGACCCCCCACCTTTATCGTAATAATATCGAGCCAATAGGAATAGTATTGCTAAAGGTGTCTTAATACCACCCCGTACCTTATAGGTGTGGTAGTTTTCCCATATCCACTTTTTATTTCTTTTATGAGAATCCATAAAAAGAGCGAACGTCTTTGCTGGTACGTGTTGCAAGATAGTCGATCTTAAGTCATCTCCCGCCATAAGGCTCATGGTGAACTTCTGTATACTATCCTGCATTTCGTGGTGCCTATACGTCACTAGGTGACGAGCAAGAAGTACAAACTGAGCATCGTCACTCAATCGATACCACAAGTCGTAGTCTTGAGTGACAGGCAAGTCCTCCCTAAATCCAACCGCTTCTAGAAGGAGGTGTCGTGGGATCAATAAACTACAGCCATTAATACCCGTTTTTGCAGAGGCGCCCAGAAAAATATTGAAATAATTATCGAAAATAGCCTGATTAATAGTATCTTTCCGCTTCATTCCATTTTCATACAATGTCAATGAATTACATGCAACAACTGTATTCGCAGGGTCGGGCTGCGAAAGTAGGACTGCTATTTCTTCTTCAATTTTAGTCGCTTCGTATAAATCATCGTGAGAGAGCCAAGAGAAATACTCTCCCGACATCTTTTTAATTCCAAAATTAAGCGCTGACGCAACTCCACCATTCGCCTTTAAGTAGTAGTGTATTTTATTTCCATACGACAGGGCTGCACGCTCAGATTCACCATTATCAGTTGAACCGTCATTAACGACAACCACTTCAATAGCGGGGTACGTTTGGGAAAGCGCGCTATCTATTGCCTGTGAAAGAAAGTTAGACCCATTGTAAACTGGGATAACGATAGAGACGAGCGGCAATTCTTGATCTGCATTCCCAGCCATCAATGGTTAATCCATCCGTAATTTGCTCTTAATTTTTTTGGCAATTTTTTTAATTGCCTTTTTTCCAGTCTTAGAAGGCCCCAGGGCTTTGTAATCCCTTTGAACACCTCTCATTAGACGCTTAATCTTTTCCTTCTTACTCTCGATGAATAATGTAAGGTCATGCCCTTCCCACATTCTTACAGATTGATGGAGCGACTTATCGAGCTCGTCAAGTAGTCGTTTCTCGAACTTTACGTTAGCTTTACTCACATCAGCGTCGAAAGCAGTAAACGCCACCTCTCGCCCACCAAGAATAGAATCGATGATACTCATCCATCCAGTTGCAATATTTTTTCCGTCATATTGCTTTACATGTGAGATAGCATTCTCACCAAGAGTTACTCGCTCTTTATTGCTAAGAATGATACTCAATATTCTTGCAGCATAGCTATCGTAGTCATCCTGCGCCACAATATATCCAGTAACACCATCAACAACCACATCCTCCACACCCGGTATGTCCCCACATACAACTGGAACACCTTGGCTCATCGCTTCTGTTACAACCATAGGAAAGCCTTCCGACTCTGAGGTCATGAGTAACACATCGGCATTTCGATAGTACTGAAGTGTGTCTTTCGTCTCACCTACAATAGTAATCTTCGCGCGATCAAGGCCATGGAAATCTATAAGCTGGTTAATTGTTCTGTCTGACGCATCCGCCGTAGGCTTATCTAGATCTATAGACCCAACTAAGGTAAGGGTTGCATCTGGAGCCTGCTTGCTTACTAGGCTATAGGCAGCGAGCATCCGGTCAACTCGCTTAACATGATCATTAAATCTTCCGACGCAAAGAATATTCTTGGTATTCTTTTTATTTTTTATTCCAGAAGCAACGTCATATGTATTTGGATTTGGCATTAGATGAGCATTACTCGCATCAAGCCTGCCGATAGCTGTGTTGAAGTTAGTTAACCAAAGTACGGCATCGAGTCTTTTATAGACTTCCTTGCGACGTAACGCGAGGCGCCTCATTGGCGCGTATAAGCTTCTATACGGATAGAAGTAATACTCATGATTAGAAGCGATCGTCTTAATACCATTATCCGCACAATGTTCGTATAACTTTAATTGTTTTTCATTAAGATTAAGGAAACCTATAACTATGTCGACTTCCAATAGCTTTGCAAGAGTGAATCCAACAATATCAAACCTATCAAAATACAGCGACTCGTCTATGCTAATGTGCGTTACCGCATCAGGAAGAGGGATGGTAGCGTCGTTCTGCGTAAACCCACTTGGCGTAACGAGATAGATGTCGTACTTCTTCGCAATATGAATAAATAGATTCGACATCACCCGCTCCATACCGCCGGTCATCCATGTACCAGAAGTGAACATTAGTCGCGGTTTTTTGCCTTTTTTTGTCGACACTTCATTGATTAAGCTATCGATGACACTATCTGGAGCATCACCATGTAGCGAGAGGAGCGTCTTATCAATAACTTTTCTAAGGAATACGCTATCCGCAGGATACAAATTAAGCATCCTTGACACCATGGCTGACGGGGTAAGTGAATACCCATTTTTTACAAATGAGTGATACGCTTTATAAAATTCACTCACACTCCCATTAAAGTACGTTTCATAATCATTTTTTTCCAGTGAAGCAATGATTAATTCGTGCATTTTATCTGAGTTCTTGAATGTATCGTCACCAATTGTGAGCGACCCCTGGTTAGCATGAGCCCTAGAGTAAAACAGGCTTTTGTGAACGATTTTATAGCGAGCGCCCGCTTCAATCATGCGCAAATGCATGTCGTAATCTTGAGTTGTTCTAAGGCTTTCATCAAAGACACCCACTTCATCAAAAAGACTCTTAGGTATAAGCATGGCACATGCGTTAAGCCAAGTGTTTCTATCGAACGCCAAAAAAGATTTAGGTGAAGTTTCAAGTCGACTATCCAGCGTGGCTTTTCTAAGGAATGTTCCACTCGCATCTACAATATCCCAGTCGGATATAGCGATAGTTTTGTCGGAATTTTTAATCTCCTTGTGTAACAGCTCTAGCTTTTTCTCGTGGTACATATCATCATGAGACAGCCAAGCAAAATACTTACCACGCATGCTCTTAATACCGGTGTTGAGAGCTGACGAAACACCACCATTCGCCTTACGAATATACCTTAGTCTTGCACCGTATGAACGTGCAATACTCTCGGTACCATCGCTACTCCCATCATCAACAACAATGACCTCAAGATTCTTATATGATTGGTTGAGCGCGCTCTCAATCGCGTGCGCCAGATAATCCTCACCGTTATAGACAGGGATGATGATTGATATTAAATCAGGAAATTGTGCAGCAACATCTTTACTTTTAAGCTCAAGGGCATCAATATGCTCTCGTTCTTTTGAATTAACCCAACTTGCATCGTAGTGGTGAATTGATCGTGAGTTCTCTGTAATGTTGGTGAGTCGTGTAAGTGGATTTTTTGGACACAAGTAGTCCTCAGGAAGAATAGTCATACTACCAACCTTTTGTAGTTCACCGTTCTTCTGAAATCCGTGCTTTGATAATATATCTGTGACAATTATAGGCGTTGATATTGCCGCTGGATTGTCTTTATGATCCTCGTAGTTTATGCTGTCATATACACTCAAGATTTCTCCGAGCATTTCATCACCAGCAGTAGCTCCAAATCCCAAACCTGAATTGACATACTCATTGCCTTCAAAGCCCATATATGCACCAAGCTCAAGAAGATCATCAATACTCTTGATAACCTCGACATCGACGTCTAGATATACTCCACCGTTGTCATGTATAACCTTGTAGCGTGCATAGTCAGACACAAACGCCCATTTTTTGTTTTCATACGCCGCCTTCATAAATGGCGAGCCTTCTATATCAACGTTTGTCTCATTCCACTCAATAATTTCAAAGTCAGGGCAATATTTCTTCCAACTTTCAATACACTCTTGAGCTAAAGGTGTGAGTGGATTTCCCCCAAACCAACAATAGTGAATTTTTTTAGGAATTTTTTTCATATATTGTGTCCTTAACTTTATTCATATATCTTTTCAATGGCCTACCCACACGACGCAATTTAGCCAAATGACGCCTTCTTGGCAGCGCATTTGTTACAAAGTTCACAGCCTTCCATTTCTTGCTATTATGTATATCCTGGAGTTCGTCAGAAAGTGCCTGAATAGAGTTTGTGAGTGTTTTATAGTCAATCGCATTAGACTCGAGCATTTTATCAATTTCGCGGCTCTTCACGGGATCAATCATACCCACTACTACATCAAGTCTTGGTTTGACTTCATTAAACTTCCTGATCTCGTTCGTTATATTCTCGTATCTTTTACTCACAGGGTGCTCGGTCATTACCTCTTGGTATAATTCATCGAGCGCTGTCAGATACTTTTCCATGTCGTGTTTTTTTCGTACATACTCGATACCCGCTACTGCGCGACTTTTTCGTTCACTTTTATTCTTAATGTAGTGCTCAACGACCTTTGTGTATTCTTGCACGTCTTGAGCTACAGAAACACCATGAGTTGGCGAATTTACAGTTTCCGCAAGAGATGTACCATCTAAAACAATCGGCAAAGTACCGCACGCCATAGCCTCTATAGCCATCATTCCAAAATATTCTCGGGTAGATGGCATGAGGAAGAGATCAGCCACGCTATATAACTTGGCCATCATTTCATCATCTTTAATCCATCCATACCGGGTAGCTTTTACCCCCTCTGGAATAGTGATTTCATCATTTCCAACCACCAAGAAATGAATCTTATACTTATCTCCTAATGCTCGCATCACATTATCAATGTAGTGAAGACCCTTCCTTACATCACCATCACCTCTTAAGAGAATGAGGGTCTCAGAGGCGTCTAGTCCAAGTTCATCCCTTGTTGCCTTGTTATCTCTTGCGTAGAATGTTTCAAAATTTAAGCCAAATGGAATATGTACGATTCTCTTACTCTTCAGTACATCGTGCTCCATTAGTGCCCGTTCCATGTATTTAGACGCAACGACAAATGTCACGTCTGAATTTTTGATAGCTTCCTTCTTCAACTCCCAGTTGAGACTTTGGTTTTTTGCGTAGAAAAAAGGAAAGAAATAGTCAGGACGACTCTCTGCACGTGGGTCACCGGTTGCAATCCACATATCGTGCACAGTCCATACCGTAGGCTTCAGTTTTGACATCAAGGGAAGTAAATTTAAATCCCATAAGCCGTTATGCATTAAGTGAAGATGCACAACATCGGCATCAAGAAACAGCTTATTGTACATTATCTCGTACATAAGAGGGTTATGCACATTATCTAAGTTATACGTACGCTGTATAGCTTCGCTATATTTTCGTATGGTTTGCCTATTAATTTGATCGGCTGCAATTACATACGTATCCTTATCATCAGACTCTTTATTCCATACTAGGTGAGTCGATTCGATGTTTCTTTTTCGCAAATTCTTATGAAGATCGTGACCATTAAATTTATTACCAATCAGGTCATTATCACCTACCTGAAGGTTTACGTAGCAAGGCATAGGAAGTTCCGCTCGTTCCCTGTAGTAGTTTGCCATGTCAGCTCGATAATCTAAGTTGCTAAGCTCCATTAACTGTGCGTAGTAGTTAAAAATAGTCTTACGGCATGTTTCTTCTATATCACGCACATTTTTAGGCAAGTCTTGATTAAAATACTCTTCTATCCATACTTCTATTTCTTCGATGGCTTCGTATCGATTGGCTGATATGCCAACCCCGTGAGACCTCCAAGATGCTAGGTTCTTTGGGACATGAATAAAATTACCCTTAAGTGCCATATTCCAGAGCATTTTTATGTCGTTTGTGTGTCGGAATCTTCCATCTTTGAATACTTTGATATCATTCAACTTTGACTTTCTGAAAAATGCACCAGGTGCCGCTGCATAGCATGCAAAGTCAGCAAGTGCCTGCGGAAAGCTCCAGTCCATATTATTAACAATCTCAAGGGTCTCCCCCTGTTCATTCATAATACGAAAGTCTGGATATGCAACGACACAGTCCGGATTTGCATCGAGCGCAGCAATCATATCGCTTAACAATGTAGGCTCTACAGTATCATCAGAATTTACTTGCACAAAATATTCGGTATTACAAAGATTCCAACCTTTATTGACCGTATCTGCCTCACCCATATTGTCGTGATAGAGGTAAAAGCAATTCTTTCTGCCCTCAAACAACTTCTCGACCACTTCTCGCGTATTGTCTTTTGAGCCATCATCTAAAATTACATAGACAAAATCTTCATAATCCTGCGCGAGCACACTCTCAATTGTTTCTTTGATTAATTCTGCACGATTATAAGTTGGCGTGATAACCGTAACCCTCGCTTGGTACTTTCCAAGCTGGCTGGCAGCATCCTTCTTGTTCGTATTTGGATTGTTCTTTGCAGTATTAGTCATTGGATATTTCTTGATTAACCGAATTTTTCTTTGACTTCAGGCTCTACACTTTAGTCAAACCGAGTATTAAAGTCCTTTTTTCCATACAGTACGATTTACGTAGCCAGTGTAGCTTAGTATTATACGTACTACTTTTTGCGCCACACTATCTGCGTCGTAATCTTTTACGATTGGCATGCGCTGTGAAATTACAACCTTTATCGAGTCAAGAACAGTCTCTTTATCGAGCCCCGTCATGATAAGCACACCCTCATCCATACCTTCTGGGCGTTCATGAGCTTGGCGTACAGTAATAGCCGGGAAACCAAGTAGTGAAGATTCCTCCGTAATTGTGCCGCTGTCTGAAATCACACAAAATGCGTTTTGCTGTAAATGAATATAGTCAGCAAATCCAAGTGGCTTCATTATCCGCACGAGTGGGTGGAGCTCAATGCCACTCTTCTCAAGAAGCTTTTGCGTTCGTGGGTGGGCAGAGAAAATAATAGGAAAACCGTAAGTATCACATATAGCGCCAAGTGAATCTACAAGGTCCTTGAAATTCTTCTCGTTATCGACATTCTCTTCACGGTGGACACTAAGAAGGAAATACTCTCCCTTAGTGAGATTGAGGTTAACGAGCGCCTTGCTGTCTTCAATCTTTTGCTTATTGTTGGCAAGAACCTCTTTCATGTTCGAGCCAATCTTAATGACAGTTTCAGCTGGAATACCCTCAGCAACAAGGTACCGACGTGCATGCTCAGTAATCGTCATATTAATGTCACTAAGGTGATCGACAACCTTTCGGTTCAGCTCTTCAGGTACCCTTTGGTCAAAGCACCTGTTACCCGCCTCCATGTGAAATACAGGTATCTTGTTGCGCTTAGCAGAGATTACTGCAAGACACGAATTCGTATCACCATACAAAAGCACTGCATCTGGCTTGTGCTCTTTAAACAACTCGTCAGATTTTATAATGACGTTACCTATAGTCTCTGCGGCATCTTTACCAGCAGCATTCATGAATATATCTGGTTTTCGTATATCCATACCGTCAAAGAAAATCTCATTCAGCTCGTAATCGTAATTTTGACCAGTATGTACCAGGGTGTGTTCTGTGAACTTATCAAGTTCAGGAATAACAGCGGAAAGCTTAATGATTTCAGGACGTGTCCCTACAATTGTCATCACTTTCATCTATGCAACCCTCTGACTTTCCGGGTATAAGCTTTCGTGATTACTTACCCATTTGCTCATTTCTTGCACCATATCGTTGTAGTTCGGCACATCAAAATCAAAGTCCGTAGTCCTTACAAGACTTTTATTGCTGACATAGTCACTCTTCCTATCGAGTTCGATATCCTTACGGAAATGTTCTTTAAAGAGCTGAAGTAAATCATATTTATTAATCGTCTGGTTATTAACGACGTGCCTAATTCCAGTCAGATCGTTCTCGATAGCTTTTTCGATAGCCTTGGCTAGTTCGATGGTGGTAACACCAGTCCATACAACCTTATCAAATCCCTTTGCTTGACCTTCTTGGTTCATAAACCACTGGAATAGACCGGTACCATTAGTATTCATATCTGGCCCAACAATCGACGTACGGAGTGTTACGCTTGAGTCGTTATCAACTTCACCAAGAGCCTTTGATCGCCCGTAGAAACTTGTTGCATCCCTAAGGCTCGACTCTGTGTATCCTCCATCACCGTGCCCCTCAAAGACACAGTCCGTCGATACATGTACAAACTTAATCCCCTTCGAACGGCATAGTTCATCGGCATAGTGAGGTAGGTAACTATTAACTGTTACTGCAAGTGCTTTATTATCTTCAGCAACCTTATTCAATACACCGATGCAGTTAATCACTACATCTGGCTTAAAGTCACCTATAAAAGATTCGAGATCGCTAATATTTTTTGTTGCGTCAAAACTATATGTATCGGTGCTCGCATCTCGCGATGTACCCTTCACAGTATGTCCTTTTTCTTGAAAATGTAGTGTAACTACATGACCAAGCATTCCTTGTGAACCGAGAATTAAGATGTTCATCCTTCAATCTCACCCATCTTTACAAGAAGTTCTATAGTCTCATCCACCCCAATTTGACGCGTTGAGTCAGAGCTATACTGTTGGTATTCTATTACTTCACCGTCACCGTCTTGATAAAAGTTTGAGTAATTCATGTCGCGGTTATCCATAGGAATCCTGAAGAATTCATCCATATCCTCCGCCTTAGACATTTCTTCACGAGTCACGAGTACTTCGTGAGCTTTTTCACCATGTCGCGTACCAATGATGACCGTCTTAGCGTCAGAACTCTTGTATTTCTTCACTGCTTCAGCAAGAGTTTGAATCGTTGCAGCCGGTGCTTTTTGAACAAATAGGTCACCTTGATTACCGTGTGTAAATGCAAACTTAACCAAATCAACTGCGTCTGCTAGCGTCATCATGTAGCGAGTCATATGCGGATCGGTAATGGTAAGTGGCTTACCTTCAGCAATAAGCTTGTAGAATAGTGGTATTACAGATCCACGTGAACCCATAACATTACCGTAACGCGTTAGACATATAGTTGTGTCGGCATCGTTTCCAAGTTGTCGAGCCTTTGCAACGATAATCTTTTCCATCATCGCCTTGCTAATACCCATGGCGTTAATAGGATATGCAGCCTTGTCAGTACTGAGACAAATAATCTTCTTTACACCGTTTTTAATCGCACTTGTAAGTACGTTGTCGGTACCAAGAACATTGGTTTTTACAGCCTCAAGTGGGAAAAATTCACAAGATGGAACCTGCTTAAGTGCTGCAGCGTGGAATACGTAGTCAACATCCTTCATAGCGATATCGACAGTTGAAATATCCCTTACATCACCAATGTAGAATTTCAGCTTCTCATTGTTGTAACGCTTGCGCATGTCATCTTGTTTTTTCTCATCACGCGAAAAGATACGGATTTCTTTAATATCTGTATCCAAAAAACCTTTTAGGACTTCGTTGCCAAAAGAACCTGTACCACCAGTAATCAGTAAAATTTTTTCCTTAAACATACATACTCCATATTTTGTGTAGACTTAACTTTATATAATTATACGCGTTCACTGCCATTAAGTCATTCCACGATATATTCGTGCTCCAAAGCCACCAGACCATCTGTTGTGATATCATAGTCGTCTCTTATGTGAAAACTCGCAACGTCTTGGACGTGATGAGTGATATCACCACTAGCGTCGAATGTTGCCATATTTAACTTATACTCACCCGGGGTAAGACTCAGTTTTATTTTATGCTTTATCCCTTTTTGTTTTGGCGTAAGATCCTTAAAGTTACTTCCAAAAATGTACGTTCCATACATATTAGATATTGATATTCCAATACCGTATATATCATCTCTATCTTTCCAGCTTAAAGATAGCTCCATAACGTCGTTTTTATCATACATAAGCTCCAAACCTTGAACATCAACACCTTCAAGTCGCGGTCTATCCGCTCCATTCTTCTCTTCATGTTCTTGGCTGAGTATATTACTCTCGGAATACAGTCGTGCAACCTCATTAACATTACCGATGTGTTTGATTTTTCCATCCTCGAGCATCAGTGCACGAGTACATAGGTTACTTACATTATCCATACTGTGGGTGACAAGAATAACAGTCTGGCCTTCCTTACGGTACTGCCTAAACACTTCCATACACTTTCTTTGGAAAGCTTCGTCGCCCACCGCAAGCACCTCATCAAATATTAAAATGTCGTTCTTCGCCTTAATAGCAATAGAAAACGCCAAGCGAACCTGCATACCCGATGAATAATTTTTCAGTTTCTGCTCCATAAATGGACTAAGTTCAGCAAACTCGACAATTTCATCGTACATTCCATCCATCTGCTTGCGTGTATATCCTAGTAGCGCGCCATTTAGGTACACATTATCGCGACCCGAAAGTTCTGGGTTAAATCCAACCCCAAGTTCAATAAATGGCGTCAGGCCACCGTTCAAAATAATCTCTCCTTCGGTTGGTGCGTACACACCGGCAAGCATTTTAAGAAGTGTACTCTTACCACTACCATTACGCCCAACAATACCAAAGAATTCGCCTTTATAGATATCGAAACTCACACCGTCAAGAACCTTTTGGGTTACTTTTCCGTTCTTCTTTACGATATTTACAAAAGACTGCTTAAATGAAGTATTTTTACTCTGAGGTAAAATGAATTCCTTATGAATATTCTTTACCGAAACAGCTACCTCTTTCGATGTTTTCATTAAATATCCTCCGCAAAATACTTAGATCGACGTTTGAAGTAGACGCCTCCGATAATAACCGTCGCTATTACAATCAGGAAAGGTACGACTACCGCCCAAGAGTGGACCGTCGACCATAGCACTGGCTGATCGTTACCAGTAATAGCATACCTTGCGTCTTGCACTATTTGAACGATCGGGCTCATAAAGAACCATTTGTGGTAGATTGCAGGTACAAGTGATAGTGGAAAAATAATGGCACTTGCGTAAAATCCTGCCTGTAATACGATCTCCCAAATATACGTAATATCACGAAATTTAACGTACATCGCGCCCAAAAGGAATGAAATTCCCAATGCAAACGCGTACAATTCAGCGATAAGTGGAATTATAAGAAACCAGCTGAAACTTGGTGTAATACCATTCAATAATGCGAAAATAAACACAACAATAAGGCTTAGGCCTAGATTAATAAGTGCAGAGAGCGAACTCGCTATCACTGTTAGATACCTAGGAATACTAATCTTTCTAATAAGATCACCCCTCGCAACTACGGAGCTCGCCCCAATTACTGTTGCTTCAGTGAAGAAATTCCACAGAACAATTCCAAGGAGCAAGTACACTGAGTAGTGTTCAACGTCTTTACCGAGAGGAATAATGTATGTGAAAACAATATAAAGAATGGCGAATAGAAATAAGGGTTTTAGTAGAGACCATAAATATCCCAAAACTGAGCCTTGATATCTTACCTTAAAGTCAGTACTAACCATTTCGCGCAAAATAGCGCGATTACGAGAATGTAAATATTTCATCTCTATCAATTATACAGCAATTTTAGTGCTGTATACTGTAATTTAGGTATGTCGAAGCAAAAAATTCTCATAATTCGAAACGCAGCACCCTACGACTTTGGCGGCGCAGAACGCATGCCTGTCTTTATCGCTCGGGAACTAGAGCGGTATAATTTTGAAGTCACCATTCTTACTCGTTCAAAAAAACTGCTTGCGTTCGCACATGAACAGAATGTCAAAACAATTCGCACATGGTGGTGGGCTCGACAGAACTGGGACAGCTGGAGAGTCTTACTATTCCCAATATACTTAGCTTGGCAAGTCATATTATTTATATACTACACCTTCCTATTCGCGCGGCTTCGTCCCTCTGTAGTTTCTCCACAAAGCAAAGATGATTATATCGCCGTGACACTAGCTGCTCGGATCCTTGGTATCACGGTTTCTTGGACTGATAATGGCGACCTAAAATTTATATGGATGAACCACGAAGTATGGTATAAAAACCCGGTAGGTAAATTAGTCTACTTTACCGCACATGGCGCCCACTCTATCATTGCACCAAGTAATAATGAAATACGTTTAGTGGCTGCTAATATTCCCTCGAGTCCAATTTTAAAAAAGTTCACTTTAATATATAATGGCCTCGTCGATCAACCTCCGAATTTAAAAACGAAAAAGAGTATTGATTTCATTAGTACGGCCCGCCTCGTAGCAGACAAAGGTATTAGAGAGCTAATAGAAGCTTTTAAGCAATTAGTCGCAGAGCACCCGTCTGCAACACTCGCTATCGTCGGTGATGGTCCCGAACGAGATATATTTAAAAAACAAGCAAAGAATATACCCGGCATTACTTTTTATGGCCATCAGACAAATCCTCTGAACTTTCTGGATAAGTCGAAGATTTTTGTACTGCCAACTTACCACGAAGCATTCGGGGTTGCTGTTGCTGAAGCTTGTATGAAAAGCTTACCTGTCATCGCTACGGATATTGGCGGCATACCTGAAATAATCGACAATCAAAAAAACGGCTTATTAGTTCCGGTGAAAGACACTCCGTCGCTTTACCGTGCAATGAATGAACTCTATAATGACAGCTCTCGTCAAAAATCATTTGGCCAAGCTGGTCGTAAAAAATTCCTTACTCATTTCGAACTCAGTATCCTTGTGAAAGACTTTTACGTTCCTCATTACAAAAAGGGGCGTACATGATGAAAATCCGCATAGAAATCAGCTCAGTAGCCTCTAAATACCGCTCTGGCGTGGCACAGTACACCCGACTCCTTACAGACGCGCTCTCGGCTACAAAAAATGTCACGACCTTTGTGCACTATTTCGATTTCCTTAATCGACAACCATCGCCCGAACTTGCCAATAGTCCAGCTAAATCAAATCGTAATAAAATCGTACCCCTTAAGGTATACGCAAAGGCCCAAAGTTTTGGGTTCGCACCCGCTTTTGACCCACACCTTTCAAAAGTTGATCTCACCATTTTCCCTAACTTTGCAACATGGCCAAGTATTGCCACAAAACACTCCGCGACCGTTGTACATGACCTCACGTACCTCTACTTCCCAGAGGCCGTCGAAGAGAAAAACCTGGGTCATTTACGCCGAATTGTTCCTCGTTCAATAAAAAAAGCTGACTTTATCATTACTGTATCTGAATCAGTAAAGGCGGAACTTGTCAAAGAGTTTAGTCTTAATCCAGACAACTGTATCGTCACCCCAATCCCTCCAGATGAAACCTTCTTTGTCGAACATTCAACTGAAGAAATTGCCGCAGTGAAAACAAAGTACGGTCTTAACCCTACGAAGAAATACATTTACTTTATCGGTAACTTAGAGCCGCGCAAAAACCTCAAAACCCTCATCGAGGCATACCAACTTTTGCCCGCTAAAATAAAGGGTGAATACTCGCTTGTTCTTGCGGGTGGTAAGGGCTGGAAGACAGAGTCTACGCAAACAACCCTAGACGCAGCGGTTGCTCAAGGTGAGTCCATCCAGCACATTGGATTCGTCGATCAAATCGATAGCCCTGCCCTTTTCCAAGGTGCATCACTCTTTGTTATGCCGTCTCTTTACGAAGGGTTTGGTATGCCAATACTTGAAGCTATGGCGGGGGGTACCCCAGTGGTAGCCTCTAATATACCGGTATTGCGAGAGGTCGGGGCCACATATGCGACTTATGCGAATCCCAAGAGCGCCGACTCATTCGCAAGGTCTATAGCTGAAGCTCTTAAAACGCCTCGCCCAGACAAAAAAGTACTTCAAAAAAATGTACTGCGCTACTCATGGCAAGATAACGTCCAAAAAATTATTAACAAAACCGAGCAACTATCATGAATCTCCTCGAACACGAATCCAAACAACTCCTTTCGGCATCCCAAATCCCTGTTCCACTAGGTAAAATCCTCACTAAAGACCAAGTTCAAGAAGTAAGCCTCCCCGCAGTCCTCAAATCCCAAGTCCCCACAGGTGGACGCGGCAAGGCTGGCGGTATCCTTATCATCGACACCCAGGAAAAACTCGAAGAAGCAGCTAAAAAACTCTTTAACCTCGAGATCAAAGGGCATCTTCCTCAAGTTCTTTTAGCCGAAGAAAAACTCGCTATCGCACGCGAACTGTATCTTTCTCTGCTTATTGACCGTAAGACTAGCAGCCTCAAACTTATCGCCCACACCAACGGCGGCGTTGAAGTTGAAGAAAACAAAGATTTCGCCTCGTGGCTTGTAGACTATTCGAAGCCCGATATCAATACGCTCGGCCAAGCACTCGCCGAATACTTCATCCTTGAAGATAAAACCTTCGTCCTCCAAGACCTCATCGAAAACCTCATCACATGTTTCAAGCAAAACGACGCCACCCTTATCGAAATCAACCCGCTCGTCGTTACTGAAGATGGGAAGATTATTGCCGGCGACTGTAAGATGACCCTCGATGACGCCGCAGCTTTCCGCCACCCCGAATGGAACTTTGAAGCGAAAACCGCCGAAGTAAATTTCGTGACGATCAATCCAGAAGGTAATGTCGCAACTATCGCCAATGGCGCTGGGCTCGCCATGGCCACCGTGGACGCTGCCTATGATGCAGGGCTTATCCCTGCCAACTTCCTCGATATCGGAGGGGGCGCAAACACCGAGTCACTGCTTAAAGCGTTTAATAAAATTATTGAATACCCGAACGTACAGGCAATTATTCTGAATGTTTTCGCGGGTATTACCCGGGCAGATGAAGTTGCGCGGGCGATCGTCGAGGCGCAAAAAAGTATCAGCAATCTTCCGCCGCTTTTCATTCGTCTTACAGGCACAAATAGCGACGAGGCTAAGGAAATCCTCGAGAAGAATCAGATCCAAATGCTACCAAATCTTGAATCATGCCTCAAGGCCGCAAAGGAGTCTATTGATGCCTAATTTATTCGAAGGTAAGAATGTTATCGTGCAAGGAATTACCGGTGCGCACGGCCAATTTCAAACCAAAGCGATGCTTAAAGCCGGTACTAACGTTGTAGCAGGCACAACGCCCGGTAAGGGCGGTCAGTCAATAGAGAATCTTCCAGTCTATAACTCTATCCAAGAATTACAGGAAGACTTTCAAGTAGATATATCTGTTATTTTTGTCCCAGCACCTTTTGCAAAAAGTGCGATTATTGAAGCGATCGACGCGCAAATCCCACTTATTATCACCGTTACCGAGGGGATCCCACTCCACGATATGCTTCAGGTGTACGAACGATTGCAAAAATCCGCCACCAGCACCCTACTCGGCCCTAATTCACCGGGCGCACTCCTCCCAGGTGTGAATAAGTTAGGAATTATCCCCACCGCCTTCTCAAAGCCAGGCACGGTGGGTATTGTGAGCCGCTCCGGTACACTCACCTACGAAACAATGGCTGGACTGAGCGAAAAAGGTGTTGGCCAAAAATATGTCATTGGTATTGGGGGCGATATGATTCATGGCCTTGGCTATCAAGCATGCCTGCAGTTATTTCAAGATGACCCGGATGTCGACCAAATCGTCATGATTGGCGAAATTGGTGGCACCGAGGAAATCGACGCGGCTCTGTTCATTAAAAACCACGTCACGAAACCCGTATACTCGTACATCGCAGGGCACCATGCGCCCACAGGCGTACAGCTCGGTCACGCCGGCGCAATCCTAGGTTCAAAGCATGAATCTGCAGCTGCAAAGACTCGCGTCTTAAAAGTAAGCGGCGCCAAAACCGCCACAAGTATTACTGAGCTCATTTCCCTCGTGAAATAGTGGTATACTAACACTAGTGAAAACAATCTCAATCCTTATCCCTGCCTACAACGAAGCGCCCGTCCTCGACCAGCTTATGACACGCCTTGGAAATCTCGCCCAAGAAGTAAAAAACTACGACTTCGAATTCCTATTCGTAAACGACGGAAGTAAAGATGCAACACTTGAAATCATTAAAGGCTTTGCTGATATAGACCCACGCGTCAGCTACATCAATCTTTCTCGTAACTTCGGTAAAGAAATTGGTATGATTGCAGGTCTCGACCACGTTACGGGCGATGCAACTGTCGTAATCGACGCCGACCTTCAAGATCCACCAGAACTCATTCCAGAGATGATTAAACTCTGGGAAGAAGGGTATGACGATGTCTACGCAAAGCGTCGCTCACGCGAGGGTGAAACCGCGCTCAAGAAGTTTACCTCTCGCATGTATTACAAGACACTCCAAAGCGTCACACGCATTCCAATCCAGGAAGACACCGGCGACTTCCGCCTTCTTGACCGCCGCGTCGTCGAAGCGCTCAAAGAATTTCGCGAATCACAGCGCAACACCAAAGCTATGTTTAGCTGGGTTGGCTTCCATAAGAAAGAAATCCTTTACGACCGCGATCCGCGCGCTGCCGGCGAAACAAAGTGGAACTACATAAAGCTTGTTGAGCTTGCGATTGATGGCATCACCTCATTTACTACTGCACCGTTACGCATCGCAACGTACGCCGGTATTATCGTATCCTTGCTCGCGTTCCTCTACCTTATCTTCCTCGTCATTCGCACGGCCATTCTTGGCACCGACCTCGCAGGGTACCCATCAATGATGGCCGTCATTCTCTTCCTTGGTGGTGTTCAGCTTCTTTCACTTGGTATTATTGGTGAGTATGTCGGCCGTATCTTCAACGAAACCAAGCAGCGTCCGTTATATCTAATTGAGGAATATCACAATGGAAAAACTCCTAAAAAAGCACGCCGAAAAAATTAAGTTCATTATTGTCGGTGGCGCGAATACCGCGATCGACTTCGTGATTCTTTTTGGGCTTACATTCCTTGGTGTCGATAAGATTGTTGCGAACTTTTTCTCAACCACCGTTGCATTGGTCTTTAGTTTCTTCGCAAACAAGTCCTTTACGTTTAATAACAAATCTAAAAATGCCAAAAAACAATTTGCACTTTTCCTCGTTGTGACACTATTTGGCCTCTGGGTTATTCAGCCGCTCATCATCTGGGGATCAACCTCACTTATGGCGTCGTTCATTACCAACGAAGCCCTAAATCTCTTTGTAGCTAAGCTTATCGCAACCGTTGCCTCACTTATCTGGAACTACATCTTCTACTCTCGCCTCGTCTTTAAGAAAACCCCACAGGAGTAACCTATGGCCCATATCGCAATCGATGCCCGCATCATCAATTCAACCACTGGACGCTACGTTGAGCGCCTTGTGACATACCTTCAGGATGTCGATACAGAGAACGAATATACCATTATCGTACCTGAAAAAGATAAGGATTTTTGGAAACCACGCAATAAAAACTTCACCGTTCAAGCGGTCAATTTTGCTAATTATTCACTCGGTGAGCAAACGGGATTTAATCGTTTTCTTAAAAAACTAAACGCAGACCTCGTGCACTTTGCAATGCCCCAACAGCCCGTGAGTTATAAAGGTAAAAAGGTCACTACTTTTCACGACCTTACACTCCTTAAAACCTATAATTCAGATAAAAATTGGCTCGTGTATCACACAAAACAAAAGATAGGTAAGTATATCTTTGAGCGCGTCGCGAAAGACAGCGATGCGATTATTGCGATCAGTAAATATACCGAAAAAGAACTTCTTGAATTCTTCCCTAGTGTTGATAAAGATAAAATCTCTCTCATCTATGAATCTTCAGACGTCTCGACAGTTGCGCCGAAGAAATATTCGCTACCTTTCAAGAAATACATTATGTACGTCGGGCAGCAATCTGACTACAAAAACATCAAACGCCTTGGCGACGCACATCAAATTCTGCTCGCAAAATACCCAGACCTCGGTCTTGTACTAGTAGGTCGTAAAAACGCTGCCGCGCTCACCAATGAAGCTTACTTTAACGAGCGCAACTATAAGAACATTCTATTTACCGACTTCGTGGATGACGCAAACCTCAGCTGGCTCTACAGCAACGCACAGGCATATGTATTCCCGTCACTCATGGAAGGGTTTGGGCTTCCTGGACTCGAAGCAATGGGCTACGGCACCCCTGTAGTCAGTAGTAACGCTACCTGCCTACCTGAAGTCTACGGCCAGGCCGCACATTATTTTAATCCAGAAGATACCAGTGATATGGCCGAGGCAATCGACCAGGTATTAAGTGATGATAAAATTCGCACTCGTCTTGCGAAAGCAGGGTATAAGCAAATTAAGAAGTATTCTTGGAAGAAACAGGCACAAGAAACTCACAAGGTATATATGAAGGTATTAGAAAAGGAGTCGTAATGACTCCTTTTCTTTTAACTACTCGCCTGTGTAATAGTAATTCGACGCTCTAATCCTTCACCGTCAGAGAAAGTCTTAATATCTGAGTACTCAGCTGCAACCTGGTGCACAATACGGCGATCCGCTGCATTAAGTCGCTCTACGTGAGATGAACCGGTCTTACGAACCTCTTCAATCCACCCACGGGCTTGCTCGGCAAGGCGATCAGCACGCTGACGCTTGTAATCAGCGATATCAAGGTTTATACGAGTGAGCGCGGCTTCTTTATTGCGAAGCACTGTTGAGACTAAGAACTGAAGGCTACGAAGCGTTTCCGCTCCACGCCCAATGAGTAGGCTATTAATATCTGTTGATGGTACTGATAACTCAATAACATCATCCTGCACCGAGGCTTCAACTGATACATTTACTCCAAAAAAACTAAGCAGGTCCGCAACATATGTACGGGCAAACTCTACTGATTGTTCCCTGTTCATTAGCTCTCCTTTTTACGCGGCGTGTCTTTCGCGCTAATTCGCGTTACATTCTCGCCACTTTTCTTTGAAGGAGTTACCGTAGCCTCACGCGCTTCGCGTGCACGAACCTTGGCAGTTGCTTTTTTCCCACTCTTTTTAATTTGAAGATCAGCTAGTTTATCCATTTCTTCTGCGTCACGCTTAAGAAGATAGTGCTGTTGAATTGCCGCAAAGATGTTCGATGTCACGTAGTAAAGTGCAAGCGCACCGGGAAGGCTCAACATAATGAAGAACATAAGGATAGGGAGGAACTTAATCATCTTACCCATTACGACGGCGTTTAGTTCAGCTTGGTCAGGCTCTTTACCCTCACCGGCTTCTGCAAGTACGTCACGAAGCCGCTTGGTTGAAGTGGTTGGTGAAGTCTGCTTAGAGATAAGGTACTGAGTAAACGCAGCCACACCTGCAAGAAGAATCAAGAATACACTACCCCAGCCTGCGAATGGAAGCGCGTGCTGCGTAAGGTCAATTACCCCAAGGAACTTCTCGTTGAAGTTATTAGGATCAGTGAGAAGTGCCTTTACGGGTTCAAACATTTGCATGAAGCCGTAAGTGAACTTCTCGATTGAATCACGGTGAATTGTAAAGATTTGAATCACTTGGAAGAGGGCGATGAAGATAGGAAGCTGAATAAGGAGTACAAGGATTGAACGGAATGGCTTCACCTCGTGCTTCTTGTAAAGCTCGAGCATCTGCATGCTTTCGAGTTGCTTATTACCCTTAGTAGCTTTCTTAATGCGTGCAAGTTCTGGCTGAAGCTTGCGCATCGCCTTTACTTGGTGGAGTTGCTTCACCACAAGTGGCCAAAGCGCAAAACGAATGATGATTGTAAAGATAATAATCGCGATACCGAAATCAGCAAACGGAACAATACTGTAAATGAAAAGCAGCAGGTTAAAGATAGGTTGGACGATAAACAATTCGAAGATATTCATTGATGCTCCCGGGCAAATTAACTGGTAGTAGTATATCAGTTTTCAGGCGTTTTGTAGAGGGCGGCTTTCGTGAACAATACGTCGAGTTGCTCGGCGATTTGACTGTAGGGTAGTACGCGAAGTTCTGCAGATGTACAAATAATCACAATATCGTACACACCGTCGAGTCGATCCATATTTAAGCGGACATACTCATAAAGGCGGCGGCGAATACGATTACGACCAACTGCAGACTTAATAACCTTCTTGCTCACCACAATAGAAAAGCGCGGGTGCTTCCTGCGTGCGTTCGGTACATATTTCACGGTGAATAGCTGTGAGCGCTGCGCCTTACCGTTGCTATACACATACCGCAGGCTATTATGACCATGGAATCGATATAAAGTAGAAATCATTATATCTAGTATACCCCAAGGAACTGCGCGCACAGCGGGGAAGTCAGGGAAGTGATACAAATAAAAAAAATATCTCCCAAAACTTGAGAGATATTTTTTATTTAGCAAGTTGCTAAACTGTCAAACGTGCGCGTCCTTTAAGACGACGGCGCTTCAAAACTTGGCGTCCAGTCTTAGTTGACACACGTGCACGAAAACCGTGAGTTGTTGCACGGTGACGGGTGTGTGGTTGGTAAGTTCGTTTTGGCATATCTTGGTTAGTATACCTCATTCACCTCTTTAAATCAATCATAAGTACTTGCTTTTCCTCTAAAAACGTTTCTTGTATATAAAAACTATCCACAACCTGTGGATAGTTTTCCACAAGTTTACAGGGGTAATTTGTAATTGTGTATAACTCGAACCCTTTACTAGGTCTCCTCCCCTCCTCTCTTTTTCTAACCTATTTATGGTTGTGGAAAACTCTGAAGCTGTCGTATAGTAGAAGTAATAGATCGTACAAAAGTGAATGAGGGGAACAGATGCAAAAGGATCTGCATGCAATTTGGCAAGGTATTTTAGGTGAAGTTGAGCTGAGCCTTTCGACGCCAAATTACACAGTCTACTGGGCAAACACAAAGCCAGTATCATACGACAGTAACGAACTTATCTTTGAAGTTCCTAACCTTTTTGTGCAGAAGAACCTCCAAACCAAGTACGACAAAATGATGCGTGAAATGCTCGATAAAAACGGCCTCACCCCTTCTACCCTCACCTACGTCATTCCTTCTGGAAGTAAGAAGCCTCGCGTCAGTCGTGAAACAACCGCCAGCTCTTCACAAGAAAGTATTCTCGCAGCGAGCCCAGCTGCGGCTACCCGAAGTTACACACCCGTCACTTCCCCACTCGCGGCGCGCGGAAACCTTAACCCGCGCTATACATTTGATAACTTTATTGTCGGTTCAAGTAACGACCTCGCGTACTCTGCAAGCCAGGCAGTCGCCGCAAACCCAGGCGTGAAGTACAACCCTATCTACTTCTACGGTGGTGTTGGACTTGGTAAGACTCACCTTATGCAGGCAATTGGTAATGAAATCCTTAAAGATAATGCCGATGCGCGCGTGTTATATGTAAGTTCTGAAACATTCGTGAACGAGTTCCTTGATTACATTCGTTTTAAGAAAAAGGGCTTCTCTGATAAATATCGTAACGTTGATGTACTGATTGTCGACGATATGCAGTTTATCGCGAACAAGGAAAAAACTCAGGAAGAGTTCTTCCATACTTTCAACTTCCTTCACCAAAACAATAAACAAATTATTATCTCGAGTGATAAACCACCAAAGAGTATCCCTACCCTTACTGAGCGTCTTCGTAGCCGTTTTGAAATGGGAATGAGCATCGATATTCAGATGCCAGATTTTGAAACTCGTTGTGCGATTATCAACGCTAAGGCTGGCCTTTCTGGTGTGACACTTAATACCGAAACAGTCGAATTCCTCGCCAATAACATTAAAACGAATATTCGTGAGCTTGAGGGTGCACTCAACCAACTCCTCGCCTACGCCGAACTTCACCATGTTGAACCGGACGTCTCGACTGCAGAAGGGCTCCTTGGAAACGTCCGCCACTCTCGCCCACAACATCTTACAAGTAAGCAAATTATCGATAAGACCGCAAAGCACTTCCAACTTAAAGTTGAAGAAATCTGCGGAAGTCAGCGTGATAAGCATATTGTCGTGCCTCGCCAAATTGCAATGTACCTGCTTCGAAGTGAACTCCACCTAAGCTTCCCTAAAATTGCTGGCGAACTCGGTCGTAAAGATCACACCACTGCAATTCACTCAGTTGAAAAGATTGAAAAAGAAATCAAGCTTAACTATATGGTGCGCGAACAAGTGAACGCAATCCGGGAGCGTTTATATGCCTAGCACCACCCTACCCCAAACCTGGGTAAAAAATGTGCACAGTTTGTGGGCACAAGGTGTGGTAAACCGTGCAAACCTATACACAGGTATGTATAAAACTCTTACCCAAGGCTTTAGCGTGTGGGTAAAAGCACCTAGTTTCACCCAATTCATACACACATTTCCACCAATTATATACACACCGAATTTCACCCTAATAACAGATATAAATTACCGATTATCCACACTTTCCACAGCCCCTATTATTAAGAAGAAAAGATAAAGAATAAGAAAGGAACACATAATAATGGAACTCACAGTTACACAAGAAAACTTTGCTAGAGCCCTATCAGCTGTTGGTCGAGTAGCAAGCTCAAAGACACAACTTCCAATCCTGAGTAATATTCTTTTGAGGACAGACGGTAACCGTCTTCTAGTTGCAGCAACCAACCTTGAAATCGCAACCACTCAATATATTGGTGCAAAGATCGCAAAACCAGGTGCAATCACCGTCCCTGCTCGCCTTATCTCTGAATTTGTTTCGAGTCTTCCTAAGGATTCAATTGAACTTAAGGTAGTTGGTGAAAACATTCATATTACTAGCGGCAAATACCACTCTATTATTAATGGGGTAATTGCCGATGACTTCCCTGAACTTCCAACGATCAATGAAGATAATTCAGTGACCTATGCAATTAACACTGAAGAATTTAAACAAGCAGTATCCCAGACAATTATTACTGCAAGCTCAGACTCGACTCGCCCGGTGCTTACAGGCGTATACTGGCATTCACATGAAGGATTCATTTACCTCGCAGCAACTGATGGGTACCGCCTCTCAGAGCGCCGCCTCGTAGAAACTACAAGTGAGGTTGCCGCAATCATCCCGACACAAACCCTTCAAGAAGTACTTCGCACTATTGTTGAAGATGTCGATACGATCGATATTCTTTTCGATGAAAGCCAAGTACGCTTCCGTATTAACGAAGCCGAGGTGATTAGCCGCCTTGTAGATGGTAACTTCCCTGATTATCGCCAACTCATTCCTGCAAACTCAGACATCACCGCCACTATGAATAAGACTGAATTTGGCCGCGTGACTAAGATTGCTGGACTTTTTGCTCGTGAATCAGGTGGTAGTGTAACTGTAACCGTGGATGAAGATGCAAAGACAGTGTCACTCCACTCTATCGCCTCTGAGCTTGGTGAGAATACTTCAGAACTCGATGCCGATGTTACTGGAAGTGGACAGGTAACTCTTAACTCCCGCTACCTAACAGAAGCCCTTGGTGTGCTCGATGCGGATACGATTTCATTTAGCTTTAGTGGAAAGCTTTCGCCTATTATTTTGAAATCTACCGCCAAAGACACCAACTACTACCACGTGATCATGCCACTGAAGAGTTAGGCGTCCATGACTTCGGTCGTTTCACTCCACGTTAAACATATTCGCTCGCACACCGAGTATACTATTCAGTTTTCTCCTGAGGTGACGATTATTACTGGTGCGAACGGGAGTGGAAAGACGAGCCTCCTTGAAGCGGTTTATTTAAGTCTTCAAGGTTCTTCGTTTCGCGGCAGTGACGCAGAGTTACTGCAAAAAGATGGCCCTTGGTGGAAAATAGATATTACTTTAAACGACCAGCAAAACCGAACCATTAAGTTTGAACCTGAAAAAGTCACGAGTCGTAAGCAGTTCGTGATCGATAGTAAAACCACTGCACGGATTCCCCAGAAGCAAAAACACCCCGTCGTGCTATTTGAGCCAGAAGACCTGCGACTTCTCCATGGCTCCCCTGCTCGCCGGCGTCAGTTTATTGATCGCTTTGTAAGCCAATTTAACCCGCTCTACGGGCCTTCACTTCGAAAATACGAACGAGCACTCAAGCAGCGAAATAATCTTCTTAAAAGCGCTTACATACAAGACGATCAACTATTCGCCTGGAATGTGGCGCTTGCCGAGCACGGTGCATATATTATCGAGCAACGTATCGCGTTTATTGAACAACTGAATCAAAATCTTGCGCAGCTGTATCAAGATATCGCGGGCACGCACGATGACGTATCAATTCATTACTCACATACCTTCGTGGGTGATATTAAGCAAAAACTTCTTAATGAGCTTCACGCGCATTTAGATAGAGATCGCTATATGGGTAGCACCTCTGTAGGCCCGCATCGCCATGATGTGATCTTTGAAATTAATCACTCCCCTGCCCTTTCTACTGCTTCAAGGGGTGAAGCACGCACCATTGTGCTTGCACTTAAATTCCTAGAAGTTGATATTATCGAACAACTTACAGGTAAAACCCCTATTATTCTGCTCGACGATGTCTTCTCTGAACTCGATGCAACTCGTCAGAAACTCCTTACGAGCCATTTAAAAGGTCATCAAATTATCATTACTTCCGCAACAAGCCACGCGGGCAAGCATTTACATCACGTTGAGCTTTAACGACCGCCGTAAAAGTATTCGATTTCGTAGTCTTCGGGCTTGAAGCCTAGTGACTTAATCTTTTCTTGAGCTTTTATCTTTCCCTCGCCTGCTTGGTCGTAATAAATTACTGATATTTTTTTGTAGTTCTTTTGATACGAAATAATGTAATCATTCGTTGTCAGCGGTAAATAGTCCTGGAGTTCGGATTTCAATATGTCGGATACGGCTAAACATTTCGCTCCAGTTTTACAAGTCACCCCAATATCGCCGTTTAAATCACCATCTTTAAGAGTTTGGAGTTTAATACTCCATGACACGTCGCTATCATTCAACTTTACAATAAAGGTCGAAAACCATGAGTCGGAGTCGTACGAGTAAGAGTCATCAACAATTGAGGCATGATATACGCTTTTGGTTGGGTTATCGATATACCTGTAGAGTGTATTACCAAAGTTCCCGAATGAATCTGATGAAATGTACCTAGTGTATTTACTGTAGTTGTCGATGATAACCGTTTTTTCCGACGCTTGCGTACCAGGGAGCTTAGGGGTAAGCGCCGCGTACACAATGATTGCAATAATACCAACTGCTAAAATAGCACCAATGAGTAGTAATTTCTTTTTCGCGCGAGGATCTATATTCATTATTGTCCTAACCATTCGGCAAACTTTTTAGACATTTCGGTCGCAGTCGACGCATCTTTTGGTGTTGCCATTGAGTTATATACGTATCCGTTGTGGCCTGACTTAAATGCTTCAAACGAAGGGTATTGATGTACTGCGACTTTATGCCCATTAGTGCTCACCAAGTAATTATTGGTCGCGCCCTTACCCGCGCCTGACCAGTTTGTTTCGAGGCTGATAATAGAACCATCTTCCCCAACCCCCACGATAGTGCCCGTGTGACCCGGTTGACCTTCTGCACCACCGGAACCTAATGACCAAATTGAGAAAGGCTGAATATTTGACCCATCCGGATTTACACTTGTATACACATCTGAGTTCTGAGAAGTTAATCGATTTGCAACATCTACACCGTTCGGGATACCTGGTGTCCCTCCGGGGTTTGGTGAGGTTGTAACCATGAGCCATGCAGCGCCGGCTGTACAGTAACCTTCAGTCCAGCCACAGTAGAAACCGCCCTTAATTGAACCGGCGCCACAGTAGATGGTGTCCCAGTTGTCTGAAAGTTTTTTTGCCGCAGCTACAGCTTGCTCCCAGCTAAGACCACCAGCACTTACTCCACAACTACCTCGAGCCATGTCGCCATTACCGTACTTATCAAGGAATTCTTTTGCGCTGTCGATACGTTCCTGTTTACCAGCCGTGCCATCCCCAGAACGTTCAACGAGTTTATGGAACACCATTGCTGATCCGTTACCAGTGTTGTCCTCTGAATAACTCTTAGAAGCGTCACCCTCAATCTTTTGCTCGGCATTCACCTGCTCTTGCCATGTGAGCGACTTATATTCACCATCCCAGAGGTAGTTAAGTTCATAAAGAAGTGCTTTGTCGGTTTGTGACGGGTCTGAAGGTGTAAGGGCTACACCGTTACTTTCAAGGTAGCTCATGACACCGTAGCGACGCCCTTGAGGGTTACCGTCAGTGTTGGTCCATTGAATGAGTCCAAATCCAGTAAGCATCCTACTTTTATCAAGACTTCCAGTACTTCCGTGTTCACCTGCCCAAGGGTCAAATAAGCTTGATTCTTGCTTCATATTACCCATAGCACCAGCTGCGGCAACAGGTGTGAGGCCACGGGCGATGAAGTAATTCCAGATTTTTTCTTCGTTATCTTTACCGATAAGTGATGAAGGGCCTGGAGATGTGAGCGCTCCACCAGCATTTACGGCCGAACACGAACTGCTACTGCAAGGGTTGTAAAACGTGATATCGTTCATGCTATAGAACTCAACATCACAACTAGGCGCTTGCGCGTGACTAGGGGTTGGGAAAAGCGCAACGACAAGCATAGCAATAGACAAGAAGATGCCTGTCTTTCGTAGCAGTGTGGCTTTTTGTGGAAGATGTAATTTCATTGTTTTTATTATACTATCCCCCTGTTACCGACCAGTGCCACGATTCACCAACATTAGAACTATACCCGAACGTTGCAGCATTCGCGTTTAACCAATCCCAGTATTGATCGCCCGGCTTCTTTGCGCCGGAATTTCCCGACGGAAGTTGAAAGTCAATCGCATATCCAGACTGGTGATTTGAATATCCGGGTTTCGCCGCTCGACCTGCGATATCACTACAGTCTTCACCGTTTGGATTCCCTTGGTTACAGTTCCAGGCGTGCTCCTGCCCTTCCATTGAACGGTATGAGTCGGCAATCTTAATTGTATCGAGTGACAAGTCTGCCTTCATTTTAGTGATCATTGCGAGCACTGCGCCTGATGCCCTTGAGTTTACGAGCATAGGTTGACCGGCGTGACTCGTGCCAGGGATTGCACAGAGCTTAATCGGGAATTCAGTACCTTGGTTGAAGCCCCTGTCATTACGAGCTTCTGTGGTACCTGTTGCGCAACCAACCGTGGTTGAATCTTCCCATAAGTGGTCGCGGTCGATGGTCGCACCGGCAAGTGAAGTTGGGCCGGCACTTGCGGCTTCTTCTTTGTCGTTTCCGCTTAGGATATTTTCAAGCTGGTGGTCCATGTAGTAAATCCTAAGGGCTGCACTACGCGCTTCATCAGGGTCACCTTGGACTGTCACGCTCGAGGTGGAAAGATCGTCATCCTCTCCGCACACCTCTCCTTCTGTTCCACAAGAGGTTGATTCAACTGTTTGACTTGCTGAGGCCGCGATTGTACAGCCACTGATTGACTCGAGGTCGGCATCGGCACACTCTGCAATAGTAGTGTTTAGGTCGGCGTTCACGCCGATACCCAGGTTGTCCAGTAATGGCGTCGGCTCATTTGGCTCACCAGTTTCGGCGTTCACACTATTTGACACAAGGTTATACGCGGTTTCAGGGTTCATGTCGAGGTATTGAGTTGGCATACCAACTCCAGGCGTACCGGCTATAGAAATAGCAATATCTTCATCAACACCAAAGTATGAGGCATATCCATATTTCGCTTCAATAGGATCTGTCTCTGCAGAAGCCGCTTTGTTTAATAAACTGAACGGTGCTCGGACAATAGAACCGAGGGTTGAGATGGTTGAAGAAATCATATTACTTGAACCTGCGGTGCTGAGTGCGAGTTTCGATACGATACTTCCTAAGAATGTATATTGGCTCGATGTATCAAATGGACTTAATGTTGCGATAGCCTCTTCCCTATATTCATTATCAACCTCGGCGGCAACTTGGTTGAAGCTTCTTGCTTGGGATTTTGTAAGCACCGCTGCGCCACCACCTAATGCAGCGAGTGAGAATACAGCAAAGAGTCCGGTTCCGAGTGCGTCTCCGAATTCAATCCCCTTTGCATCTTCATAAATATTTCCAATAAGGCCAGCCGCAACATTATAGGCGCCATCGGCAATAAGGTTTAGTACACCTGTTTCTTCGAGAAGGATCATTAGTCCATCGATAGCACCGAACATTGCCGCAACCTTACCAACAGCTTGAAGCGCCTTTAAAACGGCGGCGCCAGTTCCTGCTGATGCCGCACCAATTGCGGCGGTAATTCCTGCCGATGCAATTGCCGCCTGAGGGCTATTGATGAGATTACAAGTTTCTTTCGTTGCTGCGTTCAGCTGATTTGCACCTTGGATTGTTGGGTTACTAAAGAGTGCATATCCTGGGACGAATTTTGTTGGCTTCAACATAGCACCACCGGCCGCACCGGTTGCGGCAAGTAGAATTGTGGAGTCTACTGCAGATTTAGCTACATCACTTCCCTCCACTGGATAGGTATCTGTGAGGGCTTTTCCTGCTGCGGAAACCTGTTCAGGGTCGGCGTCACCTGCGCGCAACATATCACTTGATGAAAGGATGAAGTTGCTTGCAAGTGCGACAACTTGCGCAAGTTGGATAGCTCGAATTGTCCCTGCGACGAATGTAGGCATTGCAATCGCCATACATACACCAGTGCCCACCAGTAGAATAGGGTCACCATTCGTCTTCTTTACCTTATCGGCACTTCTCTGGAAAAGGAGCTTTGCACGTTCGCGGAATTTTGTTTTCGTGCCACCCTCTTCCCCATCAGCACCGCCAACTTTTGTGGCTTCAGATATTTTGTCGTTGACTTTATCCTCGGTAAACTCAGGGTCAGCCAGTACACCACCGTCTTTCTTAACCCCCCACTTATCGAGCACCTTCTTCATGAAACCACCAGTATAGGAAAGATACCTGGTGTTATATGCACCCTTGAATAACTTTCTAAATACCGGGTTTGCCTTGTACTCACTTACAAAGTCACCAGCGGCGATAATCTTTGTATTTCCATTCTTGTCCTTAAAGCTGTAGTGGGTTGGATTATCGGTCATATAACCGGTACCATCGACGTTGATTGGCTTACCGTCGGCATCTACCGCGACAATCCCCTTCTTAGCCATCGAACTCAGCATAATCTTTGGCATTTTCTTGTCACGACAAAGAGAGAGCTTTGTATCACAAGGCCCGCTGTCGGTCATCTTTTGTTGAAGTTTTGCAATTAAGCGACGTTCAAGGAGCGTGCCACGAGCATCGTTTTCCGATACTGCACCTTGCGACAAGCTTGGGAGAAGCATTGTAGGAAGCCAGCCACCCAAAAGGAAGATAATAATACCAATAATACCGGTTGCACCTAAGAGTGGTGCCGCTTTTTTAAAGGTGATCTTTTTTATAAAGCTTTTCGCTTGTTCACCAGCTTGAGAGCTCGTTCGGTTCGCCCACGGAGCGGCTGCACCGGGAGCCCCTTGCGCTGCATTCGATTCGCCATTTCGCGCACGTTCGATGTTTTCATCTTCTTGGCCAGAATCCGCATCTTGATCGTAATTGTTAACAATATCATCAAAACTACCCTGCTCTTCTTTTCGAGCGATATCATTAAAACGCTGGTCATAATCTCTTTGACCTGGATTTAGCTCGTCCTCTTGGTTTTTGTTGCCGGGAGTAAAAGTCGTTGGCATACTTAGAACCTATTATACGCCTTATGCGCCGTTTTGCGCCCCTGTTATTCCTTGTTGAGAAGCAGCTTGGGGATTGGTGGTAATAAGCTGTTGTTCTGTTGGGGATGCTTGAATTTGAATGTGGACGTGGCTCTGGCCCGCAAAGAACAGACCCTGCCCGATTGGGAAGTTTGCAAGACGTTTCTTTTCTTCTTCGGTAAGCTTAAATACATCCGAAAGTACATCGACCGCACTTGAAGATTGCTTCAAAAGAAGTTGCATTGAACTGTTGGCGACAATCGCGCGCCCCATCTTACTACTCATGAAGTCTTCAACGTCCTGGGTAATTGTGGTGAGTCCAAGGAAGTACTTACGCGCGCGCTTTGCGAGGCTAAAGAGGAAGTTTGCCGAGTCGTCGTACTTCATAAGTTGCCACGCCTCATCCACGATGAGCATACGCTTGCGTTGGTCGGTGCGGGTGACGTTCCAGATGTGACTCAGGACGATATACATCGCTACTGGGCGAAGCTCGTCTTCGAGGTCGCGGATATTAAATACTACCATCGGGTTATTAATATCGATATTTGATTGTTGGCTAAAGATACCCGCAAATGTACCCGTAGTGTACTTACGAAGGCGCTGCGCGAGTGCTGGCCCACTTCCTCCCATGTGAAGGAGTGTATCGTAAAGGTCTGCAATCGTTGGTGGTGGTGAGTTGTGTGTCAGTGGGTCGCTGGTAATACCGACGCGTGCGTAGGTATCGATAAGCGCCTGGTCAAGGTCAGCCTCCTCGGCTGGAGTAAGTGCGGACATTGCAACGCCCGACGCGGTTACTTGTGAGCCACCGAGCATAAGACGGAAAAGCCCGTGCAGCGTGACAAGGTTGGCGCGAAGTGCGTCGTCAGCTTCGTCACTATCAATGACGCGCGGAAGGTCAAACGGATTGATACGAGTTTGTGAGTTAAGACTCAGGCGAATATATGCCCCACCAACGGCATCGGCAAGTTTTTGATACTCGTTTTCAGGGTCGATAATAATCACTTCGGAACCAAGCATCATACTGCGGAGTGCTTCAAGCTTCACGGTAAACGACTTACCTGCACCAGACTTTGCGAAGACCACCATGTTGGCATTTTCGAGGCGGAAACGGTCAAAGATGACGAGTCCATTATTGTGCATGTTAATTCCATACAGAATACCTTGGTTGTCGGTAAGGTCTGCACTGGTGAATGGGAAGCTCGTGCTAATTGCACCAGTGTTCATGTTACGACGAATCTGGAGTTGGTCTGACATTTGTGGAACGGAGCTATTCAACCCTTGTTCCTGTTGAGACGACGCAACCTTACTAAATACCATTTGTTGGCCAAAGATAGTTTCAATCTTCTGTTGGACGAAGTTAAGTTCATCCATACTATCCGCCCAAAGTGTGACGTAAAGGCCAAATCGGAAGAACCGCTCGGCACCCACCTGGATTTGGTCACGAAGTTCTTCAGCGTCATTAATCGCTGCCTCGAGGGCTGGGTCACGCACGCGGCCCTTCTCGTTGTTGATAGATGCGGATGCTTCGAGTTGTGTCACCTTTTTACGGAGGTTATTAAGGACGACCTGGCTTTCAACTGGGTAGATATACATACTGACATCGAGTACTTCGTCGATGTTGATAAGTGGACTGAGCCACCCGGTGTAGATTTGGCGAGGATAGCCGTATACATAAAGTGTTCGGCCGTACTTGGTGCCGAGGCGGAAATATGAGGCGTGAATTTCAATACTGCTTGGTGCGATAAGGTCACGGAGTGTCGAGACACCCTTGAGGAATGCCTGCTCTACTTCAGCCTGCTCGCGCGCTTGTTGCTCGGCAGCGATATCGACTGCAGATTTTTGTTTTGCCATTATTGAACTCCTCCAGTCGGTGCTTCACCAGGTGCTTTCTTTACGAACGTCGTTGCCATGTTATCAAAGTTGCCGAGTGGCTGACGAACGGCAGTGTCAGGGTTGTAGTAGTTGTAGTACAGCTCACCGAGTGACTTCGTGTCGAGCTGCATACTCTGGACGCCAAGTTGGAAAAGACCGGCAGTCACTGAGTCGACACGGTTCTTGATTTCATCTTTTGCCTTCTGGTAACTAGCGGCATCGATGTGTGTCACGACGTTTTGTGGACGCGCAAAGAGCTTACCAAAGAAGCCCTTACCCTGTTCAACAAGGTTGGCGGCATCACCCTTGGGGAAGTATGGAACTACGATATAGAAAGACTTCTCCATAATGTTCGCTTCTTGTGAAAGCGCATCGATGAAGTTAATGTAGTCGTCCATAAGCACGCCAAGAAGCATATTGTCCTGGCCGCGTCGAATGCCGATGAGCTTATCGATATACGGGCCGATGTCGACGCGCTGCGAGCGAATGAGGATTTGTACCGGGAAATTCAAAGAGTTGAGGAAGTTTTGGTAGCTATATTCAATCCCTTCCCTTTCACGGTCACTCATGAGGTCGAAGTTAATAGACTTACATGCAATCACTGCACGGAACGATCCGTCGTTCATAATCACCATACTGTCGCGCATTTCAGAGAGCTGCAATGTGCTTTGGGTTGAGTTAGGGTTCTTTGCTGCGGGCTTTGCAGCTTGTGGGCCTGACCCTACGGGGCCTGGTGTCGGTTGTGGAGCGAACTGAGCAGGCGCAGCCTGAGGTGCGGGCTGTCCTGGGATTTGCATAGTTTGCTGCATAACAGGATTACCCTGTGGTGGCACAGGTTGAGGTACCCCTTGAGCTGGGGTTTGGTTATACGGAGAACTATTAGGCGGCATACCCTATCTTAATCCCACTCCACAATTAGTGATTTGTACTATCGAAGTGAAATAACAACTTCGTCGGACGCTTCTTCAGCCTTTTTGTGTAAACGCTCGGCCTCGTGAGCAATCGTCTCGATAGACAAATCAGGGTTGTTTGCAAGGTTCATTATACCAGCTGTGAGGGCTACATCGCTAGTGGTTGGTTCCTTTTCTTCGACTTTCGGTGCTGCTTGTGGTTGTGGTGTCACTGCGGGAGCTGTAACTGGCGTAGTTGTAGGTGTTGGAGTCGGTGCGGCGATATCACTTTCTGCTTGATGTGACGTGTCGTTAAGCGGCTGAATAATAGACTGATGGAAGGTTGGGTATGGATCGAAACGAGGTGTAGCACCTGGTACCGCTTGCCCCTGCCCTACGTGCATTTGTTGAGACATTTGTGCGAGAAGCGGATCCATACCCTGTTGAGCTTGTGGCTGTTGTGGTAGTTGGGGTTGCGGTGCGATCGCTACCTGACCTATTGTTGGTGCGGCTGGAGCCGCAACTGGCGCTGGCGCGGGTGGCTGCGGCATTGTTGCTTGCATCATACGCTGACGGGCTTCTTCGTGCATACGCTCGGTGCTTTGTAACATCATCTGATCAAAGGTATGAGCAACTGTTGTGTTCGTATCGAGAATGTCGGTTGCGCCCTGCGCCTCAAGATACACGTCGTTGTTCATCGCAGTACCCGCTGAGCCAGATACGCCGCGAATCGCCCACCCACCAGAGTCAACGATATCAGCAAGATAGCTGAGGCGTTGTGCGGCTTCAGTTTGCGAAAGGTCTTTTGTGCGCTGCTCTTCTACTACCTTTGGTGCGCTAATTTCAATAACCGATTCAATCCCCTCTGGGTCCCAAAGACGATTGCGAGGTTTAAGGTAAAACGACACCATCGCAGCCATGTAAATTTCCATTGGCTGGTCTTTACGGAGCGGCAACGCGAGCGCACCAAACAGCAAGATTGCTGGCAAAGGAACAACCACGAGCGCGATAAAGAGTTGTGAAAGTCCCCATGCGGCCACACCGAGAAGCGCGACGATAATCAGGTAGATAAACTGGCGAAAACTAAACGGCCCGATGAGTTTGTCATCGGCTTCGACGTCTTGGGGGACTTTGTAAGTTGCCATGGTTTAAGTATACCTATATTTCGGCTTCAAGTTGATCAATGAGTGCAGCAATCTCTGGAGATGCAGGCTTGAAGCTTGGGCTTTTCTTGTAGTTTTCAATTTGCAACTTAAGCTCTGCGAGGTTGGCAGCACCAGTACCAGGAGGGGTTCCGTTTGGATCCTGCGCAACAAACGATGGGTCTGACAATACCTGCACCATACGCTGCAACTCGTCTGCACTTGTCGCGTAGAGGTTCTCTGGTGAAAGTTTGCCGGCGCTGAGGCGACCAGTAACCTTGCTATCGAAGTTACCCGAGTAAGTACCTGTTCCAAGCGCTGCGGCGTCGGCCGCTCCAATAGAAACCGGCTTGCGGCCACCCATATCATCAGACATTTGCTGCTGAATGAAGAGACGGGAGGTTGAATCGAGTGTTGGTTCGGAAAGATCACCAACGTATTCGAAGAGTTCGTGAATATCACCATCCCCCGCTGTCTTCATAATCTGTCCTGCAGCGGCAGCACGGCGTTCTACGCTAGCCGTGTCATCTCGTACGATAGACCAGAGTGAGTCTGGGTCTGATCCGTCACGAGCACCCGCTACGGCACGTGTCATTGTAGACTTCTCGGCAGAGATAGCCTTGTTGGTGGCGTCGGTGATAACCGCATTTGCAGCTGCTTTCACACGTGATTCACCACGAGGATCAATACCACCCGCATCAACGGCGAGCGCGGCATTTTGCATAAGTTCTGTTGAATATTCTTGCTGTTGTACGTTCTGTGCCGAGGTGGTCGCAGACGTCGCGACAGAGGAGCTTACCTGAGCGGTCTTAAGGCGGTCAACGATACTTTGCATCGCAGCTTGATCAGCAGCGCTTATCTGGCGCCCAACAAGTTCTGCGCCGCCTACGTCAGTTGCGCCTTCAGCGACCTGACGAGTGATATCTTGTTCGAGTGCACCGCGCTCCTTCTTGCTCGCTTCAGTATCAAGGCGAATATTGAGCAATCCAGGATCTGCTTGTTGTCGACGCTGTGTCTCGACAGCGGATCGTTCTGTGAGCGCACTTGTCTTAAGCTGTGCGTCAGCCTGGCGGTCACGTAGTCCCAGGAGTGTCGCATCAGTTGACTTCACCTGCTCGAAGGCATGATCTTGCTCTGCCTTTACGGTCTTAGATACTTCTTCTGCACGACGGGTCGCTTGTTGAGTATTGGTAAGTGCGGCGCTGTTTTGAACGCGCTGATCAAATCGAGCCTGAGTCTGGGCTTCATTACGTGCGGTTGCAAGCTTCGCTTCACGAGCCTCGGTATCCATTTGTCCAATCACAGAACCAGGTGTGTTAATGCGCGCAGTGTGCATTTCTTGTGCGCGTGCATCGTTTCGACCCTTGAGTGTAGCGTGGTCTTGCTGCCCCTTAAGCGCAGCTTGTGCCCTTGCGGCTGCTTTACCATTCTTACCACCACCGGTACCGGAAATAGCCATCTCGCGCCAGTTCTCTTCCGACTCGCCCTTCAGGTTTCCAATTTCAGCTTCACGAGACATGCGGCGGTTATTCCAGCGCTGCGCAACGTTGGTTTTACCCTCTTTTTGTTTACGGCCAAAGAAAGTCTTTTGACCTGCACGATACGCTTCACGCTGCTTGTTTACCTGACCTTCAACGGCCTTGTTAAGTGGGTTGCGTGCCCTTCGCGCTAAGCCACCAAGCTTGCCACCGATATTTCCAAGGAGGCTGTTTGATGACTTTACGAGCCATGGAAGCATACCAAGGGGCGCTGCCATAATAAAGATTGCCGCGAGTGCAGAAAGTGGCTGGTCTGAGACGACAACAACCGATGCGGCAAACTTTGCACCACCAAACAAGAGTGCTGCCATCGGGAAGAGCACCAACATACTGACGAATAATTTTCGCCATTTCGTGAACATACTCTGGGTATTTGGAAGAAGGTACGCCGCGAATGCGAGTGGCGAGATGACGATCAAGATGACGATAAGCGCGTTACGTATGAAGAGTGTTGCGACTGCTGCAAGAAGTGCCAGTACTGCAACACCTACGACCGGGAGCGCCATAAGTGCGAGTGTTGAGAGTGATAATGCACCAGTTCCCGCGGCAATTGCAACGGCCGTTCCTGCTACCGCGACGGTACCAGTTCCGGTCACAAAGGCGCCAATAATTTCATTTGCATTCATTGTTGCGGCGGTTGCATCTGGCGCGAGTGTCGAGAAGATACTGTGGAGCCCTACTCCAATAATATTTGTGAGGTCAACGGCAATCGCCATAATGTAGAACGAAGTATTAATTGCGAGCGCAACAATAATTAAGCGTGGAAGCGTTTTCTTCACACCATAATTCGTGACACCCATACTGGTGAGCTGCGAGAAGATAATAATAAGGAATGCGATAACTAATAATACGTTCGCAATATTACGAATACTTTGCCAGGCCACAAATTGGGATGATTCCGTACCATCACCATTCGATACGGTAAGTGGTTGAAGACGAAGGACGCTATCGATCCATCCGTACATTGCGTCGCCAAGTCCACCAAGTGCATTAAGCATTGGACACACCATCCATCCAATACCATCGACCACGCAGGCGGTTGCGGTCGTGTCGGCATTCGGATCTTCTGGCGCGTCACTATCACTTAAAACGACACCACCACCGTCTACGTTAAGTGATGCTCCTGCTGCACAGGCGTCTCGCTTCGATTTATTAGTGTCGGTTGGAAGGTTTCCGCTTGCGTTCAGTGAGTCTGGCGCCGGGTAGTTAGTATTACAATAGCTTGCATCAGCTAAGTGCATTGCTCCTTGGATACACGCGGCAAGTTCGGCAGTTTTACCCGAGTAAAGATCCATACATAGCTCGCCCGCTGTTCTACCGTTTGCATCCTTTGGATTTCCTGCACCGATGAAACATGAGTTCCTGTCGGTGATGCCAGAGCCCGCACAGTAAGTAACATCCGCGGCATTTGCTCGACCATTTCCACACGCGGTGAGCTTTGAGTCGCTTGAAGCGAGTTGGGGGTAGTTTTCGGCACACATTGCCTTAGACTGCCAACCTGCGTATGTTTTCGCGTTGTCGTTAATAGCATTCACGACCGAGGTGCGACAGTAGTCGGTCTGAGAACTCATGGTGGTGATTGGATCGACACCTGCATAAAGACTGGAACTCTTTTTAATCGACCAGCTTTCTTCTTTTACAACGCCGCTTTCGTTCACTACTGAAATCTTGTAAAGATTCGTGTTGCCACCCTTCGACGCCTCACATGAGTTTTTCAAAGTGTTGATTGCGCCCTTGTAGGTCGCGACTTTGTAGCGGCTTCCATTAGTTAAGCCGATTGACGTACCCTTTAAGTACGAAGAATTCTCCATAAGACCGGTTATAGTGCTGTTGATGTCATCTTTTTTACACTCAGTCTTATTCTTAACGATGCTACAGCTGTAGCCCATTTTCTTTAGGGTTGCTTCGCCTCCGTCTGGGTCGTATCCAAACATTTCGTAGGCATCGTCCTGCCATCCATTTTGGTCGTCGTCACCCGCACAACTTGTGAGTCCGTTCTTATCGCCGTACTGGTCGACAGAGATACCAATAGTTACCCTTGTAGTATCGGCAACCCACCAGCGCGGCCCCTTTGAGACATCATCTCCAGAAATGGTGGTTTTATATTGACCCTGCGCAGCACAGTATTTAATAGCCTGATAGAACTTGATCGCCTTGAACATTGTCGAGGCGTCAGTTTCTTTATCAAAGTTGCTACCCGCAGCGTGTACCGAGTTAAAAGGAAATAATGCGAAAAAGCTAAAAATTGCGACTGCAATAATTCCCGCACCCGCAACCCTCAGTTTAGTGCCCATAAGATAACTAAATAGCCGCATTGCTACGGCTATTTAATCATAAGCGAGTTATTGGGGCAACTACTGTTACGAACTAGTTAGGAAGCCAAATACCCTTATCACCGACAGTGATCCACTGATAGGTCTCAGTAAGGGTGTTACCCTGGTCTGTTTTGTAGGTAATGTCAATCGATGGACGGCCCTGTTCGTTGGTCGTTACGGCTGTTGCCGACACGACTTCTGGAGTTGCGAGCAGACTGTTCATAATAAGGTCTGTATTTTCGCGTACTTCTCCACCGTCATAGGCAACAAGCTCAGATAAGTTAGTGACAAGCTTATTTGCGTGCGGTGATGTCTTACCGGTTACGGCTTCACTCGCGATAAGGCGGAAGGCAACGTCTTGGTCGAAGTTGTTTGGATTCTCTGCGTCAGGAACTGAGAATGTGAGGCGGTCGAGCGCGGTTACTGTTGCAAGGATTTCCTGAGGTGTATTTGTTGGGGAAAGTTCCGCCGGGAGCACATCAAAGCTTGTGCCGTTGCGGTTTTTCATCGCGTTTGCGTACTGTTCTGCATTCGCCAAGAAGTCTGATTGCTCGAGGTGATAAAGCACGAACTGCGCGCGCTCTTCGATTGGGACACTCTCGTAAGCAACACTCTCAATACCAAGAAGGCGGTCTGCTTCAGATTTTGCAATACCAAATTCGTAACTCGCCTCATTTACTGCAGGTGCAGTTTCAGTAGGAGTTGGTGTTGGTTCAGAAGGTTCCTCGGTTTCAACTGGTGCGCTAGTTTGCGTAGGTGTTTTTTCAGGGGCCTCACCTGTTGCGCAGCCAGAAAGTGCTGCAGCGGCAAGGGCTATTCCTGCGGTAGTACCGATAATGCGAATGCCTGTTTCAGAAGAGCGTTCTTTAATGTAATCAATTGTGCTCTGGTAGCCACGCTTAATTTGATCAAAGATATTTGGATTCTTTTGAATCTCAGAACTGTTGTTGAACGAGTGTTCTTGGTCGTAACTCATTTGTGTGATGGTTCCTTCTCGTGAGTGTTAAATGCAGACAATAAATACGCTTATGACTGTTTGCCGCTAATATACCACAAAAAGCTTAAAAAGTAAAGAGCTTATGCGATTATTAAACATAATTACTATTTGATAAAACTTGCATTATCTGTTAAAACCTCGTACCCTATTAGTAACTATGAACATAAAACAAACAATACGAAACTTAGTACTGGGCGCTGTACTACTTGTATCTGCAGTTTCTGTCAGTGCACTTAGTACTTCATATAACGCCGCTGCCGACTGCGGTGGTGTAAAGACAGCAATTATTAACTGTGAGCAAACCGGCGGTAACGCGCCTGAAGACACTGGGCTTTGGGGTGTGCTTATCCTTACGATTAACATCCTAAGCGTAGGTGTGGGTGTACTTGCGGTAGCTGGTTTCGTCTATGGGGGTTACCTATATATGACGTCTGCCGGAAGCCCAGAGATGGTAAAGAAAGCACGCGTCGTATTCACCAACGTGGTGATCGGGGTGATTGCCTTCGGTGGAATGTTTACCCTACTTAACTTTATTGTTCCAGGAGGAATCTTTAACTAATGAAAGCGACAATTAAAAGTCTATTATTTGGTGGATTGTTTATCTTTGCTTTTGCGGCGCCGGTAATGGCAACTGTTGCGCCTGCGCAAAGCGCACATGCGGATGCAGCTTGTGAAAATCGTGTACTCGGTATTCCGCCTTGGTACCGCGGTCTGACTGGCCCGTCTCCAGACTGTAACATTGTATCTCCGGATGAAGCGGGTGGACTTAGCACCTTTATCTGGAAAATCGTTCTTAACGTCATTGAGATGGCGATTGTCGCGACCGCCTATGTTGCTACCTTCTTTATTCTATTCGGAGGTTTCCTTTACATGACGGGTGGTGCACTGCCTGCGCAGCTCGAGAAAGCTCGTAAGACCATCCTTAATGCAGTAATCGGCCTCGTAATTGCCCTCGCGGCGATTGCGCTTACTAACTTAGTATTTAACATTATTTAAAAGGAATATGATGAACGACCTACTTATACGCCTCGCAGTCGCAACTGGCACTGACCCAAATAGTACGACAACCGTAAATATCCCTACCGGGACTGGTGATGACCTACTTGCGAACGGCCTTAACCTTATGTACTTCCTTGCAGGTACCGTTGCGGTTATCGTAATTATTATCGGTGGTATTATGTACGCGACCTCAGCGGGTGATGCCGGACGGATTACCAAGGCAAAGAACTTGCTCACCTACTCTATCGTGGGATTAATTATTGTATTGGTTGCCTTTGTGGTTACCGCGTTTGTTATCGGGAGGTTTAAATAATGAAACGAATTAAACTATTTATCGCTGCATTTATCGTAAGTGCGGTTGGAGCATTTGCATTTGTGCCTGTATTGAGCACCTACGCACTCGACCCATTGGCGGACGTGTGTTCAAGCGACCCAGACAATGCGGTCTGTAAGAACAAAGAAGAAGACGCGAATGACCTTATTGGGACACTCGTAAATACCCTTCTCTTCCTCGTTGGTGCGCTTTCAACGGTAATGATCATTGTTGGTGGTATTTTCTACGTCATTTCGAACGGTGACTCGGGTAAGATCGCACGCGCAAAGAACACTATCACCTACGCCGTAGTGGGCCTTGTGGTCGCGTTTGTCGCCTTTGCGATTATCAACTGGGTTATTAAACTCTTCTAATCCTTTAGCTAAGGGGTTAACAAACCGTTAAAAATCTGCTATAACTAACCTAGATTTCAAAGAAAGGAAATTTAATTAAATGAAAACAATTACTAAGAAGCTCAGCGTATTTGTCGCCGCTTTCGCACTTGCAGTAACTGCCCTTTTGGTTCCAGTTGTTCCAGCAAGCGCACAAAGCTGTGCGGATGACACTTACACAATTACAAACGGTGTAAACTGTGCGCAAGGTGAAGATACTCCTGCAACACTTTTCGGTGGTGAAGGTTCAATCTTTACAGTAGTAGTTAACATTCTCCTCTTCATCATCGGTGCAATCTGTGTGATTATGCTGATCTGGGGTGGTATTCGTTACACTACTTCAGCAGGTAACTCTGCAAACGTGACTGCAGCGAAGAATACAATCATGTACGCGATCATCGGTCTCGTTATCGCCTTCCTCGCATTCGCAATTGTGAACTGGGTACTTACCTCAGTCGGTACTGCTGCTTAAGCAAATATCCTTTCTTAAGACACTTAATACCTCGCCTGAATGGGCGAGGTATTTTTTATCGTTAAGGATCTCGAGCGAGTCTGCCTGTTCTGTAAGGAAATATCTGCAGCCCGAGAGTCTGAGGGCGCTAACTCCCCAATAGATTCGCGGCGCGAAGCCATTTCCGTCAGAATAGACAGACTGGTGACGGGATACTTTTGATATAAAATACTCCCCTTTCGGAGAGTATTTCGTGGAGCTTACGAGTGAGATTATTGAATCTGAATTCGCTTTGCTTGCTCTTGCTTGATCTTGTTGAAGCTGATGGTAAGCACGCCATCCTTGAGTACTGCGTCAACTTCGTCTTCCTTTACACTTACAGGAAGTGCGAGAGTACGGCTGAATTCGCCCCAGTAACATTCTTGGATGTGCCAGTTTGTTGCATCTGCGTCATCACCGCTACTAAGAGTACCGCTGATAGTAAGAATGCCGTCACTGATGCTGACATCGAGATCTTCTTTGTTCACGCCTGCGGTGCGTGCTTTGATCACAAGTTTTTCTTCGGTTTCATATACATCAACCGCTAGTTGTCCCAAGAATTCTTCTTGGCTGTCGTCCCAGTTATCTTCGCTCGCAGGTGCGGTCGGGTCGGTTGTTGTTAGGTCGTCGTCACTAAGGAAAGCTGCTGCGAGCTCGTCCTCGATGAGTAGATCTTCGTTAGCTTTACGGGCCATGATATCCTCCACTTTTCTCTAGGCTCATTTGACAAATAGTCCCTCGTATTATACCGACTACCTACGGTATAATCAACTAAATGGGTGGTTTAAACGTAAAAAATACAATGGTTGAGCGTGTGTTGCAAATTGTGGCTCCACACCCCTGTTCAGGCTGCGGGAAAGTCGGTACAATTTTGTGTGAAGATTGTAAATACGACATCATTAATGAGCCATTTTCGGGCTGTATTTTATGCGGGAGCTATACCCTTTATGGCATTTGCGAGGCGCATGCCTCGCCTATCACGCGTGCGTTTACCGTAGGTACGCGGAGCGGTGCGCTAGAGGAGCTGATTAATAGACTTAAGTTTCATTATGCGAAAGCGGCCGCGCGACCACTCGCAGACCTTTTTAACGAGGTGCTCCCCTTGCTTCCGGACGGGTCAATCCTCACCTTCGTGCCAACAGTCCGTGCGCATATTCGCGAGCGAGGATATGACCATATTGGGCTTGTCGCCACCTACTTTTCGCTACTTAGAGAAATGCCACTCACCTCTTTGCTGAGACGACGTACAAAGATCACCCAGCATACCGCTACCCGCGAAGCGCGGCAACTACAGGTGGTTGATACGTTTGAAGCGATGGACGGCGTTGATATACGTGAAAAGGTTGTACTCTTGCTTGATGACGTAGTAACCACTGGAGCGACGCTCCAAGCTGCTGCTTTAAAGCTTGTGGGTATGGGCGCGACGGTATGGGTAGCAACTCTCGCGTACCAACCCCTCGACTGATTGGACTTAATCTGTTAAAATACTCCAAGTACTCTTATTGGAGAGGTGACCGAGTGGTTGATGGTAACGGTCTTGAAAACCGTCGTGGGGAGACTCACCGAGGGTTCGAATCCCTCCCTCTCCGCCAAGTTGTACAATAAAATACCCCGTTCGTTTGAGCGGGGTATTTCTATCTTTAGTATTCTTTATTGATTAGAGAAACCGGCTGCGCCACCGGTGCCCATCGCACCGAGAAGCCAGTTCACAACTGCAAATGCGAGGAAGGCGATAATAAGACCGACAATTGCGTAAAGTACGGTGTTTTTTGCTGCGGTGACATTCGCTGCATTACCTGCAGAGGTTGCGTAGCGAAGTCCGCCCCAGATAATCATAATAACGGCAAGCGCGCCGGCGATAAATAGAAGGATATTTGTGACGGTTGTGACGATGCCGCTTCCACCGAAGAGTGAGGTCGGTACGCCAGTCCCCTGTGCAGCCTGTACGCCCCCCATAATGCCGCCCTGCTGAGCTGATGCAGACGGGCTGACACCAAGTGTAACAAAGGTCGCAACTGCGAGCGCTGATATGGTTCCGTATGCGAGTAACCTCTTCATATGAAAGTATTATATAACGTAATCACTAATATGGCAAATATTAGGGGTAAACACTGGCTTGCCTCTCTGTTTTATGCTACAATCTATCGAGTTGGAAACAACAAACCTGGAGGAGTACCCAAGTGGCTGAAGGGGACGGTTTGCTAAATCGTTAGTCTGGGGAGACCTGGAGCGGGAGTTCGAATCTCCCCTCCTCCGCCAAAATAGCCTATGAAACACCTGTGTAAAAGCAGGTGTTTTTATATTTCCCTCTGAAACGCTCATGCTATACTAATCCTAGATATGGCGAATGAAGATCCGCAAAACTATTGGCAGAACCCCGAGGACGAACAGGCACCAGAGGCGCTTACTTCTGAGGTGCAAGAAGACGATACGTATCAAGAAGAGGCTGAGTCGACTGAGCTCGCCCCTGAAGATACCCCTAACAATCCGCCAGTTACCTGGACGGCTCAAGAATACGTGCACCTCGACCGCAGCCCAATGTGGTTTGTACTCTTTGCGGTTATTGTCCTGGGGCTCATCGCGGCAAGTATTTTCCTTCTTAATTCGTGGTCGTTCTCACTCCTTATTTTCGTGATGGCGATTGCATTAATTGTGTATATTCGTCGCCCACCCCGCACCATTACCTACGCCCTCAGCCCTGCACAGGGCCTCTATGTGGGCGAGCGTCTCTATCACTTCGATGACTTTAAGGCATTTGGGTTAATTCAAGATACGGGACACTTCTCGATTATGTTGATCCCACGCAAGCGTTTTGCGCCAGGAGTATCGGTGTACTTCCCTGAGGGCGCTGGTGAACGCATTGTCGATATTCTTGGCCAGCGACTTCCGATGGAAAACCTTAAGCTCGACCTCGTTGACGTGCTTGTACGAAAACTGCGTCTCTAACGTTTGCTATACTAGGGTGAATGACTGACGCAACGACACCCACACAAACTCCACCAGAACCAATCGAAGCACCACAGGAGCCTATCGCGGCACCGCCACTTCCCTATATGCTTCGCGCAAATCTTCGCGAATACCGCAAGCGACTTGGTCTGTGGCGTATTCTTCTTGCGCTTGGCCTCACGGTACTATTCTTCTTTAAGCTAGGATTCCTCGGGTGGCTTTTGAGCGTTGCAGGAATTGCGCTTATTATCGTTATTATCCTTTGGTTTTTGGGTAAGCGAACCCTCGAGGTGACGAGCAGTGAGCTTGTGTATCGAAGTGCACTTGGTAAGGCGCGAAATGTAGCCTATACGGACATCGAAGGTGTCAAGGTATTCGTGAATTATTACGAACCAACCTTTGGCGTTGCCCCTCGCGTCACTATTGGGCTCAAGAAGGGCGAGCCACTTTCGCTTTACGCACTTTACTGGCCAATTGACGACCTTGATAAGCTTCTTGCGGTGCTTCGCGACAAATCAGTGCCCACTGAATATTACGCTGACCCTGCGACGTACGCGATGATTGCGCAGCAATTTCCTAAGTACGCCACACTTATCGAACGTCACCCATGGCGCATTGCATGGGCGATTGTAGGCGCGATTGTGGTCATTGTGACAGTTGCGGTGGTTGGTTTTGAGTTCTGGTGGTAGATTTTTCTCTCGAGGTATGCTAAAATAACCTCTGTTCGCCTGATTTTTCAGGCCGAAAGCACCTTCTAGTTACAATGATATAACCCACCATTTATGGTGAGTTATATCGTATGCACCCGTAGCTCAGCTGGATAGAGCGTCGGCTTGCGGAGCCGAAGGCCATAGGTTCGAATCCTGTCGGGTGTACCATGTAATTATAAATATAAGACTACGTCATTTGGGGTAGTCTTTATTTTGTGCAAGAAATCGATATCATACATGTATGGATATTGTGTTGTTTGGTGACAGTCACCTTGGAAGGTTTGGTAAAAGCCAGGTTGAATTGCTCGAGTCACTCATTCCGGGATCAATTGTCTATAACTGTGCAATGGGCGGGGCTACATCCGAAGATGGGGTGGTGCGAGCTAAGTTTATGGGTCAATTGCAACCTGATGTTGTCATAGTTTCCTATAAGGGTAACGATGTTTCTCCTTGGAAGAAAATCACCCCAAAAGAAAAGTATCTCCAGAACATGCGAGCGGTTTTCGAAGCTTTTCCTCATTCACGTAAAATTCTTTTTTCTTCACCTGACGTAGAGCTTACGGATGCGACGCAAACTGAGAAATATAACCAACGAGCAACAAAGTATGCCGAGGCACTTCTTCCTGTGTGCGATGAGCTCGGTGTTGTTATCGTACATGGGCAAGATGTAGTTTCTGCTATGAACGAAGTACACCACGAGCCTGACGGGGTTCATATGACCGAACAGGCCTGCCGGGAGGTGATTTATACACTCGCCACCGCAGTTCTCTCGCTCTAGATACCCGAGCCCTTTTAACAGTAAGGGGAAGTGTAAAAGCAAGCTAAGGAGAATGCATATGATCTGGATTGCCGCTCTCACACAAAACAAAAAAGACAGTTAAACGGTCCTTTTTGTACTAAAATAAATAGGTTCGGAGAGATGCAGGAGTGGTTGAACTGGCCGCTCTCGAAAAGCGGTAAGGTGAAAGCCTTCGAGGGTTCGAATCCCTCTCTCTCCGCCAAGTTGTACACGTTGGAACCCCCCGGTAGGCGAAAGCCCGCCAGGGGGTTTGTGTTGACCTCATTCCCCTCATGCTTCATACTCATCACCAGATATGGCGCGAAAGGCATCACGCACCACTCCGAATTTTGTATCTCAAGCGATCCGTGGCGTAGATTTTGAGCGTGCTCACTCCTCAGTTGTTCTGGGTGAGGACGTTCGAGGCCGACGCCGCGGCTTCACCATTGTCGAACTCCTCATTGTCGTGGTCGTGATCGCAATTCTTGCTGCCATCACTATCGTTGCCTATAACGGCATTACGAACCGCTCTAAAGCTGCTGCAGCCTCAACTGCTGCCGAACAGGCTGCTAAAAAAGTCATGACGTACGCTGTGACCAATTCGGACAACTACCCCGCATCCCTTTCTGACGCGGGCATTACCGACGGCTCCGCCACCTACCAATACCGCGTCGACAATAGTGCGAATCCGAAGACTTTCTGCCTCACCGCGACTACACAGAACACCAGCGCCTATGTTTCGAGTACCAATGCAACTCCGACAAGTGGTGTATGTGCTGGACATGCTGCGAGTGGGCAGACTTTAGTCACTAACCTAGCGTTAGACCCACGTGCGACAGGCAGTGTCACCTCAGAGTGGGCTGGGAGATATGGGACAACGGTGTCATTTGTGAGCGGGGCGAGCGATGGTCCATCACCAGTTACGTCAAGTTATGTCCGACAAACTTACTTTACAGCGAGTTCTGGGGGTGGTAGGGGCGTTGATGTTCATAGCAACCTGGACACCGCTTCAACCCCGGGGACGGCACTACCCGTCACGACCGGGGTTCCAGTCTCCGCCTCTATGTACATTCGATCATCTGTTTCTAACTCTAGTGTATATCTTGAGTGTCGAATTCACGATGGCTCTGGAAACTGGCTTGTTGCAAGGGGCGCCACGCCTAGTGGGGTTAACTATGTTGCGAACACCTGGACAAGAGTCAATCAGGATATCACCCCAACTGTGAGTGGTTATCTTGCGTGTACCGCTCGATTCCAGGCTAATGTTACATGGCCGGTCGGATCTACTATTGATGCTACGGGTCTTATGGTGAGCGCTGCATCATCACTACCCGTGTATTCGGATGGTGCTACATCAGGCTGGGCCTGGAACGGTACCCCAAACAACTCCACCTCAACCGGCCCGGCACTATAAGTGTCGATGTATCTCCGAGAAGACTTTCCGGCTAAGGTGATACATCTTGACACATTCCCCTCTCCACTACACACTAGAACCATATATGGCGCGATGGGCATCACGCACTGGTTTTACTGTTGTTGAACTTCTTATCGTAGTCGTGGTTATTGCCATTCTCGCTGCAGTTACCATTGTCGCGTATAACGGTATATCGAGTCGGTCAAAGCAAAGTGCCGTGCAAAGTCTCGTGCAGCAGGTAAATAAAAAAATTCTCGCTTATGCGGTCCAGAATAGCGATAATTATCCACCAGACTTAAGCGCTATTAATATCAACCAGGCGGATCAAGGTAAGCTTCAGTACACGGTGAACAATAGTGCAAGTCCTCGCACCTATGGGCTGACTGGAACCATCGACACGCATTCGTACTACGTATCAAATACCATCGCTACCCCAACCAGTGGAGGCTACCAAGGTCACGGTCAGGGCGGAGTTTCGGCAATCACAAACCTTGTATCAAATCCGAGTATTGAGTCGAATACGAACACCTGTAGCGCAAGTAGTGGTGGTGGTACGGTGGCAGGCGCACGATCTACCGCGACTGCAACGAGCGGCAGTTCTGCGTACCGAGCAACATGGTCAGTCGCCGCTACCTCTGAGGTCGCTGTCCAGTGCTATGCGCCCGTAGAAGCGGGAAAAACGTACGCGGGTCGTGTTGATGGGCGCCCATCTTGGGCGGGTGCATTGATGCGCATCCAGTTTGCATGGGTATCGTCGCCGAGCGCCTGGAGTGCATCCTCGTCCACTGCCGCTCCCCAAAATACATGGAGTACTCGGACATTTACCGCCACTGCACCCGCAACGGCTACTGGTGTGTATGTGCAAGTCTCATTTATTAACGGTGCACGCCCTGCCGTGGGTGATACCCTAGATGCGGACAGCTTTATGTTTGTAGAGGGATTAACGGTACCAAACTACGCAGACGGAAACTCAACAAATTGGATTTGGAACGGCACCATTAATAACTCCACTTCAACCGGGCCACCACTTTAGCCTGCTATAATTGTGACATGGAAGATACAGTTTTTACGAAAATCATCAAGGGAGAGATTCCCTCTTATAAAGTCTACGAAGATGACAAGACCTTTGCATTTCTTGACATTAACCCCCTCACCGATGGTCATGTGCTTGTTGTTCCTAAGCAACAAGTTGAATTTATCTGGGATCTTGAGAGTGAAGACTATCAAGCCCTCATGGCAACGGTTCAAAAGGTCGGTGCCCACCTGCGCGAAGTGATGAATGCACCGTATGTTGGTGTTGAGGTAATTGGTGTTGATGTACCGCACGCACACGTTCACGTTGTGCCATTTACTACAACAAAGGATCTTCATCGTAGCGGCCCTGTGGCCGACGAGCCCGATCACACTGCGCTCGAAAAGCTTGCTGAAAAAATTCGTATCGAGCAATAGCACATGCCACTCAAAGTACTCACTGTCGGAAAAAAACACGAGTCATGGGTAGCTGAAGGTATCGAGCGTTATCAGAAGCGCCTGCGTGCACCGTTTTCTATTGAATGGGTACTTTTGCCACATTCAAGTTTAGAAGGCGATAGAGCGCGTCAGGAAGAGTCTGAGCGCATACTTTCACGCTTAGGTACCGACGACTACGTCGTTCTTTTGGATGAAAGAGGCAAAGCGCTGGATTCGCCAGGGCTTTCCAGTCTTCTTTCTGATCAGTTGCACACCTCGCGCACGGTAGTGGTTATTATTGGTGGCGCCTATGGCGTTGATAGTACCGTGCACGAGAGAGCTCAGTTTATTTGGTCCCTTTCACCTCTGGTGTTCCCTCATCAGTTAGTGCGTCTTATTCTTACTGAGCAGATTTACAGGGCTGAGCAGATTTCACTCGGCGGTTCTTACCACCATGAGTAGCATAAGCGACCGATAGTTGACAAATTATCAAGCTTATGCTAGTATTGTTTTTAGACATTAGTCAAAAACAAAAATATGTTAGAACTTATCAAACCAATTCCTGTAATCATCACCCTCATGACTACCACCGGTATTCTGATGCATGACATGCACATCGACAAAGCAACTACGGTTGCTATGTCAGTGCCTGCGGCGTACGAGAGTGCGGGCAATACCGCGGCATACGAGAAGGTTATTTCACAAAACTACCACACCCACGTGGAACGTGCGTCGATTCCTAAGGTGAATGCCTCATTCCGTTCGAGCCTTCCGAATATTCAACCCCCACGTGATGACGATCGCCGTTACATCCAGAACAAGAAGCTCTTGTTTATGGGTGGTGGTGACGCACAGTCACTGTGGCCTTCAGTCTAATGACTATTTAAGAATTTCGAGTTCATGAAGTAAGCGTTCTACGAGCGCTTGCTTTTCTTCAAGCTGCTTCTTGCTTTCTTCAACCAATGAGGCCGGCGCTTTATTGACGTAGTTTTCGTTTGAAAGACGACCCTCGAGGGTTTTGATTTCTTGGTGAGTAGTCGCAAGGCGCATTTCAAGGTTTTCCTTGTGTTCTTCAAGGGTTTTCTCTGGTACATCGAGCCACGCATCGTGGTTATGAAGCGCAAGGCGCAGGCCACGAGGTTGATCGGCTTTGGTAATTTCCTTGAGTTTCGCAAGACGCTTTACGAGATCGGCGTTCTCTTCAAGCAGGGTATCCTCGAGGTACACGAGGCCATAACGGTCGTTACCTGGCAGAGACGTCGCGACGAAGCGCGCCTCAGAGACGATTTCTTGCACTTGGCCAAATTCACCGGCAGCGATTTCACTGTAGTCGATGATTTCAGGCCATTCAGTGTTGATGAGAAGGTCGTTGTGCCATGGAAGAGTCTGCCAGATGGTTTCGGTCACGAATGGCGCAAACGGATGCGCGAGCTTCAGCGAGGTATCGAGTACCCAGGCAAGAAGGTCAAGGTTGTCTTGGTCCTTTGAAGCTTCAACGTACCAGTCGGCTACGCTATCCCACACGGCGTGATACATCGCTTCACCTGCTTCAGCGTAACGGTAGTCGTCGAGGGTGCGTTCGATAGTCTTTTTTGCGGTTTCAAGTTCACTGACGATCCAGTGGTCAACCAAAGATTTCGCTTCTGGGGCGTTTGGCGTGAAGTCTTCGCCAAGCTTGTGCTCCGCAAAACGAGCGATATTCCAAAGCTTGTTACAGAAGTTGCGGCCAGCAATCACGCGGTCCACGCTGAAGGCTTGGTTTTGACCAGGGCTACGACTAGCGATGAGGCCGAGGCGAAGCGCGTCAGAGCCGTATTCAGCCACGAGCTCCATCGGATTAATGACGTTACCCTTGCTCTTGCTCATCTTTTGGCTGTGTTCGTCGAGCACCATACCGTGCAGGTAGACATTCTTGAAGGGAACCTTACCGGTCACGTGGAGGCTGAGCATGATCATGCGCGCAATCCAGCGGTCAAGGAGGTCAGTACCGGTTTCCATGAGTTCTGTTGGGAAGAAGCGAGAAAGGTCGCTCCCCTCTTTAAGTGCGTCAGTAGTAATAAATGGCCATTGACCACTGCTAAACCAAGTGTCGAAGGTGTCTTCTTCGCGTTGGTAGGTCTTGCCATCAATAACTATTGTTTTTTCGTCAACGTTTTCATTAAAGATCCAGTCGTTTGGATCATCGACATTTTGAAAGGCTGGAATCGGGATACCCCAAGGGATCTGGCGTGAAAGGTTCCAGTCGCGGATGTTTTTGAGGTATTGAACAAGGATGTTCTTTCGACCCGCTGGGTAGAAAATAATTTCTTCTGCTTCAAGCGCTTCGAGCGCCTTCTTAGCAAGCGGCTCCATCTTGAGGAACCATTGTTCTTTGATGAGTGGTTGGATTGGGAGGCCACTCTTGTAGTCGTATCCTACGGTGTGCTCGATAGTCTCTTCTTTGCGGATGAGTTCTTGGGCGTTGAGTGCGGCGAGGGTTCGCTTACGCGCTTCGTCTACTTCAAGGCCGAGGAATTCTTCAGGGACGTTAATCATCTTGCCGTCGAAGTCGATGACCTGAGGGCGTGGTAGGTTGTGGCGCTGCCCTACTTCGAAGTCGTTCGGGTCGTGAGCCGGGGTAATCTTTACCGCACCGGTGCCAAACTTAGGGTCTACGTATTCGTCGGCGATAATTTCGATTTCGCGTCCAGTTAACGGGAGCATGACTTTAGTGCCGATAAATTCTTTGTAGCGTGGGTCGTCTGGGTGGACTGCAACAGCCGTGTCGCCGAAGAGTGTTTCTGGACGTGAAGTCGCGATGACAATCTCGCCAATCTTGTCGATCATTGGGTAGGCAACGTGCCAAAGGGTACCCTTTTCCATCTTGTGGTCTACTTCGATGTCGGCGTAGCTGGTTTGGTACTTTGTGCTGTAGTTTACGATACGCTCACCTCTGTAAATGAGGCCTTCATCCCAGAATTTCTTGAAGGTGCCGTAGACGGTTTCAATCACCTTTTTATCGAGTGTAAATACGAGGTCATCCCATGAGGCGCTGACGCCAAGGGCGCGCACCTGAAGCTCCATGTTGCCACGTTGCTTTTCAACGAAGTCCCATACCTGGCTGTAAAGTTCTTCGCGGTTGAAATCGAAACGGCTCTTACCTTCTTTTTGAAGTTCGCGTTCGTAGACAACCCAGGTTTCAAAGCCAGCGTGGTCGGCGCCAGGAATATAAATCGTGTCGTGACCCGTCATTCGCTTGTAGCGAGTCGTGATGTCCTTGAGTCCCATGTCGAGCGCGTGACCAAGGTGAAGGTTACCATTGGCGTTTGGCGGCGGCATAACGGTACTAAAAGGCTTGCCTGTACCAGTAGGCTTAAAAGATCCGCTAGTTTCCCAGAGGGCGTAGATGTTTGGCTCGTATTGATTTGGCTCGTAGGCTTTCGCAAGGTTCACGATAAGTATCCTGTCTAGATGTTTTGCAGAAATGCCGTTATTTCACGTGAAATTAATAATTCGATTTCACGGTAACTTTCACGTGAAAGTTATGCGCACTTCCCTGTTTTCTATCGCAATTATAGCATGATTTACAGAGGAAGGCTACGACCGAGTCACCTTATAAAAGAGAGTAATCCGCAGCCTATGTTGAAATGGGCGCCGGGGCCCCATTGAAACGTAGCGCGAGGACGCGAACGTTATAAGGTGACTCGGTCGTAGCTAATCCGAGTTATAATAGTCCATATGATTGAGCTTCAAAGGTGTAGTGACAAAGAACAATGGGATGAATATGTCCTTGAACTCGGGGGTCATCCCCTTCAACTTTGGTCATGGGGGCAGGTAAAATCTGGTCATGGCTGGGTTGCTGAACGAGTATTTGCCTATGATGAGGATAAGGTCGTAGGCGCGGCTCAGGTGCTGATTCGTCGATTACCACTTCCCCTTCGTGCCTTCTCGTACATTCCACGCGGACCTCTTGCAGAAGATGAATATAAAGATGAATTTCTTGATAAACTCGCCGTCCTTGTAAAGCGTGATCATCACGCGGTCGCGCTGTCGATTGAGCCAGATACAACAGCATTCGAAAAGCCTGAAGGCTGGGTTCGCGCCACTAATAAGGTGCTTTCAGCCGAGACGATTATGCTCGATACCACGAAGTCCGAGAGTGACCTTTTGGCCGATATGGCCAAGAAAACTCGTCAGTATATCCGTAAATCTGGTGCTGATGTGAAGATTCGACAGATTAAAAAGCGTGAAGATATTGAAGAATGTTTAAAGATTTATCAGCAAACTGCGGCGCGCGCGGGCTTTAATCTACACAATACTCAGTACTACCTTGATGTGTTTATCCAAATGCAGGACCACTCCCCTATCTTTGCCGCCTATAACGGGGAAGAGATTGTTGCCTTTTTGTGGTTGGCCATTAGTGAATCGACGGCGTACGAACTATATGGAGGCATGAATGAGCTTGGCCAAGACCTTCGTGCGAACTACGCGCTTAAGTGGCACGCGATTAAAAAGGTTAAAGAATGGGGCCTCTCTCACTATGACTTTGGTGGTCTCGTGGCGGGTGGTGTTTCTAACTTTAAACAGGGCTGGGCGTCAGAGGTGACGGTACTCGCCGGCACCTTCGATAAACCTCTCTCCCCTCTCTATACCCTTTGGAGTAAAGGGTTGCCCTTTGCAAAGAAAGCGCTTCAGACGGTTCGTCGTAAAAAGTAACCTGATAATTACTTGAGAGTAAACTTAAGCAGCCTGATTCCAGGCTGTTTTTGTCATTGAGAGGCTTGGCTGAATCTCGAGCGAGAAAGGTGAGGTAGCTTCTTTTCGTGCGGCATAAAAACACCCAAGGGTAGCGATCATCGCGCCGTTATCTGTACAGAGCTGCATCGGTGCGTAATTGATATCGATAGGGAGTCGTTCTTGAAGTTGACGACGGAGTTCTTGGTTGGCTGCAACACCACCAGCGATTACAACAGAGGCAGGGGAGCGGTCATGGAAGGCCTTTTCGGCTTTATCGACGAGTGTTTCGATCGCGGTGTTTTGGAAGCTGGCGGCAAAGTCTGCGCGCTGTGCGTCGTTAAGAAGCCCTGGGAGCTCGAAAGATGGGAAAGTCGTGTCGACACCTACTTCACGCTGCACGGCCCTTAGAACGGCTGTCTTGAGGCCTGAGAAACTAAAATCATATGCTCCTTGCATCTTCGCTTTGGGTAGCTGGTACTTTTTAGGATCGCCGCTCTTCGCGGCTTCGGCGATAGAAGGGCCGCCAGGGTAGGGGAGGCCGATAATTTTTGCGACTTTATCGAAGGCCTCTCCAACGGCGTCATCTTGAGTTTGACCAAGAAGTTCATAGTCGCCGTGGTCACGGAAGAGTACGAGTTGCGAGTGTCCACCACTTACGATAAGCGCGAGCATGGGGAATGTCGGCTGTGTTGTAGGAAGGGTAAGGTCGATACCGTTTGCTTGATCGGTAATGAAGTTTGCGTAGACGTGCGCCTCGACGTGGTGAATAGGGTAGAGGGGAATGTGTTTCTGCGCCGCAAGGGTGCGCGCAGCAAGGGTGCCGACAAGGAGTGAACCTGAGAGGCCTGGTGCGTAGGTGACGGCGATGCCATCAATATCAGCCCAGGTAAGGTGGGCGTCCTCGAGGGCCTGGTTAATGACAGGGTTAATAACCTCGATATGACTACGGGCCGCTACTTCCGGAACGACACCCCCATATACCTTGTGAATATCGATTTGCGTGCGGACGACATTGGAAAGCAAACGGTGACCGTCTTCAACGACGGCCGCGGCGGTTTCGTCACAGCTACTCTCAATTCCAAGGATTCTCATCTGTTACATTTTACCACGATGTTGTGCTTTGGACATATTTGCTTGATGTTTGCTGAGAACGCCCTTAAAATTATAAGCAGAACCCAAGCAATTCTTAAGGTGGGAGGGTGTGATATGAAATATGGGCTAGTGCTCCTTTTGGGAGCTTTATTGGCTGTTGTTTTTGTAAGTGGCGAGGTGCGTGCTGAGTCGACGAGCTCGTGGGTGGATGAGCCGTTTACGGTACTGCAAGAGGTGAGTGAGGTAACTCCGTCGCCAAGCGAGCTCTCGTGTGCAGGAAGTAATTCGCGCATTCAAATGGCGGGCGAAAATGCTCTACGCGCAGCCTGTGTGTACGGGGTGTCTGGTAAGCCACGCCTTGCGAGAGTTGTAAATTACGCGGGCCAGTTTGAGTATGCGATGTCTTTTACGAATGAGCGCTATTTTTATACAATTGAGCATTTGTGCCTTGGGCTGGACCGCTGTGTCTACAGTCAGGCTGAAGACTCTTTGCTTCATCAAGCATTATTGCCGGATGGGTCGTATACCTATCGTCTTGTAAGACAGTTTTCAAAACAGATTGAAAGGGTCGCGGGCGAGACTGTATCCTATCGCATTCGGGGAATGGAAGGCGATTTATTGCTCGATGGCCTTTCGATGACGACACTTGCGCTTTCTTCGAATGGCAAGTGGGCAGCTATTGAAGTGCCGCGCAAAGGTATTGTGCGGCTCAACTTCAAGACAGGAGGGGCGATATGGGTCGCTTCACTTTCGGTAGTAGGGGCTTCGCCGCAGCCGATATTAGGGCTGGCGGTTTCTCGCGATGGACGTTGGGTAGCATCGACGGGATGGTATAAAGGCCTGACGGTGTATGAGGTGCGGGAACCGTGTGGGGTTACGTCGAATTTGAGTGATGTGGTGCAGTGGTGTGCTGCTTCCACTTCGACAAAAACCGATGTATTTCCAGGCTACGTGCGAGCTTATCGCCCCGTGTTTTCTAGTGACGGGTTACGACTTTCTGTATTTCTTGTAAGGCAACAGGGGTCGGGGCGAGTGACAGTTGCACCGATGAGCCGAGCGAGATCTGCAGGGTCGCAGTATATTGCACTGGGCGACTCATACACGAGCGGTGAAGGTGAGCTGGCCGATTCATTTTACTTACCGGGTACAAATACGGATACAAATCGTTGTCATGTGAGTGTCCGGTCGTATCCACTGTTATTGGGCGAGGGGTGGGGTATGGCTGCTACCAATGCGGCATGTTCGGGCTCGAGAATTACGGATGCTCGTGCGAAACTAGCGGAACTGTCCGATACGCAGCCACTTCTTGTGTCTATCGGAATTGGGGGTAATGATGTCGATTTGGTGGGTAAGCTCAAGACATGCCTAGGGCTTGGAACCTGTGAGTGGGCTAAAGAGGGCGTTCGTCTTGCGAGTGCACAAGAAATGCAGAGGATATTACCCGATATCGTGCAGCTCATCGAAGAGGTGAAGCTTTCAACTGGCGCGGCTGTTTTTGTTGTGGGGTATCCTTCAATCTTCGCCTCGGATACTGTACAGTGCGATGCGCTGACCGCAAGCCTTTTGAGCATCGAAGAGCGAACATACGTAGAGGCATCTATTCAGTACCTTAATACTATTTTGCAATCTGCCGCACGATACGCCGAGGCTACGTATGTTGATGTGTCCCAGGCTTTTACGGGCGAAAGGCTTTGTGAGGGTTCGCAAAAAGGAATGAACGCCGTGCGGGTAGGCGATGATATCGCGCCACTTTCTTTTATTAAAGAGATGAAATTCATTGGCGCGGAGTCATTTCACCCCACGCCGTTTGGTCATCAGAAAATAGCTGAAGCAATTCGAACGAGCTATACCTCTTTCTGGCTGCCGCGCGATTGTCAGAGCTGTGACGGTTCGGCGGGCTATACGAGCTATTGGCTCGAGGGAGTTGCCGATATGAACACACGCATTACACAGAGCGCAGTGCGGTTTATGACCGGAGAGCTGTTTAGAGCTGGTGAATCAACGCCATTTTCGATACCGCCCGGCACCTTCAGCCCCGGTTCGCCTGTACGGGTTGAAATTCGTTCAGCTCCGCAGACACTCGCCGAATATAGTGCGAATGAAGATGGCTCGCTAGGCGGAGAGGTTACCTTTCCCGAGGGCGTTGAAGGATATCATACGGTGCATGTCATTGGGACAAGTCAATCAGGTGAAGTGATCGATGTATATCAGATTCTGTACGTGCAACCTGTTGAAAAGGTTATTTCAGGAAGTGCGACAGCTATAGGCAATGCACGCGTAGAGTATGAGAGTGGACCCGTTGTGGGCATAAGTTCGATCGGGCTTACTCAGAAGGAGGTAAGTGACAGCATGCGACAAGGAGTCGCAACTGAAGTGCTTGGTGCCAGACATCAGGGCGTTCACCGATCACCCAACTTTGGAATTTTGATTGCTGTTGCCACCTTAGGGTTCTTAGCACTCCTTGTACTGATTTTTCTACTCCTCTTTAGAAGAAAGGTATAATGAGCAGCATGAATGCTCGAAAAATTGTTAAGTCTTTAATTCCAACTAAATTATTCCACGCGATTGAACCGACCGGCCACTTGGTAGAGGCGATGCTCGTTAATGTCCGCTATGGATTTCCATCTCGAAAAGTTCGCGTAATTGGCGTGACGGGTACGAATGGTAAGACTACGACCTCTTTCTTTATCCAGCGCATGCTTACCGAGGCTGGCATCACGACGGGTCTCATGAGTACAGTTGCCTATGGAGTTGGCGATGACATTAAGAAACAAGTCGAGCACATGACTACTTCAAAGGCGAGTGTGGTGCAGAGCCGAATGAAAAGCTTTGCGGCTAAAGGTGCCGAGTGGGTGGTGGTCGAAACGTCGAGTCACTCACTAGCGCAAAACCGCGTCTGGGGCGTGCCGTACGAAATTGCTGTATTGACCAACTTAACCCATGACCACCTTGAGTACCACGGCACCTTTGAAAACTACCGAGAAGCAAAGCGAAAGCTCTTTAAGATGGTAAACAAGCACGGCCTTCGGTATGGTGTGGTGAATGCGGATGACCCAAGCGCTGAAATATTTGCGCATACTGTTGATAATTCAACATCATACGGTATCAAGAATGGTGACATTAAGGCGTCAAACATCAAACTTACTAGTACGGGTACTACGTATACCGCAACGGTAGGCGACGAGACGTACAACATTAGTCTGCAAATTCCCGGTGAATTCAACGTCAGCAATAGCCTCGCAGCACTTGCGGTTGGTCGTAAGCTCGGGCTCACCAAAGAGCAAATCGAGAATGGACTCGCGTCACTTCAATCTGTTGAGGGTCGTATGAATGCCATTAATGAGGGTCAAAAATTCCAAGTGCTCGTCGACTTTGCGAGCACACCCGATGGCTTTGAGAAGTTTTTCTCAAGCGTACGACCGCTCGTAAAAGGGAAGCTGATTGCGGTATTTGGCTCAGCGGGACGCCGCGACGAAAGCAAGCGTGCCGAGCAGGGACGTATTGCCGGCAAGTACGCCGATATTATTGTTGCGACTGAAGAAGATGACCGCGATGATGATGGCGCAAAGATTCTGCAGCAAATTGGAGATGGGGCTATTGCGTCGGGTAAAACGCTCGACAAGTCACTCCACTTAATCTCAAACCGCGAAGAGGCGATTGGGTTTGCCTTTACGCTCGCGTCGAGTGCGGACGACATGGTTGTGCTCCTTGGTAAGGGGCACGAAAAGACGATCGAACGCGCCGATGGTGAATACCCTTGGAATGAATCTGACGTTGCTCGTGCGGCACTCCAAGAACTTGTAAAGAAAAAATAACCCCCGACTAGTCGAGGGTAAGGCTGGTGCAGCGGATATAGCCGCCGCCCTTTGAGAGTTCACGCACATGAGGGGTAAGTACCGTGAGTCCGCGTGATTCGAGCGCAGATTTCAACTCTGGTGCACCGTTACCCATGACAACTGTTTCACCTGTGGAGACGAGGTTGCAGGCAAAGGCCTCTCGAGCTTCGGTGAGTGAGACGTGAATGGCTTCGATTTCTTTCCCATCACCGGTCACTTCAGCGAGGATCGCCTGACTTTTCTCGGTAAATGCCTCAGGGCAGTAAGCAATGAGGCCAGGTTGGCCGTCGCTTGGATGGCGAATAATAGAGAGCGCGAGGTCAATATCGTAAAAGAAGCTATCTTCCCATCCCGATGTAGGGTTTACAACGGGTACGTCTGACGCATCAAGCTGAGGGATGGTTTGCAGTTGGACACGGTCGTAGCCAAGGGTATTTGCCGCGAATTCTTGTGCGGCTTCGTCGCTTCGGTAGCCACTGCCGCAAAAAAGGTAGTTACCGCAGGCGAGCGCGTCACCTTGACCGCTAAAACGCAGGCCTTCAGGTACTTCAATAAGCTCTTTGCCAAGTTCTAGGAGTTTTTCTCGTGCGTAGGCCTCTTCGGCTTTGCGCACATTAGGGAGGCGTGCAGGAATAGCTTTATTGCCACGTACGAGCGCCCAGTTGGCAGTGTAGACGCCATCCTGGCTTTCGCTAGGTGACGGAACCTCAATGATAGTAACGCCAGCTGAGGCGAGCGCACTTTGGATCGAATCGTGCTCGGCTTGGGCGACCGAAGTGTCGGTCTTTGAATCGAAGTAGTAAGGGTTAATTGGGTGTTCGGCGCTAAAATTCAGCGCGTCAGACATAAGGACGGTTTGATTAATTTTCATAGACATCTTAGTAATAATAGTCTTTTGTGCGCTGATAGTACAGACGCCTATGGACGCGTTCACCGAGCTTTGTCCAGGCTTTGTGGCGGGTTGGCGAGAGTACGTAGTCGTAGCAGCCGATGAAGTCTGAAACTTCTTTACTAAACGAAAGCTTAAAGAGGCCTACCCCGTGATGTGGGTGCTCTGGGTTACTAATCTCATCGCTTGGTGGTGATCCGCAGAAGTCGTGGACAAGTGCGCCTTCGGATTTGGCCCACTCGATGACATTCCATTGCAGAAGGTGACTGGCACCATAGGCGGTGCGCTGACGAATAGAAGCGCCGTCTTTATAAGTACTTTTTTCACCAAATACCATGGCGTAGGCACCGGCAACCACTTGGCCTTCAAAATACGCAAAGAAAAGCTGACCCAACTTTGCTTCTTCAAACGTCTTCCAGAAGGTTTTGTAGTAATTATAACTACGAATACCGAACTGGCCCTCGGCGGTTTCCGCCAAAAGGTTGTACATAAGTTGGGCATTTTCTTCGGTGACGGGCACTTTTTCAACCGTGACGCCGTCGCGACCAGCGCGGCGAATGGCGTGGCGACCCTTTTGAGGTAGTCCGGTCAAAATATTGTCTAGGGACGGCGAGATATCAATCGTGATAGTAGAAGGGTTTGGAATAATTGGCGCGGCTTTCTTCATGCCATGGCGTTCAAGGCTTGGCTGAGATGAGCGATCGAGCTCGGATTCAACGCGAATCGTAAAGACACCCGCTTTCTTGGCGAGCGGTCGTAGCGCTTTAAGAAGGTCGAAGAGCTGTTTGGTAGAGGTGACGCCCGGACCTTTTGGTAGGTACCAGAACTTACCCAGTGGAGGTGTTGTCTTTTCTAACACGGTCACCGCAATTTGACCCACAATCACATAGTGAGGGGTGTAGTGGGTGAGTTTTTTGATTTCCGAGTATTCGAGGCTCGAGAATACATTTCCGCCATCGGGGTTCTTAAGAATCAGTGAATCCCACTTGGCGATCTCGGCGTTGGTGGCGTAACGAGCTGTCATTAGTACCATTGTACCTTACATTAAAACTCATGCGCCTATTACAGCGCATGAGTGAATGATTCGAGACGATACTGCCTAGGCAGCTGGTTGGTCTTTGCGAGAAAGGTAGTCGATTTCCTTGATGATTTCGAGGAGTGCTTCAGCCTTGCGCTTCTCGTCGGCAATGCCTTGTGCGGCGGTGTGAGCCGGTGCGATAAGGGTCTTGTCGTCGGTGCTACGAAGGAGCATGAGGTAGGTGTCGAACTTTTCCTCTGCAGGAAGGTCAACCTTGTCCATAAGAGGGCGAAGTTCTTTGAGCGCTTCGAGCTTTACGCCGTCGAGGTCTGACGAGTCGCTTGCAGCAGGGGTGTCGAGACTTGGCATGGTGAAGCTTGGTACTTCGGCGACGGGCGCAACAGGCGCTGGAGCCGGTGGTACGATTGCAGCAGGCGCTGCAGGGGCTGCAGGGGCGGCGGTTTCTTCAAAGTGAAGTCCAGTTGGTGAATTTGCGTCAGTTGTGCTGTCGTCTTCAGGAAGAACGCCCGCAAGAGCCTTGGCCAGCTCCTGGTCGTCACTAATTGGTTGCGTATTGTCTTGCGGAGTAATATCCATGGCCCACCTCGAGTTAAAACATTTATGCTTACTTGAAAATACTGTATCATATATACAGATTGGTGGGAATACTATGACGGATATTTTAGACAACGTAAACGTAATTGCGCAGCGTGACCCTGAGGGTGCGTTGAAGGTGATTGCGAATCAATACAAACAAGCTAAGTTTGATGCGAAGGTGTGGAACCCAGAGCACGACGATCGTGAGATAACGAGTGTCGTCGTGACTGGCATGGGCGGCTCTGCGCTGGCCGCATTAATGGTGAAGGTACTGCTCAATAAGGAGCTGACAATTCCGTTTGATATTATTCGTGGCTACGACCTACCGAGTTACGTGAATCGCAACACCCTCGTGATTGCCAGTAGCTATTCGGGTAACACTGAAGAGACTTTATCTGCACTCGATCAGGCCGAGGCAAAGGGTGCGCAAATCGCAATCTTGGCATCGGGCGGTAAATTGATTGATATCGCGACTGAATATGACATGGCGCACGTACCACTCCCATCTGGTGCCCAGCCTCGTATGGCAATGATTTCTAACCTTCGCGGCCTTTTTGCATTGCTCGAGTCATTTGATGTTGTGAGTGATAAGTGGCTTAAAGAACTCGAGCACCTTTCGGGTTGGCTCGAGGACGAAACTGCCAAATGGACCCCTGACGTACCGACCGAAAAAAACTACGCTAAGCAGCTTGCACTCGAAGCGATCGGCAAGACCCCAGTATTTTACGGTACGCCACTTACCGCACCACTTGCCTATAAATGGAAGATTAGCTGGAATGAAACTGCAAAGAATGTGGCGTTCTGGAATGAATTCCCTGAGTTTAACCACAATGAGTTTATGGGGTGGGTGTCGCACCCAATCGAAAAACCGTTTGCAGTATTCGATATTCTGAGTCCGCTCGATACGCCGCGCGTGCGGCAGCGCTTCGAACTCAGTGATCGCTTGCTTAGTGGCCTTCGCCCTCACGCATTTACGCTAGAGCTTGAAGGTGACACGTTGCTCGCCCAGCTACTGTGGGGCGCAATCCTCGCAGACTTTTCGAGCACCTATGCGGCCGTGCTGAATCAAGTTGACCCAACGCCAGTGGTATTGATCGAGAAGCTCAAGAAAGAACTGGCCGATAATCCGCGGTAACTATTCGTACTGACGAAGAGCTGAGATAGGGTCGCGACGAGCGGCCCTTATTGCTGGGTATATGCCAAAGAGTGTGCCGATGATGAGCGACACGCCAATCGCAACACCTGCGACTTCCCAGTTAAGGATTGGGTCGAAGGTGAGGAAGGTGCTGATTGCGAATGCAACGGCGTAACCAAGCAGGTAGCCGGCGACACCGCCACCGATACTTAAGACGAGTGATTCAATCAAGAACTGCGCGACAATATCGCGGTTTGAGGCGCCAAGTGCCTTACGGATACCGATTTCACGGGTTCGCTCGGCAACGCTGACAAGCATGATGTTCATAATGCCTACACCACCCACAATAAGTGAGATTGCAGCAATCGCGACCGATACGCCCGCAATTGCGGTGAAGATGCGGCTCGTTGGCTGGGCGACTTGGGTGCCTGAAAGCACCGCAAAGTCTACTTCGTTGAGGTGATTGCGCAGCAATGTCTTATTAATGGTGGTAATGACACTTGTCAGGTGGGTGACTGAATCACTTTGCACGTTAATTTGCTGGAGGTGCGATGAACCCTGATTGAGGGCGCGTCCACTTTCGAGATTAATCAGGACTGCGTTATCAAAGTCGACATTGTTGTAGTTAATCGGGCTGTTAGTACGCTTCATTACACCGATAATCGTGAACGGTTCACCCTTTACACGGATGGTCTGCCCGATGGAATGTTCGGTGCCAAAGAGGTTCACTGAGAGTTGCGGGCCGATTACTGCGGTAGAAGCAATGAGATTTGGATCAAGGAATTGACCGTCGGCGATTTGAATATTGCTGACCGCTTGAAGCTCTGGGGTTGTGGCAACAATTGGGGTATTTGCGGGCGCATCAGAGTTTCCAGACACGGCCCCGCCAATCACCATGAGTGGGGCAACGGCGCTGACATGCTCGATGTCTTTAATTGAGGCGACGTCGATATCGGTGAGCGTACTGGCGGCGAACTGATGGTCGCCCGCGAGCTGTGAGAACGCGTCGTTTGTCGGCGCGCCAGGGCGAACTACGGCAATATTTCCGCCAAGTGCATCAACCTGAGTACTGACAATTTTATTTGCACCGGCACTGAGCGCCATGATTGTTGTGATGCTTGCAACACCGATCGTAATCCCCACCATAGTAAGGAAGCTGCGAAGGCGATTACTCTTAATAGATTGCCGCGCGTTTTGTAAGTGAATAAGGAAGAGGAAGCGCATTATTTCGTATCCTTTTTCTTGCGCGCAAGTTTTTTCTTAGTAGTGTTGCCAAGGGGTTTCTTGGTGGATTCGCGTGCAGGTAGGGGAAGGCGGAAAGTATCGGTATCGACTTTTCCGTCGAGCATCGTGATGACGCGGCTGGCGTACGTAGTGAGGTTCGGGTTGTGCGTCACCATAATAATAGTATTGCCCTTTTGGTGAAGGTCGGAAAGCTCTTCCATAATGATGTGACTGGCATGTGAGTCGAGGTTGCCAGTTGGTTCGTCGGCCAAAATGATAGAAGGTTCGTTCACGAGTGCACGGGCAATCGCGACGCGCTGCATTTGGCCGCCCGAAAGCTGACTTGGCATATAAAACTCGCGCTCTCCAAGGTGAAAGTCGTGCAGAATTTTACTGGCTTTCTTTTCACGCTTTAGTTTTGACATGCCTTTATAGATGAGTGGAAGCGCCACGTTATCGATCACATTAAGGCGCGAGATAAGGTTAAAGCTCTGGAATACAAAGCCAATCTCTTCACTGCGAATTTTCGCCTTGCGGCGCTGTGAGAGCGACGCGATAGGCTTGCCGTTTAATAGATATTCTCCTTCGATAGAGTTGTCGAGAAGCCCGAGGACATTGAGGAGCGTTGTCTTGCCACAGCCACTTGGCCCCATGATTGCGATAAACTCACCCTTTTGAATAGTGAGGTCGATCCCATCGATTGCAAAATGCTCTGCGTCTCCAATGCCAAATCGCTTATGGAGATCTCGAAGTTCAATAACTGGTGGGGGGCTCGCAGATTTCGCCATTATATATAGTATGGTAGGAATTTGACGATTAAGCAACAGATTGCGCGAAGTGGAAATCACAATAGACAGCGGCGGGGTTGGCGTGCTAGGCCATTTTACCTACAATGGATACATCCGGAGGGGTGGCCGAGTGGTTGAAGGCGCACGCTTGGAAAGCGTGTGTATGCAGCAATGTGTACCGTGGGTTCGAATCCCATCTCCTCCGCCAGCATATAGAATGACCTTTATGGTCATTTTTTATTTTTTCGTAGACTCAACTAATTAAAATTAATTACATAACCCGGTGAATTGAATTGAATGTAGGTGCTAATTTGTGCTTTCTTTAAAAATTGCAAAAAATGAACACCTTTGTGGCGCATTTAGGGCTATTTAGCAGCTCAAAATGCTTATGCTATGTATGAATGTACTACATAAAACTTAATGTGGTATAATGAATATAGAAATGGTAAATAGGGGAATAAAAAATGGAATCAGAAAAATCCATCAACATCAAATTAACTGGCAAGATTGCTTTTGAAGAAGACATTACTCTTAATCAGGCAGCTCAGATTATTGGCTTCATTAGTAATACCTCGGGCGAGACGAATCAGATTGTTCCTGCTTCGGCTACTGTACTTTCACCACAAGCCAGTGCTCGCCCTTTGGGTGCGAGCCGAACACCAATTGATGCGCTCGAAGGCACTGGTGCCAAGACAAACGCGCAACGTATTGTTACGTTTGCAGGCTATATTAACGAGACTGGAGAAAACAGCTTCACGCTTGAGGATATCCGACCGCTCTTTCGCCGTGCTAACTTGAAAACGCCGGCAAATTTAAGTCGTGACTTAGAGGGAGCTCTAGGTGAAAATTGGATTACACGAGGAGAGACTAGGGGGGAATACTACTTAACAAGTAAGGGACTTGAGGTCTTGAAGAGCGGCTTTATCAATGAAGACGGGACTAGCAAAAAGACGCCTCGTAAACCACGTCGTGTAACGATTACGATGCCGGAAAGTTTTAAGGATTTCGATGACGTACCCGCTACTATTGATGGAATTGTTGAGTATCGTTATTTACAGGCTGGTACTGACCGACTACTCTGGGCCTTGTATCTGGCGAAGCACGAACTGAATATGGATGGCCTCACAAATCAGGAGATTGTATGGCTAACAGACCACCTCGAATCTGCGATTACTGCCAATAACGTGACGGGGACATTTACGGCGGCGAAAAAGCAGAACCGCGCACGACGATCATTGCAAACGCAAAAAATTCACATTACCGCAGACGGTGAAGACTACGTTCGCGGCATGGCGAAGACTAAGTAATGAAATCTGCAGATTTAGTTTCGCTACTCTCTCAGTCTATTGACGGAAGGTTAGCGCAAAGTCTTGTTGATGAATTTATTGAGCTCGAGGAAGCCTTTACGGCTCGCAAATGGAAGGCCACGGAACTCGATGGGGGAAGGTTTGCGGAGGCGGCATCGCGCATAGTTTATGCGATTGACTCCGGTAACCTTAATCTGACAAAAGGTGTGGATGATTGCTTGCGATACATTGACAGCCAGCAGTTGAGTCATGCATTTCCAGAGCGTCAGACTGCCGTTCATTTAGCGAAAGTTATACGAGTTGTTTATAAATTCAGAAGTCAAAGAGGTGCGGTACACGTTACACCACACTATACGGCGAACGAAATTGACTCTCGGTTGGTTCAGGAGATGGTGCGGTGGATACTTGCCGAACTACTCAGGCTGTTTGTCGTTGGCGATAGGGAGGTGGTCGCTGCGATAATCAGAGATTTAGCGCGCTTCCCTTTCCCTCTTATGCGCATGTTTGGTGACGATGCGTTTCTGCAAGCAACGAGCTTTACTACGGAGGAAGAGATACTTGCCCATCTTCTCTTTAATCGCGGTGGGTTAGCTCAGGCAGATATTGTTCGTGTTGTACCTAAAGATGCTTCTGGCATTAGTCGGGCTATCAAGAAGCTACAGTCCGCGTCCTGTCGGCAGATTAAAAAGATGGGCAATAAATGGGTTCTCACAGACCTTGGTATTAACCGTATCGAGGAGCGATTGGCGAGAGAAACCATTACGAATATTAATTAAGTGTATTGCTATTCAATACACCACATATAGCGTTGTGAAAATAAAACACGACGCTATTTTCGTATTTACAGAGGTGACCACAAGCACGATGCATTCGTGGTCAAAAAAACCCTGCAAAATGCTTGAAAAACCATATGTAGGGGCATATAGTCATCACTAAGCACTACATAGCGTAGTGAGAGAAACACAAACAGTTTGCAAGGAGGAACGCGTATACGCTCCAGTAGCGCCTTTCTTGCACCCTCAAAAACAGAGGGAGATACAACACCTGGGGAGGTGCAAAGAAACTAATCAACATGGAGCAGGGGAAATAGGGGAATGACAAATATTTCAGTGGTCAAGCGCGACGGAACACGCGAACCATTTGACGCAAACAAGATTAACTTGGCACTCGTAAAAGCCAGTGAAGGCCTGAATGACCAAGTTGCAAAGGTGGTAGAAGTTGCTTCACAACTTTCACTTACATTGTTTGATGGCATCACGAGCGAACAACTCGACGAAGCGGTGATTCAAACTGCACTGCAAAATGTAAAAGACGATCCAGACTACGACAAGATTGCTGCGCGTCTCCTTCTTAAGACTTTATATAAGAGTATTCTTGGCGACTACGACACTGAGGCTGAGCTAAAAAAGCTCCACGAAAAGAGCTTCGGTAAATACGTAAAGGACGGCGTCAAAGACGGACTCCTTGATACCCGCCTCAGCGACGGCCGCTTCGACCTTACTAAGCTTGCAAAAGCACTTGACCCAACCAAGGACGACCTTTCAAAGTACCTTGGTGTGATTACTAACAAAAACCGTTACGCACTCCGCAAGGGAAGTGGCGAGCCAATCGAGGTTCCACAATTTACCCACATGCGTATTGCGATGGGGCTTTCAATTAATGCCGAAAACCCAACTGCAAGCGCGCTCGATTTCTACGAACATATGGCGAACCTCGACTACGTTCCTGGCGGTTCGACTCGTGTGAACGCGGGTGGTGCATTCCCACAACTTTCAAACTGTTTCCTTATCAATGTTGATGATGACATGGAGTCAATTGCTAAAAGTGTACGAAACACAATGTGGATCGCGAAGGGGACTGGCGGTATTGGTATCGGATTTACCAAACTGCGTGCAGCGGGGAGTCCTGTAAAGACCACTAACACTGAAAGTACTGGCCCAATTCCGTTCATGAAGATGATCGACACGGCGCTCTTCGCGGTGAGCCGTAAGGGTAAGAAGGCTGGTGCGGCTGCGATGTACATGGAAAACTGGCACCTTAACTTCCCACAATTCCTTGACCTTAAGGCGAACTCTGGTGACCCATATCTTCGTACACGTTTTGCTGACACTGCAACGTTTATTAGCGATGAGTTCATGCGCCGCGTCGAAAAGGACACTGACTGGTACCTCTTTGACCCAGCAGACGTTATGGACCTGACTGAACTCTACGGTGATGAGTTTGCAAAGCGCTACAACGAATACATTAAGATGGCCGAAGCGGGCAAGATTCGTAAGTTCGAAAAGATCTCTGCTCGTGAACAATTCCGCGCAATTCTTATTCAGCTCCAAGCAACCAGCCACCCATGGCTTACTTGGAAGGACACCATTAACGTTCGTGCACTGAACAACAATACTGGTACTATCCACCTTTCAAACCTATGTACTGAAATTACATTGCCACAAGACAACGAAAACATCGCCGTCTGTAACTTGGTAAGTATCAACCTTTCTTCACACCTCAATACCGACGGTACTTGGGACTGGAAGCGCCTCGAAGAAAGCTCACGTAGCGCAATTCGCCAGCTTGACAACCTTGTCGACATCACCGAACTTCCAGTACCTGAAGCAATGAACGCCAACAAGCAAACTCGCGCTCTTGGTCTTGGATTCATGGGATTCACCGACGTCATCGAAAAGCTTGGCTACAGCTACGAGTCTGAAGAAGCTTACGACCTTGTTGACCAAATTGCTGAATACATTAGTTACTACGCAATCGACGAGTCTGCCAACCTTGCCAAGAAGCTCGGTAGCTACCCAGCATTCAAGGGCAGTGGTTGGAGCCAGGGAATTCTTCCTATCGACACCATTGACCAGCTTGCAACCAACCGTAAGGTAAAGGTGAACATTAACCGTACACAGCGTCTCGATTGGGACAAGCTTCGCACTAAGGTGAAGAAGGGTATGCGTAACGCAACACTTATGGCGATTGCCCCAACTGCAAACATCGCCCACATTGCTGGAACAACTCCAGGTCTCGACCCTCAGTTCTCACAGATCTTTAGCCGCTCTACCTTGAACGGTAAGTTCCTTGAAGTGAACACGAACCTTGTAAAGGACTTGAAGGAACTCGGTATTTGGGACGACGTGAAGGATGACCTTCTTATTAACCAAGGTGACATTCAAAACATCGACGCGATTCCACAGCACCTTAAAGACGTGTACAAGACAAGCTTCCAACTTTCTCCATACTCGTTCATCGAAGTTGCCGCTCGTGCACAGAAGTGGGTTGACCAAGCGATTAGCCGTAACATGTACCTCGAAACTCGCGACATCGACGAATACGAGAAAATCTACACCGAAGCGTGGAAGCGTGGCCTCAAGACGACCTACTACCTGCACGTAAAGCCTCGTCACCAAAGTGAGCAGACCACCGTTAAATCTAATAAAGCAGAAAAGATCCAGAAGACCGACGGACGTAAGGTTGGGTTTGGGTTTGCAAAGGCAAAGTAATGAGCGCTGAACTATTTCCAGGCACACCCTATGAATACTTTGAACTTCGCGAACCACCAGTGGTTGAGTTCGCGAAGCCCGTGGAGATTGCGCCGCACCCGCAGCTTGATATGAGCGAATGGCTTGGACCGGTTGCACTGTTCGCTGTGCGCCATGACGGCGAGTTCGATCTCGAACAGAAAGAGGCCGCATGAGCCACGCAACTACCGAAGCAGAAGCGGCAGTAGAAACTCACGAGATGATTGTGCGCCTTTACGACCAATACAAGGGCGACCACATCGCAGCGATTCGCGAAGCCAGCAAGATTCAACGAGATTTAAGCCGCGCCGAGCACGAGGTGACGCGCATCGAACGACACCTGCAGCGCATCGAAGCATTTTGTAAGCAAAACGACATACCATTAGAAGAAGGAAACTAAGGAGGAAATTATGGCAGACCAAGCAAACGACCACCCAACTGGAATCCTCGGGCAAGGACTCCGCGACGGACTACAACTTAAACCAATTCGTTACCAATGGGCGTACGACTTGTACAACCAGGCAGTGGCAAATACCTGGTTCCCGAACGAAGTACAACTTGTTCGCGACCTTGCGGACTTTGAGAAGCTGACCGACGACGAGAAGCACGCGCTCAAGACCGTCATTAGCTACCTCAATCCAAATGAGCTGCTGATCAATAAGTCACTCGCGTTTGGTATTTACCCATACATTAATGCAGCCGAGGCGCACATCTACCTTTCAAAGCAGATGTGGGAAGAAGCCAACCACTTCATGACCTTCGAATACATTATTGAAACTTTCCCATTCGACCGTGAAGAAATTTACGCAGCTGGCTTTGGTAAGCCATCGCTTGCAGCGAAGGCGAACTTCCAAAACAAGCACCTCTACCCAATGCTTGAAGGTAATGTTGATATTACGACAACAGAAGGTAAGAAAGACTTTGTCCGTAGCCTTGTAGCCTACAACATCGTGCTTGAAGGTATCTGGTTCTACAGTGGCTTCATGGTTGGCATGAGCTTCCGTCAGCGCAATCTTCTTCGTAACATTGGCTCGCTGTTGGACTGGATTACTCGCGACGAAAACCTTCACCTTACGTTTGGTATTAACTTGCTTCTTACCATCATGGACGAGAACGAAGACCTTCAAACTGCAGAGTTTGCGGAAGAAATTCGTGGACTCATCCTTGAAGCGGTTGAGCTCGAAAAAGCTTACAACGAAGACATGCTTCCAAAGGGTATCCTTGGCCTTAACGCCGAGTATGTAAACCAATACGTCATGTACATGACCGACCGTCGTCTTGAAGAGCTTGGCTTTGAGCCTGAATATAACGTGTCAAACCCTGCGAAGTGGATGGCTGCAGCCAACGACACGCTCGAACTTGTGAACTTCTTTGAAAGCACCAACACTTCTTACGAAGTGAACGGCGGAAAGTAACACTATGACAGACGAGGCTCGCGCAATTCTTGATGACAACTTGATAGGTTCGATTGCGACTATTAATGAGGACGGCTCGCCTTGGGTTTCGCCGGTGCATATTGTGGCCGACGACGAGGCAGTGTATTGGTTCTCGAAAGAGACGGTGCAGCACTCACAAAACGTTGCGCGCGACCCTCGCGTAAGCCTCACGTTATTCTCGACCGACCTAAGCCGAGGGCCAAAAGGCATCTATGTACAGGGCGAAGTAGAGAAGCTTGATGTTGACGCAACAACAGAAGCGCGTAAGCTCCTAGAGGCAAAAATAGGCTTTTTACCACCAAATTTTCTAGAAGCGACGGGTTATCGTCTGAAAATAGGTGAATTTAACAGGGGTAAATCGACCGGAAACTGTTGGTATTTTTACACCTAAAAATGGGTAGACAGGCGCTATATGTGGCGTATAATAACTAAACATAAGCACTACATAACAATAAAATAGTGCGCGAAAATAATAATAGGGGATCAACAAACATGAGCGTAAACGCAAACACAATCATCAGCGACGAAATGTCTCTCGACGAAAAACTTGCTGCAATTGACGCAATGATGGCATCAGCTGTTGCAAACGCACAACAGACCAGCTCAAACTCAGTGGCCGCACCACTCGACCCAGCCGACCTGACAATGTGCCTCGGTTGCCAATAAATAGCCCCCTATAACTTATTTTGGGAGGCAGTACACCGCCGTAACAGGCGGTGTACTTATGTCCCCGCTTATTCAAAGGAGAATATAACGATGACTTTAGAGCATCTTAATCACCCCCACAGTAAAGAACGCCTCGACGAAACGATTAACGATATCCACGAGGCACTTGGTGCGCCTGATTTCAACGAAGAGGACCGCGAAGCGGTGCGGGAGAGCCTTGCCTATTTCGAAGCGCGACGCGACCGCTTTATGGCCGCAGCAGGCCAAACAATTAAGTCTGCAGAACTTGCGGCATAAGTGCTACACTAAGTATAGTGAAAACATTACTTGTTATCTTCGGAATCACTGGAGACCTCAGTACGAGGAAGCTCCTTCCTGCGCTAAGTCATATTATTCATGCTGACGATGCGCCCGAGCTTGAAATCCTGGGCGTGTCACGCAGGGAAGTGGATCTTCCTGAGTTGATTCTTGGAAGTACGAAAGATGACGCGCTTGTTGAAAAGACCGACATTTTGACGATGGATGTTGCGCAACTGGCTGATTACCAAAAGCTTAAGCAGGCGATTCAAGACCGAAAAGCCGATCAAACGCTGATTTACCTTTCGGTACCCCCTGGGGCTGCAGCGCAGATCGTTGACCTACTTGGTGAGGCTGGGGTAAATACGCCCGACATCCACCTATTGTTTGAAAAGCCGTTTGGGTTCGACCTCGCGTCGGCACAAGACTTTATTGCACGTACCGGACGCTACTTTACCGAAGCGCAAATTTATCGCATCGATCACTACATGGCCAAAGAGGTTTCCGCTGAACTATTACGACTTCGTAGGGGCGCCGAGGCTGCACATCACCATTGGGGTGCCGACTCAATCGAAAGTGTCACGATCATTGCCTCTGAGGCCATTGGTATCGAAGGCCGCGCGCAGTTCTACGAGCAAACAGGGGCACTTCGCGACTTTATTCAGGGCCACCTTCTTCAACTCCTTTCGTTAGTACTCATGACGCGTCCTACGCTTGATGAGCGTGTGCCCGCGCAGCGTCTTAAGGCACTGCAGGCGATTGCACCCGTAAATCCTGCGCACGTCGTCCGCGGCCAGTATGAGGGCTACCAAGAAGAAGTTGAAAACCCTGGCAGTACGGTTGAGACCTTTGTCGGGCTACAGCTTGAAAGTAGTGACGAGAACTGGCAAGGCGTGCCGCTCCGTCTCATTACAGGTAAAGCGCTTGATGAAAAGCGCTCATATGTAGAGATTCGTTACCGTGACGGCCGAACTGATGTGTTCGAAGAGGGTAAGGTAATTCCCGAAAATGGCCGCGTGCTCGATGCCTATGAACGTGTGCTCTTGGAGGCCGTGGCGGGTCGCAATGAGCTCTTTACAAGTGGCGAAGAAGTAATCCGCGCATGGGAGATTTTGGCGCCACTTCAGTATGATTGGGAGATGTCAGATGAAGCACCTTTGGTGTATAAAAAAGGCGTATCGTTAAAACATCTAGGCAGTTAAAGAGCTGGCCCTGTTGATGTTGCACTGTTGGCGGCGCCGTTCCACACCCAATTTGCAGAATCGCCTGAGTACCAGTTGCGGGATGTCGTATAATCACCCGGATATAGGTCAATATCGGCTATTTCAACCGTTGTATTGGCAGATTTATTTGAGATATTCACGTATAGTCGGAGATTTTGACCTGGGTCGGCCGCAGCTGCATCGGCTGTAAAGGTTGCATATACTTTGTAGGTTTGGCCTATATTCATACTGCTTACCGTACCCCCACTCGCATGGAGCGTCATTGTACCACTGCCCGCGATGCTCTTATCAACACTGACGCCCCCTATACCTGCGTTTCCTGATATTCGTTGGATACTTGCGACGATTGTGTACTTTGTGCCCGCATAGGAAAGGTAGGAGCTTCCAATATTGACCGTAAACCCACCATTATTTGATGTGATTGTTGCTGGGAAGACTAAGCGGTTTGCCCGCGTTGACTTAGACCAATTACCTGTTGCGGCAACATTTGTATAAGAAGTGCCTGTATTACCTCCGTCCCAGGATGTGGCACGACTAGTGCTATTTGGTTTTGGGTCAAGGTAGAAGTTTGTGATCGCTGCGACACCGCCAACCCCATGGCCATCGCATCCACCAAGCTGGGGTGAACCCTGGCTGTTCGATACGAAGTAGCTAATAGTATCTTGCGTTGCGGTGACGCAAAAAGTTTTTGGATTCGTTGCGTTATTAACGCTATATTGGTATGACGTACCGCCGCTGTTTTGAATATCTGCGTCCATCAGAGTAGAGGGGTAAGTATCTGCATTTGTGATGGCGTAGGTAGACACCTTCTTGAGTACTTGTTCTGCAGCGCTGCGTACTGCTGCGTCCTTTGCTCGGTTGTTGATGCCGTTATACGCCACGATCGTGATTGCGGCAAGAATAGCAATTACTACCACAACAATGAGGAGTTCAACGATCGTAAAGCCTTTTTGTTTTTGTGCCCACTGCATCATGTCGCTATTTTATCATGTTATGCAACATTGGACGGATATCCTACGCTGGTGGAGGCATGTGGTACGCCGCGCCATATGCAACCAGGCATGTCACCGTCGAGGTAGGGGCCGGTGTAGCTCCCTTCTACTAAAGCCAGGTCATCCCACCATACATCACCATTACCAAATGACGCACCATTGTAAAGACGAACAAAAGCCTCTGTTGCATCTGGCGGGATTGTGAAAGTTAGTCGTATCGTTGTGACGCCTTGACTATTTGGTGCGGATTGTGAAATAACACCCGAATTGTAGTTACCGTCAGCCTTTTTCCAAAAGGCTGTTATTGTTCGGGCCTTTAATTGGAGTGTTCCAGTTTGTGGTGCTGTAACCCTTAAACGCCCAATTGCCGTATAGCTGTGGCCAGGTTGCATGCCGAGCGTAAAACCGTTGTTGGCATCACCACCTAATAATGGATAAGAATCTGACGAACTCGATCTTGGGATGAGGCGTAGACTCCATCGTCCTGACGATGACCAGATACTAGAACATATAGCAAAAGCATTGGCTGCACTAGCATCAACGAAGCTACTTAGAGAGAGCTAATCATATCTTTTTACAGTATAAAACACGAGCAGCATGTCGACAGCGCTTCTCGGATGTCTACTACATCTAGTGTAGTGAAAATACTACAACACCCTACCTATAGCGCATTGTCAAAAAATAATGCTACAATGAAATCCCATGGAGGGGAAAACTGAAATGGGGAAGACACAAAAATATATCTTTGTAACTGGAGGGGTGCTTTCGGGGGTTGGAAAGGGCATTACTGCGGCCAGCATTGGTGCCATTTTGCAGGCCAAGGGGGCTCACGTCTCTATTCAAAAATGTGACCCGTATCTCAATGTAGATGCGGGTCTTTTGAACCCTCGTGAACACGGGGAATGTTTCGTGACGAAAGACGGGGCCGAGACCGATCTCGACCTCGGTCACTACGAGCGCTTTTTAGACATTGAACTGACACAAAAGAACGCCACACTTTCGGGGCGTCTTTTAAGTAACCTGATTGCTGATGAGCGCGCGGGAAAATTTAACGGGCAAACTATTCAGCTTGTCCCACACCTTACGGGTGCGATTAAAGATGCTATTCAAGATGCGGCCAATGGATCTGATATTCATATTGTAGAAGTTGGTGGTACGGTGGGTGACTATGAAGGCCTGAGCTTTGTTGAAGCGATTCGTGATTTTGCCAGTAGGGTAGGGCGCGAGAACTGTTTTTACGTGCACGTCGTCTATGTGCCATTTATTCAGACGAGTAAAGAATTTAAATCAAAGCCTGCGCAAAATGCGTTGAACGACCTTCGTGGATTTGGTATCGTGCCAGACTGCGTGGTGGTGCGCACAGAAGACCCTGCGCCTGGCGATATTGCGGCCAAAATCGCGCGCTTTAGTGGTGTGGCTGAGGATGCGGTGATTCTGCTTGCGAACGCACACACTGTGTATGAGGTGCCATTAACGGTCTACGCGAGTGGTATTGGGCCTGTGCTCGAACGTTTTACGGGCAATACTAAAAAACCCGATCTTACAAAATGGCGCGACCTTGCGGAGGCCCAAGAAACCCGTTTCCCACAAACCGTAAAGGTGGGTATGGTTGCTAAATATCTTGATAACGAGGATACGTACATCTCTGTCCTTGAGGCCTTGAAGGCGGCTGCGTGGCAAGAAAAGGTAAACCTTGACCTGCGTTGGATTGACGCCGAAGATGTAGTAAATGATGATTTAAGTTCGGTTGACGCAGTGTTGGTGCCAGGCGGCTTTGGCAAGCGTGGAATTGAAGGAAAAATTCAAGCTGCGACCTATGCGCTTGAACACAAAAAACCGTATCTTGGCCTTTGTCTGGGACTTCAAGTTGCGGTCATCGCCTCGGCTCGTCGTTCTGGTTTGAGTGACGCGAATAGCACCGAGTTTGAACCCGACGCCAAGCACAACGTGGTCTATATTATGGAAGGTCAGCAGGGCAAGGAGTCGACGGGTGGCACGCTTCGACTGGGCGATTACAACGCCGTACTTACAAAGGGTTCGAAAGTTGCCGAAGCGTATGGTGCAACGAAAACCGTTGAACGCCATCGCCATCGCTATGAGGTGAATCAAAAGTTTACGAAAGCAATTGAAGCGGGCGGCCTCACTATTTCAGGAACTTCGCCCGATGGGAAGCTCGTTGAATACGTTGAAGGCGCACATCACCCATATTTCGTGGCAACACAGGCACACCCAGAGTTTAAGAGTCGTCCTAGTAGGCCGCACCCACTGTTTGTAGGGCTTATTCGCGCCGCGAAGCAGGGTGTGTAGCGGATTTTCTCAGGGGTAGTGGTATAATAACCCCTAATGGAACAACAACTTACTCAAATTATTCACGAACTTTATTCACTTGACGTTACGCCGCAGATTTCTCGACCTGCCGCAGAGTTTGGTGACTACGCCACGAACGTCGCGCTGCAACTTGCAAAGCAGGTAGGTAAAAACCCTCGTGAAGTAGCCGAAGAAATCGCGGCGAAGCTTCGCGAAACTGGCGCATTCTCTGAAGTGACTATTGCGGGCCCTGGTTTTATTAACGTGCGCGTATCGGGCGCATCGATTGCAAAGCAGCTTGAAAGTGAATGGTCAGACACCTACGGTGAGAATAATGATGGTGAAGGTAAGACGGTTGTTGTTGAATATCCAAGTCCGAACATGGCCAAGCCATACAGTGTCGGGCACCTTCGCCCTGGTAACCAGGGCTGGGCCGCGCGTCAGCTCATGGAGGCAACGGGCTGGAAAGTTATTACCGATAACCACCTTGGCGACTATGGTGCACCGCTTGGTATTTGGATTGCTGGCTTTTTGACACTCAGTAGCGAAGAGGCACTCGAAAAAGACGGTGTCTATGAACTCGGTCGTGTGTACATTGCAATGAAGAAGTTGCTTAAAGAAGAGGCCGAGCGCGGCGACACAACCCTTGCCGACCAAGTGCAAGATTGGCTTTTGAAGTTTGAGGCAGGTGACGCAGAGGCGGTTGCCTACAGCCAGCGCTTTAATACGATCTCCCTCGACCACATCCATAACGTCATGGGTCGTCTCAAAATTTCAACCGATTATGAGTTGGGTGAGGCTTTCTTTGCACCCAAGGGCAAGGCGGCGGTGCAGAAGCTTCTTGAAAGTGGTGTAGCGACACAAAACGAGGACGGTTCGATTATCGTGCCGCTTGACGAGTATGGATTTGATGTGCCGCTGCTCGTACAAAAGAGTAACGGTGCGGCGCTTTATGCAACTACGGATCTTGCGACAATTTTGTATCGTGAGGAAACGATTCACCCCGACAAGGTTATCTATGCAGTGGGCTCTGAGCAACAGTTTTACTTCTCGCAGCTCTTTGCGATGGCGAAAAAACTCGGCATTAGTACCGATCTTTACCACCTGTGGTTTGGCTTTATTGATCAGCTGAACGAGGACGGTACTCGTGAAAAAATGAGTAGTCGTAAGGGCGTGGTATTAATGGAAGAACTTCTCAACGACGCCGAAGAGAAAGCTCGAGCCGTTGTTGAAGGACGCGATGTATCTGATGAAGATGTGAAGAAGATTGCGCTCGGTGCGATTAAGTTTAGTGACTTTATTTCAGACCGACGCACTAATATTTTGTTCGATTGGAACACCATCTTCGCACTCACTGGCGTGAGCGGGCCGTATGTCCAATATGCTGCGGTGCGTGTAAATAAGATTCTTCGCGAGAATGGTCATGGTAATTCATTCGATGAGACCTACGACTACACGGCCGAAAAGGACGTCATCGCAAAAATCCTTGGATACCCAGAAGTGGTACACCGTGCGGCGGCTGAAATCGAACCACATAAAGTTGCAAACTATCTTTACGAACTTGCCCGCGAACTTAACCGGTACTACGAGGCTACTCCAGTTGCGACAGGTGACGTAACACCAGAAGTCCGAGACGCCCGCCTTGGAGTGCTTGCAAAGGCTTCGCACATTTTTGCGCACGGACTTAACCTGCTTGGCATTGAAGTTCCAAGCCAGATGTAATTTAAGGGTTGCGACTATTCGCACCACGGGTGTATACTAGCCCCATTATGACAGTGATGACACATCAGCAATGTATGCTTCTCGGCCTCATGCTCGATACGTCCTCGACGTCGTAAGTTTTATTTGAAGAAACAATAAACGCGTCGAGGGAAACCTGGACGCGTTTTAGGTCTACAAATATGTAGTCCTGTGCCTATCCATCCCGGTGGGTACAAATCCATAGAGCCCTAGGCAAGGGCTCGCACATCGAAAATCAGGAGAAGAACATGACAACTGTCGTGGAAGGTATGCAGATCGACGCAACCGAGGAGCTCGGCGAAGACGGGCTTACACACCTGCAGCGCCGGGTGCTCTTCCGGCTCGTCTGCCGAGGTGAGATCAGGATCTCGACCGGCGACAACCAGGAGTATGAGATCGCGATCGAGCTGGGCCTCCAGCCCGGCATCGGTGGCGAGATCAGAACGGCGCTTGAGCAGCTGGTGGCGATGGGGCGCGTGAAGCGTCACATCGGCACCAAGAGCGAAGGCAGCTACGGTGGTCGAAGCGAAGTTCGGGTGGCGGGTGTCTACGTCTACCTTCCGATCAACGCGATCGGCCTCTGCAACGAGGTGCTGGCGTGGGTGGCGCTGTACGGTCCGCTGGGCTACGAGGAGTTCTCGTCGCCCGACGGCACCACCGAGTACGGCACCGAGATCGCGCGGGCGATGGGTGAGCCCCGTACCCGCGAGGACGAGCTGATCGAGTTCATGGGTACTGCGGTCTCGCGCGGCCTGCTGCAGGTGACTTCGGTCGCCGAACCCGACGTCAAGTCGGGCAGCTACGGCAAGTCGTACCCGGTTACGAAGACCACCGTCACGCTCGCACTCGTGCAGTGATGGTGCGCATGGGACGGGACTCGGCCACAAGCCTCGAGTCCCGTCCCATGCACCTTCAGGTTCTTCTCCTGATTCTTTAACCCTAGAAATGATATACTGATACAAAAGTGGTGGTAAGAGGAGGAGACACTCGTGGCTGAAAGCAAAACGAAAACTCAATCATCAAATGCTAAGGCGAAGGCAGCTGAAAAGCGAAAGAAAGCAACTGCTGCGGCCAGGAACGTAGCCGGTGCGGGCGCTGAGCACGTGAAGGGACACGTCGACGGATTCTTTGACTTTATTCGTGCGCAGGGCGTGATTGGCCTTGCAGTCGGTCTTGCGATTGGTGCTGCGGCAGGAGACACGGTCAAGAAGCTTGTGGAAGGGTTTATCAACCCAATCGTACAATTTATTACCGGCACTGGTTCGACGCTGGCGTCATCAACCTGGACTTTTGAAGCCTTTGGACGCTCGGCAACGTTTGCGTGGGGTGCGGCGTTGTCTTCACTCATTACACTGATCGCAACTGCACTTGTGATCTATTGGATTGTCTACATTTTTAAGCTTGATAAGCTCGACAAGAAGAAATAATAGTGGATAAAAAAACGCGCAACGCCAAGCAAAAACACGTCCTTTGGATTGACCTTGAGATGACCGGACTTGACCCAGTTGAGGATCGCATCCTTGAGGTCGGGGCGATTATTACCGATTGGGATTTTAAAGAAGTTGCGACGTATGAAGCGGCTATTCAAGTCGGGCCACGCCTCGTCGAGCGTCGAATGTTTAAGGGGCCGGCAAAAGATTTTTGGAATTCTGTTCCTGAAACTCGCGATGCACTCATTAAGCAAAATAACGAAACCGCTCGATCGGGTCGCACGATTGAAAATGAACTCCTCGCACTAGTTGAAGAGTATTTTGAAGAGGGAATTCCGCTGATACTAGCGGGTAACTCAATCCACATGGATCGACGCTTCATCGAAAGCGAATGGCCTCGCTTGAACGCGCGCCTCCATTACCGCATGCTCGATGTTTCAGCCTGGAAGGTTGTCTTTGAAAACAAGTACGGCAAAAAGTTCGCCAAGCGTGAGGCACACCGAGCACTCGATGATATTCGTGGCAGCATTGAAGAGCTTCGCTACTACCAGACGAAATTCAAAAAGATTTAATTTCAGAATGCTACAATGAGGGAATGAAGCTAAGGGGGCGGAGTAAGCGACTTTGGTGGAGGATTGGGCTTTCAATCCTTGTTATCGTGTTGGTTGCGGGTGCTGTGGTGGCATTTCTCTCGAACCAATCAACCAAGTCTCCTTCTGCTAACTCTGAGCAGCCGGCGGAAAGTGCGCCTGCGAAGCCGATTTCGGTTAAAGCTAATACGTTATTTATGGGCGATGTTTTTTGGGGTCGCTACATTAATGACTGGTCGATGGCCAGTTCACTTAAGACAAATTATCCTTTCTCGCGCCTGAACGAATTCAACAAGGACTCGTATAATGCCTGGATCGCAAACCTAGAATGCCCAACGGTGGCGGGCTTCACGCAGACTTCTATTCAAGAAGACACGACTCTTTCGTTTAACTGCTCTCCAGATTATCTCCCCGAGGCAGCAAAGTGGTTCAATATTGTGTCACTTGCTAACAACCATACGGACAATAGGGGAGCGGCCGGTTTTACCGAAACAAAGCAGCAACTTGATAAAAACGGTATTCAATATTTCGGACACTACGATCCTGTAGTCACCGAAGATTCTTGCGAAGTTGTTGCACTGCCGGTCACGGTTTCGTACGACGACAAGACAACAAAAGACCAGAAGCTACCAATCGCACTATGTGGCTATAACGGGGTCTTTAAGATTCCACCCGCGGCATCAATTGATGAAATTAAAAAGTACTCAGAACTTATGCCCGTCATCGTGATGCCACACATGGGCGCCGAATACAAAGCCGGCCCAGATAGTATCCGTACCACCACCTACCGCGCGATGATTGATGCGGGGGCGGATATGGTTATTGGTAACCACCCCCACTGGGTGCAATCAACCGAGACCTACAAGGGTAAGCTCATTGTGTACTCGATGGGGAACTTCATCTTTGACCAGCAAGCGAACAAAGAGGTAACTCGCTCGGCGATAATAAATGTTGTCATGAACACAACCAATGCCAAGAGCGACCAGCTGGCCTCATGGCTCGAATTGGGTAATACCTGTGGGGCCTTTAAGGATGATTGTCTAGCGAAGGCGACAACAGGAAACTTGGCGAAACTTCCAATGGAAATTAAGTACGGGGTAGTGGGGTCAAGCAGTGCGAATAAACAAACGAAGCCTGCGACAGAGGCTGAAACTGCCGAGATTTTGACGCGCCTTAACTGGACCCAAACAATGAGCCAGTTGCAGTCACCTCAGGGTAGCCTGTAGAATAGGGCTATGAACCACAAAGAACTTGAAGAATATTTACTGACTTTTCCAAACACTTGGCTTGATTTTCCATTCGGTGAAGGCACGAGCGTCTATAAAGTGGGACACAAAGAAACTGGTGAAGGAAAGTTGTTCGCGATTATAGCCGATGGTAGTAATCCGCTCCGCGTCAGCCTAAAGTGTGACCCGCAGCTTGCCAAGAATCTTCGTGAGAAGTACGAGAGCGTGCTTCCTGGCTACCACCTAAATAAGAACCACTGGAACACTATCATTTGCACCGGACAGCTCAATGACGACGAGATTAAAGACCTCGCGCGCCTTAGCTACCGTCTTGTTACCGAATAATTATTCGTTTGATGCGCTAAATTCAGAGATCGCCTTATAGGTAGGGGCGAGATTCTTGTAAGAGTCTTCAAGAAAGGCTTTTGTTTTTGGTGTCACGTTTGATTTATAGAGCTGTTGAAGGAGCGCTAGGGTTGTTGCGAGTTGGTAGCTCATCTCGCGGGCGTAGGTACTGTCGTACTTGGCGTTGAGTCGTCCATCTTCAAGGCGTTCGAGCGCTTTTGCACTACTTTCTTTTGCAGTAACCGACTTTGGAAGCTTCGCAGTGTTAATACTCAGGCCTTTGAGGGGTTCGGCAAGGTCACGCTGGGTATTGGTGATGTAGAGCTTCAGGTCACTGTTGAGTGAACGGAGCTGTGAGTTCTTAATTTTGCCACTTGAGCTATCGACGATTTCACTGGTTGCCGCGAGGCGGGCGGCGTAGGTTTCCCATGGCTCTTTGCGCGCTGCAGCAAGGCCGTTACCGATGTTTACTAAGATGATAATGAGTACGAGTACGACAAGTGCGCCGAGGATGATAGTTTTAAGATTCAACGCGAAGAGAGGCTTCTTTTGAGTGGCTGGCGATATCTGGTTGAGATAGTCGAGTGGAGTCTGTCCATTTTGGGGATTCATGACCCCATTTAAGCATAATCAATAACAGAGGTAAAGAGTGGTATACTATAGCTATGCAGGATGCCAAGGAAGAAATACGAGCCCGCCTCAATATCGAAGACGTGGTGAGTGAATACGTGCAGCTTAAACGTGCTGGGCGCAACTTCAAGGGCTTAAGTCCTTTCTCGGGCGAGAAAACGCCAAGCTTCATCGTGAGCCCAGAAAAAAACATTTGGCATGACTTTTCATCAAATAAGGGCGGTGACGTATTTAGCTTCGTGATGGAAGTTGAAGGAATTGATTTTCGCGGAGCGCTTGAACTACTTGCGCAACGTGCCGGCGTGGACTTGTCGGCGTACGACTCGAAGGGTGGGCAAGAACTTGCACGGCAAAAGCGTCGCTTGCTCGAAGCGCATCAACTCGCAGCAAAGTATTATCAGCAGAGTTTGCTTCAAAACACTCCTGCGCTTGAGTATGTATTTAAAAAGCGCGGTTTGAGCAAAGAAATTGTCCAAACCTTTCAGATTGGGTACGCACCCGATGCGGGGGATGCGCTCGTACAATTCTTAACCAAGAAGGGCTTTTCTAAGCAAGAGCTTGCACTAGGCGGGCTAACAAATCGCTTTGGCGGTGACCTTTTTAGGGGGCGTATGATGGTGCCGCTGATGGATGCATCAGGGCAGGTGATTGGCTTTACGGGTCGTATCTTGGCCGATGAGCCGAATGCGCCTAAATATCTGAACACCCCAGAGACTCCGCTGTACAACAAGAGCCGCCACGTCTTTGGGTTGAGCCAAGCAAAAGATGCAATTCGTAAAAGTGACTATGCGGTGATCGTTGAGGGCAACCTCGACGTCGTCAGTAGCCATCAGGCGGGTGTAACTCAGGTGGTGGCGACGGCGGGTACTGCTATGACCGAATCACACCTTAAGGCATTGGTTCGCCTTAGCCCGAATGTAAGGTTGGCGTTTGACGGTGACGCGGCAGGACTAGCTGCGACTGAACGGGCGATTCCGATTGCACAGGCAGTGGGTGTAGACCTTACAATTATTAGCCTTCCCGAAGGTGTGAAAGACCCGGATGAACTCATTCAGAAGGACCTTGCACTTTGGCAAAAGGCAATCGATACCTCGGAGAATGTCGTCGACTGGCTCCTTACGCAGTATACGAAGCGTGAAGATATGACGGCGCCAATAGGCAAGCGACGGTTCACAACTGCGGCACTTGCGGTTGTGCGCGCCCTTCAAGACCCTGTTGAGCAGGAACACTTTATGCAAAAGATTGCTGCCTATACCTCAACCTCGCTTGGGACGGTGAAGGAGAAGCTCGATACCACGACCGAAGTTGAGAGACCCCGTGACCTGAAGCCAGTGCACCTTGCGGAGGAAGTAAAGCAAGACCCGGCGGCACACCAGGATAGTATGCTTGCGCTCGCCTTGATTGACCCTGCTGTGCGCGAACTCTTAGCGGAAGTGACGGAAGATATGCTCGCAACCGACGAGCGTAAAGAGGTGCTTCGCTACACACGACGCAGCATCGAGGCGGTTCAGGCCATCCCTAAAGAGTTGCAAGATTACGACACCTATGTCAAAATATTACTATTAAAGGCCGATACACGATACGGGGAGTGGGACGACAAAGATCGTTACCACGAAGCAGCCCGCTTGGTCCGCCTCACAATAACTGAACACAAGCAAAAACAGAAAGACGCACTGATGAATGCACTCCGCGAAGCCGAAGATATTGGCAATGAAGCGGAGGCTCTCCGGTTGCGCCAAGCTCTTAACGAATTAATCAAGGAGATGCCTCGTGCCAAAAGGTAAGAAAAAAGAAGAACCAATTATTGAAGATGACGCGCTTGTTGAAGAAGGTGCCACTGAAGGTGTAGTAGCTGATGAAATTACGCTTCCTGCAGACTTCGACGGCCCAGCGCTCGAAGACCTCGAAGAAGAGGAAATGGACACTGATGAAGACGTACTAAGCCAAGAGCAGTACTTCGACGATGCAAGTGACGACAGTGTGCGCTTGTACCTACGTGAAATCGGTAAGATCCCACTTCTTAGCGCCGAAGAAGAACTCGCGCTTGCAAAGCGTGTCGTTGACGGTGACAAGAAGGCGAAAGACAAGATGGCTGAAGCCAACATGCGTCTCGTGGTTTCAATCGCGAAGCGTTATAGTGGCCGCGGCCTCGACTTCCTTGACCTTATTCAGGAAGGTAACACGGGGCTTCTTCGCGCAGTTGAAAAGTTCGACCCGGACAAGGGATTCAAGTTCTCAACCTACGCAACCTGGTGGATTCGCCAAGCGATTACCCGTGCCATTGCCGACCAAGCGCGTACGATCCGTATTCCAGTACACATGGTGGAAACTATTAATAAGCTTCTCCGCACGCAACGTCGTATGACTCAAGAACTTAACCGCGAACCAACCATTGAAGAACTTGCAAAAGAGCTTGAAATGGAACCAGAAAAGGTTGAGTATGTCATGAAGATTAAGCAGGACATTACTTCACTCGATGCTGGTGTGGGCCGTGATGGTGACGAAGAAGATTCAGTGCTTCGTGACTTCATTGAGGATGAAGATAGCGCGACTCCAGAAGAGTCTGCGGCGTCACAACTCCTTAAGGAGCAAGTACAGGAAATTCTTTCGACACTTTCAGACCGTGAACAGAAAATTATCAAGATGCGTTTTGGTCTTGAAAACGGCAAGAGTCATACCCTCGAAGAAGTAGGTCAAGAGTTTGCTGTGACTCGTGAGCGTATCCGTCAAATCGAAGCCAAGGCGCTTGCCAAGCTTCGTAAACACAAAGACTCAAAGAAGCTTCACGATTACTTGAGCTAAGATGCACTAGTGCAAGATAGAACCCAGCCGTGTGCTGGGTTTTTCTTATGCTTGCATAATGGGCCAGATGGTGGCTAAATAAGGGCATTGTGAGTATTGCTGAGATTGAAGGCGCTTTTGTCGTTGAGCGTGGTGCGCAAAATTCTATGGACGTGTTTCATCCGGACTACTGGATGACGATTGGAAAGGCTGCCGAGTATTTGGGTAAGACCCATGACTGGACAAAGCCTCGCCTTGAAAAATACAAAGAGATTTCCCGCCAATGGCCCGATAGTCAGGGGAGGTTACGAACCTACTACCCGATAGAAGCTATTGATGTGCTTGCAGCCGAACTTCGTGCACTGATGGATTACCCGGTTGTGGATGAATCTGATATTTCAATCAATGGCCTGTCACTCGCCTTGGATCGTGATGAAAAATGGGTGGCGGCGAGATTGCCCTACTTTGATATCGAGAGCACGACGAAGCGTAACCCAGTCAATAACCGATTATTTGAGTATTACAGTCGCGAGGATGATTTGCCGTTACTAGAAGCCGAAGATGCACGCATGCGTGCGTATCCGGTGGCGGGTGATGATGAGAGTACGGTCGAAGGGCTTGCAACGGTGCTTGGCGTGGGGGTAAAGTGGGTGAGGCGGCGATTACGCTACATCGTACTCACGCCAGTCGTGAAGCTTAATCCGTACAATAACCAGCTTTATTCGTATTATCCAACCGAACAGACGATTGCACAGATGAATGAGCTTGGCGATCATTTTAAGAAGTTAAAGCCACGTCACCCAAGTGAACGGGTAGACGAAATTGAAGAACAGCCGCAAAGGATTTCCCGTGACGACCTCACCCCGAACGCGTTAAACTGGGGCGAATTTGCAAATTGCACCGAGACGGATCCAGAACTATTTAATAACCCAAATCGCGCAACTGTGCGTATGGCAAAGCAGGTCTGTGAGCAATGTGTTGCTCGGCTCTACTGCCTCGATTATGCAATCGCGACCGACCAACCTGATGGGGTATGGGGTGGTAAGACTGCGGCCGAGCGTAAGCGTCTTAAGCTCCTTGCTTAACTAAAGTGTACTTCTTCAGCGAGTGCGTCGAGTTTCTTGTCGAACGCCTCAACCGACCCATCGTTTACGAGGTAGTGATCGGCAATTGCAATCGGACCACCTTTTTCAAGGTTTTCGATTTCGTGCATGTCACGGTCGTATGATTCGCTTGCGGTGAATGGGCGAACTGGACGATTTTCGAGGCGGTGATAGCGAAGGTGGCGCGGTGCAACGACTGCCGCAAGAATAAGCTCACCCGGAAAGGCCTTCTTGAGGACCTTATACTCAGTCCAGGTGTAGAGGCCGTCGGCGATGACGCGATGCTGGCCTGCGTCTGCAAGATGTTTGATTTGATCCACGATGCGGTTTACTACCACATCTTTACCGTGCTCTTCGCGGAAGCGTGTGCGGAAAGCTTTTTCACTTTCAGGAGTGATCTCGATACCCTCTTCTTTCATTGCTTCAAAGACGATGCCACCAAAGTAGACTTTAGGGTAGCCTTTTTCGGTAAAGTAGTCGACGGCGGTAGATTTTCCCGCGCCAGGAAGCCCAACAAAGGCAAGAATTTTGAGGTTGTCGTGTGGATGTGTCATAGGGTCATTGTAACAGATTGATACTCCTTACGCTTGTCGGCCTCGCTTGACCAGCGTATTATGATGAAAACAACGAGAGGCGAAGGGGATTTGATGGGGTTATTGACCGAAACCGAGCAGCGGACTATTGAGCAATTTAATGAGACAAAACGCACAGTTGCGGTAGGTCATCTTGCTGAACTTGCGACACTTCTTGCGAGCGCGGAAGCGGCACTTGATAAGCTTCGCGAAACCGATCCACGACTCGCGAGTAAGATTGGTAAAAAGGCCAGCCAAGTGACGCGATTGCTCCAGGGGATTGGTGTGGGCGACGACGACGCCGTAGCGGCTCCTGCTGATGCGGTGGTAGCCGAACCGACACTTCATGCGGTTGAGGCGGACGAGGTTGCACCTGAAGCTGAGCTGGCGGTGGTCGAGTCTGAGCCTGTTGTGAGCGTTGAGCTTGCTCCGGTGGTAACACTCAGTCCATTCGCTGAGTCATGGCTTGCGAACAAGCTTGGTGAGAACTGGCGTGAGGATATTTCAGCCAACGAGACTGATGATGAAGCGGCGATTGCGGCGAAAATTATTGCCGCGAACCCACCACGCTCAGCCAAGAATACCGACCGATTTATCGAGCAAATCACACTCCGCCTTCGGGGTGTTGCAACTAAAGAAATTGCCGCACACTTTGGCGTGACTGGTGGTGCAATCTCTATGTTCGAATCAAATCTTAAGAAGAGGGTGAATGGTTCTGATGCCGCGCCTACAGAAGAAAGTCACGCGGTTGCAGTGCATACCGAAGCTCCGGTTGCCGCACCAACACCAATTGAGCGTGCGCGCCCGGTGGCGCCAAAGCCAACTCCAATTCCATCTCGTAGCAAGGAAGTAGTCTCCGATCTTCCCCCGCACACCCATCTTGCGCAGCTTCTTCAAGACCGTATTGGCCTCGATGGCACCGCACGCGTTGGCCTCGCAAGTTTCCTCGACCCAAAATCGACCGGTGACATGACGGCCGCAAAGCAGGCTGCGGTAGAAGCGACAGCAAACTACCTTCGCCCGTACCTGGACGACCCTACCTACAAGCTTGACCCAGAAGAACTTCGTTGGGTGCGTCATTCATTTGGCGTGTTTATCGAAAACGGGACGCCTAAAAATCGTGAACCAATCCCACTCAAAGACCTTCGTAAAACCGTGCGAACTCCCGATCAGGCGCTTCGCGTGGATGCGGCGGTATTTAGCGGTCTGAGCAAGCTCCTTACAAAGGGTCCAAACGCCGAATTAGCGCGTCTTCGTAAATCTGACGCGGTGAGCGCTGCTCTTGAGCCCCAAGCGTACGACAACGAGTCGTTTGAAGCTATTCGCACTGAGGTGCAGGGGCTTCTTGCGGAGCGTTTTGACGAAGCAACTGCGGCGGTCATTATTGAAAGCGTCATTTCAGGAAAAACACCAGGCCAGGGTATGGATGTGCCAAAAGAATCTCGCGCAGCCTTTAGTAAGGTGCGCCAAATGGTGATGGAGCGGGGCAAGCCAACCGGTTGGGTTGAGATTGATAAGTCGATGCAGCGCTTCCTCGCAACCGGTCACGCGGGTGTTGCGCGAGTTACCGCTGCGCTGACGGCAGAAGAGATGGCGCTGCATGAACGCCGCGTTGTGGCGGGTCTTTACGTACACCTTGAACGCGAAGATAAAGAGCGAGTGGCATAAACTCGAGCTACCTCAAGAAAACTGCTATACTTAAGCTATGAAGAAACTGGCGGTCATCGACGGAAAATCAGTATTTTATCGCGGGTATTACGCAATGCCAGGACTCTCTTTGCCAGACGGCACCCCAACGGGCGGTGTCTTTGGCTTTGCATCGATTGCGATCGAGCTCATAAAGAAGCTTGAACCAGATTACGTGGCAGTTGCATGGGATAAACCGAAAACGAATATTCGCAAACGCCGTGAAATCTACCCAGAGTACAAAGCGGGGCGCAAACCTGCTCCGGCTGACTTTTACGCACAGGTACCAATTTTGCACGAGCTCCTCGATGCATTTGGTTGGCCATTTTATGAACTCGACGACTATGAAGCCGACGACATTCTTGGCGCGTTTGCCGAACAGGCAACTGAAAAGGGAATTGAGACGTACCTTTTAACCAGCGACCTCGATGCACTGCAACTTATCAGCCCCACCACCAAGGTGATTGCGATTAAAAACGGGCTTTCAAATCTTGAAGAGTTTGACGTGTCTGCGTTTGAAGCAAAGTATGGAATCGACGTAGAGCAGTTCCTCGACCTCAAGTCACTGAAGGGCGACTCGTCGGATAATTTACCTGGCGTGCCGGGAATTGGCGAGAAGACCGCCATCCAGCTACTCCAAGATTTCCAGACGCTCGATGGCGTGTATGAACATCTTGCCGACATTAAGCCTTCTACCGCTAAGAAGCTTGAAGCCGGTAAGGACCTTGCGTATATGACGAAAGAAGTCGGTAAGATTTGGTGTGATGCGCCGGTGAAGCTCGACTGGGACGTCGCTGATGTGAACGATACCGACCTCAACAAGGTTGCGGCAATATTGAAGCGTCTTCAGTTTACCTCACTTGAAAAGCGCCTTCCAAAGCACATGATGGCCGGCGGGGGAGTGGTTGAAGAGGTGAAGCCTGAAGTCGCCGCGCTTACTGAGATCGAGTGGCCAAGCCCACTTCTTATCGACGGCCCTATCTCGATTGAACTGATTGACGATACAATTTGGGTTTCTACGGACGGAAAAACCGCACACCAAAAACCGGTTGCGGATATTGATAGCTCACTGTGGCGTGTGCTTGAAATGGGCACCGTAGTGAGTTACGACGTCAAGGCGCTGTACCACGCACTCGACGCACGAGATATCTCGGTGCACTTCCCGGAAGTTCATGATTTACGCCAAGGCGCGTTTCTTATTGACCCGCTTGCACGTGACCGCTCGGTCGCGGCTTTAGTGGGGAGTGACACGACAAATCCTCTGGAAATACTTTCGGGTCTTCGTGCGGAATATGCCCGTCAAAAACGTGTATTTGAAGACGAGCCAAAGGTAGCGGACATCGCGTATCACTACGACTTTCCGCTCACATACACGCTATTTCTTATCGAGCGTCGTGGCGTCAAGATCGATCCTGCCCAGTTTGAAAAACTCAGTAAAGAACTCGGTGACGAGCATGCAAAGCTTGAACAAGAAATGTATACAATGGCAGGCTACGAGTTTAACATTGGGAGTCCTGCGCAGCTTTCAGAGGTGTTATTTACCAAGTTGCAACTTCCAACCACGGGTATTAAAAAAGGCAAAACGGGCTACAGTACTGGCCAGGCTGAGCTTGATAAGCTACGCGGTCAACACCCAATTATTGAACTCATCGAAAAGACGCGTGAGCTCGCGAAGCTCAAAAACACGTATGTCGACTCACTGCCAAAGCTTGCTGATTCGTGGGATCGTATTCACACGACTTTTAACCAAGATGTCGCCGCAACAGGCCGTTTAAGCAGCACCAACCCTAACCTGCAAAATATTCCAATTCGCACCGAGCAGGGAAGGCGCATTCGCGAAGCCTTTATTACCGACGGCGACAAGGTGCTTGTAAGCGCGGACTATTCACAGTTCGAGTTGCGCCTCGCTGCCATTTTAGCTGGTGACGATAAACTCATTAACGACTTTAACGGTAACGTCGACATTCACACTAAAACTGCCAGTGAAGTCTACGGCATTCCGATGGATGACGTGACGAAGAGCCAGCGGCGCGATGCAAAGGTGATTAACTTCGGCGTCTTGTACGGCATGAGTCCGCACGGTCTGGCGGCGAACACGGGTATGTCATTTACACAGGCAAAAGACTTTATCGACCAGTATTTCGAACTTCGCGCACCGATTCGAAAGTTTATTGATAGCACCCTCGAGAAGGCGCGCGTGGAAGGTTACGTTGAAACGTATTATGGCCGCCGCCGTCCAACACCAGACGTGAAGAGTTCAAACTTCATGGTGCGCATGGGTGCCGAGCGCGCTGCGGCTAATATGCCAATTCAGGGTACGGAAGCCGATCTTATGAAGCGTGCCATGCTGAAGGTTGACGAAGAGCTCGGTGACCTAGGCGAGCAAATCCTGCAAATTCATGACTCAATCTTGGTGGAGTGTCCAAAAGAGAACGGCGAAAAGGTCGCAGAAATTCTTCAAAATGTCATGGAGAATATCGCACCTGAACTCGATATTGCTTTGAAAGTCGACGTGCATATCGGCGATACCTGGGGTGAATTATAAATGGAGAAACCAATGATTAAAGCGGTAATTTTTGATTGCTTTGGAGTATTACTTGGAAACGCGTACAAGACGCATTTGATGGAAGTTGAGCGCGAAGACCCGGAGCGGGCGAAAGAGATTCGTGCGATTAACCATGCATCCGATATGGGAATCTTGAGCCGCGAAGAAACAGCCGAGCACATTAGTGCACTCTTTGGTATGGATACCGATGAGTTTTTGGCGGAACAAAACCAGGTAGAGGTGCCGAATCGCCAGCTTCTTGAATACATCGCTGAACTCAAAAAAGACTACAAAGTTGCGTTGCTCAGTAATATTAGCAGCCGCGAACGGCTCAGTATTCGTTTTGTGAACGGCGAGCTTGAAAGCCATTTTGATACGGTTGTCGCCTCGGGTGACGAGGGGTATGTAAAGCCCCAGCCAGAGATTTATGAAATTGCCGCCACACGCCTTGGTGTAAGTCCTACGGAGTGCGTCATGATTGACGATATTATCGAGTTTTGTGAAGGCGCAAAGGCAACGGGTATGCAGGCGATTCAGTTCCAAACTAACCAGCAAGCAACCGCCGAGCTCGACGCACTTCTTAACAGAGGTTGACAGGGGTAGAAAAAGGGACTAAGGTAGGGGCATGGCTAATTATCGAACATCACGCATTCTTCCAACTGTTTTGACCATTATTGTGATCGTTATTGCGATTGCCGGGCTCGTTGCTTTGGCGCGCCTTCTTTTCACGGGATCTTCTTCAACTGCGGTTACGGAGTTTCAGGCTCAACAGCAGGGGCTTCTCAACACCGATGACGGCCGTGCAGTCAGTATGACGGTGCGTGGTCCCATTGTGGCCGATGAAGACTTCCGTTCTTACCAAGTAATCATCTCTCCAACCGAGCGTAAATTTACCGCCTACACCGGCTACCTTGATGTGATTACTGACCAACAAGTACTCTCGAACAATACCGCCGCATACGACCAATTCGTCCACGCCCTTAATAAGGCAAACATGGTTGCGGGCACACCGTTCACCGGTGACAAGAATAACGTCCTTGGCGTTTGTGCGACGGGTAAGGTATACGAATACCGCACTATGAGCGGCGGCGAAGACCAGACGATGCTTTGGACTTCAACCTGTAGTGGTTCTCCTGGGTCACTCAAAGCTAGCTCAACACAGCTTTCTCGACTTTTCCTTAGCCAGATTCCTGACGGCTCAAATATTGAAGCAAACCTAAAGATTTAATCCTATGCCAGAACTACCCGAAGTCGAGACAGTACGTCGGGGGCTTTCGGAGCTCATTATCGGCAAGGTGGTGAAGGCCGAAGCACACGATACTGCAAAGGGATTTCCAAATACCCTCGATGACGTGAGTCGCTTTTTGTTGGGCGCAACTATTACGGATGTTCGTCGCCGCGCAAAGGTACTAATGATTGATCTATCGACTGAGTACTCATTAATTATTCACCTGAAAATGACAGGGCAGCTTGTGTTTGTGGGTGAGACGCGTTTTGGGGCGGGGCATCCGAATGATAGCTTGGTGAATGACCTTCCCGACAAATCAACGCGCGTGACACTCACATTTACAGATGGCGCGAAGCTTTTCTTTAACGACCAGCGCAAGTTTGGCTGGATGCGATTAATGCCCACTATTGAAATTCCGAACATTGATTTTATGCAGAAGGTGGGCCCTGAGCCACTGAGTGAAAATTTTACAGCCAAAGAATTTATGCAACGATTTGCGCGCCGCGGCCGTACTAACATTAAAGCCGCACTTCTCGATCAGTCGGTGGTAGCGGGCATCGGTAATATCTATGCGGACGAATCGCTTTGGGGTGCAAAAATCCACCCAAAGCGTTTGGTAAATACGATTACTGAACAAGAATTTGAATTACTGTTTCATGAAATGCGCGCGGTCATGAACCTGGCCGTAGAAAAGGGTGGCTCATCGAACCATACCTACGTGAACGCGGAAGGCAAGAAGGGAAGTTACATGGATTTCGCCCGCGTGTTTAGGCGTGAAGGCTTAGTGTGTCCACGGTGTGGAACGACAATCGAAAAGCTGCGCGTCGCGGGGCGAGGGACGCATATTTGCCCATTCTGCCAGCAGGTGTAACACTGGTATACTGAAGATATGATTACCTGGCTTGTTGGAGAAAACAGCTTCGAGATTCGCGAAGCAGTGAAGTCGCTCGAGGCGTCTTTTTCGGGCACACCAGAGCGCTTTGACGGGGCCGACCTCAGTCTTTCTCAATTGCCGGATGTCCTGATGGGTGTGAGCCTTTTTGCTACCGAGCGCTTGGTTATTATTCAAGACATTTCAACGAATAGTACCTTGTGGGAGAAACTCCCCGAATGGCTTCCGCGCGTGAATGACGATATCCACGTCGCCTTCATTGATACGAAGCCCGATAAGCGCACCACAAGCTATAAAGCACTGAAAGCCGCTGCGGATCTGCAAGAGTTCCCCGTGTGGGGCGAGCGCGACTACGCGAAAGCAGAGCAGTGGGTGAGCGCTCGTGCGCAAGCTGAAGGGCTGAAGCTCGACAAAAGGCTCGCAGCACATCTTGTGCAGCGCGTAGGGCTCGACCAATGGCAGTTGGCGCACGCTGTTACAACGCTGGGGCTACTCGATACCGTAGATGAGCAGGCGATTAACGACATCGTACCACCAAACCCAACTGAAAACATTTTTCAATTGTTTGAAACGGCACTTGAGGGCAGGACTCAGCAGGTTGCGAAGATGCTCGACACACTTTCACTCCAAGAGGATCCGTATGCCTTGTTTGCACTTTTAACCTCACAAGCCCTTACGCTTGCGGCGGTTACTTTTGGCGATGACACCGCCAACCCAGCCAAAGACTTCGGCGTACACCCGTTCGTTGCTTCAAAACTTACTCGTCACGGCAAACGGCTAGGTAAGGCGAAGGTTGGGTATATTGTAGAGCTGTTTGCGAAGACTGACGCTGATATGAAGCGCTCAAAAGCCGAGCCGTGGCTTCTTATCGAACGAACCTTACTGGAAACTGCACAATAAAAAATACCTCCGAGATGGAGGTATTTTTGTAAGAGAGCGGTAAACTTACTTCTTTGCAGCTGGCTTCTTCGCAGGAGCCTTCTTTGCAGCAGGTTTTGCAGCAGCAGTCTTAGTTGCTGGCTTTGCAGTGGCCTTAGGAGCAGCCTTCTTGGTAGCGGCTGGCTTTACGCCTGCAGCTTTTGCGTTCTTTGCAAGAAGTGCCTTGCGACGTGAAGCAGTGTTCTTGTTAAGTACGTTCTTCTTTACTGCAGTGTCGATTGCGCTTTGTGCAGCAGAAAGGGTAGCAGCAGAAGGTGCTGCGTTGAAAGCCTTTACGGCGTCCTTGAGGGCACGCTTAGTTGCCACGTTGCGTTCGCGACGTACGACAGTTTGTTTTGCTCGCTTGATAGCGGATTTGATAATTGGCATGAAGTTCCTTTACCTTAGATTTGTTATGTCAATCAAGGGGTGATTATAGAGGAAAATGCACGAAAAGTAAAGAGTGGGGGTATATTTGTTGACGCTTTAAAAACCCTTATGCTATAGTGAGGCAAACGCGTCTATCTAAAACAAATGGACCGAAGGCAAAAAGAAACACACCATGGATGAAATCAAAGCCAAACAACAGGTAGTCGAGAAGATTAAAGAATCTTCAAAAATTCTTGTGACTGTATCTGACAGTCCTTCTGTTGATGCCCTTTCGGCAGCCCTTGCGCTGACGATGATTCTTGATAAGCACGAAAAGTACGCCACCTCTATTTTTAGTGGTGAAACGCCTCCTGCGATTGCTTTCCTTGAGCCAGAGAAAACCTTCGATGACACAACTGACAGCCTTCGCGATTTCATCATCGCCCTTAATAAAGAAAAGGCCGATCACCTTCGCTACAAAGTAGAGGGCGACTCAGTAAAGATCTTCATTACGCCGTACAAAACCACCATCGACCAAAGTGACCTTGAATTCAGTCAGGGTGACTACAACGTCGAACTTGTGATTGCACTTGGCGTGGATGACCAAAAACACCTCGATAAAGCCCTCGAAGACCACGGGCAGATTCTGCATGACGCAGCAATTATTACCTTGAGTGCTGGCGAGCAGGTGAGTGACCTTGGTGGCATTGATTGGCGCGACGCAAACGCGAGTAGTCTGAGTGAAATGGTTGCAGGCCTTGCGGAAGCCTTGAAAGACGACAAGAAAAAATCACTCCTTGATGAGCAGATTGCAACCGCGCTCCTTACGGGTATCGTGGCCGAAACCGACCGCTTTAGTAACGAGCACACCACTTCTAAGGTGATGACCGTTGCCGCGACGCTTATGTCTGCGGGTGCTGATCAGCAGTTAATTGCAACTGAACTTCAGGCTTCGCACGAAATTAAAGGTGGTCCTACTGAAGAGCCCGAAGAGACGCCGAGCGAAGACGTCGAAGTCGACAAGGAATCTGGCGACGGTTCGTTGACTATTAAAAAGCACGATAACGGGTCGTCATTGAATATCGCACACGAGGGTGAAACCCTCGCCGAACTTGATCGCCGCATCCTTGGCGATGAAGAAGCGCGCGAAAAAGTAATCGAAGAAGTATCCGTTGCACAGGAAAAGGCCGCTCAAGAAGAAGCGCGCGAAGAAGCTGAGGAAGAGATTCGTCATGAAGAGGCGCAAATTCACTCGAACTACGCTGCCGATGAAGAACCAGTACCGCAACTGCCTGCGATTGAGCCTGCAGTAGCGGAAAAGCCCACAGTAAATTACGAAGAAGTTGCACCGTCAACACCGGCGGCCGGTTCAGCCTATGCTGCCGATGACGACGGAGTAGAGCCAATTCTTGGCGGTACGCTCAATGCAACCGCAGAGCAAGCTGCTGAAGATGCGCGTCGTGAAGCGGAAAACGACCAAAACCGAACAATCTTATCACACTCATACCTTGGAAGTGCCGAGGCAGCTCCTGCGGGTAACACCGACGCTGGATTCCCGGGCACGCCTTCTGCAGCACCTGGATCAGTCGGGGTGAACGACTTTGGCGCCGCTGCATCACTAAGCGAAGGTGTACACTCTGCGTACGCTCCAGAAGAATCTGACTACGGACAAGCGCCTGGTTCACCGGCGATTGCGGTTGGCTCTGAGCGCGTGATTCAGCCACTTTCATCGCAAATTATGCCAGAGCCTGTCACCACACCAGCACCGGCGCCTGCGCCAACGTCTGCGTATACTGAAGCGCCTCAGCCACCAGCGAACGCATCTCCGGCAGATCTTGGTCTTCCTTTGCCGCCACCAATCCCTGACTTTTCTCAGGTAGGTGCACCGGCCCCTGGTATTCCACTGCCACCAACCCCACAGTCGGGTATTTTGGGTGACATCTTAGCCCCAGAGCCAGCTCCTGCACCTGACTACACAAACAATGCGGTTCCTGCGGAAAATAGTGCCTATGCACCAGAGCCTGCGCTGCCTCCTGTGCAAGCCGCACCTACGCAGCCGCAACAAGGCCCTGCAGACCCTGGACAGTTCCAGATTCCACCCCAGCAATAGCACTCGGGTATAATAGCCTTAATGAACCCAGATTTTATTGTTCCTGAAGACGGTATGATTCTTATCGACAAGCCAGCTGGCATCACCAGTTTTGGTGTGGTTGCGCGTGTCCGTCGACGCCTTTCAGAGCAACTAGGGAAGAAAGCCAAGGTTGGCCACACGGGTACGCTCGATCCATTTGCGACCGGGCTTATGTTGATTGTGACAGGCAAAGAATGTCGCAACGCGATGAACTACTCAAAACTCGATAAAGAATACGAAGCAGTGATTCGCCTTGGTCTTACGAGCTCGACGGGAGACCCCGAGGGCGAGCTGACTGAGGTTTCTACTCATATTCCAACCAAAGAGGCCGTAGAGGCCGCGCTAGAGCCGTTTCGTGGTGAAATTACGCAACGTCCGCCTATGTTTAGTGCCATTAAGATTAATGGCCGCCGTGCGTACGACTTAGCGCGTAAGGGCGAGGTCGTTGAAATCCCCGAGCGCCAGGTCACGGTATATAACCTTGAACTTATCGATTATACGTATCCTGATGTTCGCATTCGCGCACATGTCAGTAGTGGTACATACATTCGTAGCCTCGCCGAAGATATCGGGAAGGTGCTCGAAACCGGTGCGTATTGCGCCGAGCTTCGCCGCACGAAAGTAGCGGACTGGCGTGTCGACGACGCGACACCTATTACTACTGCTTAGGAGTACCGTCTGGGTTGAGCTTCACTGAACCGTCAGGCATGAGCTCTCCGCCAAGGTTGTCCACCATACTTTGGAGGAATGGAAGACTGTCGGCGAGACCTTCTGAGGCTTCGCGCCTTGGGTCCAATGTCTTGGCGAGTTCGGCGAGGAGCTTGGTCTTCGCGGTCGCGTTAATGTCGCCAGGAAGTGAGTCCATAGCTTCGAAGACTGCCTTTGCGTAGTCCTTGCCTGCGCCCTGGAGCTTCTTAGAGTCGATCTTACCGTTATTAATTGCAGTGATGATCATACGGTTGAATGGAGTGTTGCCTGGGTTAGGGTCGCCAGTGGCTGCGCTATTAAGCTTACCGTCTGGGTTCGCAGGGTCAGCGGCAGCATCGGTGAAGAGTGTGCCATCGAAGCGCTTACCAGACTTCAACATCTTGGTGAATCCAACGGTCATGAATGGCGGGCGAGCGCTGTTGCCCATGAGGGCGTCAGAGGCGATAATTTGAAGTTCTTCGCGCTCCTCATCGCTCATACCAGGGAATGAGAAGTCGGTCTTTTGCATCACGTTGACGATTTCTTCGGCGTTACCACCACTAAGGATAGCTTCGAGGGCCGCAGCGATAGTATCTTGGGTTTTCTCGATGCCAGGAATGTCCTCGCCTTGTGCGAGCCTACTTACGTCAGCATCGGTAATGTTACGGAAGCTAAAGATCGACTTAATGTTGTTAAGCACTTCAGTACGGCTACGTGAACGTTGCGCAAGTGCGTTTGCAAGTGCACGCTGCTGACCGTTATTGTCGATGCTACCGGCAACATTAAGGAGTTCCTGCGCACGCGCCCAGTCGGCGCTGCCTTCTTCAGCTGCAAGGAGACGCGAAACGTGTTGACGTTGTTCGTACTGTGCAGATTCCACACCCTGCTTTTCAGCAGAAAGCTGCTCGGTGTTATAGACCATTTGCTCGGTCAGGCTAAGGATGCTTTGGTCGGTAACTTGTTGGCCATCGATAAAGATGTTGCCGTTTTCGTCACGCTTACCGCCGCCCTTGTATTCTTCAACAATACGAGTGAGCTTGGTCTCGGCGACTTGTGCACTTTGCTTAGCCTTTTCAGCATCCACCACTTGACGGTGAAGGGTAGTGCCTTGGGTAGACTTAAGGGTACTGATGTATTCGGTAAATTCAGCTTGGCCACGCTCAGCAATGACCTTACTGCTGACAAGGTCGCGCGCTGCAACGTTGAGAACGTTAGGCGTAGGGTCGCCAGGAGCGCGCTCGGTCTTGCGAAGGTCATCGAACATAGCCTGGACACGGTTTTGTGCCGCCTCAGCGTGGTCCTTGCCTGCCTGTGCAACTTGTGACGCAAGGTAGAGGGCGTTGCTTGGGTCGGTCTTCATAGTATCAACACGCGCAGTGTAGCGTTGTTGGCTGCCTTCAAGGTGAAGCTTCGAAGATTCAAAGGTATCGACGAGTGCATTAAGCTGCGTACCGGTACGCATACGCTCTTCAGTGAAGTAGATTTGCTTGTCGTTATCTGAGATGTCGAGGCGCATCTTACTGAGCTCGATCTGTCGTGAGCTTCGGTTAAGTGCGGTGCCACCAATGATACGTTCACGGTTGAAGTGTGCCGCGGTGTCGTTTTGGGCAGCAGTAAAGAGTTCTTTAGTAGACTCCTCGGTAATTGCGCGGTCGTACATCATAGAGCCACGGTGCGTCTTGGCGTGCTCAACGTGAGCGCCATGTCGGTTGTGGGTGGCCTCTTGGTCGGACTTAATGGCAGCCTTTTGAAGCGCCATGTCGTAGCGGACATTGCCCTTGCGGTCAGTCTTGGCGTAGAGCTTGCCGTTTTCGTAGGCATTTGCTGTTGCGGTCTCGGCGTTTGCGGTGCGATCAGCAAGACGGCGAGTACGTCCGTCGAGGTAGCGCGCAGAGCGGCGTGCGAAGTTCCTGCGACCAAGGCCGCCCACAATTGGGTTGCCGTTCTTGTCGACTGCGTTAATAGGATTACCTTTGCGGTCGAGCCCACCAGTACCGCGCTTCTTGTGCCAGTCGGCGCGCGCGTTTGACCAGTTGCGGGTACGGTCGATAAGCCCCTTGTTTGGGTTGTTAACAATGCGTGCAATGTTGCCAAGGAGTGACCCACTGAACTTCAACAGGATTGGGGTAATGACAAGTGGAGCAATCTGTACGGTCATACCAAGTAGCTGCATCGTGACTGAGTCGGCGTTCTTAATAATGATTGAACCTGCGAGCTGCGCGCCACCAAATACAACTGCGAAAGCTGGGAAGAAAATCAGCATGGTCATAAAGAGGCCGCGCCATTTGTCGAACCACTTTTCGGTGTTTGGCAGTAGGTAGGCAACGATAGCAAGCGGCGCGATAATCACCAAGATAATGATGATTGCCTGGCGCGCTGCGAGGATAAGGAATACCACGAGGAGTGCAAGGATGAGCCCGAGGAGAGTTGGGAGGAGGAGGAAAGCAATCGCGGTAATCGTACCACCAGAGGCAATAAGGAGTCCTGCGGTTCCTGCAACGACGGCAGTACCACCTGAAATAATGAAGGCAGTAAAGGCACCCCAACTGAGGCCGCTATTAATATCGGCTTGGGCGTTTGGATCAACAACACCATTGGCGACCACTTCGCGCTGCATACCCATAAGAAGGTCCTGGAGCGAGTAGCCGAGGATGTTCGAGATGTCGACCGCAATCGCCGCGATGTAGTACGAGATGTTGACGGCCACGGCTGCGATGATGAGGCGAGGAATAAGCTTCTTGAGTCCATAGCTCGTCACACCAATATTGGTGAGCTGTGAGTAGATAATAATAATGAATACGATGATGAAGGCGATATTCGCAATACTTCGCACCATGTTCCATGACTGGTAGAGGCTTCCCTGGGTGTTACCAGTTTGAAGCGGTTGCACTTCCATAAAGTCGGCAATCAGGTCGAAGACGCTGTCCATACCGTTTGCAAGCCAAGTCATCGCAGGACAAGCAATCCAACCGATGCCTTCAATCGCACAGGCGGTACCTGTTGAGGCGGCAGAGTTGGTGTCAACGGTGATGGCGGTTGAGTTGGTTGGGTTAGAGAAAGTCTTCGTGCTTGGGTCGTAAGTGTACTCAACGTAGGTTGCGTTGGCTTCGCTTGGAGGCGATGCGCCTGGTGCAAAGTAAATGACGTACGCCTTTTGCGTTGCTGGGCCGGTTGCGGGTGTCGAAGGTGCAGCTGGGATATAGGCGTAGAAGTCGGTTCCGGCTGGAAGCCCGATGCTATCGCCAGTTTGAGCGGTGCCATATGAAAGGTATTGGTTGCCGTTGTATTGAAGAGATGCACCATTCCACTGGGCGTCAGCCGCGTGAGTAGGGGTGCTTGCGAAGGTTGCCCATAATAGGGCCGTGATAATAACGGTTAGGGCAAAAATAAAAACACTTCGTACGGAGAACCCTCCGCGCGAAGGAAACCTCAGCAGTTCCATAACGGTTGAATTATACCACTTAACAGATAAAAAGTCAATGCTTAAGCAGGATGATATTCCGGTGTGGTTTCGACAGCAAGTTCGCGTGCGGTTTCGGTAAGGGCTTGGATGTCCTGGTCATCGGTTGAGAAACGCTCTACCCATACATTTACCGTCTGAAGATGGCCGTGATTTTTCAGGTTCTCTACATGTGCGGTTAAGCGCGGCTCCCACGGCAGGTGACCGTCAAAACCTTCGGATGCGTCCGCTAGAATGACCACATCTTGGTTTCGGCGTCCAATAATAGATGCAGTCACAAAACTAATAAGTGCATCGTCGAATCGTACACCAACTTGTTGCATGATTCGTTCGTGATCTTCGGGCTTATGGTGAGCCAGTACTTCCGCAAATGTGTCGGAATCGAGGGACTTGTCGATATCGAGCAGGCGCGCGGCGCTCAGCTGGGCAGTATCTACCAAGTGGGGGTAGTCGATAATATGACGCTGGGGTTCGTGTGTGTATATTTCTGACATTGATTTGCCCTGATCAATCTTCTTGAGCATTAGTATACGCCGCTTTTTTGCAAAGCAAGAGCATTTTGGAATTCCTTTGCGTAGTACCTCTTGAAACCTGTGGAAATTTCTGCTATAGTACACACCTGATGATTACTGCAGAGAACAAAGCACAGGCATTCGCCCTGACGCAAACGCACAAAACTGACGTTGGAAGCCCACAAGCTCAAGTGTCAGTACTTACTGTGCGTATTAAAGAGGTAACCGAGCACCTTAAGCTCAACAAGCACGACCACATGGCTCGTCGCGGCCTCGTGCAGATGGTTGGACGCCGCAAGCGCCTTCTAAAGTACTTAGAGGCAAAAGACTTCGAAGCTTACAAAGCTGTCGTTGCAAAACTAGGACTTCGCAAATAAGCGAAGTTCTTTTTTTATTTGGCGGCGCTATACTAGAAGCATGACCGCTATTATTGCAACAAAGAATCTTTCTAAACGATACGGCAACTATGCCGCAGTCGACGATGTGTCATTCTCTGTACATAAGGGAGAAGTGATCGGGTTTGTTGGCCTGAACGGCGCAGGGAAATCCACTACTATTAATATGCTACTTGGCTTTCAGCACCCATCGGGTGGTGAGGTAGAGCTTTTTGGTGAACGGGTGACGCTGCCGAATGCGCACCATAGCCATCGTCGCATTGGTTTTGCGACGGGTGATATGAGCTTGTTTGACGGTATGACCGGCGCGCAGTATCTACGGTTTGTGGCTCGCTCGTATGGGGTATCAACTAATACTGAACTATTTAAAAGTTTGGTGACTCGCTTTGATCCGCAGCTCGATAAAAAACTGAACACACTTTCAAGGGGTAATAAGCAAAAAATTGCCCTCATTTCTGCCTTTATGACCGAGCCTGAACTCATTATTCTTGACGAGCCGAGTAGCGGACTCGACCCACTGATGCAGCAGCACTTCATTGAGTTGGTGCGGGAGGCCTCTGAAAACGGCGCAACTATCTTTATGTCGTCGCACTACCTAAACGAAGTGACGGATGTGTGTACGCGCATCTTGCTCATTAAAAACGGCAAGCTCGTCAAAGATATCCCGACTTCAGATCTCGAGACCCAAGCGGGTAAGTTGGTGCGCGTGATGACAAAAGAGAGGGTGACCGCACCGAGAGCCGCCGAGATGGTCGAGGCGCACAAGCAGACCGAAGGCTATGTTCTTGAGTTTATCTATAAGGAGAAGGCAATCCGTCTGCAAGAATGGCTCGGCACGCTGCCGCACCTATTGGACGTGACAATTACCGATCATAGTGCTGAAGCGGCTTTTGAAGATTTGTACCAAGAAGAGGAGTCTGAAAATGTTTAATCTATTTTTTAAGACCCTGCGCGATAAGCGGTATTTCATTCTTGGGTGGGCGATTGGTATTGGATTCCTTGGTTTTGTGATGACCTCGTTCTTTCCATCTTTTAGCGGTGGGCAAATTGACGGACTCCTTGATAGCCTACCTCCTGCGCTACAAGGCTTAGTGGGCGATTTGCAAGATTGGAAAGAACTTCCGGGCTACATTGGCAGCCAGGTCTTTGATATTCGCTTGCCGATCTTTATCAGTATCCTTTCTATCTTGCTTGCGATTGGCCTGACGGTCGGAGAGGAGGATAAGGGGCAATTGCGCACATTGATTGCATTACCTGTGAGTCGTCGAAAGATTATTCTTGCGAAGTGGTTTTCAATCGTTATCATCTGTTTCGTAGCTTCACTCGCACCAATAATTGGTGTAGAAGTTGGGCTTCTGACGATTGGTGAGTCGGTTGATCAGATGGTCCTCGTACGACTCGGCCTATTTACATGGCTACTTGTGACGGCGCTGGCGAGCCTTATTTTCGCAATCGGGCTTTCGACGGGTAAGCGTGCAATTACTACCGGTGTGGCGATTATCTTGGCTATTGGCAGCTTCTTACTCAGTACCTTCGCGCAGGCTGTAGATTGGCTTGAGCCATACGAAAAACTTTCGTTTTTCCACTATTTCCCAGCGGTAGAAATCGCCCACGGCACGGTGGAATGGGGGAACGCGGTATTTTACGGGGTCGTGATTCTTGTGTCGCTTTTCATTGCGCTATTATTCTTCCCGCGCCGCGATGTGAAGTCTGTCTAAAGTTCGCTATAGATGTGCACTGGAAGCGTGCCATTGATGTATGATTCGATATCAATGTTGCTTAAAAATGCCGGCAAAACGAAACTCTTCTTTGGGTCTACGAATTCACTGCGCGTGAGTTCGAGAAGTCCGTGCGAAGTACTCTCAAGGCTAATCGCTTCGTAGTCCTCTGGGTTTTCGATGTGAAAGAAAAGCTCGAACTGTTCTTTCTCGCCATCATAAAACTGCTGAATAAAGAGTAGGCGACCAATCTTCGGTGCAATGCCTGTCTCTTCAATCATCTCGCGGTGAAGTCCTTCGAGAATCGACTCGCCAATATCAAGCCCGCCCCCGAAAGTACCCCAGTGTTCACTCTCCGAATTGTCCTCCTGGCGAAACTTTGTGACGAGGAGTTGTCCGTCACGATAAATAATACCCCTCACGTTTGTACGACGTGTGCTCATGTTGTTGCTCTCCTTGTAATTGTTATGTAGGTGAGCGTTAGTGGTTCGGCTCGTCCGAACGTCGACGCGTAGAGGACCCGCAGGTCATAGTAGGGAAAGTATAGCAGGGGAGGGTGCCCTAGGGAATACTTTGGTAAAATAGAATAAAGAACCAAGGAGAAACTATGGCCTACGAAGGTACAAAACTGCACGGCTTTGACCCGCGCGACGAAGTAAAAGAACTTGAAATTATCGATGTAGAAGTAGGAGCTGGCGAAGAAGTGAAGCCGGGTGCAACTATTACTGCACACTACACCGGCGCACTAGTGAAGAACGGTATTATTTTCCAAAGTAGTCACGACTTTGGTGACGCGATCACCTTTGGTCTCGACCAGGTTATTAAGGGCTGGACGCACGGTGTTCCTGGTATGAAAATTGGTGGTACTCGTCGTCTGATTATCCCTGCAGAGATGGCATACGGCGCCTCAAGCCCTTCAAGGAACATCCCTGCAAATAGCGACCTCGTGTTTGATATCGATCTTGTGGCGATTCCGCGAAACGGTTAAGGACTACTGAACCCTGTCGACAAGGTGACTCGTTGCTGTGGCGGCGAGTCTTTGTCTTCGGGCATTGTACATCTGAATGTCGTGCTCTAGGCGCAACCTACTGTAAAGGTCCTCTGCCATGTCATGAATACCCGCTTCAAGGTTTGCTGCGCGCTCTTCGGGCGTGGCGCTTCTGATGCGGTCTACAACTTGCTTTGCGTGCGCTGCTCTTGCTTCGAAAGGATCTTGTTCGCCCATAGTGTAAGGTGCCTCGTGTTTGTTTTTGAATTGTATAAAATCAAATTACCATAAACAGTATAAAAAGTCAAGTCTACTACTGTTGTGACTATGCTATAATAGGTATATCCCACATGCGAATAAGTGCAGGATAGAGCGCTTCGATTCTATCGAAACACTGTACCCGTTACTTACTCGCTTTAAAGAAAGAAGTGGGACTAAAAATAAGGAGGTTCAATGCCAACAATCAATCCGTATGGCAAGGACATTATTAGCGTGACGACCGAGTTCGAAGGTCGTCCATTAACATTGGAAGTAAACCGCGTAGGCTTTCGCACCACTGGTTCTGTACTCGTAAAGTACGGCGACACCGTTGTGCTTGGTTCAGCAACCGTTGGGACGCGCCCAGTAGTACTCGATTACTTCCCGCTCAGTATCGACTATGAAGAAAAATTTTATGCAGCTGGCAAAATTAGCGGCAGCCGCTTCATTAAGCGTGAAGGCCGTCCATCTGACGAGGCGATTCTTATCGGTCGTTTGATTGACCGCCCAATCCGTCCGTTGTTCCCTAAGGGGTACCGCCAAGAAGTGCAGGTTGTCGCAAGTGTGCTCAGCCTCGACCCATCATTCCGCCCAGACATGCCGGCAATGATTGCAGCCTCTGCGGCTCTTATGCTTACCGGTACACCATTCGATGGTCCGGTTGCGGGTCTTCGCGTGGGTCGCGTGAACGGCGAATTCAAAGCATTCCTCTCACCTGAAGAGCGTGAAGCCTCAGATCTCGACCTTGTAGTCGCAGGTATTGAAAGTGGTATTACCATGGTGGAAGCTGGTGCCGACCAAGTGCCAGAAGAAGTGGTTGCCGATGCACTCGCATGGGCCTACGAACACTACCAACCAGCAATCGCGCTTCAAAAAGAGCTTGCTGAAAAGATCGCACCAGTTGCACAAGAATACAGATTGGTACTCCCAGACCCAGCGCTTCAAGAAGCAGCTGACGCATGGGTAGATGGCAAGCTTGGTGAAGCAATTCGCAAGCCATACCCAGAACGCAATGAGCTTATCAACCAGCTTCGCTGGGCTTTCCACGAAGAAACCGCCGCTAAGTACGAAGCGGAGAACGAAGGCGCTACCTATCCACGCGATAAGTACGACGAGGCCTTTACGGCTGCAGTTCATAAAGATGTCCGCAAGGGTATTGTTGAGCACAAGGTTCGCCCAGACGGTCGCGCATTCGATGAGATTCGTCCACTTTCAAGCGAAGTAGGCGTCCTCCCACGCGTACACGGCTCAGCACTCTTTACTCGTGGTATGACCCAGGGCCTTAATGTCGTAACCCTCGCGCCACTTAGCTACGCACAACTCGTTGACACAATGGAAATCAACGATGGCGAGCGTCGCTACATGCACCACTACAACGCACCAGGCTACACAGTAGGTGAAGTACAGCGCCTCGGTGGTCCAGGTCGCCGCGAAATTGGTCACGGCTATCTTGCAGAGCGTGCGCTTCTTCCAGTGCTTCCTGATGTTGAAGACTTCCCATACGCCATTCGTAGCGTGACGGAAATCATGAGTCAAAACGGTTCAACTTCAATGGCCGCAACGTGTTCTAGCTGTCTTGCGCTTATGGACGCGGGTGTGCCAATTAAGGCGCCTGTATCTGGTATCGCAATGGGGCTTATTATGGACGGCGACACGCCAAACATTCTGAGCGACATCGCTGACGCTGAAGACTTCGCCGGTGACATGGACTTCAAGTCTGCCGGTACCGCTGCAGGTATTACTGCACTCCAAATGGACATGAAGGTCCACGGACTCCCAGTTGAAATTCTTAAAGAAGCAATCATGACTGCAAAGAAGGGCCGTGCGCACATTCTTGAAAGTATGCTCGCGACACTCGCTGAACCACGCAAGGAGCTCAGCCCATACGCGCCACGTATCGAGAAGATTAAGATCAACCCAGAAAAGATTGGTGCAGTCATTGGTAAGGGTGGAGAAGTGATTAACAAGATTACTTCGGAAACCGGTGCTGAAATCGACATCAAGGAAGACGGTCTCATTACTGTGGCTGGCTCAGATGCAGAGGGCATTGCACGCGCAATCGAATGGATTAAGGGTCTTACGACTGAACCTGAAGTAGGTACTATCTACGAAGGTAAGGTTGTGACTATTAAAGACTTCGGTGCATTTGTGAATATCCTTCCTGGAACCGACGGTATGGTTCACATCTCACAACTTTCTGACGAACGCGTCGAAAAGGTTGAAGATGTGCTTACTGAAGGCCAAATCGTGAAGGTGAAGCTTGTGGCGATTGATGAAAAGGGTCGTTTGAGTCTTTCTATTAAAGAAGCAAACCGTGAATAGTTAGTCGTATAAAAAGGAGGAAGGCCCGCGAGACGAATCTCGCGGGCCTTACCTTTCCCGATGAGTGTGGATCAGAGCACGCGCCACCACTCCCAGCTCGGCAGAATGCCAGAGCCAGGAGCGACGAACTCGACGTCCTCATCGACGATGTCGTGACGCTCGCGGGAGAGGACGACCTTGTAGGGCCGCTGATCCCAGAGTGCGGACTGGATGTCCTGGAACATCGTTTCCGAGACGCCGAGATGCAGCATGATCTGCTTGCTGAACATCGGTCCGGAGCCGCCGTAGCCCAGTAGGGCGTGCAGGACGTGGACGATGAGGTGACCCTTGTCGTCGAAGAACGTCACACCCCGACTGTCGTAGCTGGGGTCCCAGAAGAATTCCATACGAGCAGGTATTCCGAAGGGATGCCCTGTCTCCACGGTGTTGGCGTCGGGGAATAGCAACTCCAGGCGCCGCCATGCAGAGTACGTGTCGGCGTCGATGACGGGCAGCGACCCCTCTTCTTCGAAGTAGGGGAAGTTGCCGACGTTTTCGTGCATCTGGCGAACGTGAAGGTGAGTGCTTCTGGCGTCGCGGTACGGGAAAGGTGCGGGTGAGGTGGAGGCCATGGCCTTCCTTTCTCTCGGACTTCGCTCACTGCGGATGCAGGAACATAAGCTTATGTATATTATAACATAAGTTATATAATATATCAATATTCCACCTCTGTTATTATCTAAGATAACAGGGTATAATAGGACACTGTATGATTATCACTGCGACCATCAGCGAAAAATCCTTTGGCGACAAAAGCCTTTTTAACGGCACCTCGTTTTTTGTTGAGGACGGTGAAAAGGTGGGGCTGATTGGCCGTAATGGTGAGGGTAAGACAACTCTTTTCCGTATTCTCGCGGGTGAAGATAACGACTTCCAGGGTGAATTGCAGCTTAGTAAGGGGGTGCACATGGTGGCAACCCGCCAAGAGCATCACGGCTTCGAGGATATGCCGGTGCTCGAGTATATTCTTCAAGACCTTCCGAAGTATGCCAAGCTAAAGCATATCCTTGAAAACCATCCGTTGATCATGGGCGACAAGATGCACCTCATTAACGAGTATTCCGAAGCGCTCGAACAGTTTGACGCGCTTGGCTACTACACGATTGAGAATGAAGTGGAGAAGGTGCTCGACTCATTCCAACTGGGCGACCGTATCAACTCGACACTCGGCGAACTGTCAGGTGGTCAAAAGCGCCTGATTGAAGTTGCAAAGGTAATGCTTTCGAAGGCGCAACTCGCGCTTGTCGACGAGCCAACCAACCACATGGACTACGTCGCGAAAGACAAGTTTCTTCAATGGATGTCGTCTGCAAACGATGCGATGATTGTGATTTCGCACGACCGTGATGTACTCGAAAAAGTTGATCGTATTCTTGAGGTAAAAGACCAGAAAATCCTTAGCTACAAGGGTAATTATACTGATTACTTGCGCCAAAACTCATCAAGCACTGGTTCGATGATGAACGAGTATGAACTGACGCAGCGCCGGATCGTGAACCTAAAAGCTAAGGTACTTGAGTACCAACGCTATAAGGAAAAATCTCGTTCACCGAGTACAATTCAGCGCTTTAAGCGCCTCGAAGAGCAGTCGCGCGCCGAGCTTGCGAAGCTTGAAAAGACCGAGAAGCCGACATTCTGGGTAGACCGCGAATCGGTCCAAGATATGGGCCTCAAAACGGGTGAGCAATATCAGAAGTATAAGGCAAAGAACATTAAGCTTCACGGCGTGAATGGGGAAGAAGGCTATAGTCGTCTTCTTGTGAATATCACTGGGCTTTCGCTTGGCTATGACACGCCACTCTTTAAAGATATTTCCTTCCAAATTCGTGAAGGCGAGGTTGTCGAACTGCGTGGCCGTAACGGGGCGGGTAAGTCGACGCTCGTAAAAACACTTCTTGCGACCGCGCAAGGAAAGTCGTTCAGTGCTAAAAGCTTTGATGGTGTGATCGATGTTGATAAGAAGATTCGCGTCGGTGTGTACGAACAAGAGACGCCAACGGAGATTCTTGATAAGACGCTTGCCGAGGCGATTGAACATATTTTCCTCTCGCGTGGCCTTAAAGTAGGTGACACAAAGGTGCGCCAGCTTATGGCTGACTACCTGTTTAGCCAGGGTGACGCGAGTATTCCGGTGAAGCAGCTTAGCGGTGGCCAAAAGGCCCGCCTGCAGCTTATTGATATGCTGGCCGATAGCCCGTCGCTGCTCGTACTCGACGAGCCGACGAACCACCTTGATCTTCCAAGTATCGAGGAGCTCGAAAACGCCCTGCAGAGTTATGCGGGTGCTATTTTGTACATCTCTCACGATACGCATTTCCGAAAACAGCTTAGCGGCGAAGTGGTGCAACTTTAAGGCGGCATCCTGTACACTAGGTAAAGTATGTCTGGAGTCTTATCTTCAAAGAAAACCTTGATTGGTAGTATTGCTGCTGCCTTGGCGATTATTTGTGGGCTGCTTGTGTATGGTATTCTTGTGACGCCAGCTCGCCAACCATACCGCGACGCACAGGCACAGTTCCAAAATGTTGATAACGCGCTTGGTCGCACAAATATTTCCCTCAACGCCAGTGAGGCGACCGATGAAGAGTTTGCACAGGGCATTACTGCGGTACGGGCTGCCTTTGTGTCACTCGAAAAAGAGAATGAGGCACTTGGTGATGAGTCGGTTCTGAAAGAAGGCGAGGGGAAGGCCCTTTATGACGCCTACAACGAAGACCTGAAGCGCTTTATTGCGTACAATACGAATGTCATTGATTCGATGGAGAAGCTCCAGCCCGTGCTTCGCAAGTGTTCAACCGAGATGCAAACTGTAAAGGCGAATGCCGAAGGTGCGGCGGTTGTCCGTGCTTGTGCGGTTGAGATGCAGGCGGTGAGCGACGCCCCCGACGAAGACTACGCGCAGCTAGCAACAGCATTCGCAGCAAAGTACGACGAACTCGCGACCATCCTAGACCAAATGGCGGTAATTGCTGACACGAATAGCGCCGAATACGCCGCGTTAAGCACCCAACGAGAAGCTGTCCTTGAAGACTTCTCGACCGCGAGCTCGACCTTTACGAAGAATGTTCAGCAGCGTCGAACTGCAGTCCTTGCTACTGATAGCGCAAAGGCGCTGCACGACTATCTTGAGGCAAAATCTCGGGTCTTTTAGCCACTTTTGGCAACCCGCTTATACTCCTGTATACTAAAAAACAGCTTAAGTTTATTTTTAGGAGTATATAGATGGATCCAAATGCGACCAATCCAAACAATGTGCCACCTGTAGGTGATACACCACCAGCACCACAGCCACTTGACACAACCCCTGCGCCAGCACCGGCTGCACCTGCCGCGCCAGAAGCGCCGGTTGCCCCAGAGGCTCCAGCGCCGGTTGAACCAGCTGCACCAACTACACCGGTTGCTCCGGAAGCCCCAGTTGCCCCAGTCACACCACCTGCGCCAGCTGCGCCAAACCTTTTTGCAGCCGCAGGAACTCCAGAAGCTCCAGCCGCCCCACAGGCACCTGGGTTCGCACCAACTCCAGCTCCACAGGCTCCAGGCTCTAAGAACAAGATCGTTCTTATCGCTGCGATCGTGGGTGGTGCAGTACTTCTTGCCATTATTGGTGTGGTTGCGTACTTCATGCTTACTTCTGTATCGAAGCAAGACTACCAAGAAGCAACCCGTCAGTACAATAAAGTAAGCGTTGCTTCTGCAGGGCTTACCGGCGACGTCTCGTCCGTCAGTTACTCAATTAGTGGCGATGACGATGCAGAATTCAACGAAGCAGTGAAAGAAGCCGAAGATTCAATCGCGGAAATCAAGACCGAAAACGAAGCGCTTTCAAAGATGAAGGCCGTTCGTGTAGGTGAGGGCGCAAAGCTCTATGGTCCATTTAATGACAAGGTAAAAGCATACCTCGTATATGCAACAGAGCTTATTAACTCTGTGAAGAACCTTCGCCCAGCGATGGCAACTTGCGGTAAGATTAGCGACGCTACTGACACTGCAGGCCGCGTCGCAGCCCTTAAGGCTTGTTCAAGTGAGCTCCAGGGTGTAACGGACATTCCAAATGCAGAAATGAAGACTTTCATTAGCACAATCGGAACTTCATACGGCGAATACGCAACTATTTACGAAAAGAGTGCTGCACTTACGAATCCTTTCGGTAGTCAGTACGAACAGTACAAGGCCCTTCGTGACCAAATGAGCGCGGTACAAAAGAAGATTAGCGAAGCATCAAGCACCCTCAGCGACTCACTTGAGAAGCGTGACGACGAAATGAGCGTCAAGGATAGCGCGAAGGCTCTCGGCGACTTCCTTACCGAAAAGCAAAAATCATAGTATAGTCGGGGTATGAACCCCACCACTAAGGACCAACTTAACACCCTCGCTCAACATATGCTGGACGGGGGTGTTGGTCTTGCGCTCAAAAATGAGTCGAACGCTACGCACCTTGTGATGGGTACGGGCAACTACGATGCAGATGTCGTGTTTATTGGCGAGGCCCCCGGGGAAGAAGAGGACTTACAGGGAAAGCCGTTTGTGGGCGCGGCCGGTAAGTTTGTAAACACGGTATTTGGCGAACTCGGTATGAATCGTGATGATTTCTATATTACAAACATCGTAAAGTATCGACCACCAGAGAACCGTGACCCATCACCCGAGGAAATTGCGGAGTTTGCGCCACATCTCGAGAGCGAGCTTCAGATTGTGAAGCCTCGACTGCTCGTGACATTTGGACGCATCAGCCTGGGCCACTTCGTGCCAGAGGGGAAAATTAAAACGATCCACGGTCAGCTTCAACGGGTGCAGCTAGGACAGCAGGCGTTGCCTTTGATGCCGCTTTTGCACCCATCGGCGCTAAGGTTTATCAAGAATGGTCGCCAGGTATTTAGAGATGATTTCAAGCTTCTGAAAGAGGAGATCGATAGGCTTACCTAAGGTGAGTGATTGACTTTTAGGGGTCAGTTTGCTATAATAAGACTACTTTCAAAGGGGAATTCTGTCACGTAGTTAAGGCTACAGCCCGTAAAACCCCACCCTTATATCAGAAATCATTAATTGTTAACCAAAAGAAAGCTCACCAGTCGGATTAAAAGAAAGTCGCCTGGGAGAACTCTTTGAACAAAAAGGAGAAACAACAACATTATGGGAGGACGAAGACTCGCAACCCCACAAGCTGACGACGCGGCAAAACAGCCGCGCGGTAACAATCAGCGACCTAAACAAAATAACACCGTGCTCGCAAACACTCAGACCCGTAGGGGAGAAGTGTTTCGCGCACAACGTCGCACCAGCGACGACGTCAATGCGCGTGCCTCACAGCACCTCATTAACGTACCTGTAAACAAGTCGATGTTTAACGGCTACAACGGACGTCAATTTAGCATTGCCGACCAAAAGAAGCAGCCACGTACCCCTGGTCCACGCCTTCGCGTGATTCCAATCGGTGGTCTTGGTGAAATGGGTATTGGTAAGAACATGATGGCGATCGAATACGATAACGACATCATTGTGATCGACATGGGATTTCTTTTCCCAGGCTCAGACTACCCGGGTATTAACTACATCGTGCCGGACATCAGCTACTTGCTTGAAAACAAGCACAAGATCCGCGGTATCGTGTTTACGCACGGACACCTTGACCACATCGGTGCGGTTCGTCACTTGCTTCACCAACTTCCTGCACCGGTCTACGGTTCGAAGTTTACCCTCGCCATGGTTCAAAAGAACATGGAAGAGGCGACCACTGAGTACGCACCTGACTACCATGTCATGGACCCAGAAGCGCACGAACAAGTATTCCTTGGTGATAACTTCAGCATCGAACTCGTACGCGTGAACCACTCAATTCCAGACGCAACGGCAGTCGTTGTGCGCACACCAGAAGGTGTCTTGGTTGACACTGGTGACTGGCGCTTCGAAGAAAACCCAGTTGACGGTGTAAAGTTCGACCTTGAACGCCTGACTGAAATCGCAACCAAAGAGGGTATTACCCTTCTTATGAACGAATCTACCAACTGTGAATCAGATGGTACCCACACCCACGGTGAGTTTGAAATTCAAGCCAGTATGGGTCAGGTAATGGAGAAGTATCCTAATAGTCGTCTGATTATTAGTGCCTTCAGTAGCCAGATTCACCGTATGCAAATCATTCTGAACGAAGCGAAGGCGCACGGCCGTAAGGTTGCCTTTGCGGGGTACAGTATGATCCAAAACGTTGAAGTTGCCCTTCGCACTGGTACAATTACCGTTCCTAAGGACGTGATCGTGAAGATGGAAGATATCGTAAAGCTTCCAGACAGTAAGGTGACCATCATTTGTACTGGTTCACAGGGTGAATTTAGCGCCGTGCTTAACCGTATGGCGAATGGTTCACACAAGTTCATTAAGATTAAGAACTCAGACCAAATCGTCTTTAGCTCAAACCCAATTCCTGGTAATGAAAAGTACGTGACTCGTACTGTTGATGGCCTCATGCGCGAAGGCAGTGGTGTGATTCAAAACGGTAAGACACACCTTACCGGTATTGGTCCACTTCACCTTTCAGGTCACGGCTACTACGACGACCACGTGAAGCTTATTAACGCACTGAACCCTAAGTTCTACATGCCAATCCACGGTGAATTCCACATGCTTGTCCACAATGCTGAACTTGCACAGAAAGAAGCCGCGATTCCACGCGAAAACATTTTCGTATGTGACTCTGGTGACGTAATCGAAATTAGCCAAGGTCTCGCCAAGAAAGCCGGTCGCGTACCAGTGGGCGGTATCATGTACGACGACTCTGGTGAGATCGTTTCAGAAGTGGTCCTTAAAGACCGTATTCACATGAGCAACGAAGGCATCTTCGTGGTTGTACTTACCGTACAAAAGGGAAGTGGTCGCCTTATGACCAGCCCTGATATCATTAGTCGCGGATTTATTTACCTGCGCGACAGTGAAGAGCTCATGGGTATCATTCGCCAGTACTTGAAGCAAAAAGTTGCCCGCACCTTTAATGGTCGCAAGGTTGATCTGGACGTTGTGAAGAAGGAAATTAAGGACGAACTGACGCACGTGCTCTACGACCAAACGCGCCGCACCCCAATCGTGATCCCTGTGATCAACGAAATTGGTGGTGGTGGAAAGCCACAAAATAGTGACCAAAACCGTGAAGGTCGTGGCGATAACCGTGGTCAAAACGGCGAAGGCCAGCCGAAAGGCCAGAACCGTGGCCAAGGTGGAAACCGCCAATTCAAGCGCCCGGCGCCCAAGAATTTCCCGGCGCCAGTTGTCCCAGACAGCGAAGCAACCGAGCCAAAGCAGCGCACCGACGCACGCGGCTACTAGTTTTTAATACACGAATATGCACCAGGTTGGAAAAGACCTGGTGTTTTCGTATACTAGGGGTATATGAAGAGGGTAGGGAGTTCACGAAAAGGGTTTACGGTCGTTGAGCTCATCATCGTTGTGGTGGTGATTGCGATTTTGGCCGCAGTAGTATTAGTGGCCTATGGGCTTGTCACGAAGAATGCGCATGACACATCAGTGAAAAGTGACGGAAGCGCGATTCGCGACGCACTGGGGTTGTACGGCACAAAGCACGGCTCAACGTACACCGCATGGTCTTCGAGCAATCCAGCTCCAGACGGACTCGATATTAAAGTAAGTGAAGGCAATCAGGCCGATGTGTCTGTGTCGGACGACGGTAAGGATTGGTGTGTCCGCGTCTTCAATACGCAAGGCAACCTTAATAACGCCGACAGCGCCTATACGGTCGAGTCGAAGGCAGGCGTGTGTACAAACACCGTGCCATCAGATGATGCCTATGCGGCTGCTATTACAAGTGGCTGGAAGCGCGTCGTGGCTGGTTCATACCACACCTGTGGTGTCTCGTACGACAACAAGGCGTACTGTTGGGGTGCACGCGACAACTCGCAGGGTGGTAATGGGAGCGCAACAAATAGTGGTACGCCACTGCCAATTACTGCGAATGGTGCGATCGGCAACCGTCCGATTTATCGCCTTTCGGGAGCAGGATATGGGTCGTGTGCGACTGATACGAGCTATCAGGTGTATTGTTGGGGCCAAGACACCTATGGGCAACTAGGTAATGACGCAACACTCGCTGATTCGAATGTACCAGTGCGCGTGAATGACGCGGGTGTACTACTGAACAAAAAGAATATTATTGTTTCATCGGGAACCTGGCATAGCTGTACGGTTACCTTAGACTACTCGGCGTCCTGCTGGGGTATTAACTCAAGTGGCAATATTGGTGACGGCACTACTGCAAACCGCTCAACACCCGTTGCGGTTAATGCCGGCTCACTTTCTGGCTTGAGTCTTCGTGATATTGTAGGTGGGCCTTATAACGGCTGTGCTATCGATACGAGTAACCAACTGTATTGTTGGGGAAACAATGCGTATGGTCAGCTTGGAAATGGCTCGACCACTTCAACTAATTCTGCAACACCAGTTTCAACAAGTGGCGCGCTTTCAGGTAAGACGATTCGCAAGGTCTCGCTTTACGACCAAACGTGTGCGATTGCCTCTGATGCGAAAGCCTACTGTTGGGGTCGCAATCCTTATGGTGCGGTAGGGAACGGCACCACTACCAACGCGCTGAGTCCAGTTGCAGTCAGTACGACAGGTGTGCTGGGCGGCAAGAAGATGACTTCAATCGCAGCTGGTCTTTACTCAACCTGTGCACTATCTGATGAAGGTAAGGCTTACTGTTGGGGGTATAACTCAAATGGACAGCTTGGTAATAACTCAACAACTAACTCAAGCTCGCCAGTAGCGGTTGTTGATACGGGTGTACTTGCAGGTAAGTACCTTTGGAGCATTACCGCCGGTGCGGACTTCTACTGTGCGCAGGCGACTGACGGTAACGCCTACTGTTGGGGCCGCAATGTCTACGGACAACTTGGTAACGGTGCGATGACAAACTCGCTCGTACCTGTAAAAGTACTCAATCCATAAATTACTTTGGCTTAAAACGAATAGGGGCCCCGCGACATGCGGAGTCCCTATTCGTTTGGGGGGGGCTGCGACGCATGTACAGGCGGGGCTCAGGCGGCAATCGGGTCGATTCGACCGATGGACGCGTTGTAGATGGAGATAGGTCCAGTCGCAGCCGGCTGCTCGAAGCGGAGGCGACGAGTAGTGGGCTGGACGAGCGTGAGCTTGATGCGTGACCAGAGGGGCGGGCGCTTGAACAGATTTCTCCGATCGAAGTTGACCCGCGTCAGTGTGACGCGCGCATGTGAATCCAGCAGGGCATTGTACGATGCCTGCAGTTCGTCGCTCAGGCGAATGGGAATTCCTTCGATACCTTCGAAGATCTTGCTCCATAGCCCGATACCTCTTGCGTCGAAGATCTCACGCTTGAACGCCAGTCGGACCAGTCGGGGAGACCAGCCCTCGTACTCGCCGTCACAGACGGTGCGAAGCACGTTGTTGTTCATACGTAGGATATTGACACGAGGCCCTATCACGAACTGAACGTCACAGTCCGGGATCGTATGCGGGGTAGTGCGCATGGCACTTCCTTTCTTTCGTTTCCGGACGGATTGTCCTTTTCCAGTAAACCATTTCTCGTGGGCAAAGCCAACCCTTCATGCCAAACCATAAGCCTCTTGCAAAATGTGGTAAATTTTGCTATAATATATCTATTACCAAAAGCGGTTCACCCCGTATAATATAAAAAGATTATGGCAAAGAAGAAGCGAAAGAGCGCAAGTCGCAAAAAAGCACCGGTAAGCAGCGCACCGCAACATGTGTTGCCGGATGGGTTCTGGGCTCAGGTAGGGGCTGTCCTTCTTGTTGTCTTCTCGCTGCTTATTATTTTGGGTTGGTTTGGCCTCGGTGGGGATGTCCTTGATTGGCTCAATATGGCTACTATGGCGACAATTGGGTACGGCGTGTACGTCGTGCCTGTGGTGTTCATTTACGTTGCTGTAGAAATCTTCCGCGCCGAAGACAACCGCATTCCGTTCATTATGAAATTCGCAACCGCTATCGAACTTGTATGGGTGGCGGGTCTGTTCGGCCTTTTGAAAGCTGAAGGCAAAACCACCGGCGGCTTCATTGGTGACACCGTAAACAGCGGTATGCTCCAACTTGTTGACGCGGGTGTGGCAGTATTTATTTATATCGTACTGATTCTTTTGACCGCACTCTTTATTACGCGCACCTCACCAATTACGGTCATTAAGAAGCTCTGGGGTCTTTCGCGCCGCGACAATAGCGAGCAAGAAGAGAACGTGAGGGTGATGCGTAATGCTGCAGCGCTTGATGCGCCTGCAAAGAAGGGTGCAATGGCTGACTTTACAGTGAACGCGGGTGTCTCAACCCTCGACCCAGCGGAAGATAAGAAAAAGAGCCCACACCTCGGCTCACTGAAGAATAGTGTTCAAAAAGATAAGGCCGCCGAAGACCAAGCTGCACTTGTTGCCGTCAGCGACCCTAACTGGAAAGCGCCAGGCCTCGATTTGCTTGAAAAGAAGCAGTCTCCAGCTGACGCCGGTGACGTACAGGCAAATGCACAAACGATTAAGGATACTTTGGCTGAATTTAATATTTCGGTTGAAATGGAAGGCGCCAACATTGGCCCTAAGGTGACTCAGTACACCCTTCGTCCACCAAGCGGCGTAAAGCTGACTAAAATTACCGCGCTTGAAACCAACATCGCCCTTAACCTCGCGGCGCAAAGCCTTCGCATGGAAGCGCCAATTCCTGGCCAAAAGGCGGTTGGTATTGAAGTGCCGAACCGTAAAGCTGCCGATGTACGTATTCACTCGATTCTTACGAGCAAGCAGTGGAATGGTAGTGGTGAGCCACTTGGCTTTGCGATTGGTAAAGACATTGCTGGTGACGCCGTAGTGGGTGAACTCAACAAGATGCCACACCTTCTTATCGCCGGTCAGACTGGCTCTGGTAAGTCGGTCATGATTAACACGCTGCTCTCAAGCCTTCTATACCGCAACAGCCCTTCAGAAATGAAACTGATTCTGGTTGACCCTAAGCAGGTGGAAATGGCGCCTTACGAGGATATTCCGCACCTTATTACGCCTGTAATTAACGAACCTGAAAAGACGATTAGCGCGCTGAAGTGGGCGGTAAACGAGATGGAGCGCCGTTACAAGCTTTTGGCTGAACACAAGGTGCGCGACATTAAAACGTATAACGGTATGGTCCAAAGCGGAAAGACCAAAATTGTTGTTCAAGATGAAGAGGGCCACGAGCAACAGCATGAAGACGGTTCGATGCCGTACATTGTGATTGTGATCGACGAGCTCGCCGACCTGATGATGGTTGCAGCCCGCGACGTAGAAGCGCTGATTGTGCGCCTTGCGCAGAAGGCTCGTGCTGTCGGTATTCACTTGGTACTTGCGACCCAACGCCCATCTGTCGACGTTATTACTGGTCTTATTAAGGCCAACGTCCCAGCCCGTATTGCCTTTACTGTGGCTTCGCAGGTTGACTCACGAACTATTCTTGACCAAATTGGTGCCGAGAAGCTCCTTGGCCAGGGTGACATGCTGATGCTTACGGCTGCAATGCCAAAGCCGAAGCGTATTCAGGGTGCCTGGGTAACCGACGAAGAAGTTATGAAGATTACCGACCACCTTCGCTTGCAATCACCTCCACAGTACAACGACGAAGTTGTCAGCCAGCCAGTCCAGCTTAATGGCAAGGGTGGTGTAGTGATGGACTTTGATTCTAACAGTGATGGCCACGACGATATGTTTATGGACGCGGTTCGCGTAGTAGTTGATAGCGGCAAGGCATCTGCAAGCCTGCTGCAGCGTCGCCTCCGTGTTGGCTACGCCCGCGCAGCGCGCCTTATTGAAGAGATGGAAGAGCAGGGGATTATCGGCCCTGCGGATGGCGCACGGCCTCGTGACGTGCTTGTATCGAGCCTTGATGAGGTGTTTGGTACGGGTGGCGGAAACGCTGATGACGAAGAGCTGGGGTAAGCATTCCTAGTTGACGCTTAGACTAAATTCTTTTATACTATAAATACGATGATATTTATCAACAACACACTACATCACGTTTGTGCATCACATGTGAGGCCTGTGTAGCTATTGTGCATAAATATATTACTTTATATCGGCCTCGAAAGAGGTCGTTTTTTTTGGAGAAAAGAAATGAACGAAAAAGAAAATAACCAAGAACAGTTTCCTGAGCTCGACGTGCAGATGTACCTATTTATGCAAGAAGTCGACAAGCTTTTGCTCAGCGGAGTGCGAAGGACGTATCGCGAAAATAATGTAAACGACGAGTATTGTGGGCTGGGTGTTACTTTTGATGTAGCACCTGATGACCCCATTGTTAACGAATATATTGCACGTGCACTCGATCCGCCAGAGAGCGTTACTATTAGCGCCTGGGGCCCATATTCTCTTGATGGAAATGACCAGAGTAGCCCAAACCAAAATTTGACGACCGCATTATATATGAAGTCTGGTGAACTCGAGCGGGAATACCTTTTCCAGTTTAGGACTGATGAGCAGCGGGGTATTCTGGTGCAGAAGGATGTACGAAGGGTATATGGGGTGCGAGAGTACGACAGTATCGGCGAGAATATCATTGACGGCTCCGCATTGATTGAGGAATTGGCGAGCGAATCGAAGATTACAAAAGAAGAACTGGAGTTGCTTTACAAAACTGTCGTAGGGATTTTAAAACAATCTCAGGATCGTCTGCCATACTAAAGGGGTCATCACTTGCAAACAGGGGTGAGTTGGGGTATAATAACACCGTTAATAACTCAAGCTTACCGTCATTTCTCATATGCGAGATGACAAATGGAAAAAGGGTAAGCATCTGCTACTAGCCCCACTAGGGTTATAAAGCAGGATTCCAAAAGGAGACACTAGTGAAGGAATACGAACTTACCGTTCTTATCCACCCAGATCTCGAAGCAGATTTGGAAACTCCACTTGCGAAGGTACGCGACATCGTAACCTCAGCAGGCGGAAAAATTGTCCGCGAGGACAACTGGGGTAAAAAGAAGCTCCAGTACGCAATTAAGCGTGAAGAATTTGCAGTGTATGTGTACATCGATGTTGAACTTCCAGCAGACGCACCACTCAAGATTAGCAACACGTTTAATATCACCGACGAAGTCCTCCGTTACCTCTTGGTAAAGGTAGACCCTAAGGGACGCGCTGCACTTGCAGAGCAAGCAAAGAAGGCGGCTGAAAAGTCTTCAGACGACACTAAAGAAGAAGCCTAAGGCTTTAAACGAGAGTAGAGGGGAGTATACAACATGGCACGAAGCATTAACCAGGTAATCCTTATGGGACGCCTTACACGCGACCCAGAACAGCGTACAACAACCACCGGTAAGACCATTGCTAGCTTTAGCATTGCCGTCGACCGCGCTGGCCAAGACGACCAAGCAGACTTTTTCGACGTAACCGCGTGGGAAAAGACTGGTGAGCTCGTGATGCAGTACCTTGCAAAGGGACGCCGCGTACTCGTACAAGGCCGCCTTCGCCAGGATAGCTGGGATGACAAAGAAACTGGTAAGAAGCGCAGCCGCGTTGAAGTGGTAGCGAACGACGTAACCTTCCTTGACGGCCCTAACGGCAGCGATGGTGGAAACGCGGCCGCACCAAGCTCAAGCACTCAATCTCGTAACAACTCGAAAGATGTCGTGATTGAAGACATCGACGACAAACCAATTGATTTAAGTGAAATTCCTTTCTAGACCCTAGAAAGACAGGAGAATAACAATGGCAAAACGTATGAAGAAAGACACACCTGCATACTTTGACTACAAAGACGTCAAGACTCTGCAGCGTTACGTAAACATCTACGGTCAAATCGAACCAATCGGTAAGACTGGCCTTAGCGCGAAGCAACAACGCCAACTCGCAGTAGCGATTAAGCGTGCTCGTCACCTTGCACTACTACCATTCGTAGCACAAGGGTAATCGACCATGGCGCAGTTGCAACCAACTGACCTAAAGAAAGGCGTTGTCGTTCAAGTGGACGGCAAGCCTTTTAAGGTTATCGACTACAACCAAAAGGTGATGGGCCGCGGCGGAAGCATCGTGAACATCCGCCTAAAGAACCTGATTGATGGTTCTGTGATCCCAAAGACCTACAAGGGTCAAGACAAGATCGATTCAGCAGAAGTAACGTACCAAACGGTCCAGTATCTCTACAAAGACACTGACAACTTTTACTTTATGGATCCAGAGAGCTTCGAGCAGTTCCAGCTTCCTGCTGATGTCTGTGCCGATGCAGCTCCATACCTTAAAGAAGGTGACAGCCTTTCACTTCAATTCTTCGAGGGTACTGTTATCAACGTAGAGCTTCCAAAGAACCTTTACCTTGAAGTAACCTACACCGAAGACGTCGTAAAGGGCGATACTACAAGTAGTGTCCTTAAGGACGCCACACTTGAAACAGGCCTTGTCATCAAGGTTCCTGCGTTCATTAAGGTAGGCGACATTCTTTCCGTCGACACCGAAAACGGTTCATACCGAGAACGAAAGAAGTAACCAGCATGTCTGAACAGGAAGCGCGGGGTGGAAAAATCCTCCCGGCGTTTTTTGTTGAGCCGGTGCAGCTGGGCGAAGAGTTCCCAAGTGGGGAGTGGCCGCTCCACATGACGTATTTTCCGCCAGTCGAGACAACCCTGAGGCCTGCGCACGCCGAGCAGCTTCGCCGTTATATCAACCCAATGGAGCCGTTTATGGCCACTATTGGAGAGGATGACAAATTTGGTCCCAAGCGCGACGTACCCGTACGCCATCTTGAGCACACACCTCAACTTATGGCGGTGCACCGAAAGATTCTGGCGGTATTTCAGTACTTACCCCATAATGCCCAGTACCGCATGCCGTACAATCCTCACATCTCAATCGACAAGGATGATCCTCGTGCCCAGAAGGGTGATACCATTGAGATAGGTGGCTTTTCAATCGCCGAGAAGCGAGAGGGTCGTGCAACCTGGCAAATTGTTGCCAAGATTGGGCTTAAGGGGGCTGCAATGGCCACCGACGCGCGCATTATTAAACACTCCGAAAGGAATCAATAGAATTTATGACTAAAAACCGTTTAGACGCCGAGCTGACCGCTCGTGGACTTGCCCCAACACGCTCTCAGGCGGAGAGCTGGATTAAGCTTGGGAAAGTAACGGTTGATGGCAAAGTGGTGACGAAATCGGGTCACTTTGTGCGCGAAGATTCCGAGCTTAAGTTACTTGCCGATGAGCAGTATGTCAGTAGGGCGGGGTTGAAGCTTGCGAGTGTTGCGAAGCTTCTCAACCTTAATTTTAAAGATAAGGTGGTGCTTGATGTCGGAAGTAGCACGGGTGGATTTACTGATTACTCGTTGCAACACGGCGCGAAAAAGGTATACGCGGTTGATGTGGGAACCGACCAACTCCACCCAAGTCTTCAGGATGATCCCCGGATTGAACTCCATGAAAAGACCGATATTCGCGACTTTACGTTAGCTGCGGCGGATCGTCCAAATATTGTCGTGATCGACGTGTCATTTATTAGCCTTCGCGATATCTTGCCTCATTTGGCAGTCGCGCTTGTGACGAAAGATACGCAAATCGTTGCGATGGTAAAGCCGCAGTTTGAAGCGGGCAAGCACCAGACAAATAAAGGAATTATTAAAAATGATGGTGTGCGCCGTCAGATTTTGAAGGATTTTGAGTTTTGGGCGAAAGACTTATTTATTATTCAGGACAAGCGCGATAGTGAAGTGGCCGGCTCGAAGGGTAATCGCGAGCGCTTCTACCTGTTGAAATCGCTCTAAGCGAAGCGGTATGAAAAGCCGAGAGTATTTACTTTTTTAGCTTTTTATGGTATAATCCCCACTAGTGTCATGGAAACACACCACCCCTTACAGAATAGGGAGGGTGCCATCACATAGCCCACCGGATACTCCGGTGTGCCACATCACCATTTGGAGACAACATGCGCAAGCGCAACCGCCTCATGGCGGCCCTGGCGGCTGCTGCCGCCGTGTCCCTGTCCGTCATCGTGCCCGCTACCGCGGCCAGTGCCGCGCCGCCCGATTCCTGGGCGGCCATCGGCCAGGTCAGCAACTCGGGCACCTGTGCCGACAACGTCGCCACCTTCACCGTTTCGGTCCCCACCGTGGGCATCGACGCGGAGATGCAGGGCGGCTTCAGCGTCAACGGTGCCAGCCTGAACGTCGAGAACTACGCCGTCGGCGTCATCTCGCCGTTCACGCGCTCGGTCACCGTTCCCGTCGACACGTTCCCGTCGACGTTCACCGTCTCGTACTGGCTCAACACCACGGCCGAGACCCTGTTCGTCAACGAGTTCACCTTCGACGGGACCTGCGACGCGACCCCGCCGGTCGTCAGCCCGACGGTCAGCGCCACGCTCACGCCGTCTGCGGACGGTTCGGGTGTCGACTACGTCGTCAACCTGGGCCCGGAGAACGTCCCGCTCCCGCAGACCGTGATCATCGGCTACGGGGCGCAGGACGTCGCGAAGGAGCTCACGTTCACCGAGGGTGGCTCGCTGACTCAGTCGGGTTCGTTCCCGTGGTCGCCGTGCGGTACCTACGTGTTCGGGGTGTTCATCCCGGACAGCCCGGTCGGCAACTCCTACGACGTCACCATCCCGTGCCCCAACCCGGGTGACGGTGGTGGCGACGGTGGAACCACGCCGCCGTCCGGCGAGACGCCCACGACCCCCGAGGTCCAGGCGCCCGTCGTTCAGCAGCCGGTCGTGCAGACGCCCGTCAAGCCGGCCCCGCCGGCCGCCCACACGGGTGACGTCGTCGAGGGCCCCTCGGTCCTCGGCTACAGCCTGATGGGTGTCGGCGTGCTGTTCATCACGATCGTCGTCATGGCGTTCGTGCGTCGGTCCAAGCTCTCGGCGATCCGTCGCTGATGGCTCGCAAGACGCGTCGTCGTGTGCGTCGCGTCTTGGCGGTCCTCGTAGTTGCTCTGGGGGTCGTGTCGCTTGCGGCAGGTGCATACCTGACGTTCGGCACGCCCCCCACGAGCGCTGCGGATCCTTCGCCAAGTCCGACGGTGACGCGTGAGCCCACTCCGTCGGCAACCCCGACGGAAGCACCCACGCCGACCCCAACGCCCACACCCAGGCCGGCCGCATGCACTGCGGCTCACATTTCCGCCCCGTCCATTGGACTGGAGGCGGAGGTGGGGGAGTACACATACGAGCAGGCGCAGGCTGAAGGTGGAGTCAATCCGCCCGAAGTCTCGCAGGCCGTCTGGTACTCTGGCTACTACCGTCACGACAACATCTACAGCGTCATGTCGACGCAGGCTGAAGATGCGGTGTATGTGTACGGCCACGCCTACCTCGATCTCGGGGTTGGCGCGGTGTTCGATCACATCACCGACTTTAAGCCGGGTGACGTTGTGACGGTGACTGCCTGTGGCGAAACGGTGACGCTCGTCGTCCAAGAGGTGTTCGACATCAGTAAGTCGGACTTCTCGCAGGACGGACGGGTGTTCAGCCCCGAGCCACAGCCTGGCAAGTGGGTCTTCGTGACCTGCAACCGGGACGGCCCGCGCCAAGATGGTCACACCACGCAGAATACTGCCGTCGTGCTTCAGGTCCAGTACCCGGAGCCGCTGGTGGAAGAGTCTGCCTCCAATGAACACCTCGAGTCCCGTCTCGCGGACCGCCTCAATTAGCCCTTCGGGGTGAGGCGGTCCGCGGGTGCGGTCGAAACGAGTGGTGAAGTGGCAAAAAGCCCCGGTTAATCCGGGGCTTGCTTCTTTTTTAGGGAGAAATTATTTACTGACGTTGAAGCGGAATTCAACAATATCGCCTGGGCGCATGATATAGTCGCGCCCTTCGGTGCGAAGCTTACCGGCAGCCTTTGCGGCTTGTTCAGAACCTGCGGTCACGAAGTCATCATAATCAACAATTGCTGCGGCGATGAAGCCCTTTTCGAAGTCGGTGTGAATGACACCAGCGGCCTGTGGGGCGGTCGAGCCCTGTTTAATTGTCCAGGCGCGCACCTCTTTTGGTCCGGCGGTCAGGTAGCTTTGAAGCCCAAGGGTGTGGTACGCGACGCGCGCAAGTTGCGAAAGGCCAGATTCGGTCACGTCGTAAGAGGCGAGAAGTTCAGCGGCATCATCTTTAGCGAGTCCTCGAAGTTCCTCTTCAAGTTTTGCACAAATAAATACACTATCAGAAGGTGCAACGAGCTCGGCAAGTTCGGCCTTACGGGCATCGTTACCAAGGGTGAACTCGTCGACGTTAAAGACATAAATAACTGGCTTTGCGCTTAGTAGCTGCAGGCTTTGGATAACTTCTTTGCTCAACCCTTCAACCGAAGAGGCAAGCTTGCCGGCTTCAAGCTCTGCTTGGAGCTTTTTTAATTCTTCAATTTGCCCACGAGCAGAGGGGTTGGCCTTCGCCTCGCGCTCGAGCTTTGGAATGTGGCGCTCAATCGATTGAAGGTCAGCCAAGATAAGCTCGGTGTTGATGATTTCAATGTCGGCGATAGGGTCAACGCGGTCGTTGACGTGGGTGACATCTGAATCTTCAAACGCACGGACTACGTGGGCAATCGCGTCACACTCACGAATATTTGCGAGGAACTTGTTGCCAAGACCTTCGCCCTTACTTGCACCCGCAACAAGGCCGGCGATATCAACAAAAGTAACCGTCGCCGGAATAAGCTTTTCTGCTGAATACATTTTTTGTAGTACCTCAAGACGATCATCAGGTACTGCGATAATACCTGTGTTTGGCTCAATCGTTGCGAAAGGGTAGTTGGCTGCCAAAATATTATTGTCAGTCAGGGCGTTAAAGAGTGTAGACTTGCCGACATTCGGGAGTCCCACGATTCCAATAGATAAACTCATAGTGAATAGTATACCACGACAGGGGTGAGTGACGGTACTTAACCTATTGGAAGTTTGCCCAGTTTAGCATATGCTTAATGCATATGAAGATGCCATTTCATCGTGGGCAGTGGAGGCAGCCGACCGTACTTATTGGGGGTGCGGTTATTGCGGTGACCGTCGTAGCTATCGCCACCTTGCTTTCAACCTCTTCAACGCACGCTGAATTTGTATCGGGAAATCCGGGAACTTCGAGCGGCGCAAGCGGAGACTACTGGACAAGCAAGGGGCATGGTTGGAAGCTCTATGATGTGTCTGATACCACTGGGCCTTCGGGCGGTTTTTACTCGGGCTACTGGGGAAACGTGAACGATAAGAATAGCGTTGCGGGGAAGTGTAGTGCGGCGGGCTCGAACAAGGTATGGGTGTATGTGGTGCGCAACTCAACGGGTAAGGAGAAGAGCTTTACGTTCCAAAACACCTACGAGTATTACAGGGATAACTTCAACCCCGACAACAACAATGGTGGTGCTGCGAAGTATCCGTCAAAAGACTGGTGGATAGATCGACCAGGCGCGGGTGGTGACCCATATGAATACAATGCGGATGGTGTGCATGACGGCTCGGCACGGTACGGCGGAGCTAGTGGCTATGGCACGGCTGACGAGGTGGTGCGTTCGGTTCGCGCTAAGTATGAAGGCGCGGGCGGCGATCGAGCCTCTTGGGGCTGGAGTGTGGGGTGGTTTTGTTGGAGTGATAATCCACCATGGAGTGTCACGGTGACTACGGCGCGTGACCGCGAGTATGCCGAGCCGGGCGAAACAATTACCTGGGCGCACACCATAAAAAATAATGGTGCAAATCAGACGAACGTCGACATTACCTGGCGAGCCGATAACGAGCAGGGTCTTGGCACGGGCACCGCAGAGAGCTGGAAGTTTACCGCTCGCAAAGCGAAGGACGCGAAGGACTCCAAGACGTCAACGTATCTTGTAAAACCATCCGATTACGGCAAGAATCTGTGCCGCTACACCTACGCCGAACCTGCGAAAAATACTGGTGGTTCGACCAAATCGGACGAGCAGTGTGTGCTGATTATTAAGCGACCAAAGGTACATGTGTTGGGTGGCGAGGTGCGCGCGAATTCAGTTGATACGGCTGTAAGCTACCGCGACGGCAAGTACTACGGATCGTGGGTTGAGTATGGCATCGCAAGTAAGGGGCTGGTGACGGGTATGGCGTCTGGCTCTGGATTTGCTGGTGGTCGTACGACTGGCGATTTATGTGCGGTCAGTTATCTTACGTTTGGAAATAACCGTACTGACGATTCATCGAAATGCGATAGTAAGCAAATAGGCAAGTACAGTACCTCATCGTCGCAGGCGAGTGCGCTTGCCGCTAGGTTCTCGGCTGACCGCGCGACCGACTTAAAGACTCCTACTTCAACAGATATCAAGACGCTCGACAGCACGAAAGTATATACAAGCAAAGACGCAGTCCACCTTACATCGTCGGAGAAGATCCCGAAGGGCAAATGGGTGGTGATCCACGTGCCCGACAATACGGTGTATATTGATCAAAATATCGAGTATGCAACTGGTGCGCTGAAGACGATTCGCGACATTCCGCAGGTGATTATTATTGCGAAAAATATCATTATTAAAGATAGTGTGACAAGCGTTGACGCCTGGCTGGTGGGGCGTGGTACGGGCAACGATGGCATGTTGGTGACCTGTGGCGCAGTGAGTAAAATGGCTGATCTGCGAGGTGCGAATTGTAACAAGAACCTGACCATAAACGGCCCCGTGATGGTGAACCGACTGCTTTTGTATCGTACGTTTGGCGCAGAAAGTGGCGCAACAATCGCACAATCTGCAGAATCCTTTAATCTTCGTGCCGATGCCTATCTTTGGGCAAAATCACTCGATGTAAACAATCGCGCTGAGACAACTTCGATTATTGAAGTGCCCCCTAGGTTCTAGTTTATAGGGGTGTAAACTCGCCTCGAGACCTTGCGGCGAAGCCCTAAAAGGCTTATGATTAACCTAATATGAAATCGCTGATACTGCGTAGTCAATGGGCTCGATACGCTGCACTGGTAGGTGGGCTCGTTGTGCTTGCGAGCGGTTTTCTCTTTGTGGCGAATGTCCACGGTCAGGGCGCCGGTGGTGGTGGGTCTGGCGCGTGTACAAACTACTGTACAGACAACGGCTTTGCATGGAAGAAATATGATGTCACAGGCAGCGGGCCTAGTGGCGGATTTACGACGCTTGGCCGCCGATGGAGTTGGGGCGAGGTGCAAAATATCTGTCGCGATGTGCAGTCGGTGTGGATTTATGTGGTGCGTAACGGTGCCGGCCTTGAGCGTGCCTTTGCCTTTGATGCAAATAACGGTATTAGTTCCGAAGGGCCACCGTACTCAGGCTATACAAATGCGCACTACTACGGTGCGGAGGGCATTAGCCAGGTGCACAACTACTATAACGAAGCGCTTGCGCAGGGGATTAGTGGTACGTCAGGTCTTACTTGGGGTTCAAACCTTGAGTGGTTCTGTTACGGGCAAACCCCGTGGACTATCTCGGTATCTTCAAGTGCCAATATGAGCGTGGCTGAGGTAGGCGACACTATTACCTGGACTCACTATGTGAGTAATAACGGCCCGGGACGCACAACGCGTCACGTGACGTGGCACTATCAAAACAGGGGAGACTGGACGAATAGCGCTGGTCCAGACTGGGGCTTTGGGTCTGGTACGGATCCAGGCGGAAGTGCAGGGGCAAACTCAAGCTATACCGTACAGCCATCTGACTTCGGAAGACGGCTCTGTAGAGCCACGAGTGCCTCTCCAGCAGGGCGTGATAACGCGGGTTGGACGGAATCCTCGGCCGCCTGTGTGATTGTCGCCAAAAAGCCAAAGGTTCAGGTGATTGGCGGTGACCTAATTGTGGGTCGCGGCACCGCAACGAATGCATCGCGTACCTCAAACATTGTTACTTCGGTGTCACGTGCCGATACGGGACGTTACTATGGCTCATGGGGTGAATACGCACTCATTCCAACTGGTACGGTGACAGGTATGTCATCAGGCTCTGGATTCGTAGGGGGTGTCGGGTCGGTGAATACCTGTGCACTTAATTACCTCACGTTCTCGAATGCAGGCACGAGCGCCTGTGGCTCGGGTGTCACGCAGGGGCGCTACGCAACCAGTACAATTGCACCAAATATCGCTTCACGCTTCCCAGTTGTGACGTCTGGTTCGACGGCAACGCCTAACTTACCGGCGAGTACTGCGGCGAGCCCGGTGAGCCTTAGCTCGCTTATCTCATCGCCATCGGCGCCACGCCTTTACACCTCGAACGCGACCAATGCATATGTGACGGGTGGAAGTGCAATTGGATCGGGGAAGTGGGTGGTGATTAATGCGCCAAATACAACGGTGACAATTACGAACAACATTAACTACACGACAACTCCACTGACAAGTGTCGAAGACATTCCGCAGGCCGTGATTATTGCGAAGAATATCATTATTTCGAGTGCGGTCACTAACATTGATGCGTGGCTCATCGCGGTGGGTAGTGACACGACGTCACCGGCTGCACAAAACGGCATCATTAATACGTGTGGAGCGGGCGCGGTTTCGCAAACAACCACGGTGAACGCGACTATTTGTAACACCAAGCTGACGATTAACGGCCCAATTTCTGCCAACCACTTACTGCTTCGCCGTACGGCAGGGGCGGGGTCTGGCGCGGCCGCAGATGACCCAGCCGAGGTATTTAACCTTCGCGCCGATGCCTACATTTGGGCAACAAGCTATAGCCCGGGAACCGGCCGTTTGCCGACCGTCACGACAAAAGAACTTCCGCCGCGCTTCTAGATAAAAACAAGGGAAAAATGTATTGCTATTCCGCTAACGCTTTCCTATAATGAGGGACAATATGGCAGTACATGGCGTGGGCGACTTTTTTGCACTAGACATAGGAACGAACGCTGTTCGTGTTGTTCAGCTAGCTCCTGCGGGGTCTGACGGATGGAACCTCGTTCACTTTGGGTACGCGCCTCTCGATGAAAAAATTGCCGCCGCATCTTCACCTGAAGCGATGCGTAAACTCGGCGAAGTGATTATGACCGCGGTAGGGCAGAGCGGTATTAAGACGAAGAACGTGGTGATCGGCCTCCCTTCAAGCAAGACCTTCACTACTGTGATTGAAGTTCCTGTCATGCCCGAAAACGAACTTCGAAACACCATCAAATACCAAGTTGATCAGTACATTCCTATGGCGGTTAACGAGGCGAAGGTAGACTGGGCGCTGCTCGGTACGTCACTGCACGACCCTAAGATGCAAGAAGTCCTTATTGCAAGTACTTCAAACACCTACGCTGAAGAGCGCCTCGAATTTGTCGAGAGCCTCGGCCTTAACGTGATTGCTGCTGAACCAGATCCACTCGCGATGATCCGCTCACTGTTGCCTTCTGGTGTTGCGGATGCTCGTCTTATTATCGATGTGGGCGAGCAGTCAACCGACCTTGCGATTACCTTTGGTGATGCACCGCGACTCGTCCGTACGATTCCTACGGGACTTAAGTCGCTTATTAAGGCTGCGGTCCAAAACCTTAACGTTCAAGAAGACCAAGCGCGCCAGTTCATTTTGAAGTTTGGTCTTGCGCCAGACCGCCTTGAAGGTCAGGTCTACCGCGCGATTGAAGGTACACTCGACAACTTCGCAGTCGAACTTATCAAGTCAATCAAGTTCTTCCAAACTCGCTACCCTAACACTCCAGTAGGCGGCATTATGCTTTCCGGCTTCGGTTCAGTGGTGCCTGGTTTTGGTGAATATGTCAGCGGTAAGACTGGGATTCAGTCGAGCCTTGCAAACCCATGGCAGCGCGTCCGCGTGTCACAGGGTGACCAGCAGCAGCTTATGACCGTTGCGACAGAATATGCTGCGGCAATTGGCCTCGCGCAAAGGAAGACGCGTATATGATTGAAATTAACCTCATCCCCGATGTAAAGCAGGAGCTTCTCCGTGCGCAGCGTATGCGCGCGACCGTTATTTCAAGCTCAATCCTTGTGAGTATTATCGCGGCGGGTCTTGTGGTCGCATTGGTGGCCTATGTCTTTGGTGCCCAAAACGTACGCAGCGCAATTTTGGACGGCCAAATCAAAGAAGGTTCTGAAAAGCTTGCAAAGGTAGAGGACCTTTCGAAGATTTTGACCATTCAGAACCAACTCAACAAGGTAAGTGAGCTCAATAGCGCAAAGAACGTTGATTCACGCGTATTCGATATCCTTTCGGCAGTTGTGCCACCGGCACCAAACGATGCACGCATGTCACAAATCACTATCGACGCAGAAGAGAAAACCGTTCGCCTTGAAGGCCAGACTCGCGGCTACGACAGCATGGAGCTCTTTAAGAAGACCCTTGATAGCGCAACACTGACCTACACCGAACCTGAAACAGAAGAGCAAACCACCGTCGACCTCGCGAGCGACATTAGTGTGACCGACACGAGCTACGGAAGGGACGCCGACAACAACTTGGTCCTGCGTTTTGTGCTGACATTTACCTATGCAGAGAAAGCCTTCTCGCCAAATATTAGCGGTATCGCAATTAAGCTCAGTGTTGACGGTAACGTCACCGACTCTTACCTAGGTATTCCAAGGAAGATCTTTGAGGAAAGGGCGACGGATTTGTAGTATGAAACAAGGTAATGATGTAGCAATTCGTAAGCGAACCCAAATCGCCAACGCCAACAAGACGATGTTCATTTGGATCGCGATTGCGTCTGCGCTGGTTGGTTCAGCACTGGTGGTAAGTATCTTCATGGCACAGAAGCTTATCTACAACGAGAAAGTCCTCGCAGAAAAGCAAAACACTGTCTCGACGCTCGAACACAATAACTCTGTTGTGAAAGAACTTGAAGATCAAGTCCGTGTACTCGATACGAATGTGGCACTCTCAAGCGTAAAAGCAAACGAGCAAGACCAAGCGCTCCAGGTAATTCTTGACGCACTCCCATCTGAGCCAAACTCATTCGCATTTGGTTCGTCACTGCAAAACAAGCTGCTTGTAGGTATTGATGGGCTTTCGATTGAATCACTACAGGTTGACCCAATTGTGGGTGTTGAAACACTGGCATCTGACGACGCAGCGGCGCCAGCAGAAGGCGACGCAGCCGGTAACGAGATTACATTCCAGTTCCAAGTAAAGGGTTCACTCGATGCCTTTAAGCAAGTACTCGTGAACCTCGAACGTTCAATCCGTACCGTGCAGGTAACTTCAGTTCGTATTGAAATTCAGGGAACGCCACAAATGACAGTGCGCGGAAAAGTATTCTACGAACCAGCAAAGACAATTGAACTCCAAGATAAGAAGGTGCCTCGATGAAAAAAACCGATATAGCAATGATTATCCTTATTGCCGTCGTGAGTGTGATGGTCGCGTTCTTTGTAACGCGCGGAATCTTCAATGGCTCTGAGAGCGAAGAGGTGACTGTGAAGTCAATTGAGCGCATCGAGAGTGAGGTAACCCCTCCAGATCAAAACATCTTCAACCAAAATGCAATTAACCCTGCCATAGAGGTGCAGATTACACCCACGAACGAGTAGGGAGGACACTTAGCTTATATGGCACTCCTCACTGACGACATCCAAGAAAAGCTCATAGCCCTGCTGATTGATGAAGGGCTTGTTGCTGCTGACGTGATTACCGCGACAAAAGAGCAGGCTGCAAAAGAGAGTAAGCCGCTCTTTAGCTTACTTACCGATCAGGACATTATTGATGATGAGCTTTTGACGCACGCCATTGCGCAGGTTTCAGGTGTGCCGTATGTAAACCTCGCGAGCACACTCATTGACCAGAATATCCTTGCGCTGCTTCCAGAGGACATCGCGGAGCGCTTTATGGCCGTGCCCTTGGCTGAAGTGCAAAACCGTCTTGCGGTTGCCATGCTTGACGGAAACAACGTCCAGGCGGTTGACTACCTCGCAAACCGTATTCAGCGTCCACTGAAGGTCTTCATGGCCTCGGAAGCAGGCGTGCGTCACGTACTCGACCAGTACAAAACCGACCTTTCGAGCGTCGACCAAGCCGCCAAGGCGTCTCAGGATGAACTGAAGGCGGAAGAGGCGAGTGATGTAAAGACGATTGTCCAAGACTCACCAATTAGCCAAGCCCTTAGTAAGATTCTCGAGTACGCGGTGAAGTCTCGTGCCAGTGACATCCACGTCGAACCTCTTGAGACGGCGCTCAAGATTCGCTGTCGTGTCGACGGCGTGCTTCGTGAAGTGATGCAGCTGCCAAAAAGTATTGAGCCAGCGCTGGTGAGTCGTGTGAAGATTCTTTCAAACCTCAAAATTGACGAACACCGTATCCCGCAGGACGGTCAGTTCGCCGTCAAGGTCGCGAACAAAGAGGTCGACCTTCGTATCGCCATTAGCCCAGTGGTATGGGGCGAGCAAATTGTGATCCGTCTTCTTGATAAGTCAGGCAATAGCTTTGACCTCGAGGAAATGGGATATGCGGGCCGTGCACTGCGCGTGATTCGTCGCGGCGTCAAGCGTCCAAACGGCATGGTGCTGACCTCTGGGCCTACCGGTTCAGGTAAGTCGACCAGTCTGTATGCACTCATTAAAGAAATTAAAGACGATACGGTGAATATCGTGACCCTCGAAGACCCGGTTGAGTATAAGATGGCAGGGGTAAACCAGATTCAGGTAAATGCCGAAGTGGGACTTACGTTTGCCAATGGCCTTCGTTCAATTCTGCGTCAGGACCCGGACGTCGTGATGGTAGGTGAGATCCGTGACGCCGAAACCGCGGGACTCGCTGTCCAGGCGGCGCTTACGGGACACCTTGTGTTTAGTACGCTGCACACCAACTCGGCTGCAGGTGTGCTTCCGCGTCTTCTTGATATGAATATCGAGCCGTTCCTTATTGCCAGTACGGTGAATACTATTATTGGTCAGCGCCTTGTGCGTCGCGTGGCGAATAAGCGCGAAACGTACCAATCGTCACCAATCGAGACGCAAAACATTCTTGCCACAGTTGGGCACCTTCTGCCAAAGACAAAAGAAGAGGTTGCAAAGGTTTCTGCCGATTTGGGATATAAAGACCTACCATTAGCAGGCCAAAGCGCTTATACTTTAGTCAGAGGAATTGATACCCCTCAAACGCCACACGGCTACACTGGTCGTGCAGGTCTTTACGAAGTGATGGATGTGAACACGGACATCCAAAAGCTTATCGTCGAACGGGCAACGAGTGCTGAAATTCAGCGACTTGCCGTATCGCAGGGGATGATTACCATGCGACAGGACGGATACCTAAAGGCGTTAACGGGTCTCACTACAATAGAAGAGGTTAACCGCGTTACATCAGATACAGCATAGGAGTGGGCACAATATGAATCAAAACTTACGAATCGAAGTATTGCTAGAAGAAGTGGTGAAGCGGCGCGCGTCCGACCTTCACCTTCAGGTGGGCTTGCCACCAATGCTCCGTATTGACGGACAGCTTGTACCAGTTGCGGGCTTTAACCCTTTGGATGAAGCGGGTGTTGAAACACTCGTGTTCGCTATTCTCGACCAAGACCAGCGTCAGATCCTTCTAAAGGACAAAGAATTCGACTTTTCATTCGCCTTTGGTACACTCGGACGCTTCCGTGTAAACGCCTTCCACGAACGCGGTAATCTTGCGGCTGCGCTTCGTCTCATTCCTAACGAAATTAAGTCGGTGACCGAGCTCGGTATGCCATCTGTAGTAATGGGATTTGCTGAATATCCACGCGGTCTCGTGCTTGTGACTGGTCCAACCGGTTCAGGTAAGTCGACCACACTTGCGGCACTTGTCGACAAGATCAACACTGAAAAGTCGGCCCACATTATTACCATCGAAGACCCAATTGAGTTTACCCACAAGTCAAAGAAGTCGGTCATTGTGCAGCGCGAAGTGCACTACGACACCTACTCATTTAGCGCGGCGCTTCGTTCGAGCCTTCGCCAAGACCCAGACGTCGTGTTGATTGGTGAGATGCGTGACCTCGAAACTATCTCTGCGGCGATTACGATTGCAGAAACCGGACACCTTGTGTTCGCAACACTGCACACTAACTCTGCGGCGCAGTCGATTGACCGTATGATTGACGTGTTCCCTCCTCACCAGCAGCCACAGATTCGTGCGCAGCTTTCAAACATCTTGATGGCGATTTGTTCGCAGCGTCTCGTCCCTGCAATTGGCGGCGGTCGCGTGGTAGCGGCGGAAATTCTTATCGCCAACCCAGCAGTCCGCAATATTATTCGTGAGGGTAAGAGCCACCAGCTCGACGCGATTATTCAAACCGGGGCAGAGCAGGGGATGCAGACCATGGACCGTACACTCGCAAGCCTCGTGCAGGCTGGTACGGTAACCTACGACAATGCGCGTGAGTTTGCCGTTGACCTTGTTGAATTCGAAAGGCTTATGAGGGGATAACAGGTGAAAAAATTTACCTATGAAGCAAGGGATCAGGCGACCAATAAGGTTGTAAAGTCGACTATTCAGGCCGACTCTGAAACCGCTGCTGCACGCCTGCTGATTAAGCAGGGCTTCGTGCCACTGAACGTCAAAGAGCAAATTGGTGACGGAAGCTTCATGAGCCGCATCAATGGCCGTATTGGTACGAAAGATAAGGTTGTCTTTACGCGTCAGCTTGCAACCTTGATTGGCGCAGGGTTGCCGCTTAGCCAGAGCCTTCATACCGTGAAGGATCAAACGCAAAACAAGCAGCTTCAGGCGGTTGTCGAAGATATCTCTGTCTCGGTTGAGGGTGGTCGCTCGCTTTCTGACTCATTCGCAAAGCACCCAAAGGTGTTTAACGAAGTCTTCCTTTCGCTTATTGCAGCAGGTGAGTTGTCGGGTACGCTCGATGAATCGCTCCAGCGCATTGCAAACCAGCAAGAAAAAGACGCTGCCGTTGCGGGCCGTATTCGTGGTGCCATGATGTACCCAATGATTGTCCTCTTTGTGATTGGTGGTGTGATGGCCTTCATGTTGTTCACGGTTGTTCCACAGGTGGAAAAGCTGTATGACGACCTTGGAAAGCCACTTCCAGTCCTGACTGACATCATGGTGAAGATGGCGAACTTCTTGGCAGGCTTCTGGTGGCTCGTGGCAATCGTCCTCGGTATTGGTATTTTCTTCCTCGTGCAGTTCATGAAGACCGAGAATGGTATTAAGTTTAAGGACACCTTTAAGCTTAAAGTGCCGTTATTCGGTAAGATGTTCTCGAAGCTCTACATGGCGCGCTTTGCGCGTACTGCACAGACCCTTCTTAGTACGGGTGTGAGCATGCTCGACACCCTCAAGGTCACGAGCCACGCTATTAACAACACCTTGCTTGAAGCGGCGATTGTACGCGCTGCAGATAAGGTGCAGGGCGGTAAGGCGCTTTCGACTGCACTTGAACCAGAAGAGCTTATTGAACCACTTGTATCGCAGATGATTCGTATTGGTGAACAGTCGGGTAAGATCGACGAAATGATGGGTAAGGTTGCCCAAGTATACGAAGACGAGCTCGACGAACAAATTCGCACCATTTCAACGGCTATTGAGCCAATTCTCATGGTTGTCCTCGCGGTTGTCGCGGGAGGAATGGTGGGCGCAATTCTATTCCCAATCTATAGCTTGGTGAACGGTATTAGCGTCTAAAAAGAGCTAGACAACGTAAAAAAAGTGGTTTAGTATAAGCTTAACCGAATTAATGTTCATATGAAAGGTGGGCTAACCCAAATGAACTTCGTAAAACAAAATAAAGGATTCACAATCATCGAGGTTGTCTTGGTGCTTGCTATCGCGGGTCTAATCTTCTTGATGGTCTTCGTGGCACTCCCAGCGCTTCAGAGTGGCCAACGCGACACGGCTCGTAAGAGTGACGTAGGTTCTGTGGCTTCAGCAGTAACAACATACGCCAATAACAACCGTGGTACGTTCCCAACTACCGCGAACATGGACAACCAACTCGAAGCAACTGGTACTGGTACCAATAAGACCTTCGCTAAGCTGTCAAACAACATCAACACTGTGACCGTGGTAAACCCGGCAACTGCAGGTACTTACACGATTCCTGACGGCACCATCCGTGTCTACAAGGGTATGAAGTGTGGCTCTAATGGAGTGAACGGTTCTGTAACAATTACTGCGGGTACATCTCGTCAATTCGCAACCGTGACACAACTTGAAGGTGGTAACAAGTCTGGTTACTGTCTCGACACCTAGGAACTAAGTTTCCTTATGAAGAAAGAGCTCCAACGGGGCTCTTTCTTTTAGTAGGGGGCGCGGCCGTGCTATGATGGTGCTTATGAATGAATTTGTTGTGTACTTGGCGCTGGTGCTCGTTGGCGCATGTTTCGGTAGTTTTGCGGGTGCAACGGTATGGCGGCTTCGAGCAAGGCAGCTGCAGGCCGATAAGGCGGCGAAAGAGCCGTATGATCACAAGGAATACTCGCGCCTGAAAAAGCTACTTGGAAAAAAGACTATGCAGGATCGCTCGCGTTGCTTGGAGTGTGGTTACGAGCTCAAGTGGTATGATCTGATCCCAGTCATCAGCTGGCTATCGCTTAGGGGCCGTTGCCGTAAGTGTAAACACCCAATCGGTAAGTTTGAATTACTTATGGAGCTCGGAACGATTGCGTTTTTCGTGCTGTCGTACGCGTTCTGGCCAGGTGGGGTCACCACTGGCCTCGAGATTGCGCATTTCGTATTGTGGCTCGCCGCAGGCGTCATTATGGCGGTATTGTTTGCCTATGACCTGAAGTGGTTCTTGCTCCCTGACAGCTTTGTGATTGCGCTCGCCGTAGTAGGGCTTGGTATTGTGGGTGTTTCGGCGGCTGAGACGCAGGATATTGGTGGTACAATCCTGACTGCAATTGGCGCAGTAGGGCTTCTCTCGGGGCTCTATGCAGTGCTCTATGCGATTTCTCAGGGCCGCTGGGTTGGGTTTGGTGATGTAAAGCTTGGCGTGGGCCTGGGGCTGATCTTGGTTGACTGGCAGCTCGCGGGCGTGGCGCTGTTCCTTGCGAACTTCATCGGCTGCCTTATTGTGATTCCGCTGCTTGCGATGAAGAAGGTGGAGCGTACTTCGCATATCCCGTTCGGACCGATGTTAATTTCGGGTACGATTTTGGCATGGTTTATCGGGTGGCACATTCTTGATTGGTATCTTGCAACACTAGGTATTTAATAGAACTGCTTATGCTATAATTAGCCCAGATATGGGCATCCGGGCATCTAAAGGGTTTACGATTATCGAGACAATGCTCTTCCTCGCGGTAACGGGCTTCTTGATTATTGGCATGATTGCGGGCGCAGGGGCCTCACTTAACGTGCAGCGGTATCGTGATTCGACCGAGAGCTTCAAGTCACTCCTTCAGGCACAGTACTCAGAGCTCTCGAACGTCCAGAATGGACGCGACAATTCTTGGTCGTGTGACAATAACGCGAATTCTGTTTCTGGCGGCAACGAGTTTAGGGGACAGAGCGACTGTTTCCTCGTAGGTAAGTACATGCGCATCGAAGGCCAGGACATTTCAATCTATAGCGTACTTGCAGTAGACCGAGGGACGGGCTCAACGGGAAGTGATGTCAATAAACTTCGCAGCAACTACGCACTGAGCGCTTCAAACACGCAAGTTGACGAGCGTCAGCTCGAGTGGGGTACGTCTATCGCGTGGGCGAAGGCCAACTCCGACCCAACCAAGCAGCAAGATGTCGCTGTCACCGGCGCATCATCACCACGTAGGATTGGCATTTTGTTTATTCGCTCACCAGATTCAGGCATGATGTATACCTTTACAAGCGACTCTGTACCGGCGAAGAACGCAATTAATCAGTCTACCTTCACGAACCTGCTTGTTGCGGGAAACACTAAGCCGGGACAGGCTGCTCGAACGCTCTGCGTGTCTTCTGGTGGCCTTACGGTAGGTGGGGATAGTGGTATTTATATTTCATCGTTTGCAACTTCAGCCAGCGCGATCGAGGTGCGTACGAATGACCTTGCGGGGACACCGTCACAATGTTAGGGATTCGTAGGCGCCAAAGGGGCGATACTATCATCGAGGTGCTCTTTGCAGTAACCGTCTTTAGCCTGATTGTCGTGTCGGCCATTTCACTTATGAATCAAGGTACGGCGGCATCGCAGCGCTCACTTGAGCTCACCCAGGTACGCCAAGAGATCGACAGCCAGGCCGAAGCGCTTCGCTTTATGCACGACTCGTATGTTCAAGCCTACTATGCGGGCATTAACCTTGCTTCAGCAACTGGTCCTGCGGCCGAGTACGCTAAAGTAGTGGCGCAGGCACAAGACAACTACGACAATGGCATTCGTGCGGCGACTAAGTTTGGTACGCAACCTTGTGGTACTCGACCGACAGGAAGTATTATCGTCAACCCAAAGACTGCAACACTCAGTACGACAGCGACGTACAAATACCCAGATGTCTACGCGAAGCTCGTCTATACTGGATCAAACCTTACGCAGAGTCAGGGTATTTGGGTAGAGCCAATTCGCTCGGGTTCAAGCGCTGATGTGAACCAGCAGAATACGGGCTACACCGATTTCCATATTCGCGCCTGCTGGGACGGTCCGGGGTTGAAGACACCAATGAATATAGGAACAATTGTGAGGCTTTATGAACCACGCGGCTAAAAAGGGATTTACCATTATTGAACTCATGCTCGCGATGAGCTTTATCGCGGTGCTGCTGCTTGGGATCGCGATGACGGTGATTCAAATCGGTACGATTTATCGCAAGGGCCTCTCGCTCAAAGAGGTGAATCAAGTATCGCGTGATATCTCGGCTGATTTCCGTAAGTCACTTTCTTCAGTAGAGGCGATTACGCTGGCGACTGATTACCGCACCACGAGCGCGGGTGGGCGCATCTGCCTTGGCAACTACACCTATATCTGGAATAACGGCAAAGCACTCCAAACACCTGCAACCGGCAACCCGACAGACTCAAACCTTGTCTGGTACGGCACGGAAACAAATACCTCTCACACTCGAGAAGTGCACCTGGTGAAGGTGCCTGACGCGGCAAAATTATATTGTTCAGTAAATGCTCTCGGGGCTCTGACCTACAAGAACGTGCGCTCGGCGGACGTGGCGCAGACGCAGGAACTCGTTTCGGCGGGTGATTACAAAATGAATATCAATAAGATTACTTTAAGTACGACGAGTTCTGCCTATGACAGCACGACGAACGAGCGACTCTATACCTTTGAGTACGTGCTTGGGTCTGGGGAGAACGCGACAATGGCAACCGACCAACTTTCGTGTTTGAACGCAGGGCAGGCTGGTGCCGATACTGGATACTGTAATGTAAAACAATTTAGCCTTGTCATTAGGGCGGGGAATAGGGTTTAATGAAAACCATGAGCAGGAACAAACAAGCAGGTGCAGTTTCACTATTTGTCGTTATTTTCGCGATGCTTATTATCACGGTGATTACCGTGAGCTTCCTGCGCCTCATGATGTCTGACCAACAGCAATCAAGTGACAATGACTTGTCGCAAAGCGCCTATGACTCAGCGATGGCAGGTGTTGAAGACGCTAAGCGCGCCTTGCTTCGTTACCAGCAAGTGTGTTCAAATTCACCAACCGACTGTGCGGCGCTTAGCAGCCAACTTTCAACCGACGTCTGTAACGCCGGCGTGCTGGTTGGTGGGGTAGTGCCTAATTCAGCCGTGACGGGCGGCTCACCATCGACACCGGGTGAAATTAAGGTGCAGCAATCATCAAGTTCGAACGATGTCGACCTCAACCAGGCCTATACCTGTTTGACGATGAAGCTTGAAACGGAACGCTATGTAGGAAATGCTTCGCCAAACCAGGGTCAGATGATCCCACTTGTAGGCGTATCTGGCTACGACACGGTGACGGTATATTGGTACGACCGCGATGACGTGAGTAACGTCACGGGTGCGGTGAGCCTTAACCCGCTTTCTTCACCACGACCACTCTTGCAGCAGAGTTCATGGCCTGCGGGGCGCCCTTCGGTGATGCGCGCGCAGCTCATTCAGTTTGGTACAAACTTCACACTAGGCGACTTTGATATCGTCAATGGAAGCAGCCAAAGTAACTCGAATACACTGTTCTTATACCCATACTCGGGCACTTCAAGTGGTAACGCTGCAATCGGCTATATTCCAAATACGACTCCATTTGTAGGCCAGGATATTCGTAAAAATAATGCAGCCGACGATCCAGATCCAGACTCACCAAACTCATCACCGGTTGGCGTGCAGTGCCGCGCGAACGTGAGTAGCGGTGGCTATGCCTGTGCGATGTCACTTCGTTTGCCAACACCTATTGGTGGGGGAGATCGCACCGCATTCCTACGCCTGACGCCGTTCTATAACGCCACGCACTACGAGATTGCACTGAGCACCGGCGGCGCCCCAGACGCCTCTGGCTCAAATGTCATTCGTTTCAAGGACGTGCAGCCAGAAATCGACTCAACAGGACGCGCAAACGATGTGTTCAGGCGCATCTTAAGCCGCGTTGACCTTTACGACACCAGCTTCCCGTATCCAGATGCAAGTATCGATGTCACTGGCAACTTCTGTAAAGACTTTGGCGTGACGAATGATGCGTATATTGCTGGTTCTTGCACACCGTAACTGTAACCCAAAACACTTCTAGAGTTTCTTCGGACGGCTTCACGCCACGTTTTGCCGGGGCCTCTGCGCCCGGCTCAACTTGGGTTGCAGATGTCGCTCAGAAACACTAGAAGTATTTTGGGCTAGCGAGATTCGCTGTGGAACTTCTCATACACATCTTTCAGATGCGCATCGGTGACGTGGGTGTAGATTTGGGTGGTTGCGATGTTGCTATGGCCAAGCATGCTTTGGACGCTGCGTAGATCAGCGCCATTCATCAGAAGGTCTGTTGCGAAGCTGTGACGCATAGTGTGCGGGCTGACGTGCTTTGTGATGCCTGCGAGGCGGGCATACTTACTGACCATGCGCTGAATACTGCGGGCGGTGAGGCGGCGGTAATCTCCGCTGGTGTTGGCTTCGACGTTTTTACTGTAACTAATGAAGAGGGGGGCGAGGGTATCTTGGCGGATGGCCAAATACTGTTCAACCCAATCGGCGGCAGATTCGCTAATGTAGACTGGGCGGTCTTTTTGACCCTTACCGCGTACCATAAATTCTCGACGCTTGGTGTTAATGTGGTCGCGGTTTAAATTCACAAGTTCAGAGACACGCAGACCGCTTGAGAAGAGGAGTTCGAGGATGGCGCGGTCGCGCAGGCCGCTTTCTTCGTTGGTATCGACTTGTTCAAGGAGGCGTACGACTTCGTCGTAGTGAAGGAAGGTGACCTGTTTGCGGTGCGTTTTAGGAAGTTCGATTTTATCGGGTGCCATCGAGGGGATATCGCGTCGTGAGAAGTACTTCAGAAAGCCCCTAAGGGCGATTAGGTGGTAGGACTGCGTAATCATGGCAAGTTCGTTGCCGTCGAGGCTCTTGTAGCGGTTGAGCCATAGGCGGTACTTACGAAGAAGTTCGGCGGTAATTTGGTCGGGTGTGATGTCACCTGCAAACTCGACAAAGCGATTTAGATAAAATTCATAGTTTTCAGCAGTGCGCGGCATGCGTCCACCCTCAACCTCAAGGTGTTCGATAAAGTCGAGAATGTAGTCGGAGACATACTTTTGTTCGTAACTGCTCATGCTATTAGCATAGCCTAAAACCGTCAAACAGGGTAGAATGGGTACAATGCCAGCGTGGTTAGAAGCAATTATCCTAGGCCTCATTCAGGGACTTACCGAGTTCATTCCGATTAGTAGTTCGGGACACCTTGTGATTGCGCAGTATCTTTTTGGCGGTGGCGGTGACCACTTATTCCTCGAGTTTATTAACATTGGTACGATGCTCGCGCTGCTCGTATTCTTCCGTAAGAAAATCTGGAAGATTCTGGTTGATATTACCAAGAACCGTAATTATCGTTTGGCGCGCAACATCCTTATTACTGCACTTCCTGCAGGTGTCGCTGGGTTCCTTTTGGCTGGTTTTATCGAAGAAACCCCGTTCTTTACCAGTGCGGTGGTAGTGGTGTTTACGCTGGCGATTGTCGGTGTGGTAATGGTGGTACTTGAGAAGCTTCCAAAGCTCTCACCAATGAAAGACGGCGAAAAGCTTCCATGGTGGCGCGCGCTTATTATTGGTGGCGCGCAGGTACTCGCGCTGATTCCAGGTACCTCACGATCCGGCTCGACTATTATTGCCGGTCGCTTTATGGGGCTTAGTGCCGCTGAAGCTGCCGAGTATAGTTTCCTCGCGTCGCTTCCGATTATGGCCGGCGTGACACTTAAGGTGCTTTTGACCGACAGCGACTACCTTATGTCACACTTCGGTACGCTCGCATTGGCAAACTTCTTTGCCTTCGCTAGTGGCTTGCTTGCGGTGGGCTTCTTGATGAAGTTCCTCTCGAAGCACTCATTGGCAGTGTTTGGATGGTACCGCATTGGCTTAGCACTCGTGCTCGCGACCATTCTTTTGGTACAATAAAAGTAATACAGTTAATTCCGAAGGGAAGAATTCATGGCAGATGTTGAAAAGACATTGGTACTATTTAAGCCGGACGCAGTGCAGCGCGGCGTTGTAGGGGAAATCCTTACTCGTTTCGAGCGTGTAGGCCTTAAGATTGTCGCTACAAAGATGATCGCACCAGACCGCGATCACTACTACAAGCACTACGAAGATATTGGTAAGATGGTGACTCGTCGTGGCGAAGAAACCTTTAATATTACTCTCGACCTTATGCTCCAAGGCCCAGTGATTGCCATGGTGTTTGAAGGTGTCGAGGCGGTTGCACTCGTGCGCAAGCTTGTCGGTACAACCGAGCCGAAGTCTGCACTTCCTGGAACTATCCGCGGTGACTTCTCTCACATGAGCTTTGGCTTTGCAGACGGCGCCAAGAAGGGTATTCCAAACCTTATTCACGCTTCTGGTGACCCAGAAGAAGCTGAGCAAGAAATCGGCCACTGGTTCTCGGATGATGAACTTTACGACTACCAGGCTTTGAACGAGAAGTTTACTCGCTAATACGCCACGATAGTATGAAAAGAGGTCGCAAACTTGCGGCCTCTTTTTACTTTGGTATATTGGATGCATGGAAGCGAATATCGGAATTTTTCTAGGGACGGTGGCCGCGCTTATCGTGTGGATTTTACCCATCGCACTTGTTCGTCGGTTTAAGCTAAAGGTAAATGAACCCCGAGATGTATTTGTCGAGCCCGTTATGTGGAAGCTGGTGCTGTATTCGGTTGTTGGTTCAGTAGTTACTGCGGTATGTGCGCTTATCGTGGGCGGACTATTGCACTCGACTCATATTGAAGTCCTAGTGGAGACAGAGGGTATAGTGGGTGCGATGTTGACTATGTTTGCGATCCTTTCAGTCGTGGTGGCGCCCACTACGGTATATATGCTGAACGCGCAGCTGCGGTATAAAAGAATTGTTCAATATGGATCCGCGGAATGGAAACGAATTCGTAAATAGGTGTATCGTTTTTCATCTGTTAAAATAGGGTATACGCCTCGGTAGCTCAACTGGAAGAGCAGATCCGTCCTAAGGATAAGGTTGTAGGTTCGATTCCTGCCCGGGGTACCAATTTTAAAGGAGTGGGCATGGCTAAAAAAGCTTCAAAATCGGTTCAAAGGAATAATGCACAGATGCGCGTGACCGTGTACTACGGATACGCGCTCTTTTTATTAACTGTAGTCGGGTTGCTTCTGACGCTCGTCCCATGGTTTCAGCTTATTGCTGTGACGAATGACACAAGGACGGTGAGCGACTTCAGTGTTGTAATGCTACTAGTATCGTTTGCGTTTACTGCACTTGCGCCGCCCCTTATCGGGTACTTGGCAGGGGATAGCGCGACGCGCACAAAGTCGAAAATTGTTCATCACTTCAATGGTGTGCTATTTGGTGTGCTTGGTGTGTGGCTCTGGTTTTTGGCGACCATGCTCGTGGGCTATGCTCAGCAGTGGCTTTCGGCTCATAACAATTTCGAGCAGGTACTTCTTAATCTTGCGCCTGCATCAATTGCCGCGTTAGTGACGATTGCACTGGGCGTATTTTATGCACGCCACACGAAACACCAGATCGCATTGATCGACTATAAGCCGTATCAAGTACTCCTTATTTCAGTCGCAATTCTTTCGGTGCTTGTTACTGGTGCAGCAGGTGCACTTAGCGCGCAGACTGGCGGTGAATTCATGACGCTTGCGTTGACGTACATCATTGTGCCGTCGTTATTTACACTCGTCGCAACACTCGTGGGGTACTGGGTTCTTGGGAAGAAGGGTGGCAATGCATGGGAGCGAGTTGTCAGGAGCCTTATTGCGGTTGGTTTTGCGGTCATCGCACTCACCATTGTTACCCAATTTGCTGCGTATATTGGGTGGATGCAGGACTTTATCTTCTTATGTGTCTGCGTGATAGTGATCGGTGTCTGGCTTTCATACCTATTATTGATGCGCCGGGCCCTTAAGGGTTAGAAAGATTGTAAAAAGATATGACAACAAGAAAACAAAAAGAAAAGGCGCTATTTACAGTCAAATGGACACGTACGCGACAGACGCGTGTAACCAAGAGCGTGCTGCGTCGATTTGGACTGCTGACGCTTGGGGCAGCCCTTTTGATCGCTATCGGTATCGGTTCGGGTGGTTTTAAGTTTGCCGCAGGTGTAGTTCGTTGTGGCGGACTGCCCGTAGAAAGTATTTCATTTCTTTCAAAGACACTAAAAATGCCAGGTGATGAGGGCTATGGGCTAAGCCCGTTTGCGACGTACCAGTATTGTACACGCGAGCAGGCACAAGCTGCGGGATTTGGTCCGGTTGTATTGAGCGAGGCTCAGAAGCAAGAGCTCGAAGCGAAGAGGCTTGCCCGCGAAGAGGCAAAGCGCTTCTCTCCTGAGAAGATTGACTACACTGTGTATGCGCCAGTCGCTGATGGGTACGAGGTCTCCGATATCTACCTTAGTCAAATATCGTCAATTCATACGTTCTTTAAGATTAAAAAGAACGGCACTGTAGTAGGTTCTGTGAGGGAGTTGCCTGTGGATGATCCCTATAATATTTGTAGCCCGTCGGACAACCCCGCAAAAGACTATTGCGAAGTTATTGGACATGATACATCGGGGCGTGAAATAAAAAGGAGCTACCATAAAGGCGTGAAGGGGTGGAGTTCGCGTACCGTGGGAATCAACATAGACGGCACGGGGATCATATTATCGAGTGATGATGATACGGAAGCGCTACTTATTCTAGGGTCGCTCGAGCCGTATGTTGGAGGGGGTAATTAATGGCGGTTAAATCCCAAAAGACTAAGAGTAAAATCTCAAAATCAACACTTATTACTGCTGGAATTATTGTCGGTACGTATCTCGTAGGCACCTACCTTGGATTTACTCAGCATATCGTGATGTTTTTATGGATGGCGGTGAGCGGGTTGACTGCGGGCTTTGCCTCTTCGGGAGCTAATGCGGCATCTGCGGTGGTATCGGTTGCCATGCAAGTGCTCGCAATATTAATACCAGGGGTGATTGTCGGGTTTGTGCTGGCGGTATGTAAGCGGCAGTATGCATTTAGGGTAGGCTTTATGGCGACACTAATCGCTGCGTTTATAACACCTATAGTGAGCATCTATACATTAAGCGATGTGATGCGCTTTGTAGTGCAGTTTGCGGTGATTGTCGGGGCGGCATTTGCGGCACTGGGGATTGTGAAGTATGTCAAAAAGCCGCTGCTTGGCGTGCTTATTGTGGGCGGGCTCGTTGCGCTGAATGTGTTTGCCCTGCAACCGGCACTTCATGCGTTGAGTCGACCAATCTCCGAGGCTAAGCAGGCCAGCGAGCTTGAGCGCGCAGTGTCGGACATCGTGTTTACGCCTTATCACCCTACATACATACCAAGCGGACTGGAGGCGACACCCGCAAAACTTGAGGGCTATCACAGTACTGCGTATGACCATAAGCGCGTTACCTATAAGGTGGGCAAGGTTGAGTTTATGGTGAGTGAGAAGCTTAAGAACCAGGATTCGCTTTTCAATAAAACCAATAACTGTGACGTGAGTTCAATTTGGTTTGAGATGCGCACCAAAGATGAGGTAAGTCAGTCGAGAGTTGAACGTAGTTTGAATAATCTTTCTGTGTGTCAGGTGCTTGGCACTACCGAAGGGGGAGTACCGATATATATCGAGGCGGGCAAGAGCCAGTTCGAGTTTTATTATATGGAGTTAGACGGTACGATTATTGTTGCTCAACATGACACCCTACCAAAACCACGCTACGGAGAAGATTTTAAGAACGAGATGCTGAAAGTTTATAACGGTATGCGTAAAGTAAGTGTTGATGAACTGCAAGTCGGGTATTAGGAGGGATTAGCTGTATTTCCATACCGCTTATGCTAAGATAACTGCATGGCTACTACTAAGAAAACACACACCACAAAGAAAACGACAGCTAAAAAGACACCAAGCAAAAGCGTGTCGTCAAAGAAGGGTTCAAAGGCGGTAAAAGCGCGGCCTCAAACCTGGCGTTTTTATGTGGTGACAATCGGTATTTTCTTAGTAGCAGTGGCGACGGTCGTGGTGATCGCGCTCTTTACCTCAAGTGTGATTGCAAAAAACAGCACTAAGGCGCGGCTTGACCGCATCAACGATATTTACGCGACCATCAACGTAGGCGATAGCTACATCCCAACTATGGTGAATGTATTTGGCGATAAGCGCCCTTATGACTGGGGTGGTGACGCCGGCAAGGGTCGTACGTACTCTTCGGCTATCTACTACACGCATGGTGACACGGTAAGCAACACTGTTGCAGACCTCGACCAGAAGATTAAAGCCGCTGGCTTTGAAAAATTCGACGAACCATACCCGGGAAGCGTTGCGATTCAGTACCACTATAAATCTGCAAAGGGTGAGTACGTTCGCCTCACGGTCAGCAGTAAGCCGTACAATGACGCATGGTCAAACGCGACTTCAATGAAGCAAGAAGTTCCAGAGTCTGTCTATGCGATGGATAAAAACGCCGGTCCATCATCGGTCACCCTTAAGGTAAACCTCGACGACAACAACGAATAGTTGCTATACTTTCAGACAAGGAATCCCTATGTCGAAACATAAAGAAGAAGCACAACTCGATTTTGAAGGACAGCGCCCTGGTGAGGAGTTGCTCTTCGTATTTCGCCGCCACATCATTGCGATGCGTAAAGGCTTTTATCTTCTTTTAATACCGTTCGCTTTAAGCGCCTTACCAGTACTTATATGGCAAGATAATATAGCGCTCCTAATTAGTCCGCTAATTGGGTTCTCACTTGGGCTCATCCTGTTCTTTTATCACTGGATGATGTGGTACTTCACGGTGTATATCGTGACGAATCAGCGCCTTAGACAGGTGACACAAAAGGGGTTCTTCGGCAAGGATGTGGTCGAGCTCCGTCTATCGAAAATTCAGAACATAAGCTATAATATACCAGGATTCAGCGGCGAAATTTTTGGGTTTGGCACCATGGTGATTCAGACCTTCGTCGGTGATCTTGTCATTCGGTATGTTGAACATCCCGACAAGACCTACAATAAGCTGCAAGACGCCGTAAGCGACGCAGTTGAAACACAAGGGGACCATGAAGAAACTAGTATTTAAACTGCGTAAAAAGCAGCCCGAAGAACCAGCCGGACGTATTACAACCGATACGCTTGCCGAACACCGTGAAAAGGTGCTTGCTGGTGGACGAAAATTTAAGTACCCAGTGCAGTACCAGCGTCACAAGCTGGTGATTAACGCACTGATTATTGGTATTGCCGCACTTCTGCTCGCAATTGCGATGGTGTGGTATCTTTTGTATGTCACGAAGAACACGAGCGACTTTATGTACCGTGTCACCAAAGTTATTCCTGCGCCAGTTGCGGTAGTCGATGGCGAACCTGTGCAGTATAGCGATTACCTTATGAAATACCGTAGCGCTGCGCATTACTTGATTGAAAAAGAGCAAATTGACGCTAATAGTGCCGATGGTAAGAGTCAACTGAGCTACGTAAAGAGTCAGGCGATGGACGATGCAATTGCGGATGCCTACGCTTCGAAGCTTGCGCGTGAGCTCGATGTCACTGTGACCGATGCCGACCTTGAAGCATTCTTGAAGCAGCAACGTCAATCAAGCGACGGGGAAGTGACTGAAGCGACTTACAATGCAGTGATTCGTGATTACTACGGCTGGTCACCTCAAGAATACCGTGAGGCTATGAAGAGCAAGCTTCTTCGCCAGAAGGTCGCCTACGCGGTTGATGCGCATGCTGAAGACGTCTCAAAGGATATCGAAGAGAAGGTGAAGGCAGGCAGCGCCGACCTTAAGGCTATTGCTACCGAACTGAACGCGGCCGAAGAAGACGCCGTGACCTATATGGCTGCAGCATGGGTGCCAAAAAACAACCAAGATGGTGGTCTCGCGCAAGCGGCTGCGAAGCTTTCAAAGGGTCAGGTATCGACGGCGATTAAAGCAACCTCTGGTAATGGCTATTACTACGTGAAGCTTGTTGATAGTAATGACTCACAAGTACAGTACGAGTACATTCACGTGCCACTTAAAGAGTTTGACGCCAAGCTTACCCAAGTAGAAAAGGACAAGAAACTGACACAGTTCATTAAGATTGAAGATACTGCGACCACTCAAGACGATCAGCAGTAGGGAGGCCCCTTATGTTTAGCGTTCCAGCGCTCCAATATGATTACGATGCACTCGAAGGGGTGATTAGCGCAAAGATCATGGAACTCCACCATGATAAGCATCACCAGGCATACGTCGATAAATTAAACGCGGCACTTGAAAAGTACCCCGAACTTCAGAGCAAGAGTGTCGAAGAGCTCCTTCGTGGGTTAGATACGATCCCTGAAGATATTCGAACTGCGGTGCGAAATAATGGGGGTGGTCACTATAATCACTGCCTGTTTTGGCTATGGCTTTCACCAGATGGTGGCGGACAGCCCGAAGGCGCGTTGTACGACGCGATTGTTGGCCGCTACGGTAGTTTCGAAGCATTTATTGAAGAATTCAATGCAAAGGCGCTCGGTCTTTTCGGAAGCGGTTGGGTATGGCTGCAGCCAAACATGGACATTGTCTCGACACCAAATCAGGATTCACTGCTTAGTAAGGGCGATGATGAGCCAATTTTGGGACTCGATGTCTGGGAGCATGCGTATTACCTCGACTACACGAACCATCGCGATGAATATATTAAAGCGTGGTGGAAGGTAGTGAATTGGAACACTGCCGAAGCTCGGTATAAAAATAGCCTCTCATAAGGGGCTACTTTTTTTGTTTGCGAGGAATTTTGGACAGTTGAAAGGCCCCTGCGAGCGCCTTCAACATCTCTCTTCAAAGAGTTGAGGGCACCCGAGGGGCCTGGTGTATGGGAGATCCTCCTATTCATCGGTGTGGACGGGCTTCGACACGAAGGGCTGCTTCATGTTGGCGGATGCCGCCTCGAACTTCGCCCACATGTCTTCGCCCATGCCTTCGCGCCGAGCCGCCGCTTTCTCTTCAGCAGTGGGCGGCTTCACTGCGGGCTGAGCAGTCAGGACTGAGCGGACTGCCTCGACACGCTTGGCGCTCGGCCTGTCTCGAGGCGGTGCTGCGTCCACCGAACCTTCCGGTGCGTCGGCCGCTTCGTCGTAGCCAACCACCAAGGCCTTGACCGCCAAGGTGATGTAGCGCTTGATCTGTCGAGGCTGGTTGAGCTGTCCTCGTAGCGCGCGCATCAGCTCCTTGAGGTCCGGGTCGTCACTCCAGGGGGTGCCCATTGTTGCACAGGCATCTTTGAACCCGGGGTGGGTACGCATCAGCTCGAGCACCTTTTCCTTTGTGAGGCGAAGGTCGTGCTCGTCGACACTGCGCGGAACCGCCTTCGGCCGGCCGCCGCGGTTCTTCGGCATGTCCTCGGGCTTCGGCGTCTGGGATCGCTCCCGGTCCGCCGACTGTTGCTCGAGCTGCCTCGCGGTGAGTTCCTTGGGTGTGGTCGGCTCTTCGGGCGACTTGGGCGCCTGGCTGGGCCGCACCTGGAACTCACCACTTCGGATGCAAGCGACGACCTGCCGCATGAGCTGTTCGCGCTCCTCGGGGTTGTATCCCTTGTAGCGGCCGAGGCTGGACTTCAGGCTGTGAAGCGCCAGTTCGGCGAGCGGTGCGATGGGTCGCGTCGGCTCCGTGCTGACGATCATCTCGCAGAGCTTGGCGTCGACGCTTTGGAGCTTACGCGCCAGCTTTCGAGACAGTTCGTCAGGCTGGATTCTTCTTGGTGAGGGCGACCTTTCGCCCCGCGATGTGGACAATAGATGCTCCGTTCTTGGATGTTCAACAGGGAAGTGAGTATGGGTGTGATTCACTTCCACCATACGCTAAAAAGATACCACACGGGGTACTATCTGTAAAACGTGAGTGGAAAGGGGTGCGCTGACGGCGAGATATGAAGAACGCCCCTTTGCGAGGGGCGCCCAACATCCCGTAAAGGGGAGGGCGTCTCTTCGAAAAGAGGCGTAGATGCTCGCGGGATGGCGAGCGGGGCGTACGCAGGTACTACGGGGTATTACGTCAGGCGGCCCAGGGCACGCCGTAGTTGAAGCCGTCGGGCGTGAACGTGAGTCCAAACAGCATCATGGCGGCGTGGCGCTCGGTGACCATGTCGGTCTCGCCGCTACCGACGGGGCAACGCACGAAGTACAGGGTCTTGGCGTCGGGGTTGTGCACGAGGGCCGGGTGGGCCGGCCGCACGATGTAGTTGCCACCGGTGCGGTTCATGACCACGTGGGTGAGCGCCTTGGCGATCTCGTTCGCGACCTCGTCGTCGTCGATGCAGTACTCCTCGATGAGCTGAGGGATGCTGCACAGGCTGACGTAAGCCGGCCGGCCGAACACGATGACGGTACCGCAGCGGTTGATCTCGCTCGACAGCAGTGCCGGGGCGCCGGTGGCGGTTTCGATGATGGACATGAGTCTCCCTTGGTGAGTCTCGTAGTAGATGTGGATGTACAACAACGTCAAACGCCAGCGTCCGCGGGGAAGCTGGCGTTGTAACGTATCAAATAATACCATTCTGGATATGGGGTGTAAATACTTTTTCCCACGAAAAAAGTCCACCGAAAGGTGAACTTCATTCGTGGCGGGCCCGACCGGATTCGAACCGGCGATCTCCTCCGTGACAGGGAGGCGTGATAGGCCAGCTTCACTACGAGCCCGTGTAATCGTTTTTAGGCGATGGCTTATGGCCTATAAGCTCAAATGATAATAGCATCTTTACGAGTTTCGTTCAACCCCTGTTAGGGGGTATTCTTTTCTCTCAGGCTATCGTGGTATATCGCAATATACCGACTCAGCACTCACAAAGGGATGCAAGCATCCCTTTCCTTGCTTACTCGTGGTATAATTGGCAGGGTAAAGAAGGGGCGCATACGCCGTTATAGCTCAGCTGGTAGAGCAACGCACTCGTAACGCGTAGGTCTCCGGTTCAATCCCGGATAACGGCTCCACATATCTATATGCTAAAGACTAATTTTGTACAATCTATCAAAGAACTCCTGACAAACAGGTATCTTACGACGTTGAGTATAATTCTTGTTCTTTTGTCGGCCGCTTTCATTATTTACATCTTGTTAACTGTTCGCCCTAGCGATCTTCAACTTGTGACGCACTATACTGCATTTGGCGTGACGCACCTGTATCGCGATCAGTGGTTTTACCTTTTGAGTTTTGTTGGGTTTGCGGTGCTTGTGGCATTTATGCACGTGGCAATCGCGATCAAGCTCTACATTACAAAGGGGCACCCACTTGCAATTATGTTCGCATGGTTTGGGATTGGCGTGATTGTGTTTGCATGGGTAACGGCAATTTCAATCATCAACGTATGGTCACCAGTATAGAGGGGTAGGATATGCCAAAGTACATCGACGATATTGAGATACCTCTTGGTAAGCGCACTAAATTTTATCGTTTCTTTGAGATGGTCCCGGCGATTATTAGCTACGGGGCATTTATTTTGCTTATCGTCCTGTCGCTGATTTCGCCACTGCTCGCGGCGATTTATCTGATGCTTATTATTATCGCGCTGCTTGTGCGTGCAGTGGGGATTGTGTATCACACCCTCGCAGGCCACAACCGTTTGGTGAAAGCGCAGCGGGTAAACTGGGCGCACCGTCTTGCCGAGCTCGAAACTCCGAGTGACGCTTACGAGCGTCACATCAAGGGTGCAAAGCCAACCGGGTTCGGCATGGTGCAGCACATCGAAAACCTGCGCCTTATTGGTGCTGACACCTCTGGTGAGTACCCAAAACCGTCCGACATGTACAACGCGGTTATTATTGCGGCTTATAATGAAGCTTACGACGTGATTGAACCAACGGTGCGTTCACTCACTCGCACTACGTATGATCACAAGAAACTCATTGTGGTACTTGCCTATGAAGAGCGTGGTGGGGAAGAGATTGAGAAGACCGCGATCCGTCTGCAAAAAGAGTACAAAGATAGTTTCATGACCTTCGAAATCGTGAAGCACCCACGCGACCTGCCTGATGAGGTTGTCGGTAAGGGCGGTAACATTACCTATGCAGCGCAGTTTGTACAGGGGTGGCTCGACGAAAAGGGGATTGAATACAAAAATGTACTCATGACGACCCTCGACTCAGATAACCGCCCTCACCATGCATACTTTGATTATGCAACCTACGAGTATATCGTGAACGAAGACCGTAAACGTCTCGCGTACCAGCCAATCGCGCTCTTTTTGAACAATATTTGGGACGTGCCTGCGCCAATGCGTGTGATGGCAACCGGTAACACTTTCTGGAACATTATTAGTTCAATGCGCCCACACATTATGCGTAACTTCGCCTCGCACTCGCAACCAATGGATGCGCTGGTAGAAATGAACTTTTGGAGCAAGCGTACGGTGGTAGAGGACGGCCACCAGTTCTGGCGTAGCTACTTCTACTTTAACGGTAAGTACTCGGTGCACCCTTTGTACATTCCAATCTATCAAGACGCCGTGCTTGATGATACCTACCCAAAGACCTTCAAGGCACAGTTTATTCAACTTCGTCGTTGGATGTACGGCGCCTCGGACGTGCCGTATGTGGCAGAGCGTATCTTTACCAAGAAGCGTACCGTGCCATTTTGGCCAGGCTTCGTCTGGTTTGTCCGCGCCCTTGATGGCTACGTGACTGCGGCGAGTGTATCAATTATTGTTGCAGTTGGTGGCTGGATCCCACTGCTTATCAATAGCGAAGCTTACCGTGATGTAGTGGCGCATCAGCTGCCAGATACGATTGCGCTGTTTCAGCGCATTGCGCTCATCGGTATTATCGTCATGGTCTATCTGTCATTTAAGCTCTTGCCGCCTCGCCCAGAGAGGTACAAGCGGTCTCGCAACTTCTGGATGCTCGCGCAGTGGGTACTGATGCCCCTTACCGCGATTGGATTCCTGTCGTTTGCGGCGCTTAACGCCCAGGCACGCCTGTTCTTTGGAAAGTACCTGACTAAGTTTGATGTGACGAACAAGGCAACGGTTGCATCCCGTGAGGCACTGAAGCACTCGGCGGCTAAAGATGAGCCAACGCGCGTCAGCGATCTTGATATCGAACGACCATAATTAAGTAGGGCTACATATAAGAAAACCCCCAGCAATGAGGGGGTTTTCTTTTTGTCCAGACTAAGGACCTACGTAGGGGATGGGTGAGGGATTAAATTGTCCTCATCCTTACTTCTCGTTTAATTTCTTGAAGCGTCTTATTGTATTCGAACCCGAGGCTAAACCTATCCAATGAAGATGTTTTCTGGGGTGCGGTTACGTTAGTATTGTTGGTTTTAATCTGTTGAGTGTTACTCATGCATTCATATTAGCATAAACAGTATATATTGTCAAGCGAACAGACTGTGGGGGTATATATCATGCGTGGTATACGATATTTTTTCTCTAGTGTTTCGGTGCGGGAAATACCCAGTGGATAAGTGCTGTGGGTATGTGGGTAAAAGAAAAGAACCCCTACGAATAGGGGTTCTGAATAGGCAATTTGGTGGGTCCTAGAGGGCTCGAACCTCTCACCTCCACAACGTCAATGTGGCGCTCTAGCCAAATGAGCTAAGGACCCGGCTGGGTTTCGCAGCGTGTGCGAAGACTTTATTTATGGTAGCAGAATAGGGGTGGGGAAGCAAGCGATGGTTGAGCCGCTCCTGAGGCTATGGTTAAATGGTGGTAATGAAAATAAGGGTGGCAAAACAAACAGGTTTTACAATCGTCGAGTTGCTTATTGTGGTTGTGGTGATTGCGATTCTTGCGGCAATTACTATTGTTGCGTACACAGGAATACAAAATAGGACAAAATCAGCCGCAGTCGATACGACTCTGAAGCAAGTGGCAACGAAAATTGAGTCTTCGGCAGTGCTAAATGCAGGGGTGTATCCTGATTCGCTTTCGGCAGCGGGCTTTAGTGGTTCGGACAATAAGGTAGCATTGCAGTACACGCGCTCGGCCGATACAAAAAGCTACTGCGTGACTGCGGTGTATGGCGGGTCAGAGTATCCTAAGAGTAAAAATGGATCAGAGGCAATGGTCGAAGGTCCTTGTAGTGGCCATAGCGGCGGTCCAAACTGGTGCCCCGTGAATGCGCTGACGCCGATCAATGGGTTTTACTGCGACGGCACGATAGGGTCTAATGCGACACTCAACAGCGCAGGAAGCGGTCTTGTGCGGCTTAATGCCTCTGATGCAGAAGTGCCCACGGACGCGCCGGGTGCGTATGTGGGGAGGCAGACCTCAAGGGACAACTTGATTGGTGCACAGTTGACTGTGAGCCCCGGAGAAGTATATTGTTTTGATGGCTGGGCGGCGACAACGAGTTCAACCGTGAGCCATGCTCTTGGGTTTCAGTATTATAACGGCACGGCCAGTAGTTGGACTGCTGCGGGAAGGGTCTACCCAAATGTGAGTGGTTGGCAGAAAATGAGCAACTGTTTGACAGTGCCTGCGGGTATTATACGCGCAACCGTGTGGACGCAAAACGATGGCACCTCGGGTACAACTGCAGCAGCGCCCTGGTACCAGACGGCCCTAAAGGTTTGGAAGCAGTAAACTACAGTGGTATAATGACTTTAAGCAATGACGCGGCCTAACCATCCGCCGAGCTTCGTGGAGGCTTCCTGTGCGATAACGGGATTCACAAGTAAAACGTCCGGTGGAACCGTCTAGGCAACTAGACCCGAGACATGCAATGAATGGATTTAATCATTTAAACCTGACATTGCATGTTTCTTTTAATTTAAGAGTGTGGCCTAGCCCACAGAAAAGGAAATTCAATGAGCGACAACAACGAACACCTTCACGCAATGAGGCACAGCCTCGCCCACATTACTGCGGGTGCAGTAAAAAAACTGTGGCCAGCGGCTAAGTTTGGTGTGGGGCCAGTAGTAGAGAATGGATTCTACTACGACATCGACCTTGGTGAGCAGAAGATTTCTGAATCTGATTTCAAGAAGATTGAAAAAGAAATGCGCGCCATTATTAATCAAAGCCAAGATTTCGACCGCTTTGAAATGCCAGTTGATGAGGCGATTGAATGGGCGAAGGTGAACGGCCAGCCGTACAAGGAAGAGCTTCTGAACGACCTGAAGCGCTCAGGCACTACTATTGCAAAAGACCTCGACGCTGACGAGCTTGGCCTCGCAGCCGAAGGTGATGCGGCAGTAGAGAAGGTATCATTTTACAAGAATGGTGAGTTTGTGGACCTTTGTCGCGGTCCTCACGTCGCCAACACCAAAGAGGTAGGTGCCTTTAAGCTGCTTCGCGTTGCGGGCGCGTACTGGCGTGGTAACGAAAAGAACGCACAGATGCAGCGCCTTTACGGTGTGGCATTTGAAACCCAAGAAGAACTTGACCAGTACCTTGAGCGCCTCGAGCAGGCAAAGCTTCGCGACCACCGCAAACTCGGTAAGGAGCTCGATCTCTACACCGTGTCGCCACTAGTAGGTGCGGGACTTCCCTTGTTTACCCCTCGAGGTACCGTGCTTCGTGACATCGTGGCGCAGTACTCAAACCAACTTCGTCAGCGTGCTGGGTTCCAAAAGGTTTGGACTCCACACATCACTAAGAAGGATCTGTATGAAGCTTCGGGACACTGGGCAAAGTTTGGCGATGAGTTGTTCCTCGTCACCAGCCAAGAGACAAGCGATGAGTTTGCCTTGAAGCCAATGAACTGTCCGCACCACACCCAAATTTACGCCTCATCACCACGTAGCTATAAGGATATGCCAGTGCGTTTCCTCGAGACTACGACTGATTATCGCGACGAGAAGACGGGGGAGCTCGGTGGGCTTAACCGCGTGCGTTCACTTACTCAAGACGACAGCCATGTCTTCGCACGTCCTGATCAAATTGAACAGGAAATTAATAATTTGCTTGCCGCCGCTCGCGAACTGTACGGTTCTATCGGCATGAAGCTTCGCGTGCGCCTTTCGTACCGCGACGAAGGCGAGGGCTACTTAGGTGAATTGGCGCTCTGGGAATCTGCCCAGGCGCAGCTCAAGCAGGCTGTCATTGCCAACGAGCTTGAATACTTTGAACAAGAAGGCGAAGCAGCCTTTTACGGTCCGAAGATTGACTTCATGGCAACCGACGCGATTGGTCGCGAGCACCAAGTGGCGACTGTGCAACTCGACTTCGTGCAGCCGCAGCGCTTTGGCCTCAGCTACACCGATTCAGAAGGTAACAATGCGCAGCCAGTCATGATTCACTGTGCGCTCCTTGGATCGATTGAGCGCTTCCTGAGCGTGTTTATCGAGCACACTGCGGGCTGGTTCCCATTCTGGGCGGCTCCAGAGCAGATTCGTATCCTTACGATCAACGACACCGTCCTTGGCTACGTTGATGAAATCAAGGCGGTCCTTAGCGAGACTGTGCTCATGGCGCCGGTTCGCTATAACGAGCTTCGCTTCACTGTGGATGACCGTAACGAAAGTCTTGGTAAGAAGATTCGTGAAGCAACGACCGCGAAAATTCCAGTACAGTTGATTATCGGTGGCAAGGACCTTGAAGCGCGCGAAGTCAGCGTGCGTACCCAGCAGGGTGAAGAGAAGGTTGCCTTCGATTCACTTGTTGAATACCTGAAAGGTCTCTAAATGAGTAAGCCAATTGTAGGGATTGATATCGATGACGTGGTCGCAAACGTCATCGATTCCGTGCGTCTTTGGGCGAACGAAAAGACGGGCGCGAGCCTTACGGAAGATGATTACAAGACCGACGACGATTACTGGCACTACTACGAGACGATCTGGGAGCGGCACGGCCTGATTGACCAGGTGAACTTCAGCATGGTCCTCGATGACCTTGCGCAGGACCAATCGCATATTGCGCTCGTTGAGGGTGCGCGTGAGACGATTCACGCCCTGAAGCAAAAGTATGACCTCGTCTTTATTACTTCGCGCCCTGCGTATCAGCAAGACGCAACGAGGCGATGGCTTGATGAGCGCATCGATCCTGAGGTGCCTATGTATACGTCGCATAACCCAATGGCAAATGCTGACCACCGCTCCAAGGGTGAAATTTGCGCCGAGCTTGGTGTGGAATATTTAGTAGATGACAATGTAGGGAATTGCCAGAACGCAGCACAGTATGGCGTAGAGCCGCTGCTATTTGGTTCTTACGGATGGAACGAGCAGGCGCCAAGCAGCTTGCGGCGATTCCTCACATGGGAAGACGTAGGGGAGTACCTCCTGAATGAAGTCAGACAGTCGTAATAACAACGATTTTCGCGCGCAGGTTGAGTCATTTATGGCCCAAGTTCCAGCGGGTCGTGTGACGACATATGGTGATTTAGCGGCGCTTGCGGGACACCCGTATGCGGCTCGTATCGTGGGCGGTATGGCGCACTACGGCGACTCTGAATTGCCATGGCATCGCCTTGTAAATCGCTTTGGTGGATTGGCTGCGGGATACCATGGCGGGCGTCGTACGCAGGCAGAGCACCTCGCTGCAGAGGGGGTTACTTGTACAAATGATGTCGTCGATAACTTCGAAGAACTAAGATGGCGACCCCTGTAATATGACTATGAATAAAAAAGTTATTCAAGATATGGCTACCCCTGAACTACCCCTGATAGTGATTGTAGGGCCTACGGCAAGTGGCAAATCCGCTACTGCAATGCGCATCGCCGAGGAGTTTCACGGTGAAATTATTTGTGCAGATTCACGCACTATCTATAAGGGAATGGATGTCGGTACGGCAAAGCCAAGTGAGGCCGATAGGGCACTCGTTCCGCACTGGGGGCTTGACCTAGTAGAGCCTGGCGAAACGTTTACGGCGGCAGATTTCAAGTATTTTGCACAACAGAAGATTGCAGAGATTCGAGCTCGCGGACACGTTCCGATGCTCGTGGGTGGCACTGGACTGTATGTCGATGGCGTTATTTTTGACTACGAATTTGTAGACTCCGACCCGGAATTGCGCCAAAAGCTAGAAGCGCTATCGCCGGAAGAGCTAAAAGAATATTGTGTCATCAACAACATTACGTTGCCAGAAAATCATCAAAACCGACGATATGTCATTCGCGAGATTGAACGCAAAAACGTAAGCGGAAAAAGGTTATCTGAACCAGTTGCCAATACTATCATTGTAGGAATTGCAACAGAACGCGACGAACTGCGCGCACGAATCGCCGCCCGGGGCGAACAATTATTTGAAAGTGGAATGGTCGAAGAGGCAACTTTATTGGGCGAAAAATATGGCTGGGATTCTGAAGCTATGACGGGCAATATCTATCGTCTTACGAAGCGATATTTAGATGGGGAGTTTGACGAAAATGAGCTCAAGGTGCGCTTCGTCATTAGCGATTGGCAACTCGCAAAAAGGCAAATGACTTGGCTGAAACGTAATCCATTTATTCATTGGGAGCCACTCGATGAAGCATATATGTATATCAAAAAGCAGCTGAATGCCCGCTAGAAAACCGAGCAACTGAATTTGTTCAGACGGCTTCGCGCTGGGTTTTAATGGGGCCTCTGCGCCCATTTCAGCTCAGGCTGCAGATGCCGTTCACAAATTAGTTGCTCACTTTTCTAGCTTGGCGACCCCTATTTGTGATACTATAAGAGCAACAAAAGTGAACAGGGAATAAGAGGGAATAATGATCGACAAGCTATTTGGTTCAAAGACCCGAGTAAAGTTATTGCACTTATTTATGAACCATCCTGGGCAGTCTTTTTACGTACGTGAGATCACGCGTCTTATCGACGAGCAAATTAACTCAGTCCGTCGTGAACTTTCAAACATGCTTGAAGTTGGCGTAATCACGAGCGACACGAGTGACAACAAATTGTATTATCAAGTAAACCAACGCTACGAATTTTACACAGCACTTCGCGCGATCTTCGCGGGTGAAACCGTGACGACCGAACAAGTTGGCGTCACGAACGCGGCCGGCGTGCACGAACAGCACCTTTCTATCGTCAACGACATCCCGTCGGTCCGCTTGGCCATTCTTTCGGGCGTGCTCGTCAAGGGCTCAACTGCACCAGTCGACGTTATGCTGGTTGGTAATGTGTCGCCTGCGAAGGTGAAATCGGCCATGGCGATGATTGAAAAGCTCGAGGGCCGCGAGATCAATTACACAGTACTGCCATACGATGAATTCTATTACCGCCTTAGTGTGCGCGATAAATTCATCACCGAAGTGCTTGCGGGCAAGCACACGGTGGCGGTTGATAAAGATAATGTACTTGGTGAACAGCAGTAACCGCGTAGATGTAAGTAAGGAGACAGAAAATGTTTGAAGTTGAATATAAGGGTGCAAATGCCGTAGTAGTATCATCAAAAAAAGCGAGCGTGGTGATCGACCCGAAGCTTTCAGTGGTAGGGCTTAAAGACCTGAGTGTGAAGGATGCAATCGAGCTTGCCACCGAAGCTCGTTTTGCGGTGAATTCTGAAGACGCAAAGCTTGTGATTGAAGGTCCGGGTGAGTACGGCATCGCAGACTTCGATATCCGTGGTGTTGCCGCGCAGCGTCACCTTGATACCGAAAACGACCCAAAAATCTCAACTATGTATCGCATTGAAAACGGCGACATCCGCCTTGCGGTCATTGGTAACATCTACGAAAAGCTCGATGAAGACCAACTTGAAGAGCTTGGCATCGTGGATGTACTTGTAATCCCAGTTGGCGGAAGCGGCTACACGCTGGACGCAACTGGCGCCGCTGCAATTACTCGCCAAATCGACCCAAAGATTGTGATTCCTGTTCACTATGCGGATGACGCACTTAAGTACGAAGTTCCGCAATCTGATGTGAGCACTTTCATTTCCGAGCTCGGCGCACCAGTTGAAGAAGCACCAAAGCTCAAGCTCAAGAACGCCGGTGCACTTCCTGCGTCATTGACTGTGTTTACGCTTGCGCGTAGCTAGTCGCCTAGTATATACTCTTATTTTTAACAGGGGAGTTACTATGAAATTAGATGTCGTAAAACTACGAGAAGACGCGATTCTGCCAGAATACCAAACTGCTGGTGCGGCGGGTGCTGACCTTCATGCGTGTATCGATGAGCCGATTGTCCTGCAGCCACTCGAGCGTCGTATGATCCCAACAGGCCTCGCAATGTCGATTCCTGAAGGCTATGAGGTACAGATTCGTGCGCGAAGCGGCATGAGTATTAAGCACGGCATTACTATGGTGAACGGTATCGGAACGATTGATGCTGATTACAGGGGTGAAGTGGGGGTGCTGGCGATTAATCTTAGCCAAGAGCCGTTTACGATTGAGCCTGGCATGCGCATTGCACAAATGGTAGTCGCAAGGTATGAGGTTGCCAGCTGGAATATCGTCACCGAGCTTGATGAGACCGATCGCGGTGCGGGTGGCTATGGAAGTAGCGGCACGAACTAAGACAATAAAAAATCCGCCGGTAAGGGCGGATTTTTTATTGGTACCGGAAGCTTAGGCGAGGATGCCCTTCTTCTTAAGCGTGCGGATCGCGCTGGTACTAAGAGTCATAGTAACCTTTTGGCCGTCTACTACAAAAGTTTTCTTTTGGAGGTTAGGCTTGAAAACGCGGTTGGTGCGACGCAAAGAGAAGCTAACGTTGTTGCCAAATTGCTTTCCTTTACCGGTGAGTTCGCATCGTGCTGCCATAATATATCTCTCTTTTCCCGTTTTATCTAAAATTCTCGGGACACTAGAACCTATTTTACCTTTTTTGACCTCAAGAGTCAATAGGGGTGGCGTGATGTCTATATTGTTGAGAAGGTGATGTTAGCAGAGTACGAGCTGGTCGTGTTGTAGCCCTTGGCGGCTACTCGACAGATGTAGCTTGTAGTTGCCGTGATACCGGTGTTAATCGTTACCCCGGTAGTACCTGAGCTTAAGCTGGTGCCCGTGTGAGTGTAGACTGGCGAGGCATACGCCGTGTCGGTACTGAGGGTACACTGGAGGTTGTATCGATATGCACCGGTGACGTTTGACCAGTTAATCTTAAAGCTTGTCGAAGCGATGGTGTTAGCATTTAAACCTGTCGGCACGGCTGGCGTTGGCGTGTTGATCACAGCCGAAACCACCGACGCTGTACCCGCAACCGCTCCATAGTTTGGCGTATAGCCGCAGTAATAACTTGTGCCTGCGTTCATGCCGGTACGCGAGAAGCTTGGGATTGCTGTCGATCCTGTCGTAACTGGAGTGGTGGTGAGTGTATTGTTACGAGCGCAGGTAACATCATATCCAGATACACCAGATAATGCGCTCCATGACAGGTTGAATGAGGTCGCGGTAATTGAACTTGCAGTTGGCGCACCCGGTGCGGTTGCGACACCTATGCTTTGGTCAACGGGCGTCGTGCTACTGCTGGAGTTTACATAGATAATATTATTACGTGAAATTGACTGTGTGTATGAGCTGAGATCCGCTGACGGGACATAACTATAGCTCGCACCGTTACTTGCGGTACCCGAGGCTCCTGCGAGATTGGCGCTGATCCATGCCGCATCCGCTACCGTGTCGGGGTAGTGAGCGTTGTCTACCTGAAATAGCTCGAGCTTTTTGGAGTTTGTTGAGAGGTCACTGAGCATTGATGACGTATAGGCGCGCTGCTGGATACCGGTGTAGGCAACGATCGTAATAGCCGCCAGCACTGCAATGACCACCACGACAATCAACAGCTCGACGATGGTAAATCCATGTGGTCCTTGATGTTTCACGTTTGTTAATAATCCCCTTATGCTTAATTATTGCTTATTGTAGCGAAAGGGTGACGATATCACAACAGGATAGGGCGTGTGTATGACCCGTGGTAGAATAGAGAAAATGATTACAAATACAAACACGTTTCATGAGTTGCCAGTTCGCGCCTTCCACGACGCGATCATAGAAGCGGTTGATACTAATCAGGTAGTGATTGTGACTGCCGAAACGGGCGCAGGTAAGAGTACACAGATCCCTCAGTATTTAGCCGAGGCTGGATACGATCGTATTATTGTGACGCAACCGCGCATCTTGGCAGCTCGAAACCTGACCCATCGGGTCAGGGAAGAGTGGGCCGAGCGCCACGCTGAAGATGCCGATGAGGTAATCGGCTACCGAACAGCCCATGAGCGCGACGACAGTGGTGATACTAAAATTCTTTATTGTACCGATGGCCTCCAGCTTGTGCGCGAGATTACAGGTGCGGGCATTAGCGAGCGGCAAGTCCTTGTGCTCGATGAGGTCCACGAGTGGAACGAGAACATGGAGGTACTGGTCGCTTGGGCAAAGAAACGTTGCGAAGAAGAGCCGCGCTTTAAGGTGGTGATTATGAGTGCCACTATTGAAGCTGATCTTTTGGCGAGCTATTTTGGGACAACTGCGGTGCTTAATATCCCGGGCCGCCATTTCGAGGTCAAAAAACGACGTGGTTCAGACGTCCTCAGTGAGCTTTTTGACCAGCTCGACGCACGTGGACGCAACATTCTTACTTTTCTTCCAGGAAAGGCCGAAATCCAGGCGGTAACAGAGGCGCTTGCCTCAAAAGCCGCAAAAGCCAAGGTGCCCATCATCCCACTGCATAGCCAGCTGGATGCCGATGAACAACAGAAGGCATTTGCCAGCTACCCCTATGGAAAGATTATTCTTGCAACTAATATCGCACAGACGAGTGTGACGATTGATGATATCGATATGGTTATCGACAGTGGACTTGAGCGCCAAAGTGAGGTTCGTAACGGTGTGGAAGGGCTGTTTATCGCCCAGATTTCCCAAGCCGACAGTTTACAGCGGGCGGGTAGGGCGGGACGCACGAAGCCCGGTGAGTATGTGCTAGCCCAGTACGACATGATGCCATGCGCGAAGTTTGAAGATAGGCCCGCGTACGCGATCCCTGAGATTCTTCGAAAACATATCGACCGCCTAACCTTGCGACTCGCGAATGTCGGCATCGACATTGAGCTGCTTGAGTTCTACCACGACCCAAGTAAGGGTGCGATTAAGCGCGCCAAAAAGACCCTCATGGCACTTGGTGCGTTAATGACAACAGGCCAAGTCACCCCTATAGGACGCCTCATGGAGCAGTTCCCGGTCGAGTCGAACTATGCACGTATGTTGGTTGAGGCCCTCGAGTATCCCAAGGAGACACAGGCGAAACTCGCAGCTATTATCGCGATTCAAGAAGTTGGTGGCATTGTGAAGGGCGGCACACGCTTTACTGGATGGCGTGCGTATACCACGCAACATAAATCTGACCTCTTGGCAGAGTATGATGTATATCTTGCAACGCCATCGATTCCAGAGGATAGCTACGAAGAGATTGGTATTGTAGGGAAGAATGTCGAGAAGGCACGAGAGGTGGTTGAACGACTCCACCATGACTTAGGCTTGAACCTTGAAGCGGCGGCTTTGGCGCCAGTAACTCCCGAAGAAGAGGGTCCGTTGCTTCGTGCAATTACGGCTGGCGAGATTGACCAACTTTGGTTCAAAGTGGATGACAATGGCATCCTCGAGCATGTCCAAAGTGGCCAGCAACGCGAGCTCTCAAGTAGCTCTGTTGTAAGGAATCCTACACTTGTGACGGGTACTCCGTTTGATTTGCAGGTCCCGCTGCGCAGTGGAGGTCTTGAGACCCTTCACCTTGTTACAGGGGTCACGATGGTTGATGTGGACGTACTGTTGGAATTATCACCACAGGCTTTCCAGAAAAAACGCGGTCGGACCGTCTATGACCCGCGTCTAGGCTGTTTGGTCGACCGTCAGCAGCTCCGCTTCGGCAAACGAACACTCGAAGGCCTTGGTACGCCTCGACTTGAAGATACCCAAGAGAACCGCAAGCTCTTCGCGCTTGAATATACCCGCTGGGCATATGAGCAACTCGAACGACAGCGACGCAATCTGGAGCGGTTCCACAAGCGCGTTCCATCAGTTACCCCGCAGCGGGTCGCCGATGAGCTACGCAACAGGGCGAGTGGGATCGTATCACTCGACCAGTTGTCATCGGAAGACAAGAGGCGAGTGATCGACCTTACAAAGCTCGAAACCTACTTTGGCGACGAATTCGTACATAAGCTTGGAAAGCCGCGACGACAGCCTAAGCTTGGACAGAAGCGCGACAAGGGGTGGGAGCCACGCCATAAGCGAAAGACGAAACCAAAACACAGGCGAGACAACTGGTAGTAGATGCACCCTAAGGGGTGCATCTTTGCTATACTAGTAGGAATGGAAATTGATATCCTTCAACTGGTCGTCGTATTTGGAGTGATCCTTATTTCGATGACACTACACGAGGCGATGCACGCCTTCGTGGCGTTCTGGCTTGGCGATGACACTGCGCAGCGCGAGGGCCGCCTGACGCTTAACCCAATTAAGCACATCGATCCGTTTCTGACGATTATTCTCCCGCTAGGCTTGGCGCTTGTGGGTGCGCCTATTTTTGGTGGGGCAAAGCCGGTACCGTTCCGCCCCGACATGGTGAAGGGTGGCGACTGGGGCGCGGCATTGGTTGCGCTTGGTGGTCCACTAACAAACCTGCTGATTGCCTTTATTTCGTTTGGCATTTGGGTGGTTGTCGGCGCACCGATTACTGGAGTGGGTGGCCTTATTCTTTCTACGATGGTAACGGTGAACCTTGGGTTCTTCTTGTTTAATATCATTCCGATCCCTCCGCTCGATGGTTCTCGTGTGTTATATGCGCTGGCACCAGAATTCGTGCGAACAGGAATGCGTTTTATCGAGCAGTACGGGCTTATCCTAGTCTTCGCATTAGTCCTTTTGGCGGGTCCACTACTCGGTAGTTATATGACGACCGCCATTAACTTCTGTATCGACATCTTTAGTTCGGTTTTCCGGCTATAAAAGCGTTGTAGTATCTGCTAAATTCAGTGTTCGCTCAGATGGCCAATGCTATAATAATAAGTACCCAGGAAGCATCCTAGGTGCACATGATTTTCCGATATCATAGATGAGGAAGGCCTAATTATTTAACTCCGTGGAGTTACTTTGCGGTCATCCACCTTGCATATACGCGGGGAATATCATCACCATCTAGGAATCACGCTTTCTGGGTTTTATGGCACCTTCACCCCTCACTCTTGAGGGGATTTTTTATACCCAAGCAACTATGCTACACTAAAGGCATAAACGGGATAACACAAACACAATGAAACAACGGTTATCGGTGAGGGCAATTATCAACGAGGACGGCAAAGCGCTTCTTTTGAAGCGTAATAATGGTCGTCCTTCAATCTTGGGAAAGTTTGAGCTGCCTGGTGGTAAGCTAGCTTACGGCGAGCAGCCTGAAGACGCGCTGCGCCGGTACTTGCACGACGATGCGGGTATTCATATCCAGTCGTCTCAGCTGTACGATGCAGTGACTTATATCGACTATGATGATCGTGCGATTCAGTATGGCGTGATTGTGTACCTTGTGACGCTGGCGCCGCAAAGGCACCCAATGAAGCTGAGTGGGAATTATTCAAAGTACAAGTGGCATTCGATGTCGAACATACATCAGTCTGAACTCACAGACCTTACGCAACTTCTACTAGGAATCGTTCAGCAAGAGCAGTTTACAGAGAAGAGCGTCGAGGAGACGCAACTGAATGATGTCAATAAATCATCAGATGACGCAATCGTTATTTATTCTGACGGAGGTTCGCGAGGTAATCCCGGACCGTCTGCGGCAGGCTATATCATTCTTGATAGCCGCCAAGAGGTGATTGCCGAAGGGGGAGAGTACCTTGGGATTACCACCAATAACCAGGCCGAATATCAAGGGGTTCGCCTTGGGCTTCAGAAGGCAAAAGAGCTAGGCTACAAGAAGGTGGACTTTAAGCTCGACAGTATGCTTGTCGTCAACCAAATGAAGGGCTACTACAAGATAAAAAACAGGGAACTGTGGCCAATTAATGAACGTATCCGTATGCTTATGACCGACTTTGAGAGGGTGACATTTACGCACGTGAACCGACAGTTCAATCAGCTTGCGGACGGCATGGTAAATAAGACGCTCGACGCGCACAAGGCACACCCAACAGAGCACACTATTATTGATTCTGTTGCAGATAGTAAGTAATAACCTTGGAGTCCGACTCCTAGAAAATCCTGCTTATTCTTGTTAAAATTGAAAGAGGCAGTCTACTAGACGACCGCTTGGCCTTAAAACCAAGAGGAAAGTCCGGGCAGCAAAGGATACGACAGTCGCTAACGGCGACCGGGGGTAACCCTAGGGAAAGTGCCACAGAAACTGTACCGCCTCGTGAATGCTGTGCAATTTGGTCTTCGGGCTCGGTTGTTACAGAGAGGTAAGGGTGAAAAGAGTGAGGTAAGAGCTCACAGCGTCATATGGTGACATATGGAGAAGGTAAACCCTGTCGGCTGCAAGGAGATCAGCATAACGAGTGATCCGCTCGCTGGTCGATACCCGCTTGATTGTATCAGCAATGGTATAGCTAGATAGATGGTCGTCCTCGACAAAACCCGGCTTACAGGTCGACTGCCTATAAAGAACCCCTCATTACGAGGGATTTTTTATTTTGTTAGAGCCGGAGCTCTTTGTACGCTCTCATTGCTATCTCGAACATCGCTTCATAAGATTGACTAGGAATATTGCCCGCGTGTTGGGGTATGTATTTGAAAAGATAGAGGGTTGAGTCGACTACTTCAATGCCAATACCGGGGTCATTGTCATAAAGATATGTCATAAAGCCTGGGTTAATAAGCTCAAATGAGGCGAGGCGGTCGGCATCGGTAGCATGGACTGTGTAGCGTTGATTGAATTCAGGCCATTCATAGGTATATTTTGTGTATTCTTTAGGAGGTTTTGTGAAAGTGGCGCTGTTGCTGAAGAATTTTGGGGTACGTTGCACAAGGATGCCACGGTATGATTTTGGAAGAGTTAGTTGTACGATGAGCATGCTTGTCGTGTAGCGTCCATGAGGGACTGGTGTGTAGGTGTAGAGCTGGAAGAGGAGGCCATTATAGAGGCCGATAACATGGTTATTAATATCACTCTGACCAAATGTGCCGCTTGCCATTACGACACCACGGTTGGGGATGAGGAGCCAGCCCATATCGAGTGAATAGTACATGCCCTTGCTGCTTGCGAGGTTGACGAGCGACTGGCTGCGTGACATTGCTGAAGCGGTATTTTGGTGAATATCGTGAAGTAGCCATGTCGCCCCGCTACGTACGAACGTCCATTCTTCTACGAAGGGGCGGCGGTCGGTAAAGAGTGTGGTGCCGTCACCATCGATAAGCTCGTCGAGCGCCTTGGCTTGGAATGCAATTGTAAAATTGTCGCTGTTATTTGCGGACATGTCATCACGTACATCTATAATTTGGCACTCTTCTATTTCAACATTACTGATTCGGTTCGTGCGGCCGAGCTCGCGAAGCGCCTGGAGGAGTAGTGCACTATGTTTTGCATATTCGGGAGTAGAGTAGGTGGTAATACTGGTAAGATCAAAGGTCGACCAGTCGTATTGATAACGCATAAAGCACTGCTTAGCGTACTCAACAAGGGCTGGTTCATTCCAACTACTGTCACTTTGGGCTGCGATGGCAATCATTTCTTTAGCCTTTTTAGAGCGTTTATGCAGGCGATCCCATATACCAAAGAAGGCGGCTGCCCAGCCCGCCCAAATACCAATAATGATAAGTGACATTATATAAAACCCAATGAACCCCATGAAGCTCGCAAGCACAATGAGGATAATACTGACAATCGAAGCGAATGTTGCGCTGACGATGAGTTCGGCGCGTCTAGGGAGTAGCTTCTTCACGAGCTTCCCTAAGTAGTAGCTAGGGAAGTATCCAAGGAGTGCGAAGAGTTCACCGCCTCCACCCCCTCCACTGGAAGAGCCACCGCCGCCGGCGCGGGCGACTACTTCTATAGTGGCGGTGAGGGGTGTGAGCGAGAAAAGCATAATAAGAATGTATTTATGGTATCACAAAAACCACCCCTTAAAGAGGTGGTTTTTGAGAAATAAGGAAGGAATTACTTAGTAGCTGCTGCTACGATTGCCTTAAAAGCTGCAGGCTCGTTTACTGCAAGATCAGCGAGGACCTTGCGGTCGAGTTCGATGTTTGCAGCCTTGAGGCCAGCAATAAGCTTACCGTAAGTAGTACCTTCTTGGCGTGCAGCCGCGTTGATACGAGTGATCCAGAGGGCGCGCAGGTCGCGCTTACGGTTGCGGCGGTCGCGGTAGCTGTATTCGAGTGCACGAGTTACGGCTTGCTTAGCAAGGCGGAAGCTACGTGTACGGTTGTGTTGCATACCCTTGGCTTGGGCCAAGATTTTTTTGTGGCGGTTGCGTGCTTGGACGCTTTTCTTTACGCGCATAGTCTTATGTTCTCCTTATAGTCGTAGGCGGGACGAAAGTCCTCTTAGACGCCCAGAGCTCGCTTAATGTTCTTAGCGGTACCACCGGTTACGGTAGCGGTTGTGTTAATACGGCGCTTGCGGCTCTTGCTTTTCTTAGCAAGAAGGTGGGCACCGAAGGCGCGTTGGCGTGTAACTTTACCAGTCTTGGTAATCTTTACGCGCTTCGCAGTTCCCTTGTGGGTCTTGAGCTTTGGCATTAGTATTCTCCTTATTTCTTGCGAACGACAACGCTTAGGTTGCGTCCCGCCATTGTTGGCGTGTGCTCGAACACGGCTTCTTCTTCAAGTAGTGTTCCGATTTTGTTAATCATGTCGTAACCCAATTCTTTGTGCGCCATCTCGCGACCGCGGTAGAAGATTTGGATACGGACTTTGTGTCCCTCGCTCAGGAACTCGCGTACTTTGCGGAGCTTGATGTCCAGGTCGCCCTGTCCGATCTTGAGCCCAAAACGCATTTGCTTGAGTTCGCTTTGCTTACTGTTGCGGCGGCTCTTCTGAGCTTCCTTTTCCTTCTGATACTGGTATTTACCCCAGTCGATGATTTTGACAACAGGTGGGTCGGCATTGGGTGAGATTTCAACCAAATCGAGTTCGGCTTCTTCTGCGGCCTTGAGTGCTTCTTGGCGACTCATGATGCCGAGCTGCTCGCCTGACTCTCCGATAACGCGTAGTTCATTTGCACGAATCTGCTCGTTGATACGAATTTTTTGGTTAATAACCTCTCCTTTTTAGACCCGATTCTCGCATTTTTTGTTCCCTGTTCTTCCGTGGAAGAGGGGAGAAGTGCACGGGCCCTTTACCTAAAATCAGCCGAATCTTCTTTAGTTCGGCCGGTTCGAGCTTTTACTCAAGAGTTATTTTACCAAATTTAACAGGGAAAGGCAAGGGGCTTAAGAGAGGTGCTTCGGGAGTGAGGCTTTGGTATTATAGAAGCATGAATGAGCAACTTGTCGTAGAGCGTTTAACCGAGTATAGCGATGGGGATGCCGGCGATATCGGCCGCCTCATGTCGATGCTCGGTGCGCGGTTTGACGGCGCGCCGATACCTCAAGAGGTTCTTGAGGCGATTATCGAATCATCCTATCACGATCAATTGGTTGCCCGGCTCGATGCACGTATTGTTGGTACCGCGACGATGAGCATTGTGATGGGTGCTGGCATGCAGAAGCTCGGATACCTTCAGGACTTTGTAGTGGATACAGGGGTCCAAGGTAGAGGCGTTGCAGATGCCCTATGGCAAGAGATGATGAATTGGTGCCACGAGCACGGGGTTGAGCTTGAGTTTACCTCTGGCGACACTAAACAGGCGGCGCATGCATTTTACGCAAAGCACGGCGCGAGCGTTCGCGACACGACCGTATTTCACGTTGCTCCAGAAGATTAACGAAACTGGAGCGCTTCTGAAATGTGAGCAATCTCGATGAAGCTACTTTCTTCTAGGTCGGCGATTGTGCGAGCGACTCTCAGAATCCGTATATAACTGCGCGAAGTGAGTGATAATTTTTTGCTCGCCTGGCTGGCGTATTTTTTGGCCTCAGCGGACACGTTGAATAGGTGTTTTATGTCCTCAATCGAAGCATAAGCATTGTAAATGTCGCTACGTTTGTATCGTTTTTTCTGAGCCTCTCGAGCAGTAGATATAAGCTTTAACACTTTAAAGTGTTGACTATTATTCAACGTATTTGCATCAAAAAAGTGTTCGTGGTCAACCTTGGAAATTGTGAGACGCAAATCGATGCGGTCCATCAGCGGGCCAGAAAGTTTTTTGCTATAGGCATCAATTTGCGTGCGTGTGCAGGTGCAATGCGTATGTGAATCGCCCAGAAACCCGCAGGGGCAGGGGTTCATAGTTGCAATAAGCAGGATGTCCGCAGGCCAGGTGATGCGTCCGTAAAGACGAGATAGGTGGATGGTGCGCTCCTCAAGAGGTTGGCGGAGCGCTTCAAGGAGTGTGCGGGGATATTCGGGAAGCTCATCAAGAAATAACACACCCCTGTGTGCCAGGCTTATATCGCCGGGTCGCGGCTTTAGGCCGCCCCCTATAAGTGACGACAGGGTAGTGCTATGGTGAGGTGCGCGAAAGGGTGGCGTGCGCTGGACGGCCTCTATATCTCCTGTGGCGAGGCTGTGAAGCTTTGTTACCTCAAGAGTTTCCGTTGGTGAGAGCGGGGGAAGGATGCTTTGAAGACTTTTCGCGAGAAGGGTTTTACCTGCACCGGGCGAACCCGAGAATAAGATGTTGTGTCGACCCGCAGCTGCGATGACAAGGGCGCGCTTTGCTTGCTCGTGGCCGACAATGGAATCAAAAGCTGCATGTAACGGGGGTGGCATGACGGCGGGCGTTATGGGCGGTCGCGCCGGGAAGGGCGCGAGCCCACGTAAGCCCATGTAGAGTTCTTGTAGGTTTGTTACCCCAATGATATCTATTCCATCTACCAATAACGCTTGGGCTACGTTCTGAACGGGCAGAAAGAGGCGCTTAAGCCCCAGGGATCTGGCAAGTTCGGCGAGCAGTATGGCGCCGCGAATCGGCCGAAGCGACCCGTCGAGTGCGAGTTCACCTGCGAAAAGAGCATCTTTCACCTCTGTATGTTTCAGCTGGCCACTCGCAACCAGGATGCTTAGCGCAATAGGGAGGTCGAGGTGGGTGCCGTCTTTTGGGAGCTCGGCCGGTGCAAGATTGACGGTAATTTTTTGGGCAGGGAATTCGAGCATTGAGTTGGTAATGGCGCTTCGAACCCTTTGGCGGGCTTCGTCGATGGCTTTATTGCCCATGCCGACAATTTGAAGACTCGGTAAGCCCGACTTGATATCGGTCTCGACCTCTATAGCTTCGCCTAAGTAGCCAACCAGTGCCCCTGCGTGCACTTTTGCAATCTTATTTCGTGATACACCGCCCATGTACTTCATGATAGGCGTTCAAGCAGTAGAAAATTATGAACTTTTGTGGTAAAATAACAGATGTCGCGTGGGGCTGATATAGCTTCGACGAGAGGATTTTAACAGGATATTCAGCAAGTCGTTTTACACCCGTTAGGTGTTTATTTAATTGCAAACAAACTTGCATCAGTAAAGGCATTCTTCGCTAGCGCATTCGCGCCTAAGCAAGCTGCCTTTGCGCTCGCTGCCTAATTATTTGGTAGCCATCGATCTTCCCAAGGATACGTAGGGGAGACGGTGTTATATACTACGTGTCTTACTGATCCCGCGGGCAGCTGCGAGGGGTCGGGACACTTTACAGCGGGACTTTCGCGGCTATTTTCGCCTTACTTCTAGGCGGCACGAGTCCTAAATTATCCAAGTAAGGATATGCTTGTAGACGAATATCAGGTTACCTTTTGGACCCGGGGGCAGTACCCGGCAGCTCCACCACAGACATTATTTATATTTACAGAGAAAGATATGACCGAGCACCACCTTGGGAGGGGATATGTACTGGAGTACGACACCCCTGCATATCCCGGATTTGTACGAGATGGGGAGTCGAATTTTCAACTCCCTTTTTTTTATCGCGACGGACGCTTTTTAGTGCCGCACTACGAACGGGGCGAACCTTCGTTCAGTGAAAGTAATGAGACCATTCAAGATAATCGACTCTTCGTGCTGCGCGAGCCACGGGTAAATGATGAAATCGTGTATCGATTGATGGGGCAGGGGGCAATGGCGCAAGTGTTTCGCTGGACCTACGCCTCACATTACGATGCGATGCGCCTGAGTACAGAAAAACCCGCTTAGAAAGCGGGAAATAAAGCCAAAATAAATCGGCCACCTGCGAGGAATGGCCGATTTCGTGGAGTTTTGCGGTGATTTTTGTTTTTGAGCCCCTGCATAATTTTTTTACTCAGGAACTACCCCTATAATATGACGGCATAGTGCTTACGTCAATACTTTTTTGTAAGAATCTTTTGGTAAAAAATACTACGCAATTTCCTATGTTTTTGCTGAACACATATAACGCTATATATTGTGCTTGTGCTACACTTTTGGCAATGACATGTACGTGTAATGGGGATGAGAAAAATGGCTTTACGATCATTGAAATGCTGGTCGTTATTGCGGTTGTTGCGATCCTCGCGTCTATCACGGTCGTGACGTACGGCGTTGTGCGCACAAACTCTGAACTACAAACGGCGAAAACCGACGCACAAACAATTGCAGTTCGTTTACATAGGTACAAATCAGAAAACGGCTCATATCCAACAAGCGCAACATTTTCGAGCCTCAACTATATGACAGTTACCACTAGGTCGACAATTACCTACACAAGAAATGCGGCGAACGATACATTTTGCGTCGGCACCGAGAATAACGGCAGCCTGGCATATGCCACAAGCAGCAATACTGCTGCGGCTGAAGGCGTATGTCCTTAGGTGGCGCGCCAGAAACCTGAGATGAAGCGCCCGAAAGGGCGTTTTTTGTGTGCTGTAAGGTTTGCTACATGCTTATTGCGGCGCTGCGAGAGGCGAGAGGGCTACAAATTTACAATGATGTATATAAATCAACAATATACTATTAACACCTTAAAATAACTTCGTTGTAGATTGTAGTTGTACGAAATACAATAAAAATGTATTCAGGGAGTATTGACCAAATGTCCTGCTTATGCTAGAGTTAGGACAAGCTTTTAGAAACACAAACACATTCAAAAAAGCCACCACAAAAACACCTTAACAATTTGGTAACTCAATACGAGTAGAAAAAAGACCAACTTTTTTGACGGAAAAGTCGGTGACGTTTCCTAACGAATTTGGGCCTGATCAATATTACTCTCTTGAAGAGCAACGCACCTTTCGATCAGCCCAGTAGCACAAAAACAAACATCTCCTTGTTTACACTTTTTGCACTTTCATTAGTAGAAGACATCACCGATGCTCCGCCAAAGGCGTTCGCAGACAATGCTCCGCGATCGACATAAAGCGTTTGTCCTGTGAGTACCTTCTCACGTCAAGTAAATCCCAAATCTACACCGCACGAATCCCTCTTTCGGATAGTGATAACAGAAGTGATAGGTTGGTATGACACTTGACGTGAGAACGGGAAAATAGGCTATGAGCAAACGATAGATGCCCCGGGTTTCCCGGAGCGGTCAGATAGTCTACGGCGGTACTCTGATTCACCGGTTCACACGCCCTAATTATTCCAGCGGCGTTTGCTGTAACCTGAATCGCATAGAGTCACCGCCTAGACTCCAAAGAACTTATTGCCCCCAGCTGGAAAGGGGCGTTTAAATCTTAAGCGGTATGCTATAGTAACAGGGATGTTACCACGTTTAATCGCAACAATTTCCTTAGCAAGCCTTGTCGTGCTAAGCCTTATGCTGACTTTCACCTCGCCAGCAACAGCCGGGCCTTTCGGTCTTCTCGTGATTTTTGTAACAGCTTATCTGACCTTTGTGGGCGTGATAAGCTTTTTTTTGTTTGGTATCAATCGCTTGATCGTCATGGTGTCCTCGGGGATGACGCTTCGCAAACCGCTTCTTAAGATGGAATTTCGGCGTGCATACTACTTTAGTACGGTGCTCGCGGCTGCACCGGTGATGCTGATTGGACTCCAGTCGGTGCAATCGATCGGTATTTATGAATTTATTCTTGTGATTATTTTTGAAGTTGTGGCTTGTTTGTACGTTAGTAAGCGGATGAAGTAGGGGATCGGCGTGGCTCATTTGTGCTATCTCGCGCTAGGGCGCGACATTGCACTGCGAAGCTTCGGAAAAACATAAGTGTTATGTTTTTCACTCACCTTCTTGTGCTATACTTTCAGATATGCAACCAGAGAATTCTCGTGTAAATGTACCGGGTGTTGAACAAGCGTCCGTCGCACCGGTAATTGGGCCCGAAAATGTCCCGTCTTTGCCGCCGCTCGAGACTGGATTAGAACGAGGTCAGGAGCGCTTTGAACAGGCAGCTGAAGCGGGTGCGCGCGCAAGTGACGCCGCAGCTGCTGCAGCCATGGCGACTCCTGTGCCGGTAGCGCCGCCAGTGCAGGCGCCTCCGCAGGACACCTCGGCGCCTTCTATGGCTACGCCACTAGTGGCCGCCGACGAAGACCTTATCGAAAAAGAATGGGTCGATAAGGCAAAAGAGATTATCGAGCAGACAAGGGATGATCCGCATGCGAGAACCCAGAAGGTGAACGAGCTACAGCGAGATTATCTGCAGAAACGATACGGCAAGGTCGTCGGCGCCAGCGAATAGGCCGATATAACTAAAAGAGAAGAGGGAGCGTGTTGGGAGTCATCATTACGGTAGCCATTGTCCTGATTGCAATCGCAGTCGTGGGTGGCTTTGTATTCATGCAGTACCGTAAGGTGGTTCGCGAAGCGAAGAACTATGAACGTGGCCTTAAAATGGTCCCGCTTTATATTCATATTCCGCCTATTAGTTCTGACATCGAAGGCAATGGCCGTGACGAACGCGACCTGACCGAAGAGGTGCTGAGCCAAGCACAGGTGATGTATAACATTATTGCCAGCACCGCGACCAAGGGCTTCAAAAGCCGCATTTATGGACAGCGCCACATTTCATTCGAGATTGTCGCCCACGAAGGCCTGGTACATTATTATGCAGTCGTTCCTGTTTCGCTTATTGATGTCATTCAACAAGCTGTCGCCGCGGCGTATCCATCGGCACGCCTTGAAGAGGTGAGTGAGCGTAACATCTTTAATCCCGCGGGTCGTATGAGCGGCACAATAGGTGGTGAGTTTACATTAAAGAAAGACTTTGCGTATCCAATCGCAACCTACCAAGAGTCAAAGCGCGATGCCTCACGCGCACTCCTTAATGCACTTTCTGGCGCAACGCGTGAAGACGGCGTGGGTATTCAAATCCTTATTCGCCCCGCACAAGAGGGTTGGGCTAAGGCAGGGCAGTCAGTCGCCGAGAATATTCGTAAGAATAAGGGCAAGAAGGGTGGCACCGCTACCATCATGACCGGAATTCTTGAAGCACTCTGGAAGCCGCCTGAGTCCCACGAAGTGAAGGTTGAAGATAAGCAGCTCAGTTCTATCGAGCAAGCTACCGTTGAAGCAATTGATGACAAGACGAGATACCCGGCGTACGAAACCCTTATTCGTGTGGTTGCGTCATCAAACACGTCAGCTCGTTCGCAGGCACTTATGAATAACGTCGTTGCGGCGTTTTCGCTGTTTGATTCAACTCAGAATAACGGTTTTAAGTTTGCGGTATCAAAGAATATCGAAGAATTCGTGACGGCCTATATCTTTAGGTTTTTCCCACAAGAGGTGAATCAAAACGTCCTTAACACCGTTGAGCTCGCGACCATCTTCCACCTGCCAAACCAAAACTCGATTCCAACCTCGCAGGTGCAGCGCCAGTCTGCAAAGCAGGTGGATGGCCCAACGCAGATCATGGAAGAAGGGTTCTTGCTTGGGTACAACGAGTTCCGTGGCACTAAAAAGCCGATTCGCCTTGGTACGAAAGATCGCCGTCGCCACAGCTACATTATTGGACAGACCGGTACGGGTAAGTCGAAGCTGCTTGAGAACCTTGCCTACCAAGACATGATGGACGGTCGTGGCTTCGCGTTTATCGACCCACACGGTGACTCGGCCGAAGAACTTCTTGGCATGGTGCCAAAAGAACGTGTTGAAGACGTGATTTACTTTGCGCCGGGTGACATGGAGATGCCAGTGGGCCTCAACTTGTTTGAGTTCGAAAACCAAGACCAACGCGACTTTATTATTCAAGAAACTATCGCCATGCTCTATAAGCTGTACGACCCAGGACACACCGGTATCATTGGTCCACGCTTCGAGTCGTGGTTCCGTAACGCCGCATTGACCGTGATGGCCGACCCGAACGGTTCGTCGTTCCTCGACGTTCAGCAGGTATTCATTGATCAGGCCTTTGCCGACGAGAAGATTAAGCACGTCACCACCCAAACCGTGCTCGACTTCTGGAATAAGGAAATGGCGCAAACCACTGAAAGCTCGAAGGGTGAAATGCTCGGATGGTTTGCGAGTAAGTTCGGTGCCTTCCTGGCAAACGACATGATGCGTAATATTATTGGTCAAACCAAGAGTGGCTTTAATCTACGCGAGATTATGGATAACAAAAAGATCCTACTCGTGAACCTCTCAAAGGGCCGAGTAGGTGAGTTGAACTCGCAACTCCTTGGCATGATCTTCGTGATGAAGTTCAACGCCGCAGCCATGGGTCGTGCGGATATGCCAGAATCAGAGCGCCAAGACTTTAGCCTCTACGTGGACGAGTTCCAGAACTTCGCGACCGATAGCTTTGCGACCATTCTGTCGGAAGCTCGTAAGTATCGCCTTAGCCTTATCTTGGCGAACCAGTTTATGACCCAGTTGACCGATCAAATTCGTGAAGCAATTCTTGGTAACATCGGTACGGTCATTAGCGGACGTATTGGTATTACCGACGCCGAGATTTTGGTTAAGAAATTCACTCCAACCTTTGATGTCGAAGACCTGACCCGTATGCCAAACTTCCAGACGGTCGCATCGGTGATGATTCAGGATGTTCCGTCGGCGGCATTCAGTATGTCGCTACTGCCACCACTTGGGCAGGCGAACCCACAACTGCGAGATGCACTTAAGAAGCTTTCTGCAACTAAGTTTGGTAAGCCGCGTGCACAAGTTGAGCAAGAGTTCTTTAAGCGCATGGCCATTGGCGATGAAGTAAAGAAGCAGAAGATGGCAGCCCTCAAGAAGGCGCAAGAAGAGCGTATGGCGGCCTTTAGGGCGGGTGGTCCAGCTGGAGTGGGTCCAAACTCATCGGCGACGCCAGTTGCACCTGGACAGGCTCCTGTTGTGCCGCAGGGTGCGGGACTATCAGCACCTAAGCAGCCATCGTTCCTCGATGAGTGGCTTTCAAAGCGTCAGCAAATCGTGAGCCAGCAAAAACCAGCTGCCGCAGCACCGGCGCCAAACCCGGCCTTTGGTCCAACCGCCCAACTTAGCCCAAGTGCACCCCAGCCGGTTGTCGCTGCGCCACAACCAGTGAAGCCTGAGGCACCAAAGCCTCTTCCGAAAGTGAATAGCCCTTCGAAGCCAGCCTTGTCGACGTCAGCCCCAGCCCCAGCACCTGCACCGGTGCAGCCTGTTGCTCCTATAGAGCCAGAGAAGCTTCATATTCGCGACACCTCGGCGAATGCGTCTGACGACGGCGTATCGGTGAAGCTGCGATAAAACCTACGCAACACCACTAAAAAGCCCCTCACTCGAGGGGCTTTTGAATATACTACGCAATGGGTTAGGCTTTCTTGCCGGTCACCATGACTTTAAAGAAGTCATAGAGCATACCCAAGATCCATCCAACGATGAAGGCACCGATGGTTTCGAAGCCTGAGAGGGTATAGCCGTAGAACTTTGATACAAGATATACGGCAAGTACAAGGAAGAAGGCGACGACTGCACCTGCGAGGATTGCATTTGGTCGCGCAACGGTGCTTCCGACTGCTTCGCTTGTCTTCTCGACGACAGGGTTGTGAATAAACTTACTAAATGTGCGCTGCGCAGGGCTAAGCTCGCTCTGAAGCTGCTTCATGTGATGTTTGTAGCTTGCGTTGCGCTCTTTCTTACTGACAACGCCGTGACGACGCTTGGCAGGGGATGCAGAAGATTCTTTGCGCTTCTTTTCCGCGCTGCCTTTTTCGACGCTCACAGCCTCTTTCAGGGCTTCGTGGCGCGCTTCTGATTCGGCTTTCTCGCCGTTTTCTACGTTACTTTGTTCAAGCGCTCGCTCAACCGACGCTTCGGCCTTGAGGTAGCTTTCGAGCTGCTCTGGACTGAGCTCTTTTTCAGGGCTCTTTGTCTCAGGAGCGTCTCCATGGAATTGTTCCGCACCCATTAAATTGTTCCTCCATTCACATCACGACGGATAAGTCGTACTTCTGTACCAAGTTGACGTGCGCGGAAGTAGAAGAAGCTGACGACGGCGAGCACAATACCTGCAAAGAGCATGTTTTCGGTTGGGCCAGTCTTTGGAAGCTCTGGCACGACTTGCTCAATAACCTTAGGTGTTGGGCATGTGACAGGAATGATGACTGATGAGGTGTAGAATGCATTCTCGATCTTACAGTCGTAGGAACTTGCATCACTGATACCCTGTGGGGTTGCGGGGATGGTTGAAAGGATCTGCACGGTGAAGGTACGCACTTGCTTTTCACCAGCCTTGAGGTCGATTTCTGGCCAGCTCAGCATGCGAGTCGCTTCGCTGTAGATACCGCCGCCGTTATCAACGAGCTTTGAGTACTCGAGGGTGTCGCCGATGTTGTCTTCAAAAGTGAACTTCTTTGTAGTACCACCGGTGTTTTGGACGGTGATGTTAAAAGTAATACGATCGTTTTCTTTCGCGGTTACTTTAGTCGCGTCGACGTTGCCCTGCGTAATGTTAAGGGCAGTCTTATTTGTTTCAATCTTTGCAGGTGGGGTCACACAGCCGACCGGCACGGTCACGACATGGTTGGTAAAGGCATTCTTCATCGAACAGGTCGTGGTGGTTGAAACAAGCGAACTATTCATTTGCACCGTATAGGCATGGGTAACCGTTTGTCCCGGTGCGATGCTCACCGACGGCCAACTGAGTGCCATGGTCGAGGTGTTAAACGTACCTCCGCCATTATTTGTCAGCTTTGAGTAGGCAAGGACTTCACGTAGGTTGTCGGAGAAGTCGACAACTTTCGCAGTACCGCCAGTATTCTTGGCGGTAATGGTGTAAGTGATCTTGTCATTTGCTTGCGCGGCTTTCTTCGACGCGTCGATATTTTGCGTGGTGTTGAGTGCTGTTTTTGACGCAACAATATTTGCAGGTGCTGGTGGAGGAGTCGGCGGGCTCGGGTAGATGTCGGTAATCAGGTTACCGCAGTACTGCATGATTGCAAACCACCCAACCTTCTTTGAGTAGCCAATGTACGCCCAGATTTTTGCGTTTGAGCCGTTGGCAATATTAAGCGGACGTCCGTATAGGGTAGTGACGGGCTTGTAGTTTCCGTCAGTAATAGAAACGGCGGTTGCGCCGCTACGGTTTTCAAAGCCCCAACCAATTTTGTTGCCAGTCACGAATGTACCGAATTGCGTTGCGGTGATTTCCTCGCGGGTAATGCCGAAGTAGTTATAAATGTCCTTTAGGTGGCGTTCGTTACGGTCGTAAGGGCCAAGGAAGTTATTGAAGCTTCGCGCTGAACCGAGCCCAAGACCACCCGGGATCATGTCGCCTGGGTTTGCGGCGTTAGCTGGCTCTGGAGCTTGGAATACTACTAAGCTTTGCACAACGAGTGCGAGCGCGACAAAGATAAGGCCTAGGCGGCGAGTCGTCTGTTCTTTTCGCAGACGCTTTGCGTAAAAGCCAAGCTGCCCGACTAAGGCGGGGCTAAAGGAGAGTTGGGATACAATCTTCTTAAACATATATATTTTTGGTTTTTATAGTAGTAATACCTCTTGTTAAAAAGATTAGCATAAGAAATATGTTCAACGCAAGCAAAATTTAGTGAAATTTTGTGTTCAATATTCGTTTCACCAAGAGGTGTAGTTGCACTTTAGCGAATGTGGTATACTTGATGCAGATAAACGGCCGGTGGGCGTCCGCGAAAGACAGTCCGAATTCGCTTTCGAATCCGGGCTAAAGAATGACAGATAGTAGGGGAGAATAGGTTAGAAATGGCTCAAAAAACAGACACCGCATATGATGGTTCACAGATTCAGGTCCTTGAAGGGCTTGAGCCTGTTCGTAAGCGTCCCGGAATGTACATCGGTAGCACGGGCTACGACGGCGTGCACCACCTTATTAAGGAAATCGCCGACAACTCAATCGACGAAGCAATTGCAGGGTTCGCCAGCAAAGTAGAAATTATTATTCTCGACGACGGGGGTATTACTATTACCGACAACGGTCGTGGTATTCCTGTCGACAAGCACCCGAAGACCGGTCTCTCAACCCTCGAGACTGTTCTTACTGTACTGCACGCCGGTGGTAAGTTCGGCGGTGGTGGCTACAAGGTGTCTTCGGGTCTTCACGGTGTGGGTTCAAGTGTGGTGAACGCACTTTCGACCCACATGATTGCTGAAGTTGTCCAAAAGGGCCAACTGTACCGCATCGAATTTGCAACTGGTGGCGTAAAAGTTCCATTTAAAAAAGTTGGCGCAACCGATCGTCCAACTGGAACGAGCATTACGTTCTACCCAGACCCAACCATCTTCAAAGAAACTGTCACCTTTGACTACAAGTGGGTAGTCGACTACATCCGTCACCAAGCCTACCTTACAAAGGGAATCTATCTTTCTGTATTTGACCAGCGCACCAACGACCGTGCGGCCTTCTACTTTGAAGGTGGTATCCAGAGCTACGTAAAGCATCTCAACATTGGTAAAGAGGTTGTGAGCGACAACGTATTCTACGTTGAGAAGCAAGTCGAAGACTCAATGGTTGAAATCGCGGTTCAATATAACGACACCTTCGTAGAAATGGTGAAGCCATTCGCGAACAACGTCCTTACTCCAGACGGTGGTACTCACTTGGTTGGGTTCCGCGCGGCGCTGACTCGCGTCATTAATGACTACGCACGCAAAAACAGCCTTCTGAAGGAAAAAGAAGACAACCTTTCGGGTGACGACATCCGTGAAGGTCTTACGGCAATTATCCTTGTGAAGCTTCCTGACCCTCAGTTTGAAGGTCAAACCAAGAACAAGCTTGGTAACCCAGAGGTTCGCCGCTACGTAGAGCAAGTGATGAACGAATGGTTCGCATATTACCTTGAAGAAAACCCAGAAGTCGCGAAAAAGATTGTCGGTAAGGCACTGCTCGCAGCTCGTGCTCGTAAAGCGGCTCGTGCAGCCCGCGACAACGTGCTTCGTAAGGGCGCTCTGGATGGCATGGGGCTTCCTGGTAAGCTTTACGACTGTTCAAGCAAGAAGCCTGAAGACAGTGAAATCTACATTGTAGAGGGTGACTCTGCGGCCGGTTCTGCCAAAGAAGGTCGTGACAGTAAAACTCAAGCTATTTTGCCACTTCGTGGTAAGGTGCTCAACACCGAGCGCGCACGTCTTGATAAGATGTTCGCCAACAAGGAAATTGTTGCCATGATTCAAGCCTTTGGCGTGGGTATTGGTGACGCCTTCGACATTAACGGTCTCCGCTACCACAAGATTGTGATCATGACCGATGCCGACGTTGACGGTAGTCACATTGCAACCCTGCTTTTGACCTTCTTGTTCCGCTACATGCGTGAAATCATTGAAGGCGGCTACGTCTACCTTGCAAAGCCACCGCTTTACAGCATTAACCGTGGCCAGAAGAAGCAGTACGTTTACGACGAAGAGGCGCTTGAAAGTGCGCTTAAGGAGCTTGTTGCAGCTAAGGAAGAGCGCGGCACCGCGGTTGATGAAACCGCCGACCTCGTGAAGCAAGCTGGTGTGACTATCTCACGCTTCAAGGGTCTTGGTGAAATGGACGCTGACCAACTTTGGGAAACAACCATGAACCCAGACAACCGCGTACTCAGCCAAGTACGTATCGACGACGCCGAAAAGGCAGACGCGATCTTCACGAAGCTCATGGGCGACGAAGTGTCACTTCGCAAGTCATTTATCCAAAGCCGTGCAAAGAATGCCAACCTTGATGATCTGGATATTTAGGGGATAAGGAAACAGTTATGAACGAAGACAACCTACCACAAAACGAAAACATCCCTGAAGAAGGGGAAATCCTCCAACCAGAAGTTGCAGGTGTAGAACGACGCAGCCTTGAAAATGTGATGGAAGACAGCTTCTTCCGTTACTCAATGAGCGTCATTATCGACCGTGCGCTTCCAGACGTCCGTGACGGTCTTAAGCCGGTGCACCGTCGTATCCTTCACTCAATGAACGTGAACGGTAACCGTAGCAACGCGAAGTTCGTAAAGAGTGCGCGTATCGTCGGTGATGTGATGGGTAAGTACCACCCGCACGGTGACTCTGCAATTTACGACTCAATGGTCCGTTTGGCACAACCTTGGTCACTTCGTTACCCACTCGTCCAAGGACAGGGTAACTTTGGCTCAATGGACGGCGACCCAGCAGCCGCAAGTCGTTACACCGAGGCCCGTCTTCAGAAGTTCTCTGACGAAATGCTTGCTGACATTGAAAAGCAAACTGTCGACTTCCGCGATAACTACGATGGTTCAGAGCAAGAGCCGGTTGTGCTTCCTGCGAAGGTGCCAAACCTCCTTCTGAACGGTCAGATCGGTATTGCCGTGGGTATGGCGACCAACATTCCACCACACAACCTTGGTGAATTGGTTGACGCAGCCATTGAAATGATCGACAACGAACATGCGACAATCGATGACATCTTGAAGCACGTAAAGGGTCCAGACTTCCCAACGGGCGCAGTGGTCTACGGCGGCGCGCCAATGAAGCAGGCGTACCTTACCGGTCGTGGAAGTGTCACGATGCGCGCGGTTGCAAACATCGAAGAGACCAAAAAGGGCCGTCACCAAATTATCGTGACCGAGATCCCATATGGTGTAAATAAAGCATCACTTGTTGAAAAGATCGCTGAGCTCTACAAAGACAAGAAGATTAGTATTAGCGACCTGCGCGACGAAAGTTCACGCGGTAAAGTGCGTATTGTTATTGAGGTAAAGAAGGACGGCTACCCTAAGAAGGTACTCAACCAACTCTACAAGCTGACTGCACTCCAAAGTAGTTTCAATTACAACATGTTGGCGCTTATTGATGGTATTCAACCAAAGATTCTTGGCATTCAAGAAATGCTTCAAGAGTTTGTGACGCACCGTCAAAAAGTGGTTCGCCGTCGTACTGAGTTCGAACTTCGTAAGGCTCGTGAACGCGCACACATCTTGGAAGGTTACAAGATTGCGCTTGATAACATCGACGAAGTAATCCGTATCATCCGTGCAAGTAAGACCTCCGATGAAGCCCAAAAGAACTTGATTAAGTCATTTAAGCTTTCTGAGATTCAGGCACAAGCAATCCTTGCGATGCAGCTCCGCCGCCTTACAGGACTCGAGCGTGAAGCGATCGAAAACGAGCTCAATGAACTCCTCAAGGCGATTGCACGCTACGAAGAGATTCTGGCCGATGAAAACGAAATCCTTGCGATTATTAAGACTGAACTTCTTGAAATGAAAGAGAAGTACGGCGACCCTCGCAAGTCTCAAATTATTAACCACGAACTCGGTAAGTTTAGCGACGAAGAGCTCATTCCTGAAGAGGAAAGTGTCGTGCTGCTCACTACCGAAAACTACATCAAGCGTACGCTTATTACTGAATACCGCCGCCAAAACCGTGGCGGTAAGGGCAAGCGAGGCATGACCACTAAGGAAGAGGACGTCATTGACCAGCTGATTCCTGCAAACACGCACGACTGGCTCTTCTTCTTCACTAATAAGGGTCGCGTATTCCGCCTTAAGGCGTACGAAGTCCCTGCGGCCAGCCTTGCGGCGAAGGGTGTTGCGGCGGTCAATCTGCTTGCACTTCAACCAGAAGAGAAGATTACTTCGATCATTAAGCACGAAAAAGACGCGAGCGAAGAAGGCTACCTCTTTATGGCAACTATTAAGGGTACCGTGAAGAAGACTCCACTGAAGGACTACGCCAACATTCGTACAAACGGCTTAATTGCGATTAAGCTCGACGACGGTGATGAACTTCGCTGGATTAAGCGTACTTCTGGTAAGGATGATGTCATCATCTCAACCAGCGCCGGCCAAGCGATTCGCTTCGGCGAAAGCGACGCGCGTCCAATGGGTCGTGCGGCTCGCGGTGTACGCGGCGTGCGCCTTCGTCCAAACGATAGCGTGGTTGGTATGGACATTGTGACCAACGATGACGGACAGCTCTTTGTGATTAGTGACAACGGCTACGGTAAGATCACCAAGGCGAGCCTCTTCCCATCACACAAGCGTGGTGGCGTGGGTATCAAGGCGGCAGTAGTGACGGCAAAGACCGGTCCAATCGTGGCGGTGCGCTCACTTGAAGAAGACACTGAAGAGATCCTGCTTATCTCAAGCAAGGGTCAGGCAATCCGCGTCGGTCTTAAGGACATTCCAACACTTGGACGTACCACTCAGGGTGTGCGCATTATGCGCACCAATGAAGCCGACAAGGTATCGTCATTCGGATTCGTTCCAAAGCAAACAGAAGAAGTAGCCGAAGAGGCAGATTCAAAAGAAACTAAGAAAGAGGGGTAGGGTATGGAGCTCGTCTCACCATATATCATCGCAGCCGGTATCGGCTGGATTACGGCACAGTTGTCAAAGTATGTGGTAGCGAGCTTTAAGCTCGGGAGGCCGGCGTCGTATCGCCAGCTGTACCTTTCTGGGCATATGCCAAGTGCGCACAGCGCAACTACTGTCGCACTGCTGACCGTGGTTGCCGCCCTTGATGGTGTGCAATCTGGGCTCTTTGCAGTCGCATTCTTATTTACTTGTGTCGTTCTGTACGACGCAATGATGGTGCGTCGCTCATCGGGTGAACAGGGCGTCGCAATCCTCGCACTTCTTGTTGAGCAAAAGAGTAAGGTGAAACTACCGCGTGTTGCAATGGGGCACACGCCACTCGAGGTCGCGGTCGGATCCTTACTGGGACTAATCGTCGGTATTCTGGTTGTATATATACACAGTCTGTAGCATTGCTGCGGACTATTTTATATATAGGCGAGAGGGTGTTGTAAAAAGAAAATAAAAATACTGCCTTTAAGGTGTTGACCAAGACGGTTTTTTGGAGTATAGTTGGAAAAGTCTGGTCGACAAGGTAAGCCAAACCACCAAGTAACTTACCTAATAATCGGCACTCAAACGTGGAGTTTGAAATAAAGACGTTCCGGCGCCCTTACGAAAATAACGGTAGCGCCTAAAACCGAAACTTTGACAATTTAGTAGTGCAAACGAATATTTTCAACGGTTTAATTATACGGGCTTCGCGCCTTTGTATAATTTTCCGCTGAAAATTATCATCGTCAGTTAATTATGTTTAAGAGTCAAGTGATGCAGAATCACATTTTTATGGAGAGTTTGATCCTGGCTCAGGATGAATGCTGGCGGCGTGCCTAACACATGCAAGTCGAGCGGCAGCGCGAGTAGTTTACTACTTGGCGGCGAGCGGCGGACGGCTGAGTAACGCGTAGGAACGTGCCCCAAAGTGAGGAATAACTGCCCGAAAGGGTGGCTAATGCCGCATATGATCTTCGGATTAAAGTCTTCGGACGCTTTGGGAGCGGCCTGCGTTAGATTAGGTAGTTGGTGAGGTAATGGCTCACCAAGCCGACGATCTATAGCTGGTCTGAGAGGATGATCAGCCAGACTGGGACTGAGACACGGCCCAGACTCCTACGGGAGGCAGCAGTGAGGAATCTTCCACAATGGGCGAAAGCCTGATGGAGCAACGCCGCGTGAAGGATGAAGGCCCTAGGGTCGTAAACTTCTTTTATAAGTGAAGAATATGACGGTAACTTATGAATAAGCACCGGCTAACTACGTGCCAGCAGCCGCGGTCATACGTAGGGTGCAAGCATTATCCGGAGTGACTGGGCGTAAAGAGTTGCGTAGGTGGTTTGTTAAGTAGGTAGTGAAATCTAGCGGCTCAACCGTATAGGCTATTACCTAAACTGGCAAACTCGAGAATGGTAGAGGTAACTGGAATTTCTTGTGTAGGAGTGAAATCCGTAGATATAAGAAGGAACACCAATGGCGTAGGCAGGTTACTGGACCATTTCTGACACTGAGGCACGAAAGCGTGGGGAGCGAACGGGATTAGATACCCCGGTAGTCCACGCCGTAAACGATGGATACTAGCTGTTGGAGGTATCGACCCCTCCAGTAGCGAAGCTAACGCGTTAAGTATCCCGCCTGTGGAGTACGGTCGCAAGACTAAAACATAAAGGAATTGACGGGGACCCGCACAAGCGGTGGATTGTGTTCTTTAATTCGATGATAAACGAAGAACCTTACCAGGGTTTGACATCCCAAGAATTATGCCGAAAGGCGTGAGTGCTTTATTGAACTTGGTGACAGGTGATGCATGGCCGTCGTCAGCTCGTGTCGTGAGATGTTTGGTTAAGTCCATCAACGAGCGCAACCCTTGTGAATAGTTGAATTTTTCTATTCAGACTGCCCCGGCAACGGGGAGGAAGGAGGGGATGATGTCAGGTCAGTATTTCCCTTACATCCTGGGCTAGAAACGCAATACAATGGTTAGTACAATGCGCAGCGAAGCCGCGAGGTGAAGCAAATCGCATCAAAGCTAATCCCAGTTCGGATTAGAGGCTGAAACTCGCCTCTATGAAGTCGGAATCGCTAGTAATCGCAGATCAGCAAGCTGCGGTGAATACGTTCCCGGGTCTTGTACACACCGCCCGTCAAACCATGAAAGTGACCAACACCCGAAGTCCGATTCGTCGGCCTAAGGTGGGGGGCATGATTGGGGTTAAGTCGTAACAAGGTATCCGTACCGGAAGGTGCGGATGGATTACCTCCTTTCTAGAGGAGTTTACGCCACTGTGTCGAGTAATCACACAGTGAAGCTAGGTCGGTCTTTTTGGTAAGCCGAGCTTACTTACCAATGTCGTTCCAACTTGTTGGAACAAGACTAAGTTCGAAGAAATCTCTTAAATGAGTTAACAATCTATGGCGATGACGTTTGCACTACTAAGTTGTGAAATAAATACCTCCGAGAAATCGGAGGTATTTTTGTTATATATGTATACTGCTTATGCTTGCGAGTCGTAGTGGCGACGGGCATAGTAAAGCTATGACAGAGAAAAAAGAACTAATGAGGGTTGAAGAGGGTAGCGAGCTTGAGTTCTTTCTATCTGACTCAGAGTAGCTTACTGAAATACGCAACCAATTGATTCCATGAGTAGCCAGCCTCTGCGGCCGCTTTTGGAAACAGGCTTTGATCGGTAAGGCCCGGGATAGTGTTCGTATCGATGATGAATATATCGCCAGTGCGATTAATCATCATATCGGTACGTGAAAGATGGCGACAGTTTGTTGCTGTATGGACGTCTAGCGCGAGTGCTTGCGCACGTTTTTGTATATCATCACTGATATTTTCCGGTGGGCAAAGCTCGCGGGTTGCGCCGTTGTACTTATTCTCGTAATCAAATTCGCTATTTTGAGGCGGAATAATCTCAATAACCGGAAGTGCTGTGTCTCCGAGGACGCCAACCGTAATCTCATCGCCTTCGATAAGTGACTCAATCAGCATAGATCCGTGACGGTTAAGCGCTTCAAGGAGGGGAGCTGGGTCAAAAGGGAGTTCGCGCACAATAAATGTATCGATACTCGAACCGCCGTCGATCGGTTTGAGGACAAAAGGGTGCTGCGCGAGGGGCTCGCTTTCAAGAGTTTCGACCGTCACTGTATTCCAGGCAGGAGTGGGAAGTCCTTGGGACTCGAGGAGCTTTTTAAAGATTACTTTATCGAAGGTGTTGTGGCACGAGAGTGCACTCGGTCCAAAGTAAGGTACATCCGCCTCTTCGAAGGCGGCCTGAAGTACGCCATCTTCACCTCCGACTCCGTGCAGAATGGGGAAGATGCCGTCAGAACCCTGTGCGAGTTCGAGAATCTCATCGGTGGATATCTCTTTTGGATCGAGTGTCTCGACGGTGTGTCCAAGTTCGTGTAGCGCGCGCGTGACTGCGCCGGCTGAACGCTTTGATACTTCATGTTCTGGGGAGATGCCCCCTTCGAGTACGATATAGTGCATGTACCCATTTAACCATACGCAGTAATTCGGGATGCTATAATCACAAGTAGTATGCAGTGGGCAAGAAAACAAACAGGCTTCACAATCGTCGAGCTTTTAATCGTGATTGTTGTCATTGCGGTGCTTGCTGCTATCGTGACGGTTGCCTATAACGGTGTCACACAGAAGGCAAAGGACTCTGCGGCAAAGAGCGCTGCGCAATCAGCGGCCATGAAACTTGCAACCTACGCGGTCGATAATAGCGAGGCTTTTCCGGCAAGCCTCGCCGCGGCGGGTGTGAATGATGGGAATGGGGTGACATTCCAGTATTCGGTCAATAGTACTTCGAACGGATACTGTGTTACTGCGGTCGCGAACGGAGTCGCGTATTATACGGGGAACAACTACGGATACACTGGGTCTTCATCGGGCACCGTTAACGAAAATAATCCCACGAGCGGTGCGTGCCCAGGGCACACCACAACAGGTGCTGTTGCCATTAAGAACTACGCGATGAATCCAGGTGTAGAAGTAAATGCTGCTGGAATGAGCGGTCCAAACAGTTCAACTACGGCACGTGATACTTCAAAGTACCACAGCGGAGTGGCGTCACTCCTTGTGACTATGCCAATTAATAACTCAACAACCACGGTAGGGGCAGCTGTGTTCAATTATTCTGACTTCACGACAGTGCTCGAGGCAAACACAACCTACACAGTGTCACTATGGGTATGGGTGCCCACGAGTACGGTCAGTCCGACGATATCTATCCAAGGGTCTGGTCGTACGGCGCCAACTAATCCAGCGGAGCGCACCTCAAATACAAAGAATCAGTGGGTGCGGCTCAATAACACCTTCACAACCTTAACGAGCGGAAGCGTCGTAATATATGTATTAAATAATGCCGCCACCACGGTCGCGGGAACACAGTACTGGATCGATGATGTGATGCTTGTAAAGGGAACGGAAGTGGCGAATTATGCAGATGGAAATTCGGCTGGCTGGGTATGGAACGGCACGGCCAACAATTCTAGTTCGAGTGGCCCCGCGCTTTAGCGCATGCAAAAGGTCGCCATAACCCCTTGCCATGGAGAGGGTTTTACGCTAGAATAATACGAGTTCTGCGATAACGAATGGGGCAATAGCTCAGTTGGCTAGAGCACCTGCTTTGCAAGCAGGGGGTCCAGGGTTCGAGTCCCTGTTGCTCCACCACATTGAAATCGTATGGGGTGAATCTGGCGAAAGTCTGAATCACTCCACCAGAACTTATTAACATCAAAGGTCTTCTGTAAAGAAAGTAGAATGGGCGATTAGCTCGGCTGGAGCGCCTGCGGCGAAATTAATCGCGAGTGCTCTGACCAGCTAGTTGTCCTAATTTGGGCGATTAGCTCAGCTGGTTAGAGCGCGTCACTGATAATGACGAGGTCGGAGGTTCAAGTCCCTCATCGCCCACCAAAAGCTTTCTTCTGCAGAAGATCTTTTTTGTTTCTTGAGGTAGGGTAGGGTATCGACACACAATCTTCGTAAAACCCCTTGAAAAAAACGAAAAAGTGGAGTATATTAAATACCAATGAGCCACGTTGCAAAGCAACCACTGGCAAAACCCATGCGAGGTGAATCGGCGAGGACAAATGCGAGGTCCAATACGCCCTAAAAAAATTCGAAATAATCTTCGAAAAAACACTTGTAAACAACCTTACCAAGTGATACTATCAGAAAGCTGTCTTGAGCGCAGACGACACTACACCACAGTGTAAAGAAATGTGCTCTCAAGATGTTTGAGTGCGGGACGTTAACAATTCAAATGATGTAAGAAACGAAAAATTTAGTTTAATTAAAGCAATTTAATTAAACGGTTAATTTTATAAATTGACGGCTACGATGTAACTGGTTATTACCAATTACTCGTTAAGTCAATGCATAAAAAGGTACTCAAGGGCACAAAATGGATGCCTAGACGTATATTACCGATGAAGGACGTGGAAGACTGCGATAAGCTTCGGGTAGCTGTCAACAAGCGACAATCCGGAGATTTCCGAATGGGGAAACCCAATACGAGTCATGTCGTATTAACTCTATCTGAATAAAATAGGATAGCTGTAGGGAACCAACTGAACTGAAACATCTTAGTAGGTTGAGGAAAAGAAAGTAAATAACGATGGCGGGAGTAGTGGCGAGCGAAACCGTTAGAGCCCAAACCTTATAATCTTTCTTCTTTTAGAAGAATAAGCTGACAGGCGAATGATTATAAAGGGGTTGTGATATTACACGAGACCAAGCTAGAGCACTTAAGTAATTAAGTTATCTAGTTTGCGACTAGAGACTGTCATCTTCTAGATAAGGTAAGAAATTAGCGTGGTTAGCAGAATAGTTTGAATGACTAGCCAAAGGACGTGAAAGCCGCGTATGCGAAAACGACGCTGACCTTATACGTGTTTTATCGAGTAGGGCGGGGCACGAGAAACCCTGTCTGAATCCGGCTGGACCACCAGCCAAGGCTAAATATAATATACGATCGATAGTGAACTAGTACAGTGATGGAAAGGTGAAAAGAACCCCGGGAGGGGAGTGAAATAGATCCTGAAATTTTGTGCCTACAAGGAGTCGGAGCCCCTCGGGGTGACGGCGTGCTTTTTGTAGAACGATCCAGCGAGTTAATTTCGTGCGCAAGGTTAAGTCAAGTGACGGAGCCACAGTGAAAGCGAGCCTGAATAGGGCGATTAAGTGCACGGGATTAGACCCGAAACCGGGTGACCTAACCATGAGCAGGTTGAAGCTTCTGTAACAGGAAGTGAAGGACCGAACCGTAGTCCGCAGCAAAGGGCCCGGATGACTTGTGGTTAGAGGTGAAATGCCAATCGAACTCGGAGATAGCTGGTTCTCCTCGAAATAGCTTTAGGGCTAGCGTCATGTAGTAGCATATGGGGGTAGAGCTCTGAAAAGGACTGGGGCTGGCAACGGTACCCACCCTTATCAAACTACGAATACCGTATGTGTAATCATGGCAGTTAGAACGTCGGGGCTAAGCTCGACGCTCGAAAGGGAAACAGCCCAGACCATCGTCTAAGGTCCCTAAATTATCACTCAGTGGGAAACAAGGTGAGATTTCTTAAACAGCTAGGATGTTGGCTTAGAAGCAGCCATTCATTTAAAGAGTGCGTAACAGCTCACTAGTCAAGAGATCTTGCGTGGAAAATGTAACGGGGCTAAAGTGATATACCGAAGACATGGATTTGCAATTTATTGCAAGTGGTAGAGGAGCGTTCCTATCAGCAGTGAAGTCAGACCGTAAGGTACTGGTGGAGCGTTAGGAAGTGAGAATGCTGGAATGAGTAACCATAAGACAGGTGAGAATCCTGTCGGCCGTAAGAGCAAGGTTTCCTGAGCCATGGTAATCATCTCAGGGTTAGTCGGGCCTAAGCCGAGGCGCATAGCGTAGGCGATGGACATCAGGTTAATATTCCTGAACCGGTTATAATTTGTACACTGTTCACGGTGAGATAGTCAGAGCGGATTCATGGTATGTATCCGTCCAACCTAGCGGGAACGCAAAGGGAGCGAAAGTTGATCTTCGGATTAACGATTCTGGTGAAAGCACTGGCGAGAAAAGCAGGTGTACGTGTGATTATAGCCGCCCGTACCGCAAACCAACACAGGTGCTCGAGTCGAGTAGACTCAGGCTTACGAGAGAACCTTCGCTAAGGAACTCGGCAATACAGCGACCGTAACTTCGGGATAAGGTCTGCCCCCTCTTCTTTGAAGAGGAATTGCCGCGTACACTCAGCAAGGTGGTTAAATCGTCCAAGTGTAATGACTTGGACATGAGTACGCAACGTATCTTAAGCCCTCAAGCTTTAGATGCGTTCGTGATAAATCCTTTTTAATCACAAATTATTCTTACTGAGATAGAGCAAATGATTCAATCATGCACACGCATGGAGTTAAAATGCTCTTTTGTACGCGGGCACATTCGTCTTTATAGATGAGGGGGCCGCAGCAAAAGAGCCCACGGAACTGTTTATCAAAAACACAGGTCTCTGCTAACACGAAAGTGGATGTATAGGGGCTGACTCCTGCCCGGTGCCGGAAGGTTAAGGCGAAGGCTTCACGGTCTGAACTGAAGCCCCGGTGAACGGCGGCGGTAACTATAACCGTCCTAAGGTAGCGAAATTCCTTGTCAGGTAAGTTCTGACCCGCACGAATGGAGTAATCATGTGGGCACTGTCTCAGCGAAGGACTCGGTGAAAGTGCATTGGCGGTAAAGATGCCGTCTGTCCGTACCAGGACGAGAAGACCCCATGGAGCTTTACTACAGTTTTACATTGATACGAGTTTTGGCCTGTGTAGAATAGGTGGGAGACGTTGAAGCAGATACGCTAGTATTTGTGGAGTCGAAATGTGAAATACCACCCCTGCCAAGGTTTTTATCTAACCTGTGCCGTTATCCGGTATGGGAACAGTGTATGATGGGTAGTTTAACTGGGGCGGTTGCCTCCTAAAGAGTAGCGGAGGCGTTCAAAGGTTGGCTAGCAACGGATGGAAATCGTTGTGATAGTGTATGCGCAAAAGCCAGCTTGACTGTGAGGAGTACATTCCAAGCAGAGACGAAAGTCGGAGCAAGTGAACCGCTGTACGTACAATTTGTACATATATGTGGGAATGACAGCGAACACGGATAAAAGTTACCCTGGGGATAACAGGCTTATAGCGCCCAATAGTTCACATAGACGGCGCTGTTTGGCACCTCGATGTCGGCTCATCACATCCTGGAGGGGGAGCACCTTCCAAGGGTTCGGCTGTTCGCCGATTAAAGTGGTACGCGAGCTGGGTTCAGAACGTCGTGAGACAGTTCGGTTTATATCCGGTACGGACGTCAGGAAATTTGAGTGGATTTGCCCCTAGTACGAGAGGACCGGGGTGAACGTACCTCTGGTGTATCGATTGTGGCCACCTGCTGCATTGTCGAGTAGCTATGTACGGTTCTAGATAAGCGCTGAAAGCATATTAAGCGCGAAACTGACCACAAGATTAGATTTCCCTATGAGGACACAGAAAGATTATCTGTTTGATAGGTGCAAGGTAGAAGTGTAGTAATACATGTAGCTGAAGCATACTAATAGTCCCATCGCCTTTTTATGTCTTTTTCATCCAACGTTAATCCTTTCCGTTACAAGATTAGATTAACCAAGATGAAAAAGTAGACTTAACGAGTAATTGGTGTGAATCACACCAAAGAGCGTCAATTTAAGCGTTCTTACAGCAAGCATCGATACAATAGTTTTAGTACCTAGTAATAGGGCTGGAGCATTGGCATCGAAGCAAGGTTTTGACCCACTGATCTATTTATATCAGCGCAAAGTGTCGAAAACCTTACTTCGGTGCCCATGGCGACGAGGAAACACCTGTTCCCATTCCGAACACAGAAGTTAAGCTCGTTAGCGGCGATTATACTGCCACAAGTGGGAAACTAGCACGGTGCCGAATTATAAAAGGGACTTCCGAATAGGAAGTCCTTTTTCTTTTTGTACAAAAGATGACAATCAAATGGATGCGATGGCTTTATCTTTTGCCGAGAAAACTGTATACTGATTATGTTTAGCGAGTACTCGAGTACTATAAATTAATTGGTGAGGAATACAAAAAGGTGACTACGGAATATTTAATTGCGATTGTGCTAATCGTTATCGCCGCTATTATCTGTGCGGTCGGATTTGTTGTAATTTATTGGGTACTAAGCCAAAATACAAAACTTATTCAGAAGCAGTCACAAATTATTGGTGACGCAAAACGCAAAGTCCAAGCTGATCTCCACGCAAAAGCCTCGACTAAGTTTGAAGAAGCCGTTGAAGAGAACGCAGAAGATTTAAAAAAAGATCTTCAATCAACTGGCAAGGCGCTTAACGCCTACGTGCGAACCGAGTTTGACGGGGCGCTGCACAATGAAATAAAGTCATTTAAAGAATCCGCTTCGGAAATTGGTAAAGTATCGGGTGAGGCGCTTGCGAATCTCCAAGAGTCAATTGCCAAAGAACAGGCGGTAGTCCTCGCCGCATTTAAAGAAGAGCAGGATGCAATTCTTAACGATTTGCGCGGACAACACCAAGAGCTCGCCGAGAAAGTGAACCAGATGGTCGAAGAAGAGGTTACCAGGCGTATCACGCGCTTTGAGAGCGAAATGACGCGCATTATTAGTACCTATGCACGACAGGCCTTCACAAACAGTATTGATATCGACGCGCAACTTACCTATATTTTGGATGAGCTTGAGCAAAATAAAGAGACAATCGTAGGAGATCTACGGAATGTCACCTAACAAGCTCGTATTGCCGTCTTCTGTTCAAACTCGTTCTGATGTGGCGAGATTGGTGAAAGAGATAGTTGAATATGAAGAATTAGCACGGCAGGCGGGGTTACGCGGGGTACGCGTTCCGGGGCCTAATCATCTAAGCGTCCCTTTGCGTGCAACTGCAGAAGTCTTCAGGGTTGCCCTCGATGATCCAATGGCTCGCCGTAAGTTTTCGGACCGGCTCAAGTATCTTCATAAAGCAGCGCCTGTGGTACAGATTAGCTTCGCAGTGCAGCCACCTATGCACGTAGTAGATAGTGTACTGTCGTGGTTTCGCACGAATGGACATCCTGCTACGCTTGTGCGCGTAAGCGTTGATCCCTCTGTTGTGGTTGGATGCCGGATACGCACTACTAACAAGTCGTTTGATTTCAGTTTTGCTCGCCTGCTTGATGAGGCCCAAAAAACACTTGCGCAAGAGGTGAGCGCATTATGAGTGATTTGCGCGAAGAATTTCAAAAACTCGTCGATAGCGGCAGTCCAGTCGGTGAGGTTATTGCGGTCCAGAAGTTTTTTGTAAAGGTGAAGGGGCTCCATCCAATAAGCGCGCAGTCAATTGTGCTTTTCGAGGACGGTACGCGGGGGTATGTACGAGCAACGAATAGTGAGTACGTATCAATCTTTACGATGAGCACAGTGCCGGTGCTTGTTGGAACGGTCGTTGTAAAATATAGCGACCAGCTTACGACGTCAGTAGGCGAAGAGTTAATTGGCCGCGTCATTTCACCGCTCGGTGAGCCTTTGGACGGCAAGGGGCCACTCAGAAAGCTTACACAGAGGCCTATATTTGCCGTTGCACCTGCGATTCATGAGCGAGAGGCGTTGAATGAGCTTCTCGAAACAGGTGTTTCGACAATAGATTCGCTTTTCCCAATCGTAAAGGGCCAGCGCCTTGCCCTCATTGGTGATATGAAAGGCGGAAAGACAACACTTGCTGCTCAAGTCGGAATACACCAGAAGGATACCGATACAATTGTGGTATATGCGCTTATTGCACGACGACAAGGTGATATTGATGAGCTGGTGACACTCCTTGAAAAGAACGGGTCGCTTAATAGTTCAATTGTCATTGCCACGACAATTTTTGACTCTCTTGTTACAAGCTACCTTGCTCCGTATGTAGCCTGCGCGGTGGCAGAGTACTTCTGGCAGGATAAAGACCGCGATGCAGTCATTGTCTACGACGACCTTACTTCGCATGCGCAAATTTATCGAGAAATGTCACTCGTGTCGGGCACAAACCCGGGCCGAGATTCGTATCCAGGTGATATCTTTTATATCCACTCAAGTCTCCTCGAGCGAGCGGGTAAGCTTCAGCGTAACCACCGCACCCTCACCGCGCTTCCAATCGTGCTTGCGAGTGGGGGCGATGTGACGGCTTTTCTACCGACGAATATCATTTCTATCACCGACGGACAGTGGATTCTCGACGCCGAAATCTTTAAAGAGGGACTTAGGCCGGCAATTAGTACCTCGTTGAGTGTGACGCGTGTTGGTGGGCGAGGGCATACAAGCCGGCAAAAAGATGTTGCGGGTCGTACACTCCGTGCATTCAGCGCGTATCGACAGGCACTTGAGTACTCTCACTTTGGTGCCGAGCTATCTGCGACGAGCATGAATGATCTACGAATAGGTACCTTACTGACATCTGCATTAAATCAGTTGCCGGGCGAATCCTACTCCCTGCTTGCGCAACAACTTTTGCTCGAGCTCTTGCTCGACTCGAATGAGCACACGCATCTTCCTGAAATGGGCGAACTCAAAAAGAAAGCCGAAAGCTATGCGGCTAAAATTACCGCCAAGAGCCCTTACGAAGATGTGCTCGTCTCCTTTAAGCAACTCTATGGATTGAAAGGCTAAAGGGTATGCGGCGCCCGCAGGAAATCGACAAAGAGCGAGTAGCGATGTCGTCAATTGTGCAATTGACAGGCGCGTTTGAAGGTATTGCGAGCGCGCATATCGCACGCATTAAAACACAGGTGCAACAATCTGAGCTATTTTTTAAAGAGCTGTGGGCGACGTATACTGCACTTCGTGTGGGGAAAGAGTTTCACTCGGGCCACACCGCAAAAGGTGTGCAGATTCAAAAAGAATTGGTTATTCTCATTACTGCAGAGGGATCGTTGAGCGGAGACATCGACCAACGATTGATTGAGAGCGTGCTAGGGATTTATAAGAAAGATACGCATGACCTGATTGTGGTGGGTCACCACGGTAGTGTGCTGCTTGATCAGCGTAAAATTACACCCCTTCAAAAATTTCGCCTTCCCGAACAGGGCAATGAAGCATCAGTGGTCGAGCCAATTGTGGAAGAGGTTCAGAAGTACAGTTCTGCGACAGTCTATTATCAGGCGTATTTATCACTTATGAGCCAAGAGGTGAAAAGTATTCAGTTGAGTACGGTAGTGCAAGAGCGCGGTGAAAGTCTCGAAGAGAGTGGTGAGCTTGAAGGGCTTATTACGGACGTAAACTTTATTTTTGAACCTTCCGTACCTGCGGTGATTGACTATATGGAGCAATCTATGCTGGGAGTTGCGCTGAGCGAAGTGATCATGGAGTCAAAGCTTGCACAGCAAGCCAGCCGATTCCGAGCTATGTCAGCGGCACGCTCTCGTGCAAAAGAAACTGAAGAGGATTTACGGCTCCAATATAACCACGCCGGAAGAACGATTAAGGATGAGCGCACGAAAGAAATTGTCAGCAGTATACTTCATTCCAAAACAAAAAAGAGGAGATTATTGATATGAAACAGGGAAATGTTGATGCAGTTTCAACTACACTGATTGATGTGGTGTTTGATGATTTACCGCCTGCGGTTGGTGAAGTTGTAGTCGTTGATACGCTTAACGCGCAACTTGTCGTTGAGGCGATTCATGAAGACGGCACTGTGCAATGCCTCAATATTGGCAACAGCACGGATATTGAGCGAGGCATGAAGGTGACATCAACTGGCGCTGGTATCCATATTCCAGTAGGTGAAGAGATGATTGGAAGGATTGTCGATGCGCTCGGAAACCCACTCGATGGTAAAGGTCCTATAGAAACAAAGAAGACTAAAGACATCTCTCGAACGACGAGCCATACAACTGTTCGCGCAAATGCAGTCCCTGAAATTCTCGAGACAGGCATAAAGGTTGTAGACTTTTTTGCACCATTTGTCAAAGGCCGCAAGGTAGGCATTATTGGAGGTGCTGGTGTGGGTAAGACAGTCCTCATGATGGAACTTATTCACAACGTTGCAGAAAAATCAACAAGTCTTAGCTTCTTCACTGGTATTGGAGAGCGTATTCGCGAGGGTAATGAGCTATATGAAACTCTGAAAGAGCGCGACCTTCTTAAGAATACCTGCATGTTCTTTGGTCAGATGAATGAAATACCTTCACAGAGGTCGCTGGTCGGAGTTGCGTCAACTGCGCTTGCTGAATACTTCAGAGATGAGCATAAGAAAGATATCCTCTTTTTCGTCGACAATATGTACCGTTATGTTCAGGCACGCAATGAACTTGCCGCCGACCTTTCACAAATCCCATCTGAGGGTGGGTATGAGCCTACAATCTTTTCTGACGTGAAAATGCTACAGGATAGACTTAGTTCGAATAAAAATGGGTCAATTACTGCAGTCGAGACGATTTATGTACCCGCAGACGATCTATCCGACCCTGCGGTTCAGATGATTCAACGCGAGCTTGATTCGACATTGGTGTTGAGTCGTAGGGTTGCGGAACAAGGAATTCGTCCAGCTGTAGACTTGCTTCGTACCTCATCATCATTACTGTCTCCAGAAATTGTAGGCGCGCGACACTATAGCTTGAGCCTTCAGGTGCAAGCAATACTTCAAAAGTATGAATCGCTCCGCACAATTATTTCAATCATTGGGGAGAGTGAGCTGAGTCTTCGAGATAAGAAAGACTACAATAGGGCAAAAGATATTATTCAGTATTTTTCACAACGCGCCTCAGTCACCGAGGATTTAAATGGTGAAAAAGGCGAGTACTACACGCTAGAAGAAACGCTGAGTGGTATTGAAAAGATTCTTAAGGACTAGTGAGTTATGGACGAAAGCGAAACGCTGCTATCAGTGAAGATCTTCTCACCAAGAGAAGTCTACTTTGATGGTAAGGCCCAAAGCATTTCCGCAAAAAATGATACGGGTCAATTTGATATTTTGCCGCTTCATCACAGTTTCATCACACTCTTAAGCGCCGGAACGGTGAGCGTTGTGCAAAATAAGGGTAAACCAAAACACGTTGAGATAAAAAAGGGCCTTCTTCGCGTAAAAAATAATCAAGCTATTGTATTTCTTGACGTCTAAATGATGTATTTAACACATCAACTTGATTAAATTTTTAAAAAAATACATCACCCGTCAAATTGAATAATTATTTTTTTCGAAAACTATTGTGATTCTCTTGTGAACACCTTATAATTTTTAGCACAAGCATCAACAAAAACAGGTGATGAAGTGGTAGGAAAAAAGTATAGTTTTGGGGTAGTGGCATTCGCTGCAGTTGTCAGCGTTGTATTTGCTTTATCTTCAGCAAACTCTGCCGCTGCCTACACTGCCACTGAGTACTCAAGCGCTACTAACTGGTCTATTGGGATGGTCGCCTCCGTTAACAGCAACGGTGAACCTGTTCCTGCGTCTTTAGAAGCATCGAACTACATCGGCGTTGTGACCCAGGTGAGTGCGCGCAAATCCGTCGAAGTTGCCGGTACGGGTATAGTCACAGTGATGGTAACTGATAAGGATGGCAGTATCGGAAGTGGTACGCGCCTTGGAATCTCTGCCGTGTCTGGCGTTGCTAGCGCATGGTCTGGGGGAACCATTATCGGCGTTGTACAGGAAACCCCAACTAAATGGAGTACCGTTGAACTAGAAGACAACTCCTCGGCAAAGGTCGCACTTGTGAAAACTCAATTGCTGAGTGACGGCTCATCAGAAGGCGGCTCAGTAGTAAGCCAATTCTTCTCGGCACTCGAGAAAACTGCATCAGGTGTCGCCGGTAAACCTGTCGACACCTGGAGGGTGATAACTGCGCTTCTCATCGGGCTCGGCGGACTAGTTCTTGCTTTCGGCCTCCTCTTTGTATCAAGCCGTGAAAGCTTTTTTGCCATGGGTCGCAACCCGATGGCGGGAAAAGTTATTATGCGTGGGCTTTGGAAGATGGTGTTCCTTTCTGTTGGTATCCTCTGTGTAACGCTTACTGCGGCCTATTTGATTGTGAGGATTTCATAATATGAATCGCAAGGCGCTCTTTCCAGTCTTTGTCTCATTAGGGATATTTGTCGTTATCTTTGCAGCCCTAGGGCTGTACTTGTGGAGTGCAAGTACAAAGGATGTAAATAAAGGTGCTGAGCAGTCGGTGACAAGCCTGAAAGGTCTTAAGAGCCTAGAGGTGCTCGACACACCATCTTCAGGTACAAAGCAGGTAATTGGAGGTGATCTTAAAGTTACAGGTAATGTGAGTATCATCGATGGCCTCTCGAGTTCATCACTTCAACTGACACCGGTCACTAATCCTTCCGGTTTGCGCACGGGTGAACTCTATACTGCAAGCGATAACAATCTTTATTACTATGATGGTCGTTCGGCGGCTAATATATCAGGCGGCCTTGCAACCGCTCGAGTCGACATTACTCGTTTGCAGCAAGAAACCGCGCGAATCGTCAGCCGCCCTGAAGGTGTGCTTACGCTCCAGGGTCAGTCAGGTAATGTCGTGTTGACGGGTTCAGATGGCATTACGATTGCGGGAACAAGCATCTTAAATAATGGTGTACTCACTGTGCAGGGTCGGGCGGGCAATGTGCAGTTTGTCAGCGGTGCGGGTATTGATGTGACGGGCACAACTATTAACAACACGGGTGTCACAAGCTTGGGTGGCCAGAATGGTAACGTATCACTTGGCTCTGGACTTAGTATTAGTAATGGGACACTCGTGAACACAGGAATTACTCAGCTGATTTCTGGTAGTGCAGACCTAGTTGTTGCAAACAATGGCGGTGGTGCCTACACAATTAGCTATGCTGGATCGGGTGCCGGGGGGACTGTTGCACTTGCACCAACTTCCACACAAGAAGACTCGAGCAATAATGCATCGATTGCATTTAATAAGACTGGGCTTGGTAATCTTATTCAAATTTCAACAGGTACAAATGCAACCAATAAGTTTGTCGTTGACCAGTCAGGTGCGATATTAAACGGAAGTATTAATTTCACGCAGGTGACCGGAGTGCCGAGCCTTGTCAATTCAATCTCAGGTCTTACAGGTACGGTGAGCCTTGGTGCTGGTCTCGCTGTAAACGGTGGTCAGATTGTTGCAACAACTGCAGTTAATAATTTAGTAGGTACTGCGAATCAAATAAATGTAAGTGGAAGTGGCACGTTAACTCTTTCGTTGCCACAAAATATTGCAACCACTTCATCACCAACGTTCGCAGGGCTTACCCTCACTAACGCATTGACAGTTGCTAATGGTGGTACGGGTGCGTCGACTGTAGCGGGTGCGCGAGTCAACCTTGGTGCTGCGGAAAGTGGCGCGAACACCGACATCACCTCACTCTCAGGTCTCACGACGGCGCTTTCGGTCGCACAAGGTGGTACCGGTGCGAAGACACTTACGCAAAATGGCGTCCTAATAGGTAACGGTACTGCGGCGATTTCTGCAGTAAATGCATCTGCAATGAACCAATGTCTTGTCTCGGGTGCGGGCGGTGTCGTCAGTTTCCAGGCATGTCCAGGTGCGGGCGGTGTTACTTCAGTGAATGGCAAGAGCGGCACAGTGACAATTACTGGCGTCGATCCTTCAAGTATTGATGCAACTGGAAGCACAATTGTCATCCGAGATGCCTCTTACACGACAAAGGGGCTCGCGTCGTTTAGTAGTGCTAACTTTAGTGTCTTGAACGGAAGCGTGAACACGATTCAAGATATTAATATCGGCGCAACGCCAACGTTTGCAGGGCTCAACTTATCGTCTTCATTGAGTGTTGGAAGCGGTGGTACGGGGCGTGCAACATTTGCCGCAAACTCACTGCTTGTGGGGCAGGGTGGTGCAGCCTTAAGTACTGTGGGTACAACTGTTGAAGGCCAGTGTCTCGTGTCTGGCACTGCAGGTGTCCTTGGCTTCTCGACATGTCCAGGTGCGAGTGGTGTATTGAGCTTGAATGGTGCAACGGGTGCAGTCAGCCTTAGTACCGTGAGTGCATCGAGCTTGTCTCAGTCTGGTAGTGTTATTACCATTAGGGACGCCAGTGACACCGTAAAGGGGCTTGCTTCGTTCAACGGTGACAACCTGGTGGTGACAAACGGAGTTGTGAATACTGTACAAAATATTAATACAACTGCAACGCCTAGTTTCGCGGGACTTTCTCTTGACTCAGCCCTTTCTGTTGCGAGCGGTGGTACGGGGCGTGCTACGCTCACCGCAAACAGCTTGCTTATCGGAAATGGCACAGGTGCGGTATCTATGTTGACTGCACCAAGCGCCGGCCTCTGTCTTGCATCTGGTGTGGGCGGAACTTTAAGCTTCGTGACCTGCCCAGGCGCAGAAGTGGTGAATACATTAAATGGTCAAAGTGGTGCACTCACAATTACGGCCGCGGACCCTTCTAGTATCACTACGACTGGCACGACAATTTCTATTCGTGACGCGTCGTATGCAAATAAGGGACTCGCGTCATTCAATGGCAGCAACTTTAGCGTCACAAACGGCGCAGTAAATACGGTGCAAGATATTGGCACGGCTGCAACGCCACTCTTTGAAGGCCTCTCACTTACGGGCGCACTCGGCGTCACAAGTGGTGGTACGGGTGTCAAAAGTTTTGCGGCAAACAGTTTGTTGATTGGTCAAGGGACTGCAGCGGTGAGTACACTTGGTACTACAACTGCCGGCCAGTGTCTTATTTCTGGTACTGGTGGATACCTTTCCTTTACTACGTGTCCGGGAAGTAACGGTGTTGCAAGCCTTAACGGGCTTATGGGCAGCCTCACGGTTAAGGGCGTGAGTGCATCGAGTGTACTTTCAAGTGGTTCTACAATCACAATCGCGGATGCGACCGATACAGTTAAGGGTCTCGCTTCCTTCAATAGCGCAAACCTCGTCGTGACGAATGGAGTGGTGAACACAGTACAGGACATTTCAATTAATGCAGCGCCTACGTTTGCGAGCTTATCTCTCACGAGTCCGCTTCCAGTAAGTAGTGGGGGAACCGGTGCGAGTAGTTTTGCGGCTAATTCGGTGATTATCGGAAACGGGAGCGCAACGCTCGGGTCTGTAACAGCGAGCTCTGAAAACCAATGTCTTATGTCATCATCTGACGGAACTTTGAGTTTCGCGACATGTCCGGGTGCGGGTGGGGTGACGACTCTCAACGGTCTTCAGGGTGCGCTCACATTGAATGCCGCTGATCCAAATAGTATCGCAAGTGTTGGATCTACAATTACGCTTCGCGATGCAACAAATGCACGTAAGGGTCTTGCATCATTTAATGCGGCTAACTTTACTGTGACGAACGGCGCAGTAAACCTCGTGCAAGATATTGGTACAGGTGCCACTCCTACATTCGCGGGATTAAACCTTGGCAGCGCACTTACCGTGGCGAACGGTGGTACCGGAGCTACAGATAGCGAGAGCGCGCGCAGTAACTTAGGTGCAGCGGCGAGTGGTGCAAATACAGATATTACCTCATTAGGTTCCGTGAGTGCTATTACATCGACATCAGGGCTGAACGTAAGCGCAGCAAATGGCACGCTCACTCTGCAGGGTGCTGCAACAGTTCTTTCTCAGACAAATGGCTCATACACAACACGTCTTGATTTTGAAAATCCAACCGCGAATGTCACATATCGTTTGCAAACTGCAGCTGCGGGAACCTATGAGGTGTGTACGACTGCTGGTAACTGTGTTGGTGTAGGTGGCGGGGTGACGACTACTGGTGGAACTATTGGGAAACTGTCTCGCTTCGTGAGCGGATCGGCTATAGGTGATTCAATCATTACAGATAATGGATCAACGGTATCAATCGGAGGCGCACTAAGTGTCAATACCATCACTCCTACTGCGGCGGCAATTATCGGTGCAACGACACAATCACTGACACTGCAAGGTTCGACTACAAGCATCAAGAGCAATGGTGCTGCAAGTACAAACACACTCACGTTCGCGACTCCTAGCGGAAGCAATAAAACAATCGTAATTCCAAATGCAAGTGGCACTATTGCAATCTCGGCAAGTGGTCCACTGAGCCTTGATGCAAACGGCAACCTTTCTTGCCCAAGCTGTCTCACGAGCGGCGGTGGCGGTGGCGGCGCAACGGGAGTTTCAAGTGTGAATGGCATTACGGGTGACCTCACCATTGTGGCTTCAGATGCAAATTCTTTGACCACTGCAGGCACTACAATCACACTGAACGATGCGACTGCAACGCGAAAAGGTATAGCTTCCTTTAACAGTGCAAACCTTACTGTTTCAAACGGTGTCGTAAACACCATTCAAGACATTGGTACCGGCGCAACTCCTACCTTTGCGGGCCTCAACTTAAGTACTCCACTGAGCGTTGCAAGTGGGGGAACGGGTCGCTCAAATCTTCCAAAGGGGCTCTTGATAGGTAACGGAACGAGCGCAGTTGATATCCTCGCACCAACTGGAGCCAGCGAGTGTCTCGCGTCAGATTCAAGCAGTAACCTTGTGTTTGTTGCCTGTCCTGGAACCTCAGTCGTAAACTTTTTGAACGGCCTTAATGGTACGGTGACTATCGACACCGTGTCTCCAAGTAGTCTTTCGGTCACGGGAAATAATATTCGTATCCAAGATGCGACGGCATCAATTAAGGGTCTTGCTGCATTTAATAGCTCAAACCTTACGGTGACAAGCGGTGTAGTGAATACGGTGCAAGACATTAGCACTTCATCAACACCATCGTTCAACGGCCTTAGTTTGTCGACTGCATTAGGTGTTGCGAGCGGAGGAACTGGCTCGACAACTGCGAGCGGTGCGCGTACGAGCTTGGGTGCGGCAGCGCGTGGCGCGAACAGCGATATCACCTCACTTAGCGGCCTCACAACTGCACTTTCTGTTGCACAGGGTGGTACAGGTCAATCTTCTCTTGTTGCAAACCGCGTGCTTCTTGGTAATGGTACCGCTGGGATCGCGGTCAGCAATGCTGCGGGAGCGGGACAGTGTTTAGTCGGCAATTCTAGTGGTGCGCCGAGCTTCCAAGCTTGTCCAGGTTCAGACGGAGTCCGTACTCTTAACAGCCTTAACGGTGACGTCACGCTTGATACCACCACTTCTTCAAGCCTTCTCGTCAGCGGCAATAATATCCGCATTCAAGACGCAACCTCGGCAATTAAGGGTCTCGCTTCATTCGATGGCAATAACCTTACTATCGTAAACGGTGCAGTGAACACCGCACAGAACATTACGACAAGTTCAACTCCAACGTTTGCTGGCCTTAACTTATCAGCTGCGCTGGGTGTTGTAAGCGGAGGTACGGGACGTGCGAGCCTCGCAACGAACGGTGTCGTTGTAGGGCAGGGGACAAGTGCGGTTACGACGGTCGGTACGACCACTGCAGGGCAATGTTTGGTATCAGGGACCGGAGGAGTGTTGAGCTTCGCGAGTTGTCCTGGCGCGGGTGGCGTGACAAGCTTGAACGGCTTGAGTAATGTCGTGACAATTGACACTGTGACACCTTCAAGCCTTCTCGTCAGCGGCAATAATATCCGCATTCAAGATGCAACCTCGGCAATTAAGGGTCTCGCATCCTTCAATACCGATAGCCTTGTAGTGACGAACGGTAGCGTTTCAACTGTACAAAGTATCAACACTACGGCAGCGCCAACGTTTGCGGGGCTGACTCTCACCACGCCTCTTGGAGTGGGGAGCGGCGGTACTGGACGCTCAACTCTTGCGGCGGGAAGCCTTGTGATTGGTAATGGCTCAAGTGCGGTATCAACACTCGGTACATCGGTAGCGGGTAAGTGTCTTGTGTCGGGCGCAGGTGGTGCACTTTCATTCCTCGACTGTCCTGGTACTGACGTGGTAAACAGCTTGAACGGTTCTACGGGTGTTGTGACTATCGCTGGGGTTGATCCTTCAAGTATCACGACAACCGGTGGTGCTATTACGGTCCGCGATGCGTCGTACACGACTAAGGGTCTCGCTTCATTCAACGGCGGTAACTTCATCGTCACGAATGGTGCGGTGAATACCGTGCAAAATATTGCAACAACCTCAAGCCCAACCTTTGCAGGCCTTACGCTTTCAAGCGCCCTTGGCGTCACGAACGGTGGTACTGGTGCGGGAAGTTTCACTACAAACGGCATTCTTGTAGGCCAAGGTACGAGCGCTGTCACCACTGTTGGGACGACTACCGCTGGACAATGTCTGGTATCCGGTACGGGTGGTGTGCTAACATTTGCAAGCTGTCCAGGTACGGGCGGTGTCACAAGCGTAAACGGCCTTAATGGTGCGGTAACGATTAACTCTACTACTGCAAGCAGTATCCTGACGAGCGGAAGCAGTGTGACTATTAGGGATGCAACCGATACTATCAAGGGTCTTGCAGCCTTTAACTCGACAAATCTTAGCGTCACTAACGGTATAGTTAACACAGTTCAAGATATCAGTACGACATCATCGCCAACCTTTGCAGGTCTGACCCTGGGAAGCCCACTAAGCGTCGCAAACGGCGGTACTGGAAGGACGACATTCGCAGCAAACCGCGTACTTCTTGGTAACGGAACCTCTGGTATTTCAGTAAGTAACGATGCTGCGGCTGGCCTTTGTTTGATGGGTAACGTTACCGGTGCACCTTCATTCCAGGCATGTCCTGTCGGCGGAAATATTTCTTCTGGCACGGCTCAAACTGCAGGCGTCGTCGCGATGTTTGACGTCGCTGCAAACCAAATTACGAATTCAGTTATCTCACAATCAGGTACGGCCGTATCTGTAGGTGGTCAGTTGAGCGCAACAACGATTAGCGGTAACGGAGCTGGGGTAACCAACCTTGATGCCTCTAATCTTGCAACCGGAAACGTTGCGGATGCTCGTCTGAGCGCAAATGTGACCCTGCAGGGCAATAGCTTTAATGGAAATGGACAACTCCTTAAACTAGATAGCGCTGGAGCAACTACTCAGAATGGGCTTTGTCTTATGAGCACTGGATCTGGCACCGGCACTGCATTCCAGGCGTGTCCTGGTTCAAGCGCACCAACAGGAGCGAACGCATCACTCTCGAACCTTTCTAATGTTGCAATCAACGATGTGCTTCGCCCAGGTGTAAACAACTCTATCGACATCGGAACCTCGGCACTCGCATTCCGAAATCTCTACCTTGCAGGAACTGTTACTGCGGCGGGTTCAATTAACGGACTCACACTTAGTTCAAATAGTATTCAGAGCGCAAGCGCGTTGAGTTTGATGGCGGGCGGCACAAATCAGGCAATTACCATTGCAGGCAGCGGTTCTGGTGGTGTAGTTATCAACCCAGGCACTGGAAGCATTACACTTTCGGGCGTAACTTGTAACACTTCTGCAAACGGCGGTAAACTTACCACCAATGCAGCGGGACTACTGAGTTGTGCTGATGATACGGGCGGCGTGTCTGTCGTAGGAACGATCGACTCTCAAACAGCGTCTGCAAACGGAGCGGTAATCAGTGGCAATACAGTATACCTCCAGACGGCAACTGCATCAGCGCCAGGCTTGATGGGAACGGGCGCGCAAACCTTTGCGGGCAATAAGACCTTTGCTGGGGCAACGACCCTTCAGGGCGCAACAACAATGAGTGGCTCGGTAACGATTGGAAACGCAGCAATGGGCGTGCTCTACACGGATGCGAGCGGCGTCGTACAGAAGGCGTTCACTTCAGGTGCAACGGTTGGTCAGTGTCTTGCGTATACCGCGACAAATACACTTGGTTTCCAAACTTGTAGTAACGGTGGTGGTGCAAATAACTCATTCATTCAAGGTGGTAACGCATTCAACGCAACTGCAACACTTGGTGTCACAGACAACCAAGCATTGAATATCATTCAGAACAACCAAAACCGCATTGCGATGCCAAATGACGGAAATATTATCGTCACGCCAATGACAGGAAAGTTCGTATTCATTAACACTACATCTGCCTCAGCTGACAGCGAAGCTGACCTCATCGTTAACGGACGCGTAAAGTCACTTACTGGATTCAAGGTTGGTAGCGTGAGTGGTGTGACAATCGCACAGTGTAGTGGGTACATTCAGAATGCTGTGGTAAGTGGTGGAATTATTACCGGAGGCAACTGTTCGACTGGTGGTTCCGCTGGACAGGCACTTGTACAGGGTGGAAATGCGTTCAACGGTACCTTAACGATGGGAACGACAGATAACTTCGGCATCAACATTGTGAAGCAGGGTAGTACTATGATAGGCATCAGCCAAGATGGTAATATCGATTTTTCACCAAGCGTAAATAAGTGGGTACGTGTTGGAACGACTAACACCGACGGAAGTGCGCAACTGATTGTAAACGGTCGCATTAAATCACTTACTGGCTTTAGGGTTAACAACTCAGACGGTATTAGCTTGACGTGTGGAAACGGAAACCAAACACTTGGAGCACCACGCTTCGAGGGTGGAATCTTGGTACAGGCGAGCTGTGCAACAAACAACTCCGATCTCGCGGAAAACTATAGTTCGCCACAAGCTCTTCAGCCTGCTGAAATCGTAATGGCCTCAGGACTTTCTGCAACGTCGGTTGTGCGTGCAACAAGCGAAGCGGATCGTGAGAAGCTTATGGGTGTTGTATCAACCGCGCCTGGCCAAACGCTTGGTACCGCGCAAGTCCCTGATGGATACCCAATCGCCCTTACCGGACGCGTACCGGTAAAGGTGAACGGAGAAGGTGGCCCAATTAATGTAGGCGACAAGGTGACCATTTCAAGTGTTGCGGGTGTAGGTAAGAAAGCGACTACCGCCGGCATGATTGTAGGTACTGCGGTCGAGTCATTTAGTGGTAATGGACAAGGTTCAATCGAAGTATTCGTCAACCTTATGTACTGGAGCCCTGTTAATGGTGATAACCTTCAGGCGCAATCCGGTAGCTTTGGCTCACTTAATATATCAGGACACACTACGCTTACTACCCTGACCGTAAGCGGCACCGCAACCTTCCAGGCAAACATCGTAGTGAACGGACACATCATCACGGGTGGCGGAGCGCCTAATTACAGCATTGGCGCGGCAGCGGGAGCAGGTGCGAATGTTCAAGTGGACGGTAACGATACCGCAGGTACAATCACTGTAACAACTGGATCTGGAGTGAGCACAGGTAGTCTCGCGGATCTCGTATTTAGCCGCACATATGGCAAGTCTCCACGAGTACTCATTACTGCGCAAAATGACAGCAGCGCGAATGCACGTATATACCCATCGGATAAAACAACTACTGGCTTCTCGCTGGGTACTTCACAGGCACTCGCCCCTAATACGACTTACGTCTTCGATTACTTCATCGTTCAATAGCAAGTGCGTAATTTATTCTGAAAGTATATTGGCGTATCATAAGCGCTTTGCTATAATCGAGAAGTTAACTAAATTCGAATCGACAAACAATTGGAGGGGAGTTGAATGGATTATAAGCAAGAGGCGGAGCGCCCTTCTGGTGCTCACAATGGCCGTAAGCAAGGTGCTGCAAAGCAAAAAGGTATTAAAAAGGTAGTCATTGTCGCTGTAGTAAGCGTCGTGATTGTCGCAATCCTCGCAGTGACTACTATGCTTCTTTTAAGTAGCATGAACAACAAAAGTGCGAAAATCAACAAAGATGACTATCAAGCGGTATTCCTCACCAACGGACAGGTTTACTTTGGTAAGCTACAAAACGCCGATGGTAATTATCTTACTTTGACAAACATCTATTACCTGCAGGTAGACAGCGATGTTCAGCAAGCGGGCACTACCGATAAGAAAAGCACGACAAATTCTGCAACTGATAGCAATGTGCAGCTTATCAAGCTTGGTAACGAGTTACATGGTCCACGTGATGAAATGCAACTCAATAACACCCAAGTTCTTTTCTGGGAAAACCTCAAGTCAGACAGCAAGGTGTCTGAAGCGATTAAGAACTACAAGCAGTAGACTGTACGTAAAACATACAAAAGCCCACCTTTTTGGTGGGTTTTTGTATACCTGTGTTTGGCCCGTAGTAAATACCGCTCATGGTAAAATGAAGAGGCGATGAAGCGCATTAATTTCCCTCGTATCAAAGCAGTGCTTACCAAGATACCAGTGTATGGCTGGATTGGAGGGGGTGTGCTTGCGCTTTCTATTGGGTACAGTATTATTTTTTTGATTCCAAAGCCAGTGCAATTTTCGTATGCATCAGAAACTTGTATAGGGCAGTGGGTTGTTGCACCCGGGCTGCAAAAAACCATTTCTAATGACTTTTCGGTGAGTTTTGAGGACACCCTTCGTATAGGGGGCGTTGATTTGCTTAGTACTCGGCTCTGTATCGAGCCAACTCGGATTCCGCAGATCGGAGAACATGCTATCGGCATTGCACCATTTGGAGGAGTGATTGCTCAAAAACAGCTCGCACTCCACGTGCCGTCGGCACCAACTGTGACGGCAAGTGATGTATTGGGGCGCACAATTTCTACCTCTAAGCCACTCGAGATTGCAATGAGCGGTAGCGATAGACTCTATACGTATAGTTTGAATATCGATGACTCGCGTGCAAAGTGCACCCAGGATGAGTCTCGTCTTCTTTGTGATGTATCATCACTGAAACTCGCCCATGGCGCCACTTATACGGCAGCGCTTTATAAATCCTACAAGACTGCCAAGACGAGGGTTTTTGAAGGTACACTCTCAACACTACAACCTCTTATTGCAACAGAAGTATCGGTTAGCGAGGGTCAAACGGTCTTTGATGCCCCAACTACCATTTCAATAGCTTTTGATCATCCCATTAAAGAGGTGGACGCATCACTTGTAAAGGTTGTCGGTGAAGTTATGCAACCAGTTTCCCTTGAACCTAAAATGAGCGGCACCAGTCTAACCTTAACCTTCCCTAAACTTGAACGCGAGGCGACGTACCGACTCACTCTGAATGAAGCTATTGCTGAAAATGGTAGTTCATTGGCTGCGCCTCTGATGCGGACTTTTCAGACTTCTGGCGGGCCTAAAGTTTCTTCCGTATCCATTGGGACGAATAGTGTTGCTCGAAATGCGACTATTATCGTCACGCTTGATCAGCCAATCGATAGTAGTGTGGAGATTGCAAAATTCGCTCGGCTCGAAGGGCTTGAGAGTGCAGTTCGCAGAAAGTCTGACACTCAGATAACCTTCACTATTAATGGGGGAGATTGCGCGCCGTTTAAACTTATTTTGGAAAAGGGCATTAAAAGTGGATCAAATGGAGAGCTCTCAAAAGATACCTGGAGTCACAGCTCCCGCACAATTTGTGGCTACTCATGGATCATTGGAAGTTCGGTGAAGGGGCGAGCTATTCCCGCGTATTCATTTGGCAGTGGTGCGAAGACTATCCTATTCACTGGGGGGATTCACGGGTCCGAGGGCAGCGCAACGACAACAATGCAGGCACTCGTGCAGTATCTACAGGCGAATGGCGATACGATTCCGGCTGATAAGCGAATTGTGATTGCCCCCAACACAAACCCAGACGGTATCGCGGTCGGGTCGCGTAACAATAGCCGAAACGTGAACTTAGGGCGTAATTTTCCAACCGCAAACTGGAGTGCCTCGATTGAAACAACCAGTGGCACGTTGCCAACTGGTGGCGGCACCTCGCCAGGTTCCGAGCCTGAAGCGGCCGCACTTATTCAATTGGTGCGCCAACTGAAGCCTCGGCTCTCTATTTCGTATCATGCTCAGGGAAGACTGGTGGGGGCAAATAAGTTTTCTGATTCTGTGGCGATAGGTGATATCTATGCAACAACCGTTGGATATAGAACAATGTACTATAACGCCGAAGCGGTGATGGGGTATGCGATGACTGGTGAAATGGAAGACTGGATGGGGGAAGAAATGAATATCCCGGCAATTCTTATTGAGCTACCGTCGGCATCGGGCAACTACTTAAATGCGCAGCTACCAGCGCTGAAGAAGATGTTCGCAATCTAGATAGTTTATAAGTATAAGAAAACGACCCGTCTCGCAGATCGGGTCGTTTTAATTTTGCGTGGCGAAGTGTGGTGGACTATGCGTATGCCTCGTGGTGGGGAGCCATATCTGCGTGTCGCGCTTCGCCGCTGAATCTTGTCTATTTTTGGATAAGATTCAAACAGGTGCATATCTATAGTATCGCATAGTTGGCATATGTGCAACAGAAACATTACCATAATGAGGTACTTTTGCAATAAATATTACATAACAAAATAATGCTTGTGTAAAACTTGACAAAAAGCATAAGCTATGCTAATATAACGATATACACATCGTGAGGTTTATATCAGGTGTGAGGTATACATGAGGGTTTCCAGGCCGAAAGGCTAGTGGAAATCTTTTTTATTATGTGGAAACCACCCGATAGGTGGAGGAGAAATATCATGGCAGGAACAAAAGAAGGCGGCAAGAAGGCTGCACTCAAGAACCTACAGCGCGACCCAAACTTCTACGCAAAGATTGGCGCGCGTGGCGGCAAGAACGGTACTACCGGTGGATTCGCTGCAAACCCAGAACTCGCTCGTATTGCGGGTGCTAAAGGTGGACGCATTTCACGTCGCCGTAAAGTTGAAGCTTAGTTTTTAGGTTTCTAGAAAATAAAACCCCTTCGATTTCGGAGGGGTTTTATTTTGCCAGACTGTAGCGGCGCAGGGCGCAGATGCGGGCCTCGTTGACCTTCCATTCATGCGAGCAAGCCGGGCATTGGTAGTGGGACGCCTCGGTTTGGTAACCACTAGCCGAGCACTGGGGGCAGGTACTCCGGGCGTGGAGCCATTCGCGGTAGGTATCCAGATGATCTTGAATAATCGCTTCGTTGAGCCGAACCTTATAAGTGTCGGCGTATTTTTTTGCCTCATCCCACGCGGCCGTCTCCATGGCGACAAGTTCAATGTCGCGTTGGTATTCACGGTGACCTAAAAGGGCGTGTGAAAGCTCGTGAAGTAAAAGGTGCGTAGAGTTGGCTTGGCCAGTTGTGTAATAGATGATTCGTTCAGAAGGAGACCACAAAAATTGTTCACCTTCAGTAAACGAAATATCAGGGTAGGTGGCTTTAAGCTTATGAATCAGCGAGGACATCGAGCGCATAGTAATAGCATCCGTAAATTACGGCCTGTTCAGGGTGTTTTGCCTGGACAAGCTTTGGGAGTGGAATATGAGGCGGCAGCTTCTCTTTTAAGATGCCCTTGAGCTGCGCCTGGTACTCGCCAAAGTAGGTACCAATACTTCCTCCAATAATGATCACATCGGGTTGGATGACAGGGATAACGGCCAAGAAGCCACGGCTGACACGGTCGGCGATCTTATTCCAGATACGCTTGCTTTTGATGTCGCGGGCGTACTTTCCGTAGGTGTTGTAGATGGCCTTTCCAGAGGCGAAGGTCTCCCATTCACGTACCGTGCCGTCGAACTCAACAAGCGCACGGCCAGCTTCGCTATAGCGAAGGCCCGGGTCGATCTTGCCGTTTGTAATGACGCCGCTTCCGATGCCGGTACTAATTGTGACGTAGAGGCTTGAAACGGGCACTTCTTTTAGTTGACGAGTTTCCGCAAGGCCCGCAAGGTTGGCGTCGTTCTCGACGAAAAGGGGCGCGCCACCAAGGACGCCCTTGAGTTCGGCTGCGACATCGAAGTTTTTCCAGTGGAGGTTATTGCACCATACGGCGATGCCATTTTTTACGATGCCAGGGAGTGCAATAACGATTGCGTCGACATTTTGAGGCTGGAAGAGAGCGGTGAGATGTGTCGTCAATGTTTCGACGTACTCGGTCTTTTTTAAAGGGGTAGGAAATCGGAATTCGGTAATAATTTTACCGTCCTCGCCATAGCTAGCGATTAGTGTTTTCGTTCCCCCAGTATCCACCGCAATAATCATGTTTCAAGTTTAGCATGGGTCGATTGGCGAGAGAAGAGGTTTGCGAGTGAGGGGAGTATTTGATGAGCCCATTCATTTTTCAGCGCTATTCTTGCCTTGGCGAGGACTGTTTGAGCAAAGCGAGTTCCGCAGTCAACAACGAATAGCGATGGAAAATGATATGGCGCGAGTCAACGAACTCTCCGAGTCGCAAATCGCTTCACTTGGCAACAGAGGCAGGCTAGAGTAGAATAAAGATACAAAACGGGAGAGTAAACCATGGCGGTACGCATAACAGGAGCAGGGGTGGCGCTCACGGTGGGAATCATTGTAGTAACAGGGCTTATCATTGGCGGTCTATTTTGGATTCGCGGAGCGGGTGAGCAGGCTCGACAGAGCGAGGCGACAAAAATCGCGCAGCAGCAACTCGAAGAAGAGAGTCGTAATGACGTCGCCCTTAACGAGGGCGATGAGGCGAATAAGGACGAGACCAAGAGTGAAGAGGAATCTAGCTCAAATGGAAGTGGTTCAACGAGCACCAACGGGCAATTGAACACCGAGTCGCAAACTGGTTCGCAAGGCCAGTCGGGTTCAAACTCGACCTCAGGCAATGCGAGCAACTCGGGCTCATCTTCAACTGGTGCAACCGAGCTACCGCAGACGGGCATTGATGACGCGGCGCCAGCCTTTGTGCTTGCACTTTTGGCTTTTAGTATTGGCTCTTACATTTCTTCGCGCCGGCAGCTTCAATAAAGCTATTGCTTTTTATCTGAGCTTTTCCTTACAATGAGGCGAAAGTATTAATAAGGCGTCCATTCGTGGCAATCTCAACACAAACACACCAACTTCTTGAACTTATAAACCACTATCCATCGCCCCATAATGGGCAGCCGATTGTCGTCGAGCTTGTCGATAAAACGACACTGAGGCTCTATTTTGATAGGGCGCGTGGCCTTCAGGCGACGGATATCTCGTATCTGTTTAGCTATGTATCGATGGGGGTGTTTGCCGAGCATCTTCAGCTATCCGGCAAGGCGTTAGGGCACGAGATTGCTTTGACACCTACGCTTCCTAAGGAGAGCGAGCTGCGTGGTGAGGGCCTTGTGCCATTCGCGCAAGCGACCGTGAAGTGGGACGCCTCGACGCCCGACGGGGCACTTCAGGGGGTGCTCGAGGCTCGCCAAACTTCTCGCAAGAAGTACTTCGAGGGGCCTGATGCGGTGACCGCAAAAGAGCTTGAAACTATCGCAGCTGAAGAGTCGATGTCGCTTGTGCAGCTTGACGCCAAGGCGACGCAACAAGCGATCTGGTTGAATCAACGCGCGGTGTTCGACGATCTTTTCGACGAACCAGTGCGTCAGGAGCTCAATCACTGGCTTCGCTATTCAAAGGCCGAAAAAGAGACCAAGCGCGACGGATTATCGTACGACTGCATGCAGATTAACGGTGGCGCGATGAAGTATGTCGTGAACCACCCCAAGCTTCTTAGAACCCCTGGTATTGGGCCAATTTTGAAGCAGTACTACCTTCGCACTATGAAGGACAGTAGTTCGGTATTTTACATGCTGGCGCCGTTTCAGACGGAGGAGCAGTCCTATGAGATTGGGCGAGTTGTGATGCGCATATGGAAGCGCGTGGCCGAAAAGGGCTACTCGCTGCACCCATTCGGCACCATTATGAGTAACGTGGCCGCGCACAAAGATTTTGCGCAGATCGCAGGGATTGAGCACGAGAGCAGGGAAAAATCATATCTCGTATTTATCTTCAGGATGGGTAAGTCTAAACCCGCCGTCCGAAGTGAACGCATCCCGTATCAAGAGCATTTGTTAAAAAAGGAGTCCACATCATGAGTACGAAGTTAAAGAAGAAGCGAAGGTCGGTTTCAGAGCGAGTCGCCACAGGCCTCGCGGCATTCATTGACTGGTTTATTTGGACTGTCGATGTGGGTCCGTCGATGCATCGCATCTTCTTGGCTCCTAATATTGGTAACTTCCGTGTCGAGATGGGCAAGATCCGTGCGGTGCGTTTGTACCGTCATGCCGCGAAAAAAGTACCGGCGTATAAAGACTTTCTTAAAAAGCACGACTTCGCGGGTCCGTATATTACTACCTCTGAAGTGACATTGAACGACCTGCCCGAGATGGATAAAGCGAGCTACATCAAGCCGTATAGTCTTGTTGACAAGCTCTACGACGCGAAATTACCGAAGACGGGTATTATGTTCGATGAATCATCGGGAAGCAGCGGAACACCTACGAGTTGGGTGCGCGGTCGCAAGGAGCGCCGCTTTACGCAGCGTATTATGCAGGTGGCGTTTCGCGAGTACATCGATAAGCGCAGTCCAATTGTCATTAACACCTTTTCAATGGGTGCGTGGGCAACTGGTCTCAATACAACGATTAGCTTGCTGGGTGTAGGGCGCGTAAAGTCGATTGGTCCAGACATTCGTAAGGTCATCGACACACTGAACGAACTCGGCAACGACTTTGACTATGCGATTGCCGGCTACCCACCATTCTTGAAGCAACTCGCTGATAGTAAGGAGATTGACTGGTCGAAGTTCCGTATCTCGGCGATTTACGGTGGCGAGGGGATTAGTGAAGCGATGCGCGACACGCTACTTGAGAAGTACAGCGACGTCGTTGGTTCGTACGGAGCTTCTGACCTTGAAATTAACATTGGTCACGAAACACCATTTTCAATTGCGCTCCGTAAGGCAATTATTCAAGATAAGGGGCTTCGCGAAGCGCTTTTGAAGCAAAACCGCGGTATTATTCCAATGATTTTCCAGTACAACCCGTACGATTATCTAATGGAAACAAATGAGAAGGGCGAGCTGGTGATTACGATTTGTCGCTTACAGAACCTCAGCCCACGTATTCGCTATAACATCCACGACCTCGGACATGTGATGGACTTCTATGAACTTAAAAAGACGCTCAAGGCGCACGGGCACGCTGATCTTTTGAAACGCGCCGAACTCGACTTTGCGGTGATGTTCCACTACGGACGAAGCGACCTTTCGGTTGACTACAACGGTGCAGTGGTAGGACCCGAAGAAGTGAAGCAGATCGTGAATAGTAAGCGTGAATACGCCGATCGTATCGAGGGCTTCCGTCTTATTAGTTATGAAGACGCCGAGGCGCATAAGCACCTGTTGATTGCTATCGAGCTTGAAGAGGGTGCGAAAATGCCAAAGGCCGATTCTGATGCACTGCTTGCGCACATTGTTGCCTCACTTCAAGACAGTAACCTTGACTTTAAGTCGGCGCACCGCACCTCACCACTTAAGCCCGAGCTTCGCGTGTATGAGTACCATACCGGTATTTTCGATGCGCAGCACCAAAAGCTAAAGAACGATTACGTGTGGAATATCGATCACAAGCGCGCCGTTGACGAAGGTATTCTGAAAAAGTAGCTTTTGGACGCGCGACGGCCACCCCTTAACTGGACGTATCTCTCTATCTGAGGTATAATAGAGGTAATCTTTGAGGAAAACCCTTCTCTTACGTGTGCATTGCGATTCGTCGCTCGTGCATGGCGCTCCCAAGCGGAACGGAAGCTGCAGGTTGACCCCTAGAATACAATTAAGGAAGGAGTCTTAAAAAGACTTATGGCTAAAGCCGCAATCACTATGGATGAGCTTCTTGCACTAGAAGAAGCAACTCTCAAGCAAGTAACACAGGGCGAGGTAATCGACGGAAAGGTTCTTACAGTTCGTAAGCACGAAATCCTTATCGACCTCGGTCCTCAAGGTATTGGTCTTGTACCACGCCGCGAAGTGGGATTCTCACGTGCGCTTAACGAAGGCGACGAAGTATCAGCAAGTATTGTTGATCCTGAACTCGACAACGGATACGTACTGCTTTCACTCCGCAAGGCTGCAAAAGACAAGGGCTGGGACGAAGTTATCGCCAAGCTCGAAAGCGGTGAAATCATCGACGTTACCCCATACGACGCCAACCGTGGTGGTCTCTTGGTGGAATACGAAGGTGTTCGTGGGTTCCTCCCAGTTTCACAACTTTCTGCTGAACACTACCCTCGCGTAGGCAGCAATGACAAGGACGAGATTCTTCAACGTCTCAACGCCCTTATTAACCAAACCCTTAAGGTTCGTATCCTCGATGCAGACCGCAAGGCAAACAAGCTTATCTTTTCTGAGAAGGAAGCAGTTAAAGAAGGCCTCGCTGCTCGTTTCGAGAAGCTTAAGGTTGGTGACGCGGTAAAGGGTGTCGCGACTGGTGTGGTCGACTACGGTATTTTCGTAAACGTTGAAGGTATTGAAGGTCTTGTACACATCTCAGAGATTAGCTGGGAACGTGTCAACAACCCATCAGACTACGTAAAGGTTGGTCAAACTATCGAAGCGAAGATTATCGCAATCGACAAGGACCGCCTCTCACTCAGCATGAAGCAACTCACTGAAGACCCATGGCTTGGTGAAGTTGACCAATTCAAGGCTGGTGAAACTGTTGAAGGTACTGTTACTCGTATCACCCCATTCGGTGCATTCGTACAAATCAGCCCAGCGGTTGAAGCACTTGTACACGTATCTGAACTTGGTGACGGCGACGGTGCTGACCCAGAAAAGGTATTTACACTCAACGAGCGTAAATCATTCGTTGTCCTCGACATCGAAAAAGAGAACCGCAAGATCTCACTTGGTCTTCCTGGTTCAAAGAAAACTAAATAACATTGGTATTTGGTAGACGGTACCCGGACATGCGCCGGGTACCACACACTAGTTACTAATAAGAAGGAGAACATCATGGCAGAGAAAGTCTTATCGATTGGGGGCTCAATTACTGTAGGTGAGCTTGCTGAGGTGTTAAATCTTCCTGTAACCACGCTGATTGGCGAGCTATTCAAGAACGGTATCGCCGCAACCATCAACCAACGCATCGACTTCGAAACCGCAACGATTATTGTTGAAGAACTTGGTCTTGATGTGGAGCTTCAAAAGAAAGAAGCCGCTGCGGGAACTGAGCGTGTAAAGCGTGAGATGAGCGACAAAGCCGTTGATCGTCCGCCGATCGTTGCGGTCATGGGTCACGTTGACCATGGTAAAACTTCACTTCTCGACTCAATTTTGGGGCAAAAAGTTGTTGAAGGCGAGGCAGGTGGTATCACCCAGCATATTAGCGCCTACCAAACGGTACGAAAAGATCGTTCAATCACACTCCTCGACACCCCTGGCCACGAAGCATTTGCGGCGCTTCGTCAGCACGGTGCGACACTTACTGACGTCGTAATTATTGTGGTTGCTGCCGACGACGGCGTGAAGCCACAAACAATCGAGGCGATTCGTTTTGCGCGTACTGCAAACGCGAAGATCGTCGTTGCAATTAACAAGATCGACAAAGAAGCGGCGAACCCGCAACTCGTAAAAACGCAACTTGCGACTGAACATAACCTGAACCCAGAAGAATGGGGCGGTGACGTAGTGATGGTTGAGGTAAGCGCGAAGACCGGACAAGGTATCGACAAGCTCCTCGACATGGTCCTTCTTGTTGCTGACCTCGAAGAACTTAAGGCTGAAACTGAAGTGCCATCTGAGGGTCTCGTGATCGAAGCGCACATGGAAACCGGCCGCGGTGCGGTGGTAGGCCTTTTGGTAGAGCAGGGTATTTTGAAGCCTGGCGCATTCCTCGTTGCAGGCACTGCCTATGGTAAGGTTCGTACACTCCAAGACTTTGCCGGTAAGGCGATTAAAGAAGCTGGCCCTGCAACACCGGTGACGGTAACCGGATTTAAGGAAATTCCTCAGTTTGGTGACATCTTCGAAGTTGTGAAGAATGAAAAAGAGGCACGTGCTCGTTCGAACGCGGTTCGTATTGAACGCGAAGCAAACGCCGCAAGTACCAACGTGACTGGTGCCGACCTTTTGAAGCTTATGACCCAAAAGCACGAAGCTGAAGACTTCAATGTGATTGTAAAGGCTGACGTGCAGGGTTCACTAACCTCTGTCATTGACAGCCTCAAGCTTATTGAAACCGGTGGAGAAGTATCGCTACACATCGTGAGTAGCGGTGTCGGTAATATCACCGAAAACGACGTACGTCTTGCGGCTGACGGTAAGACGGTAATTTACGGATTTAACGTTGACCTGCCACCAGCAGTGAAGCAACTCGCAACCCGTGAGCGTGCCGAAGTGCGTATCTACAAAGTTATTTACGAACTGCTTGATGACGCAAAGAACTCAATGGAGAAACTCCTTGCGCCAGAGGTTGTTGAAACCGAAATCGGTGTGCTTGAAGTAAAGGGTGTCTTCCGCACCATGAAAGACGAAGTGATTACTGGTGGGCTCGTAAAGAGCGGCAAGATTATGCCTGGGCTTTTGGTGCGCATGAAGCGTGGCAAGGGCGAAGCAGCTGAAGTACTTGGTGAAGCAGAAATTACCGGCTTGCAACGCGAAAAAGTTGACGTGAAAGAAGCTTTTGAAGGTGATATGTGTGGGCTTAACCTCAAGACAACCAGGAAAACTCTTCTTGAGATTGGTGACACCCTTGAGTTCTTTACTCGTGAGGTTGTTGAGCGTCACCTGTAGAACTCCTTATAACAGAGGTGCAAAAAGCTTGTGGTAACACGAGCTTTTTGTTATCATGGGGGCAAAAGAAGCTTCAAAAATAAAAAAAGGAACACACATCATGGCGGAACGAGAGCCAACGATATCGGCGCTACCGATTGCAGAGCGAGAGCAGCTCGAGTCTTTAGAGGCGAAACTTGCTTTTGCACGAGACGAATTAAAACGTGAGCAAGCACGACTTCTGAAGAATGTCGAAAAAGCGAGCAAGGCTCACGAAAAAACCAAGTTTGATTTAGCGCAGCGAGCTGCGTTTGGTGCGTTTGATGTGACCGTACCAAACCACATCGAGACTGTGCGCGACAACGGCGAACCGCTTGAGTACACCGAGGTGAACTACAGCGAATACATGGCCGCAAGGCCTGCAAAAGCGACTGAAGGCGTCTCTCGTAACGCCGATGGTACGCGTTTTTATGACCATGACAAAAAGAAGACTGCCAGCGCGCAGGAATACCAAAATCACCAACAGCGCTACTGGGAGCGAGAAGCGCACTACGACGCCATCATGGAAGCGCATGATACAGGTGCCGTAGAGGCTGAAAAGCTCCAGAAGAGTAGCTACATGGCGCTTGCACGCGAAGCTGCGAAAGCACGCCTCGATAATGACAAAACTCGCGAGCAAGATGTACGCGAACTCGCTTCACAAAAGATGGATGCGTTGATTCGTGCTACTGAAGAAGGTGATTATGAAGCGCGCCTTGCTGAGGAGATGGCTCACTTTGATGAGCTTATTGAAGAAATTCCTGCGCGTCTTGAAAAGCTTGCCGAGCGTCGCGCGGCGCACGCTGATGAGCGTGTTGAGGATGCGCACGAAAAGCCAAAGGGCGAAGGGCATCCATCAGCTCGTGCCTCAAAAGCGGAGACTGAATCATCTCAGGGCGAGGAAGTTGAGACCTATCTTGATGATGAACCTGTAGAGGTGCTGAATAGTTTTGAATCTGCTGATGGATCCGTTGTCGTGCAGGTGAAAACTGCAAGTGGTGAAACGAAGTTTGTGCCAAAGACTGACCTTGTAGAGAAAGAAGTCTCGCAGGGTGAGGATACTCGCAGTGAAGCGGGCCGTAAGTTAAGCGGCCTTGTAGAAGATGCTGCGAAGGGGCGACTTAAGACACGCCTTCAAGGTGACGGAAGTGAAGTGGACGAAGATGAGAGTAGCGATGAAGAGGAGAATGCTCCTGCGCCTAAGGCTACTGATAGCGTAAAGGCTGACAAGAAAGAAAAGTCTGAGAAAAAAGACAAAAAGGCTAAGAAAGTCGAAGCCGATCAGGCTGACGAGAGCGAAAGTGAAACCAAAAAGGACGAACCCGAAGCGAAGCCAGAGAAAAAGAAGAAATTTATCCCAGGTAATTTCCATGGCACTAAGCGCGTCAGCCTTGTAGGGGTTGAGCAATCTGGTGACAAGCCGGGCACAGTAAGCGTGCGTGACGAAGAGGGAAACCAATATGATATTCCTCGCGAGGAACTTTTGTACCTCACGGAAGAGCCAAAGGTGCCCGGTAAGGAACTCGAGCTCTACGCAGGTCCACGTGATAACGACTCTCCAAAGACTCCAGGTAAAGAGCTCGAATTATATACGGGTAATGAAGATGATCATGCCGAGTTTGGGCCACTTGCGCCATTTGTAGAGGTGAAGGAGCCGAAGCCATTCAAGGTGGATTCAGAGGGCGTAGTTACCGACCCTGAAGCCAAGGAATCGGTAGGCGATCGTGCAAAATCATGGTTCGACCGCACTCGAAAGGTAGCGGGCCAGAAGTTCTGGTCTGGTTGGGAGCGTACTAAGGGCTACGTGCTGAATATCGGTACGAATCCTGACATGACACCTGAGCAAGTTGAATCAACGCAAAAACGTAATCGAGTTCGTATGACCGCAGGTGTGCAAATTACAGGCGCGTTGTTGGCGGCCGGCCTAGTATTTGGAGGTATTGCTGCAGTTAAGGGTGCTTCAGCGAATGAGGGTCCTGAGCCGACAAGCGTCGATTCAACACCGACACCAACTCCAAGTAGTGAACTCTACGGAACTCCTGGTGGCTCATTGTACGGCACACCAGACGACGAGTCGGCAAATACTCAAGAAGGTGAACAATAGGGGGGTATAATGTTTTCAAAAGAAGAAATCGTAAAGAGGCTCGGCATTGAAGACTGGTCAAGCGAGAAGCAAGACGAAGCGGTCGATATTGCGTTTGTACGTATTGGTGCTGCGGCAACTGACGACCTGAGTGAGCAGGACTACAACGAGTACGAAGCGATTATCAACAATGACCAGGCGGTCATCAGTGCATGGCTTGATGCGAATGAACCTGAGTATAAAAACTCTCCAGTCTACCAAGCATTCGAAGAGGGCTACGAAGAAGATCCCGAAAAGAATGACCCGGCGAAGCTTTTTGCTTCATTTGCATGGATTCAGCAGCATGTGCCAAATAAAGATGCACTGATTGATGAAGCACTCGAAAAGTATAAACAAGAACTAGCTGCCTAGCTGCTGGTATAATAGAAATAATTTAAGGGAGAACCTACAGAATGTTTCAACTAGACGATCAATTCCTACAAGATATTGGCCTCGCAGATTTGCCGGATGAGCAAAAGAAGCCATTCCTTCAGCACGTCTATGACCAACTTGAATACCGAGTAGGTGTTCGCCTGAGTGAAGGTATGTCGGACGCGCAGCTTGAAGAATTTGAATCTATTATCGACCGCAAGCCAGAGGTGATTGATGCATGGGTTGCACAGTACGCGCCTGATTTTACGGCCGATGAATTGTTTGCAAAAATCGTCACTGCAAGTGGACTCCCCGACACTGACCCTCGCGTAAAGGCTGAGTTTGCTGCGACGAAGTGGCTTGAAGTGAATCGCCCTGACTACCGCGATGTGGTTGCGGCAACACTTGGTGAACTCAAGCAAGAGATTGGCCAAAACAAAGACGCCATTCTTGGCCCGCCATCAACACCGGCCGAATAATCAAAATCCCGCTCACACGAGCGGGATTTTTTATTTAAGATAGCCGTTTATAAAGCCCTGTGCGTTCATTGCTTTGCCGCTTGGGCCGATAAGCTCATCGACCGATAGGAAGCGTCCATCGGCACATTCGATATCGAGCGCGGTTGAGCTCGAGGTGCTGACGTGCGCCTTGGTCACTACGATTTGCTGTCCCGCCACGGTTACTTTTGTTTTAGGGAAGGCGAGGTAGGCGCGGACATGTCGTTCGGCTTGCTCGGCGGTAAGTGCCTGTGTGTCGAGGAGACTCTCTTCTTTGCTAAGCAGCTTGCAGTAGGTGGCAATCTCGTCATTCTGAGGGGTTGGCTGCACGGTGCCGTTCATGATTGCAGGAAGGGTGAGTCCTAACTCTTGGGCACCAAGTTCACCAAGTTGTACCTCGAGGTCCGGGGCAGCCTCGACATCAATAAGGGGGACGGTAATTTGGCTGTAAATAGGTCCTGCGTCCATGCCAGCACTGAGCTGCATGATGGTTACGCCCGTCTCGGTGTCACCGTGAAGAATTGCCGATTCAATAGGGGACGGTCCGCGGTAAAGTGGGAGTAACGAGGGGTGAACGTTGATGATACCGGGCTTAAACAGGTCGATAATCGATTGAGGGATAATCTTACCGTAGCTTACAAGCACGCCAATTGGATCGTGAAGTCTTTCGACGTGTTCAGCGATTGCGCGTACGTCGAGAGGCTGCCATACGGGGATGTTATTCGCTTCGGCAATTTCTTTAACGATAGGCTTGGCGAGCTCGCGTCCGCGGCCCTTGCGGCTATCGGGTTTTGTAACGACTGCGCTAATCGTAAAGCCCTTCGCGATTAGTTCGCGAAGTGAGGCAGCGCTAAATTCGTCAGTCCCAAAGAATACTATTGTCTTTGATGTGTGTGTCATAATCGAGTGGCTCCAGTTCGCCCTTTGCATCAAGCGTGTAGAAGGCTTTTGTTTCTTGTTTGATATGGTCGATAAATACGATACCGTTTGTGTGGTCGATTTCGTGCTGAATCACGCGTGCGAGGAAGCCATCTGCCTTGAAGCGTACTTCTTGGCCGTCGATATTAATCGCGCGTACGCGAATCTTGCTAAAGCGAGGCACCTTGCCGTAGATGTCTTTGACACTCAGGCAGCCTTCGTAATCTTCAATAAGAGATCCTTCGTATTTGACGATTTCAGGGTTAATGAGCGCGGTAAATTCGTTATTTTCTTTGTCTTCAAAGTCGCTACGAATAATCACGACGCGCTGCAATGCATCGATTTGTACAGCTGCAAGTGCGGCACTGATTTCGTGAGGGCGAGATGCTTCCCAGTCGATTGCAGCAGCGGTCATTTCCTTAATAAGCGTAAGAGTAGCCTCGTCGATTTCGCGGACTTTTTCAGACTTTTGACGCAGGTGGTCGTTAGGTAGGGTGATGATGTCGTCTTTTGTCATTTGTTTCAGTATACCAGAGGCTAACAGGGGTTGCCAGAGTGTATTTTGAGATGCGGTTTTCTCAAGCCTTAAAAATATTCGTGCAAATTCTTGGGCGTCTGCGGAACTCGCGTTGCTCAAACAGTCCTCGACACTCCAGGAACTCGCACGAATATTTTTAGGTCTCGCCAAAGCATCTCAAAATACACTCTGGCAACCCCTGTTATACTAGATATATGAAGCAATTGACCCAAGATGAGTTTAACGAGGCGATGACCCAGGCATCAATTCGCCCGCGCGTGAAGCGTGAGGTACGTTTTGCGCAGTCTACGAGCGACCTCTCTGCTGAACAATGGCGCGAAACGGAACTGCTTGGCGTGAGTGATCGCGCGGGAAATAAGGGAGTGCTTTTGCTTGATTCTGGTGCCACACTGTACGCGGCTGCCTATGAACTGTCGCGCGGTATCAGGAGTAGCAGCGGCAAGGCGCAACCGATTATCTGCGACTTTTGCCGTACCTGGCAAACGGGCAGCCGATCGGGGAGTGTGACGCTCATGAGACCAGTGCGCGACAGCGGCTCGGTGACCTTTTTGTGCTGCGCCGACCTTGAATGTAGCCGTCATGTACGTAACTTAACGAGTGCGGCCAAGACCTCTCGTTCACAACTACGCGAAGATATGAGTAATGAAGAGCGTATCGAGCGTTTACGGGTGCGAATTAGCGCTATTGCCGAACAACTTGCGCTTGCTCCTATCAATTTATAGGAGGCTCGATGGGTCGAGGTCGGCCTGCCAGTGAGTTGGCGGCAGATAGGCGAGCGCCTGGACGAGCGCGTCGCGCTTTGGACTCTTGAGGGTCAGTTGCCATCGGTAAGTGTCGTGTTGGCGTTCGTAAAATGCAGGTGTTGGCCCGAGAATATCAATGCCTTTGGGAAGATTCTTTTTTAGCTCCTGCGAGAGCATCTTCGCGTTACGAATTGCGGCCGCTTCGCTTTTATAGACGTCGGTCAATTGCAATAAGTAGCGGAAAGGCGGAAAGCCACCCTTTTGACGCTCCTTCAGCGCGTATTCGTAGAAGCCTTCATAGTCCTGTGTAAGGCCGAATTTAATTACCGGGTGGGTGGGTTGATACGACTGCACGACGACGGCCGTTTCGCGCTCGTCGCGGCCCACGCGACCCACAACCTGTGCGAGCAATTGAAAGGCGCGTTCCGCCGAGGCGTAGTCGGGAAGCGCGAGGCCGCTGTCAGCCTGAATCACTCCAACTGTATGGAGTTTTGGTAGGTCGAGGCCCTTTGCGACGACCTGTGTGCCAATGGCAATATCGATCGTACCGTCGTAGAGGTCTTTGTAGCGTTCATTCACCGTCTCTTCGTGGGTGCTGTCGCCGTCGAAGCGGGCGATGGTTGCTTTGGGGAAAAGGCGACGAAGCTCACTTTCAATAAGTTTTGTACCGATACCCTTATGGATGATATCAGCGCTATGGCAGACGGGACAGGTGGTGGGGACCTTGTCGCGGTAGTCACAGATGTGACAACTGAGTGAATAGGTGTCAGCGTGCAGTACGAGCGGTACGTAGCAGCGCGGGCATTCGGCAGCCCAGCCACAATTTTCACAAAGTGTTGTACTCGCGCTGCCGCGACGGTTATGGAAAATCAGCGTTTGCTTACCCGAGGCGATATTGTGTTCAATTTGCTCGAGCAAGGCGTCGGAAAGGAAGCGATGCTTTTTGAAGTTGTCGCGTTTTTTCATATCTACTAGTATCGGTGTGGTTGCTTTTGCCCCGAGTCGCGCAGGGCGGGGAAGGCGCACGATAGGTGAGCCATTCGCCTCGGCAACGTAGCGATCGGCCACGAGTGGCGTAGCGCTTCCAAGGAGTACGCGGGCGCCCGCTGACTTACCTAGCACACTGGCCGCGCGCAGCGCAGAGTAGCGTGGCGCCTGTTCTTGCTTGTAGCTTGGCTCGTGGGCCTCATCGACCATAACCGCACCAAGATTTGGTACGGGCATGAAGAGCGCGGAGCGTGGGCCGATGACGACAAGCGGTTCGCTGGAGTGGAGCGCTTTCTTCCAGGCCAGGTGTCGCTCGGCTTCGGTCATGTGCGAGTGGGTCACGAGGACATCTGGGAACTCGTGAGTGAACTCGTCAACGACCTGACTCGTAAGACTAATTTCCGGTACAAGCACGATAGTGGACTTGCCCTTGGTTAAGTTTCGACGGGCTAGTTCTTTGTAAATTTCGGTCTTTCCTGAGCCCGTAACACCTTGAAGAAGTATGGTTCCGCTAGGAGTTTCCATAATTTTGTGCAGGGCTTTTATCTGATCCTCGTTGAATACAATTTGTGTTCGATTTCGTGAAGACTCGTGTGGCTGAGCTGTTTTTTCACGACGCTTCGTCGTCAGCCCGCGGGGGAGCACTGTCTGTAATACTGTCGCCAGGGGAGTCCGATAATAGCTCGAAAGCCACAGTGATAATTCAATTAAAGGCGCCGGAAGTGGCACCGGCTCAATAACTGAGCTAATCTCTTTTGTCTCGTAGGGGGGTTTAGATGCCCCATTAATAATGAGGCCATTTAGTGTCTGCTTGCCAACGGGGATAGTCACAAGAAGTCCTGGCTTAAGCTGCTCGCTTGAATGGTACGTAAAAACAGAAGCCCCGCTCCGAACAATCTTAGTAGGCGCAACCTCATAAAACCACATATATACATAGTATAGCAGTCGGGAAACGAGGGCACATAGCTACATTTTGAGACGGCTTCGCGCTGGGTTTCAATGGGGCCTCTGCGCCCATTTCAACTCAGGCTGCAGTTGTCGTCAAAATATACCTCTGAACCCTCGTTTGCCCGTGCTAGAATATAAGCATATGTATTTTGAGTCTCGCATCCACGCTGGCCAACAACTTGCCGCCCAGCTCTTTGAGAAGTACCGCTACGAAAACTGCGCAGTCGTTGCGTTGAGTGACGGTGGTGTCATGGTGGGCGAGCAAATTGCGGCGCAGCTTCACTGCGTGCTGACGATGCTGCTTGTTGAAGATATCGAAGTCCCCGGTGAGAGCGTGAGCTTTGGCGGCGTGTCTCAAACAGGCAACTTTACCTATAACAGTGAATTTTCGAGTGGTGAAATCGAAGAGTATACCAGTGAATTTCACGGCTATCTTGACGACCAAAAGCGCCAAGCCTTTCAACGCATCAACCGATTGCTTGGTGAGGGTGGATTGATTGATTTCGACCTGTTGCGTGACCACACGATTATTCTTGTTAACGACGGCTTCTCTGATAGTACGGTGCTTGATGTGGCGCTTGAGTTCTTGAAACGAGTCCGCATTAACCGCCTGGTGATTGCTGCGCCCGTAGCGTCAGAGGGGGCAATTGACCGTTTGCACGTGATGGCCGACGAGCTTCACATCCTTGACGTAAAAGTAAATTACTTCGACACAGACCACTACTACACGGTAAATGAAATTCCTTCTCACGAGGAAACTGTCGATAAAATTAACAAAATCATCCTCAATTGGCGTTGACCATACAGGGTTAAGAAGTGTAGAATAATTATCAACAGGTTCTGAGAGGCCAATAGTAGTTAAAAGGGGAAGCATGTTAGACGTTTTCATTACATCTCGGGTTAGGCGCAAGATTGTTGTGGTCTATGCCAAATACCCAGATTTTCGTACTCACGTACGTGGCCTTGCCAAGCTAATTAAAGAAGATCCAGGCAATATTCAGCGTGAGTTGAAGCGTCTTGAAAAGGTGGGATTCCTTTTGAGCGAACGTCAGGGTAATACCAAGATTTACGCAACCAATAAGCAGTTCCCAATCTTCAAAGAGCTCCAGAGCATCGTGATTAAGTCACAGCAACACGCTGCACGACCAAAGCGAACTTCATCTGACGTAGCCTAATGAATTTATTTGACCGCATTCTGAAATCCAGAGGTATTACTCCGGAACGGAAGGCGGTTTTTCTTTCGCCAAATTACGACGCAAAGCATGATCCGTTTTTACTTCCTGATATGCTTCCGGCAGTCGAGCGATTAGTAGAAGCACATAAGAACCAGGAGCGTATTACGATTTATGGCGACTACGACATTGACGGGCTGACTGCCACCACGGTGCTTTTGGACGCGCTCGCAAGTTTCGGTTTCGAGCACGTCGATGCGTTTATTCCAAACCGTTTCACCGAAGGGTACGGGCTGACGGTAGACGCCATTGAGCGAATCGCCGAAAAAGGTGCCGATCTAATTTTGACCGTTGACTGCGGAAGCCTGAGCCACAAGGAAATTACGCGAGCGAAAGAGCTTGGTATGGACGTGATCGTGACCGATCACCACAACGTTGCGCCCGAGCAGCCGCCAGCAGTTGCGGTCATTAACCCAAAGCGGCTACTGCAAGATTTCCCTGATGAGTATGAGAAATATCTTCTTAAACCTGATTCCAAGCAGCAGGGCAAAATCTATCCATTTCTTGATCTACCTGGTGTGGGAGTTGCCTTCAAGTTGGTACAGGCGCTACAAACAAAGCTTGGTGGGCTTGAGACTGGCCAAGAAAAATGGCTGCTCGACCTAGTGGCGCTCGGTACGGTATGTGACGTCGTGACGCTGGTTGATGAAAATCGTACACATGTCTTTTGGGGTCTCAAGGTGCTCGCGCGTACGCGTCGTCAGGGACTTAAGGCATTGATGGCCGTTTCTGGCGTGCGCCCTGAAACGGTGAACGCACGGAGTCTTGGGTTTTCTTTGGGGCCTCGCATGAATGCTGCGGGACGACTCGAAACTGCGCAGTATGCGCTCGATATGCTCAGGGCAACTGACCCAATGGAGGCGTTGCAGTTTGCGCGTCAACTTGATGAAATGAACCAGGCTCGACGCAAGGAACAAGACGAGATATTAAAAGAAGCGTTAGTGCAGGCTGAGGAATTGAGTAGTGACCCGGTGCTGGTAGTAAGCTCGACCGGCTGGAATCACGGCATCGTAGGTATCGTGGCAGCCAAGCTTTTAGAACGCTATCAAAAGCCAACGTTTGTGTTAGCTGAACATGGCGAAGAGGCGAAGGGTTCGGCGCGAAGTTATGGCGACTTTAGCGCAGCGGATGCAATTCGTTCGGCGGACGATATTATTACAAAAGGTGGTGGTCACAAGCTTGCTGCGGGTGTGACGCTTCCTACTGCGAACGTCGCTGCATTTCGAAAGCGGGTGAATGAATTTTATGTGCAGCAAAAACTACAAAACCAAGCAGCGCTTCTTTTGCCGGTTGCTGATGCCGACGCGCTACTTCATGAAGTCACGGAAGAGCTGATTGGGTATTTAGATACACTTGAGCCGTTTGGAAATGGTAACCCGCAGCCGATTCTTCGCAGCGAAACGCTGACGGTATTTGGCGTACGGCGAATGGGCGATAGTGGGCAGCACGTGAAGCTTACACTCAAGGATGCAGCGGCGGGAAAGATAGACCTCGTGGCCTTCAATGCACCCGAGCATTTTTATGTGGATCAAGGCGTGCAGATTGTGGCGTGGTATGCACCGGAGCTAAACGAGTGGCAGGGTCGACGGAGCGTCGAAGGCCGCTTGCTTCACCTCGAGCTTATATAGGTTTCAGTGTTTGATAATCACTACCGCCTATGCTTAACTGGTGGTAATGAAACGGTGGGCAAAACAAACAAAGGGCTTTACAATCGTCGAACTCCTTATCGTTGTCGTGGTAATTGCAATCCTTGCGGCCGTGACCATTGTTGCGTATACAGGCATTCGAGATAGGGCGGAGGCAAACTCGCTTCAAAGTAACTTAGCTCAGGTGAATAAGAAGGTGTTGGCGTACGCAGCGCTTAACTCGGACAACTATCCTGCGACTCTCGTTGATGCGGGGATTGCAAGCGGTGAAGCGGCAAAGTATGAATATTCGAGTGATAATTCCGCAAACCCTAAGACGTATGCCATTACTGCATCAAAAACGCCGGGTAGTACGACGTCGTATTATGTTTCGAATAGCCAAGCAAATGTGACGAGTGGCATCGCGCCTGGTCATAACACGATGGGGTGGAACAAGCCTGAAGTTGCAACCGCGCCTGTGCAGGCGGCGAGCGGTGTCACGATTGATACGGGCGTGTTCCGCACGAGTGGTGCTTCGATTCGCTTATCGCCGGGTGCAACAGGCCGTCCACTTCGAAGTAGTCCACTCACTGTTGAAGTAGGGAAGGTTGTGACAGTATCTCTTTGGATACTTACTGACGCGAGCTGGGACGGGTCGGCTAATAACTCGAAGATTCGATTTGGTGGTGTGTCTGATGGGTCGCTACTTGCTGCGTGTGGCTACAACGGCGCAAAAGCAACCTGGACACTTGTGACATGTAGCCGAACGGCAACCGCAGCGTACCCTGGTATGACGATTAGCGTGGGCAATGACGGCTCGACGGGTAATATTTGGCTCGATGACATCTCTTTGTCGATTCGATAACACCTCTTGCGTAACTCGCTCTCATCTGTTAAAATAGCGTAGATATGGTACAAGTAACACGTAAAGACAGCAAGGAAGCGAACGAAAACATCATTCGTCGTTTCAACCGAAAGGTGCTACAAAGCGGAGTCCTCGCTGAGGCCAAGGCTTCTATGCGCTTTTCAAAGGACATCAGCAAGGTTGAACGCCGCAAGAAGGCGATCATCCGTAAAGAGCGTAAGGCCGACAAGCTTGCAAAGGCTCGTCTCGGCGTTCGCTAGTAGGTGACCTCGTGGCGTTAAAGTCACAACTCGATAACGATATTAAAGCCGCTCTTTTGGGCGGCGATCGTTTTCGTGCCGATGTGCTCCGCGGCCTTAAAGCCGTGATTCTTAACGAGGAAGTCGCAAAGAACAAGCGCGACGAAGGCCTCGATGATGCATCTATCGAGCAACTCGTTGCCAAAGAAGTAAAGAAGCGCCTTGATAGCGTGCAGCAATACGTTGCCGCCGAGCGTCCTGAACTTGCCGAAACCGAGCAAGCAGAAGCAAAGATTTTGGAAGCATACCTTCCAGAACAACTAAGCGAAGAAGACATCAAGGTTGCAATCGACGACACAATTGGTGAACTCGGCGTAGCTGGCCCGCAAGCAATGGGGCAGGTAATTGGCGCGGTAAAGGGTAAGCTTGGGAATGCCGCAGATGGCGGCACCATCGCCCGACTAGTAAAAGAAGCGCTGAATTAATCGGCGCTTTTTATATAAAAAATAAAGATGAACAGGGTATCATAAAGACATGATTGTATTTTTCGGTCCAGCAGGAGCTGGTAAAAGTGTGCAGGGGCAAATTCTCGCAGCGCGCCAAGGTTGGCGCTGGTTAAGTGCGGGGCAAATCCTACGCGATGCGCACGACTCTGAACTTTTGCAAATGATGCACGAAGGTAAGCTTGTGCCGCACGAAGTTATTACACGCATTATGGGCGAAGCAATTTCTAAGGCCGGTGATATTGACCAAGTGATTCTCGATGGCTTCCCACGCGAAATGCCACAAGCGGAATGGTTAGTGAACAGCAAGACCGATCACGGCCGTGATATTGGCGTCGTAATTGTACTCGAGGTGCCGCGCGAAGAATTGCTTCGTCGTCTTGCGATTCGTGGGCGCGCCGACGATACTCCAGAAGCTATCGACCAGCGCCTCGCAATTTATCGCCAAGAAATGTACCCGATTCTAGGGCTCTTCAGCGAGCAACACATTCCAGTGGTGCATATCGATGGTGTGGGTACAGTGGGTGAAATCCACGACCGCATTTACGCCGAGCTTCAAAATAGGGGAATTGCACTCTAATGCAGAAGCCAAAGACCGAAGCTGAAATTCAGGCAATGCGTGATGGGGGTAAAATCCTTGCTCAACTCCTCGAAGACCTGAAACAACAGGTAAAGCCGGGTGTGTCTGAAAAAGAACTCGACGCGTGGGTAGACCGCGAAATCAAAGCGCGTGGTGCAATCGCAACCTATAAAACCGATGAAGTAAACTTTCCAGCTGCAATTTGTATCTCTACCAACGAACAAATCGTACACAGTATTCCAAGTGATTACATCTTGCAAGAAGGCGATGTTGTGAGCTTTGACCTCGTGATTACCTACAAGAATATGAAAACAGACAGCGCATTTACGATGATTGTCGGCGACAAGCCAAGTGGGGCGAAGAAGCACCTTATTAACGCGACCGAGCAAAGCCTTTATGCGGGCATCGATGCCATTAAGGGCCCAGTTCGTATTGGCGACATTAGCGCGGCAATCGAAAAGGTACTAAAAGATGCAAAGCTTGGGATTGTTCGAGAACTCGTGGGGCACGGAATTGGCCATGAAATGCACGATGGCATTGAAATCCCAAACTACGGCAAAAAGGGAACTATGGGGCTTTTGACACCTGGTGACACGATTGCAATCGAGCCGATGGCAACTTTGGGTGGTGAAAAAATCACCGTGGACGCTGACGGCTGGACGATTAACACTTGGGACGGAAGTCTTGCGGCTCATTTCGAGCACACGGTGCTTATTACCGAGGATGGGGCGGAGATTCTGACGCGCCTCTAATGGGTGAGCTAGCTCGTCAGTACGACGCACTGCTTGGGGCTGTTCGACCACGTCCAGCCATCGAAAATTTTGATATTGATTCACGCGCAGCAAGTGAGGCGCGTGAATTATTTTTTGAAGAGGTGCGCCGCGCACTTGAGCAGCGATTGAGCGCGCTTGCGATCCACGAATGTATTCGAGTTGAGCGAGATGCTCCAGCGGAGGGCGAGTGGGGAGAGGGTGATGTCAGCGACGTGCTGACGGTTGATGGTGTCAGCCCTTTGGCCTATGTGCGCCAAGCGGCTGAAGATGAGAAAAAAATTATTCGGTTTGGAGTGGTTCCAATCGACAGGGCTGGTGAGCAAGTTTTGGCTGCAATCGAAGAGGCCGATGAGGCACTTGGTAGGTCATTCTTTGGCGCTTAGGTATTCACAACCTCTACCACAAGCGGTATACTAACCCTATGCAAGAGTCGTCTTCGTATGCTGTAGGTCTCGATATTGGAACAACCAAGGTGCGTGCCGTTGTGGCGCATGTTGATAGTTCGACCGGGGTACCAACGATTGTTGGTATTGGGCAGGCAGCAAATACCGGTATGCGCAAAGGGGTGGTGGTTAATCTTCAGGGCCCCGGCCATGCTATTGATGAAGCGCTTGGCGAAGCCGAGCGCATGAGTGGATACCAAGTTCACGGTGCTACCGTGAGCGTGAATGGTGCACATATTTTGACGACTCACGCCGACGGCATGGTTGCCGTGGGCGGACCTGAGCACGAAATTTCTCGTGATGACCTTGACCGTATTAAAGAGGTCGCAACCCTTGGTAAGGTGCCTGCGAATCGCGATATTCTCGATGTCGTGGCGCACGCCTATAAGCTCGATGGGCAGGATAATATCAAGGATCCGCTTGGTATGACTGGCACTCGGCTTGAAATTGATGCGCACGTCGTATCAGCCCTTACGCCGTACCTCGTGAATGTTGAGAAAGCGGCTGAATCTGCGCAAGTTGAGCCACACAATGTCGTGCCAACTTCTATGGCCGCATCGCGCGCAGTTCTTAACGAGCAGCAACTCGAAAATGGCGTTGCAGTAATCGACCTTGGTGGTTCAACCACTAGTATCGCTGTGTATGAAGAGGGTGACCTTCAGTATGTGGGCGTTGTACCGATTGGCGGCACAAGCATTACTAACGACCTCGCGATTGGCCTGAAAACTGACCCTGAAGTAGCCGAAGAGGTGAAGGTAAAGCACGCCTGTGCGCTGAGCCACAGCGAAAGCGCCGGGGTAAGCGTGAAGCACGAGGGTGAAATTTATAGCTTTAAAACAGAAGACATTAATGAGATTGTTGAAGCGCGTCTTGAAGAAATCTTCGATGGCATTCAACTTCACCTTAAGAAAGCTGGTCGTGCGGGTAAGCTTCCGAGTGGGGTGGTGCTTGTAGGTGGTGGCGCAAAGTTGAAGCATGTTGCTGAATACGCCAAGGAGACACTTGGCCTTGCTGCACGTCTTGGGCAGCCATCTGGCTTTGGCGGCGTGGCAGAAGATATTGATAAGTCCGAGTTTGCCACTGCGATTGGCCTGATGCTTATCGATAGCGATCAGACATCTCGCGAAAAGCCTCGCGGTGGCGGCGCGAAGTTCAAAGCGCCTTCAACTAAAGATCTTAAGGGCGGCGTCTCTAAGATTTTCGGTTGGTTTAAGCCGTAAGGAGATCTTATGAACGAACAACCTCAACCAATTCAAGCTCCTGAATCGCCTCAGGATAGTCTTCTTCAAGGCTATCAGCAACGCTCATTTATATTTGGGCTTGTGAGTATTGTAACCTGTGTGTGGCTCGCGCCCGTGGGGCTGGGCTTTGGTATCGCAGGGCTCGTGCAAACACGCAAGACGCGTCGTCGAAGTGTTGAGCTTCAAGAAAAGCCACCACGTCAATTTATGCCGCAATTTGTGCTGAGCCTTCTTGGTACTATTGGTGCGTCGGTTGCGATGGTGCTCTTTGCGATTACTGTGCTCGCCAGTCTTTCTACGCTCGGTCCAATCATTAACGGGCTCTTTACCACATCGAGTGAATATCCAAAGGCGGTTGCTACACTCGAGGCTGCGAAGAAGGATTTCTCGGCTGACGAAACGGTTGAGTTTGGTCCATTTGATATGACGATTCGTGATGTACAAAAGGGCTACGCGCCCACGAGCGAAGAGGTCTCGCAGCCACGAGAGGGTGTGGTGTATACAAAATTTACCGCCGATGTCAGCTACAACGCCGAAAGGGGTGCTACCTATGATCGCCTGATGATGGATGTACGCGGCTGGGGTGATGGCTTGGGGTGGATGGAGCTGGACGGTACGCGTTGCGGCACCTATCCGACACCTAAAGAGCTTGAAAAGTACAATGCCAAGTACAAAGACGACTACATGGATTCAACGACGATTACCTACCTGTGTGCCGGGACGGCCGATGGTGCAGGGAAGCTGACGATGGAAGTTTCACTCTTCTCGAAGGTGTCATCTATCGTAGGTACCGAGGGTATGCCGCGTAAATACGTTACATATAGTGTTCAGCTTTAGCTGCACACACTACTTGTTCGAACACATAGGTGTTGCCGTTTGCGGGTGCGTGGTATACTAGAGCAAAGGGTTAATTATAGGAAACAAATCTAGGAGAGACAGGCATGCCTGAAGTAAAACCAAGTGACATCCAGACCTTCGCGAGTATTAAGGTTGTTGGTGTAGGTGGCGCGGGTGGTTCCGCAGTAAATCGTATGAAAGAAGCTGGCCTTGCCGGTGTGCAATTTATTGCCATGAACACCGATGCACAGGCACTTCACAACAGTAAAGCTGATATTAAGATTCACCTTGGCCACACCACAACAGGTGGCCTTGGTGCGGGTGCTGATCCTTCAAAGGGTGAGGCTGCAGCAAATGAATCTCGTGATGATATTCGTCAATCACTTGAAGGTGCTGACATGGTGTTTGTCACTATCGGTGCGGGTGGTGGTACTGGTTCTGGTGCCGGCTACGTCGTGGCCGAAGTGGCCCGCGAAATGGGCATCCTTGTGGTTGGTGTTGCAACCAAGCCATTTAGCTTCGAAGGCGAGAAACGTCGCCAAAACGCTGACTGGGCAATTACTCAGCTCCGCCGTCACGTCGACACATTGATTACTATTCCTAACGATCGTCTTCTCCAAACCATCGATCGCCGCACCCCACTTCTTGAAACCTTTAAGATCGCCGATGATGTGCTTCGTCAGGGTGTCCAAGGTATTTCCGAGCTCATTACCGAGCATGGACTCATTAACCTCGACTTCGCCGACGTAAAGGCAATCATGAGCAACGCTGGCTCAGCGCTTATGGGTATTGGGCGCGCTTCAGGCGACAACCGTGCTGCACTTGCTGCACAACAGGCGATTGAGTCACCACTTATCGAAGTATCAATCGACGGCGCACGGGGCGTACTCTTCAACGTAACCGGTGGCTACGACATGTCTATGAGCGAAATCCAAGAAGCTGCCGAAATCATCACCAGCGCCGTGTCTCCTGACGCAAACATCATCTTTGGTGCAACGCTTAAGCCGGACATCGAAGACGAGCTGATTATTACCGTCATCGCAACTGGCTTTGATTCTGCCTACTTCCAAGATGAAGAGCCTGCAACTGAAGTTGCTGACCCTGAGATTGCAGAAAAGATGAGCGCAGCAATCGATGAAACCGAAGTAAAAGACATCGACATGAACCTCGACCACACAGAGGCCGCTCAAATCTTCAACGAAGAGCCAACTGAAAGCATGTGGAACCAAGCGGTAGAAGAAGACGATGAGTCTGACACACCGGCATTCCTACGTCGCCGCAAAAAGAACAAAAAGAACAAGAAGGACGAGGAGTAGTCATATATGGCAAAAGTAGTAATCGGCGATAGTCGTGTTATTGAATCACGCGAAGTGAGTGACGGCGTAACGATTCGCCGCCGCCGCGAAGCACCTGATGGAACTCGATTTACTACTTACGAGCGCATTGAAAAGCCAAATCTTGCGATTGTAAAAAAGAATGGTGCGCGCGAGCTATATGACCGCGATAAGCTTGCAACGGCTATTAAGCGTTCGGTTGGCAAGTTCTTTACCTCAGAAGTTGAAGTTGAAGAGATGATCGATGTGATCGAGGACGGCTTGTACGACCTTGGTGAAAGTGAAATCACCAGCCAGCAAATCGGAGACAAGGTGCTCGACGAACTTGCTGCGCGTAACGAGGTTGCCTATGTGCGATTCGCCAGTGTGTACCAAGAGTTCAAGACGCTCGATGACTTCGTGAAAATCCTCGAAGAGCGCCGCGAGCAAAATCAAGCCAAGAAGGTCGCCTAAGCTATGCGCGTAGTGGTGGTCTACAAGCAAGCAACTGATTACGCACGTCGCGTTGACGAATTTCTGGAAGACTTTAAGCGTCAAACCGGGCGTGAGCTCGAAACCCTCGACCCGGACACTCGGGAGGGGAGTGGGTTTGCTCAAACCTATGACGTCGTGGAGTACCCAACGATTATTGCCATCTCTGACGATGGTCAAATCCAAAACCAGTGGAAGGGCCTTCCACTACCAACCCTAAGTGAAGTGAGCTACTATGTCTAAAGTAAAAGATTTTATCGGCTATTTTAAGCACGATGACAAAAAGATTCGCGACAATCGCTGGATTTTCGCAAGTATGTTGGTGGGTGCGCTATTAAGCCTGTTGGCGGCATTTGTATTGTCGGTCGAGGCAGTAGAGCTTGCTAAAAACCCGAATGCAGAATTAAGCTGTAGTGTGAATGTGGTGCTAAACTGTGCAACAGTCGCCAAGCACCCAAGCGCCGAGCTTCTCGGTTTTCCAAATAGCTTCTTTGGTCTAATGGCTGAGCCGGTCGTGATTACCGTGGCGATTGCAGGCCTTGCGGGCATCGCATTTCCGCGCCGCTTTATGTTCTGGGCGCAAATTGGCTATACAGCTGGGCTCGCGTTCGCAATCTACCTGTTCTTTACGAGCATGTTCGTCATTGGCGCGCTTTGTCCTTGGTGTCTGCTTGTGACCGCGTCGACTATCTTTGTCTGGTTCTCGATTACCCGCTATAACATTCGAGAGAATAACCTGTATCTTCCGAAAAAAGCTCAAAAGGCAGCTGAAAAGTTCGTCGCAAAAGACTACGACAAGCTCGTACTGGGCGTGACTATTGCGGTGCTAATCGCAGCTATCTTTATCAAGTACGGTGACAGCCTCTTCCTATAGGAGCCGTCCGTGCCGAATGATTCTATTTCAAAAATAACCCGTACGCGGCTTGAGGCGTATGGGTTATTTGATTCTAAGGTGATCGACGCGGTTTCATCGCAGGCGACGGTGCAGCAGGGGTTTGAAACGTACGAGGCGCTCTTTAAAAAAGTTGGCGTGCCGCTTGAGCCAACCTTGTTTATTACCAAAAAAAGGAAGGGTGTACCTTTGGTCGACGTTGACGCACGCGAAACGCAGGAAGGCGTGCTGGTAGTGCATCTGCCAATGGGTAATTCGCTTGATCCAAATCAGTTGTATCAAGTGGCGACGCTGGCGCTTGCGTTCCCGGCCTATCGAATTATTGCGTTCGGCAATCCAAGCGGAAAGCCATTTGCCTACAAGCAAGAGAACTTTTCGTTGGCGGATTGGTGGCGAGTGGCTTTTACGAAAAAACTTCGAGCCGCGGTTGGCGTCGAGCTTGAATACCTCACCTCGCAGCGCATCGAAGGTGCGTATCAAGTAGGATACTCTTACGGTGCGCTAAAGGCGCTACTCGCTGCATACTACGCTAATCCAGCACAAACCAAAGGACTCATTTTACTAGACCCGGTGGCGCACCCGCGCTATCCGCAGCAATTGTTAAAAGATTTCACTGCTACATTTAAACCACTCGGTGAGTACGTGAATCGCACGAAGCTGCAGACTTTTTTGGATGCACGTCAGGATGCGGTGAAGTTTGTGCATTATTCGCAGGGGATTATGCGTCCGGTGAATATTGCGATTGGGTTTATGCTAGCCCGGGTTGATTTTGTTCCACTTTTGACGCGTACGCTTCAAAAGCATACTGACATGACTGCGTCTGTAGCTTGGGCGGGGAAGAGTGAGCTTGGAAACGATGCGCACATGGCTACAAGCCTTGATATGTTGAATCGCGATGCGGCGAAGGGGCGGGTCAAAGCGCTACGACTCAAGGACGATACACATGCGTTTGCGAACGACGTCTTTTTGCAGGTTGCGATTATCAAGCAGGCGCTAGCCGAGCGCTTTGTGGTTTGATACTATATAGCATATGATTCGTGGGCAAAAACAAACAGGGTTTACTATCGTTGAGCTTCTCATTGTCGTCGTGGTGATAGCTATTTTGGCAGCTATTACAATTGTTGCATATAATGGCATTACGAATCGCACTAAAGATACGGCGGTAAAAGCTGATATTGAAAATGGCGTGAAGCGACTTGAGGTAGTTAAATTGCAGAGTGGTACCGAGATGTATCCTGCGTCACTAAGCGCGGCTAATATAGTTGCAAGCTCTGGTAATACTTACTACTACCAATACAACAGTCTTGATAACAGCTATTGCCTTGAGAGCTCAAATGGCTCGTTGCGTTGGTACGCGAGTTCAAGCACGACGAGTCCAGCAGTTGGGCGTTGTGGAGCTGATGGCATGGTTGGACATTGGAACTTTGACGGTGGAGCAAACGACACGAGTGGAAATGGGCTAAACGGCACCGTGAGTGGTGCAACACTCACAACTGGGCAGGACGGCAGCGCAAATGGTGCGTACCTCTTTTCGGGTGCTGCAGCGTCTATTACGATGGGAAACTCGACACTATTCAATAAACCAGATCTCACCCTAAGTGTGTGGGCGCGTTCAACTAACCTTGCTTCGGTGGGGACATTGATTGCCAAAGAGGGAAAGCAGAAGTATCGCTTTAATGCTGGAGGTACTGCGGTTGGTATGCTCGCATCGAGCACTACGGGTTGGACCGACACCTATAACTGTCCGGTAAGCGTCGCGGTAAATACCTGGTATCACGTCGTTTACACAATTAGTTCGAGTACAGGGCGCATGAAGTTATATGTGAACGGCTCTCAAATCTGTGACGTAGCCGGACCTGTCATTACTGGGTATGGCACAAACGATGTTGTTGTTGGAGCTTATAACACGGGCGGGACTGAGGGTTTTGTTGGTTCGCTGGATGATGCACGTTTCTATGGTCGTGCACTGACTGGTGCGGAGATTAAGAGTTTGTACGACCAGGGTGCGGAGTAGTTCAATAGCTTGTACGCCACTGTAGTTTGAGGTAAAATAAGGGCATAAACGTTTGAGTGGCTATCACCCACGAGTTTTGGGAAGAAATCGAAAGAAACTAGACCCCAACGCGATTCCGGCGACACAGTGAACTAACGAAGTGCTGAAAGCAAGACTTTCGGAAATCGGATGGTACCACCCGCAACGCGGGCTCCGATGGACGAAGGTCTTTTATTTTTTTAAACAGGAAGTATCACTATGGGCTCAATGTACGATCAAGGACACGTGTGGGTAGGGCAGGCTGCGATTATTATGCGTGATGGCAAATTCTTGATGATGAAACGCGCCGGTAAGCATGGTGCGGGTACGTGGTCGGTCCCTGGTGGGTGGCAAGAGGTTGGTGAAACTTTCGAACAGGCAGTGACGCGTGAAGTCCTCGAGGAAGTGGGCTGCGAAATTGGGAATCTGCGCTTCGGGGCGGTTACTAATAACTATTTCCCCGATGAAGGCGTGCACTCTATCTCGATATTTAGCATTGCTGATTGGGTGAGCGGGGAGCCGCAAAACCTCGAGCCCGAAAAGTGTGAAGAGTTACGTTGGGTAGACTTCGACTCGTTGCCCTCGCCGCTGTTTACACCCTGGCAAGAACTACTCAAAAGTGAATTTATGGAACATCTAAAAGAAGAATTGGAAAGGAGCAAGTCATGAAGTTTCAATCAGGGAGTCGGCGACGCGCACTCGAATACGAAAAAGAACTCGTAAACTACTGGAAAGAAAATAAAACGTTCGAGAAATCGATTGAGCTGCGCTCGAAAGAGAACGCTTATGTATTTTATGACGGGCCTCCATTTATTACCGGCGTGCCGCACCACGGAACGCTGCTGAGTAGCATTGTGAAGGACGCGGTGCCTCGCTACTGGACAATGAAAGGCAAGCGCGTCGAGCGTGTCTGGGGTTGGGATACTCACGGCCTGCCAGCTGAGAACTTTGTCGAAAAACAACTCGGTATTGTCGACCGTCGTCAAATCGTGACCACTGCTGACGCACCGGCACCGCTTGATAAAGATGGCAACGAACTTCCAACCGTCACGCTTGAGCACTACATCACCAAAGCCCGTGAAAGCATGGTGGCGAACGCCGCAACTTGGGAGGATGTGATTGACCGCGTGGGTCGTTGGGTCGACTTTAAGGGTGCCTACAAAACCATGGATAAAGACTTTATGGAAAGTGTCTGGTGGGCGTTTAAGACGCTTTATGAAAAGGGCAAGATCTATGAAGGCGAGAAGGTGCTTATGTACGACACCCGCTTCGCGACGCCTGTGAGTAAGAACGAAGTCACGATGGACAACGACGCCTACCAAACCGTCACCGACCCAAGTGTCTACGTGAAGTTTAAACTCGATAATGGTTCGACGCTTCTTGCCTGGACAACCACTCCATGGACGCTTCCGGGCAATACTGCGCTCGCAGTGAACTCTGAACTTGAATACGTAGAAGTGAAGGTGGGCGACGATCAATTTATCTTGGCGAAAGAACTTGCTGCGAAAGTCTTGATTGACGAAAAGAAGCAGCCGCTTGCCTACGAAACTCTCCGTGAACTGAAGGGTGCTGAGCTTGTCGGCCTTAGCTACGAACCGCTCTTTGTAAACCACGGCGAAAACGCACATAAGGTATGGGCGGCGGACTACGTCAGCGCTGAAAGCGGTACTGGTATTGTGCACCTCGCACCAATCTATGGTGAAGAGGACTTTGTACTCGCGCAGGCGAATGACATTCCGCGTGTGCATGTGCTTGACGACAACGGGTTCTATTACCCCGAAGTTGCTGAAAAGCTTTACGCACTTATGCCGTGGCTCGATAGTACGAAGCCTCTTGAGGTGTGGGACAACAACAAGAATATTGCGAAGGCGCTCGAAAAGGCGGGTGTTGTATGGAAAATTGACTACATCCAGCACGAATACCCTTTCAACCCTCGTTCAAAGCAGCGCATTATGTATCGGGCGATTCCAAGCTGGTTCTTTGATGTGCAAGATTCTAAACCGCTGATGCTCGAACAAAACGAGAATATCAACTGGTTCCCAGCACACTTAAAGAATGGTCGCTTCCAAAAGAATATCGAACAAGCGCCAGACTGGAACCTAAGTCGTGATCGTTTCTGGGCGACAGCGATGCCGGTTTGGAAGGGCGACAGGGGAACGGTAAAGGTTATCGGCTCGTACCAAGAGCTCAAAGATCTGAGCGGTGTCGAGCTCGAAGATTATCACCGTCCATGGGTCGATGACATCACGTTTGATATCGATGGTGAGCACTTTACGCGCATCGATAAGGTGCTCGACTGTTGGTTTGAGAGTGGCAGTATGCCATTCGCGCAGCTTCACTATCCGTTTGAAAATAAAGAAAAGTTTGAGCAAAACTATCCAGCCGATTTCATCGTCGAATATATCGGCCAGGTTCGCGCATGGTTCTATTACGTGCACACTGTGAACACGGCACTCTTTGGCGACCACGCCTTTAACAACGTTATTACTACTGGCGTCGTAGCGGGAAACGATGGTCGTAAGATGAGTAAGAGTCTCGGTAACTTTACTGACCCTAACGAGCTCATGGATAAGTTTAGTGCCGACTCGCTTCGCTTCTTGCTGCTTTCAAGCCCACTCCTGAAGGGTGAAGACTTTGCACTGCAAGATAAAGATGTAGGGGATGTCGCTCGTAAGCTCAGTATGGTCTGGAATATGTACGACTTCTTTACTATGTACGCCGAAGTCGATGGTTGGGAATTTAACGGCGAGCTGGTTGACCCGTCCGATGAAGTGACAAACCCACTCGACCAATGGATTATCAGCCGTGTGCATCAATTGCTTCAAGAAATTGAAACCAACATGGACGCCTACGATATTCCAAACGCAACAAGTCCAATTCTGCCATTCCTCGATGATGCATCGAACTGGTATGTGCGTCGTTCTCGCCGTCGTTTCTGGAAATCTGAAGATGACACTGACAAGAACAATGCCTACAAGACGCTGCACTATGTACTTGTAAGGCTTAGTCAGGGCTTGGCGCCGTTTGTGCCATTTATGGCGGAAGAACTGTACCAGAAGCTTACTGGAGGCGAAAGCGTTCACTTGACCGATTGGCCAGAAGTGGGCCACGCAAACGACTTCGTACTTGAGCGTATGGCACAAACCCGCGAAGTGATTGAGCAGGGTCTTGCACTGCGTATGTTCAAGGACGAACATGAACCGCAGATTAAGGTGCGTCAGCCACTTTCGAAGCTTACTTATGGCGGTGAGCGACTCGATGCATTCTATGAATCGATTATTGCTGAAGAGGTGAACGTAAAAGAAGTTGCGCATGGCGACTTTGAGTTCACGCAACTTGATAAGAATGTCACCCCAGAGCTTCGCCGCGAAGGTATGGCTCGTGAAGTCATTCGTCACGTTCAGGCGGCGCGTAAGAATGCGGGGCTTAATGTTGATGATCGCATCTCTCTTAGCCTTCAGGCTGAAGACGGCGAGTTGCAGCAGGCGATTCAAGAGTACGCCGAGACTATTGCGACCGAGACGCTCGCTGAAGCTGTGTCTACTGGCGGCTATTCGTTTAGCGTAGAGGCAAAGATCGAGGGCGCAGTGCTCACGGTCTCTCTTCAAAAGGCGTAGCGAAGTATCGCAAGAAATGGAAAGCCCCTCGAGCTTTCCGTTTCAACCGCAGCCGTAAAGCTGGGGACTCGGAAAACCCAAGGGGTCTAGGGGTTGATGATGTCGAACTCGGTCGACATCTTGGTGGAGGTGGATGATGCGTCGAGCATGAACCAGCGACCGTATTGGTCAATCAGCTCGAACGAATCATCTTCGTAATCAACATTTTTCACTCGGACGACGAACTCGTACTGCAGCGCAGTGGGGTTCGGGTCATCGAGGTTCTTCGCGAAGAAGGTTGCGGTCGTCTTGCGGCGGCCAGCTTCTGCGAGGAACTCGTTGATTTCGTGCGCACTCGGGGCGGGTCCATCCTTACGGGGGACAGGTCCGAGGGCAACGACTTGAAAAGTCGTCGATCTCCCGTTCATCCTCTCTCCCTTCTGGTTGTAGGAGGACGTACGATAAACATTATAGCATAAACTGTATGATTTGTAAAGTATTGCGCTTATGAATGGTACTGAAGGGCGCGTGAACCAGTGTTTCGTGCGGCACGGTGCTGACGGCCAAGTTCACCCGAGCGCATCTTGCGGATACGATCAATAAATGCAGGTGCATATTTCTTTGCAGTGGCAAATGAGATAGAGACTGAATCTGACATGTCATCCTTGGGGCCACGGAAGTCGGCGTCGGTAAGGCCGGTCCATACGGCTTTTGAAAATCGTTGGCGCTGGTGGGTCTTTCGCTCCTTACCAAAGCTCGCTTTAATATCGATACCACCCCATTTTCCATCAACTTCGGCGTAGATATCGCGACCGTGCTTATCTTGTTCGTCGGTTACGTTGTAGTCGTAGTTTAGGCCTGCCGCAGCAAAGAGCGTTTCTGTCGCAACCTCATGACGCATACCATTAATAACTGCTTCGATGTTATACAGGACATCTTCGGCGGGGCGTCGAGAGATTTCTTGGGTAGGCTGTTCTGGGCGAAGAGTGTTGTGGCGGCCGTAAATGGCGGTGTAGGCGACGGCGAGGTTGTCACGAAGGTCACCGGCGTTGAGGGTAGGGTTATCGAGAATCAATTCTTTAACCGCGTGGTTGAAGGGGAGCATATACTCTTGTTTAAGCTCGGCGAGGCGCTCGATATCATCCTGTGAGATATCACTACCGCGTTGCTTCTCGAAATCGCGTACATTATTGATGTCGTCGATTTCTCGCTGTGCGTCCATATAAGTACCGAGGCGACTAACCGTCGTAAGAAGGGAGCGGTCAAAGTCATCAATTTCTTCAGGTGATTGAGCGAGCGCTGCGGCTGCTTCACCAAAGGCTTGTGCTCCAGATAGGTTGGAGTTACGGGCGAGTGCGAATTCTTTTGAACGCAGTACGCGTGCGCTCGACATGGCGCGTACGTAGTGTTCTGATTGAGCGAGCCTTTCTTGAGCCGAGAGTTTTGGCTGTGTTTCTTGAGAGGCTGAATTGTGAAGGACTTCGCGATTTTGGTGTTCGGTCATTTGAAGTTACATTAGCATAAGCTTGATAAAAAGTCAATATTAAGGGGGGGTGAACGTAGGGGATTGACTTTTTAATATGTTTATGCTTAAATATGCACATAACCAATTAACACAAACAGCAGTTTAACAAGATGTCATTATTCCAATATTTACAACTTCAACCAATCGATCCCCAGGATGACGGCAGCGTGAGCGAGCTTGATACCTATGAACAGGACGAAGTGATCGACCTCACTCAAGATGAAGACGGCGCGGCGCTCCTTCAAGAGTGGGAAGAGATCACCAAAGACCTTCACGGAAACGTGCAATAAACTAAACGCGCTACCTGATATACTGTAAAAATGCTTACCCTTACCGACGAAGAGTTTGATGCGCTGATTACGCGCGCTATGGATGAACTACCTCAAGAATATATTGAGGGACTCAACAATGTCGCGATTATTTATGCCGATGACCCTGATGAATACCAGGTACAGAAATCACACCTTGATGAACACCATATGCTCCTTGGCCTATACGAGGGGATTCCATTGACCCAACGTGGCTCGGGCTTTAGTGGTATGTTGCCAGATAAGATTACGTTATTTAAGAATTCACTGCTGCGCGTTGCCGAAGATGACGTGGAAAAACTTTTCCAAGAGGTGAAACGCACATTATGGCACGAAATGGCCCATTATTACGGCCTGAGTCACCGCGACATGGATACCCGTATGGAGCAGCTCAACAATTAACCCACCATATAGCGGTTATGCTATACTAGAAGTACGCTACATATAGTTGTCGAGTGGGGAGGGCACGTATACATGCGCACACTGCGAGGGTTCCTACAGGGTAAAATACTTATCGTGTATATAGTAGTGCCTGCGCTCCTAGCTTCCAGTCTCGTTATTATCAACTCTCGGCCTTCTTTTGCCGAGAGTCCTTCTTTATTACGGACGGTAAGGTGCGTGGTTCGGACGGTGTTGTGGGTAGAATGTCCTAAAAATGTGACATCTTCTACTCAACAACCTGCGCTCACACAAGCACCACAACCTGCGAACCCTACGCCACCACCTGCGGCGACTCCCTCTAATACCGCAAGTATACCAGTTAACACTTCGTCTAAAGTACAGGTACAAGAGGTGAGCGCGCCTAACCAGACGCTCGCACAATATGAACCGCTTGAGCAAGTCCCTGTTACCGCTTCAACGACCAGCCGCATGAGTGAGTCGGAGTACGTGGCGTATTTTAACCGGTATAGCCCGTATGCGGTTGCGGCCGCCCAGACAATGAAACCTGCTCCCGTGGAACGCACTTCTGAAGGCTGGCGATTGTTTGGGACGGCGTGGTATTGGTGGGGAATTCTCGCCGCTATTGGTTTTGCTTTATTCTTTGCTTTTAAACATAAGGTTTTAAGGAAACGTTCAGTATTGCCAAAAGCAGAATAAAGTGATAGAGTTAAGAAAAATAAAATACAAAAGTTGAGATTTGTGTTAAGAATTTAATGGTGAGATATCAATAGCCGGGATACAGGCCGTGCTGAATGTCGACCAGGGAGTGTTTTATGAAGCTACGTATGCGAGCGACAGCGCTAGGAAAGAAAATAACATTATTAACAACTGCATTTATATTAGCGGTGAGTACTTTGACGGCGAGCGTGCCGTTTATTTTATCTCAAAACGCAAGCGCAGTTGCGGGGACTACCGTGAGCGGTATTACCACATTTGACGCATTTAAAGATGCGTTGAACGATCCAAATGTAGGGTACATTAACCTTGCTTCAAAGGTGACTATTACTGCACCTGAAAAGCTCGTATTGAGCCGAAGTGATGTACGCATCAATGGTAACGACAGTACTATTGTATTGAACACCGCCACTTCTTCGCTTGAGGGTTGGAAGAGCGACTACGTATTCCAGGCTTACAATGTCTCAAACGTTGAGATTAATAGCCTTCGTGTAAAGGGTGGTGACGCCGGTTTCTTAATCAACGGCTCACAAGTTACCTTGAAAGGTAATACTCACGTAGATGGCCACGAATTTGGCGGCATCGAAGTGTCACGTGGAAGTAGTCCTTCACTTTCAAACTCACAATTAACGCTTCAAGGTGCGCTTTGGAGTGAATCAGCGCCTTTTGAGGCAGTCAACAAGCCGTCTGTATGGGTAGTAGATGGGCAGGGTTCAGTCGATAGCACTGCACTCTACCAAAAACTTACTGCAGTTTCATATGTTGCTCCTGGTAAAACCTATCTTTACCGCAACGTGTCTGTCGCAAACCCTGTTGCAACTAATCTCAACAAGCAACAGGCGTACGACAGTATTGAAAGCGCGATTGCAGCCGCTTCAACTGGAGACACCCTTCAACTCAATAAAGATGTAACACTTACACAACCTGTACAAGTAAACAAGCCAGTCACTATTGATGGTGCTGGCAAGACAGTGACGAGCGCGTTTGATCGTACAAGCAACCTGAATAATGCTGCATTTGTTGTAACTGCAAATAACGCGACTCTTAAAAACCTTACTGTTACTACTACAAGTACACTTACCGCGACTTCAGGCTTCCCAACTAAGCCACACGCAGTAGTGACCTATAACGTAACTGGCGCCCTTATTACCAATGTGACCCTTAAGGACAACCTCGCAGGTCTCATTGTGAACGGCTCCAAGGTGACTATCGACGGCGTTCACACCGCTGGCAACCTTTGGTACGGTATTGACGTGGACAAGGCGGGTGCAATCCTGACTGTACGCGGCACCAACACGCACACCGAAGCAAAGCACATCTTTGTCGATGACACATGGACTGGTGCGTATGTGATTGACCAATTTGGTAAGTACAATAAAGAAGTTTCTGGTCGCGAAAATACGTTCAACCTCGACACTTCAACACCAGTAGTGAACTCAATTAACTACGCAGACGGCACTGAAGTAGATGGCAGCCGTACCAACAAGCAATTGCATACAGTGAACGTAAGCTTGAGCGATGGTACGAAGACTGCAGTTAACTTTACGAACTTCACTGTACGTAAGGGTGGCGTGTTTAAGGCACAAGGTTCTGGCGGTAGTAGCCTCAACCCAACCTTTAACCTTGATACAACCAACTTTGTCGATGGTTCAGACTATACTCTTGAAGTCTATGGTCGCGACAACAGCGGCAACACCTTCAATGAAACCGTTAACTTCACCGTTGATGGCGTTGCACCAGAAGTGCTTAGTGTTGATTACTCAACAACTGCACAAACACGAAACAATGTACTTGTTACTGTGACTGTTGACGAAGCCTCAAACGCTCCTCAGGGATGGGTGAGCACCAACGGTGGTACGGTCTTTACTAAAGAAGTTACAGATAACGAAGCTTCAACTGTGAACTTTACCGACTTTGCAGGTAACACCGGCTCATTTAGCTACAGCGTAGAGAATATTGACCGTTCAGTGATTGGTGCAATCGCCCCAATCTCTCGCACTACCACAACTCCAAACATTTCCGGTGTGATTTCTTACAACGTAGATGGTGTGGGTGTTGAAGGTATTGCACTTGATATCTATGTTGACGATGTAAAGTACAGCCGCACTACAGATGAACAAGGAATTTGGACTATCAGTGGTGTGAACCTTGCAAACAACACGACTCACAGGGTTGCGGTGTTCCAAGCAGGCGCTGATCCAGAAGTAGACGACGCATTTGATACTGAGGCCTTTACTACTAATGTGATAATTAGCCAAGTTGTGACGCCTCCTATTCAACCTACTCAAGATTCTAACTCATTGAGCAATCAACCAAATGGCGGGTTGCCACTTACAACCTTTGGCGCAGCCCAAGTTCTCGGAGCTAACACTGGTGACGACACCACTGAAGGCACCAAAGCCGTCGAAGGTACTTCAACCGAAAAGAACCTCGCTGCAGCAGTCGACACCGACAGCAGCGATGGCACTGTGCTTGGAATGGCATGGTACTGGTGGCTCCTAATCGTTGCAGCACTCGCAACGCTTATCTGGTGGATTGTCGGCGCAGCGCGCAATCGCCAAGCTGAATAGTGAATAAAAAATAGCTATACCATAAAAGCCCTTACGCTCGTAGGGGCTTTTTGCTATACTGAGGCTGATCGTGAACACGAAACACACACAACGAAAACCGATTCAGAAGCGCAGTACCTCAAAAAAGGTACCTCTTAAGAAGCGCGTACAGAGCCACGCGAAGCACGTACTGGTTCCGCACAAGGCAAACGAATATCGTCCACATTTGATTCGGGCGCATGGCATTATTGCGGTGCTCATCATCGCGTTATTGGCGCAGGTAGTATATGGGTTCGCGACAACAGGCCATTTAAGTGTCTTGGCGAAGCAATCGAATATTCAAACCGAAGAGTTATTGGCTGATACGAACCTCGAGCGTGAAAAAGTTGGGGCAGGGGATTTGCAAATTAATGCGCAACTGAGCGATGCGGCATTCTTGAAGGCGCAAAATATGTTTACTGAACAGTACTGGGCGCACGTCTCACCTAGTGGCACTGAACCGTGGAAATGGTTTGGTGATGTCGGGTATAACTATAGTGTTGCGGGTGAAAACTTAGCGAAAAATTATCCCACTTCACAAGCGACAGTCACTGCGTGGATGAATTCGGCGACTCACCGTGAAAATCTTCTTAAAAATGACTATGTGGATGTAGGATTTGCAGTGGTTGACGGCGAACTAAACGGCCAAAAGACCACGCTAGTAGTGGCCCTGTACGGTGCGCCAGTTGCGGCAGTGGCGGCAAGTGAAACGCGCTCACTTCAGCCTACTTTCTCGGCTTCAAAGGTCGCGAGTGAAACGCAAAACCCTCTGGCGTATTTCGGTACCATTCTTGAATCATTAAGCCCTGTGACAATCGGCGTATTAGGACTGCTTGCGATTGTCGCGATTGTGGGTGTTGTTGCACATCACCACCGTGAAAAGCTACCTAAAGCACTCAAAAAGAGCTGGCGTTTACACCACGGTATGTATACGTTCCTCGGTATGATTAGCCTTGGCGTGCTTATTATTATTGCAACTGGCGGCGGGTCAATCTAATTCTGTTCGGTGTAAGCCGAACCGCCGTTCATGCCGCCACTGTGTGGTTCAAGCCATGAGCCATTTTCGTAGTAATGAGTAATTTCATCTTGGCGGGCAGTTGCAAAGGTCGTATCGATAATAGGGCCACGTACTGAATATGTCCAGCTTTCTCCGTCGTGTGAGCCGCCTACGATTTGGCCAAAGCCACCGCCTCCGTCTTGTTTATAAATAATCCACTGGTCTGGTTTGTAGGTTGGTTCAATCATAATTATGCTTAGTATACTATAGGTTTGGCTCGAGCGGGCGGCTGAGCGTCTTTACATTTCACTCTATCTCTGTTACAATTACTAACTGATTGTTAAAACAATAAAGGATTTAAGAATGACAAAAGCAGTCGTTAAGATCGGTGGCAAACAATTTGTTGTTGCCGAGAAAGAGACCCTCATGGTGGACCTCCTCCCTGAAGGAACTAAAGAGCTCACGCTTGACGCACTGTTGGTGATTGACGGTGATAAAACCACTGTTGGCGCTCCAACGGTCAAAGACGTGAAGGTAACCGCAAAGGTTATCGAAGACGAAATTAAGGGCGACAAGGTCCAATACATTCGTTACAAGGCTAAGAAGCGTGTTCACAAGGTGAACGGTCACCGCCAAAAATACTCAAAGATTGAAATTTCATCAATCAAGTAATTGAAGCCCTCCGGGGCTTCTTTTTTATGCAAAAAATAGGGAATAGGGAAATATGATTATCGCAATTACGGGTCCATTGGGTGCGGGTAAGGATACTGCCGCAGAATACTTAGCAGAAAAGATGAACGGTGTGCATGTCTCGGGTGGAGATGTGCTTCGTGAAATGATAGTGTCACTGGGTCTTGAGCCCAAGAAGGCGGCGCTGGGTGACTTTGGGACATTCCTGCGCACCCATTATGGGCAAGACGCGGTCACGAAACAGATTCAACGTAAAGGCGAGTCGAGCGAGCATCTCGTCGCCAGTGGCTTCCGCTCGCCAGTAGAGGCGGAGTCGTGGAAAGAGCGCGGGGCGATTATTTTGTATATCAGTGCACCCGATACGCTGCGCCATACCCGTGTGAATACACGTGGTCGCGAACATGACACCTTCACACAAGACGACCTCAAGAAGCTTGATCAGCAGGAGTTCGCCAGCAGGGCTGCGATGGCTGAGAATCTTACCGTTGTGAAGGACATGGCCGATGCGACGGTGGAAAACGATGGAACAATCGAGCAACTTTACCAAAAGCTTGATGAATTCCTCGTGCAACACACCTAACCCTCGTGCTATAATTGTCTCAATGAAAGAGGGTCTGAATTTCTAATGGCGACTGTAATTGCTGTCACCAATCAGAAGGGTGGAGTGGGTAAGACAACTACCTCTATTAACTTGGCATACTTCCTTTCAAAGGCGGGCAAGCGCACGTTGCTCATCGACTTCGACCCACAGGGTAACGCAACGAGCGGACTTGGTATTGAGAAGGCCGACCTTACTGGCACGATGACCGATGTCATTAAGGGTGATCAGACTCTTGAGCAAGTGATTCTTCCAAGTGAATACAAGAACCTTTGGGTGGCACCAACCACCTCGATTCTTGCGAATACAGAGGCTGAGCTTGCGCAGCTTGAACGCCGCTTCTCGCGCCTAAAGCTTGCGATCGATCCACTGCAAGACGCGTATGATTTTGTCATTATTGATAGCCCTCCGAGTTTGAGCCTTTTGACGGTGAATGGACTCATTGCGGCGAAGTACGTGCTTCTTCCGGTACAGGCTGAGTTCTATGCGCTCGAAGGCCTTGGGCAACTCCTCGAGACGATGAAGCTGGTGCGTAAGGGTATGAACCCGAGCCTTGAACTTCTTGGCGTGCTTCCAACTATGCTTGATTCACGCACCACGCTCAGTAACCAAGTACATGCTGAAATTAAGCGCCACTTCCCGGGCAAGGTGTTTGAAACGACCATTCCTCGTAATATTCGTTTGGCCGAAGCGCCAAGCCACGGTATTCCGATTGGTGTGTATGATAAGTTTTCAAAGGGTTCACGCGCATATAAATCACTTGCAAAAGAAGTGATTGAACGCAGCGAAGGTGGGCAGACAGGGGTGGCTTCATGAGTGCAGCAAAAAAAGGCCTAGGACGCGGGTTTGAGTCTCTGATTCCAACCGATCTTATTGACGATAGCTTTAACCCAAATAGTGCCTACGACCCAACCGCCCAGCAAGATGAGCGCGTCAGCAAGGAGGCGACGTTACCGCTTGATAAGCTTCAAGCTAATCCAGATCAGCCACGCCAAACCTTTGATAAAGACGCACTCGAAGAACTCGCTGCGTCTATTAACGAACACGGTATTATTCAGCCAATTGTCGTGACACCTAAGGGCGAGGGCTACGAAATTGTCGCCGGTGAGCGTCGCTACCGCGCGTCGAAGCTCGCAGGACTCACTGAAGTGCCTGTTATTGTGCGTTCAATGTCCGACCAGACGCAGCTTGAAATCTCGTTAATTGAGAACATCCAGCGCCGTGACCTTAATAGCATTGAAACCGCGACCGCGTATGCGAAGCTGCGTGACCAGTTTAACCTGACGAACGACGAAATCGCTAAGCGCGTCCAAAAGTCATCATCGGCTGTTATTAACACTATGCGCCTGCTGAAGCTTCCTGCAGAGGTGATTGCCCTGATTGCCGAAGGCCAGCTCTCTGAAGGCCAGGCGCGCCCGCTTATTGGCCAGGACAAAGACTTCATTGTGAGTCTTGTCCCGCGCATCGTGACTGAAGAGTGGAGCGTACGTAAAGTCGAGCAATACCTCGTTGATCTTAAAAACGGCAATAAAGAAGTCACCAAAAATACCGAAGTGGTGAGTGAGTACGAACCGACTCTTGAGCACCTCCGTAGCCGTCTTGGCACGGGTGTGAATATTCGAGTGAATTCCAAAGGTGCCGGCAAGCTGACTATCGATTTTAAGAATCAAGAAGAATTCGACCGCATCAAGGCATTACTTGGTTAAGCAAAAGAGTCCGCAAGGTCTCACGAAACTTGCTTCACGCATATAAAAATAAGGGCCTCTGCGCCTTATTTTTATTGGTTACGCGAAAGTGTTCTTTGAGACCTTGCGGAATCTTTTGCTCCCGCGAGATGCTAGAAAGTTCGAATCTTATTGAAAGGGAAAATTCGCATAGAAACAGGGCCGACAACATCATAAAGTGGAATCGTCCCCATGCCCTCAGACCCATTACGAGAGTCAAAAGAGAAGTTTCCCACGCGGTGGTCACCCGACACGAATAGTTCGCCTTCGGGCACAACTGTGTCGGCTTCGCCACTTGTAGGGCTGCCCGGTTCGCCGTGATTGAACTGGTCGGGGTCGAAGCCTTCTGGGTGAGCATCATTATACACGACGTAGTGGCCATCTTGGATCACAACTCGTTCGCCCGGGAGGCCAATCACGCGTTTTACGATGTATTCATCGTCAGCACCAAGTGTGAAGCGAGGGTTCTTGAATACAATGACATCACCGCGCGCAGGAATGTATGACTTACCTTGAATAGAAGACCAGGTAACAGGGAGACGGTTCACGATAAGGCGATCGCCCGTGTAAAGTGTTGTTTCCATGCTTGGCCCGACCACATTATAGCTTCGGAATACGAAGGTATTAATAAGAAGTGTGCCGATGACGACACAAATTACGAAGATAATCAGACTAAAAATGTCTTTGAGTAAGGGGTGACGTGTGAAAAACGAAGCTTCCATAGAACTTTACCCATTATACGGGAGAGGTGCAGTAAAAGCCACTAGCGGTTCACCGACCCTTGTGGGCAAAATGCTTATGATAATAAGGTTATTTTCAACAACACCTTGTAGGCTTTAAAATGGTGCATTTTGCCGTATAATAAGTACAAGTTTTATGACAAAGAAAAATTCATCTATCGACGGGTTTGTTCCCCGTAGGCCTGGTAGTCAGGTAGGAGAGCGTCATGTTGTGAACGCTTCTTCGAGTGCGCCTAAGCGTAAAGAACTTCGCAGCGAAGACGACCTTCAAAAGAGTGCAATTGGCACCCCGCGAGCGGGGCGTCTCATGGGGCGTTCTGATATTGACGATTCATTGAATCAAATCGATGATCCGACCGAAAAACATCACGAACGCAAGTTGTCGCGTAAAGAACGCAAGCGGCTTAAGAAAGAGCACCGCACTCGTGGACAGAAGATTCGTAAGCGAATTATCGTTATCGCCATCCTTGTGATTGTTGCGGCAATTCTTGCCGTTGGTGGATTCTTGGCATTTAAGGCCTTTAACGCCACAAGCTCGGTGCTAAAGGGTAGTTTTGTTGACTTGATTCAAAATGTGCCACTTAAGGAAGATGAAAATGGACGCAGTAACTTCCTTATCTTGGGTACATCCGAGGATGACCCGGGGCACGAGGCTGGGTATCTTACTGACTCTATTATGGTCATGAGTGTCGACCAGGATAAAAAGAACGCGTACATGTTTAGTATTCCGCGCGACCTTTACGTTAACTACGGTCAGGCGTGTATGTCGGGCTACAAGGGAAAGATTAACGTCTACTTTAACTGTGTGAATGACGCCGAAACAGACGAAGCCGAGCAAGAGCGTCTCTCTAAGACACAAGAATTTATTGGCGGTATCGTTGGTCTTGATATTCAATACGGTGTTCATGTGAACTACACAGTAATGCGCGACGTGATTAATGCTATTGGTGGTTCAATCGACGTCACAATCGACAGTCGCAACCCACTTGGTGTGATGGATAGCAACTTCGACTGGAAGTGTGGAAAGCCTGCAGTTCGCAAGCAAAACTGTCCACTTGGCCACTATATTCAATATCCAAATGGGCCAGTAACACTTGATGCCGAGCACGCGCTGTACCTTGCGCAGGCTCGCGGTGACCGTGCGCCAACCTACGGATTTGAACAGTCTAACTTCGACCGTGAGCGCAACCAGCAGATGATCGCTGTTGCCATTAAGGACAAGGCATTAAGTGCGGGTACTCTTACGAACCTCGGTGCGGTAACTGGACTGATTGATGCGCTTGGCAACAACCTTCGTACTAATATTGAGACCAAGGAAGTTCGTACGCTTATGGATGTGGCGCAGCATATCGACAATGCGAACATCCACTCACTCGATTTTTACAGTGATGACAATAAAATCTTTACCACAGGTACACTACCTGGTGCGGGAAGCTCAGTCTATCCAGCAGCTGGAGTAGGCAACTATTCAGCGCTACAAGCCTACATCAAGAAAGAACTCACTTCTGATCCATTCGTCAAAGAAGAGCCGGTAGTAACCGTCCTTAACGGTAGCGGTGTTGCGGGTATTGCGCAGCTAGCCGCTGACGCACTTGAAGAAAAGGGCTTTACGATTGGTGATATTAGCAACGCTCCAGAGGGTTCATACGGTAAGGTGACGATTTACCAGATTAACACCGAAAAAACTGCCTCTGCTGCTAAGTTGAAGGAAATTTACGGCGTTGCACCGACCAAGGGAACTCCACCTGTGAGCATTACGGGTGAGACCGACTTCGTCGTGATTATCGGTGACGCGAGCGTTGTTTCAGGCAAGCAGTAACGCTTCTGTGGTACAATAAAGGCACGTATGGAGCTTCTTAAACTCGTCCGCAAACGGTCTTTCCTCAGTGAATTGATTTACACTGTATTGAATATTGCACTCGCCGTTGCGGTACTTCTGATTGTCCGTTACACCGAGGCCGTGTGGTTTGCAATTCTTCTTGTGATCCTCAGTAAGTGGCGCGTCTTCGCGGTGCGTCCACGCTTCTGGTGGGCGAACTTACGCTCGAACATGGTCGACTTTATTGTCAGCATTAGTATTGTGCTACACATGTACACCATCAACGTGTCGGCGATAGGTGAGACGACGAAGCTATTCCTTATGATTGGTTTGACGCTCGGCTATATTTTCTGGCTGCTGTTTATTAAGCCGCGCTCGAAGAGGGCCTTTATGGCAACTCAGGCGGGACTTGCGGTCTTCCTTGGTATTTCTGCTTTGTTCACGATTTCGTACAACTGGCCGGTTTCAATTGTAGTGCTCTTCGCGTGGTTGATCGGCTACTCGGCCGCACGGCACATCCTCAGTACCTACGACGACGAAACCCACGGGTTGTTCCTGGGTCTCGTATGGGGATTCATTATCGCTGAAATTACCTGGGTCTCGTACCACTGGGCGATTGCGTACCCGCTGCCTGTCGTGCCTGCACTTATGCTGCCTCAAGCTGCACTCGCGATTACACTCGTAAGTTTCCTTGCATACAAGGTCTATGACTCGTTCTATCATCACTCAAAGGTGCGTATGACAGACGTATTGTTGCCGCTTCTTTTCACCATTAGCGTCCTTGTGGTGCTACTCATTGTCTTTAACCGAGTCGGAACAGCAATCTAGGCCCAGCAAAGTCTTTTCCATACTATTCAAAGAACACTTTCACGTAACCAAAAACCTTAAGGCGTAGAGACCCTTAAGGTTTATTGCGTGAAGTAAGTTTCGTGAGTATGTATGGAAAAGACTTTGCTGGAATGGCATATTCCGTGCTACGCGAGTTTATCCAAAAGCAGCCCGTAGTCACGCTGTTCGTGAAGCACGAAGCCGTAGATAGCGGCTTCTTTTATAATCGCCTTGTGCTGCTCGGGGTCGGCTTCGAGAATTAATTTGCCACCTAGGGTGAGCTTCTCTTTGGTTTGAATAAGTAGCTCAAAAATAAGAGCAAGGCCGTTGTTGGGGGCGAAGAGGGCAGAGTCTGGTTCGTGATTTGTCTCAGGTGAGCGCTCCCATTCGATATCAACGTAGGGGAGGTTGGCGATGATGACATCGGCGACGAATGGGTATGAAGTAAGGAGATCGCTTTGGACGGTGTCGACTTCAGCGTGAAGTGCTTCGGCATTTTCTTCGGCCACGTTCAGTGCGTGACGACTAATGTCTACAAGTGTCACTTCAAGCTCGGGGTGTGCAAGCTTTGCGGTAATACCAAGATTTCCACTGCCCGTACCAACATCAACAAGGCGTAGTGGACGATCAACGATAAGTCGCTCGTTTTTAGGGAGCGCTTCATCGAGTAGTTCGATAAGCGTTTCTGATTCGGGGCGGGGAATGAGGGTCGCGGTTGTGACCTTAAAGGGGTGTCCGTAGAATTCTTTATGGCCAATGATATAGGCGACTGGAACGCGGTCGAGGCGCAGGTCAAGGCGTGCGTTGGCGATTTCAAGTTGGCGCGATTCAAGCGGCTCGTCGTGGTGACTATGAAGCCAGGTGCGTGGCTCGCGCAGGGTGTGAGAAAGAATGAGCTCAGCGTCTAGGCGAGCGCTTGGAATATCGGCACGGGTAAGTTGGCTGGTTGCACGCGATAGCCAGTCCTGGATAGTAGTAATTGACTTATCTATCATTACATGACATAGTTTAGCACATATGACCCCTAATAAAAACAGATACGTGCAATCATTTGCGCAGCTCAGCGATGAAGAAAAAGCGGCGCTTGCACGGCTCGACGAAACTTCGTCGGACGTTGTAAACGCTTCGTGCGTGATGAATATTGTTGGAGTGATGGCGGGTATTAAGCCCGCTGCGTATATTGAAGTGCGGGACGGGTATGCGCCGCTACTAGAGCAATTGGGACTTATCTGCGTTTCAACGCAACACGAAGGTATTGCGGTATCTTATGATGCGCAGCTCGCTACCCAGCTTGCCATGGATATTCAAACTACTTGGGGTAAGAAACAGCTTGACCGCGCTGCCGAGACGCGTATCGGTAAGGCCTTAGGCTATCCAGAATCTGCAATTGAGCATTTCATCGTCCGCTTTGCGGCTGCGCCGGGTGAAGAATCGCCGATGGTCGAAGTGCCCGATACAATCCCGGATATGCCACACGAAAACTTCGTCCAATTTATCCTTTCGCCGGGGCACTACCTGGACGAGATACGTGCGTATGCGAAGCCACTCGAAGAAGCGACCCATATCTATGCGCCGCGTTCTTATGAAATTATTATCGAAGATTAGTTTGCGCTTTGGACGGCAAGCTCGCGTTCGTAGGCCTGCAAATGCTCAACAAGGTCATCAATTTGACCATTCATAGCCTGCGGAATACCAGAACGACTGTAGCCAATGCGGTGATCGGTAATACGGTCTTGTGGGAAGTTGTAGGTACGAATCTTTTCAGAGCGGTCACCAGATCCAATCAGGCTGCGGCGCTCGGCGGTAAGCTTGGCGTTTTCTTCGTCAATTTTTTGCTGAAGTAGGCGAGAGCGAAGCACACTCATGGCCTTTTCTTTGTTCTTCAGTTGTGACTTTTCATCTTGGTTTGTTACGACGAGACCTGATGGGATGTGGGTAATACGCACGGCAGAGTCGGTGGTGTTGACTGATTGACCACCATGGCCAGAAGCGCGGTAGATGTCGATACGAAGGTCGGCCGGGTTGATTTCGATGTCGGTTTCTTCGGCTTCGGGAAGCACCGCAACGGTAATGGTGCTGGTGTGGATGCGGCCTTGGCTTTCGGTTGCAGGCACGCGCTGCACACGGTGCACACCAGATTCAAACTTAAGTTGTGAGTAAGGCGAGTCGCCCTTTACTTGGAAAACAACTTCTTTGTAGCCACCGGTGTCGTTGGCGCTTTCGCTGATGAGTTCTGTCTTGAGATTATGCGCTTCACAGTAACGTAGGTACATACGGTACAGCTCGGCTGCAAAAAGGCTGGCTTCATCGCCACCCGCGCCGGCGCGGATTTCAACGATAACGTTTTTGTCATCGTTAGGGTCTTTTGGAGCCAGCATGAGGAAGAGTTCTTCTTCGAGCTTAGGGAGTTGGTCTTCGATTTCGGAAACTTCCATTTTCGCAAGCTCTGCGAGTTCGTCGTTACCGCTCGCTAGTGCTTTAGCTTCTACGAGTTGCGCTTCGAGGGTGTCGCGAAGGGTGCCTTTTTCAAGAAGGTTTTGGAGTTCAATGAGTCGTTTGTTTTTCTTCGAGAAGTCAGGGTCGCTATAGGCGGTTGGCTGCGCTAAAAATGCGTCGAGGTCATTTTTTTCGGCAGTGAGTTCTCCGATGTTGAGTTCAATTCGTGGCATAACTAGGGGTAATTATAGCAGATTACCCCTGTTTTGTCTGTAGTTGGTATACTAGAAACAGTGAAAACGATAGCGCGTAGCATTTGGCAGAAAATTCTGTGGCTGTACGACAAGACTCATTGGTTTACCGATAAAGAGGCTTGGGGGATTTTTCGCTTTTTTGCAATCCTCGAGGCGGTGGGGTGGACACTGCTTATCGGCGCAATCGCGTATCGAGGCCTGGGTTTACCCGAAGCGGACTCAGTCGTGTCGTTTATGGGGCATCTGCACGGACTAGGATTTGTGCTGTACTTCCTGTTCGCATTCTTAACAGCACGTAGTATGGGCTGGGGTATCAAAATGATTGCAGTAGCCGTCGTTGCTGGTATGCCGCCATATGGCTCGATTGTGTTTGAGCAGATCGTGGGGCATCGTCGAAAGACGAAGCCTGTGTACGTGGCGCCACCAGTGGGCGCAGAAGATTAGCGCGTTTCTTTACGCGTAATCAGAAGAATAATGCCAATGACAAGCCCTGGAAGCCAGGCGAGTACACCAAACGCCCCTATGACAAATAGGACGATGTTAAGGAGGGTAATTGCAAACGGTGTTGCGTTGAAGTCCGCGGTGTCTGGGGTTGGCCAAAACGTAGGGTTGAAGATAAGGTTTAAGACTGCGAAAAGCATGAGCGAAAGCGCAATCATGCAGGTTGGCGCGAGCATGAGCCATAATGTGAGCTGTGTGCGTCCACTGACGCGCTTGCGGTAGGGAGTTACTGGTTGGGGTGTATCCATGAAATTCTCCTTAACTATATTTTTATTGTAACAAAAAACGACTCCAGGAGGAGTCGTTTTGTCGCTATGCGAGAGGGTTAGGCGTCAGCCTTACGAGCTTTGTTAGCCGCAGCCTTCTTAGCCTTGTTTGCAAGAGCTTCCTTGCGAGCTTCTGCAGCCGCGAAGCGGTTCTTGAAGCGGTCGACACGACCTTCGGTGTCGATGATTTTTTCTTCACCGGTGAAGAATGGGTGAGAGGCACTAGAAATGTGTACCTTCACGAGTGGGTATTCGTTTCCGTCTTCCCATTTAATTGTTTCGGTGGTTTGTGCAGTTGACTGAGTCAAGAACGCAAAACCGGCGACGTCATCGCTAAATACGACGGGCCTATAGTCGGTTGGGTGTAAATTGCTTTTCATAATCTGAACTATTGTATCTGAAAATCGTCAGTTTGTAAAGGGGTGGGATGGGGCACGCTCTGTGCGGTACAATAGGACGTAATAGACGCGTAACTCTAGCGGGTTAAACAGACAGGGGGTGCATATCGTACTACAAAAAATAGCGCGCATCGGCATGATTGTGATCGGTAGTATATTGGCTGCTGTTGGGCTGCAGCTCTTTTTGCTACCAAACCACCTGTTGGACGGTGGTGTGACTGGCATATCCATCTTGAGTGCTCACTTATCCGGTATTCCGTTCGGCGCGTTTCTTTTGGTACTCAATATCCCGTTTGTATATTTGGGCTGGAAAAAATTCGGTCGAGATTTCGCAATATACTCGAGTATTGGTATCGTGACTCTCGCGGGGTTAACCTTCGTACATCTTCCGCACGGTTTCACTGATGTGCCAATTCTTGCCGCGGTATTCGGGGGTATTTTTGTAGGCGTAGGGGCGGGGCTTGTTATTCGCTACGGTGGAGTTATTGACGGTGCTGACACGGTTGCCGTACTGATCGATCGCGTGACCGTATTCTCAGTGGGTGAGGCGATTATGGTGATCAACGGAATTATTATTGCTGCCGCTGGGTTTGTATTTGGCTGGGAGAATGCACTGTATTCGCTTATCGCATATTTTGTGGCTCATAAAGCAATCGACGTAACTGTTGAAGGGCTCAATGAGTCGCGAGGTGTCTGGATTGTGAGTCACCATGTGCGCGACATTGGTGCGGTGATTAACGAGGTGATTGAGGAGCCCGTCACCTACTTAAAAGAAAGTAATCCTAAAGACCCCGAGCCGCACGGCATTCTACTGGCGGTGATTACGCGGTTTGAAGAGCAGAAAATTAAAGCGGCGATTTACTCGGTTGATCCAAGTGCCTTTGTGGTGATTTCAAATGCACATGAAGTCATTGGCGAAAGTGCCAAGTACGCATCGCTTGCCGACTAAGCTTTCTTTGTTGTGAGATGCTTCTTGCGGTAAATCAGACTTGTCCAAACAGCCGCCCCAATAAAGACGACGCCAACGAGGCCGGTCACGAACTCATTTAAGTGATATGACATGCTGATAAGCAAGATAACGGCGAGTGCACCAATGGCCCAGTGCGCGCCATGCTCGAGGTGAACGAAGCTATCAAGCGTACGGCGACGTACCATGAACACGGTAAGCGAGCGCACGAAAATGGCACCAATGAGGCCGAGGCCGAGGGCGATGATGATTGGGTCTGAAGTAATCGCGAATGCGCCAATCGCACCGTCGAATGAAAGGGTGGCGTCGAGCACTTCAAGGTAAAGGAACAGGAAGAAGCCAGCTTTTCCGACTGCAAGGGTGGTTGAGGTTTTGGCCTTCTTTTCGCCGTACTTACGGAAGGCTTCGCCGAGGCCGTGCACGACGAAGAAGACGAAGATACCAATAAGCCCTGCGACAAGTGATTCAACGCGAATTTCACCTTCGAGCGGCAGAGTCGCGAAGAGTAGCGCAAGCACCGCAACGCCGATAGAAATAAGGGGAATCTTTCCGATTTTTGCGAGTGGTTTTTCAAGCCAAGTGATCCAGGTAATCTTGCGGGTTTCGAAGACGAAGTTGAGGAATAGGAGTAAGAGGAACATGCCACCAAATGAGGCCACGATAGGGTGGATTGAGGCGAAGATATAGCCGTAGGTGCCAGGTTCGTGCGGGTCGCCCTTTTCAAGCGCGAGCTTGAGGGTGTCTGGAATACTAATGCCCGCCGCAATACTGACAATGAGGAGCGGGAAGACGAGGCGCATGCCAAAGACGGCGATAAAGATACCGATGGTCAGGAATATCTTCTGCCAGAAAGGGCTCATCTTTCGAAGAATTGTTGCATTTAATACGGCATTATCGAATGAAAGCGAGACTTCGAGGATACCCAAGATAATACAAAGCACCAGCGCAGGCCAGCCCCCATATAAAAACGCGAGCACCAGCGAAATCGCGGTGATAACAAATGACCATCGGAATGTTTTCCAGAACATGAATACCTCTTACTGTGTTGGTTTAGTGGAAACGGTTATTCTTATTGTAATATACTAGATAGAAGGAGAAAAGCAGGGATGTCAGTTGATCAAGAGGGTGAGGGTTCATCTTCGTCCGACCACGAGTCGGGCGCTGAACTTCGTGCGCTTGAGAGTGACCTTCATGCACAATATGGCGCTGGGCCTGCGACGCATGAGGCCCACGCGCATCTGCCCGCAGCACTCGAGGTGCTCGATACAAAGCACTCGGTGTTACCTGGCTTTGAGCCGTTTGTGGGTCGCAAAGAATTCGCAGGCTTTATGGGTGCGAGTGAGGCGCTACTTTATCAATACCAGGATGTCACCGTGCGCTATGGCGGCAACGTTGCGGCGGTGCATGCGTCACCAGAATGGAAGCAGCTTGAAGGTGCGACCGACGCATTTCATAAAGAGCTGACTGAGCTTCCCTGGGGTGCCATGAAAGCCGAAGAGGCGGATAGCCTACTCAAGGCGGTCTTTATGCTGCAGGGTGAAGCGGACGATTTTACCTATGGAAAAGACGAGCTGCGTATCCCAGGCGCACCGAATATTGATAGTGTGCTCGAAAGTGGTGTGATGCCTCGGGAGCTTTTTCAAGAGACGTACTGGCTGACGCCTGAATCAACCTCGCGGCATCATTCGGGGCGTAGTTTCCTTGCAAACCTGGCGGCATCGGATCATATGAGTACCCAGAGTCGGGCGAATGTGCTCGCCTCGGCCTACTACAAAAAGCAGCCCCTTGATCTTATTCCAAAGGGTGAAGATCCTGCGGTCGACTTACTTCGCCGTGAGTCCGGCATGTACCCTATGGCGGAGTATGAATTTGCACATAGTGAGCCAAAAGAATTTACCCCAGAAGGCATAGCGCTTCACGAAAGCCAGATGCGCCAACGCCTTAAATATATGCTGGAGTGGATGGGACTCAGCGAGGCAACGAGTACTAAGTATCTTCAGGCGCTTCTGCATCGTTCGCTTGCGCAGCGCGTAAATGCCGAGGAGGGCGAGCCGCAGTATATTTCCGGCCAAACTATTCGCGAGCAGGTGCAGCGCGCGAAAAAGCTGACACGTAGGGTTGCGCCCGAACTTATAAATGTATTGTCTGAAGAATTTGGACTAGTGAATATTGATCGGTACGACGAGACAACGATTGATAATATGAAAGCCTTGATTGGTAGTGATGACCGATCAATTGAATTGCGTGAAAAGATGCAGGGAAACGGCGTAACAGTAGTGTTTTCAACGGCGTACTCTGATCATAACAATGCCATGGGCGATGTGGGGCGCATGTACTCGCGCGAAGATGCGCAGACGCTGCTATTTGAAGTGTCTCGGCCGAGTGATTTTTATCGCCGCCTATTGCTACTAAAGAAACATGGCATTAAGGCGACTTCAATTGTAATTGCCGCGCATGGACTACCCGGAGCGACCGAGTTTAGCGACGGCGTCGATATTTTCTATTTGCTTTCCGAGAATACCGATCGCGGGTTGAAGCTCCCAAAGAGCGTTGATGTGCATATTGATCAAATGAACCTTTCGCGCGTGGTAAGCGATGAGTTTATGACGGACGACGAGCATGGCGAGCGCCGTATTATTCTTCATAACTGTAGCAGTGCCGCTGAGCGCGATGATGGTGTATCGGTTGCGCAGACATTCCTGAAGCGTGCGCAGCGCATGAACCTTAAGGTCATCGGTGCCTCGGACGTGATGGCAGCTGGGCGACACGATGAACAGGGCGTCGTGAGGTTTGCGAACTATGATGACACACAGCAACGAGGGCTCTCGGTGCTTGATGCGATAAGTGCAGGTGTCGAATTATCGCTTGAAACGGTGCCGCCAAGGTCACTGACGCGAAAAGAACGCGTGATGACGCGACTTGGGCTGCGAGAAGTTGAAAAACCGACAGTTACTATCAGTAAGCGCGCAATCGACAGCTTTGAACCCGTGCGAAAGGCGAGTAGACTAGAGGAAAAGGTGTAAGTAGTATGGTAAATTTTGAATTCCCCGAGCCGCCAAAAGAACCAAGTGTTACCGTCAGTGCGATTGAACACGACACTGATTATGAACGCGATTTTAATGGTATTATTGCGCGCATTCCACAGGATATTTTTACCTTCCGTGCCGAGGCCGACGCACCCGACGACGTAGTGTCTCGAGAGGTTTCTTTGCCGTTTGGCCAGACCGATACCGTGACGGTCGTTTCCGAGCATGAGGGGAGCCTGGCGATCGAGCTACCATCTGATTCTTCTGACGAGCCAGATTCTGCGTTAGTCTTTGAACATTCTGAGTTGAAGTTCCGTCATGGCGATGCAGAAGTTGTCTATGAGCCAGATGCTGAGGGTGTTGCGGCGGGGTATCGAGTTTTTAGTGTGTTGCAGGCGGATTTGATTGCACGCGAAGCCGAAGCGTAGGGGCATCTAGACAACCCCTGTAAAATGCGCTATAATAACAGGGTAACGAGATTTAATGAAACACCCGAATCGCAAGTTACTCCTTTGGCTCAATAGCTAGAAGGCGCGAACGGGGAAGTAAAAGGAGTAATATCATGGCCGTTGAGGTTGATATTAAGCAGCTGCTCGAAGCTGGTGTGCACTTTGGACACAAAACGAGCCGTTGGCACCCAAAGATGGCGCCATACATTCACAGCAAGCGTCAAGATTCACACATCATTGACCTTACTAAAACTGTAGAAGGTCTTGAAAAGGCGCTTCCATTCATCACTGCAACTGCAGCTGCTGGTAAGCCAATTCTTTTCGTGGCAACCAAGAAGCAAACTAAGGACATCGTGAGGGCAACCGCTGAAAGCCTTAACCAACCTTACGTGACCGAGCGTTGGCTTGGCGGTATGCTCACAAACGTGAACACTGTCACTGCACAAATCAAGAAGCTCAAAGACCTCGAACGCAACATGGCGTCAGGTGCATTTGAAAAGAAGTACAACAAGCTTGAAATCCAACGTTTCCAAGAGGAAATCGACGAACTCAACAAGAAGTACTCTGGTGTAAAGGACCTCTCTGGCAAGCCAGGTGCAGTATTCCTTATCGACGTACTTGGTGATGTAAACGCAATTAACGAAGCGAAGACTCTTGGTGTTCCAGTTATTGCACTTGCAGACACCAACGTTGACCCAACTCGCATCGACTACGTGATTCCTGGTAACGACGACGCGATCAAGGGTGTACAACTTATCCTCGACTACGTAGCGAAGGCTATCGAAGCAGGTAAGGGCGTAAGCAAGAAAGACAAAGAAGGGGAGGCGTAATACTCATGGCAGTATCAATCGACGACATTAAAAAGCTCAAGGAACTTACTGGTGTTGGTCTTACCGACGCAAAGAATGCACTTGTAGAAGCTGACGGTGACTTTGATAAGGCACTCGAAGAAATGCGCAAGAAGGGCCTCACGAAGGCTGAAAAGAAGGCTGACCGTGAAGCACTTGAGGGTGTAATCGACAGCTACGTACACGGTGGACGCATCGGTGTCCTCGTAGAAGTAAACTGTGAAACTGACTTTGTTGCTCGCACTGACGGCTTCAAAGAATTTGCACACATGATTGCACTTCAAGTTGCATCAATGAGCCCTGTCTATGTTTCAGAAGCAGACATTCCAGCTGAAGAAGTTGAGCGTGTGCGCGAAGAAGCAAAGAACAGCGACTCACTCGCTGGCAAGCCTGCTGAAATGATTGACAAGATCATCGACGGCCAGGTAAAGAAGCACTTTGCTGAAAAGGTACTTCTTAGCCAGAACTACATCATGGACGACTCTAAGACTGTTGAGCAATTCCTCAAGGAAACTATCGCTCTTACAGGTGAGAACGTGGTGATTCGCCGTTTCAAGCGCATTGAGCTTGGCGTAAACGACTAATTTATACGGTCTATTACGAAATATCCCCGCGGCATGCGGGGATATTTTTATTCAAGGTTTCCGAGGACGCGGAGCGCATTTTTCGTGAATGATGCGACGCTAGGTTCGGAATTTTTATGGAGCTTTGAGATGGGCCAATATTCTTGACTTGTGCGTTCGTCGTGGCGGTCGTGCTCAACATAGCCAAGGCCTATTGCATAGTGAATGGACGGCTCAATATCGGCATAGGTTACTTCCTTAAGTGGGCGGTGCACTTGCTGGAGTCGGTCGAGAAGCGGGAGGACGGCACTTTTTCCAAAACGTTGCACGCTAGCAAGGCTGGCGCGATCGACGCCATCTGGAAGCCATAGGGTTATATCTTGGCCATCACCTGTGTCATGGATGTGGGTGCTTAGTGCGCCTGTTTCATGACGGAAAAGACTTTTTGTGTCGATGAGAAAATTGCGCAGTGTGCCGTACTGTTCGGCGGCGAGCTCGGTCGAGTGATCAAGATCCCAACTGAGAATAAACGCATTTGGCGTGGCAGGCGCAAGGAGTTCGAGCGTGTCGCCGATAGAGTCGGTTTTGAGCGAAAAGTCGCGAAATGCGGCGGCAACATCGTAGACTGTATCTTCGTGTTTCGCCCATGCTGCATCTATTGCACGCGTGTTGGTTGGAACTTTGCCGTAGCCCTTATTGTATGCTGCTTGGAGTCCGCCCGTAATAGAGTCGTCGATGATGAGGCGGTGGGCCCATGTCATGTGGGCATCGGGGTTCATTCGGCTTTTAAGGAGCGCCGGCTCGGGCATTCGAAGGGCGGTGCCGAGTGCGGCCGCACCAAGGTCAACGCGATGGTTTTTGATTTTTTCTTGGTAAAACAAAAAGCGGTCAATGTCGTCCGAGTCTGGCTGTACGGTTGCGACAGCACTGGCATTGTCGCGGTGCCATTTATCTACCGCAAAATAGACGATTCCGTCGAAAGTTGGTGTGAGTTCCGCGAGGTCGTCATGAAGAGGTTGGAGCGCTTCCGAAGCTTCTTTGTTGAGCCGTTGCGCCTCGCCGCTCCACTCGCGTTGATGAGAAGGGGTGGGCATATATCGAATATATTATATCACTTTATTAATAATTACGCAATGTAGACAGGGGTCAAGTCGCCTGTGAAATAGCTTCGATTGCTGTATAATAGAGGCAGCTAAGAAAGTGAGAACTATGTTTGATACAAAACAATACGAAGATAAATTCAGTGGTGCAGTAAGCCACTTCGAGGACGAACTCAAGAAAGTCCGCACTGGCCGCGCACACCCGTCGATGCTCGACGGACTTACCGTTGAAGCTTATGGTCAACCAATGCCACTTAACCAAGTAGCAAACGTAGTTGCTGCTGAAGCGCAAATGCTGACGATTACACCGTTTGACCCAAGTAACATCCAGGTCATTACTGCGGCTATTCGTGCTGATCAGGGTCTTGGGCTTAACCCAAGCGACGACGGTCGTATTATCCGCGTGCCAATTCCACCGCTCACCGAAGAGCGTCGTAAGCAAATTGTGAAGCAGACCTCTGAAAAGGTTGAAGAAGCTCGTATCGCACTTCGTAACGTGCGCCAGGATGCACTAAAAGAAGCCAAGCGCCTTAAGGATGCTAAAGAGCTTTCAGAAGACGACCTGAAGCGTGTAGAAAAGTCTATCGATGACTCGATGGCTGCCTACAATGGCCAAATCGACTCAGCATTCAAGGATAAAGAGAAAGAAATTCTTACAATTTAATGACTGACGAGCAAGCCCTCACTATTCCAAAGCACGTGGGGTACATCGTCGATGGAAATCGCCGTTGGGCGAAGTCGCATGGACTGCCGCCTTACGAGGGACACCTTGCGGGATACAACTGCCTTAAGGATGTGTTGATTGAAACCGTGCAGCAGGGTGTGCCATATGTGTCGGCCTATGTGTTTTCAACGGAAAACTGGAAGCGGAGCGCCGATGAAGTGAAGCGCCTTATGGCGTTGATTCTTCGCATTTTGACCTCTGACGTGCCAATCTTTAACGAGTACAATGTACGCTTGAAAGTCATTGGTACTCGTGAAGGGTTGAGCGCAAAGGTGCTGAAGGCGATTGACTCAGCTGAGGCGGCGACCGCACAAAATGACGGTGGTGAGCTGGCACTTTGCTTTAATTACGGTGGTCAGCTCGAGATTGCCGATGCGGTAAAGAAGATCATTGCGGCAGGTACGAAAGCCGAAGACGTCACGGAAGAACTGATTGCACAAAATTTGTATGCACCAGAAGTTCCGCCAATCGATTTGATTGTGCGCACCAGTGGCGAACAGCGTATCTCGAACTTTATGCTGTGGCGCGCGGCCTATAGCGAGCTTATGTTTATAGATAAAAACTGGCCAGATATGACAAAAGACGACGTCACATTTATAATGAACGAGTATACAAACCGACAGCGTCGTTTTGGCAGCTAGTCATTTCAGAATTGTCTAAGTAAAAGAGGGTAACGTGGAGGGAATATGTTGATCCTAGGAATTATTATTGGGCTATTTGTGTTAGTCTTTTTGGTGGTCATCCACGAATTAGGGCACGCGGTTGTTGCGAAGCGCAACGGGGTAGTAGTAGAAGAGTTTGGTGTAGGCTTCCCTCCGAAAGCCTGGGGCAAGAAGCTGAAGAACGGTGTTCTTTTCACGCTTAACTGGCTACCGCTTGGTGGCTTCGTAAAGCTTCAGGGTGAAAATGACTCCGCCTCTAAAAAGGGTGATTACGGCGCGGCTACCTTCTGGCAAAAGACGAAAATCCTATTTGCCGGTGTGGTGATTAACTGGCTCGCTGCGGTAGTGCTCCTGATGGCTCTCGCGTGGACGACGGGTATTCCTAAAATTATTCCTGACCAGTTTAGTGTCGCGAGCGATACGACTGTTGTCACGACTCCTGTGCAAATTGGCACGCTTGTTGAAGGGTATCCAGCAGAGAAGGCGGGTCTTGAATCACGCGACAAGATTATTAGCTTTGCAGGTGAGCCAATCGAGAATACTCAAGAGCTGATTGATGTCAGTAAGGCGCATCGCGGTGAGACCGTCGCGGTCGTCATTGAGCGTGATGGTGCACAAAAATCCGTTGATGTTGCACTTCGTGACGCCGACAGTGCCGTGTTTGGTGCGAGTCTCGGCCAACAGGAGAGTATTAAAGCGACCTGGTCTGCGCCAATTACCGCAACCGTTGATACGCTGCAGTTTACATGGGTGACGCTCCAAGGGCTTGGTAACCTTTTGTACAACTTTGTGGGTGGCCTTGTAGGGCAGTTGAGCTTTGATTCAGCGTCGCGTGAGCACGCTTCAGAGCAGCTCGGTGAAGCGGGCGCGAGCGTGGCGGGTCCAGTCGGAATCCTTGGGGTAATCTTCCCAGCGGCCAGCGAAGCGGGGCCTGAACAAGTAGTATTTCTCGCGGCAATCATCTCGCTTACTTTGGCTGTCATGAATGCACTGCCAATCCCAGCCCTCGACGGTGGTCGCTGGTTTGTCACCGCACTCTACAGGGTTATGAAAAAGCCCCTTACCAAAGAAAAGGAAGAGAAGATTCATGGCACTGGCTTCATGGTACTAATGGTCCTGATTGTTGTAATCACGGTCGCGGATGTCGCTAAACTCTTCTAGCGCCCCAAGTTCGTTACAGGCGACTCAACCCGAGCCGCCTGTGCCGCAACCGCATAAATATTCGCCGACCAAGCGATTGCTGTTTGTGATTGGACTCCCTGCGTGGGTATTTTTGGGCTTTATGTTGGCACAGGCGATTATCCTCGCGGCCATATCGGGACTGCAGGCGATGGGGGTGGATTTCTCATCGATTAACGCAATAATTTTTAATACCGTCGGTGGTGTGGTTATTTACGCGCTCGCTATTTTCCTAGTAGTAGGAGTGCCGTGGTTCGTGAAAAAGCGACCGACCACAAGGGAAGAACTTGGCTTGCAGCGACTTCCGCAGTGGATGGATTTTGTATGGTCACCGCTGGGAATGTTTGTCTACTTAGTGCTCACGACTATTGTGACGGCGATCGCAACGCAGGCGCTGACCTTCGTGGACTATTCACAAACGCAAGAAACGGGCTTTGCAGAAATTGCAACGCGACCCGAATATATCTTGGCGTTCTTGAGCCTGGTGGTTGTGGCGCCAATCGCTGAAGAGGTGCTGTTTCGTGGCTATTTGCTAGGGAAATTGCGTAAATATGCGCCACTTTGGCTGTCGATCCTACTTACGAGCGTGTTATTTGCGGTAGTGCATTTCCAGTGGAACGTGGGTATCGATGTGTTCGTGCTCAGTATCGTACTGTGTCTACTGCGCGTCTACACGGGCAGCCTCTGGGCGCCGATTTTACTTCATATGATTAAAAATGGCGTGGCCTTTTATTTACTGTTTATCAATCCGTCACTTCTCTAGTACAATATAAATACTATGCGAGTTACTCATTTATTCACAAAAACACTCAAAAACGCCCCAGCTGATGAAGTCGCTAAGAACGCCCAGCTGTTAATTCGCGCCGGCTTTGTCTACAAAGAGATGGCGGGGGTGTACGCGTACTTGCCGCTGGGTAAGAAGGTGCTAGAGAATATTATTCAAATCATCCGCGAAGAGATGGACGCAGTGGGCGGTAATGAAATTAGCCTGACGGCGCTTCAGCCAAGTGCAGTCTGGGAAGCTTCAGGGCGCTGGGACGACAGCGTGCTCGACGTCTGGTTTAAGACAAAGCTTGCGAATGGAAGCGAGCTCGGTCTTGCGCCAACCCACGAAGAGCCACTTACGAAGCTCATGAAGAGCTACATTCATAGCTATAAGGACCTTCCACTTTACCCATACCAATTCCAGATTAAGTTCCGTAACGAACTTCGCTCGAAGAGTGGCCTGATGCGTGGACGTGAGTTCTGGATGAAAGACCTCTACAGCTTTAGCCGCACTCAAGAAGAGCACGATGCCTTTTATGAAAAGATTTCTTTGGCCTATGACCGTGTCTTTGAGCGTCTTGGGCTTGGCGACAGCACCTTTAAGACATTTGCGAGCGGCGGAAGCTTCGCAAAGTTTAGCCACGAATTCCAAACGATTAGCGAAGTAGGTGAGGATATTATTTATCTGCACCGCGAAAAGAACATTGCAATCAACGAAGAAGTCTATACCGATGAAGTGCTCGCTGAGCTTGGTGTGTCAAAAGACGAGCTCGAAGAAGTGAAGGCGGTTGAAGTGGGCAATATCTTTACCCTCGGCACACGCTTCTCGGATCCACTCGATCTTAAATTTACAGATGAAAATGGTGAATCAAAGCCGGTCATTATGGGAAGCTACGGCATTGGCCCAAGCCGCCTCATGGGACTTATCGCAGAGCACTTTGCGGATGATAAGGGGCTTGTATGGCCAGAAAACGTCGCACCGTATAAGGCTTACCTTGTGAGTATTGGAAATGTTGCCGAGCAGGCCAATGAGCTTTACGAAAAGCTTCAAGCAGCAGGGGTGACGGTACTGTTTGATGACCGCGACGAGCGTCCGGGCGCGAAGTTCGCTGACGCTGAGTTGATTGGTTTGCCGTACCGTGTTACCATTAGCGAACGCCTAATAGGGGACGGAAAGCTTGAATTTACACCACGTAACGGGGGTGAAACAGAGTTATTGACACTCGACGAGCTGCTTGCTAAAATAGCATAAATAGAGGTTTTATACATGCCCCCCACGCTACATATAGCGTGGGGGGTTCCGCGAAGGAAGCGGAATTAGTTTTTGAAAAGGATTAATAACAAATGAAGAAGCACTATCAAATTACCGCTGAAGGTAAAAAAGAACTCGAACTTGAGCTCGAAGAGCTGAAGTCTCGTCGCGGCGCGGTTGCCGACAAGATCGCTGAAGCCCGTGACTTTGGTGACCTGAGTGAAAACGCTGAATATGACGCCGCTCGTGAAGAGCAGGGTCTGCTTGAAACTCGTATCGCTGAAATCGAAGATATCGTGACAAACGCCGAGATTATTAAGACGTCAAAGAAGAGCGCCATTGGCCTCGGAAGCCGCGTTGAACTTAAGACTGGTGCAAAGACCGTTGTTTATACAATCGTTGGTCCAGTTGAGGCGAACCCACTCGAGGGTAAGGTAAGCAACGAATCTCCAATCGGTATGGCACTTTACGGCAAGAAGGTTGACGATAAGGTCACCATCACGACACCTAAGGGTGATATTAACTACACTGTTGTTTCAGTAGGCTAGTTTGCCAAGCCGAGTGGCGCTCATATACTTCAAGAACACTTTCGCGTAACCAAAGAGCTCTAAGGCGTAGAGACCCTTAGGGCTCTTTGCGTGAAGCAAGTTTCGGAAGTATATGAGCGGTGATTGGCGGGTGGGGTATAGATGCTTAGCAACAGAGGTGTGCTATACTACTTGGTGATATGGCGACACTAAAAGATTTTCGTGATGAGCGTCTGCGCAAGCTTGCAGACCTAAAAGCACTCGGCTTTAACCCGTATCCGGCCGAGAGTCATCGCACACACAACGCGGGCGACGTGAAAACTGACTTTGAGACCCTCGAAGGTAAACAGGTAACTGTTGCCGGTCGAGTTATGGGTATTCGTAAGTTCGGTAAGCTCGCCTTTATTGTGGTACGTGATCAAACTGACGAAATTCAACTTTTCCTGCAAGAGGGAAAAGTGGCGGATCGTGACACTGCAGCGGGCGTACTTTCTTTGGCAGACTTGCCACTGCTTGATACGGGCGACTTTCTCGAGGCGACTGGCCCCGTGATTAAAACCAAGACTGGAGAAGTTTCTGTGGAAGTGCAGACTCTTCGTCTTCTTACTAAGGCTCTTCGTCCAATGCCGAGCGCACAAGACGGCTTCACCAACAAGGAAGAGCGCATGCGTCGTCGTTACATCGACATGAACGTCAACCTTGATGTGCGTGAACGCTTCGTGCGCCGTTCAAAGTTTTGGCAGGCGACTCGCGACTTCTTGAATCACAACGGCTTTATTGAAGTGAATGTGCCAGTGCTCGAGCACACGACCGGTGGTGCTGACGCAAATCCATTTGTGACACACATGGATGCACTCGACCAAGACTTCTACCTTCGCATTAGTCACGAGTTACCATTGAAGCGCCTTATTGGTGCGGGCTTTGAAAAGGTCTATGACATTGGGCCTCGTTTCCGCAACGAAAACTATTCAGACGAACACCTTCCTGAGCACGTGGCGATGGAATGGTACTGGGCCTACGCTAACTGGCAAGACGGCATGAAGTTCATGGAAGAGCTTTACAAAGATGTACTTCAAAAGACTTTTGGCACGCTTCAATTTACCCTGAATGGGCAAGAAGTAAATATGGCGGGCGAGTGGGAAGTTTGGGATTACGCGACGATTATTAAAGACCGCTACAACATTGATGTATATGAAAGCTCGCTTGACGATGTGAAGAAAGCGCTCGTCGACAATAAGCTCGAAGTTGAGCAAACCGAAAACCGTGCGCGTGGCATCGACAAGCTTTGGAAGAATATTCGTAAAGATGTCGTAGGTCCGGTGTGGCTTATTAACACTCCTAAGTTTATTTCGCCTCTCGCAAAGGCTAACCCCGAGGACGATCGTGTGGTTGAGCGCTTCCAGCCTGTGATTGCGGGTTCTGAACTAGGTAATGGATTTTCTGAACTTAATGACCCGGTTGATCAGCTTGATCGCTTCCTTGAACAACAAGGTATGCGTGACGCGGGTGACGAAGAGGCCATGATGTTGGATATCGATTACGTTGAAATGCTCGAATATGGCATGCCACCAGCGTGTGGCTGGGGCTACAGCGAGCGTGTATTTTGGATTTTCGAAGGCGTGACCGCACGTGAAGGTGTGCCATTCCCTCAGCTTCGTCACGAGTACGACGAGGTGACAAAATCACTGTATCCAGAAGTAACTTTTGAAACTCAGGTTGATGAACCCGACGCGTAAGTTCCAGCTTTTAATCATCGCGCTTATTATCGTTGTGACGGTAGGGCTGGTGCTTTTGGTATCGCGCTACGTCTATAACTATGGTGGCGTTGCGTACGAGGCATTTACGTATATTCTAAGTATTGTCGCGCTTGTATTGGCGATTCTTTCGGTGGTAAATGGTCTGCGACAGAGCCGCGCGATGAAGCGTATTGTCCGCGATGTCCATGAAGAACTGCGCCAGGTTACGAATCTTACTGAAAAGATTGAAGAGGGTATTAAGGAAGACCAGCAGGTGAATAGGGCTGTTGCTTCAATCCTTGCGAAGTACGGCGTCGAGGACACTCCTAAAGTTCGCCGCACGGTAAAGCATAAAACCCTTAAGCATATCAAAAAGCACGGCTTGTAGTTGCATCCTTTGAAATTATTGCTATACTAAATATAGTAAATATAAAAAGGGGATCTTATTGATGGCTCGTATTTTAGTTGTGACCGGCAGTGTCCGACCAAATAGTGTAAATGAAAAAATTGTACCGCTCGTTGTTGATGCGGCTGATGCGAAGGGCGCCGAGGTGAGCGTTGCGAACCTTAAGGACATGAACCTTCCGTTCTTCGATGACCCAAATTCACCAACGTCACCAGACTTTGCACCTACGCATGAATCTGTGATTGCGTGGACAAAGCAGGTCGCCGAAGCTGACGGTGTCGTATTTGTGACACCTGAGTATAACCACACGCTTGCGCCGGTACAGCTCAACGCAATCGACTGGATTGGCAAGGAGTGGGACGGTAAGCCTGTTGCACTCGTGGGCTACGGATGGACAAGTGGTGCAGGACAGGCGCACGCCACTGCCCGTGAGTCACTCGCCGTGAACTTGAAGGCGAAGGTGGGGGATAACCAGACGAACCTTTTCTTCATGAAGCATATCGCACCTGACGGCGCAATTCTTGAACAAGAAGAAGTTGCACAAAAAATTGATGCAACACTCAGCGAACTCCTCGAAACTATTGCCTAAGATGCTATCATAAGAGCGTATGAAGCGCTTTTATGGGGTAGTACTTGCAGCCTTGCTCGTGGTAACGGGCGTGCTTTTGCCTGGAACTGCCAGTGCGCAGGGTAGCGTGGATAGTTTTCGCATTACAACCTATGATATTCAGTATGAGCTCTCGCGTGATAGCGAGGGCCATTCTGTTTTAAAGACAAAAGAAACAATTACCGCCGATTTTCCGCTGAGTGATCAGAATCACGGGATTGAGCGAGCTATTCCGACTTCGTATGATGGACACTCGACCCACGTTTCAATTGACTCCGTGACCGACCTAGAAGGGCAGGCGTGGAATTACACGACTCGTAGCGAAGGCGATGCAATGATTGTACGAATTGGCGATGCGGCGACGTACGCGCACGGCCTGACTACCTATGTGATTGAATATACGCAGCGTGACGTGACACGATTCTTCCAGAATACGAATCGCGACGAATGGTACTGGGATACTAATGGTACGGAGTGGCAAGTCCCAATCGAGGAGCTCTCTATTACGGCTCGTATCGACGACGCGCTGATTACTGCGCGTGAGGGTGAGCCTTACTGTTACACGGGTGCACAAAACGCAACCAACTCGTGCGCAATCACCGAAGAAGAACCAGGGGTCTACAAAGCATGGGCGAATGACTTGAGCGCTGGTGAGAACGTGACCTTTTCGCTCGGTTTTAAGAGTCAAACGTTCACTGCATACCAAGCGAGTTTGTTTGAAAGGCTGCTTGGGTATTGGCTACTGCTGCAAATACTCATGGTGCCGTTTGGGGTGATCCTCATTATTACTATGGGTGTATTGTTTTACCGCCGTATGTATCGCACCAAAGAACAAGATCCGATTGTGGCTGAATATATCCCGCCTAAGGACGCGAGCGTGGTGGTGTCGGCGCAGACTGTTGCCGTGTCCGGACAGACGTTTACTGCGCAGCTGATTGATCTCGCGGTGCGCCGCTATATTGCGATTATCGAGACAGCGCCTGCATCAACATGGAAAACGGCGGAATACACAATTGAAATTAAGGCTGACCTTTCGACACTTCGTGAAGAGGAGCGCGAAATCCTTACAGACATGTTTGATGGCTCGGTAGAAGTCGGTTCGCAGCTTCCACTTAAAACGCTTCGCAATAACATGTCGTACCACAGCCGTACGCTCGATAACGACAGTAAGCTCAAAAAGTTGCTTGAGGGTATTTACGGGATTCGCGCCAAAGATCCAAGGGTTTCGAAGTTCTTTTATCGCTGGGCAATTATCTGCCTAGTCTTGGGTGTACTGACACTTTCGTTTGTCATGGGCATCGCGGCGTTTATTATCTGGATGTTTGGACTGACTATCCGCCCACTTACCGACAAGGGCCTTGTGGTGCGTCGCTATGTACTTGGACTTGATCGTTACATTAAGGCCTCAGAAGTAGAGCGCTTGAAGTTCCTGCAGGCACCCGATACTGCCGAAAAGATTGGCTACACGCTCAATACGAACGAACCGGGCGAGCTTGTGAAGCTATACGAACGTACGTTACCATACGCAATTCTATTTGGTCGAGAACAGCAGTGGGCAAAACAACTCGGCGAGTTCTACTCACGAGCAAATACCTCACCGGATTGGTACGGGGGTAGCGCAGCGTTTAATGGGGCAATTTTCGCCGCATCGCTTCATAGTTTTTCTACGGCGGCAGTTTCGTACGGCGGCATTTCTTCATCGAGCTCAAGTGGTGGGTCGAGCGGGGGAGGATTCTCTGGCGGCGGTGGCGGCGGCGGTGGTGGCGGCGGCTGGTAGAAACCAGCCGCTTTTTATTTTGCGTAGAAGTAGTTTGACTTTTTATAGTACCTTGTATAACATAGAACCATGACACGTGAACACACATCGAGTAGTGAATATGCCGAGCAGCTTGCGACTCAGCTGCGAAAAGGCTTCTTGGCGTACTGCGTACTGAAAACCTGTTCGCACGAACCAAAATATACGAGTGATATTATTACGCAACTTCGCGACGCCGAGTTGGTGGTGGTGGAGGGTACGATCTATCCGCTTCTAAGTCGCCTGCAAAAAGACGGCTTATTGTCACACGAATGGCAAGAGAGCGAGCATGGGCCGCCGCGCAAATACTACAAGACGACCGATTTTGGAGACGAAGTGGTCACGCAAGTAGGTAAGAAGATCGCAGCATTGACCGCAACAATGAAGAAACTATAAGGAGAGTACGATGAACGAAATTACACGAATTCACATTGCAAAAACCGCGTACGACATTGAGATTGCGGCGAAAAAACAACTTGAAAAATATATTAAAAGCCTTGAGACATACACACAGGATAGTGATGTACTGACCGACATTGAAATTCGCATGACTGAACTTCTTAATGAGCGCGGCGTGAAGGCGGGCGGAGTGATCAGCAGTGACGATGTTGCCGCACTTCGCAAGCAGCTTGGCGAACCGTACGAGTTTGCTGATGGTGAGGGTGATATTGCGGTTGGACCCGTGCAAGAAGCGGGCAGTCGACGTATCTATCGTTCGGTTGACGATGCGGTACTTGGCGGGGTGCTTAGTGGTGTGGCGACGTACTTTAACTTTAATGCAGTATGGGCGCGCCTTGGGTTTATTGTGCTCATGTTCATTTCGTTTGGGTTTGCGGCGCTACTCTATATTGTACTTTGGGTTATTTTGCCACCTGCTCGAACCGCAACTGAAAAGCTCCAGCTTGCAGGTAAAGACGTGACACTTGAATCAATTAAGGAACTGAATGCCGATGAAGAAAAAGCTCCCGAGAATCGAGTAGCCCCTGTGCTGCAGCGCGTCCTTTCGGTCGTGCTTGGCGCGGGAAGCGCGGCGGGTGCAGTTCTGACATTTCTACTTGTTGCGTGGCTCGTGATTGCTGCGGCAACTATGAATGGGCAGTTTATGGATCTTACCAATGGGTTTACAGGACTTGGCGACGGAAACGCTTGGATCGTATGGCTTGTGTTTGGCATTGTAGTATTTGGCCTGATGCTCCTGACGGCACTGTTCGGGCTGATTGCCTACGCATTTTTTGCACGAAAACTTACCAAGCGCATGGTCGTATCGGGAATCATCATTACGGTACTTGGAATTGCTTCGGTGGCGGCGACACTTTCAATTTCAACGACACAATCATGGCGCGTAGCGAATGAGACGCGCAGTATGATGCGCGAGACATCGGCGAATCTTCCAAAAGAATTTAGCACCGTGAATTCTGTAAAACTTTCAGTGAAGGCGAAAGCGACCGATGGAAGTGACACTGATTTCTTCGCACAGTATGCAACGATTCGCTACGTTGTTGACGAGGGCCCTGCGCGCTACGAACTTACCGCTTTGCCATCGGCGAAGCCTGTAGTGAAGGTTGAAGGCCAGGCGGTGTCGATCACGCTAGAGGTTCCAAGTAGCTTCCGTAACTCATTCGTGCAGCCAATTCTTACAGTATATGGTCCGGCGATCGCAACTGTAGTGGTCGATTCAGGCAACGGTGGCTCGCAGCTCTCGTACAACGGAACCACTCAGGACACACTGACGGTCGATTCGCTCCATGAAAACTCTCAAATTTCAGTAGCGGGATCTTACCAAAAGGTGAGCGTCAAGGGACTTGGTTCGGTTGCGCTTGATGAAAGCACGATCCAAAGCCTTGAGGTTCAAGCGAAGAGTGGTCTCCAGGTATCAGCCGGGACGGTGCGCGAGTTGAACGTGACGCAGCCGGATGTATGCGCAGGCGGAGTGACATCTGAAAATACGAGTGTTCGCCTATATGGAATTACTTCAGGGGCGATGACCTATAACGGTCAGTCGCTTCCAGCTGAAACGCATCGCACGGGCTGCGCATCGGTGGTTATCGAGCCTAGCGAAGATGAGTCCATGCTACAATAAGAACAGTAAAAAGACGGAGGGGATGACGCGTGATTGAAGTCAAAAACGTGACGAAGACGTATGGCAAAAAACATAGCACTTTTAAAGCGCTTGATGATGTAAGCTTTAGCATTCCTGAAGGTGCAAGCGTTGCCATTGTCGGAAAATCGGGGAGTGGTAAGTCGACGCTTATGCACGCCATGAGTGGGCTTGATCGCCCCGAATCTGGCGAGGTGATTATTGACGGCACGAATATTTTGAAGCTGAAAAGTAAAGCTGTTGACCGTTTCCGTTCTGAAAAAATCGGATTTATCTTCCAGGCCTTTTTCGTGCAGGCGAATGAAACGTGTTACGACAACGTGGCGCTGCCACTTGAGATTGCCCGCGTCAGCGGCACTGCACGTAAAGCTCAGATTGTAGATGCATTAAATATTGTTGAGCTTGGTGATAAGGTTCGCCAAAAAGCCCGCAACCTTTCTGGTGGCCAAAAGCAGCGCCTCGCGATTGCACGCGCGATTGTTAACAAGCCGAGTATTATCTTTGCCGACGAACCAACTGGAAACCTCGACTCAACGACTGGGGAAAAGGTTGAAGACTTATTATTTGGACTTAACAAGCAGAACGGCAGCACCCTTATTATCGTGACGCACGATGCAGACCTTGCGAGTAAGTGTGACATGCAAATTTATGTAAAAGATGGCAAGATTGACCGTATTGAAGGCGAGCAAGCTGCACCTGTTGAAGAGCCTGAAGAAGTTGTGGTAGAAAAAGGCCCACAAGACAGTCGCGAAGATTCGAGGCATCTTAAGGGTGTTTCGCGTATTGGTGGCGACAAAGAAAGCGAGGAGGAAGAGTAATGAAAACGACCGATATCATCCGACGCGCTGCTCGTAGCCTTGCAAATGCGAAGGCGCGCACAATTTTGACGAGCCTTGCAATTGGTGTGGGTGCATTTACGATTACCGTGTCACTTGCCGCAGGGCAAGGGGCGCGCGAATACGCCAACAACCTCATTAACTCAAACGTAAACCCTCAGTCGCTCTTTGTTGTGGCCGATGAGTCTATCGTGGGGGGCGGTGGGCTTCAGTCGTCTATTCGCGTCTATGATCCTGACACCACGACCACACAGGGTATTACTGTGAAGCAAATGACCCAAGAGGATATTGATATGCTTGCGGATCGCGACGACCTCACGAATGTAATGCCAATCTACCAACCGTCGGTGCAGTTTATGACATTTGGTGACAGCACCACTAGGTTTGTGGCTGACGTGTCGACCTACAACGCTTCAATTATTAGCGGTGTTGCGTATGGAAATGTCCCTCCACAAGGCGAAGCAATTGCCGCCGATGAAGTAGTGATTCCGGAATCGTATGTACAAACATTGATCGATAACAAAGTAATTAAAAACGGTTCAGAGCTTGTAGGCAAGAAGGTTGTGATGACCGCTGTACAGGCGACCGCGAGCCCAACTCCTGAGCAAATCCAGGCGGCCTTTGCCACTGGTGGCGAAACTGCGGTCCAGAGCTTGCTTCAGCCAAAGACGCAGACCTTTAGCTTTAAGGTCCGCGCAGTATCGGCAAAGTCTGCTGAGGCGCTTACATCAACCATGAGCGTACAAATTGCGCCTGACGCAGCCCGTGCAATTAGCGAATTTACTACTCAGGGCACCCCGCAGTACCAAAAGTACTTCGGTGCAACCGCAATCGTAAAAGATGGCATTGACCCAGTCACCGTGAAGGAAAGTCTTGCGAAAGATAACCTCTACGCCCAGACCGCGCAAGACCTTCAAGGTGTGGTATTTACAGTCGTGAACACGCTTCAGGGTATCGTGCTCGGGTTTGGTGTGATTGCGCTTATTGCCAGTGTCTTTGGCATCATTAACACCCAGTACATTAGCGTGCTCGAGCGAACCCGCGAGATTGGCCTGATGAAGGCGCTTGGTATGCGCGGTAAATCGGTGAGTCGTTTGTTCCAGTTTGAAGCGGCGTGGATTGGATTCCTCGGTGGCATCATTGGTGCGGGCATCGCGATTGTCGTAGGCTTGCTTGCAAACCCGTGGATTACAGAGATGCTAGGACTTTCAAAGGGCACGAGCCTGCTCATCTTCCAGCCGATTCCAATTGCGATTATGATTATTGCACTCATCATCATTGCGATGCTGGCGGGTTGGTTCCCGGCGCGTAAGGCTGCAAAGCTTGATCCTATTGAAGCACTAAGGACGGAGTAGGCCCAGTTTCTCGTACGCAACCTCTGTGCATTGTGCTACAATAACCCTAGTTATGTTAGATATTCGATTCATCCGCGACAACGCCGAAGCTGTACAAGAAAATGCTTCACGCAAAAATTACTCAGTTGATATTGCCAAGCTTCTGAAGCTTGATGACCAGCGACGTGAGTTATCGTCGCGTGCCGATGAACTCCGCGAGCGCCGCAATGCAAACGCCGCAAAGATGAAGGGTACATCAGGCAAGCCTGACCAATCGATTATTGATGAAGGTAAGGCTATTAAAATCGAACTTGCCGAGCTCGAAGAAAGCCTTGGCCTTGTTGAACAAGACGTGCTGACTTTGCAAAAGAAAGTGCCAAACATGGCCGCTGCTGATGTGCCGGTTGGTGCTTCTGAAGACGAGAATGTGATTGCGAAGGTAGTAGGCGAGCCAACAAAGTTTCACTTTGCACCACGCAACCACTGGGAAATTGCCGAACAGCGCGACTGGATTGATAAAGAGCGTGCCGCAAAAGTTGCGGGGAGCCGCTTTGCCTACATTAAGGGTGATCTTGTAAAGCTCCAGTTTGCGATTATTCAGTTCGTGATTAATTCACTGAGTGATTCTGAAACGATTGAAAAGATTGCAAAAGAGGCGGGTATTGAGGGTATTTCCGCGAAGCCATTTACACCAATCTTGCCTCCGCTTATGATTCGTACCGAACTCTACGACGCGATGGATCGACTTGAGCCGCGCGACGACCGCTACAAGCTTGAAGAAGATGACCTTTGGCTTCAGGGAAGTGCTGAGCACGTCATGGGAAGTATGCACGCCAATGAGATTCTTTCTGAGGCTCAGTTGCCACTTCGTTACCTTGGCTACGCCACGAGCTTCCGCCGTGAAGCGGGTACGTACGGTAAGGACATGGAGGGGATTCTTCGCATGCACCAATTCGACAAGCTCGAAATGGAAAGCTTTACGACGGGCGCTGATGGTATGAAGGAGCACCTTTTGATGGTTGCGATTCAAGAATACCTTTTGAGCCAACTCGAACTCCCATACCAAGTAATTCAAAAGTGCACTGCCGACATCGGTAAGCCAAATGCGCGTGGAATTGACATGGAAGCTTGGCTTCCTGGACAAGACCAGTACCGTGAAACGCACACCGCCGACTACATGACCGATTACCAGGCACGTCGCCTGCAAACTCGCGTGCGCCGCGAAGATGGTTCACTTGAATTGATTCACACGAATGACGCGACTGCGTTTGCATTGGGTCGTGCGATGATTGCGATTATTGAAAACGGCCAGCAGGAAGACGGTTCTGTCGTGATTCCGGCTGTACTGCGCCCATACCTAGGTGGTAAAGAGATTCTTTAGTCTATGGGTGTTGTGGTCGCGCTTTCTAAAGTCGCTGACGGTTCAATGTACGACCGCACTCAACCTGAAGATCAAAAAGTTATTGAAAATCGTGCGACGTGGCTTCACTCGCACGGTTTTTCACTTGATGATGCGACGCGAATTTACATTACCTATGGTGACGATAAGACCTATAAGAAGTATCTTGAAGTTAATGCGACTGACATGGGGAAGGGTATGCGCGCCAATGATATCGAATGGGCTGATGCGCTTGTCACGACCATACCTGGGCAAGTGTTGTTCTTGCCAGTTGCTGATTGCATTGCAACGACATTCTATGATGAAGCGCGCGGTGTATTGATGTTGTCGCACCTAGGTCGCCATAGCCTTGAGGTGAATGGGGCGGTTGAGTCGGTGCGCTACTTGCAGACTCACTATGATTCAAAACCTGAAGATATTCAGGTGTGGCTTTCGGCGAGCATTAGTAAAGACGCGTACCCAATTACAAAGCTCGACGGTAAGGGCATGAAAGAAGTAATTCATGAGCAGCTTGCGAAGGCCGGTATTGTACCCGAGCATATTATCGAAGACGCCGCCGATACGGGCACTAACCCTGAGTATTTTTCACACAGTGAATTTCTAAAGGGGAATAAGCCGAGTGACGGGTGTCATGCGATGATGGCGGTCATAGCTTGAACGATACTTATTAATTGATTAGAATAACTGTAATGAAGCGTGGGCAAACACAAACAGGGTTTACAATTGTTGAACTTCTTATCGTCGTCGTAGTGATTGCAATCCTTGCCGCTATTACCATTGTTGCGTATACAGGCATTCGAGACAGGTCAATTAATTCGGCCGTACAATCCTCAGTATCTCAAGCGGGTAAGAAAGTACAGACGTACGCAGTGACTCATAGCGAGACGGTACCGACTGAGGCGACGTTTTTAGCCGAGTTGGGACTGCCTGGCTCGACAGATAAGGCTACGTATGACTATTTCACAAATTCCAATCAAACCGCATTTTGTATTTCCATCACGGATACTACAGTGCAACCAGAAGTTGCCTATGCGTATACATCTTCGAGCAAGGGTGCCGTAAAGGGTCGCTGTGTAAAAAACCTTATTACCAATCCAAGCTTCGAGACACTATCGGACGGCAACCCGGTTGGCATTACTGCCTCAAGTCGAGTAACGGTTGCGACATCATCAACGGGTGTACTTTCAGGAGCGCGTTCAGTGGCTGTGACGCCGATTTATGCATCAAGTACAGACACCTTTGCTGATTTAGCAAACTGGGGAGTGCAAGCAAATACCACCTATGCGATAACCGCTTAGGTAACAATTCCAACGGCGGTGCCAACAAATGCGCGATTCAGGTTTAATGTGGGCGGGCTTGATTCACAATCTGGTGGTGGGAGTGCCGCAGGAACGCATCAGATTAGTTGGATATATGCCGTAAGCGCATCGAGCCCTATTAACTTTTTGCGGTTTATGCCTGGGGGGAAGCAAGGTGATGCTACGGTGTACCTCGATAATTATATGGTAACGGCGACCAGTAAAGCGTACCAGTACGGCGATGGAGATTCTGAAAGCTGGTCTTGGTGGGGTGCTGCACACGCTTCACCTTCTTTTGGCCCGGCGCTTCCTTTATAGTGACGATGCTTTTGGTATAATAAGAGTATCAACCAACCAGAAGGAGGGAAGATATGATAGCATCTATTGATATCACCGGTATTCAATATAACGTCAGCGAGAAAATGCAAAAGTACGTGACGGATAGGGTTGGGAAACTCGATCGATACGTTCCGGCACACGCACGAAAGTCGCTCGTCGCTGATGTAAAGCTTCGCCAGGTCAATCGCGACCACGGCAATAAGTATGAAGCCGAAATTATCCTGAAGGTTCCTGAAAAGACGATTATCGCTAAAGACACGACCATGAATATGCACGCCGCCGTTGATATCGTAGAAGCGAAACTAATCGCTCAACTTCGGAAATATAAAGACTCGATTACCGCGCGAAAACTCGCAGCGCAGTAACCTTTTGGCGGCTACGCGCGCTGCGGTGATGTAGACCTCTAAAAAATACTTGCAAACCCACTGCTTTCACTCGAGTGGTTATGGTATAATTACTATAAAGTAATTTACCGACCATATTTCCAAAAAGACGGGGGAGAGACTACATGGCAATTACACGGCAGGGTACGCTGACTAAAATTTTTGGCGATCCACAAAAGAAGATACTGAAACGACTTGAAAAGAAGGTCGTTGCCATTAATGCACTAGAAGAGAAGTACAAAAAGCTTTCGAAACCAGAGCTTAAGAAGCAGACCGAAGTTCTCAGGAAGCGACTTGCGAAAAAGGGCACCACGCTCGATTCAATCTTGCCAGATGCATTCGCACTTGTACGCGAAGCAAGTAATCGTGTACTTGGTATGCGTCACTTCGATGTACAGCTTATCGGCGGTATGGTGCTCCACGAAGGTGACATCGCCGAAATGAAGACTGGTGAAGGTAAGACCCTTGTGGCAACTCTTCCTGTATACCTCAATGCACTTGAAGGTAAGGGTGTGCACGTCGTCTCTGTAAACGACTACCTCGTGCAACGTGACGCGGGTTGGATGGGTGAGCTTTACAACTTCCTCGGCCTCTCTACTGGTGTCATCATTAACGATGCATCATTCATTTTCGACCCACGTTATGAAAATGAAGAACACACCGACCCTCGTATGAAGCACCTTCGTCCAGTGACTCGTAAAGAAGCATATGCCGCTGACATTACCTACGGTACCAACAACGAATTCGGATTCGATTACCTACGTGACAACATGGTGAATGAAGTTGACCTTCTTCGTCAGCGCGATCTTCACTATGCGATCGTCGACGAGGTTGACTCGATTCTTATCGACGAAGCGCGTACGCCACTTATTATTAGCGCCCCTGCCAGCGAAAACCCTGAAAGCTACGAGCAATTTGCACGTATCGCTGCAAAGCTTGCGCCAAATGACTACGTACTCGACGAAAAGCGTCGTATGGTATCACTTACTGACGATGGTGTTGATAAGGTACAAAAGCTCCTTGGAGTAAAAAACTTGTACAGCCCAGAATACGTTCGTTCGGTGTACCACCTCGACCAAGCACTTCGCGCACAAACCTTGTTCAAGCGCGACAAAGACTACGTGGTCACCAAAGACGGTGAAGTGATTATCGTTGACGAATTCACCGGTCGTCTTATGCAGGGTCGTCGCTACAACGAAGGTCTTCACCAGGCAATTGAAGCAAAAGAGCATGTCGACATTCTTCAAGAAAGCATGACACTCGCGACCGTTTCATTCCAGAACTACTTCCGTCTTTACAAGAAGCTCTCTGGTATGACGGGTACTGCATTTACTGAAGCTGAAGAATTCCAGCAAATTTACAAACTTGATGTAGTGCAGATTCCTTCAAACAAGCCGATTGCCCGTGAAGACAAGGAAGATCTCATTTTCCGCACTGAAAAGGCAAAGCTTAAGGCAATTGCTGATGTGATTAAGGAACATCACAAGGCGGGGCGCCCAGTACTGGTTGGTTCTGCATCAATTGCCAAGAACGAAATGATTGCTGCACATCTCGATAAAGAAAAGATTCCATACGAAATCTTGAACGCAAAGAACAACGAGCGTGAAGCGTTGATTGTTGAAAAAGCGGGTGAGAAGGGTGCGATTACGCTTGCAACCAACATTGCCGGTCGTGGTACCGACATTAAGCTTGGTGAAGGCGTTGCGGAACTCGGTGGCCTCGTAGTGATTGGCTCTGAGCGTCACGAATCTCGCCGTATCGACAACCAGCTTCGTGGACGTGGTGGACGCCAAGGTGACCCTGGTATTACCCAATTCTACGTCTCAACTGAAGACGACCTCATGCGTATCTTCCAAGGTGAGCGAATCGCCGGACTTATGGAGCGTATTGGTGTTGATGACGACCAGCCACTGCAACACAAGATGGTAAGTAAGACCCTCGAAGCGGCGCAAAAGCGCGTGGAAGGCTACAACTTCGACAACCGTAAGAACGTCGTCCAGTACGACAACGTGATTAACCGCCACCGCCGCGTGGTATATTCGATTCGCCGCAAGATCCTTGAAGGTGCAGACATTAAGGCTGAAATCGAACGCCTTATCGAAGGTAAGGTGCGCGAGCTTGTTGTCGTTCCTGCAAAGAATAATCCGAACTTTGACGTACAATTTGAGGAAATTTTCCCACTCAGCGACAAGCGCCTTAAGGCAATTGGTGCTGAAAAGCACGACAAGAACCGCTACGACCTTGCCCTTAAGGAAGTAAAGAAAGCGTACGCAAGCAAGGAAGAAGAGCTTGAAACTGATGTGATGCGTAAGGTAGAGCGTGAAGTCTACCTTCAAGTTCTCGACACACTTTGGATGCAACACCTCGAAAACATGCAGCACCTTCGCGAAGGTATCCACTGGCGCAGTGTTGGTCAACGCGATCCACTCGTTGAATATCGTTCTGAATCACAAAAACTGTTTGATTCACTTCAAGCAACACTTCGTGATGAAGTACTTCGTGCGATTATGCACGTCACTGTACGCGACGCAGTTGCTCGTAGCGAAGAAGATCACGATACCGAACTTACCCGCCTTGCTGAAACATCAGTCGAAAAGGGTGTCAACGAAATCACCAAGGGTGAAGCGAACCGCGATGATGACTTTAAGGTGAAAAAAGCCGAGAAGGCAAACGATGCGGCACACAAAAAAAATACGGCTCGTAAGAAAAAGAAGAGTCAGCGTCAAAACCGCAAAACCGGTCGTCGTTAATCGCACCGCTCCTTATACATAAAATTCAAGAACGTCCGAAAGTAAAAAAAGTATGAACCATACCGTTGAAGAAGTGAAACTAAAAAATGGCGCGCGCGGCCTGCTGATTAATATTCCAGGCGCAACGGTCATGAGTATGCAGTTTCATTTCCGAGCCGGTAATAGGTATGCGAAAAGCAAGGATATCGAGCAAGTTGCCCACATCATGGAACACATGGCGTTTGGGGCAAATGCTCGGTTCCGCAGCGAAAGCGCGTTTGAAGCAGAGTTTACCAAGAACGGCGCGTATCACAATGCGTATACCTCTGACTTTGCGATGGTCTACGAGGCGGACTGTGCGGACTTTGAGTGGGATCGTATCCTTGAACTTCAACGCCTGAGTATCTGTGAACCTCGTTTTAATGAGAAAGAGCTCGAAGCTGAGAAGGGGAACGTACGCAGCGAACTTACAGGTTATTTAAACGACCATCACCGTATTTTATGGCCAAAGGTACAGCAGCTTCTTGGCGAAGATGTGCTGACCTATCGTCAGGGACTTGCGACAATTAACAACGTGACATTGAGTGACATTCGTGAGCATCACCGCCGTACCCACACCACGCGTAATATGCGTTTTGTGATTGCAGGAAAGCTCCGTGGACGCAAGTCTGATATTATTCGCCAACTTGAAGCTTTCGAGATTCCGGAAGGTGAGCGCCTTGAAGTGCCACGAGACGAACTTCACAAAGCGAACCCAAGCCTGATTCGTCGTAAAGACGCATCAAACCTTACGTTTGGCTGGACGATGACATTGCCGCGCGTACTCGATGATGAAGAGCTGGATGCGTTGAACGCTTTGAATCACATTTTGACTGGCACGGCGACCTCGCGTATTTATGGAAAAGCGCGCTCGAAGGGTCTGGCGTACTTTGTGGGGAGCTATAGTGGTGCAAGTTTCTACGACAGTGCCTGGGATATTTCGGGCCAAGTAAACCACGACACTGCACCGGCATTGTTTGATATTATTGCGCGAGAGTTTAAGGCCGTGCTAGATGGCAAGCTGAAGGACGAAGAGATCGAATCTGCGAAGTCGTTTGGCCTGGGGCGCTACCAAATGGGAGCGCAGACCGTCTCGCAAATTAGTGGGTTTTACACCAATGGCTACTTTAATAACGATGTTGTGAAAGACTACGACAAAGTCCCTGACATGATTCGCAAGGTGACTCGCGAAAAGATTATGAAGGTCGCCCAGGAATTCTTCGATGCAAACCGCTGGGTACTTGCCGCTGTAAGTAGTGGCGACAAAGAAGAGCTTGTTGAGCTGAATGACAAAATCGCCAAACTGTACCCTAGTACGATAGAATAAGCAGTATGAAGATTGCGATTGCTGGTTACGGTGTTGAGGGGCAAGAAAACTACACATACTGGGCGAAAGACCCAGCGAATGAACTGACGATTGTTGATGAGCGTGCTGATGGCGGTGCGTCGTACCCTCATGGTGCTGATACTATTCTTGGGCCGGGTGTATTTACGCGGCTTGACGGCTTTGATCTTGTGATTCGTACCGCAGGTCTTGCGCCACATAAAATTAAAACCGATGGCAAGGTGTGGTCGGCGACAAATGAATTTTTCGCAAAGTGCACGGCGCCAATTATTGGCGTGACTGGTTCAAAAGGAAAGGGTACGACCTCGAGTTTAATTACTTCGATTCTTGAAGCGGCGGGTAAGCGTGTGTGGCTCGTGGGTAATATTGGTGTCCCTGCGCTTAGTGTACTTTCGCAGGTTCAGCCTGATGATATCGTCGTCTATGAACTGTCGAGTTTTCAACTCTGGGACCTTGAGAAGTCGCCCCACACCGCAGTAGTACTCTTTATCGAACAGGAGCACCTTGACGTGCACCGCAGTATGGACGAGTACGTTGAGGCGAAGGCACAAATTACGCGCCATCAGACTGAAGATGACCTTTTGGTGTACTACGCAAACAACCAATACACCGAACGGATCGCAAGCACCTCGAAGGCGCGCAAGGTTGCGTATCCATCGGCCGATGCGGCGTACGTGCACATGTACGACGAGATGTTTTGCTATGGTTCGAATGCACTTTGCTCGATTCATGAGTTACGTATTCCGGGTGAGCACAACCAAGTGAATGCATTGGCGGCTATTGATGCAGTCTGGCAATATACCCAGGACGCCGAGGCGATTAAAGCGGGCCTAAATAACTTCAAGGGTCTTCCACACCGCCTTGCATTTGTTGCGGAGGTGAATGGAGTGCAGTACTACGACGATAGTATCGCGACAACTCCAGGCTCTGCGATTGCAGCGCTTCGTGCGTTCGAGAATAAGCCAAAGACAATCATCTTAGGCGGTTCGTATAAGGGTTCTGATTTCTCTGAACTCGCACACGAACTGACCCAGCACCATGTGCGCGCACTGCTTATTGGTGATGAGGCGCAGCGTATTTCAGCGGCGTGTGAAGCGGCTGGGTTCAGGAACTATGAAATTATTGAAGGTATCCCTGCGCCGCAAGTCGCTGAAACTGTTACACGACGAGCTGCTGAATTAACTCAGCCGGGTGGGGTGGTTCTTTTGAGTCCTGCAGCGGCAAGTTTTGGAATATTTAAGAATTACGTGGATCGCGGTGAACAGTTTATTGCCGCAGTCAAGTCACTTTAGCCCCGTCGACCTTTACGGGGTATAATAGAGATAATGCAGCCACTTCTGAAACGCCTGAACGAACTTCGCACGCAAATTGATGCCGCCCTTGAGCGACTTCATATTGAAGATCGCCAGGCGCAAATTGACGACATGGAGGCTCAGCTTTCAACTTCAGAAATTTGGCATAACCCTCAGCACGCACAAGATGTGAGTCGCCAACTTGCGGCGCTTAAGAAAATGGTCGACCCTTGGCTTACGCTAAAAGCACAGGCCGACGACATGCTTGAATTGATGGACCTTGGCGACGACGAGCTACTCGGTGAATTTGAAGGTCAAATTGTGGCCTTCGAAAAAGAGTACGAGACGCTTCGAAAAGATCTTTTGTTTGATGGTGAGTATGACGATCACAATGCAATCCTTCGCCTTAGTGCGGGAGTAGGTGGAACTGACGCACAGGACTGGACGGAAATGCTCGAGCGGATGTACCTTCGCTGGGCCGAGCGCGCTGATATGTCGACAAGTTTGATTGAGCGCTCGACAGGTGAAGAGGCGGGGATTAAGTCCGCAGTCTTTGAAGTGACTGGTGCGTATGCGTATGGCCGCTTGAAGTCTGAGCACGGCGTGCACCGGCTCGTGCGCTTGAGCCCTTTCAATAGCGATAATCTTCGCCAGACAAGCTTTGCGCTCGTTGAGGTGCTTCCTCAGATTGATGCGCCAAGTGAAGTGCAGATTGATGAGAAAGATCTTAAGATTGATGTGTACCGTGCGGGTGGCCATGGCGGACAATCGGTCAACACGACCGATTCTGCGGTGCGTATTACGCATATTCCAACGGGTATTATGGTTGCAATTCAAAACGAACGTTCGCAGCTGCAAAACAAAGAAACTGCGATGAAGATTCTTCGTTCGAAGTTGGCGCAACTGCAACTTGAACAGCATGCGGCTTCGGTTGCGGAGCTTCAAGCGGGTGAGTCGGCAAACTGGGGGAGTCAGATTCGAAATTATGTCCTTCACCCGTATACACTGGTAAAAGATACACGCACGAAGTTCGAAACCAACAATGCGCAAGGTGTACTCGACGGTGAACTTGATCCGTTCATGGAAGCCTTTCTTGAAGCCCCGACTGAATAAAATCACCTCTGTAATATATTGAAAAAATAAACAAAATGTGATATAATATAGCAAGTTTTTGAGTGTACGCACCCAAGAAAGTTGCATTGAAAGTCTATTGCTACATATGGAATACCATCCGGTGTTTCATAAGGCAAACTCAGAGAAAGAGGTGGCATGGCCCTTCAGGGAAGTGCACTTGCAACCATTGAGATGATTAAGAGCGATCATTTCGGTGGAAAGCGGCTATTCGAAGCGGCGTATGACGCCGTGGATGAGTGCGGTCACGACGTACTCGACCCGATTCACATCGTATTTGCGGCGCTCGTCGACGACGACGCGCCCATGCGAGTCAAGCAGCTCATCGAGCGCTACGGCTTCACCGTGGAGCTCGCCGAGTCGGTGTTGGCGCTTCTGGCGATCGACACGGCTCGTGCGAACATCGTGGTGGTCGGGGAGCGTCAGTACATGGCGTTGCCGGCGGTCGAGATGTACGCCAGCCTCGCGCTGCGGTTCGAGGTGTATGTCGACGACAAGGTCGCCACGATACGCAGCGCTACGAGCGGCGACGAGGAGGTGACCTGGGGCAAGGTGACGGACCACGACTACTCGAACATCGAGACGGTCGAAGCCAGTCAGTGGGATTTCTACACTGCCCAGTTCCAGGTTGCAACCGAGTCGGGCGCCGAGTCCATCGCGCACCTGCACGCACTCGCGTATCACGCTCGATCCTGAGTTCGCTCTAAAGGGGTGGCTGGCGAAAATGCCGGCCACCCCTTGAACTCAACTCTCGAAAGGTGTTCAATATGTGGTAATAGAACAATTCGTCGCACGTTAACAGATATGTCACATGCTACGGGGTGCTTAGTATGAGTGCGTCGAGAAATGGAGAGATACATCATGTACGGAACCTACCCGGTCTTGAACCGGCCTTTCAGTGTCAGCGCACACACGCTGCTGATGGAAGTCAACATGTTCGCCGAGAACATGGGGCACGACACGGTGGACTCGATCCACCTCCCGGCGACCGTGCTTTGCCTGGACCCCCAGGCCTACCCGACGGCTCGTCAGATCCTGCTCGACATGGACTTCGACCCAGAGCGGCTGCGTCGGCGGGCAGAGGGCGCCTACGTCGGCTTCCTCAAGATGCCGGAGAAGCGCTACCAGACGCCCGCCTACAAGCGGATGCTCCGGCTGAGCGCGGTCTTCGCCGAGCTGCGGGTGGGTGCCAACCCGACGGACAACACGTCCATCACGAGCAGCGACCTCGTCGTCGCGGCGCTCGAGTCGGGGAGCGAGAAGCTCGAGAGCCTGCTCACGTTCAACTACGAGCAGGTCATCGAACGCGTCCTGGCGGGCTGCTGAACCCCCATGTGTGAGGCCCGGTCAACTACGACCGGGCCTCACACTGCAACACCTACGCATTCCGTACTATGTGAGATAGACATTTTTGAGGTGTATACTAAATAGGTTATGTATAAACTTCTTATTGGATTTGGCGCACTTGTGGGCGGAATCGCCGGCGCATATGTCCCAGCTTTATGGGGCGACAATGACTTATTTAGCGGGATGAGTATTCTGCTGAGTACAGTGGGCGGAATTGTTGGGATTATCCTGGGCTATAAGCTCGCAAAGCGAATCTCGGAATAGCCCGCAAGCATCTTTAGGACTTATGCAATCTCGTACTTTGTACGACATTGCACATCGGTGCTCGGAAAAAACCACAAGCGGATTTTTTCTCTCGCCACCTCGTGCTATACTTAATGCAGAAATGATTCTTTTAGATAGGGTAACAAAAACATACGGAAAAGATAACGCTCCGGCCTTAAACCGCATGAGCCTTTTTGTTGAACCCCGTGAATTCGTGATTATTATCGGTTCTTCGGGAGCAGGTAAGTCGACACTTTTGAAGCTTTTGACTCGTGAAGAAAAGCCAACCAGCGGTAAGATTGTCGTGGGCGGTATCGATTACGACACACTGAAGGATTCCCAAATTCCAATGCTTCGCCGTAAGATCGGCGTTGTCTTTCAGGACTTTAAACTGTTGCCACAGCGTACTGTATTTGAAAACATCGCCTTTGCCCTTGAAATCGCCGGTATGACAGGGCGCGAAATTAAGAATACTGTACCAAAGGTAATTGACCTTGTGGGCCTTACGGGTAAAGAGAAAAACTTCCCGAGTCAACTTTCTGGTGGTGAGCGCCAGCGTGTGGCGATTGCGCGTGCGATTGTGCGTCAGCCGAAAATCCTTATTGCCGATGAGCCAACCGGAAACCTCGACCCTAAGAATACTTGGGAAATCGTACGCTTGCTTGAAAAGATTAACAAGTACGGCACAACAGTACTACTGACAACCCACAATGCCGAGATCGTGAACAAGCTGAAGCGTCGCGTGATTACCATTGAAGACGGAAAGATTACAGCCGATCAAGCAGAGGGCAGCTACCGCCAAACGGAAGAGAAGAAATAATATGGCAAAGACCAAGAAAAAAGACGCAAAAGCACTTAGTCAACAAAAGCGACACCGTCGCCAGTGGATTACATTCCTGCGAATGTGCCGGTACGGCGTGAACAACTTCACCCGTAACGCGTGGCTTACTATTGCGGCAACCGCCGTCATGACAATCACACTGTTCGTGGTATTTGCGAGCGTGGTATCACAAAATGTTATGTCAAACACACTTCAGACGGTACGTGAAAGTGTGTCAATGTCGATTTACCTAAAGAACGACACAACACAAGAAGAAGCCAATGAGGTGGTTGCAGAAGTAAAGAAATTAAGCTCGGTGACCGACGTGGCAGTCCAGACTCCAGACCAAGCAAGGGAAAACTTCATTCAAGACAACAAGGCCGACAATTCAACCCTCGATGCAGTGAAAGAAGCTACCAATAAGTTCCCATGGACACTCAAGATTCAGGTGGTCGACATTAATGACACTAGTCAACTGGCGTCACTCGTAAAAGATAACGAGACCGTAAAGGCGGCAATTGATCCAGATCGCGATCCGTCGTTTGCGGGTCAGCGCCGTGAAGCAATCGAAAAGATTGCAGGTACCGCAGCCTTTGCACAGCAAGTCGGTATCATTATTAGTGTGGTATTCGTCGCAATCTCAACGCTTATCATCTTTAACACCATTCGCATGGCAATCTTTAACCGACGTGAAGAAATTCAAATGATGAAGCTGATTGGTGCGGAGCGCTCATTCATCCGTGGTCCATTTATTGTGGAAGCGGTCGTGTATGGATTCTTTGCCGCTATTATCGCCAGCGCAATTGGGTTTGGACTATTTATCCTGGCAGAGCCTGCATTGCAGGACGCGGGCGTCGCGGTCGCAGAGACCCAAAGCCTACTTACTATCTACGCTGGGTTTGTGCTACTGGGTATGATTATTGTCGGTGCGATCATTGGTATTATTTCGTCACTTCTTGCGACTCGACGTTATCTTAAGCTCTAAGCTGTAAGAAATCTCAAATTCACCCCTGTAAACTAACGGACTTGGCTTCGCTCCGGGTTTTTATGGGGCCCCAGCGCCCTTAAAAACTCGGGCTGCAGAGTCGTCCTTATAGTTTCAGGGCTGCCTTTGAGATTTCTTGACGCTACTAAATGCTTATGCTAATGTAGTAAAAGAAATGAAGAAACTGCGCACCACCACACCAGCTTCTAAAATAAACACACTCTCAACAAAGATGAAACGAGGGATGGTGATCGCTGTTGCCATCGTATTTGCAGCCACTGCTGCGGGCTCACAATTCATTCGTCCCGTTTCTGCTGATCAGTACGACGACAAGATCGCTGCGCTTCAAGCTGATATGGCTCGTTACCAGGCTGAAGCGAACCGACTTAATGACGAGGCAGCTTCACTTGCAAATGCGTTAGCTCAGATTACGAATGAAAAGAATGCTATTCTTGCGCAAATTGCCGTGAGCCAAGCTCAACACGATAAGCTCGTCATTGAAATTGCGGACACGGAAAAGCAAATTAGTGAAAATCAAGATGCACTTGGTACCACCATTGCCGATCTTTACCTTGATGATGATATTTCGCCAGTTGAAATGCTTGCAAGTAGTCAAAATATTGGTGACTTCCTCGACAAGCAAGAGTACCGTAACTCCGTAAAGGATCAATTGAGTACGACAATTAAAAAGGTAAAAGACCTCAAGACGCAGCTTACAACTCAAAAAGAGGAAGTGACGAAGGTACTTGCAACGCAAACCGCAGCTCGCGATTCGCTTCAAGCAAAAGAGACCGAGCAGGCCCGACTTCTTGCGCAAACGCAAAATGATGAGTCGAAGTACCAAGGAATGATTAAAGATAGCCAGGCACAAATTGCCGAAGCGAAGCGTATTCAAGCAGTCTTGAATGCCCGTACAAATTCAACCGGTGGCTACACAATTGTCGACTCTGGTTCCCTCGGTGACTATCCGTGGAACAACGCAAACTGTCCAATGCTTGGTTACCTCTCGACAGGTGGCGCAAACGGCAATGGTGGTGACGGACGTGGCTATGGCTGTCGTCAGTGTGCAAGCTACGTGGCGTGGAAGATCGCCAAAGAAGTAGGTATTTACTACAAGTGGGGTAATGGTGGTGACTTTGCGCGTAATGCTATTAACGCAGGCTATCAGAACCTCGGCTCAAATCCACAACCCGGTTCAATTGCAGTGATTCTTGGTAACCCAGGACACGTGGCATGGGTTGAGGCAGTGAGTGGCAATCAAGTACTCGTGAGTCAATACAACTACAATTACGGTGCTGGTTGGGGTATGTATAGTGAGATGTGGCTTTCAAAGAGTTTCTTCGACCAATACGTAAAAATCACTTAGTAATTCAGCTTTCATCCAGCAAAAGCGGTATAATAAATACCAGTACAATTCACACCTTTGGAGGGTAAACTTTTCATCATGGCCGAGCCACTTACTACCAACACGCCCATCACACCGTCACCTCGCCGAGCTCAGCCGCAAAAGCGCATTCCTACCACGGTGATGATCTTTGCCTTTATCTTTGTCGCGGGTATTGGCTATGTGGCGGGGGGTATTAACAGCGGGCTTCTGAGCGGCAATATTAATACACTGCTCGGTAAGGGCGACATCGACCTTGCAAGTGTCCAGGAAACCTATCAGGCACTCGAGAGCAACTTCGATGGTGACCTTGATAAGCAAAAGCTGATCGAAGGCGCAAATAAGGGTCTTGTTGATGCTGCGGGTGATCAATATACGATCTACATGAACAAGAAGGAATCTACCAGCTTCGACGATGCGCTTTCGGGTAATATCGGCGGCGGTATCGGTGTGGAAGTGGGGATTCGTAACAACGTGCCGACCGTGGTGCGTGTACTGCAAGATAACCCAGCTGAAAAATCTGGAGTGATGATTAATGACATTATTACAAAGGTGAACGGCGAATCAACAGAAGGCAAAACCCTCACCGAAGTGACCACGGATATTCGCGGTGAAGTAGGGACGACTGTAAAGCTGACTGTACTTCGAAATGGCGAAGAGAAAGAGTTCAACATTACCCGCGAGCAGGTGAATAACCCAAGCGCGTACGGTGAGATTAAGGACGGCGTAGGCATCCTGACGATTACACGCTTTGACGATGAAACCGGTAGCCTGGCGCGCGCCGTGGCAATGGACTTCAAGAATAAGGGCGTAAAGGGTGTGGTGGTTGACCTCCGCGGTAACGGCGGCGGGTATGTGACTGCTGCACAGGCTGTGGCGGGTATTTGGCTTGATCGCCAGCTTGTCACCACCGAACGCACAAACGGCAAGGTGACCGAGGAACTTAAATCAACCGGTACGCCAATCCTTAATGGTATAAAGACAATCGTGTTGGTGAATGGAAGTAGCGCCAGTGCCAGTGAAATCGTTGCAGGTGCGCTGCACGATCACAAGGTGGCAACACTTGTCGGTGAGACGACGTTTGGCAAGGGAAGCGTTCAGAAGCTTGTGAACCTGTCTGATGGCGCGACACTTAAGGTCACCATTGCGCGTTGGTATACGCCAGCAGGGGTGAATATCTCTGAGAAGGGCATTGTGCCAGATACGACCGTGGTGCGCAGTGTTGATGATATTAACGCCAGCCGAGACCCTCAGCTCGAAGCGGCACTAAAGGCAATCTAAGGGGCAATCAAGCTTGTGCTTATCTGGAGCGCGTAGTACAATACACCGTATATGGACACTAAAAAGAAAATCTTGTTAGTAGAAGACGACGAAGCGTTAGCGAACGTCTATAAGTCTCGCCTTGATATTGAAGGCTTTGAAACCGAATGGGTAGGGAACGGCGAGGATGCACTTGCAGCTGCAACCCGTTTTAAGCCTGATCTGATTCTATTGGATGCGATGATGCCAAAGATTAGCGGGTTTGATGTACTCGACATCCTTCGCAACACACCGGACACTGCAAATATCCACGTTATTATGTTGACCGCGCTCAGCCAACCTAAAGATAAAGAGCGTGCTGAATCACTCGGCGTCGATGACTACCTTGTGAAGTCACAAGTTGTGATTGGCGACGTGATTGAACGCGTACGACACCATCTAGGTGTAGCGCAGACTAATTCGTAAGAATTAATAAACGATTAACTACACACAAACAACCATGCCATTCGACGAAACAAACCAGCCAAACCCACAAGAACAAGACGTCCAGCCAGAGCGCGATATATCACTATCGAAGCTTAATATGGTGCAGGAAGTTAAGGGCTCTGCTACGTTTGATTTCAACAAAGAGGCGCGCTACGTCATCGCGCCAGATATTTCGCAACCCACGTCTCGCGAAGAGAGTGAATTTATCCAGAATGATTCGACTCTTGGGTTTGAGGTTGTCGATCTGACGAAATTGCCTCGTCGAACAGAGACAATTAAGGGTCGCCAGGTGGAGGTAGTGGAGTACCAGGGAAGTTTGCTTGATGCCAGCGTCGCTGCGCTACTTGTGGATCGATCTCAGCCTGCAATGGGCGAAAAGCAGGGATATAAGGGGTTGCGTGCTGGTGAGACAATCACCCCTGCTGTCATAAAAGCCCGTTTCGGCAAGGATGTAGATTTTAGCGTCTCCCTTGATCAAGATAAAGGCTTAAACGTATCACGCCCCCAAGATGCAGGGGGGAAGCTGTCCGTTATGGGATTTGGAGATGCAAGTCTTACGGAAGCGGAGATTGAGGCTCTTCGTGCAAACGCTGCAGAGCCGGATGAGTCCGAGGTAGACGATATCACTCATGATCGAGCGCCTCAGGCTGAGCAGCCTGCGACCGAAGGGCTCTCTGATGCCGCACGACGCGCCGAGGCTCTTATGCTTCAAGATGAGGCGGAAATTGATCAGCGCACCGAAGAACTCGTAAATGAGGTGGAGCGTGAACGGCCCGAGCTTTCTCGCGAAGAACTTGAAGATATTGGTGAGGTGCCCGTAAAAGAGACTGTTGCGGTTGAACAAGAGGTCGATTCAAATTCGAGTGAAGGTGAAGCGCAGTCTGTTGAGCAAGGTGAAGCTGACCGTTTGAAGCGAATTTATGAGCAGAATATTTTTGATGTGCGCGATGAACTCGCAAGTTCACTGCAGAAGGGAATTAAAGTACTGGATGAAGAAGGGCGTGCTATTGGGCTTGGTACCCGAACAATTCTAGAGGGAATTACTATAAGTACCGACGGCTTAAACAACGCACTTCGTCACTATGAGGATTATCCAACTGGAGCAGTACAAACGCTTATTCGTCAGACTATCGACCAGCTGTATCAGGTGAACGGCGCCGCTGGAAGGTATGAAGAAGGGCCGGTCGCCGACATGAGTCGAGCGATTGATGTAACCGAGAATGGTCTTGAGGCTAGCTCAAGTCGCGCAGGAGTTATAGATGGTAACTTTGAGTCAGTACTTGCGCAGCAGGGGGCGCAAATCGACCGGGTGCCTGAATCCGCAGCATCGTTTGTGGGCGGGGCAAAAGCGACCGTTGGCGAGACGCAAGAGCTGAAAGATAGCCTAAAACAACTGAGTGAAACGGTCGGTACGGCTAGGCGACTTGGTATTGGTACTGCAACTTCTAGGCTCGAGGATATCCTGCAGCAGTCATATTCACGCCCGATTGACGTAAGCGAGCTACAGCAAATTATTGTTGACGTGCGACGATACGCAGATGAGGATAGCGAACTTGGTCAAGCTATCCGTAAAGCCGATACGAACCTTCAGAGCTTTAGTGAGAATGTTCAGGTGGCGTATGCACGGGTTAACCCCAGGACTATGTAGTCAAGCGATAGTAAACAAATAACCCCGCGAGATGCGGGGTTATTTGTTCGTAGTAGGTCTCAATTATGAAACAATTACTTGGGTACGAACGACGGTACGGCCAGTGAAGGTGCCTTTTTTGACCTTCTTGAAGCTTACAACACCATCTTGTGCGGCGTGGATAGTGTAGTTCTTGCTAATAAAAGTACCAGGGCCAGCAATCTTTGTGCTACCAGTTTGGCGAACCAAAACTTCACCAGTATTTACTTTTTGACCACCAAAGCGCTTCACGCCAAGGCGGGCGCCGGCGTTGTTGTGGATGTTCTTACTTGAACCACCTGCTTTAACGTGTGACATACTTTATTATCTCCTTCGCGAGTCTGTATTCTTAAAATCTCGCATCAATCTGTTCAATTGTACCTAAAATTAGCTGAATAGTCAAGGGGTAGAGGGGGAGATTGGCCCTTGCTATGTTTTCGGACGGCTTCGCGCCATGTCTCACCAGGGCCTCTGCGCCTGGTTCGACTTGGGCTGCAGATGTCGCTCAAACACACCAACGGCCAATCTCCACTCCAATCTCAAGATTATTTCATCATTGCTATGGTACAATCAGGGGTGAGCGCGGGCTACGCCCTGCGATTCATTACAATTCGGCAGAACGACCTAACCCTTGGGCTATTCAGTGTAAGGTATGGTTGAAAATCGCGTTAACAACACTGATCCCGTCGTTCAGGTTCGTTAACGCGTCACTTTAGGAAACTTTTGTGGGGCCTCACGGTCCGCCTGGCGGCGGGTTCTGTGATTTATGACCTCTGTAGATTTTAAGCATCGACGGGCGAGGAGGTTTTATGACAAAACTAACAACTGAGACTCGTCAAAGCCTTTTTCTCGTACTTATTTCGTGTATCTTGCTGGCATCGCTGACGATCCAGCTTTTTTATTTCATTATTTCACTGTAAGAAGCAGTAATTCGCGCGCAACAACTTGGTCGGGTCGGAAATACATAAGGCGGTCGGCGTCTACAGTAGTAAGCGTCATACGCTTAAAGCCATAGTCTTCAATCTTGGTAGTAAGAGGAAGGTGAGTGAAGTTATCTGATTTGTCTTTCCAAGCTGGGACAGCGAGCACTACGGGTGTGCCGGGCTTGAGCTGTTTTGAAAGATTCTTAAGGAAACCACCAATAATATGGTTACAATTACCTCTAACTTCGGTAAGCTTGGCGCTTGAAGGTGGTGCGCTAAACGGTTGACCAAGATACGTTTCGGTTACAACGGCGGCGATAGGTTGTTGCCATTTTGTGTCAGTCGCGTCGCCTTCATGGAGGTACCAGTGCCCAGTGAGCTGGTACTTATCCTGCAACCAGTTGAGGTTCTCACGACTGTAGCGAATCATTTTTTCGGAGAGGTCAGTTCCGTAAACGTCATACCCCATAAGCATCGCCTCTTGAAGTAGGACGCCGGTGCCACAGAATGGGTCGAGCACGCGCGGTTGGGCGAGGTCTTGGGTCGGGTCGGCTGCAAGCGGGCCTGCAAGGTTGATCATAATTTGCGCGAGCTTTGGCGGGAGCATCCCTACGAAAGCGTCACGGCGTGGGCGGCCCTGGTCACGGGCAGCGAGGGCTGTAATATTTTGCGCACCGATGCTTTCGGCGATGATAGTTGAGTTTTTACCGCGAATAATAAGAAGCTCGACTTTATTGTCAGAAAGACCCAACTTGTTGTGGTGCGACGTAGCGGTACTTAGCGCAACTTCTTGGTTTGGTACGAGACGAAGACTGACGCCGCCACTCTTGAGCTTACTTTTTAGAATGAGGCCGGACTTTTGGAGCTCACGAGGCGAAAGCTTAAAGTCGTAGGCACTGAGTCCAAGGGTAATTTTACCTGCAGCGACAGACCAGATTTTGGCGTAGTGTTTTACAAGCGCGCCTGATACGTGACGCCATTCGGTTGAATCGACTTCAAGAATGACACGTCCGATTTTTTGTGAACCGCCAAGTTTTTGAATATCAATCGCTTCGTCGGTGTCGATGAGGGCGGTTTGTGGCGAAAACCAAGATACTTTTGTAAAAACTCGCTCGAGTTCGGCGATAGAGAGTTCGGGTTGGCGACCTAAAAGGGCAATATGCATGCTCTTATTATATCAGAGGTGGGGCGGTAAGCTGAGAAGTTTCTTATGGTAGTTTACCCCTAAGGCGATATAATGAAGTATATGAAGCTTTCTTTCAGGGGTTGGTTAACACTGATTACGCTTGTTCTCTTGGCGATTGTTATTGTTGCCGCCTGGCCACAAATCGTGAAAGCATGGGGACTTTTGGGGCAAGTTGATCTTTGGATCCTCGCACTTCTTATTCCGGTGCAATTTGCGAGCTACTATGCAACGGGCGGCATGATTTTTTCTTATCTACGCGCCAAGGGCAATCTCGAGGATATGTCTCGCTGGTCAATGACACGTTTAGCGCTCGAACTTAATTTCGTGAACCACATTTTGCCAAGTGGGGGAGCAGCCGGCTTCTCGTATCTTGCCTGGATTCTTAAGAAGCACCATGTATCGATTGCGCGCTCGACGATGGCACAAATTATTCGCTTTGTACTTACATTCTTAAGTTTTATTATGCTGCTTATTGTCGCCATGATTATTTTGGCGTTCCGTCACGAGATTAACTGGACGATTTCTGGTATTGGCGCGCTACTTGCGGTAGTTGCAATTGGCGGTACACTTGGCGGAATTTGGCTTATTAAAGATAACGCGCGCCTGAGGCGTTTTTCGGCGTGGCTCACAAAGACGGTCAACAAGTTTGTCCGTTGGATTACCCGTGGCAAGAAGCGCAAGCTCGTCGACGGTGAAGTAATTCTTGAATTCTTCGATGGCCTCCACGATGACTACCTGGCGATTCGACGCGAGCGCAAAATTCTGATTAGGCCGTTTATTTGGGCGGCAATCGCAAACATTCTTGATGTTGCCTTGCTTTGGATTTCGTTCTGGGCACTTGGCTATCCGCTCGATGCGGCGCTGCTATTCATTGCCTTTGGTATTGCGTCAATTGCGGGCGCAATTTCGATTACCCCGGGCGGCACAGGTGTGTACGAGGCGGTAATGGTGACGTTCTTGGCGGCTGCGGGTGTGCCTGCGGAGGTTGCGATTGCCGGTACGTTACTTGCCCGCGTGACGCTGCTTGCGGGTACGATTGCGTTTGGCTACGTATTCTATCAATTAACGATTGTGAAGTATGGAAAACCTCCAGCTAACAGTTAGTGATTTTGTTGCGCTGGTTAACCAGACGCTTGAGTACGCCTATCCTACGGTGACAATTGTCGGTGAGGTGGCGGAGTTTCGTGTCAGTCAAGGTAAATGGGTGAGCTTTAAGCTCAAAGACGAAGAGTCAGTCATCGACTGTTTTATGGCGGCCTTTAACCTGCGCATCCCAATTGAAAATGGCATGAAGGTGTTGATTGTTGCGTCGCCGCGCCTTAACGGCAAGTGGGGTAAGTTCAGTCTTAATATTCGTGCCATTAAGCCGGTAGGTGAGGGCTCTATCAAGAAGGGCTTCGAACTTTTAAAGGCGAAGCTTGAAGCTGAAGGCCTTTTTGCACCTGAGCGAAAGCGTACGTTGCCGCGAGTACCATCGCATGTCGCGGTAATTACTAGTACGGAATCGGCGGCCTATGCAGACTTTTGCAAAATTATTAATGAGCGCTGGGGCGGTATGAATGTTGAAGTCGCGCACACTCAGGTGCAAGGTGACCCAGCGGCGGATCAAATTATTCGTGCCATTAAGTTTTTCAACAGCCTTGAAGTGCTACCTGAGGTGCTGGTAATTGTACGCGGTGGGGGGAGTGCTGAAGACCTTATGACATTTAACGACGAGCTGCTGGCGCGTGAAATTGCAGGAAGCCGCATCCCAACTCTTGTGGGTGTGGGCCACGAAGTCGACCACACGCTGGCTGACATGGTGTCGGACGTGCGCGCAGCGACGCCTACTAATGCCGCGGAAATCCTTGTACCTGATAGGCGGGAGATTATTCGCTCGGTGCATCAGCAGGCATCATCGCTTGGCTATCAGCTAATTCAGGCAATCGATCAGCACTCAGTGCGTGTGAACGAGCAGCTCGACCAGGCTTTCCGAAGGATTCGCGAGCGGCTCGACGATGCGTTTGAACGCCTCGGTACACTACGGGTGGCAGTCGCACAATTGAACCCAGAGAATGTTTTGAAGCGGGGCTATGCACTGCTAAGGGGTGAGGCGAAGCTAGGTGCTGCGCTTGAAATTGAAACCTATAAAGAATATATCACCGCGGAGGTAAAAGATGTCAGAAGCAAATAAGACCGTACAAGAAAAAATGAGCGAGCTGTCTGAGCTCGTGGCGTGGTTCCAGAGTCCTGCATTCAAGCTCGAGGATGCGGTGACGAAATTCAAGCAAGCCGAAAGCCTTGCTGAGGAAATCGAAAAGGATCTTACGAAGCTCAAAAACGACATTAAAGTCGTGAAGAAGAAGTTTGACGGAGAGGCGTAGTGCTTTGGATTTACATTGTTGGATGTATTGTTGTCCTTGTGGGGATTAGTGTCTTTTTTGGTGCACCGTACGTACCATCGCTTCGCCGAGATATTAAAAGCTTATTCGATGAGTTCACCCCTGTCGCAAAAGGTGACGTCGTACTTGATATTGGAAGCGGCGATGGGATTGTGCTCCGTGAAGTAAGCCGACGTGGCGCGAAGGCGGTAGGGTACGAGATCCATCCGCTTTTTGTAGGTATTTCAAAACTTCTATCGCTTGGTGATCGCCGAGTCTTAGTGCGATGGGTGAACGCGTGGGTTGCGCCGTTTCCCGATGACGTGACATTGATATATGCATTTGCCGTAGGCAGGGACGGAGCGAAGCTTTCGAAAAAAGTGCAAGGCGAGGCGAATCGGCTTGGGCGACCCCTGACAATTGTCTGTTACGGTAATCCGCTTCCTGGGCGCACACCTGCGCGCAGCTTCGAGGCGTACCATCTCTATAGTTTCGAACCTTTACACCACAACTAAGCGTAAGTATAATAAAGGCCATATGAATCCTGAGTATCCGTTTCAGCCTGGGCAGCAACCTTCGAATGTGCCGCAACAACCTGTGCAGGGCCAGTTTGCTGTACCTGGTGCGCCCGTGCCACCGGCTCCACAAGCGGGCTATACGCCAATTCCACCAGTCAATACGCCACCTATTAAGCGTCATCACGATCCAAAGCTTAAGTGGATGATTATGACCTTTGTATTCATTTTCACCACGCTTGCTTCTGCGGGCGTCGCTGTATGGGCATATGTAAACTATCTTGATCAGAAGAATAATGTCGATAGCAAGGTATCGGTTGCGGTCGCTGCTGCGGTAAAAGAGCAAGCCGATAAAGATGCGGCAGACTTCCTTGAAAAAGAGAAGCAGCCAAACCGTCAATTTGTAGGTCCAGACGATTATGGTCGTCTTTCATTTGACTACCCAAAGACGTGGAGTGTCTACGTTGCAAAGGATGCGAACGAGGGTGGTGACTACGAAGCCTACTTCAACCCAGGTACTGTGCCTGAGGTAAATTCAGCTCAACAATATGCACTCCACGTGACGATTCAAGACCAAGACTACGACAAGGTTGTCGATGGCTACAAGAAGCTTGTGGGAAGCGGAGAACTTAAGTCGAGCTCAGTAAGTCTTGACGGTCAAAATGGTACACGCCTTGACGGAAGCTTCACTAAGGATATCCGCGGAGCAGCGGTTATCGTAAAGATTCGCGACAAAACGGTCACCGTACGCACAGACGCCGAGACGTTTAAGGGCGATTTCGAAGCACTTATCAAGACTATTACTTTCAACAAATAATCATCACGCTTGTCTTTGCCCGCGTGGCCTCGCCAATGCTACACTAGGTACATGAATGGAGGGGACGGAAGGTACGAAGTGACACCGCTTATTGCGGCTGCGCACGAATTAAAAGCGCCACTTGCGTTGGTGCGCCAACTTGCCCTGCGCCTTGAGGATGAGCACCTCTCTGAAGCTGAGCGCGCGCGGCTTCTTCGTCAGACTGTACTGACGAGTGAACGCGCCCTGCGCCTTACAAGCGACCTTACTCGATCGGCACGCCTCGAGGACGCGCTCTTTACGGTCGAGCCTATTAACCCCGAACAACTTTGTAGAGATATTGTTTCTGAACTTGCGCCACTATTTGAAGTCTATGGACGCCGCGTTGAAGTAAAGACGCGAAAGCATCCGTTACTCCTTGTGGCGAATCGGGACTTATTACGGCGTATTTTGCTTGGGTTTAGTGATAACGCGCTCCACTACAGCACCCCGGGGTCTGCGGTGAGTATGCAGATTAACGCATTGAAAAATTCAGGGACGATTCGTATCGGCGTAAGGGATTATGGTCCAGCGCTTTCGAGCGACATGTGGCGAAAGCTGCAAAAGAAGCTGCGCACCGCGCCGCAATCTATCCATGCCCGTCCCGAAAGTAGTGGACTGGGGCTCTATATCGCCAGTCAATTTGCCGAGGCAATGAATGGGCGTATTGGGGCGGTTCGCCATAAAGACGGTGCGACGTTTTACGTAGAGCTGCAAGCTTCTTCGCAGATGAGTTTACTATGACAAAGGTGCTGCTTGTTGAAGACGATTACTGGCTCGCCGAGATGGAAGCTGGAGTTTTACAAAAGGCGGGCTACGAAGTTGAGATCGCACCCCACGCGTTGGCCGCCATTGAACTCGTTGATACCTTTATGCCCGATGTGATTATTCTTGACGTGTTATTGGCTGGCTCGACAGGCTTTGCGTTTTTAAATGAGCTGCAGTCACATGGTGATACGAAAGAGATTCCTGTGGTGCTTTGTACGAATTTGGCTGAACAATTTAATGATACACAGCTTGGTGCGTATGGGGTGAGGCGCGTTGTTGATAAGTCAACAATGCATCCCAGTGATTTGGTTGTGGCGGTAAAGGCGGTGCTGGGGTGAAAACGACACGCACAAAAGCGATAGTACTGCGCCGCACGAATTACGGTGAAGCTGATAGGGTGGTGCAGATGATTACTCCTGACGGTCGTCGCAGTGTGATGGCGCGCGGGGTCCGTAAGGAGAAAAGTAAGCTGGCCGGTGGTATTGAGTTATTCGCGGTGAGTGATGTGGTGATTGGTGAGGGGAAGGGTGACCTGGGTGTACTGACCTCTGCGAAGCTCGACCATTTTTACAGGCACATTTTAGAGGATTACGATCGGTTGCAGTTTGGTTACACGGCGGTGAAATTGGTGGCTCGAGCGAGCGAAACGGTTGATGAACCTGAATGGTTTGATCTACTGGAGGAGACAATTGCGGGTCTTGATGTACTGACGATTCCACAGGCGCTGATTGAGGCCTGGTTCTATATTCGCTATGCGTCGCTGCTGGGCCATGACCTTAATCTTGAACTTGATATTGATGGCGAGCAATTGCAGGCGGACGCGTCTTACCGCTATGACATGGCAGAGCAAGGCCTTCGTAAGGTAAGTAGTGGTGAGCTTTCAAGTGAACACATAAAGTTGTTGCGCCTGATTGCCTCGAGGCCACTGAAGGTGCTGATTCAAATTGGTGGCGTGGGCACGCTTTTGCCAGAGTGTCTACGTGTGGTGCGTGAGCACGCCGCCGTTGATATTTCCTAGGCCCTAGAAATTGAACAGGTCCGCATCCCCCGAAGGGGACGCGGACCTGTTGTTCAACGCGAACGCTGCGCCGTGCGGAGCTCGACTCGACCGTACACCGCGTTGCCCGTGATGAGCGCCACCAGTGCGCGCTTTCGCGTACCTGGTGAGGGTGAGTCCTTCGCGGTCAGGCGCAGAACGTCACGGCGGAACTTCATCCTCCCGGCCAAGGGAAGGGTGCGAATGAGGCGGATGAGTGCGTTGACCTGGTACACCTTGGGCTGCGTGTCGGAAGACGGGTGCCCCGCGATGTAGAAGATTAGGTCTCCGTAGCTCAGGCTCAGCTGATGGCTCAGCTCGAGCATCCGCTCCTTGCGGAGCTTACGCGCCACGGCGCCCTTGGCGTAGTCGGCAGCCTGCCACTCGAGGAACTCCTTGAAGATCTTCGTGGAGATCAGCTCGTGCATCGGGCCGCCCTGCGACAGAACCTCGAGGCTCTCGTTGTAGGTGGTGCGTGCCAGGGCGAGGTGCTTCTCGGCCTGCTCCTGCTCGTAGCCGCGAAAGCCTTCACGGTACGAGTGGTAGTAGGCGCCGTAGACGGCCGCGAGGTCACGAAGGACTGCGCCGGTGAGCGCCCAGTCGAACTCGTACTCCTTGGTGAGTGCGAGTGCGTGCTCGAGCTGCGCCCGTGCGTCCTTGAGGCCGCCCATGATGCGCGCGCAGACGCCCATCTGCTGATAGGCGGTGCATCGCTGGTGAGGGGTCGCCTCATCGTTGAGCGCGACCTCCTTGAAGACCAGGTAGGCCTCGGCGGGGTTATCATGCTGCATGAGGACGCCACCCTCAAGCAGACGATCTTGCAGGGTTGCTTCTTTGATCATTATTCCTCCAATGGAATAGTGTCGTGGATGGATGGGGTGATGTGGTCGGGGAGCGCCAATTGGTGGCGTTCGATGTTAAACAACTGCTCGATATTATACCAAAAAATGTTAAAAAAGTCAATTTGTATAAGGGGTAGAAAGTGGAAAACTATGGTATACTACAACGCAGTTATGAGTACAGAAAAACACATGGAAGACATTGTAAGCTTGGCAAAGCGCCGCGGCTTTATTTACCCAGGGTCTGATGTTTACGGCGGACTAAGTGGAACTTGGGACTACGGCCCACTCGGCGTGCAACTGAAGCGAAATATTATGCAACTTTGGTGGAAGATGTTCGTCGACGAACGCGACGACATGTTCGGTGTTGACGCGGCGATTTTGATGAACCAAAAGGTATGGCAGGCAAGTGGACACGTTGATACGTTTAACGACCCGCTGGTTGAAGACCTTGAAACCAAGCAGCGCTTTCGTGCTGACCACCTTCTAAAAGACGCTGGATTTAGCGTTGATGGATTGAAGCTCGAAGACCTTACGAAGCTTATTCGCGACAACAACGTGAAAAGCCCAAATGGTAACGAATTGTCTGACGTTCGCACCTTTAACATGATGTTTACGACAACTGTCGGCCCGGTAGCTGACGATAAGTCGATTAGCTACCTTCGCCCAGAAACCGCCCAAGGCATCTTCACGAACTACAAGAACGTTGTGGACTCATTCTATCCAGACCTTCCGTTTGGCCTTGCGCAGCAGGGGAAGGCGTTCCGTAATGAAATTAGCCCACGCGACTTTATTTTCCGTTCACGCGAGTTTGAACAGATGGAGATTGAATACTTCGTAGATCCTGCGAAGTGGGAAGAGTCATTTGAGCACTGGCGCCAGATGGTATGGAAGTGGACACAAGCACTTGGCCTCGCTGACGAGAACGTCCACGAACTAGAAGTGCCCGAAGAAGACCGTGCACACTACAGTAAGCGTACTATCGACTTTGAATACGACTTCCCAATTGGTAAGGAAGAGCTTCTTGGCCTTGCGTACCGCGGTGACTTTGACCTTGGCAATATTCAACGCGTCAGTGGTAAGAATATGGACTACAACGTCAAGGGTACTAACGAGAAGTTTGTCCCACACGTCATCGAGCCGTCATTTGGTGTTGAGCGTGCGCTTATGGCGGTTATGACCGCCGCCTACACAGAGGATGAAGTAAATGGTGACACTCGTATTGTCATGAAATTCCCAGAACACCTCGCGCCAATTCGTTTTGCAGTTTCGCCACTTGTACGCAACAAGCCAGAGCTCGTTGCCAAAGCGCGCGAAGTGTATGAAATCTTGAAAAAGAAGTACGGTGCCGTGATGTGGGATGACAACGGAAACATTGGAAAGCGCTACCGTCGCCAAGATGAAATCGGTACGCCGTACTGTGTGGTTGTCGACTTCGATACGCTCGAGACGGATGGCCTTGTGTCGGTCCGCGATCGCGATACTACTGAACAACGCCGCGTAAAGGTTGAGGATCTTTAGGGTGAAGGCGGCTTGGCAGGGTGAAACTATTGCTGAATCGCCAGTATCAGACCTTATTCGAATTGAAGGAAATTGGTATTTTCCTCCAAAGAGTATCAATTGGGAATTTTTTGAAGAAAGCACTCATCATACCACCTGTCCGTGGAAGGGCGAGGCAAGTTACTACGATGTAGTTGTAATGGGTCAGCGTAATCTTTTTGGTGCCTGGTATTATCCCGAGCCTAAATCAAGCGCCGTTGAGCGTGTAAAGCATGATTTCTCAAACTACGTCGCCTTCTGGAACGGCATAGAAGTTACGGAGTAGTTATTTTAAGAAGTGAAATGGCCGCGCCCCCGAAGGGACGCGGCTTTGCTCATTTCACCCGTTCAGGAACGGAGGGCGGCACTCAGCTCAGCGGACAGCGGGCACAGTGATAGCCCGTGCCGCAGCGGGCGCAGCAGTCTTCGCCGCCGCATCCTTCTGCCTCCTCGTCGAGGACGACGCCTCCCGGACCCATCCGTACCGACGGCTCGCTATCGAGCGGGTCAAGGGGTACGATGGTCAGCTCGCTGTAGTTGATGTGTCGCATGTGCGACAGGTCGGGGCCGTCCAGCGGCGTCGTCTTCTTGAACGCGATGGCGACGTGGTCCTGGGCGCCGCGCCGGGCACTCGGGCTGGTTTCGTCGGCCAGCGCATCCTGAATGGAGTTGGCCAGTCGTACTGCGGCGCGGGTGCCGAAGCGCTGGTGGGTGATTTCGTGAGTGGGTGTGGTGTTGGACACCGCAACCACCTCCGTTCTTGCTCGAGGGTGAAAGGTGGGTGACCTACTTGGTCAGTGAGACTGTGTCTATACTATTATGCACTTTTGCGGCTATTTTGTCAAATATATCTTCACGGCGCAAAAGGGTGTAGACTTAAAGTGTATTTAAGGGAGATATAGACATGCTTCGATTCCTCGCTATCACTGTACTTACACTATTGGGAAACGCACTGGGCCTTATAATTGCCTCATGGATTCTTGATGGGTTCAACTTGACCGTCGTCGGCTTCACGTGGAGCGTGATTTTCTTTACCATCGCGCAGCTTATTTTGACGCCTTTCGTACTCTCGATGTCGTTGCGATATCTGCCCGCACTTCGTGGCGGAATTGCGCTTGTGACGACTTTTGTCGTGCTTTGGCTCACGACATTATTCACAAGTGGGGTAGAGATTAACGGTTTGGCCACATGGATTTTGGCGCCGCTCATCATTTGGCTTGTGACGGTGCTTGCGGGGGTGGTGTCGCCGCTCTTTATCTTCAAGAAGACAATGAGCAAAGTAAAAGACAGCAAAGCTGGCGACGAAATTGTCAGCTAGCACTGTTACAATAGAGCATATGATTATTTACTATACCGACGGCTCGGCGAGCCCAAACCCTGGCCCTGGTGGCTTTTCTGTAATCAAAAACGGCGTGCCGCACATTCTTGGAAGTGAGGACGGTGAGACGACTAATATTCGCATGGAAGGCAAGGCTATTACCGCTGCGTTAAAAGACTCGAATGGTGAAGAGGCTGAAATCTTTACGGACAGTGAGTTCTGGATTAACGTTATTACCAAATGGGCACCAGGCTGGGAGGCGAAGGGCTGGAAGAAGAAGGGCGGCGAGATTAAAAACCTCGACATCGTACAAGAAGTCTATCCGCTCTACCAAAACTCAAATGCAAAGCTTACTTGGGTACGTGGGCATGAGGGCGACGAGGGTAACGAGATGGCCGATGAGTGGGCGAATAAAGCTCGCGAGGGTGTGCGTCTTTAGGAAAAATAGGGGTGACAGCGCTGCTATATAGGCGTATAGTCAACCCATGACAGAGCGGCTTGAACACCACCCGCTGTATACCGGCGACCGACACGAATACGACACGCGACGTAACGGATTATTGTTCGAGCCTGCGATAGAAGCGATTGAAGAGCTTCTTACTCACCGAGAGGGCCTCGCATCTCATAGCTATAAGGACGGAACGAGTGTGTGTTCGCTGAGTGTATATGGGGCGCACGATAGTGTCGACTCAGACGACGAAATTGTCTACTCTGATTTATCTCGTAGCTGGATTGAAAGAAACCCTATGAGCACGGAAGCGCAAATAGTACTCGAGGAGTATCCTAGGGGTTCGCTTGGGACGATGGCGTCACTATGTATCCGTGAGTTTATTGGTAATAGCCCGTATCCATTGTTTCGCGAGTACCGATTTGAGGCGCATGGACGCGCGGTGCATTTTGCAAACCTGACGACGAACAACGTACTGGAAAAGCAAGGTGCTGTTACTCAACCGATGACGCCGTATGACTATAGTACTTTTGCCTCGGACGTGGATGCGGTTGCACTTTCGATTCAACAAATGATTGAAACGAGGGTCCAGTAATGTCTTTTGAGATCGAGCGGCGAGTCGCTGGAAATCCGCCCACCCCCGCGCAGCTAAAAGACCTTGCGATGCTTGGTATGCGATCGGCTGTCGCGAGGGAGCGCTTTAGGACATTGAGTCGCATCAAGAATGCGCACTACTATATAGAAGAAGTCGACCGTGAAGATTTTATGCTTGATGACGGCTATCTTCCGGTGAATATTCGTCATCGTATGGCGGTGCGAGTAGGGTCTCGACCTTCGAGCGAAGGTATGCCGCGCACGCAATCGCTTAAAATTATTGACACCTATTTTGCGCAGGATAGGGTGGGTGCATGGCGCGGTGAACGTTCGACGTATCGATTCGAATGGTCAAGGGCTCGCACACTTATGGCCGATAGAACCCTGCGCCTTGTCGGGTTTGGTGAAGACTATCCAGGAGCGGATAATCCGCTCGAGTATCGCCTAGACCATTTCCGTATCGACAATGATGCGATTCCGATGCTTGCCGTGACGGATGATTTAGCGATGGTGACGAGTGATGACTTCGAAGAGCTTCATAGCGACATGCGTCAGTATATCGACGCACTCCCTGAGAGGGTGTAAACTTTTCGTGTCGACGCGCTGATAAAATGGTACAATTAACCCTGTTGCATTAAATAGGGAATACACACATGGCAGACGCTGAAAAGAATCCGGAAAATGATGAAATTGTAGAAATGACAGATATGTCTGACGTTGTCGATGCAGACGAAGAAGTGGTTGTCGAAACGGGCGCGGCAAACGCCCCAGTTGAAACCGTAGAAAAATCTGACGACCTTCGCGCTGAATTAAAACAGCAAGACGAGGGTGCGGGTGTTGATATCTTTCAGTGGGCAAATCAAACTGACTCGGTCAAAAATGAACTTCGCGTTGAGTTCTTCTTGTTTAACAAAAACTACACACCGTACACAACTACTATCTCCGATGATCTTGATTCGCAAATTAAGTCACTGTTTTTGTATGATGTGATTAACGATGTAAACCTCGGTGCAGGTACTGGACTAAGTGTGCGCGATTATGAGCTGAGCGACAAAGAAGAGAACACGCTGCTTCGCACGGACCTTCCAAAAGTTGGCCGCGCCGAAACCTTGATTCATCTTATCGAACACGAGCGTCACGACATTGTTGAGTTTAGTGAGGCCGAGCATGAGTTTAAGCGTATTAAGGGTATCGCGGCGCGTTTTAGCCGTCGCGATGGCACCGGCGCATTCTACGTGATTAAGCAGGTGAGTAGCGGGAACACACTTCAAGGTGCAGCCTCTTGGCAATTTGAAAGTGGCGAGTTCAAGCAGTTCGAGCCTGAGTTTGGCTGGAAAGTACCAAGTGACAACCAGGTGTTGGTTGTAAATAAAGACATCTTTATCTTTAATCAATCGAAGTTTGAACGTCTCTTTAACTATGAATTTAAGAAGCAGCTTCTTGCAGACCAAAAGGTGACCGAGATTGAAAAGGCTTACAAGTTGAGCTTCCCGGATGGCACCGACCTCCAGACACTTGTGATGGAGAAGAAGAAAATCGTCAATAAGCTTCAGAAACTTGAAGTGGGTGTCGTGACCCAAGAGCAGGCAATCGACTATGCAGATTCAATGCAACTTGAACTTATGACCGACGATGAAGGTAAGATTATTATCATGGACGGAAATGACCTTGAGATGTTTGTGAACCTCATTAACGAAGATTACATTACCAGCGAAGTCTCTGGCCGACGCTTTGAAATTAAGAGCAAAAAGCTGCTCGACGATCCTGAGGGCGAGCCACCTCGCGGTTAAAGCGAGTGGTAATACTGACCAAGTACGGTAAGTGAGCTGGTGAGTGGGCGAATTTCGCCAAGCGCTTCATCAAGCTCGCTTCCAGCGGTATCAACGACGAGATAAAATCGGTACTTCCATGGCGTCCCTACAATGGGGCGCGATTGAAGTTTTGAGAGATTGATATTTTTTGCGGCAAAGATAGTAAGGATTTGCGCCAGTGAACCTGGGGTGTTGCCAGTAGTGAGTACGAGTGAGGTGCGGTTGGCATTTTCTGGTGCGTGGCCGCCAGGTTGCAAGACGAGGAAGCGGGTAAAGTTTGCAGGGTTATCCTCGATATCTTTAGCGATGATTGGCATTTCGTGCATTGATGCAGCAATAGAACTTGCAATCGCAGCGGTCGTAGAAGGGTCGAGTTGCTTAATATGCTCGACAGCTGCAGCGGTGTCATGGTACTCGTGACGCTCGACATTGGGGTAATGGGCGTCTAGGTAGGCTTCACACTGGGCGAGTGCAACAGGGTGCGAGTAGATGTCGGTAATAGTTTCGGTTGAACCTGCGCTAATGAGCTGGTGGTGAATTGGCAGGTGGCTCTCGCCAATAATAGGGTAGCCATACTTTTCAATCAGGTCATACACCTGGTTGATGCCGCCGTACAGCGAGTTCTCGATTGCCACGATCAGCACCTCGGCTTTACCTGATGCAACGGCCTTGAAGGTTTCAGGGAAACTCGAAGCGGGGACGATCTCAACGTCGCCATTGGTCCATAGTTTGGCGGCTTCGTCGTGGAATGAGCCGGCGTCTCCCTGAATTGCAATTCGCATAACGGTAGTTATTGTAGCATTTAACACTTCACTAATACATTTTTCTCTCACTTCCTTGGGGTATAATAGGGGTAATGAATCAAGCGTTGGCGTTAGAAATAATGCTCTCGGGGGAGAGTGTACTGTTGACCGGTCCGGCTGGTGCGGGTAAGACATATGTCCTTAACCAGTTTATTAAGTTTGCCAAACACGAAGGTAAGCATGTGTCGATTACCGCAACCACGGGCCTCGCCGCAACACACCTTGGTGGTACAACAATTCACGCCTGGGCTGGCATTGGTGTGAACGATTACGTGCCGAATGGGTTTGCCGAACACATCGCAAAAGGGCGTCGTGAGATTATCGAAAAAACCGACGTGTTGGTGATCGATGAGATTAGTATGCTGCACGACTTCCGCCTCGATATGGTCGACGAGGTCTGTCGTTTGGTACGAAAAGAGCCCGATGTGCCATTTGGCGGCATTCAAATTATTATGTCAGGTGATTTCTTCCAGCTCCCACCAATTAATAGAGGTGATTCGCGTGCGGGCAGCTTCGTCGTGAACTCGGATGTATGGCAGGAACTCGACCCGGTTATTTGTTATCTTGAAGAGCAGCACCGTCAGGACGACGAAAAGCTTATCGGTATTTTGAACGCGATTAGGGCGGGCGACGTACGTCGTCACCACGCAGAAACGCTCCTTGCGCGCACCGAGGTGTTCCCGGACGACCTCGAGCAACTCACCGAACTGCATACGGTGAATATTGATGTCGATAGCATGAACGAGGCGAAACTGCGCGAGCTCGATGAGGATGAAATTTCCTATGAGCAGAGCAGTACCGGTGCTGAAAGCTACGTTGAAACGCTGCAGCGTTCGGTGCTGGCGCCAAAGGTATTGAAGCTCAAGCATGGTGCGCTTGTGATGGCGGTCAAAAATAGCCCAGAGCGTAAGTATGTGAACGGGAGTATTGGCCGCGTGGTCGACTTTGAGCCGCATACTGAATATCCGGTCGTTGAATTCCAGAATGGTAAAGAGGTGACGATGTCACCCGACACCTGGGAGCTTCGTGACGGCGATAAAAAGCGTGCGAGTATTTCGCAAATCCCACTTCGTCTTGCATGGGCAATTACGGTCCACAAATCGCAGGGGATGACACTCGATGCCGCCCGTATCGACCTTCGCAAGGCATTTGTTGAAGGTATGGGGTATGTGGCATTGAGTCGTGTGAAAAACGTCGAGAACCTTTATCTGACGGGCATTAACCAGATGGCGCTTCGAGTCAGCCCAGAAGCGCAGCTGATTGACGTGCATCTTCGCGATAAAGCTGCGCAAGCAGCCAAGCGCTTTGCGCCGCTGCTCAAGAATGCCGAAAAACGAGCCAAGACACCTGCGCCAAAGACAAAGGCCGTAAGCGGCTGGGCGGAGAAAATCGAAAAAATGCGCGAAACCTATCCGAACGCCTACAGGCCTTGGCTCGACGAGCAAGACGCCGAATTGAAGCAGCTTTTTCAACAGGGGAAGTCACTCAAGCAGCTCAGTAAGCGTCTCGGTCGTCACGAAGGCTCAATTAAAATGCGTCTTCAAAAGCACTTTGGTGAAGATGTAATTTCGTAAGGTACAATAAGAAAGTATGAAAGATCCTTTTGCCCAGAATGAAGTGAAGATCGCCGTAATTGGCGGTGGGACGGGGAGCTTTACAATGCTTTCTGCCTTGAAGAAATATACGAGTCAAATTGCCGCAATCGTCAGCATGGCGGACGACGGGGGGAGTACCGGGGTGCTCCGCGACGAACTAGGGTCGCTTCCTGCAGGTGACGTGCGTCAATGTCTCGTGGCGCTCAGTGACTCGCCAAAGGTGCGTGACCTTTTCCAATACCGCTTTGATACCGGAACCTTTGACGGTCACTCATTCGGTAATGTGCTGCTCTCAGCACTCGAAAAAATTACGGGAGACTTTAGCCAGGCGGTAGAGACGGCCTCTGAAATTCTTCGTATTCGCGGAACGGTGATTCCTGCGACCCTCGACGATATCCGTCTTAAAATGGAGTGGCCTGATAAGAGCCTCGTACTTCATGGTGAGCGCGTGATCGATAACGAGTATTTCCAGTACGACCCACGTCGTGCGCAGCTTTCGGTTGTTCCGGCGGCGCATGCTAACCCAATGGCGCTGGCGGCAATCGAGCAAGCCGATGTCATTGTGGTTGCGCCCGGTGATCTTTACACCTCACTTGGTCCACTTCTTGTGATTGACGGTATGAGCGAGGCGCTTCTTAAAACGAAGGCGAAAGTTTTTTACGTCGCGAACCTCGTCAGTAAGCAGGGCCAGACCGATGGCTTTACGGTAAGTGATCACGCCTCGGAAATTGAACGCTTTGGTGGGGGAGAGTTCCTTGACTATGTACTGTATAACCAACAGGCACCGACAGAGGATGTCGCGAGGCGTTACGAGGAAGAGGGTGGCTACGTTACGCAGGCTGATATTGAAAAGCTTTCAACCGCTCACTACGAAGCAGTAGGTGGAGACTTCTTGGGTCCTATGGCGGCAGTCGCTAAGGGCGATAGCCTTATTGGCCACCGCTCACTTATTCGTCACGATGCTAAGGCGGTTGCAAAGTTAATTTTGGAACTCTACCGATCTGATGAAGCGTAATTTGTTTCAGCTCATTGACCTCGACCGAACCCTTTTTGATACATCAAAATTTGCAAAAGCTATCACCGACGAGGTAAATAAGTCGGAGCCTGGCCTTGCTACGGAGCTTGATGTGCGGTTTGAAGAGGCCTACGCGCGCGAAGAGACTTTTTTTGTGCTGCGATTCTTAAGAAAACACCTTGGCGATGAAGGCTTTATGACATTGGTTGATAAGGTACTTGCCGCATACGGGCGCGAGGCTTTCAAGATCGAAGGGTTTGACGAGCGTATTGCGCTTGCGGACACATTGACCGATGTTCGGCCAAGCTATGGCATCTTTACATTTGGCGACGAAGCCGATCAATACTTAAAGCTGTCTATTCTTGGTCTGCAGGACGCACCGATCTACTTTACCGAAAGTGCTGATAAGTCACCGGTAATAGCCTCGTGGAAACAGCCCGATGGAACATACGCGCTGCCCGATGAGTTTGGCGGCAATGTAGTAGAGCAGGTTACCTTTGAGGACGACAAGGCGCGCGCCTTTACTCAGCTATCCGAAGGGGTGACGGGCATCTGGCTGACGAGTGCCGCAGATGCGGCCGAGCACGCAAAAAGCCTAGGTGCTCATAGACTTGAAATCGTGCCGTCTCTGACTGCATCGACCGAACTGCTCAAAACCCTCTAATATTTTGTATAGTGTCACGAAAAATACCACGCTTTCTAGGCGGGGTATTTTTTACTTTCACCTCTGTTGTGCAGGGATAGTTTTCCCCAAATATGTGGATAAACGAACACCTTTATAAAAAATGTCAAAATTGGGGGTTGTAGTGGGTAATTGTGGGTAGTATGATTAGTCCAAGTGGAAAACAAGACCACAAGACAAACAACTATACATTAAAAAACAACTCTAGCACCTCGAAGGAAGGGCAGAAGTGGCACAAGTAGATTATTTTGAACGAAGGTTAGACGATAAGCGTCGATTGACGATTCCGTCAGAGCTTCGTGAAGAATTTATCACTGGTGTCGTCCTGACTAGGGGATTTGGTAACTATCTGCATCTCTACCCAAAATCGGTATGGGATAAAGAAGTTGAAGCGGCACTCAACGCGAGTGGCAGCATTCTTGATGAAAAGATTGCTGACATGAACGTAAAGTTCCGTCGCGGCAAGACTGAAGCTGAGCTCGACCAAAAGCAAGGTCGTGTGACAATTGAACAGCACCTGCTGGACTACAGTCGCATCGAAAAAGACATTGTTGCAGTTCGCGCAGGGCAGTATTGGCGCATCATGGCTGGAGATTCCGAATAAATCTGATCCTTACGAGAAAACGTAAGTAATGTACTAGGTCGGTCCTTTAAAAAATCAAACACGAAAAGAAAACTCTCGAAGTCAACTATCTGGTAGTGAGGCGTGGCATGGGGCACACAATAAACAGCCCTTGTACCTTCCTCAAAAAACACACCTCCCAAAACTCCACCTCACATAAGTCTCTCAACTCGGCACTGCTTAGGGTATGAGTATCAATAGATACCCCCAATAATAGCTTTGCCACGACTTTTACAGAAGTATCCTCGGATACTTTTACAAACGGTTTTAACCGTTCAAAAACAAACACACCTGCGAAAACAAACAGCTTCACTATCGGTTAGGTGACTTCGAATCCTTCGTTCTGCCAAATGGTATAATGGGGGAGATGAGTAAAGAACATCCACCACATCATGTTCCCGTCTTGTTCGACGCCGTTCTTCGTGAACTTGCACCCCAGAAGGGAGAATCGTACCTCGATTTAACCGCAGGCTATGCAGGACACGCTACTGGCATTTTAGAACTGACACAAAATGATAAGGAGAGTGTTCTGGTCGACCGTGATGACTATGCGATTGCGCATCTTCAGCACTTGGCAGACCGGGGCGTTCAGCTTATGCATACCGATTTCGCATCTGCCGCAACGCAGCTTGTTGAAGAGGGGAAAGCATTTGACCTTATCCTGATTGATTTGGGGGTGTCGTCACCACAGCTCGATCAGGGCGAACGAGGGTTTTCGTTAAAGCACAATGGTCCTTTGGATATGCGTATGGATCGAAGCACGGGGCAAACCGCCGCGGACTTGATTAATACCACGACCATACAGGAACTCGCGACGATTATTCACGAGTATGGCGAAGAGCCGTACATGCAAGCAAAAAATCTTGCAGAAGTGATTATCGCCAATAAACCATACAGCGACACCGAAACACTCGCCGCACTCATTAAGCAAAATTATCGTGGCCGGCAGGGTAAAATCCATCCAGCTACGCGTACTTTTCAAGCGCTCCGCATTGCCGTCAACGACGAACTCGGACAAGTGAAGACAACACTACCACTGCTTCCCAAACTTCTTAAGAAGGGCGGAAGGGTAGGGGTGATTAGCTTCCACAGTCTCGAGGACCGTCTCGTAAAACGCTTCTTCAAAGAACAAGAAGATGCAGGCTTTGAAGCAGAACTTCAAACGCTTACCAAGAAACCGATTTCAGGAGCCACCGACGATGTTCACAATCCGCGATCACGAAGCGCAAAGCTTCGGGTTGCTGTGAAAAAATAAAAAAACAAGGGAAAGGGCACAAAAATCATGCCAGTTCACATTACAGTACAATACGCAGACCAACCACAAGTCGTTGCAGTTCGCGTAAAGTAATCCACCAATTCGCTCTTGGCCCGCTATCTCATAGCAGCGGGCCCGGGGCCTATGACTCAGGCGGGCCTAAAGCCTAGACGAGCCACAAAAAATAAAACAAAAAACAAAAACCACCACCACAATGTCACAAACTAACAATTATTACGTTTCACGCCGTCAGCAGAACTATTCTCGTAACCAGAATACGACTCGCTTTCAATCGGCAGTCAAACTTGGGCCAGTTGCTCATACAGTGCTGGTCGCGCTGATGATTATTGTCCTCGGTTTGATTTACGTCACCCAGGCAACACGCACCACAGGTTATGACTACGAAGCACAAAAGATCGACAGTCAGATTGCTGACTACAATGAACAAAAGAGCGAGCTCGAGGTAGAGAACGCCCGCCTCACTGCGCTTGAGACCGTCAAGAACAGCAGCGTGGCAAAGGAAATGACTACGCCAGCCAATACTCAGTACGTTCAAGAATAATATCTTACGTTTATGAAACCCGAATTACTTCAAGGCAGCCGATCCCGCATCCTTGCGAGTGTAGTACTCGTGATTGCGGCTGTTTTTGTGCTTCGGCTTTTTTACCTACAGGTGATTCAACATAATCACTACGTGTCATTGGCTCAGCAAGAGCAGGTGAAGAAAGAGCGCCTTCCCGCCACCCGTGGTGAAATCTATGCCTTAAGTGGCGATAGCCCAGTAAAACTCGTGTTAAACGAAACTGTCTACACGGTATTTGTTGACCCTGCGGTTATCATCGAAAACGACTCGGCCGATAAGGTCGAGAAGGTTATGAAAGCGGTAGCAGGTGGTAACGTAGTGGATGATTTCGATAAGCTTCTTGATAAAGAAGATAGTCGCTATCAGATTATCGCCAAGCGCGTCACCCGTACCCAGGCAGAAAAGATTAAAGACGAAAAGTTGAGCGGCATTGGGTTTACTGCCGTCTCGCAGCGCGTGTACCCAGAGGGCCAACTTGCTGCGCAAACGCTAGGGTTTGTGAACGCTGATGGGGTAGGAAACTACGGCCTTGAAGGATACATGAACGACGAACTCGCTGGTAAGGATGGGCGCCTCGAAACGGTGACTGACGTGAGTGATGTACCGTTGACGATTGGCGATCGCAATATCCGTGAACCAGCTGAAAATGGTAAAAATATCGTGATGTCGATCGACCGCAATATTCAGTCGAAGGTTGAGCAGGCGCTCGCAGCGGGTATCCAGCGCAGCCGCGCAACTGACGCGAGTGTCGTAGTCATGGACCCTAATACCGGCCGCGTCATGGCGATGGCGAATCTACCTACTTATAATCCGTCTGAATACTACAAAGTGAACGATGCGGCACTATTCAATAATGGTACAATTTCTGCGCCGTACGAACCGGGTTCTGACGTGAAGACGTATACGATGGCGGCTGCAATCGACAAGGGCGTTGCGACGGCAAATGACACCTACTACAACACCGACTCGATTAAGGTGGATGACCGCACAATTACAAACGCAACTAAGGGCCACACGGGGGTGATTTCATTCCAAACCGCGCTGACTTGGTCGCTTAATACCGGCTTCGTTACGCTCGCTGAACGCCTTGGGAATGGTAAAGATATTACTAAGACCGCTCGTGACACAATGTACGAGTATTTCCACGACCGCCTTGGCCTCGGGCAAAACACTGGCATTGAACTTGCGAATGAGCAGAAGGGAATTATCATTTCCCCTGATGACGCCGATGGTAACGCGGTACGCTATTCGAACATGTCATTCGGGCAAGGACTTGATGCGACGCTTATTCAAGTGACGAGCGGGTTCTGCGCACTGATCAACGGCGGTAACTACTACAAACCAACTGTTATTAGCGGCTACGTGAACGGCGAAGGGGAGTACGTCCAGAATGCAACCCCGCAACCGGCAAAGCTTGGCGTTGTTAAGGAAACAACGTCTCAGCAGATTAAAGAAATGACTCATGTGGCGCGCTCGTCATTTAGGGGAATTGATAAAGCCGGCTACTATATCGGTGGTAAGACTGGTACCTCACAGGTGATTAAGAATGGGGTGTACGCCGACGACGAAACAATCGCGACCTACCTTGGATACGGCGGAAGTGATATAGATCACCCAGAATATGTCATAATGGTATCAATCCACGGCGATCACCGCATTTTGGGCGGTTCAGCCGATGCGATGCCAATCTTCACTGATATCTCAAACTGGATGCTTGATTACCTAAAGATCCAACCGAAAGGCTAAACAAATATGGAACCCGTAAACCAAGTTCTCAATAACGCACTACTGCAGACATTTATTCTGAGTGTGGGCGCGTTTGTGCTGGCGATGCTTCTCACGCCTGTCTATACATTTGTTGCGTATCGCTTTAAGTTTTGGAAGCGCCAACGCACCGAGAGTACCACTGGTGAAAAGCTGTCAGTGTTTACGAAGCTCCACGCCGCAAAGTTCAAGCGCAACATTCCCACAATGGCTGGTATGGTCTTCGTGCTGGCGATTGTGATTGTGACCTTCTTCTTCAATCTTGACCGTCGCGAGACATGGCTGCCCCTAGCGGCACTTGCCGGGGGTGCATTGGTTGGACTGATTGACGATATTATTAACATCCGTGGCGGCGGCAAGGGTGTGGCGGGGCTTCGATCGAGCTTTAAGTTTTTGATGATTACCGGTATCGGCCTAGTACTTGGCTGGTTCTTCTTTGACCGCCTTGACGTTACTGCGGTCACGGTACCGTTTGTAGGTGAGTGGCACCTTGGCTGGCTCATTATTCCGTTGTTTGCCTTTGTGGTTGTCGCAACAGGTAACGCCGTAAATATTAGCGACGGCCTTGATGGACTTGCGGGCGGCCTTGCGGCAATTTCATTTGGTAGTTTCGGTGTGATTGCAATTATGCAAGGTAACCCACTTATGGCAGGCTTCTGTTTCACCGTAGTAGGGGCGCTACTCAGCTACCTTTGGTTTAATATTCATCCAGCTCGATTCTTCATGGGAGACGTGGGAAGCTTTGCGCTGGGTACATCGCTTGGTGTCGTGGCAATGCTGACCGACACGCTGTTTATTCTTCCGATTATCGGCCTGGTATTTGTGATTGAAGCGGGCTCAAGCCTCATTCAAATCTTTAGCAAGCGGGTCTTTAAGCGTAAGATCTTCATTTCTGCGCCGATTCACCACCACCTCGAAGCAATTGGCTGGCCTGAAACAAAGGTAACGATGCGCTTCTGGGTTATTGCTGCAGTTACTTCGTTTGTAGGTGTGATGGTTGCACTGGCCGGGGGTAACATCTAGCAATGGCCGCTGGGTGGCGTGAAAGGCGCGGTGCCACACCCGAGGGTGTGATTCGTAAGCACCACGGCGATCGCTTGATTGTCATTTTCACGGTGCTCCTTATGTTTATTGGACTGCTTGTTATTTACGCTATCGGCCCGCAGCGTGCCAACCTGATGAACTCAGTATTTGGGTTTGAATATGACTCGGGATATTTCTTCTGGAAGCAGCTTCTTAGTATCGGACTTGCGCTGGGTGCATTCTGGGCGATGTCGGTTGTGCCATATAATTTTGTCTTGAAACACGGTGCGAAGGTGCTATGGGCTGGATTTATTGCTTGTGCGCTGCTTGCGGTGGGGTACTGGGTCGGGGTTATCGAAGCGACGAATGGCGCGGCCCGTTGGATTGAACTTGGACCACTTGGAAGTGTGCAGCCTGCGGAAATCCTCAAGTTTGGGTTGCTTCTATATCTTGCGGTATTTCTTGCCGTACGCGTGAAGACGGGGAAGATTAACGACTGGAAAGAGACGCTTCTTCCAGTGGCGGCTATCGCGGGCTTTGCGGTGCTTTTCGTGATTGGAATTCAAAAGGACCTCGGTACGGGTATCTCACTGACGGCGATTATTGTGGCAATGCTGTTTGTGGCGGGAATTAATAAGAAAATCATATTTAGTTTGTTTGGCGTGTTACTCGTTGCTGGAATGGTGATGATTTTTACGTCGCCGCACCGCGTCGAGCGCGTGATGACGTACTTGCAGGGTGACAATACCTCAACTGAGGACGCGGACGCCTATCACATTCAGCACGCAAAGATTGCGATTGGCTCGGGCGGCATGTTTGGTGTAGGAATTGGCAGTAGTGTCCAGGCGTCTGGATATCTTCCGGAGTCGATGAATGATTCGATCTTTGCCATTATTGGTGAGACATTTGGCTTCGTGGGGACTGTTGCGCTCCTGGGCCTCTTTGTGGCGCTTCTGATGCGTCTTTTAAGTGTTATGGACGGAATGATTGATCTGCGCCTAAAGCTGCTCGCAGCGGGCGTATTTGGGTGGCTCGGCGCCCATGTTATCCTAAATATAGCCGCTATGATTGGTATTTTCCCATTGACCGGTATTACACTGCCACTACTCAGTTATGGTGGTACGAGTATGATCTTTATTGCAGCGGCGCTTGGACTGGTGTTCCAACTTTCAAAATACACCGTACATTCATCACGTATAAAGGAGGCAACAGATGAGGATTCTCGCAGTAGGCGGGGGGTCCGGCGGACACGTTACGCCAGTCGTCGCGGTGCTTAAAGAGCTCCGCACACTTGAACCCGACGTCGAATTGAAATTCTGGTGTGATGTGCACTTTGCGCAGCAAGCAGCCTCTATTGTAGGCGCCTTTGATGATTCGATTGCTGTTGAGACGATTGCATCAGGAAAGCTTCGCCGTTATCATCACCTGACTCTTTGGCAGCATATTATGTGGCCATCACTTATGTGGCAGAATTTTGTTGACTTATTTAAGATTGCCGGTGGCTTTTTACAGAGCTTCTGGAAGTTGCTTTGGTGGCGACCGGACGTCATTTTTACTAAAGGGGGCTTTGTCTGTCTTCCCGTGGGAATGGCCGCTCACTTGTTGCGCATTCCGTTGGTGATTCACGACTCCGATGCGCACCCTGGGCTTACCAACCGCGTACTGTCGCGCTGGGCAACGAAGATTGCCACGGGCGCCCCACTCGAGTACTACAATTACCCTAAGGACCGCACCGAATACGTGGGTATTCCTGTGAATGCAAAGTTCCGCCCTTTCAGTGCTGCCGAGCAAGTCGCAGCAAAAAAGCAGTGGGGCGTCGACCCAAAGAAACCCCTTACTGTCGTGACGGGTGGCGGGCTTGGTGCGACGCGCCTTAATAACACGACACTTGAAGTGCTCGATAAGTTGCTTGATATTACCTCTGTTATTTTGGTCAGTGGGGCAGGGCACTACGATGAACTTCGCCTACAGCACCCAGACACGAAAGACTTCAAGCTGCATAAGTTTGTAAACAATATGCACGAGCTCCTTGGGGCGGCTGACGTCGTGGTGACACGAGCGGGCGCAACGACAATTCTTGAACTTGCAGCGCTTGAGAAGCCTACTATTCTTGTTCCTAATGCGGCTTTAACCGGCGGTCACCAGCTTAAGAATGCTGCCGTATACGGCGAGGCGCAGGTGGCTGTGGTGCTTGATGAAGATGCAACGGTAGAACGCCCGCAACTGCTCGTCAAAGCAGTCGCTAACTACCTTAACGATCCAAAGACTACCAAGACAATGGCGAAGCGCTTCGGGACTTTCGCGAAGCCAAATGCCGCCAAAGATGTAGCCCGCTTGATTCTTGGGGCGCGTAAGTAGTCCTGCTTGAGGCGCTTAGGTGCTATACTAAGCGTAACCATGTTTTCGAAAAAGAAAAATTCTCGTGCAAATGAGCCTGTTCCACGTCGTCGACGTGTTGCTGAGGATGAGTTTGACGCCGGGGCGACGCGCACTTCAAAATCAGCTGTCGAGGCGCCCCAAACGCAATTTAGGCGCAACCAAACACTCAGTAGTTACCGGCATAATACTCCCGAGGAATCGTCTCGCCAAAAGGCGCACACTCTTGCGTTACAGCGTCGTAAGCTTGGCGGCATCTTTTTGATTGTTGCCGTCGCGGTTGTTGCGCTCGCACTCTTGCTGTGGCAGCTCATCGCCCAGGTGCATGTCATGACTTCGTCGAAGCAGCTGTCGACCACCTTCGACAATGGCGTATATGAAAAGTCGGTAAGTGAATATTTAAATCTGAACCCAGCACAACGTCTGCGTGCGTCACTCGACGAGACCGCATTAAGCGCCTTCGTTTCAAGTGAACTTCCAGAGGTAGAGACCCTCGAATTGAGCGGCATGCCCGGGCTTGCCCAGAGCAACTTTACCGTTACCTTCCGCACCCCTGTTGCGGGGTGGCAAATTAACGGCAAGCAGTACTACGTCGACGCTGATGGTGTGGTCTTTGAGAAGAACTATTACGATGCACCAACAGTACAGATTGTTGATGAAAGTGGCGTCAGTCCAGAGCAGGGAAGTGCAGTAGTGGGAACGCGCCTACTAGGCTTTTTGGGGCGTATTGTTTCAGAGGCGCAGGGTAGGGGATATACCCCTGTAAAAGCGATCCTCCCAACTGGTACAACACGCCAGGTAGACGTGTACTTTGAAAACAAAACAACTTATGTAAAGTTTTCGATCGACAGGGGAGCAGGGGAGCAGATGGAAGATGCTGACCGCGCCCTTAAATATTTGGAATCACACGGAGGTGGTGGGGCAGGGTACGTTGATGTGCGGGTCTCGGGCCGTGCAGCGTACAAGTAGCGACGACGCGAGTTGGCACTGAGGCGGTCTGGGCGCCAAGTTGGTACACTCTTCCCCCTCTTTTTCATATATCAATGTTCTATTTTTGTTCCATGTTCGATTTTGTGTAAAAAAGTATATTTTGATATCAAAATAACAAAAAGTCAAAAAGCGGGGTAGAGGAGCAGAAGGAGAGTAGTATAATCATTTTACGAAAAAAGCAAATATGGCACTGAAACTGTGGATAAGTCAAATACTGATGTACAAATATACAACGCCCTTAGGGCCGACTTGGCTGAGGGCCTGAGGCTTTGATCATATCGGCAGTAATAACACGTGTAGTAATAACAGTATAAATAGTGTGAGTATGACAAGTTTACCGGTTACTTCTCTTTTAGGGGGCTAAATAAGATGGATGAGTATTCATCTTATTTCATATATATGCACTTCGTAAAAGATATATTGTGCGACGTTAAGTCTATATTCAAATCATGATAACTTATGCCACTCTTTCTGCCTGGTTTTTGAAAATAATTTCACAATTCTCTGCTTCGCGCTTCTGTATTTTTGCTATTGCCTATTAATCACGCCCTGAGTTCGCAATTTCGTATTTTGGACACCTTGTTATGTGTATTCATGTTTATAGACACCCCATCCAGGCCCTTATGGTGAATGTTCTAATTATGTTCGATAAAATTTTAAGGGGTAAAACTAGGGTTTTTCCCTCTTGGTAGGGGGCGTAAACGGTGACCTCTGATGCAACAGGGGTGAATGCGGCGTTATATTGGTGCGTTCTGGATGCTCGTACAGCTCACGCCAGGCATCTGAGATGTCGTCGTCAACCCAGCGTGAAAAGAATCCCTCGGTAATAGATCGAAATTGCGGCGTCCTAAAGGCGTCATCGCGCGGGATGCGCCAAATCGCGGGTGCGTCGTCACCGGCGTGAGTTTGCGGATGTATGGTTGCAATACGTGAGACGGCCGGCTTTTCCTGAAGCTGAAGTTTGGAATAAAAAAGAAGTCGCACGGTCGTAGTGCCCAGCGCAATCGAGGCCGGGGTTTCAATACGTTCAACTGCGACGCTAAATCCCACGGCTGTTTCAATGCGCTCCATGTACGCATTGACGCTGTAGGCTTCTAGAAAGATTTGAGAGCGAATGGTGGCAAGTTGACCAATGGTGATTCGCGATTCGACATGGTCATGCCTTCGACGGAATTCGTCGAGCGAAATTTCTCGAAATACATCGCTCTCTGCCATGCCAAAAGTGTAGCATGGAGGGCGCGGAAAGTCGAAAGGCCCCGTGCTGCGGGAGGATGAGTCCTTCGACCGCAGGCACCGGGCCTACTTGAATAACAGGGAAGCGTGCACTCGCCCCTCCTGCCCTATACGTCGATGACGTTGAAGGCGTAGAGGAAGAAGAAGCCGACGGTTGTCCAGATGACGGCCAGCTTCGGCTTACTCAGACGAATGCGACGGGGCGCATCGTGCGGACTGTTTGGTGTGGTCATGATCGCTACCACCTCCTCCCATGAGTGAGTCCCCGCCTCTTGGGCGACGAACTTCTGCTCGAGTCGAGCCATCCTTGCGGGAAAGCTCAGTGGATACATGATGTGATCGAGAAGCCTCATAGGCCCCTCCCTTCTACTTCAGGTGCGTGAGCATGCCGAATGCGAGGATCGGAAGGCCATAAAACCAGACGGTTCCAAGGGCCACTACAAGAGTGGCGATGAAGGTCCAAAAAAGAACCGTGAGCCACCCACTCACCTCACGGACAAACTCAACACACTTCGTGACGAGTCGCTTCATTTCAGAAGAGGCCCCCTTCCGGAGGTGTTGACCATCCAGGCGATGCCGATGATCAGGAGCGACGAGAGCCCCGGGGCGTAGAGCGTCCAGCAGAGCCAGAACACCCACTCCCTTTGGGGCGAATTTGCGTGCATGTCGGCGCGGGAATGTCTCCGGGCGCGACGTGCTGCCTTTTCGCGTGTCTCGCACTTCTCTTCTTCGAATTGCGCTTCCAGGAATTCAAGGTACGCGTTATCCTTGGCGTCCATCGGACACCTCCTTTCGTTGTCGAGAGGATAAGCTAATCGTTTATTATACGATGATTTCTAGAAATGTCCATACCTGGCGCGGGCTTCGAATCCTGGGGTACGAAGGTTAAGTGTCTGGATGATTCCTTCAGGGGTGAGGTCGTAGCCGCTAATCTGTTGTTGGATGCCGTCAACAATAGCGGTCGCTTCGACAGGTTGCGGATAGCCAATTGCGTAGGCAAGATAGACGAATACTTCGCGTGCGTCGTGTTTCTTGAGGTAGTCGATGGCAATTTGGCGGGCGATGTAGGCGGCTGATCGATCTACTTTTGTGCCATCTTTGCCGCTAAATGCCCCACCACCAAGCGGGACGCGTGGGCCATAATTATCGACAGCGAGTTTGCGTCCGGTAAGGCCGGAGTCTGCGTCGAAGCCGCCTACTTCCCAGTCGCCTGCAGGGTTGACGTGAAGCGCGAAATTTTCTTGGTGAATGCGCACGAGCGGGTCTTGTTCGAGCCATTCTTCTACTTTCGCAGTGAGTTCGCTTTTTGGTGCGTGTTGGAAACTTGTGACGACCGCGATCACTTCCCCATCAAGGGTGGTGATCTGGGTTTTGCCGTCATACGGCCAGGTTTTGTAAAGGAATTTATTAAGATTTCGTGCCAGTACGTATTCGAGCGGAAGAAGCTCGGGTGTTTCACTGGTGGCATAGCCAACCATAATCCCTTGGTCCCCTGCCCCACCAGTGTTAACCCCTTGGGCAATTTCAGGACTTTGCGCTTCGATGCTCTCGATAATTTCTAGAGGCGAGCCGTCGAGTTTTGTGCCTGCGAGGCGGTCGACGATGGCCCTAATATCAACAGAGGTGGCTCTTGAGGTGACTTCACCGGCAATAAAGATTTTTCCGTGGGCACCTGCGACGTCGACGGCGACACGTGCGTGCGGGTCTTCTTTAAGGTGCGCGTCAAGGATGGCGTCTGAGATTTGATCGCAGATTTTGTCTGGGTGCTTCGGGGAAACACTCTCGGCAGTTCGATAGATTGTTGGCATAAAAAATACTCCTTTGTACGCATCTTTCCGCCCTATTGAATTGGGCCGCGGGAAGATACCAAGGAGTGTCCGAGGTCTGTTATCTTCCCCCGAAGTTCTTCAGGGCTAGAAGGGGCACCGTGTCCTCATTCTTTGGGAGATGATAAGACTGGTTGCCGGCAGGTCATTGAGCTAGTTCTCTCGCTGCACTCTGGATACGTCGATTTGTTAATTACCCTTGAAGTATAGCATGCCCCCTTTGAAATGGCGAGAGCCCCGACACCCCGGAGGGCGCGAGGCTCTCGACGGGCTGACGGGGCTAAGTGTTGATGTAGATCGGTCGGCCTATGTCCGGTGCCATGACGAGCGTGTTGATAAGCTCCTCGTGGAGCTCGGCCAGCTCGACCTGGAGACGAAAGACCTCGGCCTCTGCGTACTGGCGCTGATCGTACGTGTAGTACATCCCCAGCACGTATTCCGTGTAGCGCTCGAGCCGCTCGAGTCGGTAGACCATATCGGCCCGAATCTTGCTTACTGTCCTTCCGATCGTCTGTCCGATGTAGTGCAGTCCGAACGATGCCTCAAGTCCCCGCAAGGGGTCGTTGTCGTCGGTGACCTCTTCGTTCACTCGTGTTCCTTCCTCTGGTGGACGGTTTCCCTACTATACAGATATCGGTTTTGAAAAACAAGAACCCCTTATCTAAGGGGTTCTATGATGGCGTTTCGACCGCTTCGGCTGGTTTCTTACGCTTACGCGTGCGCTTTCGCTTTTTCTTTGCGGGCGCATCAGGGTTTGGTTCGCTGCCAAAGGCCGCCTGAGGTCCTTCTAGGCTGCTTGGCGCGTTTGAGGCGATTGGTGGCTCAATAAGCGATTCGACGGCCTTAGCGCCCGCGTCAATTGGCCAGAGCTTGGCTTGGGCTGGGGTGCGTGGCAGGTTTGGGTCTTGGTCGGTTGAGGCGGCCTTATTAACCTGTGGCTGCAATGGTGCGGGTGTATTGATGAGCGCGTTAATCTCGGCCTCGATATCAGCACGCGGGCGGCTATAAAGACGGCGTGAGTTCTCGATGATTTGCGGTGAGTTATCGATTTGCTCTGGCGGGAGTTTTAGTGTCGTGGCGCTAAAGGCTGGGGCCTTCTCACCGTTGATTACCATGTTAATGATGAAGTGACGGTTGTGCATTTGCAGAAGGTCGCCAGGTTCGAACTGTGGCTCAAACTGCTTGGCAAGTAGTGGTGCGTCGTCGGCTGAAACGCGGAATGAAATCATTGAACCGACGTTACCAAATACTGCATCGCGTACGGTGTCGGTCATCTGTCCAATGTACTGGTTCGCCACGGTAAGATTAAGGGCGTACTTGCGGGCCTCGGACAGGATGGTTGCGAATGAATCGGTGGCAAAGTTCTGGAACTCGTCCACGTAAAGATAGAACGGACGGCGATCGGCGATGTTCGGGATGTCGCTACGGCTCATGGCAGCGAGTTGAATTTTTGTCACGAGGAATGAACCAAGAATCGCAGCGTTGTCTTCACCGATAAGGCCTTTTGAAAGGTTGACGATAAGGATCTTGCCTTCGTCCATAATCTGACGAATATTGAAGGTCGACTTTGGCTGGCCGATGATATTACGGATGGTTGGGTTGGCGGTGAAAGCACCTACCTTATTAAGCACCGGTGCGATTGCTTCGCTGGCGAACTTGTCATTCCAGCTGGCGAATTCGACGTTCCAGAACTGCAGTACGACGCTGTCGGTACAGTAGCTGAGCGTTTCTTTGCGGAACTTCTTGTCGGTCAGCATGCGGGAAATATCAAGCATGGTGGTCGACGGACGGTCCAAGAGCGCGAGAATGGTATAGCGAAGGATGTACTCCAAGCGAGGACCCCATGAATCGCCGAACATACGCTTGAGCACCCCAATGACCTCAGAGCTAATGTTGCTCTTCTGTTCTGGGTTCGTAACTTCAAGCGGATTAAACCCTACTGGGTGCGCGGTGTCGGCTGGGTTGAAGTAGACGACGTCTTTCATGCGGCTACCAGGGATAAACTTCATGTTATTAACAGCAAGGTCACCGTGCGGGTCAATAATCGCGTAGCCTTGGTTGTGGAAGATGTCGCTCAAGGCGAAGAGTTCCAAGAGACCCGACTTACCCGCTCCGGTCTGCCCGATAATATAGACATGTCGGGAGCGATCGAAGCGCGTCATACCAAACTGGTGATTGATACCGCGGAAGTTGGTCAGGCCAAAGGCGCTGATGTTTTCATCGATTGCGGGATTTCCAGTGATGATAGGAAGCTTAGCAGGTGGTTCGGCAGTCTTGCTGCTTGCCCAGACAATGTTTGGAGTTTCCACGTTGGTGTGTGGAAGGTGGTAGACACTGGCGAGCTCTTCGATATTAAGAATAAACCCACCTGCGCCGAATTGACGGTCGCGGTATGGGATGAGATTTTCTTTTGCAAAGCTGGCGCCACTCGCCTTAAAGCCGTTGAGGTTGGTTGAGTTGAACTGTTTAAATGTACCGACAATCGCCTGCAACTGCTGACGGGCGGTCGTTTGGTTTTCACCAAGGTAGGCAACGCGAATTTTTACTTGGTAGCCAAGTTTGGTCGCTTTGGTTGCGGCTTCAGAGATACGAGTTTTGTCGCGATCTGAAAGTTCTTTTGCAATCGTGACTTTCTCACCCGCTTCAGGTGGTTTCCAGAGTGCCTCGAGGACTTGCGGAAGCCATCCAAGGTACTTTACGGTTGAAGAACTTTTGCCTGCGCGCACACCACTCGCCCATTTTTCGGTAGTTTTGTGCCAATCGTCGGCAATAGGACGTGCAAGAATTTGCACCCACATTTCATCACCAGTGGTCTCGAGCTTTGCGAGTGTTCCGGTAATACCTGCAAGCGGGTCTACTTCGAAGCTCTGGAAGCTTTTAATTGGGAGCACTTCGTTTTCCGTGAGGACGATATCGGTGGTGTAGACGACGCTATGGTCGCGCTCGTGAGAGGTGTAGTCTTCTTCTGCTTCACGAATTTGGACCGTTGGATACTGAGAGTAGATTTGTCCTTCAACGAAGCTGCGCAGTTGACGTGGCACCCAGACGTAGAAGCGGATTTGGCCGTTCACCGATGCGAACTCGAAGCTGAGGTGCTCTTGGAAGCCCCCGTTTGCCTTGAGCTCTTCGCGGTCACGAAGAATACCATGAAGACTTGCGAACATTTGCTCGGCTGCGAGTTCTTTTTTGTCGTTGGTTTTTGGAATCTCAAGAATCAAGAGATCGGACTCTTGTTGTTGGATAATTTCAGCTTTCTTGTAGTTACGCAGCGTCAAGTACGCGAGCACCAAAACGATTGGCAGCCAAATGTACCATTGCAGGAAGAAATTCAGTAGTGCGCCAATAAATTCCATAGCTTGACTCTATTCTCTCACCTCTGGAAAGATTAGGCAATAATGCTTAAGCTTCGTCAGCGAGGACGTAGGTTGCTTTCGCAACCCGCTTAAACTGCGGCTTGCTTTGAAGGTTGAGGAGGATGGTTGTTTCCTTCACCTGGCGACTCTTGAGTACGCGCTTGACGATTTCGTCGCGGTGAAGCGGTTCTTTTGCATCCTTTAGTACGTCGGCGATGATGTCGCTGACGGTACCCTTGCTGTAGCCCCAGTTGTCGAGGGCGTAGATGCCGCGACCAATGAGGACGAAGCGCTTGTCCTTGATAAGTTCGTTGTGAATCGCCTGAGTGGTGACGTCTTTACGCTTGAAAGAGCTGTCCTTGATAGACTTTGCAATGTCGCTAAAGTGCATTGGCTTCTTGTTGTCGGCAAGAATGACATAGATCTTGTCGCGGATGTTCTTAGGGTTGACGGTTGGCCACTTTGTAAGGCCCCATACGTCGCGCAGGTGTGCGAGTTGCTTGCTGATGCTTGCGAGTGCTGCAACCTGTGCGGGGTGCTCGTAGCTGAGCTTGTCGAAGAGTTGGTCGACGCTTTGTGGTTCTTTGGCTTCTTTAATAAGCTTTACGATGTCATCAACACGGCCTTTAAGTTTCTTTTCGTCGCCATATTCGGCCACTGCGGTCGCTTGGTGGTAGTTGTCGTTTTCGTCGATAACAGTAAGGTTTGGGGCAAGTGTCGCGATGAAGGCGACGTGGGCACGTTCTTGAGCGTTGGTGGTTTTGCCGTACAGCTTGTCGGCCAGGTCGGATACGCGAGCAGCACGCCCCATTTCGCTTAGCTGGCGAATAAATACTTTTTCAAGCTGTGCAACAGTGTCGGTCTTTCCCTCTTCTGCGGCAATTTTAAGACGAATAAGAATAGCTTTTTCCAACTGACGGACGCGTTCACGGGTGATACCAAGCAATTCACCAATCTGTTCGAGTGTTTCACGGCGGTCGTAAAGGCCGAAGCGGCGTGTAATAATCTCTCGTTCGCGTTCTTGATCGATGAGAGCGACGATGTCCGTGACCCCTGTTTTGAGGTCGACGGTCGGCTTGGTTTCAGTAGTGTCAGTCATCTGGATTGTCTTTCTTTCCTCTGCCCCCACCTCTGGCTTGGAATTAGCTTCTATTCATATTCTTTAATATCATTTTACAATATTATGTAAAATATGTCAAAGAATTTGTTTAGTTAACTTATTGTAGCATGAAATAGACAGACTGTGTATATAGTGGTTTGACGCTTTAGTTATCCACAAGATGTGGTATTGCTAGCCTAACAACTGCCGGATTCGATCTTGCCGCTCTCTGTGACGTGCCAAATAAGTTCGGGTTGGCCTTGTACTTCAGCCTCCACGCAGTAGTAAGGCCTTGTGGGTGCATTCGCATCAAGGGGCTGCGCCATTACTCCCCCATTTGTAGGTGTTGCCCAGTAGTCCCAGAAGCTGGTGACCGGGAAGGTGCCGCCCATTTGTTCGTAGCGCGAAACCATCTGGGTGTAGAAGTTTTTCATGACGCGATCTTGGTCGATATCCCAAGAGTTAGAAGTGTGGAAATTATTGCCGTAATCGAGCAGTGCTTGCTTTTGAACGGGCACTGGCCACACTTTCGAGTCCCATCCAGTGACTTGCATGCTATCGTCATTCCAGTTGCCGCACCCCGTGACGTAGTCGCGTAGCTGGCCGCCCTGACTCGTACCTTTCCCGTATCCCGCGTCAACAAGGTCCTGGCAGGCTTTTGCCATTACCATACCACCCTGTACTGCGTTGAGATTTTTATAGTAAGGCAGCTCGCCTGAACCGATGAAGTTAAGTGTAATGCGATTTGACGCTTTGACTTCATCGGGAAGTTGTTCGGGGTACTCTGCGTGCTTTCGCAGCTCTTGCGCCATGGCGGTCGAAACATTTTGCAGGTCACTTTTTGCCGCGGTTGAGAGTGCGAGCTTTGTTGCCCCGTTATATCCCACGATAGAGATGGTTGCGAGAATCGCGATAACCACCACGACGATGATGAGTTCAACGATTGTAAAGCCGGGTGCCCACCGATTTTTCATATGGGCTTATTGTAGCACTATTTCTTGGCAGCTTTTTTGCGAGTTGCAGGTTTTTTAGCCGGTGCTTTTTTTGCTGCTGTTGTGGTGCGGCGTGCGAAGCGGCCCTTGGCCTCGGGGGCGTCGGCAATCATCTGCTTAGCTTGTTCGTGAGTGATGGTTTTTGGATCGGTGTCTTTTGGAATTTTGGCATTCTTTTTACCATCGGTGATGTAAGGGCCATAGCGTCCATTAAGTACTTTGACCCCGTCGCCAAAGTCGGCGATGTTCTTCTCGGCTTCACTTTTAAGCTTGGCGGCGTAAAGTTCGAGGGCCTCTTCGTGCGTAATGGTGTGTGGGTCGAGGGGCTTAATGCTGACGAAAAGCTTATCAACCTGAATGTACGGACCAAAGCGACCGATGTTGGCTTTAATAGGAAGACCCTCTTTGGTTTCGCCCACGAGACGTGGAAGTTGGAATGCCTTCAGCGCTTGCTCGAGTGTGACGGTGTCGACGCGGGCACCCTTAGGCATTGGGGCGAATTGCGGCTTTTCGTCGCTATCGGTGCCGTCGGGATTCTTAGCCTCGCCAAGCTGCAGCATTGGTCCAAACCGACCGATACGTGCGAAGATCATTTTGCCAGTTTTAGGGTCGGTCCCTACTGGAGTTGCCTGGGCAACCTGTGAGCGGTCGATGCCACCTGATTGCTCGATAAGCTTATGGAACGGTGTGTAGAATTTTTCGAGCATGACGTTGCGCGCCAATGCGCCAGTTGCGATTTGGTCGAATTCTTCCTCAACGTCAGCAGTAAAGCCGTAGTCGACGACTTGTTCGAAATGGTCACTCAAAAAGTCGCTAATCATCATGCCGACAGATGTCGGTACGAGCTTGCCTTTATCGGCACCGGTTTTCTCTTGTACGATTTCTCGCGCAACTGTTGCACCTGGGGTGACGGCAAGTGTAATGACGTCGCGTTCGGTACCTTCGCCCTCACCCTTTTCGGCGTAGCCACGCACCTGGACGGTGTTAATAATCGTGGCGTAGGTTGAAGGGCGGCCAATGCCAAGTTCTTCAAGTTTTTTGACGAGTGAACCTTCGGTGAAACGAGCTGGCGGGCGACCGAATGTTTGGCGCGCGTCGGCATGTTCGAGGGCAAGTTGGTCGCCAGAAGCAACTGCAGGAAGAATATCTGGGTCTTTTTTACCCCCACCATACACTTTAAGGAATCCATCGAATACAATGACTTCACCCTTAGCTTCGAACTTTTGGGTCGAGCCGCTAATTGAAATGGTAATAACGGTCTTCTCGAGTTTCGCAGGTGCCATTTGACTCGCAAGTGTGCGGCGACGAATTAGGTCGTACAGCTTTTGGTCGTAGTCGTTGCTACTTCCCTTTTCAGCGGCCATATCGGTTGGGCGAATTGCCTCGTGAGCTTCTTGTGCGCTGGCAGATTTAGTCTTGAATTGGCGGACTTGTGAGTATTCTTCACCGAACGCACTTTTGATAAATTCTGCTGCGGCAGCGATTGCCTGACCACTGAGCGTGGTTGAGTCGGTACGCATGTAGGTGATCTTACCTTCTTGGTAGAGCTTTTGTGCACTCGACATGGTTGCACGAGACCCGAAGCCAAGCTTACTGTTGGCTTCTTGCTGGAGGGTACTAGTAGTGAATGGTGCGCCAGGATTGCGTGTGCCTGGACTTGTGGTGACATCAGAGACGGTGAAGGTTGCGTCGGCGAGGCTTTGAAGGAAGCTTTGGGCTTCTTCTTCGGTATCGAAGCGCTGCGGAAGCTCGGCCTTGACGGTCGCGCCTTCGTGAGTGAATTCGGCAGTGACCTTAAATTGGAAGTTGCCTTCGAAGCCTTGAATCTCGCGTTCGCGTTCAACCAAAAGGCGAACCGCAGGAGACTGCACGCGACCAGCAGATTTTCCTCCGGGGACTTTTTGCCATACTACCGGGCTTAGTTCAAACCCTACAAGACGGTCAAGGATTTGACGGGCTTGTTGCGCTTGAACAAGTTGCATATCGACGGTACGAGGGGTTTTAACTGCCTCTTCAATGGCAGACTTGGTAATTTCATGGAAGACAATACGGTTTGTCTTTTTAGGGTCGAGCTTGAGGACTTCGCAAAGGTGCCAGGCAATCGCCTCCCCTTCGCGGTCTTCATCGGTTGCGAGCCAGACAACTTCGGCGGCTTTTACGGCGCGCTTCAGTTCGTTAATGGTTTTTGTTTTCTCGCTGTCGATTTCGTAGGTCGTCGCAAACCCATTCTTTACATCGATTGGCGGCGTGCCATCTTTGGTTTTCTTTGCGATTGAACGGATGTGACCCACGCTTGAAAGCACGGTAAACTCTTTACCGAGGTATTTCTCGATAGTTTTTGCTTTTGCTGGGGACTCTACGATGACAAGATTTTTGGACATATATATAAGTATACTAAAGGGTTCTAAATAAGTGCTTAAGTTTGCCGTGCGTTGCAACGTGCTTTGCACAACGGTGGAGTGTACACCACTTCACAATACTTTGTAAAGCAAAACCCCTTGGAAATGAAGCGGCCCGCCCTCTATGTAGTGAGAGGACGGGCCTGCGAGTATTTCTCACAACCGCTTGGGCAGCTTCATCTCCGGGAGTGCGACCTCGCGGTGCTCGGCGCGCAGGTGTGCGTGCTGGTTGAGTCGTCCCACGTAGGCCGCCAGACCCCTCGGGGTCAGCATGTCGACCAGGTCGTCCAGTGTCACCATGTCGGCGACACGGGTGTCAGGGTCGAACAGCCCGTACGTCTGGCTCTTGAGCTTCAGCGGCATCATGATGAGCCGCTTGCCTTCGACCGTCACGTTGACGTCGATGTAGGGCGACGGTCCATCCGCTACCCTGAGGTGCGAGGCGGCGCCGGTGAGCGAGACGTTCAGGTGAATGAACTCCTGGTGAGTCGTCAGCAGGTTGGCGACGCCCTGCAGCATGCGCAGCTTCTCGATGTCGGACTGCGCGAGCTGGTCCTGCATCTTGAGAAGTAGGCGGTCTGTCGGGGTGGCGGTCAATGATGTCATGATAGTGCCTTTCGGTTGTGTCGAAGATCTCGTAATCTCGAAAGTAGGGCGAGATTAGTTTGTTTATTATAGCATAAGTGCAATAAAAAGTCAATTAGATATGAAGCGCCCACCCGTATTCCAGGGTGGGCAACTTCGAGCCGGGAGCTGGGCTCCTCAGTCGTCGACGATGATGGCATCGACGATGTCGATGGGCTGCGTCTGTGCTTCGCGGCGCTGACGGGTGTCCATCTCCGCCTTGATGGCGAACAGTCGATCGAACTCCTCGTCGGTGAGGCTGAAGACCAGCTCGTCGACGGGGTGGATCTGCATCATCTGTGCCGACGGGTCGATCCAGCCGAAGCTGCTCATGCCGGACACTCGTCCGCGGAAGACGACGAGGTGCAGTGCACCTCCCCCGCCGGTCCGGTGGACGCCGAGGAAGACGACTCCGGTGTCTTCGACGATGGAGTCCTCGCCGCGGTCGACGATGCCCTCGTCGTAGCGACTGAGGTTGTCGAAGGTTGCGTGCAGCGTGGACTGGCGCAGCAGCTGCTCGAGCAGCACCTGGCGCTCGATGTACTTCTGCTGGTCGTCGTCGGACATGGATGCGAGACGGTCTTGCAAGGGTGCGATCATGGCGATCGGGTTCCTAACTGATTGGCTCGAAGTTCACGTGAACCTCGAGGATTGGTCGGAGGTTGACGATTTGCGAATTATAGCATAAGTATGATAAAAAGTCAATAAATGAAGAGCGCCCCCAGCGTGAGCTGAGGGCGGGACGGTAGTTCCGCCACTTGAGGTGACATGGTATCCAGCGGGTGCTGGGTGTGTCGATGCGATTAGACGCGGGTGCGTCCGTCGATGCAGGCATCTTCCGGCTTGCGCGTGGGACGCTTCATCTGGTGCCCGTCGGGCAGCAGACGCTCGATCGCGTAGCGCGCGTTGTCGACGTTGACCGCGGCCATCGTTGCCGTGCCGACCATGTCACCGGCCAGGCAGACCTCGACGTAGCCTTCCAGCTTGGCGTGCAGGATGTACAGCTCGGAGGGCTGACGCAGCATGGGCTGGTACGGCGTGGCGATGAACATGTGTCCATCGGCCTCGACGATCACGCCGACGATGTCAGGGTGATCGGGGTCCGAGAACCTGTAACCCAGCATCTCGTTGATCGGCCGCTCACCGAAGCTGCGCTCCCCTATCTTGCCGGGAAGCGAGCGGACGATGGTTGACGCCAGGCGCCTTGCCAGCGGGTGCGGCCTGTAGACCTTGACGATCTCGGGCCGCAGCGTGTCGCTGTGCTCCAGGACGGCGTCGAGGAGCGGCAGCAGGTCAGCTGCGATACGCGTGAAGTCGGTGGACGACAAATACGCATACTGTTCGTGCATGAATCCTCGATTCAGTGGGTGTGCGGATGTCTTTTCTGCGCCCTTCCCGTCCGGAAAGAGCTTACTTATTATAGAATAAAATGCACAAAAAATCAAAGGTAGAGCCGGCCCGCCACGACGCGAAGTGTACCTGCAAGCTCCATGGCCGTGACGGACTGAAGGATTTCGGTTGTGGAAGCGTCAACGGCGGAGAGTACGCCATCAAGTGATGCGTTGCCTTGCTGGATTTGTTGGATGATTTGCACTTCAAGCGGACTCGAACCGAGCGGGAGCTGCTTTGTATCGGTAAGAAGGTCGGGTGCAATGACACTCAGGATGTCTTCGTACGTAAGCACGAGGTGCGCGCCTTCCTGGAGTAATCGGTTTGGTCCAGCCGACAGTAGGCTTGTAATGGGCCCCGGCACTGCAAATACCTCTTTGTTCTGGGTAATGGCGTGGGATACCGTCGAGAATGTTCCGCTTCGATGCGCTGCCTCGGTCACAATCACGGCGTCGGCGAGTCCGCTAACGATACGGTTTCGCGCGAGGAAGTGATATTTATGCGCATCGAGTCCCACTGGTTGCTCGGAAATAAGCGCACCGCCCTTCGCGATGATGCGCTCCGCAAGGCGTGTGTGAGCTACCGGGTATACGCGATGTAACCCATTCGCCATGACCGCGATTGTGGTGCCGCCTGCTTCGAGCGCCGCTTCGTGGGCGATGGCATCGACCCCGTACGCCAGGCCGCTCACGATAATCACTCCCCTTTTAGCAAGCTCGTATGCGAGCCTGTGGGTGACTTCTTTTCCGTAAGCTGTTGGTTTCCGTGACCCTATAATCGCAACGGTGACTGCACGCTCGGTTGGAAGCACTCCTGCGATATACAGCTCTTTTGGCATGCCCTCGTAACGATTCAATACAGAGGTGAAACCGCTTATTCCTATACTTTGTCTATTGATTTTTCCTAATTTCATGTACACCTTAGAATAAGTATTGACACGACGTCAACTAGGTGCTATAATGACAAACGATTGATACAGCGAGCAATTGCTTATCAAGCACCTTATACCCCCTATTTCTAACGGTAGTTACTATTTATAGTACTGCCAATGTTAGGTAGTGTGCAAGGCGCTTTTAAAGTACCTACCCTCCACTTTTCTGGCTTGAGAATTCATTCTTCGACAGCTTTGCATGCTTACTAATCCCTTTAACACCAGTTTTCATTGAGAACTGGATCCCGTTTAAAGATTTACTCGGAGGTGACTATACAGTAGTGGTTGGGACTCTGCGAGGTTCAACCAGGCGCGCATCTAGCCAAGTGCAGATCGACGACGCTTCACTTGAGTAAATCTGGGTGGGTTAAAGGGCAAAATGGCGCCAGGTGATGCCCACCCTTACCTGGCGCCTTTTTGTTGCCAAAAAATATCTATAAAATGCTTCAACCCCCGTCTCTCGACGGGGGTTTTAGCTTGACCAGGATTCCGAGCCTATGCGGCCTTCTTGCCCTTGGCGCGTTTCTTGAGCAGTCTCCGATGTTCATCATGCAGCTCAGCGAGCATGCTGTTCAGAACGGAGTCGCTCTGCCTGTTCAGGAACGCAGGAGTCAGCTGCTCGTAGCGCGTGGGCTTGCCCAGCTTGACGAACGAGCAGTACGGGATGCCGTTCGAGGCAATGAAGAGCTGCTGGGGCATATGCGCCATCGCATCGAACAGGGTCTTTCCGATGGTCCAGCACCGCTTCTCTTCGAGCTTGGGCTGAGGAGTGCGAGGCTGGCGCACGAAGAGTCCACGACGCTTCGGCTGAACCTTTTCGGGGAGGACTTCTGGCACCGAGCGAACTTCGGTGTTCTTGCGGTGCGGGTCGTACCACAGGAGCTCTTGGTAGATCGCGAACGCCTTGTTGATGATGAGTCGGACTCGGAGGTCTTTGTCAGCGCTTACGGGTACGACGTGTGAGATGACCTCGGGGGCTAGTCCGGGGTCGTCCTCGTTTGGTTCCATGTAATTCCTTCGGGGGTTGGTCAAGCTACTTTTTCAAGAGCTTGAGGGTGAGGTGGTACGAAGTACTGCCGTCTTACGATCAAGCTCGATCGAAAACAGGGGTAATTATGCGACAAACTTTACAGTATTGCAAGCATAAACATGAAATAATTTTATGACAATTTATGACTGGCTGGCTCGAGTGTGCCCGCGACGAAATTATCAATAAGTGTCAGCACGGTTGGGGTGATTTTTTCAGCCAAATGGGTCTGCTCGTCTTTGTTAAATACACTGAGCACAAACGCCGCGTCGTCCATGCGATCGCGCAGTTCATTCCAGATACCAATGCGAATACGTGCGTAGTCTGGGCCAAGGTGTGCGTTGAGGCTTTTAATGCCGTTATTGCCTGCATCGCTCCCCTTTTCGCGGATGCGTACAGTCCCGAAAGGAAGCGCCAGTTCGTCATGAATCACGAGTACGTCTTCTGACGGGGTGAGCTTGTAGAAGTCGACAAGCGCGCGTGCAGCAAGGCCAGTCTCGTTATAGAAAGTCGTCGGCTTTACGAGCAGTACCTTCTCGCCTTGAAGCTGAATAGCCGCAACCTCGGCCTTGTACTTAGATTCGGGTTTCCACTGTGCCTTCGCTGCGTCTGCCAGTGCATCAAGCATAATAAACCCGACATTATGGCGAGTGCGCGCGTACTGCGTCCCTGGGTTACCTTGTGCGAAAATAAGTTTCATTACTGGGGTCTATTGTAGCAGACAATTGCTTTTTTATATCTTTTATGCTATAATATGCAACCAAGAGTACATCCCCTCGAACAAAAATCCTCGAGGTGCGGATCGCTCGTACCTCGAATGAACAAAGGAGTCCCTATGGACATCATGCTGTACACGATCGTGCTGATCGCGGGAGCATCTGTCATGCTCGTCGCCGCCGTCATGCGTTCGATCGCTATCTTCGGTGTTTCGCGTGAGACTGAAGACTCGGTGAGTGCCCACCTGCGTGCTACCCGAACCGAAGTCGACGCACTGAGCGTCATCCAGGTGCGTCACTTCCGCGCCCAGATGCGTTCACTCGTCGGCTACCTGGTGGTCTTCATGGCCTGGACTATCTTCCTGCTCTACTTCGTGGAGGGTATGGAGATACTGAACCAGCTGTCCATCACGTTCGCGTGGGCCGGGCTTTTCATGGTGCTGGCGGCAACCGTCATGGTCGCCTACGACCGCTGGAAGGAGTACATGGAGGCGCTGCGCGCGAACGGCAAGACCCTCTTCGGGCGTGCGCGTGACGAGCAGGAGTTGGTTTCGGCCGCTTCCGACTGACACGTTCAGCTCATTCGAGAAGACCCACCCCTTTGGGGTGGGTCTCTCTGCTTTTTAGGAGCTTATTATTCTTCTTCTGAGCTGAATGTTTCAGTTTGCTTAGCCACTTTTTCGCGGTTGGCTTTGATTTGCTTTTCGTCACGGAAGCTAAACTTGATTGCCGTACCAGTGAAGTCAAACTTTTCACGCATGACGCGTTCAAGGTGACGCTTGTAGCTCCAGTGGAGGAACTTGAGGTTTGATCCGTAGATGACGAACCATGGTGGTGATACGTCGGTCTGTACCATGTAGCGAAGCTTCGGGTGGGTGTTCTTGAGGCCTGCTGGTGGGTGGCTGGCGACAGTCTTTTGCAGAAGGTCGTTGAGCTGGCGAGTTTTGAGTTCTTGAGTGCGGCGCTCGTGAATGTCGAGAATAAGGTCGAACAGTTTTGAGACGTTCTGACCAGTAACCGAACTTGTGAAGATGAGCGGTGCCCATGGGACGAAATCGAAGGTGCTCGAAATCTTTGGTGCGAGCGCATCGCGTGTGTAGGCGTCCTTACCCATGACACTGTCCCACTTACTAATCACGACCACAAGGCCCTTGCCTGCTTCGTCAATGATACCTGCGAGGCGTTGGTCAAGCTGAGTATTGAGTTCGTTGACGTCCATAAGAAGGAAACAAATATCTGATTCTTCAATTGCTTGAAGGGTGCGAAGGACGCTAAACTTTTCGATGCCTACTTCTTGCTTACCCTGGCGGCGGACACCAGCGGTGTCGAGGAGTTCGATGGCTTGGCCCTTGTACTTGAGTGGTACACGGTTAATATCACGGGTTGTGCCTGCGATGTTCGCAACGAGGGCCTGTTGCTTGCCGGCGAGGGTGTTAAATAGGTTACTCTTCCCTACGTTTGGGCGACCGATTAGTGATACGCGAATCACATCAGTTTCTTCGCGCTCGGTTTTAGCTGGAAGGAGCTCAGCGAGTGCTTCAAGGGTTTCTTCGACACCTTGTGTGTGTTCGGCGCTGGTGCGGATAATCTCTTTAATACCAAGGCGGCGGAATTCCTCAATCGGAAGGTTACCTGCAAGGTCGACTTTGTTGGTCAGAAGAATGACGGGCTTTTTACTCTTGAGTGCCTTCTTTGCAACGATACGGTCTTCGTCGCTGACGTATTCGGTGCTGTCGACAACCACAAGGATTGCATCGGCTGCTTCGGCGGCTTCAGTAATCTGCTCTTGAATAGACGCTTCAAACTCGTCGTTAGGGTCTTTAAGGCCGGCGGTATCGACGAGCCAGAACTGGTGATCGCCGTAGCTCACCTTACCAAGGACGTTGTCACGGGTCGTACCCGCTTCGCGGGCGACAATAGCTTGCTTTGATTTTACGAAACGATTAAAAAGCGAACTTTTTCCTGCGTTCGCTCGTCCAATAATCGCAACTGTGGGCAATTTTGTCGCCATAACAGAGGTAATTTTAGCATACTTTTGAGGTTTTGGCGAGCGTTAGCGGAAAGATTACTGACGGTGCTCGTAGTGAGCAATAACTGCGAGGTGTCCTGCCCAGATGGAAAAACGCTCGAAGAGCGGATCGACTTTTTGAATTTCGCCGTCGCCGATGTGCACCGCTGCGCAGCCGCGCTCTTGATTTGGAGTAATGGATGGATCGGTAATTTCTATGTGCGACCCATCGGCGCTGACATCAAATGTCTTACCGGGGTGGTCAAAAAGAGTCGCATCGGTTTGCTCGACAGGGATACGTGCACCAAGGGCATGGGCCATTACCGTGCTGTGGCTTGCTGCAATTTCCATTGCTTGTTGTTTTGGAATTGATGGGTGACGTGCGAGCGCAGGGATGATGAGCCGAGTCACGTCAAGCATGCCGTACGTCAGGACGTCTTGCGCGCCCGATATCTCACCTGTTGCGTGTGCATAGTCGAGGCAGATACGAGTCGCTGCTTGCGCAATGAGTAGTGAGGGGCGTGGGCGCTCGAAGGTTTCATAGGCTGCTTCTACGTCGGGGTATTGTTTGAGGGTAAAGCCAACAATGCGACGACCTTCGCGCATTTTATATTCCACCATCGGCTCTTCTGGGTCGCCAACTATCATGATGTAGTTATAAAACTATAATGTAGATTAGTCAATACGCTTTACAGATTGGAAAGCGCCTGATTCGAGCTCGTTCAGCGCGTAATTTCCGAAACTGGTGCGGTGAAGTATTGTGACTTCGTATCCCAGCGCAGCGAAAGTACGACGAATCTGGCGATTACGACCTTCGTGCATCGTGACGGTCCAGTTTTTGCGACTTTCGTCTTTGCGCTCAAGGCTAAGCTTGCTTGGTCCGTCTTCAAGCTGAATACCGAAGTCACTAATCATCTGTTGGTGAAGTGGCTCGAGCGGTGTGCTGAGCGAGACTTCGTAGGTCTTTACTTTATAAAACTTTGGGTGCGTCATTTGGAATGCAAAATCGCCGTCATCCGTAAGTAGTAGAAGCCCGCTACTGTCTTTATCGAGCCGTCCAACGGGCTTCAGCGCGTGATACTCTTTTGGCAGAAGTGAATATAGGGTGGGATTCTCGCCTTGTTGCTTGCGCGATGACACGTAACCGCGGGGCTTATTAAGTGCGATGTAGGAATAATTTTCCTTTTGCGCGACTGGCTTGCCAGAAACGGTAACTGTCTGCCCTTCTTCAACGCGGGCGCCAAGTGCGATTGGCATGTTATCAATGAGGACTTTACCCTTAGAAATCAAATCATCGGCCTCACGTCGCGAAAGGCCGAGATGAAATGCAAGATACTTATTTAAGCGTTCGCTCACCTCGCTAGTATACCAAGACTAGGCTGCGGGCGGTACTGGTGGTGTACCTTGGCCAGGATTTGTTGGGTCGTTCAGCGCTTGTGCCATTTGGCTTGCGATGTCGACAGGACCTGCGGCGTTGAGGTTTGTCGTGAGTGGTTCGATGACGCGCTCGCCAAGCGATGCAGGCGCTGGAGATGAGAATGGCGCGGTTGGCTGTGGTAATGGTGCCGGGTTTGCAGGAAGCTCGTTGAGAGTCGTGCTCGCAGGTGCTGGTGCAGCTGCTACTGGTGCTGGTGCAACAGTAAGAGGCTCAGGTACAAATGCAGACGCTGGAGCGGCTGGCGCTGCGACAACAGGCTCTGGCATTGGAGCTGGTGCAGGTGCTGGCGCAACGGTAAGCGGTGCTGGAGCGGGCGCAGGCGCAGCGTATGCTGGGTCAAGTGCCGGTGCGGCTACGGGAGCGGCTGGCTCGAAAGCTGGTGCAGCTGCTACTGGTGCTGGTGCAACAGTAAGAGGCTCAGGTACAAATGCGGGCGCTGGAGCGGCTGGCGCTGCGACAACAGGCTCTGGCGTTGGAGCTGGTGCAGGTGCTGGCGCAACGGTAAGCGGTGCCGGTGCGGGAGCGGCAATTGGTGCAGGTGCCTGCGCTGCAGGCGCGCCACCAAGGCCATCGCCAAGTACGTCGTGCACGGTGCGGACAACGTCTTCGATACCAACTTGTGACTTCACAAGGTAACGGTCGGCGCCGAGCGATTCACCACGGGCGCGCTGATCGTCGCTTGAAAGCGCGGTCATCATAATCACCTTTACGTCTTTTGTCTCAGAGGTACTACGAAGAATATCGAGCATGTCGAACCCGCTAATCTTCGGCATCATGACGTCACTGACGATGAGGTCAGGACGTTCTTTAATTGCCATTGCGAGCGCTTCTTCACCGTCGCCTGCAGATACGATTTCGTATCCTTCGGCCATCAAACGGACGCCATAAATCTCGCGTAGGCTTTTGTCATCTTCTACTAGTAGGATTTTTGCCATAATTACCTTTATTCTACCTAAGTACCTTTAAAATTACCATACTACTTACGTTTATTACCTCACTGGAGGTGTCACGCTTCCCCTCTGTTGCTGCGCCAGGGCTTCGAGTTGTCGGACTCGTTCGTTGATTTGGTCCCTCGTGAGGGTCTCACCTCGAGGTACGGTGGTGGCTGGCTTTACGCCTGGATTGGCGAGTTGTTGAGGAGCAACTTGTGGTGCAGACGCAGCAGCCTGTGGTTGCGGTGTGGCATATGCTTGAGGCAAGGCTTGTGGTGCCGCGTATGCGACAGGCGCCTGGGGTTGAGGCGCTACTTGCGGTACAGCTTGGGCTTGCGCTGGCAGTGGTTGGGCGGCTTGGGCTTGCGCTGGCTGAGTGGCAACTTGAGGCGCGGGAGTTGGTGCGGGTGCTGCAATCGGTGCTGGTGCTGGTGCTGGTGTGTCCGCAAACGTGACAGGGATTGAAACCGCCGGTGCGACTGGTGCTGGTTGAGCTGCCGCTGCACGAGCGGCTTCTTGAGCCTGAGAGGCCTGAAGTTGTTCGGCCTCGAGGCTACTTACGCGAGGGAGCTCAACGAAGAACGTACTGCCCGATCCGAACACACTCTCGACCCATAGGCGACCCTGCATTGCTTCAACGAGGCGGCGGCAAAGGTAAAGCCCGAGCCCGGTGCCACCAATTGATTGGCGATCCATATTGTCGACGCGGTAAAACTTTTGGAAAAGATGCGGGATATCTTCGGTTGGGATGCCAAGCCCAGAGTCTTTAATGGTGATGACGACCTTGTCTTCGGTGCCAGTGACGTCAACGCGCACTTCACCTTCTGGGGTATATTTAATGGCGTTTTCAATGAGGTTATCGAGTACTTCACGTACATGGTCGTTATCGAGGTTGATGTAGTACACCGGCATGACTTTCTTGATACCACGCTCGGTTCCGTTTCCCTCACCTGGCACGAAAGTGATTCGAAGACCCTTGTCGGTTGCCTTTTGCGTGAGCCCTTGCACGATAGTCTGCGTAAATGGCACGACGTCTACGACGCGCGGGATGTTGGTCATGCGGCCATCTTCAGACTTCGAGACGTCAAGCAGGTCCTGGAACAAGCGGCCAAGGTGCTGTGCGGCTTCGTGAGCTTTCATGATGAAGTCGCGCGCTTTTGCATCGATGGTGGCGGTGTTTGGGTTGAGCGCCAGGCCAAGGTAGCCTTCGATTGACGCAACTGGTGTGCGCATTTCGTGGCTGGCGGTACTAATAAACTCGGCTTGTTCACGTTCTTCGGCCCGTTCGTTAGTGACGTCACGGAAGACTGCGATTGCACCCGAACCCGCATCGCCAATCGGAGACGCAACAAGTGCAACGGAGATTTTCTTGCCAGATTTTGTCATGGCGGTAAGCTTGCTTCCCCTCGCCTGCTGGTTGGTGTTGAGCACTTGCTGAATTGGGTCTTGTGAAGGGTCAAGCTCGGCGTTCGCATCGTTAGTGAGCTTAAGGATCGATTTGTAATTTAGCATTAACGCATCCTGCTTGCCCCACCCAAGGATTTCCTGCGCGGCCGGGTTAATCAGCTGCACGACACCGGTACCGTCGAGTGCGATAACTCCGTCGCCGATGGCGTTAATCACAATTTCAGATTTTGTTGCCACTTCCGACAGTTGGTTGGCGAGGCTTTTGACATCATGATCGGCGTAGCGGTCGGACTCTGGCGTTTCGCGCCAAAGAATGACACCAGCAGCTAAAGGAAGCGCGCTACTGAGCGCAATAAGTACGAGTGTTTCAGTTGGTAAACCACCTGTCATATACTCGCCGGCAACATATGAACCCATCATCACGAGGACTGGCACCCAGCCGTAGGCGCCAAAGATAGGCGCAATAAATACCCCAAGCGACCACAGAACTAAAAAGTCGGAGTGCACCCCGCCCGTACTTTGTACGATGTAGGCGGTGGTAATGATAAAGACCGCAAATGTAATGAATGACGGCCAAAATGAAGTTACCTTTTTATTGAGGATAAATAATGCGATACACGCAACGACGACGAGTGCCGCGCCGATTGCAGGGAGTAGTTCAATACGAACCGAAAGCGGGATGTATTGAAGGTTGAAGGCTTGAAGTGCATAGAGGACGACGTAGCCAAGAGACATGGCAAATAACGCAGCGTAGAAACGTCTGTACCAGATATGCGACAGTCGAATCGGTGTCATGAATTTTTGTTAGCCTGCCTACCCTTTTATTCTTATGGTTAGTATGACTCAAGAGCACCAAGAATACAAGCGAATACCGCCCTAGAAATGAGTCGAAAGATTGATGATGATGACGAAAGTTATGATCATGCCGGTGACGTAGTTGAGCCATAGAAATTGTTTCCAGCCTTTATTTGTTGAAGCAGAAGTCTTGTCATTCACCGTGATAAACCGGGCGCTATTCGCGATGTAGCATGCCCCCATCGCGGCGATAGGAATATACACAAGTCCTTGAGTAAGTACTAGTAGCGTTGCGACTACATAAAGCGCAACCGAGAAGATAACCGTAGCTCTTGCCCCGAATAGTGTTGCAATCGACTTAATGTCGCCCTTTCTGTCTGGAATGATATCTTGCACTGCACCGAATGCGTGAGACGCCATGCCCCATAGGAAGAACGCAGTCACCCATGGCCATGCGTGTACCGGGAAATTTACGAGCAGCAGCGCATATACGAGTGGCCCCACAAAGTGCAGGCTGCTTGTAATTGAATCAAGTAGGGGGATTTCCTTGAACCGAAGGCCTTCTGCCGAATAGGCAATTGCGGCGAAGACAACGACGAGTAGCGCGATGTTTGCGTGCCATGAGCCTAGGGCGAGCAGTGCAATGATGAATGGTATGTTCGTCCAGAGTACGGCGCGCATGATTGCGGGGTGCAACGCGCGTGACTCTTTCATGCCCTCTACCCCACCCTTGCGGGGATTTTTGATATCAGATTCGTAGTCAAATATATCGTTAATGCCATACATCAGAAGATTGTAGGGTCCGATGAAATACAAGGTGCCGAGTATGAGTGCGGGTAGCTGGAGGGGCACCCCGCTTAAAAGAGTTGCGATGATGTAGCCAGCGGCAAATGGGTAGCTTGTGTTTGGCCAAGAGATAGGCCGCGATACTAAGAATAGCTTTTTGAGGGTTTCAGCCTTACTCATACTGCGGACTCCTTCGCTGTTGAAAATCGGTCAAGCAACAATGGAATCAGGAGACATGCCATAAATGCGTAGAAGAAGTCCTCAATTGGTGCGAGACCTAAATGTATGCCAAGTATGAGCGACGGATTGTAAGAGAAGAATCCTGCCCATATGGCAAGGTTGTCGAACACGAGTGTTAAGAGTAGTACGATACCAAGCGTTATCCACCAGCTTTTGGATGGGCGTTTGAATTTTCTGGCAAACAAGAAAAGTATAATGACGCAGAAAATGATGTTGAGTACTAGATACGTGAACGCCATGTGCGAACTCCTGAATAAATGACAAGTGTGCAGTATGAAAGAAGGAAAAGGAAGAATAGCTCTTCGAGTGGGAAATGCGGAGCAAGACTAAATGGTAGCTGATACTGACTCGTACCGCCAATAAAAATGCCAAGCCAAATTCCTAAGAAATCCCACACAAGAAATACGGCCATTGCAGTGAGTACGATTGCCCAAGTTTGTTTTTTGTTTCGCCAAAATGCAAGCTTATAGCGCCAGTCTATTGTAGCCATCCCGGCGATGCCGATAAGAAGTCCTGTGAGGTATGCGAATGTCATTACGCAATATCCTTTCGAATGCGCTCAGATACGAGCTCGGCACTAATAAGGCACATTGGAACACCTATGCCCGGGACGGTCGACGCACCGACATAGTAGAGGTTGTGTAACTTTTTGCTTTTGTTGGGAGTTCGGAAGAATGCGCTTTGACGCAGGATGTGAGACGGTCCCAGCATGCTTGATTGCCATGCATTATATTTTGCACTGAAATCATTGGGCCCAAAAAGTGTGCGCGAAATAGTTCGAGCCTTCAGGTCGACGCCGGTGGTGTGCTTGATTTGCTCTAGATACGTGTCGGCAAGATCTTCAAGTTGTTCTGCAGGAATTGTAATACCTGATGGAAGCGGCACGAGCACGAAAATATTTTCCTTACCTTTCGGTGCGGTAGTGTCGGTGGCACTCGTTTTCGATATATAGAGTGAAGCGGGCTTAGGAATGGCTTTTTCGTGAAAGATTGTATCGAAATTCTTCTTCCAGTTATTGGTAAAAAGAAGTGTATGGTGTTCGAATTCCGGAATGCTCCCCTCTATGCCAAGGTACATCAATAGCGCGCTTGGACTCGCTTCTTTTTTGCGCCAATATGATTCCGGATACGTTTGGTCTTTTGGCGCGAGTAGCGAGGTTTCGGTAAAGTGAAGATCGCTATTGGCGATGATAATATCGGCTTCAACTTTACTGCCGTCCTCGAGTATCAGCGCGGTGGCTTTTTTGGATTTAGTTTGGATGGTGCGCACAGCAACGCCGGTGTGGTAGGACACACCAAGGCCGCGCCCAATTTTTTCTAGGGATTCTACCACTGCGTACATAGTACCCTTTGGATAATACACGCCATCATGGAAATCAAGGGCGCTCATCAGACTGTAGAGCGCGGGTGCGCTATATGGGGAGCTTCCTAGGAATACCGTAGGGTACTCTAAAATTTGCTGGAGCTGCGTATTTTTAAACTGCTTTGCCACATAACGGTGAATTGGTGATAATGCAAGCTGCGACATGCGTGCACCATTTCGCAAAATCTCACCTTTCGTAAAAGGTCGCGCTGAATCGAAGTTGCTGTACAGGAAATGCTTGAGGGCAAATCTGTATGTAATAAGACTTTGCGCGACGTACGAGTGGAGTTTGTTGCCCGCTCCCCTTTCGAGTGACTCGAATGTCGCTGCATCTTTTTTGAGGTCGCCAGAAATGGTAAGCGAAGTGTCTCCTGAGTACACTTTGTACGCTGGCGAAAGTCGCACGAGGTCGAGTTCCTTTTTTGTCGAAGTGCCAAGAAGCGAGTAGTAGCGCTCAAATACATCTGGCATTAAATACCAAGAGGGTCCAGTATCGAAGGTGAACCCATCTTTTTTGAACTGCCCTGCCCTCCCGCCAAGCTGCGTATTCTTCTCGTAGACGTGGACTTCGTGGCCTTCCTGCGCGAGTAGATTGGCAGTGGCAAGTCCACCAATTCCACCACCAATGATGACAACTTTTACCATATGCGGGTTCCTTTTTGTATGTTCAGTGAATGACGCAGGCCTAGTGCGGCCTTTTTGCCAGCAGGGACACGAATGCGGCTTTTTTTGATAGTTTCGATGGGTGTCGCTTTTAGCTTCTTAAGCAATTCGAGGTAATACGCATGGCTTAAGCCTACGGCCGCGCGCGAGCTTTTAGGGAGGTCGCGTATCGATGACTCTGCGGCCAAGAAATCGGCTTCGATATCAGCAACAACGGCGCGCTTTTGTGCTTCATCAAAGGTCTCAAACTTTATTTCTGGAAAATACATTCGGCCGCGATCGTAGTAATCGCTCGCAATATCACGCAGGAAGTTTACTTTTTGGTAGGCAGCACCGAGTGCACTTGCACCTGGACTCAGGCGAGCGTATGCGCTCTCATCTCCGTGAACGAATACCTTTAAGCACATAAGTCCTATTACTTCCGCTGAGCCGTAAATATATTCTTCGTACAATTTTTGTGTGTAGGTGCGAGGCGCTAGATCAAGGCGCATGCTTCTGAAGAATGGTTGTATCAGCGAGTCATCGATATTGAATTGCTTTGCAGTTACTGCAAACGCGTGCACAAGAGGATTCGCGCTATACTGAACTTTAAGTGCGCGGTAGGCGTCTTGTTCGAGTTCATCAAGAAGCGCTTCTTGATGGTCGCCCGTGTAGGTATCGACAATTTCATCGGCCACTCGCACGAGGCCATAGATTGCAAAGATGTGCGGCTGCATGGTCTTTGGAAACAACTTTGTGCTTTTGCCAAATGAAGTTGAGTAGCGAAGCGTGAGGGTTCGACTTATTTCGTACGAAGTTTTTGTGTAGAGTTCCATAGCTATGATTCTCGGACTACACAGGTTTGGATTAGTTCATAAAATACACCCCGTCGTCCTTCTTCGAGTGAAAGGCTTGCAAGGAGTGTCTCGCATTCATTGGTATAAAATGCGATTCTCGATTCCGTGGCTTGTTTCGCACCCGATTCGTCTAGCAGGGTGCGAGCGCGACTAAGTTCTGCATCGCTCGCATCTTCACGGTGAAATATCGCAAAAAATTCAGACTGTGCGTCGCTGTCTGCGAGACGTTCGAATTCCTGAATCATGAAAGTTCTCTTACCTTCACGGATATCACTCACGGTACTCTTGCCCGTCTTTTGCTCGTCTCCGAATACACCAAGTAGATCGTCTTGCAGTTGATACGCAATGCCGAGGTAGGTGCCGAATTGCGCGAGGAGTTGAATATCTTGTTCTGGTGCGTGCGCAAGTATTGCACCTGTGGTAAGTGGGCCAACGAAAGAGTAGCTGCTTGTTTTATGCTGCGCGACGTCGAGTGGGTAAATAGTTTCATCAACAAGAATCCCCGACTCCGTATCAAGCAATTCTCCGCCGATGACAGAAAACACAGATTCCGACATAATATCTTCAACTTGCCGCACAAGTGCTGCGGGGCGATCGGTACTGCGAATGAGTTGGTGTGCATCGGCAAGCAGCGCATCTCCCGCAAGAATTGCCGCGCTTAATGCAAAGTGACGTCGTTCTTCGGTGCTTTCAATAAATGGTTCATAGAAGCTTAAAAAAGAACCTTCAACGTTTGGGATGCCATAGCGCGTGACGTCGCGGTCAATAATGTCGTCGTGTACGAGCATTGAAAGGTGGAGCAATTCCTGCGCAGCAGCTGCGGGCAGTACGCTTTTCAGCGACTCGTGTGGCTCATAGGCTCGAAATGTCGCCAGCACCATGGCGGGGCGAAGGCGCTTTCCGCCAACCTGAATAAGGCGATCAATGGCTTCGCGCAGGCGTACGTACGACGGTCCAATTGCCTCCGCCTCGCGTATGCGTCGAACACTGTACTCGGCAAGGTAATCATTTACCTGCTTTTTTGTATCATCGGCAATAAGTACTGAGGGTGTATGCATAAGTCCCCTTACTATAGCAGACTGCTTACTTACGTCGAATTTTTGATGGCCACCAGATCTTATCGCCTATATCATGGGCAATTGCGGGTACAAGTAGTGAGCGGATAATAATCGTATCGATAAGTACCCCGAGTGACACGATAAATGCGAGTTGTGCGAGGAATAGAATTGGAATGACGGCCAGTGCGGCGAAGGTAGCTGCGAGGACGATACCTGCCGAGGTAATCACGCCGCCGGTTGCAACTAGGCCGATTTGAACGCCTTTTCGTGTGCCATGTTTTTTCGATTCTTCGCGTACTCGGGTCATGAGGAAGATATTGTAATCGATGCCGAGCGCGACGAGGAATATAAATCCGTACAGCACTACTGACGGGTCGGCGCCTGGGAAATTGAATATTCCGTTAAAGACGAGGGCTGAAATTCCTAGTGTTGCTGCGAAAGAAAGCATGGTTGTTGCAAGCAGAATAAGCGGCGCGAGGATGGACCTGAGGAGCGCCATGAGGATAAGTGTGATGACAATTAGCACTGCGGGGATGACAACCGCTCGGTCGTGCTCGGCACTTGTGTTGGTGTCAAGTTGCACGGCTGCAGTACCGCCAATGCGGATAGATTCGTCAACTTCATGGAGCGAAGTGCGAAGGCGTTCGATAGTTGCTTGCGCCGCTTCAGAATCCGCAGCATCGTTGAGGGTGACTTCAAGAAGCAGCTCGCCATCGACTGTCTTAATGGTTGCCTGGCGGAATGGATACGGCAGCTCTTCAGTGCCAAGTGGGAGTGTACCTGACGGTGAATTATCTGCTTTCGCCGATACCGACGCGACACCCGTATCTTCCGTAAGTCTAGTGACCGTTTCGTCGAGCTCATTTTCAGGGACAATGATATAGGTTGGAGTACCCGATCCACCCGGGAAGTGCGCATCGATTATTTTTTGGCCATCGCGAGCTTGCGAAGCACCGAGCACAAATTCGCTTTGCGGCACGCCATCGGCCTTAAGTTGTAATAACCCAAGCGAACATACAAGCAGTACGAATGTGGTGATGATCCAGATTGGGCGCGCTCTTCGACTTACGAAGCCTGCGGTCTTTTGCCATATCCCCTGCTTCTTTTCGGCCGACGTATTGTTAAAACGCGGCGCGCGAGGCCAGAATGCTTTTCGTCCCCACATAAGGAGCAGGCTTGGTAGGAGCGTCAGCGCGGCGAGGATGGCGAATGCAATGCCAATTGCACCAACTGGTCCAAGGGCTTTGTTTGAAGTTAGGTCCGAAAGCAGTAGACAAAGAAGCCCGGCGATGACCGTACCGCCTGCGGCAACGATAGGCTCAAATGAACGCTTCCAACTCGTCAGGAGCGCTTGATAGGTTTTCTCGTGGCGCTCAAGCTCTTCACGGTAGCGTGCTACGAAAAGGAGCGCGTAGTCGGTGGCGGCGCCAATCACTAGGATGAAGAGAATCCCCTGCACCTGGCCGTTAAGCGTAATGATATCGGCCGCAGCTAAGTAATAGACGGTCAGAATTGCTGCGCAGAGTGCGAACATCGACGTGATAAGTACGAGGAACGGCAGTACTGGGGACCTGTAGACGATAATGAGAATGATAAACACCACGCTGAGCGCAACGAGTAGCAGAATGCCGTCAATGCCCGAGAACGCTTTGCCGAGGTCGCTCAAAAAACCGACTGGTCCACTTAGCTGGTATTGGACCGAAAGGTTTGCGTCGTCGAGGTCGCTACGAATTTCGGCCGAGAATTCTTTATAGTCAGTGTCGCTCTTCATGTTTACGACGACAAGTGCGGCCTTTTCGTCTTCAGCAACGATTGGCGGCGAAACACTTTCGGCGCCGGAGATGTCCGCCAGTGGCGCGGTTGCTTTAGTGATCGCAGTAATGACTTGCGCGTCGAGCGCTGCAGAGTCGTCGCTAAATACAATGATTGCAGGGATGGTTGAAGAATCTTGGAACTTTTTAAGTTCCTCGTTTACTTTTGTTGATTCTGCACTTGCGGGCAGGAAGGTTGATTGATCGTTACTGGCGACGTCGCCAATTTTTCCAAAGTAAGGCCCGCCAATACCGCCAACTGCAAACCACACCCCAATAAGGAGTGTCGGAATAAGTATCCTCACCCATTTGCTGACTTTTGGAGAATCTTTTGCGGTGCGTTTCATTGTCTTCATTATAATATAAAGAGTATCTATGGCTTTCAATCACTACGCAAAAATTAAACGAATTCTTGAAGCACACCCAGGTTGGAGTATTGTGCGCATTGATGAGCCGACTTCTGCCAAAACATTTAAGGGCGAGGTACGCCAGTTCGATCATTATTACCGGGTTGTTGACGAGGACGGCGTGCCGATTAAGTACTGTAAGTTTCAGCAGATTGAGTTGTTTGCGCGGACTATGGGTGTGGCGGTCGAAGAGCTCCCCTATTAAAAAAACCACCGCTAGGTGGAAGTGAGTCGGTCCGTTCCCGAGCTGCGCAGTGCAGCTCGGGAACGGAGGGTGTGAACTCAGCCGCCGATCGAGGGTTCCCCCTTATCGACCGTGACATCCGACTGAGTTCCCGGAGGGGTGCCTGGCCAGTCGCCACCCTGCGCACACCAGGTGCGGTAGTAGTTGGCGAAGGCCTTGAGCGACTCATAGTCGGAGGTCGGCTTAGCGATGATCGAGGCGTCGAAGTTAATCCTCGACAGGACGGCCAGGCTCATGCCATCGTAGGACTCGTCGAAGTTCAGCACGACGATGCAATAGTCCCCGAAGGGAGCGACTGCACCGTAGCCCTGCTCCATGTAATAGTCGTTGGGGCTTTCGAAGCCCTCAACTCCCACCATCGTTCCGAGCTTTTCGAGGTAGCCGCTGACTTCCTCGGCATAGGTCTCGTCTCGACCGACGGTCCAGTTGAGCCACTCGTCGGTCGGAGGATCCGCCGGCCGGGTGATGTCGATCTCGAGGAACGGATCTTGCGCCTCTGGGGTGCCGGAATTCGGCTTGGGCGTCACCGGGCTGACCTGTCGGCCATCCGTGGCGAACAAGTTCGGCACACTGCAGGCGGACAGGAGAAACGCGGTTGCGGCAACGCACACAACCAGGGCGAGGCGAGTGCCTCGATGCGAATTAGCAAGGTTCACGCGCGTTATTTTATCATTTTTTACCATTTTTGTCAATATTACTAGCGACGTGGTTTGTAGGTATGGTTCTAAGGTAAAAAGAAAAAACGCCACTGCAATAGTGACGTACTTTCTTTGGTGATCCCGCGGAGAATCGAACTCCGATTGCCAGGATGAGAACCTGGTGTCCTAACCGTTAGACGACGGGACCAACTCGAACAATACTAGCAAAAAACGATACGCTTGTCCACCTAGAACAGATAAAGACTCGCTGTTCCCATAAGAATGAGAAGCGCGATAATGCCCACGTATGCGAGCTTCGCGCCCGATGTGAGGCGCGGCGATGACCAAATAAATACCAGTGCAAGGCTGTAGAGGATGCTCGCTACAAGCAGTCCCCCGTCAACGATCACAGAATCGATTGCATAGTGCCCAGTATGAAGCGGTTCTGTAAGAAGAAAGACTGCATTTGTGCTGAGCGCAAGCAGACCTAGGAGCGCGAGGATGAATGGTACTGGTTTTGTGCCGTGTTTGTAGAAAATTTTAAAGGCATACTTAAAGCCCTTGTAGGTCAGGAAGATGAAGAAGCCAGTAGCAATAAGAACTGGAAGTGCCATGAACTGAAGCTTTTTCATGTCAAATATTTCGGGTGCAATCGATACTAAGAAGCCCATAAATAAGATTGGTAGTGGAATTAAAATACCGATTACGAGAAACCATTTGCGCAGTGACAGGCTGATGCGAAGTCGCTCGTCGTTGCGGCGCTTCTCTCGCTCGTCGTGAGAGATGAGTTCGTCTTTCTCCCAGCCAAGGTGTGCGTGTGGGTAAATGGTAGTCAGTTCACTGTGGTCACTAATCTGCTCAATGGTGCTAAGCGATTCGTTGTCCGGTGCGTCCAGGCGGTGGTCTTTATCCATAGTTAGTTCAACTGTTCGATGACAGAAAGGAGTTTGCTTGGTGTGATTTCAGCCTTAATAAGATACGCATCAGCGCGTGATTCCATTGCCATGCGCGATTCGTCGTCTTGTTCAAAATTGGTCAGTACAATGACCTTTGAGTTTGGAATAAGATCCTCGGTTCCGCGGAGTGCTTCGAGGACTTCGGTGCCTCGTCGTTCCGGAAGCATGACATCAAGCAGTACGAGGTCGTACGGCTTGTTGCGGGCTGCGATAAGTCCGTCATTGCCATCAACCATCCAATCAACTTCATAGCCAGCCTTCTTGAGGCTGCGTACGTACATTTCACCAATGAATCGGTCGTCTTCGACAATAAGGATGGTTTTGATTGCCACGTTGGTTATCCCCTATACATATTATGGTTCTTAATCCAGCTGCCTTCGCTACTGATTAAGGTTTCGTTACCATTATTACCTGCTTTAAGCTTGTCTGCAACGGTTTTGTAAGTTGGAAGCGAGACGATGAACGTTGAGCCTCGACCGTCTTCGCTGCGGACACTAATTGAGCCACCGTGAGATTCCACTATTGCCTTGCTAATGTAAAGGCCGATGCCCGTACCTGCGACAGTTTCACGAGAGCGGTGTGAGCGATAGAATTTCTGGAACAAATTACTGACAACGCTTGCTGGCATACCGATGCCGTGGTCGCTGACGATCCACTCGACGAAGTCACCCTTGGAAGCGGCGTTGACTTCAATTGCACCACCCTCGTTGCTGTATTTGATTGCGTTATCGATGAGGTTACCGAACACCTCGCCAAGACTCGCGGTGTCCGCTGCGATGGTCGGAAGGCCTTCGGGAATGCTGACGGAAAGCATGCGGTTTTGTGAACTTGCACGCAGTGACATGTCGTCGCGGATAGTATCGTAGACTGCGTTTACGGTCGTTTCCGCAAGGTGCATGCGCAGGTGTCGACGGTCGTAGCGTGAGGTGTTAAGGATGTTATTGATGTAGCCCGAAAGCCTGTTTGCTGATACCGCGAGGCGCCTAAAGAGTTCTTTTTGATCTTCTTGAAGGACCGTTGAGAGCTCGTCGCTTAGGACGTCGATGTAGCCACGAATCACGGTAATTGGTCCGCGAAGTTCGTGGGCGGCGAAGGCGATGAAATCGAGCTCGGCCTCCCCTACTTCGTAAAGATGCGTGCGGTCGATGAGCGTAATGACCATTTCGCTTTCGGTGCCCTTGTTGTACGTCGCGATGACGTCAAAGAAGCGGCGGTCTTCTTCGTTTGGGAGTTTATTAGGAATGCGTGGCCAGGTCTTTTCGGCGTGAACAGCGGTTTGCTCGCACTCTGCCCACCATGTTTCGATTGTATCGTTGTCGTTGAAGATGAGGTCGAGTGATTGCACTCCGTTGGTGTCTACTTTGAGGGGCGCAGCCTTGCTGGCGTAAATGATTTGGTGTTGCTGGTTCAGTACTACAAAGCCACAGATTGCTTGGTCGAGTGCAGAGCTAAGAACCGACTGGACCGACGGTTGTGTGATTTGTGCTTGGGGTCCGATTGCGGACTGCGCACTTTGCGCGCCTTCCTCGATTGGATCTTTGACGTCAGACGCGAGCTGGTAGATCGTCTGAAGCACTGGCTTGAACCCGTTCTTTTCAAAGCGAGTTTCATTTGGGTTTGGTGGTGCAATATTGGTCGGTTCGCCAGCGACGTGTACGAGCGCGGATAGCAGGTGCTTCATCGGGCGTGCCACGAGGTGATAAATGACAACCGATGCGACGATACCTAATACACTTTGAGCGACAAGCGTTGCGGCGAATCCGAGCGGGTTATCGTCAAAGAAGCCCGATGTGGTAAGTAGTGCAGCCAACGCTACCAGAATCAGGAGTTGTAGGACAATAATAATCACAACCGCACCGCGCTTAAAGCGGGGCCAGAAATCCTTCACGAGTTGCGGTTTAGACTTGAGTGGGTTTACTGCCATGTGATTGCCTTTCCGTTCGGCACTGCGGTAATCCAGGTTTGGCCGCGCGCGAGCGGTACGTCTTTACCTTCCGCGTCACTAAAGCTAATTTGCGCAGTTTTGCTTGGTTTTCGCCAAGTGACTTCTTGGACGGTGCCGTCTTGGAAGATGTATGCCTGACCGGTGCCGACCGCATTAATACTTTCGCGGTAACCATCCTCCATAACTGTCGATTGGGTGACACGCATTGCGATGACCACGCGAGGACTCACTTGCCCCGCTTCTCGGTCCATCTGCGACTTACCGCCAACTGATCGGTCGTAGGTATTCGTGGTCGCATTATAGGTATAGCTACTATTGTAGTTGACGCTACTGATCGTCACATTAATGCCAGTTGCGTTTGGAGTTGCGCTTGCGGCGCTATCTTTTCGCGTAAAGCCGGTGAAGGCTGAGGTGGTGTATCCCTTCTTTGTATTGAGTGCGTCAATCTTTTCGAAACTTGTATAGACGTTGTGCGGTGCGTAGCGGTCGGTCGCGCGCCAGTAGGTACTGGCGTTAAAGAACTGGTCGATGTCACGGTAATTGCCGTTGCGAACTTCAGCTAAGGCGGCGGCACTTCCGCCTACGTGTGCGACGCTGGCGTTGAAGGCTGCTACCCAGTCTACGTAGTAGGCGCGTACACTTCGCACTGGCCCGACGAGCTGCGGTTTTTGCTCTTGATAGAGCACGAGGAAGCGCGTAATGCCACCCTCAGCGATGGCCTCAAATACCACGCCACTATCTTTGATGCCAGACTGTGGCCGTGCATCAGGGCTATTCTCAATCATGATACCCGTCACGGCTTGATGCGTCGCTTCTGAAGTAGCAACTTCACTACCCGTCAGCGGCGAATAGTATTTCACCGGCTCGGGTGCCGGTTCTGGCTTTGGCTTTACGGCTACCTTTGGTTCCTCGGGAGCTTTTTGATTCAAGAAATAATACGCGCCCACACCTGCGCCACCAATAAGAAGCACTCCCACTACCCCAAGGGTAATAGCGAGTTTTTTGTGTGTGCTCACCCATGCTTTAAATTTGTTGGTCTTTTTAGTGTCCGGTGAGTCTAACACGACGCGCGGTTGCTTGCGTGTAAACATAAGCATAGTATAGCAGAATCTTGTGCTGCCGCTAACTGTTACTTAAGTGAATCGAGACTAACCTGGAGGCGTTGTAGAGTAACTTCCTTACCAAGAGTTGCAAGCGTGTCGTTCAGTGCAGGACTAAACGGTGCCCATGACACGGCAAGACGAATCAGGCTGAATAGAATGCCAGGTTTTTGTCCTGTGATTTCAAGAAGATTATTGAGCGTTGCCTGGATTGCTTCGGCGGTAAAGTCACTTGCGCTTAATGAGTTCTTCGCTTCCTCGAGGAGCGCGTGAACTTCATCGTTGGTGAGCTTGGCGAGCTGCTTGTTGCTCGAGACCATCTCCCAGTTTGGGGTCGGTTCCTCAAAGAAGTAGCTTGTCAAAATTGAAAGATCCGCGAGTGTTTTCATGCGGTCCTGGACGAGCGCGAGGACTTGCTTCTTGCTTTCTTCGCTTGCGCCCGCTGCTGAGGCTGGCCAAAAGTCGGTGACGCGAGTGTAAAGGTCATCGAGGCTCAGCGCACGAATGTGCTGGCCGTTGAGCCATAGTAGGCGCTGTTCGTCGAAGCGAGCCGGGCTCTTTTGCACACGGTCAAGTGAGAACTTTTCAATGAGTTCTTGCATGGTAAATACTTCTTGCTCGGTGCCATCATTCCAACCAAGTGTTGCGAGGAAGTTTGCCATTGCTTCGGGAAGGTACCCTTCCTTGGCGTATTCGAGGATGTCTTTTGCTCCGTCGCGTTTACCGAGCTTTTTCTTGCCGTCGATTGCCATGACGAATGGGAGTGTCGCCAGCGTTGGGCGGTCTACTTCGAGTGCGTCGTAAAGGTTGAGGAACTTTGGTGTCGAACTGATGAACTCTTGGCTGCGAAGGACGTGAGTAATGCCCATGATAGCATCGTCGACAATGTGACAGAAGTTATAGGTTGGATAGCCGTCACTCTTAATAAGGATGAAGTCGTCGATTGCATCTTCGCCGGTCGACAGCTCGCCCATGACTGCGTCGGTCCATTGGTATGGTTTAGGGTCAGATTTAAAACGGAGCGGTTGAGAGCCGTCCCATACCGGTGGGTTTTCTGGGCGGTGGTCACGGAACAGGAATGGTCGCTTTGCGGCTTTTGCTTGTTCGCGGAACGCTTCGAGCTCTTCTTGTGTATACGGGTCGGCGTACGCACGGCCGGCGTCGATGAGCTTTTGCGCCCACTCTTTGTAGATGTCGAGACGCTCAGATTGCTTGTAGGGTGCGTCAGGGCCACCTTGATCAACACCTTCGTCCCAGCGAATACCAAGCCACTTAAGACTGTTTTCGATCTGCTCAATACTCCCTGCAACTTCGCGGACCTTGTCGGTATCTTCAATGCGAAGGATAAAAGTCCCCTCGCCTGTTGCTTTGGCTTGTTGGGCAAGAAGCCACGCAAACAAAGCGGTGCGAACACCGCCGACGTGCATAAACCCAGTTGGACTTGGTGCGAAACGTGTGCGTACAGATGTCATAATTGCTTTTATTATAGCATATTTCTTGAGGTGGAGCGCGAAACAGGTCCTACCTTTTCAAAGAACACTTTCACGTAGCCAAAAAACCTTAAGGCGTAGAGACCCTTAAGGTTTATTGCGTGAAGTAAGTTTCGTGAAAACGGTAGGACCCGTTTCGCTATCTGCGTATCGAAAAATCTATAAACTAGTAGCAATCTTGCGAATCTGATCGCCCGAAAGCGGCGCCTTGCTATCGATCTCGTAGAGGATGCCGCCGTTGACCCAAGCGGCCGATGATTCGTAGGTGTAAATTGTGAGACCGCGCTCTTTGGTGGTTGTGTAGTCAGCACCAGCGGCCGGGGTGACGACATTATCGAGGACTGCTGATGAATCCCAAGAGCTGCGAGTTTGGTCGATTGTGTAGTAATTGTCGTTACTATTAGAGGTAAACTTTAGACTCACTTCACCGTCGCCAAAAGTGACTGGTTGGCTGAGTGAGTAGCCATCTGGTGTATATTCTGGATACGTTGCCTCAATGCCGGCCTGTGCTGCAGCGACGCTTACCGAGATGTTTGGAATCAGGCGCCACGCGGCAAATGCGATAATCGCAAGCACGAGTGCGGCGGCAGCGACAATAATCACGCGACGAAGTGTTTTTCGATCTTTCTTTTCACGCTTAGGGGCTGGTGCTTTTGGCGCAGCAAGCGCCTTGGCGATTTCAGCGTCCTTTACTTCTTTTGCGGTCACCGCCTTTGCAGGCGTACTTGCCTTCTTGGTTTCGGCACGCACGAGTGCACGTTGCGCTACTGGATGCACGCGAGCCGGTTTGTCTGGCTTAGCGGCAGGCTTAGGTGCTTGCTTCGAGATTGCCTTAGGAACAGGAGCTGTCACTGCCTTTGTGATTGGATCTGCGACTGGTTTTGTGTCGGGGTGGCTTGCAAACTTTGACACACTTGCACTGCGCGCGATGTCCATATGGCGGCCTGGTGTGTTGCGCTTAAGCACTGGTTTTTGCGGTGCAGCCGGTTTCTTTGTGGCACGTCGCGCGAGCGTTTGAGAGCGCTGTACGGTTGCGCCGTGCGCGACGGCCGCATTAGTGGTGCCACGTTCAGTTGCAGGAGCTTTTTTAGGAGCCGGTGCCGGCTTGGGCTTCTTAATAGGAGTCTTATCAGGAGCGGTAACTTGAACCTCTTCAATAGGAAGACCAGTCACGGCATCGTAACGACGACCGTTAATAGTGACAGTTTTGTGTGGTGCCATGTAGTTAATTTACCTCGCAGGTTCTCGCATTAATACAGGTGGAAGAAAGTTCTTTTCGCCCACGCAGTGTTACTCTCTATACTAGTGCCATTATCATGCTTATGCAAGTGCATTTTTCATCATAGTTTCATGAGAATTTGGTATAATTTGACTTGCTACTATTATGTTTAAGAAACCTACGAAACGTCAGTTTTTAATTCGCCGCATCTTTTTCTCTGCGGTTGCAACCTTCGCGGTCCTTATCATTGTGACATCTGCGATTCTATTTATGTTGGGCTTTCGCCTCGATGGGCTTAATGGCCGTCTCGAGCAGGGTGCCCTTCTTCAGTTCGACTCAGCCCCAAGTGGCGCGGATGTATATATAGACGGTAAGAATATTGGGAGTCGCACTGCGACAAAGCAGACGGTCATCGCCGGCACTCATACCATTAAGATGAGTAAGTCCGGCTATCAAGATTGGAATCGTACCCTCACGATTTCTGCCGGCACACTTACCTGGCTTGATTACACACGGTTTGTGCCTAAAAATCGCCCAGTTCAAACCATTACGACGCACGAAACACTGTCAGGCATGAAGATCTCGCCTGACAGTAAGTGGGCATTGCTGCAGCCAATTTCGAGTGAGCCTGAATTCCAGCTCGCGGACCTTCGATCTGAAGATGTAAAGACAAACGTTTTGACACTTCCGGCAGCAACCTACGCTGACGCGGGCGTCGAAGGCGTGACGCATTCATTCAGTATTTCATCTTGGGATAGCGGTAGCCGCTACGCGCTCGTAAAGCACTTATACCGTGATCAAACCGAGTGGCTCGTGGTTGATACGCAGAATCCTGCGCAAACCATCAGCGCGACACAGCTATTAAGTGTCGGATTTGCAGACCTGCAGTTTGCGAGTACAAACGGCAAGGTGCTGTATGGCCTGACAAACGATGGCACGATTCGCAAGATTGACCTTGCGGCGGCTACACTATCGCGTGCATTTATTAGTCACGTTGAGAGTTTTTCGGTATTTGATAACACAGTACTTAGTTATGTAGGACTTGATTCAAGCGATGCTACGAAGCGTGTGGCAGGTGTATATCGGGATGGTGATGAGTCGGCGCATGTGCTGCGCTCAGTATCTGACGAAAATACAGTACTGAAGATTGCGACCGGGCGTTACTTTAGCGATGACTATGTTGCAATTGCCGAAGGTGATGTTGTAACCCTGCTTAAGGGAAGTTACCCTTCTTCGAGCAGCCAAGACAATAGCAGTCTTAAAACGTTAACGACTTTTGAATTGTCGGGCGCTGTGTCGGCACTCTCATTTAGTCCTAAGGGCGATTACGTGATTGCGCAATCTGGTGAAAGCTATAAGAGTTACGAAATCGAACACCAACGCACTGCAACGGGTATGATTGCGGTTACCGCGGGGTCTCCGGCTTCAACTTTGAAATGGCTCGATGTGGCGCACCTTTGGAATGATGACGCGGGCACATTGACGATGCGTGACTTTGATGGCAGCAATGTCTTTTCAATCATGACGGTTGCAACTGGGTATGACGCGGGGCTTAGCCAGAACGGCCGCTTCTTCTACGCAATTGGACACGACGACAAGGGGTATCACCTCCAGCGCGTCAAAATGATACTTGAGTAAATAGTTCGATTATTAGCGAGCGCCGAATAGGCGTTCGAGTACCGTTGGTGAGTTACCGCCAGGAATCGAAGTGCTCTCACTCGCTTGGCCGCTTCCTGCCGGCGCAGCTGCTGCAGCGGCTGGGTCTGGGCTGATTTGTTCTGCGGTGACCAAGAGGCGCTTTTGTGAGGTGCCAAGTGGCGTACAGGTAATGAGGGTCATAACAGGCTTATTGGTCGTATAGACGAGCTTACTGACTTCAGTCGGCATGACAACTTCTTTCTTCGTGACGACGTAGGTGTAGCGCGTACCCTTGTAGTTTGCGTAGATGGTGTCACCGGTATTGAGCTTATCGAGTTGTGCGAAGATGAATTTGTATTCACCACCATCAAACAGGTCGTTGCTACTGTGGCCGGAAATGACAGTGTTCCCAATTTCACCTGGGTGGCTGTTGGCTCCTGGGATTGAGAAGTGCGCGACGCCCTTTGCCATTGCTTCCATTTGTGAATCGTAGTCGGCGCCCACATCATAGAGTACGGGAACGTCTACGTTAATTTTAGGAATAACAAGGCGCGGGTCCTGCGATACTGAAGTGCCCCCACTTGGATCGATGACGATATTCTGCGGATCAATCGAGCCTGGTGAGACGTAGGCGTTCACGGCCGCAAAGAGGACGCGGTTGTACTGAAGGAAAAGGAATACCAACACGACAACTAATGATGCAGCAATAGGCATAAAGTGCTTGCTACCACGAATTTTCTTGGCTTGGTGGCGAACTTTGCCGAGGAGTTTTTGGCGAAGCTCAAACAATGCCTGGTCTTTTGATAAATCTTCGGCAGTTTCTTCGAGGTCGGTGTGTGAAGAGAAATAGCTCTGTGCGGGTGTTGTTTCGGCTGGTGTTTCTTTGACGGGTTCTGCGGCACCTTCGAGGGCCTTTTGCTGTGATTGTTGATGTGCGTAGTAGGCTGCGTAGTACTGCTGGTAGTAGTTCTGCCATGCGCTGTGATATGCCTTCCACTGCTCTGCTTGAGGCTGAGGGTGTGCTTCGTGGGTGCGCTCGTAAGGGTTTGCATCAGTGCGAGGTGTGGCCGCCGCGTTGTGGTCGCGTGGGGCTGGTGAGGCAACCGGGCGGTCACCATATAGAGCATCAATCTGCGAACGTAGGACGTTTGCAGCAGCCGATTGGTGATCTTGTGGCGAAGAGGGACTCGGCGCGCCCCCACTCTGGCTACCATTGTTTGGATTCATACTCTGTTATATTGCTGTGTTTTATTGTACAATACTAAAGTTATTTCAGCGAGAGCTGAGTGCATTATGGGCGAGTGGCGGAATCGGTAGACGCGCTAGACTCAAAATCTGGTTCCAGCAATGGAGTGAGGGTTCAAGTCCCTCCTCGCCCACCAAAAAGAAATTATTCCTCTTCAGAGTCCGCATCGTCGGACTCTGCGTCGTTTTTATACAGCGCAGCAAACAGTCGCCCACGCAGGCGTTCTGCGGCTCTTGTGGTCCGTTGGTCGAGCCCGTCTGCGGGTTCGGGTAGGGTGCGCGCGAAGCTTTTGGCATCGAGGATATGCCCAAACATCCCCTGCAATCCTTCAATACGTGAATACGCACTTTGTCTTTGGAGCATTTCGTCGTTGAGTATAAAGTCGGCTGCTAAAAGCCCTGGGTATGCCTTGCGGGTGGTAGTTCCATCTGTACGATGCGCCTCAACCGTATTGCCAAGGTGCTTCACCCCATCGATGAAAGTAATGAACCGCTGGTCATATTTACTTTTTCCACGAAGGTTTGTTTTTACCTGAATGCCAGCGACCTGAGACTCCTCCGTATCAAGAAGCAGGAAGTCGGATGCCCGGCTATCTTTACCTCGACCAGATTCGAAGCGACTTGGGCCAGGGATGAGCACGAGGTTTTCTCGAGTGTCGGACATTTGCTGCTTGAGGACCTCTAGCGCCGCAATTGGTGCCTCGAGTTCGGTGATACGACCCGCGAATGCCTGGTCAAGCTGCAGTTCTTCGTCGGTCGGCTCTGGAGCTACAAGCAGTGTTTGCTCGTAGAATATCTGGCGCGTTCGGGTAAGCTGGAGCGCGCGCACACCTAAGCGTGCCTGCATGACAGAGATGTCGATATAGTCTGGCGCGGCGTGCACCTCGGGCTCCATGAGGTGTTTCCAGTACGGAATCATCTCTTGGTTGATAGTGTGGAAGTTGAGTTTATTGGTGTACGACACGATTGAGAGGTGGTGAAAGGCGATTCTTTCGATGTTGCGCACCACGTTGTGCGTGAGCTGCTGGTTCGAGTCACTTGTATAGGCCTGAAGGCTGCGCGAAACCTCTTCACCTTCAAGCGGCTCGCTCATGAAGTAGGCGTTGAGAAGGTGTGAGAAGTAGTTTGACCAACGCTGTGCGGGTTCCATGAGCGACCTGGTGGCACCCTGCCATTCGCGACGCGAAAGAGACCCGTAATCTATAGGATCTTTATCGAACCCTTCGGCAAAACTCCGCATGTTCATTAACTATAGTTATAGCATTGAGTTGACTACTTCGCAATTATTGCAGTAGAAGTGGCTTCGAGTGGTTTTGCCGGACTCCAAAGCCAGTACGCTGCCGCCTTTGCGGCAATATTTCCGCGCCAAATCATCATTGGGTTATCCCAGGGGGTCGTGACCACATTTCCACCAGACGCAACAATAAAGGTATCGCGATGCAGTACTGCGATACTTACGGGGTATGTAATGGTGAATTTATGCAGTGCTTCAACGAGGTTTGTCAGCTGCATACTAAACGTGAGCACCTTTGGGTAATAGACAGACTGAAATAGTTTTTGAAGCTGCGCGAATGATGCAATAAGAAGTGTGTGAGGGCGATCGACGAGTGCCTGTGAACTGTTTTTGACAAGGTCAATTGCATCGCGCGTAATAATGAGCTTGCCTGCGTAGTCGTGAAGAAATTGCTCATATAAAATTGCCGTCTCACTACTACGCCCCGCATCACCAATCATCAAGATGCCATCAGCCCAGCCGCCAAGCATGGCCAGGTCGGCTGCGGCGTCTTTTGTCAGGCTTCCCGAGGGATTGGTCGGACCAAAGACAGTATCGGTAATGGCGGCCGGGATTGTTTTTTTCAGTACATCAGGAAGAAGTACGCGTATCTGCCCTACCCCGCTTGAGGACGCTACTGAATATGCTTCAGCGACGCCCGCGAAGCCAAGCTTATTGCCGCCGACGATGCCAAGCTTTCCGGCTTGGATGCGGTTTTCGGGCTTGCTCCATTCGATATCGGGAAAAAGCGGAGTGTCGGGCGATTGTTTTTTCCAGTAGCTAAAATCCATATTTTTCCTACTTTAGGTCGAGTTCAATGCTCACTGGGCAGTGGTCTGAGCCCATGACATCGGGGTGAATTGCAGCAGCGACAACTTTATCGGCAATACCCTTGCTTGCGAGCCAATAATCAATACGCCATCCGACGTTACGTGCGCGCGCGTTCGCCCAGTGGGTCCACCAAGTGTACGCGTCGGCTTTTTCTGGGAATGCACTGCGGAATGTGTCGACGTAGCCCGCAGCTTCAAAGGCATCAAATCCCTCGCGCTCTTCATTGGTGAAGCCATGCTTGCCAACGTTTGGCTTGGGATTGGCGAGATCGATTTCGTTATGCGCGACGTTAAGGTCGCCGCTAAATACAACGGGCTTGGTTTTTTCAAGTTCTTGCACGTGCTCGAGGAACGCAGGATCCCACTGCTTGTGGCGCAGTTCGAGACGGCTGAGGTCATTTTTTGAGTTTGGTGTATAGACGGTCACAACCCAAAAATCTTCAAATTCAGCAGAGATGACGCGACCCTCTTTTGCCGGATCGCCGTAGCTATCTCCTGCAAGGCCGTATTTTTCGGCCAGTTCGTCGGTAAAGCCCTTGATAACTTGAAGAGGTTTTTCTTTGCTGAAAATTGCAGTGCCACTATAGCCAGCTTTGTCGGCACTATTCCAATATTCGTGATAGTCAGGCAGGTTAACTTCGGCCTGGCCTTCTTTGGCTTTTGTCTCCTGAAGACACAGTACATCCGGCTGATGCTCGGCGATAAAAGTTTGAAAAGTGCCTTTTGTGAGTACGGCACGAATCCCATTGACGTTCCACGAGTAAAGTTTCATATATCTATGATAACACTTTAAAGTTTGACGCGCGCATCGCGTTCTTGGTCGCGCTTTTTGATGGCCTGGCGCTTGTCGTAATTCTTTTTCCCCTTACCGAGGGCGATGACGAGTTTGATGTGACGGCCTTGTGTCAGGAGTCGAAGTGGCACGATGGACATGCCGGTTTGCTTTCGTTCGTAGAGTTCGTTAATTTGTTTGCGGCTTGCAAGGAGTTTGCGCGGTGAGGTATCAACAGAAGTCTCGTGTGCGCCCTTTGTGTTGAGCAGAAGAGAGAAACTAGCGTTATTAAGCCAAAGTTCACCATTTCGAATCGTGACGAAAGATCCCTTTAGTTGGACGCGACCATCACGCGCCGCACGAGCTTCGCGGCCTGTGAGCACCATTCCCGCAGTAAGGTCATCGCCAAGTGAGTAATCAAAGGAAGCTCGTCGATTGACGATTGCCTGTGGCTTTGATTGCTTCTTTTTCTTGGTGGCCATAATGGTCTATTGTAACAGATTAGAGCACGGATTTGATGGCGTCGAGTAGGACCTTTGCTGAGGCGTCCCAACTAAACGTATTGACCTGGGTGTGACCTTTTTTAATAAGGTCTTTGCGAAAAGCGATGTCGTCAAGTTTTTGTACTTGCTTCGCGAAGTCTTTAGGGTCGTGTGGATTGAAATAGAGTGCGCCGTCCGCTCCTACCTCGTGGAAGACTGGAATGTCGCTAATAACCGCCGGGACGCCCATCGCCATTGCTTCGGCGACAGGAATGCCGAAGCCTTCGTCGAGGCTCGCGGTGGCAAGCAGCGCGTTACTTGCCAAGAGCTTTTCGTACTCAACGTCACTGACTCCATTATGAAATATCACCTGCGCATCTTTTGGAATCATTTTTTCAAGTTCGGCTTTGCGTTTAGCGCCGATGCGACTGAGTAGGTGGAGTGTGCGTCCCGGAAGCCACTCCATTCCTTTAATCAGGGTTTCGGAGTTTTTATATGGCATAAACGAGCCCATGAAGACAATGTTCTTTATGATTTTTTCGTGTGTTACCGGAAACTTTGAAAATTGCTGTGGTGCGTTGTAAACCACATGAATTGGAAGCTTCGTCATGCCCGCGTCCTTAAGGTCTTTTGCTGAGGCGTGACTCACCGTTGTGATCAAGTCGCCACCTTTAAGGATGAGGCGCTGCGGGATGTAGGTTTGGTGATAAAACCACCAACCAATGCGCACGTGAAGTGGCAGGAATCCAGGAGCTTTTGGGTGGCGATAGTAGATCATATCTTGCGGGGTCAGTACTGATTTGTATTTGCGTCCTTTGGTGCCAATTGTCTGCATTGGGCTATACACCACGTCTGGTTTGTACTTATTAAGAATGCGCGCGGTCCACGGTTCTTTGATGGAAGTACCCGCATGAATTTTTATAAACTCTGCGTCACTAGGAAACCATTTTTTCTGCCCATCTTCGGAAATCAAAAAAGTTACTGGCGTTAGCTTTGCCAATGCATTGCCAAGCTCTGCTGAGTAGCGGCTGATCCCATCATGGTAGTCGGTTCGGGTGTACCGAGCGTCAAAAAATAGCTTCATATATGTTTGATTTTATCATGGCTCGCGCAGGCCAGGTCTGACTGCCGTTTTCACGGAACTTGCTTCGCGCCACGACTCTTAAGGGTCTCTACGCCTTAAGAGCCTTGGGCTACGCGAAAGTGTCCTTTGAAAAGGCAGCCAGACCTGGCCTGCGCGAGCCATGCTATAATGAACTAAATTATGAAGATATTAATCGCGTCGGACCTCCACTACCCGACTATCAATGGTGTCGCCACCTTTAGCCGAAACCTTGCACAAGGACTGGCTGCGCATGGCCACGAAGTGTTAGTGATCGCCCCTAGTCAAACCGGTAAACGGTACAAAGAAGTAGATGGCAATTATGTGATTGCGCGAACGGTCTCGGTACCGTTTCCTTTTTATCAGAACTTCCGCATCTCGTTGAATCCATCACGCGAGGTGAAAAAGATTATTGACGACTTTGACCCAGATGCAATCCATATTCAGATGCTTCTTGGTATCGGCCAAGCAACAATGAAATATGGCAACAAGTATGGCATTCCAATTGTCAGTACCAACCACGCAATGCCAGAAAACCTTATGGACAACCTTCGCCTTTTGGCGCCGGTTTCGCGCCCGATTAACTACATGCTGAAGTCGTATGGTGCACGCTTCCACTCAAAGGCCGACTACATCACAATGCCGACACAGTCTGCGATTGAGATGTTTGATGTTGGCAAGATTACTACTCCGATGGAAGCGGTTTCAAATGGTATCGACTTGTCTCGATTCACCCCCGGTCAAGCCGCCGATGATGTCTACGAGCGGTTTAATATCCCTAAAGACCAGCCAATTGTTGCCTATGTAGGTCGACTCGACGCCGAAAAGCACCTTCCAGTACTTCTTCGTGCATTTATTCGCGTGCAATCAGTGATGCCGAACATTCACCTACTGATTGTCGGTGATGGAACCGAGCGTGCGACGCTTCAGTCAATGGCGCATGAACTTGGTATTTCACGCTCGATGACCCTTACTGGCCGCGTCAGTGACGAGGACTTAGTAGAGCTTCACAAGATTGGGACTGTATTTTGTATGCCATCCCCTGCTGAGCTTCAAAGTATCGCAACGCTCGAGGCGATGGCGAGTGGCCAGCCAATTGTTGCGGTTGATGCGGGCGCGCTTCGCGAACTCTGCCAACACGAGCGTAACGGCTACCTTACCGAACAAGACGACGACGAGGCAATTGCGCGTGGTATTCAGCGTATTCTTGAAAACGATGCGCTCCGTCAAGCGATGTCAGAAGAAAGCCTTGCCATTGCACGCGGTCACGACCTCGAATCAACACTTAATCGCTTTGAAGCGATTTATACCGACTTAAGAAACGCCTGAATTAACTTTGCGACGAGTTCGGGTGTTTCGTAGTGGGTTAAGTGCCCTACATTACTAATAACCTTGAGCTGTCCCTTTGGGAATTTTTTGACCAATGCATACTGGTCGCTGAGTGGCGTGATGTCATCAAGCGAGCCTGCAATCAGGAGTGTCGGTACGGGTATTTTCTTTGCGAAGTCGCCCACATTGTGACTAATCGAGGTGGTAAAGCCTTCAAGCACTGACTGTGCGCTATGGAAGCGACTAAAGTAACGGTCATGCTGGTGGTGAATATAGGTACGCAGGCCCTTGTCGTGGGTTTTTGCCATCGTGACGCTCATAATGCGTACGACTGGCTTTGCGGCCAGCCACGTGTAGGCAACTTTATCGGGTAACTTTGCGCCAATCTTGTAATACGCGACGGCAAGCTTCGTCATGAATTTATTTGGTCCATCAAGCGCAGGCGCTCCGATGGGATTTACAAGCACAAGTTTTTTGATAGCTTTTGGATACTTCTCGGCGTACGCTGCGCTGACGATGCTCCCAAAAGAGTGGCCCATCAGTACGGGTGGTGTTTTGAATGATTGTTTCTGCATGAACTTATGGAGCCATTCGACGTAACTTTCAAGGTCATATTTAGCAAGGCGTGCACCTTTCCCAAAACCGGGTAAATCGGGAATGATAATGTTCGCACTCCCCTTGAGATATTTTGCGATCAGAAGAAGCCCATGGTGCGTGCCACGGAAGCCATGAATCATGACGATAGTGGGCTTTGTCGCTACCTTTTGGGCTGGTTTTACTGCGGAGCGGGTTGCGGGACGCCGCGTGGTGGGTCGAGTAGATGATACGGTCACGCTTTTATTATAAGCTACTTCTTCGATTAGGATACATCTTCGCCAATCGCGACGGTAATCTGGGCATACGGCGAGACATCAAGCGTTGAGACGCGGCCGATTTTGGTGGCCAATTGCTCGCGCACGATATAGAGGCGACGCAGCGCGCGGATTGCAAAACGATATTCATCAGGTACGCCTGGGTGTTCCGTAGAATTCTTGATTATATCCATAAAATCAACTAAGCCTTCGTTTTGCGCGCGGCGGTCATCGAGGGTTTCGAGAAGTGCCCATTTTGACAGGACTTGTCGCCGCCTTTCGTAGGCCATGCGTAGCTTCGCCTCTTCGCGCGTCATGTCGCCGCCAAATCCCGCCTGCTCCATATAATTAATTGGTTCATGTTCAAGGGGCTGGCTATCATCGTGGATTTGCTTTGCGATAGATCCATGACGCCCCATCGGCATGTGTGCTCGGCGTGCATAGGCTCCCCATCGGTCCACTTGCTCGTCGATCATCTTCGCCAACGAAAGACACTCCTGAGTAGACTCAGGAGTGTCGAGCGGCTGTTCTGGTGTTGGAAATGGGATGACGTTGTTTGCTACGGCCCCTTTCTTGATTACTTTGAACTACGCGTCAGCTGGTTGAAGGCCATGGGTTTTAATGGCATCTTGGAGTTTTGGTCGGTCGAAGCCAAGGATGATATCGCCGGCAACATCGGTGACAGGGACGCCACGGAAGTCTCCGTTAATCTTTTCCATGAGCTCATCGTGAGCGGCTTGGTCGGCTTCGATATCTTTTGCTATATACGGCACGCCAAGGCGGTCGAGCCACTGCATTTCGGTGTGGCAAAAGGCGCACCAGCTAGTGCGGTAGATAGTTACTTGTGGTGTGGTGCTGCTTGTGTCTGCATCGGTGCTCATACTTTATCCTTCTTTGTTTCCCCTAAACCTTATTTCACTATACATTATACAGTAAACGTAATTCTCTGCCAATAATTATACTGCTTGTGCTACAATAAATGCCAGAATATTGATTGAAGTGAACAATGCAAAAAAGACTTAATCACAGAGGTGGGTTTGCGCTTCCAACGGTGCTGATAGCGTCGGTTGTAATGCTGACTATTTTAGCTGTGTCTGTTTCTTCGGTGACTGCGGTACGCACTACGCTTAAAACGCAGTATTATGAGCAGCTTGCAAAGGCCGCTGGCGAAGCTGGTGTTGCGTATGCAAAAGCGTGTCTTGCACAAAACGGTAATGTGCCACTTTGGACTGATAATAAGCCACTCACACCAAGTAGTGACTGTGCTGGCAATAACTCCCTCGGAGATAGTCCTTTCAGGGCACTCGTCGTTGCTGGTGGTGGATCTGGTGGTGGATCAACGGGTGGCGGCGGTGGTGGTGGTGGTGTCATCACACAGGATGACTTCTCCCTTTCAACGGGCTCGTATTCGGTTGTCGTGGGCGCCGGTGGCGCTGCACCGGGTAATCAGGCTATTGGACGAAACGGTGCAAACTCAAGCTTTAATGGCTGGGTTGCAATCGGTGGTGGTGGTGGTGGATACTCCGCCGGAGGTAATTCGGGAGCTGCTGGTCTCTCTGGTGGTTCGGGCGGCGGCGGCCAGAATTATTACGGCACATATGGCCCCGGATCACCTACGCTTGGACAAGGATATGCTGGGGGTTCTCTTTCTGGTGCGGTCGCCCAAACGGCAACTGGCGGCGGTGGCGCGGGTGGACCTGGTATGAATACCAATACAACTGGAAGCCCTACTGGGGGTGACGGCGGTCCTGGCCTTCTTAGTACAATTACAGGTGCTGCTGTCTATTATGGCGGTGGTGGCGGTGGTGGCACGTCGGTGGGGTCTTGTGGCGCAACTTTCACCAAGGGAGGCTTAGGTGGTGGTGGTCGCGGTAGCGATGTAGGGCTTGCTGGCCTCGCCAATAGCGGTGGCGGTGGCGGCGGCGGCTGGTGCTATGCAAGTGGCAATGGTGGTGCAGGAGGCTCTGGTGTCGTGATTATCGCCTACCCTTATAACGGATCAGTCACTGCTACGGGAGGTAGTCAGGTGTACAACTCAAATGGCTATAGGGTGCATGTCTTTAATAGCGGCGGAACTTTTAACGTCCTTTCAGTTACAAACTCGAGTTGTCCAACCGACCCACGCTGTTCAGTTACTGTTGACGATAATCTTCGAAGTTCATTTAGAGTGACGAAACCTAGTGTTGATTCGAATGGACGTGCAATGACAATTCCAAACAGTGGCTACGTAGAGTTACTCCGTAGCTCTACGGGAGAAGTTTGGCGTACGTATCGCCAACCTGCAGTGCAGTCAGCGGTTGTTCCCGACCTATGTTCCGGTGCAGCGGCAAGCTCACTCGGCTGGCAAAATGCGATTGTAAGCTCGACGCAACAAACACTTGCGAATGCATCGAGCGCTCAAACAATTACGATGCTTGATACTAACCTAGCCGCTGGAAAGATGTATTTTAGGAAAGACTTCACTGTACAGGAATCTGGAAGCTATAATTTCTCCGCTATTACGGATTCTCCGAGTACCGTGGTCGCGATGTACATTGACGGCGCGCTTATTACTACCGCAAAGGGTCCATCGGCGACCAATGCTGTAAACCTTGCTGTAGGCTGTCACACGGCAACGGTTCAGATGACCAACCTCACTTTGCAACCAAGGGCGGCACGGTTTACCGCAGCGTTACAGCGAAGTGGTGCGGCGCCGATTCTTGCGACCGATTCAAGCTGGCGCGTGAGTTCGGGTAGTAGTGTCCACTTTTCTCAGCCCGATTTCGATGCCGACCCGGCCTTCTGGGTGCCAGTAACCGACTATCAAAATCCAACCGCCCAGCAAGCGAGCTCGGCGTGGCAAACGACACAGGGTGACCTGTTTACGGGTATGATTAGCCCGACAGTGAGTGGATGTGCGGCGGCCTGCCCTGCCCCAGCCTCTTTCTACATGCGTGACAGTAAAGACTTTTATGTATCAACACCGACCGAGGTCCAGGTCTCTACACTCTGTGACGACGACTGTAGCGTCTTTATGGACGGCGAAATGGTGATTCAGAACTCACCGTGGTCGGCTATTAACCAGCAGACAATGACCATTACTCCGGGTCGACACCATATTGCGGTCCGCACATTTAACGCGGCGGCAACACCTAACCCTTCTGGTGCAGCTGTTTCGGTAGTGGTAAAAGACACAGGTCAGGTACTTACGCGCACCGACCGTTCATGGGTTGGTACAACAATCTCAACCTATGGAACGAACGCTACAACTGAAGACATTCGTGCGTACGAGGAATCGTTTAGGCCCAGCCCTGATGAGATTCCCCGCCCTACAACCCTTGACCTACTTGTAGTAGGCGGCGGTGGTGGCGGCGGATCAAATGCGGCTGGAGGCGGCGGCGGTGGCGGCGTGCGATATCTTCCTGAGTTACAACTTGGAACAGGAACTTACACGGTGACTATTGGCGCGGGCGGTGTAATCGGAACTAATACAGGCACTACTACAGCGGCACGCGGCCAAAATGGTGGAAATAGTTCATTTGGGTCGTACTCCGCGACGGGTGGAGGTGGTGGTGCTTCTCGAGACAATGGACCCGTTGCAAGCAGTGGTGGTTCCGGTGGTGGTGGTGCTGGTCCAAGTTCTGCTGGCCGTGAGCCTGGTGGGTCGGGCGTATCCGGCCAAGGTTATGCTGGTGGAGCAGGAACTGCCGCCGATCAAGGAGGCGCGGCCAAAGGTGGCGGTGGTGGTGGTGCCGGAGGTTCAGGAGTGAACGCCAACACGACCGTTGCAGGAAATGGTGGTGCCGGATTCATTACATATATAACAGGCAGTCGACTCTCCTTTGCGGGTGGAGGCGGCGGTAGTAATACTGCAGGAAATGGATATCTTGGAGCTGCAACTGATGGGGGTGTCTCTGGTGGTGCTAGCACTAATGCAGGCGCAAATACAGGTGGAGGCGGCGGCGGTTCTGCAGGTTCTGGGGGTTCAGGTGTCGTAATTGTTCGAGTGAAAACTGGCTCGATGACCATCACAACTACCGGCTCTCCTACTATTACAAACGTGACAGTTGATTCAACCGCTTATACAATCTATAGATTTAATGCTAGTGGCTCTTTTACGATTAGCTCGATTAATTAGCGCATAGTAGTAGAAGATGGCACTACCCATGCCTAAAGAAATCTGGTATGATACCTGAGTATGACCGAGTCGCCTCGACCGCAACCGAAACCAGGCCGGACGACCAAGCCGCAGTCGGGAATTTCAGCACCAATGTTGATTTTCATCACTGCACTTGACACTACCTGGAGGGCGTTTCTTCCAACACTTGGAGGGGTATTCCTTGGTATAGGTATTGACCACTGGCTCAATATCGCACCAATCGCTACCATTGTGTGTCTTGTTCTTGGAGTTGTCGCGAGTGCTCTGCTTATTGCGGTGCAACTACGTGACGTAAGGAAACCGTTGAAATAATGAACTTTGGACTATTTGCCGCATCAACTAATGACATTCACATCTCGATTGCAGCCGAGCCGGTATTTTATATAGGCGGCTTCCCCATCACAAATGGGTTGCTTACGGGAATTGCCGGTTCGTTTTTGGCGGTACTGATTCTTTGGTTTGTCGCAAACCGTGTAAAACGTGGCAAATACAATCGCTTTGTAGGACTTGTTCAGTGGGTCTTCGAGGGCCTTTTAAAGCAAATTGATGATGTAATCCCCGACAAGAAGCTTGCGCGAAAGATTACTCCGCTTGCGGTAACGATCTTTTTTGTAGTCCTCATTAATTACTGGCTCAGTGTCTTACCTGGGCTCGACAGTATTAAGTGGAATGATGTACCACTTATTCGTAGTGTAACCGCGGACCTGAACTTTACTTTGGGCCTTGCTGTTATTACCATCGTGACAGTACAAATATATGCAGTGAAATATCTTGGCTCAATGGGTAACGCCAAGCGTTATTTAAAAAATCCATTCAAGGACCCTATCGGCGCTTTCGAAGGATTTCTTGAACTTATCGGTGAATTTTCACGCGGTACGGCGCTTGCGCTCCGTTTGTTCGGTAATGCTTTCGCGGGTGAGGTACTTCTTATTATCATTGCCGTGCTTACGAGCTACTTTGCCACTGTAGTGCTGCCGTTCTTTATGGTGTTCGAGCTCTTCATTGGGTTCATCCAGGCATACGTATTCTTCATTCTGACGCTTATTTTCACATCCCTCGCCGTGTCGCATCACGGCCCCGACCATTCCGATCACTCCCCTGCTGTTTCTTCCCGTAAGAAAGCCGCTGTTAAGGGGTGAAATAGTTTATAATGATAAGTAATAAATAAGGAGAATTAACAAATGGATGCATTAGCATTTGGACTGACCTACGGACTACCTGCACTTGGTGCAGCATTCGGTGTTGGATTTATTGGAGCAGCTGCGCTTAACGCACTTGGCCGTAACCCAGAAAAGCTTAGCGACATTCGTACCCTCATGATTACCGCAATTGTGTTCGCCGACTCGCTCGCGATCATCGGTATCATCGTGGCTATTATCGCGAAGTTCTTGTAGGAGTAATTCTCAGTGAACTTCCTCACAACATTAGCCAACGCAGGAGAAGCGACTGCTGAGCCAGCTCAGGAGGGTATCTTTTCTGCACTTGGGATAGATTTGCAGCTTCTGATTGTTCAGATTGTTGCCTTCTTGATTTTGGTGTGGCTTCTTGGGAAGTTTGTATACCCGCTTCTTATGAAGTCGGTTGACGAGCGTCAGAAGAATATTGAAGAAGCGGCCAAGGCTGCGAAGCAAGCGCAAGAATCTGCTGCTGAAAGCGAAGCGGAAACCGCAGAGCTTTTGGCTACTGCACGCAAGGAAGCTGCCGAAATCGTCGCCACTGCAAAGACCGAAGCCGCTGACATTGCAAGCGCGAGCGAAGAAAAAGCTCGTACGTCTGCAGAAAAGATTGTTGCCGACGCACATGCACAGGTCGCGAAAGATATCGAAAAGGCTCGTCGCGAACTCCACGACGAAACACTCGAGTTAATTGCTCTTGCAACTGAAAAGATTGTCCGCAAGAAGCTCGACAAAAAGGCTGACGAAGCCCTTATTGTTGAAGCACTCAAGGAGGCGAAGTAGTCTATGGCTCGTAAGCTCTCTCGACGCGCATTGGCGCTTCACGTCGCAACTCACCTTGTAGACGGTAAGCCACAAAAGAAGATTGCGCAGCAGCTCGCCGCGTATCTTATTTGGACGCGTCGCACGAAAGAGCTGAGCCTGATTGTGCGAGATATTCAGTTTTATCTTGCCGAGCATGGACATATTGCCGGAACAGTCAGTTCTGCGCACGAACTGAGTGCCGCAACACTCAAGGAGATCGCGGCCTTCGCAAAAGCAAAAACAGGCGCAAAGTACGTTTCCCTCGATACGGCCATTGATGAATCATTAATCGGCGGTATCAAACTCGAAGTTCCTGGGTATGAACTCGATTCCACCATCGCCCGACAACTGACGACACTTAAGACCAGGTACAAGAAAGCCTAACCAAGAGGACTATAGGAATAATAATTATGAGCGAACTATCTATCAGTGAACTATCAAAAGAACTGCGAGGTGCAATTGAAAGCCTCGAAACTAAGGGAAACCTCGACGAAGTCGGCATCGTTCTTCGTGTGGGTGACGGTGTCGCCTGGATTCATGGCCTCCGCAGCGCCGGCTATAGTGAAGTGATTGAAATTGAAACCGAAGACGGTATTACCGAAGCGTTCGCGCTCAACCTTCTCGAAGATGAAATCGGCGCCGTTCTCCTTGGTGAAGACTCAACGGTGAAGGCTGGTCAGACCGTTCGTCTTAAGGGTAGTGTGCTTTCTGTCCCTGTTGGTCCTGAGCTTCTTGGTCGTGTGGTGAACCCTCTTGGTCAACCGCTTGATGGCGGCCCTGCAATTAAAACTAAGCAACAAGGTTTGGTTGAACGTAACGCCCCTGGTGTAATGGATCGTAAGTCTGTCCACGAACCGCTCATGACGGGTATCGTTGCAATCGATGCAATGTTCCCTATTGGTCGCGGCCAGCGTGAACTTATTATTGGTGACCGCCAAACTGGTAAGACCGCAATTGCAATCGACACGATGATTAACCAAGCGAAGCAAGACACTGGCGTGATTAACGTGTATGTAGCCATTGGACAAAAGAGCTCAAAGGTTGCACGTCTCGTGGAGCGTTTGAAGCAAGAAGGCGTGATGGAGCAAACAATTATTGTTGCGACCAGCCCTTCTGACCCGGCGTCACTCCTCTACCTTGCGCCATATGCTGCGACTGCGATGGGTGAATACTTCCGCGATAACTCGAAGCACGCGTTGATGATTTACGACGACCTTACAAAGCACGCCGTTGCCTACCGTCAGATGTCACTTCTCCTTCGCCGCCCACCAGGACGTGAAGCCTACCCAGGTGACGTCTTCTATCTCCACTCTCGCCTCCTCGAGCGTTCAGCGAAGCTTTCTGACGCACTTGGTGCCGGCTCACTTACTGCACTTCCAATTATTGAAACTCAAGCTGGTGACATTTCTGCCTACATTCCAACTAATGTGATTTCAATTACCGATGGTCAAATCTTCCTTGAAACTGACCTCTTCTACCAAGGTATTCGCCCAGCGATTTCTGCCGGACTTTCTGTCTCACGTGTGGGTGGTGCGGCGCAAACTGGTGCCGTCAAGAGCGTTTCAAGCCACTTGAAGCTCGGTCTTTCGCAGTTCCGCGAACTCGCAAGCTTTACCCAATTCGGTAGCGACCTCGACGACGCAACCAAGAAGCAAATTGAACGCGGTCAACGCCTTACTGAACTTTTGAAGCAGCACCAGTATCAACCAATGGCGATTTGGCAGCAGGTGGTCAGTATCGCTTCGGTGACTAATGGCTACTTTGATGGTGTTGCGGTTGCAAAGATTAAAGATGCACAAAGCGCAACCCTTTCTAAGATTTGGAAAGATCACAAGAAAGACATGGAAACGCTTGAAACTGGTGCGAAGCCAACTGAAGAGATCCTCAAGACAATTGAAACTGTTGCTAAAGCGGCTGCAAAGGGATTTGAGGCTTAAACCCCATGCCAAATACGCAAGCACTTAAATCGCGAATCCGCTCGGTAAAAAGTACCAAGCAGATTACGAAGGCGATGCAACTCGTAGCTGCGAGCAAGATGCGCCGTGCGCAGGAAGCGACGAAAGCTTCTGCGCCGTACACCGACGCTGCGCGGCAATTGCTTGCAAACCTTGCTGGGCATACCTCAGTGAAGGGCCATGCGCTTTTTACGACGCGCCCAGTAAAAACCCGCCTCCTTGTGGTTATTGCGTCAGATCGTGGACTTGCCGGGGCGTTTAATAGCAACCTTACTCGCCTGTACGCACAGGAACTCATCAGTGATGATAGGTCTGGAGTGGGTAACGCGACAGTCACGATTGGGCGAAAAGCGGCACAGTTTGTGGCGCGCCTAAAAGATACGGAAGTACTGGGGTCGTACCAAGACCTGCCAGACCGACCCGATGGTCACGAACTTCACGCCATACTTGATACTGTTCGGCAGAAATTCGAAAGCGGCACTGTCGATGCAGTAGACCTTGTCTATACAGAATATGTGAATAGCGTCGTCCAGCGAGCTACTGTCAAGCGCGTACTGCCAGCGGGCCAAGATATCGAGCCTGACATTTCACACCAAGACGTCGCCTATGAGCCAAGTGCCGAAGAGGTACTTGACGGTGTCGCTTACCGCCTGGTCGAAGCTCAGATTTTTCAAGCACTGCTCGACTCTCGCGCCAGTGAATACAGTATGCGCATGATGGCAATGAAGAACGCAACCGACAATGCAACCGACCTGATTGATGATTTGACGCTCGAGATGAACAAGGTACGCCAGAGTGCGATTACCCAGGAAATCGCCGAGATTAGTGGCGGTGTGGAGGCGTTGAATGACTAATAGACTGAAACGAACCGAACTTACTACACGAACAACACAGCAACTACAGGAGAATAAATCATGACTAAGACAACAGGAACAATTACACAAATCGTCGGTGTCGTCGTTGACGCCGAGTTCGCAGATAAAGTACCTGCGATTAACGACGCACTTACAGTCGCCCACAACGACGCAGTGATTACTCTTGAGGTTGCGCAGCACCTCGATGAGCACACGGTTCGCGCGATTGCACTTTCAAGCACTGACGGCCTTAAGCGTGGCCAAGAAGTAGTTGCAACTGGCGCGCCAATTAGCGTACCGGTTGGTAACGATACGGTTGGTCGTATGTTCAACGTGACCGGTGACCCAATCGACGGTAAGCCAGCGCCAAAGGGTGCGGTTTCTCCGATTCACCGCCCAGCTCCTGCCCTTTCGGAGCAATCAAACAAAGCTGAAATTCTCGAAACTGGTATTAAGTCAGTCGACCTTATCGCCCCTATTGTAAAGGGTGGTAAGGCTGGCCTCTTCGCTGGTGCGGGTGTCGGTAAGACGGTTCTTATTACCGAGCTTATTAACAACATCGCGAAGTTCCACTCTGGTAACTCGGTTTTTGCCGGTGTTGGTGAGCGTACTCGTGAGGGTAACGACCTTTACTACGAAATGGAAGAAGCGGGCGTGCTCGACAAGACATCACTCGTCTTTGGGCAAATGAATGAGCCGCCTGGAGCGCGTCTTCGCGTTGCACTTTCTGGTCTTACTATGGCAGAATCTTTCCGCGACGAAGGTAAAGACGTGCTGCTCTTCATTGACAACATCTTCCGCTACACCCAGGCTGGTGCTGAGGTTTCTGCACTCCTTGGTCGCCTTCCGTCTGCAGTGGGGTATCAGCCTAACCTCCAAGAGGAAATGGGTGCACTCCAAGAGCGTATTACCTCTACTAAGAGGGGCTCAATTACTTCAGTGCAAGCCGTCTACGTACCTGCCGACGACTTTACTGACCCAGCGCCAGCAACAACTTTCGCCCACCTCGATGCAACTATCGTGATGAGTCGTGCGCTGACTGAAATTGGTATCTATCCTGCAGTTGACGTGCTCGCGTCGACTTCTACCAGCCTCGACCCAGAAATCGTGGGTGAAGAACACTACCGTGTGGCTCGTGAAGTGCAACGTATTCTTCAGGAATACAAGGAACTCCAAGACATCATTGCGATCCTTGGTATGGAAGAGCTTTCTGACAACCAAAAGCAAACTGTAAACCGTGCACGTCGCGTCCAGCGCTACCTGTCTCAAGCCTTCTTCGTGGCTGAAAAGTTCACCGGTAACAAGGGTGTCTACGTGAAGCTTGAAGACACCGTGAAGGACTTCGGCGACATTCTTGCCGGTAAGTACGACGACAAGCCTGAAGACTGGTTCTACATGGTTGATGGTACGCTTGCGAACAAGGCGGCTAATGAAGGCAAGAATCCTGCAAAGGAAGCGAAGTAGTTTATGCACTTGCAACTTATCACCCTTCAAGGAGTAAGTGTCGACACTGACATTTACGAGCTTATGGCCCCGACGGCTGCGGGTGATATTGCGGTGTTCCCTGGTCACGAACCGCTCGTGACGTTGGCCGCTCCTGGTGCACTCGCGGTACGCTACGAAAAGGGTGACAAAGACGACGAGCTTGAATACTTTGCCGTCAGTGGTGGCGTGATTGAGATCGCCCCTACTGCCGTACGAGTACTTGTGGACGAAGCTGACCGTGGCGATGAAATCACTGAAGCTGAAGTCAAGGCCGCACTTGACCGTGCCCAGAAGATGAAGGGTGAAGCTAAGAACCAGGTGGAGATTGAGAAAGCGACACAGTTGATTGACCGTGCGCAGGTACGCCTCCGCGTGGCCGAATTGCACCACCGTCGCCGTCACCACTAAACCTATGAGTGAATTTGAGCCTACCCCAACTGAGCGAACTGTCGCAAAGGCACCTGAAAAGGACGACCCCCCTGCTGATTATTATCGGCAGCTGTACGTCCTTTCGCGTTTTGTCTTAAATCGCACATTTGATGTACAGATCGAGGGTGAAGAAAATATCCTTGATGAGCCGGCGATTTACGCGGCAAATCATGTGCAATTTGCCGACTCGCTTTTAATGTCGGCGATTCACACCGAGCATACGGGTGCACCGATGCGATTTGTCATTAAGCAGGAATACATCGAAGGTGGCGGTTTAGATAATAAAGGCAAACTTGGTCGTTCAACAAAGTGGTTCATGCAGCACACATGGCAGATTCCTGTTGACCGCGAGGCGAAGGATGGCGGCGCCTCGGCAATGCGCATGGTCCGTCTTGCCCAAGCTGCACTGCAGCGCGGTGAATCAGTCGGTATTCACCCGGGTGGTACGCGTATCGATGAATCGGAGGGTCTGCCTCGCTTTAACGACGGCGTAGGTTTGATTGCACTCACGAGTCGTAAGCCACTTGTGCCAGTATCACTTCAATATGGAGAATCTGAAGGTCGCTTCAAGAAGACTCCAGTTGTTATTAAATATGGCGAGCCGGTCATGCCGGTTGACTTCTCGAGCCTTCCCGATCCTGACGTTGTGTTGTCATCCGAGGCTGCTGAAGCACGCGAGCAAGAGCGCATTACGAGCAAAGAGCGTGTGCGACGAATCACGAGTACCGCAGAGGCACGCGTCGCTGGATTATTAAATATTAGTCGAACTGGTAAAAAGGCGGTGCTTAAGAAGCATCGTGATCTTGAGGAATAGTCGCGAGAATTTCGCGCACTTCCGCAGTTGTCTTGGTGTGCATGAGCTTATCGCGAAGTTCAGCGGCGCCGGGCATGTCGCGCACATAAATCTTAAAGAATCGCTTCAGTGGGTCAAACGGCGCGTGCTCAAGAGTAGCTGAGAACTTATCGTATAGGTCGAGGTGGTAATGAAGAAGGTCGAGCATTTCTTCGCGGCTTGGTTGGTAGCTTTCAGTGAACGCGTACGGGTTAGAAAAAATACCACGGCCAATCATTACGCCATCGACTCCGTACTTTTCAACAAGCTCCATGCCGTGTGCGCGGTCGCGGATATCACCATTAATGGTAAGGAGTGTATGTGGGGCGATTTCATCGCGAAGTGCTTTGATTTCGGGAATAAGCTCATAGTGTGCGTCGACCTTACTCATTTCCTTGCGCGTACGAAGGTGAATGGTAAGGTTTGGAATATCTTGCTTTAAAATGTGGGTCAACCATTCGCGCCATTCGTCAATGCGTACATCGCCAAGACGAGTTTTGACGCTGACTGGCAAGCCGGCTTCTTTTGCGGCGGCAATAATTTCAGCAGCAAGCTCGGGGGTCCGAATAAGGCCACTCCCCGCCCCTTTCTTTACGACATCCTTTGCGGGACAGCCCATGTTAATATCAATGCCCTTAAAACCGAGCTCTTTCATGCCAAGTGCCATTTCGCGGAAGTGCTCAGGCTTGTCGCCCCAGATTTGTACGACCATTGGGTGCTCGTCATCAGCAAACGCTAAGCGACTCGCAGTACTGTGTCGACCCTTCGGGCTACAGTAGCCATCAGTGCTGACGAATTCGGTAAAGAAAATGTCAGGACGACCGGCTTTCAAGACGACATGACGAAACACGACATCCGTCACCGCTTCCATAGGAGCGAGGATGAAGAAAGGTTTTGGTAGATTATTCCAGAAAGTACCCATTCGCTCTTTATCACAACGGTGGTGGTTGCCCACCGAATTGATGGGAGTGTTGTGGTGAAAAGTGAATGGACAGACAGAGATAGTGCGTAGTCTGGTTTTGCGCCGTAATGAGGGCGTCCACTCTTGGCAGGCATGATGCCTAGCCGCCGTACTGGGCCTTGCGACGCGCCTCATGGTCGGCGTTCTTGACCGTGGTCATGCCGTTGGCGTGCGCGTCGTTGACGAGCCGCTTCTGCTCATCCGAGCGGTCCTTCGGCGGCGTCTCGGCTGCTCGCATGTAGTCGGCGTCGGTTGCCATCGTGATCTCTCTTCCTGTCGTGGATCGGTGGATGGGTGGAACGTCTTGCAATGGTTTGGGCGAGGTGGCCCCACTCGGTCGAACGACTCTGTTCGCGTGGTGTTCCAAGGCACCCGAGCGGGGCCACCCCTGTTTTCTGGAGCATGGCGGGCTCCAGATGAGTGGCCGAACCACTCGTATTCCGGAGCCCTTAAGCATCCCCTCGAGGGACCCGGAACTCATTGAAAGAATAGTGCCACTGAGCCAGGTGGAATCTGGCCGGACATCAAGCGAACGTTACATTCGCTCGGAAACCGTTTTATCAGTGGCCTCGATCACCATGGGGGTGACCGAGCCGTGAGGGTTGCTTCTCTGGGGGAGGGGTTTTCGCAACCTCGCCCTGGGCAGGCTCTCACGTACCTTTTTTGCACTAAATCTCTGTCTGTCAAATTGCATAGACATCGAGAGCTAGGGCATGCGAACGTCTCTTCTCGTAAGAAAAGCTGTCGGCATGCCGCAGCTCAATCGTGTCTATTACTATTATTATAGCATGATTTATGCTAAATCGTCAATGAGGTCTTGCTCAAATGCGAGTACGCCCTTGTAGTCTGGTGAATAGCCTGAAGTGTCAGGTAGCGAAAGTGTTGCGATGCGTTTCCAGACTGCTTCAATAAGGCGCTTGGTGCGCTCGACGTCTTCGGCGCTTAGGTCGAGAGACAGCACGATACTCTCCCCTCCCTTGGTTGGTTCGATGAACGCAAGTTGGCCACGAGTGACGGTATAGTTACCGTATTCAGCTGAGCTTTCGGCCAAAATCTTATAGAACACGAGCTGTTGCTTGTACTTATGGAGCTTCAGTTTTGTGCCGTCATCACCCTTGTCCCATGCAAGCGAAGGGTGGCCTGTTTTGTAATCGGTGACGACGAGTGTTTTATCCTCTTTATCAACATCAATCATGTCGAGTGACCCTGTGATGCGTGCATCGCCTACGCGTACATCTTGATGACTAAAGGTCACTTCGGCCTTTTGGGTGACGCTCATCGGCAGTACGCTTGATTCAAAGAATTGCGGAATATGCTGGCTACCTTGTAGCAGGTAATGTTGGAAGTCACTTTCACTGAGCCGCTCTTTGGCAAGTGCTGTTTCAAAATCGTGCAGTGAATCTTCAAGTGGCTTCGGCGTCTTGGTTGCCGCCACATGCGTATGTGCTTGCTGTAAGGTCCAGTGCACGGCGGTACCGTATGACGCCGGTGCAGGTTTTGTTTGCGGGAAGTGCAGCAAATTGTTAAGTAGGAAATGCTGTGGTCCCCCGCGACTTACGTCAAGAAAACTGTTAAGCGATGTGGCGCTGAGTTTGAACTTTTCAATTTGCGGCGCTAAAAGCTGCTTTAATTCAGGGGTTGTTTCTACTAGTGGTTCGTACCACGCAAGCTCAGCAGTCTCGAGCGTTTCTTGGCGCGATTGCTCGGTAGTCTCAAGCCTTGGCGCCTCAACGTTTAGCAAGAAATCGGCAGGGAGTGTTTGCTTGTCGGTATCGTTTGCCCCTGCGTGGGTAATGATGAGTTCATTTTTTGCACGTGTCATCGCCACGTAAAAAAGGCGCAAGCGTTCGTCGGCGGTGTTGCCGGTTGGTGCGAGAGGAAGGTTTTCTGGGTAGCTAATTGAGCGGCTCATGCTGCGCGCGCTCTGCCCCCACACTGAGTCGACCGAGTTGAATACAAATACGGTATCAAACTCGAGGCCCTTTGATTTGTGGGCGGTTAATAGCTGGACGGCTGGTACGTCACTCGCGAGTGAGTAGCGATTGAGCGAGATGCCGATTTCGAGGCGTCGGTGGAGCTCGATAAACTCAACGAAGGCACGTAGATTAAGCGTTTCACCTGGTTTATACTCGCGAAGCTTGGCGCGAATGGCACGGAGTGCTCCAAGGTATTCGATGTAGCGCGCTGGGTCAGCTTCAAGTGCGTCGGGCGAGAAGAAGTAACTAAATAATGGGCTTTCGCTTTTTTCGTCCGCCGACTTGCCGATAAGCGAATCGATCATTGGCTCGAGGTTAAGTACCGCTGCGTCTTTTGCGCGTGTTACGAGCCATTCAAGAATGGGCGCAAACTGCGGTGTGGTCGCCATGACTTCCATCCACTGTTGTCGATTGGTGTAGGCGTCAAGGCTCAGGCGCCAGATGTCTTTTGCTTTAAGTTTCCAGGCAGGGTGCGTAAGGAGTTCGGGTAGCAGTATATTGACGAGCGCATGGTTACCTTCTTCAAGTGCGAGTACGACGCGTGCAACTTGCTCGAGGGCTCGAATTGGCGCGGTATCGAGCACGCTTTCCTCGCGTTCGTAGCGGACTGCGATACCCGCATGGTTAAAGAATGGTAGAAGCGATTGAATGTCGGCGTGACGCCTGGCAAGGACGGCAATTGAAGATGGGTCGGCACCCTTTTGAATTTTTTCGTTAATGCGACGCACAATCTCGAACCGCTCACCATCAATCGAAGGTGTTTCCCATACGGCGACGCTACCCGCTTCGGGCTTTTTTGCGGCAAGCTTTTTATCAAGCTCGGGGATGCGTTCTTCGAGACGGTCGGTCCCTTGGGTAATGACCGCTCGTGATGCTTCAAGGATACTTGCGCCCGAACGGTAATTATCGGTCAGCACGATCAGCTTTCGCGCCGGGTAGCTTTCCGAGAAGTTAAGAATATTACTGATATCGGCACCCTGGAATCCGTACACGGCCTGGTCGTCGTCGCCCACGACCAAAATATTTGGGTTACCTTCATTCACCGGGTTATCGGTGAGGTTGTGAAGGATGCGAAGCTGCGCCAGGTTGGTGTCCTGGAATTCGTCGACCATAATATAAAGATATTTTTCTTGAAGATTAAACTTAAGGTCGTCGTGTACTTCTACTGCGTGCACCACCTGCATAATCATATCGTCATAGTCAAACAGGCTCGCCTTTTCCATGCGGCTGAGGTACTCGTAGTAAATAAATGACAGTGCCTTGAGCTTTGTGAGGCGTTTGCGATCTTTGAAGACGAGTGTTTTTTGATCACTGCGTTCTAACCAGCTCGATTTCCAAGCTGAAATCGGCTTGGTCGGGTGGATGGTTTCCGTTTCTTCGAGCATTGCTTCAAGCGAGTCGGTAATGACATGCGCTAGCGGGCGAACTTGGTAAAGCGATTCGGTAGTTAGTGCATGGTCTCGGATTTCATCAAGGGCGTCGTGAAGGGCCGCACCTGTCGACTTTCCTACGCGTTCGCTTAAAATTGGCATAAGAATACGCTCGATAGCATCAAGCGAAGCTTCACTTTGCTGAATGACTGCGAGTAATTCGTCGCTTGTGAGGGCGCTACTACGTTTGAGCTCCGAAATGACACGCTTCGCATCAGACAGGTGCGTGTATTCGCCATTCATCATGCTCGAAAGTGGGTTCGAGAATTCAAGTTCTTCAAAAATGCCGCGAAGAATTTCGTATTGCTTGATGTCGTCGGCTGGTTCAAAAAGTGCATTACGGTAAAAGTATTCACGGTTATGGCTCATGACTTCACTGCCGAAGCTGTGGAAGGTGTGGATCGCTACTTTGTAGGCGTCTTTACCAATAATACCCACGAGGCGCTCGCGCATCGCAGCCTGACCACTTTCGGTAAATGTTAGACAAAGGATGTTTTCTGGCAGCGTGTCGGTCTTTGAGAGGATGTTCGCCACGCGCACACTAAGCAACTCGGTTTTTCCTGTTCCCGGCCCCGCCACGACCATGACAGGACCTTCGATGGTATCGACGGCTTGTTTTTGGGCACTATTGAGCGAGTGATAGCGATCGGAAAAACTCATTACTTATCTAGTATACCCCATTCGTTTTCGCTGTGTTCAGCTCATCAGCATAAGATATACACTTATGGAACGAATGTGAAAGGAAGTGCAGGCCGCGGGCCTCGCCATAGCGTGCTATCAGGCACGTGACGAGGCCCGCGAGGCGCACTACGGGCTTTCCACCTTGATCGAAATGACTCGATCGGTGGCGCGGCCTCCGACACCCCAGCTCTCACCGCGTACGATGACTCGCTTGGCGAGCAGTGTGTGCGGATTGATGTTGGGCGCATGGGCACGCTGCGAGTCGGTCATGACCCACAGTCCGCGAACCCTGGTCGAGTCCTTCTCGTCGATGACGAAACGGTCTCCAGCGGGCCGAATCCACCAGTGCGAAGCGGGCGTCCGAATGACGACCACCTGTCCAGGCTCGAGATTCATCAGGTCGAATGTCTCGGTGACCACGCGGGCCTCGAGGGCTTCTCGAACGGTTGCGAATTCGTTCGCCATTCAGGCCGCCAGCATCGCGGTGCGCTCGATCGAGCGGATTGCGCTGGTGGCGCGTCCCGGGTTGGGCGGGTCGTACGGGTCCTGTCGCCAGGGCTCGCCGACCGTCACGGTTCGCTGCACCTCGTGAGGTGTTTCGATGAAGGGCTCTCGGCCCATCGTGGCGATCAGCACGTGCACCTTCTCCATGCGCGTCTTGCTGCGCTCTGCGACCGTATCGAGTCGCACGTAGTAGACGGTTCCCTGCTCGGTGGTGATCAGGTAGGCCTCGTTCGGACGGATCCGAACCAGATCCAGCGTCTTGCCTGTCATGACACTTCCTCTCGTTGCAGCACGGTGCTGCATTCATGCATTATACCACTTATGCATAAAAAAGTCAATATGTTTTACAGGGGTGGCGAGTTGTATTTCGGCCATTCGGTGGTACAATATAGCCTATGAACGACCAGCTGTACGACGATGTTGCCCTAGAGCGTCAGATTAAAGAGAAATTTGGTGTTACGGCCGAAATTGATTCAGTGATTGCGCGTCACTTCCCTGTGGGGCGGAGCGTCGAGGCGACCTTGTTTTTGACTGGCAAAAAGCAGCTCTATCTTTATGTTGATGGTGAGGCGCGCCTTTACCTTTCAGACATTCAAAAAATCGTATCTCGGGTTGGTTTGCAACCTGAAATGTATATGCCGCCTAAAGGCCAAGTGCATTACTTTGATGAAGTTGGAACGGCAAAGTTTCAGGAAATCTTTCCTGGCCGCAAGGTTGTCAACGATCAGGATATTGCGTTCTATAAAACACTTGCCCCGTACAGCCCTGCGCTTATTTTGATTCGTGAAGTCAAAAATGGCATTATCTATCAATATGACAGCGACGCCACCGGTGGGTGGCGCCCTCATGCGAAGTTTAGCTATCGTCGTATTATGACGAGCTAGTTTTCTGGCTTTAGCGTCTCGACTTTTGTAGAGCTTGGTGGCGTACCTGGGCCATCTGAAGTATCGGTACCGGCTGACTTATTTGCTGCTTTCTCGAGGGCTTCAATATCGGCGCTTTTTGCGATGTCGGCAAGATACCACTGCGCGGCACCCTTAGGGAATGTCAGTGCATCCGTCGGCTGATCGATAGTAAGCAGCAGGACAGTTCCACCAAGTGGTTGTTGGACGATGTCGATGACGCGCTTCTCATCATCGTTTTTCTTTTCAGCGAAGTACATTTGCGGTGAAGTACCTGCAGCCTGCGACCAACTATAGTCTGCAGAGTTGGTTGGATTTGTATCAGTCCTTACGACTGCTGCGTAGGCTGCAATAGTAATAGTGTTATCTTCTGAAGCTTTTGTAGTAAAGCTATAGCGGCAGGCATCAGCAGTTGATCCATCTGGGCTTTTAATGCCCACGCGAGTCCCTTCGCTAACGGAAATAATATTGCCACCTGCAAGCTCAGAGTTCTTGAGTTTTTCTGGCGTAGTGAGCGAACATGCGCCAAGGTTTGGTGTTTCGGAGAGCGGTACTTCGCTAGCACCATTTGATGAAGTATCTTCTTTCGGTGCAAGTAAGAAGTATGCGATGACTCCTGCGACCACGATGAGTACAGTCGCGCTAATGATGCCAATTCTCAGCTTGGTTTTCTTGTTGAGTTTCTTCATATCTAACTACACCCCGTACATTTATATGCGCTTGGTACTTGGATGGCACCCGATGATGACGTACATCCAATATTAATATTGTCGTAATATACCCAGACGCCTGCACCCGAAGCACCCTTCCAGCGGATCGAGTCGCCTGTTGATGAGTCGGCCACCCAGCTTGTGTAGGCCGAGTACTGGTGGGCGTAAATAGTCGGTGAACCAGTACCACACATGTTGTTCCAGCCCGAGTTCACGACGCGACCACAGAATCCACCTGAACAGCCGTCGGCCCCAAGTGACATCCAAAGGTTCATGCCAGGACGTGTGTAGCCGTAGGCGTTGCTAGACCAGGTCCAGCCACTATAGACACTTCCCTTGTAGCAGCGCGTTGCAACCTGAATTGTCACGCCTTGACCTGGGTTGAGGTAATAGCCAACGTTTCGGTGCTGCGTACCCTGTACCCAGAAGCCGCCATTTGCATTCCAGTAGAACTCAGCAGTCGTACCGCTCGGACAGCTTACAGGAGACGATCCGTTGACCCATGTACCGTCGGTTGAGCCGCCCATGTTGTAGGCACCCGGTGCATCGATTGGGGTGGTTGCACTCGCAATGTTAGAACCTGAGCTTTCAACCCCGCCAGATACGGCAAATACTTGGAACCAGTACTGGGTACCCTGTGCGTGTCCACCAAACGAGAGGCTCGTTCCGGTTGAGGTCGTACTCCAGCTATTAGCATTCGAGTTCTGGCCGTAGCGTATTACATAGCTTGTCGCACCGGCTGAGGCGTTCCATGACAGATTGAACTGCGTTGATGATGCCGCACTGGCGCTTAGCCCAGTCGGTGCGTTCGGTACGGTAGAGGTTGCGGCGGTGTTTGACCAGTTGCTTGTGTCGCCAGTAGTGACGCCTTGGACGCGGAAGTAGTAGGTTTGTCCCACGGTAAGGCCGGTGTGGACATAGCTCGTTCCCGTTTGACCAGCAAAGCTTGCGAGCCCTGCGCTAAAGGCACTGTTTGTTGCGCGCTGTACCGTGTAGGTAGTGCTTGAGCCGCCGCATCCTGCGTTGGCTGACGTTGTCCAGTTGGTCGTAATTTGCGAAGTCGAGTTAACGGTCGCACTGATAGTTGGCGCACCAAGTTCGAGTGGTGAAGTTGTTGCAACGTTTGACCACACACCAGATTGTCCGTTTCCTTCTGGCTTTACGCGGAAGTAGTAATCGGTTCCTGGCGTAAGGCCGGTAACGGAACTGCTATTAGTGGTTGGACTGCTTGATGAGAGGTTGGCGGTGAAGTTTTCGTCGGTTGCGCGCTGTAATGTGTAGCTGGTGGTGTTAGCGATTGATGACCATGTGAGGTTAATGCCCGTGAAACAGACTGGTGTTGCGGCGAGGTTTTTAATTGCACCCGAGGTTGCGATGTTTGCGGTGCGACGACTTGTGATTTCAGACACGCTGCTATCACCTTCGCTGCGGAAACGAAGTGTGTACGAAAGACATGACCCTGATCCGTTACAATCTGCACTGCCATCCCCTACATATTGAATAAAGTCATTTGTCGTGCCACCTGGAGTGAGGTTTGTTCCACACTTAATCGAGTTTGTGACGCTTGAATCAGCGTCTGGTACGAGCAACGCAGACTGGTCGACACCCTTTAGAGTTGATGACGTGACGATTGAGCCCGCGGCGGTAATGGCTGCACAGCTTGGGTATTCGCCGTTTTTGTCATAGTATTTTTCGAGCGCTTCGGCAATGGTGGTTGCGTTGGCGGTGCGGCGGTTATCGCGGCCGTCTTCAAGATATCGGTTGAACCCGAGTGTGGCTAATGTCGCCAGAATCGCAATCACCACAATGACGACGATCAGCTCGACAAGTGTAAATCCCCTCCGATTTATCATGAAGTAATTGTACCATAAGCGCTTCGCATTTTATATTGAGATTTTATTCAATTTCAGCCTCACCTCATCGGGTATAGTAAATAGTAGATGCATCGACGTAAACTTTTTCTTGGTATCGGTATTTTTTCTTCCGTCCTTTTTGTGTGCGTCGCGACACTTGTCTCTATGGGCTGGCTTTTGCCTGCTGATCAGGCGGTACTTAGGGCAATTAATAGCCACGCAACACACCATCTCGATAGCCTGTTTCTTACGGTGACAAATTTGGGCAGTGCAATTTTCGTGACGATAGTAACTCTGTTATTGCTAGCGAGTTCACTTGTAAAAAAACGCTATAAACTTGTGACATTCATCATAATTGTGATGGGCGGCATGATTATTTGTAACCTACTCCTTAAAGCACTATTTGAACGACCGAGGCCAGACTTATGGGAATGGCTCATCCAAGAAACAAGCTACTCTTTCCCTAGCGGCCACGCCACCGCAAGTATGGCGCTGGGTATCGTGTTACTGGCGTACTTCTGGCATACAAAGTGGAGAATATTTGTGTTTGCAGTGGTCTCGTTATATGTACTTACCGTAAGCTTTTCTCGCCTATACTTGGGGGTGCATTATCCAAGTGACGTTATGGGCGGATGGCTGCTTTCACTTTCGATTGCAAGTTTCACCGCAGTTGGTATTACTCGCGTTACGCAGACTCGTCGTAGAAGGAGCGTTTCATGAGGGTAGTCATTATTTACAATCCAAACAGCACTGGCAACGGAAAGGCCAATGCCGAGCGACTTGCGAATGCACTTCGGGATGAATCTATCGAGGTTCGCTTGAGACAAACTACTCACCCTGGCCATGCAACAGAGATTGCCGACTCATACGCGCGGCGTGGTGATGAAATGGTCCTTATTTCATCAAGTGGTGATGGCGGGTATCACGAGCTAATTAATGGAGTTTTATGCCATAAAAATACAAAACTTGTTGTAGGGTTACTGCCATCGGGAAATGCGAATGACCACTACTCAAGCCTTAATAGTGGTGATATGGCGCATGCAATTATTAGTAGAAAGTTTCGCACTATCGATACGCTTAAAGTATCTGGAACGATAAAAGGCGCCGAGTGGCTAAGGTACGCGCACTCCTACGCCGGTATTGGTGTGACCGCTGTGGCGGCGAAAAAGCTCATCGAAGACCGTCCTAATGCATGGAGCGAGAAATGGACAGTACTTCACTCGTTGCTGTCGTTTCGTTACGCAAAAGTCATCGAGGATGGTGATACTCGCAGGTATAGCAGCTTAATCTTGAGCAACATCCCGACGATGTCGAAAGTAATTAAGCTTTCTCAGCAGTCCTCTGTGTATGATGGAAAGTTCGAAGTAAATGCAATTCACTTTGGTTCGAAGCTACGTCTTATCGGCTACTTAATGACGGCCGCGCTTATAGGTCTGCACCACGACGCAAGCCAGTCACGTTACAAATGTCGGACTACGAAGCCACTTGCCATTCAGCTCGACGGCGAAGTGTACACACTTGATGCAGATTCAACGCTGGTGGTTGAATCTGATCGACGTAGCCTGCGCTGCGTACTGTAAGTGGTAGGCCCTGCTTGAGGTTTTGGGTGTTCTCGAGTATAATTCTACTCTGTGCAACCAGTACTGGGGATTGGCCAAGCGGTAAGGCAACGGGTTCTGGTCCCGTGATCGGGGGTTCGAATCCCTCATCCCCAGCCAAGCATAAGCGCAATAGAATAAGTGCCGGATTTCTCCGACACTTATTTTTGTAAGTTTAAGCCTCAATCGCAATTTGTTTTGGCTTTGGCAGTTCTTTGAATTGAACCGTTACTTTCAAAATACCATCCTTCATCTTAGCCTTGATGGAGTCCTCATCTGCGGCTTCTGGCAAGCGGATGCTTCGATAGAAGCTGGAAGAGCTTTCGCGCACAATGTATTTTTTATCCTTATCTTTTTCTTGCTCGTGGCGCTCAGCGCGAATAATTAGGTTGCCTTTATCAACATTGATATTGATGTCCTTCTGGTCGAAGTTAGGTAGATGAGCTTCTACGTGAAGTTCCTTATCGTCCTTCGACGTATAGACGTCCGTTGTTGGCATTTGCATTGTTTTGATCGGCGAAAACCAATCGTCTGAGAAGAATTGCTTCTGTAAGGCTTGGATTTCCGCAAACGGATCAAATTTGATTAAGTTACTCATAATAACCTCCTTGTATTTGACTTGTTAACGAAAGGTTAAACCTTTCATACAATTTATTATATTGAAGTTAGCACTCTAAAGTCAAGAGTGCTAATTTTAATATCATCCTAAAACATATCCACTATCCCCAGCCACGATAGATTCGAACAAAAGTCAAATATACATTCTAATTACAGAATGCATATTTTGCTATACTATTTGCATGAAGCATCTTTATCATATTGCCAAAAGAACAGATTGGACTGCGGCACAGAAAACCGGTGAATATACAGTAGGCTCTTTGCATCGTGATTTTTTTGAAGATGGATTTATTCATTTATCCTATGCTCGACAAGTAAACGTTGTGGCTGATTTAATTTACCACGACACACTCGACTTAGTCCTGCTTACTATTGACCCAACGAAATTAACGGCAAAGGTTGTAGATGAAAAGGCTGATTTTCCCGAGGAGTATTTCCCTCATTTGTACGGACCCTTAAGTGTTGATGCGGTCATCGACATTAGGCCTTATAGGCCGATGTCGGATGGTAAATTTCCGATAGTGAAGTCTGCGTAGTTTTCCCGAAACACATCCACTATCCCCAGCCAAATTGAATCACTTTAGAACTTCTTTAGAAGTTCTTTTGTTTGCTATCATAAGCTTATGACTCAAACTTTTATTCTTCTTATGGCTGTTATTTTAATTGCTATAAGGTTGCCATCAGTAATGCGTCGGCTAGAGATTAAGGGTGGTGAAAAAATTGGGTTTGTTTTGATTATTTTTGCTCTTTTAGGAATTGCTTGGCTTGCGGTGCATGCTTTAGGTGTACTGTTTTGATAATAACTCTACATATTTCAAACCCTAAAACACATCCGCTATCCCAAGCCAACACGTTTATGTTAAAACGAGTCTTAATGGCTCGTTTTTTTGATAATATACATTTATGGTTAAAGAAAAACAGAAAAAAGTAAAACTATCAAAACCTTTGAAAGTTACTATTGGCATATTTTTATTTTTAGTTGTTTATGTGGTATCAATGTTCCTGCCTTTCATAGGAGGATATACTTCATGGCCCTATGTTATCGCTAAGTGCGGAGGGTTGCCAGTCATTACTAACAAATTTGCCGCAGCATGGTCATACAGCGTACCTGGCATGACTAGCTATTATGGTCCAACGTTTCTTAGTTCGATAAATAATTATGTATGTACGGTTGAGGAGGCGTCGGCTCAAGGATATCATAAGGCTCCATGGTAGTATTTCTCTCCAGGAGCATCTTCACTATCCTAAGCCAAAGAAAAAGCAGCCGAAGCGGCTACTTTTTCTTTTTTTATATATGTAGCCAAATCTTTTTAATACCCACGCTCAGCAACAGATTTCTCCACACTTGACTCCGGAATTGCATCATACACCGCCTTAATGTCTTTCATATTCCACGAGATTCCACACAGTGAATGCTGCACCTTGCCGCTTGCATCCAGAAAATACAGGCAGGGCTTGCGCGTATTACCGACGTATGCGTTTTCGGTGTATACGACTCCGCTCATTTCGCCAAAACTCATGTGTGAAGACTTGCCAAAATTCACCTCTTCAATGCCCGTCTCGGTGAGTGTAAATGAGCTCGTGCGTGCGCGGTAGATAAAGCCCGCACCGACAAGGAGACTCATCGCTCCTGCAATAAGCAAATAAAAACTAAAAAGGTCGAAGAATAGTATCGTTAATGCAACCTCGCCAATAATGAGTATGATGAGAGTGATAATAAAAGGAAGCGCGGAGTAGCCCATGAATGCGTTTGGTGTAATTTTCATGGATTTAAGTATACAGTACTTGCCTTGTTTGACTCTCTACTCTTTCTGCTGGAATAAAGCCACTTGGTAAAGGTGCGCGTTCTCCTTTAGGGGCGTGAGGGTACTATCTAAAAGTCGAAAAGGTCACCAAGAAACGACTCGCGTTTCTTCTTTTTATAATAGTGCGGATTAGATGCAGTGTCACTTGGTGCTTGGTGATGTGAAACTGGGGCCTGCTGTTCATGGCTCGCGAGGCGTGGTTGGTGTGCGGCAGTTGATCGTTCGATGATTTTATCGAGCTCTCCCCTATCAAGCCAGACCCCTCGACAGGTCGGACAATAATCAATTTCAATTCCTTGGCGTTCGCTCATGGTGAGGGGTGTGTTATCTACTGGGCAATTCATAATAACTTTAGAATAATAAAATCGGCTGAGGCTTTGCTGAAGGTGGGTGTCGTGCACAAATTTTGCTATACTACCTCTATGGAACAAATCGCAACTTGGCTGGGCGAAAAAGGCCTCGCCGTCCTCATTGTTATTGGCGTCAGCCTGGTTATTTATTATCTTGGCGCAAAACTCATTAAGTCGCTTATTCGCCAGGCGGTAAAAAATCGTCTTCGTAAAGCAAGCAAGATGGATATGGAGAAGCGCCGTAAAACGCTGACTAGCCTAGTGCTTAATATCTGGCGTGTGCTGATCATTGCAATTGCAATCGTCTCGCTTCTGAAGGTTTTCTTTCCGCAGGTTGACCTGACTCCCCTGTTTGCAAGTGCGGGAATCATTGGTGTGGCGATTGCCTTTGGCTCGCAGTCGCTCGTAAAAGACTTTATTACGGGTATCTTTATTATTTCTGAAAATCAGTATCGACTTGGTGATTATGTTGATATTAACGATGCCAATGGCCGCGTTGAACAAGTGGGTATGCGCTCGACCGTGATTCGTGACGAAAACGGGAACGTTCACTATATCCCAAATGGCTCTATTGTGCATGTCGTGAACAAGACCATGGGCTACAGCAAGGTGTATTTTAAAATTGCACTTAATGCGAGCGTCGATCTTGATGCGGCAATTAGTGTGATTAATCAAGTTGGTGATGAGCTCGCAGCTGATGAAGCCTGGAGAGATAAAGTACTCAGCGCACCCCAATTTCAAGATATCGGTACGATGAGCGGCAGCTCCGTTGAAGTAACGATTACTGGTAAAACGCAGCCTTCTGATCAATGGGCGGTCACCGCTGAGATGCGCAAGCGACTTTTGGGTGCGTTTGATGCGGCGGATATTAAGCTGGCCTAGTTTATCTGATAAAGTAACTTCATGAACAAATTCGTTTTCTCAACTGGCAACGAGCGAAAAATCAAAGAAGCGCGCGCTGCGTGTGACTTACTTGGTATCGAAGTGATACCTATAAAACTTGAATTTAACGAAATTCAATCGCATGATCCAATCAATATTACAAAGCAAAAAGTTGAAGATGCGTATGCGCTTGCAGGTGAAGCGGCAATTGTTGTCGCTGACACATCTTGGTCTATCCCCTCTTTGAATGGATTCCCTGGTGGCTACATGAAAGACGTCGCTGAATGGTTTACTCCGCAGGACTTTATTAACCTTGTTGCCGATAAAGAGGACAGGACGATTATTTTCAGTGAAACTATTGCCTATAAAGATGCCGAGGAAGTGAAGATATTCTCGAAAGAGTACTCGGGCGTCATTGCAAAAGAGCCGCGTGGTCGCAGCGGCAATTCATTCGATCGAGTCGCCGAATTTAACGGACGAACCTTCGCTGAAGGTCAAGATGCTGACCAAACAAGCCATAATCCTAAGGATTTTGTGTGGTACGAATTTGCGAAGTGGCTCGCGCAGAAGTAAGTCGCCGGCGTATACTAGGTATATAAACAGGAGGAGGTGTATGGATACATTTCTTAGTTCATTTAGCGGCTTCTCGGTGAACGATATTGCATGGTTTAAAAATCCCGCGGGGAATATCCTCGCGTTAGTTGAGTCTTAATATGTCCCCACTCTTTCTTGCGGTCCGTGCCATCAGCTCCGAGTTCGCTCTGAGAATATACTTGCCCGTTGTGTGGATTGGCGGATCCGTGGTCGTCGTGCTTTTGTTCGTCGCTGGCTGGCTGACTTCCTTATCTACATGGTGGCTCTTCTTGCTCGTGCCGATGATTGTGGTGACGATTCTCTTTATTATTATTTCGGCGTTCGTGGGCGTGGCGATTCAAGTACTTCGACCCTACCAGTCGTCCGACCAAAAAATCGCCGTCGGCGCGCTTGTTGATAAACTGCAAGAAGTTTCTGATGCACTCCAAATGCCAAAAGTGCTCATTTTATTGCGCCTTGCTAAAGACACCCTCTTTCCAAGCGGTGAGAGTTTTATCGGTACTATGGCGTCGCATGCCGCCACACTTAAGCCCGACTTTCAGGAAATTGTGGCGTCGTTCGACGACCGCTAACTAAGAAGCATGACCGTGCGCTTCGGAAGTTGTGCGCGAATATGATCAATAAGGCGCGAGCTAAGAATGTCCTTTAGAGCTTCCCAGGCTGAAAGGAGTTGTTGTTTCGCGCGAGGTGCGTCGACCTCTTGCATCTCAACGAATTGCTCGAAGAGATCCTGTGTACTGTTTTGCTCTGTTGCGTACACGGCGAGCGCCATGTCCTGAAGTTCTTCGGGAAGCTGGTCTGCAAAGTTTTGCCGCTCCCCTTCCGTAAGATGAACCGCGAGCGCGATAACGGTGCTATCAAGCGCGTCCTTTGATTCGCTGTCCGAGAACCCTGAGTAGTCTTGAACAGTCTTGATTAAATCACGATATTTCATATAGCCTCCTCTTCCCTTACATTTACAACTCTTACTGTAAAACCAGAATCTGAGAGTGGACTTAAATATAAAACACCCACATCGAGTGGGTGAATTATTAGATCTTTTGAGCCTTACGCTTTGCAGCCTTGAGCTTCTTCTTGCGTGCACGCTTGATATCAGCGCCGTGCCAGTTTCGGTGTTTAGCCATCAGTATTCCTTTTTTAACTTTCCCTATTATACGCGAAAACTACTGTTAAGGCAATCGTATATACGGCGACGCGCGTCAGGAGATATTGCTTTTTTATAATATTTATGCTATAATATATATCGTCAAATCGACACACCATCCGCTCCTTAACTCTTCGGAGAAGAAAACATGACCAACGTGGTTCCCGTGTTCGTGCACAAGCGCTCGGACATCCCTGCTCACAAGCACTTCGCTCTCGTGGGCGACATCATCGACGATGCGGGAGCCTACGAGTTCCGCAAGATCATCATCGCCAGCCTCGATCTCTACCTGAAGCGGCCCGAGCGTCAGACCACCGAGTCGGACGCCAAGCCCTCCTACACCGAGATCAACGACGAGCTGATGTCGCAGGTCCTCGCCCGCTGCGGTAAGGGTGACCGCTACATCATCCTCGCCCACAACGACGGCAAGATCTACGACGAGATGGACCTGCTCCTGCTCGACGGTCTCGCTGAGGACTTCCGGTTCTCGCGTGACGAGGTCGTCATCTACGTCTACATCGACGGCACGGTGTCGGAGTCGCTCCACGCGCTCCACTTCTCCGGACTGGTCTGACGTCACGTCGGAACGGGTGGTTTGGCCTCTTCGGGATTTTCCCGGGGAGGCCATTCTGCTTTTCTGGACAACACGCTATAGTAAGTGTAATGAGACGACCCATTTACCGCGAAGATGACGACGAGCACCTAGGCTATGTGGTGCGTGACGATGTGGGCTGGCAAGCCCAGACTCTTTTTGGCTATACCATTACTCGCACCGAAACTGAACATGATGCCGAGGTTGCCGTGCGTGAAAGGGGCCTGAGCTTCTTAATGGGTGTGTGGCAATATCTCGATAAGGACGACCGCGACTGGCATACCTGCATTATTAAAGAGGCAAACCCAACTCGGGTGATTGTGATTCGCACAAACGTCATGGGCTATCAAGACCCTGACGATTACAAGCTCGTGACGCTCCATAAGCCGACCGACGAAATACTTATCAAAATGAGCTAGCTTGCACTGCGCCCTGCGCAGGACTACACTAAAAGTATGGACGGAGCATTTTACCTTATCGTAAATAGCATCATCGGCGTGCTCCTACTTCTTTTTGGCCTAAAGCTTATGAAATTCGCCGTCGCCCTTATGGGGTTTGTACTGGGGTATTCACTTGTGTCGGCGCTGCTGGTAACTACCTCTTGGCCAGAATGGGTCACGATTGCAATCCCTCTCGCGGCAGGTATTGCGCTTGCGGCGGTGGCCTTTGCGTTTTATAAATTTGCCGTTACTTTAAGTATTTCACTCTTCTTTGTAAACCTCGCGTATGGGGTTGCGTCATCGTTTGGTCAAGGTGCGACCGAATCTTGGATTATTGCGATTATTGTCGGTGTCGTTATCTTCCTTGTGGTTGCAGGCCTGCGATTGGTTGATGCGTTCTTCGCGCTCACTACTTCCGCGCAGGGCGCAAGTCTTTTGTTGATGGTGCTTTATAGTCTAGTGTTCTCGGCTCAGGTCGGATTCCTTCAGGGGTACGAAAGTGTACGAGTCGATAGTTACGAATGGCTTTGGATTGTGGGCTGGGTTGTGCTGACGGCGGTCGGGCTTGTATTTCAGTTGCGCGGACGTAAAGCCAAGGTTATTGAGTAGCATTCAGTAAACAATTATGAGGTGTTGTCTATATTGCGTCATTGACGCTTATGCTCTACTATAAAAAGTAAATTAACCAAAAAGAGACAGCCCATAGTGGGAAACGCGCGCTTACCAATTCCGGGGAAAGATGATGGTCGCTGGGGAGATATCCTCAACGAGTATCTTTTGGTGTCCCACACAGAAGACGGATCTCTACGGTCGAATGCACCCACTTCAGGTGTTGTTGATGAAGTATATGTCACGAATGCCATTCAAGGTAAGGTGAACCGTTCGGAACTTTCGGCGGTTGCGACAACTGGTTCTTATGGTGATCTTCTTAACAAGCCAGACCTTGTACTAAATAACGACGCTCGCCTAACAAATACGCGCGTCCCTACAGACAATACCGTCTCGACAAATAAGTTGACGGACGGAAGCGTAACTGAGCCTAAGCTCGCTGCAAGTAACGAGCCGAGTAGCGGCGACGTACTCACCTGGAGCGGCGGCGCATTGAACTGGCAAGTACCGGCGAGCGCTCCTGTACAGAGTGTGAATGGCCGCACTGGCGCGGTTGTGGTTTCGAAGGCCGATCTAGGTATCGAAAATATTAATAACACGAGCGACGCAAATAAACCGGTTTCATCTGCGACACAAACTGCGCTGAACCTTAAGGCAAATGAAGCAGATTTGGCTACTGTTGCAACAACGGGATCCTACGCCGATCTTAGTAATACGCCCGATGTAGTACTTAGCGACGACATTCGCCTTACGAATAGCCGTACTCCAACCGATGGAAGTGTCACCGAACCTAAGTTAGCAATTTCAAACAATCCGAATAATGGCGATTTTATTGCGTGGAACGGTTCTGCGCTCACATGGACCGCGCAAACTTCAAGTCCCGTCCAAAGTGTGAACGGTCACACGGGTGCCGTAGTTGTGACGAAGGGTGACGTTGGGCTTGGAAACGCGGACAACACGAGCGACGCAAGCAAACCTGTTTCCACGGCAACGCAAACAGCGCTAGATTTAAAGGCGAATACGGCAAGCCTTTCGGCGGTTGCTACTTCTGGGAGTTACGCTGACCTCTCGAATCGTCCTACACTTCCGACCGCGGGTACGGGTGCGGGAAACTACGCCGCAGGAAATGATGCACGCATTACAGGTGCACTTCAGTCGAGTGTAGTCACTACCAAGGGTGATTTGCTCGCAGCAACTGGCGCCTCGTCTCTTAACCGTGTGTCAGTTGGAACGAACGGCCAGGTACTCACCGCCGACTCTTCTGAAGCTGCCGGTGTAAAGTGGGCGACGGTCGCAAGCGGTAGTGGCATCGTACGCCAGGTTTACGGAGCGGTTACAAGCAACACTACTGCAGGCAGCGCCGCTAATACTGACTATGTATATATTGTTCAGAGCGCGGCGACCATAACCTTACCTGACGTTATGTTTAATCACAATCAGTATGTCGTTAAGAGCGTCAGCTCTAGTGCAAATGTGATAGTGAACTTTACGAATGGACAAGCAGCAGACGGCCTCACCTCATTTACTTTGCAACCTAACGAGTCGATTACCTTCATTGGTAATTTGCAGGTAGATGGCGCTGAAGCGTGGGTAATTATTTAAGTGTGTTAAAAAAGGAATAGCGAGAATAATATGACGTATCAACCAATGCCAGTAAACTCAGAAGATTCGACATTTGCAGCGGGTCAAAAAGGTATTTATTCGCTTGCGGTTCGTCGGGACGCAGATACGGCTCCGGTTGCCGACGGTAAATTCATGGGTCTTGTGATGGATGATGAGGGTCGTCTAAAAACTTCAAACAAAACAGCCAGCTTTCCGGTTACAGCTGGAGCTGTGAATACGGTAGGCGCGACACTTACTGTCGATGTAAGACGTGCATCAAATGTGGTATTTCACGTAAAGAACACGGGGACCGCAGCTATGGCGGCTGGCCAGTTCTCATTTGAGGCATCACTCGATTCGACCGATGGAACAAACGGGACCTGGTTTAGTATGCAAGCTATTCGATCGAATGCGAATACTATCGAAACCGGAACAGGAACGCTCGCTATTGCAATCGGGGCTGGACTTGTTTACTCATGGGAAGCCTCGGTGAATGCATATCAGTTTGCGCGTGTACGTTGTACAACTGCCGTGACGACAAATGCGGTAGCGACCTGGATTGCACAGCGCGGTTCGTATGCAACGGAGCCAATTCCGGCAGCGCAAAGCCACGCTGTTACCCTTTCCGGATCTTCTAATGCAGTCAATAACACGCCTGTTGTTGGCATCAATACGAACCTTGCGGGTGTCGTGACGGCTGCAACAACAAACGCGATTCTTGTAAAGACCGGATCGACTGCGCTGTATGAATTGACGCTCTCGAACGTCACTGCCACTCCAGCATTTTTCAAGGTGTATAACAAATCAAGCGCTCCGACAGTAGGAACGGACGTGCCAATGGCGACTTTCCCGATTCCCGCTAACACCACTGTGGTGTATGAGTTTGGGCCTGTCGGTAAGCGTTTCACAACTGGCTTTGCGGTCTCTGTCACAGGTGCGGCCGCAGCGAATGACGCAACAGCTGCGGTTGCTGGCATCCAACTTAGCGCTACATACAACTAGTGTGTGAGATAACTTCGCAGTTGGTCGGCACTAAGACTTGCCCCGAATCCAGAATGACCCGGCTCGAGGACTCGGCCCTTTGCGAGGTCGCCTAGAATCACCGTATTAAAACCGATAGAATTTACAAGTCTTTCTACCAGTGCAACATCTTGAGGGTTGTTTCCCGCAATTGCAATTGCCTTTCTCGCCGCATCCCCTGCTGGGCGTGCCATATCATGCAGCTCGTGATACCCCATGTGGCTGAGCGCTTTTACGACGCGCGACTGATCGAGAAATGCTTGGATAAATTCACTCGACGATTCCAGCTCGGGCACGGTATCGCTTCGTGGTCCGTCGATTTCATCCCAATAGTTCATGGCGTCAATTACAAGCTTTCCTGCGAGCTCGGCTTTTGGGAGCGAGGCGTACTTACTGAGTGGAATCGCAAGAATGACGATATCGCTTTTTAGTGCGGCCTCTTCTTTCGAGACGGCGTGCGCACCTGGTGCGAGAATTTTCGTGGTGAGTGCGATTTTTTTCGGATCAGTTGAGCCCGCGATATACACTTCGTAGCCCGCATGTCGCGCCAGCTGCGCCAGGACGATACCAACTTTACCGGCACCTAAGATGCCTATCGAATGAATATTCATAGTGTTATAGTACCTTATTTACTTTTTGCGAGTAATTCTTTGACGCGTGGAATGACTTCTTTTCCATAAAGCTCAATTGATTTCAAGCGCACGCTGGCCTTTTGAGGCCCTTGACCGTATACCATATCAAAGCGTGTCACGTCGAGTACCTTCATTGCTCGTGCGATTTTCTTTGCAACGGTTTCAGGCGAGCCAATATAGAGTGATCCATTTTCAATTTCATAGTCAAATTGTTCTTTTGTGTAAGGTGGCCATCCACGGGTGCGTCCAATACGATCCCAACTGGTTTTAAATGCAGGCCACGCAAGGCGCTTGGCTTCTTCATCGGTCTCGGCAACGAGACCTGGCGAGTGCATACCAACGGGATGCGCTTCGGTGCCAAGGTCCTCAGCTGCTTGGCGGTACAGTTCAACGTATGGCGCAAAGCGATCGGGCGCGCCACCAATAATTGCGAGCACTAATGGAAAGCCATAACGCGCCGCGCGAATGACAGATTCTGGCGAACCGCCCACGCCCACTGCAACATCGAGTCGCCCTGAGTCGGTTTTAGGGAAGACATCAGCGTCCTTTAATTCAGCACGCGTGGTACCCTTCCAATTGACTGGCTTTTCGTCGAGTAGTTTTGCAAACAAGCCAACTTTTTCTTCAAAAAGCACTTCGTAGTCGCGTAGGTCGTAGCCAAATAGAGGAAATGACTCAGTGAATGAACCGCGACCAAGGATTACTTGTGCACGGCCGTTTGAGAGTGCGTCGACGGTTGCGAAACGCTCAAAGACGCGTACCGGATCGTCGGAGCTGAGTACGGTTACGGCGGAAGCTAATTTGATATTTTTGGTGCGGGTAGCAATGCCCGCGAGTACCGTTTCGGGGCTCGAAATTGAGAAATCTGAACGGTGGTGCTCGCCAACTCCAATAATGTCGATACCGAGCGTATCGGCCAGAATCGCCTCTTCGACTACTTGGCGAATTGCGGCCGCATGGCTAAAAAGTTTCCCGTCGTCAGACGTCGGAAGATCCCCAAAAGTATCGATACCAAAACGTAGGTCGGTAGTTTTTTTGATACTTTTTGATGTGCTCATGGGAATCTCCTATTTACTATACTTTATATAGTATACATGCGAATGAATATATCTACAATACATCGTTCGCTCACAGGGGTAAATAATTGACATTTCAATGCAAAAATGGTGTTATAGACATAGGGACAATTCTGTCCCGTTGTTTGACATCTGAAGGGAGCGAGCGTGGCTCGTACAAGGATTGCGGCCGCCCTGGTCGTCAGCCTCTCGATGGGGCTGTTGTTTGCCGGGGCTTCGTCAGCCCAGGCCGAAGACGTCGACATGTGCACTACACCTGTAGTGGACCTGACGTCTGATCACATGCTGGACACGGCGACCGTCGAAGCGGCGGTCGAACAGGCCAATGCAACCGGCGCGGATTTCTACGTCCGCGCTTTCGAGTCGACGCCTGGCGGAAGCCTCGATGCCTACTGGCAGGAGTCCATCAAGGACTGCGCCAACTGGCGGAGTGGTAGCGCCGAGAACGGCGTTCCGAAGGGCAACATCATCATGGTGGCGTTCGGCATGGACCGTCAGAGCGCGATCTTCTACGGATCGGGCTTCAACGAGACCATCGGCGTGAATCGTGCGAATGATCTTCGCGCGGACATGAACGAGCAGTTCCGTGCGGGCAACTTCACGGACGGTGTCGTGACGGCAGTCGACGAGCTGGCAGTGTTGGCAGACCCGAATCGGCCGATCGAAGAGCCGGAGGCAGCGCCCGCTGCGCCCGAGTTCAAGGTTGACTGGGCCGGATTCTGGACCATCACCCTCTGGGTGGTGGTTGGACTGGCGTGTGTCGGCCTTCTGATCTGGGTCTTCTTCCTGAACCAATCGCGACTGCGCCGGGTTGCGGGACGTGCTCGGCTTGCCGAGGCGAAACGCAAGGCTGGCGAGAAGGTGGTCGCCTGGGATGACCCGGGCGAGTTCCTCGACGTCACGTTCCTTACTGGAGGCGAGCAGCTTCCGAAGGAGGTGCAGTCCGTCGACTACACGGTCGAACTCATGGAGATTGACCGTCGCGCAGGAAGCGCTGCCGTGCTCAACCGCAACTACGGCTCCAGCAAGTCTCACGACCCGCAGAACAAGCGGCTTGACGAGAAGGAGCTCAAGCAGGCGCACAAGGACTACACGGCAATCGCGGGGGCATACGACGCCGCCCACACTGCACTCGCCTCCCTCAAGGCGAAGGCTGCCGAGGACGTGCGCCGGTATTCATTCGAAGGCCAGGCGGCTCGCGCGAGCGCGATCCGCAAGACCCTCAGTGCTATGGCCGGAAAGCTCAGCGACTACGGTCAGATGTTCGCCACGACCATCGTGAGCCGCAAGCACCAGCGCCTCAGTAGCGAGCTCATGAGCATTGACGAAGCCCTCCGCGCTAAGGCGGGCCAACTCGACACCTATGAGCGCCTCGAGAAGCTCGACGGCGAGGTCTCCGAGCTCGGAAGCGAGTTCGGTAAGATGGACGCTGCCGCATCGAGTCTGACGGACCCCCGCGGGACTCTTCAGGAGATCCTGAAGCGAGGTCGTGGACGTCTGCAAGGGCTCGACATCGACACCGAGAAGGAAGAGCGGAAGCTCGATACTTTCGATGGCGGTGCACTCGACGGTGTGCTGCGCAAGCTCAACGCGTCCAACTCCTACGAGCGTCAGATGAGCGTCTTCGACGCCTTCGAACGTCGTGTCAGTACGGTCGTCGCCCAGGCGCAAGCTCGGGATGACGCCTACCGCGCCGAACAGGAGAAGAAGCGCCGCAAGGAGCGCGAACGTCAGCGCCGCGAAGAGCAGCGCCGGAGTTCGTACTCAAGCAGCAGCTCGTCCGACGGCTTCTTCGGAGGCATGGCAGGCGGCTACATCGGCGCCTCGCTCGGCTCGAGCCACTCCTCGTCCTCTTCATCGAGTTCGTCATCGTTCGATTTCGGTGGTGGCTCGAGCGGAGGCTGGGGTGGCGGAGGCGACTCTGGTGGGGGCTCCAGCGGTAGCTGGTGACATCCAGGTGGGCCCGGTGCGTCGTATGCATCGGGCCCACCGCCCCTTTTGTAAGACACGTCCTGGGAGACCCAGGTTCGGCTACGAAACGCCGAACTTCCCTAGTGGCTTAACACATTAAGCGCCTAGGGAAGTAATAAATACGAAAAGAGCCCGGCCTGTCGCCGAAAGACTCAGCGACAGGCGTCGGGGGTTCTTTTCGGCAAGGCCGGGCTTCGAGGCTTACTTAGCCTCGATGCCGGTTGCAGTGATGACGACATGATGGTGGTACTCGTCGCAGCGGATGCCGACGACGTGAGGCATGCTCTGAAGGAGTTCTTGCGCCGCGAGGACGAAGTCCCTGAACTGCTGGTCATCGAGGTGGGCGCTGAACAGGAGCTCCGTCTTGACGGCGACTCGCCTGCGCGAGAGGCCAGACGAGGCTTCGCGCAGCTGCGCTTCCTGCGGCATGAGCGGTAGGTCGTGGTCCTCGATGTAGCGGTTCATGAACTCGGTGAAGCCGTCGCGGAACGAGTCCTGGACGAGCTTGTCGCGCGAGTCGAACGTGATCTTCAGGTGCATGTACGCACGCATCGGTGCCAGCTCGCCGTAGCGAGGCTGAGGACGGTGCGTGACCTGCTCGGAGAACAGGGTTGCGGCAGGGACCATTGGGGTCCTTTCTTGGTCGAATCTTCTTGCAATCGGACTCGCACATTATAGCATTAACGGAATGAAAAGTCAATCCTACCCTACTGTAAATCGCTTGGTAAAACCGAAGTTAGGCGCTATTATGGGAAGCATATGCGTGATGATAAAAAACGATTGCTGAAGCGGGGGCTCCAAATTATCGTTTCTTGTGGTGTCGCGCTCGCTATTATTGCTGCGTTTGTGTTTGTGACGCAAGGCCGAGACATACCCGTACTGGACCCGCATGGCACGATTGCCGACCAGCAGAAGACCCTGATTCTTATCACGGTCGCCCTAGGGGTATTTGTGGTCATTCCGGTATTCGTACTACTTTTTGCGATTCTATGGAAATACCGCGCCAGCAACACAAAGGCGAAATACGAACCAGAGCTTGAAGGTAATAAGGGACTTGAGGTGCTTTGGTGGGGTATCCCCTGCTTGATTATTCTTGCGTTGGCTGTCATCACGTACATCTCGACCCATGCGCTCGACCCCTACAAGGCGCTCGAATCTGATAAGACGCCAATCAAGGTGCAGGTTATCTCGACAAAATGGAACTGGGTGTTTGTATATCCTGACTTCAATACCGCAACAGTTAACTACATGAATATTCCAGATAACACGCCGATTAACCTAGAACTTACGTCGGACGCACCAATGAACTCATTCTGGGTACCGGCGCTCGCAGGACAAGTCTACACGATGAACGGCATGGCGACGAAGCTTCACTTCATGGCTGATAAGGTCGGTTCGTACAACGGTTCAACGGCCAATATTAGTGGTGAGGCCTACGCAGATCTTCGCTTTAAGGTGAACGCTATGTCGGACACCGACTTCTACGCATGGGCTGAAAAAGCAAAAAGTTCGACTAACGTGCTTAACGACGAGACGTACGCCGAACTAAGCGCACTTTCTGAGCGACAACCTGAAACCACCTACGCACTTAAGACCGAAGACCTATTTAATGACGTTATAATGAAGTACATGCACAGCGGAGGGACGAGTCACTAATGCCACAAATTCCACAAGAATGGATTACTTTTCTGTTTGGTCGCCTGACGCTCCAAGACTTTGTGCATGAGCCAATTATGGCAGGCGCGGGTATCGGAATGGTGCTTGGCCTTGTTGCGGTACTGATTGGGCTTACTGTATTTAAGAAGTGGAAATGGCTCTGGACCAACTGGATTACCGCGCTTGACCCTAAGAAGATCGGTATTATGTACGTGGTGGTATCGGCAATTATGCTACTTCGCGGGTTTGCGGATGCACTGTTGCTTCGTGCACAGCAAGCAACCAATAACAATCTGCCGGTTGAGCTTTTGAATGCCGATCACTTCCAGCAGATCTTCTCGGCGCACGGTTCGATTATGATTTTCTTCGTAGCCATGGGTCTGATTGCGGCCATGTTCAACTTGCTGATTCCACAGCAAATTGGTTCTCGCGATGTCGCCTTCCCGTTCCTTAACTCGGTTAGTTTCTGGCTGTTTGTAGCTGGAATGATTCTTATTAACGCGCCACTGGTTGTGGGCGAATTCTCGAATGCCGGCTGGCTTGCCTACCCGCCACTCTCGGGGCTCGAGTTTAATCCAGGCACGGGAGTCGACTATTGGATATGGAGTTTGCAGATAGCCGGTATTGGTAGCTTGCTGTCGGGAATAAACTTTTTCGTGACGATTCTTAAGATGCGTGCACCGGGCATGACCCTTATGAAGATGCCTATCTTCACATGGAGCGCCCTTGGAAGCACGATGCTGATTATGGCCGCCTTCCCTATCCTGACGGTCACACTTGGGTTGCTCTCGCTCGACCGCATGATTGATACGAACTTCTTTACGAGTACCCTTGGTGGAAACCCGATGCTCTATATTAACCTGATTTGGGCGTGGGGACACCCGGAGGTCTACATTCTTGTGCTGCCTGCATTCGGTATTTTCTCTGAAGTTGTGGCGACGTTCTCGGGTAAGCGATTGTTTGGCTATAAGTCGATGGTGTACGCAATTATGGCAATTACCGTCCTCTCATTTACTGTATGGCTGCACCACTTCTTTACGATGGGTGCGGGCGCCGACGTCAATACATTCTTTGGCATCATGACGATGATTATCGCCATCCCAACAGGTGTGAAGGTCTTTAACTGGATATTTACAATGTACCGTGGCCGAGTGCGCTTCACGACGCCGATGCTTTGGTTTATTGGTTTCATTGTCACCTTTACAATCGGTGGACTTACCGGTGTGATGATGTCGGTGCCTGCGGCTGACTTCCAGTTTCATAACAGCTTGTTCCTGGTGGCGCACTTCCACAACATGATCATCGGCGGCGTGCTGTTTGGTGCCTTCGCAGGTTTTGCGTATTGGTTCCCGAAGTTCACGGGATTTGTGCTCAACGAGCGTATTGGTAAGTGGGCGTTTTGGTCATGGCTTGTTGGATTCATCCTTGCTTTTGGTCCGCTCTATATTCTTGGGTTTATGGGCGCGGTTCGTCGGCTCGACCACTACGACCCGTCACTTGGCTGGCAAGGGCTCTTTATTGTGGCTGGTGTCGGTGTGGCGGTGATTGCACTTGGTGTATTCTTCCAGGTGCTGCAAATTGTCGTCAGTATTATTCAGCGCAAGAAAAACCGTGTCGGACCAGACCCTTGGAACGCACGTACGCTTGAATGGGCGACGCACACCCCTACGCCTGAATATAATTTTGCAGTGATTCCTAAAGTGACTGAGCGTGATGCATTCTGGGAAATGAAAAAGAACCCAAGCAAAAAGAAGCCAGCGTATGAAGATATCTGGGTGCCAAAAAGCTCAGGCGTGGGTGCGATTATCGGACTCTTCGCCCTTGGCTTCGGCGTCGCCGCGGTCTGGCACATTTGGTGGCTGCTGGTGTTAAGCCTTGTTGCAGTGATTGTCCTTGTGATTGTGAAGCTTACCGACGATGACGTCGAACGTAAGCTTTCCGCAGAAGAAATCGAAGAGGAAGAGAAGAAACTAATCGCTAAAGAACTAAAGGAGCAAGTAGCATGAACCGCGAAAAAGAAGAGCTAGCGGTGTTTAGTCGAAAGACCCTTGGCTTCTGGGTGTATCTGATGACCGACTGTGTGCTGTTTGCGACGTTGTTTGCGACTTTCGCGGTACTTCGCACGGCGACTGCGGGCGGCCCGGCGGGTTCAGATATCTTTGACCTGAACTTCGTTTTGATCGAGACGATGATTCTTCTCACAAGCAGCTTTACAGTAGGACTTGCGCTTTTGGCGGCCGAGCGTGGCCTTCGCTACCAATCGCTTACTTGGCTGGTAATTACGTTTGCACTCGGTGCAACGTTCCTCGGTATGGAGCTATGGGAATTTAACCACCTTATCGGCGAGGGTCATGGCTGGCAACAAAGCGCCTTCCTGTCTTCGTACTTCGTCCTCGTCGGTACGCACGGGTTGCACATTGCAGTCGGACTGATTTGGATGGCCGTGGTCATCTTCCGACTTATTCAACGTAACTTTAAAGAAACCGATGTCCGCCGCTTGTCACTCTTGAGCCTATTCTGGCACTTCCTTGATATCATCTGGATCTTTATCTTCAGCTTCGTCTACTTGATTGGAGGTATGGCATGAGAAAACCTGAACTACACACCCGAGATTCTGCAGTTCCGTATAAGTCGTATGTTGTAGGGTTTATCCTTTCGGTATTAACGACCCTTCTGGCGTACTTCTTCGTAGTAAATGACCTATGGCCAAAAGAGACGCTCGTCTACATCGTGATGGCGATCGCGGTCGTGCAACTTATCGTACAGGTCGTGTTCTTCCTGCACATTGGGCGCGGAAGTCGCTGGAAGTTGATGACCTTTATCTTTACGATTCTTATTGTCGCGATTGTTGTCGTAGGCTCTATCTGGATTATGGATAACCTCAACTACAATATGATGGACATGACCCCACAAGAGCAGCAACAGTACATGAGCGAGCACGAGGGAATTTAATGGAGCGTCACACGCGTTCGTATCTTCAGCTTATTAAACCTGGCATTACACTCAGCAACACCCTAAGTGGCATTGCGGGATTCTTTTTAGCCGCAAGCTTAGTTGGGTTTCAATTCCCCGCATTCATAGGTGCAATTGGCGGTATCGCGCTGGTAATTGCCTCTGCCTGCGTGGCGAATAATATTATCGACCGTGATATCGATAAGAAAATGAAGCGCACCAAGAAGCGCGAGGTCGTGAGCGGCAATATTAAGATTCCAATCGCACTCACCTACTGCATCGTATTGGGACTTGGCGGGTTTACGCTACTCCTCGCGCTTACTAACATACTGACGTTCTTGCTGGGTGTATTGGCATTCGTTTGGTATGTGGTTATTTATGGCATCGCAAAGCGCACGACGGCCTTTAGTACGATTATTGGTGGGGTTCCGGGTGCGTTGCCGCCCGTTGCGGGCTACACTGCGCTGACCGGCTCGCTTGATATGGCGGCGATATTACTCTTCTTGATTCTGTTCTTTTGGCAGCTCCCCCACTTCTACGCAATCTCAATTTTTAGAAAAGATGATTACGCCAATGCGGGCCTTCCTGTCTGGGCAGTTCGCTATGGTGTGAAAAGTGCCAAGGTGCAGATATTTGTATCGGTGGTGCTGTACGCGGTTGTCGCCAGCCTGTTATTCTTCTTGGGCTACACGGGTATCGTCTACCTTGTGCTCTCGTCGATACTTTCGCTGTATTGGATTTACAAGGGCATCTCGCTGTACAAGAAGGTCGATGACGTGAAGTGGGCTCGAAGCATGTTTGGTGTCTCGCTTTTGGTGCTGACCTCAATGTTTGTCGTTATTTCTGTAGGTGGGTATCTGGTATAATCTAGTTATGGTTTTATTACTTCACATTATGATTGCTATTTCGAGCATCGGTATCGCAACCGTTACTTACTTTAGGCCAACCATTAAGCGCCTCGGGGTGAGCTACGGGTTTATTGTGGCAACTGTTGCCAGTGGCACCGCATTACTTATCATGAATCCAAGTAATATTGTGCACACCTGTCTTTCGGGTCTCTTCTATGTGACGGTCGTATCTATCGTGACGATTGCAACGCATGTTCGGGCTCGACGCATGGGTACACTTCCCGTAGCGCGCGACGAATAACAAAAAAGCCTCCGACTCGGAGGTTTTTAAATAGCAACTATGTTTCACCCTGTGGGCGAAGGCTCACGGCGGAGGCCGGAACGCTTCGCCCACAGATGGTGGGTCAGTCGGCGGGAACTTCTTCGGGTGCATCGATCTTCTCGTCCGGCAGTAGGCGCGACTTGTGCAGGAAGACGCTCGTACGGACGACGCGACTGGTGACCTGGAGACCGACGTTGACTGCCGTCTTGTAGGTCTCGACGGCCTTGGGGTCGTCGTTGATGGACTGCAGGAAGGCGTCGTCGTTGCGTGCTCGTACGAAGACCTGTGCCACCAAGATCACGATGAAGCCACCGATCATGATGGCGGCGCCGATAAGCCCCTTCACACCTGCGTCCTCCGAGATGACGTATCCCGCGGAGAAGAACGGTGCGATGAAGCTGGCGAGGACCCATGAGAGGATCCAGATCCACGAGACGATCTCGAGAACCCGCTCAGCCACCGTGGTGGGGCGAACGACACCGGCGGTATAGACGGTGATGTGACGTGTGCGCATGGGATGATGCTTTCTGTGTGAGTTTCCAGCCGAAATGAACTCCCTCCCGGAGAGAACTCTCGACCGGATTGGTAGTAATATTATAACTCATTTTGTATTAAAAGTCAATATTCACCCCTGGCGGTGCATCCAAAATAAAAACACCCTCTTGCGAAGGTGTTTTTTGTGAACTAGTTCTTTTCTACCGAGAATCCAGCGATGATCGCATCATCCTCACGCTCTTCCTGAGCTGTCCAGGCACGGAAGGCTCGCTTGAATGAAAGCACGTCTTTGTAGCCAATAAAGTCGGCTGCTTGGCGGATCGCTGCGCCAGCGATTCCTCCGAAGTGAAGCTTCTTGTATTCAAAGATTGCCCAGTGTGATCCTACCGGTACGACGACAGGAAGTGGCCCTGAAGTGTACTTTTCGTGTGACTTTTTCAGGATGTGCTTGGCGACGAAGTGACCGTCCTTAATGGCAACCTGCGCAAGGCCACCGAACGGGTTTGCGGCGTTATCACCAATGACATAGACGTGCTTGTCGGCGCGAAGGTATTTGTCAACGATGACGCGGCCGTTTGGTGCAAGGTTGAATTGGCTGTCGTTTGCCTTGAAGAATGGCGCATTCGCAACACCTGACGTCCAAATGACCGTATGACTTTTGATTGGCTTGCCACTGACAATGAGCGCGTCGGCGGTTTCTTCCTCAACCTTTTTATTAAGTTCGACGTGAATACCGAGCTTCTTGAGGCGCCTTAATACGAGTGCACTCGCCTGTTCTGACATACGAGGTAAGACGCGAGGCGCGGCTTCAATAATGCTAATTTTGATTGGCGATTGCTTGGTGCCAAACTTCTTCTTAAGGTGCTTAATGTAGTCGCCCATTGATGAGGCGAGTTCAACACCCGTTGGACCTGCGCCTACGATAAGGAAGTGAGAGTCCGCACCGTTCGGCTTCGAAAAGTCGTTGAGGAGGTGTTGTTTAAGGCGAGTGATTTCGTCTTTTGACTTAATACCGTAGGCATAGTGGTCGAGGCCAGGGATACCAAAGTATGTCGTGACCGAGCCAAGTGCGAGCACGAGCGTATCGTAGTTTAGTTTTTTGCCAGCAGCAGTCTGAATAATCTTCTTGGTTTTATCAAGTTTCGTCACGGTGTCGATAATAATCGTCACGTTATCGTAGACGTCAAAAATTTCACCAAGTGGCACCCATGATTGAAGATGGCTTCCGCCAGTTGCAGTGCTGTAAAGTGCAGGATAATACTGGAAGTCCGGACGGTCGCTAATGAGGGTAATTTTTACCTTCTTGTTCTTAGCGAGTTCTAGTGCGGTCTTTACTCCTCCGAAGCCCCCACCTACTACGGTAATATGCATATGAGTATCCTGTTTATGTTTAGAAATATACTTGTATGATACGAGGAAAGACACGTCTTGTAAATATTACGACGAAACGAAAAGAGTCCGACACCACTGCGAGGTGCTCGTCGGCTGGGGCCGGGCTCTCTCGCTGTGGGTCGGACTCGCCTGACCACAGGGTGTCCTACGACTGGACGGCGCGCTCATTGTGCTGACGCTCGGCGTTGTCGCGCGCGACCATCATGAGACCGACGCCGATGATTCGTACGGGGTCGAAGCCCATGTTCGGCGGCTCGTCGAGGATGGCTTCGACGTTGAGCAGCTTGGGGTGCCCCTCGAAACCTTCGAGGCCCTTGCCGGGCTTTCTCAGGATTTCGTAGAGGGCGGCGTTCAGCTCCTTCAGCATCGGACCGACCTCGGCGTCGTTGTCGACGAGCTCGTACGTCACGAGCACGAGGTTGTGATCGTGCAAGCAGTACTCGAGCGCTCGATCTGCTTCGGCCGCGATTGCGACACCGTGCTTGGCGGCGATCGGTTCGATCGTCTGGTGCAGTCGGTCGCGAATCTTGTCGATCGTCCACCATGCGAATGCGTGGGTGTGCACGATCATCACGATGCCGCGCTTGGTTCTGTCGTAGTGGGTGCGTTCCTGGTGCTTCTTGTGGGTGCGGGGTTTGAACAGCTTGCGATGCAATGCCTGGAGCAATCCGGGTCCTTTCGTTCGGTCAGGGATAACGTAGTTATAGCATGTTTTTTGCAAGATGACAATAATATTTACAGGGGTGAAGAATGCCTCGGCACTGGACATTCAAAGGAGCTTGTGCTATAATAGAGGTAATTGCATCCGAATGGATACCTCTATGGTCGCTGAACTGTAGCTTAGAAAAGGTTCTCGCTGTTCGTCTGCAGCGACAACATATCTACATCTAACCCCAGAAAGGGGCATTAGCCTTTATGGCCTACCGAAACACAACATCTGCAAATCGTAATCGTTCTGCACGCCCAAGCGGCAATCGTCCAGGCGTACGCTCTTTCCGTCCTGGTAAGGGCGGTAACCGTAGTGGCGGCAAAAAGCGTACCGGTGCATACATTCACCCAAGCAAGTTCATTAACCGTGCCAAGCCACAAACCGAGGAAGCGCCTTACGAGCCCACTCACCTCTTTACCGACTTCAACTTTAACGCCAAGCTTCAGTCAAACATCGACTATAAGGGCTATACTGCGCCAAGCGCGATTCAAGACCAGTCTATTCCACACGTCCTTGCGGGTAGCGACGTCATCGGCCTTGCAAATACTGGTACTGGTAAGACGGCAGCCTTCGCGCTCCCTATTATCGAACGCCTCGCGGCAAAGCCAGAGCTTAACTCTGTGCTTATCGTTGCGCCAACTCGTGAGCTTGCACAGCAAATCGACGAACAGTTCCGTGCCTTTTCATACGGCATGAAGCTTTACTCGACACTTGTGGTAGGTGGTACAAACATCGACCGCCAAATTCAGCAACTCCGTCGTGGCCCGCATGTCATCATTGGTACGCCTGGTCGCCTTCGTGACCTTATGAAGCGTAACGTCCTTAAGCTCGATCACATCCGTACGCTCGTCCTCGACGAAGCGGACCGCATGCTCGATATGGGATTCATTAACGACATCAAAGCAATTGTTGAAGAAACTCCAGCCGATCGCCAAACTCTCTTCTTTAGCGCAACGATCACTCCTGAGATTGAAAAGCTCGTGCAAGGGTTCCTGTGCGACCCTAAGACTGTTTCGGTGCGTACTGCTGACACCAGCGAAAGCGTCGACCAAGATGTTGTTGAAGCTGGCGACAAGGAAGAAAAGCTCGAAACACTCCTTAACCTTTTGAGCCAAGAAGAGTTCGAAAAGGTACTCGTATTTGGTGAAACCAAGTTCGGCGTGCAGCGCCTTTCAGACCACCTCGAAAAGAGTGGCGTGCCTTCAACTGCAATCCACGGAAACAAGTCACAATCACAGCGCCAACGTGCTCTTAAAGCCTTTAAGGACAACAAGGTACGTGTGATGGTTGCAACCGACGTTGCAGCCCGTGGACTCGACATTCCAAACGTGAGCCACGTGATTAACTTCGACCAACCACAAACCTACGAAGACTACGTCCACCGTATTGGTCGTACCGGCCGTGGTGGCGCAACTGGTAAGGCACTTACCTTTATCGATCGCCGATAGTACACGGATCGATAGCTTTTCGCGCTAAGATGCGTGCAACCGATTCAACCACCGAAGACCGCTCAAGAGTATTGTTCTCGAGAGCGGTTTTTGCTTGGGTAATGATCTGGCTTACATAACTAGCGACCTCAGGGGTTTGGTCTTTCGTCTGTACAATCATCGCCACGTCGACGCCCGCTTGCCACGCTTTAAGGGCGGCATCTTGAAGTGTGCCTGGAATTGCTTTTGCAGTCAGTGAATCACTGTAGACGACGGCGTTTTCGTACCCATAGCTACGAAGAAGCTTGACCGCGTCGGGTGACCAGACGGCAGGCTGGCCATCGGTGAGCTCTGGGACGATCGCGTTACTTATCATGACATCAGGATCCAGCGAGGAGAGCGCCTGGTATGGCAGTAGGTCACGAGTTTTTAATGCTGACAACGGATCGGTTGTCGCCGGACCATCGTCGGTATTGCCCGTGGCACTGCCAAGTCCTGGGAAATGTTTAATCACTGGGTGTAGTCCGGCATCTTTTTGCGCCAGGATGTATTGACCCGCATAACTCGAGACTGAATTTGGCGAAGCTGAATACATACGTCCAGGAAGTGCCTGCGGGGTGCGGCTGATGACGTCGACCACGGGTGCGAAGTTGGTTGTCAGGCCAAGGTCTCGGAGGTATTTTGAATCGGTAAGATATAACGAGTACGCTTGAGAGGCGGTCATTGATGAAGCGACGTCCTGTGCGCCGGGCAGCCTTCCCTCGGAGGTGAAGCGCTGGACTGTGCCGCCTTCTTGATCGGTGGCGATGGTAGGTTTGATGGCCATTCCAGCAGAAAGGCTCGCAATTGCCGACTCGTCGGTTTCATCCATAAGGATCACGCCACCCAGTTGGTACTGCGCAATAAGGGGCTGCTCGTTGTTTAGCTGCGCGCTATACACGGCAATCATAAGTTTTTGCCCAAGCAGTACGTCGTCTGATAACTTCTCGGTACATAAGAGTGCGGTTTGGTTGACGGTTGGCGCCGGGTTTTGTGAGGATTGGTTTGACGCGGGTGTGTCGTGGGGCTTGATAAATCGCAGCGCCACGACGGTTCCGGTGGCAACAAGCCCTACTACAAGGGCGGAGATAAGCACAACTTTGAGTCTTGAGCGACGCATTGGCTTCATGCGTCTAGTATAGACTAGTTTTAGATTCCGTGAGTAAGATACGAGGCAATCGCCACGGTTGCGACGCCGGCCAAAAGAAGGAGCGGCTGCCAGTCGAAAAGCTTCTTTTTGTTGTGGTTTTCATGAAGCGTAGGAATAATATCGCTCAGTGCAACGTACAGAAGGAAGCCGGCGCTCAGCCCGAAAATGACCCCAAGTGGCAGCTCGGTATTTTGCCCCAGGAAGTATGTGGCGATGGCTGCTGCGGTTGCCGCAAGTGAGCTCAAGATATTTGCAAGCAATACCTTGCGTCGACTCATGCCTTTGCCAAGTAGTGCGCCAAACTCCCCTACTTCTTGAGGGATTTCATGAGCGGCAACAGCGAGTGTAGTGACGATTCCGGTCGGAATGCTGATTAGGAAAGCCGCGGCGATTGCAACCCCGTCGAGCGTGTTATGAATCGTGTCGCCAATAATGAGGAGCGGAACCGCGGGGTCTTTGCCCTCGTGTTGATGGTGGTGATGAAACCAACGGATGAACCGCTCGGCAAAGAAAAAGAGCAAGATTCCAGCAAGAGCTGAGACAAATAGTGTTTCAGAATTACCAAGCTCCGCTCCTTCTGGAAGAAGATCAAGAAAGACTGCTGCAAGCAGTGCGCCTGCCGCAAACGGCATGCCAAGGCTGGCAAACTTCTTCGCAACCTTTTTATTAATGAGCAGTGCGGCCGCAAGGCTCAGTGACACAAGGCCACCAATAAGACTAAAGACGATAATGTAAGTTAAAAGATTCACGCTCTCTAGCATAGCGTGATTTAGATGAGATTCCTAGCGACGGGTATATAATGAAGTCATTAACAAGGGGGTCTATGTTAGAGTTTGAGGGCTTGAATTATTGGGCGGTACTTGTCACATGGGTGGTAACGGTAGTGATTGGCGCGTACTGGTATTCACCTGCTGGTTTTGGGAAGCTTTGGTCGAAACTCAGTGGTGTCGACATTATGAAACTTCCCGCGAACGAAGCAAATTCGGCAATTATTTCCGTTGCGATTAGCAGTTTATTTCAGGTTATTGCGCTCGCGGTGCTTTTAAACTCGCTTCAGGTTATCGAAATTATCCCAGCGATTCTTACTGCGCTCTTTGTCTGGTTTGGATTTACCGCAATTACGACAATTGGCGTCACGCTGTATCAGCGTCGCAGTTGGAAGTTTTGGTGGCTCAATGCCAGTTTCTTCCTTGTCGTGATGGTGCTTAATACGCTCATTCTCACCGTCTGGCGGTAGGTTGCTACTGCAGCGCCGATGTGAGGCGTGCGATGCTATCAAGGAATGAAGCCCAGCCCTTACGCTTTAGCCATGCCTCTAGGTGGATTTGCTTGCTGTGCAACTTGAGCTCTTCGTGATGCTTGACGAGCGCCTTGGCTGCCGCGGGGTCATAGACTGCAATAGTACACTCATGGTTTAACTCAAACGAACGAATATCAAGGTTACTTGAACCAATAATGGCAACTTCATCGTCGACAGCGATGAACTTTTCATGGACAAGCTGCGGTTTTTTGTAAAGTGAGATCATTACGCCGGCACGAATGAGCTCTTCATAGTATGAGCGCTGCGCGTGACCGACCATCCATTGATCCATTGCCTCGGAGTTAAGAATTGATATTTTTACGCCACGAAGTGATGCCGAAAGCAGTGCATTTAGAAGCGACTCATCGGGGACGAGGTACGGGTTTGTAATGGTGACTGACTTTTCGGCACTTTGAATGAGTGACACGAAAAACTTTAGATTGTTTTCGTATGGGTAGCCCGGGCCACTTGGGATGATTTGTGCAATCTGCGCACCCTTTGCGGATGGGATTGAGTTCGTCATAAAGTCTTTTAAAATCTCACCTGATTCGCAGTACCAGTCGCTGGCGAATACCGCAGCCGCTTCGTTGACGGTTGGGCCCTGGAAGTGGGCAACAAGCTCGATGTAGCTGATGTCGTCTTTGCGGTGGTAGGTCTTATCAATCAAATTAAGCGAGCCGATGTAGGCGTCGGTGTTATCGATCACCACGATCTTTCGGTGATTGCGTAGGTCGGGGCGATTATACTCGGAAAACTTAACGGTAAGTGGCAACATATTGTGCCACTTTACCCCGATTTTGGTGAGGTGTTTTTTCATCTCACCGAAGCGCGGATATTTGCGAGTGCCAAGATAGTCGAAGAGCACATATACTTTCACACCCCTGTTAACAGCTGATTCTAGGGCGTCGAAGAATGGTTTTGTTGTGTTATCGAGGGCGATAGCAAAAAACTCCACGTAGACATACTCTTTGGCGCGCGAAATTGTGTGGGTCATTTCTTGAATGATATTGTCGTAGCCGCTATGGATTTTGACGGTGTTTCCAATAGTAGGCGCCATACCAGTGAGTGATTCGACAAGCTTTGCCTTATAGTTGTATGGCTCTTTGATTCGTGCAATCAGGTTAGCTTTGTGAAGATTGGCGGTGTAGCGCTTGAACATAGCCGAAATTTGCTGCTGGTTGTGGCGACGCTTTCGTGACAACTTTGTACTCCCAAGGATAAAGAAGACTATCGTGCCTAAAAACGGCAGAATATAAATAAGAAGAAGCCATGCCATGGCTGCGGTGGGTTTGCGATTCTTGGGAATATAAATAAGAAGCCAAATTCGGATTACAAGGTCAGTCAAGAATATAAGAAGTACAATGGCCGCGGCGATTAGGTTGCTGGTCTCAACTTCAGTCATATGAAAAGTGTATCACCTAGTAGATTTTCTGACTATTGAATAAAATAACCCATTGGTCAAGCGAAAGCCTCGAAGGTGATGCGCCTGGTGCTTGCCCGATGACCTGGAGAGGCATTTTCGCAAGCTTCTTAGGATCAGAGAAACATTGGATGGTGAATTGGCTATAGGCACTGAGGCGGTTCTGCGGCACAAGTGGCGTAGGTCGTTTTACCATTTCTACAAATACAGTATCGACTGCCGGGTATGGCCAGAAATCGGTCTTGCGAAGGCTTTTGATAATCTTTACTTTATATTCCGCTCCAAGCAGCATGCCAAGTTGGCCAGTAAAGTGCGTCGTGTCGGTTGCGATAAGCTTGCGGCCGAACTGCTTTTGGACAATTAAGTAGGCTGCCTCGGGTGACATGGGAGAGTTAATAAACCGTTGAATGATTGGTGAGCTAAGGTGAAACGGAATGTTCGCGAATATCTTATAAGGACTTGTTGGCAGATTAAGTTTCATGACGTCGCCAATTTTTACCGAGACGTTCGGGTATTCTTTCATATTATGAATAAGAATTTTGGCAGCTCCAGGTTCGTACTCGACCGCTACGACCTTCTTCACTTTTTTTGCGAGTGCCGATGAAATCACCCCACTCCCCGCCCCTAGGTCATAGACGGTATCATCTTCTTTTAGGTTGCTGCGAGCAATAAGTGACTCGACCAATTTTGGTGAGCGAAGAAAGTTTTGCGAATAGTCGGCGCGGCGTTTCATAATTACTAAATATATTATTGCATAGAAATTGAAGAGGGCGCCCTCAACCACAGATGAAACTGTGATCGAGGGCGCCCGTTATGCTCTACCGCCACTATATGCGGCGAAGCACCTTGTCTCGCATGAAGCGAGTGAATGGCCTACTGCTTGGCCTTGGCGACCGTACGGCGACCAACCACGACTCCCGTGACGGCGAGCAGGCTCATGATGCCGAATCCGAGCACCCAGGGACCGAACGGCGACGAGCTCGAGAGCAGGTCACCGGTGTGTCCGGCGGGCGGCGGTGTCTTGCCACCGGCCGGCGGCACCTGGGTAGTGGGCGGAGTCGTCGGCGGCGTGGTCGGTGGGACCTCGCAGCTCTCGATCTCCTCCTCCGTGAGGGCACGGGTGCGCGTCTCGACTGTGGTCGTGATGTGCTCCGTGTCCTCGATGACCTGCCAGGTCGAACCCTCGACGAGCACGACCTTGTAGGGAGTGGTGATCTTGGTGCGCGTCTGCGTCACCTCGGTGTCACCACACACCCACTCGCCATCGACCCACTCGGTGTAGGTCACCTTGGGCTCGGGGATCTCGGGCTTGCAGCTCTCGATCTCCTCCTCCGTGAGGGCACGGGTGCGCGTCTCGACTGTGGTCGTGATGTGCTCCGTGTCCTCGATGACCTGCCAGGTCGAACCCTCGACGAGCACGACCTTGTAGGGGGTCACGGTCGTCGTACGGGTCTGGGTCGTCTCGGTGTCACCGCAGACCCAGGCTTTGTCCTGCCACTCGGTGTGCGTCACCTTGGGCTCGGGGATCTCGGGCTTGCAGCTCTCGATCTCCTCCTCCGTGAGGGCACGCGCCTGCGTCTCGGTCACCACCTTGATGTTGGCGGTGTCCACGACCGTGACGTACTTGCCGTCCTGGACGATGACCTTGTAGGGCGTGGTGGTCTTGGTGCGCGTCTGCGTCACCTCGCTGTCACCACACACCCACTCGGAGTCGACCCAGGTGGTGTACTCGACCTTGGGCTCGGGCGTCGAAGGCGGCGTGTTGCAGCCGCTGCTCGACGTCGAGCTGTAGGTCGGGTTCGGGCCCTTGCCGGACAGCGCCTGGTGCAGGAACTGCGGCTCGTACGGGTTGTTGGGCCCGAGGAGCTTTGCCGGAACGGCCAGCTTGTCGAAGCCACCCTTGCTCACGAACTCGGCGTAGATGTCGTGCTGACGGCACACGTCGAGTGCGGGAGCGGCGTACGAGAACGTGCCGATGGAATCCACCAGCAGGTCGTTGTAGCCGACAAGCGTCTGGGGCCACGAGGGGTTTCCGGACGCCGGTCGGTCGTACTCGTACGTGGTGGCACGAACCGCGAGCGCGTCACAGAGCTTGGCGCCCTGCTTCGCATCCTTGGCGCTTGCCGTGATGGTGCCCGATCCGACACCATCGAAGGTGTAGGACCAGGTGACCTTCTGCACGCACGGCGGCGGCGGAGAGGTCCCGCAGATGACGCTGCCCTCCCAGTGGTAGTTGGTGCCATGCACCTGCGTCCACTGGACTTCGTAGTACGTCCAACCCGGCCAGTCGGGGTGTTCGGTCACCTTGTAGGTGACCGTCTTCCCGCTGGTGTTGAAGTTGGAGTCGTGGAAGTTGAAGGTCTTCGTCTCACCCGTGACGAGGTTCTTGACGCGGATGTTGACATCCTTGTTGTCGGACCCCGCCGGGATGTTGTTCGGGTAGGCGACCGTCAGGCCGTCGCACGTCGGTGCGGCGTACTGCCAGTTCCAGTCGAACGGCTTCTCCGGCTGCGGACAGTCGGCCACGCTCGGCTCGGGCTGCCCCGTGTCGTAGACGATGGCGACCGAACGACCCTGTGCGTCGGCGAAGGCCCACGGGAACGTGCCCGGGAAGTCCTTCAGCGAGTTGACAGAGACCGAGATGGGGTTGTTCCCCGTCTGCAGGCGCTCGTTGACACCGGGGGTGCCGACGTACTTGCAGACGAAGACCTTCTTCGGCTGATCGTCACCCTTGGGCGCGGATTCCGCCCGCGCCATCTGGGTGTCGTTCACCACGACCGGCTCGGCGTTGGTCGCGGCGTCGTTGCTGGTCTCATTCCCCGAAGGGGTGGTGCCTGCGTCGACGTCGTTGTCCACTTCGGGCGTCGCGGGTGCTCCCTCGGGGGGGAGTTCCCACGACCTCGGTGATCACCGAGGTCTGATCCTCGCTCGGAGCTTCCGCTGCCGCGGCCATCGAAACGCCACTCATGGTGAGCGCGCCGATGATACCGACGGCAAGGGTCGCCCGGAGTGCTCGCACTCCGCGCTTACGCGCCTCGCGTTGACGGCGTGCCTCACGCCGTGTTGTAGGGATGTCCATTGGGTTCCTTTCGGGGATTGGACTTGGATGGGCTGTGTTTGGTTGTAGGGTAAAGCTACTTAGCTTAGTAGGCCAAATTGTTAATGGGCATGGAGCCCAAAATCAAAAGGGCTCACACGCTTGAGAGATTATAGCATAAATACAATAAAAAATCAAGTTTTGCGCAGCGAGCCGCCTCAGTTAGTGATAAATAGTCTTGACGCCTCAACTAATAGAAGATGTATACTAAGTATAGTCATGTGAGTACTTCCCCACCCCTGAAATTATGAAGGGTACGGATTTCCACCCACAGGCTTAATCTACCGGCGAGTTTCCTCGATCTTTTCAAGGAAATAGCCCAAAGAAGCCACCAACGATGACATGCACACTGGCCTGCGAGACCACATAGCGGTAATACGCCAAGCGCCCCTGTCAATCGATACAATTCTACGTGATATTCAGTAAAAAGGATGCCCGGTCGAACGGTCCAAGCTCCCTCTCTGAATCACTCTCCTAAAATCCGTTTGCTGATCAGTATTTACTCGTTCAGCCTTTTTGCGTTAAACGCGAATCAATAGCGTTCGCCACACGCGAGTAAAAAGTAACTACTTATAGGAGAAATAACATGAATCGTATCACTGTAAATGAGCAAGTCGCAATCACTCAAATGGGCTTTAAGAAGAACCTTGCGGCATACCCTCGCCGTATGGAGTTTCGCGGTACCATCTATGAGTTTCTTGACGCGGGGCTTCGCTGCCTTATCCGCTCAGGAAGCCACGTTGCTGAGGTGCTAACGATGACCGACGGTAATCGTGAGTTCCAGCTTCGTAGCGATAACAACGGCGGTAACTGGACGCTTGTGAGTATCCTCTCATGAGCGGCGAGTTACTCGAGTCAGTCCAGCTTCACTACGAGACTGGAAGCCAGCCAAGGCTTACAATAAAGCAACGGCTGGCGCACTTCTTTAAAAAATACTCGCGGTAGTGCGAGTATTTTTTATTTTTAACGAGTGTTCTTTCCTTTTTGAATAAGCCGACGCCCAATCCATTTATGGATTTCAACTGGGATGACGGCGACCGCGAACGCAATCAAGGTTGCAAAGAAGATGTCACCAATAGCAACTGGGTTGACGTGAAGTGCACCCTGGAGTGGACCGAAGAGCGCAAGCGCTTGCATGGTCACTGCGATGGTAATACCAATCCAGAACGGCGCATGCCATACGCGAAGGCGCGTAAACAATGAGTCGTAGGTGCTGCGAGCATTAAAGGCGTTTGCCCACTGCACGGCAACGAGTGCAACGAAGACGATTGTCTGACCATATGCGGTGCCGTATTCCTTGCTGTAAATCGAGTACAAGACCAGCGCGAGGGTGGCCATCGAGACGGCCATAAGGATGATGCGACTAATCATGTATTTACCAAGGATCGGCGCCTTAGGGTCAATTGGTTTTCGCTTCATGACCGACTTCTCGCCCGGCTCGAGACCGAGTGGAATCACCATGGTTGTATCGGTCACAAGGTTAATCCAAAGGATTTGAATTGGTGCGAGTGGCATTGGCATGCCTATCACAAGCGCGGCCAGCGTGACCATCACCTCACCGATATTGGTCGCAAGAAGGTACGTCAGCATGCGGCGAATGTTTGAGAAGATGATACGGCCTTCACGCATCGCACGCACGATACCCGCAAAGTCGTTATTGAGCAGGATGATATCACCTGCGTCTTTAGCGATTTGCGAGCCACTTCCCATTGCGACACCTACGTCGGCGTTGGCGAGGGCTGGAACGTCATTGACACCGTCGCCTGTCATCGCAGTGACTTCCTTGAGGCGAAGTACTTTAAGGATTCGGAATTTATTTTCAGGGGTTACGCGTGAGAAGACGCGGGCATTTTGTGCTACTTTTGCGAGTTGCTTGTCGGTCATGTCGACCATAAGGCGACTGTCGAACACTTGATCGCGTGATTCAACAAGCCCAAGTTTGAGTCCAATCGAGTAGGCGGTTTCAAGGTGGTCGCCTGTAATCATGCGCACCGATACGCCCGCACCGCGTGCTGCGGCAATTGCGCGGCGTGCAGAAGGTCGTAGTGTGTCAGCGACGGCGATAAGACCGGCAAATGTCATTTTGTGCTTAGGGTGAAGCTCGGTAAAGTTCTCGAGGCTCTTTTGGAGTGGAGAGGTGGCCACGGCAATCACGCGGTAGCCTTGGCTCGTAAGCTGCGTGACGGCTTGGTTGATTTCGGTCATTTGCGGACGAGTCAGGTCGCTACGCATCATCATTTGCTCTGGGGCACCCTTTACGACGAGCTCGTGCTTTCCACGGTGATGCCAAACGTTACCACTCATGGCCAGCGATTGATCGAATGGGAGCTTGGAAATTGGCTCACCCTTGAGTTCAACGGTACCTTCTGCAGAGGTATAGCTAATAAAGGCAATGTCGAGCGGGTCACCCGATTTTTCACCGTGGTGATTGATAGTCTTGTGAACAACGGTTGGAAGGTGGTGGTCACTCCAGCTTGGTTGCCATGTCTCCTGTACTGAAAGCTCATTTTTAGTGAGTGTACCAGTCTTGTCAGTTGCAATAGTAGTGATGACACCGATTGTCTCGATGGCATTCATGCTGCGTACGAGTGCCTTTTTCGCGGCCATGCGGCGCATACCTAGTACGAGGATGACAGAGATGGCGATGGGTAGGCTTTCAGGAACGGCAGAGACAGACAGCGCGATTACCAAGCGAAGTGCCTCGGTCATTTCGATGCCACGTACGATTGCGAGGATAAATGCACCCACCGCAACGGCTGCGATGACTGCGATAATATAACTAATAAGTTTGTCAATTTTCTTTTGAACAGGGCTACTGACACTATCGGGTGCCTTGCCTGTCAGTGCGGCGATGCGCCCAAATTCGGTTTTATTGGCTGTGTAGACAACGACACCAACTGCGCTACCCGACACAATAAATGAGCCCTGGAAAAGTGTGTTGGATTGTTCGTACACCTCTTTTTTACCTTCGAGTGTGTCGACATTTTTACTTACCGGTACGGATTCACCCGTCAGCATCGCCTCGTCGGCGCGAAGTGAATCGGCTTCGAGAAGTCGTAGGTCGGCCGGAACTTTATCCCCTTCGCTTAATTTGACAATATCGCCTGGTACGAGAAGTGATGCATCTACAGAAATCGATTCACCGCCGCGGATAACCTCAACCTCTCGCCCACTTTTCTTCTGGAGCGTACGAAGGATGCGCTCGGTCGAGAACCGCTGGACGTAATAAATAGTTGCACTCGTCACCATAATGACGAGGATGATAATCGCATCAAGGACGGCGTGGTGCCAGAAACTAATAAGAACCGCGACAAAAAGCACGGCCATGAACACATTCGCAAATGGTTCGACAAGTTTTTTCCAGAGCGGCTCGCCCTTTAAGGTAATTTCGTTTGGTCCGTATTGTGTAAGCCGTTTGCTCGCCTCGTGTTTTGAGATGCCGTCAATTGACGACGACATCTCGCGCAAGGTGTCATCGGCTGATTTTTGGTAATAAAGCATTAGCACCATTGTACCAATTAAAGATGTAACTTTCCACTTGAACTCGGGCGAAGAACGCTATACGATAAAGGAAATCGATACAGATATGGGTGAATTGCTACAGCTACGCGGACAAGGGGGTCAACCAGACTCGTTTACACTCGAACAAGTACGTTCGGGTGTGTTTGTTGCGAATCAACTTCCGCCTGAAGAATTGGTGGGGTCCGGTGAGTATGTCACGGCTGCGCAGTTTGGCGTTGCGGGCGAACGTGCGGGAAAAAGCGCAAACTATGGACAAGGCGTCATGCGCGATATCGCGCTACAGATGGTGGGTATTGAAGCAGATACCACATATACAATTAATGGCGTAGGTGGGTATCTGATGGCTGGCACCCCTGAGCACAAGCTATATTGGAAGGTCCGCCAACTCATGGACAACCCAGACAAAATCAAGAAAGGGTCACGCGCGCGCCTACTCCTTGGTCGTCAACTCGTCCATGAAACGTGGGCTGCCGGCGAGGGAAGCCAGCTGCTTCGTATGGAAGAGGTTCCGCGTCTCGGCAAAGTTGGGCAACGAGTCGTCTCTGAGGTCGTCAAGCTTATCTCCTAATAGAAAATAGCCACCGCTCGGGTGGCTATTTTGATGAAGCTCTTCTAGTTACAAAGTGTTGTGGCGGACATGCGATCCATTAGTTGGTGGTATGTCGCGCCGAATGACGCTGGGTAACTGCTAAGTAATTTTCACTAACTGGAAACTGCTTCGTTGGAGGCCATTCCCCCACTCTACAATGTCCTGAACCGTTTTACCGAGCAGCGTGCTGCCAAGTGGACTGAGTGCAGAAATGCGTCCGTCACTTGGGTTTGCCTCGATGCTATCAACAATTGTGTAGCGAATGATACGGCCGCTTTGATCGATAAGGTCAACGACCGAACCGATTGCAACTTTCATACGCGTACGCTTTGACGGAATGAGCTTGGCGCGCACGAGAGCCTGTTGTTTCTCGACGAGTTCCGATTCGAGTGTTTCTAGGCGTTGGAGGCGCTCGCTTCTTTCAAATCGATCGTCGTGATTGCTTGTTTTATCACTTTCACGAAGACTTCGGCGAATCGATTGGCGGTCATGCTCGAGTTGTGCAATCGACTTTCGAAGTTCTTTCATTCCCTTTTTGCTGAGCAAAACGGTTTTTTGTTCTGATTGGTTGGTGGTGGTTGTGTTCATAGAGTTCACTCCCTTCCTTTATTGGCTGTTCGCCGATGTTTGTTGTAGCGCTTGTGCTACTGGCTTCAAGTATGGCACTGGTTTCTGAGAGAACTCTTAATTCTCAAACTTATTTCGTTGTAATTTTGCCGTCCACAATAGTAAAGGTGCGGTCGGTTTTACCTGCGATATCGAGGTCGTGGGTCACCACAACAATGGTGGTATTTTGGTTGCGCGATAGGTCATGAAGAAGGTCGAAAATCTTTTTACCCGTAGCGCTGTCAAGATTACCAGTTGGCTCATCCGCCAAGATAAAAGCTGGCTCATTCGCAAGTGCGCGGGCGATGCTGACGCGTTGTTGCTGGCCACCACTCAGACGTGTCGGGCGACGATGCTGTTGATCCTCTTCGATACCAACCGATTCAAGTAGCTTTACGGCGCGATCGACTCGACTGGTTGCGGGGTAGCCGCCAAATTCGAGCGCTAGTACGACATTTTCAAGCGCCGTGAGGTTTGGAATAAGATTGTATTGCTGGAATACAAAGCCGATCTTTTTCCCTCGATATTTTGTTTGCTGGTGGCCACTAAGTTTTTCGATTGCTGTATCGTCAACGGTGATTGATCCATCGGTTGGCGTATCAAGCGCCCCAAGGATGCTAAGTAGCGTACTTTTACCGCTCCCGGATTTTCCAACGATGCTTACAAATTCACCTGTATTCACCTTGAAGGTGATATCTTTGAGCGCATGGACGGGGCCACTGGCGGTGTTGAATGTCTTTGAAACATTTTTTACTTCTAACATAGGGGTCCTTTCTATTCAGTCCTTAATACTTCGGCGGGTCGAACTCGGGCGGTAAACCAGGCTGGAATGGCGGTACCAATCAGTGAGATAACTAGCGTAACGCCAAGTGCAATCGCGATGATATCTGGCGTGAGACTTGCGGTCACTTGGGTGGCGTTGGTTTGAAGCTGCTGGAAGCCGCCTTCGAAGCCACCAGGGCCTCCCTGTGGGCGTTGGGTGCTGCTGTTTGATGTCGAATCGCCTCGCGTCGCCATGCCTCCACGCTGACTCGTGTTTATAGTATTTTGGCTCGATACTAACGACGTTGTCATTGGGCCGCTGACAAGAATACCGAGTACCATGCCAATGACGGCACCGAAAACGGTAAGGGTTAAGCCTTCGGTGATAAATTGCCCCACAACTTTGCCGTCGGTTCCACCGATCGCTTTCATGACACCAATTTCACGGCGACGTTCGCGCACTACCATGATCATGGCAAGGAGTACAATGGCCGCGCCTGCAATTGCTGCGGCAATCACACCGGCGAGCGCGAGTGATGCGATACCTTCGAGTGACGAAACGCTTTCTTCTGCGCGCTGCACTTCACTGGTAATATCAGCGTCATCTCCAAGGGATGATTTTAGTGAGTTGACGGTAGCCGACACGTTGTCGCTACTATCTACCGTCGCCACCACTGTACTGACTACATCCGCTTGATCTGTCAGGCTTTGTAAGGTTGCGAGCGGCATGATGATACCGCTATCTTGGAAACGATTGTCAGTTTCATAAATACCCTTAATGGTAATGGTCTGGTCGTATGCGGTAAAGGTATCGCCTACTTCAAGACTGTTCTTCTCGGCTAGCGTTGAGCCAATCAGGGCAACATTGTCGCTACTGTCCGTGTCAATCGTTTCACCACTTGTAATATTTAGGTCGCTTCCATCGGTCGAGACCGAGTTTACATCAGTGGTTCCTGTCACCGTAATGCCCGGTGTTGGCATCTGCATCGCAGCGCCACCCGCTTGAGTGCTCGACTCACTGCTCGATGAGCTTTCACGTTGACGTTGTCCAAAGCCGCCAAATTCAAGTGATGATTCTAAGCTCGTATCGTCACTAGAGAGTTGGTCGCTGAGGGTCATCGTGGTTGCGCTAATGTGGTCGGTAGACTTAATCGTGCTGAGTTGTTCGGCTGTCAGCGGGTCACCGCCTCCCATGTTCCCCATCACACCAGCAGGACGAATCGTCACTGACGTGCCTGCGGTGGCTTTTACTTCATCTATTTTTGACAGTACGCTGCTTCTTGCAACGAGCATACTGAGGATCAAGGCAATGCTGATGGCAAACATCAACACAATTGCTCCAGATCTAATGGGACTTCGGAGGGTATTCTTTACCCCTCGGGTCAGGACATTCATGGAATGCGTTCTCCTTCGTTATATGTTTATACGAGGGAGTGTACGCGCTATTCTTGAGGTTTGACTGAGCTTTTTCTTACAATTGGCAGATAAAGCGTGAATGTCGTAAATTCATCAGTACTCGAGACGGTAATCTCGCCGTGGTGGATATCGACGATCTTCTTTGCGATAGATAATCCAAGTCCGTACCCATTCTTTGCCCCGTTGGTGCGCGAATTGTCGGCACGGTAAAAGCGATCGAACAGTTTAGGGAGTTTGTCGTCAGGTATTTTCTTACCTTGGTTTTTTACCTCAAGCCCTACGCGCCCGTATTGTTCAAATACACGGATGAATATCGGCGAGTCGGCCGGGCTGTATTTTATGGCGTTATCGAGCAGGATGGTGATAAGTTCATTAATTGCTGGTTCATTCGCAAGCGTGGTTGCTTTCTTTCGCGAGGTAATATCAAACCGCTCAACGTCACTAGGATAGCGCTGAACAAGTTCTTGCACCATGCTTGGGACGTCGATGGTGTCGACTTCGAGTTTGTCGTGATCAAGTCGCGAAAGGTGCAGAAGCATTTCGGAAAGTTTAATGAGCTTGTTTACTTCCTCTAGGTTGCTCTCAAGAAGCTCCCTTGCCTCACCTATTTCAAGCTTCGGGTCGCGCAGGTTTACTTCAAGCTCTGTTTTCATGGCAGCAAGTGGTGTGCGTAGCTCGTGGCTGGCGTCGCTTGTGAAACGACCCTGGGCCTCGTGAGCTTCGGCGATTGGACGAAGTGTGCGGCGTGCGAGGAAAAATGCACCAAGCCCTCCGGCCACGAGTACGACAATATTGATATACACCAATGAAAGAATCATTTGGCTTGAAGCTTTGCGGGATTCATTTATGAGTGGACTATTTGGACCCTCATCATCAAGGAAATAGCGGCTAAACGGCGCAGGGCCGTTGTATCCTTCGATGATGCTGTGCTGAAGATTCTCGAGACGGAAACTAATCTCACGGTAGTTAAGCTGGTAGATGACGACACTAAAAGTAATACTGATTGCCATCAGAATTATCAGATACCACGCGGTCAATTTCAGCGTGGCCGACTGAAACATTTTCTGCATCGCCTGCACTTTTTGTCTCTCCTATGCTTCTAGTTTATAGCCAAATCCACGAACTGTGTGAATGAGCGGCGTGTCGAATGGTGTATCAATCTTGTTTCGTAGGTATTTTACATAGACTTCGACGGTATTTGGAAGGATATCCGCGTCATAGTCCCAGACGTGGCTAATAATAACCTCTTTGCTAATAGGGCGGCCCTGGTTGCGAAGGAGGTATTCAAGGAGTGCGAATTCTTTGCTGGTGAGCTGAAGGTCCTTACCGCCGCGTTTGACGGAATAGGTCACCGTATCAAGTGTTAAGTCGCCTGCGGTAAGCACGTCTGATTGTTGCTCAGTTGGGCGGCGAAGAAGCGCACGAACGCGAGCTAAAAGCTCTTCGAGCGCAAATGGCTTCACGAGGTAATCATCGGCACCGGCGTCAAGTCCAGCAGTTCGTTCGTTAATACTATCAAGCGCACTCAAGAAGAGTACTGGTGTGTGAATTTTCTCGTCACGCATTGCTTTGACGATCGCAATACCGTCGTATTCACCCGGAAGCATGCGGTCTATAATTGCGACGTCATAAGGTTCGGTCGTCGCCATAGCGTACCCTTCGTCGCCGTCGTAGGCAACGTCGACCGCGTAGGTCTCTTGTTCTAGTGCCTTTGCGAGCGCGCGGGCAATTTTGTGTTCATCCTCTACTACTAATATTCTCATACTCATAGTATACCGTGAATAAGCTTAAAAGACGCTTAGGTAGCGGTAAGGCTAGGCAAGCTGCGTTGCCGCGTAGCGATCGCTCCAGGCCTGCATGTCGCGAAGTATAGGAGTAAGTTCTTTGCCCTTTTGGGTAAGGCGGTATTCACAACGTGATTTTTCGGCTGGGAAAATCTTTTCGATGATTCCCTCTTTTTCAAGGCTATCGAGGCGCGCTGAAAGCGTGCGAGGGTTGATGCCTTCGACGAGGTCTTGAATCTGGCAGAAACGCACTGCATCTTCGTTCACAAAGAAACGAAGCAACTGGGGTGTCCACTTGTCGCCGAGGATTTTGGTTGCTGCCTTGACGCAGCCGATCGTTTCAATTGGCATATCTAGTACTTACTATACAATATCTAGCGTTATTTGATAAGCCCATTATCATTTTGGGAGCGCACATGGCTCATGCTAAATTCCCACGAAGCATCGGTCTTTTTGTGGGGGTTAAAGATGTACTGCGGGTCAAAGATTTCTTTTACTCCCCTAAAGAGTGTGTAGACATCTTGGCCAAAGACGGCTGGAAGCCATGATCCGCGTACCATGCCGTCGTTATGTTCACCTGCCATCGTGCCGCCATATTTCAGTACAATTGGTACGAGTTCACGCATGATGGGTTCGAGTTTGGCTTGATCTTTCGTTCCTGCGATGTCCATGAGTGGAATGATATGGAAGTTGCCATCGCCAAAGTGACCTTGAATGGTTGCGGGCAACTTATACTTACGAATTACTTTACGAAGCTCTGGTAGGAATTGTGGAAGATGATTTGGCTGCACGGTCATGTCGTCAATAAACGGAGAGGCGTAGCGGCCGCTAATTTGGTTGCGAAGCAGCGCGAGTGCAGCACGTCGAATGCTCCAAAAAGGTGCGCTCGACTTCTCGTCGCTTTCAATATCCATGCGAATTTTGTATTTCTTAAGGTCATCGTGGAGGTTTGAGATTTTTTCGATCACCTCTTTTTGCGTTTGGCCATCAAACTCGATCATCAGAAGAATATTAGGAAGGTGTCCCTTAAACTTCGCGACTGATTTCGTAAGGTGTGCTTGCTGACGCAGGTACTCTTTAGTGCCGAGCTGCTTGCGGAACGTCTTAAAGTAACGAATGCCAAGGTTGAACGTAATGTCATCGAAGCCTTCGAATGTTGCAGGGTTATGTTCCATCACCTTGTCGATGATACGGCCAAGGTTCTTCATGGATGGAAGATACGCGAGTAGTAGCCCTGAGTGCGGTGCTTTTGGCACGGCCTCGATTTTGATATCAGTAATGACCCCGAGCGTTCCTTGGCTACCTGTAAATAGCTGCGTCATATCAAATATGCCAGTCTCACGATCCCAGACACTCCAAAGGTTATAGCCCATAGAATTTTTATTCACACGTGGGCGGGCGTTGCGTACGGTGTCGTAGTGCGAATCTACTAGTTCGAACACACGACGGTATAATTCTGCTTCGTATGTACCTTCGGAGATTTTACGGTCGAGTTGCTTTTTTGTAAGGGGCTTCACTGTATAGGCGTTGCCATCTGCAAGCACGACCTGAAGCTCACGAACCGACCGGTCGGCGTTGCCATAGCGTAGCGACTGTTCACCGCCAGAGTTATTACCTACGATACCCCCAATAGTACAGATAGCGCGACTTGCAGGAATACAACCAAGGTGGAGGCCTTTATCGAGCAGGATTGGGTCGATGTCGCGTACGAACACACCCGGCTGCACTTGAAGGATATTTTTCTTGAGTGATTCGATCTTATTAAAGTGAGGCGTCATTTCGAGCACAATTGAGTTTCCGATTGCGCCGCCCGACATATCGGTGCCTGCACTCCTTGGGGTGAGTGAAAGCTTGGGGTACTCTTTTTTGTGGGTACTTACAAAACGAACGAGTGCTTCAATATCGGCGGTATCTTTAGGTTCGACTACGACGTCGGGGACGAGCTCGTAAATGCTCGCATCGCGGCTCACCTGGTGACGAGTGTGAAGATCAGTTGAAACCCCACCCTGCACTTTTGTTTTAAGTGCCTTAACTAATTTCTCCATTTGTATCTACTATACTGTGTCCATAAGCTGTTTGCCAAGTGGTGTATACTGGAAACATATGAAGACTAAAATTGATATCGATACACGCACATTTGTCCGCTTCTGGCTAGTAATTGTTGCACTCGTCCTAGCGGCGGCACTTCTTTATAAAGCACAAACCGCACTTATTATTATTGGTGTGTCAATTTTCTTGGCTTTGGCGCTTAACGCCCCTGTTGCCTATATTGCAAAGAAGCTTCCTGGCAAGAGTCGTGTGGGTGCGACGGCTATCGCCTACGTCGCGGTGGTGGTTATTATTGGTGCAATCCTGACCCTCGTGGTACCAGCGGTGATTCAGCAATCTGCGAAGGTGGCTCAAACTATTCCTGCGGTCGTTACCTCGGCGACACATTCGTGGGAGGGTGTGCGCGACTTTGTGGAACAATATAACCTTCAAGGTCAACTCGACACGGCGATTGTTTCGATTCAAGAAAGCGCGTCATCTTGGGCTGGAAACGTAGGTCAGAATGTTGTAGCGGGTATTGGCTCAATCTTCTCGGGTATCGCAGCGCTCATCCTTGTGCTCGTACTCACCTTCTTGATGCTTATTGAAGGACCTGAGTGGCTCAAGCGTATCTGGCGCCTGTATAAAGATGAAAAGAAAATGCAAAAGCACCGCCGCGTTGCAAATCGTATTTATGGGGTGGTAAGCGGCTATGTCATGGGTCAGCTGACAGTCTCCACTATCGGCGCAACCGCTGCGGGACTTTTCGTGTTCATCCTAAGCTTCATCTTCCCAGAAGTTGATGCGAACCTTGCGATGCCAACCGCGGCAATTACCTTCATCTTGTCACTTATCCCAATGTTCGGCGCAACTATCGGTGGTGTGTTGATTGCGATTCTCCTCGCACTTAACAGTATTCCAGCGGCGATTATTTACGCAATCTTCTTCGTGGTCTATCAGCAGGTCGAGAATAATCTCATCGCACCACACATTCAAGCAAAGCGCATTGACCTGACTGCGCTCATGATTCTTGGTGCGGTCACTATCGGTCTCTACATGTTTGGAGTAATCGGTGGTATTATTGCGATTCCAATCGCCGGTACTGTCCGTATTCTTATCGAAGAATTCCTTGAGAGCCGTCGTCACGAAGACGAGAAAACAAAAGCTCGACATGCCAAGGCCGTCGAAGCTGATGTTGTTGCTACCACCCGTAAGAACTAGTGAGTATATTCCCAAATTGGGCCAGAAGCGGTGTCGCGCACAGCGATGCCGCTTTTTGCGAGTTCATCACGAATTTCGTCTGAGCGCGCGTAGTCTTTGCCATCGCGCGCGCGGGTACGCTCAATGATGAGGCGCTTTTGGTCATCAGAAATATCAGGCGTAGTGTCGAGGAGTTTGAGTCCAAGTACTTCGTCGATTGTTTCAATGAAGCTGACAAGTGCATGTTGGTGGATGGTATCGAGCCTGCTTGAGAGTACAGCGTCGAATGCGCCATCGATAATAGCCATAGCCCCTGCGGTATTGAGGTCGTCTGAGAGCGTTTCTACAAGCGCCTTAGAGGCCGCGTAGAGTGAAATGGTCTTGCTATCCTCTTCAGTGCTTTCATCTGTTGTGAGCGTGTCGTGGATTTGGTGACGAAGTGCGGCAACGTTGCGCCAGTTAAGGCGACGGTTTCGCGCTGCGGCAAGGTTATCAAATGTAAAGTTGCCCTCGGTGCGGTAGTGACTTTGCAAAATGAAAAGACGTAAGTCGAGTGGGCTAAAGCCCTTTTCTTCAAGGTCCTGAAGCGTGTAGCCGTTGCCGAGTGACTTGCTAATCTTGGTGCCGTCTACTTTAAGGTGGTTGTTGTGAAGCCAGTAATTAGCGAAGATAACCCCGTTAGCCGCTTCAGATTGGGCGATTTCATTCGTGTGGTGCACTGGAATGTGATCAATACCGCCAGTGTGAATATCGATCGTTTCGCCAAGTAGCGCCATAGCCATCGCAGAACACTCGAGGTGCCAGCCAGGGAAACCTGGACGCTCAACGCCTTTGTCAAGAAGATCTGCGGGCGTTGCCCATTCCATATCGCGCTTCTCACCTTCTGGGGTGAATTTCCAAAGCGCGAAGTCGCTTGGGTTGCGTTTTTCGGGGTTAAATTCTACGCGCGCACCGGCTTTTTGGGCGTCAAGGTCAAGGTCAGCAAAGTCGCCGTAGGTTGGGAATTTCGACGTATCATAGTAGATGCCGTCACTGATTTGGTAGGTATAGCCCTTATCTTTAAGTACACGTACGAGTGCGAGTTGCTGCTCGATGTACTCGGTTGCTTTTGGCATGTGCGTAGGTGCAATAAGATTGAGCGCCTGCATACCTTCGATAAAATCTTCAGTATAGTGTGCGGCAACTTCCCATGCAGTTGTGCCGTCGCGTTTTGCGCCCTTTTCTAGTTTATCTTCACCATCATCCGCGTCACTTACAAGGTGCCCTACGTCGGTAATATTCATAACGCGCGTGACCTCAAGGCCGTTCGCCTGCAATGTACGCACGAGTGTGTCCCAATAGACATAGGCAGTCCAGTTTCCGACTGTTAGGTAATTGTAGACGGTTGGGCCACACGTATATAAGTGCACTTTACCTTCTTGGAGTGGCGTGAAGGCGTCTACTTTTTTTGACAGTTGGTTATGAAATTGAAGACTCATAGTCGGTTAATGCCTTATCCGTTGCGGTTACTAGTTCTTGAATAATTGTGTCATAGTTTTCGAACACTTTGAAGCCTGCGGCGTATTCGTGTCCACCGCCCCCAAAGTAGCCGGCAATTTGATCGGCAACGGGCGCGTTGACGCGAATCTTACCGGTAAGTTTTCCGTCGGGATAGGTTTTAATCGCAACTGCGACTTGCACGGTATCAACCATGCGCATCTCTTCGAGTACAAGGACGCTTGGGTTGTAGCGGTCGCTGTATTCTTGAATGTCATCCCATGGAATGTGCACGGTCGCGAGTTTCCCGTCGAGTAGGTATTCAATACGCTCGATAAGCTTACCCTTGTATTCAAGAATGTCAGCCGGCTTCTTCATATATTCACGTCGACGGCCTTCGATTTCGGCCGGGTTTGCACCGAGCGCAACAAGGTCGGCTGCGACTTGGTAGCTATCTGCGGTGGTTGACTGCGTGGTAAGGCCAAGACTGTCGGCCTGAATAGAAATAAACATACTTTCAGCGGCTTCGGGGGTGATTGTCCAGCCCGCTTCTTTTGCGAGGCGGTAGAGGATTTCACTTGTAGCGACAGCCTTAGAATCAACGACGGAAATAGTTTCAAATGGCAGGTCACCTTCTTCGTCTTGGTGGTGGTCAATTACGATTACTGGGTGGGTCTCGAGGAAGTGGCGCACGCCAGGCTGTGCGAGCGCCTGCTGAATGAGTGCCTCGGCCGAAGTGTCGACAATCAGCGCGACTTCCCGATCGGTCGGCCAGTCCTTTTCAACCCGATCCCAGCCTTTGATGTAGTGCATGTACTTTGGGATATCGATAGCACAGTAGAGCTTCACGTCTTTGCCCGCTTCACTTAAAAGCTCTTCGAGTGCCAAAGAACTTCCAAGGCTATCACCGTCTGGATTCTCGGCTTGAATAATAACAATTTTCTGCGCTTCGTTGAGCGTCTTGAGTATAGAATCAAACATTACATTTATTTTACCATAGCAAACGCCCACCCGACCGGGAGTGGGCGTGTGCCCCTCAACCGTAGGGTGGGTTGAAGTTGATCAGACCTTGACGCGGTCATGCCGGCGGTCGTAGTCCCGATCGTGGATCTTGGCGTCGAACGCGTAGATGTAGATGCCGTCGAGGATCGTGCTGATCTTGCCGTGGTCGATCTCGTCCAGCGCGATGGGTTCGATCTTGGTGATGCCGAGAGAGGTGCGGATGTTCCATGACCATCCCGAGCCGATGGCCTGCAGGTCGATCTTGGGACCACTCGAGGTCATCTCGCCGTCGTACAGGCAGACCCACCAGTCATCCTGGATGTGGAAGTCGTGGATCACCTTGAGTTCGGATGGAACGACCGACATGTTCGCCGGCAAGAAGTCCGGGTCAAGGATGAGTTGCACCCTCCCCTCGTCGTTCGGGATGTTGCGAAGCACCAGTACGTGACTCCAGTTCGTGTAGAGCAGGAGCCTGTCGGTTGTGGTGTCGAAGTCCGGCCCCGGCACCCAGTTCTTCAGAAGTTCCAGTTCACGGCTGTGAAATGGCATATCGTCTCCTTTCGGTTGTAGGACGATGGTACATATTGTAGGTGGCTTATGAATCGAGCACAAGCGTGACCATATTGCTTATTTTTATAATTTATGCTATAATATGTGTTGACTCGCACCTCCGCTAGTCGCCCTGCAGCCCTGCGGGGCTCGATTGAAAGGAGTGCGCCATGTCGCACCTCATCACGCCCACCCCCAACGACAGCAACAGCCCGCAGCTCATCGCCTTCAGCGAGGCCGACCGTCGTTTGCGCCGCCGCTACATCCTGACCCAGGGTGCCGGCTGGCTCATCACGATCGCCATGCTCTGGATGATGGCGTCGAGCGTCATGCGTCTCGACTGGCTCAGCCTGTTCGCGACCATCGTGCTCACCGCCGGAACGATCCCCTTCCTCGCCAAGGCGGTAGAGATCTACGGCAACTACCGACCGGCACGGACCCGACGCAAGTACACGCGTCAGGTCTTCCGGTTCATCCATGAGCGCGCTTCGGTCAAGGACTTCAATTGGTCGCCCCGTGCGTCCTACACGTTCGAGGCCGAGCTCATCAACCAGAAGGCTCGCCTGTACCGCGTGACGCTGCGTCACGTCAACGATGCCATGCTGGTCGCACATCTCTACGAGGTGTCGCCGCGGTTCGTCCGTACGCTGTCGGGTCCCCACTTCGAGACGATCTTCTCAGATCTCGTGCTGATGTCCCGCCGCACCGACGACTTCGGTGAGTCGGACACGCGGGTCGGAGACACGTTCAAGGAGAACCTGCGGGATCGTCTGAAGGACAAGAGCGACGTCAACGGTCACGAACCCATCGTGAACTCGTAGGCATCGCTGCCGGTGCGAGGTTTGGCCTCGTCCCTGGATTCCAAGTAATTGGATGAAAGGGGCGAGGCCTCTTTCAATTGCAATAAAAAATCCGCCCCTTGAGGCGGATTTACTTACGAAAGAATTCGGCGTCCTTCGAGCGCATGGCTCAGCGTGATTTGATCGGCGTACTCGAGGTCTACGCCCACCGGGATGCCCCTTGCGAGGCGACTGACTTGAATTTCAATGCCCGCATCTTTAATATGTTTTTGCAAAAAGAGCGCGGTTGACTCGCCCTCCACGCTGGCATTCGTGGCAATAATCACTTCTTCAACGCCGTCTGCGGTAAGACGGTTAATAAGTTCTGGAATGTGAAGCTGTTCAGGACCGATACCATCAATCGGGCTCATAGCACCACCAAGGACATGGTAAGTGCCCTTAAATTGCCCGGTACGTTCAAGTGCAACGATATCAAGTGGTTCTTCAACTACCGCAACGAGCTTTTTATCGCGCGAAGGGTCGCTGTAGAGCGATGAAACCTCTTCGTCGCCATCGATCAGTGCAAAAGTCACAGGGCATGTTTTGACGCGTGCGTGAATATCGTGAATCGCCGTTGCCATGCTGTCGTTAATGCGCTGGTCGGCGCGCAAAAGATAATACGCGTAGCGCTCGGCCGTACGCTGCCCTACTCCAGGCAGCCGGCCGAGTTCATCAATTAATTTTTCCAGTGCAACTGGTAAGATGCGCGCCACGTGTATACTCGCTACGGTCTAAAGACCAAGGTTTCCAAGGCCACCCATGAGTGGCTTCATCTTTTCTGCGGCAACTTCTTGTGCTTTTGCAAGCCCATCGCGAATTGCGATTTCAAGCCAGTGCTCGAGCTCGGCGATGTCCTCAAGGTCAACGCGTTCTGCGTCGATGTTGATCTTCTTTACCTTTAGTTCACCGGTAACCTGTACAACCACTGCACCGTCGCCCGCTTCAACTTCGATAATTTCTTTTTTAAGATCGCTTTGCGCTTTACGTAGCTTGTTCAGCATCTTCATTTGGTCAAAAGCCATGTATTCCTCCGTCGTTTATAACTTTATCCAGTATACCACAAGAGGTCGTCTACTGGGTGCGCTGCATCACGTAGAGGCGGTCTGCTTCGCTCGAGCGCGCATTGGTAATGATACGAGTCACCTGATAGGTGCTTGGCATCTCGGTGCGCACCTCACGCGTGACAACGACACTTTCGGCTGTCGGGGTCTTTACCGCCTCGAATCCATCGCGATATTTCGCAACGGAGCTATAGAAGTTGTACTCGTCCTCACCTACGACAATTTGAGTGGTCTCTTCTGGAAGTAGGCGCAAGTCGTTCGAGAAAAGCGGTGCAACTTGTGGACTATAGTGATAGCCGTAGATGTAGCGTGCCAATCCACTTGCCACAAGTGCAACAACGAGGATGATAATTGGAATTAATCCAGTGACGCGCGCATAAGGGTTGAGTGGGAAGAGACGATACCAATACCCGATAAGGCTCGTGAGGCCTGCGGCCAGCATGAGCATTGATGGCACGAACATGACTGAAGTGAACGCCGGGTTCAAGATGAGTACCGGCAAAAGACATACGATCCAGAAGATAATTAAGTAGCTACGTGTTGTTTCGCGGGTACGAATAAGCCTATAGAGCCCAAGGCCGATGAGAAGTGCAGAGCCGAGGCCAAAGACCGGTGTCATCACTTCCGTCACGCTTGGTTCCCAGAATAAGAAGTACTGTTTGAGCACGGCAACCATATTCGCACCGAAGTCGATTGGACGAGTAGTTGGCGCACCAAGGAGTGTGAGGCCAAGTGATGGACTTTCAAACAAGAGCCAGACGAGCGGTGCAACAAGCACGATAAAGATAGCTCCTACAACCGCAAGCCGTACCTTAGAAAGTCGACGCACTGCATTACGCAGGTGTGGGTGGAAGATGACCGCAAGGAGTACAGCAATAAGTGGATAGATACCAAGCGGCGTGTACAGGCTGAGTGCAGCGGTAATTGCAAAGAGAATTTTCCACAAGAAGCGGAACTTTTTGACGCGTGTGACCTGTGTACCAAGAAGGAGCAAGAGCACTGGCCAGAACAAGTACATAATACTTGGCGTACCCGATTGTGCGATGAAGAGGAATTGGCCGGTAGAGATTGCAATCAGTGACGCGAGCACTGCGATGTTTGGTTTGAACCATCGTCGTAGCAGTAATACGAAGCCAACGGCGGTAAACAGTGCAAGAATCAGTGACGGTAGCTTAATGGTAAAGATACTTGCCCCAAACATAGAGAAAATAGCCGATTGGAATGCATAATACGGCAGATTAGGTATCGCAAGAGTACTTGGGTCGCTTAATGAGAGCGATGCACTACGTACAACCGAGTTCATCTCGGCGTTTGAAAGGCCTCCAGGAAGATAGAGTCCTGCGAAAAGCAACAGCCCCGCAAGCAGAAGCCCGATCGCGGTGTAGCCGATGACGTAACGCCATCGATAGAGGAAGTAATTTGAAAAATCACGTACAGCCATAACGTTACCCTTATTGTAGCACGTCTATGAGTCGTGCTGACGGTCGAGTGACATAAAGCGAAGTCGCTCTGGGTGGAAGTAAAGTTCGACTTTTCCAACAGGCCCGTTACGGTGCTTGGCGATAATAAGGTCGGTAATGTTCTCTCGCTCTGTCTCTGGGTTGTAGTAGGCCTCGCGGTAGATGAACATCACGATGTCGGCGTCCTGCTCGATCGAACCTGATTCGCGAAGGTCGGCCAGTTGTGGAATTTGTGGAGAACGGTTTTCAACGGTACGGCTGAGCTGACTGAGTGCAATCACTGGAACGTTTAGTTCACGCGCAATCAGCTTAAGTCCACGAGAAATCTCACTCACTTCTTGCACGCGGTTTCCGTCGTTACGACCACTTCCCTGCATCAGCTGGAGGTAGTCGATGATGATAAGCCCAAGCGGCTGGTCGTGCGCAGCGCGGCGCGCCTTGGTACGCATTTCAAGCACGCTAAGCCCAGGCGTGTCATCGATAAAGATTGGTGCTTCGGCCATCTCACCCATAGCTTCAGAAAGCTTACTGAAGTCTTCATCAGAAAGGTTACCCGTACGAATATTCCAAGAGTCCACACCTGATGCGTCGGCCAACATACGGTCGACAAGCTGCTCTTTACTCATCTCAAGGCTAAAGAACAGCACTGACTGCTTGGCAATGGTCGCTACGTTATACATCAGGTTCGTCACAAGGGTAGTCTTACCCATCGCAGGACGCGCCGCTAGAATAATCAGGTCACTTCGTTGGAGCCCAGCTGTCATATTGTCGAGGTCACGGTAGCCGGTGCGCACACCACGCAGTTGCCCCTTGTTACGGTGCAACTCTTCGAGGCGGTCAAAGCTATCGGTCAAAATACTTTCAAGGCTAGTGAGGTCTTGCTTGAGCGATTGGTCACTGACGGCAAAAAGCTCAGCTTCAGCTTGTTGAAGCAGTTCTTGAGTCGAGGTTGCTTCGTCGTAGCCTAGTTCTGAGATCTCGCCACTGGCTTTAATAAGACGGCGACGCACTGCTTTTTGTGCCACGATTTCTGCGTAGCTTTCGGCGTGCGCGGCGGTCGGTACATAGTTTGTTAGCTCGGTAAGGTAGGCTGAGCCACCGATTTCATCGAGTTCGTTCTTTCGTTTGAGCTCGTCGGTAAGAGTAAGGAGGTCGACTGGCTTGTTTTTCTCGTACAGGCGCATGATGCCGTCATAAATCATGCCGTGACGCTTATCATAAAAATCTTTTGGCTTTACGTGTTCGGTGATGTCAGCCAGCACTTCTTCGTCAATCAATACAGCACCGAGAAGACTCATCTCGGCGTCAACGTTCTGTGGGGGCACTTTTGCCGCCGACACAGATTTTGATTTCGATTTATATTCGGGCTTGTCTGCCATAGTTCCCTCTTATTATATACGAGGTGGCAAGCGACAGCATTATGCTGCTTCTGGCGACACCTCTATTCCACCGCCCATAATATCAGCTATGGCTGCGGCTTGCGAGTCTTGAATAGGCGCCCTTGTGGGAATGGTGTTGATAGTAAGTGTAGAACCACCGACCGCTTTGACGGATTCATAGAGGTGGGGTTGGTACTTTGCGTCGTCGAGCTTTTTCTTATAAAAGGCATTGACCGCGTAAATGATAAGTTCGTCGCCATCGAGTGCATGGTCACACTTTGAAAGCAGGCTGTAGAGTGCGGTGAAATGTTCTTTTGTGTGCGCAACGAGATTAGCCCATTCGAAATCACCGACGTATTCGGTAAGCGGCTTAGTGGCAACAGGAGCGGATTCGGTCGTTGATTCGGGCTGTGCAGTAGCGGGCGCAGGGGCCACATGTTTTGGAGTTTCGGCCATTTTTGGTGCAGGTTTTGTCGCCTGCTTGGTAAGCTCTTCGATCGTCGCTGATACTTCGAGTACTGGCGTGGCAAGCGCGGCGCTTCGTGGTTTATGCTCGAGTGCAGCACTTCCAAGGACGCTTAGTAGCTTAATACCTGGTTGAGTCGATTTTGGGACGTCAAGCAGTGCATCAAGAAGCGGCAGAAGCTGCGGCTTAGTTGGCGCAAGGTCACGAAGTGTTTTGGTGAGTTGGTCGTTAAGGACGATTGGGCTGATGCCATCAGCTTCGGTTTTGGTGAGGGTCTGTGCAATCGTTGCAATATCGTGGCTATCAACCGCGCTTAGAAGTGAATCAATAATTGTTGCCGGCGCAAGACCCAGAGAGGTTTCAATTAAGGCCGCAGTGATGCCGTCTTTTTCGTCTGCCAGGCTTGAAAGCTGATCAAGCAGGCTGATGCTATCGCGAAAACTTCCGTCACCACGCTCAGCAATAAGCTTGAGTGCGTCATCGGAAATCTTGAGTTTTTCTTCCTTTGCAATGTGCTGGAGGTGCTTGACTGCGTCTTCGCGGGTGATGGCGCGGAAGCCATAGCGCTGCGTACGGCTAATAATTGTCGCCGGAAGTTTTTCGACGTCGGTTGTCGCAAGAATAAACACAATGTGCTCAGGCGGCTCCTCGAGCGTCTTGAGGAGTGCGTTAAATGCGGGCTTCGAAAGCATGTGCACCTCGTCGATGATGTAGATTTTCTTCGCCGCAGAAACAGGTGCGATTTGCACCTTTTCGCGTAGGTCGCGCACATCTTCAACGCCGTTGTTACTCGCGGCGTCAATTTCAATAATATCGAGGTGATTTGATTCTTCGTCGTACGGAAGTTGGTTGATTTCATGCGCTAAAATACGAGCAATTGAGGTCTTACCAACACCACGCGGGCCAGTAAAGAGATACGCATGCGCAATGCGCCCAGATTTTAGTGCACGAGAAAGAATATCAGTGATGTGATCTTGGCCAACCACGTCAGCCAATGACTTACTTCTATATTTCCTATAGAGCGCCTGAGACACCTTATTCCCCTTTTTGTTATACCCTACGACAAGTATAGACCGATTCGTCCTAGATATGTGCCGTAGTTTTTACACTTTGTTTATTTTCACCTTCGTGATAGTGCTACTATACGACGCTTATGGTTGGTTTGCAAGAATAATATCATTGTGCAAAGGTGTGCTGCCGACCCGCGCTCGTAGATGAGGCGGGTCGGCAACGCCCTATTCTTCACCGGAGAACGTCAGGCCAGCATAGGCCAGACCCTGAGCCAGGAGCTCCGCCTGCTCGTCCGCGACGCGCATGCGCTTCGGGAAGGTGCGACGACGCCAGGTCAGGTACTCGGCGCGCGTTGTGAGTGACAGTGCGCCGAGCGTCTTCTTCTCACGCAGGTAGGTGAAGCTGGCTTCGTCGAGGCCGCTGACCCAGCGGAACATCTGCTTGCCGGGTACGAAGTCGATGCCCCTGAAGAGGCGCACGAGGCCATTGAGCGGCTCTTCCTTCTCGCTTCGCAGGGAGAAGCCGAAGGTGCCCAGGACCGTGTAGACCTTGAGCAGGGCTCCGGTTCCGAACCCTTTGATCGCCAGGAGTTCGACTTCGGTTGCGACGGCGAGGTCGCCGAGCGTCTTGAAACCTTGATCGGTCAGCTTCTTCGCGATACGCTCGCCCAGCACGGCGTCGATGATCTGGAGGTCCAGAAACTCGCGCCTTCGTTCGGCGGGTACTTCTTCGAATGAATCGGATGTGGAGGCCACGATGGCTCCTCTCGAGGGTCGGTGATAAAAAGGACGTGCCCCACGGATGTGAGACACGGCTATTTTACAATAATTTGTGCAATTTCGCTAGAGCGCTGCTTCGACCGCAGCCCAAGTAGCCTGTTGGTTGTCGGTCGGAACGATAATTGTCACTTGGTCGCCTACGTTAATACGGAAGTAGGTCACGCTGGCAAGAAGAATGCGGTATTCGTGGCCATTTGCTTCCACGTAGTACGCACCGTCGTGCTGGACGAGTGTACCAATAACCTGCGTACGATCGACTGGACCAATTTGCTTGTAAATAAAGCTGCCGTCGTCTGCAATCGTAAGCTTGAGGATGTCTCCTTCGACAAGCTTTGATTTACTGGCGTAGTTAGCGGGTACTGGGTATTCTTTGCCGTCTGGTCCGGCCATTTTTTGGCCATCAAAGACGCCCTCGATTACCTTACCACCAACTTCGTCGATTGTACTTCCCTTAGGCGTAATAACTGCACCATCGTCACCGATGATACTAATGAGTAGTTCTTTTGCTGCGGCAAGGTTAGTCTCTGCTTCTTGGATCAAAGCGTGGAGACGTTTTGCTTGTTTCTCCGGTAGTTCAGACATGGTCTCGCATTTCCTTATCTGGTATGTGTTTTGAAAGTAATATTAGCTTTACTTATAGCAACGCTGTTATAAAATGTCAAGCAAGCGCGGCTATTTGCCACTCCTGATACGCGCCACGATTCCAGCGCAGCCGATGCCTATGAGTACAATGCCCAATACGAGCATCATGAGCGTTACAATCGAAAGCGCAACGCCGCCAAAGATCGACAGGAGTCCACCCTGAATAAAGAGGGTGATGGCGATAAAACCCGTAAACACTGAAAGGCCGATGACCGCAAGTCCACCAATAATTGTAAGGAGGTTCATCCTAGCCTACCTTCGACTCGCCCCGAGGAGCCTTAGGATTGATACGTAGAGCCAGATGAGTGTGACCATCAAGCCAAATGCCGCGTACCACTCTGCCTTTTTAGACAGTTTATTCTCTACACCCTTTTCGATCGTGTTGAAGTCGAGGAAAAGGTTAAGCGCTGCGATGAACACGATAATGGCCGCGATGATAATGCCCCCTACGCCACTTGTGACGAAATTCAGGAAGCCTGGTGAAAAGAGCGAAATAATGAACTCGGCCAATAGATAAATTGCGATACCGACAGTCGCAATCAGTACCACGGAGTAGAACTTTTTTGTGACTTTTACGAGCCCCGTCACGTACAAGAAGTACGCAGCCGCGGTTACGCCGAGTGTCGCAAGGATAGCCTGCGTGACGATACCGTCGTAGGCGGTTTCAAACAACCTCGAAATAATACCGATATACGCACCTTCAAGAAGGGAGTACAAGAGTACGGTAAACCAGTTCGCCTTAAATACGGCAACGAACCCGACGACGACCGCGCCAATGCCGCCCACCCATAGCGTCCACCATGGAATTGTCACGCCGAATTGAGGAAAGAGTGTCCAGGCGTACGCAGCTGCGCCAATCAACACAAGAAGGCTAAGGCCGACCTTACCCAGGGTTCCCCCGACAGTCATTATTTCTGCTTGGCCCGCGGCATCAAAACGTGCAAACGCTTTGTCGGACAGAGCCGGGTTAGATGATTGATTCATACACCACTCCTCTCTCGGTTATTACTCAAAGTATACACTCGCAGGTCGTATACTAGATAGTATGTTTACTATTCTGCTCCACTCTTCAAAGACGATGCGCCAACCCATGCAGTCGTCGACGCATGTACAGAAACCGGCGCTCGAGGATGAGGCACGTGAGCTTACTGAAATTCTTAAAACTTTGTCTCGTGAAGAGCTTCAAAAGGTAATGGCAATCTCTCCCAAGATGGCTGAAACAACGTACGAACTTATTCATTCTTGGCACGACAGCGCACCAACTCTTGCGGCAATAGATATTTTTCTGGGCGATATTTATTCGGGGTTGCAAGCGACGACTTTAAGCGATGACGATCGACGATACGCCAACGAGCACTTAGTCATTCTGTCTGGTCTTTACGGCGCACTTCGTGCGCTTGATACCATTCAGCCCTACCGACTTGAAATGGGCTACAAGTTGCCAGGTATGAATCTGTATGAGTTTTGGTCAGATACAATTGCAAAGTTACTTCCCGCACAGCGCCCTATCGTGAACCTTTCGGCCGTCGAGTATACGAAGGCAGTACTCCCCTATATGAAAGCTACTCGGGTGATATCGCCAAAGTTTCTTACTGTAAGTCCTAAGACCGGCGAGCCAACTTTTGTCACGGTGCATGCCAAAATCGCACGTGGTGCATTTGCAAAATGGATGATCCAGCATCGAATTGAGTCGACTGCACAGCTTTTAGAATTCAATGAAATTGGCTATTCATACGAACCTACCCTCAGTACAGAAACCGAGCCGGTATTTGTGGCTCAACAGTTTAAGGGTATTGGATTGAGTGTCCGCTTGAATAAACTTATTTGAACGTTATCCACACAATTAACAGGTTAGAATGAAAGACTGTTGTAAAAATGGAAAAGAGTGCCGCGGGGGCACTCTGATCCTGTTGAGTTGTAGATGTCAGCCGAGCGCGAAGCCGGGCCTCGGGAGCGCGAGCTCGGGCAGCTTGATCTTGATGCGATCGGCGAGCCGCTCACGCTTCTTCTTGGGGCGCTTCGGTGGCTGATTGACGCGGTCGATGTAGACAGTGCAGAAGCTCGGGCATGACCCGACCTCAGCGTGCTCGCAGGCGATGTGCTCGTCGTACACGACGCGCCACCAACCCTTGAGCTGCCCGAACTCGAGCAGACTCACGCCGTGCGTTTCACTTCGCAGCATGTGCGAGATGTCGCAGAGGCTGAGTCCGTCCTTGAACGGGTGCAACACCCGCTCCTCGGTGAACGCCGGCCACATCTCGGTCAGCATTTCCAGCAGAATCGGGTCACTCTCGCGCACTGCATCGGCGTCGAGATTGAGCATCGCGTCGAAGGCCAGTTCCTGCTCGCCCCCTGCGCTCATGTGCACCTTGAGGGTGCCGGCCTTGAACGCGGGCCTCGAGCGCTCGTTGCGATCGATGGCGCAGATGTACATGTGATCCCTGGTGACGGTTCGGATCACCCAGTTCGAAAACTTGGACACGCAGTTCCCTTCTTTTCGTTTCCAACAGGACACTTGCAGTATACAGAAAAATATTATCTAATGCAACAAAAATACCCCTGTAAAAGGGGTATAAATGCATACATATCAGACCGAATGGGTTGAATTACTGAAGTTCTACGCTTGCGCCAGCTTCTTCGAGTGTCTTCTTTGCAGCTTCTGCTTCTTCTGTAGGAACTTTTTCCTTAACAGTTGCAGGTGCGCCGTCAACGATTGCCTTAGCTTCACCAAGACCAAGACCAGTAATGTCCTTAACAGCCTTGATAACTGCTACTTTTTGAGCACCAGCGTCCTTAAGAACGATAGTGTAGTCAGACTTTGCGTCTTCTGCAGGTGCAGCTTCGGCAGCAGGACCAGCAACAGCAACTGCAGCAGCAGCTGGCTCGATGCCGTATTCGTCCTTGAGGATTGTCTTGAGTTCGTTAACTTCAAGTACAGTAAGACCAACGAGGGTCTCTGCAAATTTCTTTAGATCAGCCATTATAGCCTCCTTCAAATTCTATTAATAGTGATACTTGCGTATCGGGGTTGCCCACCTAGGCGGGCGAAAAATTAACTGGTTGCCTTAGCTTCAACACCGTCAAGAAGCGCGTGCAAGTTGCCCGAAAGCGCGTTGGTAACGTCGTGAACAGGTGAAAGCAATTGAGCAATAACCTCTGCAATGAGCTGAGACTTGCTTGGGAGTGCAGCGAGTGCTTTTACGTCGTCAGCAGACAAGAGTCCACCTTCGAGTGAAAGACCACCAGCAATAACCAAAGCGTCGTGTGTCTTTGCAAATTCGCTAAGTACCTTAGCAGGTGCTACTTCATCTTCTGAGCTAATTGCGTACAGCAATTGGCCGTTGAGTGAAGATGTGTCGATGTCCTTGTAGGTGTCGATACCGGCGAGGACGACGCGAACCAAACGGTTCTTGACGACCTTGATGGTAACACCATTCTCACGCGCTTGCGCACGGAGGGTCTGGAGTTGAGCCACAGTAATACCTTGGTAGCTAGCAAACGCAGTTGTTTTTGCGTTCGTGAGAAGCTCGGTAAATTCAGCAACCAATTCGTTCTTTTTATCGCGACTAATTGCCATAAAAATCTCCTTGGTTTTAGTTTATTCGGCCTGATTGTAAAGTTGCCGACATTGGCAGTGTAGCTCGAGAGCCGTAGGATCCTTTAGAAATTAAAATGAGTCTTTGGGCCTCGCACTGCCAAAGACTCAGAATTAGAAAAATGTATATTTTTCATTTCCTCGGTGGCAAATTAAGCATTTCTGCGGCCACTGTCTTTGGTATGTCGAATTCAATTTTACTAAAAAGGGGTGATTTTGTCAACCACCCCTGATGTGCATATCAGATTAACTTGCTTTTTAGCCATAAATACTTTATAATAAGATATTGCGTTCGACCTTCGGGCGCCCTAGAGACAGGAGTACTTACCCATGACGGCATCCACGTCGCAAACCACGCTCAAGCCCGTCGACACCCGGGTGGCCGCGCTCGCTTCGCTGAAGTCCAAGCCCAGCGATGAGCCTGAGCAGCCCACCCGTTCGACGCAGCCCAACTACGTCGAGATGGCCCTGGCTCACGCCAAGCAGCCCCCGCGCTACAGCAACTAACGCGCAAGGGGCTACCATGTCAAAAGACGAAATCGACGCCATGATTGAGGAAGGGTTCAACGCAACCCTCTCGTCTGAACGGCGTCGTCTGGCGGAGCTGGAGAGCACAGCACTCGAACAGATCAAGGAGGATCAACTCGATCTGCTCACCCGCGCCTGACTGCACGGGCGGCCCCTTCCCTTCTGGGATGTGTGGCCGCCCGCGTGGCCGGTTTTATGGATTGCCTCCTCTTGTCCTTTGTGACCCCACTTCGGTGGGGTCTTCGACTTTTTAAAGATATTATGATATAATTATAGTAATGGACCACGTGCAACAATTTGGGGAGTTTGCTCATTTGCAGGAACCAAAAGTTCCTGTTTTTTCACTTGAAGATGAGGTGCGCCTTGAAGCGATTCGTAAACTCCGTCGCGGGGAGCCGATGGGCTGGGGCGCTACCCCTCTTAACGCGTATCGTGCCGATGTGCGTGCGCAGCAACTTGAAGTTGAGGCTGCAAAAGACGCTTTATTTTACGAGGATCTTCCAGAGTGGATGCCGCCAGAGCTAGCCGAGTCAATCCACTTTACCTACATGAGTCGTCGAGAACATCGTCGCATTCGTAACTTCGAAAGCTTCAAACTTCGCGGTGTTCGCGATCTGCGGTCGGGCCCCGATGAGCTGATCGACATGGCAGACCGTACCTTTACTGGTCACGCGCACCCAGCTGAAATTCACTTGGTTGGAAAATATTTTGAGTTTGCGGCCCGCGAACTTGGCTGCGTGAGTGTTCCTTTTGGAAAATTTATCGATGACGAGGTGGATGGTTTGCCTGCGCTTCGCAACGCAATTAATGAATGCGTCGTGATTCATAATGGCGAGTTTCTTGAACTTATACCTGTCTATGAAGTGATTGGGTATGAGGAAACTAACTTTGTTGATTCTGACGGTACGAAAAAGAGCATTCCTCACCTCAAAATGACCCGTACCTATAAGTACGCACAAATGGATGAGGACTGTAGTATTTACGAACGTTCATCGTTTGACGTGCGACTCGATAAGATCAAAGAGTATAACCCAGCGGTCGCCGAACGTAGCCAGGGATTGCGACAACCTCGCACGATCGTGCCCGCTGAACACGTACTTGCAACGACGCTTACACAAGTGCTCGCCGATGACCGGTTTGACATCGCTTCGCCCGTCTCGGTGACTGCATGGGAAGTGGATGAGGTGCTGCGTGCTAAGTATCTTGATAACAAGGACTACCGAAAGGCCATCAACCTCAAGGATAGGTTTGGCGCTGGTGAAGCTGACGGATCTTATTTAAGGGCGCTCGTCGACGAAGTGCTCGATGCGCAGGAAGCGGCAAAGTACTCGTCAGAACGCTAGGCTGTGCGAATGCGCGGGTCTTCTTCCCACTTCGTGACAACTAAAGGTTTGCGCCGTGAGTCTTTCCAGGCGCGTGGCAGCATTTGTTTTGGCTCCCATGATGCAATGAGCTCGTCGAGGTTCGTACCTGAAGCATACTTACCACTGAGTTTATCGTAGCTGCCTTCGACTTCACCGGTATGCATAAAGACGATTTGCGCGATGCGCTCACCTACAGGGAGTACCACGCTGTGGCGTTCGTTGAGGTTGTAGATTTCCATTGTCCATCGGTTGACATAGCCCGGGTCACCCCAGCCAGCATCAAAACAGACTGCGACACCGTTTCGACCCCAAGTACTGCGCGACTGCATGCTTGTGGTGCCCGGTGGTAGAATGCCAATAAATTCCTGAGTATGCGCCAAGATGCGCTCACCTGGTTCAAGGACAATTACTGGGTGATCTTCTGGGATATTTTCCAACGGTTTGTTGCCAGTCTGCCTGCACCAATCTTTATGCAAGATAGCGCGCTGCGCCTCGCCAAAGTAGCGATCTACCTCCGCTTTATCGAAAGGGTTGTAGACGGATGCGGGGCTTTTGCGGTCGGTGCGGTAAAACCATTCGCCAAGTGTGACGTCGACGCTACTACCGTTAATATGCTCAGGTTGATACGGGTGGAAGATGATATGGCCTTCTTTGATGGCTTCTTCGATTTGCGTATTACTATAGACACCTGTTTGCATATTAATTTCCCCTTTCTTATGCGTGGTCTGGGCCAAATAGGATTGGGCGAGCTTGTCGCCACACTTCTTCTAATTGCTGCTCTGCATTAATAACGGTTGCGTGTGGAAGCGATTCAAGCGCAATATAGCCATCATGGACGGCGTCGGAATATTCAAGCGTTCGCTGTTCGATTTTATCGAGTCCTTGCGTCGCGGCTTTTGCTTTCATACGCGCCTGTCGTTCTTTTTTACTTAGTGACAGAAGTACGAGACCGTTTGGCTGCATGTAGTACGAAGGAAGTACACGGGCACCAATCTCAACGATGTCGTCGGTGCTTAAGCTGTCAAACTTACCCTTTGCCTTGGCGGTAATCGCCCCCGCCGCGCCGCCTTGCATTGCAATACTTGATTCAATGCCACGGTCGCTAATCACGATAGTGCCCTTTTCAAGTGCGGGCACAATAACGTCAGATACGAGATGGGTGCGATTTGCAGTCAAGAGTGCGTATTCGGTTTGAGGTGAAAGGTCATACTTTTTGTTATGAAGCAGTAAGTCACGCATCAACTCGCCAAACTCACCAGTGCCTGGCTCGCGAATAAAAAGCACTGGGATATTGTGTTCCTCGGCGTACTCTCGCGCCAAGTTAAGGACGCTGGTTTTTCCAGCACCATCAGGTCCTTCTATACGGCTATACCAGCCCGTAAGCTTTTTTGCTGCTCCCATATTCCCCTCAGCTTCTTTTCTTGTAGTATACACAACTTGTAAGTGATAAAACCATAATCAGCATTTTTTACAACTGTTTTTGCTTTACAAAGCATAGTTTGCACGTCTACACTGAAGCTATCAACAGGGTGGTATTTGGAGGGGAAACAATGCCAGGGATAGAAAGAAACACAGCACCACTTGTGTCAAAAAATGAGCAGGGTCTACGCGAATTAACCGACGAGGGCCACATAGCTCTGTCGTCAATTGTCAGCGATACCGACGCACAGGTATATGCAATTAGAAAAGGTGAAAACTCACGCTACGCAGCGGGTGGTATGGCGCGACTTTCTCGCAGCCCAGACGACCTTCGCACAATTATTGCGGCTGAATTTTTAAATCGTGATACGGGGAGTGAAGATTTGCTTCGTCGCGTCATTACGCAATTTGGTGATGACTCGGTTGCGCAGCTCGATTTTGACCAAGTAGTCTTCGAGGGCGTCAGCAACGTTGCGACGAAGAAAATTGAGCATGGACGTCCGGCGATTGGATATCTTGAGCAGTCAACCCGTTACCTTCGCTTCGACTTTAAGGATGGCGAAGGCAACTATAAGTACGTCATTCCTTCAGAGTTCGACGACCAAACTGCCGAAGACTTCAAGACGAATCTTGATGAAATCTTTGATATTTATTCTGCGCTGTACCTTAAGGCCTTCGAGCATATTAAGAACACGAGCACGACGCCACTGAGCCAGCGTGATCGCGCGTGGGAAACGTCTTGCCACGCTCAAGCCTGTGATAGTGTGCGCGGCCTTTTGCCTGCGGCGACAAAGTCTACGGTTGGCGTTGCCGGTAGCTCACAGGCTATCTACAATATGATCCTTCGCCTTGAGTCTGAACCCCTCCCGGAGGTTAAGAGCCTTGGTGCCGCTGCGCTCGATGCGGTACGCGTGGTGAATCCAGTATTTTATGAGCGCGCCGATAACCCAAATCGTGGCGGGCTTATTAGTGCGAATAAAGCCGCGACTCGTGCGGCAAGTAAGGCGAACGCTAAGAAATTCGCTGAAAAATTCAACGAAAGTATCGAACAAGAATACGGTGCGTATGTACAGCTTCAATCTATTGATGGTACGAAGGATGAGCTTGTCGCAAAGATTATTACTGATGCCGGTAACCTTCCATATGCGAATGTGCTCGATAAGGTGCACGAACTGAGCGAAGAGGAAAAAGATGAAATCCTTGATGACTACGTGGGAACTCGCGATAATCGTCGTGTGAAACCTGGACGCGCGTTCGAAATGGTACGTTTTACCTACGAAGTGCAGTGCGATATTGGTGCATATCGTGACATTCAGCGTCACCGTATTGTCGACGGATTTAACTGGCAAAACTATCAGCCGTACCTTGGTCACGACCGTCCAAAGGTCATTGATGAGATTGGTGGCGCCGAACTTTATGAACGCGCCTTTAAGTTGAGCCAAAACACCTACGAACTCCTGCAAGAGCGCGGCTACGAAGAGCAGGCGCAGTATGCCGTACTCTTCGGGCACAATATCCGCTTTAGTTTTGCAATGAATGCGCGTGAACTATTCCACGCTGCGGAACTTCGCACCGCAGTACAGGGCCACCCTTCGTATCGTAAGGTCTACATGGATATGGTAGAGCAAGCTGAAGTCGATGCCCCATACATTACTCGACATATGAATTTCCTTAATACTGACGACAACGCGGAGCTCGCACGCCTCGATGCAGAACGCGCACAAGCTGCACGGCTTCAGGCGCTAGATGTAGCGCAGCAATAAAAAAGCGTAATAGGGGTTGTCTAGCGTAAGCACAAGGTTTATACTGCAAGCAAGAACGCGCATAACACCAACACGCTCTTAACAATAAAAACTAGTACAGTGGGAGTATCAAAGGCATGATACAGGCAGAAAATTTACACACGCAACGAGTAATCGATGGTGATGCCCTACCCCCGTACGTGCCTTCGCAGCAAAGCGAAGAGATCCACGTTCGTGGTCTTGAATCGACCGACCCTAGTACAACTGTTGAAGCGCAGGCAACCCCTGAAGTCCCTATTGCGGCGATGCTCGATAGCTTCTTCGACAACTACACCGCTTTCGTAAACGACCCTTCACCAAAGTATATATACGAACTGCCCGCAAAAAACCGCTTCGACACTGGAGTGTACCGCGAGTTTGATCGTGCCGAAGTGGCTGACCAAAAGCTTGCGGATCTACGGAGCTACATTAATGTTGCATTTCGAGAAGGCCACCTTGCGATCGACCCTGCAATCCTTCCAACACGCGGTATTGTGACGGTTGATTCAATTTGTGACGCAATTGTGACTGATTCGCTCATTCGTGCGCAAGTTCGTTTTGACGAGCAACACCCTGAGTGGCAGCAGCAAGCTCAACCTGGACACATTGTGGTCGAGGCCGAGGCGCAGCCAGACGCGGACAATAAGACTTTCTTCGATATGATGAAGGGGTTTGGTTCGAAGGCCATGCAGGCACTGAGTCTTCACTCTGGGGAGGTTACACTCCCGCCGACTAAGACACTCCCTACTGTTCCGGTCGAAGTACTGCACGCAAAATAAACATATAAAAATCCGCCCCATCACGAGGCGGATTTTTTATTTGAGCAATTCGTTATTAGCTAACGAAGTTTTCAACCTTAATACCAGGACCCATAGTGGTGCTGACAGTAATGCTCTTTACGAATCCACCCTTAAGGCTTGACGGCTTTTGGCTTTGGAGGCTATCGAAGAATGCCTTCGCGTTGTCTTGGAGCTTTTCAGCACCGAAGCTTACCTTACCAACACCAAGGTGTACGATAGCTTGCTTGTCGACGCGGTATTCAACCTTACCAGCCTTCGCTTCTTTTACAGCCTTTGCAACATCAGTCGCAACAGTACCACTCTTAGGGTTAGGCATGAGGCCACGTGGACCAAGAAGGCGTGCGTACTTACCAAGCTTTGGCATAAACTGTGGAGTTGCCACGAGGATGTCGAAGTTGATTTCTTCTTTTTCGAGTTGAGCGATGAAAGTCTCATCACCAACGATGTCTGCACCTGCGTCCTTTGCTGCCTTGTGGTCAGCTTCAGGGGCAAATACCGCAACGCGGATAGTCTTACCGGTACCGTGAGGAAGGCTCACAGTGGTACGGATGTTTTGGTCAGCTTGACGTGGGTCGACGTTAAGTCGTACGTGAATTTCAACGCTCGCGTCAAACTTAGCTGGGTTGGTTTCAGCAGCAAGCTTTACCGCTTCTTCGAGGGTGTAAAGCTTTGCGGCTTCAACCTTCTCGGCAACCTTGCGGTATGCCTTGCCACGGCGTTCGATAGTTGGGCGAGTCACTGGCTTTGGACCCTTTGCAACAACTTCTTCAGAACCGTCAACTGGTGAGGTATCACCTGCTTCTTTGCGTGCTTCTTTTTCGAGCTTTGCTTCAGTTTCAGCAGCGGCCTTTGCAGAACGCTTACCTGACTTTGCAAAAGTTTCTTCTTCGGTAGCTTCTACTACTTCAGCAACTTCAGTTGCTTCTGCAGGTGCAGCACCGGCGATTGCAGCTTCAATTTCTGCAATGGTGTTCTTTTCGCTTACTTCGAGGTTGAGCTTTGCAGCCTCGGCAAGCAAATCAGCTTTTTTAGCCATGTAGGTTATAAACCCTTTCTGTGGTACAAACGACTTTTGTCTCCCAACATTGATTTGTATACCCTTATTATAGCATTTTTGGATGGATTATTCAATCTTTAGGGGTTTACCCACACGCGCCAGTTCGGGGTCTCGCTGGCTGAGCGTCCATAGCGTGCGCTCGACGAGCCTACAAGGTCGCTGCAGATGTTTGCGTAGCTTGAAATGGTGTAGGTCGTGTAAGGACCAAATGCACGATCTGTCGACTGTGCGTAGAGTACGCCATTTGTTCCGAGTGCCGTCAAAGCTGCGCGGCTGGTCGTGTTATTTACGCAGTAAAGGAAATTGCTGCCGGTTTCATCGTAATTCTTTGTATTGATGCGAATATTGGCCGCGGCAAGTTCGGTGTTTGTACCGGTCGAAGGATACAGGCCATTCTCGACTTTGTACTTTTCGATAGATTGCATCGCATTACGAAATTCCGTCTGTACGCTCGCGGTGTAGGCGCGACCGGTAATTCCGGTATAAGAAACGATTGTAATCGCAGCCAAGATGGCGATTACTACGACAACAATGAGGAGTTCAACAATCGTAAAACCCTTTGAAGATGTGCGCCCACGTACCATTGGCTTTATTGTACCATAGTGCTTACGCTTGAGTTCTTAGTAGGTCACGCTATCATGAGATGAAAATTTATGACCGAATTTGACGCTACGCCCGTACGAGGGACACTCGAAATCATTAGGCCCTTCGTAGACCTTATTTCCAACGACCCAGATGTCCAGATTATGGGCGGTGTCGGCACGGCTGCACTTGAGCATCCTGATGTCGAAATTAACATCGATCGCCAAGAGGTCATTGCACCAAAAAGCTTTTTTCAATCAAAATATCGCGACAATGGGTCTTTGCGCGACGTAGACGTATTCGTGGCTTCGAGTAACCCTGTGCGTATACAAGCTGTCGAGGCACAACTTGAAGCTACTGTGGGCGATGAGCTTGAGCGGCGCGTCTTTGGCATTCACCCGCACGAAACGCTCTCTGCTCAGTTGGCACGCCCAATGGGCACACGAGTAGTGCGGATGTTTACGTCGGATCGTTACGAGGTATTCCCTGACGTCTCAGGCGTGTATGTAAAGTCGCTCTTCCCTTTTGCGGTGCCTGTTGAGGACGAGTCAATTGAGCCCTGGATGCTCGTGACTGAAGGCGGCGAGGTGCCTATTCCTAATCCTGGTATCACTATCGCAAACTATACCAATCGAGACATCGTCGGATTGCGCTTCAAAGACACCCCTAAAGTAAACGAAATGACGCGCAATATCCTCGCAAAAGAACCGCTCCTTCGAGAATGGCTATATGATGGCCCCGGCAAATCGCAGCTCGAGCTGAGTACTCTTATCGCCTCACTCCGCCACCCAGATCAACGTCAGTTTGAATTAGTTGAAGGTATTGCAGTGGGCACTTTGAGCTACGGTGAGCTGTTGCATCACGAAAGACTCCTTATTCCTGATGCGCCCACTCCTCAAAAAATGGCAGTTCTTTCGCTTCAGATTGCAAAAGCCAATGCCTATGGGTGGATTCAATCATCAAAGTTCGTAAACGATACCTGGCAGCGTCTCAACCTCGAGCGCCGCGTTGATGGTATCGTGACTAATAATTAGCCCTTGTGGCGCTACTTGCGCTCCGCCTCTATTCGGCTTATGATTATATTCATGAAAGAGTTGAAAGAAAAACTACAAAATACAGGCTTTAAGGGAGAACTCGACGACAGCGCAGAAGCAAAGGAGCTTTACTCGCACGACGCATCGATGTTTGAAATTATGCCTGAAATCGTAGCGAAACCACAAAACGCCGACGACGTGACTCGTCTTGTAAAGTTTGTCGCAGATAATAAAAAGGCGAACCCTGAACTGTCTTTGACCGCTCGTAGCGCGGGTACTGACATGTCAGGTGCGGCTATCAACGATTCTATTATTGTTGATTTCAACGCACACCTTAATAAGCTCATTAAGATTGATGCGAAGAGCGCGGTCGTACAGCCGGGTATGTTCTTCCGTGACTTTGACGTCGAAACTATCAAGTTTGACGCAATGCTTCCGTCATACCCAGCTAGCCGCGACCTTTGTACCGTTGGCGGTATGGTCAACAACAACTCTGGTGGTGAAAAATCACTTGAGTTTGGTAAGACTGACCTGTATGTTCCTGAACTTAAATTCGTCTTCGCCGACGGCATCGAACGCGTCGTAAAGCCACTCACCAAGGCGCAGCTTGCGGCTAAGATGGGTCAGGGTGACTTTGAGGGTCGCGTATACAAAGAACTCTACGAACTTATTGAAGCGAACTACGACAAGATCCAAGCCGCGAAGCCACACGTCAGTAAGGACTCAACTGGCTATCACCTTTGGAACGTCTGGAATCGTGAAACTGAAATCTTTGACCTCACGCAAGCGATTATCGGCGCGCAAGGGACACTTGGCTTCGTCACCGAAACAAACTTCAAGCTTGTACCGCGCCCTGAACACTCGGGTCTGCTTGTACTCTTCTTGCGTGACATTGATGGCCTGGGTGAGCTTATTAAGACCGTCGTGGCGCACAATCCTGCGACCTTCGAGGGTTTCGACGACCAAACACTCATTCTTGCGATTAAGTTTATGCCAAGCTTCCTGAGCTTCCTTGGCCCTGTGAAGTTCATTCACCTGCTTCTGACCCTTATTCCTGAAGGCTTCCAGATGCTCAAGGGTATCCCGAAGCTTGTACTGATGGTCGAATTTACAGGTGCTACCGAAGAAGAAGTGCGCGCTAAGATTAAGGCGCTTCACAAAGAGCTTGGCCCACATCGTGCACGCTATGAGATCAACGGTTTTGAAGAAGACCCGACCGAAGGGTCGAGTGAGAAGTTCTGGATCCTTCGCCGTCGTAGCTTCCAACTGCTTCGTAGCAAGGTGAAGGACAAGCACACCGCGCCGTTTATTGACGACTTCATTATTAACCCAGAGCACTTGCCTGAGTTCCTTCCGAAGATCCGTACAATCATTAAAAAGTACAAGTTATTTGCAACAATCGCGGGACACATGGGTGACGGAAACTTCCATATCATTCCATTGATGAAGCTTGAAGACCCGAACGACCGTGCGAAGCTTGAGCCGGCTATGAAAGAAGTGAATAACCTCGTGCTTGAGTACGGCGGGTCTCTAAGTGGCGAACACAATGACGGACTCGTGCGTGGCCCATGGCTTCAAGCTCAGTATGGTAAAGAAATCGTCGACTTGTTCAAGAAGACAAAAGATATCTTTGACCCAGAGCACATCTTTAATCCAAACAAGAAGGCCTACGCAACTTGGGATTACTCATTCTCACATATTAGGGATCATTTCTAGGAGGTATATATGAGCGAAGATACTACTAAAGAAAAAGACACACCGGAAACCGACGCGCAAGTTGTCGCTGAGGCACCAGAAGAGCAAGTCGTGGTGGTGCAAGAAAGCGAAGCACGCCACTCACGTGCAACCACAATTCGTAAATGGTTCTTCTATATTCTTATCGGAGGACTCATTGTCTCGGCGGTCATTTCGATTTCTGCGGTCTTGGTTGGTGAAATCAACGATGTCGTTGCACGATCACTTTGGACGACATTCATTATGGTTATTCATTCGCTTATTGCCGTGGCGCTTATTGGCGCGGCAACAAACGAGCGTAATTCGACCGCCGATGAAGTTGCACTAAATGTGCTTGTGGGCTTAGCGATTACGAGCTTCATAACGGCAGCGCTCGGCATCTGGGAGGTGTTCTCTGGTGCGGTGGTTGGCGACCTGTATCGTTTGATGTTCTACGCACTCTTTGCTGACCTACTTATTTTTGGGCTACTTCACTCGCGATTTGCAGATACCGCAATCGCTCGTAGCGCGAAGGTTTCAATTGGAATTACGGTTGCGTTCTTCCTCTACCTCATTCCGAGTGTGTTCTCGAACAGTCTGAATTACACGCTTCCTGACATCTACGGTCGAGGTATCGCTGCGTTCTCGATTCTCCTTTCGACATCAGTAGTAATTACCGTCATCTTCCACTGGGTGTACGCGATGAAGCACCGTGATCGGCGCATCAAAGAGCGTGCTGAAGAGATTGCTGCCGCACAAGCAGCGGGCGTGCCTGTTGCGCAACCTATGCCAGTATGGCTTAAGGTACTCCTTATCGTGATCGTGGCGGTATTCGGACTTCCAATCGTACTTGGTATACTTGGAACTATCTTCATTACACTTGGACGAATGTTCTAATAAGAAGATGGCTCATAAAAATAACCCCACGAAGGGGTTATTTTTTATATGCAGGACGCACGGCAGTGTTAGTTGAGTACTTTCGCAGGGCCTACGGACTGGGATTCGTTGGGAGTTCCCTTCCACCACCATCCCTTAGAGTTACCATCACCAAATTCGTATTGGGTTGCACCTTCGGTAATCATGACAGAGTCAATTAAGACGTCGGGGTCGGTCGAGGTTCCCCAGTGGTCGGCTTGAAATATAACCCCAATCGTTCCCGTTGGAATGACTGAAGTCGTGGTAAGGCGCTGGTTGCCCGCTGCGTTAGGGAGTTGCGCAGAGACCGATCCGCCCGTCGCTCCATCAATACGAAGGCGAATCTTGCGCTGTGCGGCGTCGTTAAGCGCAAATACCCCAAGACTACGCATGTCGAGTGAGTAAGTGTAGGTGTTGCCAACTGTAGCGACACCCATGGTCGCAAAAGCACCTTGAATGAAACGCATTGCCTCGCCATTTGCCGTTCTTGTAGAGTGAAGCTGTAGCGAGCGGCTTCCACTGGTCGACCATGTTGTATTGTAGCTTGAGGTAGCGTTATAGTGCGTGCCTGAAGTTCCAATAGATTCATAGCTCGGGTTATTAGCAAGATTTGTGACGCACGTGCCCTCTACTGCGTCGATACTGGCGCTGGTAGAGGCATAGCTTTGTGCGAGCGTCCCTTCAGTGACGGATACGCAAAACTGAGCAGGGTTCAGGGAGTTATCAACGATATACCTATCATTCTCACCCAGTGTGACATTAAGGAAGGTCTGGAGCGCCGTGGTATCTGCCGGATACTGCCCACTATTCGTTTGGGCGTAGATGGCGAGCTTCTTACCAAATTGGCCTGCTGTCGCGGCTGCTGCTGAAGATTTGGCACGATTCTGTATGCCAGTGTAAGCAACGATCGTAATTGCAGCAAGAATAGCGATAACTACCACTACGATGAGAAGTTCAACAATAGTAAACCCTTGTGTGTGTTTTTGCCCACGAACCATTGTCATCATTGTAGCAGAGCTGCTAGAAATCAAAAAATCACCCCTTAGCGAGGTGATTTCTTGATATATAGGCGGTCTTATTCAGCGATTTCGACACCCATTGAACGTGCGGTTCCGGCGATAACCTTTACAGCACCTTCGAGGTCGATAGCGTTGAGTTGATCTTTCTTGATTTCAGCGATTTCTTCGAGCTGAGCACGAGTGATCTTTCCAACCTTCTCAGAGTGTGGCTTGGCACTTCCCTTTTTGATACCAATCTTTTCACGGATAAGGTCGTCAACGGGTTGACCAAGTGACTTCCATGCGAAAGTACGGTCTTCGAACACTTGGATGTGTACGATAACGTCCTTACCCTGGAGGTCTTTTGTTGCGTCGTTGAATGGGTTAATGAAGTCCATCATGTTAAGACCCCATTGACCGAGTGTTGAACCAACTGGAGGACCAGCGGTCGCACGACCAGCAGGGATACGGAGCTTCAAGTTACCAATTACTTGCTTTGCCATTTTTCTAAAATTCCTTTTGTACTAAATATTATGATCGCAATTTGTTGAAGCATTTGCGATATTTAGTGCGTAACTTGATTATTATAACAAAAAAGAGGCCGCTTGTCACGACCCCTCTCTGTTCATAAGCATAAACTATGAAACTTTCTTCACCTGCAATGCGTCGAGCTCGACTGAAGTGTCACGACCAAACATGCTGACCATGACCTTCACCTTACCCTTCACGTTGTCGATTTCAGAAATAGCACCGTCGAATCCCTTGAATGGGCCGTCGGTAATGCTGACCACTTCGCCTTCTGAGAAGTCGATTTGGTGCTTAGGGTCTTCAACGCCCATGCGCTTCTTAATCTTTGAGATTTCTTGATCAGAAACTGGGGTTGGCTGTGTGCTTGTGCCTACGAAGCCGGTTACACCAGGGGTGTTACGGACAATGTACCAAGTTTCGTCGGTGAGCTTCATCTCAACAAGTGCGTAGCCTTGGAAGATTTTTTTCTCTACTACCTTGCGCTTACCGTTCTTGATTTCAATTTGCTTTTCCTTCGGTACCATTACGTCGAAGATTTTGTCGGCCATATCAACCGCGTTAATACGCTGGCGAATGCTTTCAGCTACCTTCTCTTCGTATCCACTGTAGGTGTGGATCGCGTACCATTGTCGTGATGAGTCGTATCGATTCTTTGTCATTTACCTTTTCCTTTTACGCAATAATAAGTTCAAAAATCCATTTGAAGAACATGTCGAGGAGGACGATCAACGCCATGAAAAACAGGCTGAACAGAATAACCGCAACAGTCAGTGCCCAAGTTGCTTTACGGTTTGGCCAACGAACTTGACGAAGTTCTTGCCACGCACCTTTAAAGTAGCCGCCAATACGCGCCCATACACTTTTCTTTGTTGTTTCCTCGGTTGCTACTGCATCAGTCTTTTTAGTGACTTTGCGAGCTTTTACAGCCTTTGATGGAGTTGCTTTTGCGGGCTTTGCAGCCTTCGGAGCGTCGTCCTTGGCGGTAATGCGAGTGACTTTCTTACCTTCTGCCACTTTTTCCTCCCAAATAAAATAGTCTGCTTCTGCAGACTGTCAATATGTAGTGTAGCGTATCAGTGGTCAAACGTCAATATGACATCTGGCGCGCGGTAGTGTATGATGAGCACAGAAGATGCTTGAGGTTATTTTATACATCACCAATATAGTCCTGATCGCGGTGCTTGTGCTGATGTTCCGTCAGCTTCTACGCAGTATCACGCGTAGCACACCTCCCGCGTACCACTCAAAACTGGGTCGGGATACCGACCTTCCAAGTGTCACTGTATGTATACCGGCACGCAATGAAGCTCACGCGCTTATCGATTGCTTGCAGAAAGTCATTACATCTGACTATCAAAAACTTGAAATCATCGTACTCGACGACGTTTCCGGTGACGATACGTCGGCGCTTATTAAGTCATTCGCCAGCGAGGGCGTACGGTTCGTACAAGGGTCTGCACTGCCAAAGGGGTGGCTGGGTAAGAATCACGCACTCCAAGGCCTTTTAGAGGAAGCGAGTGGCACATATGTGCTCTTTATGGACGTTGACACACGCCTTTCGCCCGAAGCGATTGAGCACACGGTGCGCTATGCGCTCGTCCACCGAGCCTCAATGGTGTCAGTGCTGCCTCGTCGTGAAGATGGGTGGCGAGCGAGCATTATTATGTCGCCCCTGCGTTATTTCTGGGAACTTATCTTTAATCGTCGCTTGTGGCCGTCTACGGCAAGTAACGCATGGTTGATTCGACGAGAACTATTGCTAAGTCGTTTTGATGGCTTTAAGTCATTCAAGAATGCCGTGCAGCCCGAAGCGAAGATTGCCGCAGAGCTTGCAGCTACGAATGAATATCATTTTCTGCTTGGCTCGGCGCACTTCGGGGTCGCCTTTGAAAAGAAATGGCGTTCACAGCTTATTACCAGTGTTCGCCTTATCTATCCATTGCTTGGATCGCAGGTCGCGCTCTCTATTATTGCGTTTCTAGATCTTTTATTGCTACTCGTGCCTTTCGTGACGCTCGCTATCTTTCTTCCTGCGGGACTCATTTCGCCGCCACTCGCCCTCACTACCTTCATTGTTGCGCTCGGCTACTGTACGCTGTATGCACTATATACGCGTCGGGTCTGGCGTCATGGTTGGCTACTCGGCGCCTTGCTTTGGCCTGTTATCGTACTGCAAGAAGCTGTGCTCGTGATTGCAAGCGCGCTTCAATACACACGTCGTACGGTGAAGTGGAAAGGTCGACTTATTCGACCGGAAGTTCAAAACTAAACGACGATCCGTGGTTGATACGGCTCTTTAGCTCAATTTGGGTGTGAAGTTTGTGGGCGAGCTTGGTTGAAACGTAGAGGCCAAGGCCTGTACCATTTGTCTCGCGAATACGGTAGTCCTCGCTACGATAAAACTTATTAAATACCTTGTTTTGGTCGCTACGGCTAATACCAATACCCGTATCACTGACAGTAAACCTCACGATGCCCTTTGTGCGCTTTGCGATAATGGTCACACTTCCCTGGTGGGTGTACTTGATGGCATTAGTGATAAAGTTTTGAAGCAGCTCTTCAAGATAGAGCCGGCTGACATTTACCGTGCCGAGCCTAGCGCCTAAGTCAAGGTTCAGGTGCAGTTTGTTTGCTTCAGCTTCTTTCTCGTAGCGTTGATGCATGGTGTGGAGCAAGTCTTCGACGTCAATTTGCTCTGGGCTATCGGCAACGCCGCGCTCTGCACGCGAAAGTGTACTGAGGTCGTTCACCATTTTCGCTAGGTACAGTACCTGGTCGTGAGCGGTAGTAATGTTCGATCCAAGCAGTTTCGCGTCAGGTAGCTTTTGCTGGTGCATCAAGACGTCAAGGTTCGAGAGCGTTCCTTCGACGATTGTAATAGGCGTACGAAGTTCATGGCTTACGACACTAATAAACTCATCCCGCTCTTCCTCAAGGCTCTTTTGCTTCGTGACATCACGCATAATAAGGATGTAGCCACCCAATTCGTCGCGCTTCTTGCTAAGGCTATAGTTACTGCGAATTGGTGCGAAGGTTATCTCAAGACGAATTGACTCGCCGTCGCCGTAACTGTGATTGAGGTCGTCGCGCCGTGTGGTGCGGGTTGATTCTTTCAGCAAGTCCATGAGGCTCACCGATTCATTATCCTTGTCGGTCAGCTTAAAGAGCTCGCCGATATTCTTACTTTTGAGGCTGTCGTTTGTATCAAGCAGGTCAAGACAGGCTGCATTGTACATAAGAATTGCGCCTTTTTCGTCAGTGGTAAATGCGGCATCAGACAGGTTATTCATAATCGTAAGAATGCGGTCATACTGAAGGCGTTCGCGTTGCTGGCTGTGAAGAAGTGCGCGGCGCTTTGTTTCTTGGGCACTTACTACTGCGATGACTGCATATCCAAGGAAGATTGTCGCAAAAATTGCCAAAGCGTTTTCAGCGAAGATCGTAGGCAGTATTGAATGCCTAATAAAGCCATCAAGGATCCCGGCGGCAATTAATGCGAGGATGCTTAGGGTAAGGCCAGTGCGTCCGAAATAGAGGTTACTTGCCAGGAGTAATAAGACATACAGTGGGATAAATGGCTGCGCAAAACCTGTGACAAATACAAACATGAGAAGCGCAAAGAAGTGAATAAACGCGAGGCGAATTGCCTGATCGCTCGATTTAGTCACTGGCTTAAAGTAATACAAGACACTAATGAGTACCCAAAGTACTGAGATACTAATAGTAATAGGCGCATTCACAAAATGCGTACTTGGGAATACACCAAATAAGATTAATATCGCGTAGGCAGCCAAAATTGGCGTCACAATAACACCTACGACACGTATTGAACGCGCCGCCTCGTGGTTAAACTCGGCACTACCCACCTGCATAATTGCTTATGATTATAGCGTATGTGTCGGGCGCTGCCTATGGGCTAAATTGAAGGGGCTTCTCCTTTTAAGACTTTACGGTGCTGCTTATAGAGTGGATCGCCTATTGCAACAAGCTTCCAGAATTCTTCACTGTGGTTGAGCTCAACGGTGTGCGCGAGCTCATGAATTAATACGTAATCGATAAGTTCAAAGGGTAATTTCATCAAAGCGATATTAAGGCTAATCGTTCCTTCGCTACTACAACTCCCCCAGCGACTGCTCGCATGTGAAAAGCGCACCTTGTTGTAGCGAAACCCAAGTTGATTTGCAAGATATTGCAGTCGTTTCGGAAGATAGCTTTTTGCCTCAACACGCAGCGCAGTAAGGCTTGCATCGCGGACTTTTCGTACCACTTCTGCGTCTGAGAGCGAGTATCCTTCGGGCAGTTCAACGATAATATGCTGCTTGTTTCGCGTCGCATTCAGCTTTGCGCTACCTCGCTTTACGATAAGCGTATGGCTTTTTCCAATTTGCTGCCCATCTGTGTATGCAGTGACGGGCTGAGCCTGGGCAAGCATTTTACGAAGCTGTGGGCGCGATGACTTTACGAGACGTTTTAATAGAAACAGTGGCGCATAGACTGGCATAGAAGCGCGAAGTGTCCCGTCAGGAGCGACACGCAGGCGTACTTGGGTTGCCCGGGCGCTTCTTCGTACCGTAATTGCGCCAAACTCATCATCGTTAATCGTTGGCATAGCGATACTTTCTACCTAAGAAGGGTTCCTCGATTACGAGGTCGGGTGCGAACGGTGATTTTCGCAGCCTCTTCTTTTTGTTCTGGGCTCAACGGCACCTTTGGTTGTGTATGATCGGGGGTCGCAAGTTGTTTTAGGATAATTTTGAGCTGCGAGGTGTAGGTGTGCTTGCCGCTAATCACCACCATTTTCTCTTTTTCGCCAGGTGCCTCAAACTGATCAAGCAGAATATCAAAGCCTTCGCTCGTGAGGCCCGAGCCTGTTGGGTATGGTTTTGAGGCGCGACGGTAGGCTTCATTCGTATCTGTCTGCACCCACACGACAAGAGGGCGGAATCCGGCTTTCACAAGCTGGCGCACCATGTCTTCTCGCTTCTCTTTGATATTAAGCCCCCCGTCTATAAGAAGGGTGCGGTGGGATTTCATAAACTCTTTAAGAATAGAGCCACGGAGTTTTTCCGCTTGGTCGGCAGCGAGGCCATATTCTTGCTGAAGTTTCGTCTCACTCACAATGGGAGAATTGAACGTGTCAGCAAAACGTTCTGCGAACGTACTTTTTCCAGAACCGGGAATGCCAATCATGATAATGGCGTGCGGACTCGCAGCAGTCAGAGGCTTCATGATAGACAGTATATCAAATGAGGGGTCTTAGGACGAGACCAACTAAGGGTTCACGGTGCTTTCAACTGGAACGTCATCACCACCTGGCGCGTCGCCCCCAGTCTCTTCTTCTAGAGTGGTCGATTCAGAGCTTTCTGAAGCTGTCGAGCTGGTGAATGTTTGGTAGACAAAGTAGCCCGCAACACCGGCTGCAATGGCAAGGACGACAATAAGCGTAATAATAATACCTTTTTTGCTTGATGGTTTCTTTTCTGCAGGAAAGGCTGCCGCGGTTGGGCTCGCAGGTTGTTCGAGCTGGCTACCTGCGACAGCGGCAGCAATAGGCACCGTTGGCTCTGGGGCGGCGGTGTTCACCGGAGGCGTTGAGGCAACAGACGCTGACTCGGGCGCAGTGGGGCTATCGAAAGATTGCACGGGTGTTGTCTGCGCAGGTGTTGAATCTACTGTTGCGCCTACATTCGTTGGCTCTGCTTCGAGTGCATCAATTTGCTGAAGCGCCTCAGAGTCGAGCTCTGGAGTTGTTGATTGTGGTACCGAAGGGCTTTCGAGGGTAGGCGAAGTGCCTACACCTGCAAGGCTATCTTCAGGTGTTGGAGTGGTCTGATCTTGATCTTGCGGGTTCATGCACTAAAGTATAACATCATCGTGCTTATGCTCAAAAAATTACCCCTTAAGGAGTTCGGAGACACGGCGACTAATGGCATCAGATGGATCAAGCACAATTGCCTTATCACCTACTTCTTCCAGGATGAGCTCTTTAATCCAGTGATAGTGGGTGCAGGCCAGTATAATCACGTCGGCACCCTTGGCGAGCACATCTTGAATGATATTTTCAACCTCATGCTCGTCGAGGTCGTCGTCTTCAATCATGGTCGCCCATTCATGGCAATCTGGCTCGAGTACCGTGAGATTGTTCGCGTATTCATTCTTGAGCGCTTCGTAGCGGCCACTCTGCAAGGTATAGGGCGTCGCACAGACCGCAATCACACCCGACTTTGTGAGTTCAGCAGCAGGTTTAATCATGGGCTCAAGCCCAATGAACTTTTCGTGCGGGTACGCCTTCCGTAGGTATTCAATCGCAGCAGCGGTCGCGGTGTTGCAGGCTATCACAATACAGTCGCATGCTCCTAGGATTGGCTGCAGTGCAGCTTCGGTGAGCTGAATAATCTCAGACTCTTCCCTGCCGCCGTATGGCATGTGGTCGTGATCATGTACGTATTTAATTTCCGCTTCGGGAAAATCTTTCGTCAACGAGTCCGCGATCGCCTTACCGCCCACACCGGAGTCAAACACACCCAGTATCATAGGGCTCCTTTTGTGATTTTTACGACAAAGAAGGCTTCGATCTGCGCACTTGGAATAAGACGCAGTGCCTTTTGAAGTTCATCAGAGTAGCGCTTTTTATTCCACTCAAGTACTGCATCCGTCCGATTCTGAAGCTGTGTGCCAAGATGTTCGAGAGATTCAATTGTTGCCGTGTCGTTATGCCGCAGCAAGTAGTCAACTACGGCCTCATTCTCTTCGGGCGCTATCGTGCAGGTGCTATATACCAATGTACCGCCAGGTTTAAGGAGTTGCCATGCTTGGACGATAAGCTTCTTCTGAAGCTGCTGGAGGCGCTTAATGTGCGCGACCGACCATGATTCAAAGCCCTTTTTGTCGTCGAGTGTCATCATCCCTTCGCCGCTACAGGGCGCATCCAAAAGAATTTTGTCGAATGATTCTGGTATGAGCTTTTGGGTGAGGCGGGTTGCATCATGAAGTGTGAATTCTACGTTCTCTACTCCGAGGCGCTCGAGGTTGCGTTGCAGTTTCATCAAGCGTGGGCGTGAATTATCGTTTGCTGTGATAACGGCTTTATTATGTACAACCTGCGCAATATGGCTTGTTTTGCCGCCTGGTGCAGCGCACACGTCAAGGATTGTGTCATCCGGTTGTGGATCGAGGGCCAACACCGGCAGCCAACTGGCGGCGTTTTGGATGTAGATTCCACCCTCTTGGGTCAGCGGGTCGTCGCGAACTACAGAAAGATTCTCGTTTACAAAGAAGCCTTCGGGCATCCAGGTAACCGGCTCTAATATGGCGCCTTTAGCTTGTAGCGCTTTGGCTATGGCTTTGGTGTCCTCGCGCAGCGTATTTACGCGCACACTTTGATGACGCGGGATAGAGAGAAGCGCTTGCGCTTCATTGAGGGGAACTTGCAGCGCAGTTGAAGTGCGTGTTATCAGTAGGGCACGCTTTTTATCGAGCTTTTCGGTCGTGTTCATATACCTATCGTAACAGACCTTAGATAAGGTTAATACGCGCGGCAAGTTCATAGAACTCACGGGTACTCACGCCAGTTTTACCCGGGAAAATGATTTGCAGTGCGGTTCGATGGTCTTTTTTGTCATGCATCGCGCCAATAATAGCTGCGGTGATAAGAATTGTGACGAGTGTGATGCCATAGGCGACGAGCTCCTCATGCTGAATGTTATAGCCATGAGGCACGCTTGAAGTGATTGAAACGAGTGCGCCGTGACCCGTAAACACCTCTACTTTTTGAATCGCCCCCCAGTGCATCACAATATGAAATAACTCGTGCAATACGATGCTAAGAATGATGCCGCAAAGTGCAACGAGTGTTTTGATATTAAAAAAGGCGCGTCCATATCGACGCACCCTCCGGGTGAATTGCTTCATTTGATACTATTATACCATTTTAAATAACTATGGTCAAAATATTAGAGGTGTTAAGGGCAATTGCCTGTCACCATATTGACGGCCGAGTTCGTAGAGTAATTCCAGTACGAGATATTTGCACCAGAAAAGCGCGTACCGTCCCAGCAGGGAGCGTAATACACGGTGTTGCCGTTATCAGCGCGCACCTCATCGATTGTCGCGCCCATGGCAACCCCGGGACTCGATAACTTTGCTTCGATAGGGCCCGTTGCTCCGCCTGCAGTATCTATATTAGGTGGCGCTAGAGAGTTCGTTCGCAGCTGTGCGAGGTCGGGATAGCTATTCAAGAGTGAATTCCATACCGCCGCCTTGCTGCGCACCTGCTCTGTCGTCGAGAGGCTACGAGACGTCTTAGCTCGCTGACTGATGCCGGTGTACGAAACAACTGTAATTGCGGCAAGAATCGCAATCACTACCACTACAATAAGCAGCTCCACAATAGTAAAGCCGCGTTCGGTTTCTTGAGTGCCCAACCCTTTTATCATCAACTTAGTATAGCAGCCCTTAGAGCGCTTCGGTGGCCCTTGTCACAAAGTCGCCGACTAATAGAGTGTCGGTAAGTTGATAGTTCACCTCGCCACCGTCGGGTCGAGATACAAATCCGCCCGCGCCCACTACAATTGCGTGACCCGCAGCTAAGTCCCATAGCTTCATTTGCCCGCCCAGTACCGGCTGCGCATCGGCAAGGCCCTCGGCGACCATCATCGCTTTGAGTGACGAGCCCGCGCGAGCAATGGTAGCATCTGGGTAGTGTTGCCCGATGTAGCGTTCGGTCGCTTCGTTAAGGTGCGATAAGCTCGCCGTAACGATATTTGTGGGCTCCGGTGCTACCTGGACGACTTCAGGCTCGCCCCTCGCAATCTGTTTAAAAGAGCCGAATTCAGGGCCACCGTAGTACAAAGTATCTTGCGTAGGGATGGATACGATACCAAAGAAAGGCCTTCCGTGCTTCACGAGCGCGATGCATACGCTAAACTGGCCATTTTTATTTACGAATTCTTTCGTGCCATCAAGTGGGTCGATGAGCCAAAACGCATCACTTTGAAGTTTCTCAAACGTATCATTATGGTCGTCCTCTTCACTGACAATGGGTGTGTCGGGAAATAGCTCAGCAATTGCGCTGATCAGAATGAGATGTGACGCCTTGTCGGCTTCGGTAATGGGAGAATCGTCAGCTTTATTTTCTACATCAAATGACGGCTTATCGTAGATATTCAGGATTGCTTGGTTGGCCTGCTTTACGGCACCTAAGAGTGCGTCGAGATTGTTTTTCACGTCCATGCCTCTATCATACCAAGATTACTATTGGCTGCGTGTTATGAAAGTGAAGTGTAGAGTTTTTCAGCAAGGTTACTCCCTGTGCTTTGGAAGAACTTTGCAAAACCAGGAGAGCGGTTCACTTCCATTACCCAGTACGATCCATCCTTAGTTCGTGCCATATCGATGCCTGCAATATCAATTTGGGGCGCTTGTTGCATCAATTGGCTCGCGTACTCTATTTCCTTCTCCGTTAATGCCCTAGAGTTGCTCACCTCTACTCTTTGTGTTGCTGTCAGGCTTTTATGCACGGCTGCTACGGGATGTACAAGGCCCCGGATAACGTACACGCGAAGTTCTTCGTCAATATCAAGTGACTCTTGAATAAGCCACTCATTTGATTCGCTAGAAGCCACATTCTGATCCCAGGTGACGCCAGCTCCCCTCGAGGAAACACGCTTTTTATAAATTGGCCGAGCAAATTGTGCGATATCGCTAGGGTTTTGGTATAGGAGTGTTTTTGGAAAAAATCCAGAAAATAACTCGTATTGATTGAACTTATCTTCAAATGTTACTATTTGCTCAACGGTGCTCATTTGATCGATCGCGCGGATGTGAGGATTAATAGCAAGGAGTTGCTTAACAATACTCTCTATCTGAACTTGGAAGTCTTGTGGTGCCAGACCGGGAGTTGCAAAGTGGCTACGAATGTATATCGTATCATAATACTGAGCCTTAAATTGAGGAACATCGTCTAGTATGACTACATCGGCATACTCTTTGAGTAGTTGAATAGAAGAGTCGGGCGTGACGGTAAGTACAAGATGCTTCATTGCTCTAAACACTACTCACTCGGGTCGCGTCGAATCGTTCCCACCCTTGATATACATGCGTCAAAACGTACTTACCAATTTCCCTTACATTCTCAAAAATCTCGCTTGAATCTAGTGCGGAGAGTTCCTCAAGACTCAACCATCGAATGTCGTTCGACTCCCCTTCTTCGGGCTGAGATTTGGGTGCATCGTGGGCAAGAAATGCAAATGATATATCGGTATGCTTGTGAGTGCCTTCGTCGTCGAAATTATGAGTGTTCACAACAACAGGAACTGGGTGAAGTTTCGCATTCGTAACCTGGCGGAGGGCGCCTTTGGGCTGAAGAATTTCAAGCTCTTCGAGCGCATACCCAGATTCCTCTTTTAGTTCATGGGTAATCGCCTGCCATGGGTCTTCACGCAGCTCTACGTGACCACCTGGCTGGAGCAATACGTGAAGCTTCTTATGCATATGCAGCAAGAGTTTTGGCGTTTCAAGATCATCACGCACCACAAAGGCGCTCGTCGTAAGGTCGTGTTCGCCTGGGTTGGTGTGGATGTGGGCCATAGGGCAAGTATAGCAAAAAAAAGACCAGCAAATGCTGATCAATTTTTTATGGCAGGGGCTGAAGGATGATTATCGAACGTACCGCGAGCTAAATAGTCTTCAGGGGGTTTATGGTAATATGATCCTCTTATAGTACTATTTGCGTGACTTTACCTGATCAATAGTTACTCCATCTTTGGGTGAGTAATTTACGATGACACGAGCACCTTCTTTAAGCTCTCCCGCAAGCAGTTTACGGGCTAACAAGTTTTCGATGTCGGTTTTGATGAGACGGCGTAGTTCGCGGGCACCAAATTCTGGTTGGTATCCACGCTTCGCAAGATCATCTACTAGTGCGTCACTAAACGTAATAGATACACCTTTTTCGGCAAGTAGCTGGGCGACTTTTTCGAGCTGCAAACGGACGATGTTTTTAATCTCGTCTTCATTCAGACTGTCAAAGACGATAATATCGTCGATGCGGTTTATAAACTCCGGACGGAAATGGCCGCGCAGCACTTCCATGAGCTCGGCTTTCAGCGCCTTTTTATCTTTCTTATCTTTGCCTGTGGCTTTATCGTTTTCGATAATTAGGGCACTACCAAGGTTGCTGGTAGCAATAATAATCGTGTTCGTAAAATCCACTACACGACCCTTACCGTCGGTTAACCGACCATCGTCAAAAACTTGCAACAGAATGTTATAAACATCTGGGTGAGCTTTCTCTATTTCGTCAAGCAAAATGACGCTGTACGGACGGCGGCGCACTGCTTCAGTGAGCTGACCACCCTCATCATAGCCGACGTACCCTGGAGGCGCACCGACAAGACGACTAACAGCATGGCGCTCCATATATTCGCTCATGTCGATACGAATCATAGCATCTTCATCACCAAAGACTGACCAAGCCAAGGCTTTAGCAAGCTCTGTTTTACCAACACCGGTTGGGCCAAGGAAGAGGAAGTTTGCGATTGGACGATAACCCTGTGTCAGTCCAGCACGCGACAAACGAACCGCGTCGCTCACTGCCTGAACGGCTTCGTTTTGACCAACAACCCGTTGGTGAATCTTATCTTCAAGTGTTAATAGCTTTTGCTTCTCTTCTTCGGTGAGCTCAGTAACCGGCACACCGGTGAGTTTGCTCACAACCTGGGCGATGTCAGCACTAGTGACTACGGCTGTCGAAACACCTTTCTCGCGCTTCCAAGCTTCCATTAACTCATCTTTTTGCTTTGTCAGAGTCTCAATTTCTTTTTTCAGTTTCTTGGCTTCATCGGCTTTCTTGTGATTGCGAGCTGACTCTTCTTCGCGCGAAAGACGGGCAATATCATCTTCGTATTTAGCAATTTCGGCTGAGCGTGTATCGCTGGCAATGCGTACGCGAGCTGCAGCTTGGTCAATCAAGTCAATGGCTTTATCAGGTAGGAACCGAGATGTAATATAACGACCACTCAAGTAAACGGCGGAAGTGACGGCTGAATCATCAATCTTAACTTTGTGATGGGCTTCATAGCTGTCGCGGAGGCCGCGAATGATCTCAATCGCTTGCTCAATCGTCGGCTCTGGCACCATAACGGGCTGGAACCGTCGCTCGAGAGCACTATCCTTCTCGATGTATTTTTGATATTCATTCAAGGTTGTTGCCCCGATAAGATGCAGTTCGCCGCGGGCGAGTGCCGGTTTCATGATGTTGCTGACATCCATGCCGCCCTCAGAACCGCCACCACCCGCACCTACCATAGTATGCACCTCGTCCACAAACACAATTAACTCGTCTTTGTGCTCGACGATCTCATCGATGACAGCCTTAATACGCTCCTCAAATTCACCCTTATATTTGGCTCCAGCAATCACACTCATAAGTGAAAGTTCAACGACGCGTTTACCCTCAAGCACCTCAGGTACTTCTTTTGCTTCAATTCGCTGTGCCAAGCCTTCGACGATAGCAGTTTTACCGACGCCCGGCTCACCAATCAGCAAGGGGTTGTTTTTGGTGCGGCGACTTAAAATTTCGATAGTCGTTTGAATTTCATCGTTTCGGCCAATTACTGGGTCAAGTTTACCAGCCTTGGCAAGTTGCGTCAGGTCGCGCGAGTATTTATCGAGCTGTGGTGTGTTCGTCTGAGTTTCAACCTTACCACCCTCAGCTCCTTGCCCGACCACTTTGGTTGTTTTGGCACGGAGACTTTCAGGACTCAAGCCATACTTTTCGAGCACCTCGTGTGCCAGGCCGTCAGGCTCGGTGGCAAGTGCAATCAAAAGGTGCTCTGGGCCGATGTAGCTGTGGCCGAGTTCGCGCGAAATTTGGTAGGCGCTTTGCAGTACGCTTTTAACACGCGGGCTGACACCCATCTCATCTTCAGTAGTAGTTTGCTTACCTTTTGGCGCATTAGCATCAATATAGCCCTTAATATCACTCGGTTTCAGCTTGTATTGATTGAGGATTTCAGCAATGACGTCGTTGTCAGCGAGGGCATAAAGCAAGTGCTCAGTATCTACCTCCCTCCGGCCGAATTTGTGCGCCACACTACCGGCTTCTTGGATAATATCCTTGGCAGTGTCGGACAAGAGTGCTTCAAGGCCTGCAGCCTGTTGTCGCTCGGGGCGGGCAAAGGCTTGCTCAAAAGAGTTGAATGGGTTACTGCCAGAAAATAATGACTCGAATGGTGAACTTGAGCCAGCTTGTTGCCGTAGCCTTTGGTAGTCAATGTCACAGACATTTAGTTCGGCCACCTGGCCATTTTGCGTGACTTGCACTCGATGAGTGACTGGTCTGATGCCACATATGTCACAAAGTTCATTCATGTGAGGTCCTCCTACTACATTGCATCTATTATACTACTTTGCATTTGACATATAAAATATAAATGACAAACATCTGACAGGATGTCATTTATATTGGCAAGAGCTATCGGACAAATACCAAAACGATTTATTGCATAATAGTATTTCCAGAAACGATCATGCGACACCCGGTTCTGGTGCAGCCGAGGGAAGCTTATGAATATAATCATATGATCGTTTCCATGGAAGCTCTGGGAAATATTCTGGCGCTCGCAGATGATTAGAATTCTTCAGATACTCCGGCAAACCTTCTCTATAACGATGCGCTCATAGTTCCAGTTTGGATATCTATCTTTTGCAAACGTTTCATTAACTTTTAGCAGGTCTTTTTCGAGCGACCACCTGTTGAAACCGAACGCCCATGTCCCGCCGCTCTCGTACATATGGTTGCCAGGTTGTTTATTGACAGGTTTAATATAAATCAGATCAAAATCCTCGTTTGGGTGAAGCGAAAGAAGCATATGTGCCAAAATATGGCACACGCCAGCAGCAAAAAACACCATGTCTTCTCGTCGCCAAGACAAAAATACGTCACTCGACCCCTCGGGTGTGCGCATATATTTCAATGTGAGTTCGAGTATGTTTTGTTTATTTTCAGCCAGAAATATAGCTTATCAGACAGGGTTATTTTAGGGGTAGTAGGACAACCAAACTTTTTCGTAGTAAAAAAGTCTACGCTCAACGGAGGTAGACTTCTTATAATCTCGTGGCAGGGGCACGAGGAATCGAACCTCGATCGCTGGTTTTGGAGACCGGTATACTAACCGTTGTACTATGCCCCTAAGCTCACCTATTGTAACAGATTGAGGGCGATTACCCAATAATGGGTTTAATCTCTGGGCCGTCGAGCCAGCGGTGTGGACACTGCGTACATACATCAATCACAAGATTGCCTGTTTGGTAGCGATTTTTCTGCATCGCGCCACCACAATAGGGGCACGTAAGGTGCTCGTCAATCATATTTTGCGCTGCGGCGGCTGGATCGTATTCAACCGTATCGCTGCTCTCTCGCTCATCGATAAGTTGGCTACCTGAAAGTAAAAACCCATGACCGTTCGGACACGCCATCCAGGCACGCCCAAGTACTAATTTCTCGGCACATCGTGGGCAATGGAGTTTACGACCAAACCCATTTGTGTAGGGCAGTTTTGCGGGATTGCGGGCGCGGTCTGAAGGAACTTCAATTGCGGGGCGGATTTGACGCACAAACTCATCCACGGTATCTAAAGTCGGTACGGTATTCTCGGATACAAAATAGAGCGTATCGTCAATAATTTCCCATACATATTTCGAGCAAAAATCCATAACAAATACCATGGCAGCTGGGTCAAGCACGTAGCGAGCCTGTGATTGCTGGCGCGGTTCTGCAAATAACGAAAAGATATTATTAAAATTACCTTCTAGCTCGACCGCTTCATAATTACCAATACGTAAGTGCCATTTAAGGGCCGAGATGCTGGTTGGAACGCCGACAAGGTGTACGCCCGACACGAACGGCAGCTCAACCGCACAGACACCGAGTGTATCCTCAAAATTAAATACAGAACTTTCAGCGACGATATACAGATACGACAGCTCTTCGGGTGTCATGCCAGAAGAGGCGTGGATTACCTCGTCACCAAGCAAAGCGAGTAGCGCGGAGCTGTTTTGCGATTTCATTATCGCCATTGTAGCATTTCGCTTACGCTTTTAGCTACGAATAACGGTTACCGAACCGTCGGGATGCACTTCAATAATGCGTGATGCCTGGACGTCAGTCGGCACCTCCCCGCCATCAATATACGCGTCAACCATATCACCAAAGTACGCTTTCGCCTCTTCGATAGTTCTCGCTGGCGGTAGGCCTTCGGGATTAGCGCTCGGCGCAATCACCGGGCCAACGGCCTGCACGACCTTCTTCAAGAATTCATCGCGGACAACTCGATAGGCAATGGTGTTACCGCCACGAAGGAGCCATTCGTGCTCGTTGGTCGCAGGCACAATAATAGATGTCGGTGGCTGGTCTGGCGCGCTGTACTTTGCAATGGTCGCAGAGTGCTCACGCACACTCCCGGAGCCAGGAATCAAAATAATACATTGTTTCGAAGGGTCGCGGCGCTTGGCGGCATACACTTTTTCAACTGCACGCTGCCTTGAAGCGAGCGCAATAATACCGTAAATCGTATCAGTGCGCACCACGGCAATACCCTTATTAACGAGTGCGTCGGTGATTTCTGTAAATGCGTCGTTCATAAGGTGTAAGTATATTCTTATTGATTCTTATTCGCACGTACGGCACGCTTGAACTTCATGTCAGCGACCGGGTCTGCGTAACGGGCAATCGGCTCGTACACGAAGATACGGTTCATCTTGTTGCGCACCGTCGAATCGACATCAACAATTGCATTTACAAAGAACTTTTCAATCAGCCACTCACGGCCAGGTGCGGTCTGTCCTACGGCCGTAATGCGCCATAGCCCACCACCCCACTCTTCGGGTTTACTCACCTTAAGTGGCGTCGCAAGCATTGTAGGGCTCACGGGGACAGCTTTCGCAAGCTCTTTAAGTGTACGAAGGCCCTTGTCTTTGTCGCGCACGAACACGTCTACCGCAAGCGTGCGAACTCCGCGAGGCGTGACGTGCGCTGCTTGAATCTGCTGGTTGTGAATCCATATAATCTCACCGTTAAGGCTACGGAGCTTGGTTGAGCGAAGCGTCAGACGCTCTACGACACCAGAAACATCGATAAACGGCTCAACTTTAATAAAGTCTCCGACGTTGAACCACTGTTCAATAATCATAATTGCACCGGCAGTAACGTCGCGAAGGATCATACCAAGTGTTTGGCCCGCGAAGACGATAAAGAAGGCGCTTGCACCGATAGCCGCAGCACCGCTACTCGCGACCGGGCTAATCAGCATCCAGGCGACGTAGGCAACGACCGCAACCACAAGTGCTCGGACGACCGCGATGGAAACACTGAGGTACGTTTCTACTTGGCGAAGTTTAATGAGACGCTCTTCATTCGTCTCGTCATCAGACCGGACTGAAACCTTTTGTGCAATTTTAATAATAAAATCAGCCAGGAATTTACTCAGAATATACGCCACGATGATACAGATAACCAAAATAAGAACCGAGCGAAATGCGTTCGGTTCAGAGAAAAATTCGATAATGTCGGTCGAGACAGTATCCATTACTTTATTAGATTATACCAGATATCCCTGTGGTTTCACTGAAGTTTCACCCCTTTGCTCTTGAGCCCGTTTCTTGCTACCATAAGCATAACGATTTTATAAAAGGGACAAAAGAATGCATGTAGTGGTTGTGGGCAGTGGATTTGGTGGTGTCAAAGCGGCGCTTGAATTAAGTAAGCGTCAAATTGGTAAGATCACCCTCATTACTGATAAATCATACTTCCTTCACCACGCAACACTGTATGCAACTGCAACCGGCAAAAGCACCGAAGAGTCGGTGATTCCCCTTAATGTGATCTTTGCGAAGCACCCAAACGTAAAGATTATTGAAGACACTGTGACAGGGCTTGATCCGCACCGAAAGCTTATTGCAAGCAAGAAAAAAGATTATCACTACGACAAGCTTGTGCTCGCGCTTGGTTCAACGACCTCATTCTTTGGTATTCCGGGCATGAAAGAAAACGCCTTTGGCATCTCAACGCTCGACGATGTGCGCGAGTTCCAAGATCATATTCACGAGGAAGTCGTCCATAATAAGCTCGATAAAGAATACTTTGTGATCGGTGGCGGACAAACTGGCGTCGAGCTTGCCGGTGCAATGAATGAGTACCTCAAAAGTCTAAAAGACCTTTATCGTTTAAAAAACACCGGCTCACGAGTAACGATTGTTGAGGCGCAGAAGCGCATTCTTCCGCATATGTCGCGCACCGCCTCTGACATCGTGTCTCGTCGACTCAAGAAACAAGGTATTCGAATTCTCGTGAAGCACAAGGTGAACGCACTTGAAGACGACAAGATTATGATTGAAGGGCGCCTCCATCCTACTAAAACAGCCGTATGGGCATCGGGTGTGATTAATAATCCGTTCTTTAAAACCAATGCAGGGTATTTTCACATCGCAGATGATGGCCGAGTCCACGTTAATCCATATCTCGAGGCGCTTGATGATGTGTACGTAATTGGTGACAATAACACCGTGCCGCACAGTGGGAAAGCCTGGCCTGCGCTTAAGCAAGCGACCCATGTAGCGAAAAACATTGCGCGCCTTGCAACAAAGCGAACTCAAAAGCCATTCCACGCACACTCAGTGCCCGTTGGAGTCCCTATCGACACCCGCTGGGGATACGTTGAGTGGCTTGGTATCTACGTCTCCGGTCAAAGCGGCGCGGTCGTTCGCCGATGGATGGAACTATATGGCTACTGCCAGATCGTGCCCTATCGCACGGCGCTGCCTATATGGCAGTCTCACAAATTGTCAGATGTTGACGATAATCTTTAGAAGCGAATTCGGCGCATTACAAGTGCGATAATCAGCACGATGCCGAAGCTAAAGAACGTAATTGCTGCGTAGGCCCACGGCTGGTCTGCAAACGGAAGCAGCACGTTCATACCGAACATACCAAAGAAGACATTCGGAAGCGCTACAAGTAGCGTAAGGAGTGTCAATTTCTTCATGCGCTGGTTTAGCGTGTTGTTACTGATGGCCGTATAGGCATTGCGAATACTGTCGATGGTATTTTTGTGGCTATCAGTTGCAACAAGCAGCTGATTGACGTGGAGCACCATGTCTTCAATAAATTCACAATCTTTGTCATTAAAGATAGCGTGACGATTATCGCGAAGTCGAATCAAAAGTGCCTGAAGTGCCGTCAGGTTGGTGTGATATTCGTTGAGGTCGTGTTCGACGGTGACAAAATTAATAAAGTCTTTGTTATCTACCTCGTGAGTGCGAAGGCGCTGTTCGGTATTTTGAATGTACCTACCCGTCCCGTGAATGAAAGTTTCGTATTGGCCAATCACATAGCTGGTGAGCTGCAAGAAGACGTGCTTGGTGCTTTTCATGTCTACTTTAGTGTCGGCGAAAAGCGCTTCGGGCTGCACATACTCTTTAGATGAAAGTGTAATAAGAAGCGATCCTTTAAGTACCGCCAGGAACGGTGTCGTCACGATACTACCGCGTGACGTCTGGTGGGGCGCACGAATGAAGACATACAGCAATCCTTGGCTATATTCAGCACGTGGAAGCTCGTTTTTGTCCTTTACGTCCCTGAGGATTCCCGGGTCAAGACTATAGGTTTCGCAGACACGCGTAATATCATCGGCATCGACATTCGACCCATATACCCACGCCCGATCCATTGGAGCCTCTTTCGTCAGCTGAGGATCTTCGTTGAAAGATTTCTTTGCATAGTACTGCAACATACATAAGCAGTATACTCTAGTTACCTATAGATAAAAAAGCCCCTTGTGGATGAATTCATCATTTTCTTTCATTTTAAGCGTAAGAACTGTTGTAAATGCCTACGCTTAGAACTATAATCGGGGGTAGCAAACGTGCCAAAAAATAAACGGAGAGAACAACGAGCAACTATCAGGGTACTCGTACACGGGGGTTATGAAAATATTAATGCTGGGCTGGGAGCTCCCACCGCACAATAGTGGCGGTTTGGGTGTTGCATGTTACCACCTTTCTAAGGCGCTCGCTCTCCAGGGCACTTCTATTGATTTCGTTGTCCCCTACTCTGCAAAGCACGACGACATTGACTTCATGAATATTCATCATGCCACCAACCTGTCACCGCTTCACAAGTTTGGTATGGGTGCATACGACAGTAAGTTCTTCATCGAAACTATCGATCCATCTCAAAAGGGTGAACTGCGCACAATTCGTGACATTCAGGCGCAGTACGGTCGTTTCGTCGAGCAGTACACTGCCGAGAACGACTTTGACGCGATTCACGCCCACGACTGGCTTACGATGGAAGCTGGTATGCGTGCTAAAGAACTTACCAATAAGCCTCTTATCGTCCACGTCCATGCAACCGAATTCGACCGCGCCGGTGGAAACCCGGGCAACCCGATCGTGCACGAGATTGAGTACCAAGGGCTTATCATGGCTGATCGCATCTTTGCGGTGAGTGAAATCACCAAGCAAATTATCGTAGAGAAGTACAACATTCCTGCCGACAAGATTGAAGTTGTCTACAATGCAATCGACACCCTTAGCCTTGATGACGGCTACGAGTACGACCAGCGTACCTATCGCTACCTCGAAGGTCTTAAGGCTGAGGGTTACACCATTGTCAGCGCCGTGACTCGCCTGACGATTCAAAAGGGCCTTGGCAACCTTGTACGCGCAATGGCAAAGGCTATCGAAAAATATGACCGTTTTGCGCTTCTTCTTGCTGGCGACGGCGAGCAGCGCGACGAACTCATTCGCCTTGCAGCCGATCTTGGTATTTCTGACAAGGTATTCTTTACCGGATTCGTACGAGGCAAACAACTCCGCGACGCCTACAGTGTGTCAGATGTATTTGTATTGAGCTCAATCAGCGAACCATTTGGCCTTACAGCCCTTGAAGCGGCACACCACGACAACGCACTTATTGTCACAAAGCAATCGGGTGTGGGTGAAGTGCTTCACAGTATCTTCCGTTATGACTTCTGGGACACCGAACGCCTGGCTGACCAACTTGTTGGTATTGCAACCTCAACTGCGCTGAAAGAATCCCTTCGCGTCAACATTGCACGAGAGTACGACCGTATTTCATGGCACGACGTCGCACGCCAATGTGTGAACGTCTACAATAAGTTCCGTCCAATCGAGGTGTTCGCATGAGCAAGCGCGGTATAACCCTTTACATGCACGTGCATCAGCCGTACCGTGTGCGCGAATACTCTGTATTTGATGCGTCAATCGACCATAATTACTTTACCGACCCAGACCCATTGAGTAATCACAATAACCAAAAGATCCTTAACAAGGTTGCCGACAAGTCATACCGACCAATGAACGCGCTGCTTGAAAAGCTACTCAATAAGCACCCTGAATTTAAGGTATCTTTGAGTATTACGGGTACGTTTATCGACCAAGCTGAAGCCTGGGCACCGGATGTCCTCGAAAGCTTTAAGCGCCTCGTACAGACCGGCCAGGTTGAGATTGTCTCTGAAACCTACTACCACTCACTTGCGTTCTTCTACAGCCGTTCAGAGTTTGAACGCCAGGTAGAGGCACATAAGGCGAAGGTTCGTGAAATCTTTGGCGTTGAAACCAGCGTCTTCCGCAACACCGAGCTTGCCTACAACGACGAGCTTGCAAAATGGGCAGATGGCTACGGCTTTAAGGGTATCTTGGCCGAAGGCTGGGATCCAATCCTTGGCTGGCGCAGTCCTAACTTCGTCTACCGTCCAGAAGGCACCGAGAACATTTCACTTCTTCTTAAGAACTACAAGCTTTCAGACGACCTCGCCTTCCGCTTTAGCAACCGCGCATGGCAAGAATGGCCGCTGACCGTTGATAAGTACAACTCATGGGTTGAATCATCAATTCATGACCAGCCGCTCGTCAACCTGTTCATGGACTACGAAACCTTTGGTGAGCATCAATGGGAAGACACCGGTATCTTCAACTTCTTTGAAGAGTTTGTTGATCGATGGCTTCAAAACCCAGACAACACCTTCTACACGGTTTCCGAAGCGATTGACGCGAATAAACCTGCTGATACCATTAGCATGCCGCAAACCGTGACCTGGGCCGACTCAGAGCGTGACCTTACTGCATGGCTTGGCAATAGCATGCAACACGAAGCGATGCGTCACCTATATGCGCTCGAGGCTGACATCGTGCGCTCAAACGATGGTGAACTTATCGAAGACTGGCGTAAGCTCCAAACTTCAGACCACGCGTACTACATGTGTACGAAGTGGTTTACGGATGGTGATGTTCACGCCTACTTTAGCCCGTACAATTCCCCTTACGATGCGTTCTTGTACTACATCAATGCAATCCGCGACATCCGTTGGCGACTTCACGAAACGCACAAAACAGGAGGATTGAGTGGCTAGACCAATTGTTCTAAGCAACGGTGAGTTGCATGTGGGCTTGAACAAATTCGGGGTGGTGCACGATCTCTACTACCCTTATGTTGGATTTGAAAATCATTCAGCAGGCACCGGCCTTCGTCATAAGGTAGGCGTCTACGTTGACGGCGAAGTAAGCTGGACGGATAGCGACCCTGCGTGGACGTTTGATTTCCGTTATCCGCACAATGCGCTTATCGGCCAGACGGTTGCCAAAAATGACCGTATTGGCATTATGCTCGAATTCGACGATACTGTTGATGCCGAGATGAGCGTACTGATTCGCAATATTCATCTCATTAATCACTCGGATCAAAAGCGTGAGATTAAACTCTACATGCACCAAGCCTTTGCGATTGGTGACTCACGCAGCAATACCGATACCGCACAGTATCTTCCTGATAGCGAAGCGATCCTTCACTACCGTGGTCGTCGCGCTTTTGTGATTGGTGGTGCGACCGACGAAGCGGCGTTCGACCAATTCACTATTGGACTTTTTGGTGACGACGAACACGAAGGGTCATACCGCGACGCAGAAGACGGCCAACTTACAGGTAATGTTGTCGAACATGGCCGTGTTGACTCTATCCTAGGCTTTACCTTAAACGTCGATCCGCACTCATCGGAACGGGTTCATTACTGGATTGCTGCAGGTATGAGTACCCGTGAGGCGCTGTATATTCACCGCCAAGTACAAGAACAGGGTGTCTACGCCCGCATTCATAAAACCGCCGAATGGTGGCATGATTGGCTTCGCCCTGCGGTAGATGCCGCAAAGCGACTTCCAAAGGATTACCAAGACCGATTTATTGAAAGTGTCATGATTATTAAGTCGCAAATCGACAAGCGTGGTGCAGTTATTGCAAGTACTGACAGCACTCTCCTTAACTACTCAAAAGATGGCTATGCCTATTCTTGGCCACGAGACGGCGCAAATGTAATTTGGCCACTTGTACGCCTTGGGTATTACCAAGAAGCCTACCGCTTCTTTGAGTTCTGTCAACGCGGCCTCCACCCCGGTGGCTACCTCATGCATAAATACCGTGCCGATGGTGCACTGGGAAGCAGTTGGCACCCGTATGTTCACGGCGATACTGTTGCACCACCTATTCAAGAGGATGAAACCGCACTTGTCGTATTTGTATTCGTACAGTTCTATAACCTTTCAAAAGACAGTACGCTCATCAAAGACTTTTACCACTCTATGATTAAGCCTATGGCCAACTTTATGGCTGAGTTTATCGACGAGACGACAGGCCTTCCGAAGCCAAGCTACGACCTATGGGAAGAGCGCTTCATGATTAATACACATACCACTTCGGTTACCTACGCAGGTCTTTTGGCAGCGTCTGAACTCGCGACTGTCACTGGTGATGAAGAGAGCGCTGTAAAGTGGCGCAATGCCGCAGAAGACATTCAGCAAGCAGCACATAAGTATCTGTATAACGAATCTCGCCAGGTATTCTACCGGGGTGTATCGGTTGAAAATGGCGAAGTGAAGTACGACGAGACGATCGACAATGCTGCCGTCTTTAGTGCCTTTATGTTTGGCCTATTCGGTGCTGACAGTCACGAAATGAAGAGTTCCATTGAAGCCGTGGCGAAAGTATTCGGTACGACAACCGAGAACCCGGGGCTTCCCCGCTACGAAAATGACGAATACCGTCGCTCAGATCCTTCTATAAACGGCAACTGGTGGTACATTACTACCCTTTGGCAAGCTCAATACGACATCGAGCACGGTAATTTCGAAAGCGCCAAGTCTATTATCAACTGGATCAATGATCACATGATTTCGACTGGTATGATGGGTGAGCAAATCAGCCCTCTCACGAACGAAGTGATTGCGCCAGCACCCCTTACGTGGTCTCACGCCGAATACATCGGTACATTAATCGACCTTCTTGGTCGGGAGCGATAGCATGCCGCTGGGTGGGGCAACATTTCGTCAGATATTGAGGCGATTTTCTTTGCAGCTTCGCCAGCGCGGTTCGGTGCTACGCAAGTTTAGTGACACTATTGGACTTGTTCATTTCGGTACCGTCCATCAGCATGACGACGAGTATGACGCGATTCGCGGCTTTACCGCTTCATTAACCCACAAAGACACCCATTACGCCGTGGGTACGTACAATGGCTTTAATATCAGGCTTGTGAACCGTTTTGATGTGATACGCATTGCCGGCAATCCCCACCACGAACAACTTTGGACCGTGATGGAAATTGAGCTTGATACCAAAAATGTCCCACACATGTTTTTCGTACCAACTGGTCGTGAGGCTGGTGAATATGGGCGTATTTACGCAACGCAGCCAAATATGCAACCACTTAACTCTATGATCTGGGACAACAAAAGCCCCGAGTTTCACGGTCGTTTTCAAATTCTCGCAAGCCCTACACACGCACATCGCGTCGAGACCCTGTTTACTTCACCTATGATTGTGGGTATTGCGAGCCGCTTCTGGCCACACGGTATCGAAATCGAACACGGTAAGATTCTTATCTATATAACAGAACACCGACTCGATAAGGCGGTGCTTGAAACTGCACTTGCTTCGAGCCTATGGCTGGCTGAAACAATTGATGAAGTAACGGAAGATTAACTCTTACGAGCCTTAACTTCGTTGCGACCAAGGTTCTTCTTGGTTTCGGTGTAGGTAGCGTGCTTACGCGCGATTGGGTCGTACTTCTTAAGGCTAATCTTTTCAGTGGTGTTCTGAGTATTCTTAGTTGTGTAGTATGTACGGTGACCAGTGAGTTCACTCACGAGACCAACCAACTTGCGCTTTGTATTCTTCTTTGCCATAACTTCCCTTTTAGGATTTAATTCTTATTCCGCACACTAAAACACGTACGGTGACTTTCAGAGGTCAATTATAGCAGAAAACAACTCAGGTGACAAGTCCTCCGCGGTGTGTTTCTACTTTGATTACATTGACTTTTTCGATAAAATATGTAATAGTGTTCGTGTCATCCGCACGCGGATCGCACATGCAAGCAGGTAGCTCCCAACTTTGGAGGACTCATGCCCACCCGCCCTTATCCCGTGACTGTCAACGGCGTGGTCGTCGCTCGCCCCATGGTTAACCCCGAGGCTCGCGACTTCAACGTCACGCTCAAGAAGACCGACAACCATGTCGACTTCTGGATCACCAGCGACGGTCGCACCAAGCACATCCGATCGCGCCTCGACGTGGGCCAGGACGACACCGAGAGCAACGCGTTCTCGGAGCTCGATCTCAACCCCTTCCGCGCCCTCGGCAATGTCGTTCGCGACATCTTCGGCTAAAAGCCGTCGGGGTGTAGCACAGGTAGGGTTGGCGAACCTGCCCAACAACTACCTGCTTGCTACATACCCCCTGATACATAAAAACCCCGCTTAACGCGGGGTTTGTTATTCATATGGAGCCACGATCGGGGCTTGAACCCGAGACCTCATCCTTACCATGGATGCGCTCTACCAGCTGAGCTATCGCGGCATAGTTTTTAAATGCAACTGAATTATTATAGCATAAACGGGAGCTATATCGAGCGCCTGATTATTTTTTACGTGTTTTTGGTGCGTGCCTTTCAATATATGGAATCGCAAATGTTTTCACAAGCGCCCAGATAACACCGTTGCCCACAAAGGTCAATGCCGCAATAAGTGCATAGAACGCTGCGGTTTGTCCCGCCGCAGGGCTCACGAGCGCAATAAGACCAGCGATAAAGACAAGCGCTACCGCAAGCACTAAGTATACCGACTGCACTTTCGCGAGTGAGTCAGAGTTCGTATTCCACTTTACAGGAAATTTAAACACGTTCTGCATAATAGTATTATTATAACAGATTTAATAAAAATAAGCAATACTAGGACTTGAGGTCAAGAATCACAAGATGCTCAATATGTGGGGTATGCGGGAAGTAATTGTAGCCACGATGCGCACGAATACCATACGCCTCGGCAAGCCTTTCTACGTCTCGAGCCTGCGTGACTGGGTTGCAGGAAAGGTAGATGATGCGCGCTGGCTTTTGCTCGAGCAGTCTCGCTACAACGTCTTCGTGGAGCCCCGCACGAGGTGGGTCAACGATAATGCACTTATCTCCCGTAATATACTCAAGCGCATTTTCACTGGCCGCCAGCACTGGGGTTGCATTCTTACCAAGCTCCTTCACGTTTCGCTCCATCTCGCGCACCGCATGTTCGTTCAGCTCTACGAGGGTCACGTTGTCGCCGCCGATTGTGAGGCCAATAGATCCCACGCCACTATACATATCGACAACTTGGACGCCCGGAATCACCCACTTACTCATGTCGCTCAGTGACTGCTCGTATACCGGAAGATTAATCTGGAAAAAGCCTTCCGTTGCATAGTGGAACGGCACTTCTTTTAGTACGTCTTTAAGAGGTGTAGTCGGTGCGGTCAGCCGCCTTGTAATGACACTCGCGGGACTCTTTGGGTTCGAGAAGATTACTTCCCCGTTTTCATCAGCATCGAAATGACTCATAAGTGTGTCTGCAGGAAAATCTTCATCCTTCACATACAGCTGCCACGCAACAGAACCGTCCTGGGCACTGCGGATCAAGAGTGTCTTGAGCTCACGCCCAATCACGTGCATTTCGTTCAGTACTGCAAGTACCTGCGCGCCTTTTTTATTAATCTCATCCGACGCAAGGCTCGTGCCAGGGATAGAGATCTTACCGTGTGTACCACGACGGAAGAATGCAAGCGAAAGTGATTGCGTCTCGGTTTCAAACCAGAAGCTAAACTCTACCTTATTACGGTAGCCGTACGCCACGCCGTCGCTGTATACGTCAATCGGGTCTGGAAGCACGATGTCATGAAGCTCAAACGCCTCTTCAATAAGAGCTGCCTTGTACCGCTGTTCGGTTTCGAGTGACATGAGTTGCCACGGGCTGGTCGATAAGTAACTTTCTGGGTCTTTTGGATCAATACGATCAGGGCTCGCTTCAAGCACCTCCACCACGATGCCCTCGGCGTATGAGGATTTCTTTTTCGTCAGCTGTACGCGCACCTCTTCATCAGGAAGTCCGCCCCATACAAAGAGTTTTCGGCCATCCTCAAGAGTACCGAGTGCCTGTCCGCCACCGACAATTTTTTCAAGTTTTACTTCCACGATAGGAAAAGGTCGTTTTGTCATCCTTACCATTATACCGTTAAAACCAATTTTCTTCCTAAAGAGACTACCCCAAAACAAATATCTATGGTACTATTAATCGGTAGCAAATGAGAGTACGCCGCCTTAGCTCAGTTGGTTAGAGCGGCTGTTTTGTAAACAGTAGGTCCACGGTTCGAATCCGTGAGGCGGCTCCAAAAAATTATGCTATGCCGGAGTCGTGTAGTGGCAATCACACGAGACTGTAAATCTTGCGCCGTAAGGCTTCGTAGGTTCGAGTCCTACCTCCGGCACCAAACAAAAGTCCTCACCTTACGGTGAGGTTTTTTGTTGCCTATTCTTTTGGCTTCTTATAGCCCTCTTCGTACTTTTTGTGCTGTACAAGTGAGATTATTGCAAATGCGAGGACGATATAGTTCGCCACGGCGCCCACGACCAGGTTGATAATAGTCATAAGTCTTGCAAGCTTCGGTTCGGGCTGGCGAATGAGCACAACCCCAGAAATAATAAAATAGACGTGTGGAATAAAAATAAAGAGCACGCTCATCACGAAATACACACCGTACTCAATAATATCGTTATCGCTATACGCTTGGCTGAGTGCAAAGCCAAACAAAATCATAAGGATGAGCCCCAAAAACGCGCCCAACGCCCCGAAGACGAGCGTGACAATACCCTGAACCTTCAACATCGATACGGCTTGTGTGTGCGCTATTTTTTTCGATGTCGTCATAGTGCGGTTCCTTTAGTTACATTACGACGCGGCGAGTCTGCTTGACGCGCTGCTGTGTTGGAATAATCGTTTTCGCGACACGTTCACGAAGCTGAAGCGCAAGGTCGGCGTCTCCAACTCGGTCATACGCATCCGCAAGTAGCGTGAGAGTCTGGGGAATTGGATCAAGTTCAACTGCCTTTTCGAGAGCCTCTACCATACGCTTGTCGTTACCAAGCTTTTCCTGCACCTTGGCATAGGCAATATGACGAGCGGCGTGCTCGCTGTCCATAGCGAGCGCTTGTTCAAACGCAAGCGCTGCCTTGTCGTAGTTTTCTGTTTCAAAGTAAATAAGTCCGACATTGTGGAGGCTACTTGCACTTGGCTCGAGGCTCTGTGCGATCTCGAAACACTCAATTGCCTCTTTGAACTGTTGCTGCTTCGCATACAAAATACCGAGGCGGTTATACGCACTGGCATTGCGTTCATCGACACGAAGAATAGTAAGGAGGGCCTTTTCAGCACGAAGGTATTTACGGTCTTGCAGTGAAGACTGGGCAATCGACCAGAGTTGATCGAGCTTATCGGAAAGTTTAGATGAAAGGTCACTGGCGACCTCACCAACGGTTTGACGTTGATAAAGCGTCCAGATACCTAATGCTGCAATGACAAGGAGTCCTAACATGTTGTATGTATTATAGCACAACTACTGCAGCACTTAGCTGAAGGCGCACATTCCCCTGTTCGCTAATACGTTTATGGAGTACTTCGAGGCGCGCCAGCGTCTTTAGGCTTGTTGCATCGCCTTTCTCTGCGATAGCACGTCGCAGAAGCTTTAGTGAGTCCTCCACGAGAGTGAGCGCATCCGCCCTCGAGTCTTTATACTTTTTAGCAATCAATAATTTCTCGTATGCACCACCGGTTACATAGCTGCGCGCGTCTTTTACAAGTGATGCTCGACCCTGAAAACTCTCTTCGTCCTGTACGTACTGCGTGAGCGCGGCAGGAAGTCCTTCGGCGATAAATAGAAGCTGGGCACGCTTTGTGGGATCGGTCACTTTTAGTGCATCGAGCAGCGCCTCAGACTGGCTCCTCGTCACCGGGCGCGCATCGATACGCTGTGAACGCGAAGTAATTGTTGGCAAAAGAAGCGTGGGTTGATGGGTCAATAAAATAAAGCGAGTCCCTTCGGTGGGTTCTTCGAGGAGTTTTAGGAATGCATTTTGAGCCGCAGGTGCCATGCGTTCGGCATAATCGATCACAATAATGCGACCTTCTGGGAGTTTCGTGCGAGTTGCATCGTAGAGTGATCGTACTCGTTCAACGGTAATAGTACCTTTTTCAAGGTCAATCTTGTCGTTTTTCTCAGGCAGAATAGTCGTAATGGCCTCAGACCCACCTTCGGCCGCTTGCGTCGCCAGCGAAGTGAGTCCAATGCCGTGGGGGCCCGTAATAAGCAGCGCGTGCGGTTTTTGACGCGCCAGCACGTCGAGTTGATGAGATGTTTCTGGGTGAATCACAAGATTCACGAAACCATCTCCTGAAATAGCTTTGGAATGGGTGCGGTGAAAGTTTGTCGTTTTGAAGTAGGAATGGTGATTTCCAGACTGTGTGCATGAAGGCATAGGCGGCTCGCGCTACGCTCGTTACCGTACACCCTATCGCCTGCAATTGGCGTATTTACGTACTGCATGTGCACACGAAGCTGGTGGGTACGGCCCGTTTTAGGGCGCAGCTCAACGAGCGACTGTTCGCCGTTGGTGGCAAGCACTTCGTAGGCCGTGATTGCCGGCTTCCCCTTTGAATCAACACGGAACTGGCTTGGTTTTGACGGGTTGCGGCCTATTGGCAGGTCGATCAACGCCTTTGCAAGCTTTGGTTCGCCGTCAACCACCGCAGAGTACTGCTTTTTGGTTGTGCGATCGGCAAATTGCTTCTTAAGAAGTAGCGCCGTTTCGTCGTTACGGGCACCAATAATAACCCCACTCGTGTCGCGGTCGAGGCGGTGCACAATACCTGGGCGATTTGTATCGAGCGCATTCGTTGTGTAGCGGCGGAAGAAGTCAGCAACCGTAAACTCGTCGTTTAGCGCACCCTTGCTGTGGGTCAGGACGCCAACCGGCTTGTTGACGACAATAACATTATCATCAATATAAATAATAGGCAGTTCTTCTTTTGACGTATCGGTTTTTTCGGGTGGTACGAGGCCGATGTCGTCGTTTTCAGTGACTTCTTGCTTGGCGGATTTCGCTGGCACGCCGTTGAGCGTCACATAGCCGGCCTTAATATACTTCTGCACGGTACTGCGTGAGTATTCAGGGTAGCGAGACACGACTTCTTGGTCGAGGCGAGTCCTTGTCACGACCTTTGTGAGCAGATAGACGTCTTTACCCATGTGAGGCATCCCGTAGGCCTTCATAGAGCCCTCAAGAGGGTTTCTGACAAGATTACCTTCTATGTCAGGCACATCTTGGCGGATGTGGTCGAGCACGACGTTCACGTCATCACCTGCCGAAGTGTCGTAGAGCACAAAGTAGGTCTGTCGTGCAAAGTTAAACTTAACAAGACGACTGAGTTGTCGCTCTGAAAATTCTTTAATGTTTGTGATTTCTTTTCGCTTTGTAAGCTCACCCGCAAGTTCGTACTTACGGAGGATCGCGAGAAGTTCAGCTTGTAGGCTTTTGGCCACTTGGTACCTCTTTCGGTTCGTTCTTCTCTATTATACCCTACAAAAATACTCCCCGCAGGTCGCAGGGAGTATTTCCAAAATTCTTTTGATGCGATTAACGCTTTGAGAATTGTTCGCGCTTACGAGCAGAACGGAGACCATACTTCTTGCGCTCTTTCTCACGTGAGTCACGCTTAAGAAGTTCAGCCTTCTTAAGTGTTGGACGGAGGTCAGAGTGAGCAGTTGTAAGTGCCTTCGCGATCGCGAGCTTGATAGCATCAACTTGACCAGCGGTACCACCACCTTGTACGCGGATGGTAACGTCAAATTCTTTTTGCTTGTTTACAAGTGCGAGTGGGTCGGTGATTTCAGCGAGAAGCGTCTTGTTGCCGTCAAGGTAGTCAGCAGCTGGCTTGTCGTTGATAGTTACAGTACCCTTGCCCTTGTAAAGGCGTGCGCGAGCGGTTGCGGCCTTACGGCGTCCGAGGCCGTAAAAGTAAGTAGCTTCAGCCATATTACTTTACCTCAACTTTCTTTGGGGTTTGCGCGGCGTGAGCGTGCTCAGCACCTGCAAAGATCTTCAGGCGACCCATACGGTCAGCTGAGAGCTTGTTCTTAGGAAGCATACCCTGCACAGCTTTTTCGATGATTCGTTCTGGGAACTTTTCACGAACTTCTGCAAGTGTTGCGTCCTTGATACCACCAGGGAATCCTGAGTGGCGGTAGTAAATCTTACCAGTTTCTTTGTTACCAGTCACAACGAGCTTTTCTGCGTTGATAACTACTACGTAGTCACCTGCATCAACGTGTGGGGTGTAGGTTGGCTTGCTCTTACCAATAAGCTTGTCGGCAACGATAGTTGCGATGCGGCCAAGTGGAAGTTCTGAAGCGTCAACCAGGAACCATTCACGAGTAACGTCAGCTGGCTTTTGACTAAAAGTCTTTGAGTTAACAGTCATTACTTGTTCTCCTTTGCTGGCTTAGCGGCTGGCTTTGCAGCTGGCTTCTTAGCTACAGCAGGCTTTGGAGTGTCGCTAATTTCGTCAACGAAAGCGATAGTTGCCATTTGGGCACCATCACCTACGCGAAGACGAGTACGCTCAACGCGAACGTGACCACTAGTACGACCAGTAAGCTGTGGAGCGATTACGTCTACAAGACGGAATGCTGCAGCTTGAGCCGAAAGACCAGCGATAACTGCGCGGCGGTTTGCAAGGTCACCCTTCTTAGCCTTAGTAACGAGTTTTTCAATGTAACGGACGAGTTCTTTGGCTTTTGGAAGCGTTGTCTCGATCTTGCCGTGCTCAACGAGGCTTGTTGCCAAACCTTTGAGGAGCGCGCGGCGTTGATCGCGTTCGCGGCCAAACTTACGTCCTTTGTATCCGTGTCGGTGCATGTTCTAGACGTCCAATTCTGCCAATTTATCTTTGACTTCATCAAGCGCCTTGCTACCGAATCCCTTGAGTTCACGAAGGTCTTGCTCTGAAAGTGTCACGAGGTCACGTACAGTGCGGATTTCGTTGTTGATAAGGGCGTTCGCAGTGCGAGCGCTGAGGTTTAATTCTTCAATAGGAGTGTTGAGCTCGCTACCTTCGTCAGCCAAGTCTTGGCCAAGTGCAGGAGCTGCTTCAACGGTAGTGCTACCAGCGAGTGCAGTGTATTGGTTAACCAAGATAGCTGCAGCTTCTTCAAACGCTTCGCGCGGGCTGATTGAACCATCAGTTTCAACGTTAAGTTGAAGCTTGTCGAGGTTTGTTTCTTGTCCAACACGAGTTGAGTCAACCTTGTAGCGTACGCGGAGTACTGGGCTGAACATAGCGTCGAGGGCGATCATGTCGCTGTGGAGACGCTTTGCGCTTGAGTCTTCGATAGTTTGGTAGCCACGACCTGAGTCGATTACGAGGTCAAATACAACCGTCTTCTTTGGGTCATCAACAGTAGCAATTACTTGCTCTGGGTTGATAACTTCAACGTCAGCAGTTGTCTTGATGTCAGCCGCGGTGATAGCACCAGCGCCCTTCTTCTCGATACGAACTTCAACTGGTTCGTCGCTTGATACCTTTACACGTACGTTCTTGAGGTTAAGCATGATGTCTACGACGTCTTCCTTAATACCATCAACAGTAGTGAATTCGTGGCTTGCACCTTCAACGCGGAAGGCAACGATTGCGCCACCCTTTACGCTTGAAAGGAGCACACGACGAAGGCTGTTTCCAAGTGTGTTACCGTAGCCGGCTTGAAGTGGTTCAATAACGAACGATGCACTGTGAGCGCCAGTTTCTTCAACATTGGCAAGTGCTGGGTTGTGAATAACTTTTGACATATCTATATATCTCCTTACCCTATCGTGAGTAGTACTCAACGATTAATTGTTCGTTAATGTCTGCTTCTGCTTCTTCACGCTTTGGAAGACCAGTAATAGTTACGGTCATCTTCTTTGCGTCGCTCTTGAGCCAGCTAAGTGTACCTTGGGTACTTGCCTTCACAACTTCATCGAGTTCGGTAAAGTATCCTGACTTTTGGCTCTTTGGACGAACTTCAAGTACGTCGCCAGCCTTAAGACGAATTGATGGGATGTCAACACGACGACCGTTAAGAAGGAAGTGTCCGTGACCTACGAGCTGACGAGCAGCACGACGGCTTGTGGCAAATCCTGCACGGTATACCGCGTTATCGATACGCTGTTCAAGCATGCGAAGGAGGTTCTCACCAGTAAGACCTGGTTGACGAGTTGCTTCATTCATAAGCTTAGCGAACTGCTTTTCAAGGAGACCGTATGTACGGCGAACCTTTTGCTTTTCACGAAGTTGAGTCAAGTAAAGACTTGGCTTACCTTGGCGACCATGTGCGTGAACACCTGGAATACCGCTCTTACGAGCCATGATCTTGTGCGCCTTAGGGTGAAGGGCGTACCCTTCGCGGCGGCTCTGCTTAACAATTGGTGATGTATCTCGAGCCATAAACTATCCCCTACGCACCTTTCGTGGACGAACGCCACCGTGAGGTACGCCGGTCACTTCTTTGATGCTTTCGATGCTGATGTCGAATGAGTTCAGTGCGCGAACAGCTGAATCACGACCTTGACCAACACCCTTTACATATACGTCAACTGACTTAAGGCCATAGCCCTTTGCAGCTTCGGCTGCTTTTTCTGCAGCGATTTGGGCTGCGTATGCAGTACCCTTCTTGCTTCCACGGAAACCAACCGCACCTGCGCTGCTCTGAGAAAGGACGTTGCCCTTCTTGTCAGAGAAACTAACAATGGTGTTGTTGAATGTTGCTTGTACGTGGAGCTGACCAGCCGGAACTGATCGCTTTTGCTTCTTCTTTGAAGCACGTGCTGATGTAGAATCTGCCATCTAATCAATTCCTTCCTAGGTCTTACTTGCTGCTTTAGGTTGAGCTCCACCAACTGCGATCGCGCGACCCTTACGAGTTCGTGCATTCGTACGTGTTCGCTGTCCATTTACTGGAAGTCCTGCCTTGTGGCGAAGACCGCGATACGCGTTGATGTCCTTCAAACGCTTAATATTGTTTGTTACGAGACGCTGGAGGTCGCCTTCTACGGTGTAATCAGTATCAATGATTTCACGTAGTCGTTGTTCTTCAGCCTCGGTGAGATCTTTCACCCGAGTGGTCGGCTCAATCTTGGCCGCCGCAAGGATGTCTCGTGCAAACTTCGGACCGATGCCGTAAATATACGTCAAAGCGATCTGAACTTGCTTTTCTGCGGGAATAACTACCCCAGCAATTCGAGCCATGCTTAACCCTGCCTTTGCTTGTTCTTAGGTTTCTTCTTGTTGATTACCCGAAGGCGACCTTTACGGCGCACCAACTGGTCATCTGGACTAATTTTCTTTACACTCGCACGAACTTTCATGAGTATTCAGAATCCTCCAGTTAAATTTGATCCTTGTGGCGGTACGTGATTCGTCCCTTCGTGAGATCGTAAGGGGTCATCTCGACGTCCACCATATCACCAGGCACAAGACGGATATAGTTTTTACGCATTTTTCCGCTAATGTGCGCGATGATGCTCAGGCCGTTCTCTAGTTCAACCTTAAATTGAGTATTAGGCAGTGCTTCCACTACCTTGCCTCGCATTTTGATTACCTCTTTAGTACTAGCCATAAGTTACAGTAGTACATTATACACCAAAACTTGATGCAAGTAAACCGTTTTCAAGAAGATACCTACCGATTGCTCGGCTACGGTACGTAATAATAGTTATATTGTAGCAAATTGACGTATCACGTCAATATACGCCGCCCATGCTTATAGTATAAACCTCCTTGCGGGTTTATCCCATAAGGATAGGGACAGAGGATGAGTCTGGCCCTCCCGGTACACAAGGTGCACCTAGGGGTATTGAGCACACGTCAGGCGCCCTCGACACGACTGCGGTAGCTCATGCTGTGGCGCAGCGTAGTGCGGGGCTTACCGGACTTGAGCGTCTTCACGAAGAGCCGCGGGTTCCAGACGTAGTGCTTCGACCACGACTCGACCGGGAAGAACTTCTCGAGCGCACGTACGTACTCGCGCAGCAGAAGCTCATGGTCACCACGACACAGCACGAGCAGCGACTCGATGCGCACACGTGAGCGCTCGTTCTTCGAGTCGGGGCCACGGTCATGGTACGTCTCGTCGAACGTCTTCGTGTGCAGCTGCTTCACGAGAAGCCGGCGCTCAGCCGTGGTAAGACGACCACGAATGCCCATCGAACGCACGAAGCGCTCCTGCATGTTGAAGATCTCGTCGTTGAGAAGCTCACGCAGCTCCTCCAGGTCCTGCCGCTCGAGCAGCACCTGGAAGGCCCTACGGGCCTTGACGGTCTTGTAGGCCGTCTTGTCGTGCAGTGCCCAGCGCTCTTTCGAGCGGCGAGCAGTACGCCTGATCCGCAGATCAACCGATGCCATACGATCACATCCTCTGTCAATTGTTCGCCCACCTGCCGGTGGAACTGGTGGGTGGGTAGAATATAATTATACCATTTTCATGGCAATTCTGCAATTATACCTATCCTCCAAAGGTGAATAAATGTATTCACCACTCAAGGATAGGGACAGGAGGTGGCGGAGCCACATCCGCCCTAGCCCCTCCTCAACGCATCAACCTTGCTTCCTCAACTCCCGTATCGGGGTCAAGGCGAAGCACGGGGGTGAGCACGCGCTCACCACATACGTTTTGGAGGATATACCAGATAGCTCGCAGTACGTCCTCGGAGTCATCCATGCGGATGAGGCCCTTGAACTGCGCGAGCGCCTTTGCCTCCAGAAGAGGCGGCGCCGTCCAGTCACCAGCATGGAGCTTGTGCGAGAGGACCTCGTTCTTGGAGAAGATTCCCCGGTCACACACTTCGCCGAACCGCTTCCACACATTAGCGTAGCCATCGAAGATGATCTGCGTCGCTTTGAGACCGTACGTCGAGACGTGCGGATTCGATTCGTCCAGTCGCAGACTCTTGGCGTAGTCTTGTGCGCTCAACGCGCACCTCCTGTCAAATAATATGCTCCACGACTTTCGTGGAGACATACTATTATTATACCATAAATCGACGAGTACTTAAAGCTTAGCGGTCGTAGTCATCGTAGGTGACCATAAGCGCACGTGAGTTGATCTGACGAAGGGTTTCAAGACCAACCGATACCACAATGAGCAGACCCGTACCACCAATCGCAAGGTTGGTGTTTGTGATACCCGCGACTTGGTACAAAAGGTATTCCGCGATAAATGGCGTCACAGCAATAAGACCAAGAACTACTGATCCGAATAGGATAAGGCGGTTGACGGTTGTAGAAAGGTACTTTTCAGTTTGCTTACCTGGGCGTACACCTTCGATAAATCCACCTTGCTTCTGGAGGTTCTCGGCGATTTCACTCGCGTTAAACACAATACCTGTATAGAAGTAGGTAAAGAAGATTACGAGTACAAAGTACGCAAGTGGGTAGATGAACGCTTGCCACTCAGAACCAGTAAAGGCGCCTGGGTTTGGTGCTTGGAACCAAAGAATGAGGTTATTCGCAAGCTCGGCGTATTCTGGGTTGCCTGTTGCCTTAAGGATTTGCCCCACGAAGGCAGGAAGTGAAAGGAATGCGACTGCGAAGATCACTGGGATCACACCGGCAGCGATAAGCTTGATCGGGAGGATACTCTTTACCCCGCCATAGCTACTGTTACCCTGCACTCGCTTTGCGTAGTTAATCGTAATGACACGCTGTGCTTCGTTGATCTTTACCAGGAAGTAGAGCAGGAATAGCGAGAACGCCAGGATTGCCAAGATAACCCAGAAGAGCGTCGGATTCACCGGAATTGCAAACCAGTTAAATACTTGGAGTGAGCCGTTTGTTGTATCGAAGAGTGAAGTTGCAAAGGTTGAAAGGATTGAAGGAAGCTGGCTAATAATACCCGCAAAGATAAGAAGACTAATACCGTTTCCAATCCCCTGTTCGGTAATGAGCTCACCGAGCCACATGAGGAGTAGCGAGCCCGCAGTCATAGCAGTTACCGCGACGATCCACTCGATAGCCGTAGGGTCGGCAAGTACCGTAGTATTACCCGCGAGGACGGTCTGCCTTAGGATGAAAATAAAGGCAATCGACTGCACAATTGCAAGCGGCACCGTAATCATACGAGTCCATTGGTTAATCTTACGGCGTCCAGATTCACCATCCTTGTGAAGCTCTTCAAGGCGAGGGATCGCCTTAGTAAGAAGCTGCGTAATAACCGACGCGGTAATGAACGGCGTAAGTCCTACGAGCACGATCGAGAAGCTTGCAAGCGCACCACCAGAGAGAAGGTTCAAGAACCCACCAAAGTCAGTACCACTCACCACACTGTTGATGACTTCGCGAAGCTGAGTTGGCTCAGCCAGTGGCACCGGTACGTGTGCGAGCAAGCGATACGCAATAATTAAACCTAATACAATTAAAAGCCGCTTTTGCATGTCGCGGTTTTTAAGCGAGCGAAAGATTGTTTTCCAATTCATCAGACTGTTCCAGACTACCCCGAAGTTACTTATACAATTTGATTTGATTATACTATAGTTACCCACAGTTATCTAGCTATATCAAGAATATTGTCATATTTACGATATTATGATTTAATATGCATACTTATGCCCGAACCTGAACTCCATGATGCAATAACCGAGCCTTTTCCCCTCCTCACGACTGCCGATATACCGAAGAAATTTCACGAGCGTCTCGGTGTTCGATTTGCCGCCATGACACTTATAGGTTCTCTCGCCACGTCTGGTCTCGCATGGGTAGCAGCTGACGCGCATGCAAAATCTCAAGTTGCCGAAGACCTCTAGGAGGCGACGCTCCCTGAATATTCCGAGCAAGCTTCCCTCATATTAAGCGCAGAGCTTGCGGACGGGTATGTATCTGAGGAGTGCACACCCGGTGGCGAACTCGATCTCTCAATTAGTCCTATCTACACGACATACGGACTTGCCTTTGGAACCAAATAAAAAATACCCCACCGAAATGGGGTATTTTCTCCAAGTATGATTACTTGTCGCTTGCTTCAGCCGCTTTTGTGCTTTGCTTCAACGGCACAGCCGTCTTTTCAAACGCACCACCAGCCTTCACGATCGCTTCTTGTGAAGACTTACTTGCACCGGCTACCTTTACGGTAAGTGCTGCGGTAAGTTCACCACGAGTGATGACCTTTACGGTGTGGAAAGGAGTGCCAATGTATCCTTGTTCGAAAAGTGCCGCGTTGTCGACAGTCTTACCCTTAAAGTCGTTAAGGGTGTCGAGGTAGACAACTTGCGCTGGAGTACGAAGACTCTTGAAACCACGAGCCTTAGGCACTGCACGTACGAGTGTACGTTGACCACCCTGGAAAGTAGCACCAAGCTTCTTACCAGTACGTGAGCCCTGACCCTTAGTACCACGACCAGCAGTTTTACCACCGCCAGCTGAGATACCACGACCTACGCGTTTCTTGTCCTTGTTAGGACCAGCTAGGAGTTCGTTGTACTTAGTCATTACTTGTCCTCCTTCTTCACAGCTTTCTTTGCAGACTTGTCCGCGTTAAGCCACTCTTCCTTAGGAACGAGACCACGAAGTGCTTCGATGGTAGCGTAGGCGATGTTCACCTTGTTGGTAGAGTTAAGTGACTTTGAAAGCATGTTACGAATACCAGTTACACCGATGATCGAACGAACGACACCACCAGCGATAATACCGGTACCAGGAGCTGCAGGCTTAAGAAGTACGCGAGCACCTGAGAACTTCACTTCGTTTTCGTGAGGAATAGTTTCGTTCACGATAGGAATCACAATGAGGTTCTTCTTTGCGATGTCAGTTGCTTTTTGAACAGCCATTTGTACGTCTGTACCCTTTGCAACACCTACACCAACCTTGTTCTTGCGGTCACCCACAACTACGAGTGCCTTAAAGCGGAAACGACGTCCACCCTTTACCACACGTGAGACACGGTCGATGTTAATAACGAGTTCTTCGAACTGCTTTGGCTCTTGTGGAGCTTGGTCGCGGCGTGGGCCACGGTTGTTTCCGCGCTGACCACCACGTTGTCCGCCACGTTGAGCGTTTTGTGGAGCTGCAGGAGCGGTAGTCTGTTGTGTTTCAGCCATATTAGAATTCCAATCCTTCCTTACGAGCAGCGTCGGCAAGTGCAGCAAGGCGACCTGCGTACTTACGACCGTTACGGTCGAATACGATTGTCGTGATCTTAGCCTTCTTAGCCTTCTTTGCTACTTCAGCACCAATCCAAGCAGCTTGCTCGGTCATAGTACCAGTTTTCTTTGCACCAACGGTTGTTGCAGCAGCAATAGTGTGTTGCTTTACGTCGTCGATAAGTTGCGCACTAATGTGCATGTTTGAAATGGTAACCGTAAGGCGTGGGCGCTCAGCGGTACCAGATACCTTTGCACGAACGCGGGCAGCACGGAGGCTACGGTTAACAAGTTTCTTGTCGAGGTTAGCCATGATTACTTACCTGCCTTTCCTGCTTTTCGAAGAATTACTTCGTCGGCATACTTAATACCCTTACCCTTGTATGGTTCAGGTTTCTTAAGTGCGCGGATTTCAGCTGCAGTTTGGCCAACAGTTTGCTTGTCGATACCCTTTACAGTGATTTCCATTTTGTTTACTTCAAGTTGCACACCTTCGCGCGCCTTGTAAGTAACTGGGTGTGAGAAACCAAGAGCCATCTTGATTTCTTGGCCGCCGCCTTCTACGCGGAAACCAACACCGTTTACTTCGAGCTTCTTTTCGAAGCCTTCAGTGACACCGGTGACGGCGTTATTAAGGAGTGCGCGCTGAAGACCGTGCTGTGCACGTGCAATACGCTCGTCGTCCTTACGGGTTACTTTAGCTTGACCATCTTCTACGGCAACAGTTACGTCGCTGAGGTGAGGTACTACGAGCTTGCCCTTAGGGCCTTCTACAGTAATTTCACTCTCGCCGACCGTAATTGTCACACCCGCAGGAACGTCAATTGGTAGTTTTCCGATTCGACTCATGTCTTACCTTTCGTTAGGCAAGTGAGGAGGTATTTGTTTTCGTGCTTCGGCCGTCTTACGGGCACTCGCGCAAAATCACCTCGATTTCACTCGCAAATTATTATCTGAATTATAGTAGCATAACTGGGGCGAAAATGCAATCTATTTAGCCCGCATCGACTCTTTGAAGAATGACCAAATATAGCCCGCGGTATTAGGCGCTTCGGAAGCCTGCGTGTAAGGTGGCGCGAGCCAGCCATGTGGCTGATTCTGCAACACTATCAGGCGCACCTTTGTACCCTCGTTACATCCAGTCCAGTCGTAGCGCTCAGTGCCATATACGTCTGAGTTTTTCGCTGCCTTTTGGCACGCTCGAGCTTTCGCCTGAAGCCCTGCCCACTCTGTTACCGCGGGCACTCCCTTTGTAGTCGAACCTTGAAACGGCACTCGAGGGTCGGTTGCGCTATGTAGCGCAAGAAGTGACCCACTTGGTTTCGAGGCACCTTCGCATCCCGTGTAATACGCACCGGAAAGGCTTGCGATAGCTTTGAACATGCCAGGAAGCTGACAATTCGCAATCACCACAAATCCACCCCCGTTCGACATACCGATTCCAAACACCTTCGCATCATCTACACAGTACTGTTGCTTCACTTCATTCATCATAGCTTTTGTGAACTGCACGTCGTAGTCGCCCGCAAGTGAATACGGTGCGCCCTGCCAGGCAGTAAAGCCGCTCGTGCCCATAAGTGAGTCCGGGTACACAGCAATCACAGGAAGAGAATCTACATTGGAATAGCCCTCCATCTTCAGTCCGCCCCCATCGATGCCGTCGTAATTAACGATCACTGGATACCTGTTTGATGGATTATACGAGTCCGGCACGTGCACATGGTACGTTCGCTCATGTCCCGCGCTATTCACGCTATACGCAGCAGCCGCGTGTGCCTGAATCTTTTCTCGGCCTACACAGTGTGAGGCGCGATATTCGGCAAGTTCACGATTTGTTTGTGCGGTACGCACTTCGGTCATCTCAACTATTTTATTAAGTGACTGCACATACGCAAGCTGAGCACACATCAATCCGATCGCGACAAAAACAAGGCCGTATAGCTTCATACGGTCGAGAGTTGCCTTATATATACGATGCGCGCGCGTCATAATCAGTACTCAGTATACCCTTAAACAACACAAAAGGCCTCCAACGAGGGAGGCCTTTTCGTGCAACTGGCGTGAATTAGTACACGCTAAGGAGAAGTTCGCCACCAAGGCGCTGCTTGACAGCTTCTTGGCCAGTAACCACACCCTTTGAGGTACTTACAAGGACGATACCACGACCGCTCTTTACCTTAGGGATGTCGTTTGCACTTACGTACACGCGGCGTCCAGGCTTTGAGAGGCGCTTGATTTCGTTGATTGTAGAGTTTTCACCAGGTTTGTTGATTGTAACAACAAGGATGTCGCGAGGCTTTGCAGCTTCTACCTTTACAGCAGAAACGTAGCCAGCCTTCTTGAGTTCTTGTGCTACGGTTACCTTCAACTTGCTTGAAGGAACAGTAATTTCGTTCTTACCAACCATCACAGCATTGCGGATACGAGTGAGGAGGTCAGCGATTGGGTCTGTAGTTTGTAGTGACATTTTCGATTTCTCCTTTCTTACCAGCTACTCTTAGTGATGCCAGGGATTTCACCCTTTGAGGCTTTTTCGCGGAAGTTGATACGGCTAAGGCCAAAGCGGCGCATGTATCCGTGTGGACGTCCGTGAAGGGCGTCGCGGTTCTTCCAACGAGTTGGTGAACTGTTCTTTGGAAGCTTCTGGAGACCGTCGAGGTCACCGAGTTCCTTGAGCTCAGCACGCTTTGCAGCATACTTTTGGATCATCTTCTTACGCTTTTCGTCGCGTACAACTGCTGATGTTTTAGCCATTAGCGTGCGCCTCCTTCTTTCTCAAACGGCATACCGAACTTCACAAGAAGTGCCTTGCTTGCTTCAGCGCTACCGTTCTTGATAACGAAAGTAACTTGAAGGCCGTGCACGTGCTGTGTCTCTTCGAAAGTAAGCTCTGGGAAAATTGATTGGTCGTTAATACCAAGGTTGTAGTTACCACCCTTGTCGAATGCCTTACCGCCAACGCCGTGGAAGTCACGAACGCGTGGAAGGTCAATGTTTACAAGGCGGTCGAGGAACTCGTACATACGAGCACCACGAAGGGTAACTGAAAGACCAACACGGTTCATACCAGCACGGATCTTGAAACCTGCAATAGATTTCTTCGCCATACGGTCGATTGGTGATTGACCAGTAATCTTGGTGACGGTGTTGCGTACTACTTCGTAGTGGTGCTTGTCGTCTTTGTTCTTACCGATTCCTACGCTGACAATAATCTTTTCAAGCTTTGGTACTTCGTTGATGTTTGAAAGACCGAGTTCGGCTTGAAGTTCCTTCGCAAACTTTTCGTTGTAGAAGGCTTTCAGGCGAGGAGCGGTGATAGTAGTAGACTTAGTTTTACTAGTCGCCATTACTTAATCTCCTTATTATTTTGCTGACGCGCAACGCGCGCTGTGGTGCCGTCAACTGATTTAACAAATCCTACGCGACTGGTCTTGCCGGTCTTTTCATCAACCACAAGTGCAACCTTTGAAAGTGGAGTTGGAACGTGAATGTCCTTGCTTCCACCACGTGGGTTAAGCTGGTTTGGCTTGATGTGACGGTGCTTTTGGCCAATACCTTCGAGAAGAACTGCGTCCTTGCTTGAAAGTACTGCAAGTACCTTAGCGGTAGTGCCCTTGTTTTCTCCAGAGATGACCTTTACGAGGTCGTCTTTCTTAATACGTGACATATTATAGTACCTCCGGTGCAAGGCTAATGATCTTGTTGTATCCAAGGTCACGAAGTTCACGAGGAACTGGACCAAAGACACGAGTACCCTTAGGGGTCTTGTCGTCGTTAATGATAACTGCGGCGTTGTCGTCGAAAGCGATGGTGCTTCCGTCTTTACGACGGATTTGGTCGCGAGTACGAACAACTACTGCCTTTACCACTGACTTCTTCTTCACGTTACCAGTTGGGTTTGCATCCTTCACGGTTGCAACGATAACATCACCAACGCGAGCGTAACGACGGCCAGTACCACCGAGAACACGGATACAAAGGATTTCCTTCGCACCACTGTTGTCAGCAATCTTGAGACGTGATTCTTGTTGGATCATATTACTTCTCCTCCTCGCTTTCGACGTCAGCCTTAAGCTCGATGGTTCCGTGTGAACGTTCAACAACTTCGGTAAGTGTAAATGACTTACGCTTAGAAATTGGACGAGTTTCTTTGATAACAACGCGGTCACCTTCGTGCGCTTCGTTGTTTTCGTCGTGTGCAATGTACTTGCGGTTTACAGTGTACTGCTTACCGTAGATTGGGTGCGTTTCACGACTTGTAACGGTAATAACAATTGTCTTGTCAGCCTTATCAGAGGTGACAATACCGGTCAATGTCTTTGCCATATTAGTTTTCCTCCTTAGCGGCTGCGAGTTCTGCGCTGCGAACAGCGGTAAGAGCACGAGCAATTGATTTTCGTTGTACGGTCAGTACGTGTGGGTTCACGAGTTCGCCCATTTGGTGACTACGACGTGATTCACGGTGGTCGTTTTGAAGCTTCACAGCTTCTTCCTTGAGTTGGTCGAGAGTTTTCACTTCAACCGCCTTCTTAGAAGTAGCCTTGGTAGTTTTCTTGTCTGCCATTATGCTTGCTCCTTCACGATGAACTTAGTCTTCACAGGAAGCTTGTGTGCCGCAAGGCGCATTGCTTCACGTGCAATAGCTTCGTCGACACCCTTCATTTCGAAGAGGATGGTTCCGGCCTTCACACGAGCTACGAAGAACTCAGGGTTACCTTTACCACCACCCATCTTTACATCTTGTGGCTTACGAGTACGTGGAAGATGAGGGAAAATACGAATCCAGATCTTACCACCACGCTTGATGTAACGGGTCATCGCCTGACGAGCTGACTCGATTTGGCGAGAGGTGATGTCATTGTTTTGTTGTGACTGAAGGGCGTAGTCACCGAACGCGATGTAGTTACCAGAAGTGGCAATACCGTCGTTGCGGCCTTTACGAACCTTGCGGTGCTTCATTTTCTTAGGAAGTAGCATACCGATTAGCTCCTTTCGCCCTTGTAAATCCAGACCTTCACACCAACGATACCAGCACCAGGAAGTGCAGCACGTGCAGTGTGGAAGTCGACGTCAGCACGAAGTGTGTGAAGTGGCACTGAACCTTCGCTGATCTTCTCACGACGAGCCATTTCAGCTGAGTTCAAACGACCAGATACTTGGATACGAACACCCTTAGCACCGGCAGCCATCACGTTTTGTGAAGACATCTTAAGTGCGCGGCGGAAGTTACCACGACGCTCGAGTTGGTGAGCGATGTTTTCGGCAACAAGCTTAGCACTTAGGTCAGGACGCTTAACTTCTTCAATGTTAATGCGAACTGGAAGACTTGCGATCTTCTCAAGTTCACTCTTGAGTTCAGTCACACCTGCACCACCGCGACCGATTACCACGCCCGCCTTAGCAGTGTGGATGGTCACAGTTACGAGATTTGCTGAACGTTCGATTTCAACACGAGCGATCGTAGGACGGCTCGCGAATCGCTTTTCAACGTGCTCACGAATTTTGATATCTTCAATAAGCAAGCGAGAAAAGTCTTTCTTGTGGGCAAACCAGCGTGAGTCCCAGTTCTTATGAACCTGGAGGCGGAAGCTAGTTGGATTAACCTTCTGTCCCATTACTTTTTCTCCTCTTTCTTAGCAGGCTTTGCCGCTGGCTTCTTCGCAGCAGTCTTAGGAGCGGCCTTTTCAGGTGCTTCTTCAACCTTAGCTTCAGCAGCCTTAGCAGGAGCCTTCTTAGGCTTCAATTCACCCGTTACTTCAACCAAGATGTTCGAAGACTTCTTTTGGAATGGCAACGCGCGACCGCGGCTTGCAGGCTTGAATCGCTTCATACGTGCACCAACGGTTACAGATAGTGTACTGATAACAAGTGTCTTGCCGTCAAAGCCGTGATTGTTCACAGCGTTTGCCTGCGCACTTTCGATTGCCTTACGAACTGCAAGAGCAGCGCGCTTTGGCGTATGATTCAGGATAACGATAGCGTCTGCTACCGTGCGGCCACGAACAAGGCTCGCAACCAATGCAACCTTACGAGGTGCTTGGTCGATACCCTTAGCGTAGCTACGTACTGGAGTAACGTCAGCCATTATTTCTTATCCTTTCCACCGTGCTTGCGGAACTTACGAGTTGGGCTAAACTCACCGAGCTTGTGACCAACCATGTTTTCCGTAACGAGCACTGGTACGTGTACCTTTCCGTTGTGAACGGCGATAGTACGACCTACCATTTCTGGGGTAATCGTGCTAGCACGAGCCCAAGTCTTGATGATTGTTCGGTCTTCGAGACCCAAGGCCGCTACTTTCTTCGCGAGCTTGAAGTCGATGAAAGGACCTTTTTTCAATGATCGACTCATATTACTTCTTCCTCTTCGCGTCGTGGCGCGACCTTACGATGTGACCAGCAACGTCTTTACGACGACGAGTGCGGTATCCAAGGGTAAGTTGACCCCATGGAGTACGAGGCGCCTTACCAGCACCGTGACGTCCACCGTCACCACCACCATGAGGGTGATCTGCGGCGTTCATTACGACACCACGTACGGTTGGGCGAATACCCTTGCGACGCTTGCGACCTGCTGAACCAATCTTGATGTTTTGGTGCTGAACGTTACCGACAACACCGATGGCAGCGGTAGCTTCAAGACGGAACTTGCGAACTTCGCCAGAAGGAAGACGCACCTGTGCGTACTCACCTTCTTTTGCCATCAACTGAGCCTTCGTACCAGCTGAACGTACGATTTGTGCGCCCTTACCTGGGTGAAGTTCAATTGCGTAAATTTGGGTACCAACTGGGATGTTGGCAAGTGGCATGCGGTTTGATTGCTCGATTGGAGCTTCCGCACCACTTTGGATTACCTTGCCTACGGTCATTGAGGTATCTGCAAGGATGTAGTGGTAAAGACCATTTTGGTCTTTCACACGAGCAATACGAGCTGAACGGTTAGGGTCGTACTCGATATGCTCAACGGTTACAACAGCACCGGCTGGCAAGTTGTGGTTCATCAGACGGTAGTGACGCTTTACACCACCACCGCGGTGACGGACAGTAATGCGACCTGAGTTGTTGCGACCAGCATTTTGCTTTTTGCTCTTAGTAAGACTCTTGAGAGGCTTACGAGTAGTAATGTCGCTCAAGTCTTGAGACGTCATACCACGACGAGCTGGAGTAGTTGGGTTGTACTGCTTAATAGCCATTACTTCTTCTCCTCCTCAGCTGGTTGTTCGAAGATAGCGAGAGTGCTACCAGCGGCCAAGGTTACATATGCTTTCTTGCTGTCAGAACGAGTGGTAGTTCCTGGGTAGCGATTCTTTCCACGAGAGAAGCGAACTGCTTTACCATTTTGTACCAAAGTTTTGATAGCTTTTACTTCTACACCGTACTGTGCTTTTACAGCATCGGCAATTTCGTTTTTGTTCGCAGACTGTGGGACGTTGAACACGTAAACGTTCTTTTGTGAAAGGCCGTACGCCTTTTCAGTTGTTACAGGAGTAACGAGGATAGTAGATACGTTCTTAGCCATATTACGCCTCCTCCTTTACGAGCCAGCTCTTAAGAGTTGGAACTGATGCAGGTGAAAGTACGATGCTGTCCGCATTAAGAATGTGGAATACAGTGAGGTACTTAGTGCTTACAAGAAGCACGTTCTGCAAGTTGTTTGTTGCACGGATGATCGCAGGGGTCTTTTCGTCTACAACGATAAGGGTCTTACGGTCAAATTTGTTGTCGCTAAGGAACTTCACAACTTCTGCAGTCTTGCCAGTTGTCTTCACGTCAAGAACGTGAACCTTCTTAGCTTGGTCTGCGAGTGTAAGAGCCTGCTTGATAGCTTGGCGCTTTGCACTTGTTGAGATCTTCTTAGAGTAGTTTTCGTTACCACGTGGACCAAATACGATACCACCGCCACGCCAGATTGGGTTTCGGCTTGAACCGAAACGTGCGCGACCAGTACCCTTTTGCTTCCATGGCTTCTTACCACCACCGCTCACTTCACCACGAGTCTTCGTGCGAGCTGCGCTTGTGCGGTTGTTTGCAAGGTATGCATCGTATGCAAGCTTCAGTAGTTCGTGATTCTTCACTTCTACTGCGAAGACTTCCTTTGGAAGGTCGTTCTTCTGGGTTTTAACAGCGTCAGCCATTATGCCTTACCTCCAATGACGATGAGGCCCTTCTTTGGACCTGGCACAGCGCCCTTGAGACCAATGAGATTGTTCTCAACGTCGATGTAGCTTACTACGAGGTTCTTAACGGTAACCTGCTCGTGACCCATACGGCCAGCCATGCGCTTACCCTTAAAGACCTTCTGTGGATACATCGAACCGATTGAACCTGGCTTACGGGTGTTACCCTTACCACCGTGGGTCTTGCGGTGACGTTCGAAGTTGTGCCTTTTGATATTTCCGGCGAAACCCTTACCCTTGCTAATACCAGTAGCGTCAACTACATCGCCTAGCTCGAATGCGGTTACGTCGATTGTGCTTCCAACGGTCAGGTCTTCTGACGCGTCTTCCACGCGGAACTCACGAATAAACTTCGGAGTTACGTTGGCTGCCTTAAGGTGTCCAGCCACGGCCTTGCTCAGGTTCTTACCCTCATCAAATCCTACTTGGACAGCGTTGTAACCGTCGGTTTCAACGGTCTTTACCTGAGTCACTGTCACAGGCCCAGCTTGAATCAACGTCACAGGTACTGCGCGTCCATCCTCACTGATGATTTGGGTCATACCAATTTTGGTACCGAGAAGTGCTTTCATGCTCTTCATTCTCCCACTTAAAATTCTTGGTGGAAGGCAGTATCCGTCGATTTACCTCTGCTGGAGGACCGTCTGCTGGACTTACCAATTCACCAAGAATCGTCTGTTATCTCTGATAGTTAAACTTTTACACGAATGTATAAAAAGTACCTTACTGACTGTACCACAGATTACCTCGAGAGTCAACCCCTGTAGAAGTTTGTGGCGCACTTCCATGCAAAAAGCTTGTGTTTATCACAACTATCTTGCATACTCTAGGTAGATATTTATTAACCATAGCTTACATAAGGGCATCACATGGCGACCACACAGAAAAAAGCACCCGCAAAAAAGACGACTGCAAAAAAAGCACCCGTTAAGGCAACCGTAGCCAAGAAAACTCCGGCAAAGAAAACAGCCGTTACTAAGAAGACTTCTACTAAAAAGCAGCCGGAAATGCGCTCATTCCGTATCGCAACTGACCAGCAACCATTCACAGAGTTTAGGATTACCCGCCAGACCATTTACTGGATTATCCTTATTGCGTTCATTATCTTTGCGCAGCTTTGGATCTTAAAGCTTCAAATTGACGTTGCGACGCTTATCGACGCACAACAAGCCCAGCTGCAAAATATCTAGTAAGCTTAAATAAAAAAAATAACCCCTCGCGATGAGGGGTTATTTTGTTGTTCGCGCTTCGATTACATACGAATTTCTGCGTCAACACCAGCTGGAAGGCTGAGGTTTTGCAGGCTGTCGATAGTCTTAGGAGTTGCGCCAGTAATGTCGATAAGGCGCTTGTGCACGCGCATTTCGAATGTTTCGCCACCCTTCTTGTACACGTGTGGAGACTTCACGACGGTGAATGTGCTGCGACGCGTAGGAAGTGGCACTGGACCAGCGATAGACGCACCGGTGCGAATTGCTGTGTCGATAATTTGCTTTGCTGATTGGTCGATAACCTTGTGGTCGTATGCCTTAAGGCGAATACGAATACGTAGTCCTTCTTGTTCTGCCATGTGGAAGAAACCTTTCTTGCTCGTAACGCTGAGCTGCGGCCTTGTAACCTCTGTTCGAACCATATTCTGTAAGACTTATGTCTGACCGAGTTCTCAAGTGCATTTAATAATACCTCGATATTATACCACCTCTGGGTTTAATTGACAAGTTGTACGCTCTATTGTAAAATATACCTACGAAGTTCGTTCACATCCGAATCAACCGAGAGGTATTCATGGAAGCTACAAAACAGGTCGACCTGATCACCTTGGCGGACGCAGTTCGCCGAGACCTTCGGTCGCTCCTTTCCGCGTGGTGCAAGGCGCACCCCAACCGCCTGGTGATGGTCGTCCCGATCGGGGACATCCCGACCCTCGCGCCTGCGACGCAGGAACAGGCACTTCGCGCACTCACCCAGCTGGACGGCTACGTCGGCGCTCCCCTCAATCAAGAGGAGAGCAAGACGCCCATCCCCTACAAGTACGAACTCCACCCGTCCATCAGCGGTGTGGTCGAGGTGCTTCTGGTCACCGACCGACTGGAGGCCGAGCCCATCCCCACCCTGGTGGAGGAGCTCACCCTTCAGGTGAAAGCTCAGGGTTCGGCGCTCGACGTCGACGACACGTTCGTCTTCCGCCCGCCGAACAGCATCCTGAGCTACGTCGAGAAGCTGCCCGATGAAGTGCGAGTCAAGTTCCGACCGAACCTGAACGAAGCGCTCGCGAACGCCGACTTCACGCCGGCCGCCTACGAACCGACCTATGCCCTCACGATTCGACGAACCGGTTAACCCCGCCGCGCACCCGTCGAGCGAACCCCCAAAGGTTCCTCCGGGAGCTGGCGGGGATTCGCTTTTCTAGTAATCTCCGCCTGAGATATTCCAATATTGCTCTAGGGTCTTAATACCCTTCGATTGCATATCCTTTGCAGTCTCTATCCCCACATAACGATAATGCCATTCCTCCGCCTTATATCCGGTAATTGATTCATAACCCGCATAGTAACGCTGAATAAATCCGTAGTTTGCGGCGTTTTGCTGGAACCATTGATACTGCGAGGTTGAACCAAAGCAATCAAGCGTGCACCCGTTTGCCGCCACGTCAAAGGCAAATCCCGTTTGGTGCTCACTATACCCTGGCCGCGCGCTATACGTATCTGCGCCTGCCTGCCCGCTCGTTGCAACCCAATGATTATAGGTACTTACCTGGGTATTGTAGGACCTGTAGCTACTTGTGACGTAAAAGGGTTGCCCCGCAGCTGCAGCCGCAGCAAACATTTGGTTGTAGGCTGCTATCGCTTTCGCACCTAAGGTCGCGCCATTTGAAGTGGTAAGATCTGGTGGCACATAACCAAGCGGTTGCATACAGTGTTTCTTATTCACTACGACGTCAATCGATGCAGGGTTATTATGCGTCGATGCGGCATTACACGCTTTTGAGTCGGCATTGGCGGTGGTGCCTGTTTTTGCTTGCTCGGCCGCATCTTTTGCTGCAGCCTCTTGCTTTGCCTTCGCTTCCGCCGCGAGCTTTTCACGCTTCTCTTTCGCTTGTTGTGCAAGCTTTACACTCGCCACCTTGTTTTGCGCTATAGAAGCCTCTTGAGCGGTAATCGCGTCATTCGTCGTAACCGCGTACCAACTTACCGAGCCCAGCACCAAAAGCACCGCGAGTGTGATACATGCAATTGAATAGACATGCCTGCGTACCCACCCGTCATGACGTCTCTGGCGCTTTTTTACCATATGTATATATCTTACTACACCCCCTTAGTATTTGCGGGCTCGCTGGCTCCATCCCCAGATACAAAAATATCCCCGATTGCTCGGGGATATTCGTGCGTAAGGTAGGAGAACTACTTAACGATCTTGGTAACAACACCTGCACCAACAGTCTTACCACCTTCGCGGATTGCGAAGTTAAGACCTTGCTCCATAGCAATAGGAGCGAGCAGGGTAACCTTGAAGGTTACGGTGTCACCAGGGATAACGAGTTCCTTATCAGCAGGAAGCTCAACTTCACCGGTAACGTCAGTTGTACGGAAGTAGAATTGTGGCTTGTAACCCTTAGAGAATGGAGTGTGGCGACCACCTTCTTCCTTCTTAAGGATGTACACTTCGGCTTCGAATTCTGTGTGTGGAGTAAGTGAACCTGGCTTAACAATAACTTGACCACGTTCGATTTGCTCACGTTCGATACCACGGAGAAGAAGTCCGGCGTTGTCACCAGCTTGACCACGGTCAAGGTTCTTCTTGAAGGCTTCGATACCAGTAACGGTAGAAGTTTGAGTAGGCTTGATACCAACAATTTCAACTGGGTCGTTGATGTTGATCACACCTTGCTCGATACGACCAGTTGCAACAGTACCACGGCCCTTGATTGAGAATACGTCCTCAATTGGCATAAGGAATGGCTTGTCGAGGTCGCGAGTTGGCTCTGGAACGTAGCTGTCGAGGGCTGCAACGAGCTCCATGATAGCGTCTTCAGAAGCTGCGTCACCTTCAAGGGCCTTAGTAGCAGAACCCTTGATGATTGGAGCGTCTTCGTCGAATCCGTTCTTTGCAAGAAGTTCGCGGATGTCCATTTCAACTAGTTCAACTAGTTCTGGGTCAGCGAGGTCCATCTTGTTGAGGAACACGAGGATCTTAGGCACACCAACTTGCTTTGCAAGAAGTACGTGCTCACGAGTTTGTGGAAGTGGACCGTCGTTTGCAGCAACCACGAGGATAGCACCATCGATTTGTGCAGCACCGGTGATCATATTCTTAACGTAGTCGGCGTGTCCAGGCATGTCTACGTGTGCGTAGTGACGGCCTTCTGACTCGTATTCCTGGTGAGAGGTAGCGATGGTAATACCACGAGTACGCTCTTCAGGTGCGTTGTCAATTTGGTCGTAAGCGACAGCTTTGTTTACGTCGCTAGGAAGTTTCTTCGCAAGCACGTTTGTGATAGCTGCAGTAAGAGTAGTCTTACCGTGGTCGACGTGACCCATAGTACCAACGTTAACGTGAGGCTTGCTTCGGTCGAAATCTGCCATTGTTGTTAGTTCTCCTTTGATAATTATTTTCGCACTAGAGTAAAAAGGCTCCACGGCGTATGAACTAATTATATATTGTTTTAGAGGTGTTGTAAACAGTATTAATACCGTCCACGTGCAATAACTTCACCCATAAACAAATTAAGTGTTTCGTAGGCGAGGTACACATAGGTTGGCTGTATTTGCGCCCCATGCATCACTAAGCACCGCACCCTATACCAATATTCTATCAAGGATGGCCAGTCCTGCACATTCGATACTTCGCCCCTTCAATGAGGTGACGCGTACGAAATTGGCTCGCGCTGGGTCAGCTCAACCAAATATCCCATAGGTACCGTGAGCGGCCTTAGAGTCAAGCCCTCGCAATATGCCGACCATATGGAATGACCACGACGTAAAGTATTGAGCGCCTGCCTGTCGTTGGTAGTACCCGTAAACGCAGCATACCAAGCATTAAATGATGCGTAGAGCGCCATGTAGCTATGTGTGTAATCTATCTGCGCTTTTTCATACCAGCTACGAACCTGGGGTACCATGGTCATCCATACCCCTTATCGTGCAGTCGCGCGGTAAGTTCGTATACCGCAAGGATTTGACAGGACTTTGCCGTACCCATGCCTGGTACGTTTAAGAGCTGCTCGTACGTAGGCTTGCCCTGACTCAAGAGTACATCGAGAGAAGCGGCTACCTTCGCCCCCGAAATTTTCTGACCCCCAGAACCAATGACGAGCTGAAGGAGTTCGGAAGTATTAAGCGCTTTAGCGCCCCTAAGCAGTAGCTTTTCTCTTGGTCGTTCGTATCCTACAGGTCTCATACCATAAGGATACAAAACAATTCTATTCTTCTTCTGAGTTCTGAGTACTATTTACTTCGTAAGGGCTTGCATCCGTCGGAGGCGCAAAGAAAATTCCCGCAGCCTTGCGACCATTACGCTTCGTTTCCATACGATCCACACTTATACGAGTATACTCATGGCCGTTTTTTGAATAGTGATGATGTACATATGACTGCACAGAAGGAAGCTCGGCGGTAGGGCTAAAGGTTACTCTACCCTCACGTGTTGAGCCGTCTGACATACTCACTCGCACAAAGTAGTCACCCTCTGGGTCTGACTTCTTTTCTGGCGCCTCGACGAACCGACCGACAAACTTGCTCCCGTCAGCAAAATTCACCGTAAAGCTCAGTGCTTTACCTGCAAGTGCTGCTTGAATGCCCTTGTAGGCTTCTGCGACCCAAGGTTGTGTTTCGATTGGAATAGGTAGAAGCTGCTGCGGAGTCTCGGGCGTAATCTCAGTCAAAGAGCCGTCATTCCACTGCACCGTTGTGTGAATCTGCGGATCGCCGTCATCATAGCCCCAGCCGTTGTACTTTTTAGTGGGAACCTCACGTGTATAGGCGCCCATGCTCGTTTTTACTGTCGTATGGGCAACTTTATCAAGCCAGAATTCTTTCGTTGGTACGATAAACTGGCGGCCAGGAGTGAATACGGGATGTCCAGCAAGATGCTCAGGGAACACATAATCACCCATGAGCTGCGCATCACCAACAGCATAGAACCACGGCTGTAGCGACCCAAGGTTAACTGCGCGAATAAATCCCCTTGATTCGTCCTCGTCTTCTGGGATTTGCTCAAAAGTTGCTTGATTCGCGAATCGCCTCAGTCCCGCGAGTGCTGATGCTTCATCTTTCCATTCCACGAAGTACGCGTCTCGACCACCCTCGCGAGGGAACATACTATAGGTCACAATCGGATGATACCCTTCTGGTGCATCTTTAATATGAAGCGCTTCAGCAAATCCACCGCCGCCCCAATATTCAAGTTGGTCGACGTCGTAGCGTGTGTACTGCCCGTAGCCACCATGCTGAATATTACGCGTTGTAGGAAGCGACTGCACTGTATCGAGATGGCTAAAAAGTGCCAACGCCTCTTGGGCGCGAGGTATCGCCTCCGTGTCGCCAATCGAATCGACTTCAACACGGAACCTTACCAGTTGACCATCTGCTGTCTGCCCCTCACCAAATTTTGTCGCCTTATAGGCTTTCTGCCGCTCTCCAGGCATTTTACTCCTCCGTTTCGTTCTCTGTATTGTACCGATTTACCTCAAGATGTCGCAAGCACAAGCATAAAAAATAGAGCGCCGAGTGACGCTCTATTTCCTATCAATCGATTACTTACTTGTTGGTACGCTTCTCGATGATTTCTTGTGCAACGTTTGGTGGTACTTCTTCGTACTGCGCAAGCTCCATAGTTGAGGCTGCACGACCTTGGCTCATTGAGCGAATGTCGTTGGTGTATCCGAAGAGGTTTGAAAGTGGAACGTAAGCACGAACCAACTTAGCGCCACCAGGAATGTCTTCCATAGCGTCGATACGACCACGGCGAGAGTTAAGGTCACCGATGATGTCACCCATGAAGTCTTCTGGAGTTGAAACTTCCACCTTCATGACTGGCTCGAGGATAACTGGCTTCGCCTTAGGAATACCTTCCTTCACCGCGAGGACACCCGCAAGGTTGAAGGCAAGTTCGCTTGAGTCGACGTCGTGGTATGAACCATCGTAGAGGGTTGCCTTCACACCAATCATTGGGTATCCAGCGATCACACCGCCTTCAAGAGTATCTTTAATACCCTTCTGTACTGGACCACGGTATTCTTGAGGGACCACACCACCCTTAATTTCATCAGCCCATTCGAAGCCTTCGCCAGATTCGGTTGGCTCGAAGCGAATCCATACGTCACCGTACTGACCACGTCCACCAGATTGCTTAGCGTGCTTACCTTGTGCTTCAGCAGTACCACGAATAGTTTCACGGAAGGCAACTTGAGGCTCACCAATGTTTGCTTCAACGTTGAACTCACGCTTCATACGGTCAACAAGGATGTCGAGGTGAAGCTCACCCATTCCCGACATAATTGTCTGGCCAGTTTCTTCGTCGGTGTGAATACGGAAGGTTGGGTCTTCTTCAGCGAGACGTTGGAGAGCGATACCCATCTTTTCTTGGTCAGCCTTAGTCTTTGGCTCAACCGCAATCGATACAGGAGGTTCTGGGAATTCGATTGACTCAAGGATAATTGGGTTTGCAGGGTCTGCAAGGGTGTGACCGGTAAAGGTGCTCTTAAGACCCACAACTGCGGCGATATCACCAGCGCCCACCATGTCGATGTCTTCACGCTTGTCGGCGTGCATACGAACAATACGGCCGATACGCTCTTTTTCACCAGTAGTCGTGTTAAGGATGTAGCTACCTGCAGTAAGCTTACCTGAGTACACACGGACGAAGATAAGACGTCCAACAAATGGGTCGGTCGCAATCTTGAATGCGAGGGCAGCGAGCGGCTCGCTATCAGCAGGCTTACGCTCAATCACGTCGCCAGTCTTAGGGTTGGTACCCTGGATTGCTTCAACGTCAAGTGGAGATGGGAGGAAGTCGGTTACGAGGTCAAGGACCTTCTCAACGATCACACCACGTCCGTCACCACCAGTTACGAGGAAGAAGTCACCCGCGAGGACACGCTTACGAAGTGCGCGCTTGAGGTCTTCAAGAGAAATTGATTCTTCACCTTCGTTAAGGTAGCGTTCGAAGAGTTCGTCTTCTGCTTCAACCGCAGCTTCAACGAGGAGGCTACGTGCGTTCTTTGCCTTTTCAAGCATGTCAGCCGGGATTTCACCTTGTACGAGGGCCTTGTCGGTGTAGTCGCTGTAGGTGTATGCCTTCATGTCGAGGAGGTCAACGAGACCGTTGATTTCCTTTTCGAAACCGATAGGAAGGTGCACAGGAAGTGCGTGCTTAGAGAGACGGTTGTGAATTGTATCGAGAGACTTGTAGAAATCACCACCAATTTGGTTAATCTTGTTGATGAAACAAATACGAGGCACGCCGTACTTGTTAGCCTGGCGCCATACAGTTTCAGTCTGCGCTTCAACACCCATCTTACCGTCGAAGACTGTCACCGCACCGTCGAGGACACGAAGTGAACGCTCAACCTCAGCGGTAAAGTCGATGTGACCTGGGGTGTCGATAATGTTGATCTTGTGACCGTTCCAGAAACAAGTCACCGCAGCAGAGGTAATAGTAATACCACGCTCTTTCTCTTGTGCCATCCAGTCGGTAGTTGCACCGTCACCGTCACCACGAACTTCACCAATCTTATGGTTAATACCGGTACGGTAAAGAATACCTTCAGTTGTTGTGGTCTTACCCGCGTCAATGTGGGCAATAATACCAATATTGCGATAGTCCTTTAGTGGGACGTTTGCTTGTGCCATGTCTCTCTCGTCTCTCTTTCGTCACTTCGATACGGTCGTACCGAGGTTAATTATTTTTGGCCATGAAAAATAGCGCTTTAGTGCTATTATATCAGATTATCCGCCTCTTATCTAGATGCTATTTTCGACTTAGATTAGCAGCTATGTACTGGAGCACTTGCCCGCTTTCGCCCTTCGCGTTGAGCATGTCCGAATATGCATCCCAGGCAAGATAGAGTGAAGTGCCAAATCCAAAATTAAAATGCTGCGCCCGCTCAATGCCTACCATAGGCTCGCTCCACCGCGAGAGCGTTTTAAGTGATTCTGTACTAAGTGAATCGATAAATAACGTTGACATCGCCTGCACCCCGAGCCGATATGCGCGTGGTTGATCAATCTCCCACAATTGCTCGAAATCCGTAAAGTCAGCCGCAAGCTCAGTGTTGATTGGAGTGTTAGTGTTGTATGGTCGAACGTGTAGCATTCTAGGGTATGCGCCTTCGTTTACGATATGCCCAAAGAGCATGCCACTCAGAGCCGCCTTGGCCATCGAGAGGTCTGTTTTTGGTGCATTACCCCCACAACGTGGATCTTCATAGTTAAAAGCGTGCCGTAACAATGGACGCAGTACGCCATTTTCCATTGACTCCCAATCCCTTCGTTCAGCCCGAATCATCCCTAAGAATGCCGCAGGGCCTCCCTCTTCCTGAATGTCACTATCAATACCTGCGATGTAATCGTCAAAACTAGCAGGTGAAGGCAGCTCGAAACCCTTTTCCAGATATATCTGCTTTATACCCCTAGGCGCCAAATTCATCTCCGTCCCTCCTTGCCATAAGCGCCTCAAGCCCTTCTTCGATACTTGCCGTAAAGCCAGCTGTATTCAGCGCGTACTCATTGAGCGAGCGCTGGTGAATGACGCCGGACATCACAAGTGCACCACATCCCATAGTAAACACTCTCGAGAGTGTTGGATTTGTATATAATCGATCACCCCACTCCTCGATTACATCTGTTGAGCTCGTGCCGAGAAGTGCAAGCCCCCCTTCGCTATATTTCTGCACAAGGAGCGAATTTGCTTCAAACCATGCACGATCATCGACGATATTCTCCGTACCTTGTGCAAGCATCCATTGATTGAGCGAAGAATAATAGTCATCAAACCCGTAACGGTTTTCGTAGAGTACGTCATTTACCGGATACGCCATCGAGAAACCTCGCGAAAAAGCGTGAGCCGGGTCGTATGCGTGCGCTTCAGTAGGATCAGCTCCATAAGGAATAAGGAAAGTTGAGTAATTTGAAAGTTGAGTGTCACGCCGCATGGCTTCGTCATCAACAAGAGATATGTTCGATTCACCACTCGCAACCATTGTTGCGCCGCCCTGGCGGAGATACGCCTCTTCTATGGACGAAAACGCAGCATCGAAGTCTCTTGGCTGTGGAATGGGTAGTAGTTCGAACTGAGACATGCATGAGAGTATAGGCCAGTCACGCGACGAGTTCAAGCGAAAGCACTACCCAGCAATGCGCTCGTAGGGAATATCGACACGTAGCGCCGACCGTCCCGCCGCTCGCGCAAAGTCAGGAAGAATCATATCCCTAATTTCAGGTATAGCATCTTCGACCCGACCCGACTCATCAAGTGACATGGTTGTAAGTGTACTTAAATCAATGAGCCCGTCCCTGTCGTGACGCTCGACCTGAGTAATAAACCGTCGCCGTCGCGCTTCTAACTCTTCCAAACTTTCAAAACTGCGTCGCGTAATAGGATCTACATATATAACGCCCTCAGCGGTGCCGTCCTTTTTGTGAAGTGTCCTAGGCACTACGCGCTCGGAAACCTCTCGCAAGTTCACAATTTGTGAGGTAATCGTATAGAGATAATTACGACGACGAAAATCACGCACAATTGATTTCATGTCGAAATGCTCAGGCACATCACCAGGGCGGGTCATAAGATGCACAAAGTCATGAAACTCTCGCGGTACCCATATTTTATTAATTGGTAAGTCACGAAAATCTTGAGCAAGCGTTGCATCGACATTAAATGCCGATTCGTAGTAGCTCGCCTTCCAGTAAAGGTGATGTTCGTCGAAGAATGGTGCCTTCCACTTATAGCCCGGCTCTACGAACGCTGATACTTGCTCGAGCAGTGCCTTATGGTCAATAATTCCCCGCCTATCTACGGGCGTTCGAATTGCAAATTCTTCCTGAAAATCACGGAAAGAGAGGCGAGCGAGTGCGGAACGAATAACGGGGTCGGCTATCGGTGGCATGCGGTCGAGTCGCGCTATAGACTCAAACTCGACCAGCTCACCCATACTAGTCCCCGATTACCTTTGTGATGTTTGTGTTGTGCGCTCCCATTTGCTTATGGTTATACACCACCTTCGTCTTTTTGGAAATAGTTTCGCACCGCATATTTCATCATTTTCCATATTCGCATGATACGAGGATTAAATACATTAGGATACTCCTCAAGAAACTTCGTGCGAAAAGATGTACAACTCGCGTCTTCTTCCGAGAGCCTATCGACGTAAAAAAGTGTAATGTACTGAATAGGAACAACAACTGGCTCGTCACCATTCATAAATACAAAAGCTGGCTGAAAAGTCTCTCTAGCTTCAGCGCTCGCTTCACTCCCCTCGGTGGCAGGTATATACTTAAAATCCTCTACAGTAGTAATCGCATGGACGTATCCCGCTGCTTCTATCTGATTCACCGCAAGCGCAACACTGCCGTCTTTTCGCTCGACACGCTCTACACCAAACCCTTCAAAGGCATAACGAACGGCACCATCAATCAATCCACTAAAAATTTCCGTCACAGCATCTCGCAATGTTTTACTCTTCGCGACCTCTGGCTGTGCAAGAATCTCAATCGCAAGAAGCGACATCTCCTTCAAATAGTCAGCATCCACTTCGTCGGTTATCTCACGAAGCTCACCCATAGCACGTAAATTCCGCGCAACAACTTCACTTTTCACTTTCGAAAGGAGCTCGAGAGATTCGCCCATCCCCTCTACCTCAGAGTCAATCATGAGCACTGCGCTATCGACCGCAGCAACTGCGGTTCTAAATTTAAACTCCTTCGTTGCCATCGGCAGCTCTAGTAAATACACGAGCTCTGGAGTCTTGCCGTCGAGGGCGATCACATCGCATCCAACGAATACACCTTGAAGCTGCATGCTTGTTGCACTCTCGCTCATCGAATCAACTTTTAGGCCCGACGCACCCAGGCTCACATCCCGCTCAACAACTATCGAGAATTCTGAATTAATAATAGCTGTCTGACCAAGAAGTCCATCAGCAATAAACACGTCGTTTAAATTAGCTGTCGCATCTCGCATTCGATCAAAATCATCAGAATCAGAAATCTGACCCTGCACCATCTGCACTACCGAACGCTGTTCACCTGAAAGCTTCTGGAAGTTTTTTGGCTCACGGTCACCGGAAAAAGAATAGTCAGCATCAACACCAATTGTCATGCAGGTCATTATGACACGAAGCGACCCGTTGGCAAACCACAAACAAAAACACTCCCCGAAACGAGGAGTGTTTGAGATTGGTGCGAATAATTATCCGCGTGCAAAGTGTGCGAATGCACGGTTTGCTTCAGCCATCTTGTGGGTGTCTTCCTTCTTCTTGAAGGCTGCACCGGTTTCGTTGTAGGCATCTACAATTTCAAGTGCAAGACGTTGGCTGTAAGGCATTCCTGAACGAGCACGCGCTGATTGTACAAGCCATGAAAAGGCGTAGTGCAATTGGCGGTGACCAGCTACTGGGAATGGGATTTGGTAGTTTGCACCACCAACACGACGAGACTTTACTTCGAAGTTTGGTGAAACGTTCTTGAGAGCTTTTTCAAACACTTCAAGTGGGTTTTCACTTTCAAGCTTCTTAGCTGCAGTTTCGAGGGCTGCGTATACCGCACGCTCTGCGACAAGCTTCTTACCGTCAAGCATAGACTTGTTGATAAGGCGCTGCACCATGACGCTTTGGTACTTGCGGTCTGGGTTAGGTATGCGCTGAAGGCTGACTGTTTTCTTGCGTGGCATGACTAGTTCTTCTCCTTCTTTGCACCGTACTTAGAACGGCCTTGTTGACGCTTTGCAACACCCTGAAGGTCGAGGGCGCCACGAACGATGTGGTAACGCACACCTGGAAGGTCTGGCACACGACCACCACGAACGAGCACTACGGCGTGTTCTTGGAGGTTGTGACCTTCACCACCAATGTAAGCCCATACTTCGTGACCGTTAGTAAGACGAACACGAGCAACCTTACGAAGCGCTGAGTTAGGCTTCTTTGGTGTCTTAGTTGTTACCTTGATACATACACCACGCTTGAGTGGGGCGTCTTGATCGTAGTAACGGGTTTTGAGTGCGTTGTGAATACGGCCAAGCGCTGGAGACTTTGACTTCTTGTTCGCAGTCTGGCGTGGCTTACGCACGAGTTGATTAATTGTTGGCATAGAACAATAAACTTCCTCTTAAAATTATTAGATTAACACCTTCTAGTTAGTGTTTGCTCTGCCGGCCAGCACACCTATGCAAAGCGATATTCATCTCGCCCATCTGTCTTGTACACGTTTCAGATGAGAATGAATGGAAACTCGATGCTTATTGTAGCAGAATTACATGCTTTTTTCAAGCTATTCCGCGAGTTCGTTGTGCAAAGGAAAGGGGCGTGCATCCCAAATTAACGTTCGGAGTTGCTCTAATTCACCCGGATACGGTCGTTGATTATCAACACCCATAGACTCAGCAATCTCATCGAATGCGAGCTCTTCATCGATTCGTTTCTGTGCCGCTTCAGCATGTTCGCGCTCCTCGAAATCGTCTGAACGTTTTGCTTCCGCAAGTATTTCTCTTTCGGCGTAGTGATCTGAAAGCATGTAGTGTCTCCTCAACATCTCACGGTCCTCTTCATCAAGTTCCTCACTCAAATCTGGAGCTGACGTTGAACGAGAGAGGCCATTGAAGTCATACAGATACGAGTGTCCCCCGTTATACATGCCGTCTGCGAGGTGCTCATTTACTGAAACGCCAAATTCAATAATACCGTCGTCATTTTGCGTACCGTATACCGCTACATGTAAGTATGAGTCGTCGGGCATATCAAGTCGATACGAACCTTCAAACACCGTGACCAGCCCGAATGGCTCAAGGACTGCAAATGAATGCACATTCTCGGCCCGATCATTAATAAATCGATTCAACAGCTGCATCATCACATAAAGATCGGCTTCAGAAATCTTCTCACCCTCATCTTCTCGCTGTTCGATCCCCGTAAACGGTCGAATGAAGTCTAAAGTATCACCAGCTTGCATATCCCTCAACTATACTCCGCCCCCGTTAAGTTGCAAGCATAAAAGCTACGCTGCGATATCCATCATATCCCTATCGATACTGCGTTCTAGCGCGGCACCCCAAAGGACTAATCTTTTATCGAAATCAGGTGAAAACTCACTTGCATAATGAATCAGTTTTGCAGCTGTTGGCATCTCCTCCGTGAAGCTCTCTTCTTCATCCATGATACCCATAATTGCAGACGTAGTATCATCCCTTAGGGCAAGGATCGTGTTCACTACACCACTGACGCGAATATTCTCTGAGAAAGTGCGCACTTCGGGCTTCACCGTTGATGAAAGGGCCTCGTACAGTGTTGCCCCATAGCTGAACGCCATTTGCTGCTGACCATTCTTGTAAATGACATGTCCAAGGCTACGAATCGTAGCGTGGCCCAGCTTAAACGCGGTCACGTGCTGCTCTGCAAGCTCATGAATTGTAAAAATATAATTAGGATCCAAAAGCAGCTGCTCAAATAGCACCGCGTTCTTATCGCTCACATCTTCAAGAGGAAAATTTGGTTGATGTTCTGGAATAAGCAGTACTGACATACGCGGCTCCTTTTACTATAGCCACAGATTGTACTCCCCGACCCCAAGTTTCACAACCCCAAAAGAAAAAGCCCCAAGCGGGGCTTCTTCTTTGTTACCTAGAAACTAGGCAGCGAGTTCGACATCTTCTTCGATGTCCGCAACGACTTCTTCGTCGCTTTCGAGTGTGTCGAGTGCGGTCGCACTGTGCACACCGGTACCTACAGGAATCTTGCGACCAATGATCACGTTTTCCTTAAGACCGTGGAGGTTGTCAGAACGTCCGCTCACCGCTGCGTTAATCAGCACGCGAGTTGTGTCTTGGAATGATGCAGCTGAAAGCCAGCTATCAGACCAGATTGACACCTTCGTGATACCGAGAAGCAGTTGGGTGTAGGCGATTTGCTCTTTACCTTCAGCAGCAAGCTCGATGTTTGCTTCAACAACCGCAGCACGTGACACGATGTCACCTGTTACAAATTCACCATCACCTGGATCTTCAACCTGTACACGGCTGAACATTTGGCGAACGATGATCTCGAGGTGCTTGTCAGCAACGTCTTGACCCTGCGCGGCGTAGATGCGAAGCACTTCATTCACAATGTAACGTTGTGTCGCTTCAACACCCTTAAGACGCATGAGGTCGTGAAGGTTGAGTGAACCACCGGTAAGACGATCACCTGCTTCAACCACGTCACCGCTCTTTACGAGAAGTTGCATGTTGCCAGGAACTTCGTAGCGAACTGGTGCACCAGCGTTTGCAGCGAGTACGACGAATTCGTCAGTAATCTCTACGACGCCGTCGAATGGTGAAACGATTGGCTTGCTTTCGCTTTCACCAGTTGCAAGTACATCACCAGCCTTTACGTTTGCGCCGTTCTTTACACCTGCGGTACGACCTTCAAGCGCGATACGCTCAACGTGACCGGCTTCAGGGGTTACTTGTACTACGTACTTCTTGCCGTCTTCCCACGCTTCAACCACACCAGTTACCTCGGTAACGTATGCCTGACCCTTTGGCGAACGTGCTTCGAAGAGCTCTTCCACACGAGGGAGACCCTGGGTGATGTCGCTTTCCGCCACACCAGATGCGTGGAAGGTACGGAGGGTAAGCTGTGTACCAGGCTCACCGACTGATTGTGCGGCGATCACACCTACTGGCTGTGCATCGTCAACGAGTTGGTTAGTCGACATGTCGATACCGTAGCTCTTACGAGGCACACCACGAAGGTTCTTAGTTGAAAGCACTGACATGATCTTTGCTTCCTTAATGTCAGCATCAGCTTCAATCGCGTTAGCAATCTCACGAGTAATCAACTCACCTTGTTTCACATGACCCGCAATATCTTCAGCAGCGTAACGTCCGTAGAGACGGTTACCGAAGTCGATCATTGTGAGTTCAGTTTCAGCGCGGTAGATGGTAAATCCATCATCGTCACCTGCTGCGTCTTCTACGGTAAACACGTCTTGTGACACGTCTACGAGACGGCGAGTAAGGTATCCAGAGTCGGCAGTCTTAAGCGCGGTGTCAATAAGACCCTTACGTGAACCACGAGTCGCCACGAACTGCTCAAGGCTTGAAAGACCCTTCTTGTAACTTGAACGAATTGGAAGCTCAATCTCACGGTTTGTTGCGTCCACCATGATACCAATCATGGCGCTTGCAAGCTGCACGTTAGAGATATCACCACGAGCACCAGAGTTGACCATCACAGAGACACTTGTGTCCATGTCCTTAAGCTGTGTTTGGAGGAACTCGGTGATTTGGCGAACTACACCACGCCAGGTTGAGACTGTAAGGCTGTAACGCTCTTCTTCAGTAATAAGACCTTGGTCGTATTGTTCTGAGATGAGAGTAACCTTTGCGTCACCTTCGGCGATGAATTCGTCGGTTTCTGGGAATTGGATGTAGTCATCCTTACCAGTCGACACAGCTGAAGTGGTTGCAAAGCGGAATGCGAGACCCTTCATGCGGTCAGCAGTTTGCGCAGTTGCTTCAGCACCGTAGCGGTTGAAGATCTGGCTAAGTACCTTCTTAAGTTGCTTCTTGCTTTGGATGTTGTCGTCGTATGGGAAATCTGCAGGCAGAATTTCGTTAAAGAAGACACGTCCAAGTGTTGTGTTACGGATTTCACCCTTTGCAAACACGCGAATTGGAGTTTGGAGTTGGATGATACCGTTGTCGTACGCCATTTCTGCTTCGTAGACAGAACTGAATGGCTTTACCACGTCGCTCTGTGCACTCGGCTTGTTGTAGGTAAGGTAGTAGTTACCAAGCACCACGTCCTGACCGATTGAAAGCACTGGCGCACCATCAGCTGGCTTAAGAAGGTTGGCAGTTGCACTCATAAGGGTGCGCGCTTCTTCTTGAGCTTGGCGTGAAAGTGGAAGGTGGACTGCCATCTGGTCACCGTCGTAGTCGGCGTTGAAACCGTTTGCTACGAGTGGGTGAAGTTGGATTGCCTTACCTTCAACGAGGCGAGGTTGGAAGGCTTGGATTGAAAGACGGTGAAGTGACGGTGCACGGTTAAGGAGCACGTACTTACCTTCAATCACTGCATCGAGTGCGTCCCACACTACTGCATCGCCAGCTTCGATAAGACGAGTTGCTGAACGGATGTTGTGTGCGTATTCGCCACGAATCAACCAGCTAATCACGAATGGCTTGAAGAGTTCGAGGGCCATTTGCTTCGGAAGACCACATTCGTTGATCTTAAGCTTTGGACCAACCACGATCACTGAACGACCAGAGTAGTCTACACGCTTACCAAGAAGGTTTTGGCGGAAACGACCCTGCTTACCCTTAAGCATGTCAGAGATCGACTTAAGACGGCGACGGCCACCAGTTGCGTTGACCGCACGTCCACCGCGAGCCGCTGAGTTGTCGACGAGTGCGTCAACTGCTTCTTGGAGCATACGCATTTCGTTGCGACGAATTACTTCTGGCGCGTTAAGCTCGATGAGCTTCTTAAGACGGTTGTTACGGTTAATCACACGACGGTAAAGGTCGTTGAGGTCTGAGGTCGCAAAACGACCACCAGTAAGCTGCACCATTGGACGTAGGTCCGGAGGAATCACAGGAAGTACGGTAAGCGTAAGGCTGCTTGGTTCAATACCAGCGGCGTGCATACCTTCAAGTACCTTAAGACGCTTAAGGAGCTTCTTCTCGCGTTGACCCTTTGCACCTTCAGCTTCTTCGCTAAGTTCAACAATGAGGGCTTCAAGGTTGATGTCGTCGAGGAGTGCCTTAAGCGCTTGGCCGCCCATACCAACCTCGATGAGGTCTTGGTATTCTTCTGGGAGGTTACGGTAGTCAACTTCGCTCATGAGTGACTTTGCAGTCAAACTTTCGAGTTGTGCCTTCTTTACAGCGTAGCTTTCGTCGAGGTCGCTGAGTTCACGAGTCTGCGCTTCAGCAAGTGCCTTTACGTCGGCAGTTTCAGCTTCAGCTTCTTTCTCGAAACGCATCTTGATAGCCATACGGCCAGCTTCGGTTTCGGCTTCAAGGTCCGCGAGGAACTTGTCGCGAGTTTCTTCGTCGGCCTTGAGTACTACGTAGGTTGCAAAGTATGCGATACGTTCAAGGTTACGAACAGTGATACCAAGGAGCAATGACATTGCGCTTGGAGTACCACGCATGAACCAGATGTGTGCAACTGGCGCAGCGAGGCTAATGTGACCCATACGTTCGCGACGTACGATTGACTTGGTAACGAGGTCACCATTCTTGTCGACCGCAGCTTCACGAGAACGTACGCCCTTAAGCTTTGAGTCGTGTGGGTTAATGTCCTTTACTGGACCGAAGATTCGCTCACAGAACAAACCATCACGCTCAGGCTTTTGAGTACGGTAGTTAATTGTTTCAGGCTTTGTGACTTCACCGTAGCTCCACTTCTGAATGTCTTCAGGGCTTGCTACGCTGAGACGAATAGCGTCAAAGTCAGCGATGCCGTTGTTGTTGGTTACGACGCGTGACATATTTACGCCTCCTCCTTTACTTCGTCAATTTCATCAATGTCCTGGATGCTCAGACCATCTTCTTCAAGATCGTTCATTTCCGCATCAGCTTCATCGAGAATTGTTTCAACTTCTTCACCAAGGTCAACTTCAGATGCAGCGACAGGCTGTCCGTTAATGACACTTCCAATTACTTGTTCTGCGTCAACGACTGCGTCTTCAGATTCGTCCATGAGGTCAACACGAAGGCCGAGACCTTGGAGTTCCTTCACGAGGACGTTGAATGACTCAGGAAGCTTAGGACCAACGATTGGCTCGTCCTTGATGATTGATTCGTATGCCTTCGCACGTCCGTAGACGTCGTCAGACTTAATAGTAAGCATTTCTTGAAGTGTTGCCGCAGCACCATATGCTTCAAGTGCCCACACCTCCATCTCTCCGAAGCGCTGACCACCGTTTTGTGCCTTACCACCAAGTGGCTGTTGGGTCACCATTGTGTAAGGACCAGTTGAACGTGCGTGAATCTTGTCGCTCACCATGTGGTGAAGCTTCAGCATGTGCATCACACCAACAGTAGTACGTTCCTCAAAGGCCTCACCAGTGCGTCCGTCAAAGAGTTGACTCTTACCGTCGCGGGCGAATCCAGCCTTTTCGAGCTCGTTTGAGATAGTCTCGTCAGAAATACCGTTAAATGGAGGTGTTGCAACCTTGTACCCAAGTGCGCGTGCTGCCATACCAAGGTGAGTTTCGAAAAGCTGACCAATGTTCATACGGCTCGGGACACCAAGTGGGTTAAGGACTACGTCGACAGGAGTACCGTCTTCGAGGAATGGCATGTCTTCTTCAGGAAGAATACGTGCAACCACACCCTTGTTACCGTGACGGCCTGCAAGCTTGTCACCTACAGAGATCTTGCGGAACTGTGCAACGAAGATCTGGATTTGCATAAGCACACCAGCCTTGAGTTCGTGACCGTTTTCGCGTGAGAAGATCTTTACGCCCACAACCTTACCACCACCTGCATTGTTCATGCGTTGTGAGGTGTCACGTACATCCTTAGCCTTTTCACCGAAGATAGCGCGAAGAAGGCGCTCTTCAGAGCTGAGCTCTTGCTCACCCTTTGGAGTAATCTTACCTACGAGTACGTCACCGGCCTTTACTTCAGAACCGAGTTGTACGATACCATTTTCGTCGAGGTGGCGAAGTGATTCTTCTGATACGTTTGGAATGTCACGAGTCACGATTTCTGGACCAAGCTTGGTTTCACGAACTTCAACAGTGTAGTCCTTGATGTTCACGCTTGTCAGGGTGTCGTCTTGTACGAGCTTTCGTGAAAGTACGATCGCGTCGTCCATGTTGTAACCGTTCCATGGCATGAAGGCCACGAGAAGGTCCTTACCAAGTGCAATTTCACCATCTGCAACAGACGCACCTTCGATAAGAATGTCGCCAGCCTTAACCTTGTCGCCGCGGTTTACGCGTACTTTTTGGTTAATTGAGCGGTCGTCGTTTGACTTAATAAAGTGAACAGGTTCGTATGACTTCACGCCATCCTTGTACTTCACTTCAACGCTGTTACCGTCAGCCTTTACAACCTCACCGTCTGCTTCTGCAACGATAAGTTGGCTGGTGTTACGAGCGATTTCTTCTTCGATACCAGTACCCACAGTTGGAGATTGTGGCTGAAGAAGTGGCACAGCTTGCTTCTGCATGCTTGAGGCCATGAGTGAACGGTCAACACGGTTCTTTTCAACGAAAGGCACGAGTGATGCGGTTGAACCAAGAATTTGCTTGTGCGCAGCGTCCATGTAAGTCACTTCTGATGCGTCAACTTGCTCTGGAAGCAGACCGTTACGTGCAGATACACGCTCGTCGCGGAAAGTACCGTTATCGTTAAGCTCAGCACCCGCGTCAGCAATCACTTCAACTGCTTCTTGTGAGGCATCGAGGTAGACTACTTCGTCGGTTACCTTACCGTCCTTTACCTTGAGGTAAGGAGTCTCGATAAAGCCGTACTCGTTCACACGAGCGTAGGCTGCGAGGTTAAGCACGAGTCCAATGTTCGCACCTTCTGGTGTTTCCACTGCACAAAGACGACCGTAGTGAGTTGGGTGGGCGTCACGAACGTCGAAGCCGGCGCGCTCACGTGAGAGACCACCAGGACCCATTGAAGATAGACGACGCTTGTGAGCGAGCTCTGCAAGTGGGTTAGTTTCGTCCATAAGTTGTGAAAGCTGTGAGCTTGCGAAGAATTCGCGAACCGCAGCAACCACTGGACGAGCGTTAATAAGCTGAGATGGAGTGACAGTTTCGATGTCAGACATTGACATACGGTCCATCGCGTTACGCTGCATGCGGAGCATACCAACGCGGAATTGACGAGCTACAAGCTCACCAACCAATTTCACGCGGCGGTTTGAGAGTGCGTCGATGTCGTCGGCGTCTTCTTGAGTGTTGTTAAGGCGAATCACTTCACGAACGATCGCAATGAGGTCTGAAACCTGGAATACGCGGTTTTCGGTAGTGTTTGCAACTTCGAGGCCAAGGCGTTGGTTAAGCTTGTAACGACCGACACGAGAATAGTCGAAACGCTTAAAGTCGAAGAACATACGCTCAATCATTGAACGTGCGTTGTCAACGGTTGCGAGGTCACCTGGACGGAGACGGCGGTACACTTCGATGAGTGCTTCGTTAGTTCCACGCGCTGGGTCCTTATCGAGAGTTGCGTCGAGGTACTTTACTTCACCGGTGTCAATGTCGTCAAAGAGAGACTTAATTTCGCTTGTCTTGTTGTAGCCAAGGGCGCGGAAAAGGGTGGTTACAGGAAGCTTGCGACGGCGGTCGATCTTTACGTAGATTGCACCGTTTGAAGCGGTCTCGAATTCAAGCCATGCACCACGGCCCGGGATAAGCTTCGCACCATAGAAGTTACGAGTCGCAGCGCGATCGGCGGTGAAGAATACACCTGCAGAACGAATAAGCTGAGACACAACCACACGCTCGGTACCGTTGATAATGAATGTACCGCGGTCGGTCATCCATGGGTAGTCACCAAGGTAGATCTCTTGTTCTTTTACTTCACCAGTTACCTTGTTGGTAAGCTCTACGATCGCGTGAAGTGGAGCATCGAAGGTAAGGTTGTTTTCTTTTGCGTGCACTTCAGAGTTCTTAGGCTCTTGGAATGCGTATTTACCAAAACGAAGCGCCAGCTTTTGGCCGGTGTAGTCATCGATTGGGTTAAGCTCTGCAAAGATTTCGCCGAGACCTGTCTCGATAAAGTCTTTCCAACTTTCGCGTTGGTGCTGAATTAAGTTTGGTAGTGGGAGTGCTGTGTCATCACTAGTGAAAAACACACGCTTGGTGTTCGTACTTTTCGTACCAGCCATATATAAATGGACCTCGCAATAATTAATTGGGTTTAATATAAGGGTTTTCTTTGGCGCCGAAGATTCCCTTAACCTCTGGTGCATTCGCGAACTGCCACATTCGTTTTTGCGATAATCTGTACTTTCTCGCGGGCACAGACACCCAGGGCTACACTACTTCTTAGTACCCATTGTGCACGTTTTTAGGCTACGAGTCAAGGGGTTTTGTATAAAGACGACGAGTCCTCGTACTCCCTGGATAGTCTGCGATGCGACCGGTTGCGAGAAACCCGTGATCTCGCACGGCTTCAAGGATTGGATCCGGCTCGGTCACTACTATATTCACTGCCCTATTTCCAAGGGCAATACCCCTGTCAATCGCGCGATCAAGTAATTGCTCTACGACGTCGTACTGCATATCTTCATCAAGACGGTTACTGACAATCAATGCGCTTACGCCTAGTTTGTGCAGCGGATCAATACTCATGCCACTTTCTTGCAGCTCCCTCAATCTACCCCGAGCAATATCGGAACTAAATGGGATCTCGTCGTCGATTGTCCATTCCGCGGTACGCACATACCCCGCCATCCAGTTATCGAAGAACGCCCCTTCATAGTTTTGAGGATTTTGTTTTAAGAGTTTCATTTGTCGCCATACGAGGCGAATATTGTGAGGGTCGTAGAGATCTTCCGGATTCTGATACCCTAGGGTTCGGGCCTGCTGAAGATTAAGCCGCTGCACTGCGCGTGCGTCGGAGAATCCTTTAAGTGGTGAGAACTCAGTCATTACTATGCCTTAAAATAAATCAACGCAACCTGAAATGCTACCATGAGCGCTTCTTAAAACCAGCTCACCGCCCCATTCATGAAGATACCGATAATCACGAGCGCATCCATCACCACCCAAATTGAGTTTGCGGCAATCATCGGGGGCACCTTGCGACGAAGCCCGTAGGTAAAGAAGAGCGCAGAACATACCAAGAACACCATCCAAGAAAGTACTGACACACCTTCGGTGCGACCACTAAAGACAGCGATGATTTGAGGGATTGCGCTCAAAGGATAGAGCACAGAAACAAATAATACCAATCGATCAAACCCGGTATACGGATGAATGTCGATTTTTTTCTTCAAAGATTTCTTTTTTGCAGATACGTGTACAGGACTATGTGGCATAACTAGAGGAATTATACCACTTATGCTTCCCTATTCAGTTAGGCTTTTGTGATAATCTCGTCGATAATGCCGTAGTCTTTGGCCTCTTTGGCACTCATCCAGAAGTCACGATCAACATCTTTCTCAATTTTAGAAAGTTTTTGACCAGTGTTCTTCGCAAGGATTTCATTAAGACGTTGCTTCAAAAAGAGACCTTCGCGAAGTGTAATCTCTTGATCGCTAATCTTCCCCTGGGTGCCGCTCGATGGCTGGTGAATCATAATACGGCTATTCGGGAGTGCGAAGCGCTTCCCCTTGGTACCGCTTGAAAGCAGGAAGGCGCCCATACTTGCCTGAAGTCCAATACCGACGGTTTGCACGTCTGGAGCAATTGCCTGGATGGTGTCGAAAATACCAAGGCCGTCGTAGACGCTCCCACCAGGACTATTAATGTAGAGCTTGATGTCTTTCTTCGGGTCTTCATACGCAAGGTACAGAAGCTGCGCAATTACAATGTTTGCGGTATGCTCATTCACCTCTTCACCCAAAAAGATAATACGATCTTTTAAGAGTCGCGAGTAAATATCAAACGCTCGCTCACCATCGTGAGATTTTTCAATCACCGTAGGAACAAGATAATTTTTAGGTCCGGTCATATACACCTCTTTTCTAGTACCTATTGTACATAAAAATTAGCACTCAGGTCAAGTGAGTGCTAATTATATGTTCGCGCAGATTAGTTGTGTGGAGTAACCTTGCCGCCGTTAAGTTCGACAAGTCGCTCGATAGTCTTTTCAGTAATGTAGTGGTTGGCGATATCGCGGCGAACCTCCGGTGTTTCGAATTGCTTCAAAACTTCTGGGTTGTTTGCGTACTGACGCTTGTGAATTTCAACATGCTCGTCAATTTCCGCGTCGGTCGCGTCGATATTCTCGGCCTTGCTAAGTTCATTAAGCACGAGCCCAGCCTGAGTGCGCTTTACCGCAGTCGGCTTCACTTCTTTTTCACGCCAGTCGTCTTCATCCTTGAAGTTATTCGCTTCTAGGTAGGTGTGCAGGTCAACACCACGGTACATGAGGTTTTGTGAGAAATCTTGTTCGATAGAACGCATTTGGTCTGCAACGAGTACTTCTGGCGCAGGTACTTCACTCTTTTCGATAAGCGCCGCAATCAGGTCGTCCTTAAGCTTGTCACCCGCTTCGCGTTCTTTTTGGGTGGTAATTTCGCGCTCGATATCAGCCTTAAGCTCGTCGAGTGTCTTGAAGTCACCAGCTTTCTTTGCAAGCTCGTCATCTTCCTTAGGAAGTACGAGTTCGACAACCTTCTTAAGAGTAGTTGTGAACGTCACCTTCTCGCCTGCGAGGTCTTTTGCGTGGTAGTCTTCAGGGAAAGAAAGTTCAAGGTCGAATGTCTCGCCTGCCTTGTGGCCAACAATACCTTCTTCAAATCCAGGAATAAACTGACCAGAACCAAGCTTGAGGGTGTAGTCGGTGCCCGTACCGCCATCGAATGGCACATCGCCCTTCTTGCCTACGAAATCAATAACTGTCTCATCGCCATCTTTCGCAGCACGCTCGACTTCTTTCTTTTCAGCAAAGCCTGCGCGCATACGGTCAATGACATCAGCGATGTCTTCTTTTTTCACAGTTACCTTTTCGGCCTTTACACCAAGCTTCTTGTAGTCACCAAGCTTCACCGGTGGCAGAACATCGACTTCTGCAGTGAACTCAAGAAGGTCGCCAGGAACATACTTTTTAATGTCGACCGATGGACGGTCGAGGGCTTGAATCTTTTCAGCCAAGAATGCTTCAGCAACAGCCTTGCTAATTGCATCGTCAAGAAGTTGCTCTTGGAGTGCTTGAGGGTTTACATGCTTCGCAGCAACGCTTGCAGGGACTTTACCTTGGCGGAAGCCAGGTACTTTTACAGTATTGCTCAGCTTTACGAGTGCAACTTTTTCGGCGTCAGCCAATGCAGCGGCATCAAGTGTAATAGTTAATTCTACTTTGGTCTCGGATAGGTTTTTTACAGTCGTCTTCATATTACACCCAGTATAACAGAGGTGAAGGGGGCTGGCAAGTTTGCGGCGTTAGGCGTGAAGTTTTTCGATAATCTGTTCCGAGGAAAGCTTTTCTTCGGTTTCGTCGTCCACGTTCTTGAGTGAGTACTGGCCAGACTCGGCGTCTTGTGCACCAATAAACAGGAGGTGCGAGATGCTTTTCTTTACCGCGGTCTTAATCTGCTTGTCGAGCTTTCGCCCGGTAATATCAACCTCTACGTTCAGGCCGCCTTGGCGAAGTTCATAAGCAACGCAGCGCGCATCATCGAGCGCATCGCCAATTACCACCACGTATACATCAGTCTTTGACGTATTCGCCGGAAGAAGTCCGTGTACGTCGAGGAAGTTTTCAATCATAGTATTACCTGGCGCCATACCAACCGCACTAATTGGCTCTGCGCCAAAAAGTCCCACAAGACCGTCATATCGGCCACCACCAAAGAGCGAACGGTTGTTATCTGGGTGTGTATCAAATACCTCGAAGACCGTGCCCGTGTAGTAATCAAGCCCGCGCATAAGAGTCGCGTCAAATACCGCCCCGTCAACGCCCGCCTTAGTAAGCCCGTCGAAAACCGCGCGGATCTCATCGATAGCTGCGGCACGCTGTAGCTCTTCTGGAAGTGAGTCGATTGAATTCGCATCGATGATTTGCTTGATTTTCGCAATGTCATCTGCCTGCGCTTCACCAAGAATTTGCAGCGCTTGTTCATCAAAGTCTTGCTCGGTAATTTTGTTGCGGCGATCAAACAGTTTTGTCATCTGAAGTGCACCGACTGAATCGAGCCCAAGGTACTCTGCCATCATGTAGTGAATAAATTTGCGGTTGTTGATACGAATCACGTAATCACCCGACTTGGCGCCAAATTCTTTAAGAATCGTATCGGCCATAGTAATAATCTCGACGTCTGCCGCAATTTCATCAACGCCAAAGACGTCAACATTAAGTTGCCAAAATTCGCGTTCACGGCCGCGCTGAGGGCGCTCGTATCGCATGAAGTTAGCGATCGAGAAGAGACGGGCTGGGTATGCGAGTTCTTGGCGACGCGCCGCCACCATGCGACTAATAGTAGGGGTCATCTCGGGACGAATCGCGACCGTCCGTCCACCACGATCGGTGAAGGTATAGGTCTGTTCGTTTACAAGTTCCTGGCCACTTTTGGCTGCGTAAATGTCGAGGTTTTCAAGAATTGGCGCACCGTACTCTTCGTAGCCAAATTGCTCAACAACCCGCTTCCAGGTTTCGAAAATATAATTCTGAACTCGCTTATCTTCAGGATAATAGTCGCGAGTCCCTTTGTAGGGTTGTGAGGATAGTGCTGTCATATCTTCTTTATTCTCGCACGTTTTCAGGGGTGAGGCAAGGTGTCAAGCGTGGACCTCGTGCCCTCAACTGAAGGCGGCGACGTGATTCTTCGCTGGGCAGTTAGGCTGCTTAATTGTGGAGTAGAAAAAACCTGGTACTGCCTTCTCGACTCCTTATCCTTAAGTAGTGCCCGAAAATCGGTTACCGACTTTCGGACCGACGGCTCTGGAGCAAGCTTTGAAAAAGGCATATCTACATAGAGTTGCGTTGCATATAACCCGGGCGCATAAGCTCGCTCACCCACTTTAATATCATTCATTACAGAAAGAAGCTCTTTATATTGCGCCGTGTAGAGCACGTTCATCACAAGACGAAGTGCAACCGCGCCCTTTCTGCGCGAGATGAGTACATGCGCATCAAGCCCGGATTCAAGTTGAAAATTACCATGACTATTTCGCTCCACTTTTGCATTTGCGTTAAAACTTTGCGATTGAAAAGCTCGCGATCCCACATCAAACAACGGAATAACCCTTTCGTCACTGCCATATATAACAAAGGGGGCCTGAGTCCCCGGTGCAATTTCCTCAAATTGTTTGCTTAAAAACGCGTTCGGCCGAAAACTGTGTCGCAAGACGTGCACCTGGCTAAATTCATACCCGGTGTCTTCCATGTCTTTAGTATGAACCGCTACATCTAGCGTGTCAATCGATTTTGCTGTACCCAGGCGTACATCGCTATTCCCGATGCGACTCCGACATTCACAGAGCGGGTCGAGCCAAATTGTTCAATATGCACCACCCGTTTTGCGCCCTCAAGTACCTCCCGGCTCAGCCCTTCACCTTCCGAGCCAAACACGAGCACCGCATTGGAAGGTAGCCGTACGCCCCCGAGCGGCTCGGAACCCTCAACGATATCAATCGCTATGACCTCACGATTACTCGCCTGCATCTGCTTGAAGAAGTCTGCCGCGGTTTGGTGATACTCAATATGTAAATACGCATCAGTCTTCATCGCGCCACGCTTATTCCACTGCCTACGACCAATGACATGCACCTTCGCCACATTAAATGCATTCGCATTGCGGACAATGGTACCCATATTAAAGTCCCGTTCAATGTTCTCGACTGCTACTTCAAGCTCGCTACGAGTTTTATCAAGATCTTCAATAATAGTCTCCATAGAGAGTCCGCGGTATTTATCGACAACGTTTCGAGCGTCTTCTTCCATACCACTAGTATACAAGTTAGGCTTTCAAACAAAAAAACACCTCCAAAAGGTGTTTTTTATTTGGTGCGGATAAGTGGACTTGAACCACCACGCCCTTGCGGGCACTAGCACCTGAAGCTAGCGCGTCTACCAATTTCGCCATATCCGCATACGGTGTGGCTACAACTCAGAAATTATAGCACACTTGCGCTGTCGTAGGTCGAGCGGAGCGTGGCGACTAGGCTACGAAGTTCAGTCGTTTGCTTCACGCCAGGATTGAGCGTTCCGAATGGGTCGAAGATTTCGCGTACTTGTTCGTATAGGCGCGCGTGCGCTTCATCAAGTGTTGCCCAAGCAGCATTTGCCTTCAGGCGCCCCTCGGCACCGTCCGCGGTAAATGCACCGCCGCACTTGTCAACAAGTGTCGAATATTCGGTAAGCAATTTAAAGATCTTTTGCTTGTCAGCAACTGAGTCGAGGCTCAGAAGCGGGAACGCATTATACACACCGGCAATCGCATCGTATTCGAGTGGAAGCTCGATGTGTTGCTTCGCAGCTAGATCCTGAACCGCAAGTTCAAACTCTTCGCAGCGATTTACCGGTACCGATACGCCGTTAATAATTGGCATCGCCACCTTGTCGTCGCTTGCACCAAGCTGAAGGGTTTGACCAAGGCGGGTCAATGGCTTGAAATCAGCTGGATCGCGTTCGGTTGAGTCGATTGAAGCCATGTTGATCTTCTTGAGAAGCTTCTTGAGCTTTTTGAGCTTGTGGTCTTGTGCGCGCGTACTAAAGTCGTTGAATCGAACCAACACCACCGCACCAACGCGCTCTACCGATCCAAGAAGTGAGAATGACGCGCCATTTTTCTCGGCACGACGAAGCAATACGCCGTCGATAATGCGCAGCTCAGCTGGTTCGAGTTCCATAAGGCGATCCGATAGGTCACGACCCGTCTGGAGTGAGTCCGCCACGACAATCGCGATTGTTTCATCGAGTGCATAAAATTCTGTCTTGAGCACTACTTCAGAAATGATACCAAGTGTTCCTTGGCTCCCAATAAAGAGTGGCGTGAGATCAAACGAGCCGTCCTTTGCACGTACCGACGAAATGCGCTTATAGCCGGTGTTGTCACGAGTTGTGTCGTCAGCCAGCTGCTTAATAAGCGAGTCGTTATCTTCAATGAGACCCTCTAGTTTACGGTAAATTTCACCCTCAAAAGTTTGAAGGCCTAGCTTTTTGCTTACTTCACGGCGACTCAACTTGCCGGTCTCGATAATATCGCCGTTTGCAAGTACGATTTCGAGCTTCTTGATTGCGTCTGAAACGCTACCATCAGCACCAAGGCTATCGTTTGCAATTGCACCACCGACAGATACATCACGAAGCCCACGGTGTGATGCGCCTGGGAGCGCAAGCCCCTGCCACTTCAATGCCTCTTCCACGACCGACAAAGATGCACCCGGCTGAAGATGCACAAGTTTATCCTTTGCCGCGATTTCAATAATACCGTTAAGCTGCTTTGAGGTGTCAACAACGATACCCTTACCAATAGAGGCCCCGGTAGTATCACCGCCAAAGCCACGCACCGTCACGCCAACAGTGTGGCCTTTTTCAGCGAGCTGCCACGTAAAACGCGCAACCTTTCGGATATCGTTGGTTACGCGAGGAAATGCAACAATTTCCGGCGCAATTGATAGAATCCCACCGTCAGTTGAGTAAAGCTTACGAAGCGATTGAGCACTTGAGACTTCACCGGATAAATGTTGACTCAAATACGACGCAATTTTATTCATTTCCCCGTCCTTTTTCCTATTGCTACTATTCTAGCACAAACGGTATCATCGAGAACCCCCTCTAACATCTTTTATTTATGTAGTATTTTTGCTACACTTAACAGAGATGTGAAAACATCCACTCATCATGCGGATGTGGTGGAATTGGTAGACACGCTAGCCTTAGGAGCTAGTGCCGCAAGGCGTGAAGGTTCAAGTCCTTTCATCCGCACCAACATGATTATGGTTATCATTCTCACTTGAGAATTGACAGAGGTCATCTCGTACCGAGGTGACCTCTTTGTATGACCTCCTCTGGCAATGCTCACGGCAGTTTCGGGAGACTGAACTGCGGGTCACAGGTGACATGTACCGCTCGTTGACCCTCGGGAATCTTGATCTCCTGGGGTCGGGCGTTGTAGTCACTGAAATAGCAGCTCTCTGTCAACGCGTGCTGTCTTCTCAAGCTACACATGCCCGCATCAACGAACCCGCCTGCCTGCAGGACGGCTTGGCATATCTCACGCGCTGTGCGCTGGTCACAATCGACAACGGTCAACACGTAGGGCGAGTACCCAAGCGTGGATCCTCTGTCATACACGCGACTATCGACTTCTCGGCAGCCGCTAGCGGTGATGTAGGCATCAAGCGCCTCATCACCTACCGCGAATGTGCGAGTCGACCAAGTGACATTGCCATAAAAGGCGAGGCCTAGCGGCACCAGCGAAACCGCCACCACACAAAAGATCAGAAAGCGGGTTCGAATACGGCTCCAGCGGGACTTTGGGGGTGGTGGCGTAGGAGTGATCCCTGGCGGAAGCGGAGTTCCCGTCGCATCCGCGAAGTCGGTCGGCGTGGGGGTCGGGGCCTGCGCTGGCTGATCCGTAGTGAACGGTGTGGGTGGCATGAGTTACCTTGAGGGAAACCCTCGGCTTTGTAGTCTGCCCCGAACTATGCGCCCGCCCGCGCAAGCTGTCAAGCATGAAGTGAGGCCATTAAAGAGCCTGCCGTAGCGCCGCTCGAGCTAAGGCCTGTTCGCTCGTGCCCTTCGGTCTCGTCGGCACACCTGCCCGCTTCCGTACGTTCTGAATCGTCCACTCCGTGACACCGAAGTCCCGAGCGATGTCGACAGGGCGATCGCCAGCTTGGTAGCGGCGCAGGATCTCGTCGCACTGGGCGGGCTTGAGCTTCGAGAACGACGAGCGAGCTGACTGGTCGCTCATAGGCGTGCGCTCAACTCGTTCAGAAGTCGCTCGCCGACAGAGGTCGCGGATCTTGTCTACCTCTGTTAGAGAATTCAAGTAACGTCCTAGTAGGCGCACCAGATATGATATGATATGCTATGGTAACCAACTTAGGTTACCTTTTATTTTATGGCGCCAAAATCACTTCAAGAAACAATCACACATATCCGCAGTCGCACTGACCAACTTGCAAATTCGTGTATAGCCCTGATGCACGAGAAATTCTCGCGCAAGGCGACCTACATCCCGCGCGAGCAATGGTCATACGCGCTATTCTCGCTACCCCCGGGCTACCAAAGTTTCTTCACGAACATACCCAAGGCTCCGCATATCGCAGAGCTGGCTTTGATATTTTAGATATTGGCTATCATGCAATCACGGTAGACGATGGACCGTCGACAGTTCGCAAATTCTATCGTCACACCGCAGCAATGAGTGAAGGTGCACAAAAAAAGCAAATTGACATATGGTGTGAGAAACAATCGTACGCGCTCGAACACCTTGCGGAATATGCCGTCGCGCAGAGTTTCGCAATTGAAGCAAACCCGCTCAATCCCAGTCAGAGTATCGTGACCGCCACTCAAGAACGCATCCATTCGACATCGGGTGTTAACATGTTCGTACCGGAAACGATTCCCGAATCCGCACAAGCCTTCCTTCGTGACAGCCGGGCTATGCTCATTGAAAGCGGCATCGCCGCCGCACCAGATTTACTTGGAAGGGACAACGCAGTCATTGATACTTCGACAGGTGCGATTAAACTTATCGACCCGATTACCCTAGTAGCATCCGACCCTACCGACGAAGTCGGGTATCAAAAGGTAGCGCGTTTCCTCGAGAGATATCAATAGATTGTCTTTAAATCGTATCGTCGTCTTTTTGCGAGTGCTTCGGCAATCCGAAGAGTGCAATCATCGCACTCACAAAGATGATCGCCGCCGCGACTAATGCGGCATGCGACACACCGGTCATAAACGCGTCCATCGCGGCATTGGTGACACTATCTGCTGCTGGGCCGAGTTTTTCGGCAACAGCCATCGCAACTGCAAGCGAACTTTCAAGCGCGTCTTTTACCGAACCCGTAAAATGGCTTGCCGCCTCGGCGATATTCTTTTCATAGGCCGCACTAAGTACCGCACCAAGAACGGCAACACCGAGCGCACTACCTAGTTCGCGAGTTGTATCGTTCATTGCGGATCCCATACCAGAACGGTTACGCGGTACGGATGCCATGAGGATATTGGTTCCAGGGGTCATTGCAAAAGTAATACCAAGCATCATCACGAGCATTGTGCCGAATAAATGCCAGTACGTAAGGTCTTTCGTCCAGGTCGACATCACCAAGAACGCAGCTGTGACAAGCAAGAGACCTACGGTAATAGTAGTGCGTGCACCAACCTTCTTGACGACACTCGGCACGAGTGGAGAGATAAACATCATCGGGAGCATCAGTGGAATTGTAAGAAGCGACGATTCAAGCGCGCTGTACCCCATCACAAGCTGCATCAACTGGCTCATCGAGAAGAACACGCCACTCATCGCCAGGAACACAAGCGTCAATGTAAGGCTTGATACCGAGAATGCACGATTCTTGAATAGTTTCATATCGAGCATTGGTGACTTTGAGCGGAATTCCCAAAAGATAAACGCCGCAATTGCAACTGCACCACCAATCAAGCTCACGAGCACGAGTGGGTCAGTAATACCCGCTGACGGCGCCTCGGTGATTCCATATACAAAGCCAAAGATACCTGCCGCAGAGAACAATCCACCAAGCCAGTCCACCGGTGATTCTTTTTCGTCTTTTGATTCATGCGCGAGGTACTGGTTCGCAACAAGACCAATCACCGCAATAATCGCACTGAAGTAGAAAAGAGAGTGCCAGGTAAAGTGCTCGAGAAGCACGCCGCTAATCACAGAGCCGAACATCATGCCCACACCGGCAATCGCACCCCAAATCGCAACCGCCCGTGCGCGTTCACGCTTCGGGAAGGTGTTGTTAATGATAGATAGGGTTGTTGGCATCACAAACGAAGCGCCAATACCCATCACAATACGAGAGATGATAAGCTCTGTACCGGTTTGCGCCAAGAAGCCCGCGTACAGCGAACCGGCCGTAAATACCGCAAGCCCAATCTGCATCGCAAGCTTGCGACCATACCTGTCACCAACCGCGCCCGCGATAAAGAGCAGGCTCGCAAAAACGAGTGTATAGACGTTCACTACCCAGGTAAGCTCGAGCTGGGAAAGCCCTAGGTCACGCGCCATCATTGGGAGTGCCATATTAAGACTGCTGTTCGCAAGCATCACGCCAAGCAATGTCAAACAAAGCGTACCCAGAATCCACCAACGGCGCTGGTATGTCCAAGCGTCAATCCCTTCAAGCTCTTTCGTAGTCAGCTTATGGGTTACCTTGCGGGTCTTAGTAGTTTCTGTATTCTTTTTCTTTAAAAATCCAAACATAACTTGCCCATTATAGAGGTCATGGTTTGGTTCGTCAATCTGACGGGGTACACTAACAAATATGACTCTCGAACGACTTGGCGACCACGAACTCTTCGAAACCTCTACGCGATTCGCTCATCTGAATGCACTCCGTGGCCATTTGGGCCTGACCGCCCTCGAGGCCCCCGCTATTCCTCCCGAGCCTTCAACTCCGACTGCGGGCATCGAAATTGAAATGACATGGCGCCAAGCATTTAAAGACATGCATGACCCGTGGCTTCATTCCAAAGTCGTGCCACGTTACGACCTCGACATTAAATCGGCTGAATACAAGGCATTTCATGCCAATTACACCCGCAATTACACCCAGCTCATTCCCCGCCTCCATAGCCTCACGCCAGTGATCCCTCGCGTAGGAGAGGATTCCTTCTGGGAATTTTCATTCCGCCCCACAAAAGACCCTGCGGTCGCGAACGCCGAGCTTACAACACTTTACGATGCGGGCATTCTGTTTGAAGATATTCCCTACCCAACCCACATGACGCTGGCGGGCATTACAAGCATTCGCGACGCCGCTGCGATCCTTTGCCGCCTTGAACAAGCAGGTGGCACCACCCCTGAGCGGCTTGCATCTCCCGAACATTCAAAAAAAGGCACCTGGATGCAAAAAGGAATGGGCGGAATTCGCAAACGCAACACTCACGAACTCGAAGGCAACGACACTGTTGCCTATGAATTCCGCACACTCGTCACAACATCGCCAGAACAAATGGACCGAGTGTTTCGCCTTGGCCAAGAGCTTGCGCACACCTGCCTCCACAGCCCTACCGAATGGAAGATTGAAAGAAATAAGGTGGAAGCACTGTTAGTTGCCAATGGCCTTCCGCTTCGCATGTGGGGTCACCCCAACCGAGAGCCTCTTGTCTGGGAAACATATCGAAGTACATTCGAGAAAAAATAATTTCAATACAAAGAGAGAGCGCCTAAGCGCTCTCTCTTCGGTAAAACGCAAGGACCGCATCTCCGTAACTACGATTGTCCACCACAACAACTCCTAATTCGGTGGGAACCTCACCCTTACCTGTATACGATAATACCATAAGCCCATTGGGTTTCAATAGTTTTTGCAACTTTCCTACTGTGGATAACTGAAGGTCGTGATATGGGGGGTCTGCAAAGATAATATCGAAGGTCTGATGGGTCGTTTCGAGCCAACTTGCGACCGGTGCCTTGACGAGCTTTGTCGCTCCGTCCACCCCTAGTGAGCGGATGTTATTTGTAATCACATTTTGTGCCACGCGGTCGCGCTCCACGAAGGTTGCATGCGCCGCACCACGACTCAAAGCTTCGAGTCCTAACGAACCGCTACCCGCGAATGCATCAAGCACCTGCGCGCCTTCAAGTTCTGAAGCAATCATATTAAAAAGTGAACCACGAATACGTTCACCCATTGGATGAGTACGGTTCGTCCCAGAACCCTCGATGATACGTCCACCGTACTGGCCCGCAATAAGTCGAATATTCATTACTTCGTTACCCCGATCGATGCTGCGTACCACGCGAGGCAGACATTACGCATAATTGTCGGCGCGAGTTTACGACGCGTCACATTGCCAAGATACGCCGACCATCCAGTCTTTACGTATTCTTGATACGTACCGAGTTCATCTATTGCTTTGACGGACTCGAGGAAATACGGAATGTAGCCTTCCTTTTCAATTCGCTCAAGAAGCTCATGGGTGACGCCGATATCATTAAAGCTTCCCGCGGCAATTGCCATTGAGACGCCCCATTCGTACCCAACGTGAGCAGAAAACACACCACCTTTGCCCCAGTACTGCCAGTTCTTCGAAAGCGTATCACGCTTACCGGTGCCTTTAATCATAAACTTCTCTTTGGTTGAAGCGCGTTCGTGATGGGGCTTTCCCCATAATTCTTCGATCTTTTCAGCAAGCGGTACATGATGCGCGGGCGTTAAGCCGTCAACGATTGCATGCGAAAGCCACGCGGCTTCAAATCCAGCCCGTACTTCATCTTCTGAGCGTAGTGCCTCGGCCAAATTGTACAAATGGTCTTTGATTACTGTAATGAGTGGGTCGTCCATCCCTGCTTCAGGATTAATAAAATGCCACGGCTCATCAATTGAAGGGCTTTTACTCTTAATGCCGTCTGGGCCATTTTTACCTTCAAAATGAAGGATGGTTTTAATCGATGGAAAGAACGGTGTCATCCCAATATGGTGAATCAAGTGTTTTTTTGCCACACGATCAATACGTTGGTGCGCGCCAATGACATTACCCGATTGATGGTGAAAGGTTGTTCCTGAATACATAGTAGTTAGTTTAAGGTTGTCAGTCGTTGATAGGTCTTAACCTGACGAGCCAGCTGTGTATAGTGTAACAGGTTTTCGCCCGACTCGACGAAGCGCTTCGCTGCCGCCTGAGCCCTTGCGATAAGTTTGGTGTCGCCCAGAGTCGCCACCTGTAGGTTAAGCGCCCCGTGTTGTGCGCGTCCATAAATTTCACCCGGACCCCTTAGCTTTAGGTCAACTTCGGCTAAATAGAACCCGTCGTTACTTTTTTCAATTTCTTTAAGACGCTGACTTGGCTTCTTACTATCGCTCGGCACAATATAACAGTAGCTCTGATGCTCGCTGCGCCCTACGCGTCCACGTAATTGATGGAGCTGTGCAAGACCAAACCTATCACCGTCCTCGATTACCATCACCGTTGCGTTTGGGACGTCGACGCCCACCTCTACAACGGTCGTGCTCACAAGAATATCAATCTTGCCACTTGCAAATTCACCCATCACCAAATCCTTTTCCGCAGGGCTTAGTCGACCATGAAGTAGGCCAATTGTTCGGTGCTTGAACACAGATGAGCGTAGCCGTTTGTACTCGGCCTCGACACTTTTTAAATCGTTATCCGGGTTATTATCAATCAAGTTACATATAATGTACGCCTGGCGACCCCGCTCAATTTGAGCGTCAATCAATGCATTGAGTTGCGGGCGGCTATTAGGCGACCATATTTTCGTTTCAATCGGCTTACGATTCGCTGGCTTTTCATTAAGAATTGAAATATCTAGCTCTCCATATACGGTAAGAGCCAAGCTACGAGGTATCGGCGTTGCGGTCATCGCGAGTAAATGCGGCATTTTGGCGGACTTCTTTAAAAGCTCTTGGCGCTGAGCAACGCCAAAGCGGTGTTGTTCGTCAATCACGACAAACCCTAGCTTATGAAACTCAACTCCCGATTGAATCAATGCGTGCGTACCCACCACCACGTCTACGTCTCCTTCACGAATTGCGTTATATAACGCCTCACGCGCTTTACCCTTTACGCTTCCTGTTAAAAGCCCGACCCTCACTCCAAACGGTGAGAGCAACTTATCGAGTGTTGCAGCATGCTGATTGGCAAGAATCTCTGTTGGGGCCATAAGCGCAGATTGAAAGCCTTCATGCGCCGCTTGCCTTGCTGCGAGCCCCGCGACAACCGTCTTACCCGCCCCAACGTCACCCTGAAGGAGGCGATTCATTGGTACTGCTTTCTCGAAGTCTTGCAAGATATCCCAAGACGCAATGCGCTGCGCATTAGTAAGCGCAAAAGGTAACTTTTCAACAAAAGCTTTCACAACCTCTTTATTAAATGGAATATGCCACCCTTCAAGCTTGGCATTTTCCTGCTTGTTGTACTGACTCGCAAGAAGCAGTTGAAATAGTTCCTCAAACGCCAGGCGCTCCCGGGCATCATCCGCCTCTTGGTGGGTGTCAGGAAAATGCATACCCTTAATTGCCTCACTATACGAAAAGAGTTTTTCCTTTTTGACAATGCTTTCAGGCAAAGTTTCAGGAAGCATCGTAATAAGTGGCCTTAATTCGCCGAGAAGCTTGCGAACGAGTGCCGTTTTCAGGCCCGCGACAGCCCTGTAAATTGGCACTACTTTGCCTTCGGTTTCTGGGAGTTCACTGGTTTTCTCGGCGCTTGGATTTGTAAGCTGATAGCGATTGTAGCTAAACTCGAACTCACCCGAGAATACAAATTCTGCACCACCCGCAAGTTGCGCTGCCCGATACGGTTGATTAAACCAGACGGCTTGTATTTTTCCTGTGTCGTCGGCAAGTGTTGCGGTTGTGACCTTCATGCCCCGACGCACAGGCCGTGTCTCGACTTTCTCGCAGCGCGCCTTCACCGTTAGTTTACCCGGTGCAATATCAGCAATACGAGTCACATGCGAATAGTCCTCGTAGGCACGCGGCAAGAACGTAATGAGGTCATTCACACTATAAAGCCCCGCCGCAGCTAGCTGCTCGGCAGTTTTAGTGCCCACCCCCTTCACTTTTTCGAGTGAGGTCGAAAGGTTCATATCCTTATTTTATCGCACAAGAATGAAACTGTTCTTACCCTTTTTCAAAAGAGTCAGAGTTTCGATAGATTGGTCGGTAGAAATCTTTTCACCGTTAAGCGATACGGCGCCGCCTTCAATCAAGCGACGAGCTTCACCGTTACTCGAAGCAACGTGAGTGCCCACAAGTGATTCAATCACGGAAGTGCCGAGCGCTGCAGTTGGAATTTCGGCCGCAAGCATATCAAGCTCTTCAGTAGAAAGGTTTGCGACACTTTCACCACCAAATAACACTGTGGTCACCTTTTCAACACTTGCGGTGCGCGCTTCACCATGCACAATCTTTGTTACTTCACGCGCAAGCGTTTTCTGTGCCTCACGAGCCCCAGGGTTCGTTGCAACCTGCTCGGCCATTGCTGCGATCGCAGCTTGATCAAGGAGTGTGTATACCTTCGCGTAGTCAACCACTCCTTCGTCGTCGGCGTTAAGCCAGAATTGGTAGAACTTGTAGACACTTGTTTTTGTTGGATCGAGCCAAATCGCACCATCTTCGGTTTTGCCGAACTTCTTGCCAGTCGCCTTATTAATAATGAGTGGCGCTGAGTACACATGAGCCTCTGCACCCTCGATGCGGCGAATCATATCAACACCCGCAATCGAGTTACCCCATTGGTCACCACCACAAAGCTGCAGTGTGACGCCATGGTCGCGGTACAGCGTCAGGAAGTCGTATCCTTGAATAAGCGAGTAGCTAAATTCGGCGTAACTAATACCCGAGCCGCCTTCACCAATGCGTGACTGGACGAAATCTCGACCCAACATGTTGCTGAGCGGCACGTGCTTTCCAATGTTACGAAGGAAGTCGAGGTACTCAACACCCTTGAACCAGTCGTAGTTGTCGACGGTTGTAAAAGGCTTGCCCTCAAAGACGGTCTTATACTGCTCGGCAATCGCATTCTTATTGCGCGCAATATCTTCAAGTGTCAAAAGGTTGCGTTCATCCTTCTTTCCGTCAGGGTCGCCGATCATGCCCGTCGCACCACCTACGAGTAAGAACGCCTTGTGGCCGGCATTAATAAAGTGGTACACCATCATCGCAGATGCAAGGTTACCAATCGTCATGCTATCCGCAGAAGGGTCAACGCCAAAATAGAAAGAGATTGGAGCTTTGTCTAGGTCTTTAATATCAGGGAAGGTCATTTGATTGACGAAGCCGCGCCACGTCAATTCTTCAGATAAGGTCATGCCATTTCTCTTTCTCTTTAGTTTATCTGTTAAATTATACCAAAATTCTTACAGGGAATACACAGCAAATACAGCTATAGTAGCCCCAGATTACCCCCTGATACGGGCCAAGAAATACTAAATATTATTCTCAATAGCCTTACCGCCCATGCTATAATGGGGTACAGTAAATTGCTTATGGAACTAGGGAAAAGTGAGTAAGAAAAAACCGAACGATAAGAAGATGAGTCTGTATTCGAATTTGTCGAAAAAGACTACGAAAATGTCACAAAAGCGTAAGACAAAAAAAGACGCTGAAGCACGCCGTCGTGCTGAGTACTTAGCGACACTTCCAAAACACCCAGTAAAGCGATTCTTCTACCGCATGCACCCGAAGCGCTTCTGGGCATACTGGTTTAGTAAGCGCGGCATGATGATGGCCCTCAAGGTGACCGGTGTCGCCGTACTACTCGTTGCCCTATTTGTCGGTGGGCTTTTTGCCTACTTTCGTAAAGACCTCGATCAAATCCGACCAGGTGAAATCGACAAACGCGTCCAATCTACCGTCACCACCTATCTTGACCGCAACGGCCAAGTACTCTGGGAAGACAAGGGTGATGGCAACTATAAGCTCGTCGTAAAAAGCGAAGACCTGAGCGACAACCTGAAAAAGGCTACCGTTGCCATTGAGGACCGAGACTTCTTTAAGCACAGTGGCGTCAGTGTCACTGGTACAGTTCGTGCGGCATTCAATAACTTTACCGGCGGTGAAGTACAAGGTGGCTCAACACTTACCCAACAGCTCGTCAAACAAGTCTTCTTCTCTGACGAGGCCGACAACCGTGGTCTCGGGGGTATTCCACGTAAGATTAAAGAACTCATCCTCGCAATTGAGATTGAGCGTATGTACGACAAGGATCAAATCCTTACGCTTTACCTTAACGAGTCCCCATACGGTGGGCGTCGTAACGGTGCCGAGTCTGGTGCGCAAACCTACTTTGGTAAGTCCGCAAAAGATCTTACCCTGGCTGAAGCGTCCCTGCTTGCAGCGGTTCCACAAAACCCAGCCGTCTACGACCCTTACAATGTCGAAGGACACACCGGCCTCATTAACCGCCAGCACCTTGTGCTGAAGGCTATGAAAGAAATTGGCTATATTACGCAGGCTCAGTACGACGAAGCGATTGCCGTGCCGATCCTCGACAGTATTAAGCCGCAAACCAGCCAATACGAAAACATCAAGGCGCCTCACTTCGTACAAATGGTACGCTCACAGCTCGAGACAGAACTTGGTAAAGCAACCGTTGGGCGCGGTGGACTTACCGTAAAGACAACTCTCGACATTCGTATCCAAGAAGCAGCCGAGAAAGCTATGGCTGACATGTTCGCCTCATCAACCCCAGCCATCGCCGGCTTCTCTAACGGCGCCGCGACCGTTGAAGATACTCAAACGGGCCAAATCGTTGCACTTGTTGGTAGTCGAGACTTTAACTATGAAGGCTACGGCCAAGACAACGCCGCTACCGCCTACATTCAGCCGGGTTCTACAGTAAAGGGCCTCGTATACGCCGAACTCTTCCAACAGAAGAAAGAAGGTATGCAAAACTACGGAAGCGGAAGCATCCTCGTAGATGAACCGATCGACAAGATCTATGGTGCGCAACTACAAAACGCCGACCGTTCTTACAAGGGCTCGGTGACGATTCGCACGAGCCTCGCAACTTCGCGTAACGTCCCGGCCGTAAAGGCAATGTACATTAACGAGCAAGATAAAGAAGGTTCAACTATTCAAGAAATCCGTGACATGGGCGCGAAGAGCTACTGTACCGTTGGCGCCGACAAGCAAGCGGGCCTCTCTGCAGCAATTGGTGGATGTGGTGTGAAGCAAGTTGACCTCGTCAACGCCTACGCCTCACTCGCCCGCATGGGTGTCTATAAAGACCAAGCATCAGTCCTTGAAGTTAAGAACAGCTCTGGTGAAGTATTGAAGAAATGGTCAGACTCACAAGGCAAGCGCATTATTGACCAACAATCTGCCTACATTATTGCCGACATCCTCACGGACGCAAGCGCCAGTGCTTCACTTGGTAACTACGCAGCTAAGAACATCCCTGGTGTAAAGACCGCCACCAAGACGGGTACATCTGACAAGGGTGGAAATGCAAAAGACCTCTGGATGATGAGCTACAACCCAGTCCTTACGATGGGCGTATGGCTCGGTAACCCCGATACAACAATCCTCAAGAAGGGTACGTCATCAATCGGTAGTCCAATCATCGCAAGCACCATGAAGGCGGCTTCGGACATCTACGCCAGTGAAGGCAAATACACTGCAAACCAATGGTACACACAACCTGCAGGTATGCAGCGCGTTGGCAAAGAAATCTACCCATCATGGTGGAGTAAATCTCAGGGTCAAACAAACGACAAGTTGACCTTCGACCGCGTCTCTATGCGCAAGGCAACCGCCTGTACTCCAGAAGGTGCAAAGGTAACTGTCGACGTACTGAAGACTACCGACCCTGTCAGCAAAAAGGATTCCTACGCAAACGTTCCTGATGGTTACAACTCAAACGAAGAAGATAATGTGCACAGCTGTAGCGATGCTAAACCAACTATAGGTGGATTCTCCTCACAAGGCCCTAACGCAGTAGTGTTCACGGTCACCCAAGGTACATTTAGCCTCGACGTGTCTGGAATTACTGCAACTTCTGGGGGTAGTAGTCTTACCGTTACCAAGATCAATGGAAATCAATATCGCGCATCCGGCGCAATCAACGGCTCCGTCAACGTGAACGTTGTTGACTCTGGATACTATACCGCCTCTGGCTCATCGTAGCTCCACGAATACGATCTATAAATAACACCCTCTCAAGTGGAGGGTGTTATTTATTAAAAATCAATTATACTACTGGCGATTCGCGAGCTCTACCATACTATCTTCGGGCGTGCTGCGTCGTCGCTGCTGTGGCCTTCGTGTTCGTGGCTGAGCTTCTTTCTTCTCGGGCGCCGCTGCAGGTACAAGTGTAGGAGCCGTCCCTTTTACGCGCTTCTGTTGCGGGCGTTTCTTCGCCGCTTCACGTTGAACTTTCTCTTGAGCGGGCTGAGCTACTTGAGGCTGTTGTCGCTTTGGATTTTGAGAAGCCTGCGTGAGTTTCGCAAACATCATCTTTCCTGCTGCAGTCTGAAGGCTACGAATAAATTCTACTTCAACGGTCGTACCAATTTGCTTGTAGGCGTGCTCGACGACAACCATGGTGCCGTCCTCAAGGTGTCCAACCGCCTGATGCTGGTCATTTCCCTTTTGAGTAAGCTCAATGCGCGCACGCTCACCAGGAAGATACGCCATACGAAGTGACTTCGCAAGTTCGTTCACATTTAGCACCTCAAGCCCTTCAACCACCGCTACCTTGTTGAGGTTATAGTCGATTGTACACAGTGCCCCGCCATGCTTCTTCGCGAGGCTCAAGAGGCGGTTATCGACACCCTCTTCGGCCTTTACGCCGTCGGCGAAAATAACCGTCTTCACAGAAGTGATTGATTGCAGCTGGTTGATAATGTCGAGTCCGTGACGAGCGCGTGAACGCTTTTCTGGGTCTGCGTTGTCCGCGAGAAACTGCAGCTCACCCACGACACTGCGAGGAATGTAAAGTGGACGAGTAAGGAACCCCGACTCTGCAACGGCGATAATTCTTCCGTCAATGAGTACCGAGGTGTCAACAAACACCGGTGCAAGCGTCTCGCGTCGTTCTTTACGAAATAACTTCGCGGTTAAATACGTCGTCTCTACTGCAACTGCGAGTAGTACGATAATGATTAATAATTCCATAGTCTCCTTACTGCCGTAGGTAGTCGATAAGCGCAGCGCGCACATCACCTACTGGCGTAATAAATTCATTTTTTTGTGATTGCTTAGGAGCCACTGCCCGCTTAAATCCAAGCTTCTTCGCTTCAGCAATGCGCTTATCAGCGCCAATGACTGTACGAATCTCACCCCCGAGTCCTACCTCACCAAAGACGACCACGTCATCTTCAATGCGCTTACCGGCAGCCGCACTCGCAATCGCCATGCAGATTGCAAGGTCCGCCGCCTGGTCTACAAGTTTCAATCCGCCTACGACATTTATATAGATATCTTTGTCTGATAAATTCAGCTTGGTACGTCGCTCGAGTACCGCAATGAGTAGGTTAAGGCGGTTTAAATCAAATCCGCTTGCAGTACGCTTAGGATACCCGAAACTAGTCGGATTGACAAGGGCTTGAATCTCGACCAGCAGTGGTCGTGTTCCCTCCAGGGTTGCGAGTACTACCGAGCCATCGGCAGATTGACGCTCAGCAAGCAGTGCCGCTGATGGGTTTTCTACTACCCGTAGACCCTGTTCGTACATTTCGAAAATAGCTGCTTCACTTGTAGAGCCAAAGCGGTTTTTTGCCGCACGGACAACCTTAAAACCACCGTAGCGGTCGCCTTCGAACTGCAGCACGACATCAACAAGATGCTCAAGTACCTTAGGCCCCGCAATACTCCCCTCTTTTGTCACGTGGCCCACGAGGATTACTGCCGACCCAGCCGACTTTGCCGCACGAATCAACACATTACTGCTGTTGGTAATTTGACTTACCGTGCCCGGAGCGCTGGTCATTTCATCAACTGACATTGTTTGAATTGAGTCAACAATCACGAGCCCGTATCCACCATCCTGGATGGTTGCCGCGATATCATTTGCGCTTGTAGACGCAGCGAAGTCCAACCGCTCATTGGTGTCGGCACCCAAACGTGATGCACGAAGCGCGACTTGATGCGCAGACTCTTCACCGCTGATATAGAGGACTGGGTGGTCTTTTGCGATATGTGCGGCTAATTGCAAAAGGATCGTACTTTTACCAATACCTGGCTGCCCTGCTAGCAGCGTAACCGAACCGCGTACAATTCCGCCGCCCAGCACAGTATCAAGGTCTTCGACACCGGTTGAGATGCGCTTGCTATTCTTGGTATCCGCCTTGGCATCTTTAATTGGCTGCACGTTAAGCTTCTTGCCACTTTGGCCTGCTTTAGCAACCGAAGACTGCGCAGTCGAAGTGGGCACTTGTTCTATAAGCGTATTCCACTCGCCACAATTATCACAACGCCCCTGCCATTTACCGTAGGTAGCGCCACACTGCTGGCACACAAACTGTGTTTTAACCTTCACCATTCTTACTCTTAGTATAGCACCGCTATACCGACGGGGCTTCTTCTATCTGGTTGAAGCTATCGATACTATTATTAAGACCCTCAATCTGCTTTGAGATATCCTGATACTCATTGTAGTACCCGTTGTACGTGGCAATATCGTCATTAATTGCCGATCGCTGAGCGTCCAGGGCGTTCGTGCGACGAATCAATGCATTGCGCTCACTATTGAACTGGCTCTGTGATGTAAAGCTTCCGTTTTGTGCCCGCGCATTAAACGAGGAAATGTCGGCACTCAATTGCTTAACCGCTGCGTCGTATGCAGTACTTTTGGTTTCAATTGTTGTTGCAAGTGTCTGCATGGTTGCGTACAGCGTGTCAGCCCGATCGTACAATGCCTTATAGACGCTACTATATTGATTATGCAACTTCAGGACTGCTGCGCGATTAAAAAACTGGCCGTAGTACGACTCAAGAGACTCACCCAAGGAAGCCTTTTCGCTTCCAAGGATCGAGTGAAGCTCATTGGCGAATTCGCCTGGTTCAGTGCGCTGGTAGTATTCCATACGCGTCTTCAGTTCAGAGTCGTCGAGTTTCTCGTAGGCAGCCTGCAGCTCTGCGGTAAGCTTCTCCTTCTCGCCGGCGCTCATACGATACCATACGGCGTGGAGCATTTCGTGCGCCGCCGTCACCTCTTCCATCCCCTGAAGCTGTTCATTGGTAAGGTTATAGACGTAGATACGATCATCGGTTGTGTAGCACCCTAAAATTGGACTTCCAGTTTCTTGCCGCGGACATACCTTATTGAAAGCATCTTGACTCTCGAGCTCAGGCTTCGTTGCGTAAAAGATAAACTTTCCCTTATCGGTGAATTCGACCTTTTCGGTCATCGAGGCAACGGCCGATGAGGGTTGATATGCCCACACCGAAACTTGGTCCATGGCATATTGGCGATTGAAAAACAGCCAAATCGCAGCGGCCACAAAGAGCGCACTTACCAAGAAGGCGATAACCGCACCGGTGCGACTAGTTTTCGTGTTCGACATGAAGTTGAATGTTACCCTTTTGTGCAGTTGCTTTTAGCACAGTACCCTTATCATATTCTCCACTTAGTATACCCTCTGCAACCACATGCTCAAGTAGTTCTTGCATCGCACGCCTTAGTGGGCGCGCACCGTACTTCTCATCGTACCCTTCGGCAATGATAAGACGCTTTGCAGAAGGCGCAACCATAAGATGGACACCCTTGCGAACGAGGCGCCCTTGCAGCTCACTTAGAAGCGTGTCAAAAATCTTACCAACCTCTTTACGCGTAAGCGCGCGGAACGTCACAATTGAATCAAAGCGATTAATGAGCTCTGGGCGCATGAGTTTTTCAAGCGCCTCTTTCGCAGCAGCTGCATTTTCGGCATGCACCGCATCGAGCTGCTTTTCATCCTGGCGAGACGACGCATGGAATCCAAGGCTTGACTCTTTCATCATTTGCTCAGCCCCAAGGTTGCTTGTCAGAATGATGATTGCATTACTAAAGTCGACCGAACGACCCTTGGCGTCGGTAATTTTACCGTCTTCAAGAAGTTGGAGTAGTAAATTAAATACTTCTTTATTTGCTTTTTCAATTTCGTCAAACAATACGACACTATACGGTTGGCGACGAATCTTATCAGTAAGTTGCCCCCCGTCTTCATAGCCGACATACCCCGCCGGCGCACCAAGTAATCGACTTGTATTGTGGCGCTCGCTAAACTCACTCATATCAATTTTAATAAGCGCATCGTCGCTGCCGAATACTTCACGCGCCAGTACACGTGCCAGTTCAGTCTTACCTACGCCCGTTGGACCCATGAACACAAACGAACCAATAGGGCGCTTATTACTCGCGACGCCACTGCGGCTACGTCGAATCGCACGCGCCACCTTCTCTACCGCTTCTTCCTGACCGATAACGTATTTGCCAAGGTGCTTTTCGAGCGTCCGAAGCATTTTTGCCTCAGACTTCTGCACACGCTTCACGGGAATTCCCGTCATCTGCGCAATCGCTTGGGCGATATCTTCATCGGTGAGTTGAATTGGAGTTTTCTTTTCGCTTTCTTCACGCGACTCATCAAGCTTTTCATTTAGCTGACTAATACGGGTTTTGTAAAGCGCAGCTCGCTCGTACTCCTCAGAGGCAACCGCTTCTTCCATCTTCTCGTTGAGGTTCTTAAGCTGCTTGACGTAATCGCGCACCTTACTTGGCTTGTGGCCAGCCTTCACCCGTACGCGCGCCGCGGCTTCATCAATCACGTCAATTGCCTTGTCGGGCATAAAGCGTTCGCTTACATAACGGTCTGCCATGTACACTGCGTCTTCGATAATCTCGTCACTAATTGCAACGCCGTGGTGCTTTTCGTAATACGATTTAAGGCCCTTTAAAATTGCGATTGTGTCTTTGGTTTTTGGCTCGGGCACAATAATCGACTGAAGGCGACGCTCGAGGGCAGTATCTTTTTCAATATGTTTACGGTATTCCTCTAGCGTGGTTGCGCCAATCAAGCGCATTTCACCGCGTGCAAGTGCAGGCTTGAGCATATTTGCCGCGTCTAACGCACCCTCAGCCGCACCTGCGCCTACCAGTAGGTGAAGTTCATCAATAAAGACGATCACATTCTTTTGCTCTTGAAGCTCAGCGACCACTTTTTTGAGGCGCTCTTCAAACTCACCACGATACTTTGTACCCGCGATCATACCCGCGAGGTCAAGTTGTACGATTCGCTTATCAAGCAAGTGCTCGGGGACATCTTCGCTCGCGATACGCTGTGCGATACCTTCAACGATAGCCGTCTTGCCCACTCCAGGCTCGCCAATAAGGACCGGGTTATTTTTCGTACGACGACTTAAGATTGTGACGAGGCGCTCTTCTTGCTCCTGGCGACCAATAACTGGATCGAGTTTGCCCGCTTTGGCTCGTGCGGTGAGGTCAGTACCAAATACACCCAATAGACCCTTCTCACGAGGCTGCTTCAATGGACGCTCGAGTTCTTCTATCGAACCATTGTTTGTTTCGCTATTACGATCAAGGTACTCTTCAAGCTCAGAAAGAATCTCGGCAATATCAACATTCATGTCACGAAGCAGCACGGTTGCGCGTGCATTTTTCTGTGACAAAATACTGTACAAAATATGCTCAGTACCTAGGTAATCTTGGCGAAATTCCTGTGCGACATCCCAGCTCATCTTCAAAGTAAGTTTGGCCGTTTCGCTCAGGTTCTTTGTCATAATTCCTGAAGTAAAGTTCGCGGTAATGGGCACCGCACTTAGCGCTGATTGCGCCTTATCGAGGGTAACCCCTGCATCTGCAAGGATTTTTGCACCAACCGATGCACCCTGAGCCATCACGCCGAGCAACAAGTGTTCGGTTCCCACATAGGAGCTGCCGTACCCTTGCGCAATAAGTGTTGCGTGATGAAGACTTGTCCGAGCGTTGTCGGTCAAGTGCGAGATGAATTCTGCAAAATCATCAGACATATATCTATTATCTATCCTCCATAGTGTGAAGTGCAAGAGAATTTCATAATTCCCTCACTATTCATATACCTAGTATAGCAAAATTAGCACTCCATGCAATAGAGTGCTAATTTCTCACAAGCTAATTCGAAGGTCCAATAGAATAGGAGTTGTCCGGCACACCCGCCCATGACCAACCGAGTGTCGATCCATCTCCGTATTGATACGCCCTAGATCCAGCATTTACCATCACATCGTCTACGTAAAAAGTGGTCGCCGTGGCGCTTAAAGTTCGTACATTAACCGCAACTTTACTCGTATCGGCCGAAATAAGCTTTGTTGCGCTCACCCTTTGCCAGCTTCCGTTGAGCGTAAGATTACTTGCCGCACCTGCAACATACGTACCGCCGCCTGTGTATTCTTCGACGAATATTCTCACCACCACTCCGCTCGTACCTTTAACCCATGCGCTGCCGGTGTAGTTTCCTGCTGCTCCAACAGGGACTGCGTTAGATGAAACCGCAAGGTTTACACCCTCATCAGACTCCGTCCCAGGAGTGACCACTGAAATCGAAGCCGTACCTGTATGCTGCTGGCTAGTAGTGCGCGTGACAACTGCCGTTTTTCGATTCGTCCATCCCATAAGGTTGGATTCGACGCTCGGATTCACAATAAAATTCTTTATACACGTACCGGGCACCGGGTTACTTACGCTTGACGTCGTTGCGTACGCATTGTCAGCACTTGATGGATTATCAACAGAAAGACAAAAGTCCTTTAATGAATCAGTTACCAAGTATATATACTCGAGGCTCTGTGACTCGCTCGTAGATGTTTTTGCGAGGAAGTCTGATTTATCGACAGGATAACTATCGTTGTTCTGCACCGCGACAGTCATCAGTTTCTTCGCCGCCTGTGCAGAGGTTGACTTTAGCGAAGAATCTTTTGCTCGATTCTGTATACCGGTATAGGCCACAACAGTTATCGCCGCCAATATCGCAATAACAACCACGACAATCAAGAGTTCTACTATCGTGAAGCCCGCTTGCTTTGTTGCCCACCTTTTCATACTTATCGTAGTATAGCATAACTAAAATAGCCGTCACGCATGACGACTATTCTAAGAAACGAACAAACTATTCTTCAGTTGCTTCTTCAACAGCGCTCAGAAGGCTGTCTTCGATGTTCTTCTTTGGCTTTTCAGCTGCCTTAGGGGCAGTCGCAGCAGTTGCCTGCTCAATATCAAGTTCATAACCCGAAAGACGACTTGCAAGGCGAACGTTTTGGCCACCGCGACCAATCGCAATTGATTGCTGGTCTTCAGATACAAATACCTTCGCACGCTTTGCTTCTTCATCGATCTCAACCTTCACTACTTCAGCTGGGCTAAGGGCGTTCTTGATAAATTGCTCCGAGTTTTCATCGAAAGTCACAATGTCAATTTTTTCTTGATCACCAATTTCGTTCATCACAGCCTGCACACGAGTACCGTGACCACCGACGAACGTACCCACTGGGTCAACACCAGGAACTGCACTTGCAACCGCAAGCTTCGTACGGCGACCCGCTTCACGAGCGATTGCCTTAATTTCAACCGCACCAGTTTCAAGTTCAGGAACTTCTTGGCGGAAGAGGTATTCAACAAACTGCTCATTACCACGACTAAGAATAAGCTGTGGACCACGGTTTTCGCGTTCGATGTCTTTAATAAATACCTTTACGCGGCTACCGACGCTGTAAAATTCGCCCTGAATTTGTTCGCTCTGTGGAATAATTCCGCTTGCCTTACCAATTTCAACGCGAACCACACGCGGCTCAACACGCTGTACGGTACCGGTTACAACCGTACCAATCTTGTCTTCGTACTCTTCGAGTACAACTTCACGCTCAGCTTCACGAAGACGCTGAAGCACCACTTGCTTTGCAGTTTGCGCAGCAACGCGTCCAAAGCTCGTGACTTCGTACTTGTCTTCAATGATGTCGCCAAGTTCAGCGTCTGCCTTTACCTTACGTGCATCTTCGAGGCTAATTTCGTGCGCTTCGCTCCCAACAGCTTCGACAACTTCGCGACCAACGTACACAATCGCAGTTCCGTTGTTGGTGTTAAGTTCTGCGCGTACTTCTTGGTCGCGCTCACCGTTGTCACGACGCCATGCAGCCGCAATTGCTTGCTCGATTACTGAAAGTACAGTCTCTTCTGGCAAGTTCTTCTCGTCTGCAATAGTGCGGACTGCAAGGGTCAATTGTTTTAGGTTTAATTCATCCATAGTTATTTCAATCCTTTCTGATTAAAAAATCCGACCTGCCGGCCGGAATGTACTGCTCATAGTATAGTTCAGTTTAATCAATTCCGCAAGTGGGTATTACGACGCAGGAAGCGCTTGAGTCGGACAACCCTGTAGTACCGCGCGCATAGCATCTTTCTCAGCAGCCGTTACCCATAACAAGTATTTCTTTTTTACTGCAATCTGCCTCGCAATATATTCACAGCGAAATGCTTTGTTTTTTGGTAGCCACGTCGCCGCATCGCCATCGCTCTTTGCTTGATTGGCCGCCCCCTGCACCGCAAGAAGCTCAAGTGGATCGTTTGCAAGCTGCGTACGCCTCTCTTTCGACAGATTTTGCGCACCTTTTTGCCAGGCGTCCGACAACGCAACCACATGATCAATCTGCACCTTACTGCTATCGTCTTTCGAGAATTGAATTGTCTCGCCAGAATATGGATCATGAAGTACCCCCGAGACAACGCGACACGCCTCATCAACAGTAGTATCTTCGAGGTCACGGTGCAAAATAATATTGCGCGTCGTGCACCCATTGACCGTTGCCCAGCCGTCACCAAATTGAGCACGTGCATAATTTGTTTTCGGTGCACGCCCCTTTACTTCGAGCGTTTCGAGGGCTTCCGTCGCCGAACTCGTAGCTTCAATAGAACTTCGAGGCTCTTCTGTCAAAGGCGCCTCGAGCAAACTGGGCAGAGACCCTGCGAACAAAATAAGCACAATCGTACCTACCACAAACACCACAATTGCTCGCCGCTTTCGCATACGCCCATTATGACAGCGAACTCTTAACTCTGATACAATTATATGTATGGAATCTGTATCTCGACTCATTAGGACGTTCGCGCCTGAACACTACGACCTCTCACTAACCCTTAAGCGCGCCGAGCGCACATTTGACGGCATTGTCACAATTCGCGGCGAAGTCTTACGCGAAACTCACGAAGTTCGCCTGCACGCCAAAGCCCTGACTATTACATCGGCGACTTTTGATGGCAAAGAAGCTTCTTGTAAAGAGGACCTGCACGACGAACTCGTAATCTCTCACCCGGACATTACAGTCGGGGAGCATGTAGTTGTCGTATCATTTAGTGGCACCATCACCGACGACATGAACGGAATCTATCCATGCTACTTCGAAGTGGACGGTGAAAAACAAGAGCTTCTGGCGACTCAGTTTGAGAGTCACTATGCACGCCAAGCTTTTCCGTGTATCGACGAACCCGAGGCAAAGGCGACCTTTGACGTCACCCTGACCACTGAAAAAGACATTACCGTACTCGGCAATATGCCAGTTAAATCACAAGGTACCGATGGTGACATGCTTGTCACGAGCTTCGAAACCACACCACGCATGAGTAGCTACCTGGTTGCGTGGGTTGCTGGCGACCTACAGAAGAAATCGGCTACCACGAACAGCGGCGTTGAAGTTGCAATCTGGTCAACCAAAGCACATGACGCCTCAAACCTTGATTTCGCGCTCCAGATCGCAACGCGCACTATCGACTTTTTCGATGACTACTTTGGTGTCCCATATCCACTTCCTAAATCTGACCATGTCGCGCTTCCCGACTTTTCAGCCGGAGCCATGGAAAACTGGGGGCTTATTACCTACCGTGAAATTGCACTACTCGTCGACCCTGAAACAACTACACTCTCGACGAAGCACTACGTCGCAACAGTCATCGCGCACGAACTAAGTCACCAATGGTTTGGCAACCTTGTCACAATGCAGTGGTGGAACGACCTCTGGCTTAACGAGAGCTTCGCCGACATGATGGAATACGTCGCAGTTGACGGCCTCGAACCCTCATGGAATATCTGGCTCGACTTCGCAACCTCAGAAGTTATTAGTGCGCTTAGGCGAGACAGCCTCGACGGAGTACAGTCAATTCAAATTGATGTGAATCACCCAGATGAAATTAGTACTATCTTCGACCCTTCTATCGTATACGCAAAGGGCGGTCGACTGCTTCGCATGCTCCAAGCCTACGTGGGCGACGATGCCATGAAGCATGGACTCAAAGCATACTTTGAACGTCACAAATATACCAACACACAGGCGGATGATTTATGGGCGGCGCTCACCGAAGCATCCGGAAAAGACATCGGAAGCTTCATGCATGCATGGATGACCCAACCGGGCTTCCCTGTAGTCTCAGCGTCAAAAGATGGCAACCAAATCACGCTCAGCCAAAAGCAATTCTTCATCGGTCCGCACGAAGACAAAGACCGGACCTGGCCAGTACCACTCCATGGCATTTCGTCTCAAATTCCTGAATCGCTTGAATCAAAGATCTTCACATTTGAGTATAGTGACGCGCAACCGTTTCGCTTAAACGCGGGAGGTACCGCACACTACATTACCCACTACGACGGGATACTCCTTGCGGATATCGTAAAGAATCTCGACTCACTTTCATCAGTTGATAAACTCAACTTCTTACACGAGCAAATTCTGCTCGCAAAAGCCGGTATCCAGTCGTATGCGGAGATCATCCCACTTTTGAATTACTTCAAAACAGAAACCAACGAATCTGTATGGAGTATCGTATCGCTCGCGCTCAATGAACTGAAGCGATTTGTTGAGGCGGATGAAGTCGCAGAGCAGAAGCTCAAGGCTATCGCCGCGGAACTTGCCAGTACACAATATGAGCGGCTTGGCTGGGATGCTAAGACAGGCGAAGACGAAAACGATGTTAAACTTCGTAGCCTCATCATCGGTATCTCTCTGTACGGCGAAATTCCTTCTGCGCTTCAAGAAGCAACCGATCGCTACAAGGCTGGCCCAATTGACACACTCGATCCCGAGCTCCGCACGGCCATCATGGCGCATGCAGTCAGGCGAGAGATCACTCCAGACGTTGTTGACGTACTTCTCGACGCGTATCCAAAAGCTACGAATAGCGAATTCCGCGACGACATCGCCTCGGCACTCACCTCAACTAAAAATGAAGCTGTAATTAGTCGCCTTGCAGGCCTATTGAAGGACTCGTCGCTGATTCGCCCACAAGACTTCATTCACTGGTTTGTATGGCTCCTTCGCAACCGCTATGGTCGCGACACACTTTGGACCTGGACACGTGAAAATTGGAATTGGATTCAAGAAACCTACAAGGGCGATTCTCACTACGACATGTTCCCCCGTTATATAGCTGGCGCGCTCGTCTCGAAGCAACAGGCTGATGAATATAGGACTTTCTTCACCCCACTCGAATCCGAAGTTGCATTAAGCCGGAACATCAAGATTGGCTACAACGAGCTTGAAAGTACCGTCTCGCTTCTTGAAACCGACGGACCGACTGTTCGCGCCGCACTACTCGACCTGAAGTAGTCGTATGTGTTTACGAGAATCGACGATTGCCGCCATAAGATGCTCGTTTTTTAGGGTGGGATACTTCACCGAATAAAGCTCAGCAGCAAAACGCATTCTTCGAAGCTTCACGGGTGTGATTGCCGCACCGCCTCCGCCGTATCGTTCAGTGGACCGATACTTGACCTCGATGAAATACCGATATTCATTCGTTTCGACAATAATATCAATTTCACATATTTTCGTGCGCCAATTGCGCGCAAGTATCTTAAAGCCACGACTCGCCAAACCCTCAGCAACAAGGTTCTCGGCAATTGCCCCGCTTGAAATTCAATGAGACTTAGGCGCTTGAGGGCTCGAGCCGCCCAAAAGCTTGGCAATTGGTGCGAATGACTTCCTATGCAGCTTCGTTACACCGTGCACTTCAAGAGCCTTCTGGTGCTGCGCAGTGCCGTACCCGACGTGCGATCCGAAGCCGTAGCCTGGATATATAGCATCCTGTTCTTCCATGAAGGTGTCGCGTGCGACCTTTGCGATAATCGAAGCTGCAGACACGGCAGGCACAAGAAAGTCCGCCTTAGGCATAGTGGTGACGTACTGGCCCTTGCTCGTTTCTTTCAAGAAATTAATCGTGCCGTCAATCACTATTTCATGGTATGGAGCCTTAACGGCTTCTACTGCACGTATCGTTGCCAGTCGCAGTGCGGCTGAAAGTCCAATCTGGTCAAGCTCATCAGCATGCACCCAACCCAAACCCCACCCAAGCGCTTCTTTGCGAATTTGATCATCAAGTAATACGCGTTTTTTCGCAGAAAGCTTTTTGCTGTCAGTCAGCCCCTCGAGCGTATGGCCATCTGGCAACACGACCGCTCCAACAACAAGCGGCCCCGCCCATGGCCCTCGCCCTACTTCATCAATTCCCAAAATCATACTCTTAGTATAGGGGCAAAGAATGAATAAGTAATGAAATGGCCAATAAAAATACCCCGCGTAAGTGCGGGGTATTTGTGTATCGCGTTCGATTTAGCTTTCGGCGTGACGTGCTTCAACTTCAGCTTGCTTTGCAGCGAGTTCAGCCTCTTCGGCCGCCTTTTCCGCAGCCTTTGCTTCAGCAGCAGCCTTTGCCTCTTCCTTAAGACGAGCAGCTTCTGCTTCTGCGTGTGGGTCAGAAAGATCATTTACACCTTCGCGGTCGAACTTCACAGCCTTAAGGCGTGCGCTCTTACCACTACGCTTGCGGAGGTAAGAAAGGAAGTTACGGCGAACCTTAGAACGACGTGTAATTTCAATCTTTTCTACGAGTGGGCTGTGAAGAAGGAAGCTCTTCTCAACACCAACACCACTAGCGATCTTACGAACGGTAATACGAGCAGTGTGTGACTTCGCACGGTCAACGCGGATGACAACGCCTTCGAAGATCTGAATACGCTCTTTGTTACCTTCTTTAATTTTTTGGTGGACACGTACGGTGTCACCGCTCTTTGCGTCAACAACGGCAGCCTTACGCTGTTCGTCGTTCACCTTTTGAATAAGTGCAAAACTCATTAAATTATTCCTCTTTTTGTGCCGTTACAGCACGGTTATGCCGGGTAGAACTGAAAGCCAGCCATGTAGTTGCATCCCTACAGCTCCGTCTTCCGCAACCCTTTTATGGCGTTACTTCATACAATCAGTGGTTGATTATAGCAGTTTTATGATGTTTTGGGAAGCCCCTACCCCTTTAAATAACGCGGTTAATCTCTTCGATTGTGGTCTCACCATTCAAAGCCGCCAGTACGCCGCGCTGCAGCAGTGTGACCATGCCGTTCTCCTGGGCAGTTTTTGCAATCACCTCAGCATGCACATCGTTCACGTCACCGCGAAGGAACTTCTGAATTTCTTCTGTGACCACAAGCTGCTCCATGATAACCATCCGCCCACTATAGCCAAATGGTGAAGACTCAGTTACGACCGGTCGATACAGCTGGAAATTCTCAAGGTCGGGCTTTTCGACGTGCTCAGGAAGATTCTTGAGTACTTCACGCACCCATTGCTTTGTTGATTCATCGGGATCATAAGCCTCTTTACTCGTATCGTCGAGTTTTCGCACCAGGCGCTGCGCAATGACGAGGCGAATCGCAGTACTAAAGATAGGATTCTGTCCAATAAGGTCAATCATACGGCTAAATGCCGCCGCAGTGTCGGTTGCGTGAAACGTCGAAAGCACCAAGTGACCCGTGATTGAAGCCTGGATTGCCGTCTTCGCGGTGTCGCCATCGCGAATCTCACCCACCATCACGACATCAGGGTCAAGACGCAGCACCGAACGAAGGTGGTCGGCAAAGCTCGCACCACCCGTGGTGTCGACGGGCACCTGTGAAATACCTGGCACGCTAAATTCGATTGGGTCTTCGAGGGTAATAATTTTACGATCAAGCGTATTGAGCGCATTAATCATGCTGTAAAGCGTGGTCGACTTACCAGACCCTGTTGGACCTACCATCAGCACCATACCGCGAGGGTGGCTAATCACTTCATCAATTTCGCGTCGTTCATCGGGGCCGATGTTTAGGCGGTCGATGTTTAGCATAGATTCGTCATAATTGAAAAGACGAATCACCGCATCTTGACCATACATAGTCGGGACCATTTCGATACGCATATTCAACGTGTGTCGGGACTCGCCATCACCAATTTCTTTTTGCATGTGACCAGATTGCGGCTCAGTGGCTGCGGTCGAAAGATTCGCACGAGACGCGAGTGTTCCAAGAATCACTCGGTACCTATCTTGATCGAGTGTTGCAACAGGGTGAAGTGCTCCGTCAACACGCATACGAATGCGAATGCTATCGCGCTGATTTTCAATGTGAATGTCACTTGCGCCAAGTTTGTCGGCCTGGTTCACGATAAAGTCGAATACTTCATCGCTTCCAACACTATTGAGCGTCTGACTGACTTGATCGATGGTTTCGCTATCACCTTCGTTCGCAATCTTAATGTCTTGATAGGTTACTTGCACGGGTGGGTCGTAACGATCCATCATTACCTTGAAGCCAGTCTGGCTAATCAGGTAATAGGCGACGTTCTGCGCCTGGGCCGCGTACTTATCGGCCAGCTCACGTAGCAGTGACTGTGGCGTCTGAGTCGTAATACCAAACTCCCAAGGAGTAGAGTCGGTACCAGCGATAAGGGGAATAATGCGGTTTTTGTGCATCGAGTCGACATCGAGCACATCTTCGGTCAATTCAAGCGTGTTCTCGATTGGCCGAATATCAAGATAAGGCACGCCCAAAATAGCCGCTCGACGCTGCGTACTCTGCTCATCCGATTCACGAGCCTGCTGCTGTACCTTATTTTCATCCATTGCTTTCAATGGTAGCAGAAAACATAAGCTTTTTATAGTGGTATACTACCTACTATGCCCGAGATTATCGTAATCGCCCACAACATCCGCTCCACACATAATGTGGGTGCGATTTTTCGCACTGCGGACGGGTTTGGAATCTCGAAGATTATCTTAAGCGGCTATACACCCTACCCGCTATTAGACAAAGGCGACGTGCGCCTTCCCCATATCGCCGAGAAGCTCGAAAAGCAGATTCATAAAACCGCCCTGGGTGCAGAACGGATCGTCCCCTTTGAGTATCAAAAATCACCCGACCTAGACGGCCTTCGACGGGCTGGATTCAGAATCGTTGGACTCGAACAGTCGCCGCGAAGCGTCATGCTGAATCAATACAAGTCGCCCGAAAAGCTCGCGCTTCTCCTTGGCGAAGAAGTTGAAGGTATTAACGAAGGACTCCTCGCCCAATGCGATGATGTACTCGAAATTCCAATGCATGGCAAAAAAGAATCATTCAATGTCAGCGTTGCGGCCGGTGTCGCAATGTACGCGCTGACGACTCACTAGCGATAATTTGTATATTGAAGCGGAAATGCCAAGTCCGCACCGTCAAGAAGACGCATGACACTCTGTAGCTCATCTTTACTCGAGCTAGTGACGCGCACAGCCTCACCTTGAATTTGCGCCTTCACTTTAGGCGCTTCATCACGAAGTAGCTTGGTGATTTGCTTTGCCTTATCTTGATCAAGTCCTGCAATAAATGGAATTTCTTGACTCGCTTTGAGGTTCTGTTCAACCACCTCTTTTGATAAGTCGAGCACTTTAGAAGATTGGTTTCGTGACGCGAGTTTTTTACGTACAATATCAAGCACAGCTTCTACCTGCCAGGTATTTGCGCCAATGAGCTTAAAGCCCTTCTTATCACCCAGCCATTCAATTGCCGCAGGCGAACCTTTAAAGTCGTAGCGTCCGCCGATCTCTTTCTCAACCTGCGCGAACACGTTATTCATTTCTGCTTTATCGTATTCAGAAACTATATCAAATGAAAATGTAGCCATATTTCTAGTATACCGCACCCCATAATCGATAGCTATTTCAAAACAACGGCGTCTTCGCCTAAGATTTTTACGAGCCTACCAATAAGCTCGTCGCTTCCATCGACACGGAACGGCATTTTAATCGCTGACTGCTTCTCGGGACCGAGCACCAATACAATGTCACTGAGTCCAGGGAAATGTGAGCATTCATTTCGTATCTTCACTAACGATTCTTGATCGTCAGGATTCTTCACATGTACGAATAACTTCTTTAATACCTCCGCAGCTGGCGGTGGGCCAGATGGTTCACGCGGTGCACTTGAAACCCCAGGACCACTCGCAGCCGGCTTATTATAGCCGCCTCCGCCGTTGCCGCCTCCGCCTCGCGGTTTTCGCACCGCAACAACTTTGCCCGCCTTTGGCTTTGTCATAATACGGCCAGTCGATTCATACGTGCGCAGTTCATCGTCATCAACAATTTGGATGTCATCAGCAATCAGTTTTACATCGCTCGTAAGGTTTCCGTCTCGGTCGCGTGCAGATACTTTACCCGAAGCGCGAATCACCGCGTCTTGGGCGAGCTTACCGCCAACCTGCTCAAACAAGTTAGGGAAGATAATCACTTCAGTTTCACCTGTCTTATCTTCAAGTTTCACAAAGGCCATCTTCGTGCCACTCTTCGTCACAATTGTACGTACCGCAGATACAAGGCCGCCAATAGTAAGCGCCTTGCCATCAATATCTTGGGTCATTTCGCTCACTGGTACAGTTTGCTCACTGAAGTATGCGTCGTAGTTATCAAGCGGGTGGGCACTAATATAGAGTCCTAGTAGTTCTCGCTCCCAGGTAAGGCGCTCTTTATCCGTGTGTTTCACTGGAGCAGCTTGCATCGTGACGGTTGGCTGGATCGATGCAACTGCGCCCATTCCTCCGAATAAATCAGTTTGACCACTCAAGGCTTCTTTTTGAAGCTTTGACGCAAACGCTTGAATAGTTTCAAGGTTAAAGAGAAGGTCGGACCTATCAGCCATTTCATCAAATGCACCCGTTTTAATGAGTGAGTCCCAGGCCTTTTTGTTGACCTTTCGTGTCGAGACGCGCTTCGCAAAGTCCTCAACACTCGTAAATTTACCGTCCTCGCGGGCCAGCAATATTTCTTCAACCACACCCACACCTACACCCTTTACAGCAGCCATACCAAAGCGAATTTCATTCTCACCTGGCACAACTGCGAACTCAACATAGGATTCATTCACGTCAGGAGAAAGCACCTTAATACCCATGTGCTTACACTCTGCAATTTCAATCGCAAGACGCTCGGTATCGTCGGCGTCGCTCGTCATAAGTGCCGCCATGAATGCGTCCGGGTAATGCGCCTTAAGATATGCCGTCCAGTAGGCAATAAGTCCGTAACACGCGGCGTGCGACTTGTTAAAACAGTAGTTTGCGAACTCTTCAAGCTGATCCCAAAAAGTCTCGGCGTCCTTTTGCTTTGCGCCGCTCACCTTCATCGCACCTTCTACAAAGTCAACCTTCACCTTACGCATCAGGTCAATATTTTTCTTACCCACGGCCTTACGAAGCGTGTCCGCCTGACCCCCGGTAAATCCACACCATTCCTTTGAAATCTGCATGAACTGTTCCTGATAAACAAGAATTCCGTACGTGTTTTTGAGTGAGTTCTCGAGCCCTGGATCAAGGTAGGTAATCGGCTCTTCGCCGTGCTTACGCTTAATGAAGCTATCGATAAACTGCATCGGGCCCGGGCGATACAACGCCACCATCGCAATAATGTCATCGAACACCGACGGCTTCAGTTCACGAAGGTAACGTTTCATACCCGCAGATTCAAGCTGGAACACACCGGTCGTATCACCGCGCTGGAAAAGTGCGTACGTCTCCTGATCATCAAGAGGAATTGAGTTAAGGTCGATGTCGGTTTTGTATACCTTTTTAATAATACGAAGCGCATTATTGATAATACTAAGGTTAGAAAGTCCCAAGAAGTCCATCTTCAGAAGCCCGAGTTCTTCAACCTGACCCATCGGGAACTGTGTTGCGGGTACGCCCTTCTGTGACATTTCAATTGGCACGAAGTTCACAATATCATCGGGCGCAATCACCACGCCGGCGGCGTGTACACCATGGCTACGAATTGTCCCCTCTAGACGCATCGCGAAGTCGATCACCTGTTTGGCGGTTGGGTTAGACTCGTACTCTTGTTTAAAATCGGCATCTTCTTTCACACTGACAGAAAGTGGGATATGGCGACCCTGCACTGGCTGTGGCACAAGCTTTGCAATACGGTCGCTTTCGCCATATGGCACTTGGAGTACGCGAGCAACGTCACGCACGGCCGCACGAGCCGCCATCGTACCAAAGGTAACGATATTGGCCACACGCTCAGCGCCATACTTATCGGTACAGTACTGAATCACCTCGTTGCGACGTGTGTCTTGGATGTCGATGTCGACGTCGGGCATGCTAATACGGTCAGGGTTCAAGAAACGCTCGAACAGAAGGTCGTATTTCAGCGGGTCAAGCTCGGTAATACGAATTGCATACGACACAATTGAGCCAGCCGCACTACCACGCCCAGGACCAAAAATAATCCCCTGATTCTTACCCCAGTTAATGAAGTCTTGGACGATAAGAAAGTACCCGTTATAACCCATACGATCCATAACGTCGAGCTCATACGCAGTGCGATCGAGCACCTCCTCAGAAAGTAGTTTTTTAGCGTCTTCAATTGAAATCGCCTCAGATTCCTCTTGAGAAATACCGCCGTAGCGCCACGCAAGCCCTTGGTAGGTCAACAAGTCAAGATACGTCTTCTCGTTATGACCCTCGGGCGTTGGGAAAGTCGGAATAAGGATCTTGCCGAGTTCGATTTCCACATTGCATCGATCAGCAATCACCTTCGTGTTCGCCACGGCTTGCGGATGGGTCTTGCCCCAGCGCTCAATAATCTCATTCGGGTCAGTCACGTGGAGCTCGAAGTCCTTGAGTGACATGCGCTTCTCGTCGCTCAGATATGCACCGGTACCCACGCAAAGCAGAATCTCATGTGTGTCCTGGTCATCATGGCTAAGGTAGTGACCATCACTCGTGACCACCATTTGAATATCAAGCTCTTCAGCGAGCCTTTCAAGATAGCCGTTAATCTTTACCTGCACATCCCAGGCAGTTTTTGACTCGAGGTGCCCGTGGTCTTGAAGTTCAAGGTAATAGCGGTCGCCAAAAATACTCTTGTACCAGGCAGCGATACTTTTGGCCTCTTCGTAGTTATCGGCGCGTAGATTCTCGCCAAGCTCACCGCTCGCACAACCAGAAAGAATGATAAGCCCTTCGTTGTACTTTTCGAGCAGCTCGTGATCAATGCGCGGCTTATAGTACATACCCTCAAGGTTTGCTGTAGTACTGAGTTTCATGAGGTTTTGATACCCAGTATTGTTCATCGCAAGGATAGTAAGGTGGTAACGAGCCTTATCTTTCTGCGGATCTCGATCGTGGCGACTGCGCGCCGCAACATATGCTTCCATACCAAGAATAGGCTTCACGCCCACGGCATTTGCAGCTTTATAAAAATCAAGTACCCCCGACATTGTGCCGTGGTCAGTAATCGCCACTGCATCCATACCCATCTCTTGGACTTTTTCAATAAGCTTTGGAATCTTACTGAGTCCGTCAAGGAGACTGTGGTGGGTGTGGTTGTGCAGGTGGACGTACTGGGACGTCGTAAGAGAGGCCCCCTTCGCTGGTGTAGATAAAACTTCAACCCCCATCGCTACTTTTAGTATAGCAAAAGATGGGGGTTAGAGACTGTAGTAATTAATGCTTATTTTATTATTGCGATTGAGATTTGTTGACCGTATCAACAACATATTGAATAAAATCACCAAAGCCGCCCGGAATATCAGCAAGAAGCGAAAGCAACCAGACGACAAATGCAACAATAATCGTCGCGCCTAGTACACTTCCGAGACCAAAGAAGAGCCCGCGGAAAAAATTCATCTTGTACACTTGAGCTCGCGATTTATGAAAATCGTAAAACAGATCCTCAAGAACAGCACGGCGAGCGCCAAGCTCGGCCTCTTTGTCTACTTTATGCTTTACCTTTTTAACCACCATAGCCCTAGACTACTTCTTTTTCGTAGATGGCTTCTTCGCGAAACCTTTTTTCGCGCCTTCAACAGCTTGCTCTGCGCGGTTCTTGTATTCAACAGCCTTATCGGTCACTTCACCGATTACTTCATCGGCTTTTTCCTTGGCTTGCTTTGCCTTCACTTCTGCGAAGTCCTTAGCTTCCTCGGCCTTTTCGACGATTGTATCTTTAGAACGAAGTGCGGCGTCGTGAATATCTTGACGAGTCTCCTTACCGCTCTTTGGCGCAACTAATACACCGGTAATAAATCCTGCAACTGCGCCAAATGCTGCGCCAAGCGCTACTTTCGCCTTAGACATCTTTCTTCCCCTTTTTCGTTTTAGATGTGAACTTTTTAATATAACGATTGACCATTTCTGCAATAAAAATCGGTGAAGTCAAACGACTCACACCAACTACCGCATTATCGATATGCGATACCGTGTCGCTTGCAGATTTCGCAAGCCGACGAATTTCAGCAGTCAACTTAATGAGATAGATACCAAGAATAATCGCGACAATCAGAAATACAGAAAGAACGCTCGAGACAATAATCACCAAAATTTCTGCTGCTTGGTCCATATGTTTCTCCTTTAATTGTTATGTTTATGTTTTGTTGTAGTATACACCTAAGTTTGTAAGATGAGCAAGTTAATTGTCAAGTCGGTCTTTTAGATAACCGGTGAGTTCTGCGCCGTATTCTTCACTCTCGAGTGCAAGGTCAATGACGGCCTTGATATATTTCAGTTGATCGCCCGTATCGTGCCACACGCCATCGATAAAGTAGCCGTATACTTCGCCATCGGCAGCAAGCTCGTTAAGGCTGTCTGCAAGGCCAATTTCTCCGCCCTTACCAACTTTTTCTTGCTCGAGATATTGCCAGATATCTGGCGTCAGCAGGTAGCTTCCGACCGATGCAAAGGTTGATGGTGTGTTTTCGGCACCCGGCTTTTCAACTAAGCCACTCAAACGGAAAAGGCGGTCTGATTTTTGGTCAGTGAGGCTCGCCATGCCGTATTTATCAGCATCTTTCTTCTCAACTTCAATCAACGAGATGACCGTTTTGCCGGTTTCATTGTAGGCGTTTTTTAGCTGAAGCGGCCATGCTGTCTCACTTCGGAAAAAGTCATCCGCGAAGAAGACAAAGAATGGTTCATCGTCATCAATGAGGCGCTGGGCGTTCAAAATTGGGCGCGCGTTACCTTTCGGTGAGCCCTTTTGGCGCACGTAAACAAAGTTCGCAAGCTCGGCGATACGCTTAATTTCATCTGCTTTGTCATGCTTGCCCTTCTCGCGAAGTTCAGACTCAAGTTCATCACTTCTATCAAAGTGGTCCTCGATCGCACGCTTCGTGCTTCCCGTGACAATAATAATATCCGTCACACCCGCCGCAACTGCCTGTTCGACTATCACCTGAATGACAGGGCGATCAATAAGTGGGAGCATCTCTTTTGGCATCGCCTTCGTTTGAGGAAGAAACCTAGTCCCAAGCCCTGCTGCACAAATAATAGCCTTCGTAGGCTGTTTCATACTACACTCCTAATTTTTTTCGAATTGCTTGCTGCGCCATCGCAGGGTTTGCTTTACCCTGAGATTTTTTCATCACTTGACCAACCAAGAAGCCGATTGCTTTCTCTTGACCGGCCTTAATGTCTTCGACGGATTTTGCACTTGCAGGATCGGCAAGTACTTCATCGACGATCGCGTCAATTGCACCTTCATCACTCTCTTGGATAAGATTCTTCACCTCAGCAATCTCGAGTGCCGACTTGCCATCGTAGGCTTCGTTAAAGAACTCGACAAACACCTGCTTACCTGTAGTGGAGCTGAGCTTGTTCGAGGCAACCAGCTTCGCAAGTCCTAAAAGGCGTCGAGGGCCTACGAGCCCACTACTTAGCTTATCGGTATCGATCTCTTCTTCAGGAATAGATACGAACCAGTTAAAAATCTTCTTCACGAGCTCTTCATAGCCAGCTTCATCTACTTCAAATTCAGCAAGAACCGCATCTTTATTTGCACGCAGTGGGTAGATATCACCAAGGAGTGTCGCAACTGCGTGTGTATTGAGGGCGGTGTTAATTACGCTACTATCAAGCCCGAGCACACTCCAGTTTTCGCGGTAATACGAAGGAAGTTCTGGAACGGTCTCTTGAATCGCCTGGATTTCCTCGCGAGTTAGTACAATTGGTGGAATGTCAGGATCTGGCATATAGCGGTAATCCTGCGCATCCTCTTTGCTGCGCTGAGAACTCGTGCGACCAGATGCGTCGTCCCAACCACGGGTTTCTTGGACAACCTTTTCACCCTTTTCAAGGATTTCAATCTGACGCTCGAACTCATACTGTGCTGCACGCTCAACACTCCTGAACGAGTTGAGGTTCTTCACTTCGGCGCGGGTACCGAGTTCCGCCGCACCCTTTTTAGCTACGGAAATATTCACGTCAAAACGCATATTTCCGTGATACAAGTTTCCGAGTGTCACACCTGCGTAGGTCATAAGGCGGTGAAGCTCAGTTGCGTAGGCCTTTGCACCAGCCGCAGAGTGAATATCTGGTTCTGAAACGATTTCAATAAGTGGAGTGCCCGCACGGTTCAGGTCCACAAGACTGTGTGTACCATGGTGCGTAAGCTTCCCTGCGTCCTCTTCGATGTGCGCATGGTGGATGCGAACGCGCACAGTTTCGCCGCTTTCGAGTGGCGCGTCGACGTAGCCTTTAAGAATGATCGGCTGATACATCTGGCTAATCTGGTAACCCTTTGGAAGATCTGGGTAAAAGTAGTGTTTACGGTCGAAGCGACTCACTTCGGCAATATCAGAGTTAAGCGCCTTACCGGCTTTAACCGCTAGAGTCACCGCCTCGCGGTTAAGTACAGGGAGCATACCAGGAAGCCCGAAGTCGATTGGGCTCGTAGCGATATTCGGATCTTTGTCGCGCGCATCGTTATCAGCGCCACTGAAAAGCTTCGTCGCAGTTGCGAGCTGTACGTGACATTCAATGCCAATCGTCATTTCGTAGGTGTCGAGGATTTCTTGTGCGATCATTAAATTGCTCCCATGTCTTTAAGACCTTGCTTGTACGCAATTAGTGCTTGCCTTGCGCGGTCATAATCAACTTTTACATCCGTTTCGTGTGCAATACGGTTGCGGAGCTTATGTGCAGCCCACACACCGTTGCCGTTCGTCCACTTTCCTTGGCATTGTTTCATGCGCTCTGCCATCGTCTTGCCTGACAGGCCACGGTCGCGAAGTGACTGGTCGAGAAGCTTATCGGCCTCGAGGATACATACCGTGTAGCTATTTTCTTCGTCGCGCTTAAGACGTGACTCAATTGCCATCCATCGGCTACGATACTTATCTTGGTCGAGCGTACGCGGGCTGTTTTTTGTGATCGAGATAATCGCAAACAGCAGTCCACCGAAAATAAGAATTGCAGAGAAGAAGAAAATAATCGAAAGCGTCTGATCCATAACTTACTTCTCACCCTCTTTCGCAAGCGCCAAAAGCAGCGCATCAGACTTGCGTGGACCAATAAGCTGCACACCGACAGGAAGGCCTTCGTTAGTCACACCCGCAGGCACAGAAACCGCAGGAAGACCCGCAAGGCTCGCAGGAACCGTCATGATATCCGCAAGGTACATCTTCACTGGGTCTTCGGTGTTTTCACCAAGCTTAAAGGCTGGTGTTGGCGCAACAGGACCAACAATCACGTCAAACGACTCAAAGATTTTATTAAACTCGTTAATAAGAAGTGTTCGTGCTTTTTGCGCCTGTAGATAGTAGGCGTCAAAGAACCCGCTCGAAAGGACGTAGCTTCCAATCATAATACGGCGCTTGTTTTCAGGCATGAACCCCTGGTCGCGTGAAAGGCCATACACTTCACCGAGTGATGAGGCCTCGGCGCGTGCACCGTAGCGAATGCCGTCGTAGCGGCCCAAGTTACTACTAATCTCCGCAGGCACTACGATGTAGTAAATACCGAGTGCGTATTTCACCATAGGAAGACTGACTTCTTCGACCGTGTGGCCTTTCGTCTTCATCGCTTCAATGTATTCAGTCACGCGAGCGCGCACATCAGCATCAACGTCCTCAGTCATGAATTCTTTAATCACACCAATACGCTTTGGTGATTCAATCAACGTAGGTACAAAGAAATCAGGCAAAGTTGTCATGTCTTTTCGGTCTTGGCCGCTCAAAATATCCATCACAAGTTCAGCATCTTCAACATCAGCAGAGAGCACCCCGATAGTATCGGTACTGCTCGCCATTGCAACAACTCCATACCGACTCACTGTACCGTAAGTTGGCTTCACGCCAACCACTCCGTTAAAGCTCGCCGGCTGGCGGATTGATCCACCCGTGTCGCTTCCGAGTGCAAATGGCACAATATCAAGTGCAACAACTACCGCAGATCCACCGCTACTTCCACCCGCGACGCGCGCTTGGTCATGTGCATTTTTGGTTGGACCGAACGCTGAGTTTTCAGTACTTCCACCATGCGCATAGGCGTCGAGGTTTGCCTTGCCGATACAAATAGCGCCTTCAGCCTCAAGCTTTTCAATGGCTGTTGCTTGAAGCGGCGCCTTGAAGTTTTCAAGAAATTTACTTGCCGCGGTTGTCGTATCGCCAAGTGTTAAAAAGTTATCCTTTGCAATAAATGGCACACCCGCAAGGCGGCCGGTAATCTCGCCCGCATCAACCTTGGCTGCGCGTTCAAGCGCACGGTCCTCAGAAAGCGAAAGAAGCGCATGAAAGGCTTCGTGTTCACGCGCTTTCGCAAGTGCGCGCTCTACGTTTTCACGTGCAGACAAATTAAGAAAATCGGAAATCTTTACCATGCTCTATAACACTTTCGGTACTTTAATCTGGTTACTATCGGCGTCGGGGGCAAGCGCAAGGAGCTCGTCGCGGCCCAGGTCATAATTATCGATGACATCATCGCGCCATACGTTTTGCAGGTCAGTCACCTGATAGGTTGGCTCGACGCCTTCAGTATTCAATTCAGAAAGTTGATCAATGTATCCAAGAATATTGCCAAGGTCAACACGAAGCGCTTCTACTTCATGATCATCTAGCTGCAAACTACTTAGCTGTGCAAGATGCTGCACGTCGGAGGTGGAGATATCTGTCATATTCCCTTATTTTACATTTTCTGCTTGATTTCAGCAATCAGGTCGCGAAGTTCGGCAGCCTTTTCAAACTCAAGGTTTGCACTTGCAAGGTCCATCTGTGCAGAAAGCTCTTTCACCAGACTCTTATATTCGTCTTTTGGAATCTTCTTGAGGTCGAGTTTTGGCCTGTCATCTTCCTTCTTTGGAATGATGGCGCGAAGACCCTCGTCGATCGCTTTTGCGACGCTTGTTGGGGTGATGTTGTGCTTCTCGTTGTATGCCTCTTGAATACCACGACGACGATTCGTTTCATCAATTGCTTGCTGCATCGAACGTGTAATACCATCGGCATACATCAGCACCTTACCTTCAACGTGACGTGCAGCACGACCGATAATCTGAATCAGCGCACTCGCGCTACGTAGGAATCCTTCCTTGTCGGCGTCAATAATTGCAACCAGACTCACCTCTGGAAGGTCGAGCCCTTCACGAAGCAAGTTAATACCTACGAGTACGTCATACACGCCTGCACGAAGGTCACGAAGAATGTCGCTACGCTCAAGCGTGTCAACCTCACTGTGAATATATGCCGTCTTTATATCGAGCTCTTGCAAATAAGTCGTCAGGTCCTCAGCCATACGCTTAGTAAGTGTCGTCACTAGCACGCGCTGGCTCTTTTCAACTCGCTCACGGATTTCGGCAATCAAGTCATCAATTTGGCCTTCGGTTGGGCGAATCACGATTTCTGGATCAATCAATCCGGTCGGGCGAATAATTTGCTGCGCGGGCTCCGGACTGTGCGAAAGTTCATATTCAGAAGGTGTCGCCGAGACGTACACCGCTTGGTGAAGGTGGCGATTAAACTCATCAAATGTTAACGGTCGGTTGTCGAGCGCGCTCGGAAGACGGAATCCATATTCAACCAAGACCTCTTTTCGAGCACGGTCACCGTTATACATACCACGCACCTGTGGCAAGGTCATGTGGCTTTCGTCGACAAACAACAAGAAGTCATCTGGGAAGTAGTCAAGAAGTGTCGCTGGTTGCTCACCTGGCTCACGGTTGGTGAGATATCGGCTGTAGTTCTCGATACCCTTTACGAAGCCGGTCTCCTCGAGCATTTCAAGGTCGTACTTAGTGCGCTGCGCGAGGCGCTGAGCTTCTAGAAGCTTATCGTGCTTTTCAAAGAACTCCATGCGCTCGTTATATTCTTCTTTAATCAATACGATTGCACGCTCAACCTTTTGCTTCGGCGTCACGTAGTGGCTACTTGGGAAAATGTCAACATACGAGGGTTCGCCAAGAATCTCACCAGTAAGCGGATCAATGCGCGTCAAACGCTCAACTTCATCGCCGAAGAATTCGATGCGATACGCAACATCACTACCCGCCGGGAAGACATCGACAATATCACCCTTTACACGGAAGGTTCCGCGGTGAAAATCAATATCATTGCGCTGATACTGAATATCAGTCAGTTGGCGTACAAATTTATCTTGCTGACGACGCTCACCTTGCGTGACTTTAATCGACATTTCCGAGTAGTCATCTGGAGAACCGATGCCGTAGATACAGCTGACGCTGGCGACAATAATCGTGTCCCGGCGTGTAAGTAACGCGGTTGTCGCTGCGTGGCGAAGACGATCAATCTCGTCGTTAATTTTACTGTCTTTTTCAATGTAGGTATCGCTACTGGCGATGTAAGCTTCCGGCTGATAGTAATCGAAGTAACTGACGAAATAGTGCACCTCGTTATCTGGGAAAAACGCCTTAAACTCGCTGTATAGTTGAGCGGCGAGCGTCTTGTTGTGCGCAAGCACCAAGGTCGGCACTTGGCGATCGGCAATAATGTTTGCCATGGTAAATGTCTTACCAGAACCGGTGACACCAAGCAGTGTCTGCTCACGCTCGCCCTTCTCGAGTCCAGCGACCAACTCAGCAATTGCCTGCGGCTGATCACCGGTAGGCTTATACTTCGAGTTAAGGACAAAACGTTGCTCCATCCCTTCCATTATACGCTACCCTAGTTTCTTAAGTAGAGTGAAGGCATCGCTAAAGGATTGTTGGTACTTCTGGAGCGCTGCGCCATCACTTGTGCATGTCGCGTCCGCAAGAGAAAGTCCATACTTCACCCCGTCTACCGTAGTGGTTTTAGAGAGTGTCGCACTTTCTGCATCGGATGGGTTTGCAATGATCGATGCAAAAGTACCCATATCGTTTGTACACTTCGTCCCTACAAGGCCGCTGCTGCGAAACTCTACATATCGTGTACCGTTCTGCGCGCGAAGCACCTCGTATTCAAATGCACCCACCCCCTTAACGTACGATACCGTAATACTCATTGGCGTGATATCAACTGTACTTACCGTTGCAGGGTCAATTGTGGCCTGATACTCGGACTGCGCATTGTTTGCGCCGGTGCTGTCATTCGAAGACGACTCGTCGGGCGTCTGCGTCGTCTGGCTTGACTGTGACTTCGAGGTTTCGGGCTGCACGTACGGGTCTTGCTTTGCACCAAGTCGCGTGAGTGCAACACCGCCAATCGCTAGCAACAAAACAGCCAGTACCGACAAAGTGGTCACAAGCGTGCGCTTACCCGTATATTTTCCCATATCCCCTCGCAGTTAATTACTACTAAGCATAGCCAGTTACGGCCTTGTTGTAAAGAATGCTTTTAGCGCTTGCCTTCAGCAATCCAGCGGTCCTTGAGCTTGTAAGCTCGGTTGAACATTTCTTCACGTGCACGCTCCAGTGTACTTGCCTCAATAATCTCAACTGCCTGCTGAATATCATCGGTGATTGTGTACAGGCTACGATCCTCTGGATCAATAGTGTGATACTGGTCAGAAAGCGTATCACGAATAAATTGGTCGAGTGGCGTCCAAAAGTCCTTTCCTAGAAGAATGATTGGCACCTGCGGAATGATACCTGTTTGCATGAGCGTGACTACTTCGAACAATTCATCGAATGTGCCGAAGCCGCCACCTGCATACACATAGGCGCTCGCGTCGAGTGTCATAGCGACCTTACGACCAAAGAAGTGCTCAAAGCGATAACTTTCGGTCGTAAAATTATTGAGGCTCTGCTCCATTGGAAGGTGGATATTGAACCCAATCGATACCCCGCCAGCTTCTTTCGCGCCCTTGTTCGCAGCTTCCATGACGCCGCCGCCACCACCGGTGACAATCGCGTACCCCTTCTTGGCGAGTGCCCAGCCAGCCGCATAGGCCTGACGACACACAGGGTGCTCCAAAGGAAGTCGTGCGGTACCAAATACCGTGACGGTTTGGCCGTACTTACCGAGGATGTCAAAAGCTTTTTCAAACTCTTCAACAACCGTGACGAGTCGCCCTTCGGCGGCATCAATCAACTTTTGGCGAACCAGCAGATGGTTCTTTTGGTCTTCATTTTTTAATGAATCGACAGGAATGTTTATGTCAGCCATGCTTACCCTTCAAAATCAGTCAATTTGTACCAGTCCGGGGCGTCAGCCAAGAACTTATCAACTTCTTCTCGGCGAAGAAGTCCTGCCTGTGCACCAAGCTTTTGCACCACGCTTGCGCTATTAATTGGCGCCCATGTCAGTGCAGTGTCCATAGATTCACCAAGTGCCAACGCGGCCACAATGGTTGATGCGAATGCGTCACCCGCACCTGTACGATCTACTGGAGGGGCTGGGTCAGGATAGTTAGGAATCGTCACGAGTTTAAAGTCGTATGATGCGTATGATCCGTTTGGACCATCGGTAATCACAACCTTTTGTGGCCCAAGGTCGTGCAATGCGTAGGCGAGGTTATGAATCGAATCATAAGAAGCGCCGGTAATGTCGACTGCTTCTTCGCGGTTCAACACGATAATGTGCGTGCGGCGATAGAGCGTCGCAAGTTTCTCTACTCCCCACTTGAAGTGGAAGGTGCCTGGCTGGAACGCAAGCTTCACATTCGGGTGCGCCTCAAGGTACGCTGCAAGCCCTTCATGGAATTCCCAAGAGTCATTACTAATAAGCGCGAGGTAAATCCACTCAGGTTCTTCGGCTGGGTCGACCCATTTATATTCAAAGGCTTCGTTCTTCACCAAGATAGTACGCTCTGCTCCGTAGCGAAGGACGTAGTAATAGCTTGTCTTCATGCCTTCTTGCACGGAAAGCTGATCGGTCGCAATACCTTCACCCGCAATATAGGCGACTGCGTCCTTACCTACCTGGTCATCACCAAGGAAAGAAATAAGGCTTGTCGCAACACCAAGGCGCGCAGTTGCAACAGCCGCGTTTGGCGCAGGGCCCACACCCTGTACAATGTCGACACCATCATAAGGTGGTTTCGATCCCAAAGGAAGGCTAATGCGCTTTTCGCCATTTTCATCAGTCTCAACACGCGCAACATCTTCGTTGAGTTTAATAAATGCATCCGTGAAAATATCTCCGATGGCAAGGATGTATGGTTGTGACATTTCTTTCTCCTACTTTCGTTTCTGTACTTTTGTTAATGGGGGTAGCTTCGTATTCTTTACTGGATTCTCGGTGAGCAGCTCGACCTCTTGCAGCAATCCTCTCACCGTGGGGTCATGGGTTCTGGCGTGTGACGTATAGCGGTGTATAATCTCGCCCATCAATGCACGCTGCGCGTGTTCGAGCGAACGATTATCGAATGAACGCTTGTTATGCGCGTCTTCAAGAAGGTCAATAAGGTTAAACGAGACTATGTCACCATCGTACGAGAAAAGCACGTAGTCAGTCGCAAGAAGCGCCTCGATACGGTCATCAGCACCGATATGACCTCGCAGGGCCGCATAGATTTCTGCGCCCGTACTATTTGCGGGATCAAGACGCAGGCTTCGAGTGATATCGTGTGCTTTGTGAGTAATATCAGCAATAAGCCGCGTATCAACACCGTCGTTATCGACGATGCGCTCCAGCTTCTCTAATGCGCGCGAAAAGAGTGAATCTTCTCGCATCAAAAGTTGCTGGAGCGCGTGCGCCATACTAGAAATCTTTCTCCGTCAAAGGCATGTCGTGCAACTGCACGCCTTGATGAAGAATCCCCTCTTTCGCACCGACATATTGTACGACTGAAGTCGAGTTGGCGCTTGCAAAGACAATCGCTTCTTGAAGCGATTTACCCTGCGCGTAGGCGCTCAGGAAGCCCGATCCAAACGCGTCGCCCGCACCGGTACGGTCAATGACAGGTACATCTTCATACATTCCGGCTTCGACAATAGTTTTGCTGTCTGTCGCCACTACGCCCTTTGGCCCGTCACTTACAATAGCGACTGGAACGAAATGGGTGAGGTGGCGTACGAGCTCTTCGCTGGTTTCACCATGCACAATCATTTGTGCTTCTTCTTTATTAACTGCAAGCACGTCGACATCTTCAAGAAGCCCTTTAAGCTTCTCAGTTTCTTCAAGCTCGATGCTCGCAGGGTTGAGCATGACCTTTACACCATGCTTGGCCGCACGGTCAATAACCCGTTCAAGGAGTTCCATATTGCCAAGAGAAGAGATGTAAATCCAATCACCTTCTTCGATCACTGAGATATCAAGTTCGTGGTCTTTTGCGGTTGGCATCGTACCCCTGTAGTTCAAGATTGTCCGCTCACCACCCTCGAGCATCAGGATTACAGAGTAGCTTGGCTTGAAATGTTCACCTTGGAACACATGCGTCGTATCAACACCTTCGCGGTCGAGACTCTGAAGAATCGTTTCACTAGGTGCGTCATCGCCAATGCACCACGAGTACTTACTGTGAAGGCCTTGTCGCGCAAAGGTAACTGCGGCATTCGTAACATTTCCACCTGTCGAGAAAATCACCTCATCGAGGTCGAGCTTTTGACCCACAGGAAGCTGCTCGTATTTTACACCCTTATGGGTAAACTCGGTAAACGCATCGGAGCTACGCAAGAATACATCCTGCGTAGCTTTTCCGATTGTGACAATGGTCGGCAACTTTGCCATGCTTCAGACGACTGCTTTCCCAGCACTTCCGAAGGCTTGGATTTTTTCTTCGACTACCGCTTGTACGGCATCTTTCACCTTGTCCATAAGCTTCACAACCGCAAATTCATCTGGGTGCGCCTTAAGCTCCTCTTCCATGACGGTGCGGAATGCGTAGCGCATATCGCTGTTGATGTTAATCTTGCTCACACCAATCTTTGCTGCGTCTTCAAAGAAGTGCAGTGGGGTACCTGAACCACCGTGCAGGCTGATCTGGCATGGAATCGCTTCGCGAATACGACCGAGAAGCTCAAGGTCGAGTTCTTTCGGCACTGGGTACTTGCCGTGAAGGTTGCCAATTGCCGCTGCAAAGGTATCAATACCAGTCGCTTCGACAAAGGCCTTCGCACTTTCAGGGGTAGAGAACGTCTTCTTAATCTCTTCGTAATTGATTTCTTCAGTGTGGACGTTACTACTTCCACCAAAGTAGTGTGGTTCACTTTCTACGAGCGCACCCGTAAACTTCGCGTATTCAACGACCTCTTTAGTTTTGGCGACAATTTCCTCTTCACTCGCATCGTGGTTTGCTTGTGAGATGTCGATGTGAATAAATTCATAGCCTGCGTCAATCGCTTGCTTACATGCTTCGACCGTTGGGCTGTGATCAAGGTTGATGTACATTTCAACGCCGTATTCTTTTTTGTAGTTGTCGACCATATCGCGAAGGTTATCAAGGCCGATTGCCTCTACTTCGCCCTGGCTTACCTCTACGAGTACCGGTGCGTTAAGCTTTTGTGCGGCACGCGCAATTGCGATGAGTGTTTCTTGGTTGTCGATATTAAACGCACCGACCGCAAAACCTTGCTGGCGGCTGCGCTGCATTAAATGACGAGCGCGAAGTGTATTATCGCGAATTTCTGCTATTGTTAAACCCATTAAACTAGCCCCCTAAAAGATAGTTATTACTCTTGCCTGTAGTATAGCACTTATGCTTGGTGGTAGCGAGGCATTTCTTCGATGAACGCTTCGATTTGCGGCACAAGTTTTTCACCCGTGAGACCGAAGTATTCCATAAGCTCATTTGGAGCGCCAGATTCGCCAAAACGATCTTCAATACCAATACGCTTTACTGGCATTGGCAGTACGGTACTAAGGAACTCAGTCACCGCGCTTCCAAACCCACCAGCCGCTTGTGCTTCTTCGGCAGTTACCACGCGGCCAGTCTTGCGTGCACTCGCAAGGATCGTCTTTTCGTCGAGCGGTTTAATAGTAGGTACGTGAACTACTTCAGCGTTCACACCCTTTTCTTCAAGGAGCTTTGCGGCGTTCAGCAGGTGGTAGGTCATTGTGCCGGTGCCAAGAAGTGTGACGTCCTCACCTTCTTTTAGTACATACGCCTTTCCAATTTCAAATGGAGATTCTTTCGTGCTAAAGATTGGTGTCTTCTCGCGCGCAAGACGAAGGTAGCTTGGCTTGCCGTTTTCAGCGAGTGCTAAAGTGGCTTTTTCAGCCTCAAGGCTGTCGCCAGGTGCGATCACCACCATATTTGGAAGCACGCGCATAATTGCAATATCTTCAAGCATCTGGTGCGTTGCGCCATCAGGCCCCACACTCACACCCGCGTGTGAACCCACAACCTTGACTGGTTGGTTGTTAAGAGTTGCGGTGGTGCGAATCTGCTCCCAGTTTCGGCCCGGACTAAATGCCGCGTAACTACTCGTAAATGGAATCTTGCCCGCACGCGCAAGTCCACTCGCAACGGTTACAAGATTTTGCTCGGCAATACCAATTTCGATGAAGCGCTTTGGAAATGCTTCTTTAAATAAGTGCATCTGAGTACTTTCAGTCAAGTCCGCACAAAGCGCGACAACGTTCTCGTTGTGCTCGCCTGCAATCTTGAGGCCACGGCCAAATCCCGCACGAATCGGCTCTACTTCAACCTCTTTGCTATATACCAATGGATTTAAAGGATATGTCATACACCAGCCCCCTCGTGAGTAATTTTGCCACCAAGCGTACGAAGATCTTCGAGCGCTTCCTTTGCCTGTTCGGCGTTCGGCGGAATGCCGTGCCATTTGTAGTTATATTCCATAAAGTCGACACCCTTACCTGGAATGGTGTGCGCAATAATCACCGTCGGGCGGTTTGTAATTGCGCGCGCTTGGCTTGTTGCGTCGATAATACTTTCAATATTGTGACCATCAATTTCAAGCACATGCCAACCAAATGACTCCCACTTGCCCTTAAGGTCTTCGAGTGGCATGACGTCTTCGGTAGTTCCATCGATTTGAATGTTGTTACGGTCAACAAATGCAATGAGCTGCGAGAGCTTGTTCTTGCCCGCGAACATTGCTGCTTCCCAAATATTGCCCTCGTCAAGTTCTCCGTCACCCATAATCACGTACACAAAACGGTGCGGATTTTCATCAAGATACTGAAGGCTGTACGCATACCCAGATGCTTGCGACAAGCCACTACCTAGTGGACCACTAGTGTTTTCAAGACCGGGAAGTTTTTCGCGTTCAGGGTGACCCTGCAAACGGCTACCAAACTTGCGAAGCGTCTTGAGCTCTTCTTTATCGAAGTAGCCAGCTTCTGCCATTGTGGCGTATTGCACCGGCACGCAGTGTCCGTTACTAAGGAAGAATACATCGCGATCAGCCCATTCTGGTTCTTCGGGACGAATATTCATAACGTCGAAGTAAAGTGCTGCGAAGATATCGGCGAGACCAAGCGGGCCTGCGCTGTGGCCACTTCCAGCCGCTTCAAGCATCGTAATAATATCGCGGCGGATATCATTCGCTTTCTGTTTAAGTTGTGTAACTGTTAACTTCCCCACCTTAGATCACTCCGTGCTTATTAATTTCTTTAACCAATTCGTTATACGTTTCTGCGGGAGTTGGTGAATTTGCAATTTCACCACCCACGTTCAACACATCAACACCGCCCTTTGAAATCGTGTAGGCATTGTCAATTTTCACGCCGCCATCCCAACCAATTTCAACATCGGGTTTGATTTTCTTAATTAAGCGAATTTTCTCAAGCTGCATCATGCTCGCCGTACCGCCAAACTTACCCAGATCACCCGAGAAAATCATCACGTGGTCAGCGGCTTGAATCGCGGGCTGGATCGTCGCAGGAACAGTCGTCTTAAGAAGCGCAACACCCGCCTTAATGCCCGCTTGTTTCAATGCGGCAAAGTGAGGCACGAGGTCTTCTTGGGTTTCACTATGGAAAATCACCATGCTCGGCTTCAGTTGAATGAGCTGTGCAATATGCTCGGAGGGGCGAGCCACCATGGCATGCACATCAACTTCCCAGCCTTGCGGCCAGAAAAGCTGCTGCTCATTAAGCAGGAAGGTTGGCGCAAACTCGCCATCACTAATATCAATATGTACGCGGCGTGCAAAAGTCTGTAGCTTGGCGGTTGATTCGCGCAGTTGGTCGATCGTCTCGACCATTACTGTAGGGACAATTTGACTCATTATCCTAACTCATCCAATTCTGCGTTGCGCCGCCTAAAGCGAACCGCGTCAGCGAAGGCAGTATTAAGCCAAGTCTCTAAAATACCTTCCCACTTCGCGTCGTCATCGCCCACGATTCGGGCGGGCAAACAAAGCACGTTACTGTCGTTGTCGTAGCGAGTCATCTTGGCTTCAAAGGCGTCCCAGATAACACTGGCGCGAATACCCCTAAAGCGGTTTGCAGCCATCGCGACGCCCTGGCCGCCCCCACAAATAAGAATACCGCGAGGGTCCTTATCATCGCTTCCAAGTACTTGAAGTGCGACTCGCTGAGCGAAGACCGGGAAGTCATCCGAAGGGTCAAGCACAGTATCGCCGACATCTTCGACTTCGTAGCCATGCTTAGAAAGGTATGCAAATACCTCTTCCTTTAAATGAAATCCCTGATGGTCCGCACCCAAATAAATCTTCATATTGCCTCAAGTATAAGCGGTTTACGCCTTGGCGTGCAAGGTCTTAGCAATATCAGCGACGAGTTCAACGAGACGGTTTGAGTAACCCCATTCGTTGTCGTACCATACCATAACTTTCACGAGGTTACCGCCCACTACCTTTGTGAGAAGAAGGTCGACCACGCCAGAGTGACTGTTACCGATGTAGTCACGGCTTACGAGTGGCTCTTCGCTCACACCAAGGATACCTTGGTAGTATGGCTCAGTTGCAGCCTTCTTGAATGCTGCATTAATTTCTTCAACAGTGACATCGCGTTCAAGCAGTGCAGTCACGTCTGAAAGTGAAACCACTGGAGTGGGAACGCGGATGCTAAGCCCGTCAAACTTACCTTCGAGTTGTGGCAAGGTCTTGGTTACTGCAATTGCCGCACCGGTTGTCGTAGGGACGATGTTCTCGGCAGCGTTACGGCCTTCACGAAGATCCTTTGCAGGAGCATCCTGAAGAGCCTGGCTTGCAGTGTAGCTGTGCACAGTAGTAAGGAGCGACTTCTCAACACCAAATTCAGCGTCAAGTACGGCCATAACCGCACCGAGTGAGTTGGTAGTACAACTTGCGTTACTAATCACGTGGCTTGCGCCTTCAACCTTGTCTTCGTTTGCGCCGAGCACAATAGTGTCAACGCCATCACTCTTAGTCGGGCCACTAATGACCACGCGCTTTGCACCAGCGGCAATGTGAAGTTCAGCAGATTCCTTGTCGGTAAAGCGACCAGTTGATTCGATGACGAGCTCTACACCAAGGTCACCCCATGGAAGCGCCGCAGGATCTTTTTCCGCAGTTACTTTTACGTGTTGGCCGTTCACGATAATACCGGTATCGTCGTAAGAAACTTCGTACTTGTAAGTACCGTAGTTGCTGTCATGCTTCAAAAGATACGCGAGTGTCTTTGTATCTGTAAGGTCGTTGACTGCGACAACTTCGAGGTCGCTGCGGTCGAATGCGAGCTTAAATGCATTACGACCAATACGGCCGAACCCGTTAATACCAATCTTTGTCTTTGCCATAGAAAAACCTACCCCTTTTATAAATAAAGCTTTTGCTTATCTGACGTTATTATAACCGTCTACCCAGTATGACGCAATCTTTGTATACTAGGTACATGACTAAAGGTGAACTACTCGACCACGCCCGACCATTTTATGAGGAAAACGAAGTCCTCGAGCTTGAACACGCCATCGACATGGCGACTAAGTTTCACAAGGGTCAAAAGCGAAAGAGCGGCGAACCGTATATTATTCACCCCCTCGCAGTAGCGACAACCCTCATTGACTGGGGCATGGACATCGACAGTGTGATTGCTGGCGTACTCCACGATACGGTTGAAGATACCGACATGACCCTTGAAGAGCTTGAATCGAAGTTTGGTAAAGATGTTGCCTTTCTGGTAGATGGCGTTACGAAAGTTTCGCAGGCGCGCGCCGGCATGCAAGACCTTGCCGAGTACCTTCCGCAAACCAAGGACAACCTCTCAAAACTCCTTATCGCGATTGGCCAAGATGTCCGTGTGATTATCATTAAGCTCGCCGACCGCCTTCACAATCTTCAAACGTTGCAGCACATGCCCCGCGAAAAGCAGACTAAAATTGCCCGCGAAAGTCTTGAAGTATTCGCACCAATGGCAGACCGGCTTGGTATGGGTCGCGTGCGTATGGAAATTGAAGAGCTGGCCTTTAGCTACCTTGATCCGGCAGAATTTAAACACCTTCAAAACACGATGCGCAAGCGCCTTGGTAAAAGTACTCGTAAGCTCGGTATTGTCCGCGAAGAAGTGGACCGCGCACTCACCGCCCAAGGTGTTCCACACGAAATTAATGGTCGCGTAAAAAGTATCTACAGTCTTCATAAAAAGCTCCTCAAAGTAGATGGCAACATTGATGATATCTACGACTTAATGGCGCTTCGCGTCATTGTTGAGACAAAAGAAGATTGTTACCGTGTACTTGGCATCCTTCATGCGCTCTACCAACCAATGGTGGCACGTATCAAAGATTACATCGCCGTACCAAAACCAAACGGCTATCAAAGCCTTCACACGACGGTTCTTACACCTGCGAAGCAAATCGTTGAATTCCAAATTCGCACTTACGAAATGCACGAATACGCCGAGCGTGGACTTGCAGCGAGCTTCCACTACCACGAGCAAAAAAGCTCAAAAGATTATACGAAGGGCAAAAAGAGTGCGGTGCTTCCAAGCCACATGCAGTGGATTACGCAGCTACAAGAAATTGCGACCAAACTTCGTAGTGGCGAAGAAATCCCCGAATCGCAACTTTCGATTGACCTATTTGGCGACCGTATCTTCGTCTACTCGCCAAAAGGTGACATTTATAACCTTCCAGAAGGTGCGTTTCCGCTCGACTTTTCATACCTCGTACACAGCGATATAGGCAAGCACAGTTACGGTTTCCGTGTAAACGGGTCTATTCACCCATTTGATAAGCCGCTTCAAAACGGCGACGTCGTTGAAGTGATCACTCGTAAAACCGCCGCGCCAAAGGCCACCTGGCAAGAGCTCGTTATCACCACGCACGCGCGCGCCAAGCTTCGTGCGCAACTTCGTAAGGTTGGTGCAATTGAAAGCATTAGCCATGCTGCAGGGATTATCCGCGAGAAGACACGCCGCAAGCGCGGTAGTAAGGCCGAAGAACCAGCTTCATAGCAAATAAAAAGAGTTCGCTCATTGACGCGAACTCTTTTTATATTTGAGACTACTTGCTGTTCCAGCGCTCTACAGATTCGTGAATGATTACCTTCGCTTCTTCGGCGTCGCCAAATCCCTTTACAATGGTGCTACCCGGCTTTTTGAGGTCCTTGTAGTGAGTAAAGTGGTGTTCAATTTGCGCAAGCAATTGCTTCGGAAGATCTTCAAGGCTCTTGATTGCATTGCCCGTGTTGCGGTCATCCGCAGGTACTACAATCACCTTGTCATCGATTTCACCGTCGTCTTCAAACTTCATTACACCAATGACGTTTGCCTCAAGGAAGATACCCGTCGTAAGCGGCGCGTCGGTAATGATGAGCGCATCAAGTTCGTCGCCGTCTTCGTCGAGGGTTTGCGGAATGAATCCGTAGTTAGTTGGTTTTGCAAAAATTGCAGGTTCGACACGGTCGAGTTGGAATACTGCGAGCTCGCGGTTCCATTCAATTTTGTGTGAACTACCGGTTGGAATCTCAACAACTACGTTAATTACGCCGCCATCAATATCGCCAGGACCGAGAATTTTGTTAAAGTCTGCCACGCTTTTCTCCTTTGTTTCTACTGGTGTTATTTTAGCAGTTTTCGCCCCTTGCGTATATAATATCCCCTAGTGAAACTAATTTCTCCAACCCAATATGTACGCGAAGCGGCCGAGGCAGTTTCGAAAGCAAAGACGCGCGTCTACTTGATGTCGATGGTTATTGCCGATCACGAAGCGACCCATCCGCTCATCGCTGCAGCCGAAGAAGCGGCCAAGCGCGGCGTCGAAGTGGTCATTGCAGGTGACATCTTTACCTTTGGTGAAGTAGGCGGCGGATTCTTGCCATTTCGCTATTACAGCCACGGTGCGCGAAGCGCCAACCGCATGGTACGCAGCCTTAAACGCGCAGGTGTAAAATTCCACTGGCTCGGCAAAGGTCGTATCACGCTTTATCATGGCCGCACCCACAGCAAGTGGTGTGTCGCCGACGACACCGTATTCACTTTTGGTGGCGTCAATCTTTACGAGGAAGGTATTCAAAATATCGACTACATGTTTAGTCATACCGATGCAAAACTTGCCGACCGCATAGTCGAAGAGCAAAAGCGCGTCCAAAAAGCCGAAGCAAGGTCTACTAACTATCCGAGTGTCGCCTACGAGCATGGTGACATGACCGTCCTGATTGACGGCGGCATCATTGGACAATCCGTCATTTATCGGCGTGCCATTGAACTCGCGGAAAAAGCAACGCATATTACTTTCGTCTCGCAGTACTGTCCAACCGGTAAACTATCTCGCGTGCTTAAGAAAAAGAAGACTACCCTTTACTATAACCGTCCACTCCAGGCCGAAGGCCTCAACCGCATTGTGATTCGTATTGGTCAATTTACAAGTGGACTTGTGACCGAATACAAGAAGGCTCGCTATCTTCACGCGAAGTGCATCATCTTTACCTTTGAGGACGGCTCAAAGGCAGCTATCACTGGTTCACACAACTTTGCCTACACCGGAGTGCTTCTTGGTACTCGTGAAATTGCACTTGAAACGCGAGATCCGAAAATCATCTCACAGCTCGAAACCTTCATTGAAAAAGAAGTGAAATAGAAAAACGCCCCGAAGGGCGTTTTTCTTATCGGTCAAAATCGTCGAGATATTCGCGAATCGCGAGTGCCGCCGATGCACCCTCACCAACCGCGCTGGCAATTTGCATCGTTGCACCGCTTCGTACGTCGCCACTGGCAAATACACCTTCAACAGATGTTTCAAGGTGCGCGTTGGTCTTCACGAGCCCCACCTCATCAAGCTCTACACCACTCCCTTCAAGGAAATGGGTATTAGGAAGCAGTCCCACAAATACAAAGACGCCATCAACAGTAAGATCTTTCGCCTCACCCTTTTCAATCATCTTCACGCCCGTGACGCGACCATCGTCTGCGAGTACAATTTCTTCAGTTGTGGTGTCGAGGTGAATGGTTACCTTACCTTCATCAACGTACTTTTGCAAGTCTTGTTGCAAGACGTCACTCGCCTTAATAGTGCTGCGCACCAAAAGGTCGATGTGACTTGCGTAGCGAGTAAGGAAAATGGTTTCCTGAAGCGCAGAATTACCCCCACCAACCACAACAAGTGTGCGGTCACGATAGAACGCACCGTCACAAGTCGCACAGTAGTGTACGCCACGACCGTATGATTCAGCCTCGCCCGGCACACCGATTTTCTTGTAGTCACTACCGGTCGCAATAAGCACAGCCCTGGCTTTTACATCTTGGCCGTCAATGGTAATAATCTTGTACTTACCCTCAACGCGAATTGCAGACGCTTCACCAAAATCGATGTTGGCACCAAACCGTTGTGCCTGCTTTTCAAGCTCGCCGGCAAGCTTCATGCCCTCTACGCCATCAGGGAACCCTGGGTAGTTATCTACCTTATCGGTAATCGCCGCCATACCGCCAATAGTCGCCTTTTCATAGACCACCGTGTCGATATCTTCACGGGTCGTATAAATTGCAGCTGCAAGCGCGCTTGGACCCGCACCAATCATCACAACATCGCGAATAGTATTAGTTTCCATAAAGCCTCGAGTACAACGTAGTAAGTTCTTCTGACGGCATTGGTTGCTCAATAGCTGTCGGAGTTGGGATAGTCATGATCACGAACTTCAACGGAGTATTTGCAGGGATTGAATCTCCAGATCCGGTTTCTCCATACGCGAGGTCTGAAGGAATCGTGAGTTCACGCACACCGCCAACTTTCATACCAGCCACACCCTTTGTCCATCCCTGGATAACTTGACCAGGTGCCGCGGTAAATGGAGCCTTCAGAGCGCCGTCGCTGATTGATTGGTCGAAGATATTTCCGTCTGGAGTCCAACCAATGTAGTATGCGGTGAAGGTTGATTCTTTAGTGAGGTCTTCGCCCGTGCCTACCACGAGGTCTTCAGTCTTGAGCTCACTTACACCGTTCTTATCAAAAGTTGATGGGCGCGAAGCGTACTGGCTAAACGTGGCGTAGTACTTGTCAGAAAGTTCTTTCGCCTGCGCGTCAGTCTTTTCGGTGTAGGCAGTTTGCTCTTTTTGATACTGCGCGTACAGCTCGTTATAGCGAGCTGTATCGGCTTGGCTATTTGAATTTGCGAGCACGATAATCGCAAACGATCCAATCGTACCTACCGCCATAAACACGGCGATAATCCAAATACCTATTCGTTGTGTCTTTGTTGTTGCCATACTAAATCACCTTCCCTTCGGTCGCTTCTACAACTTTTTCAATTACCCTATCGATCACGGCCGCTACTTCTTCATTTGTCATTGTCTTTTCGTATGAAGTAAGTGCAATACGCACCGTAATGTTCTTCGTGTCACCTTCCTCTGGCTGATACAGGTCGAGTGGGCTCACGCGAGTGATGAGGCCCGTCTCTGCAAGTACTTGCTCGGCTGGCGCAACAATCGCATCATACGCAACATCACGAGAAACCTGGAAACAGACGTCACGCTCGGTGCCTGGGTAGCGGCTCAGTGGACGATATTGAAGCCCTACGGCATTCACACTATCAAGCAGCGTGCGTGGGTCAATCTCGAACCCAGCAGTATATTCAGGAAGTTTGAATGCTTTTTGCACCGACTTCTTATATTCACCAATCACACCGAGTGTTGCACCCGTACGGCGGTCGTTCACAACGGCAGCGCGCTTCTGCTCGAAAGGCACAGAAATAGGTGCTTCGCCGGCAAGTGCCTTGTACTCAACTTCGACGCCCAGTACAGAGAGCACATATTCAAGTGATCGCTTTGCATCGTAATACGCTGCACCCTTTTTCTTCGAGTCGGTTACTACAAATGCAATGCGGTCACTTTCAACAGGAACCTGCTCGTCGTTAAGGCCATCGTTCTTTTCGTGCACCTTGTTTGCTTCAAACAGCGCAAATGACCCATAGCCTGCCTTTACGTTAGCAAAGATATTTGAAAGCAAGCTTGGAGTAAGCGTTTGACGGTAGTACTGAAGTTCGGGGCTAATGCTATTAATGATTCGGTACGAATTTTGTGGATCTTGGCCAGCCTTTTTAAGCGTATCGCCGTGCACGAAGCTGTACGTAAGCACTTCGTTTGCGCCTGCGCGTACCAAGCTCTTTCGCACCACAGTGCGAAGTTCGTCGAAGGTATTTGGACGAACCGCCACGAAATCACGACGAGGAAGCGTCAGGTTGATTGTGTCGAACCCGGCCAAGCGACCAACCTCTTCAATCACATCTTCAGAGATGTGAATGTCTTGGCGCCAATACGGCACAGTGACCGTCGCCTCAAGGCCGTCGAAACTTACTTGGAAGCCAACATTTTCAAGAAGCATCGCAATGTCTTCTGAGGCAAATTGCGTACCGAGCACGCCGTTTACTTGCGGCTCGCTGACGTGAACAGTAATTGGCTCACGCACACCCGGGTAATCTTGGACTGCGGCGCTGGTGACGTGCGCACCAGTTTGCGCTTCGAGCATATGGACCGCTTCGACTAATACTGGGGTACTGAGCGGCGCAGGAATACCTTTCGTAAAGCGAGTTACTGCTTCAGAGAAAATACCATGACGCATTTGACTTGAGCGCATGTGGTAGAGGTCGAAGGTGGCAACTTCAAGCAGTACGCTCTTAGTTGAATCGTCAACAAGTGTGCTTTGACCACCCATAATACCCGCAAGTCCCACTGCAGTTTCGCCTGCGGCAATCACAATGTCGGCAACATCGAGAGAAACTTCCTTGCCATCGAGCAGCACAAGCTTTTCGCCTTCACGAGCGCTACGGACACGAATCGTAAAGTCATCCCCTGCGACCGCCTTAAGCTTGTCGTAGTCATAGGTGTGTGATGGCTGACCCGTAAGGAGCATGAGGTAGTTTGAAACGTCTACTGATGCGTTAATTGGGCGCACACCACTGCGCGCCAAGTAAGTTTGTAGTTGAATAGGCGACTTAGCAGTTTCATCAACGCCGCTCAGGACGATTGCCTGGAAACGATCAGAAAGGCCCGCGTCTTCAATGTGAATTGCAGGAGCCTGCGCAGAACCATCATTCGCGACGTCCGCTTCAAGCACATTAAGCCACTGCGGAGTTTCAAAAGGAAGCCCTTGAATACCCGCAACTTCACGCGCGAAGCCAAGCACACCAAAGGCGTCTGGACGGTGCGTGAGTGATTTGTTTTCAATATCAAGCAAGTAATCGTTGAGTTCGTAAAGTTCTGCGAATGACGAGCCAGGAGCCGCTTCTTTATCGAGCTCTAAGATTCCCGAGTGGTCGTCGTAAAGGTCGAGTTCGCGTGCACTGGCGAGCATACCATTGCTCATGACACCACGAAGTGGCTTCGCACCAAGCACGAATGGCTCAGCTTCACCAAAAGTTTCAGGTACGACGCTACGTGGAGGCAGCCATGCAACCAAAAGTCCGGCGCGTACGTTTGGCGCACCGCAGACAACTTGCACGAAACCATTTTCGTCGCGCTCAACATCTGCCCATACGCCACCGTCATCAATTTTCGTGACGTTAAGGTGGTCGGAACCTTCAAGTGGACCGCACTCAACGACCTTCGCAACAATCACGTCTTTGTACTTCTCGCCGAGGTTTTCAACGCTCTCAATTTCAACCAAACGAGCACCGATGAGCGCTGCGAGCTCTTCGACAGTGCCGTTGATAGTTGTGAATTTCTTCAACCAATTTACTGAAATAATCATGATGCGAATTTCCTTAAGAATGCGAGTTTACCTGATTCGAAGTGACGAAGGTCTTCGATGCCGTACTTCAACATCACGAGACGCTCAACTCCACCACCCCATGCGAAGCCGCGGTACTTGGTTGGGTCGATGCCCGCATCTTTAAGTACGTTCGGGTGAATCATGCCACAGCCGAGCATTTCAAGCCATTCGCCTGGCTTACCGCCAATTGCTGCCGGTTTTTCAATTGCGAACTCAAGGCCTGGCTCGACGAACGGGAAGTAGGCTGGCTGCGTCTTCACGCGAAGCTCTTGGCCGTAGTATGTTTCGAAGAAACTACGAAGTGTCCCGAGCATCTGACCAAGCGTTGCGTCTTCACTTACAAAGACACCTTCACATTGGTAGAACGTATGTTCGTGGGTTGCGTCGACGTCTTCATTGCGGAATACGCGGCCATAACTAATAGCTGCGATTTGGCCGCCCGCTTCAAGCTTTGCCTTACCGTCTTTGAGAATGCGGTGTTGCATGGTTGAGGTATGCGCCGGTGGAATAAAGCCCTCTTCGGTACGGAACGTGTCGTAGCCGTCACGTGCTGGGTGGTCCTCCGGGAAGTTAAGTGCGCCAAACATATGATGATCGTCGTCGATTTGACGAGATTCAACCGCTTCAAATCCCATACGGGTAAAGATATCGACCACGTTCTCAAGCTCGGTCGTAAGTGGGTGCTGCGTACCCTGCTCGGTTGGAAGTAGCGCAGGTTGCGCGCTATTTACATCCCAAGGCGCAGTCACGTCAATTGCAACCACGTCAGCAGATTCAAGCTCATTTTCGCGAGCTTCAATAGCCGCTTCAACCGCAAGCTTTACTTCATTGACTTGCTTACCAAATGCGCCACGTTCCTCGGCCGGAAGCGAACCGATGACGCCATATAGTTCTCGAATTTCTGGGGCTTTTAAGACATCGCGAGGAGAGTCGCTCCCCGCGACCTTCTCAAGCAAGGACTGCTTCACACCCTCAACATCATATGTAGACATAATTATCTTCATTATACGCTAGAACTAGCGTGTACGCGAGAGGAAAATCCCTTTAAGTACAGATTACATTGTGGCAATAATAAGCCAAATTGCGATGCCCACAATGGCAACAACGATAAGAATCCAAGCCCACGCCAAACTAGTGGTTTGCTTGGTGTCTTTGATGAACGCAGCGTCATCCACGCCATCAGGTCGATCGGTTTCAAAGGCTTTCTTTTTTGCCTTATCTTGAAGCTCGGCAGCAATGCGCTTTTGGAGCTCTGACTGGGTTTCGTTCTGCTTCATGTATAAACTCATACTTGTAGTATAGCACCCCTCTTTATACTTATGGTATCTCGCCTACGGCGACATTGCACCGCGTCACCTCTGAAAAGCATAGACACTATGCTTTTCGCTCGCCTCCTTGTGCTATACTTGAGGCATGTTGACTATAAGGAGGGAAACATAATGGCTACAAAGAAGGCCTCTACTACTAAAAAGAAAGCTCCTGCAAAGAAGACTACAACGACTAAGGTTGTATCTACTGCAGCGACTAAAACGACTGTCAAGACCGTCCCTGCTCCTGCAAAGAAGCAAACTCTTGGCCAACACATTGAAAGTTCATTGTTGTCAGGCTCTCTCTGGCGCGCACTCGGTGCTGAGTTCCTCGGTACCTTCCTGCTTGCAGCAGTTGTGATCGCCGGTCAGGGTCAGCCAATCTTCGTACTCTTCGGTCTCGTGGGTATCGTACTACTCGTGGGCGCGATTTCAGGTGCGCATGTTAACCCAGCTATCACAATTGGTGCATGGGCTACTCGCCGTATCGGATGGCTCCGTGCTATCGGCTACATCTTCGTACAATTCCTCGGTGCAGCAGTTGCGTACTTCGTACTCAGCGCGTTCCTTGGTGGTGCGACTCAGCCAACCGCTGAACAACAGGCCTACGGCCAAACCGCAGCAAGCCTCTTCAAGGCTGTTGATATTGCAACCCTTACTGGTAAGGAATGGTACGTCTTCTTCGCTGAAGTTCTTGGTACTGCGATCCTCGGTTTCGGTGTTGCTGCAGCAACTCGCGCAAAGGACAACCTCAGCGCAGCATTCTCAGTTGGTCTCGGTATCTTCATCGCTCTTATGATCGGTGTGACCATTACTGGCTACGTATCTGCAACCAGCATCATCAACCCTGCTGTTGCACTTTCACTCCAAGCTTACGTTGGTGGTGTATGGGCGTTCCTCGTGTACGGCCTTGGTGCAATCATCGGTGGTGTGATTGGTTTCTTGGTACACGACCTTCTTCGTGGCAAGAACCGCGTCGCTTAGTTCTTAACGAACACATTAAAATCCCGCTCGTACGAGAGCGGGATTTTTTATTGCCGAGCTATTTCTAGCGTGCTGCGCGACGAGTGTCAGCAGCGGTCTGCTGGACCTCACCCTGAATCACCTTACCGCGAGTGGTAACTTCTTCTTTTACGCGGTTTGCAGTGCGCTTCACGCCGCTAGTGGCATCCTTGGCGATATCCCTAAGGTTCTCAGCACTATCGACAAGTTCGTCTTTCACAACTACTGCGCCCTTCTTAACTTCTTCGTATCCCGCGCCAGCCTTGCCACGGTACTCATCCATCTTGTGCTTAATTTCCTCGCGCGTCTCCTTACCACTCTTAGGAGCGAGTAAGATTCCGGCGACAAATGCGCCTACTGTAAGTGCTGCAACTGTTAATACTTTACCCATATACCCTCCTTATTACTTCTTGACTGATCGAAATGCATTAAATATTTCAGTAAATACTTTTACCGGTGACAACCATTCGGTTGCGCTTGCGACATGCTTTGTCGTCTCTTGGATATTGCTTGCAATCTTATTCATCTTTACTACGAGTATGATTGCCGCGACGATAATCGCGATAATGGCTACCGATAGTACTATAAGATTTATTGTCAGCAACGTGATTACTGTCGTTGTATCCATATCTCTCCTCTCGTTTAGTGCTATCCTAGAGTTTTTAAGCTCTTACTAATATTATTCCGCGCTAAACTGAGAATTTCCTGATACAACACCTTCCGCAATCTTTTCCCACACATAATAATTCGTTTTATCTGACTGATCTTCAATATACCCCTCGGGGTTAAAGGCGGTTTCCGAAATAACTGCTGCATATTTAAAATTATGATAAAAAGATTTCAGCCCTGGGTAGGTATCGGGCGTATGTTCTGCGTCTTCAGTGCCTACAAAATGCACCGTTTCAAGCCCGTCCTCAATACCTAGCTCTTCGGCTATAGCACGCTCCACGGCTTCTGCCGGATCCTCACCTGGCTTAAGCTTCTCTCCCAATGAGGTGCTGAGCGTTCGGCGCTTCACGTTATCCTTGCGACCATCCTTAAATACCTGGCGATCTTCTGTCAGGCGATATAAATCTCCATTAGATAGCGAACAGAAGACATCCACCCAAAGCACATTCACCTCACGGGTTACATTACCCTTCGCATCAACCGACATCATCGACTCGCCCTCTTGAACTTCTTTGAATAAGTGATGGACGGTTTTTGCAGGGCCCTCACCGTACGTATCGAGTGGGAGCTTTGCATCAACAAGAATTTTTAAAAAGGCATCGAGATGAATATCTTGAGGAATTGGCATGCGAGTATCCTGATCGTGGTGGAATTCAGGATTTGTCATAATCAGTCTTCGTCCTGCCGTGGCTTATCAATCAGAAGTGGCTCAATGCTTTTATTGCCCCCAGCAATCTTCGTGACATCAGTATCGACTTTGGCGAGTTCTTTATGTGCATTGTTGTAGTGCCCTACGGTCGTGCCAAGGGACTTGCCGAGCTTTTCCATGTAGCTATCAAATGATGCGATGTGGCGCCCGAGCTTGCCAACTTGCACTTGAATATCTTTCGCCTGCTCTTCAATTTGAAGACTACGAAGACCCTGTAAGACGGTTTGTAGATAGGCCATGAAGCTTGTTGGACTGACGATCACAACCTTCTTTTCGCGGAAGGCGTATTCAATAAGATCACGGGCGCTCGAGCCAGTTCCGACGTCACCAATAAGCAGGTCGTAGTACAGCGACTCGCTTGGAATGAACATAAAGGCAAAGTCCATCGTGCCCTCGGCTGGGCGAATGTACTTGCTCGTCTCATCAATACGACCCTTTAGGTCATTACGAACTTTTTTAAGCCAGTCTTCGCGTTCGGCCTTGGTTGCAGATGCCACCATGCGGTTATAGTTTTCGAGGCTAAACTTACTGTCAACGGGAAGAATTTGCCCCTTGTCGAGGAAGACTACCGCGTCGGCAATCACGCCGTCCTTAAAGCCATACTGCATCTTGAAGTTCTTAACTGGCAAGATGTTTGAAAGTACAGATTCGAGATAGTATTCGCCAAAGACACCACGCTGCTTCGGGTTCTGCAGAACATTCTGGAGCGTCTTCAGTTCGTCCGCCACATCAACCACGCGACGGTTCGTTTCATCGAGCTTCGTAAGGCGCTGCGATACGTCACCGACAAGCTTCATGCTCTCAGAAAGCTGCTTCTGCATTGAAGTCTGCATATTAAGCGAGTTACGCTCGAGTTTGTCACCCAAGTTTGTTTGCAGCTGCGCAATCGTGCGGTTAAGCTCCGTCACGTCGGCCTTAAGAAGTTCGACACCACCAGTTTGTTTCAAATCACGAAGACGCTGCGTAATCACAAATAACGCTGCGCCCATGCCGCCGATTGCCAGCAGCAATAGAATAATTATGACCACCATTTCCATAGCTCTATTCTAGCGTATTTACTACTATTCTTTAAGGCTTACCGCAGAAAATACCGGTGCGGTGATAGAAAGCTCTTCAACCGAAAGGCAGTAGCCACGAATTTCTATGTACCCCGTACCCGCCTTGAAGTATGCAAGTTGCTGACCGCGCGACATTTGCTCGCCGGGCATGCCCACAAGATTGTACTGATGCAATTGATACTTTACGTCTTTCGATGAGACCTTCATGGAACTCTGGACAACACCCGCAGGGACAAGAGTAAGGTTTTTATTGCCAGAGTCTTCACTCGCCTTTAGCGCTTGGTTTACATCTTTTGAGTTACTTGCCCAATACGAATATTGCACAAAACAACTGCCTTCTGGCTTTTCAGCCGTACCCTGCGCAATCACCCGAGAGACCGTTGTTTGTGGTGTTTTGATCGCAGCGTCTGGGTAAATGTTTGCACCCGCAAACCAACCAGGGGCTTCGGCGGAATTAAATTCAAATGTAGCAGTTTTAGACTCTTCTTTAGGAGCGGCTTTCGAGGTGACCATATAGGTAACTCCCGCGCCGATAATTAACACGAGGATTCCAACTGGAATTAGGATTTTCAATTTGTTCATGATCTCACAATATCATATTGCTTATGCATCATAGGCGCTGACTAGTAGAGCACGAGAAGTAGTCGAATGCCGACAACAATAACCGCAGCTAGCGTCAAAGCCCAGGCCATCCACCGAATCCTTGCCACCATTGAGAAAAGCCCATAACTTGCGGTGTAAAAGAATAGTGCCGCAAGCAGCGTCGCCCACCAAGTCATTCCGTTCACAAGCGACGAAAGATCCCAAAGCAATATAAGCGTTGCGACAGAAATAATAATTGGACGTGGCTGTAAGTAACGAATAAGTGCCCAGGTACCCGCAACCGCAACGAGCACTGCGGCAATGCTGCCGCTAATACCTACCGCGTTGATACATGACGCAGCCGCTGAAAGATCTCGACATGCAATTGGTTCAACGACGTATTGTCGCAAAATGGCGGTAAGTACCCACCAGAGTAGTCCCATTCCGAGACCAATATAGATAATTTGACCTTTAGCCCACCACGGTTCAACGATGACTTGTTGCTGGCTTTGTACTACTTTTGCCATTCCCGTGTTCCTCCTGCCTTCTTGGTACGTTACTGTACCATAAAGCACCGACAAGCGCAATTAACACACCCCCGATAACATCGAACGGCGTGTGCACGAGTGCAAGGACGCGACCAATACAAATGAGCACCACCAACCCAGCCATAAGTATGGTCAGCTTTTTCATACGAGTCTCGAACCATACAGCCAGTGTAATGGCAGTCACGAATAGTGCGTGATCCGATGGGAATCCCGGGTTATTCAAGTAGAACGCACCTGGGTCGACACCCATAATTTCGAATGGTCGAAGTGTTTCGGGCTGGTAAATCGTACCGATAAACTTTGCGAGCATGTACGAAGTAAGTCCCGCCATAAGAATACGACTGTATGCCTCGAAACGCTTGCCTTTTGGCACCTTGAATAGCAGAGCCCAAGCACCAATGAGAACGACTGGAATGACGGCAGCGTCAGCTATAACGCGAATAAATATTTCGACGTGCATATATGGTTTTAGTATACGCCTGTGGATAGATTTTTAACATAAATAATAAACCTGTTCATTTTGATAATTATGTGTATATATTTAATAATTAATTAATAAATGCTGAGTAAATTAATATACATTATTAATACGAATGGGGCGGCATGAAAATTTTAGTTATAGAAGACAACCCTCGTCTATCGGCGCGAATAAAGCAACAACTGCAAAAATCATATATCACTGAAGTCGCAAATTCAGGTGACGAAGGACTTGAAAAAATCGCAAACGGCGATTACGATCTCGCACTCTTAGACCTAGGATTGCCGGATATTCCAGGACTTGAGGTCTGCAAGCAAATCCGCGAAATCACTAATAGACTCCCGATACTCGTATTGACTGGGGTTGACACTACAACGAGTCGCGTCGAACTCCTCGACGCAGGCGCAGATGATTATGTCACAAAGCCATTTGACATTGCAGAGTTAAAGGCCAGAATTAATGCACTCGGTCGACGACGGGAGCGAAGCGAAAGCCAGCCGCTTCTTGCTATTGGGGACCTCGTACTTAATCCCGCGAGTCGCGAAGTGAGTAGGGACGGTAGCCCCATAAAACTACGCAGGAAAGAGTTCGACATTCTGGAGTACCTACTCACAAATTCCGGCCGAGTATTATCCAGGGAGATGATAGTGAATCATGCCTGGCCAATTACCAGCAACACTTGGAGTGGATCCGTTGATGTGCACATCAAACAACTCAGAGATAAAATCGATAGGCCGTTCAGCTACCCTCTTATTAAAACCTCCTACGGTGTCGGGTACATGATTGAACTTCCGAGCTCGCAACGCACTCAACCAGCTTAGCCATGAAAAAGCATAGACCGCACAACCTTTCAGGACCCGCAGCAGTAACGAGAAATATCGCGGTTGGCTCACTCTGCGTTGCAGTTGCGCTCACCGCCCTGCTTGCTATCTACGACATTCAGCAAGGACATGCACTCAGATCTCGGTTCTGGATCGCCTGCATAGTCGTAATGTATATCACCTTCATCTACTATGTTCTCAGAAATGGCCACGCATCGCTCGCCAACTGGCTCCTGATTATCCTCTACGAAATTCTCGCTGGAGTCGTCTTTTTATTCTGGGGGTTAAGTTCGTCAGCAGGCATACTCGCCGCCTGCTTCGTCATCCTTCTCCCCGGCATCCTCATGACACCGCGCTATATACTACCCGTCGCAGTACTTACGATCTCAATCCTTATTGCAACCTACATCATTCATAGCCTTCAATTAATCAAACCGATTATTTATGTACCCGAAGTCGCTTCAAGTTTATTGGACGTAGTGGCATATTCTACGATCTTCTCAATATTCGCACTGATCTCGTGGATGACCGCTTCTCAGTATCGCAAGCTTCTCACCAGAGCAACACTTGCAGAGCAGCGTCTACTGAAGCAGCGTAACACGCTCGCGTCCGAGCTCAGCGAAGAGTCTTCGAAGTTACGCCAAACTCAGCTCCAGCAAATTCAACAACTCTATCGATTTGCAGTGATTGGCCAGTCGACCGCCGCAACATTACACGAATTATCCAATCACCTCAGTGTACTCAACCTCGATATTCATGACCTCAAAACACAGCATAAGCACTCCCAGGCAATAGCAAATGCTGAAGAGGGTATGGAATATATCAATAGAATGGTTCGTAGAGCAAGGCGTCAACTCAACTCCCCCGTCGATCACGTCAGTTCTTTCAATGTAGCCCAAGTTGTAGAAGAGGTATTGAACGATCTTAGCCATAAATTTGAGCAAAAAGGAATCGTGATTGCGAAAGATTTTCCTAGCGCACGAACTAAGTTACAGACAAGGGGCGAACCACTCAATCTTGCGCAATGCGTCACCGTATTACTCAACAACTCATTCGAAGCATGCGGACTCGAGACAAACCCTGAAATTAAAATTTCTATCTCTAAAGTAGCTAAATCAATTCTCGTCACCGTTACAGATAACGGCCCCGGCATTAGTGGATCCGCTCAAGATAAGCTATTCCAGCCGCTTGAAAGCACGAAGCCGACAGGTCTAGGTGTTGGGCTCTATATCGCAAAGCACTTAATCGAGTCTCACTTCAAAGGAACGCTTACATATATCCCTACAGCCAGCGGCGCAACTTTTCAAATCACCATTAAGGCGACTACCTCTCCTTGAGATCCGCCGCCTCGCCCAAATACTTCGCCAAACTCTTCACGTACCCGCCCACAATCTCGTGCCCAGCCATCAAGCGTGTCGCGGTTATATTGTCGTTTTCTTTCGCAAGCTTCGTAATATGCTTCTTAATTACAACTGGGTCAAACGCACCGTAAAAAATATCTATTGGAATCTTAAGTCGCGCTACGTCTTCAAGCGAAGTCTGGTTGATAATACTCGCTTCTAGTGCAGCTAAATACGATGGCACGTTGTCCTGGGTAATACTCAGCGTCTTGTTCGCAAGGCCCAGCTTTACGGCGAGTGGCGCGTATTTTTCAAGCCTGTTTGGGTATTTACGCGCAACCCGATAAATCTCGCGCAGCATGTCATCGCTCGACTTCAAACCCTTACCCGCCACTTCCGGGCTATAAAAGGGTGGGCTACAAAGCACCAGGCGGCTCGGCAGTAGCGAGTAGCGCTTTGCTACGTCAACCGAAACCAGCGCACCCAATGAGTGTCCTACGATAATAGGCTGCTGTGCAATCCGTCGCCCAAGGAGCGTAATGCCAAGTGACCTGGCCTGCGTTTTGGCATCGTACATTGCCCATGTCGGCTTTGGTGATTTTCCAAACCCTAGTAGGTCGACGGCGATAATGCGCACGTCTTTGGGCATCAGGGCAATCACCTCATCCCACGAGTGCAGCGTGTTGCCGATGCCATGTACAAATACAAAGGTCGCCCGTGGCTTTTTTGGATTTTGATACTGCTTGGTGTGCAGCGTATACGGCACACGCAAGTAATGGTGGACGAAATCCGAGGCGGCTCGTCGCAGATTAACCATACTAGCCTTTTCGCACTCCAGTGGTTAGTACGGATTTCATTGTTTTAAACAAATAAATCTGTCCGGCGAGTGCGATTAAAAGTGGCATAGCAATGCCAGCTGCAGACCACGCGCCCCCAAGCCACTCATGGAAGCCGTTGCCTAAAATCGTCGCCCCGTATAGCCCCGCGGCAGTGAGGAAAAAGCTCGCCAGCATCACTTCGATTTGCAGGCGCTTCCCTCTTGATACCGCAAACAAGGTGGCCGCAGCCAACGCAACAGCGACCCCAATCGCAATGTAGCTTATTGTTTGAAATTCACCTGCATCGGTAAAGTAGCCGCGCCCACCAGACTTCGCAGGAATGTAAATATCAACCCACCCACCGGCGTTTGGGTAGATGACTTGCAGCATAAAGAAATGGACCGCCACAACAAGGGCGACCCACAAAAGAGCAACGACGATAACTGGCTTTGGTGAAATAGTGTCTGTATTTGGAGTCAACGAAGAGGTCATAAAGCTATTTTAACAAAGCTTCATGACCTCTCCAAAACTATCTATGCACCCGAGGGTAAAAGCTTTTTTCGTTGTTTCTTGGGTTTTTCGCACGGCTACGGCAAGAACATCGCCGAGTGAATCAGCTCGCGAAGGGTTTGGCGCTTGCCTTGAATAGAAATAATTCCCGCAATAATCGCAAAGAAGAAAAATGCCAACGAAGCTACCCACCCATAGTCGGGCGTCGCGACCATAGCAATGCCGATACCAATCGCAGCAAGACACACAAGGCCTGCGATAAGCGTCGTCGCCCAGCTACGAGATTCTTTTTGCTTAGGCATCTTTACTCACTTCTTCTCGCAATCGCTGCTCGATAGCGCTAAGCATTGTCTTATCAAGCTGAAGGCCTATGCGCTTCGTGGCCTCTGGCCAGTCTGGATCGATAAATTCTTGTTCCTCAAATACAACCGACTTTGAATAGCGCGGAATGACATGGAAGTGCACTTCCGGGTCATACATCATTAGTGCGAGGTAATTAAATTTCTCCGCCCCAAATGCATTCGTGAGCCACCGCTCAACGTCTGCCGAAACAATCGGAAACTCCGCCCAAGCTTCAGCGCTTACCGCGCCAAGACTCTGTTTTTCGAGCTCCTTGGACATAATAATCACACTACCGATCGTGACCTGCTTCTCACGAAACAACACCACCCAGTGTTCATATTCTTTCAATACACCATAGAATGGGTTTTCTTGAAGGTTACGACCCATTAAACAAGACCCGTCTCAAAGCAATAGTCTACCGCTTCCCTATAAAAAGACCTGAGCTGAAGACTTTTCAGATTCTCGACTGGCATCCATTCATACGATGCATGCTCCCAGCTCACTGTCACTTCGGGAGTTGTATCGATTCGTGCAATATATAAAAACTTGCTTACAGACTTATGCTCTTTAGGATAGAATTCCGTCTTCGTGTATGCCAGGGTAAATTGGCCCTCGGCAAGTTCAATCCCAGCCTCTTCATTCATTTCACGTCGAGCAGCAACAAGTGATGTCTCGCCAGGATCAACACGACCACCCGGCAGGTCGGGGGTAAATGATTTTTCCGGGTGCGCTTTATATTCGCCAATCGTCAGCACGAGGACTTCGTTTTTCTCGTTAATAAGAAGGGTTTTTGCGACTGATTCAAGGCTCACGTTCATGAATCGACTATAGCATAGTTATTTATTCTATTTGCGCCTAAGCTCAGGGAGTTTGAAGTTCTTTACGAGGAAGTCTTCATATTCGTCTTTTGAACCAAAATTATTCACAAGGTGTATGTCAGAAATATCACGCACACCGGCCATATTAACCGCAAACGGGTCGTCGGTCTCTGGGTACATCTCTATATATTCTTGAGCTAAAAATTGCTCGTATGTCACTTGGTCGTCAATGCGATCACGCGCCCCAGCCTGAACACGCTGGTATCGTACTTCGCGCGGCGCATCAATCCAAATCACGGTGCCGCCTTGTTCCTGAATTGCACGCGCCTCATCCGGACGGCGAACACTTACAATAGAAAGTCCGTATTCGATACCGTTTGTCTCCCAGTGCTCGCGGAGTGTCATAAGTGATAAGGCACCTGCGCCCATTTGACGTCCCCACTCAGTACTAATTGCACGGAGATTCTCTCGTTCGTGGGTTTGATCGCGGCGAGTTGCTTCAGTGCGTAAAATATCGCTAAGACTCACCTTACGCGAACCCTGAAGCTCGTGGCGCAAATCGCCAAGCGTATCCTTACCGGAACCGTTAGTTCCTGCAAGGCCAATAATTTCGGTTGTTCTCATGAAGGAACATTGTAACAGATAGGAACGTGTGATTGAATCATAAACACAATCCGAGGATCAAAGATTCTATCGAATTAAGCTAATGTCTTTCGGACTTCTGCCAGTGTTTGAATGATTTGTACCTCCGTCACATTCTTATCAGCAAATCGAACCAAGGGCAAGCGAGCACTGAGAAAAATCCTTTCAACCTCCGCATCGCGCTTGATTCGGTCATTTCTTTCATGCGTAAAATCATCCAACTCAATTGCGTAAGTGGGCTTAAGGGTGAGCTTATCACATAAGACGTAGTCAACAGACTTTCCGCTAATGTGTCGGAACGCGTATCGCCACTCCTGCCCCTTAATTCTGTGATCCAAGAGTGCAGATAGGTGCACCTGAGGAAAAACAAAATATCGCTCGCCTACAGCCCTATCAAGTTTTATAAAAAATTCCTGCTCCGTGCGTGACATGAGCGATTCTTTCGCAGTGTATTGATAGGTGTTATCTTTAAATACTTTTCGTCTTTCGGAGCCACTTGTGATTTTTAACCACACAACAGCAAGCGCCAGAACGATAACGATTAAAATCCAGACATTAGCACTTTCCATAGAATTATCCTAACAAAAAATACTCCCTTTCAGGAGTATTTTATAATTTCGTGGCTAGGGTGGAGGGATTCGAACCCCCGAATGCCAGGACCAAAACCTGGTGCCTTACCACTTGGCGACACCCTATTAGCGTACCGACATATTATACAGTAATAGGGGTCAATGCTCAAGCCTTATACGGCCAGTTAGGCTTTCTTGCCTTTTACGCCTTTTGAGCGCTCAACATGGGCAAATTGTCCGTGAACTTCGAAGAGGAAGTAGCCACTGATTGCGACCCATACGGCACCGAAGATAATGTTTCCAAGGAAGCTTAGGGGGTTAAGCGTAAGGATTGCACTTACGACGACAGAGACGATACCAAGGAGCCAGACCACAAACAAGAGCACCCAGCCCTTCTTTTGCCTCTCTTTAAGTGGCGTCACGGCGAACGCCATGAGCAGTGCTTCGAGAACCGCAAACGCAAGTGACACTGCGGTTGTCACCACGAGCCAGCCTACAAAAGTTGCAGAGGCGTAGTATGAAATGATTGGGCTACCAAGTGTTGAAAGATTGGTAAATAGTGCACTGAGAAGCACAAGCGCCGAGAGACCCGTAAGAACCGCGCCAATAACGACAATCCACCACACATTTTCGCCCAACCATTTTCGAGCGCCAATTGGCAAGTGCGGCACATCCTTCAACCATCCTAAAATGGTACGCTCAAGTTTTACTAAAAGTTCCATCGCAAACCTCCTGTTAGTAGCTTTATCATACCCCTGCTGAAGGTATTTCTCAACTATTTCTTAGTTCGCGCACCCGGCCACAAGCCCCAGCTCGTCCAAGTGGTAAGAATACAGAGTGCGAAGCCCACACATACCGCCCACCAGCCAGGCACCAACGTCACGAGTGTTCCAAAGTAACCAACAGTCTCGATCGCGGGGTTTGTCAGCACAATCCAAAGGCTGATAAACGTCCAGATAGCAGCAACAAACCAGCCACACAGCATGCTGAGCCAGCGGAATGCCACGCTTAGTTTCATGCGAAGCAAGAATGGAATTGCGAATACTTCAGTGGCCACAATCAACGGCGCGAGCGCATAGGTGAATCCCCGTCCGAATGGAAGGTTAAAGGCTGGTACGAGCTCGATAAATTCATCGAAAGTAAACAATTGTGTGACCGCCAAAACGACCAAAAGCCCTGCGTATAAATACGACATTTGACGGGTTTCCTTAGTGCGCGCAGCGGGTGCGGGAGTCGCTTTTACAAGAATACTCATGCCTCGTAGTATACGTCCGTGCTTATGCTTTTTGCAAACTGTTGTCATTTTTAACAATTTTGTAAAAAATGCTTGCGCTTTTATTCCCGTTTCAGTACAGTAATGAACAAGCGAAAGTTACAAAAACAAACAAACTCCAAAAAAATTCCAAAAAAGATTTTTTTACTTGTTGTAGCTAACGCTATACGATATCCACCACAACACGAGATTACCCGCTTCGGCGGGTTTTTTCGTGGTTTTAAAAAGCCGACTACAAATCGGCTTTAAATGAGTTATCCTGGCGCCACTTCGCAATAAGCGCATGGTTGCCGCTAATAAGTACGTCAGGCACTTTCATGTCGCGGAATTCAGCTGGTTTTGTGTACTGCGGGAACTCGAGGGTTTCACCGTCAGAAAAGCTTTCGATTTCAGCACTCGACTCACCGCCAAGCACACCAGGAATCAGACGAACAATGCTATCGATAATTGTCATCGCAGGAAGCTCACCACCAGTCAGCACATAGTCGCCCACACTCACCTGCTCGTCAACAAGGCTCACGATTCGTTCGTCGTAGCCCTCATAGCGCCCACAGATAAAAATGTAGCCGTGATCTGCGTCCGCGTAGCTTTGGGCAGTTGCCTGCTTCCAGCGCTGCCCTCGTGGGGTCATAAGGAGCACTTTCGCGGTTGGGTCGTTCGCCTTCGCGGCTTCAACCGCTGCAAACAATGGCTCTGGCTTCAAAAGCATGCCATCACCGCCACCATATGGCGTGTCGTCGACTTGCTTGCGCGGACCAATGCCGTAGCCGCGTAGGTTAATCAATCCAAACTCAACAGCACCCTCTTTTTGGGCCTTCCACATCATTGAGCTATTCAGGACGCCCTCAAACATTTCAGGAAACAGCGTCACAACTTGGATTTTCTTCATCTGTACTAGTGTACTAGATATTGATATTTTTGTAAATATATGCTATAATATTAACATCCGTCGATTGGAGAAATTATGGATAGCACCCTCGTTGCACCGCGCAACATCGCAGTAGCTCAACAGGTGAGCCAGGAGGAGCCCAACATCACGGCAATCACGCCGCTGAACATCTTCGATTCGAAGATCCCCCTAGGACTCGCCTGCGCCCTCGTCCTTCCGGCTTTTCTGTCGGTGCTGGCGAGCGGCGTACTTGCAGTGCTGAGTGCGGCCGGAGTCCTGCCGGGTTAATGCCTTGGGGTCCACACAGCAAAGTAGGCAAGATGCCCCACGGCGCAATATTGCGCCAAACGGCACCCGCCACAAATCGCCCGCCTTGAAGAAGTCTTAAAAAGGCCTCTCGGCGGGCTTCTTCATACCCAAAAAATTCCTAGAAACAAAGAGACACCCTGAACGGGGTGTCTCTTATACACATAAGCTCTCAACAAAATGTGATTTTTGTCGCTCGCATGAGCTGTTCTCGCAGTTCAAAGTGTGTTCTGAACTGCTTGTGATTATATATCAAGATCGTCGAGGTCTGCAAGCTCTTGGCGAGTCTTTTTTGTATACTCTGAACTGTTGTCCACAGCTTCATCTGTTACGGTTTCCACAGGTGCGTCAGCTGTGGAAATGTGAGCGTCTTCACTACTGAGGGTTGCGCCGGTTTGGCCATCGTTATTTACAATCTTTAGGTTGTAGCGTGCGTCGTTTTTAGTACCAAGTGCACGAAGTAGCGTGCGAAGGCTTTGTGCGGTTACACCGCGCTTACCAATCACGCGGCCAAGGTCATCTGGATTCACAGTCAGGGTCAAAAGCACACCCTTCTCGTCAATGACACGTTCTACTACAACGTCGTCTGGATTTCCCACGACTGATTTTACGATATATTCTATGAACTGCTGGTCTATGGTCGACATGTTCCCCTCCTCGGTCTCTCTATACAAACTATCGTAACCTCATTGTAGCACGGTTGCCGCCCGACCATAAGCATAATCATTTTGCGCAAAACAAAAACACTCCCGAGATAATTGGGAGTGTTTTCTAGATAGATAGACTATTCAGCGCTTTCAGCAGGTGCTTCAGCTTCTTCTGCCGGAGCTTCTTCAACTACTTCTTCCTTTGGCTGGTTCTTGCGAAGCTTTTCAGCGTTGCGGATAGCTTTTTGCTTGTCGCCAGCAGCTTCTTTCACCCACTTAGGGAGCTTTACGCCAGCTTCCTTAAGAAGCTTTGCAACACGAGGTGTTGGTTGCGCACCGTTGTCGAGGTACTTTTGTGCAGCCTCAACTTGTACGTTGCTGTCTTTAGTGTGTGGGTTGTAGCTTCCTACATAAGCAACAACACGACCGCTTGATGGGTGGCGTTGTGACTCTTGTACGGCGAGACGGTAGGTTGGGTAACCGGCGCGTCCAACGCGTTGCAAACGAATTGCGAGCATATCTTAAACTTTTCCTTTAACTCTTTAGTCTATTCTTAATAGATTGATTTGAATTCTCTGGTTATTTTACACGTTTTATCTCTGTAAGTCAACCTGCGGTGGCGCAAATTATCGCAATATGCACCATTATCATATACACATGCACTATGCCTAGGTATACTGAAACAAAATGAGACACCCAATTCACCACAAAAGAAACATAAAGAAGCTTTCTACAAAAAAGTATGGCCCAATAGATACCCTCGCGCTTCTTGTAGGAATCGTACAGCCTTTTGCGACGCTCCCCCAGATATGGCTCGTCTATTCAACTGGTGACGTCGCAAGCGTATCCTTTTTTATGTGGACGGCCTACAATATCGCGAGCGTCATTCTGCTTCTTTATGGATTGAAGTATAAACTTCCGCCAATCATTTGGGCGAACATTCTGTGGCTTGTCGTACAAACGCCTATGATGATTGCGGTATTCGTTTTCCCTGGTGGAAGCTGGCTATCTTAAATAGGTTTTCAGTGCCGCCTTGGCAGCTTCTTGCTGCGCAGCTTGCTTGCTCGGGCCAATCCCCTTGCTTACAAGACGGTCACCGGCATACACACCGAGCGTAAAGACCTTGTCGTGGTCAGGGCCAACTTCTTCGATCACTACGTAACGAGGGGTGACCCCATCAACCTTTTGCATCACCTCTTGAAGGTGCGACTTAGGGTCGCGCCATGAGCCTTCCTTAAGGATGCCGTCGAGCTTACTAGTGATGTGCTTGGTAATAAAGACTGCGGCGTCATCGTAACCACGCTCGAGGTAGATCGCCCCAATAAGTGCTTCAAAAGCGTTTGCCAGGATCTGAAGACGAGCACGTTCGCTTCCCTGCTTTTCACCTCGGCTCATGCGAACCAATGGTTCATAGCCAAGCTTTTGGCCAGCTTCGCCAATACTTTCGGTGCGTACAAGTGACGCACGCCAGCTCGTAAGAATACCTTCGGCTTCGCTGTAGTTTCGGAACAAAAAGTCCGTCACCACAAGCTCAAGTACCGCGTCACCAAGGAACTCAAGACGTTCGTTATGCTCCGAGACACTCTTTCGGTGTTCATTCACGTAACTACGGTGTGTCAATGCGGTCACTAGAAGATCGATATTCTCAAATTCAAACCCTAGGTTCTCACGGGCAAATTGTTGGTACGGAGCCGTTTGCATCCCACTCATTACAAGTTCTCCTGACGAATGCGCTTCATAGCAAGAAGCATTAATTTACCGATATCTTCATACTCAATTGCGTCCAGAGCGTCGTGGAAGCTAAACCACTTAATGCCGTTCATCCACTCTTCTTTCTTGATTGCGTCGGTGTCACCCTTCGCACGCACAAGATAGATCTGAGTGGTCATAAGGACGAGCTTATCAACGCGGCGGTAACGGAAGTGGATTTTTCCAAGCCATCCAAGGATATCAACCTCTTTAAGCCCAGCCTCTTCACCAATTTCACGACGCGCGGTCTGCTGTGCAGTCTCGCCTTCTTCAATGTGACCCTTCGGAATCGTCCAGCGATCCTTGGCGTCTTGAATCAAGAGAATTTCAATGCCCTGACCACTTTTCGCATGACGAAAAACAATCCCACCGGCGGTCGGCTCACGAACAATTTCCTGAATAGATGGTTTCTTGCGCGAAAAGTATTTCTTAAACTTATCGAACTGTGGTGTCGCCATTCTCGGCTCCCTCTATAAGGGTGCGATACGCAGTACCGAGTACTCCGTTCACAAACTTACTCGAGTTATCCGAACCAAACGCTTTGGCTAGCTCAACCGCTTCGTTAATCGCTACCTTTGGAGGAACGACGTCAGCTTGGTGTAAAAGCTCAAATACACCGATACGAAGAATGTTTCGGTCGACACGAGCGATTTGCTCAATTGGCCAGTCGGGCGCAATTGGCTGAATCTTTTCGTCAATGGCCTTTTGTTCCTTAAGAACACCGTTGACAAGAGATTCTACGAACTGTGTATCATCAATCGCAGTTTCGTATCGCTCAAGATTGCGAGACAAAATCTCTTTTACATCGACGGAATCGTCATTAGACTCCTTACGGAATTCATATTCGTAAAGTGATTGAAGTGCGACGATGCGGCCGAGATGACGATTAGATGCCATAATGCGTTAGTTCTCTTTGTTATTAATGTAGCTTTATAAATGTGAAAAACGCCTGCTTACTTAGCAAGCGCCTTACCGGTTTCTTTGCGGGTTGTCTTAGCCTTCACTGGTGACTTCGCGTTCACACGGCGAGCAAGCGTCAAGCGCAAGTGGCTGCGGCGTAGTCCAGTCTTTCGTGGGCTACTCTGCTTCTTTGGTTGTGCCATTCAAAGTGCTCCTTTTCCTAGGGGTTATATTAAATCTTAGGACTCATTATACTATTTTTACTAGAGTTACTCAAGGGGGTGACCACAGAAGATGATGATTGTGCTTACTCATGAAAGTATGGTATCGTATAGAAAATAAGTAAAAAACACAAAAATATGCCAATAGAAGACGAATTCAACCCGAGTGCAGATAACCCATTTGTAGGTAAGCAAGCAAGCCGACCCGAGCGACAAGTCGATGCGCCCGTACAACTTAGTGACGCACCCAAGCCAACTCTAAAAGACCATTGGGATGACCTTAATACTGGTGAAAAAGTTAAATTTGGACTTTTAACAACTGGCGCCGCGTCTCTTGCGGCTATGGCTATTATCGGTGGACCGGAGATAGCAGATCGCCTGAATGGGCCTGAATACAACCATGAAACCACAACAATCACTGTCGAACAAGGCGGCGATTGGTATGGAGTAGCCGAGTCAATTCCAGGGCATGAGCTTGCGGACACTCGAGACGTTATTGCTCACCTTAAGGCGGACCCTGCAAATGCAGGCGTTGCCGATATCGATATTCTACAGCCCGGAATGACAATTACCGTGCCAATCGACATATCAAAATAGCCGCACGAGCGGCTATTTTTTACTATTAGTCTTGTAGCTATTTTAGACAACCACGCTTACAAGTCGGCCAGGTACATAAATCACCTTCTTCGGCTCACCCGTCACGAAGCGCGCAACATTTTCGTGCGCCAAAGCCTTCGCCTTGATTTCTTCAGGGTCGGTATCTTTTCCAACCTGAATTTCACCGCGAAGCTTGCCGTTCACCTGAACCGCGATAGTAATCACGTCTTCAACAGTCAACGCTTCGTCCCATACTGGCCATGTCGCATTTTGCACGAGCCCTTCGTGACCGAGTTGCTCCCAAAGTTCGTTTGCTATGTGTGGCGCAAATGGTTCGATCATCTGCACGAGCGCACCTAGGGCTTCAGCCCAAACTTCTTTCGAGTACCCATCAATCTTAAACTTATATAAGTCGTTTACGAATTCCATAAGGCCCGCAATCGCAGTGTTGAAACTAAGCCGACGAATATCATCAGTTACTTTGCGCACGGTCTTGTGCTGTGCGACGCGAATCGCGTCATCGTTGCCGGTAAATTCTTTTTTAGCAGCATCGTATTGCTGCACCAATACCCAGACACGGTTCAGGAAGCGGTAAATACCGGCGATACCGTGCGAATCCCAGCTTGCGTCGAGCTCGATTGGACCCATAAACAGAAGGTAGGTGCGCAATGCATCGGCGCCATACCCTTGGTCGATAATATCGAGTGGGTCAATCACGTTACCCTTACTCTTACTCATCTTCGTGCCGTCTTCGGCGTTAATGTAGCCGTGATAGACCAATTTCTTGACCGGTTCTTTAAAATCAACCAAGCCCATGTCGTTAAAGACGTGTGACCAGAAACGAACGTAGAGCAAGTGCGCCACCGCGTGGTCTCCACCAACGTAAAAGTCGGTTGGACTCCAGTAGTTCACCTTTGCAGGATCCCAGACGGCACCGCTATTGTTTGGATCTGCATAGCGAAGCAAGTACCAGCTTGAACATGCATAGCCGTCCATTGTGTCGGTCTCGCGCTTTGCAGGTTTGCCACACTCAGGACAGGTTGTATTTACCCATTCGGTTGCGTGCGCCAAAGTAGATTGGCCATCGCCCTTCGGTGCAAAGTCTTCAACTTCAGGAAGCACGACAGGAAGCTGGTCTTCAGGGACCGCAACTGCACCGTGTTCATCACAGTGAATAATCGGAATTGGCGCACCCCAATAGCGCTGGCGGCTAATCAGCCAGTCGCGCATTTTGTAGGTAGTTTTTGCCGCACCAAGCCTTTCGCTTTCAAGCCACTCAACAATCTTTTCGCGGGCGTCACTCGCTGCAAGGCCATCGAACTCACCAGAATTCACAAGTACACCTTCACCATGGAAGACTTGCTCTTCGGCTCCCTCGGGCTTTTCAACTACTTCAACAATTGGTAGGTTGTACTTCTCGGCAAACGCAAAGTCTCGTTCGTCGTGCGCGGGTACGGCCATTACTGCGCCAGTGCCATACCCACCAAGAACATAATCCGCCACCCAAACAGGTACGTTTTCACCTGTCAGTGGGTTTACGGCATAAGAACCTGTGAAGACACCCGTCTTCTCTTTCGTGTCATTAGTGCGTTCGATTTCAGATTTCTTCACCGCGTCCTTAATGTATGCCTCAGTCGCTTCTTTAAAGTCACCCGTTGCAAGCTTCATAGAAAGTGTGTTTTCGGGCGCAAGCACCACAAAGGTTGCACCAAAAATAGTGTCAGGACGAGTTGAGAATACAGTAATTACATCCTCAGAATCAGTCACCTTGAATTGAATCTCGGCACCTACAGAACGCCCAATCCAGTTCGTTTGCGCGGTCTTAATTTTTTGTGGCCAATCAAGATCTTCAATTTCATCAAGCAGTGCATCTGCATAGTCGGTAATCTTAAAGAACCACTGCTTCATTGATTTCTTCTCAACCAACGAACCACAGCGCCAACAGTGGCCACCCTCTACTTGCTCGTTCGCAAGGACGGTCTTGTCGACAGGACACCACCACTGGAGGGCTTCCTTTTGATATGCGAGCCCACGCTTATAGAATTCAGTGAAAATCCACTGTGTCCATTTGTAATATTCAGGATCGCTGGTGTTAATTTCACGGGCCCAGTCAATGCTCGAGCCAATGCGCTTAATCTGGCGCTTGAAGTTTGCGATAAATGTTTCAGTCGCCTCTACGGGCGAGGTTCCAGTTTTAATTGCGTAGTTTTCAGTTGGAAGCCCGAATGCATCCCATCCCATTGGGTTGAGCACATTGTGACCGTGCTGACGATAAAAGCGTGCAATCGCGTCAACGATCGAGTGCTCGAAGGCGTGCCCTGTGTGCATACCCGCGCCACTTGGGTACGGAAACATTGGAGACACATAGGTCTTTGGTTTAGGATCATTATCAATCGCAGCAAATGCTTGCTGCTCTTCCCAAATTTTTTGCCATTTGGGTTCAATTTCTGCCGGATTATATCGCCTCATAACAGAGTAAGTATAGCACAAGGAGGTGAGCGAAATGAGTATTTATATTCATTTCCGAGCCGACGCAGTGCAATGTCGCGTTTACGCGAGATACCACAAGGGGGCGAGCTAATCCGTACAATACCTAGTTAAATTCAGTTGCAGTCGCGTCAGATTCGTAGGTATAGTCGCTATAGTACGAGCTATACGCATCTTCATATGCCTTCTCGATATCCGCCTTTAACTCAGAGAACGGAATGAAGTCAGTCGGCACTTCCACAGCCTCATTCTTATTAAATACAGGGTTAATCACAAACGAGCCGCTCGCATCATCGTCTTCGGCAGTCATGTTGAACTCGGTGATCGAGTGACCGAAACGACTCACCCAAATTTGAGCCTCGGTCTTCGTGCTGCTATTTTCTTTATCGAAGTCGTCGCTGATAATATCCTCGAACTTCACATCTTCGTTACACTTTTTAAATTCCTTGCCCAGCACTGTGTCGCCAAAGCCCGTGAAGAAGGCATCCGCCTCTTTCGAGTCACCGGTCAGCGTGTAGCCAAGGCTTCCTTGCCCGTTAATGGTGCGCGATCCGAGCTTGTCGCCCACAACGATAAACGGATGCTCCTTATAAAGGTCTTGTGTTTCGTCCATCACTTGCTTGCGGAATGCAGTATCTGAATCGAGCTTCTTTGAAATATCGGCGCTACATTGCTGAGCTTCTTTTAGATCATCGCTAAAGTCACCTATATCATCGGCGCTGATTTTCACCCACTTGCTATCAATTTTCTTAATGACACTTTCAAATACATCGAAGCTTACTTGGCCATCAGATTGCTCCTCGAATGATTTCGCGAGTTTTTCAGCATCGTTAAGTTTGAGGTATATATCACCCTCGGCACCATACAACGCCTCGGCGTCAATCGTGTAGTCAAACCCGTCACCCTTTACGCTTACTTTTGCTGCAAATGTCGAGTTTGCCTCAAGGCTGTTGCGGCCTGAAACATCAATCTTCAGTGTGTAGTCTTTCGCCTTAATTTCAGCAGTTCCCGTTGCACTGACGGTTTTTGCGGTAATGGCGTTTACGATCGCATCGCTTACTACCTTATCTGGGTTTTGATACCAGAAGTTATACGCAAGCGCCGTACCACCCCCAAGCAACACTAGTGCGCCGGCAAAAATAATACCTACGAGCGCACCTTTTGAAAGCTTCTTCTTAGGGGGAAGCGTACTTACCACCATTGGCTCGGTAGGCGTTGGACCCGATCCAATCACACCAGTCGGAACTGTCGTTTCCTGCGCGGGAGTTGGCGCTGCTTCACCGGGTGTCACCACTGGCTCGCTCACCGGCTCAATCGCACTAGGAGTTTCAACTGGCTCAACGTCGGGTTGCTCAACTGCTGGTTGTGACGTGGCCTCAGCGGGTGCGTCAGAGAGAGTAAGGCCAGGGGCCTCGGTCTCGTTAGTTTCTGGAACTACATCGGGCGTCTCCGGTGTCAGGCCTTCTTTTTGCTCATCTAGCATAATGAATTCTCGCTTAAATAATCTAGTTTAAGCATACCATAAGCTTTATGTGATACTCGACAAAAATGCCTGCTTCTTCTTCATCCATTCAGGCGACTGCCGCACGAGTTGCTCCTCTTCTTCAGTCGAGTGCAGGACAATCTTAATCGCCTCTTCCAAGTAAATTCCACCCTGCGAACCCTTGAAGAGTACTGCCGCGCCTCGTTCGAGATATTTATGCACAAAAGCACCCGCTTCAAGTGGACTCTTAAAGCTCACTACTTTACATCCATTCGTCTGCGCAACGGGCGCAAGATACTTCGCCGCGTCCTCGCCCACCGTCACTACATAGGAAAGCGCAATCGGGTCGCATAGTTTACCAACCGCAGCATGTTCGGCCTGCGACATATCACCAAGTTCATTCATACTTCCAAGCACTGCAATACGCTGCGGTACGTTCATTTGATACAGTGCACGAAGCGCCGACGCAACCGCAAGCGGGCTAGAATTATACGAGTCATCCACAATAACCGATTCATTCAGACCACGAAGTATATTCATTCGCCCCTTCACTGCGCGCACTTTCCCAAGTCCGCTTGCAACTTCCTGCGCGCTCATACCGAGCTTGGCCGCAACCGCACCGGCCGCTACCGCCGCGCGCGTACTATGCTCACCAATCAAGTGAAGTGTCGCTGGGACCGGATCTTGATATTCAGGACCAATGAAGACACCAGAAAATCCATCTGCAAACGTATAGTCTGAGCTATCAAAGCGGTATTCGGCCGCGTCAGTCGTTCCGTAGGTATTAAGGTTGGGGTTTGTGATATCGGCCGCATAGACACCCGGAATGTCATCACGATTAATCAGTGCCCATTTACTAAAGTTTGCCGCTGCAAGCTCTTCCGCTGCAACCGCATCAAGCGTTTTAAAGAATTCCATATGCTCTGGTGCGACAGAGGTCACTACGCTAATATCTGGCGTTAAATACGTACCAAAATGAGGGATTTGCCCGATTGCATCAGTGCCAAGCTCTTGGACGATTACATCAACGTCAGTTGGCTGCTTAATGCGCGTGTTTACGGCCTTAAATACCGCAAGCCATTGGCCAAGGCTACGAATATCGTCTGGAAACTCAACACCCAGTATCGCAAGCGGGGCGCTCAGTTCTGAATTGTGATTACCCTCATGTAGGCGAACGCGAAACTTCTCGTTCAGTACAGTGCCGATAGCAACTTTAGTGCTCGTCTTACCGACGCTTCCCGTTACCGCAACCAGCTTCACTTCTGGGTGTTTTTTGAAATATTTCTTTACTGCGCGCTCGAGTTTTGCTTGGATAAACGATTTAAACATTAGGTCTATTATAAAGCAGTCACAAGGATATCGATACCGTAATAATACGCACCCGTACCGCTGTATACATTACTCACCGCCCGCCCCACGTCGCCGTCCTCAGACAAGTACATTTGCGATAGCTGATTTGATTCAGTGTGATTCCCGTCCATCGCAGGGTTTGCGGCAACATAGTTATTTCCGTCATAGCGCACCGCGATTGTTGCGTTATCTTTCGCCCCAGCCGCAGCGCTCGACTTGTAAATATTGGTTGAACCAGTGAACCATATGTATGTCCACGCACCCGCCACACGCGGCCCGCTATAGGTTGCAGTTAATGCAGGTGACCCCAAACTTCCCCATCCGCCGAGGTTTGCACCTTGCCAGTCCTGCGTATAGGCCTGTACCTGAATAGGGCTACTCAAAAATGCTGCACTCGCGCTCGCTGGCTCCCATACCCGCGCGCCCACAATACGCACACCCGCATCGCGCATGGTGTAAAAACGGTCACCTACCCAAAGGTTTCCACCACCGTCGTTATATACCTGATATGTTCCAGTTGGTGCGCTCGCTCCAAATATAGAAGAAGTGCTATATGTCCCTGCGCCACCCTGATAGCCTAGGTGATTTGGACATTTCCCGGATGCATAGTTACCACTCCCATTTGTTTCAAAATAATCAGTTTTTGCACGCACCGAACTGGTGGTGATGCAAAAGGTCGCACCGTCAGAACTATACTCAGTGCGAATATCACCTGTCGTCGCAATACCCGCACTTTCAATTTTGAGCGGGTACTTTTCAGTGCTAATTTTTGTTGTTTCAAGCTTTTTATACGCTGTCTCGATATTCGACTTGGCAGTCGAGTCGCTGGCGCGATTTGCGATCCCAATATAGGCAACCGTCACAATTGCAGCAAGCACCGCAATCACCACAACTACAATGAGTAGTTCAACGACCGTAAAGCCTGATTGTTTAAAATGTTTGCCCATTCCTGCTTGCAGTATACGCGCTCCATACAAGATTTGCGATATTTAGGGTATACTGGCAGCATGACTAAACCCGTTATCTTGACTGGAATTCGCTCAAACGAAGAACCGACTATCGCCAACTATCTTGGCGCTTTCTTGCCAATTATCGACATGCAGAAAAAATTCAGCGGCGAGTATCAAATTAATATGTTCGTACCCGACCTTCACAGTTTCAATACTCCGATTGACCACACCGCGCTCTACCGCAACACACTTAACAACGTGAAGTACTTTATTGCAGCCGGGCTCAACCTAGACGACCCAAGCACATTCGTGTACCGTCAAAGCTTCATCCCAGCCCACAGCGAACTTGCGTGGATTCTTAACAACTTCACTTACATGGGTGAAATGGGGCGCATGACCCAATTCAAGGAGAAATCCTCAGAACACAGCGAAAGCGTTACAGTTGGGCTTTTCGACTACCCGGTCCTTATGGCTGCGGACATTCTTCTTTACAACGCGAAATACGTACCCGTAGGCGAAGATCAATTCCAGCACCTCGAAATCACTCGCGACATCGCAACACGCTTCAACAACAAATTTGGTGACATTTTTACCGTTCCAGACAATACCGCGAATCAAATGAAATTTATCAACCGCGACAACGGCCTTCGCATTCGCAGCCTTACCGACCCGACCAAGAAGATGAGCAAAAGCTCAAGTGACGTAAAGTCAAAAATTCTTCTCGTTGACGAACCAGAAGCTGCACGTAAGAAAATCCTTTCCGCAACAACCGACAGTCTAGGCGTCATTAACTTTGACTGGGAGACACAACCAGGTATTACTAACCTACTTCAAATGCTTGCGATTCTTTCGGGCCGAGCACAGGATGACGTCAACGAAGAATGGGTTGGTAAAACCGCCTATGGCGACTTCAAAAAAGCCGTTGCTGAAGAAGTAGTGAAGTTCCTTACCGATTTCCAAGCGAAACTCAACGCAATCACCGACGAAGCGCTCGTTGCAAAGCTTGAGGTGTCAGAATCTGCAATGGCGAATGTCGCTAATGAAACACTACTCCGCGCACAGCGCGTTGTAGGCCTACGCCCTTAACTAACGGTGTGCTGGGTGCCACCTGTCGTCATCACCCTTTTCGTACTTCTTTTTTACCGCAGCCCACGCAACCTTGTGTGCGACCTCTTCCTGCGACTCATCGCCCCGTCGATCGGCCTTGTGTTTATATTCGTCGTAGGCGCTATTAAAAGCCTCTTTATAGATATCCTGAGCGTGATCTGGCAATACGGACTTCACGTTATCAGGCAAGTCTTCGGTAGAACTATATGGCATATATTCCTCCTTACTTAGATACCTTCTTATTATACGCCCATAAAAAGAACTCCTCAAAACGAGGAGTACTTTTCGCTGCTGCGCGCCCACCCGGGGCGGCTTGCTTTTCGGAATTGTTTGTTTTTAGCACGGGTCACCCCATGCGCATCAGCATAAGTACAGTATGAAACGTGCTGGATAAAAACGCAAGCACTTTGGCATATTTTAAGCTAAAATTCAAGCTCTATAGCTTTTTTTTCGTAATTATGATTAGATAAGCTTGTTCAGAAACGCACTCGTGCCCAAAGCCGTGAAGCGCATCTCTTCACCAGAGATACACTCTCGTTCGCCGAAGCGCTTGCCAGCAGGTCGATCTGACAGCAACTAAACAGAACAGAGAGAATATCTATGTCACAAAACCTTTTCATCGGAAGCCTCGCATACGCTACTACCGACGACAGCCTCAAAGCATTCTTTGAAACTATCGGCGAAGTAACTAGCGCACGTGTAGTGACTGACCGCGAAACTGGCCGCTCAAAGGGCTTCGGTTTTGTTGAATTCGCAGACGAAGCAAGCAACCAAAAAGCTATTGATGAGCTTAACGGTAAAGAGCTTGACGGTCGTGCAATCAACGTAAACCTTGCTCGTCCAAAGGAAGACCGACCTCGTCGCGACTTCAACGGTGGCGGTAACAACAACGGTGGTGGTTCATTCCGCCAACGTAGCTGGTAGCTTCCACTCTTACAAAATAACCTCCCTAGTGGAGGTTATTTTTATTGCCTTAAAACAGTGGTGATGTCAGGAACTCGTAAGGTAGCCCGAGCACCGATACGATAACGCCAAAAGCGTTCAAAAGCCAAAGCGTCAGGAGCACCACCAGTGTGGTTGCGGCAAGTACAAGAATTTTCACAACTATATTCTGCTTTTTAAGCCACTGCGTCCAGACGTCGTACTTTCCTTTCGCAAACTCAAGTACTTTTGCCGCAAACGCAAACTCAGTTGCAAGGATGGCGAGCCCGGCAAATACAATCAACCAGCCCGGTCCAGGGTATGGCACCAAAATAAGACCGATCAAAACCACAAGCCCGCCCGCAATTCCGATAAGTACTTTTCTGGTGCGCTTTCGGAATTCGACTATTACTTTTCTCCTAGTAACTTCAGAAAGGCGTCTTCGTCTAACACGACCGTGCCATACGCCTGGGCCTTGGCTAGCTTGCTTGCGCCTACCTTACCGCCCGCAACAAGATACTTCGTGTCTTTGCCAACCGACGTCTGAAAAATGCCACCTTGTGCGCGGATTCGCTCGGCCGCATCATCACGCGACATTGAATCAAGTGTACCTGTAACAACAAAACTTACACCATTCAATGTCCCTTCGTGTTTTTCATAACGAGGCTTCACGCCAAGCGATTCGAACTTATCAAGGAGTGCTGCATTATCTTCATCGGCAAACCAAGCCAAAATCGATTCCGCAACGACCTTGCCAATCCCCTCGACAGCTTCAAGTTGCTCGAGCGTCGCCCCTGCAAGTCGCGGGATTGACTCGAACCTATTTGCAAGGTCAATTGCAGTCTGACTACCAACGTGGCGAATCCCTAGGCCCAAAATGAACTTTTCGAGTGGTGGTGTTTTCTTTTCTTGAATCGCGTCAACGAGCTTTCTTGCGGAAATATCAGCAAAACGATCAAGCTTCAAAAGATCTTGAACCGTCAGTGAGTAAATATCGGCGATATCACGCACTAATCCCGCATCAACGAGCGCAACAACATTCTTTTCACCCATAGTATCAATATCAAGCGCGCCCTTACTGGCGTAATATTCAACCGAACGCTTCAAAATAAGATCACCCGACGTACCCCTGACGCGGTACACAACATCATCGCCGCGACGCTCAAATTCAAGCTCTGGATATTGAGCTCGAAGCGCGTCCTCGTAGTTAAATACTTCCGCGCCCTTAGGTCGAAGTTCCATCACGACACTTTCAACCTGCGGAATAATATCGCCGGCCTTAAAGATAATAACCGTATCACCAATACGAATGTCTTTACGCGCAATCTCGTCGGCGTTATGGAGGCTGGCGTGCTGTACGGTTGTGCCGGCAACCTGCACGGGGTCAAATACCGCCACAGGCGTTGCTGCACCAGTTCGACCAATACTAATCACGATATCTTTGACGATCGTGGTTGCCTGCTCGGCCGCATACTTATAGGCCACTGCAGCGCGGGGCTGCTTGCCCACGACGCCAAGCTTGGCAAACAAAGCTCTGTCATTTACTTTAATCACGAGGCCGTCGGTATTAAATGGCAGTTCGTGGCGCTTCTCGTCCCATTCATGGACAAACTGCATGACGCCGCTTAGCGAATCAAATACACTCGCCTGCATATTCCGACGCAGCCCAAGGTGCGTAATCGCCTCATACGCCGCCATGTTCGTCGGCACTTCGCTTGGATCGTCGCGGATAAGGTCATACGCCATAAACGTCAGTGGACGCTCGGCGACAAGCTTAGGGTCGAGCTGACGAATTGTCCCCGCTGCAAGGTTACGCGGGTTTGCAAAAGTTGGCTTACCTGCAGCTTCTTGCTTTTTATTCAAAGCATCAAAGTCTTTTTTGAGCATCACAATTTCACCGCGAATTTCAGTGCGACCAACAAGCAAGTGTGCAATTGAAGGATCGTCACGTAAACGCAGCGGCACATTCGCAATAGTACGCACATTATTTGTTACGTCCTCGCCCACAAAGCTATCGCCTCGTGTCAGTGCCTGTACCAACAAGCCGTCCTCATAAATAAGGGCACACGCAAGGCCGTCCATTTTAATATCGGCAAAGAATTCGTGCTTCGTGCCCGGCAGGAGCTTATCCATGCGCACCACCCATGCTTCGACTTCGGACGCATCGAATACATCGTTCAGGCTCAGCATACGACTGCGATGTGCCACCTTCTGGAAGCCGCCAAGTAGCTCACTCCCAACACGCTGCGTCGGACTGTCAGGTGTAATAAATTCTGGGTGTTCAGCCTCAATAGCCTTCAGCTCACCCATCAGGCTGTCATACACGGCATCACTCACCGTCGGCGCGTCGAGTACATGATATTCGTAACTATACCCCGAAAGGAGCTGGCGCAGCTCTTGGGCGCGCGTTTCTGGATTACTTGGCTGGGGCATAATCAACCGCCTTTCGATACAAAAGATATACATACGCTGACACCCAAATAGTTGTGAGTGCGCTTAGGAGAAGTATGACAATCGGCACAATCGGCCATGAGCTAATGACTGGGAATAGAGCCTTAAGCCCCATATCAATAAAGATGAATGCAAGCAGCACAATCGCCCAAGTGAGTAGTACAACAAGCGCCATCCAAAGCCAGCGAAGCAAGATTTTAATGCGACGCCCTACCATAAGATCACCGGCAGTTTTAATTGCCTGAAAAGGATACATCCCTGGCAGGGTCACGATAATGAGCGCGATAAGCGTACTTGTAATCCAATAGAGCGACAGGATCCCAAGCAGGCTTGCGCCAATCCAAAACAGCATCGCCGACGCTCCGCCGTCAAGAATGCCCGAGGTTGAGGCTGCATTGTAACCTAGCACCGCGAGCCCTACCGGTACGAGCTGGACGATTAAAATTCCGAGTACGATTGCCGTCGAGAAAATAGGCGCGCCTGAGTTATACAGCCCGTCGCGAAGTTTCACCTTGTGTCCTGCAAGCAAATTACGAAGCAGCCACACCGTCGCGAGCCAAATCAACAAAAAGATAAATACACCGTAAATTTGCTGCGCCTCGGTAAGAGTACCAGAAAGAGTCGACGTTGCGATACCCATCAGCGTACCAAGTGCTTGATCGCCTGCCGTCCAATCCCCTGAGAAGAATTCGATGCCTTGGTCGTGCAGCGCGTCAGAAAACGCGGTGTACGTATCTTGCGATTGCACACCAATGAGTACTGCGAAGAAAAAGATATAGACGAGCCCAAGAAGTGAGAATACTTTCTTGTACTTCCAGAGAGTCCGGTTTACCTCGTGCGTAAACGCAAAATTACCAGGAAGCTCCAATGGACGCACATAATCACGCCGCCTCGTCATACGAAAACTACGATGAGGACGACGCGCCATGTACGCATCGAGGCGCTTTTTTTGACTCGCGTAGGCACGCGACCACCAAGACTTTGAAGAAGACGTCGACTTCTTTTTAGAACTTGTCGGCATTTTGAGTCAGCCTCTGGATACGTTCTTCTAGTGGTGGGTGTGAACTAAAAAGCTTTGCAAAGAAACCTGGCTTGAGCGGGTTACTAATAAAGAGCTGTGCGGTTGAAGAGTTTTGCTTTTGCATCGGCTTTCCATAATGAAGAAGCTTCGTAAGGGCACTCGCCATACCCGCAGAGTCACGGGTCGTCATTGCGCCCGTTGCGTCAGCCAAATATTCACGCTGCCTACTAATCGCCATTTGCACAATCGCTGCAACGATAGGCGCAAGGATCAGGATGATAACCCCAATAATCAATACGATTGGGTTTGAGTTACGGCGATCACCACCGAAGAACAACATGCGAATGACGATGTCAGACAAAATACCAATCGCGCTCACAAGCCCAAACGCAATCATACTAACACGAATGTCATAGTTTTGTACGTGCCCCATTTCGTGCGCCATGACCGCGTTCAGCTCTCGGTCGTCCATGATATCAAGAAGACCGGTCGTTGCCGCAACAATTGCGTGCTGAGGATTTCGCCCCGTCGCGAATGCGTTTGGCGCAGAGTCATTAATCATATACACCTTTGGCATTGGCATACCAAGGGTAATCGAAAGGTTCTCAACCGTGCGGTACAAACGAGGGTTATCGCTTTTTTGAATTTGCTGCGCACCCGTCATTGCAACCGCGAGCGAACCCGCGGCGTAGTACTGAATGAGTGCGTAAATGAGCGCACCACCAAGTACCCAAAGGGTAATTGACGTGTCCCCGTAGAATTGGCTGACGATCCAGCCAATTGCCGTAATAATGCCAACAAACACCGCCATAATGAGGACGGTGTTGCGCTTGTTGGCAGCAATCGCTTTGTACATGAACTACTGCGCCTTTACTAGAACTTTACGTCGACTGGCTTGTTAGCAGCAGCTTGTTCTGCAGCATCAACTTCAAAGAAGTCACGATTCTTAAATCCGAACATACCGGCAACAATGTTTGCTGGGAATGTTTGAATCTTCGTGTTAAGGCTTGTAACGCCAGAGTTGTAGAAGCGGCGTGAGCCTTGGATCTTGTCTTCGGTGTCAACAAGTTCGCGTTGAAGCTCGACGAAGTTTTGGTTCGCCTTAAGGTCTGGGTACGCTTCAGCAACCGCGAAGAGGCTCTTGAGGGCACCTTCGAATTGGTTTTCTGCTGCAGCAGTTTCCTTTACACCGTTTGCGTTAATCACATTTGCGCGTGCTTCGGTAACCGCTTCAAACACACCAGATTCGTGCTTTGCATAGCCCTTTACTGTTTCCACAAGGTTTGGAATAAGGTCAAGACGACGCTTAAGTTGCACATTAATGTCGCTCCACGCTTCTTCAACGCGTACGCGAAGTGTGACGAGGCTGTTGTATGTCACCCATAGGAAAATACCAATAAGTACTACGACACCAATAATTATCCAAACTGCAATCATGTATTTCACTCCTTATTTCTAATACTTTTAGTATAACAAACCCTCGGTAAAAAACCGAGGGTTCATAAGTTCTGGTGCGCAGAGCGGGACTTGAACCCGCACGGCCGTGAAGCCAAGAGATTTTAAGTCTCTCGTGTCTACCAATTCCACCATCCGCGCATATGTATGGGAAATACTCAGTACATTATAGCAAAGCCTTGGTAGAATAAGGGTATGAAACAGGTATGCATCATTCACGGTGGTTCGACATTCGACTCAGATGCAGATTTTCTTGCAAATCTGACCCAACAAGAACTCGACTATACACGCCTGCTTTATAGGCAGCGCTGGAATAATTGGCTTGGCGAAACACTCACGGACTATGAGGTACTCCTGCCCTCAATGCCAAACAGTGCCAATGCGAAATACGAGGAATGGGCGCTCTATTTCTCAAAGATCATCCCATTCCTGCGAAAAGATACGACGCTTGTCGGTCATTCACTTGGTGGTATTTTCCTTGCAAAATACCTCAACGAACACAAAGAGCTTCACTTTAGTAAAGTCGCTTTAATTGCCGCGCCGTACGACGACGAGACCGCCGAGAGCCTCGCTTCTTTTAAATTACCTACGGACATGTCAAATCTTACACGTGCCGCGGACGCATTTCACCTTTTCCAAAGTGAAGACGACTTCGTTGTGCCTTTTAGCGAACTCGCAAAGTATCATTCCATTCTCCCGAACGCGGGCGTCACTGCATTTGAAGACCGTGGCCATATCAATACTCCGACCTTCCCCGAGCTAGTAGATTTCATAAAAAAATAATCCTCTAGAAAGAGGAATATAATGGAGGCACCTACGGGTAACGCTCCCGTCTACACGGTTTTGCAGACCGTTGCCTAACTTCTCGGCCAAGGCGCCATCTGTTGAACCATTATACCAGAGAGCGATTGGGTTCGTTACCGCAAAATGATACTATAAATGCATATTATGAAGCACTTTATTCAGGTACTCGTAAACACCCTCATCGCCAACGTCACCACTAGTTTTTTGTGGTTCGCACTCACCTTCTGGGCCTATCTCGAAACCCGCTCTGTGCTCGCCACTGCGGTCGTAGGTGGTGTCTATATGCTATTCGTGGCAATTTCGAGCTTATTCTTTGGGACGCTCGTTGACCAACACCGCAAAAAGAACATTATGCTTGCCTCGGCCGTGTTCACACTCGCGACGTACTTTATCGCCGCAATCGTATACTTTGCATTCGGCGCAAATAGTATCGCAGACCTGACTAACCCAGTATTCTGGATCTTTGCCAGCGTCGTACTTGTGGGGTCGGTGGTTGAAAATATGCGCAACATCGCACTCTCAACAACTGTCACCATCCTCGTACCTAAAGAGAAGCACGCCAACGCCAACGGACTCGTAGGGAGCGTTGCGGGTGTTGGCTTCTTGGTGACGTCGGTATTTAGTGGTCTTGCAATTGGATTCCTCGGCATGGGCTGGACGCTCATTATCGCGCTCGTCCTCACACTTGTTGCCACACTTCATCTGATTTTCTTCGTGAGTATCCCAGAGGAAGAAATTGTCCACAACCCCGAACTCGCCAATAAGAAAATTGACATCAAGGGAAGCATTGCTGCCATCCATGCCGTACCAGGCCTGTTTGCACTCATCCTCTTCTCGACCTTCAATAACTTTATCGGCGGTGTGTACATGGCGCTCATGGACCCGTACGGGCTCACTCTCTTCCCAGTTCAGGTGTGGGGTGTGGTACTTGGCATTACCAGCACCGGCTTCATTATCGGGGGCCTTATTATCGCTAAGAAGGGCCTTGGCAAAAAGCCGCTTGAAACACTCCTTATCGCTAACATTGTGATGGCAATTCTTGGTATGCTCTTTACGATTCGTGAGTTCTGGCTCCTCTACGCAGTCGGCATCTTCCTTTACATGTGCCTTATTCCAATTATCGAAGCGACTGAGCAGACAATCATTCAGCGTGTTGTGCCGCTTAAACGCCAAGGTCGCGTCTTTGGCTTTGCGGCGAGTATCGAAACGGCGGCTGCACCACTTACCGCACTTGCCATTGGCCCAATCGCCGAGTTCTGGATAATTCCGTACATGAATTCCACCCAAGGCGAGGCGCAGTGGAGCTGGCTCCTTGGTACGGGTGATGCGCGTGGTATTGCGCTCCTCTTCCTCATTTCTGGATTTATCATGCTGATGGTCGCACTGCTCGCCTTCACCACAAAAAGTTACCGAATTCTCAGCAAATTCTATGCTAAGTCGTGATTTACTTGGTTCAGATTATTTATAGTATTTCGTAAAAAGGGGAAACAATGTCCGAACATACACCTGAAAAAACACCTGAAGAGGCGCCAAAAACCGAGGCTGCACCAGTGCACCACACACAACCGGCACAAACGCCAAGCAAGAAATCACAAAAGCCACTTATCATTACATTCTCGATTTTTGGCGCGATTATCCTACTAGTCCTTGGCCTTGTTGGTGGCACCGTGCTCACCCGCACCCTCGGCCCGAACGCCTCACCCTCACTCTCAACTTCAGCCGACGGCAACCAAACCGTGACCGATGAAGAAAGTTCAATTGCATCAGTTGCCGAAAAAGTAGGGCCAAGCGTAGTCTCTATCGTCACCCAGACACGCACCAACTCGTACTACGGCTCGACTTCAGGCGAAGCTGCAGGCACGGGCATTATCGTCAGCAAAAACGGCTACGTGATGACCAACAACCACGTCCTCGAAGGTGCAACTTCAGTGTCAGTTGTTGACAGCACTGGAGAACTCTACGAAGACGCGACAATCATTGGTCGCGACCCACTCAATGACATTGCGTTTATTAAAATTAAGTCTGACAAAGAATTTACCGCAGCAGCACTTGGCAATAGTTCAACCATCCGCACTGGGCAACAGGTTGTTGCAATCGGAAATGCGCTCGGCCAATACAGCAACACAGTCACAAGCGGTATTATTTCCGGCACAGGTCGCCCAATCACTGCCGATACGGGGAGTGGAGATACCGAAACCCTCACCGACCTCATCCAAACCGATGCCTCAATCAACCCAGGAAACTCGGGTGGCCCACTCGTAAACATGGCCGGCCAAGTTATTGGTATCAACACCGCAATCGTAGAAGACGCCAATGGCATTGGCTTTGCGATTCCAGTTAATGCAACTAAGGGTGTGCTCGCAGGTGTGCTCGACACGGGCAAGGTAACCCGCGCCTACCTTGGCGTCAACTACCTCACTATTACGCCTGATGTAGCCCGTGAGTATAAGCTCGACGTAAACAGTGGTGCATACGTCTATGCCAGCGGTTCATCAAGCCCGGTTGCCTCAGGTAGCCCAGCGGAAAAAGCAGGCCTTAAGAGCGGCGACATCATTACCAAGATTAATTCTGAAACAGTCGGTAAAGACGGCAGCCTCTCGAGCATCCTCGGCGAATACCGCCCTGGCGATAAGCTCACTATCACCTACCTGCGAGACGGCAAAGAACAAACCACGACCGTCACGCTCGGCACCTACAACGGATAATTTCACAACGTTCCCGTGCGCCTTTCGAGCGTATAATGGGGAGCAATGTTGGAGAAGAATCCGAACCTCCCACTAGACATTCCTCGGACCGTCACACCAGAACTTTCTAGGCGCCCGCTCGACGAAAACTGCGACTATGTGCAATTTCCATTCGACCTTTACGCCCCGCTTCCTTTAAAGGGTCTCAAATTTGTGCAGCCTACCGAGGAGGCCTTGCAACTCGAGGCGCTCCTTGATGCGCCTACTCCCAAATCTGCAGAGTCGACTGATGAAGACGATCCAGATCACTACACAAAGCGAGATATCATCAATCAGGCGTTGGCGGTCGTAGGCATCCTTACGGCCGTGATGTACGGCGCTGACGTCGCCCAAAATACCGCCGAAGAAAGCAAAGCCGAGCCAAGTATTGAAGTTGTTGCGCACGCGCTGCATCCCGAAAATGAAGACCGCGTGGTAATTGTGGACGACGGGTTTAATACCTATAACGCAAACTATTTAAGCCAGACCCTCGGCCCTTCAATCCAAGAAGCAGTAGACGGCCAGATATGGTCGGTTCAGAGTAACAACGCAACTACCAGTGTTGATGCACTTTTCGATAAAGCCTACGATCTTGCGATCTCAAAAGATATTACAAGCATTTCTGTCGTCACCTACAGTATGGGTGATGTACGCGGTACGGGACTCGCGGAAAAATTCGTCAAGGAAACGGACATTCCTGTTGAAAATATCGTCATTATCTCTGGCCCATCAGGCTACGATAGCCTTCGAGAGAGCCGTAAAGATGAAATGGCCTGGGCGCAGTTTATCGCCTCTGTAATTCCGGGTTCGTCTCACTCAACATTTTGGCGAAAGGTCGCCGAACTCTGGTTTTACAAAGACAACTTCACCCGCTCCGAAGAAAATCCTTGGGAGTTCGTCACTAAGAATATCCCTCGGTTCTTTAAAACACTCGACGGTATTAACATCCGCTTTAAGCAGCCGCACACGAGTAATAATTCACTTTTAATGCAAATGGCCGCGCTCGAGAATGGAAAGCCCACTAATCGGGTTGAGTCTATTGGAAAGTACCAACAAGAGCATAACGAGCAAAGTTCAATCATCACCTATATCTCAAGCTCAACTTACGATGCAATGTTAAATGACGATTTCGCACGCGACAAATTTGAAGAAGCCGCAGACAAAGGTGGCCTTGAGTTTAATAGTTACGAAGTCGACGGAGTGGCGCACGGCGACTACTACGTTAAAGATGCGGTTGCCTCGTTCCAGGACACGTTCAAGCAAGCCAGTGAAGATATTATTCCGCAAACCCTCGAAGCACGCGCCGACCGATATCTTCGAGAATTTGAAGCTTATAATTTAGACACGTTCATGGCCGACACCGACAAAGACGACCAAAAATAAAGTAGCCCCGTAGGGCTACTGTTTACTTACTTCTTACCTTCGATTGATACGTGCGGCAGGATTTTATCGAGCCACTTAGGCAGCCACCAAGCAGACTTACCAAGATACGACATAATGACCGGCACAATAAGGAGGCGGACGATGAATGCATCTACCAGCACACCGAGTGCAAGCGCAAACCCAATCGATTGAATCGTGGCGTCGTGGTTGGTAATAAACCCACCAAACACCGACACCATAATAAGTGCCGCCGCGACGACCACACGGCTTCCGATTGCAAAGCCGTCAACAACCGCCCGCTTGGCCTTCTTCGTGTAATGGAACGCTTCTTGCATGCCCGACACGAGGAAGAATTCGTAGTCCATCGCCAGCCCAAACAGAATACCGATTGCAATGATTGGAATGAAGCTTACAATCGGTGCGGGTGCGTCGGTAATGCCAAGCCAGCCCCACTGGAAGACGGCCACGAGCGCACCAAACATTGCCGCAACTGAGAGCAAGAACCCGAGCGTAGCCTTAATTGGAATAAGCACCGAGCGGAACGCGATCATCAGAATCAGGAACGAAAGCCCTACTACAACCGCCAAGTACACTGGCATCGCATCAGCAAGTTTTTGGTTAATGTCGATTTGAATCGCCGTCGTGCCCGTTACCGCGATAGAAATTTCATTACTGTCGTTGGTGATTTCTTTTTGCGTGTCATCTTCACGAATACGCACGACGAGGTCTTTGGTCGCTTCTTCTGAAGGACCGGTCGTTGGTGTCACCTGAATCACACCCTTCGTGCCATTGTCAGTCACGAGCGCCGCCATGGCAGTATCAACACCCTCAACGTCATTCAAGCGTTCAGCAATTTGTTGGAGCTGGTAGTACGGTGCATACGTTTCAACTTGGGTTGCAATTGCTGCTTGGGCCTCAGCTTGTTGCGCCGGGGTCATCATCATTTGCAGTTGCTCAGCGGTCACGCCAAGTTCTGCTGCCTTGGCCGCGAGTTGGTTTTGCGCCTCGGTCATAATACGCGCCTGAACGGCAGCCTTGTCAGAATCTGATACGCCCGGCATACCTTCTACGACAATCAGGAGTGGGCCGTTTGAACCTTTTCCGAAGCCTTTGGCCAACAGATCGTAGGCTTCACGTTGAGAAGTTCCCTGCGCTGCGGTTTCGTCAGTTGGAAGGCCAAGCTGAAGATGGCTCATTGGCCATGCAAGCAGCACGATAACCGCCAGCGCGCCCACAAGCACGGTCTTGCGATACTTCGTAATTCGCTCACCCAAGCGGTACCACATAGTCTTGTGGCTAACATCTTCGTGGTGGACGATACCCTTCTTTTGTTGCGCTTTAATTGCCTTGCGGGTCTTGCGACTAAATAGGCCGAGCTTAAAGATGCCGAGGAGTGCGGGAATTAGGGTGATAGCAACGAGTGCTGCGATCGCGACGGTTGCGGCTGCGGCAAGGCCCATGACGGTCATGAATGGAATCTGAACTACTGAAAGCGCCGCAAGGGCAATCACCACAGTTGCTGCCGCAAAGATGACGGCATTACCCGCAGTTGAAATTGCTTTTCCAGCCGCGGTCTTCATATCGTAGCCGTCTATGACGTAGGTTCGATAGCGATTAATGATGAACAGTGAGTAGTCGATACCAACGGCAAGGCCAAGCATCACCGCAAGAGTCGGCGCAGTCGTCGAAAGTTCAATAATTTGGCTAAGCGAGAAGAGCCCAAGCATACTCACGCCTACTGCAACAATCGCAGTTACCAGTGGCATACCCGCGGCAATAAGTGAACCCAAGGTCACAAGCAGGACCACAAGTGCGAGTACAAGCCCGGCAATCTCACCGACGCCAAGAATTTCGCCCACTTCTTGTTTCACGAGGTCGCCACCCGCTTCAATCGTCAGATCGTCGCTGCGTGCGTTATCGATCTTTTCCTGTACACCCGCAATAGTCGTATCACTCAGTCGACCACTGTCACCTTCGCCCTGCATTTGCACGGTAATGTAGCCGATATTTCCATCTTCAGAAATAGCCGTAGGGTTTACAAAAGGAGTAATTGCATCGGTGACCCCGTCGACACCCGCAATGTTGTCAGCAAGCTGCGTAATTTCAGTCTGATAGTCGGTAATCTTCTTGCCATCAGGAACGGCAATTACCACCTTTGCGGACTGCGCGCCCGTATCCGGGAATAATTCATTAAAACGAGTCAGCGCGGTTTGCGCTTTCGTACCAGGGATTGAGATCTCACTGGTAGTATTAAATCCGACCTGCGTGGCAATAATACCAAGCACTGCCATGATTACCACCCAAACGCCCAAAATCCACCATTTGAGCTTAAACATTAGTTCACCAAGCTTGCGCAGCTGTTCGGCCATTTACACTCCCCTATTTTCCATCAGGCTTATTCTTTCTAAGTATAGCTGATAATGGGCGCTTCTTGAATAAAAGCTTCCTGTTCGAGCACCTCGAGCATCGCGCGCGCAACCTCTTCGCGTCCAACAAACGGCTTTGTTGGACCATGGAGTCTGAGCGCGTACTTACGCGGCTTCACATTTTGCAACTTCAGTACGCGAATTGAAGTCCAATCGAGCGAGCTCCCTTGCAATACTTTTACATGCTCAATCCCGTCATTTACTCGATTTAGATCAACAAGACTCACCGCAAGATTCAAAAACCTATCAACGAGTGTAATTCTATCGCCAGGAAAGCGTACACCCGTACCAGTCACATCGACGAACCTTGTGATATTCAACTTATTCATCGCCTGGGTGACCACTTCGGTGGCTTTCGTCTGCACATCCGAGGCAGAACCTTTTACGTGACCGATTGCACTCACCACAGCTTCTTGGCCTTCAAGAAGCCTAATGACATCATCAATATTTGTTGCATCACACGGCACCACCTGCAGGTTTGGGTGCTTTGGAAAATCATGAGTACCTCGCACGCCCGCGCGCACCATGTGTCCACGGCGCAGAGCTTCGGCCACGAATACACGACCCAGTCGACCATTGGCCGCTATCACTGCAATTCTCATTATTCCATCCTCCGAGCAAACGCCTCTTCAGTTTCGCGGGTAAAGATTTCGGCAATTTTAGGACCAACACCATACAGCTTTTGCAGACGTTTTGAGAACTCTTCTTCATCGAGTGAGCTGTCGAGCATGTAGATAAGCGACCCTTCGTATTCGCGAATGAGGCGATCCATACATACCTTTAAGCCGTGCGCGGTAACGTGCTGATAACGAGTGTAGCCTCCTCGGTGGAGTACACGCACGAGCTCGTACTCAGATGCCTCAGTAATTGCCCAAGGAGTGTCGAGCTTTTCTTCAATAAATAATTTCCAGGTCGTCACCGCCACGCCTGATTGGATTGGCTTTCCAAAAAGGTAGCATAAAAGAAACCAGCGAAATAGATCAGTATCGCTTGAAAGTGGGTCGAGGTCGAATTCGGCCGCGGTATGAGACTTTCTTTCTTTACGCGGCACGAAGAATTTTCTCCATCGCCTTACCTTTCGCCAGTTCGTCGATAAGCTTATCAAGGTAGCGAATTTCACGCATCAATGGATGCGGAATGTCTTCTACGCGCACACCACAAATAATCCCCGTGATTTGGCTGCGCGCTGGGTTCATTTTTGGTGCATTGGCAAAGAAATCCTCAAAGTTTGTTTGATCCTCGAGCTTCGCGTCGAGTTCTTTTTTTGAATAGCCCGTGAGCCAGCGAATAATTTCGTCGAGCTCTTGTTTAGAGCGACCCCTTTTCTCTACTTTTGTCACGTAGAGTGGATACACGCTGGCGACTGGGAGTTTATAGATACGGTGATTTTCCATGGCAATATTCATCCTTATACCTATTTCTATTATAATCGAAATAGAACACATGTGGTTCCCTGACGATGGATGCTGTACCAGGATGGAAAAGACGGCACACTAATCTAAAGGAGAATGTATCATGGCATGGATTGTCTTAATTATATCGGGGTTGTTAGAGGCGGTGTGGGCGACGGCGCTCGGAAAGTCGGAGGGACTTTCGAAGTTGACACCGAGTATTGTCTTTGTGATAGCTATTATTGCGAGCATGGCGGGGTTGGCCTACGCAACGCGCACGCTGCCGATTGGAACCGCGTATGCGGTATGGGTGGGTGTTGGTGCGGTGTTGACGATTGGGTATGCGATGGTGACGGGAGTTGAGAGTATTTCGATCATAAAGATTGTGCTACTCCTTATGATTGTTGCGGGGATTGTGGGGCTTAAGTTACTGCACGATTAGCGAAGTGCAGTGATGTGGAGCCAGTCTGGGCGACCTTCGCCGCGGAAGTCTTCGTCGGAAGTAATAGTTACTTTGCTAAAACCGGTTTCTTTAAGGATTTGCGTAATTTCATCTTCAAGCCAGAAATGGAAATAGCGCGGGCCATCCATTTTACGAGTGGTTGATTCTTCGCCTTCACCTGCTTTGAGGGTAAACGCGAGGCGGCCGGTTGAGTTGAGCGCCGTATGGACTTTTCTTAGCACGAGACGGAGTTCTGGTTCGGTGAAGTGAAGGAAGACCGCGTCGGCAAAGATCATGTCGTAGTTTTTACCTAGGTCGTCTTCTATGGCGTTGAGAAGACGCGCTTCAAGGCCTTCGCTGCGAAGGTGGTCGATGAAGCCCTGGCTGGCATCGGTGAGTTCCATTGAGTAGCCTTTTGAGACAATGTATTTTGCGTCTTTGCCTGTGCCGCTGCCGATTTCAAGAATTCGTGCATCCTTTGAAAGTGCGTCGAGGTTTACATCAATCCATACTTGAAGTGGGCCAAAGACTTCGCTTGGAGAGGTGTCGATGTAGGTTTGGACTTTTGTGTTGTAGGTGGCGAGGGTTTGGGAGTTAGTGGTTTGCATTTACACTCACTATATCAAACTAGGCGAAGCTTATTTAGAAGTTTGATCGCTCGGAAAAAGACTAAAGTTAGCATCAGTTACAAGGGGCCTATGGCCAGGATCAAGAGAGCTAGCAAACAGGTCGCTGTATTTCTCTCGGGTCTCATCATTTAGTGACATCCAGTATTCCGGCTCTGCAGTGAAATTTTCGGTATAGGATGTAATCATATTAGATACAATAATCCTTTTTTCCTTTTCGTCGAGCTTATCAAGATCATGCAGAAAATCATAATCTTTACGGTCCCTTCGAAGGTATGACATCAAGACATACGTCTTGCCATCCTGAGGGAAGACCGTAAGAAAAAAGGGTTTCATGCGATTTGAATAATTGTCAGGGCTAAGGTCGTTAATAAGCGTTCCGTCGTATGCCAACTCCATATTAAAAGTTGAGCTAACCGCCATAGGCAATTCTTCGTCTACCACCATTACTGCGGTTTCAATTACGTGATACTTACCTTTCGCATATGTATCACTGAAGATGCGCCTTGTAACTTTCTGATCCTCAAGACCTAAATCAAAGCCAGGCTGGAACATATTTTCCATCATAGCCAGTCCCGCCTCGCTTAGTGGGAAGTCTTGTGTTTGATTGGTCAGTATTCTTTCGTGAGTAGCATGCACCATCCCGCGTCTAGTGTTGAACTCCTTTGCGGCCGCCCGCATTGCGAACAGATATTCTTGCTCCTTGTTACCTATTGAATAATCATAGTTATCAATTGGGTGAAATATTTTATCGTGATCCCCACACATTCCCTGGAAAGTCGTAGCCGCATTGCGGCCAGTTTCCACCAACGACCCCCAATCTGAACTATTTCGATCAAAATGCATTACGTGACCATCTTTTGATAGCGCAAGAAGCAACCTTTTGTTTGATATCGAATGAGCTCTTATTGTTGGTGCGTCGCAGCCTATAAGGTAGCAAGCTTTGGTGGCTGCCATCGATTGATTTACAAGTTTTCTGTGCGAACGAAATACTTCAGCTTCTTTATCTTTATTCATGCGCTCAACAAACTCCTGCTCGTCAAATTATAGTACATACATACCCGTCCAGGGGCAATACATACAATATCGTGCGATATTAAAAACCATGCCTAATCAAGAACTTAAGCATATATCATTTACGAAGCGGCGTCTATGTTCGTATTGTAGTCAGCGCCAAGCTCTTCCATCAGTTCCGCTACTGCGGTATTGTTCTCTGTCTCAAATCTAGCAAGATGAATAAGCCCCATAACATCGCCTATCGTTTGCCTTTCAATGGCGTCATACGCAGCCATAGAGTGAAAATGGCGTTGCGCAAGCATATTAAGCACTTCCTCGGAAAGCCTTAAAAGCTTCTTAGTATCCGCATGCGATATTGCAGTCTCACTGGTAGATTGTAAATCAATATGCGCAAGCCGCTTGTCTCTAATCACCTTAAGCTTTTCTATAATTGGCTCAATCTCTAAGAATAGAGCCTTTATATGTATTAAATCTTCACGATCAAAACCTTTGTAGGCAATAGATAGTTCATCAATATATTCGCGATCTTCCTGAAACTCACGAAAATCCTGTGCGGTTAAGTGTTTCTTATTCTGCTCCGCATAATCAACTAATCGTCGTAAATAGAGGGCATCCTTATGCGATACAAATATTCGAGCTAGTGTCATATAAAGCATATAGCCCGCCATGGCTTCAAAGGGAGTAAAAGCACCTTTATACCTATTCATTGCACTCAAATTACCGACAGCCTCATCCTTTCCTACAATATTTGGGGCTTTCAATTTCTGAAGGGCTTTGACAACCGAAAACGCCATTACAGCATTTGAATGCAGTCTTGATAACATTTCGTGGCGTTCGTGTAGTTTCCTAAACTGGGAGCTCATAATATATCTTAGACTTTCCTATAATCGGATAGTCGTGCTTGTTGCACAAAATACACATTACCACGAGCACGAGTGATGGCAACATAAAGTTTATTCTTGGTTGATTTATTGATACGTGAGAAGTTGCCGGTTTTTACCATAGGCCACGTCGTTGGGTTTAAAACGACACATATATCCTGAAACTTATCAATTCCCTTAGAAGCTCCCCAGTTCATAGATGCACATTGATAATCAAGATGCGATTGATAAAACAGTTTCGCAATATTGTCGTCTTCTGCTATTCTTTTAATCTCAGCTTCGTCCTCAACAATCGAAATGGTGCTTTCCCTATCGTCATGTGAGTATATATTTATACCTAAATTCGCGGTTACATAACCGCACACAGAAGAACTGCACCTATAGCTCGTAGACAGTGTCGTATCGTCTATTTCAAAAGCGTCGCCAAACGCCTCTTTATAGGCATCATAGCCATTCTCGAATAAGTTTTTTCGAGTATTGCCATCCCGACTTGTATCATAAGTGTGCTGATAAAAGTCTCCTACGTATAAAATGTTCGTTTTGCACGCAGACAGGCTTTTTATAAAATTAAAATCATGAGCAGCGAAGTCTTGCACCTCATCAATTATCAGTGCATCATAAAAACGATCAATGCGACTTAGGATTTCTTCCAGGGAGAAGTTGCCTAGTAGTAAGGCCAGGCGATTACCGAGCAAGTTACCGCTGTAATCTTGATAGTATAGAGTATCTTTTGAGGTAACTCCTTTTCTTGCAAAAGACTGCTGTTCGTTATTGTAATTTATCGATCTAGAACCAACCAAATAGTACGTACAAGGCAGATAACAAAAACTGTACAGAAACGAAAAATAAGTGTATATCGAAATATTCTCAGGTATCTCCCCAAACTTTTCGATAACTCTCTCATTAAGGTTCTCGTAATTGTTGTTGGTGTAGGTTATTATCAAAGTCCTCTTATCCAAAGAGAGCTCGTTAATAATACTTCTTGTTTTACCCGATCCTGCAACTGCAAGAATTAACTTTTTACCCACGCAAACGCCTCGTTAATGTATTCTGGTATTACAATTTCATCCTGCAGCTCCGATAGCTTATATGCCGCCTCTGCCTTAGATGACAACATGTATGCCTGCTTGTCTTTTTTAGATGCAAAAGTCTTGTCGCATAAAACCTCATTTAAGTCATAGATGCATTTCTCAAAAGTATAATTCTTTGCATCGTTGTCGAAGAACACCTTAATATTCGCCGATGCATGCTTGCTGTAATTATCTATACAGTTTTTTTGAGGATCGCCATCATTATCGCGTATCACGGCAGTTTTTATATCTAGTAACTTTGCGATCTCCATATAACGCTTAAAACTCAATCCTCCTATTGAGGCCACGTACACACCTTCATCCTCTGGGTACTTCATGTCTTTCTGGAAGTATAATTTTCTGAGCAAGATATATTCCGCCGCACCCTCAACCAAAATAACCTTATCAGAGAGAACGAAGTCTAAAATACTCACGGTTGGAGCTTTTTCGAAGAATTTGGCAGTACCCTCATCTAAGTCCTTTAAAGAAATAGGCTTATTAGCATCCTTGCGAATAAAGATACAGTTTCTTAGATCTAATCTTGAACTAATCATATTGCTATGTGTAGAGATAAAAATCTGAGCCTCTTTTGACGACTTAATTAAGTCAATGAGCTTGTGCATCATATTGTGGCTCAGATGGTTTTCTGGCTCTTCTATGAGGACCACGTCTGGATCATACTTCGTCTTTTTGTTATTTAGGGAGAACTTTGTTTTTATAAAAAATCTTTCGCCAAGCCCAAGGCTATCAATAGATATCTTATCCCTGTAAATAGTAAGGTCCGTTTCTAGATTTGATCTGATACCTGACCTTATTCCGAAGCGGTAGCCTTCTGCAGCCTCGAGCAAGTCGTTTACGCCTTTCAAAGATGCACCTTCGTAGGTATTTTTGTGTGTTCGATAACTACTCTCTAGCTTTGCCCTGTCTTTGATGTCAGATACATGCAGTTGGTAGGCATCTTTTACAAAACCGGCCGTCGTTACATCAAATCTGTCTGAGGAATTATCAATAACAAGATGCCGTAAAAACTTTCTATAACCAGAATAGTGGACGTTTCCAAATGTCTGGAATTCAACCTTATAAAAATCAAAAGGAAATACCTCATCAACATTCTCAAGATATTCCTTAAGTTCACTAGCAAGCTCGGTATTTGGAGTAATAATCATTCGCAAGCCGTAAGCTGGCTTCATGCCTTCACGAAACTTACCCATTAGATCGACAATATTTGGAGCATCAGTTACATTACTGAGATATAGGTCCACCGTTACTATCGGTAGATTCGCGAGCTTGCGATCTATCTTTGGTAAATCTAAAAATGTCCTAGTGGACTGATAATTAAAGATGTTATCTATGCCAACAGCCTTAACCTTCGCATCGTTACCGGATACTACAAAGTCAATTGCCGATATAATTGAACTTTTTCCTGCCTCATTATCGCCAACTATGATGTTCTTCTCTTGGTTGAAATCCACTTCATAGTCAGAAAATTTTCTATAGTTATGTAAGACAATCCTGTTAATCCAAGCACCCATAGCTCCTCCATGTGGTTATTTACGATTTACTTATTATAATCTAAAGTCTAGTTAATCCGTCCGTCCCTACTTGCATCCGCCAAACGCGTCAATTATCCGCGAAAATCACCAAGTGCGGGTACAGGGACTCTAACCCCAGCGCGCTGTTAGCGCGTTGGGCTGCCTGGACTATTTTTCTCTTGAAGAGGTCCAGCGCTACAGCAAAACTCTTACCAATATAAAAACCCAACTCGAGGTTGGGTATTTTATATTGGTGCGGGTACAGGGACTCTAACCCTGGACCTCTTCCTTGGCAAGGAAGCGCTCTAACAGCTGAGCTACACCCGCGTGCTCATATGAGTATAGGGGTTAAGGAGATTTTTTTCAAGGGGTAAATGGTGGGTTTCAGGCTATGCTCAGCGAATCAGCGGATACTAAGGATGTAAAGAGTTAACGAGAGGAGATTGCGCTATGAAGCAACAGAAACGCACCTTTACGAAACGAATTACAACTTTAACCGCAGCATTTTCGTTCGCAGCTACTGGTTTGGCCTTTATGGGAACGGGTGGCAGCGCATCCGCAGCAGCAGCAGGAGGCTTTAATGTCTACAATAACTGTGGTGGTACTCGAACTTTTGGGTATAACTACTATAACTCCGCGCCCGGTACCGGTGCGTATCACCAAGTAGGTGCGGGATCAACGTATCGCGTTAATAGCGGTACGGGTATTTTCCGCGTTGAATTACCAAAAGGTGTCTACAATACCTTCGTGTATAGCGGAAGCAACAATACGCTTTCAATGTGTTAATACCTATCACATAAAAGAAAATACCCCATCGCGTGGGGTATTTTCTTTGGTGGCTCCTCCCAGACTCGAACTGGGGACACGCGGCTCTTCAGGCCGCTGCTCTACCAACTGAGCTAAAGAGCCGTCTCGGTTGAACTTAAACTATTTTACTAGAGGTGGGGCTATATTTCAAGCCCCCTACCCCTAGTGAAAAATTGTTAGCGCTTGTTAAGGCCGTCGCCAATCTTCTGCACTGCATCGATAAGTTCGATTGGGAACAGAAGTGTGGTCTTTTGGCTTGGCTCGGTGCTAATACGCTCAATAGTGTTGAGGGTACGAAGGTTCAATGCACCAGGTGTGCTTGCAATAATGCGCGCAGCTTCAGAAAGTGTCTGAGCCGCAGCCTTTTCACCTTCAGCATTAATAATGTTACTGCGACGTTCTCGCTCGGCTTCGGCTTGCTTGGCCATTGCACGCTTCATGTCAGATGGAAGCTCAATGTTTTGGATCTTTACGTTTTCAACGTCAATTCCCCATTGTGAGGTTTGTGCGTCAACGATTTCCTTAATCTTTTGCGCGGCTTCTTCACGCTTTGAAAGCAGTTCGTCGAGCTCGAAGTTACCAGTAATATCACGGAGTGCAGCTTGTGCAAACTGGCTAGTTGCGTAGACGTAGTTAGTCGTTTCGAGCACTGCCTTTGCTGGGTCGAGCACGCGGAAATACACAACCGCGTCGACACCGGCTGTCACGTTATCGCGAGTAATCACTTCTTGCTTTGGCACATCGATAGGCGTTGAACGCACGTCCACACGGATCATCTTTTGGAAGATTGGAATCACGATGCGAAGGCCAGGTTGACGAATGCCAGTAAACTTACCGAGCGTCAGTACGACACCTCGTTGGTATTGGTTAATAACTTTAAGCCCGCTCAGAATGAATAGGCCGACAACAATGACAATCGTCCATGTCCAGAAATCCATGTATACTCCTCCTTAATTTCCCTTTATTGTATCAGGAGTCGAAGGTGCTGGCTATACGCCGTAGTTCCACTGAGATGTTCGAGCCCAAATATTACCATACCCGCTAGTCTTAAGAACGCTTAAAGCTGCATCAGCATTTCTACATGTTGAAGCGGCAGTGCTCGTCCAGACCGGGGTATATTCTTTTACACCGCTCGTCGTAGTACTAATGTAAAAGGCATTCCCGCTTTTTGCCATCGCGACGATACCGACCTCACTACCATCGGATGCAAAACAGTACGCTATATTATTCGCGACAGTCGTAGAGTAAGAATTGGTCGAAAACTTAAAGGCTATTTTTGAATCAGCAACAATCGCCGCAAAATCCGCCGTACTTGCGGGTGTTGGATAGCGCCCCTGTGTATTATCAATTTTCCACGCCTCAAGTTTCTTAAAAAGTGTTGAGAGGTCATTCTGCACTGCCGAGTCATGTGTTCGATTTTGTATACCCGTATATGCAACAATTGTAATAGCCGCGAGAATCGCGATGACGACCACCACAATAAGAAGTTCGACAATCGTAAAGCCTTTTTGTTTTGCCCACTGCATTACATCAACTATAGCACGAGCGTAAGCATTTTTCCCAACCCGCAACTCAGTCTATAATAAGTCTGTATGGATGGCGCAACAGCTCGAATTCCGCTCGCAGAACGCATGCGACCACAGACGCTTGATGAAGTGATTGGTCAAACACACTTGCTCGGAAATAACGAGATTCTTCAACAAATCGTAAAAAATCGCGAACCAGTAAGCCTTATCTTATGGGGCCCACCGGGAAGCGGTAAAACAACCTTAGCGCGCGTCATCGCAAAAGAAGTCGACGCCGAGTTCATTGAATTATCGGCAGTCACAAGCGGCAAGAAAGATGTCGAAAAAGTCGTTGAACATGCTCGACAAAACTGGAACTTACGACTTCGTACTATTTTGTTTGTTGATGAAATCCACCGTTTCAATAAAGCCCAGCAAGATGCCTTTCTCCCCCACGTTGAATCTGGCCTTATCACCCTAATTGGCGCAACGACCGAAAACCCAAGCTTTGAGGTGATTACGCCACTCCTTAGCCGGACACGAGTTTTAGTACTTGAGCCACTTACAAAGGATGCAATTATTCACATACTTACTCGCGCGGTTGCAGCCGAAAAAGCCACTAAACGCGTGGCCCCCGAAGCACTCGACTACATCGCGGAGCTTGCGGGTGGAGACGCCCGTGTGGCGCTCGGCAACCTTGAGCTCGCCCTAAATCTAAGCAAGAAAGTCTCAATCGAAACCGTGAAAACCGCCGCCCAGAAGCGTGTGCCTGGCTACGACAAGAAAGGCGAAATGCACTACAACGTTATTAGCGCGTTTATTAAAAGTATGCGCGGCAGTAATGTCGATGCGACACTGTATTATTTAGCACGCATGATTGATGCGGGCGAAGACCCTAAGTTTATTGCTCGACGCATGGTGATTTTTGCCTCTGAAGATATTGGCCTTGCAGGAAATGGCGCGCTTGGTCTGGCGCTCAACGCCTTTCAAGCAGTTGAGCGCGTCGGCATGCCCGAATCAAGCTATATTCTTTTCCACGTCGCAACCGCACTCGCCAAATCTGAAAAATCACGCCAAACAACTGACGCCATGCACCGGGCCCAGCAACTTGCCAAGCACTATCCCGATGCACCCGTCCCACTCCACCTACGCAATGCGCCCACTAAGCTCATGAAAGACCTAGGCTACGCAAAAGATTACAAATGGGAAGCCGATTTTAAGCACGGTAAAGGCTTTTTACCCGACGATTTGAAAAACGAAAAGATCTTCTAGTTCCGCTTATCCTTGCATGTTACCCCTATAAATGGGTAAACTTGTCGAAATGACCAACCCCGAGAAGACGTATGATGAAATGCTCTCCGGCCTCGCTCGGGTTGATAGTGGTGCCGGCTATTCGTACCTAAATCCCGAATACACCGCCCAAGACATTCAACTTTCAATTACCCCGGGCAATCTCCTTTCAGTGCTCCATAAGGCACGCGAAGCTCGTGACCACGGCTATTCATGGCGTGGCTTTAAAGTGGGCGCTGCTGTGTTTGCGATGACTCAGTCCCCTTCGGGCTACCAAATCGTTACGGGCGCAAACTATAAGCCATCGGAGGAATCTGACGTTAACGTGCACGCCGAGCAACTCGCCACGCAGCGTGCACGCGAGTTCGGCCACAACATCATTTCAATTATTGGCGTCGTAGGCGAAACCCAGCTCGATCAGCAAAGCGGCCATGCCACGCATACCCTTCACCCATGTGGCAAGTGCCGTCACGCGCTCGGCAGCTCGCCACTCGTGCACCCTGAGCACACCCTTATCGCAAGTGCGCTCCCCGACTTTCGCACCATTGAGCTTTCGACTATTTCACGCCTGACTCAGTACCACGACGAAGCTGCTTTCGACACCGTAACGCGTCTTGAAATTCCAAAGCTCTCAATCCTCGAACCACTGATGATGGGTGGCGTGGTTCACCCCACCGACGATCAAGCAATTCGCGACGAAGAACACGCCTGGGATGCAGCTATGGAGCCTCACCTCGAAGTATTTAGGCGCAAGCGCGCCGCTTAAGCGCCTGGCGTAAAGTCTTTTTTGAGCGCCTCGTAGACGCCGTTTGTCCAACCAAAGCCGTCTTGCAGCACGTACTCACCGCCACCACCAAGTCCATCGCCGCTTTCGACGTTATACTTTTCAACGAATTTTCCGGTTGCATCGTATACGCGCTTATTCAGATCGGTCCAGCGATTGGCGACTTCATTCGCAAGGTCATCGTACCCATAGCGCTTCAGCCCTTGAATCGTGACCCATTGCAGCGGCGCCCAGCCATTTGGTGCGTCCCATTGTTGGCCATTATCAATCGCGGTCGTGACGACTCCACCTGGATGCAAAAAGTCTTTGCGAATTACTTCAACCACCGCCTCGGCCTGCTCCTTTGTCGCAATGCCCACGAAGAGTGGGAATACACCCGCTAAGCTTTTCACTGAAGTATGCACGCCGTGGTGGAAATTATAGTCCCTAAAGAAGCCTTCTTTTTCATCCCAGGCGTACTCTTGAATGGCGTCCGCGCGCGTCTTAGCTTTTTGCCTAAATTGACGAGCTTGTAACAAATTAAACGAAGCCTTGTAGCTGTCGGCAATAGTCATTTCAAGGTGATACAACAGGCAGTTCAAATCAACCGGAATAATATCCGCCGTGTGAATCGTGCGAATATCCAATGGATCCATAAACCAACGAGAACTAAAGTCCCAGCCCGATTCTGCCGCGGCCCGAAGGTGAAGATATAGCCTGCTGGCATCTTTACGGCCAGACTTTTCGGCCGTTTCAATATCTTCGCGGAGTGACTCGGGGCGTGGGGTTGTTTTGTTGTCGTAGTAGCGATTAAGCAGTGTGTCATTTGGCATTTTGACGACGCGTCGATAGGCGCCGTGTTCGCTTTCAGCAATCTTACTACGCCCCTTCATCCAAAAACGATATTCTTGCGTGAGATACGGCAAGTATTCACGCAGCACTTTTTTGCCGCGCTTGCCCGCAAGGAGGCGTACCATGTGTGAAAAGAATGGCGGTTGTGATCGGCTCAATAAGTAGGTGCGGTTTGCTGTTGGAATATAGCCATATTTACGAATCATGTGCGTGTAGTTTCGCATCATACCGTCGATGATCTTCCATTTTCCCGCCGCGCCGAGGCCGAGCATGATAAAGTAGGTATCCCAGTAGAACTGCTCGTTAAAACGGCCGCCCGGCACAATGTAGGTGTAGGGCAGCGCTAATAACGAACCCTTCGTGGTGCGGTTACGGCGCTCGAGGAATTTCCAAAGCTCGTCAATATGTTCGAGTGGTGTGTGATCTGGGCTACTTTCGTAGGCGCGCTGGTACACCCCTTCGGTTGCATCATAAAAATGGCGTGTCACAAAATCACGCAAATCAAACTCTGGGTCACTTTTTAAAAGTGCGTATTCTTCTTTGATAGATTTAAGGCGGCGTGCCGGCACAAGGTCAACGAAGGTCTTTCCATCGCCATAGACATTCGCCTTTTGCACTTCAAGTAAAAGCTCCCCTAGCAACTCGTCGACGTCTTTATCACCATTCGGAAGCATGACGGCAGTTTTCACAACCGCAGCCTTCAGCGGGTCAGTAATTTGGTCGGTTTTTATTTTAGGGATACTTACCATACCAATAAGTATAGCCCCATAAAGGGGCTATAGCTAGAACCGAAAGGTTGTGAAAAACTACTTGCTTGCGCGCTTACGCTGGTTAGGCTCAAGGTAACGCTTACGAAGGCGGAGACTTTGTGGAGTTACTTCCAAAAGCTCGTCGTCTTCGATGAAGTCGATACACTGCTCAAGGCTAAGGTCAGTGAACGGAGTCAACTGAATCGTTCCATCGCTTGATGAGCTGCGCATATTGGTAAGTTGCTTTCCCTTACAGACGTTAATGTCGAGGTCACCCGAACGGTTGTAAAGACCCACGATCATGCCTTGGTACACGGTTGTACCAGGACCAACAAAGAGTTCACCACGAGCTGCCGCAGTATCGAGTGCATATGCAGTGGTCTGGCCTGCTTCAAAGGCAACAAGCGCACCGTTACGGAGCTGCTGGAGCTTCGCGCCAAGTGGCTGGTAGCCGTGAGGAAGGCTGTTCATGATTACTGTGCCCTTAGTTGCGGTAAGCAGAAGATTACGAAGACCAATCATTGCACGAGTTGGAATGATGTAAGTCACACGAGTCGTGCCGCTGCTGGTCTGCTCTTGCTTAAGTGTCGTCGCACGACGTGCACCAAGTTCTTGGCTCACTGCACCGAGGAATTCAGCAGACACTTCGATAAGAAGCTCCTCAACTGGCTCTTTTACGACACCGTCTTCCTCAATTGTCACCACTTGTGGGCGTCCAACTTCAAATTCGAAGTCTTCACGACGAAGGGTTTCAATAAGGACTGAAAGGTGCAGTTCACCACGCCCAGATACGACGAAGCCAATTCCCTCTTCCGCAACGCGAAGTGATACGTTAGTTTCAAGTTCTTGCTTAAGACGGTCACCAATTTGACGACTAGTGTTGTACTTCGCTTCCTTACCCTTGAGCGGGCTGGTGTTAGGACCAAGATACATGCTAATTGTTGGTGCTTCAATTTCAATGACTGGAAGCGCTTCAGGCTGGTCTTTATCAGCAAGGGTTTCACCAATGTGTGCATCGGCAACACCGGTGATAGCAACAATGTCGCCCGCACCGGCTTCTTCAATTTCTTCACGAACCAAACCACGGTATCCGAAAAGTTTGTCTACCTTTGCGTTTACTGCAGCACCGTCACGCTTGATCAAAACGATTTGCTGGCCGCGCTTCAAAGTACCACGGCTAATACGACCAATTGCGTACTTGCCAAGGAATGAATCATACGCGAGTGAAGTCACAAGCATCTGGAAAGGCTTGTCGATTTCAACAGTTGGCGCAGGAATGTCGTTAATGATGGCGTCAAACACTGGAGTGAGGTCGGTGTGTTCGCTTGGATTGTCTGGAAGTTCAGTCCACGCCTTACCTTCACGACCAATGGCGTAGTACACAGGATAGTGAAGTTGGTCGTCGCTAATTGCAAGTTCCAAGAAGAGTTCAGATACTTCATCGAGTACTTCGTCGATACGACGTGATGGCTTGTCGATCTTGTTAATAATCACTACTGGCTTAAGGCCGAGTTCAAGCGCCTTGGAGAGCACAAACTTTGTTTGTGGCATTGGGCCTTCTTGAGCGTCAACAATAAGAAGCACACCGTCAGCCATGTTGAGGGTACGTTCAACTTCACCAGAGAAGTCGGCGTGACCCGGGGTGTCGATGACGTTAATTTTGTAGTCGCCATAGTAGACAGAAGTCTGCTTTGCGGTAATTGTAATACCACGCTCGTGTTCCTGGTCGCCACTGTCCATAATGAGGGACTGGTCCATTTCGGCCTGGTTGGCGCGGAAAGTGTTACTTTGCTTCAAAAGGCCATCAAGAAGCGTCGTCTTTCCGTGGTCGACGTGCGCAATAATAGCAACGTTGCGAATCTGTTCTGGGTTTTTCATAAAAATATGCCCCAAGATGATTAATTTCCAGTTTAATCTCAGGGCTTCCTTATCTGTAATTATAGCATAAGTATCGAATACGGTCAAAGTTCTGACGGTGGTCTATGTCAGCTGTTCCTTAGTGCTCTTCGGGAAGATGAATACAAATGCGCCCACTAACGTCAACGGGACGGTGACCATGAAAAGCGCCACCATTGGGGCGGTGAAGATCGCAAAGAACGAGAACACGGCCATCAGGAGCAGAAGTGGCAGGAACGGAAGCAGGAGAAGCCCTGAAATAATAAACGTCGAGATCAGAAGTGAACGTCCCCACCGACGAAGCTGTAGCAATCCGGTTGCGCTAAAGAAGCAGCCAATGCCCCAGACCAGCATCCCGATATCAGCAAAGAAGCCACCGTTAAACCCGCTCGAGGCAAGAAGTTCTGGCCACTTCGCGATGTTACCTCCGGCGTATACAAGCATCACAATCGATGCTATGAGCGCGACTACGCCGTAACGGCGAATCCAGACCTGTGAGACTGCATTAGTCGGACGGGCAGCCTCCGAAGAAGGCCCAGCCGAAGCTCTCATCGTCGCATAACTCATGTCAGCGTTGAGCATCTCTATTGGAACAGGTATAACGGAGAGTGTCGCGTCGGGTGACGGAACACCGTTCACGCTATGTGGGGTAGTGCCCCTGCGGTCCGCACGCGCGCGTTCCATCGCTGCGTTTGTTTCTGCCAGTTCATGGGCGACCTGTTCCGGATTAATCGGCTGTATCACCATCCTCCCTGCAACGGAAGGGTTTTCGGTGCGATTGGTCGGTTGATCTGTTTCCATCTGCCGCTGACTATGCACCATGAGCGACGCACCGCCAATACTTTGCACGTTGTGGAAATTGCTACGCACCGTAATGTCGACAAAACAAAGCAGGCCCCGTTTCCGGTGGCCTGCTTGATAATTTTAGTTCTGATCTGCCGTATCCGACCGTGCAGACACGGTTGGTATTTGCAGTAGGTCATCTATGGTGCGCCACATCGACTTGTCGTGGCACACTCTAGAACCTAGTTTAGTTTTGATGCATCAAAAACTAACTGATCTAGGCTGGGCATATTATAACGGAGAAATCCATATTGTCGAGCCTGAAACAGAGGAGAGTAAGCACCATGTTTAGTAAAAGCACTCTCTACGACCAGGGCACGTTCTATAGGGCGTTTATGCGCGACCCGCTACACAGTAAAGACGAAGTGATTATCGAGAGTCCGTTCATCACGGAAAAGCGCATGAGGACACTTCTACCTATCTTTACTAAGCTACGCAGTCGTAATGTACGGATAGTCATAAACACTCGTAATCCAAACGAACATGACGGCGATTACTATTACCAAGCACTCAACGCTATCTGGATTTCGCTGAATCGCTTTGTGTCATCATCGAGTACTTTAACAATTCGAGTAGCCCATTTACTGCTAAGGATATCTAGAACGAGTTGTGTTTGGTCATTTTTCATTGTGTTTATCTCTTGTTTACTGTTCCAATTTTTAGTTTTGCTAATTGCTCCATTGCTGCTTGACTGTGTGGTGTTCCCGAACCTACCGATTGGCCACCTTGAGTCTGCCGAGAGTTGAATAGCGTCGTGGCGTCTGTGCCGCACGCCCGAAGAATCTCATCACCTCCAGGGTGGCGATTTATAAACTCAGTCAGATCATACACATCATCAGAAATAATTGCCCAGCAGTCATCTCTGGATGCGTGCTGAGCAACCTCACTTAGCGTATATGCCTTGGCTTGGTCGGGGGTCTGCTTGTCAAGGAATGGTTGGGTTTGACGATTATTAAGCGTCACCCAAACACCCCCGCCGATAACACCTAGTAGCAGTAAAACGATTACTGAAAATATGATCGTACTTTTATTACGCATATTTAGTAACCCCAGCTTTCTTGCCACTGTTTCATCTGCCGGATTTCCTCACTCTGAGCTTTAATGATACTACTTGCGAGGTCTTTTATTTCTTGACGCTTGGCGTTGTCGGCCGCATATTTTGCCATATCTACAGCTTGCTCATGATGAAGAATCATTTGTTTAAGAAACTCCTTGTCGTATGCTTCGCCCTTCAAGTCCTTCAACTTATTTTGCATTTCGACCATGTCACCCGCCATTTCCGCACCTCCACCACCATGGCTCATGTGACCACCGCTATTTGTAATCTCGAAGCCCCATGCTTGTTGCCATTCCCGCATCTGTACCATTTCCGTTGTTTGCGTTTCCATGATCGCACTGGCAAGGGTACGAATTTCATCATGTGCCGTCATAGCCTGCGCCTGCTCCGACATGATTATCGCTGCTTCATGGTGAGCGATCATATCAGCTATAAATGCTTCGTCGAAAGCGTCACCCTTAAGAGTGGCGTACTTGCTATCTGTGGTTTTTTCGGTAGTTGCTGCCTGCTGGCTACTCTTCGTGTTTTCGGTATTAAATGTTGTCTTTTCGGGTTTAATCGAAAAGACCCCAAAGTACCAAATGGCGGCCGCAACAGCCACCAACACGATGATGATAACGGCAAACAGCTTGTTCTTCGTTATTTTCATTACTCTTCCTTTTGTAAGTCTTCTAATCTTTTAATATCGTTCTTGTAGCTGGTGAGGCTTTTATTTTTGAACTCGATCAGCTTGCCATATTGAAGATCGCTAGCGACACCGCTGTCCTGAATTGCACCCTCGTGGTGCGCAATCATCAGACTAATGAAAAGCCTGTCTGCGTCACTACCGGTTGCGGCTTTAAGCGTTGCCATGTTTGTTGCTGACGCGAGGCCAAGATAGGTAGGGTACATGTCATGACCGTCCATTTCGGGAAAATCAGACAGATTCGTGTATGTTTCGTTCCACTCGCCCAGCCAGCTCTTATATTGATCTTCGGCGCTTTTTTGCTCCTGTTGTATCTTTGTAGCTATTTCACGGACAACTTGGTTGGTTGATACCGCTAAGACGACCTCTGTCATCTCTATAGCTTGTTGGTTGTGGACAATCATCTTTCGAGAGAAGTCTACATCAGAAAAATCATGTTTGTTTGGATCGGGTTGATTTTGATTGTTACTTACAGGAGGCGTTGTTTTTGGTGGAGCTGAAGCTGACCGGTTTTGAAAAACCAACCAGCCTAGCACGACCGCACCAACTACCGATGCTGCAATCAGTGTTACTAACGTCTTTTTCATCACTAGACCTCGCCTACCTTGCAAGAGGCTCTGGGCTTTTCCCCAGATTCCTCATCACATACTCTTCAATTTTCTTTTGGTCGTAGCTTGCTAATGACTCGCTTCTGCGCCACGAACTCAGCTCGATGGGAGATTTATTAGCCTGACGGGGTGCAAGTACAATCTTCGTTGGCTTAAACTCTGAATTCGAGAATGGAGCAGAAAGAAGACCCTTAAGCTTCTCAATTTGATCTTGTGGTAAATCGGGTTGGTACGAGACATAGATTCCGCTATGCTCCATATTGTGTATCGCTTGGTCGTCACGAACTTCAGTATCGTAAACGCCCCATGCAACGGGATTAGCATGCGAGCCAGAAGTAGGCGGTTGGTCACCGCCATACTCCTTGCTGCTTACGTGTTCACGGCCATGATCGGCTTGTTCAATGCCTGGCCGTGGTGTTTCTGGTGGCCTATTTATCTTTCCTATTACCAAAGCCCCGCCAAACGCAATGACGATTGCCCCTATAACAATGGGGAATGGCTTAACTTTCATAACCCCAGTCTTTTTGCCATTGTTTCATCTGCTTTATTTCTTTTGTCTGTGCGGTGACGATTGCTTTTGTCAGGTCTTTCACTTCCTGATGTTCAGCGTTCTTTTCGCCTGGTGCAGCCATATCAAGCGCTCCTTGGTGGTGCATGATCATTTGCTCGATAAATGCTTTATCAAACTCATCACCGGTTTTGCCCTTAAGCTCATCTTCCATACCGGCCATTTCGTCCATCATACCCATTGCCGAGTGATCCATCATATTGTCGCTACTTGATGATGGGTAGCCCCAGGCTTGCTGCCATGACTTCATCTGACTAATCTCTCCGTTCTGGGCAGAGATTATGTCGTTTGCCATGTCTTTAAGTTCCTGGTGCTTGGCGTTTGTAAGCGCTAACTGTGCCATTGCAACAGCGCCCTCGTGATGCGCAATCATGTTAGCGATAAAGTTTCGATCATACTCCTCGCCGGTCATCGCCGCGTACTGCTCGTAGGTGCTGCTATTGGTATCGACTAATGAATCGCTATTTGATGAGTTACCCATGTCCTTACCAGACATGTCAGAGGTATTTGATTTATCAGTATTACCACGTAAGCCATAGTAGAGCGCAGCCCCACCCACTGCCAGCACAAGCACGACAGCGATAATAGTAAATAGTTTCTTATTATTCATAGACACTCCTAAAGAATTAGTTGTTTTAATTGAAAAGCAACTAAATCCTACGGTTGGAATACCGAGAACAGAATGTACGCCGGTAAACCTGGCGGTGGCTCAAACTCTGTGACGGTTCGAGCTATTTCAGTATGTCGATACGATAGCGCTAAAATTACCTGTGCTTGATTAGGTTGAAACGATATATCAGGTTTCTGCTTATCTTCATCGTCATCTTCAAAGGTCGGTGATTCATTTTGAGGTGTCGTGGAGGTACAGAGCGTTATACAGGTGGTACTGCGTACGCCATGCTCCATGCCATGCATATTGTGCATGGGTTGCGCGGCCGCAACGTGACCGGTTGCCAGCGCACCATAAAAGAGCGTACCCATAAGCACAATAAACATACGCGATACACCCTTGCGGGCTACATGCGAGACTTTATTGGTTATTGATCTTACTATCTGCATAGGGTATCTAATAATTTAATACGTGTCCTTATTATAATGCGGAAAGAAGTCTTCGTGTAGGTTTTGATCGGATATACCACTTGCGCGTAATTGCTCACCAAGAGCTTCTACCATCGGCTCAGGGCCGGAAACATAGACCTCGGACAGAGCTAATTCGGGTACAAGTCTAGTGAGCTTATCGACAGTAAGTTGATCTCCGATAACGTAGTGGACATGAAATTCGGGGTGTCGTTTACTGGCTTCATCAAATTCGGCCTTGAATGGCAAGTCGTCTGTTCGACCATTATAAATAAGTGTCGCCAATACCGGCTGACCGCTATGGCCTCTAGCCTTAAGCATACTGTAGAACGGGGTAATACCGATACCACCCGCGATAAACACCAGCGGCTTCTCACTCTCTCGCCAGACAAAATCACCGTCCGGTTGCTCAACAAGGTTGATCGTGCCGCCGATTGGCAGCGCAGCGAGCGCCTGCTTAAAGGTGGTATCAGTGACGCGGGTTGTAATCTGAATATAACCGTCATGGGGCGTCGATGAGATCGTAAACCAGCGTTTCGTTCCCTCATTATCAGGATTATCATGAGGCAACTCAACACGAATGAATTGGCCTGGTGTCCATGAGATCGGCGTGTCCGCCTTGAATCGAAACGCCCAGACGTTATCTACTAGGTTCTCTTTGCTTGTGAGCGTGAGGGTGTCGGTGCTATGGGTTTGATGGGTATATTTTTCAGGGTTTTTATCAAACAGTTGTACGCACGTCGCGCAGCATAAATAGTAGGTTTGGCCATCATATTGGCGGCTATGACCAAGCGCCTCTGCCTCGGCTTTGACGACGACATCGCCTGTCACTGGACAAATCGCCTGCGTATCGTCGAGCGTCGCTGGGTCAACGGCTGGCGCATCGCCGTGATGATGGTGATGATGTTCGTGATCGTGATGGTCGTGCATAATCCCTCCTTTACAACCGTACTTTTCGTAAAAACTGCGCGTTTATAGCAACAACGATGGTCGATAGCGACATCAGTACCGCGCCAAACGCTGGTGACAATACAAAGCCGAGTGCTGATGTCACACCTGCCGCAAGCGGAATTGCGAGGGCGTTGTAACCGGTTGCCCACGCAAGGTTCTGTACCATTTTGCTATACGTCTTTTTCGAGAGCGTGACGATTTTAGCAACCCCGCGCGGGTCACTGCTTGCCAGTACGATACCGGCTGATTCAATAGCAACATCAGTACCGGCGCCAATCGCAATACCAATATCGGCTTGCGTCAGGGCAGGCGCGTCATTGACGCCATCACCGACCATTGCCACGCGGCTCCCGTCTGTTTGCAAGCGCTTGACTGTTTCAGCCTTGTTTTCAGGCAACACTTCGGCAAAGTATTCTTTGATACCAAGTTCCTTGGCTACCCATGCGGCCACACCCTTACTATCACCGGTCAGCATAGCGACGCGCTTGCCCATACTATGCAGCGTTGCCACGGCTTCTCTTGATTCTTTGCGTATCACATCGGCCAGCATGATCGCACCTAAGACATTTCTGCCCTCGATGACATACACAACCGTCTTACCATAGTCCGAGGCTTTTTTGGTTGCCGCTCGCAGCGTGGCATCAAGCCGGACGGCGCGTTCTTCGAGGATTCGTGGGCCGCCAATATAGACAGACTTGCCGTTGATCGTTGCTCGTACACCACGACCAGAAAGTGCCGAAAAGTCAGTGGTGTGAATTTCCGGCACATTTTGACCGCGTGCATACTGGAAAATAGCTTTCGCAATTGGGTGTTCTGATTCGCGCTCTAGTGCAGCAGCGAGACTCAACATGCGGGTCTTGTCCTTCGCCACGACATCAACAACACCTTGTTCGCCTTTCGTAAGCGTGCCGGTTTTATCAAACAGTATCACGTCGATATTTCGCGCTGCTTCAAGTGCCATGCGTTGCCTAACAAGTAGGCCGTTCTTGGCGGCCAATGTGGTCGAGATGGCCGTGACAAGTGGTACGGCGAGGCCAAGGGCGTGCGGACAGGCGATTACTAGCACCGTTACAATACGCTCTAAAATAAATCCGGCCGATGCGCCCGCAATCCACCACGCAATCCAAGTAATCAGCGCTGCGCCAAGGGCAACAAAAGTTAAGTAAAACGCGGCTTTATCGGCTAGTATCTGAGTATTTGACTTGCTGGTCTGCGCTTCTTCGACGAGCTTCATAATACCGGCGAGTGCCGTATCATTACCCACTTTTGTCGCTTTGATCGTCAGTGCGCCGCTGGCGTTAATTGTGCCACCAATCACTTCGCTATCTGGCTTTTTGGCTACCGGCTTTGATTCGCCGGTGAGCATAGATTCATTGACCTCGGACGAGCCTTTAACGACCACACCATCAACTGGCACCCCAGCGCCTGGGCGGATTAGTAGCAAGTCGCCGACTTTCAGTTCACTAATCAAGACTTTTTTCGTTGTATCGCCGTCGATTAGCTCTGCCTCGTCAGGTAGTAGCTTGGCAAGCTCATTGAGTGCGCCCTGTGAATTTTGGACGGACGCCATTTCGAGCCAGTGGCCGAGCAGCATGATCGTCACCAATGTTGCTAGCTCCCACCAGAAGTCCATACCGCTGACCACCTTGAATGTGACAAGCAGGCTATAGACGAACGCCACAGATATTGCCATCGAGATGAGTGTCATCATACCCGGCTGGCGAGCCGCTAGTTCGCCTCTGGCACTTTTGAGGAACACTAAACCGCCATAGAGAAAAATAATCGTACCGAACACGGCCGGAATATACTCGCTGCCGGTAAACATGAAATTCAGCCCAAACCAGCTTTGTACCGTATGCGAAAAAACGAGGGTCGGTATAGTCAGTAGCAGGCTCAACCAAAACTTTTGCTTGAACATATTGGGACTATGCCCAGCGTGTTTGTCGTGATCGTGTCCGTGTTGCTCTGGCTTTTGTTTTACTTTTTCGAGCGCCATATGGCACTTTGGACACATGCCAGGTTTGTCTGATGTCACATCAGGGTGCATTGGACAGGCATACTGCGCAGCGACAGCGTTATGCTCGTGGTTATGGTGCTGGTGATTGTGCTGCGAGTGATCCATTTATTTACCCCGAATGTTATTTAGTTCGTATAGTTTAAGCATTTCTTCAATAGCTTTATCTTGTTCGGTAGGGTCGTGTAATCCCAGCGAGTGAGCCATGTGAGTACGCAAATGGTTTTCTAGAATGAGTTTGTTGAGCGAAGCAAGTGATTTCTGAATTGCGAGGCTTTGCGTCAAGATGTCCATACAGTACACCTCGTTGTCTATAGCCCTTTCGAGCGCTTTGAATTGACCCTCAATCCTGTGTGAACGATTTATTGCTTGCTTCTTAATCTCGGCTATCATACGTCTATAATATACCCCTCTGGGGTATATTTCAACTATGTATTATGCAAAAGCTCTACAGCCTGCCAGAGCTGCAAAGCTATTTTTCTTTCAGAAAAACAGCCAACCCCCAAACGGCTAAAGCCGTTTACGGGGTTACGTGTAAAAGCACTTATTGCTTCATTTCATTGTGATGGTAGGTGTTTATATCCTTAATGCGGTTCATGAGAAAACGAGAGCTAGTATGAATTTCACTGATACTTCTCGTAGGTGGCGTACCGTGCGAAAGAACATTACAAACGGAAAGTAGTTTCTTGAGCTTAGCTTCATTATTGGCACTAATGTTGATTACGTCAGTTTCAAATAGGGCAACTGCAATCTCGTTATAGCTGCTTTGTGTTGCAAGTGCTATCCCGAAGTTAAAGCGTATGTACTCCTCAAGTACGCGGCGCATAGTATTGGGCATATGCAGCGCTTCATCAGGAGTTAGTTGATCTGCCGATTTCTGCGAGAATTCATAAATTTCTTTGTACAACTTCCTGTAAGGCATCGTGATGCTGCGCGAAAGCTCAATATCACTCCGGCCGCTCACCTTAGTAATTTCAAACTTTTTGACGTTAGCTTCTTCGTACTTTCCATAGCACAGGTCACAGTAGTCGCGCCATGAGTGAGTAAGCACGAACGACTGAAAATTCCGGTTATCAATGATGCTCTTTACTAACTCAAGGATAAAAAACCTATTCTCATCGTCCATACTTGTTGCCGGATCATCAATAATAACTATCTCAAGGTTATCCTTGAGGTTCTTCTTATCACTGCCGAGCATCTCGTAGTAGAAATACACCAGTGCCAGAAGATTGCGCTCGCCCTCGCTTATATCGTCAATATTGAGATCAACATTCAAAATAGAGTGCTGCAACGCGTACGCTTTTCCCGACAATACTAACTTGAAGCCGATTCCAATTTCTTCAAATATCTGATTCAGATACTCAGCAAAATCAGACAGGTCAGATTTGCTATCTCTAAGCTTGCGAATTGCCTCCGTTCTTGTACGAATATCTTTCTTGAGTTCAGCAATCTTTTTATTATTCTCCGTGTAGACCTCCGTGTTATCACTAACAAGCTGGCTATTCTTCACCTCAAAACCGATTGCACCCTTAACAAGAATCTCTAGCCGGTTAATCTTGTCTTCATATAAGCTCTTGAGTTTCTCACGAACATCAAGGAGTGCTTGAATATGCTCTTGCGCCGTGTCGAGTGTATTTTTGAGACTGTCCACGTCTATGCTGGCTTTTTCGGACATTGCCTCAATCTTATCCGCTATAACTTTACCGGCGTCTTCTATGGCTAGCTTACTGGTAGCGAGAGCGGCCAAAGATTGTTTAACGGACTCATCTTGCTCAAGGGTCACAGCAACAGTCTCACTGGCATCTGTAATACCATTGATGTTCTTGTAGATGAGTCGGAGACTATTCTGTATCTTCTCAAGTATTTTACGGTCAACACTTCTTTCGTCGTCAAGGTACGCTTGAATACGCTGCGCCACTTCTTTCGTATCAAGCGGGCTTTTACAGTATTCACAGTGATCCTTGCCGCTATGAAGCTCAAGACCGGTTTCTAGCCAGCTAACAATATCCGCACTCGGTATTTCTATGGTTGAGTAGGTTTTAGCGGTAATGCGGCCAAGTTCCTCAAAGTCGGCTTCGGCTATTTCCGGCGAGCGGCTTAATGAGAGACTATTGATAAGATCGAGAGTACTCTTAAAATCTTTTTCGCCATCAATTTCATCGTACTTCTCGTCGGGGAACTGTTTAACGGCGTTGGTATAGTCGTCAGTCCAAAGCTGCACCACCTTTTCATGAATACCCTCTTTGATAGGCTTCTTGGCGATACTGGCCTTACCTTTTCGTCGCTTAAAGATATCATCAAGCGTCGTTGTCGTGGCTGCAATCAGCTTCTCATTTTCTTCCGTCAGAGTGTCTATTTCTGCTTGTGCTTTATCACTCAGGTCTGACTGTTCTTGGATACGCTTCTCTAGATCAACGTCAACCTTACCGAAGTCAGCCTTTACGCCTTTGATTCCGCCGCCGTCCTGTAATAGTAGCTGCTCTGATACGAAGTGTTTGTTGTAGATGCGGAGATTGGCTTCATCGTGCGTTTTCAAGTATTCAGTACGCAGACCAAGCGCAAGAGAGCTTTTACCGTTCCCGTTGGGCGCGAAGAATATATTGGAGCGCCCAAATAAGCAGCTCGGTCCGGTGTAGCCTGTAAATGATTTGAGTGTAAAATCTGTTACTTTTTCAACTGGCGTCATCAGATCTAATTTTACCGTTCAGCCGTTGTAATGGCTACCGTAAGTATTAAGATTCTTTACTTCACGTACTGTTCAAGTATACGGGTCGAGCAAACGTATCAAGGTCGTTCGTTCACTGGTAAACGTCAGGAGCGCTCCACCTTGACACCTTTGCCATGCGGCCCCGTCAGGTAACTCCGTTACGTAAAGTAAAGGAGGAAGTCATGACTAGCGTAGCTGAAGCAACACAAACTGTAGCCACCGAGTATAACGGGTGGAGTAATCGAGAGACGTGGGTGGTAAACTTGTGGCTCTCAGGCGAACCGTCAAGCTATAGCGTACTAATGGAAGCTGTGAGTATGCAGTGTCCAGCAGTTGATAAAGCTGATTGGCTCAAAGAGCGGTTAGAGTGGCAGCTAAACGATGAGATTGAGGAGGCATGTATGTGGCGCGACTTGCTACAACACGCCTTTCAACAAGTTGACTGGTTAGAGATTATCAAAGCTAATCTCGACTAGCTAACGACGTCCTGAGCATGACGCTAAACTGCTCCTATTGTCATGCTGTACGGAACTAAATAGCAGCATGTAAGAGGCTTCCTCCCTCTGTCTCTTCATTATACGGGTGAACGAACCGCATCAAGGTCGTTCGTCCCATTGGTAAACGTCAAGGGGCGCTCCACCTTGAACCAGTTCGTTGCAGCCCGTCGCCCTCTAACAGAGAGGCAGAAAGCCCTCTCGATAAAGCAAGGAGGCGTCGATATGCCAACAATCTTGAAATATATTGAATACTTTGTGGATCACCTCAAAGAATTGCTCATTGACCACTGTAATCCGATACTTCGAGCACGTTATTTTGGGGTATTATTCGACAAAATGCCAAGCTATGCAGAAATAGATTGTAGAACACCAGAAAATGAAAAAGTTCCAGAGGTCAACGAGCTTTTCAAGCTTGTATTGTCTGGAACGTCTTCATTGGTGCGCCTCATCGACTCTCAATGGCACCGCGTTCTACCTAGTATCACGACAATGTACAACAAGTTAATCGACTTGGGCTTTACCTATTATAACGGAGAAGTCCATATTGTCGAACCGGAGGATAATGAAAATGCTAAAAAGTAGCCTCTACAACCAAGATACCTTTTATAAGAGCCTCGTTCACGAGTTACGATCGGCACGAAGCGAGGTTATTATAGAGAGTCCATTCATAACAGAACGACGCATGATGACATTACTACCCGTCTTCGCCAAAATGCGTCGTCGTAACGTGAAGATAATCATAAACACCCGCGACCCTATTGAACATGATGGGGATTACTATCGCCAGGCTCTTGATGCGGTTGCTACTATGCAGGATTTAGGCATTGAGGTTCTTTATACGAGCGGACTTCACCGAAAGCTCGCTATAATAGACAGGAAGACTATTTATGAGGGAAGTCTCAACATCCTTTCTTTCAGCGACAGTTGTGAGATAATGAGAAAAACGGTATCGAAAGTGATCGCCAAAGATCTTCGCAAGTTTATCGCAATCGACCGATACATATAGGAGCTTGATTATGACACAGTACGAAGAATACGAAATGACAGAAGCAGATATTGATAAAACCATCAATTATCTTAAGACTCTTGGCTACGAGGACGCTACACCAGAAGATGCAATCGCCTACCTTGAAAGGCTTCAGGCAAAAGTTCACGCCGCCGGACACGTTCTGAGCGATGAAGAGATGCAGGAACTCTACAACGAGTTCTCGTCAGATTACAAAAAGAACTAGCCTCTCGTCGCCTCGATATCAAGACCTCCTGTTGCCACTTTTGGCTCAGGGGTCTTTTTCTTAGCCTTTGTTTCGGGCCTGGATTCTTCCTTTTCCGGCTCCTCTTTCTTGTGAGCAAACAGGCTACGTGAGAGTTTGACGACCTCCTCCAATATCGCCTCACTCCCCTCTCGTTCAAGAAGCAACGTCTGGCCAGATAGTGGTTCTTGCGGTAATATAGCCGAAAGTTTGGCGTAGAAATTAAAGGCTGGCAGGTTGGCAATTTCCCCTTGTTCGATGTATGGGCTAAACAGTGGCAACAAAGCCTGTTCATCCTGCGGATTACCAGTTCTAAAACAAATCACCGTACCCACGTTAGCAAGAATGATACTTACCATCTGCTGATCCTTTTGCTGAGAAGTAGACTGTTCAGCCATAATCATGAACATCTTATACTTTCGAGCTTCTGAAAGCATCTGGACAAAGGAGGCGGTAGCAAAGTTCTGAAACTCGTCCACGTACAGATAGAACGGACGACGCTCACTCTGCTTAATGCGAGCGCGACGGAGTGAAGCGAGCTGGAGTTTGGCAAGGACGGTGATGCCGAATAGCTCGGAAGTGTCCTCTCCGATTAAGCCTTTGGAGAAATTGCATATCAGAATCTTGCCATTATTGATGATGTTATCAAAATCAATCGTGGACTTTGGCTGTTCAAGAATCTGCCGAGCCGATGCTGAGAACAGGAAACGACCAATCTTGGCCGTGATACCGGCCGCCATCTTCACTTTCTGCATTTCTCCAGCTTTGCCTAGCTCATTCTTCCAGAAATTGATGAGGTTCTTATCCTCCAAGTCTTTCAGGACTTTCTTGCGATACTTTGCGTCATTTAAGAGGTCAAAGACGGTGAATAACGTGGCATCTTCCACAGTGAGAGCGGTCTGCACGGCGTTACGGAGGACATACTCAATACGGTGTCCGCCCGTATCTTCCTCTGAGAAGATTTTCCGAAATACCGATATAACCGATTCTGTAATGATATCCTTTTCTCGGAGCAATTCATTTCCCTCTAGCCCCTCTGTGAGTTCTAGGAGGTTCAACCCGATTGGATACTCTAGGTCGTCCGGATTGAAATAGACGACATCTTTAATGCGGTCTTCCGGCACATAGCTAAGTAAGGTTTCCGCCATGTCGCCGTGGGGATCAATGACCGCTACTCCCCGACCCGCTTCCATATCCTGCACGATTTGATATTGAAGCATGGTTGTTTTACCATTTCCCGTTCCTCCAATGATATAGAGGTGTCGCCAACGTTCCGCTTCGGTCAGTCCGACAGTCGTCACAACATCGTGGTGGATATTCTCACCCAGTACAACATCAAGTTTGGCGTTTTGCTTCAACGAAATCGGAGCCGGTAATGTCCGAGAGAGCGAGGTAATCAGGTTATCCGTCCGACTGATTCGGCTTGACGGAAAGTGGTAGAGTCCGGCTACTTCGGCGGCAGATAGTATCAAAGAGCCTCGCCTATAAAGATTTGGTAGTCGCTTTTCAGCCAGTTTCTGGCGGTGCTGTTGCAGAAGTGGCATCCTCACCTTGCTCCTCAAAGACTGGTACAAAGGCACACTATAGCCATCCAGCGCCGTTCGGAGAGACTGGATATTTTCTTTGGCATTCTCGCCGCTCGCCATAATTCTAAACGACACTTGGAAGTGCGGCTGGGTGACTTTCTTGTGCATGGATTCCATCAACTCCAATTCAAAGGCACTCAGCGTTCTCGCCGGACGCTGGCGTTTGGTTACTTGGTCTTTGAACGTATCCTGCTTACCAGAGGTTTGTGTGTAGTAGTCACCGGACACCGTGCCGTGATAGACCTCATTGGTCAGATCGACGGCTCCCCACATCGCCCCGTTCATCACGTCGCTGATTTTTTGGAGGAAATCGAGCGGACTGGAATTGAGTGACGATAGAACGTCCTCATTCCGCAGAATCTTTCGGGATAATTTGCCGGCCTCCCGCAGTTTGATCGGAGCAATGACTAACTGAAGCGTGACCCGTTCATCATCACCAAGTTTGGTCATAGCACTGGTCACATAAGAGAGCGGGTCATGCTGGGCAAACGCGGAGGTCAATGTTAATGGCAAGACATAGTGACCCTGCTCCTTGAACTCCAAGACCTTGCTATACGAGCCACTCGGCGCGTCTATCTCTTTTACTTTGGCATCAGGAATGTAGGCGCTGACCGCCTTTTGCAATGCGTCGGCACGTTCTCGTTCTACTTGAATCAAGTAGCGGATACCGTCTTTCTTGGTCGAGGTGATTTCAAAGCTAAATACCGGTGAGCGATCCATCAACTTGTCGCGAAGCTTCCTCGTGGCGTACATTCCGTGAATCACCGAGAAAAGCTGTTCGGTGGCTTCGGGAGTTTTCGACACGGTAGCCGGTGGCGTGACTTCTAGCCAAACCATATCCCTCTTTTGGTAGTAACGGCGGTTGATATGTTCGGTTATCATTAGAGTTCTCCGATCTTATCGTGGATGAAGTTATAGGAAGCCGCCGAGGATGCGGCAAATGTTCGAGTGGATACTACATTGATATGCGGAGCGTTCATCTCTGATATCGTCCATTGTCCAGAAAGAGGGTCAACAAAGCTCACGTAGGCCACGTGACCGAGTTCACTGCCGCCGTCAGTCTGGAAGATAGCCCCGATGCTTGGTGTGTGATCAACGAGGTATCCATCGCGCCTTGCGTAGTCGTCCCACGTATTAGCGTTGCCCCAACTCGTCGGAATCGGATCGTCTGCCCAAAAGCGCATAGCGTATGACCACCATGTACAGTTACCCCATGCGTAGGTATTGCCCGGAACGTCCGGCCCCATGTAGAAGCCTTGCTCCTCAGCGGATTCGGCACTCGGTTGTTGAGAGAGGTAGGTCGTCACATCCCTGCCCATCGCAAAGACTGCTACCACTGGCATCGACAATACAAACACGAGAACACATAAGGCAATCAAAGCGTACTTGCGGAGGTTTCCGCTAAAAAATAGTGACGCGATGATTGCCGGGTTCATCCGTATAGCTCCGTCGGATTGGTGGTAATGAGCGGATGTTCTTTCTCACTGGCGACGACCTTCACCGCCACGTGATTCTGATCGGCGATAATCAGGGCATCACCCCGTTCGCAGGTCAGCAGGAAGCTCTCCTCATATTCAGACAGGTTGAACTCACTCGCCACATTCTTAATCGTCGTGGTGTCTTGTCGCATTAAGATACGGAGTGCCGATTGCGAAGCGATGGCACGGCCATAATCAGAGTGCAGGAAGTCGTTGGCTTGCTGAGAGATGATGGACACGCCGAGGTAGTATTTACGGGCGCGGCGTACTAGTCCCGCTACGAAGCGAGCTGACTCCTCGTGTTCGAGCAGTAACCAGCCCTCGTCGATAATCAGTAGTCGCTTTTCCGGCTTGGCCTTGACCTGATTCTGGACAAAGTTAGAGATGATGAGCATCATAATCTGACGGAGCGATTCCGGCAGGTCTTTGATGTCGAAGATCACCAGACGGTTCGAGAGGTCGATGTTAGTTTGGCTATTGAAGACACTCGCCAGTGATCCTGAGATGTACTTTTCCAGCCGTTCACAGAGTTTCAACTGTCCGAGTTTGTTCAGTTCGGCGTACAGGTCTTCAAGAAGCGGTTGTTCTTTCTTGGCGTTTTTGTAGATTTTAAGAATCGCTTTGTCCACCGCTGCTTTCTCACGAGAGTTCAACCCCTCGGCCATCAGGCTGATCACTTCGGTCAGGTCTTGGACGTGTTCGGACAGGTCGTCGATATTGTGAAATGTCGTCGCTAAGTCGAACGGGTTAATCTTCTGCTTGCTCTTGGCGCTGAGTTTGACGTAGGTGCCATTGACCGATTCGGTGAGGCGTTTATACTCACGTTCCGGGTCAATGACGATAACTTTTGTCCCCTGCATAAGCTGGCGGAGTATCTCCACTTTGGTCGTGTAGCTCTTACCAGATCCCGACTGAGCAAACGTGATGGAGTTGGCGTTCGGCAGCCCGAAGCGATCCAAAATCACCAGTGAATTGTTGGACTTATTGACTCCATAAAGGATGCCCGATTCTTGAACGAGTTCTGAACTCATGAACGGAAAGGTCAGTGCCGCCGAGCTACTGTCTAGGTTTCGCTTCTGGGCTAACTGGTCTTCGGCTCGCGGGAGGATGCTTTGCAAGGCTTCAATCTGCTGGTAACGAGCGACTTTGCTATAAAACAGACGCGCCGACAAGGTGGCTTCTAATAGTTTGGTCGTCTTATTGAGTTCTTCCAGACTATCGGCTCGAAGCGTGACGTAGATACTCATCTGGAACAACTTTTCCTGCCCACGCTGGATTTTGTCGCGTAGTTCAATGGCCGATTCGAGTGGGTCAGTGACTTCCGATCCCACAATCTTACCGGCTCGGATCATCGCCCGCTTGGTGCTTTCCAGCTCAGTGATTTTGCGGTGCAGTTTCGGAAGTGCCAGCAGTGCGCTGACTTCCGTCACGTGATAGCTGATGTCGGTATCGTGGTTGAAGTTAATTAGACTATCCAGCCAGCCAGAGTTCGCCACGAACGGATAACCGTTGATGTAGAGTGTCCGGAGGAACACGCCGTCTAAGTTGATGTAGTCCGGCGTTTCTTCTAAGCTGGCATAGCTCATCACATCGAGCATATCCTGTTCACCGAATACCAGCTTCAGCTCTTTGGCCTTTAATTCTCTGGCTTCACGACGTTTTCTCATTGTTGCTATCGGGCTATTCATACTTGTTCTCCTTTCTCTATAAGTGCCGTGTGTATGGCGGATAAGGCGCGGTCGGTTAATGGTTGAATCTTCGCGGCCGTTGGGTTGTAGAAACTGTAGAACAGGTCGAGGGTTTCCAGACTACTTAACTGCCGTGCGCTCATACCCATCCGGTTCATACCTTTCATAACGATATCGGCGGTCAGCGCCAATTGCTCTTTGATGAGATCAAAGTCCTTACTGGTACTTTCATACGGCACGATGATATAAAAGTGCCGCGTCAGGATCTTGTTGCTCTGAATCAGTGAGCGGATGAACTCGTCGTAGTTTTGAAGCTGGTCGCGGTAGATGCGTTCGGTCTCGTTTTCTAGCCGAGCCGACAGGTCTTCAAGATATTTATCCATGTCGATTTCGCGGGTACGGATAAGAATCTGGAGCTTGGTGCCGACGGAGTTCAGAAAACTCTCGTAGGTATCAATGATCGCATCCTGCTCGTCTTCGCTTTTTAACTCGAAGTTGAGCGAGGATACTTCCAGCACCAGCCGATAGCCGTTGTTCGGTAGGAGCAAGATACCGTCCCGCACTCCCCTGATACCGATTTGCTGACGGGTCGTGCCGGTGCGTTTCGTCTTATTCTGTTTCTGAGATACGGACATTGAGTCCTCCTTTCTTGGTGGTTTCAAATTTCAACCGCCTAATCGGATCGTCCAGCTTGGTGTACAGGTACGCCCTTTGGGATGGGTCGAGTTTCGGTAGTGAGATAGGTTTCTTTTCTTTGGTGACAACCGCTTCCGTCTGCCTCACGACTTCCGGATAGTCTTCCCGGTGGAGCGTGGTGTTCTTGGTAAATAGGTAAAGCCGTGGCCGAGCATGGAACCGAAGCAGGACGAACAGCCATTGCAGTACGATTTTTCCTTTGATGCGGATGGACAGACTGAGTGCAATCAGTGACACGATACCGATGATAACCAGTTTGTAGAGCATATAGCCCATACTCGGTGGAAGTGCGGCATACAGGAGCGACCCGCCGAACACCGGAACACAGAACAAAGCGATCTGAGAGAGCGACAGGTTACCGGTAATCTTGTCTTCAACGGTCGTGACCTGTGCGGGAACAACGGTTACTTTCATGACGTTTTTCCTTTCTTGGTAGTTTTCGTGGCAGTCTTAGCCTTTGCGACTGTCGTACTGGTAGTAACGGGTTTCACGGCAGTTCTTGGCGTAGCGTTGGCCGCGCCGACTTTCGGTGCTTTGGTAGTCGTGCCAGTCGGAGTACGTTTCGTGGCTTTAGTGGAAGTTCCTCCAACTATCGGAGCTTTGGCCGTAGATTTCGGCTGGGTATAGCTTCCGCCGACGCTTGAGCCCTTCATCCCAGACGAACGAGTCAGTCCGGTGCTGGATTTACTGTCGCTTTGAAGCGCCCATGAAGCAGCTGCCCGACCTTTGCCCCCTAAGTAACTGATACCATTCATGAATTGTGTACCTAGCTGGCGGGTATTCCTCGCGCCCAGACTCACGTAGCTAAACTGCATCATCAGCCCCTGAGTTTTAAGCAGTGCGATGATCGTTGCGAGGCCTACCGCCATGCTCATGAGAACATTCGGCACATCGTTTCCGGAAGTGCTGGATAATCCGACGAATAGTGAACCCGCTAAGGTCAGGATGACCACGTGGACGAATAGGACAAAGATGGTGGTGAGGTAGGTTTTCATCGCGGTTTCCGAAAAGTCTCGAAACCCCGGCACCAACCAGACTAGAATCACCAGTGGCGAGAGTACCGCTCCGATGTAGAGCGCAACCAAACGTCCGACGTAGTAGATAAGCAGAATGAACGAGAAGATCAGAAAGACCAGCATGATGAGCAGTGCCGCCAGCCCTTGACCGCCCGATTCTCCAACCACTTTTGTTAAGGTGTCCCAGACCCCGGCCGCCCCGCCGACTTGCCCGACTGCTGTGATGAGCGCGTTGCTTGCGGCGATGAACCCGTCGATGATGAATATCGAGGAATTGAGCAGCACGAATACCAGTAGGATTCTTGGGAGCAGTTGCTTGAACTCAATCTCGTCCAGTCCGAACGTACTGGCACTCATAACGTGGAAACCGATCAGCGCCACCACGACCACGAAGAATACGTCGGTAATACCAACCATTGCCAACCAGAAGTTAAAGACGGCGGAGTTATCGGTCATGAGCGGAGTTGATTTGGTAAAGAACTCTAGCGCATCCAGAAATGGCGTAGCGATAGCTTGGATGATGAAACTCAGCACCCCGACGATAGCGTTTATCAAGATGTCGATCAGCCCGTTGCTCGGTGCTTCCGGCGTGATATCGTTCAGGCTCGGCAAGGCGGCGCTACTCGGTGCTTGCGTATGCGTCATCGCCCCGTTGAGAATGGCGGTCAGTGTGGCCGCTCCAATGACGATCACCACCCCGATAAGAGCGTTCTTCAACACCCGCTTGGCTTGATCCAGCTTTTCCGGCCGTCCGGTAGAAGTCATGTAAAGGATTCCGCCGTAGACGATAAAGAAGACACAAGCTAGACCAGCCAGTGCGGTTAAAGTCGTCATGGTCGGATTAACCCAGTCGCGCATCGCTTGGATGGCACCGGAAGTATCAGCCATGAGCGACAAACTCATGGTGAGAAAGTTCATGAGTTACCCCTTAACTCCCGAACGCGTTGGTCGCAACCGATACGATGATATTTGAAATGACGAACGCCGCGATAACGATTGCCAGCCCGATCAAAGACCAGAGCAGTGTCCGCTTCGCCCTATCCAGGTGTTCCGGATTGCCGGAGCTGGTGATGTAGCCGAAACCGCCTACTACAATGAAGCCGGTAGCGACCAATCCCGCCAGACCCGCGATGACACTAATGATGGTGCGGATGAAGTTCTCTACATTATCCACACCTGCGACATCTGCGGCCAATGCAGGTTGAGTCAGTACGACGAGCGACCCGACGGCGACGACACTGGCGACTATTTTGATGTTTGTCAGTTTGTTCATACAACCTCCCACGTTGCTTATTTTGATAACCTCATTGCCACCGTGAGCAGGTACGAATCACACTTATACCTGATGCCACTAAATCATCCGGAATGTCGGAAAACAAGAACGCACTTAAAAGTAAGTAACTTACTAAAAGGTTAGTTACTATCTTCGAGGATAGTACCCATTTAACAGATATGGAAATGCTCAAAAACAACAAAAACTCCGCCTGTGGATAACGACACGAAACGGAGTTTTTATCTGCCTATGAAAAGAGGCCGCCGCGGGCCTCTTTCAGTGATTCAATGGCGGTACTAGCTTTGGCTAGTGCATTGGCTGATTGGGCTATGGCAAGGACTTCAAAACCTAACGGTGTCAAAGTATATTCGGTTTTTGGAGGTACGGTTGGATAGATGCGGCGCTTGACCAGTCCATCTTTCTCCAGCTTCTTGAGTGTAGCGATAATCATTTTCTCGGTCGCCTTTGGAAAATGGCGACGGATTTCATGATAGCGACGAGTATTGTCTTTAAGTGAATAAACAACCGGGAGAGTCCACTTACCAGCAAGGGTAGTGGCGACTAGACGCAGAGAGCTAAGATCATCAGGCATAAGCCAATCTCCCCGGCGGATCGTTCAAACGCAGTATGGGTCAAAGCGTTGAAGACCGATTACCTACCTCGTAAAAAAGACACTTCCAAAAGATATTACCCTCTTGGAAGTGTCCTTGTTTATTCAATAAGACCCTTCTAAGAAAAGTCTACACCTTACGACCCCTGTAGGTCAAGGGGTCGATTTTATGACCGGCTGGTACGCCGAAAAAACTTCTCCCAAAGATTATAAAAGAAAATAGCGGTGCGACGGTTGACTCCAATCCCGTCCGACCCGAAAATGGGACAGTTACCAGAGGTGCTGCGCGGCCGGATACTTATATCCGCTCTGGCTAACGGACGCTAAATGTAATGAAAAAGGAGGTTTATTTATGAAAACCCTACCACGTATCAACCCGTATAAAAAAGAGATCGCCTACTCTATCGAGGAAGTTGCCAAGAAGCTCAGCTTATCACCAGAGGAAGTCGACGAGGCGGTTAATCAAGGACTGCTCCGGATGGTCTTCTTCGGCAAAGAGGAACGTATCCTCGCCGCCGATCTGACGGAGTACATCGAGAATATCCGCAAGTCTTCCTACCTGCCCGATTGGGAGGCTGCTGTCGCTGGCATCGGTCGCAAGAAGCGATCCCGCTAGTACCTAAAAAGCAAGCCGCCCGCGACTGAACCGGGCGGCTTTGTACTATTCGTCTTACTTTATAAAGTTTAAGAAAGGACTTTTTAGTAGTAAGACTGGTTATGCAGGTCGGATACTATATGGCACTGACGCAAGATCCGTAGACCTTGCATATCACGCCCCGACAGGTGTCGATCTGTCGAACTAGTATACCGGGCAACTCGGAAACCGATGTTCGTGTTCGAGTTCGACGCAGAATTGTTCAAATTGAGCGTCAAGACCCCGGCATTGGAGCCATTGTTCCAATTGCCGCCGCGGATGAACGCGCGAGAAGCTTCAGACCCGATAACCGTAACCAGTATATCGCTTTACGCTTATACTAGGAATAGATGACGATGTTAGATGCCACCGCTTTTGCTAAGATTGCTTCACTAGAGGCCTTAGCAAAAGCCCATAAAAAGGCGTTGATAGGAAAGCGCAACAGCCACTCGGCAACGGCCACCAACTTCCGCTTCATGAGTGATCTGCTTCAAATCCAGAGAGAATTGGTGTCCGGCTCGTACCGCCCGATGGATTATCGTCGCCGGATCATCCGTGAACCCAAAGTCCGGATGATTGAGGCTCCGGCCTTTCGGGACCGGATTGTTCACCACGCCATGCACGGCATTCTTAGCCCATTCTACGAACGTTCCTTTATTCGTGATTCTTATGCATGTCGGCCAGATAAGGGAATCCACCGAGCAATGGCGAGGGTGCAACATTTCCTCAGAAGCGAACCGAACTTGTACGTCTGTAAAATTGATATCTCCAAATACTACCCGTCGGTGAATCACGCTAAACTCCGTGAGCTGTTGCGTCGCAAGATAGATGATCCGAGGTTGCTCCGACTTTTGGATGTCATTATTGACAGTAGTGACAGCGGCGATGAACACGACTACCTATTCCCAACTGACTCCAACTACCATACAAAAGGTCGGCGCGGTATTCCTATCGGGAACCTGACCTCCCAGCTCTTTGCCAATATTTATCTTCATGAGGCGGATATGTTTGCGAAGCAGTCGCTTCACGCCAAGTTCTACATCCGCTACATGGACGACATCCTGCTCTTTCATCAAGACAAAGCCGTTTTGCAAGAGTGGCAACGAAAGATCACGGCGTTTCTATACGATGAACTGTACTTGACGGTGAATCCGAGAAAAGTCCGCATCTATCCAAGTCGTCTGGGAGTCGACTTTGTCGGTTATATCATGTATCCGTATGGTAAACGGGTACGGGCATCGTCGCTCCGAAGATTCCGACGGAAGTTCCACCGCAACCTCAAAGCCTACCATAAAGGCGCGGTCAGTGAACAACGGCTGGATGATATGGTGAACGCGTGGTCGGCTCATGTGAGGCATGGGAGTGGTGAACCGCTCATTAAGCAAATCACCGAGGAGCTGGATTCCCACAAGTTCATTGCATTTGTCAGGAAGAAGCACCGCCAGAATTTACGGAGGCTCCGAAAGCCGACCCAATTGTCACTGCTCGACTTCGACGGCTCGGATAGTCGGTAGCCGTTTGTCGCGGGCTGTCTTGATCCACCCACCGGTCATCTTCCCTACTTCATCGATCCGCTTGGTGATGTGTCCGAGGCTTTTGGCACTAAGGAACTTCATCTCGAACCCAATCCGAAGTAGTCCTCGAAGTACTTCCAACTCCGTGTTCAGGTCATCCAGCTTCAAGAGTGTCTTCTCTGGATTTTTCAGATTGTTGGCTTGAATGATGAGCCGCAGACACGCGAGGGCGCTGGTTTCAATCTGTTGTCCCAGCACGAAGCGTTGTTTCTTCGGAAAGGTATTAACCTTATCGAAGATCCATTGCTGCACTTCGAGCATACGGGTGTAGATGATAAAATCCGGTTTCATGGGTGCATAGAGGAAGAAAAGATTAAAGATTTAATGTTGTAAGAACTAAGAGTTCAAGAGACAAAAGCTAGGGTCGGGAGTATCACCGGGCAACCCGGAAACCGATGCCCGCGTTCGAGTCCGACGCAGAATAGTTCAAATGGAGCGTCAAGACCCCGGCACTGGAGCCATAGTACCAATAGCCGCCGCGGAGGAACGCGCGAGAAGCTGAGTCCGCATAGTTCGCGTAAATCTGCCCAACACCCTTACCAGCTCCCCAAGTAATACCAGAAAGACTGACGTTATTGACCGGGTTTGTCCAACCGTTTAAGGTTGCTGGCTTACTGACGTTTGCTAAGTTGCCGAGACTCAGTGAACCAAGCGTGTAGTCGCGCCAGTTGAATGCTGAGTCGCCAGAGACACCGACGTTGCTCATAGTGAGTGTTGGTGTACCAATGGCTTGCTGTGTCCATTCCCACACATTACCAGAGAAGTCCCAAATTGCGTCGCCAGATGAAAGGTACAGTACGCGAGAGCTGTTATTGCCGGAGTTGGTTCCGATACCACCGGTCATGCCATTCAGGTTGTCGGTATCATCGTCCGAAGCCGCCAACGCGCTTCCTGGGTTGTTGTTTACGTGACCCTGATAGATGATTCCGGAGTTCACGCTGCCACCAGACCAGTTCTGTTTCATCGAGAGTACATCAGCCGCAATCGTCATCCATTCCGCCTCGGTCAGCAGGTGCCCGCCAGCATTGGTAGACTGCGTAATCGCATCCGTTTGTGTGATCGAGACCCACGGCGCACCGGAAGCCTGTGAGGTAGCCACGCCACTGACGTTCTTGGCTTCGTACTTCATGACACAGAACGGCGAGGTACCGAGTGTGGAATTGCCGTAGACAAATGAGTAACCAGCGGGACAATCGTCGATGCCGTTCTGGGCGCGGTAGACAGCAGCCTTTGTTTGGAGTTGCTTGATATCTGCGGTCAGGGCAGCCTTGTTGGCGTTCTGAGTGATGCCGGTGTACGCCACGATGGTAATCGCCGCAAGAATACCAATCACCACGATGACGATCAGGAGTTCGACGATAGTAAAACCGCGACGATTCATCTGGTTAGAACCTCGCGGTAGATTTCTTATTCTGGCTAGAGAGAGAGAGAGAGAGAGAGAGAGAGCTTTACTTATTTCATTTTTATTGTTTAGTAAGTATTTCACTGTTTTGCCCGTACCCTTTCGAAAATCTGCGTCGACTAGCGTTGTTATTTAGTCATTACTCAAATTGTATCATAAGCAGTATTGAGCGCAACCCTTTGCTCCCAGCAAACCATAAGTTTTTACCGCGTCATCCAGGGGACTTCGCCTTTTCTTCCAGAAAAACCGAAGTGTGCTTATGGCTTCTGGCGTTTCATCTGTTTGACCAGCATTTGATGTATGGCATACGTGAGGGCATTGTCCTCGTATACGAACCCCTCGCGGTTGAACGGGCTTTCTGGTGGCTCCCCTGCCTCCACATGCTTTTCCCAAACAAGCTCGTCCGTATAGTCAGTAATGCCTAACGCCTGTTTGATAATCTTCTGCATCCCAATCCCAAAAACGAGCAGGGCAATATCAAGGTGTCTTTGCTTATCGAGGAAGTTGTAGTCATCGGACTTAATCTTGTCACCGTGAATAATTGCGCTTCTCAGTTCATAAAACCTATCAGCCCACATCACCTTGATACTTTCATGTTCCCAAACAGCTGGTGCTCTACCGCGAGAACTTTTATAACGACGCTTCGGATCACTCGGCAGAACAAACATGCTATTCATTGTGTTCTTCAAGTGTTCCCTTTGTCGAGAGTCCGGAATATCAAACAGGGTTTCAAGTGCGCTAGACATCGACAAGACTCGTTGAGATTCTGGAATCTTATCATCATTATAATAAGCCTGAACGACAACCTCGATAGCCTGTATGATGCGTCGATACAGTTTCTTGTTCTTCCTATAAAGGCGGGCTAATAGTCCCAAGGTATCATCGTCAATATTAAATGACATCGGTGACATCACCTGCTGTGGTCGCCGGAAGATCATATCACCCAGCTTGTAGCCCATATCATTCTTCTGGATGATGGACCCGCCTCGGATACCGAAGTGATCGTCTTGCGTACTGAAGCCCTGCCACACCATATCGAAGTTCTCCGACACAACCATTCGGTGACCTCGGTTTACGTCCGTCAGGATTTTTAGGTTCCATACCAACGCACCAGCGAACAGGCGGAGCCTTGCCTCTCGTGCCAGTTTCCGTTCACTGTCGGTATATTCTCGAAAATCTATATCACCAACACTGATAATGCCCATATCTGAAATTGCCTCATCGGCTAGTGTACCCATACCCTGAAAGACGTAGTGAACGTTGCTCCCCATGATTGTATCCAGCCTCGCAAGTACATCCGGATCGGTGATGTAGGCATTCTTCATCAAACCGTAGTTCCAAATCTTAACAGTAAGGTCTGGGAAGTTGACCTCATTCACATCTTTCATATTTAGGTAGGGGATGTAGTTGACCTGCATTTCTAGAATCCTAACTGCCATCGTATCGTCAGCCTGTTCCACTCCGAGAACGTGTCACTTGTTGGGTGATTATCTTTTGGAGGGGGTGGCATGTTCGTCAAGTTAGCCGCCTGGACATGGCTCAGTTTCTCAACCGGTGTCGCTCGCATAAGATCATTGACTAGTATCACTACCTCCTCGAATAGCTTGTCTACCAGCGTCGCTGGATTGACTTCGTTGAGATTAGCACCGAGGGGCTTCACTCCCCACGCGTCGCGTCCGCCGAGTGCGTCCATCGAAAGCAAGATATCCGCTTCGTCGTCTTTCGGCAGCCCGAGGATGGTTTCTGTCTTGTTGCCGCTCTGTTTGGTGATGCCTTTGATTGCTTCACCGTGGATAGAATTTCGTAGCTTGGTCAGAACGGTAAGCCGATGAGCATTATCGCTCCCCTTTGCCACGGCCGCCGCAAGATTGGCATCCAGCTTCGCAACGTCCTTTATCCAGTCTCGTTGCCATGCCGCATTATGTGCTTTGGCCGGATTCATACCGAGGACATAATGTGCCACCCTCGCACTAGCATCAATCGCTCCCATCAAGGTCATCAAGGTATTGTCGAACGTGCCGAGTACGTCATCATTGATGTCGTTGTTGGTCTTGGAGTTGATGCCGATATGAATCTGGTCCCGTAGTTCGAGCGATCGTTGCATCCGGCTCATCACCGCACTAGCCAAGTACATCAGCTTATCGTCTTTCGTTCCGGACGAGTGGTGGACGCAAGCCGAAAACCAACGCCACGTTTCGGGTACTAACTCGCGCATCCCAACCCAATAGAACATTCCCCTATTTAAATGGTAGCGGAATTTCTTTTGACCAGTCGGAATAATGAACTCACGTTGCGCCCGCAAATATAAAGAAACAGCCGAGATCGCATCGTCTGGTTGGCAAATAGTTATTGCCCGACCAGCTGCAATACGCCGTGACGGTGCGTAGAGATAAGGGCGGGTGGTGATATAGATATCAGCATCAATACAGTCGTCGGCGACTTGGACGGCAATCGCATCGGCTTGTCTTTTATCGGCCGCGTCATCACCAGTGTAAGTCTTATCAGTAGCGTCGTCCCTTGCTGCAGTGTACAGGTCACCCATAACGCCAGAGTAAGATGCGTTCTTGTCGTCGAGTGCATAGGTCACCGGACATAAACCGTTTGACTTTTGTGGGTATAGGACTGCATATCCCTCGTAGGTTGGTTCGATGTTCGGGTTGCCTGTTTCGATTGGCTCGACCGATGCCGGTGGAGTTTCGGTGTAGCGGTATAGTTCAATCAAGTCGTTATAGAGGAGGCTTCTCAGCAACAGCCCTTTCGTCGGAGTGCCTCGCATGTCCGAAGTGGTCGATTCATCGAACAGCTCACTATCGATCATGACGCGAAGTTTGCGGAATGGAGCGCGGCGGTCGAACACACTGTCTGTTCTATCTGGCGATTCTGGCCATACAGCATTACGCCACATGGCGTTCTTGGCCGTCTTGTTAAACTGCGTCACTCCCATAATATCTTCCATTATATCTCTTTAGGAAGAGTTCTTCCTCCTCTGTCTTCTTCATGATACGGGTAGACCTGAATCTATCAAGGTCGTTCGTCCACTGGTAAACGTCAGGGGCGCTCCATCTTGACAGCTTCAGCCTTACCCTGTGCCTCGTTAGACAGAGAGGCAGAAAGCCCTCTCAAGAAGCAAAGGAGGGTCTATGACCACGAAGATACTAACCAAGCAAAAGGAAACGAGTGCCAAGATAGCAAGGCTCAACGATGAGTTCCGAGCAGTCGAGATGCTAACGCTCACCAAAGGAATCTATGAGCTTCACGATGTGCTAGGATTGATCCGGGCAGTCAGGGAGTACAAGGACTTCAACAAAGATAATGACCCGTACGGCGAGCATGATTTCGGCTCGTTTGTCTGGGAGGGTAAAAAGATCTTCTGGAAGATTGACTACTACGACCCGAGTTTCGAGCTGTGGTGCGACCCGTTGCACCCGGAATGCGAGCGGGTACTGACCGTGATGCTAGCCGAGGAATACTAAGTCCTCGGTTTTTAAGTCCTGAGCGCGACTGAAAACCGCTCGACCAAACTAACCTACAAAGGAGATTGATATGAATACCGACAAGAAAACGACACTGGCTGAGGCTATCACCGACCGGCTCTGCTGGGCGATGGATATCCAGTTGCTCGAAACGCGGCACGGCGGTTTTGGTGAAGATGCCGAAACGTACACCAATGAAGCCCAGACGATATACGACATCTTACTGGATGAGCTAGGAGAGGTATTATGAGTATAGAAGAAAAGATCGAGGCAATGCGGACGATCTGGGCAAACTTCGCAAAGAAAAACGGCTGGTACTACGAGCCGTTTTTTGTTCAAGTCTGGTTTGACCCGGACGGTGAGGTGGTAGATAGTGTGTCGTTTCGAGGTATGAAAGAAGACATCATCATTGAGGACTACGTTGAGGATGAGGAGGATTTTGACTTCTTAGACTAACTCCCCCGCCCTGAGCATGGCATAAAAAGGCTCGCGTATAATGAGAGTATGGACAGGAAGAAACGCAACATCATCGCGACGGTTATTATCCTCAGCAGTGTTCTCGTGCTTGCGGCCGGTGCGGTTGGCGTATTCTTTCTGTGGTCTCACGGCTGTGACGGAGAGTTGATCTTCGGCTGGAAAGCCTACTACGTGACTGGCTGTCGTTAGTCTATTTCTTGAAGGCTCAGGAGGTCATCTGGTTCATCCAGCGTCGTCCAGATCTTGGCTTCATCGTCCATGTTTTCCAATGCTTTTTGCGTGGTGGTGTAGATTTCCGACTCCTCGTCCGGCTCCATCTTGTTGATGACCCCGCTCGTGATCCGGCGGATGAGGCGTTCAGTTCTTACGCTTTCGGCCACGAACAGTAGCGTCGGGAGTTCTGCGCCCGTTTCATCCCAGCCGCCTTTATCGAAGAAGTCGATATAGGCGGACACTCTCCGAAATACCCCCTGCCGATCCAAACTGTCCGGAATGACATCGAGGAAGAACCGCTTGGTGTTGCCGCCAAAAGAGAGTGAGAGAAATACGTCCGGCGGATTGTCCGGAAAGTATGAGAATTGCGACATATCACGGCGGAGGTAGGCCTTTAATTCTTGGTAGTGACGCTTCAGGCGTAAGACCACCGAGAAGACCTGTAAGCAGTGGATGACGGTGGAGTTTAAGAGGGATTTGTCGCGGTAGCTGGACTTTATCACTTTCTCGGTGATGTAGCTATGATTGTCCAACCCCGCTAGAAAGCGGAGTCCTTTGGGAGTCAGGAAATAGGCGGCAGGTTGCCCCAAGAGCTTCTGGCGATTATCCTGCCGTTTATCAATCAAGCCCTGTTTAATTAACACTTCCAATTTTTCAAATAGTCCAGAACCAGCTTTAACACTAAGCACCTCTGCTATTAATTGACGACTACCAAACCTATATTTATAGATTACTTCTAAGATGTCTATCTGACCTTGTTTTACCCTAGACCGACCGTCTGGTTTACTCATACTTCTACTCGTTTCATTTCTATATATTTATATATAAGAAAGAGAGAAAAAGAGCAATAGATAACAGAGGTAAAATAGATGATATAGGGTGAATAACGAAATTCGGTGTATTTTATAGGTTAATTGTATTGCTTTTTATTTTAATTAGCCATACAATTATATATAGAGATTGCACGTTGACAATTCGGCTAGATAAGGAGGAAAACCGATGATAGAACGGGAAATTCTTGAAAGTCTGGCGATTGATGCGGTGTGTGCTTGCCTCTACTACGATTTGCAGGACACGCTAGAAGAAACGCCGGACAAAGAACTGCTGGCCATTATTAACCGTACGGAGCCTTGCGAGGTGTGCGGACAAATAGCGGCGGTGGGAGTTTTGTTGTAGAATATGAATAATGAATACAAAGTTGGTCGGTATGCAAATCAAGACTTCTAAGGAAGTCCGAGCTTATGCCAAAATCGCGGCAAAGAAGCTCGGCTTCTCGTCAGTTAGTGAAATGATACTTACCCAGCTTGCGAAAGCTAACGATTCGAAACTAAAAACCTTGATTGAAAAAGACCTCAAAGAGCGTTCAAAACCCGGACGACCTTGGGATAAAGACTAGCCGAGTTGCCAGCGTGACAATCTCCAAATGGAGGGTATATGTCACGACCAAAAGGCAGTAAGAATGTTAATCCACCAGCCGTACCAGACACGGTGAATTTCACGACCGAAGAACGCCTGACTTTTATTGCTACCCTCATCGTCGAACGCATTATTGAAGATATAAAAAACGAACAACCACTCTTAAAAAAGATAGGACAAGGTGATGCAACCAACTAACGGACAGACGCTCCGTACACTACTCGCCGTCCGTGTTTCAACGGTCGGACAAGGTATTGATGGCGACTCGCCGGAAGCTCAGATCGAGCAAGGCGAACGCTACGCGCCGCTTCACAATATGCGGATCGTGATGACACTCCAATATCTTGAGTCTGCATCCAAAGAACAGCAACCGATGCAGGAGGTTATTAACTACTGCAAGCGTCATAAGGGCGAGATCGATGTCGTCCTTATTAAATCAATTGACCGCTTCACCCGTGCCGGTTCGACCGTCTACGACCAGCTCAAAGCCCAGCTTGAACCGCTCGGCGTGACGCTTGTCGATATGTACGGTATTATTAGCACTCAAAAAGTGAACACGCTTGAACACCTCGGCCAAGAATATAAATGGAGTGTCTACTCCCCTACTCGTAAAACAGAGCTTCTAGAGGCAGAACGTGCCAAAGATGAGGTGCGTGATATCTTGAGCCGTATGATCGGCTCAGAAATCCGTTATACGCAACTCGGCTATTGGTCGCGTGGCGCTCGGTTCGGCTATAAGACCGAGAAGATAGAAACCGTCAACGGTAAACGAGCAATTCTTGTACCAGACGGGGATAAGGCCGACATTATCCGTATGATGTTTGAAGAACGTGCGGCGGCCGTCTTAAATGACCACGAGATTGCCGAAAAGATGAATGATATGGGATTTGAAACCCCTATTAAAATCGTACGTGACAAACGGGATAGAACTCGGATCGTCAGCAGGACTGGCGGGAAGAAGATAACCGCCAAGCTACTACGAACATATGTCAAACAAACAATCTATGCCGGTGTAAATACTGAGAAATGGACAGGCGGCGTGCCAGTGAAGTGTAAGTTCGATGGCCTCGTTTCGATGGAATTATTCAACAAAGCCAATCGAGGCAAAGTAACGCTCCGTAACAATCCTGACGATATGGATCACCCAATCGTTGAATACGCTAAGAAAGATGAGCGGTTTGTTAAGAAGAATCACCAGAACCCCGACTACCCATACAAAAAAGTAGTCACCTGTCCACATTGTCGCAGACCGCTTCTTGGAAGTGCCTCACGGGGCAGACTAGGTAAATACTACGCGGCTTATCACTGTAGCAATCACGGGCACCACTTCCGCGTACGCAAGGATGAGTTTGAGGGTACAATCGATACGTTCATAAAAACGGTCACAATGCGTCCTGAGCGCGTTGAGGAGCTGATGCAAGCCGTTATGACCGTCTATGAGCAACGGCAAGGTCAGAAAGTGAAAGCCGAGGAACTAGTTGATAAACGACGCTCCGAGCTTGAAGCGGAAATCAAAGTCATCGTAGACAAGATGAAGCTGATCAGCTCGGAAACCGCCATTAAATACCTAGAGGAGGACTTATTAAAGCTAGAACGAGAGATTAGCAATCTAGACAACCAGAAACAGCAAGAAGCAGCCAAAGATACGGTCGATGTTCCAACGATGTTGACATACGTCAAATACTTTATGGAACACATCAAAGAGCTACTCGTTGACCACTGTAATCCAATCAAAAAAGCGCAGTATTTCGGCGTATTATTCGATGAGGTTGCAACTTACGAGGAAATAAAAGCTGGCACCGCTGAAATAGAAAAAATCCCAGGGGTGAACGAGCTATTTAAGCTTGCAAACTCCAAGGAAGTTTCATTGGTGCGCGCGAGAGGACTTGAACCTCCACGTCCTTGCGAACACTAGCACCTCAAGCTAGCCTGTCTACCAATTTCAGCACGCGCGCATACAATATGTTTTTAAATAAATAAACTACCGAAAGAGGTAGTTTACACGTCTTGGTGGGCGCTGAGGGATTCGAACCCCCGACCCTCTCGGTGTAAACGAGATGCTCTAGCCAACTGAGCTAAGCGCCCGACATCTGGTAATTATACAGAAAACTCCTCAATAACGCAACAGGTTTACCCTGTTAAGGCGTTTTGAAGACGCTTTCCTCACCCACGCCCCAGTAAAGAACACTTCCATATCGGTCCGCAGACGAGATGAGAGTCGTTGCAGATGGAATGGTGTGTACGCTTTCAGTGTGCGCATATTGTGCAGTCGCTTGATAAAGGCCGATCGCAGGTGCATCACTCAGCCATTGGCGAATAAAGGTAAGATACTTGGCGTTTCGCAGGTCTTGCTCAACACGCGCTCGACCACTCGACAAAGCTTCGTCGGCAATAGTATTTTTGTAGTTCGAGAAGTTGAGTCCACTCGCCGCTTGTGAACTATGCCAGTAGGCATAGACGTCTGGGTCGCCCCCAATAGTAAGTTGGTATAGCAGTACATCGTAGCGTCGAGGTTGCAAAATATCTTGAGCAACGTTTTGCGATGGGTCGTTAGGGTCAACGATATTCGTCGTGATTGTCACACCAAGCTGACGCCATTGGCTTGAAAGTTCATCGAGCGCCGCTTCAAAGTCTGGGTTCTTCGTGGTCACAATATTAAGCGTCAGCGCCTGCCCATCTTTGGTACGAGTGCTCCCTTCGAGCTTCCAGCCAGCTTGATCCAGCAGTGCCGACGCCTTGTTCGCGTCATACGTCGGCGCGGTTGGCACCTCACCCGACAATAGGCTTCCAATAATTGGAATGTCGAGTGCGGGAAGCTTGTCTGAAATCGCATCGCGCACCGCCTGGGTGTCTGTACCAACTTGAAGCGCTTGGCGCACGAGTTTGTCTTTCAGTACAGCGCTTTCGGTATTCATAAGTGCATACACGCCACTATTTACCGCATGATTCTCAATTTCATAGCGATCATTATTCACGCTTGCCGCAGCAGAAAGCGAAAGATCACTTGCCGCGTTTACTTCAGACGTTGCGAGTGCGCGTTTAATCGAATCGGCATCCTTATAGACATGGAGCTGGATGCGGCTTAGTTTTGCCGAACCGTCAAAGTAACTTTCGTTGCGCACAAGGTGCAAAATTTTGCGACCATTCGTCTTATCGACTTCCTGAAGGAGCTTCAGTGCAAACGGTCCACTTCCCACAGGCTTCACACTAAAGTTATTTTCACGAAGTTGTGCCGGTTCAACGTCACGAAGGACGTGCTCTGGCAAGATTGGCAAGTAGCGTAGTGCATGTGGGAATGGCGCGTACACCGCAGGAAGCGTAAAAGCAACCGTTCGGTCATCAACTTCTGTCGCCTTTACTCCATTCCAGCCGGTAAGTGTCGAGCGAGTTGCTGCATTTTGCAAAAGCCCCACGGTAAATACGACGTCTCGTGCGCGCACATAGAGTCCGTCACTCCAACGAGCATCAGCGCGAATTGAAAGCGTATAAGTTTTTTGATCGTCGCTAATCTTCATACTATCAGCGAGGTCAAAATTCAAATTACCCGTTGAATCGTACTTCAATAAACGAGAGAATAGCAACTCACCCGCCGATTCTTCAGCGCTCGACTTCGCAAAAATTGGGTTAAGCGTGTCGAGTGGACCCATAACCGCTTCGGCATACGTACCGTCAGAGGCGACGGCAGTTGTGCGGTAGCTGTCTTGGTACCACCAAAACTGAAGGCCAGTAGCCCCAATAAGTACACCGATTGCAAGCACCCAAAGCGCGATATGACGGCGCACCTCACGAAAATTATCCCAACGCTTAAACACAAACCGACGCGCATGCTTGACGGTCGCACCTTCTACCTTCTTCATGCGACGCGCAAGATCCTTAGAGTTGAAACTCATTTTAGGCAGGCGGCGCCATTTGGTAGGTTCGTTGTTGTCGGGCACTTAGAAACTTCCTAACTAGGAATCAGTAATCCGGCCAGGATAGAGAGGACGAAAATAACGGCCAGCACGATTGTTGCTTCAAATAGACTCTTATCAACACCGCGGCGAGTAGTATAAAGCTCACCAGAACTACCGAAGCCCGCACCGAGCGTCGCACCACGTTGTTGTAAAAGAATAGCAAGAATCATCAGTACTGCTGCAATAATAGTCACAATCTGCAAAATAGTATCAATTGACATGGTTAACTCCTACTTTCTTCGCTGCGAATAGCAATCGCAACACTTACTATATAGTTTACCAGACTTAAGATAATTCCAGTAATAATTGAGTTACCGAATGACATTGAAATGCCCGGGGAAACCGCCAACGAGAAGTACACCAAAATACCGTTCACAATAATCGTGAAGAGTCCTAGTGTCAGCAGAATTACCGGCAGCGACACAATTACGAGGAGCGGCTTAAACAGACTGTTGAAGATTGAGAAAATGAGCCCTGCAAGCACAAAGCCCCAGAACCCTGCGGTCACGTCAACATCATCGATGCCCGTACCGAGAATACGCACCGCTACCCATAGTCCAAGTGCGTTCAAAGCCCATCGAATGAGAAAGACAAGAATTTGCTGTTTCATTATTGATTTAAGTATATCACAGCAAGGTAGGCAGCGCTGCGCTTAGGTTCTCGTGGCTATCTTCGGTAATCAAAATATCATCCTCGATACGCACACCGATTCCCTCCTCGGGAATATAGATACCAGGCTCAACCGTCAAAACCATTCCAGGCTGAAATTCTTTGAAACCGCCGAGCGAATCATGCACATCAATGCCGAGTCCATGGCTAATCGCATGAGGGAAATAGCGACGATAATCTGAAGGTTTCTCATACAAACCTACGCTCTTCAGTGCACCCTTAAGAATCTCGTCGACTTGATCGCTATACGTTTTAATTTCTAGGCCCGGGCGAAGCAGTGCAATAATCTTTTGGTGCGCGGTCTCAACAGCTGCGTGAACTGCCTTCTGCCGGTCGGTGCTTGCGCCATATGCGTAGGTGCGCGTGATATCAGCAGCATACTCACCCACCTGTGCGCCCGCATCAATAAGCACGAGTGAACCGTCTTCTAGTTTGGCGGCATTAGCCGTGTAGTGAAGCGTGCACGCATTCGCGCCAGACGCCACAATTGGATCATAGGCATGCCCATCGGCCATTTGCAAAAACTCATACCAGAGGGTTGCTTCGATTTTACGCTCATTATCATACCCCACGAGCTCTGCTCGCACACGGGAAAATCCTGCGATACTCGCGTGAATTGCACGGCGAATCATAGCAAGTTCTTCGGGCTGCTTAATTGCACGCATACGCGTGACAGTAGTGCGGACATCGCCCAGTTCCTCAAACATCTTTTTAAGTTTACGGATATTCGCGTATGGCCCAGGGTTCGGAGCAAAACCAAAGTGTGATTGGTAGGGGTGTTCAAGAATCGTGAGGACTTTTTTATGTACACTCGCAAGCTCTTTGAGCCGCGCCTCGCCTTCCTTGAGCGATACAACCGTCGTAACGCCACTCGTACGCGTCACTTCTTCATGCGCCAACGACCCATCAAAAAGCGTCTGCGCGTCACTACGCTCGGGGCCAATAAGAAATTCTTCATCAGGTGTAAGTACCAACTTCCAGCCAGGTTCATTAACGCCAGTCAGGTAGTAAAAATTAGCCTCTTGCACAAACGCAAACGCTGCATCAGCGCGCCGCTGCACTTCATCGTTACCCGCAACCACAATAAGTGCGGTTGGCTCGAGTTCTTTGAGCTTCGCCCTATTGCCTGCAAAAAATGTCACATCCATTGCTAGAAATTGTACCCCGTACGAAAAGAAGTGTCGACTACTTTTCCGTGCGGCCCTGCACCACCTCAGAGTACGGCGCCTGCTGCTCACTCGCGATTTGCGTCACCGCTTTCACATGTACGAAGAACGCGGTGTCCGCCTTAAGCCCAGTAAGGGTAATCTGCGGAGAAGTTACCGTCACGCGCTTTACGTCTTTCGTAAAATTATCGTCGGTCGCGTATTCGAACACATAGTACTTTACGCCGCTTGTCGCCGCCCATGTATACGTAAGCGTACTCGCGTTTCTGCTTGTGAGTTTTACGCTCGTTGGCACCGCAAGAAGTATCTTCGTACTTGCAGTTTCCGCCTTCGAAGCGTCACTTTCGCCCTGACTATTTTTTGCAATAACTCGACATTCGTACTGGGTCGAGGACTTCAAACCTTCTATGGTCGCGATGGCTTTAAAGCTCGTCTTTGTCTGCGCTGCACCACTCGCGTCCTTACAGGTTAAGGTGTAGCTGCGTGCGTTTGGAATTTCGCTCCATGAAAAACTTATCGTCGTAGTTCCGCTAGAGCCGAGTACAAATTCGGTTGGCGTGCCTGGCTTTTTGGTCGCGTTTTCACCACACAATCCACCGACCGGCTCAAGCTCAGGAGTATCTGATTCCATGTGGTAGCGCGTCGCCTCGGGGTCGCTTTTTGACTGAGCTTCGATACAATAGGTTTTTCCATCCCGAGCAACCTTTAATGCGATCTGGACCTTATTGGTCGACTTGGTGCGACTTATTGCATCGTCAGTCAGTACACCATCAACTGCACTTTGACGCAGACGACTATTTTGTGTAATTAGCTCGTCTTTTACTTCGGTTGTATGCGCAGTATTCACGACACTCATTGTCACGAAAAATCCAACCGCTGCGGCCGCAAGTACAATAAGCAGAAGTCCGATTACAAGGCCGAGTATTTTCTTCACATTCTTCTTTTTGCTTGAGTCTAAAGTGTCTTGATTCATAGTGTTTCTCGCTAGAATTTAATCGCCATCATCTTAGTAATTGAAGGTTGCACTACGTTAAATGCCGCGCTACCACCCGTTGCGCCAGTGGTAATATTTTGGTTATACTGCGCACCGTTATTGTCAGACTTATAGTCTCGACGAATCGCACAACAGCCACTATTGGCAGTGACGTATTGCAGATGGCTGTGCGCTGGTAATTCAGCAAGTGACATAATGTGCGTCGCAGCACCTGACTTTTTACCAATTGTATTAAATTCCGTATCGCTTGGATTCAAGTTCACCGCCACTCGCCCACGTGAGTCAGGCAGGTTGAACGTAGTCGATCCGTTACCCGCACCATAAGTTGTTCCGATAACCGCGAACAGCGCGGCATATGTCGTGCGAGATACCGCTGAGCCATCTTCTAGCAGATACCCAGAAGGTACCGTTGCCCACCAGCCTTCAATGCTTGTGCCTGGTTGCATGCCTTCATCGACGGTTGAGCCAGATGCAGCAGAAGACTTTACTGTTGAGCGCTTTGTAATTGAAGGCTGAATCACGTTATGTGGCTGTCCACCACCCGCGCTACCGGTTTGCTGACCTTGATCGTACGTGCCACCAGCGGCATCGGCTGCGTAGTCGTTACGAATAATCGATCCGCCGGTTCCTGCAGTAATGTACGTCAGGTGTGTGTGCGAAACCATCTCTGCAACCGTCAAGGTGTGCGTTTTTTCTCCACTCAGCTGACCTAAGGCACCAAAGTTAGCATCGCCACTACTAAGCCCCACACCTACTCGACCAGCAGAATTTGGAAGCAAGAATGTCGTTGAGCCATCTCCCGCACCATACGTCGTCCCAATTGACGTGAAAAGCGCTGAATATGTCGTCCTTGACACCGCCTGACCAGCTTCGTTCAGATAGTTCGAGGGTGCGCTACTCCAGTATCCCTGCATTGTCGTCCCCGCAGGAAGTGTTGATGCCGAACCAGTAGGGCTGCGGTATTTAATTGCGTAACGTTTTGTTATCGAAGGCTGCAACACACTATACGCGGTACCGCTTCCGGTCGATGAAGTGTTGACGCCCTGCGTATACGGCATACTCGCGCCGTCGCTAGTCCAGTCGTTACGCACCGCAGTTCCGCCGCTATTTGCAGTAACATACTGTGCGTGTGTGTGGCTTGGCATCTCGTTGGCAGTCAGCGTGTGGTTTTTTTCACCATACAGTTCGCCAATAGTGTTGAATTCTGAATCCGCAGAATTAATATTTACCGTCGCACGCCCGCGTGAATCAGGTAGCTCAAACGTCGAGAAGTTATCTCCCACGCCATACGTCGTACCAATCAAGCCAAACAAGGCACTATAGGTCGTGCGAGAAACCGCACTTCCATCCTCAAGCAAGTATCCGTCGGGTGGAGTTGTCCAATAGCCCGAAATTGAGGTACCAAGCGGCAGCGAATCGTAATCGTAACAGTTCGGATAAGTCCCATATTGGCTCGTCTCCGTACAGCTGCGCGCAACAGTGCTACTTGATTTACTATCGCTCCAAGCGCTTTCACCGTTTGCGTTTTTTGCACGCACATGACAGTAGTATGTGGTTGCTGGGTCCACATTAGGAATAGTCGCAGTCGTAGTTGTTGAGCCCGTAACCGACACGGAAACCGCCTGCAAAATATACGCAGGGTCTTGCGCACACTGGGCTTCATAGCCTGTTGAGGTGTTTGGTGATGGCAGCGTCCAAGAGACCTGAAGCTGAGTACTACCCGATCCGGTGAAGTTTACATTCGTAGGAGTATTTGGTTTACTTGCAACTGTTCGAGCCGAACATGTACCCGTTTTTGGCTGACCACTCTTAATTGTTTCATCGGTATAGTAACGGATGGTTGGTGTCGGACCATAACTTCCGTCAAGGCAGAAAGTAGACGTGGTTGTTCCTGCTGCATATACGGTGACCACAACATTTGTGCTTGGAGAGAAACTACTTGGAAGCGTCGAGGGATAGCCCGTAGAATTCGAGCGCGCATCTTCCATCGCCGCAGCCGCAGCAATAAGATCGCTCGTAACTGCCTTGTTGTTGATTGTTGAGCGCCACGCTCCGTAGGAAACAATCGAAATACCCGCTAAGATCAAGATGACCGTCACTACAATAATAAGCTCTACTAGCGTAAAGCCATTATTTGACCGTTTCAGAGCCCTCACAGCGTGTAACATTACTATCTATGGTATAGATTTTTAGCCTAAAGCACAAGCATCATATCAAGCTCTAGACCAATTTTGATATGTCTTATTTTTGATGAAGATGAAGATGAAGCAGTTCAGCCTTTTTTGCACCAACCACACTCGCAATATCAGCCTCTGATGCGGCCGACAATCCACGCAAACTTCCAAACTTACGAATCAGCTGTCGCCGCGTTGCAGGCCCAATTCCCGGAATATCTTCAAGGCTACTCGCCGTCTGCTTTGTGCGCTTCAATACTGTATGGTAACTTACCGCAAAACGGTGGGACTCATCGCGAATACGCTGAAATAGTTTTGTCACGTGGGTAAATTTTGCGAGTGCTGTATTTGCCCCGCGAAGATTCTTCGAGTGTCCTGATGCGTTCGTCTGGCCTGAATGAAGATTCACTACATAGTAGTCGCCCGAACGCGTGACATACACGCCAGAATCTTGCAGCTCACCGCGAAGATACTGCTCGAGCCGTGCGGTATCGATATTCGAGCCCGTTGCACTTACAATCACCTCTTCTTCTCGCTTAGCTATGCTAAGAATTGGGATGTGCAGATCATACACCGCAAGGGCTTTTATAGCCGCTTCAAGCTGACCTTTTCCGCCATCAATCAATAGCAAGTCGGGTGTTCCCCAACTCTTCAAATTCTTTTCGCTCAGCCGGCGCGTCAACACTTCATTCATGTTAGCGTAATCGTCATTACGCTGGACACTCAATTTAAACTTGCGATAATTCGCGCGGTCGCTCACGCCGTTCGTGAATACAACCATACTCGCGACTACATTTGCCCCACCCATGTGGCTAATGTCATACCCCTCGATGCGTGCCGGTATCTTCTTAAGGCCAAAAAGCTCCACCAAGTCTCCGAGCGCCTTATCTTTGCTGATGTCAAGAAATTCTCGGTCACCAAACATAATACGTTGTTGTAGCGCTTTAAGATCATTTAATTTATTGCGATACATAGCCGCGTTCTCAAAATCATGCAACTTAGCCGCAAGTTGCATCTGCTTTTCAATATCACGAATAATTGCTTTTCGGCCACCCTCAAAATAACGAATCAGTTGACGGAGGGATGCTTTGTATTCATCAGAGGGAGTGCCTGGACGAGGACTTAGGCCAATATGTGAATCAAGGTCTGGCCGGATACCGTCTTTAGGTGGTTTCGTGTAATAAGGAAAAATTTTGCGCAGATACCGGAGCGCCTTTTTAATTGCAAACCCGTTATAGTACGGTCCAAAATAATCCGCCCCATCATCTGCAGGGTTTCGCGTAAACGACACCGTCGGCCACTCGCTTTTCATATCAATGCGCACGAACATTTGCGACTTATCGTCACGGAGCAAAATGTTGTAACGCGGCATGTAGCGCTTCACCATTTCAGATTCGAGAAACAGCGCATCAAGCTCGCTTTCGGTCTCTACCCAATCGGTGTCTTCAATTTCCTCAACGAGCGCACGCGTTTTAATGTCCATGTCGCGTGTACTCTGGAAGTACTGACGCACACGGTTCTTAAGTACCGCAGCCTTACCGACATAGATGATTTCACCTGTTTTCGACTTATGAAAATATACCCCGGCTGAGCGTGGTAAGGTTTTAAGTTTTGCTTCAAGTTGAGCATTCATCCTTATTATTGTATAACAAAACACCGCCCCTGATGAGGCGGTGTCTTTCATAACCTTGGGGTGGTTACTTCTCAAGCTCCGCTTTTGCGCGGAATGAGAATGCAATAAGAAGCGCTCCGTAAAGAAGTGCATAAAGGCCGATGATCCAGATAACCACAAGACCAGCGCTGACTGGGTATGTAAGGGTGATGATACCTGCAACTATACCAAGTCCACCAAGTATAACTGCGAGTACGCGGTTACCACCAGTGCGGTTGCTGTCAAAGAGGCCTTCGAGGATGTCAACGACACCACGAACCAAGAAGGTCAGACCTACGAAGAAGATCCAAATCTTAGCTGCTTCAACTGGGTTTCGGAGTAGGTATACTGCGAGACCAATTGCAAGGATGCTGAAGATGAGCTCAAGCCACCAGAACTTGTCGGTGCCAGTACTCGAAATACTCACGATGATACCAATCACACCCCATACGAGTACGAAGATACCAAACATTAAAATAAATAGGCTTACGGTGAGCCCTGGCCAGAAAAGTGCCAAGATACCGAACAGAATCGATACGACTCCAAAGGCAATACCCAGTCCCCACAACTGTTTCGCGGTTGAACTTAATTCTTGCTTTGCCATAACTAATGTTTCCTCCCATAAATTATGTACTTTCAGTATACTCCCTGAAAGTTCAATGTGAATAGGGTGAAATTACTTTGCCAGCGCGAGTGATTTTTCACGGCAAGCTTCGGTGTGGAACAGAAGATCTGGATTCTTTTTGCAGTCTTCGCAAATAAGGACAAGATCGTTACAGTTTGCAAATGCGCAGTTTTCAAAGTTGCTCGTTTTGCCGCCACAATGCGTACACTCACCGATAGTCTTGGCGTGGTCAGAGAAATCCATTGTCATGCGATCATCGAAGACACGCAGAGACCCTTCCCAAAGCCCATCGTCGCCATACGCTTCGCCGTACTTCACAATACCGCCATCGATTTGATACACATCTTCAAAGCCGCGCTTTTTCATCATGGCTGAAATCACTTCGCAGCGAATACCACCGGTACAGTAGGTAATGACTTTCTTGCCTTTGATGTCGTCATACTTATCGCTCTCGAGTTCTTCAATGAAGTCGCGTGAAGTGTTGGTATTTGGCACGATTGCATTCTTAAACTTACCGATTTTTGCTTCGTGTGCATTGCGACCGTCGAAGAACACTACGTCATCACCGTACTTTTCAATAAGTTCATGTACTTGCTTTGGCTTCAGGTGCACGCCGCCGCCGACTACGCCGTTTTCATCGACTTCAAATTCGCTATCACTATTTTGGAAGCCCACGAGCTCACGTCGGTTTTTTACGCTCATACGAGGAAAGTCTTCGCGACCGCCATCGCTCCACTTAAACACGATGTCTTTAAAGCCTTCGTATTGCTTCGTTGCCTTAATGTAGGCCTTAAGATCATCCATCTCACCACCCACAGTACCGTTCAGGCCTTGGGTGCTCACAATAATACGCCCACGCAAATTGAGACTGTCGGTCAAAGATTTTTGCCACAGCTTAACCGCTTCCGGGTCGCTAATCGGAGTGAACTTATAGTAAAGAAGGATTTTTTGCATCGTCATTTATTATAGCCGTTTTCACCTCTGTTGTCCAGTGGCTAGAGCGGGCCGCTGGACAACCATAGAAAAAGAGTATAATAAAAGCATGAGCTACCAACAAAGTCCGCTTGTCGACAAGTACATCGCAGACTTCCCGGCAGAAATCCAGGAAAGACTTAGTTGGATGCGGTCTGCCATTCAGGCCACTTTTCCAAAAACAATTGAAGATATTAGCTACGGCATGCCGACCTATCGCCCCGCACCAAGCAAGCGTGGCCTCGTCCATTTTGCAGCCGCAAAAGATCACATCGGTATTTATGGCGTATTTGAACCGAAAAACGATGCAAATATGCACCGCATGATGCTCCCCTATCGCACAGGTCGCGGCACACTCCAATTCAAAAATAGCGAAAAGCTTCCTAAAACGACCATTCGCCAAATTCTGCTGCACCACTCAGGTCATTTTTCACCCGAAATCTTTACAGATAAATAAAAATCTTCTATAATTCGTCTCACCTATGACCCGCGGGTCCTCTAACTCGATGACGTTCGGACGAGCCGAACCACTCGCGACTCTTTACTAACTAATATTCCAATAAAAATTAACTTTCTAGGAGCACTATGACTCAGAAGGAACTCTATATCGTTCCCGAAGATAAGCTATGGCTCGAGAATCGGATTGCCGAACTTGAAAAGAATATTCAAGATCTTGGCCCCGACTTCTACGATGTCTTTAATCAATCTTCGGAAACGTGGCACGATAATGCACCGTTTGATGCACTGCGCGACAAGCAGTCAGTATTATTTGCAGAACTTACTAAATTAAAAGACATTCGCCGGCAAGCAGCACTTTCGCTCCCTAAAGCGCGAAAAGCAACGGTCGCTATCGGCTCAACCGTACAAGTAAACGGCAAGCGCTATGGCATCGCAGGGAATTGGACGCCACGAGCGGGTCAAATGGATGACGGCAAGCTCGTTATCAGCGCCGATTCACCGCTCGCACAGTCGCTACTTGGTAACATAATTTCAACAACTACTCCTTTCGGGGTACTTGAGGCGATAGAATAGGAAGATATGACCGCCAAAACACCTTCATCTCCAAAAGAAGCGTCTGATATTACACTATCGGACAGTCTTCTATTCCATTGGCGCCATGCGATGAAATACCCAAAACAGGTCGTAACAAGCTTTATTGTCGGCCCTGTAAGTACTGTCCTAGACCGCTATATTGCCCCTATCTTTATTGCAATTCTATTGAACTCCATCCAAGGTGGCTCTGCGACGCTTGAAAATTCGGCCTGGCTTATCGTTGGATATGCCATCGTACAGGTGCTCGCTTTTGTGATTGGGTATCGAGTAAATCTTTTTGCAATGTGGTCAGTGCAAATACACGGCGCACGCGATATCAATCAAGAAGCGTACGACGCGCTCTCTCGCCATTCGCTGCAGTTCCACAATAACCGCTTTGCGGGTTCGATGGTTTCTCAGGTTAATAAAACCGCGGCCGCCTTTATGACATTCTGGAATGCGGTCATTTTCGAGGCGCTTATTGTAGTGGTTGCAATCATTGCAACTATCGTAGGTACTGCGCTCATTTCATGGCCTCTTGCTATTATCCTTGGCGTGCTTGTTATAGCCTTTGTGATCGTGGCATACTTCGGAACAAAGTTTATGCGCCCAAGGCAAGTTGCCCGTTCAAAGGCATACTCAAAAATTTCCGGGCAACTCTCCGATTCAATTAGCAACATGGTTGCAGTAAAAATCGAGAGTAAAGAAAATCTCGAAAAGAGACTCCTTGCTCACCGCATCGAACACGCCCTCTCAAAAGAAAAAGCCGTACGTACGGGCGTCATGACAGTTACGTCCATCACCTCCATTATCATCACGATTGCTCGTGTATCCGCACTCGTTGCGGCAGTCTGGGCAGTGCAAACGCATGCAGTAAATGCAGGTGCTGTCTATCTGCTTATTACGTACACTTTCAACTTGCTGCTTGAAGTCTGGAACATCAACACAATGCTTCGCGTGGTCTACCAAATTGGTGGTGACACCGAGGAACTTCTGGGCATGATGCGCGAACCAGTTGATATTATCGATACTTCCTCAAAAAAGCTACGCGCAACAAAGGGTGCTGTTGTACTCGACAATGTAACGTTCGCGCACGAAAACAGTAAGCCCTTATTTGAGAATCTCTCGCTCACCATTCCGGCCTGCCAAAAAGTTGGCGTCGTGGGCGTAAGCGGTTCTGGAAAAACGACCTTCACAAAACTCTTACTACGTCTCAGCGATCCCCAGAGTGGATCAATTGCAATTGACGGGCAGCCAATTACCGATGTCACTCAGGCATCTCTTCACCAGGCAATTGCCTACGTCCCGCAGGAGCCACTTCTTTTCCACCGTAGTCTTAAGGAAAACATCGCCTACGCGCGACCGAACGCAAAAATGGGCGACATTGAAAAGGCAGCAAAAGACGCCCAGGCCTACGAGTTCATTTCAGCGCTTGAAGAAGGCTTCGACACACTCGTGGGTGAGAGGGGGGTGAAGCTTTCAGGTGGACAAAGGCAACGCGTGGCAATCGCGCGCGCCATCCTAAAAGACGCTCCTGTGCTTGTACTCGACGAAGCAACCAGTGCACTCGATAGTGAGAGCGAACTGCTTATTCAAAAAGCTCTTACTAAGCTCATGAATGGGCGCACGAGTATTGTCATTGCTCACCGTCTTTCAACAATTGCCAAATTGGATCGCATTATTGTCATGGAAAAGGGTAAAATTATTGAAGACGGCACCCATGACGAATTAATCGCGCTCAAGGGCCAATATGCGAAGCTCTGGAAACACCAATCTGGCGGTTTTATTGAAAATACAGAACTAACCAACGACTAAAGGACATTTTATGGCAAGAAAGAAAAAAGAATCGGTAGAAATCGGCTTAACACTCAGGCTTTTCTGGGGCACGATTCGTAACCACAAAAAATACTTCATTCCTGCGATGATTTTGCAACCACTCGCGATTTTCTCGACCGGATATGCAGGCCTCTATATCATTTCCCTCGTTGTGAACCGACTCACAACCGAAAATATACCTGCCGACCAGCTATTCACCACGTTCCTCCCCTACATCATTGTCTTCGTCGCAATCGTCGGTGTAGGCGAGCTAATTCTTTGGCGGCTTGTGATGTTCCTGCAGTGGACTATGAACGACAAAGTAATCTACGAACTCAACCGTAAAGTCTTTGATACCCTCGCCGAGCAATCGATGGAATTTCACACCAACCGCTTTGGCGGCTCACTTGTGTCGCAATCTAATAAATTTACTGGCGCCTTTGCGCGATTGGCAGACCTGTACCTATTTAATATCGCACCTATGATCTACTCCTTTGTGTTCACGTTCGTGATTCTTGCGCCTATCCTGCCTTGGTTTGCACTCGCACTTGCCGCGTTCGCAGTCATCTTTATGTCGATTGCATGGCTGAGCTTCCGCTCGATTCGCGAACTCAATGTCGTTGAGGCAGAGACTCACAACAAAGTGAGCGGACAAATTGCCGATAGCATTACAAACATCATGGCCGTTAAAAGCTTTAGCCGCGAAAAGCACGAGAAAAAGCGTTTCGAGAAATTCGCCAGCGATGCACGCGAAGCCGGGTTTAAAATTCGCACCGCAGTAATTATTCGTGACTTTTGGTTCGGGCTTATCATCACCTGTATCATGACTGCGGCGTTCGTGACACTCATTTTCGGTAACGTATGGTTTGGCGTCGCGATTGGTACGCTCATGCTTGCCGTCAGCTACAGTATGCAAATCCTTGGAAACCTTTGGGGCTTCAATGGCATGCTGCGCCAGTTGAACCGCATCTTTGGAGACGCCCGTGAGATGAGTCTCATCCTTAATACTCAGCAAACGGTGGCTGACGCGACCGACGCGAAAAAGCTCAAAGCTTCGGCTGGCAAAATTGCGCTTAACGACGTCACTTTCCGTCACGCTGATGCAAAGAAGGATGACACCATTTTCAAACACTTTAACCTTGTCATTAATTCAGGCGAGCGTGTCGGGCTTGTAGGCCACTCTGGATCCGGAAAGACCACGCTTACAAAACTCATCCTGCGCTTCGCTGACATTCAGGAAGGCGAAGTACTGATTGACGGGCAGTCGATCTCCGCAGTCACTCAAGAAAGCCTACGGGAAGCCGTTGCCTACGTCCCACAAGAGCCGATGCTCTTCCACCGTTCGCTTCGCGAGAATATTATGTACGGCAAGCCAGACGCAACCGAAGAAGAAGTCGTGCAAGCGGCGCGCCGCGCTAATGCACTCGAGTTTATCGAAAAGCTCCCCGAGGGATTCGATACACTCGTGGGTGAACGTGGCGTGAAGCTTTCGGGTGGTCAGCGCCAACGCATCGCGATTGCCCGCGCCATCCTTAAAGACGCCCCTGTACTCATTTTGGACGAAGCAACCAGCGCCCTCGACAGTGAAAGTGAAAAGCTCATCCAGGAAGCGCTCGCCGAGCTTATGAAAGGTCGCACGAGCATCGTCATCGCCCACCGCCTTTCAACTATTTCGAAGCTTGATCGCATTATTGTCATGGACGATGGCAAGATCATCGAGGACGGCAACCACGAAACGCTTCTCGAGGCAAAAGGCCAGTACGCACGACTTTGGGCACACCAATCTGGCGGCTTTATTGAAGAATAGTAAACTCGACTTTACTAGATGCTTGTGTTTGCGTTTGTTACAGTTGCTCGCATAGAGTAAAGGAGACACTATGAGTTACGAATCAAACCCACATAGCACTCAGGTCAGTATTCTTCGTCATTTGCTTTTCACACCCGAAGCAAACTTTGCCGAGCTGCAAAAAGATAGCGACCTGACAAGCGACCATTTCACCTTCCATATCAAAAAGTTGGTCGAGTCTGGATACGTTGAAAAAACGAAGAGCGGCTACACACTTTCTGTGGCTGGTAAAGAATACGCCAACCGCATGGACACCGATGAAAATGAAATCGAAAAACAGCCTAAAATTTCCGTCGTCGTGGTGCTTGAGCGTAATAACAATGGGCGCCGCGAGTTTATCGCCCAGCAACGCCTCAAACAACCCTATTACGGATTCTGGGGACGTTTGGGTGGTAAAATCCGCTGGGGTGAATCATTTGAAGAAGCCGCAAAGCGAGAGCTCGAAGAAGAAACCGGACTTACCGCCGATTTCTCTTACAAAATGATCTACCACAAGCGTGATTACAAAAAAGAATCGGGCGAATTACTCGAAGATAAAGTATTTGTGATTATGCACGCACGCGAACATAGCGGTGAGCTCATTGTCGATTTTGAAGGCGGCCACAACGAATGGCTTACCCAAGAAGAATTCATGGCAAAAGAAAAAGTGTTCGAAAGCGCCCGCGATTTTATCGATCTCGTTGATAACGGCACGCCGTACCACGCGCAGGAGTTTTACTATGATGCGCACGAATACTAGTATCGAGCGAGTCGACCAGCTAATCCTACGTAGCGATGCAATCTATGGCGCAATTGACCCAGAATTTGACGGTGAGCCCCGCGCGAAGCGGATGCTACGCGTAGGCATTAATACACTCGCCCTGTCACTTCGCCGTGGAGAGAGCGTAGAACGAGCTGGCGCGAGACTCCTCACGTTGCCAAATGTTTTCGCGCGCACTAAAGCACCCCTCGACGAGCTTTCAGATATGTACGCCGACATTCGCAGGGCAACCCATGATCGCGATGGAAACCTAGAGACCGACGCACGTCATGCGATTCACCTTATGAAACTAGCGGTTCCGTATGCCCGCGAGTTTTACCCCGAACTCGACCAAGGAAGAATTGCCGCATACGCCTTGATCCATGACATCATAGAGGCCTACGTGGGTGATGTTCCCTCGCTTGTTATGACGGCCGAACAGGAGCAGCAGAAACAACTTGATGAAGCTCAAGCGCTCATTCGACTCCACGAAGAGTATGGCGAAGAGTGGCCAGAGTTTATTGCACTCATAGAATCATACGAAGCACTCGATACCCCCGAGGCGTGTTTTGTAAAAACATTCGATAAACTCGACCCGGGATTTACACACTTTTACAGTCACGGTGCGCAACTGAAAAGCCACTACGGACTGTCCGAGGATAGTTTTTATGTCGCGATTGATAAAGCGACGCAGCGGATGCAGCGTTACTCAGGTGAGTATGGTCAGATCATGGAAGACCGCGACGAACTCACGCGACGCGTCGCCCATGTCGCATTCAAAAACGCAGCCTAATTGCTAGGCTGCGTTTTTTCTCCACGGAATCGACTATTTATTGGCGTCTACATTAGACTGCTTTGGCTCATCCTGTAGCTTTCCGCCCGGGCGAGTTTCCTCGGCCTGTGTATCTTGCGGTGTATCAGCGCCATGCTCGGCTTCGACATCAGCCGCACCTGGGTCTTCTGCATCACCCGCAGCGGCCTCATTGGCAGCCTCAAGTGCCGCAGGTTCATAGACATTCGCAACCACAAGGTCGAGATCTTGCTCGATGTCGGCATACTCTACACCCTCAGGCAAGGCAATGTCGGCGAGCGTCACCTTATCTTCGTCAGTCGCAAGATTTACGATTGAAACCTCGAGCGCCTCAGGAAGGTCGGCTGGTTTTGCTTTAATCTCAACCACTTCAATTGCTTGAAGCACGATGAGACCCGCTTTTTCAGCCTCGCTCTCACCTTCACCCACCAGGTGAATAGGCACTTCGGCGTGGACGACTTCGTTCGCCTTTACGGCGTGGAATGATACGTGACGAAGCTGCGCGTGCACAGGGTTTCGATCAATGTCTTTAATAAGAGTAATCTTTTTCTTGCCATCGATCGTGACGTGCACTGGTGTGTGCTTACCTGCCTCTCGTACAACCTTGTCCATCACGTTGTACTCAGCCTGAACAAGCATCGGATCGAAGCCATGTCCGTACATGACCCCTGGGACAATGCCCTTATTTCGCAATTTGGCAACTTTCTTGCCTTGCTGCTCGCGCACGTCGAGCTTTAAGTTGATCTTATCTCCCATGTCTCTCCTCCTTACTGGTGGATACCTTTACGGAAATTTGATATTGCACCTCTTATTATACGCCTTTTGCTGAGAATAATCTGAAACGCGGCCAAGGCGCCGTCGTGCTACAATGGATGCAATGATTGATTCACTTTTTTCAAACCTCACCGTACTGGGTGCAATTCCTGGTTTTGACCTCGTTGATATTATTATTACCCTTGGTATCTTTGCGGTACTCGTCGTTATCTTTGCCGAATCCGGGCTACTGATTGGCTTCTTCCTTCCTGGTGACAGCCTTCTCTTTACCGCTGGCGCCCTCTATGCAACCGGCATTTTGCCAGGTAACGTCCCCATTAACATTCACCTATTCGTTGTTCTGCTGTTTATCGCCGCAGTTCTTGGTGACACAGTTGGGTATTGGTTTGGGCGTAAATTTGGCATCAAGCTCTTTAAGAAACCTGACGCTAAAATCTTCAAACAAGCCCACATCCAAACCGCACAAAAGTTCTACGAAAAGCACGGTGGAAAGACAATCATTATGGCGCGTTTTGTACCAATTGTGCGCACTTTCGCACCAGTCGTTGCGGGTATTGGTAAGATGGAATACCGCAAGTTCCTCAGCTTCAACCTTGTCGGCGGATTCCTCTGGACGTTTGGTATTACCTACCTTGGCTATTTTGCAGGTAAGGCTATCGTTGCAACAGGGATTGAGATTGACACCGTCATTCTGCCTATCGTCTTCCTCATTGTCTTTATCTCGCTCCTTCCACCAATGATTGAGATTCTTAAAAACAAGAAAAACCGCGAAGCAATTTTCGCCAGCATCAAAAAGCAATTCAGCGTTATCTTCAAGCGCAAAAAATAACCCTCTAAGTTGCCAAATACCGCTTATGGCTTCATACTAGTGGCTAGTATGGGACATCGCACAAATAAACATCTTGGCGCAACCGTGCACGACAAGGGTGTTGATTTTGCTGTCTGGGCTCCTTTCGCGAAAGCAGTATCTCTTCTTCACTGGCAAGAATTCGATTGGAAGGAAATTCCAATGGCAAGCGACGGCGAAGGCTATTGGTTCATAAAAGACGTCGATGCTGCCGCGGGACAAACATACAAATACCGCATTACCACACAACACGACGAGATTCTTGAAAAAAACGACCCCTATGCGCGCCAACTTACCGATTCAGATAGCGGATCTTCGGTAATTGTGGCGCACGACTTCGACTGGCAAGGTGCCGATGAGTTTAGCCCGGTAGAAAAGGTGAAAGCCGTCATTTACGAACTTCACGTGGGCACATTTAATAAGCCCGACGCGTCAACAACCGGCACCTTCGCAACGGTTGTCGAAAAACTCGACTACTTGAAAGAACTCGGCATTAATACTATTGAGCTCATGCCCGTCACGAGCATGGCAATGAGCCATGGATGGGGTTACGCACCAAACCATATATTTTCTATCGAAGCCGCCTATGGTGGACGCCACGGACTTCTTGAACTTGTAAAAGCAAGTCACGAAAAAGGCATTAGTGTCATCCTCGACGTTGTATATAACCATTTCTACCTCGAGACCGACCTTTGGCAATACGATGGCTGGAGCGAAAACAATCGAGGCGGCATCTACTTCTTTAACGACGAACGCGGCGACACCCCATGGGGTGGACGTCCAGATTACGGTCGCCCCGAAGTACGTCAATTTATTCTTGACAACGTTGCGATGTGGTTTAACGAATACAAAGTCGATGGCCTCCGTGTTGATTCCACGATTTACATGCGCAACACCGACGGTAACAACGACAAGCATGACCTTGATATCCCGGAAGCCTGGACACTGATGAATGAAGTGAACGAACTGGCACATAAAATAAAGCCCGGCGCACTCATGATTGCTGAGGATAACTCAACCAACAGTGGCATCGTCACGAAAGAGGGCATGGGCTTTGATGCGCAGTGGGAAGTTGGCTTCCCGCACGTGATTCGCGATAGCCTCGGCATTACTCATAATGACAGCCAGCCAGCCCTACAAGGCGTCGAGTGGGCATTAGGCCATAGCTACACCGGAAGTGCATTTGATAAGGTTATTTTTGGCGACTCACACGATACAGCCGCAAATGGATCCTCGCGCCTCAACGAGGCGACCACGCCGGGCAACGCAGAAAGCCTTTCGGCTCGCCAGCGTGTCCTACTTGCGAGTGCCATTACACTCACAGCCCCAGGCATACCAATGCTTCTCCAAGGCCAGGAATTCATGCAAGAAGGTGCGTTCAATGAGTGGCAAATGCTCGAATGGGGCAAAACCGAACAATTTTCCGGCATTGTTGACGCACACAAACACCTTATCGACCTTCGACTAAACACCTACGACAACACGCGCGGGCTGGTTGGTGAACATACCACGCTTCTTCATCGCGACGACATACACAATGTGCTCGCGTACCTACGAAGTGACAAGGGTGGACCACTTGATGACACCGTCGTAATTGTCAACTTTGGCGCTGAAAAGTTTAAAAATTATGAAATCCCATTCCCCTCTGCTGGTGAATGGATCGTAAGGTTCAATAGTAGCTGGAAAGGCTATAATGTTGATTTCCATGAGACCAATATTCGTAGCGTACATGTGGGCGAAGACCTTAAGGCTTCACTCGCATTTAGCGGTTACTCAGCACTGATTCTTTCAAAAGATTCCTAAAGAAGCGGCTTCAGATACTTACCCGTAAACGAGTTCGCAACCTTTACGATTTCTTCGGGCGTACCGCTCGCAACAACCGTACCACCACCGAGTCCACCTTCTGGACCCATGTCGACAATGTGATCGGCAGTCTTAATAACATCGAGGTTGTGCTCAATAATCACCATACTATTGCCACCTTCAACAAGCTTCTGCAGGATTCCCAAGAGACGATTCACGTCCGCACTGTGAAGCCCTGTAGTTGGTTCATCAAGAATATAGAGCGTCTTGCCCGTTGAACGGCGTGAAAGTTCTGACGCAAGCTTGATACGCTGCGCCTCACCACCACTAAAGGTTGTCGCAGGCTGACCAAGCTTAATATAGCCAAGCCCCACATCAACAAGCGTATCGAGCTTTCGCGCAATCGCGGGAATGTTTTCAAAGAATTTCGCTGATTGCTCAACGGTCATATCAAGTACGTCGCTAATTGTTGCGTCCTTATACTTAATCTCAAGCGCTTCACGGTTGTAGCGCTTCCCCTTACACACGTCACAGGTCACATACACATCAGGCAAGAAGTGCATTTCAATCTTAATGACACCGTCACCCTGACAGTTTTCACAGCGACCACCCTTGACGTTAAAGCTAAAGCGTCCCGCCTTGTATCCGCGAATATTCGCTTCAGGTGTACCTGCAAAAAGTTCACGGATTGCCGTAAAGACACCCGTGTAGGTTGCCGGGTTTGAGCGTGGCGTACGGCCAATCGCAGACTGGTCGATCACGATGACCTTATCGAGGTGGTTGATACCCTCAATATTGTCGTGTGAGCCAGGTACTTCGTGCGCACGGTGCAAACGAGCAGAAAGTTCTTTTGCAAGAATGTCGTTTACAAGCGTCGACTTACCGCTTCCACTCACGCCACTCACCACAGTCATGACGCCAAGTGGGATTGTCACGTCAATATTCTTCAAGTTATTTTCGCGCGCACCCTTAATAACCAGCTTGCGATCGGCATCGAGCTTACGACGCCTCTTTGGTACGGCAATCTTTTCGACGCCGCTTAGGTAACGACCAGTCACACTGTTCGCGTCTTTCGCCACTTCGTCAGGCGTTCCTTGTGCAACGACATTGCCGCCATTTACACCAGCCCCAGGACCGATATCAAGCAAGTAGTCGGCGTGACGAATTGTATCTTCGTCGTGCTCAACCACAAGCACGGTATTGCCGAGGTCGCGAAGGTGCTTGAGCGTTGCAATCAGGCGGTCGTTGTCGCGTTGGTGAAGCCCAATTGATGGCTCGTCGAGGACATACAACACACCCTGAAGACCAGAACCAATTTGTGTCGCAAGGCGAATGCGCTGCGCCTCACCACCAGAAAGTGTATTTGCCGCGCGTGAAAGCTCAAGGTAGCTAAGACCCACGTTATTCATGAAGCCAAGGCGAGATTTAATTTCTTTAAGAATTTGCGTTGCAATAAAGGCTTCTTGTTCGGTCAAGCTCAAGTTCTTTTCAAACAGGTCGAGCGCATCCTCAACACCAAGCGTACAAATATCCATAATGTTAAGCCCATGGATAGTCACCGCAAGCACCACAGGCTTAAGGCGCGCACCCTTACAAGCATGACACTCACGCTCGCGCATGAAACGCTCAATGTCTTTTCGCATAAAGTCGCTGTCGGTTTCTTTATAACGACGCTCGAGGTTTGGAATCACGCCCTCATAGGTTGCATCGTAGCTACGGCCATCGCCAAGCGAGACGGTGTAGCGCTGATCGCCCGTGCCGTACAGCACTTGCTGAATAGCCTCTGGGGTCATTTCCTTTACCGGTACGCGAAGACTAAAGCCATGCGCATCAGCAACACCCTGAAGGCGTTTCATGTACCACGCGTCGCTGTTTACGCGGTTGTAGGGACGAATCGCACCTTCGGCAATTGTAAGGTTCGGGTTAAAGACAAGTTCCGGGTCAACCTCAAGGCGGCTTCCAAGCCCGGTACATACCGGACACGCACCTTGTGGGGCGTTAAAGCTAAAGAGGCGTGGCTCAAGCTCTGGAATCTCTTCGTTAGGGTGATCGACACAGGCGTAACGTTGGCTGTAGACATGTGATTCTTCAGCATCAACATCAAGCACTTCCACTACCCCATCGGCAATCTCAAGCGCTTGCTCAACCGACTGTGCCACGCGTGAACGCATCTCTTCGGAAATAGCGATACGGTCCACGACGATTTCAATATCGTGTTTGTACTTCTTATCGAGCTCTGGGTATTCATCGAGTGAATACACCACGCCGTCAACGCGAGCACGAGCGAAGCCGAGGCGACGGTACTGTTCAGGAATGTGAGCAAACTCACCCTTCTTCCCTTTTGCGATTGGCGCCAAAATCATAAGGCGCGCACCCTGAGGGAGCTTCAATACTTCATCAATAATATCTTGCGGAGTACGACGACTCACCGCCTTACCACAGATAGGACAGTGCGGTACGCCAATGCGCGCATACAAAAGACGCAAGTAGTCATAGATTTCCGTTACCGTTGCAACGGTTGAACGAGGGTTGCGGCTGGTCGACTTTTGATCGATACTAATCGCCGGACTAAGGCCGTCAATTTGATCCACATCAGGCTTTTCCATAAGCCCCAAGAATTGGCGCGCATAGCTAGAAAGGCTTTCGACATATCGACGCTGACCTTCAGCGTAAATAGTATCAAAAGCGAGGCTCGACTTACCCGAACCACTCAAGCCTGTAATTACAACAAGCTTGTCACGCGGGATCTCAACACTAATATCCTTTAGGTTGTGCTCGCGTGCACCAGTTACACGAATCACCTCTGACATCCTGGCTATTATACGCTCTTTTTACACTTTTTTCCAGTATCTAGAACATCGCGCGCGTTGGGTGTATAGTATTGGAAAATATATCAGAACATACAATGCTTATGCTTGCAATAGCCTCTTAAGGGGCGTATAGTTTCTTAAAACTTTGAGAGGCTTCCGCAGTATGAAAAAAGCACTGACAATTCTATTTTTATCACTATCAGCCATCTTGATTCTTGATTCTCTTAACGCTGTGCATGCCCTTATGATGTTCTTACTCGCTGGTGTTATTCCAGGCACAAACATTGCAATCAGTGGCGACCGTATGCTCGAGTTCTTTACGCTTCTTATCGGCTTCACACTTTCTCGCATCACAACCCACCTGATTCGCCTTCGCACCCAACAAGGTGAAGCGAACTCAGTACCACGCCGTCGAGTCCGCGTCTCAAACGCGCGCGCTTAATCTTCAAAGGGTACGATACTTTCAGCCCAAAGCTGAAGCTCTTGTAAGATGTACTGCTTCGATTCGTCTGCCGCGTAGGTTGAGGCGAGTTGCTGTAAGCGCGCAATAAATCCAGGTAGCTGCTTTTTGATTCGCGCGGCGCGCCATTCTTCCCACACCCCTACCTCGTCTTCAGCAAGACTTTGTGGGTAATTACGTGCTTTATAGTGCAGGAGTAATTCGGTGAGCCGTTCGTCGGTAAACTCTGGGTGTAAGTCGGCGAGGGCGTTGGCGTCAGCGTGGCGTACTTTTTCAATGCGAAGCTTATCGACGTCGGGTACAAAGCCGTCATACAGCTGCCCCTCGGGGTCATACTCTTTTGGAAATTCAGGTCGGCCTTCGTACAGCGACCGTACATTTTCGGCAAACGCCGGTGATGAAAGAAGGATCTTCTGGTGTTTTTCAATTATCGCAAGGTCGAGCCCAATTCGCTCCCAACCGTTTTCACGCTCAAGCACACCAAGCGGTGCAACGGCAGGCGCGCGATTATAGGCAAGCTCTTTTACTGGCAACTTCACGAAATCTTCTTTTTGACGCTCTTCCCACTTCGCAAACATACTCTTTGCGAGCTCTTTTGGCGTGCGCTCAAGGAGTGGCGTTGGGTCGTAGCGTAGATCATATACGAGTACGTTTCCATTGCGGCCGCTGGTAAGTGGGAACGCAACGGTTGCTTTGTGGTAGGAAGAGTCTAGGCTTCCACTCACATAGACAAACGGCTTCTTATCATCAAGGTTGACCAGCTCGGCAACCTTCCTTTTATCTTTAATGGCAAATAAGTGAGCATAGAGCTGTGGTTGCTTTTCTTTAATAAGCTTCGTCACAGCGATCAATGCCTCGACGTCACTCAGTGCGTCATGCGCCTTAAAGTGATCGATGCCATTTTGCTTGGTGATAAGTTCAAGTTTGTTGACCTCCTTGCCATCCACAACCGGCCATTCGATGCCGTCGGGCCTTAACGCGCGAGTCATACGCACCGCGTCGAGCAAGTCCCAACGTCCGCGACCATCGCGCCAACTCCACTCGTAAGGGTCGTTAAAGGTGCGCCAAAAAAGCGTACGAATAAACTCGTCGTCGAAATGAATATTGTTGAAGCCAATCGTAATAGTATCTTCGGTAAAAATCTCATCCACCAACAGCTTTGCAAACTCGGCTTCGGTCAGGCCATCGGCCTGGGTTTGTTGTGGGGTAATGCCGGTCACCATGAGTGCGTCTGGCGCAGGCAGTGTATCGTCATTAAGTTTGACGAGAATATTATACGGCTCGCCAATAGGATTGAGCTCGGTATCGGTGCGTTGCCCTGCAAACTGCATAATGCGGTCTTGGCGTGGATTCAATCCAGAAGTTTCAAGGTCGTAAAAAAAGAATGTCTGACTCATACCTCTTATTATAGGCGATAACTCTGAAATAAAAATTATCCCTTTAAAAACAAAAAAACCTCCCCTAGGGAAGCGTATGATGAGTCGAAAATTCGACAGCGTAATGGATTGGTGGTAAGAAGAAAGAAAGTTTAAGCGGGCCACAGGCCCCGAAGACGCCCAACCGAGGGCGACTCCGGGGCCTGCTTGCGCATGGCCGGGGTCGCTCGCGCGGGGGTTCTCGGTACTTCTTGGCACCCCGAGAAGTGCTACTCAGTATCGCGCCGAAGCGCTACAGACTGGGCGGATGCACCATGATCTCCTTCGATCTTGAGAGACGAACGGTCTCTGGCTCTTTGCTGACGGGCGTCGTCAGGCCGAGCCGTCGCCGTCGTCGACCTTGAGGGCCGGCTTCGCGATGGGGTTGATCGGGGACTTCTTGCCGGGCGGGGAAAGCGACTTCGCGGAGATGGTGAGCATCTTTCGATGAACCTTTCTCATTGGGGCATCCGAACTTGCGGTTCGCTAGACACCTAGGCCAATACGTCTCCTTCGCGAGACGCCTCCCAGCCGGTATGCTGAGAGTCTCCTCGTACGGTCACTCCATACAAAAAGATTCTCAGCATACACATAACACTGTCGAATTTTCAATGAACCGGCAAGAACAATTGCTCAATTACCAGATTAAGCGCAATTTTATCATAAATTTGCTAAAAAGTCAATAAGTAGATACTTTACTGCTCAAGAAGCGTAAAGTCATCGAGCCCAATACGAATAATCGAGTCGCCTTCCGCACCTTCGCGGATGAGTGCGTGGGTAATACCCATCTTCTTCATAATATCGCGGAGGCGATTCACACCTTCGTAATTATCAAACTGCGTGCGACGTGCAAACTTCTCGATCTTATGACCCTTTACGACAAATACCTTCGTGTCACCGTCGGTGATTTTCTTCACCGTCCAGGCAAGGGCCTTCTTTTCTTCGTTGAGTGAAATAACCGCCAGGCCACTATCTTCGTCTTCCGCTTCAGCTTCCTTTTCCGCCTCACGAATTGCGACAACTTCTTTACGAAGTTCACGGAGCACCTCTTTAAGACCCGTGTGTGCGGGTGAAGAGACGGCAAAGACAGGACTATCGCCCGCAACCGTCTTAAGTGCATCAACTTGCATTTGAATAAGTTCATCATCAAGACCTTCTATCTTAGTGAGTGCAATCACTTCAGGACGTTCGGCGAGGTCTTGGCTATACGCAGCAAGCTCGTGACGAATCGTTTGGTACGCTTTTGCAACGTCATCAGTATAGGCGTCAATAAGGTGCAAAATAACTGCGGTACGCTCGACGTGACGAAGGAAGGCATCTCCGAGGCCTTTACCTTCACTGGCGCCCTCGATAAGCCCGGGGATGTCCGCGATTAAAAGACTGCCGTCATCAATATCGGCCACGCCAAGGTTAGGCGTAAGAGTCGTAAAGGCGTAGTCAGCAATTTCCGGGCGCGCGTTCGATACCACGCTTAGGAACGTAGACTTACCCGCGTTAGGGAATCCTACGAGTCCCACATCGGCGAGAAGCTTGAGCTCAAGCTCAGCCTCAAACGTGTCGCCAAGCTCACCTTTTTCGGCAATGCGAGGCGCCTGGCGTACTGAAGACTTAAAGTGTGCGTTTCCATAGCCACCGTCACCGCCCTTTGCAACCACAAGCTCTTGGCCATCTTCAGTAAGGTCAGCAATAATTTCACCGTTTCGGCGCACAATCGTGCCCATAGGAACTTTTACATACAGTGGTGCGCCAGATTTACCGTGGCGGTCGCGCTTTGCACCCGCCTGCCCTACTTCAGCCTTGAGTTCAGGCTTGTAGCGGAAGTCGATAAGCGTGTTGAGGTTTTCGGTTGCAACGAAGATAACATCGCCGCCACGTCCACCATCACCACCGTCAGGACCGCCCTTGTCGACGTAAATTTCATGACGAAAAGAAACCGCGCCATCACCGCCGCGTCCAGCCTGCACAAAAACTTTGGCGGTATCAACAAACATAGTACTTCTTATTATATCAAAAACGCCTCCGATTTGACAGAGGCGTTTTTAGATTTCGTAACTATAACTAAATTCTAGTGAATGTAGTAGTATTGACCAACCTGGCTTGCAGGAAGGATACGGCCAGATACGATGTTGAATCCACCACCAGATACGCGTGCGTTCATCTCGCTGAGCTGAAGGTCACCGTTAGGAAGGACCGCTTCAACGATTGCCACGTGACCTGAGTCTTGGATAACTGCACCGGCAGCTGGAGTACGGTTTACAGTGTAACCCGCAGCGCGTGCGTTGGTTGCCCATGCACCTGCGTTACCCCACATTGCGCCAATTGGACGGCCGAGTTCGAGGCGGCGGTCAAAGACGTAGGCAGTACAGTTACCGAAGGCGTAACGACCCTGGTTAGGTGTGCCCTTCTTAATAAACCACGTCTTGCCGTTTGAGAAGCCAGAGCTGTATCCAGTAATGTAGGTGCCGCCAGTAGCGGTACGTACTGTAGCGCGTGGTGCAACGTAACCTGGGCGCTCGGTTTCAGGAAGCTCACCCGCAGGAACGATAATCTTAAGGCCGGTTGAAAGACCGTTAAGCTCAAGGTCGTTGTACGTAGTGATGAGTGATGCATCAGCCTTATACTTCGCAGCAATCTTGTCGATAGTGTCACCATCCTTCACGATGTAGGAAATACCGTCACGTGGAAGGATTTGAAGGGTTGAACCTGCAGCGAGCGCGTCACCAGTAAGGTTATTTGCCCACTTAATAGTGTTCGGTGAAAGGCCATACTTCGCAGCTACAGAGGTAACGGTGTCACCTGCCTGTACTGAGTAGGTTGAAATTGCACGACTGGCTGAAGAAACCTCAACAATTGCAGGCTTGCTAATTGTTGAACTGTCACCACCTGTAGTTTCATACTCGCTTTGAACGCGAGTAGAGACCGCAAGCTCAGCGGCGTTTGGTGCAACCGCAAGACCAGCTGAGTCAGCAACAGTTGCTGCGATACTTGTTGCAACAACAGCGTTTACCGCTGGTTGATCAGAGGTTTCGGCTGCGTTTGCAATAGTAGTCGTCGTAGCTGACGCTTGTTCTGGTGCGCGGTATCCGACAGCGATGACTGCTACAAGCAGTACAAATACGCTGGCGTAAATAGCGACGGTTGACGATTTAATACGACCTTTTTGAGATCGCTTTGTAGATTGAGCTGGTACGGCTCCTTGAGCGCGTACGGCAGCTGTCCCACCCTGCCCGGTACGAATACCGTTGCTCGTAAAATCATTACGAATTATCGTTCTCCTGCCGCTCGAGTTTCCAACGAGGGCGTCTACCGTAATCAGACTTACTTCCAAGTGCGTTTACACAAGGAAAAGGATACATGTCGACCAGTGTTATTGATATTATAGTTTTCTGGTATCCGTGCGACTTTTCAGATAGGCGCATCTTAATCTCTATTCCCCACTCGCAGGTGCTACTGGCCGTTTCAATAATTTCGGTCTTGAGTATCACTAGTAGATAGACATGTAAGATGTGCTTATATTATTGTAACAACTATGGCTTTTTTAGTCAATTTATTTTATAGCTATAGTAATTTGTCAAGGGCTAGATGATTTTACACTTCTCTTGGCAGTGGCTCACGATGTTTGCCTCGTGCTCATCAAGTGTGCGGCCAAAGTAGGTCACATTATCGTCACCACTTAAGAAGTAGAGGTAGTTGCCCTGTGCGGGTGCTGCAACTGCGAGTAATGCCTTTTCACCTGGCGTTGCGATTGGCCCAGGGGGCAACCCAGCGTAGCGGCGTGTATTATATGGTGAATCAAGACCTGGATCGCGCGCCACCCCTGTCTTATCGGCAATATATTGATATGTCACATCAGACCCAAGCGGCATACCAAGCTCAAGTCGACTATAAAACACCTGCGCGATCTGTGGCATGTCATCGCCCTTTTGACTCGCCTCACGCTGGATAATAGATGCCAGTGTGATGCCTTCATAAAGTGACAATCCCTGCGCCTGGTATTTTGCAACAAGTCCATTCTCTTCAATTACTGAATAAAATTCTTCAAATACATGCTCGAGAATCGCCTCAACACTCGTATCGGTACCAAAGCTATAAGTCTCTCCGTAAATGTACCCCTCTAAATCTGCACTGGCGGGCTTTCCCTCAAAAAGTGGTGAGTCGTACGACTTGGAAAGCGCCGCATCAACCTCGGCATCACCATACCCCGCAGCAATTAACACTTTGCGGTTGTCAGCCAATGTCGCACCGGGTAAGAACGTAATATTAAACGTATCCACCTTACCACTTGAAAGGTGCTCGGCAATTTGCGGCGTCGACTCTGATGGCGAAAGCCTGTAGGTACCCGCCTGTAGGTTGTTCTGCACCCCGTTGAGGCGTGTATACCAAAGGAAGACTGTCGTATTCTTAATAAGCTCCTCGTCCTTCAGTGTCTGCGCAATCTGAGTCGGCGTGCTGCCGGATTCGATCACTACAACCTTCTTATCGGTGTTACTCGCATCAACTGGCGCAAGCTGGGCGTTGTACCAAAGCAAAATACCGCCAGCAGTTATGAGGAATGCGAGGACAAGTCCCGCGAGTGACCATAGTGTAATCTTTTTCCAAGACTTCTTCTTTGGTGGTGGTGTTGACGCAGAGGTCTGCGGTGTAATTGGCTGCGGTGCCGCACTATCAGACAATACCGGAGTCGACGGCTTTGCCGACGCTACTGGCCGCGGCGCCTGAGGCTGAGGTACCCCAGATGGTGTCGCGCCCTGCGGTCGAGCAATCCGATTGAGCGGTCGACGGCGAAACTCATCCATGATTCAGCTCCAGATAATCTTGAAGGATGATTGTTGCCGCCTGCGCGTCGATATCTCCTTTTGCATACGGCCGGCCATACGACTTTAGGCGCTGCTCCGCCATGACACTCGTGAGCGACTCGTCTTGAAATACAATCTTCCTATCGAGATATTCAAGTTTTTTTGTAAACTCTTCAACAAATTCAGTCTGCGAAGTTGCTTCACCCTGCTGATTACGCGGATACCCGACGACAATGGTATCGGCCCGCTCTTTGAGCACGATCTCAGCAATTGCCTGCACTTCATTTCCGTCCACCTCGACAGTCGAGAATGGGACCGCAATCCGAATTCCCGTATCTGCAACAGACACGCCAATGCGCTTCTCGCCCACGTCCAGGCCGACAAGCGCACTACTACTCATCGGCTACTTTAAATTCAACGGTTATCTTGTCGGTATTGTTCGGAACGGTTCTGACCCAGAAGAATGAGAACTGTACGTCGACTTCTTTAATACCATCCTGAGCTTCAAGGCTTTGCTGAACTTCGCCGTACTTCTTACCCTTTACCTGCTCTTTAATTTGGTCTTCGTTGATCTTTGGACCAACATTACCTGTTGCATTCAAGGTTGCAACCATAGCGCCGTCATCGGCTTTCTGGAAATCACTCAGCGTTGCGTCACCCACACCAGTGTCGTACACCTTCTGGGTGTCCTGATCGATCTTTGCGTTCAATGAAGCCTTTAGATATGTGTCGAGTTCTGCTTTTTGCACTGCCTGAATTGAGTAGGTGGTCGGAACTGTCAATGTCGCCTTGCCATCTGCCGCCTCGGCGCCTACAACAGGGGTCGCAGCAGGGTCGCCGCGCTCCACTGTAAAGCTTCCGTCGACAAAGATTTCACCATTCGTAAATTTCTTCTTTAATGCATCTTCTTGCTCATCAGTAGACTTGCCGACGATTTGCCCCATGGCGCGCTCTACGTCATCCTCAGAAATAACCTTCGCAATCTTTGAAGTACCACCAGACATCGCGCTTCCCGAAGCACTAAATCCACTCGCTGACGACTGATATGACTGGGCACCAATGTTGTACTGAGCGCCAGAATTTGTTGCCACAACATTGACAGTTGCCGTTGCCTGCACGATACCGCCAGGTCCAATTGTCGTACCTGCAAGTGTTGCAGATTCAGTACTGACAAAAGTTACGCCACTGGCACTGAAACTTGTACCCGCAGGTACGGTCAAAGGTGTACTTGATACTGAGGTGCGCGTGAGTTTCATCGTACCGCTAGCCTTTTCACCCACATCTTTTTGACCAGTCGCCTCAAATTGCACCGTTTCATCCACTTGCTCTTGTTGTGATACAGAAGTAAGTACACCGGCTTTGTAATCAGTTGCCGCGCTTCCGCCGAGTTTCACAGAGGCGCTCACAGGTTGAGGCGTAGTACTTGCGGTAATAACCACCGTTGCTGCCGGTGCAAACACAAACATCCAGATAAGCAGCGCTACGAGCGCAACACCACCGGCAATACCAAAGAATAATTTCTTTCGGAATGTATCGAAGTTTGGAATTTTCGGACGGTTCTTAGTTTGCTTTGGCACGGTTTTTGCCGCAACCGCAGCGGTCGCGAATTTATCATCATCAAGATCGATATCCGAAGCATCAATCGTCTCATTACGAGTCGCCTTTACCGCAGCGGCGCCAGCAGCAGCCTTGCCTGCTTTGCCCTTAACACTATCGGCGTGGTCGCCTACGGGAAGCTCAGACCCGTCAATGATGTCATCACCATCATCAACTACAATGGCAGGAATTTCTGCGAGCTCGGGCTTGCTTTGAAGATTCTTGGCAACTGGAATTTGCGCATTTGCCGCAAGCCCCACAAGCGCGGCGTTGTTGGTAATAAGAACGAGCTGCTTCTTGTCAGTCTTCGCCATACGCTCGAGAAGACGCAGGTTCACTGCGCTCTGAAGTGCGCCCGCACGCTTTGGTGGGACAAGGGCGACGATTTTTTCCTTGGCTTTTTTTATTTTGCCGATAATGGCGGTAACGTCGTCGTCGACATCGATGTAGATAACGTCTTTATTCATGCTTAGATTTTGAGGAGTCTATTAAATTTATCCTTTAATGAGTCTCCCTCACCACTCCCTACTAGTGTATCATATCCGACTCTTAGAAGACCCATAGCGGTAATGAAGGTATGGTCATTGACACTTCCGGTCGTATCCGTGACACCAAGCACTTCGCTCGGGTTAATGTGCTGGACGGTTGGCTTTCGGGTAAACGGAAGGTCCTTATGCCACGAAGCTCCTTCGAGGGTGTGCACAAGCTTTTCAAGGCTCGAACCACCACCACAAAGTAGAATGCGGTTCGGCAAGTGGTCGACAGAATCAAACTCGCTCAAAGCAAGTTCCACACCCGCAATCCAGACTTCAAGGGTCTTATCGAGCGCTTCGTTGACCTCTTTTTTCACGGTTGGCTTAATTTGCTCATGGCCAATGTTGACCTTAAGCTTTTCGGCGTCTTTGTAGGTAAGGTTCATCTCGCTGGCAATGGTTTGCGTAAAGCTACGGCCACCAATACCAAACATCTTCGTACCTTCAACGCCACCGTCATTCACGACGGCAATGTCAGTCGTACCACCACCAACGTCGGCCAGAATTGCAGTAAAGTTGCTGTTGCCATCGTTTCCAAGCACACTACGGCTCACCGCAAACGGTTCGGCCGCAACAGCCAAGAGCTCAAGTGAAAGCTCCTGGGCAACGCGTTCGAGCGCACCAATGTGTACCATTGGGGCGAACGCGGTGTAGATTTGCACCGCCACGTCGCGACCCTGGAAACCAATTGGGTTGCTTACCTTGTAGCCATCAATGTGAATACCCACAAGTGCACTGTTTACGAGCTTCACTTCCACTTCGTCATTGCCGGTTTCAAGCGCGATTTGTTTTTGCGCCTTTGCCTGCGCACGTTCTTGAACCTTCTCGATAATAAATTCCATTTCAGAGTCGTCGAGCGGACGATCTGGTTGCGGACGACGGTAGCGAATGGTGTCAGTTACACCCTTGACGAGTTCACCCGCAATACCAATAACCACGCGCTTTGCCTGTAGCCCCGCTTCGTCTTCAGCCTGCGCAAGCGCTTCTTCACAGTTGCGCACCACGCCTGCGATATCGGCAATTGCACCCGAATGCATATCGCTGACATCTTGGCGGCAGCGCCCTACACCTACAATCTGTAGCTCCTCGCCATCAAGCTTTGCAATTAAGGCCTTCACAAACTCCGTACCAATGTCCAGGGCGACAATATAATCTTCGTCATTCCCTTTTCGTATCTTTTTGAATTTTTCTAATACCATAGTTGTTCTCCATTATATACCAATCATGGTTATGGTCGAAATCTATTGAGTTTTTTACACTTTTGTGGTATAATAATACTATTATGTCACTTCCTGCACACAACTCAGGTGAGCACGCGTCCTCTACCGAATTCCTCAAGGAGTACGGGAAGCTTATTATTGATGCCTCAAGTCTTATTGAAAAACTTGGTACCGTCATCCCCCCGGCCTCTGAAAGTCGCACCTTCAACCTTGAGCGCATCGAAGATCCAATTAAAACCCCTGAAAGTATTTTCGAGGCTATTGGAGAAGTAAACTCAGCAACAATTGCCTACGATCGCAGTCCAGAAGAATCAAGCATCGTTGTTGAACTATTTGGTGCAGAAAAATCGTATCGCATCAGCCGAAGCACCCTTACCGAAGAACGTATTGATACGGTACTCGACATTACGCCTACAGACCTCTATTCAGCAGCGCTTTTAGGCATGGATGAAAAGCCGGCACATAACAGCGAGCCGTCGGATATTTTCGAAGACCGAATTCACAACATCCCTGGCATTCAAAATGCCGACTTCGTACGCCTCTTGCTTGAAATCGCGCAGCCCGACCTTCCAATTGAGGCAAGCGATGCGGTAACGCAACAACTTGCAGCTACTAATCCTTTTGCCCCTGAAATCTATCAATCCCTTATGGAATCCTCGAGCATCAACTCGCAAGACGAACAATTATTTAGCGAGTATCGATTTGCGGCTGACGACAGCGCGGCACTCGTCTATTCTCAGGAAAACGGCCACCCTAGTTACTTCCAATTTACCTGTCAGGACTCAAATGGTGACCCGATCAATATTCGCGGCACACTTAATAAAGGTGTCGAACTCGACTACCCTCGCCACGCCGTTCAGAAAGTCGGCCAATTTGGCGAGATTGATACTATTCATTCATTCCCGCTAAGTCTTGGCGAGATTCGCCACGTGCGTCAACTTTTCAAGGAAGAAGTTGCAAGCCTACCGACTGCAGCGCTTATTGACGAAGAGCTCGTACCTCAGGCTGACGTATTCGTCTCGAGCAACAGCATTGACGAAGAGCTTATTGGTGCAAAAATCGAAAACGATAACGAGGAAGCGCGCATCGAGCGCACTGCACGCCATGATGCATTTAACGATGAGTGGTCTCGTTTCCTCGACGAGCAAGAAAACGACTCTTAATTACTAGGCAAGGATCGCCTTGATGCGTCGAATACCGGCGCTCGAAGCTTCTTCTTTGGTAATCTTAAACTTCTTACCGTCTTCGCCAAGTTGCCCTGTGTGATCAACGTGTGGACCACCACAGATTTCAAGGCTCACGATGTGATCGCCTTCACCCATCTGGTAGACTTTCACCTCTTCGTTGTAACGCTCACCAAATGGACCAATCGCGCCCATGTCGAGTGCTTCTTGGGTTGGGTACATCGTAAAGCTTACTGGAAGGTCTTCCGCAATCCAGCCATTCACTAACTCTTCAGCCTTATCAAGTTCTTCACGAGTCACCTTGCGGTCAAAGTTAAAGTCAAAACGAAGACGCTCTTCGGTAATGTTACTACCGTGCTGCTGGAAGACAGGACCGATGACTTCACGGAGTGCAGATTGCAACAAGTGTGTCGCTGTGTGGTACTTGAAGTGAATAAGTTCCTGGCCACCAAGACCACCCTTAAATTCACCCTTACCTGCAGTACGAGAGCGGTTACGCTGCTCTTCCATCTTCGCATCAAATTCTTCGCGCCAGTTATCAGAAAGGGTGATACCTTGCTTAATCGCCTCTTCTGTTGAAAGCTCAACTGGAAAGCCGTAGGTGTCATAAAGCGTAAAGAGTTCGTTGCCAGTTACAAGGCCGTCTTGGGCAAACTTCCCAAGCTGCTGAAGGCCCTTACGGAGCGTCTGGCGGAATACTTTCTCCTCTTTCGCGAGTACTGCGATAATCGTGTCGCGACCTTCGGCTACTTCTGGGTAGTCAGCGGCGTAAAGGTCGGCAATCACAGGAACAATTTCTTCAAAGAAGTTCTGCTCGATACCAAGGTCGAACGCGAAACGAATCGCACGACGAAGCAGGCGACGCATGACGTAGCCCTGCTCTTTATTCGCAGGGACACAGCCGTCAACTGCAAGGAAGGTTGCCGCACGAAGGTGGTCGGCAATCACGCGCATACTTTCGGTGTTGTCTTCGTAGCTCTTTTTACTGAGTTTTTGAAGCTTTTCAATAATTGGCCACATCAGGCTAATACGGAATACGTCTGGGCTATCAATCACCGCAGCGGCAATGCGCTCGAGTCCAGAACCATGGTCAATGTTTGGTTTTTCAAGTGGCTCAAACTTGCCCTCAGCAACCTTACGGTACGCCATAAAGACGTTGTTACCAATTTCCATAAAGCGCCCACAGTCACAGTTCGGGTGACAGAATTCACCAAAGCTTGGGTCGTGTGGCGTACCAAAGTCGTAGAACATTTCACTGTCCGGGCCACAAGGGTCACCTACTGGAGTAGTTTCTGGCTTGCCGTTACGACTCCACCAGTTCTTGCCACTATCGTAAAAGAAAATACGCTCACCATCTTTAATACCACGTGCATAGCCATCTTCTTCAGAGCCAATTTCAGCTTCGCCTGCAGAGAGGCCGCGCGCTTCAAAAAGTCGCTTCCACACGTCAGAGGCAACGGTATCTTTTTCAATACCATATTCAGGCGCGCCGATAAAACACGTCACATAGAGGCGGCTCATGTCGAGTCCGACAACTTCAGAAAGCCATTCAAACATCCATTCGACTTGTTGCTCTTTAAAGTAGTCACCCATGCTCCAGTTACCAAGCATCTCGAAGAAAGTAGTGTGGCGGTTGTCGCCAATGTCATCGATGTCTTGGGCGCGAAGACAAGTTTGGCTGTCGGCAATACGCACACCTTCAGGGTGCGCTTCACCCAGAAGATATGGGATCATCGGCTGCATGCCAGATCCCGTGAATAATGTTGATGGGTCGTCCTTAAGAACCAGCGGTGCGCGCTTTACAATTGCGTGACCACGTTCTTTAAAGAACTCGAGGTATGAGTTTCGGATTTCTTGAGCGTTCATTAGGGGTAATTATACCAGATTGAGCGGTACTATTCTACCGTCGACTAAACTTGTGGTCCAGTTGAAGTAGAGTTATTTACTGTTCCGTTCCATATCCAGTTCGAAGAGTTGCCATCGGCATAATTTTGCTGTGTTGAACCCTTCGTGATAATAAATTCATCGTACCAGACTTGGTCTGTGCTCACCACGTTCAAATTGTACCCTCCGCATTGTGTAATGAACATATCTCCGCTCCCAACAGGTCTTGTGCCATAACCGACAACTTTAACCCACGTGTTCGCCGCGACTGATACCGTCGGAGCCCCAGAGAGTCCGGCATATCCACTGGCTACTAATGCACCGTCGCAATAAGGAGTTATCGTACCGGCTTTTGTAGAATACATCCAGAATGACCAGGCCGCGGACTCACCTTCATTAATTCTCAATTGAGAACTAGGCACTTGCGCTTGAAGTCCGGTTTGACCCGTCCCTGTAATGTCTTGCTGCAATGAGGCACCTCCTGAGTGACTCCGAGTCGTGGAGCGGACATGAGTTGCGCTCGCCGTTGAAGAACCAGCCCTTCCATATGAGCTCGCATTTGTCTCGAAACTCGGATTTATCGACCAATTGGTGACAGGTGCGATGCCATTCGCCCCATGCCCCGCACACGCGCCTGACGTGGGCGTTGCGTTCGCACTTGAAACAAAGTAACTCACGCTATTTGCGGTGGCCGTTACACAAAACGTCTTTGGGTTCGCAGTGTTATCGACTC